>Ga0209643_1000007_pt1 | contig 865804 bp, 816 predicted proteins | sample AutmiccBRH37_all_FD_187383 | JGI IMG/M metagenome (GOLD analysis project Ga0209643, IMG submission 187383) | Deep subsurface microbial communities from Mt. Terri, Switzerland - Autotrophic microbial communities BRH/37_all (SPAdes) (version 2) | ecosystem: Environmental > Aquatic > Deep... | reverse complement strand
CAATGATAGTAGGCACTGCGCCTGTGAAAGTAGGTCATCGTCAGACTCCTTATCCGTATCCCGGCAATCCCCGGGATACCCCAAACCCCCTCAAAATCCGAGGGGGTTTTTTATTGGGAAAAAGAAAGCCTGAAAATTACTCATTCTGCCATGTAGAATTTAAGAGTGACGATCCATAAAGCCCTTTTACCTGTATTGCGCCGCTTGTCAGATGGCCGGTTTCATTCCGGCCAGGACCTGGCGCATGAATTTTCGCTTTCACGCGCCAGCATTTTCAATGTGATTAATCAGGCGCAAGCCATGGGCCTTAAGGTCCATGCTGTACGTGGGCGAGGCTACAAGATACCGGTCCCGGTGGAGTGGCTGGATACGGGCGCAATCCTCGCGCATCTGGGTCACGATGCGGTGCATTACGAGGTGCGCATCGTGGATAGCGTGGCTTCCACCAATACGATGCTGATGGAGGCGGCCTCGACGGGTGCGCCCAGTGGCACGGTGATCTGCGCTGAACATCAGCATGCAGGAAAAGGCCGCCGCGGTCGTCATTGGCATGCGGTTCTGGGAGGCAGCCTCACTTTTTCTGTGCTCTGGCGATTTGAAAATGGCCTGCAATCACTTGCGGGTTTGAGTTTGGCTGTGGGGCTTGCGGTTGCCCAGGCGTGCAACCGGCACAGTCGATATACGGTACGCATGAAGTGGCCTAACGATTTGTTGGTGGATTACAGGAAGTTGGCGGGTATTCTGGTCGAGGTACAAGGCGACCTGCATGGCGCCGCTTTTGCGGTAGCGGGCGTGGGACTGAATGTCCGCATGAGCCCTGAACAGCGTGACGCGGTCGATCAGGCTGTGGTGGATTTACATGAAATGGGTGTGACCATGGGCCGCAATCAATTGCTCGCGGAGTGTTTGCAGGCCCTGCAGGGGGTCATGGCGCGCTTCCGTGAACAGGGGTTTGCCGGCTTGCGTGAGGAGTGGATGGGCCTCGATGCTTACGCAGGCAAAGCGGTGATGCTGAAATTGCCCGATGCAAAAGGAGCGTCAGGTATAGCGGCCGGCGTGGATGCGTCGGGTGCGCTTCTGTTGCGCGACCCGCAGTCTGTAATCCATGCCTACAGCGGCGGCGAGATCAGCTTGCGGCTCGACCTATCCCCGCGATGAGGGCACGCCGCTTACTGTTCGATGCGGGCAACACGCGATTGAAATGGGCGGTTGTCGAAGGTGGCCACTGGCAGGCGCAGGGCAGCGCCCATTACAGCGACCTGTCTGCGCTGACGCCCCACTTGACACAGGACGTCGCCTGCTACATTGCCAGTGTGGCACAAGCCCGGCAGGTGGCGCAGATTATGGCGCTGCTGGCGCCTTATTCGATCACGCCAGTCGAGTTGGCCACGCCAATCCGGTTTGACGGCGTGATCAATACCTATAGGAACCCGCAACAGTTGGGGGTGGATCGCTGGATGGGACTGGTTGCGGCACGTCAGCGCAGCGAGGTGGCCACGCTGGTCGTTTCGGCCGGGACGGCCATGACGGTCGATGCATTGTCGGCGGAAGGCCTGTTTCTGGGCGGCCTGATTGTGCCGGGGCTTGCCATGATGCAGCGGGCTTTACACACTGACACGGCGCGCGTAGGCGCTGGAGAGGGCCGTGTGGAGCGGTTCCCGCGTGCCACGGCTGACGCCGTACAAAGCGGTATGGTTGCGGCATTGTGTGGTGCGATTCATCGGCAAGCCGCCCATTTGGCTGAGGCGGCCGGAACCCAGCCGCACTGCATACTTACGGGTGGCGACGCCGAACGACTGGCGCCTTATCTTGATTTTGCCGTTGAACAGGTGCCGGCATTGGTGCTGGAAGGCATGGAATACGTGACCCGGGAAAGTAAACTGAAATGAAATGGATGACATGGATGCTGCTGGCTGCCAACCTGCTGGTCGCGGCTTTTTTTATCGGACGCGACTACTGGCCGCAACCTGGCTCGAATGATCATGCGCCCATGAATGTCGATCGCCTGAGTCTGCGCAGCCAGGCTGTCTCGGGTTCACCGAGCGAAGCACCGACTCGGCCTGCGAAATCCGATGCGTTCTGCATTGAGTGGCGTGGCTTGAACCAGGCTGAGTTCACGCGGGTGCGCGAGCAGTTCAAGACCCTGGTGGGTGAGCGTGTGATGTCATTTACGGAGGTTCCCGTCAACACACGGCATTGGGTCATTTTCCCGCCTTTGCCGAGCGTCGAATCGGCGACGGCCAAGCTGGGTGAATTGGCGGCGGCGGGGATACAGGATGCATTCGTGGTCAGGGATAATCCCTGGCGCAATGCGATTTCCCTGGGCCTGTATGCGAACAAGGAATCGGCACAGCGACGTGTGCGTGAGGTTGAGGAAAAGGGGGTGCTGGGCACCCTCGTGGAAGTGCAGCCGCGGCAGGGAACCGATTATTACTTTGTGATTCGCAGTGAAGATCCGGATGCCTTGAAGAGTCTGGGTGAAATCAGCCAGGATTATCCGAATAGCCGTCAATCGCGCGTGGCCTGCCCGTCATAAACTGCGCAGCAGGTAGTGGAGCGCGATCCCGCCAAAGACGGCGGCGCCAAACCAGGTGTTATGCAGAAAAGCGCGAAAGCAGCGCTTCGGGTCGCGCGTCCGGATCAGGGTCATGTGATAGAGCGCAATGGCTGCCGCGACAGCCAACCCGGTATAGAACGCCAAGCCCATATGGCGTTGCCACCCCACCCAGGCCAGCAGCGCAAGCGTGACGATATAGCTTGCCGCTATGGCAATCAGGTCATATTTGCCGAAGGTGATCGCCGAGGTTTTGATTCCGATTTTGAGATCGTCTTCACGGTCGACCAGCGCGTATTGCGTATCGTAGGCGATTGCCCAGAACACATTGGCTGCCAGCAGCACCCAGGCTTCAAGCGGAATTTCCCCCCAGAGTGCCGCATAGCTCATCGGTATGCCGAAACCGAATGCAATGCCAAGGTAAGCCTGCGGGATCGCAAAAAATCGCTTGGTGAAAGGGTAGCTTGCGGCCAGAAACAGGGCAATCACGGACAGCCCGAGCACCAGCCTGTTGAGCGGAAGAATGAGCAGAAAGGCCAGCAACGCGAGACCGGCGGCAAGCAGCAGCGCTTCTCTGGTGGAGATCTTGCCTGTAGCCAGGGGGCGGGTGCGTGTCCGTGCCACGTGGGGATCAATATTGCGGTCTGCGTAATCATTGACGACGCAGCCCGCCGAGCGCATCAGTACGACGCCCATGACGAAAATCCACAGGATCAGCCAGTCGGGACGCCCCTGGCTGGCAAGCCATTGCGCCCAGAGCGTCGGCCATAGCAGAAGCAGAATGCCGATCGGCTTGTCAAGTCGCATCAGTTTTTCGTATTGAGAAAGGCGTTCGGTCAGCGTCATAGGGTTTCGATAGCGGGGAGAAAGACTTCGGTCACCAGCAGCGGATGGGTATTGAGGCAAAACAGCGAACGGCGTGCCCAGAGGTTTTGACCATCGTGCGCATGCTGACGTGGGATGCCCTGAAAAAGCGGAGGGTCTGCACGCACATTCCGGAATGCCAGGCGCTGGCGCTGAATGCGATGATCGCTAAACAATGCCTCGCCCAGCGGCCGGCTGCCCAACCGGCCGATGCCGTTCCAGGCGCCACGCAAGCTGGCGTAGGGCAACACACTGTGCGCAAATACCATGGGAATTCCATTGCATAGCAGGAGGACTTCTCTTACATACGCACGCGTTCCGGGTGCCAGCCCCAGCAAGGCATATTCATCCAGGCGGGGGCGGGTTAACCCCGTCGTCAACAAAACGACAAGAAAATCTTGACAGCGCGCTTTGAGACGCCGGGTCAGCGACCCGGTATCGCAAAGCCAGGGCCGCAAGGATCGAGGCAGCGCATGTGGGTGGGCTAGCCAGCCCTGCCGGGTGTGTGGCACAAGGTGCAGACTTAAAAGCGGAAAGTCGGCATTATGCCGCAGCTGGGCCGATACGGCAGAGCGGGCCTACGCACAGGACTAAATCGCCGAAAGCGCCTGGCGCTGCCCGATCCAGCGCTCCAAGTGGCGCGCGGTGACCTCGGGGTGCCGGGCGAGGCAGCGTTTGGCCAGCGTGCGGGCAGACTCCAGCAGGGCGATATCGCGTTCGAGGTCAGCGAAGCGGAGCATGGGTAGCCCACTTTGACGGTGACCGAGCAATTCGCCCGGGCCGCGCAACAGCAAGTCCTGGCGTGCAATTTCAAAGCCATCGGTGAGCTCGAAAATCACCTTGAGCCGGGCCTGTGCCAGTTCGGAGACAGGCATTTGATACAACAGTACACATACCGATTCGCGGCTGCCGCGTCCCACCCGCCCGCGAAGTTGGTGCAGTTGGGCGAGGCCCATGCGTTCGGCGTGTTCGATGATCATCAGCGCTGCATTGGGGACGTCGACGCCGACCTCAATGACGGTGGTGGCGACCAGAAGATCGATTTCGTGAGCCTGGAATGCGGCCATGGCCGATTGTTTTTCATTCGACTTCAACCGCCCGTGGACCAGGCCGATGCGGAGTTCCGGGAGCTGCGTGACCAATGCAGCATAGGTATCCTGCGCCGTTTGCAACTGGCGCTTTTCCGACTCTTCTATCAACGGGCAGACCCAGTAGGCCTGTCCTCCCGAAAGACAGGCTTGGCGTACCCGTTCCAGCACGTCATCGCGGCGGGCGGCACTGACCAGTTTGGTCACGATGGGCGTGCGACCCGGCGGCAGCGCATCGATGGTGGAGACGTCGAGATCGGCAAAAAAGCTCATCGCCAGCGTGCGCGGGATCGGGGTGGCGCTCATCATTAATTGATGCGGCTCGGTCCCCTTGTGCATCAGCGCCAGCCGTTGGCCCACCCCGAAACGATGCTGCTCGTCGACCACCGCCAGTCCCAGCCGCGCGAAGCTGCCCGCCTCCTGGAACAACGCATGGGTGCCGAAGGCGAGATCGACCTCGCCCGCTGAAATCGCCTGCCAGGCTTCGGTACGCACGGATTTTTTCTGGCTGCCGGATATCCAGGTGCAGCGCACGCCCAGCGTGGTCAATTGCGGCGCAAGTTTGCGAAAATGCTGCTCGGCCAGAATTTCCGTCGGCGCCATGAATGCGGCCTGCTGCCCGTTCTCGATTGCCTGCAAACAGGCAAGCGCAGCAACCACGGTCTTGCCGCTGCCCACATCGCCCTGCAGCAGACGGCGCATCGGATGGGGATGGGTCAAATCTGCGCTGATTTCCTGCCAGGCGCGCGTTTGGGCCGCAGTCAGCTCAAACGGCAGATGTTCCATGAAGGCATGCGTCAATTGCTGTTTCGCAGGCAGCGGAGTCGTTCGCAGGGTGCGGCGTTGTTGACGCGCTGTAGCCAACGACAATTGCTGCGCCAGCAGTTCGTCGAATGCCAGTCGTTGCCAGGCTGGGTGGCGGCGGGATTCAAGCTCGGCAAGCGCGCAGTCCAGAGGAGGCTGATGCAATAACCGGATACTGGATTCCAGATCAGGGAGCGCGAGTTCGGCCAGCCAGTCGGCAGGCAGCGTGTCGCAGATCGGCGCTTCCAGTGCACGGGTAACCAGCTTGCGCAGGGTGGCTTGTCCCAGTCCAGCCGTCGTAGGATAGATCGGGGTGAGTTGGGTGGGCAAGGGGGTGGTCTCGTCCACCTTGCTGAAACGCGGGTGCACCATTTCCAAACCGAGAAAGCCACCCCGTACTTCGCCCAGGCAGCGGACGCTTTCCCCGGGCTGGAATAATTTGAGGTGACTGGGATAAAAATTCAGGAAACGCAAACCGAGGACACCGCTGGCATCTTCCAACGTCACGGTAAACATGCGCCGCGGCCGATAGGCTACCTTGGCATCGCGCACGATCGCCTGTATCTGTGCGATTTGTCCGGGCAAGACATCGCCTATCGGCGTAATGTGGGTTTCATCTTCCCAGCGCAGCGGCAGATGCAATGTCAGGTCGGCGTCGCAGGTGAGACCGAGCCTGGCAAGTTTGGCAATCATTGCCGGGCTGACCGGGAAGGAAAACGGCGACGCCGCTTTCAAGGAGTGACGCGCCCCGGGTTATCCGAGAACCATCACGGCGTCGGCCTCGACCAGCGCGCCGCGTGGCAGCGCAGCCACTCCGATTGCAGCCCGCGCCGGGTACGGCTCGACAAAATACTGCGCCATGATTTCGCTAACCCGGGGGAAGTGGGTGAGATCGGTCAGAAACACATTAAGTTTGACCACGCTGGATAGTGAGCCGCCGGCCGCAGTCGCCACGGCAGCCAGATTCTTGAATACCTGGTGGATTTGCGCTTCGATGCCATCCACCATTTGCATCGAAACGGGATCAAGGCCAATCTGCCCGGACATGTAAACGGTATGGTCAACCCGCACGGCTTGCGAATACGTACCAATCGCCGCAGGGGCATCGCCGGTTTGAATGATGCTTTTATGCATACTGAAGAGTCCTGTAGCGAAAGTTATTGAATGGGCGCGGCGCGGCCATCTTTCTTGCCTTTGATGCGGAAAATGCGCACTACCTCGGGCAGGGTGCGCAGACCGCGCATGACGCGCGCCAGGTGCATGCGGTTTTCAACCTGCACGGTGAAGAACAGTACGGTATAAGGACTGCCATCTTCTTCTTCCATCGAGACATTGCCGATGTTGGACCCATGTTCGGCAATGTCGGATGACACTTTTGCGAGCACGCCGCGCTGATTGCTCACGACAACCTTGATCGAGACATCGAACATATGGCCCGGCTCGGCTTCCCATTCGACGTCCAGCCATTTGTCGGGGTCGATACGGAATGCCCGGAGCGAGGCGCAATCATGGGTGTGGATGATGAGGCCGCGATCCTTGTGGATGAAACCGAGAATGGGATCGCCAGGAATCGGGTGGCAACATTGTGCGAGCTCCACTGCAATGCCTTCGGTACCGCGAATGCTGATGGCGTGGGGATGGGCCGGTTCCCCGGTCTTTTCTCCCAGTACGTGGAGCAGTTGATGTGCCACGACCAATGGCAATTTTCGACCGAGGCCGATCTCGGCAAACAATTCCTGTCGGGACGGGGCCCCGTATTCTTTGACCACCCGGGCCCATACCGCGGCGTCGGGCTCGGCGGCATCGGGGTTGAGTGTGGCGATGGCGTGATTGAGGAGGCGTTCACCGAGTGCCGCGGCTTCATCTGCATGGGTCGTACGCAGATAATTGCGAATGTGTGAACGCGCTTTTCCGGTAACCACAAAATTCAGCCACGCTGCATTGGGGCTTGCGTTCGAGGCGGTAATGATTTCGACGTGGTCGCCGTTTCGCAGTTGGGTGCGCAACGGCATCAATTCGTAATTGATTTTTACGGCGATGCAGCGATGGCCGACATCGGTATGCACTGCAAATGCAAAATCGACTGCGGTGGCGCCGCGCGGCAGCGCCATGATTTTGCCTTTGGGCGTGAACACATAGACATCGTCGGGGAACAGGTCAATCTTGATGTGTTCCAGAAACTCGGTCGAGTCGCCATGGTCGGCCTGGATGTCGAGCAGCGACTGCAGCCAGCGATGGGTGCGTGTCTGCACGTCATTCAGTTCGGCATCGGAAGATTTGTACATCCAGTGCGAAGCGATGCCGGACTCGGCCAGGCGGTTCATGTCGGTGGTGCGTATCTGTATCTCGATCGGGGTGCCATTGGGACCGAACAGGATCGAGTGCAGCGACTGATAACCGTTGGCCTTGGGGATCGCAATGTAATCCTTGAACTTGCCGGGAATGGGCTTGTACTGCGCGTGCAGCGCGCCGAGCGCGAGATAGCAGGATGGCTGGTCCTGGACCACGATTCGAAAACCGTAGATGTCGAACACTTCAGAAAATGCCAGGTTTTTTTCCTGCATCTTGCGGTAAATGCTGAAAAGGTGCTTTTCGCGCCCGCTGATGGAGGCATCGATTTTTGCCTGCTCGAGCTTTTCCTGCAGCACCACCTTGATTTTCTCCACCAGTTCGCGGCGATTGCCGCGCGCAGCCTTCACGGCTTTTGCCAGGACCTGATAACGATTGGGGTGGCTGTAGCGAAAACCCAGGTCTTCGAGTTCCTGGTAAACCGCATGCAGTCCCAGCCGGTTGGCGATGGGCGCGTAGATCTCAAGCGTTTCGGCGGCGATGCGGCGACGTTTGTCGGCCGGCATGGCATCCAGCGTGTGCATGTTATGTGTGCGATCGGCCAGCTTGATCAGGATGACGCGGACATCCTGTGCCATTGCGAGCAGCATTTTCCTGAAATTCTCTGCCTGCGCGTGCTGTTCGGACGCAAACGACAGCTTGTCGAGTTTGGAGACGCCATCGACCAGCATGGCCACGGCCTTGCCGAACCGCGATTCAATCTCGCTCGATGTGGCGGCGGTGTCCTCTACCACATCGTGCAGCAGCGCCGCGGTCAGGGTCTGCGCATCAAGATGCCAGGCAGCCAGAATCCCGGCAACCGCCAAGGGATGAGAAATATAGGGTTCGCCGCTTTTACGGAACTGGCCTTCGTGGGCGAGCCGACTGTATTCGTAGGCTTCCTCGAGGGCCTGCGTTTCCTCGGCGGAGAGGTAAGCCAGATCCGCACGCAACGAATCAAAAGCGTGCGTCATCGGCAGTGCGCGGCTGACGCGCGCCGCTGGAGAGGCAGGCGGGTGCTCAGGCACGGCCCCGGTTGAGAATTTCACTGCCGATTTTGCCGGCGGCAATTTCACGTAATGCGGTGACAACGGATTTGTCTTTGGTCTCGACCATTGGCTGCGAGCCCTGTGCCAGCTGACGTGCACGATAGGTAACCGCAAGCGTGAGCTCGAAACGGTTAGGGAACATGTCGATACAGTCATCAACGGTGATACGTGCCATGGAAATACTCCTGCTTCGGTGGTGCGGTTTAGCTGCGTCGGAATTCGTCGAACAGCGCGGCGTGCCTGTCCAACTGGCGTGCAGTTTCGAGACGAACACTGCGGGTAATGGCAACCAGATCCTGCAGCGCCTGGTCGAAATCATCGTTGACCATTATATAGTCGAACGCATCGGCGTGAGCGACGTCATGGGCGGCGGCGGCGAGCCGGCGTTCAATTGTTTCCTCGGTATCCTGTTCCCGGCCCTTGAGTCGGGTGCGCAGGGAATTAAAGGAAGGGGGCAGAATGAAGACGGAGGCTGATTCGGGGAAATGCGCCTTGATCTGGGCTGCGCCCTGCCAGTCAATTTCCAGCAGGATATCGTGCCCGGCGTTGAGGTCGCGGCGAATGCTGCCTTTCGAGGTGCCGTAAAAATTGCCATAGACTTCGGCGTGCTCGAGGAATTCGCCTTCGGCCAGCATGGCTTCGAAGCGTGAATGGTCCACAAAATGGTAGTCGCGGCCATCGGTTTCGCCCGGGCGCGGCGCGCGCGTCGTGTAGGACACCGCCAGCCGGATGGCCGGGTCTGTTTTTAACAGGGCCTTGACCAGACTGGTCTTGCCGGCGCCGGACGGTGCGCTGACGATGTAAAGCACGCCTGTGCTGGAATGGGATGTCATCATTTTTCAGGGTTCCGGTTATTCAATATTCTGTACCTGCTCACGCATTTGTTCGATCAGGACCTTGAGTTCGAGCGACACACGGGAGGTTTCGACGGCGCTTGACTTGGCCCCCAGGGTATTGGCTTCACGGTGCAGTTCCTGCATCAGAAAATCGAGGCGCTTGCCGATGGCGCCGGGTTGATCCAGCACGCGCCGTACTTCAGAAAAGTGGGCAGCCAGCCGGGCCAGTTCTTCATCGATATCGGCTTTTTGCACCGCCAGCGACACTTCCTGTGCCAGTCTCTCGTGTCCGGCTTCACCCAGCGCCTCGCGTAGCCGCTCTGCCAGTTTGTCACGTTGCGCGGCGATCAGCCCGGGCAGCAGCGGCTTCAAGCCGGTCACCTGGGCTTCTGCCGTATCCAGTCGGGCGAGAATGTGGTGCTTGAGCTTTTCTCCTTCTCGCTGACGACTCTCCACCAGTTCGTGCAGGGTCGCCCGCATCCCTTCCAGCGCAGCCTGGGTGAGCACTTCCGGCGAGAGCGCTGCGCTGGAGACGGCGCCTGGCCACCGAAGAATTTCATTGACGCTCAATGGCGGGCTGAGGGGCAGGTGTTGAATGACATGGGTTTGCCAATGCGCCAATTGCTCAAGTATGGCCGGATTCAGGCCGTTATCCTGCGTGGTGGCAGGGCGTGCTTCAAGGTTGATGCGGCACTCGACCTTGCCCCGTGCGAGATGCTGCTGCATCAGCTCGCGAAGCTGTGGCTCCAGCGCGCGAAACTCGTCGGCCAGTCTGAAGTGCAATTCAAGATAGCGCTGGTTGACGCTACGCAGGTCAATATTGACGCTGGCATGGTCGAAGTTGAGGCTGTGGGCGGCAAACCCGGTCATGCTGGTGGTCATGGATAGTCGATGGATATGCAGTTAGGATTACAGTGTGGGTACGGAACCGGTGCCGGGCTCTTCCAGACAAGCCAGCTTGTCAGACAAAGATAATAGACGTTCAACTATGGCGACTCAACCCAATCAGGCGCTTCCTAATGGATACCGGCTAAACGAATACACCATCGTTCGCAAAATCGGCGGCGGTGGCTTCAGCATGGTATATCTGGCGCGCGACAGCAAAAACGAGTCAGTCGCCATCAAGGAGTACCTGCCGGGACAGCTGGTACTGCGGACCGAAGGCTCGGTCCTGGTGCAGGCCAGTTCCTCCGAAAACAGCAATATTTTCCGCCATGGACTGAAATGTTTCTTTGAGGAGGGCAGGGCGCTTGCGTGTATCGATCATCCCAATGTGATCCGGGTGACCAACTTTTTCCGCGCCAACGATACCGTGTACATGGTGATGCGTTTTGAACGCGGGAAAACGCTGCAGCAACATATTCAGGCCAACCGGGGGACGGTCAGCGAAAGCTTTATCCGACGGGTGTTTGCCCACTTGTTGAATGGCCTGCGCGAAGTGCATACGCACAAACTGCTGCACCTCGACATCAAACCGTCCAATCTCTATATCCGGCTGGACGGGTCGCCTGTGCTGATCGATTTTGGCGCAGCCCGGCAAACGCTCACCCAGGAAGAAAGCAAGCTGCAGCCCATGTATACCCCGGGCTTTGCCTCGCCCGAGCAATATCACAACCGCGAACGGCTTGGGCCCTGGTCGGACGTCTACAGCGTGGGCGCCAGCCTGTATGCGTGCCTGGCCGGGTATCCGCCGCAGTCGGCCGATGCCCGGCTGCTGAATGACAAGCTGGTCCCGGCAACGGTCAACTGGCGGGGCACCTATTCAGACCAATTACTGGAAATCATTGATCAATGCCTCAAGCTGAACTACATGGAGCGCCCACAGAGCGTGTTCAGCCTGCAGAAAGTGCTGATGGACAGTACCGGGATGCGACCGCCTCGTACTTCAATTTTATCCAGTATCCGGCGTTCCTTGAACAAGGAACTGTTTTAATCGGGGCATCGCAGGGCGTCCAGCATTGAGAGAATACACATGAGTCCTGTTTTCCCAACTTTTGACATCCTGGTTTTGCCGAGCTTGCCCTGGACGCGTGCGCAATCGCAGTCAACGGCGGTTTTTAGGTTTAAAGTAGCGAAATGAAATTCACCATCTATCAGGCGTCCCGTCAGGGCGGCCGAAAAAACAACCAGGACAGGGTGGCATATTCGTATAGCCGCGATGCCCTGTTGATGGTGGTGGCCGATGGCATGGGTGGCCACATGCACGGCGAGATCGCGGCGCAGATCGCAGTGCAGGTAATGACCGACCAGTTCCAGAAAACCGCCCGACCGCGTCTCGAGGACCCGATGGCGTTTCTGGACGCGACAACCACCCTGGCCCATCACGCGATCAATGACTATGCTGTTGATCAGGATTTGCTCGAAATTCCCCACACCACCTGCGTCGCCGCCGTGATTCAGGATGATGCCGCCTACTGGGCTCATGTAGGCGATTCCCGGTTGTATCTGTTCAGCGACGGCAGTCTGGTCGCGCGCACCGAGGACCATACCGCGGTGGCACAGATGGTGCGCAATGGGCTCATTACCGAAGAAGAGGCGGGCCACCATCCCGAGCGCAACAAGGTTTCCAACTGCCTGGGCGGCTATGTGGCGCCGCAGGTGGAATGCAATGCGCCAATCCCGCTGCACGACGCCGACACCATGCTACTGTGCACGGATGGCATCTGGGGCATGATCAACGCCCATGAACTGTCCGCCTTGCTGCATGCCTACACGCTCGAAGACGCGGTGCGCCATTTGATGGACCACGCTGAGTTTCGTGGCGGGGAGCATGGCGACAATCTCAGTCTCATTGCCATGACTTGGGGCGAGGCGCGCATGCCCAGCAAGGATTCCATCTCCACGCTGGCGTTGCCGGATGGCGGCGTCACCACGCAGATCAACGCCATGCGCCCATTGTCGGCCGCGCCCGATGTGTCGGACGATGAAATCGAGCGTGCAATTGCCGAAATCCAGCAGGCCATTCAGAAAATATCCGCCAAGTAAAGCGGGCGCCGCCGGCCGGGCAGGCGGCGCCGTTCCGGATTGACGCGGTAAAATCATGTTTTCCATTTTTTGCCAGTTACCATGTCCGCCTTTTCCCGCCCCAGTGGCCGCGCTTTCGATGCGCTTCGTACCCTGACGTTTACCCGTGGCTTTACCAAACATGCTGAAGGCTCGGTTCTCGTCACCATGGGCGACACCCGCGTGCTGTGTACCGCCAGCGTGCTCGACAGGATCCCGCCGCATAAAAAAGGCAGTGGCGAAGGCTGGGTGACTGCGGAATACGGCATGCTGCCCCGCTCCACCCATACCCGCAGTGACCGCGAGGCCGCGCGTGGCAAGCAAAGTGGACGTACCCAGGAAATTCAGCGCCTGATCGGGCGCTCCCTGCGTGCGGTGGTCGACCTGAAAAAACTCGGGGAACGCACCCTGCATATCGACTGCGATGTATTGCAGGCCGATGGCGGCACCCGTTGCGCCAGCATCTGCGGTGCATTTGTTGCCGTGGCCGACGCGGTTGCGGGCCTGCTGCGCGAAGGCAGTCTGGCTGAAACCCCGCTCACCGACAGTATTGCCGCGGTCTCGGTCGGGGTGTATCAGGGTCAGCCGGTGCTGGATCTGGACTATCTGGAAGACGTCGAATGCGACACCGACATGAACGTGGTGATCACAGGCAGCGGCGGCATGGTTGAGGTGCAGGGTACGGCGGAAGGTGCGCCGTTTTCCCGCCAGATGCTCGATGCCCTGATCGACCTGGCGGCTGACGGTATCAAGCAGATTTCTCTGGCGCAGCAACAGGCATTGGCCCCATGAGCCAACTCGTCATCGCCTCCGGCAACGCCGGCAAACTGCGCGAAATCGCACGTATCCTGGCGCCACTTGGCGTCGAGGCGGTGCCGCAGTTGCAGTTCAACGTGCCCGACTGTCCTGAGCCGCACGTTACTTTTGTGGAAAACTGTCTGGCCAAGGCGCGCCATGCCAGCTTACATAGCGGCCTGCCCGCGCTGGCCGACGATTCCGGCATTTGTGTGGAGGCGCTGGGCGGTGCACCCGGCGTGCAGTCGGCACGCTATGCCGGCGAACCCAGGTCCGACGCCAGCAACAACGACAAGCTCATCGCCGACCTCGCCAATGAGACCAACCGCCGCGCGCACTACACCTGCGTCATGGTCTACGTGCGCCACCCCGACGACCCCGAGCCGGTGATTGCAGAGGGCCGCTGGTTTGGTGAAATCATCGACGTGCCGCGCGGTGAAAACGGCTTTGGCTACGACCCGTATTTTCTGGTGCCCGAGTTTGATAAAACCGGCGCCGAGCTGGATGAAGACACCAAGAACAGCATCAGCCACCGTGGCCATGCGTTGCGCGACCTGGTCGATAAACTCAAGCAGCTGAACCGGCTTGGCTGATTCCGTCGTGCACTTCGCGCGCGGCGGCCTGAAAATTTCGCCGCCGTTGTCGCTCTATATCCACCTGCCGTGGTGCGTGAAGAAGTGTCCGTATTGCGACTTCAATTCGCATGCGGCGCAGGGCATTCCCGAAGCCGCTTACATCGATGCGCTGTTGCTGGATCTGGAGCAGGCGCTGCCCGACATCTGGGGCCGCAAAATCCATACCGTGTTTTTCGGCGGCGGCACCCCCAGCCTGTTTTCCGCGGCCGGCATCGACCGCATCCTCACCGGCGTACGCACGCTCACGCCCTTGGTGCCCAACGCGGAAATCACGCTGGAAGCCAACCCCGGCACGGTGGAGGCCGCCAGGTTTGCGGGCTTTCGCGAAGCGGGGGTGACGCGCGTCTCGCTCGGCATCCAGAGCTTCAACCCGCAGCATCTCAAGGCGCTCGGACGCATCCACGACGACACCGAAGCGCGTCGCGCGGCCGGGCTTGCCGCCACCCATTTCGACACCTTCAATCTCGATCTGATGTTTGCGTTGCCGGGGCAGACACTCGAACAGGCGCTGGCCGACGTCGATACCGCGCTGTCGTTTCAGCCGCCGCACGTGTCGGCCTACCATCTCACGCTCGAACCCAATACGCCGTTTGGCCACACCGCGCCGCCCAATCTGCCGGACGAGGATGCGGCAGCCGACATGCACCTGGCCATCGAGGCGCGCCTGATCGAAGCCGGCATGGAGCACTACGAAACCTCGGCCTATGCGCGGCCACAGCATGCCAGCCGGCACAACCTCAACTACTGGCAGTTCGGCGATTACCTCGGCATCGGCGCGGGCGCGCATTCCAAGCTCAGCTTTCATGACCGCATCCTGCGGCAGATGCGCACCAAGCATCCGCAGCAATACATGGATGCGGTGAAGCAGGGCACGCATCTTGCTGACACCCGTACGCTGACCCGTAACGACCTGCCGTTCGAGTTCATGATGAATGCGTTGCGCCTGAATGAAGGCGTGCCGACCGCCTTGTTTGAAGAACGCACGGGCTTGCCGCTGATCGTGTGCAGCACGGCATTGGCGCAGGCGCGGGCGAGAGGCTTGTTGCTGCCCGACCCGATGCGACTCCAGCCCACGCTGTTGGGGCAGCGTTACCTGAACGACCTGCTCGAACTGTTCTTGCCGTAGTTGGGGGTGCGGGCCGGGTCAGGCCGTGCCCACCGTGCGGAAACCGGCGAACGGATCGCGCCGATGCGGCAGATAGAAATTGCGGAAGCCCGGACGTTTGAGCAGCGGGTCGGTGTAGGGACCGCCGCCGCGCAATTCGCTGTGGCTGTGAAACCAGGGCTGGGAATAGTCCTGATACGGATCCGCAGAAAAGCCCGGGTACGGTTCGAAGGCATTGCGCGTCCATTCCCAGCTCGCCCCCCAGTGAAAACCGGTTTGCTGCACGGCTTGCAGCCATTGTCCTGCTGAGGGAAGCTGACGGTCCATCCAGCCGGCGCAGGCCTCGGCTTCGAAACGGTTGAGATGGAGCATGGGCGTGTCGCCGAGCGCAGTCCAGTCAGCAAACCGGCGGACCTGCCACTCAGCGCCGTGTTTTCTCCAGTACCGTGGCTGCGTTGCCTCGTGAGCGGTCCGCCAGGCCAGGCCGGCCGCAGTCCAGCCGGTGGGGTTCTGGTAGCCGCCCGCATCGACAAACGCGGCGAATTCGATCTCCGATATCGGTGTCGCATCGATCTCGAATGCCGGGATCGGCACAGTATGAGGCCATTTTTCATTATCGAAAATAAACCCCTGGTCGGGCCCGCTGCCGAGGACAACCTCGCCTGCGGCAATCTGCAGCGGTTGCATGCGTTGCGGTAGCGCGTGGCCCGGCGTGTTTTCTGCAGGCGCGGCATAACCCAGATCCTGGAAGGCCATCCACCACGCCTCGATATGCATCAATTCGTGATACACGCAAAGTTCAGCGAAATAAGCCAGATCGCTGTTGAATGCGTCGCGCAGGCGCGCATCGATTGCCGCCGACACCTGGGCTGCGTAGTCATCAACGGCTGCCGGTTCCAGCAAGGGTAAATTCCAGCGCGTGTCGTGCGGGACAGCCGATGAGTCATAGAGCAGGTCGGCGCCGGCGAGCAGGCTGGACCCCACAGTGCCGTCAGGCCGCGCGCGCAAACACCAGCGTTCCTGAAACCAGACGAGGTGGCCGAACTCCCATAGCGGCGGATTGAGGTGGCTCGCCCGCGGGCCAAGCCAGCCATCCGCTGGCAGGGCCGCGATCAACGTGCGCAACTGCCCACGGGCACGCGCGAGGTGCGCGATCAGTTGCTCGGCGGGCCATCCGCTGACGGGTCTGGTACTGTTCATGCTATACAGTTGTGCTATACGGAATTGAATTCTAGTCATTCACTTTAAACCACAGGTGTATTCGGAACATGACCGACTCCAGTATTGATTCAAAAATTCGGCTGACACAGTTCTCCCATGGCGGCGGATGCGGCTGCAAAATTTCTCCCACCGTGTTGCGTGAAATTCTGTCCGATACGCCATTTACCTCGAATCTTGCCGCAGCGTATCCCGATCTGCTGGTGGGGATCGAACACGGCGACGATGCGGCGGTCTATCGACTCAATGACGAACAGGCCATCGTGGCCACCACCGATTTTTTCATGCCGATCGTCGATGACCCGTTCGAGTTTGGCCGCATTGCCGCGACCAATGCCTTGTCCGATGTCTATGCCATGGGCGGGCGCCCCTTGTTTGCCCTGGCTATCGTGGGCATGCCGATTGGAAAACTGCCGAATTCGGTCATTCGCGAAATTCTCGCTGGCGGGGAAGCCGTGTGCAAGCAGGCAGGCATTCCGATTGCGGGGGGGCATTCCATCGATGCACCCGAACCCATTTACGGCCTTGTGGGGATTGGGGTCGTGGACCCACGCAAGGTCAAGAAAAATTCCGGTGGCCAGCCCGGCGATATTCTCATTCTCGGCAAGCCATTGGGCGTGGGCATCTACAGCGCGGCATTGAAAAAAGACGCATTGAGCGAGGAACAGTATGGCGCCATGATTGCCGCCACGACCCAGCTCAATACCGCCGGCGCTGATCTATCCGGCTCGGCAGGCGTCCATGCGCTGACCGACGTAACCGGCTTCGGATTGCTCGGCCATTTGCTCGAAATCACGCGTGCTTCCCAACTTGCGGCGCGCGTGACGCTGGCGCAGGTGCCCCTGCTTCCCGGCGCCAGTGCATTGGCCCAGGCCGGCCATATTACCGGCGCCAGCCTGCGCAACTGGGAAAGCTACGGTACGGAAGTCGAACTGGGCGTAGGCGTCGCCGACTGGCAGCGTACCTTGCTGACCGACCCGCAAACCAGCGGCGGCCTGCTGGTGAGCTGCGCACCCGAGTCAAGGGATGCGGTGCTGGCGATATTCAGCGAACACGGGTTTGCGTCAGCAGCCGAGATAGGTGGGCTGGGTTCGGGTCGCGGCGTATCGGTGTCACGCTGATGGCGTTTCGTTTCCTTGAAGTTCCGGCGGCCCGGGATGACATGCAGACAGCGGTTCTCAACGGTCTTGCCGCGACGCCAAAATCGATTCCGCCGAAATACTTTTACGACGCATCCGGCAGTCAGCTGTTTGAGGCGATCTGCAGGCAGCCAGAGTATGCGGTGACGCGTACCGAACAGGCCCTGATGGCCGCTTGTGCGGATGAAATCGCGGCGGCGGTGGGTATTGTCGACTGCATTATCGAGCCTGGCGCGGGTGAATGCCGCAAGGTGCGGACGCTGCTCGACGTGCTGCAACCGAAGGAGCTGATTGCGCTGGACATTGCAGGCGGGGCGCTGGCTCTGGCGGCACAGCCGGTGGCGGAGGCTTATCCGGGGATTGCCATTACGGCCATTGGCATGGATTTTATTCATGACCTCGATACTGCGTGCGGACACATTACGGCCGACAGCAGGCTGGTGTATTACCCCGGCTCGAGCATTGGCAATTTCGCTCCCGACGAGGCGCGCGCGCTGCTTGCCCGCTTCCGCACCCTTGCGGGTGAAAAGGGCCAGCTGCTTATCGGCATCGATCTCAAGAAAGACCCGCAGTTAATGCACCGTGCGTATAACGATGCGGCGGGTGCCACGGCGGATTTCAATCTCAATCTGCTGGCCCGCCTGAACCGCGCACTGGAAGCCGACTTCAATCTGGCGCGCTTCAGTCACTACGCCTTTTACAACCCCTACGCCAGCCGCATTGAAATGCATCTTGTCAGCCTGGCCGAGCAGACGGTCCGCGTTGCGGGACGGTCTTTTCATTTTGAGCTCGGCGAGTCGTTGCATACCGAGAACTCCTACAAATACCGCAGTGACGAATTCAGCCGGCTGGCGTCCAGCGCCGGCTGGACGCCAGCCGGCGAGTGGCTGCAGGCTGGTTTTGCGGTACAGCTGTACCGCTAGTTGCGCCTCTACTCGACGCGGGCAGGGCGACGCTTTAGCGCGTTATTTCCACATGACGTCGACTTCGTCGCGCTTCGCCGCCTCGAGTAATTCCAGCAGTGGCAGAGCGCGCCGGCTCAGGCTCACGGGCAGCGCATCGTCATCGTCATCGTCAGCAGGGTCGGGCGCGGCTGGCGCCGGTTGCTGTTCGATGGCAGAAGTCAGGCGCTGCAGCGCCTCGGGGACATCGGCAGCCGAAATTGCGCCAGGCACGGTGGCCGTATGCCCCATCATTTTCAACAAGACTTCGGCCACGTCGCCGAACATGGTGATATCGGCGTAAGCCTTGGTCGTGAAAGTTACAAGCATTGCGTCCTCCTGGGATAAACATGGGTGTGAGAAAAACGGATTGCGGTCTGATCCGGTCGGGGGGCAGAAAATTCCTTGGCTGCGCGCGCCAGGCCCAACGCGCGGCGGGGGGTTAAAAGTGCTCATCCTCTCGCAGATAGCGCCACTGGCCGGCCGGCAGCTTGCCCATCGCGACGCGTCCCAGACGGATGCGCCGCATTGCCACGACGCTGAGGCCGACAGCGGCGCATAGGTGTGGGATTTCACCGTCCAGCGCACCTTTGAGCGCCACGCGCAGATGCGTTTCGTTCTGCCAGCTGACTTTGATCCCCAATGGGACGCGGCCCCTGAAGGCGATGCCGCGGCTCAGCCGTTTCATTCCGTCTTCGATCATCGTGCCGGCCACTTCCACGATCACTTCATGCTCAAGTGAGGTGAGGTCGTCGGTCAGTTTACGCGCCACCCGCCAGTCCTGGGTAAATACCACCAGACCGGCGGCGGCTGTTTCAAGAGGGACGCAGGCAGCAAGCCGGGTGAAATGTTTCTTCAGGGGTCGGAGGCGGGCATCCGGCCCCAAGCTGGCGGCATTGAGCAGGCTGGCACCGGGCTTGTTGACATCTTCCATCGATATGCCCGCCGGCCTGTGCAGCAGTAGCGTGACCGGCTCTGCCTGGGCGGGGTCGGCCTTGGCATCGATTTCAATGTGTTGATCGGCGACGCGAAACTGCGGCGTTTCAATGACCTCGCCATCCACCCGCACCCAGCCGCCGGTAATGGTGAGTTCGGCTTCGCGACGTGAACAGGCGCGCAATTCGGCCACGCGTTTGGAGAGGCGGATGGAGTCGGTCATGGTCAATGGACGGGGTTCAGGACGGTAAGTTTACCGCGTACAGGAGATTGGAATCGCCTGTTGTTAGAGTCCGTGCGAGCGGGGTATGCTCTGACCTTGCCCAACCTGGAGACGCCCATGAAAACCTTGCTCGCCTTGTCTTTGTTGTTGTTGACTTCATCAGCGCTGGCCGCGGTTGTGGGCAAGGATGTGAGCTATCAGGCGGGCGATACCACCATGAAGGGGTTTTTGGCCTTTGACGATGCGGTCAAGGGAAAACGGGCGGGGGTGCTGGTGGTGCCCGAGTGGTGGGGGGTAAACGATTACGCACGCAAGCGCGCGCGGATGCTGGCCAACGCAGGTTATGTGGCATTGGTCGTTGACATGTACGGCAATGGGCAGGTGGCAGATAACCCGAAGGATGCCGGTGCGCTGGCAGGCAACATCAACAAGAATCCGCCGCTGGCCCTGAGCCGCTTCCAGGCCGCTGAAAAATTTCTGGACAGTCAGCCGAATGTTAGAAAAGGTGAAATCTCCGCGCTGGGCTACTGCTTCGGTGGCGGCGTGGTACTCAACATGGCGCGCGCGGGTCTGCCGCTTAAATCGGTGGTGAGCTATCACGGCGTGCTGGCCACCGATGTGGCGGTGAAGCCGGGTGACATCAAGGCCAAGTTGCGCATCTTTCACGGCGAGGCCGACCCCCTTGTGCCGCCGGCGCAGGTTGAGGCCTTCAAAACCGAGATGGACAACGCCAAGGCCGACTATATGTTTGTCGCCTATCCGGGCGTGAAGCACACCTTTACCAACCGCGAGGCTGACAGCTACGCGGCCCAATTCAACCTGCCGCTCAAATACGATAACGCGGCGGACACCGACTCCTGGACCCGTACGCTGGAATTTCTTAAAGCGACGCTGCATTGAGATGAGCGACGCCTGCGACCACGACGGTCATTTCCCGCAGCGCGGGCGCAGCGTGGGAATTCCGCAAACCGGGCGATTCGATGCGCCCGCCTTCGAGGCTGCCATCCATGCCATGCTCGCGGCCTGTGGCGTGGCCTCCGATTCCGTGCATACCGGTCGCACGGCAGAACGGGTGCGCGCGCTGTGGCAAGAACGTCTGCTCGGCGGCTATGCCGTTTCGCCCGCCGCAGCGTTGGGCGAGGGCTTCGCCGACGCGCGCGACGACATGGTGGTGGTGCGCGGAATCGCGGTACATGGCGTGTGTCCTCACCATCTGGTGCCATTTCGTGGCGTGGCGCATGTGGCCTATGTGCCGGGTGGGCGCCTGCATGGATTCGGCCGTATCGCACGCATGGTCGATGCCATCGGTCATCGCTTTACCTACCAGGAGTGGATGACGCGCGACATCGTCGAGGCGCTGGTCACGCACGGGATGGCGAAAGGCGCGGCGTGCATCGTCGAGGCCGAGCAGTTGTGCCTGTTGCTGGGTGAAGACCGGCGCGGTGATGAGCGCGTGGTCACGCAGGCTTTTACCGGGTGTTTCCGGGACAGCGATCAGTTGCGCAATGAGTTTCTGCGCGCGACCGCGTCACAGGGGGGTCGCTAGCAGGATGCCGCGGACATCGGGCTATCGCCGCCCTTTACTCCCTGAAACAGAGACACAGACCTGAGTCCAGGGCCTTGACACATACCAACCGGTATGTATGATCAGGTCATGAACGCGACCATCAAAACCCCCGACCTGACCCGGCAGAAGTTACTGGAAGCCGCGTATGGCGAAATCCACCGACACGGCTTCCAGGCCGCCTCGATTTCGCAAATCCTTGCGGATACCGGCCTGACCAAGGGCGCGTTGTATCACCATTTCCCCGACAAGAAGGCGCTGGGGCTGGCGGTGCTCGAAGACGTGATCCGCCCCATCATGACTGGCATCCTGTTCTCGCCCCTGCTTGAAACCCGACGCCCGCTGGCGACGTTGCAAACGCTGCTGCAATGCAAGGCGACCCTCGACGAACCGACGATGGTGACGCTGGGGTGTCCGCTCAATAACCTGATGCAGGAAATGAGTCCGGTGGATGAAACGTTTCGCGTGCGATTGAATGCCTTGTTCCAGGACTGGGTGGGTGTGGTGGCCGCGGCGCTGCAGCGGGGACAGGCTTGCGGCGAGGTTCGGCCCGACGTCGTGACGGATGAAACGGCCTTTTTTATTGTCTCGGCGCTGGAAGGGTGTATCGGCATGAGCAAGAACACGCAGTCGGTCGCAGCATTTCGCGGATGCCTGAAGCAACTGGGCAACTATCTGGAAACACTCAAGCTGACATCCAGCGACGCTTGATCGGAGCAGACCCTTATGGAACCCAATTCTGATACTGCACGCCGCCCACGCACGCGGATTCTCCCGCCTGCGCCGTATGCAGCAGCGATGCTGGGAGGATGGTGGCTGGATCGCACCCGATTTGCGCTACCGATTGATTTGGGCACGCTGACCCGCCCTTTGGGCTGGCTCGCTGTAAGTGCCGGGCTGGGTCTTATGCTGTGGACGATGTGGACATTCTGGCGTCACAAGACAACGGTCAATCCGTTCGGAAGCGCCACCACGCTGTGTACAAGCGGACCCTTCGTGTTCAGCCGCAACCCGATCTATCTTGGTGACTGGAGCGTTTTGCTGGGCGTCTCCCTGCTGCTGGCCACGTTCTGGCCATTGGTTTTTGCGCCATTGATCTGGCTCACGCTTCGCTTCGGTGTGATCCGGCATGAAGAAGCGCATCTCGAAGCAAAGTTCGGCGACGCTTACCGCAGCTATAAAGCCCGGGTCCGGCGCTGGCTTTGAACGTTTGAAGTTACTCATATTTAAAGGAAATCTGCATGAATGTGAAAACGGCAATTGAGTCCCGGCGCTCGGTCAAGGCCTTCGATCCCGACCACCGCATGAGCGAGGCTGAAGTGCGGGAGTTATTGGGTCAGGCAATGCTTGCGCCCACCGCCTTCAATATCCAGAACTGGCGCTTTGTCGCGGTGCAAGACACTGCGCTGCGTCAGGAGATACGGAAAGTCGCCTGGGATCAGTCCCAGGTGACAGACGCTTCCCTGTTGCTGGTGATGTGCGCCGATCTGAAGGCTTGGGATAAAAACCCCGAGCGTTACTGGCGCAATGTGGACGCGCCGGTTCGGGATTTCATGGTGCCTGCCATCCATGAGTATTACGTCGGCAAGGAACAGGTACAACGTGACGAGGCCATGCGCAGTTGCGGGTTGGCAGGCATGGCGTTGATGTTGACGGCCCGGGAAATGGGCTACGAGACGTGTCCGATGGACGGTTTCGATTTCGACGCCGTGGGCAAGCTCATCCAGTTGCCCGACGATCACGTCATCAGCTTCATGCTGGCGGTCGGGCGCGGTATCCGGCCCCCGTTCCCGCGTGGCGGCCAGCTTGCACTTGATGAAGTGGTCGTGCATGACCGGTTTCGCCCATTGCCATGAGTTTTCTTCATTCCGCCCCGGGAGAAATCGCTGTGGGGCGGACGCCTGAATTGAATCCAGGCTAACCCCCTGGTGCAGGGCGCCGCCGTCCCCGCACCCCGACACGAAGTTGGCGACGACGGCCGGGCTTGCAACACCCGCGCCAGCAGTTGTTATCAGCCGCAACCCAGGAGATCAACATGAGCATTCTGAAAACGGTAAAACCCGAAGATGCAACCGGTGAAGTCGCTGCCATCTATGCGCAGATGAAAGAGACTATAGGGCGGGTTCCCACATCTTTCCAGCTTTACAGCACCAATCCGACTTTGCTCAGGCAACAGTGGGAGTACATTGGGACCATTCTTCGCCATCCCACACTCTCCATGCCGCTGACGACCAGTATCCGCATGCTGGTTTCTCAGGCCAGCGATTGTAGTTACTGTATCGACATGAACGCGGGAATGCTGATCAACATGGCCGGGTGGACGCCCGAGCAAGTTGCCGCGACCCGTTCTGACTTCAGAAACAGTCCGCTGAGTGCGAAGGAAAAGTCCATGCTGGGTCTGGTGCTTAAACAGACCCGTGACGCTAAAAATGTGACAGCCGCTGACTTGCAGACCGCACGGGATGCAGGTTGGTCCGACAGTGAGATTCTCGATGCGGTGCACCATGGTGCCCGCATGGTGGCAGGCGACATCCTCATTAGCGGGTTCCAGGCCGAGCGCGATTTCTGAGGGAGGACATGAACGGCGTTTCGCATCCGGGGGAAGTGTCGGCGCGATTGCGCTTCGGCACCGCCGCCCGCTGGCCGGAGGCGCGGCTGTCCCGTTTCTATCGGCAAAGCATCGACGACGAGACGGCGCTGTGGATCGAATCGCTGCCGTTTTTCTTCATCGCTACGGCGGATGCCGGCGGTCATTGCGATTGCAGTTTCCGGGGACGCGAGACCGGCCCCTTGTTGCAGGTGTTGACGCCCGGGGAACTGGTTTTTCCGGATTACGCCGGCAATGGTCTGTTCAACAGCCTGGGCAATATGCTGGTGAATCCGCATATCGGTCTGCTATTTATCGACTTCGCCGCCCAAGCCAGAATGCGGGTCAATGGGGAGGCCACGCTCATCGAGCTGGATGGCACCCTCAAAAACCAGTGGCCGCGCGCGCAACGGGGGGTGCGGGTCAGGGTGGCGCAGGTCTACGGCAACTGCAGGCAGCGCATCCCCCGCATGACGCTGGATGCGCCCTCGCAGGAATGGGGCACATAGTGCCGGTCAATCCAGTCCGAACAGCGCTTTGGCCGTGTGGGTGGTCGCCGCCGCTACCGTTTCTACCGACACGCCGCGCAGATCGGCTAACGCCTTCGCAATCAGGGGCAGCTCACCAGGCGCATTGCGGCCACGTCCTATCCACACCGGCGGAATGTCGGGACTGTCGGTTTCCAGCACGATCGCGTCCAGCGGCAAACTGACAGCCAGTCGCCGCAGGTTGTTGGCGCGGGGCCAGGTGAAGGCGCCGCCAAAGCCGAGCTTGAATCCCAATTTGATGAATTCGTTCGCCTGCTGCGGGCTGCCGTTGAAGGCGTGGGCAATGCCGCCGCGTACCTTGATCCTGCGCAGCTGCTTCAAGATTTGATCGTTGGCTTTGCGGCAGTGCAGTAATACAGGCAAGTCGTATTCCTGCGCGATTTTGAGTTGCTCCACGTAGAAGTATTCCTGTGCGGCTGCATCCAGGTCTTTTACAAACAGATCCAGCCCGATTTCCCCCACCGCCACCGGCCGTTGCGCTTCTATGCGCGCGCGCAGATCGGCCAGGTGTTCGGGGCGATGGACACTGAGCAGCATGGGGTGCAATCCCCAGGCGGGCAGGCTGCCCGGGTAGCGCGCACACGTGGCGGCGACAGCGGGCAGATTATCGCAACTGATCGTGGGCACGATCTGGAGGGTCACGCCGGCCTCGACGGCACGCGCGTATTCGGCGTCGCGGTCGGCGTCGAACTCGGCGGCGTCGAGATGGCAGTGCGTATCAATCAAAAACGGCGCCCTGGAAGACGCCGTTTTGTTTGCTTCAGCCATCAACGATCAGTCGTTGCTGGCAAAGCCCAGCAGGTGCAGCAGACTGGTGAACAGGTTGAAGATCGCCACGAACAGGGTGACCGTCGCCATGATGTAGTTGGTTTCGCCACCGTTGATGATATTGCTGGTCTCATACAGGATGAGACCGGACATCAGGAGTACGAACATGGCGGATACCGCCAGCGACAGGCCGGGCATGTTGAAGAAGAATGCGCCCAGGCCAGCCAGGAAGGCGACCAGAATGCCGACCATGAGGAAACCGCCCATGAAGCTGAAGTCCTTGCGGGTGGTCATCACGTAGGCTGACAGGCCGAGGAAGATCGCAGCGGTGCCGCCCATGGCCATCATCACCACCTGCGCGCCGTCAGGCAGCGACAGATAGGCATTGAGGATCGGGCCGAGCGTGTAGCCCATGAAGCCGGTGAGGGCGAAAACGAACGCGATACCCAGGCTGCTTTCGCGAAACTTGGTCGTCAGGAACAGCAGGCCGAAATAACCGACCAGGGTGATGATGAGGCCGGGATGCGGCAAGTTGAGCGACATCGAAATGCCGGCAACCAGCGCCGAAAATGCCAGCGTCATCGACAGCAGCATGTAGGTGTTGCGAACGACCTTGTTGGTCGACGCGACCGCAGCGTGGCTGCGGTTAAGGGTGGTGACTTGCGGGTTCATGTGGTTTCCTCACGTGAATTAAAAACAACGATGAAAGTATAGAGGGTTTTTGGCCGCGTGGGTTCCTTATACGGTTCAGTCTAGTGTGTGCTTTCGCATTGTTTGAACTAATTCAGTAAGGTAAACCCCCCGGCTATGCCGGGGGACTTGAAAAGTTTGACTTATGCGGCGGTTGCGAACCTGGCGATGGCTGCTGTAACTCCCTCCCTTTCAAGGGGAGGGCTGGGGTGGGGATGGGTTTGAATGGTAGGGAACAAGCGCAAAGTACAACCCACCCCCATCCCGACCTTCCCCCTGAAGGGGAAGGCGTAAAACCCAGCCGCTTTCAGGCGGCTCACGATTTTATCGGCCCCTTTGAGGGGCTCACCCAATAAGCCTCCGGCTTTGCCGGAGGTAATTTAACTTGATCTTGCGTATGCCGCATTCGCATCCTTATTGCGGAGCGAATCATGAATCAGGACTAGCCGGCCAGTCTTGCCGATGAGCAGCGAAATGAACTGAAGCGTTGGGTGAGGTCGCAGACGCAGCATGCTCGCGGCGTAAGGCGTGCGCGCATCGTATTTCCCACCCTCTCATTGGTATTTCCCCTTGGCCTGATGGCATCTTCCGCGGGCCCGGCTTGTACGCGTGTGGACGGCGACAACACCCGCCGAGGCTGGGGGCGCCAGAAGGCACTATGTCAGGTGGGCCGACTGGAGCCACGCGCAGGGCTTTGAAATGAAAGGGTCGCATCGCCTTTATTTTTTTTCGCGCTCGCCGCGCATCATCAAATTCATCAGTTCGCCCGGCATCGGAAAAATGATGGTGTTGGTCCTGTCGCCAGCGATGTTGGAAAGCGTCTGCAGATAGCGCAATTGCATGGCCTCAGGCCTGACGGCGAGAATTTCGGCGGCGGCCAGCAGTTTTTCCGAAGCCTGCAGTTCGCCTTCTGCATGGATGATCTTGGCGCGCCGTTCGCGCTCGGCCTCGGCCTGCTTGGCAATGGCGCGTACCATGGTTTCGTCGATGTCCACGTGCTTGATCTCGACATTGGAGACCTTGATGCCCCAGGCATCGGTTTGCGCGTCGAGCAGTTGCTGGATGTCCTGATTGAGGCGCTCGCGTTCGGCCAGCATGTCGTCGAGTTCATGCTTGCCCAGCACGGCGCGCAGTGTGGTTTGCGCCAGCTGGCTGGTGGCGACCAGAAACTCTTCCACCTGCAGAATCGCCTTGGCCGGATCGATTACGCGAAAATACAGCACGGCGTTGACCTTGACCGAGACGTTGTCGCGCGAGATGACGTCCTGGCTTGGCACGTCGAGGACCACGGTGCGCAAATCCACCCGCACCATTTGCTGGATACCCGGGATGACAAGAATCAGTCCCGGCCCCTTCACTTTCCAGAAGCGGCCCAGCATGAACACCACGCCGCGCTCGTATTCGCGCAGGATGCGCAGACCGGAGATCAGCAACACAAGGGTCACGAAGGCGAGGGTCAGGCCGGTGAGGCCGCCGAATTCAAACATGGTCATTCTCCTTTAGGGGTTCAACATCCAGTATCAAATCTTCGCGCGCGCATACCCGGACCCGGCTTCCGCGCGTGAGGGGGCCCGCGCTGCGCACTTGCCAGTGCTCGCCATGAATACGCGCCCAGCCGGTTCGCACCATGTCCTCGAGAATTTCGCCGCTGGCGCCGATCATTTCCTCGGCGCCGGTCACCACTGGCCGCGCGCGCGCCTTGATGGCCATGCCCGCGACAAAAAAGCTGAGCAAGCCGCTTGCGACGGCAACCGGCACAATCAGCATCCACGGAATGCCATAGCCGGGGACGTCGGTGTCGATCAACATGACCGAGCCGATGATGAAGGCAACCAGTCCGCCCAGTCCGAGCGCGCCGAAGCTGGGGATGAAGGCTTCCGCAGTCATCAGGGCGATGCCCAGCAGCAGCAGCGCCAGTCCCGCATAACTGATCGGCATGGCTTGCAACGCAAACAGCGCCAGCAGCAGGCAGATTCCGCCGACCACACCGGGAAACAGCATGCCGGGATTGGAGAACTCGTAGATCAGCCCATAGATGCCCAGCAGCATGAGAATGTAGGCAATGCCGGGGTCGCCGATGACTGCCAGCAGGCGGCTCCGCCAGTCGGGAATCACGCGTTCGATGGTGGCCGGCTTGATATCGAGCGTCCTGATTTGTCCCTGGATCGGGATCGGGCGACCATGAATCTGCTTCAACAGATCGTCAAGATCGGTGGCCACAACATCGATCACCTTGAGACTTTGCGCCTCGCTTGCCGACAGGCTGAGCGCCTCGCGTACCGCCCGTTCCGCCCAGTCGGCATTGCGGCCGCGCAGTTCGGCAAGCCCGCGAATATAGGCGGCTGCATCATGCACTGCCTTGCGGGTTTTGGCATTGCCCACAGGCGGGGTCGCGGGACGCGCGGCATCGGGCTTTTCAATCGGGTTGCCTGCATCCATGCCCGGTCCCAGTTCGATCGGGGTGGCTGCCCCCAGATGGGTCGCCGGCGCCATGGCAGCGATGTGACTGGCATACAGGATATAGGTCCCGGCACTGGCGGCGCGGGCACCACTGGGCGCCACATAGGCGGCGACCGGCACGCCGGAATCGAGGATGGCCTTGATGATGTCGCGCATCGACGTATCGAGCCCGCCCGGCGTATCCATTTCAATCACCACCAGTTGCACATTGTCTGCGTTGGCCCGGGCGAGGCCGCGCAGCACGTAATCCGCGCTTGCCGGGCTGATCGCCCCCTGGACGGTCAGCACCCGCACGCTGGCGGCACTCGCGGACGCGGAAAATCCCAGGCACATGCCCACCAGCAGCAACCGTAACAAAAAAAAGTGAAGCAGGTTAGCCATGCTTCACTTTAGACGCTAATACCGTTTAGGCCTGACAAGACGTCAGGGGCCGGCGCCAGGGTCTGGATGGGAACCGTGGGGTGGCAGCTGTCGGGAGGCATTATGCGGTGTGGGAGTTCTTTTCGGGCACGGGCGCCAGCGATTTGACTTTGAGATGCAATGCCGCTTTGGCAAGCAGGTGGGCGCTGACAGGGGTGGTAATGAAAAGAAACAGGGTGATCAGCACTTCATGCAGGCTGATACCCTCGTTGCGCAGGCTGAAATACGTGGCGGACGCGATCAGCAGGCAGCCCACCCCCAGCGTGCTGGCCTTGGTGGGGCCGTGAAGACGGGTGTAAAAATCGCGCAGCCGAGCCAGGCCGAGGGAGCCGATGAAAGTAAACAGCGCACCGGTGACAATCAGAAGGGAAAGCAGAAAATCGATCATGATGGCATGCTCATTCGATAATGTCGCCGCGCAACAGGTATTTGCATAACGCGACAGTACTGACAAAACCCAGCATGGCAATCAGCAGTGCCGCCTCGAAATAGATCGCATTGTCGAGATGGATGCCGAACAGGACCAGCAGCGCGATGGTGTTGATGTAGAGCGTATCGAGCGCGAGAATCCGGTCCGGCACATCGGGTCCCTTGAGCAGGCGCCAGAAGCTCAACAACAGGGCCGCGCTGACCAGGGTTAATGCGATCGGAATGGCGGTTGTCAGCATGGTGCGTCCTCCTGCTCAAAGATTTTTTTCAGCGGGGCTTCATAGCGCTGTTTGATTTCGGCGATCAGGGCCGAGGTATCTCCAGTATCCAGCGCGTGGACTGTCAATGTGCGTTTGTCTTCGGAAAGCAGTACCGACACGGTGCCCGGGGTGAGCGAAATGGTATTGGCCAGAAAGCTGATGGCAAGATCGCTTTTCAGTGCCAGAGGAATCCGGATAAACGCCGGACGCAGGTTCGACGGATGACGCAAGATCAGGAGCGCCACCTGGAAGCTGCTGCGCACGATGTCATAGAAGAGCACGGCAAGATAACGCAGCAGCGTGAGAGGGTGGCGGATGCGAATGGCCTCGGGCCAGAAGGCGGAGGTTGCATAAGGAATGAGCCAGCCCAGCAGGATGCCGAGGACCAGATGTCCCGCGGAAAGCTGATTGACCAGCAGCAGCCACAGGATTACCAGCGTAAAGCTTAACAAGGGGTGCGGCAGAAAGCGCCTCATGGTGCCGCCTCCGGTTGCGCCGCGCCGCCAGACACGCGTCCTTGGGCCGGTCTTGGCGCAGCACCCGCGAGGGGCACGCCGCCAGACACTCGCCCTTCGGTCGGTCTTGGCGCAGCACCCAACACGGCCTCGATGTAATTTTGCGGTGCCAGAAGCTGGGCGGCGGTGGCAGTGGCGTAACGGGATAGCGGGCCGGCTCCGATCACCATGCTGATATTCAGCAACAGCAATCCGACGATAGGCATCAACGCGGTTGCGGTCGGCGGGGTTTGCAGTGTGGGGTCGTGCGGGCCCTGCGTGCGATAAAACAACAGGCTGCCACTGCGGGCCAGCGCAATCATGCCGGCGAGTCCGGTGACCAGAACAACACCCCAGACCCACGGCATCAGGGGGGACGCGATGGCGGCTTGCAGCAGCATGAATTTGCCCAGAAACCCCGATAACGGCGGCAATCCGGCGAGTGCGACCGCTGCGATAAAAAACAGGCCGCCCAGTATGCCTTCGCGCGGCATGGCCGGGCCGGATTCAAACTGGTCGGCAAGCGGCCCGCGCGCGCGGGCAATGGAATCGGCCAGCAGAAACAGCGCGGCACTGGCAAAAATGGTGTGCGGCAGATAATACAGGCCGGCCGCAACGGTTCCAACGGTGCCCAGGCCAAAACCCAGCAGCAGGGTTCCGATAGAGACCACCACCAGGTACGCGGTCTGCTGCCGCAACGATGTGCTGGCCAGCACGCCGAGCATGGCGAGCGCCAGGGTAGCCAGCGCCAGCGGCGCGAGCCAGGCGTCGAGCAGGTGGGCCACAGGACCTGCCGCATCGCCAAACATCAGGCTGTAGACGCGCAGAATGCTATAGGCGCCGACCTTGGTCATTACGGCGAACAGCGCCGCGACCGGCGCACTGGTGTTTGCATAGGCGGCCGGCAGCCACAGGTACAGGGGCAGCAGTGCGGCTTTGAGCGCAAACACCGCAAACAGCAGCAAACCGGCGGACTGTACCAGCGCCCGGTTTTCAGGGGGCAGCTGCGCCAGCTTTACCGCCAGGTCAGCCATGTTGAGGGTGCCGGTCACGCCGTATAATGTGCCCACGGCGAACAAAAACAGGGTCGATCCAACCAGGTTGATGACCACGTAATGGAGCCCAGCCTTGATCCGGTGTCGGCCGCCGCCATGCAGTATCAGGCCGTAAGAGGCAAGCAGCAGGATCTCGAAGAAAACAAAAAGATTAAACAGATCGCCGGTGAGGAATGCGCCGTTGAGTCCGAACAGCTGCAACTGGAACAGGACATGAAAATGACGGCCTTCGGCATCGATTCCCCTCACCGCATACAGCAGGGCAAACACTGCCAGCAATGACGTCGTCAGCAGCATCCACGCCGCCAGCCGATCAACTACCAGCACGATGCCATACGGCGCTTGCCAATTGCCGAGTGCATAAACCAGCTGGTTGCCATCGCTGACCGCCTGGATCATGACCACCGCCAGCGCAACCAGCGTTAGCGTGGCGAGTACGCTGATGCCCCGTTGCACTGCGAACGAACGATTTTGCAACGCCAGCAACACGATGCCCATGAGCAGCGGAAGCACCACCGGCAGGATAGGCAGATGAGCAAAACTGTTCATCGGTGGCTGTCCTCGCCGTGATGCAGACCATCCACATGGTCATTGCCCAATTCGGATCGCGCCTTGAGCGCCAGCACAATGACGAAGGCAGTCATGCCGAAGCTGATGACAATGGCGGTGAGCACCAGTGCCTGGGGCAGGGGATCGGTATAGCCGCTCGCTTCCGGGTGAATCACAGGGGGAACGCCGATAGCCAGCCGGCCCATGATGAACAGGAACAGATTGACCGCGTAAGAAAGCAGGGTCAGCCCGAGCACTACGGGAAAGGTCTGGCCACGCAGGGCGAGAAACACCCCGCCGGCCGTGAGTACGCCGATGACCAGTGAAATTATTATTTCCATTAAGGGGGACTCCGGCGTTTTGGCGCGGTGTGATGTACCCGGCCCAGATTGACCAGGATCATCAGGGTGGCGCCGACCACGACGAGGAAGACGCCGAGATCGAATGCCATGGCCGAGGCCAGTTCAAATCCGCCGACGATTGGCCAGTGGACTTCGCCGTGGGTCGACGTGAGGAAAGGAAACCCAAACAGCCAGCTGGCCAGGCCGGTCAAGGTCGCAATGGCCAGCCCCCAGGCGATCAGCGGGTGGCTATCCGACGGCATGCGCTGATGGGTCCAGTGCATGCCGCTCGCAAGATATTGCACGATCAGCGCGACCGCGGTGATCAAGCCGGCGATGAAGCCGCCGCCGGGCTGGTTGTGACCACGCAGCAGAATGAATAGGGCCACCAGCAACGCCAGCGGCAGCAGGATCTGAGTCAGGGTGGCCATGATGGTGGGGTGGGGATCAGGATTCCACGGCCGGCCGGCGGCGTCTTTCACGGGCGCGGGCAGGTGCAGGTTTTTGAGCATTGCCACGATACCCAGGCCCGCCAGCGCCAGCACGGTGATTTCGCCGAGGGTGTCATAGCCGCGGAAATCGACCAGGATGACGTTCACCACATTGCCGCCGCCGCCGCCGGGCACGCTGTTTAAGAGATAGTAGCCCGCGATGGTTTCGTAAGGCCGCGTGAGCACGGCCCAGGCCAGGGCAGCGGTGCCGGCGCCGGCCAGCAGTGCGATGAGGCCGTCGCGCCAGAGGCGTCCGCGATCTTTTTCCGGCGCGCCCTGCTGGGGCAGGAAATTGAGCGCCAGCAACAGCAGCACGATGGTCACCACTTCGACCGTGAGTTGGGTCAGCGCAAGATCGGGCGCGGAAAACTTCACGAATATCAGCGATACCACCAGCCCCACTACCCCCACCGTAATCAGCGCAACGAGCCGCTCCCGGTAGAGGAGGACCGTGGCAAAAGTCGCGATGATCAGCGTGCTGGCGGCGAGGAAGCTGACGGGGTCTAGCGGCAATCCTGCGCGGGTGCCGGTAAGCGGCGTCTGGCTCGTCAGCCAGGGCGCAAGCCCCAGCATGAGTGCGACAACGAGCAGCAGGAATACCTGCCGCTGCAGCGACCCGGTATCGAGCAGACGCGTCACGCTGCGCGCCAGTGCAACCAGCCCGTCCAGCAGTTTGTTATAGACAATGCGCGAATCGAGGCGATCCATGCCGCGATCGTGCCACGCGAACAGGGGGCGGCGCATCGAATAGATCAGAACGCCGCTGCCCATGGCGACGAGACTCATGATGAAGGCCGGATTGAAGCCGTGCCACAGCGCCAGCGCATATTCCGGCAGCGCGGTTTGCAACGTACCCTGCGCAGCGACGGCCAGCAGTCCGCCCACGGTGACGGCGGGGGCAATGCCCACAACCAGACACAGCGCGACCAGAATTTCCACCGGCACTTTCATCCAGCGTGGGGGTTCATGCGGCGTGCGGGGTAAATCCACCGGCTCGCCATTGAAAAACACATCGCGTATGAAGCGGATCGAATAGGCAACGGCAAATGCGCCTGCCAGCGTGACCAGTGAGGCAAACAGCCAGCCGCCGATGAAAAATTGCGAAATATGGATGGTCTCGGTAAACAGCATTTCTTTCGACAGGAAGCCATTCGCCAGCGGGACGCCGGCCATGGCCGCGGCCGCCACCATCGCCAGCGTGGCGGTATAGGGCATGAATTTCCACAGGCCATGAAGACGCCGCATGTCCCGGGTACCGGCTTCGTGATCGATGATGCCGGCCGCCATGAACAGTGAGGCCTTGAAAGTGGCGTGATTGATGATGTGGAATACACCGGCGACGGCTGCAAGCGGGGTCGACAGCCCGAACAGCAGCGTGATCAGCCCGAGGTGGCTGATGGTGGAGTAGGCCAGCACCCCTTTCAGGTCATGTTTGAACAGTGCGACATAGGCACCCAGCAGCAGCGTCATCAACCCCGCCCCGCTGACCAGCCAGAACCACTCGACGCTGCCGGACAGGGCCGGGAACAGGCGTGCCAGCAGAAATACGCCGGCCTTGACCATGGTCGCCGAATGCAGGTAGGCCGACACCGGGGTGGGGGCCGCCATCGCATGCGGCAGCCAGAAATGAAACGGGAACTGGGCTGACTTGGTGAATACGCCCAGCAGAATCAGCAGCAAAGTCGGCCCATAGAGCGGATGCGACCGGATGAGGTCGCCCGATGCGAGCACGATGCTGAGTTCGTAGCTGCCAACGATATGACCGAGCAGCAGAAATCCGCCCAGCATCGCGAAGCCGCCGGCGCCGGTGATAGCCAGCGCCATGCGCGCGCCTTGGCGCGCTTCTTCGCGATGGTACCAATAACTGATCAGCAGGAAAGACGACAGGCTGGTCAATTCCCAGAAAATCAAAAGCTGGATCAGGTTTTCGGAGAGCACGATGCCGAGCATTGAGCCCATGAACAGCATCAGGTAGCTGTAGAAGCGTCCCATGCTGTCGCGTTCGGACAGGTAATAGCGTGCATACAGAATGATCAGCAGGCCAATACCGAGGATCAGCGTGGCAAACAGCAACGCCAGTCCATCGAACCGGAAGCCCATATTCAGCCCCAGCGCCGGCATCCAGTCCTGTTGCTGGACCAGCACCGTGCCGGCAAATGGCAGGCCGGCCGCAGGCAGCAGCCACAGTATCGAGACCAGCGTAACCGCCCCCGCTGCCCACGCCGAATGCGAACGTCCCAAGCGCGAGACCCCGGCAACGAGGGGTGCACCGAGAAAGAGAGTGAGAACGGCGTAAAAAAGCGTCATTAATAATAACGGTGTTGTGGATGCGGCACAGGGAGGGCCAGCAAGGCAGCCATTCTAACGTGACTTGAAGAGATGGGGGCGGCTTTGGCGGCGGTACAGTCAGCCTGAAAGTGCTGGGAATTCATGAGTGTCGGCCTGGCCTTCATGTCGGCCACCGCGCGCTATTGTCAACCCGGCTCCGGTTTATTTGGTATCCAGATGGGCGGGGGCTCGGCTGACTTGGCATAAAGGATGGAATGGCGCATGGGGCGCCACGGCGCATTCTCGCATCTGAGACAGGGGCTCCGTGCGGCTGCATATGAGATAAGATTATGATTTATAAAACCTATTTTTTCCAGTCCTTGTTTTTCCCGACCGATTGTTCAGGAATTGAAACATATCGGTTTTTCTGGTCTGTGTTTTTATTGCACGAGCATTAAAAACATCAATTAATTCAATGATATATGTTGTTTGGCACAGTCTTTGCTTTTGGGTGGTGGAAGCCGGTTTTTCTGGCTTCGCAATTTTTCTTGCCACTGCCTAGAAGGAGATTTTCCATGAACAAAAGTCTAATTTCCACAGCCATCGCCCTGGCGTTCGGCATGTCCGGGCCGGCTTGGGCCAACCCGACCAACAACGCCGACACATTCGACAATAACGGTGATGCAGCCCAGACCGCCACCGTCACCTCAGACCAGAGTGCGCAAACGGGCGCGGCGGCGAATGAATTCTCGACCGCGATGCTGGACAGCAGCGTTGATACCACGACCACCAACACGGATGACAACAGCGTCAACCCCATCCAGAACGGTACGGGGGCCATGGCCAACGACGCCTCCACCGCGGCTTACCACTCCAACAACCCCACCGTGACCGCAAACACCGATCTCAATGGGGTGGTCCACGACAATACGGTGTCCGGAATTGGCAATACAGCTACCGGCGGCGGACAGGCGGGAGCAGGCGGTATGGGCGGCGATGGCGGGTACGCTACGCCGAATGCCAGCAGCGGCGCTACCGGCGCCAATGGGGGTGACGGCGGCGGTGGATCCGCTCAGGCTACAGGCGGAAATGCCCTGGCTGGCGATGGGAGCCAAGGCGGAACCGGTGGCTATGGAGGTGACGCCATGGGCGGCACCGGGGGTAATGGCACTGGCGGCGCTGGCGGTGGCGGGGGTATTGCAGGCCAGGCCACCGGCGGCGCGGGTGGTGAGGGTGCTGCCGGGGGCGCAGGTACGGGAGGCGCTGGCGGCATGGGTGGCAGTTCCGGCGACGTTGCCGGAGGTGCGGGTAACGGCGGCGCAGGGATGGGCGGCACGGGAGGCGCAGGCGGTAATACTGCTGATGCCGTGGGCGGCATGGGCTCAGGCGGGGCGGGGGCCGGAGGTACAGGCGGTTCGGGCGAGACCGGGGCGACAGGAACGGGCGGTAATACCAGCAGCCAAGGTACAGGTGGGTTGGCGGACGCCAATGGCGGCGCCACCAACGCCAATGAAAATGGCAATGACGGCACCAGCGGCAGTGCGAATGGGGGTACATCAACCGGTGGCAGCACCACCAGCACCGACACGGCCGGCACGGGCACGGGCGGAGCGGGTGGATCCGGCGCCGCCGGCGGGGCCGGATCGGGTGCTGCGGGCAGCGGCGCGGCCGGCACGAACACGGCTGGCGCCGCCGCTGCCGGTGGGGCCGGGACGGGTGCCAGCGGGACGGGTGCCACGGGTACCAGTATGGGCGGGGCAGGGGCTGCGGGCGCCGCGGGGACCGGCGGCGCTGGCGGTGCCGGCGGTGCCGGCGCGGCCGGTACCAGTACCGCTGGCGCGGGTGCGGCCGGTGCGGCCGGTACCGGCGGTGCAGGCACGGGTGGCATAGGCGGTGCGGGTGCCGCGGGCGGTGCGGGTGCCGCGGGTGGAGCGGGCGGCACCGGCGGCGCTGCCACCGCCAGCGGCGATGGCGGTGCTGGCGGGCTGGGCGGAAGTGCCAGCAGCGAGGCCCTGGCCTCCGCAACCACCGGTAATGGCGGTGTAGGGGGCAACGGTGGAGACTCGCTGGGTGGCAACGCGGGCACCTTTGATGCGTCCAATGCCATTGATGGCAGCCTGTCAAACGGCGCGGGGATTATCACCGTCAGCCAGAACAGCGGGATGAATTCCCTGATTCAGCAGGGCATCACTGTGCAAGCCAACCTGACGGTTCAATAGGAGCCGAAGCGGTCTCTCCGGCGTGCTGTGCCGAAGAGACCGGCGGGGAACCACCATGAAAAATCCACGTAGTGTCTTGATTGTTGTATTGACGATAAGCGGTGCGTCCACGTGGGCCGGGCCGTCGGGTACGGGCGAGGATGGCGAGAAGCTGGCGCCGACTGTAATGCGCGATGCGCAACTGGACCAGTTACGAGGCCGTCAGACGGTATTCAACCGTAACAACATCAATGGCCAGTTGCACGACAACGAGGCTGTTTCCAATGTCACGGGCAACAATTACGTCACCGACGGCTCGTTTTCGGGTATGTCGGGGTTCTCGACCGTGATCCAGAATTCCGGCAACAACGTGCTCATTCAGAATGCCACGATTCTGAATCTGCAGTTTCAGTAGGAATGCCAGCGATGAAGAGGATAAATTACCTGCTTTCACTCGGAATCCTGGCTACTTTTCAACCTGGCTGGGCGGGCGAAGTGATGATCCATGGCGCTGCAAGCGGCGCGCTGAATGTGACCGTCACCAGCCTGAAAGAGCGCCGCTTTGCGACCACCATCCGTCAGCAGCACGACTACAGTTGCGGCTCAGCTGCCTTGGCCACGCTGCTGACCTTTCATTATGGCTACCCCGTTACCGAGGAAACCGTGTTCAAGGCCATGTGGGAAACGGGCGATCAGGACAGGATCAGTCGGGAGGGTTTTTCGCTGCTCGACATCAAGCGCTATCTGGCGCATATCGGCTATTCGGCGGACGGCTACCAGGCGCCGCTTGCCAGGCTCGCAGCAGTGGGGATTCCCGCAATCGTGCTGGTGCGCGATCACGGGTATAACCATTTTGTCGTCGTCAGAGGGTTACGGGACGGCAACGTCGCCCTCGCCGACCCTTCCATCGGCGCGCGCGTCATTGCGCAGCCCCAATTCGAGGCGATGCGGCTCAACGGCATTTTGTTTGTCATCAACGGCCGTAAAGATCAGGTTGTGTTCAACCACACTGCAGACTGGAAAATCCGGGAGAAAGCGCCGATGGGCGCCGCCCTCGGTACCGAGAGTCTTGCCAGCGCCATCCTGCTGCGCCGGTCATCGAGCGATTATTAAGTGTAGGGGCCATGTCAGTCTCGACCCATTATCGCGCCGCCTGCACGGGTATGGTGCTGGCGGTCCTGATCCCGGTGCGGAGTGCACTGGGCGCTGAGCATGCGGATTTCGAGGGTTATCCGGTCGCCAGTCATTCGGCACTGGCAGCGTCGCGTGGCGGCTTTGAAGTCAGGGTTGACGGGCAGTGGCTCGCGCTGGCCTTCAGTCTCGAGCGTGTCAGTTATCTGAATGGTGAATTGCTGAGCCGCACCCGGGTCGTGGTGCCGGACATTACGGCTGCAATCTTGTCGCCCCAGGCAATCTCCGCGACTGTGGATGCCGGACCGGGCACTGAGCGCAGCGCAGTTGAGCCCTCGGCCATGCCCTTTTCGCAACCCGCCCAGAGCGGCATGCCCAGTGCGGATGCCGGCAGTCATGTCACGCTGATACAAAACGGCGCGGGCAATCAGGCCTTGCCTGCCCGGGTGAACCAAGGGCTTGAGGCCGCACACGCGCAAATCCTGCAAGCCTATAACCATGCGACGATTATTCAGAATAGCCTGGACAATCAGGTTATCCAAAATCTGACGACGCTCAATGTCACGTTGACCAATGCGGCATTCGCGCGGGCGATTGCGCTGGCAAGCGCCCTCTCACCCTTGTTGAGCGCGCCGGTTGTCTTGCCTCGTTGACTCTCCCCGCTGACACGGAACCCGTGGTGACTGCATCGCACCCAGGGCATGAAGCGGACTGGCCTGCGTACGCTCAGAATGTGTAAGGCAGCCGCAGCGTGAATTGGGTATCGGGCGTGTCATTGGTCAGGCCCGCACCGATCGACAGGTTAAGCGAGGCTTTCTTGTTCAGACGATAGGCGTAGCCGAGCAACAGGCTTGCCGTCTGCAGGCGGGTCGTGCCTTCGGTCACATCACCGTTCTGTCTGGTCTTGCCAATCCAGGTGTGTTCATACCCAATACTGAATGAACTGCGCTCATTGAGCGCCAGGCCCATGCCGAAGTTGAGCCCAACTGCGTCGCCGGGGTCGACTTCGCCCACAAAACTGTTCGGTATTCCATTGAGCGACTTGTTGACGTCGCGCTTGATGTTCCATTGGTAATTGATACCACCAAAAAAAACGGCGGGATCGGTCGGATAAATCATGGTCAGGCTGGGCTGCAATGAATAGAACCCCGAGCCGGTGGGGAGCGAGGTTTGCAGTGTGGGCAAGCCGGGCGCGGCGGCCAGGTAATCCACTTCGAAGGGGTCGGTGCCGGTGCGGGTTTTAAGACGCATGCCGCCCACAAAGTAGGGGCGGTCGCCGGTGGGGACGTTGAGCTGATAGCGCGCCGCAAGTTCGATGTCGCCAACGCCCGAGCCGTCGGCGTTAAACACCGTGGACGTGCTCGATGGTGCCAGGTTGATGGGTCGTGTGACGGTGTCGTCATTGCGGTAGACGAAGGGAATCTTGCCTTCCAGTTCCAGCCGGCTGGTCAAACCATAACGTGCGGTCACGTTGGCTACGGCAGTGGTGCGATGCACCGACCGCACATCAATCAGACCGATGACCAGCGCGGGAATGATGGTGTAGCCGACAATCGACACCCGGTCCGAAGACGAGTACGAATACTGGAACGCGGGCTCCAGGGTGAATCGACCGCGTGGCGAGAGCACGCCAGGCTGCTCGAACAGCGGCGCAATCTGGGGCGGTCGCCTGTCATCCCGGACCGGCGCCTGGCCGACCGGGCGAGACGAACCGGATACCGCTATCGGGCTGCCGCCGGTCGCGGGCACCGCCGCTCTATGGACAGGGTCGGTTCGCACAAGCCCCAACTGCTTTTCCAGATGCTCAAGTCGACGGCGGGCGGCATCGAGCTGGCGCTGTTGTTCATCCAGCAGCAGGGACTGAGCCCGGACTTGCTGACGTAATTGATGGATGTCTATCTGCGTGTCAGCGATCTTGTCATTGACTTTTTGCACCTCTTCCGCGCCCACGCTGTGGATGCCGCAGATCCACACCGCCCCGGCGTATACCCAGGTTTCCATTCTGTATGCCATGTCGCCCCCTTGTGTCCGATTTATGCCATGGCGGCTTGAGTCAGGTCGCCGTCGGTTTCAGTTCATTTTTCGGCTGCCGGTGCCCGACGCGGCATGTTATCGCTGCAGGTGCCGGGCCGGTTCTCCCTTGCGGGGACTGTCTATGTCGTGGCGCTCGAGCAATCGATACAAGGTCGCGCGCGAAACGCCGAGCTCTTTGGCCGCTGCAGAAACATTGTGCTGGCAGCGACGCAGCGCAGAACGGATGGCGTCACAATCTGCCTTGACGCGCGCATTATCGAGCGTAAAACGCTCCGGGTAGGCCACTCTCCGTTCCATGCCCAGATCGTCCGGGTTGAGAAAAGGGCGTTCCGCCATGATCACCCCTTGACGGATACGGTTGATTAATTCCCGTACGTTGCCAGGCCAGTGGTACTGGCTTATCGTGCGCAGCGCCTGCTGGCTGAACCCTTTGGTTCGCCCCCCGTTTTCCGCGGAAAATTTTTCGAGTAATGCCTGGGCGAGCGCCACAATATCGTCCTGACGATCCCGCAGTGGAGGCGCGTGCAGGTTGATGACATTAAGGCGGTAATACAGGTCTTCGCGAAAATGGCCTTTGCTGATCGCATCCTTCAGGTCGATGTGAGATGCGGCGATGACGCGAATATCCAGCTGCAGGGGTTCGCTCGACCCCACCCGCTGGATCACTTTGTCCTGGAGGACGCGCAGCAGATTGGACTGCAACTCAAGCGGCAGATCGCCTATCTCGTCGAGAAAAAGCGTGCCGCCCTGAGCGGCTTCCATGCGCCCGATCTTGCGTTGATGCGCACCCGTGAATGCACCTTTTTCATGGCCGAACAGTTCGCTTTGTATGAGGTGGGTAGGCAAGGCGCCGCAGTTGACTGCGACAAAAGCCTTTTTTCTGCGGCCAGACATGGCGTGGATGGCGTGAGCTGCCAGTTCTTTGCCGGTACCGCTTTCGCCGGCAATCAACACAGGCGCATTGGCCTTGCTGGCTTTTCGCAATGCCAGCCCGAACTCACGCATGGGTGCGCTGTTTCCAATGATCCCATAAGATTCCAGAGAATCTGAGGCGGTGCGTGGCGGTTTGAGCAATTGGCCCTTCCCCCAGGCGTGCCCCAGGGAGAGGGATAAGCGGACAGGATCGACAGGCAGGGTGTGGAAATCGTAAAGGCCCGCCAGAAAATTGCGGTATTGGCGGCCCGGATTGAGCATCGGCTGGTCGACCAGGGCAATCCACTGCAAGGATGACTGGCATCCGACGAGATCAAACGCCGCGTTTTTCCCGTCCCGCTGAACCTGCATCAACCCTGCGTGGAATTCGTGTTGTTCGAATAGTGCGGCCAGTTCATCTGCATTGTGGGCACGGTACAAGTTCCAGCCTCGTGCGCGCAAACAATCCTGCAGGTTGGCATGGAGCGCGTCATCTATTGCGACAATTACATCCCGGTCATCCCAATTCATTTCGCGGTCCTTTTTTGAGCAAAGTACGCGTTCAGCAAGTATCGAATCGGTTGTTCCGCCAATGCCAATCCGTCACGCAGCAGCATTCTTTCGAGACGATGCGTCTATTTACGGTATGTTTAATCGCAAAGTTGTTTTTATCGCTTCTCAATACTAGGACACTGATTCTGCAAGGCAAGAAGGCATAAAAGTGGGTGATAAAGCTAAATAGTCATAACATGACACTATTGTGGTGCCATGCATTTGTCCGGCAGGCGGGGGTTGTCCGCGCTGGGACGCGTCCCCGCCGGGGGCTCCCCCCTCTTTTTTGCTTGCGCCTTGGTTGCAAACTATCCAGATAGAAGCAAGGGTGGCTACCTGGTCGTGTTGCATCTCTCCGCGCCCAACGACATGCAGGGAGGGGGAAATCGACCATCCCGTTATTGTGTATTGTTCCCATGAAATTTATCTCCTGTACCCGTTATTCCCCGTCACGTGTCAAGCTGTGCGTTCTCAGCGGTCTGACTGTTGCGCTTGCGTTGGTCCCCGAGGCGATTGCCTTTGCGTTTGTTGCGCAGGTGCATCCGCTGGTGGGTTTGTATGCCGCATTCATCATGGGTCTGATCACCGCAGCCTTCGGCGGCCGCCCCGGCATGATCTCGGGCGCCACCGGGGCGCTGGCGGTGGTGATGGTGGCGCTGGTGGTCACCCACGGCGTCGAATACCTGTTTGCCACGGTGGTGCTGATGGGGCTGTTGCAGATTGCGTTCGGGCTGTTCAAGCTCGGCAAATTCATCCGCATGGTGCCGTTCCCGGTCATGATCGGCTTTGTCAACGGCCTGGCCATTGTGATTTTTCTGGCGCAGATGGGGCATTTCAAGCTGCCGGACGCTGCAGGCAATCCGGCGTGGATGACCGGCATGTCGCTGGCCACCATGCTCGGCCTGATCGCGCTGACGATGGCGATCATCTATCTGTTGCCGCGCCTGACCAAGGTCGTTCCATCAGCGCTGGCGGGCATTGTGGCGGTATCGGCGCTGGTGATTTTTGCCGGCATCGACACCAAGACCGTCGGCGATATGGCCTCCATCGAGGGCGGGTTGCCGCAGTTCCATCTGCCGCTGGTGCCGTTCACCTGGGAGACGTTGCAAATCATCTTTCCTTACAGCCTGATCCTGGCGGCGATCGGCTTGATCGAATCGCTCTTGACGCTGAACCTGATCGACGAGATGACCGACACCCGCGACCAGCCCAATCGCGAGTGCGTGGCGCAGGGCTCGGCCAACGTGGTGACCGGTTTCTTCGGCGGCATGGGCGGCTGCGCGATGATCGGGCAGAGCATGATCAACGTGAACAACGGCGCGACCCAGCGCCTGTCCGGCATCGCCGCCGCGCTGTTCCTGCTGTCCTTCATCCTGTTCCTGTCGAGCTGGATCGAGCTGATTCCGATCGCCGCGCTGGTCGGCCTGATGTTCGTGGTGTCGCAAAAGACCTTTGCCTGGGGCAGCTTCAATGCGCTGCGCCGGGTGCCGAAGAGCGATGCGCTGGTGGTGGTGGCGGTGACCGTAATCACGGTGTTCACCGATCTGGCCATTGCAGTCATCACCGGGGTGATCATCTCGGCGCTGGTGTTTGCCTGGCAGCATGCCAAGCACATCCGGGTTCGCGTCGGCGTCGAGAGTCATGGCTGGAAAGTGTATGAACTCCAAGGCACGCTGTTTTTTGCGTCCACCGCGGACTTCCTGTCGCAGTTCACCCCGAGCGACGACACCGACGAAGTGGTGATCGATTTCGCCCGCGCCAAGGTGATGGACCACTCCGCGGTCGAGGCCATAGACAGCCTCGCCGAGCGCTACCGCAAGGCCGGCAAGCGCCTGCATCTGCGCCATCTGAGCCCCGACTGCCTGGAACTGCTGACCAAGGCCAAGGAGATGGTGGAAATCGACGTGCGCGAAGATCCGCATTACCACATCGCGGACAACAAGCTGGGTTGATCTGGGCTGCATGTTCCAGACCTCAAGATTAGGCCCACTCTGCGTTTTGACAGGCATGGACGGCGTCGCAAGCTGAGGCATAATAAAAGAATATGCCTATGAACCATTTTCAGTTGCTGCAAAACTCCCTCCCCTTCAAGGGGAGGGTTGGGGTGGGGATGGGGTCGGAATGCCGATAACGTTGCTTTCTCATGTACCCCATCCCCCTCCCAACCTCCCCCTTGAAGGGGGAGGGGCGCCCACGCCACCTCGCCTGAAAATGGTTCATAGGCATATAAAAGAATGTGTCTTCCCGGTTGGTTGCGGGGCTTCGCACGTAATCAGGAGAAACGATGCACACGGCTTCCAGCATTCTTGCAGCAACTGACTTTTCTGCCGCGGCTACCAGTGCGGTGCGCCGAGCCGCCCGGATCGCCAGCCAGCTTGGCGCGACCCTGCATGTGTTGCACGTCGTCTCGCCCCTGAGCCTCTATCCGGGGCAGCACATGGATGCCGCGGCACTCAACAACTCAGCACTTGATGGGGCAGCAGAGCAGCTCCGCCCTTTGTTGGCCAGCTTGGCCGAGGAGTTTGGCATCCGCACGCACGCGGCCTGGCGTATCGGCCGCGTCCATGCACAAATCGCCGGCTATGCCCGGGAAGTGGCTGCCGACCTGGTTGTGTCAGGCGCCCGCGGGGAGCATCCACTGCTGCGTTCATTTCTGGGATCCACCACATCGCGATTGCTACGGGTTTACGGTGGCCCGATCCTCATCGTACGCAGGCCGAACTGGCTGTATGCCCATGTGTTGGCAGCCGTCGATTTTTCAGCCGATTCGGACGCTGCCCTTGTCTGGGGGAGACGGCTGGCAGGCGAAACCTGCCTGGACGTTTTGCATGTTCTGGAGCCCGAGATGGATCGTCGTCTGCCGCTAACAGAGCGCGAGGCGGCGAACGCTGACATGCGGACCATTGCAAGTAATCTGATGGACAACGTGTTGGCAAGTTTGCCCGGTAAAAACAGGTCTCATGTTGAAACGGGCTATGTGCCCACCCGTATCCTGGAACTGGCGCAGCAGTGGCGTTCCGACCTGATTGTTGTAGGCCGGCATGGACACGACGGACTGGAGGCTTTTCTGCTGGGAAGCGTAAGCAAGGATGTGGTTCAGGCGGCGGAGTGCGACGTGCTGGTGGCAGGCGTGGAATAGTCGGGTCTGCATTCCTGTAAGGCTACGCCACACCGGCGGCCATGCCATGCCTCCCGCGTTATCGTCCGGAGTGTGTGAAACCATGACTGCCCCTTTCCAGCCAGCCCTTGCCGAGTGCCAGGATAATGAAGAAGCCGAACACGATGGTGAAGCTGAGTGGCCCCAGCCCGGTGGCGAGCGCGACCGGGCCGATATTGCGGATGTGCCTGAGGTCGAGCTTGAGCCCCACCACGAACAGCAGCACGGCGATGCCGATCTGCGCCAGCAGGTCGATCTGGTCGTGCGCCGACACCAGCGAGAAGCCCGCCGGCCCGAGCAGGATCCCCGCCACGATGTAGGCGATCAGAATCGGCTGGCGCAGCCGCACCGCGATCGCCCCCAGCACGGTGGTGATGATCAGGAGCAGGGGCGAATTCGTCAATAGGCTGCGTCATTGTTGTATGCGTGATCCTTTGTTTCGAATGCCATGGGTGGGGATCAACCCCAAACCATGATGGCCGGCTTTACGGCCCCGGACAAGTGCGGGCGCGAGTTTGATGTCAGGGCGCGTCGACAAGATGGGTCGGGATTCTCAGGCCGGCCTGCCTGATGCGGCCGTCGACGATCGCGCGCACCACGAATTCCGGTTTGCCCAGCCGGACGCGGTCGGGCATTGCGCCGCATGTATCGCCAACATTCGGCGCAATGCGCTGCGCCCTTCGACTGCGCTCAGGCCAGGCTTATTGCACCCTGCGGTTCTACGGCGTGCGTCTTGCGCAAATTGCCGGCTGGCTTATTGTCAGCCGTCATCTGCGTGCTCTCACGAAAGATCAAATCTGGCCAGGCCCAACATGTCAGTCGCTGCACACAACCGGTGGTCGAGACTGGCGATTCGTGCGCCCAGGCGGCGAGTGACCGCCAGATGCAGTGCGTCCCCTGCCCGCAGGGCGGCGGGCGATTCGATGAGTACCGCTGCGGTACGAAAATCAGCCGGTTCAATTTCGACCGTACCGAGGTGCATGGATGCAAACCGCTGAAAATTGGCGACTGCCTGCTGGCGGGTCTCGGCATCAAGGGCGCCTGTCCGCTGTTTGATGCCGCCGATGCTGGCCATCTCGGTCAAAGTCCAGGCCGAAATCATCAGCCTCTCTTTACGCTGACTTTCGAGCCGGGCCACAAGATCGGCCGCGCCGGGCTCTCGAAAAAAAATCGCGCCCAGTACCGAAGTATCGAGGTAAATCACAGCAGATCCTGTTCGCGCATTTCGGCAACGGTCAGACCCAACGCCGGCGGCGCAGACACCCAATTACGCAAGTCAGACCAGTCGAAGCCACCTGATCGCGGCTCGGGAACGAGACGCGCCACCGGCTTTCCCCGCCGGGTAATCACAACACCCTGACCAGCCTCAACTTCGGCGAGCAAGGTGGATAGATGCGACTTGGCATCAGCTACTGTGGCAGTTTTCATTGTCCAGGCACCCCGAAATGACCATCTAAATGGCTATATTTTATCAGGTTGGTCATTTTGTAAAGGGGCTGCCGGATGCGCATCCGGTCTTACGATCAGTGGCTCCGGATTGTTGCAGGATCAAGGTGCGTCCACCAGATGAGTCTGGATTCTCAGGCCGACCTGCCTGATGCGGCCGTCGACGATCACGCGCACCACGAATTCCAGTTTGCCCAGACGGACGCGGTCGCCGACGACGGGTACGCCGGGCAGCTTCCTGATGATAAACGCCTCCAGCCGTCAGGGCGGACATTTCCGGCGGCAAGGGCAGGCCGTATTGCGCGGCGACATCCGCCATGATCGATTCGCCGTTCAGGATGAAATCGCGGTAGAACCGACGCTTGGTCGGCAGGATGAACACGATGGCCTTTTTCAGGTTGCCGTAGACGGTGCGGCCTTCCTCGACTGCATGCGCGATCGAGGCGAAGTTGTCGTCGGCCAGCACCATCTCCGCCGCCTCCTTGGCCGCCTCGGTGCCTTTCCTGCCCATCGCCACGCCGATGTCGGCACGCCGCAGCGCGGGCGCTCGCCGGCGCGGATGACGATGGCGTGCGGCGACAGCATGTCGCGGATGGCGTCGAGCGCCTGTTCGGCGCGGCCTTCCTGGACGAAGCCGATCACCGCGTTCTGTGCCAGTGCGTCGGCTGTTCGTCGTGGGTCTGCAAGCGATGTCTCCGGTTGGGTCGGCATTCAGCCTGGGTCAGGCTGAAACGGATTTTTCAAATATGAAATTCGTGTCAGCGCGCCCTACAATTCTGGCACACATTAAAAACACGGGTGCGCAATGTCTGGATTTACTGTTGCGGGCGGACTCGCAGGCGGCATCGGATTGTTCCTGCTGGGCATGTGGCTGATGACCGATGGACTCAAGCTCGCTGCCGGCCCGGCGCTGGAACGCATCCTTGCACGCTCCACCGGCACCCGCCTGCGCGGCCTCGCCTCGGGGACGCTGATCACCGCGCTGGTGCAGTCGTCCTCTGCGGTGACAGTCACCACCATCGGCTTCGTCAACGCCGGCCTGCTCACCCTGGGTCAGGCACTGTGGGTGCTGTTCGGCAGTAATGTGGGCACCACCATGACGGGCTGGCTGGTGTCGCTGGTCGGACTCAATTTCAAGATCGAGGCGCTGGCGCTGCCGATGATCGGCCTCGGCATGGTGTTGCATTTCACCGGCGCGGGACGCAGGCGCGGTGCACTGGGCATGGCACTGGCTGGCTTCGGCGTGTTGTTCCTCGGTATTGACGTGCTCAAGGACACCTTCATGGACCTCGGCAGCCAGATGGCCTTGCCGGAGGGCAGCGGTGTGCTCGGCGTGTTGGCGCATGTCGGTGCCGGTGCGCTGCTCACCGTGCTGATGCAGTCGTCCAGCGCGGCGCTGGCGATAGCGCTGACGGCGGCGCAGGGTGGCCTGCTTGAAATCGATGATGCTGCCGCCGTGGTGATCGGCGCCAATGTCGGCACCACGGTGACCGCCTTGCTCGCTTCGCTGGGCGCCACCCCCAACGCGCGACGTGCGGCGGCGGCGCACGTACTGTTCAACCTGCTGACCGGTGCAGTGGCGCTAGTGCTTCTGCCCTGGCTGATCGATGGGGTTGCGCTGTTCCAGGACCTGCTCGAACTGGATGCTGCGCCGGCGGTGACGCTGGCGCTGTTCCACACGGCTTTCAACGTGCTCGGGGTGGTGCTGATGTGGCCGCTTGCAGGGCGCCTGGCGGAATTTCTCGCGCGCCGCTTCCGCACTGTCGAGGAAGACGAGGCGCGGCCGCAGCATCTCGACAGCAACGTGCTCTCCGTGCCTGCCTTGGCGCTGGACGCGCTGATCCAGGAAGTGCGCCGCATGGGAGCAATCGCCCTGCGCGGCGCGCGCCGGGTGTGGGCGATCCAGCAGGCGGCCGCGCCGGCGTCGCTGCCGGAGCAGACGGTGGTGGCACAGCTGAACAAAGCCATTGCCCGCTTCATCGCCCAGCTGCACCAGGTCAGCATGGCGGCCGAAAGCGCGCAGCGCCTGCCTGACGTGCTGCGCGCGGCGCGTTATTACGATACGGTGGTCGAACTGTCTGCCGACCTGATGGCGATGCCTTATCCCGGGACCCTCGGCTCGCCGCAACTGCGTGACCGGATCATGGCGTTCATGGAACAGGCCGAAGCTTTGCTGAATATGGATGTCGTTGAGGGCGCGGTCGAGCCGGATTCACGCCTGGCCGACCTGCAGCGGGACTATCGCACGCTCAAGGCGGCGCTGCTGGCCGAGGGGGCGCGCGGCGATTTCGATATCCACGACATGGAACTGTGCCTGAGCCGTCTGAGTCGGATGCGCAGACTGGCCGAGCAGGCGCTGAAAGCGGCGGTGACGCTGCGGTCGTTAAACCTTTCTGCCGATCAGACCGTCATACAGGACAAATCCCATTCCGCTTCCACCGCCTGACACGACCCGATGATCCCCGAGCGTTTTCGCCGTTTTCTCCCCGACCCCCACACCCTGCGTGAACACCGCGCCCTGCGCTGGATGGGGCCGATGCTGCACCATCCGCGGCTGTGGCATGTCAACCGCCGTGGGATTGCCATGGGCCTGGCTATTGGCGTGTTTTTCGGGCTGTTGATTCCGGTGGCGCAGATACTTTTCGCCGCGGTGGCGGCACTGCTGCTACGCGCCAATATTCCTGCCGCGGTCGGCAGCACCCTGATCACCAACCCCATCACCTTCGGGCCGATGTACTACGCGGCCTATCACCTGGGCGCCTGGATGCTGGGTCACGCCAACGTGCCGGTGGCCGAGGTCGACCTCGGCAACGTAGCGGCCAAAACCGCGACCGGGCTGGCGCTGTGGATGGATCGCCTGGCCACAGTGGGTGCGCCGCTGGCGTTGGGGTTGTTGACGCTGGCGGTGTGTTTGTCGGTGCTGATCTATTTTGCCGTCCACTGGACCTGGCGGCTGCGCATCGTGCGCGCATGGCAGCGCCGCAAATCGCACCGACGCCAGCGTTGAGGCACCTGGCTTAAAAGTCCTGCAAACGCCACGCCGTAGCTACTTCGTCGCTACGGCGTGGCAGGTGTCAGGCTTTCACGCTTTGGCGATGCCGAGGATGCCGAGCTTCCCGCCTGTCTTCCTCTGCGTCAGGTACGCTGGGTGGTCAGTGCTTGTCCGATGCGTCAATTGTGCCCTCATGGCCGCATTGCGTGCACATGGTTACACTGGGCAGGTGGCCGTCGCCGCGCACAGTGAGGCAGACGCGCATCTATTGATGAAGGCCGGGGCGGAACGGGTATTCCATCCCTGCAAGGATGCCGCGGACTATGCGGCGGCAGAACTCCAACACACGATGCAGCAAAATCAACCATGAAATCGATCGAAACCATACTGGCGGCAACCGATTTTTCCACCACAGCGGGGCGCGCGCGTGAGCGCGCCGCGTTGCTGGCGGTTCAGCACAACGCCCGACTCATCCTGCAGCACAGTCTGCCCGGTCAGGCGATGAAACGCCTGCACGCCCGCCTGTTGCAGGGGGATGCGCAAACCGAAGCGCAATTGCGCGATTATTTTGAAGGTGTGTTGCGTCAACAGGCTGAGGAGATGGCCGCGCGCTGGAAGATCGATGTCACCTCCGTACTCACGGTGGGACAGCCGCACCGCGAAATCACCCGCGTCGAGCGGGAAAACGGCGTCGACCTGGTGGTGCTGGGCGCGATGGGCGAGCATCCGGCGCGCCAATTCTTTTTGGGCTCTACCGCCGAACGGGTGGTGCGTGAAGCCGCGGTGCCGGTGCTGGTAGTCAGAAACTCGCCCAACGAAATGTACCGACGCGTGTTGGCGCCACTCGATCTGTCGCTGCACAGTTCGACGGTGGCGCAGCTTGCGCGTGGTATCGCACCTACCGCCCGGCTCACGCTGGCGCATGCTTTCGAGGTGCCGTTCGAGGGCAAGCTGCAGTTTGCCGGTGTCTCCGAGGCGGATATCCAGCGCTTTCGCGAAGAGGAGCGTCAATCCGCCCTGGCTGCGCTGCAAGCCCTGGCGGATAGCCTGTCCGAGCGACCGGAGATCCGGGTGGAACTTGGCATGCCGGAAGCGACCCTCCCTGCGCTGGTTCGGGAAATGGCGGCGGATCTGGTGGTGGCGGGCAAGCACGGCAAGTCGGAAGTGATCGAACTGCTGCTGGGCAGCATGATCAAGCATTTGTTGCGCGAAGTGCCCTGCGATGTGCTGGTGGCCCCGTCAGCGCAGGAAGCTCGCGCATGATCGTCTGGCTGCAACTCGCTGTCTGTCTGGTCGTGATCGGGATTGCCGGCTGGCGGCTGTCCCGCTACGGCGACATCCTCGCTGAAAAGACCGGCCTGTCCGCTTCGTGGATCGGTCTGATCCTGCTTGCCACCGCCACTTCGTTGCCGGAACTGGTCACCGGCATTTCCGCGGTGACGGTGGCCAACGCCACGGACATCGCCGTAGGCAACGTGCTGGGCGCAACGGTGTTCAATCTGGCTTTTCTGGTCATGCTGGACTTTTTGTATCGCAAGGAATCGCTCTACAGCCGCGCCGCGCAAGGGCACATCCTGTCAGCGGCACTGGGCGCGCTGCTGATTGCCTTTGCGGGCTTCGGCCTGTTGCTGGACCAGGCGGGCTTCAGCCCGACGCTGGGGCATGTCGGTTTCTATACGCCCTTGCTGGCGCTGATTTATCTGCTGGCCATGCGCGTGGTTTATCAATACGAAAAGCGCACGCTGGCCGAGTTTGCCGAAGCCGCGGCGGCACGTTATCCCGAGATCACGATGCGCCAGGCCTGGATGGGATACGGGTTGGCGGCCGCAGCGATTGTTGCGGCGGGCTCCTGGCTGCCTTTCGTCGCCAAGGACCTGGCCGGGTTTATGGGCTGGGAACAAAGCTTTGTCGGTACGGTGCTGGTGGCCGCCATCACCACGGCGCCGGAGGCCATGGTCACGCTCTCGGCGCTGCGCATCGGCGCGGTGGATATGGCCATCGCCAACCTGCTCGGCAGCAACCTTTTCAATATCGTCATCCTGGCCGTGAACGACCTTTTCTACGCGCCCGGCCCATTGTTCGCCGTGGTCAGTCCAAGTCACATCATGACGGCGCTGACCGCCGTCATGATGAGCGCGCTGGTGATCGTGGGGCTGATCTATCGGCCGCAGGGGCGTGGCGTGGCGGGGGTGTCCTGGATCAGTGTCGGCCTGTTCATGCTCTATCTGCTCAACACCTGGCTGTTGTTCCAGTATGAATACTGAATCCCCCGCCTGGCATACCCTGACGCGAGACGCCGCGATGCAGGCGCTGACGGTGGTTCCGGCACAAGGCCTGAGCGAATCCGAGGTCGCCGAGCGGCTGGCGCGGGTGGGCGAAAATCGGCTGCTTGAAGCCGCGCCGCGACCGCTGTGGTTGAAGTTTGTCGACCAGTTCAAGAACTTCCTGGTCATCGTGCTGCTGTTTGCCGCCGGGCTGGCGTGGGCCATCGGCGACCTCAAGGATGCGGTGGTCATTCTCATCGTCGTCGTGTTCAACGCCGGGCTGGGGTTTTATCAGGAGCATCGGGCGGAACAAACGCTGGCGGCCTTGAAGGGCATGCTGGCCGCTACGGCCCGGGTACGACGCAATGGGAAAATCATCGACCTGGATGCCGCGCTGCTGGTGCCCGGCGACATCGTGCTGCTGGAAGCCGGTGACCGTATCCCCGCCGACGGCCGCCTGCTGGCCGCCCACGCGCTGGAAGTCGATGAAGCGGCGCTGACCGGCGAATCGCATGCCGTGGGTAAATCGACCGCAGTGTTGGAGACGGCCGATTTGCCGTTGGGCGATCGCGTGAATTGCCTGTACATGAACACCGTCGTCACCCGCGGGCGCGCCGAGTTGCTGATCACCGCCACCGGCATGGCGACCGAAATGGGCAAGCTGGCGGGCATGATCGCCGCTTCCCCTGATACCGGCACGCCGCTGCAACGGCAGCTCGATACGTTGGGTAAAAAGCTCGCGGCTTTTGCCGGCGTGATTGTCACGCTGATTTTCATCCTCGACTTTGCGCGCGGCCTGCCGTGGACCGACGCGGCGATGACCGCCGTGGCGCTGGCAGTGGCCGCCATCCCGGAAGGCCTGCCCGCGGTGGTGACGGTGACGCTGTCCATTGGCATGTGGCGCATGGCGAAAAACCGGGCGATCGTGAAAAAACTGTCGGCGGTGGAAACGCTGGGCTCGACCACGGTAATCTGTTCCGACAAGACCGGCACGCTGACGCTGAACCAGATGACGGCGCGCGCCGGGTGGAGTGCGGGCAGCCGCTTCACGGTGAGCGGTGAAGGCTACGCGCCGCAGGGTGAAATTCAATACGAACAGCCCTTGAATGAGCCGCGTGCCTTCTTCCTGCCCATGGTGCTGTGTACCGAATCGCGGGTGCGCGACGGCCAGTTGGTCGGCGATCCCACCGAAGGTGCGCTGTGGGTGCTGGCGCAAAAACACGGCATCGACCCGGAATATGAGCAGGACGAGCAGCCGCGCATCGCTGAAATTCCTTTTGATTCCGCGCACAAGTTCATGGCGACGTTCCACCACGGCGGTGACGTCGTTGAGATGTTCATCAAGGGCGCGCCCGATGTGCTGCTGGCACGCTCAAGCGACTGGCTGGATACGACGGGAGAAGCTCCGCTGGATGTCGAGACAGGAAGCATGATCGAAGCGGAAAATGCGCATCTGGCGAGTCAGGCCCTGCGCGTTCTGGCGGTGGCGCGGCGGATCATCCCGGCACACGATTTCGATCCGGCGGGCGATCTGATGGCCTGGGGGAATGACTGGACTTTTCTGGGCCTGGCCGGCCTGATGGACCCGCCGCGCGTCGAGGCGAAGCAGGCCATCGCCCACTGCAAGCGTGCCGGCATCCAGGTCAAGATGATCACCGGCGACCACAAGCTGACGGCCGCGGCCATCGGCCACGAACTGGGGCTGACCGGCGAGGTGGTGAGCGGTGCGGAACTCGATGCCATGGACAATACTGAACTGGCGCGTCGCATCAACCACATCAGCGTGTTCGCCCGCGTCTCGCCCGAGCACAAGGTCAAGATTGTCCAGGCCTTGCGTGCCGACGGCCATGTCGTCGCCATGACCGGCGACGGCGTCAACGATGCGCCCGCGCTGAAGGCCGCCGACATCGGCGTCGCCATGGGCATCACCGGCACCGCGGTGACCAAGGAGGCGGCCACCATGGTGCTGACCGACGATAATTTCGCCACCATCGTCATGGCCGTCGAGGAAGGCCGCGTGGTCTACGACAACATCGTCAAATTCGTGCGCTTCCAGTTGTCCACCAACATCGGCGCGATCCTCACCGTGCTGGTGGCGACGCTGATGGGCATGCCCACCCCCTTCACCGCCATTCAGTTGCTGTGGGTCAATATCATCATGGACGGCCCGCCCGCGATGACGCTGGGCATCGAACCCGCGCGCCCCGGCATCATGCGCGACAAGCCGCGCCGTCAGTCGGCGCAGATTCTTACCGTCAACCGTCTGGCGCGGTTGATCCTGTATGGCGCCACCATGATGGTTGGCACGCTGTTTCTGTTCCAGTATGGCTTGGCCACGCAAAATCCGGCCTATGCGCTGACGCTGGCGTTCACCACTTTTGTGCTGTTCCAGTTTTTCAATGTGTTCAATTCACGGATGGAATTCGGCAGCGCGTTTAACGCCAATTTTCTCAAGAACGGCAAGCTGTGGCTGGCGCTGGTCGGCGTGCTTGCCTTGCAGGTCGTGGTAGTACACTGGCCGCCTGCGCAGGCCCTTTTTGGTACCACGGGATTGCGCCTGGATGACTGGCTGCTGGCGGCCGGGGTCGCGTCCAGCGTGCTGATTCTGGACGAAGCGCGCAAAGCCCTGACTTGGCTTGGCGCACGGGTGGCGAAGCACGACCGGCTTTAAGCGGTTGCGAACGCCAATATTTTTGTGAAAAAATAAAACCATCATTGGCAGCCCCACCCCTCGGTGAGACAGGGGATGCCTTCTCACTATTCATCTGGCAAGGCAATCCAACGGGAGGGCGTGTCGTCGGATTGCCTTGCCAGTCGTGTTCTGCATGAGCATGGGGACGGTACACGGTCGTCGGACTTTTTTCAGAAAGGAAGCGCATTTGTATTTTTTTGTCAGGGCATTGGTTGCGGCCACGGGCCTGATTTCAACCGCAGGGATGGCCGATACCATTGTGCTCGAAAACGGCGACCGTCTCAGCGGAACGCTATTGCGCATGGAAGCGGCTTCACTCTGGATCGAAACGTCCTATGCGGGCAAGATCAAATTGCCCCGGGCGCAGATTGCGCAGATCGAAACCGACGTGCCGGTGCGCGTGCAATTGGCCGACGGAACCGAACTCGATGGCCAGTTGCAGGCAGGAGACGCCAGACAGGTGCGTATCCGCATTGGCAGCCTCGCTGAAGCCGTTCCGCTGGGGCTGGACCGGATTGAGGCCATCAATCCACCCCCCAATCCCGATAAAACCGTGATCAAAGGACGCGTATCGGCAGGCGGCAGTGTCACCCGCGGCAACACCGAGTCCCAAACGCTGCATCTGTCGGGGGAGATGGTGGCGCGCAATCCCGGCCAACGCGTCACGCTCGATGCCGATCTCAATGTGGCGTCGCAAAACGGGGTGGATACCGCATCGAATTGGCGACTGGGCATGAAGTACGACCATTTTCTGAAACAACGGACCTATCTTTATGTCAACAGCCGGTTTGATCACGATGAAAAAACCGACCTCGATCTCCGCAGCACGCTGGGTGTGGGCCTGGGGCGCCAGATTTTGGACCGTGCCAACCTCAAGCTGTCGACCGAGGGGGCGCTGAGCCTGGTCAATGAGGATTACGGCAACAACCGCGATGAGCGGTTTCCGGGTGCGCGGTTTGCGCTTAAATACGAGCAGGCGTTCCTCGACGGGCGTTACACCGTGTTTCATGACAGCAGCGTGCTGCTCAGTCTGGAGTCGATTCAGGATTACCTCTATCAGAGTCGATCGGGCATCCGGTTGCCTGTGACCGAAAAACTGAGTCTGGGCACGCAGCTGAATCTGGATTACGACGCCGTACCGGCCGCCGGAAAAGAGACCACGGATATGGCGCTGATTTTCAAACTGGACTACGCCCTTTGACGATTCACCGGGGCACGCGCTGACGCGCGCATGGGATTATGCTGACACCACGAGAGCGTGTCTGCTTCGTCCGGACTACGGGAGAATAGGGTGAAATCTAGCTATGAGCGAGTTTCAACATGACCACCTCAAATGACGCAACGGCAACCCCGCGCTATCCTGAGAGTCCATTTCATTCGTCCACCCAGACCGTGGTGGCTTTTGGCGAGACACTGGTTGACCAGTTTCGCGACCACAATGTGCTGGGTGGCGCTCCGTTTAACGTGGCCTGTCATCTTGCGGCCTTGGGTTCGCATCCGGTGCTGGTCACGCGGGCCGGCAAAGATGAATTGGGCGAACAGCTGATGCAGACCATGACCGGGCGTGGCCTCGACATGCGGGGAGTTCAGAGCGACCCGGCGCGTTCAACCGGACGTGTGCGGGTGACGGAAAACGCGGCGGGGCATGTGTTCGACATCCTGCCTGACCAGGCCTACGATCACATTCATCCCGGCATGGCACGCATGGCGGCCATGTCGGCGCATCCCACCCTGGTTTATTTCGGCACGCTGGCGCAACGGGGCGAGTCGCGGCGTGCGTTGCGCGAATTGCTGGCCGCAGTGGAAACCCGTGCGTTTCTTGACGTTAACCTGCGCGACCCCTGGGTTGAGCCCGAGGTGCTCGACTGGTCGCTGCAACAAGCCGTGGTCGCCAAGATGAACGAAGAAGAGCTCAGCCGGGTGTGTGCGCTGTTTTCGCTGGGCGGTGCGACGCCGCCAGCGCGGGCCGCCGCCTTGTTATCCAGCTTTGATCTGCATCGTATTGTCGTGACCCGGGGTGCGGCGGGTTCCTGGACGCTGGACCGTGCGGGGCGCATCGATGAAGTCGAAGGCCGCCCGTTGCCGGAACTGGTGGATACCGTCGGCGCGGGGGATGGCTTTGCCGCCGTATTTCTGCTGGGCATGCTGCAGGGCTGGCCCATCGCCTTGCGGATGCAACGAGCCGGAACGTTCGCCAGCGCTATCTGCGGCATCCGCGGCGCTGTGCCCTCCACAGCGGATTTTTATACGCCTTTTCTGCATGAATGGAAACCGGGATCGGGAGTGCGCGGTGCGTGACCTGTATGTGCTCATGCTCAGTATGCATGGATTAATGCGGGGTCACGATCTTGAGCTTGGACGGGACGCAGATACCGGTGGGCAGACGCTCTATGTTATCGAGCTGGCCTGTGCGCTGGGGCGGCATCCCCGTGTCGAGCAGGTCGATGTGGTGACGCGCCTGGTCGAGGATCCTGCCGTCTCGCCGGACTACGCATTGCAGCGCGAGGAGCTGGGTGAGCGGGCCCGGCTCGTGCGCCTGCCGTTCGGTCCCAAGCGCTATGTTCGAAAAGAAAGCCTGTGGAACCATCTCGACCAGATGGTGGACCGTACCATCAGCTATCTGCGTCACCAGCCGCGACTGCCGGATGTCATCCACACGCATTATGCCGACGCCGGCTATGTGGGCGTGCAGTTGTCCGAGTTGCTGGGGATTCCACTGGTGCATACGGGCCATTCGCTGGGGCGCTGCAAACGGCAGAGCCTGCTCGATCATGGTCGCAAGGCGCAGGCTATCGACCGCCAGTTCAACTTCACGCGGCGTATTGCCGCGGAAGAAGCCGTGCTGGCACATGCGGCGCTGGTGGTTACCAGCACGCAACAGGAAAGCACCGAACAGTACGGCCTGTATGAGAAGCATCAACCGGGTCGCATGGCCGTCATCCCGCCGGGCACAGATACCTCCCGCTTTTCCCCTCCCGGAACCGACGCGGTGCCGGCGAGGGTAGCCGGATTGGTTGACCGGTTTTTCATCCAGCCTAAGAAACCGCTGATCCTGACCATTTGCCGACCTGAAGTGAGAAAGAATCTGCGCCGTCTGGTGACCGCTTTTGGGGAATCGCCGGAATTGCGCGTACGCGCCAACCTTGCCATCGTGGCAGGCAATCGTGACGATATCCGTGCCATGGACGAAGCCCAGGGCACCGTGCTGAACGATTTATTGCTCGATGTGGATCGCTACGACCTGTGGGGCCACGTGGCCTTGCCCAAACAACACCAGCCGGACGATATTCCCGCCCTCTATCGATTGGCTGCCCTGCGTCGGGGCGTATTCGTCAATGCGGCGCTCACCGAACCCTTTGGCCTGACCCTGATCGAAGCGGCCGCCAGCGGGCTCCCTGTCGTGGCGACGCACGACGGCGGACCGAAGGATATTATCGAGCATTGCGAGAACGGGGTGCTGGTCGATCCGCTGGACACCAATGCCATCGCCCAGGGCCTGCTGGCAGTTACCTCGGATGCGCGCACCTGGCAGCGCTATGCGCGTCGCGGGATCAGCGGCGTGACGGCACATTACACATGGGACGCCCATGTCGAAAAATATCTCAAGGCGCTCGACCGCGTGATTCACCGGAGCCGCAAACGCGTGCGGCGCGAACGCGTCGTCCAGCGCCCCGCGCTCAATCCGATGCCCGCGGTCCAGCGGCTACTGGTCAGCGATATCGACAATACACTGATCGGCCATCGGGACGGCCTCAATACCCTGATCCAAATGCTGCGGGAGCGGCCGCGCGAGTTTGGCTTCGGAATCGCAACCGGCCGCCATCTGCCGAGTGCAATCGAAGTGCTGCAACATGCCCGCGTTCCGCAACCTGACGTGATGATCACCGCGGTCGGCACCGAAATCCATTACGGACCCGACATGCGCCCGGATACCGGCTGGATGCGGCACATTCAGCACTTGTGGCGTCGCGATGCGCTGGCCGCCTTGTTTGAGGATATCCCCGGCTTGACACTGCAATCGGAGGACCAGCAAAGCGCCCTCAAGCTCAGCTTCAATGTCGATCCTGAACGGATGCCCGGCTTGCGCGAGCTGGATATCAGGATGCGCAAGGAACGCTTGCACGCCAACCTGATTTATTCTCATGGCGCGTATCTCGACGTGTTGCCGATCCGTGCCTCGAAAGGCCAGGCCATCCGCTATCTCGCCTACAAATGGGGATTGCCGTTGAATGCGTTTCTGGTCGCGGGCGACTCGGGCAACGATATCGAAATGCTGGTGGGCGACACCCGGGCGGTGGTGGTTTCCAACCACAGCCCGGAACTGGAAAAGCTGCGTGGGCTGGAGCAGGTGTATTTTGCCGAGACCCCGTGCGCTCTGGGCATTGTGGAAGGCATGCTGCACTACGACTTCGCCTGGCACCCGGAACCCGTGCAACAAGAAGCGCTTGCTTCAACGATCGCCTGAAAGCGGCCCGTCCCCCAGCCTGTCGCGGTTGATTTCAGGGCGGCCGCTACTGGCCTGAGCCAAGCTATTGCAGGCCATTCCATCGTTATCAAGACGGCTGTTTTCCTGGGCCATACGCTGTTGGGGCTGGCGCAGACACGGCGCCAGTCGGGCGGCGGGTAAATCCCCCACTGAGGCGCTGGCTCCCTACAAAAACTGAAAGAGGACCTTGTGGATTATCTGAATACGTTGCAAATTTATTTTGGAGAATGGCGCGGGTTTGCGATGATCGTACTGCGCGTCGCGCTTATCCTGGCGATGGCCTGGCTGGCGCTGAGTGTGTCGCGCAAGGCGCTGGTACGGATACGGATGCACATGCAGCAGGATGCGAGCGACCTGGAGCGCATCAAGCGGCTCAATACGCTGGAGCAGGTGGGACGTTACGTCGTGGCTGTGCTGATCATCCTGATCACCGCCATGCTGGTTCTCAGCGAGATGGGCATTTCGATTGCGCCCATCCTGGCTGCGGCAGGCGTGCTCGGCATCGCGATCGGCTTTGGCGCACAAAGTCTGGTCAAGGATTATTTTATCGGTTTGTTTCTGTTGCTGGAAAACCAGGTGCGCCAGGGCGACGTCGTCGATATTGCCGGAAAAAGCGGGCTGGTCGAAGAAATGACGCTGCGCTACATCCGGCTGCGCGATTACGAGGGCAACGTGCATTTTGTGCCCAATGGCACCATCGATACCGTCACCAATCGCAGCCGCACGTTTGCCCATGCCGTGATCGATGTGGGCGTGGCGTATCGCGAAGATGTTGACGAAGTCTATGCCGTCATGCGGGAAGTGGCTGCTGCGTTGCGCGCTGATCCGGAAATGGAGGAGAAAATTCTTGAAGACCTGGACATTGCGGGGGTCGATCAGTGGGGCGACTCGGCGGTGGTGATCCGCTGCCGGTTCAAGGTTCGGCCGCTCGAGCAATGGGGGGTGCGGCGTGCCTATTTATATCGCCTGAAAAAAGCATTCGACGCAGCCGGAATCGAGATTCCCTTTCCGCATCTTACGCTGTATGCCGGGCAGCCCAAGGAGGGCGTGGCGCCTCCCTTGCCGTTGGCATTAAGTCGGGGCGACGCGCAAGCCGCCATTAAAGACATAACCCCATAGCCGGCCCACGGCCTCCCGCACGCCCGCCATAGCGGCGGGTGGAACCCGAGCGTATTCCGCTCCGCTCAGTTTGGTGGCATGCTGTTGCCGCCGCAGTTCGCGGTAGGCATTGGCCGCGGCTTCCGCGATAGCGTCGGGGATCAGGCCGGCCCTGCCTGCGCGCAGCAGCAGGGCAATGTTTCCCACGTTGTCTGCCAGTTCGGGGCACGCGTGAGCGTGACGCAACACCAGATATTGAACGGAAAACTCCACGTCGATGATGCCGCCGTTGTCGTGTTTCAGGTCAAATAACTCACTGTTGTTGATGTGGGCGGCGTGCATTTTCTTGCGCATGTTGAGGATTTCCTCACCCAGGGTTTCCGCATCGCGTGGCAGGCAGAGTATGTCTCGCCGCAAGGCCTCGAATTCCGCTCCGATGGCTTCATCGCCCCCCACGAAGCGCGCGCGGGTGAGCGCCTGATGCTCCCAAAGCCAGGCATGCTTCATCTGGTAGTCGCGAAACGCCTCGGTCGAGCTCACCAATAAACCGGATGCCCCATCCGGCCGTAACCGGAGATCGGTTTCATACAGCATCCCGGCCGGCGTCAGGGTGCCGAGCCAGGCGTTGATGCGCTGGGCCAGCCGGGCGTAGGTGGCCTGCGCCTGCTCATCGGCGTCATCGTAGAGAAACACGATGTCGAGATCGGAGGCGTAACCGAGTTCCTTGCCGCCCAGTTTGCCATAGCCGATGATCGCAAAGCGCGGCGTAGCGCGATGACGTGTTTTCAGCCCGTCCCAGCAACGATCGAGTGTTTCGGCAAGCAGCACATCGGCCAGATGCGACAGGTGGTCGGACAGTTCTTCCAGGGTCAGCTGTCCTGCCACGTCCTGCGCCAGCAGGCGCAAGGTCTGCACCTGCTTGAAGCGGCGCAGCGCGTCCATTTGCGCTTCGGTATCGCCGGGGTGGGCGTCGAGTTCGTCGCGCAACTGGGCGGCGCGCCGTTGCCAGTCGGGCACGCGCAGCAGGTGTTGCGGCGCGATCAGCTCGTCAAGCAATTGCGGCTGGCGCGTCAGTATTTCCGCCGCCCACGGGCTTGCCGCCAGCAGCCGAACCAGTTGCTGCAGCGCGGCCGGATATTCGGCCAGCAGCGCCAGATAGGTGGCGCGGCGCGCGATGGCCTGAATCAGCGCCGCAAAGCGTTCCAGCGTGGCAGCCGGATCATCCTGTCCACCGATGATTTCGAGCGCGGGGGGCAAGAGCGCATGCAGCCGCAGTTGCGTCGATTCGGGCAGGCGCGCCGTGTTGTCACGCAGGGCATCAAGCGTCGCCAGCACGCGGGTGGGAGCAGCGTAACCCGCTTCTTCCAGCAATGCATGGAGCGTGTCTGCGTCTCCCGTTCCCGAAAAAACGACCGTGAGCGGGTGGCTGTCCTGGTCGGTTTGCGGTGCGGCGAACATCTGGTCGAAATGGCGGGTAACCTTGTTGCGGTGCTCGTCGAGCTGGACGATCAGCGCGGCGTAATCGGGCAGGTTCATGGCCTCGGCCAGCATCGCCTGCGATTCGGCATTGTCCGGCAGCAGCTGGGTTTGCGCGTCGTCCAGGTATTGAATGCGGTGCTCCAGGCGGCGCAGAAAGTCATAGGCGGCGACAAGCTCCTGCTGCGCATCCGCCATCATCAACCCGTTCTCTACCAGTTCGTCCAGCACGGTGAGGGTCGGGCGCTGCTGCAAGGCCGGGATCTGGCCGCCGCGGATGAGCTGGAACACCTGCGCGGTGAATTCGATCTCGCGGATGCCGCCCGGCCCCAGCTTGATGTTGTGGGCCATTTCGCGGCGCGCGACTTCGCGCCGGATTTGCACATGCAGGTCGCGGATCGCGGCGAATGCGCCGAAATCGAGATACTTGCGGTAGATGAACGGCCGCACGATTTCCGCCAGTTCTTCGTGGCGGGTGCCGGTGAGCGGGCGTGCCTTGATCCAGGCATAGCGTTCCCACGGTCGTCCCTGCGCCATCAGGTAATCCTCCAGCATCGCAAAGCCCATTGCGAACGGCCCCGACTCGCCCCACGGGCGCAGCCGCAGGTCGACCCGGAAGACGTAGCCGTCGGCGGTGTTTTCCGAGATGGCGGCAGCCAGTTTGCGGCCGAGGCGGATAAAGAATTCGTGGTTGGTGAGCGGGCGGATGCTGGCTTCGGGGTCGTCGCTGGCGGTGTCGCCTTCCTCGGGATAGAGGTAGATCAGATCGATGTCGGATGACACGTTGAGTTCGCCGCCGCCGAGCTTGCCCATGCCGACCACCACCATCTGCTGCGGTGCGCCGTGTTCGTCGCGCGGTTCGCCGTGGCGCGCGGCGAGCGCGGCGTGGTGGAAAGCGAGCGCGGCGGCAACACAGGTCTCGGCCAGGTTGCTGTAGGCGGCGGTCACCTCGGCGAGATCGGCCGTGCCGGCGAGATCGCGGGCGGTGGTGATCAGCCAGACATGCTGGCGCAGTTGCCGCAGGCGCTGGTTCAGTGCGGCTTCATCGCTGCATGGCGGCTCGCGCAGAAACGCCTGCATCGCCTCGCGGGTGCAGGCACGGTCGAGCTTGCCTTGCAGCGCTTCGGCGAGCTGCGGCTGCGCCGCCAGCAGGCGTTGGCCAAAGCGGGAACAGCGGGCAACATGCGCAAATAGAGGAGGGGTCATGGCTTGGAGTGGGGGGCTTGGATTAGAATTGGCCGTTATCGCAACATGCTCACAGTAAGGAGATTGTATGGCAGCCATCGAGTCGATACTGACCGAAACCCGTGTTTTCCCGCCCGATGAGGCCTTCGTCAAGCAGGCGAATGTGTCCGGGATGGCCGCCTACCAGGCTTTGTGCAAGCAGGCTGAAACCGATTATGAAGGCTTCTGGGCCGACCAGGCACGGCGGACCATCGACTGGAAAAAGCCGTTTACCCGCACCCTCGACGAATCGAAGGCGCCATTCTACAAATGGTTTGACGATGGCGAACTCAACGTCTCCTGGAATTGCCTGGATCGCCATCTGGCGACCCGAGGCGACAAGACCGCACTGATTTTCGAGGCCGACGACGGCGCGGTGACCCAGGTCACCTACAGGCAACTGCACGCGCGCGTCTGCCAGTTCGCCAATGGCCTCACCTCGCTCGGCGTGGTGGCGGGCGACCGCGTGATCGTCTACATGCCGATGAGCATCGAGGCGGTGGTGGCGATGCAGGCCTGCGCGCGCATTGGCGCGATTCATTCGGTGGTGTTTGGCGGCTTCTCGTCCAAAAGCCTGTTCGAGCGTATCGACGATGCAAAGGCCAAGCTGATCGTTACGGCCGACGAGTCGGTGCGCGGCGGTAAAACGGTGCCGCTGAAGCGGGCCGTCGACGAGGCGCTGGCGATGGGCGACACCGCCTGCGTCGAGCGCGTGGTGGTGTACCGCCGCACGGGCGGCGCGGTGAACTGGACCCCGCGCGACCTGTGGTGGCACGAACTCACCCAGACGCAGGCCGAAACCAGCGAGCCGGTGTGGGTCTCCGCCGAGCATCCGCTGTTCATTCTTTACACCTCGGGTTCGACCGGCAAGCCCAAGGGCGTGCAGCATTCCAGCGGTGGCTATCTGCTCGGCGCCATCCTGTCGATGCAGTGGGTGTTCGACGCCAGGCCCGACAGCGACGTCTACTGGTGTACCGCCGATGTGGGCTGGATCACCGGCCACACCTACGTCGCCTACGGACCGCTGGCGCTCGGGATGACCGAAGTGATTTTCGAGGGCGTGCCCACTTATCCGCACCCTGGACGTTTCTGGGAAACCGTCGAGAAGCACAAGGTCACCACCTTCTATACCGCGCCGACCGCGATCCGCAGCCTGATCAAGCTGGGTGCCGAGGAGCCGGCCAAATTCGACCTGTCGTCGCTGCGGCTCCTGGGCACCGTGGGCGAACCGATCAACCCCGAAGCCTGGATGTGGTATCACGAGGTCATCGGCGGCGGGCGCTGCCCCATCGTCGACACCTGGTGGCAGACCGAAACCGGCGCCAACATGATCGCGCCGCTGCCGGGCGCGGTGCCGACCAAGCCCGGCTCCTGTACCTTGCCGCTGCCCGGCATCATGACCGCGATCACCGACGAGACCGGACATCCGGTCGAAAAAGGCCAGGGCGGCTTTCTGGTGATCACGCGGCCGTTCCCCTCGCAGTTGCGCACGCTGTGGGGCGATCCCGAGCGTTTCCTTAAAACCTATTTCCCCGAGGAGCTCGGCGGCAAGACCTATCTCGCGGGCGACTCGGCCCATCGCGACAAGGATGGTTATTTCTGGATCATGGGCCGTATCGACGACGTGTTGAATGTGTCCGGCCATCGTTTGGGCACCATGGAAATCGAATCGGCGCTGGTATCGAACCCGCTGGTGGCCGAAGCCGCGGTGGTGGGGCGCCCGCATGACATCAAGGGCGAAGCGGTGGTGGCGTATGTGGTGCTGAAAGGCACGCGCGCGACCGGCGAAGCAGCCCAAAAAATCGTGGTCGACCTGCGCAACTGGGTAGCCAGGGAAATTGGCCCCATCGCCAAGCCCGATGAAATCCGCTTTGGCGACAACCTGCCCAAAACCCGTTCCGGCAAGATCATGCGGCGCCTGTTGCGGGCGATCGCCAGGGGCGAGGAAATCACCCAGGACATTTCCACCCTTGAAAATCCGGCCATTCTGGACCAGTTGAAAGAGGCCGTGAAATAAGGGGTTCAGAGGAGCGGGCATATTCCGCCCTTGTATCCTTCCCTGTGCGCCCTAGACTGAGAAAAAGACGTTTAATTCAGTGAAAGGGGTGCCATGTCTCATCACCATGCGGTTGTCTGGCTCGATCATAACGAAGCCCATGTCATGCACATCAGCCCCGACGATGTCGAGAAGTCGGTGGTTCAACCCGTCAATCCGCCGCGTCACCTGCAACGCAAGCGGGGCTCGGTCAGCGGCAGCCGCCAGCCCGAAGACCAGCACTACTATCACGAAATCGTGCAAGCGATAAAAGGGGCGGCTGAAATCCTGATTGTCGGGCCCGGGCACGCCAAGCTCGAACTGATCAAGCATATCCACGCGCACGACCCCGAGAGGGTGAAGCAGATCGTGGGCGTGGAAACCGTGGATCATCCGAGCGATGCCCAACTGGTTGCACATGCCCGCAAATACTTCGTGGCCAAGGACCGTATGCTGAATGTGTAATCGTGAGCACGCGCAGGCAGGATCGGAATGCAAATGACCTCGTTGCAGGATTGTGATAAAACCCCTGAATAAAGTGCATGGAATGCGGCGGCACAGATTCAGGTTTGGCGAAATTTCGATGTCAGTGTTGTAAACGCGACAGCGCTGCTCCCGTCGCCAAACGGGACGTCCAGCACCGCTGCTAGAAAGCTACCGGCAGGAATGCACTGACGCAAGACCCTCGTGGGTTGTCAGCAATGATCCCGGCCCCAGCCCGTTTCCTGTGTTCAAGGAGTCGCCATGTCACGCCATTGCCCCTTTCCTGTTCGTTCAAACGATAACCGTTGCGGTTATCACACAGGTTGTGTTCCGGGTCTATGTCTATGGCTGGCACTGGCAGCGGTACTCGCCTGTTTTGCCGGACTCAGCCATGCCAATGCCGGCACAGCGCAGCAGGAAAAGCAGGTTGACGCTGACGTTGCCATCGCGCGGGATGCGGCGCCCGTTGCTCGACAACAAAAACCTGCCCGCTGGGGTGTGCCGTCTCCCTAAGTGGGCTGGATGGTGCTTTGTTAACACCTGTTTATTTTTTCGCGGCAAGCGCTGCGGTCACACGTACCAGTTCAAGAACCAGACTGTGCAAACGGTCGGGGGACGTGAGCGCACCGCTTTCCGGGTCAAATGCCTGCTCCGCATCGGCCAGCGAAAACTGGCCGGGCAGTACCATCACACCCAGCGCATTCAATATCTGGCGCAGATGCGGGAGCATCCGCATTCCGCCGAGTGAACCCGGCGAGGCAGCCATGATGGCGGCGACCTTGTTCTGGTAGGGCACCAGCCCCGATTCGCCCTGCCATTCGCGCGAGATCCAGTCAATGGTGTTTTTCAGCAGCGGCGGCAGCGAACTGTTGTATTCCGGGCTGGCGATCAGCAAGGCATCGTGTTCCTTGAACAGGGCCTTCAGACGCAGCGCATTGTCGGGCAGGCCATCCCTGTCTTCGAGGTCGCCGTTGTACAACGGGAGCGGATAATCGGCCAGATCGATCAGGGTGACCTTTCCCCCTGCGGCTTGGGTCGCAGCCACCGCAGCCTGGATAAGCTTGCGATTCAAGGCGTCATGACGGGTGCTGCCGGATAAAGCGAGTATCTTGGGCATGGGGGCTTCCTCGGGATGAAAAACGGGCCATTGTACCGACCTTGGCAGCGGGGGGCAGCATCCCCTCAGCGGGTGCGGGCGAGTCAAGCAAGCCCGGTTCGCATGGTTTACCATCCGCTTGGGGGGAAGGCAGCATCCGCGCCCTTGAAACCGAGCCTCCTCGTACCGAATCGGTCACGCGTCTTTACGGAGAATACCCATGACGTCTGAAAAAACCCCGCCGGGAAAAATGCGGCTCGATAAGTGGCTATGGGCTGCGCGCTTTTACAAAACCCGGAGCCTGGCCACCCAGAGCATCGAGCAGGGACGCGTCAAGCTCAATGACGAGCGCACCAAACCGTCACGCGACATCACGCCGGGGGCCCGGCTGGAGATTCACGCCGGCGATGCGGTGTGGACCTTGACCGTGCGCATGCTGTCGATGCAGCGCGGTCCGGCCTCCGTGGCGCAGCAATGGTATGAAGAGGATGCCGATAGCATTGCGCGACGCCAGCAACGCGCAGCCGACCGCAAGCTGTCGGTCAGTCCGGCGGCCGGAATCCACGGTCGCCCCACCAAGCGCGACCGCCGGCAAATCCATCGCTTTACCGATCCGTGAGGGAGGAGAATTTACCCGCGCGTTTGTCCCGCAAGCGGTAAGTTAACGCATAAAATCAGGTGATCCGGGATTCTTGCTTCTATGACCGTTTCTCCTGTTTTTTCTTTATGGTGGCGTCGGGCAGCGCACGGTCTGGTGGCGCTGATGGCGCTGGTTGTGCTGGGTGTTTCGACCGGTGCCGCCCTGATGTATTTTTGGGTGCTGCCGCATATCGACGACCACCGCGACACGGTGGCAAACCTGATGACGCGTGCGCTGGGCCAGCGCGTCACGCTTGAATCCGTGTCGGGGGTCTGGCAGCAAGCCCGGCCTGAATTCTTCCTCACCGGCGTCCGCCTGTACGACAAGGCGGACCACCCCGCCTTGTACCTGCCCGAATTCAAGGCCACGTTTTCATGGCGTTCGCTGCTGATTCTGGAACCGCGGTTTCGCCGGATTGAATTGCAGGGGTTGACGCTGGGCGTGCGACGCGCCCGTGACGGGCATTATTATGTCGGCGGCATTCCGATTAATCCGGCGGCGCCCGACAGCGGATTTGTCAGCTGGCTATTGCGTCAAGGCGAGGTCAATGTCACGCAGGCTTCGCTAACCTGGCTGGATGAGGTGCGCGAAGCGCCTCCGTTAACCCTGAGTCAGGTTGAGTTCGGTGTGGTCAATGGCACACGCCGCCACCGTCTGCACCTGGCTGCCACGCCGCCGGCCGGCCTGGCAGCGCCGTTGAAGATGGAAGCCCGGTGGACGGCCCGCCGCCTCGACGATATCAAGACCTGGAGCGGGCATATCGAAACCGCGACAGCCCATCTGTCATTCCCCGGGCTCGCAGCCTGGCTGGACGTCCCCTACCAGCCGAAACGGGGTTCGGGCGGGGTGAAGGTGAGCCTGGAGATGGAACGCGGCGTGCTGAAGGAATTGCGTGCGGAATTTGATCTGCGCGCGGTGGAAACGGTGCTGGGCGAAGACCTGCCGCCATTGCGGCTGGCAGATGTGCGGGGGCGGGTGACGTGGACCAGGCAGGCGGACAGCCAGCGAGTGGCATTTTCAAATGTGCGGGTGGTGCGGCCGGGATTTGCGCTGAGCGCCCCGTTCAGCGCGGGTTTGAAGTGGGATGCGGCCTCACGCGAAGTCACCGCCACCGCATTGGACGTGCAGGGGTGGGCGTTTGCATTGCCCAGTTTACCGCTCGATGGCGTGCTGCGTGCGCGATTGCAAACCCTGCAGCCGCAAGGGCGGCTGGACACCCTGACGCTGTCCTGGCGGGGGCGGAAACCCGGCCCGGACAATTTCAGCATTGCCACCCGGTTCTCCGGGCTGGGTGTTGCGGCCTCGGATGATCAGCCGGGGATTGAAAACCTCTCCGGCCAGATTGAAGGGAATGCGCAGGCGGGTACTTTTTCCCTTGATTCCAGGGCATTCACACTCAGTTTGCCTGCGCTGTTCCGCGACCCGGACCTGCAATTGGATACGATCCAGGCGCAGGGCCGCTGGAAAAACACGGCGGCCGGCCGGATGCTGACGCTCGACAAGGCCGCGTTTGCCAATGCCGACGCGGCAGGCACGGCCAAGGGCACCTATGCGCAGCATGCCAATCGGCCTGGCCAGCTTGTTCTGGGCGTCCGTCTCACGCGAGCCGATGCCACCGCCATCTATCGTTATCTTCCCCGGCAAATTGGCGACCATACCGTCAACTGGCTCAAGGACGGGCTGTTGGCAGGCACCTCGGATGATGTCCGCATGACCTTGAAAGGCGACATCAGGCAATTTCCCTTTGCGCAGGGTCAGGGCGTGTTTCGTCTTGAGGCCCAGGTCAAGGATGCCGTGCTCAACTACGCGCACGGCTGGCCGCAGATCGATGGAATCCATGCCCATGTCCTGTTTCATGGCAAGCGCATGGAGATCGCATCCAGCCAGGCGAAAATTTACGGCGTGGCGTTATCGCCCGTGAAAGCGGTCATTCCGGACTTGATTCACCATGAAGAGCAATTGCACATCGAAGGGGGCGCACAGGGCTCTGTTCAGGACTTTATTCGCTTTTCGAATTTCAGCCCGGTCGGCGAGAGTCTGCGCGGGTTTACCGACACCCTGACGGGGAATGGCACGGCGCGGTTGACGCTGAAACTGAATGTGCCGTTGCGCCATAATCATGACACCGCGCTGGCGGGACGGCTCTCGTTTCTGAACAACACCCTGTTCCCATCGGGCTTGCCGCGGGTGGAGCAGGTGCGGGGCGATATCGATTTCACGGGCAAGAGCCTGAATGCGGACAATATAACCGCCCAGTTCATGGGCGGACCGCTGCGTATCGACACCCGCACCCGCAATGGCCAGGTGCAGATCGTGGCGCGGGGTCGGGCCACGTCGGCCGGTCTGGCACCCTGGCTCGGCGAGCCGTGGAACACACGCCTCTCGGGACAGGCAGCCTGGCAGGGAAAAGTCGACCTGGAGCCGGAGGGCGTTCGGCTGCAGGTGGAATCCGACCTCATGGGCCTGGCTTCCACGCTGCCCGCACCGCTGGCAAAAACAGCCGAGCAACGCGTCGCGTTGCGGGTCAGCAGTGTGACCTTGGCCGAAGGGCAACAGCACGAAGTTCAGTTCGGCACGACGGTAGGCGCAGTGTGGCGTACCGGCAAGGACGGCCGGTTTTCCCGCGGCGAACTGCGTTTTGGGGGTGGCGCGTCGATTCCTGGCGAACCGGGTTTGCGACTGGCTGGCAGCGGACGCGGACTGGCGTTTTCCGAATGGCTGGCGCTGTTGCCGCAGCATGGCGGGGCGAATCCCTTCTCGCTGACTTCGATGGACCTGAGTTTTGATGCATTCGACCTGATGGGGCGCCGTTATCAGGATGTGCGCCTTCAGGGGCGGGTCCGTAATAGCCTGTTCCGTACCCAGGTCAATGGCAGCGGCATCAATGGCGTACTGACCTATCGGGCTGCGGGTGAGCAGCCTGCACGGGTGTCGGCCCGCTTCAGGCAACTGACGATTCCCGATGCCATCCCGACCGTCGGTCTGGCCACCGCGATCAATCTCAAGGGCGCCGAATTTCCGGTGATTGACCTGGACGTTGAGGATTTTCGTCTCCAGTCGCGCATGATGGGGCGACTCGAGGTGGCTGCGCATGGCGCCTCGCAGGGCCTGATTATTGACAGCCTGCGGCTGACGCATCCCGATAGCGTCTTCCGCATGATCGGGCTGTGGCGCGATGGCGGGCTTAGCGAGACCCGCGCCGACTTGAGCCTGAATGTGCAGGATACAGGCAAGTTTCTGGCTCGGTTCGGTTATCCCGACACGCTCAAGCGCGGCACCGCCGAGATACAGGGGGATGCCACCTGGACGGGCTCGCCGGCCGATTTTTCGTTCGCGACGCTGGCTGGACAGTTGAACTTCAAGGCAAGTGACGGACAGTTTCTGAAGGTGGAACCCGGCGTAGGCAAGCTGCTCGGCGTACTGAGTCTGCAGGCGTTGCCGCGCCGGCTGAGTTTCGATTTCCGTGATATCTTCAATGAAGGTTATGCCTTTGATGAAATCGGCGCCACGCTGCGGGTGGCGCGGGGGGTGGTGTATAGCGATGATTTCAGGATGCGCGGGCCGTCTGCCAAGGTTAATATGTCGGGTCTGGCCGATCTTGGTCAAGAAACCGTGCAGCTGCGTGTGAAAGTGATCCCGAAACTGTCGGAAGGCATTGCCGTGGCAGGGGCCCTGATCGGAGGGCCGCTGGCTGGCATCGGGGCGCTGGCGGCACAGAAATTATTGCGCGACCCATTCGAAGAGGCCATCAGTCAGGAATACATGGTGATCGGGCCGTGGCTCGCCCCCGATGTGAAACGCCTGGCAAGAAGCAAAGGTAAAACTGAACTTCAGGGATTCGAGCCCTGATCGTGGAACTCCATTTATGACGACGAAGAAAATCACCAAATCCAGTGTGGCACGTCCCAAAAGTGCTCAAGTCAAGAAATCGGCCACGCAGGCGGGCGCTGTCCGTGTCGCTGCGATCCAGATGGCGTCGGGACCGAATGTGTCGGCAAACCTGGCTGAAGCCGAGCAGCTTATCGACCTGGCGGTGGATGCCGGCGCCCAGCTGGTCGTTCTTCCCGAGTTCTTCTGCATCATGGCAATGAAAGATGCCGATGTGGTGAAGGTACGCGAGGCTGAGGGCCAGGGTCCGATCCAGACGTTTCTCTCGCGCATGGCAAAGCGGCACCAGATATGGCTGATCGGCGGATCGATCCCACTCGAAGCCGAAGCGCCTAACAAAGTCAGGAATAGTTGCCTGGTCTATGATGAGCGGGGTAAGCTGGTTGCACGCTACGACAAGATCCATTTGTTCGGCCTGGATCTCGGAAACGAGCGTTACCAAGAAGCCAGTCTGATTGAGCCGGGCACCAAAGCCGTGGTCGTCAACAGTCCGTTTGGTCGTATCGGGCTGTCGATTTGTTATGACCTGCGTTTCCCCGAGTTGTATCGGGCCATGCCTGATGTCGACATCATCGTGGTGCCCTCCGCGTTTACCGCAACCACCGGACGGGCCCATTTCGAAACCCTGATTCGCGCACGGGCAATCGAAAATCTGGCGTATGTGATTGCCCCGGCCCAGGGGGGATATCATTTGTCAGGGCGCGAAACCCACGGCGACAGCATGATTGTCGATCCGTGGGGCTTGGTCCTCGACCGCCTGTCGCGCGGCTCGGGGGTCGCGATTGCCAACATCAACCCGGCCTACCAGACCAGCTTGCGCAAGAGCCTGCCGGCCCTCAAGCATCGCTTCATACAGTGCAACGAAATCGAAGGCGATGTGAGTGAGCGCAGGGTTTACCCCAAGCGCGAGCCGTCAGCCAAATAACACGCTCAGGAGCCATGCGATGAACCCAACCGATGCTTTCGTTCCCATTCAAACCGCCGAGCAGCTTTTTCGTTCCGCGGAAGCCACATTGCTGACACCGAACGGGCTCGACGCCGACAAGCTGGCGCCGGTATTCGGTCGCCTGTTGACGCATGACGTGGATTACGCGGATCTGTATTTCCAGTATTCGCGTTCCGAAGGCTGGAGCCTGGAAGAAGGCCAGGTCAAGTCCGGCAGCTTCAATATCGATCAGGGCGTCGGCGTGCGCGCGATCTCGGGCGAAAAAACCGCCTTTGCCTATTCCGACGAGATCAGCCTCGATGCGCTCGGTGCAGCCGCCGACGCCACCCGCGCCATCGCGCGCGCTGGCCAGGAACGCCAAACTGCCGTCACGCGTCGTGCCGATAGCCGCCAGCTGTATCACGCGGTCGATCCGCTGGCGAGCCTGGACGATGCCGCCAAGGTCGCACTGCTGGAGCGGCTGGAGAAAAAAGCCCGCGCCATGGACCCGCGCGTAATCCAGGTGATGGCCAGCCTCGCTTCGGAATACGAAGTGATTTACGTCGCCCGCTCCGACGGCCACATGGCCGCCGACGTGCGCCCGCTGGTGCGCCTGTCCTTGCAGGTCATTTCCGAGCAGGATGGGCGCCGCGAGCAGGGCTCAGGAGGGGGAGGCGGCCGCTTCGACTACAGCTATTTCACCGACGACATCCTCGAAAAATACGCCCGCCAGGCTGTGCATCAGGCCAGCGTCAACCTCGACGCGCGCCCCGCGCCCGCCGGCAGCATGACCGTCGTCCTCGGCGCCGGCTGGCCCGGCATCCTGCTGCATGAAGCCATCGGCCATGGTCTGGAAGGCGACTTCAACCGCAAGGGCAGCTCGGCGTTTTCCGGCCGCATCGGCGAGCGCGTCGCCGCCCCCGGCGTCACCGTCGTCGACGACGGCACCCTCCCGCTGCGCCGCGGTTCGCTCAACATCGACGACGAAGGCAATCCCACCCAGTGCACCACGCTGATCGAAGACGGCATCCTCACCGGCTACATGCAGGACATGATGAACGCGCGGCTGATGGGCATGCCGATCACCGGCAACGCACGGCGCGAATCGTACGCGCACCTCACCATGCCGCGCATGACCAACACCCTCATGCTCGGCGGCGATAAAGACCCTGCTGACATCATCGCCTCGGTGAAAAACGGCCTCTACGCCGTCAACTTCGGCGGCGGCCAGGTCGACATCACCAGCGGCAAGTTCGTCTTCTCCGCCGCCGAGGCCTACATGATCGAAGACGGCAAGATCACCTACCCCGTCAAAGGCGCCACCCTGATCGGCAACGGCCCCGAAGTGCTCACCCGTGTGAGCATGATCGGCAACGACATGGAAATGGATTCGGGCGTCGGCACCTGCGGCAAGGAAGGCCAGAGCGTGCCGGTCGGCGTGGGGCAGCCGACGCTGCGGATCGATGGGCTGACGGTGGGCGGGACGGCGTAAGGTTTCAGTCTGCCATGTTTGAAATTGTCGACGCAATCGCGGCGGTCGAAACCTCGCCGAAGGTTCGGGTATTCGGGAACGTCCTCGGCTTGAAAAGATTTACGGCAAAGGAAACTGGAAGAAAAAGAAGGCTCTTTCACCGTTACGTGTTGTTCCTTGCAATGACCCTGGAAACACGGGCCGACAGTAGGTCGGGAACACCTTCCCGACGCAACGGACGGCGGCCAGGCTGAGTGTCGGCAAAGTGTTGCCGACCTACGGCTGGCTGAATGAAATGAAGCCCAACCTATCCACGTACAAGGTGGACAATTGCCAAAGAGGTTGGGCTTTATAGCCCAACCTACATGCTTGGACGAAGCGCACGGAATCGGCAAGGTCGAACACAAAATCAAGAGGTTGCCATGAACGAAAATCGTTTTGTCGTCTGTCTTTCAAACGAGGGTTACCCCGCCTCGCTGGAACCGCGCAAGCTCTATGAGTGGCTGGACGACCCGCAGGCCGAATCCAAAGGCATGCTGCGGATCATCGACGAGTCCGGCGAGGATTATCTTTACCCGAAGGCGTTTTTCGCCCAGGTTGCCGTGCCGGGCGGCGTGGGCCAGCCGACGTTGCGGATTGATGGATTGACGGTCGGTGGGACGGCGTAAGGCCCGACGCAGTCAGGGCGATGATTGACCATGATGCAATAATGGTTATGGTTGACGTCGCCGTGCGACACGATACGCTCGTTTGATGGTCAACGGGAACGCACGGTCGAAGGCAAAACAGATGCTGTACTTGACCAGGGAGATTCCCTACGATTTTTTAGATGGCGGATTGAAGCAGCGCTTGTATTCCATTCACGTCGTTGATATCGATCGACTATTGAGTTTTTCTTATGCAAGCCAGTGATGCGCTGCGGCACCAGATAATCGAAAGCCTCATGGCGCCGCACCCTGAAAAAGGCGCGGATGCCGCGATCGGCTTATGGGAGCAGATGGCGACCCAGATCATTTCGCTGGTCGGTGAGGGGGGCTTCAATTCACTTTACGCGCGAAGTGTATTCCTCACCCAGTCGACCTTTCCCTGGCTCACGGCCAGCGCGCTGTCGCCCCAGGCCGATCACCGGTTCGCGCAATTAAAAACGAGCTTTGAAGGACAAACGCCTGCCGAAGTCCACGCAGCAAACCGTCTGCTGCTGATCACGTTCACCGACATCCTGGCCGCGTTGATAGGCGAGCAGTTGACGACCCGTATTTTACGTTTGGCCTGGGGCGTTGACGCTTCGGACAGAGCCGGCAAGGAGTTCGAAAATGAGTAACAAGGTCAGCATACGTCGTCTGGCAACGGGCGTGCCCGGTCTGGACAACCTGTTGGGCGGCGGCCTGCCGGAATTCTCGTTCAACCTGATCGCGGGCACGCCGGGGAGCGGAAAAACCACGCTCGCCCACCAGATCATGTTCTCGCTGGCCAAGCCGGATAATCGGGCGCTGTTCTTCACGGTACTCGGCGAGCCCGCGTTGAAGATGCTGCGTTATCAGCAGCAATTCCCGTTTTTCGACATCGACAAAGTCAATGACTCGATTCGCTATGTCAACCTGTCCGCGGACCTGCTGGACGGAAATTTTGACCGCGTCCTGTCGCATATTGCCGACGAAGTGAAAGCCTATGCGCCCAGCCTGGTGTTTGTGGATTCGTTTCGATCCGTTGCGCAGTCGGCGAAGTCGAAGGAACAGGGCGCGTCCGGGCTGCAGCACTTCGTGCAGCAACTGGGCATGCAAATGACCAGCTGGCAGGCCACCACATTTTTGATTGGCGAATATTTGCTGCCGGAAGCAGAGTCCAGCCCGGTTTTTACCGTGGCGGACGGCATCCTGTGGCTGTCGCAAAGTTTGCACCGCAATTCCATGGTGCGCAAAATGCAGGTGGTCAAAATGCGGGGGCAGGCCCAGGCGCCCGGTTTGCATACCTTTCGTATTTGCGACGCAGGCATACAGGTTTTCCCGCGTGCAATTGTCCAGCCGGGCGCAGCGGTTGAGGCGGCAATCAAGCTATCCACGGGAGACAAACGTGCGCCCATGGGGGTGCCTGACCTGGATGACATGCTGGGCGGCGGCTTGCCGGTGGGCTATTCGCTGCTCCTGGTCGGGCCCTCCGGCTCCGGAAAAACCATATTGGCGACGGAATTTCTCGCCGAAGGGGTGCGCCGGGGCGAACCCGGCGTGATCGCGGCGTTCGAGAAGAGCCCCAGCCAACTGTTGAACAATAAGCTGCAAGCGCTGGTCCAGTCCGGGCAAGTAGGCGTGATCGACACGCGTTCGCTGGATTTGTCGATCGATGAAACCTTGCATGATTTGATCGAAATGATTGATCGGATGCAGGCCAAGCGCGTCGTCATCGACTCCCTGTCCGGGTTCGAGCTGGCGCTGGCGCCCGAGTTTCAGGAAGATTTTCGCGGCTCGCTGTACCGGATGATTGCCGAGCTGACGGCCATGGGCGTGACCATACTGATGACTTCGGAACTGGAAGACCGCTATACTGATTTGCGCTTCAGCCCGTTTGGCAGTGCGTTTCTTGCCGACGCCATTATCGTGCAGCGCTATATCGAAATCGCGGGCCAGTTCAAACGCGTCCTGTCGGTCGTCAAGGTCCGCGGCAGCGCGCACAGCAAGGACATTCGCCGGTTCGACATTACCGACGACGGCATCGCGATTGGCGAAACCTTGTCCGGGTACGCCGGAATCATGTCGGGCCGGCCCAGAGCCGGCCCTTAGCCAGTTAGCCAGAACGCGCGGGCGAGAGGGAAGGCGAGAATGAATAGAAAAGACGATGAGGGCGCTTCCGCTACCGATGCCGCGGATCGACCGGCCCAACTCCAAGACCGGTTGGCCGATGCCCTCGATAAAGATATCGCGCGCCGGGAAAGCGCCGTCGTGGACGATGAAATGGCCGTCCAGAGCCGCGAGAAATCGGCCACTGCACGCGAAGATGCCGCCGACTTGCGCGAAGATGCCGCCCATCTGCGCGAGGGCGCGGCGCAGGTACGGGAAGGCGAAGCCGATGTGCGCGAAGGGGCTGCCACCGCGCGCGAACTGGAAATTCGTGCGGCAGAGGCCAATGCAGCATCAGATGGGCACATCCTGATGCTGCAGCAAGCCAACGCCCACCTGGTTACCGCCAGCATTGAAGCGCACAAGCTGACCGAACAGGTCCGGCTCGCTAAAGACAATCTTGAGCATCTGGTCCATCATGATGCCCTCACCGATTTGCCGAATCGAACGCTGCTGCAAGACCGGCTTGGCCAGGCCATCGAGCTGGCCCGCCGCCAGGACAGGCGGCTTGCGGTGATGTTCATGGATCTGGATCAGTTCAAGCACATCAACGACTCCCTGGGCCACGCGGTGGGCGACCAGCTGCTGCAGTCGGTGGCGCAACGGCTGGTGGGGTGTGTGCGTCACTCCGACACCATCAGCCGCCAGGGGGGCGACGAATTCGTGCTGCTGCTGCCTTATATCGAGCACGCCGAAGACGCGGCGCTCACCGCGCAAAAGGTGTTCGCGGCGCTGGTGCTGCCGCACCGCATCGACGAACACGCGATCCACATCGGCGCGAGCATCGGCATCAGCATCTACCCCGACGATGGTCAGGATGCGGAAACCCTGATCAAGTGCGCGGACAGCGCGATGTACCATGCCAAGGAAAATGGACGCAACCATTACCAGTTCTTCGAACAGAGCATGAATGTTCGGGCCGTCGAGCGGCAATTCATCGAGGGCGGGCTGCGCCGCGCGCTGGAATTGCAGGAATTCGTGTTGCACTATCAGCCGAAAATCGATCTTCAGAGCGGCATGATCGTCGGCGTCGAAGCGCTGATCCGCTGGCAGCATCCGCAGCGCGGACTGCTGTCGCCCGTGCAGTTCGTGCCCATCGCCGAAGATTGCGGTCTGATCCTGCCGATCGGACGCTGGGTGCTGCGCGAGGCCTGTCGCCAGGCCCGGGCCTGGCAGGATGCGGGCTTGCCGCGGATCACCGTTGCCATCAACACCTCCGCGCCCGAGTTCCGCACCGAGGATTTTCTCGATAATTTAGGCGCGACCCTCGAGGCGTCGCGCCTGGAACCGCGCTATCTGGAACTCGAACTGACCGAAAGCGTCCTCATGCGCGATGCCGAGGCCACGGGCTCCGTGCTGCACGCCCTCGCAGACCTGGGCATCAAGCTCGCGGTCGATGACTTCGGCACCGGCTATTCAAGCTTGAGTTATTTGCGGAAGTTTCCGATCGATACGCTGAAGATCGATCAGTCGTTCGTGAACCAGATGGCTGACAACCCGGACGATGCCGCTATCGTCAGTGCCGTGATCGGCATGGCCAAAAGCCTCAGGCTCCGCGTCATTGCGGAGGGCGTGGAAACAGCCGAGCAGGCTGCATTTCTGCAGGACCGGCAGTGCGATGAGGGCCAGGGCTACTATTTTTTCCGTCCGATGGCGGCAGAAGCACTCACCGCCTTATTGAAAACGGGCCCCTCTCCCCCTTTTCTCCATTGATACCTTGGTCTCCTGTGGGGGCTGCCAGCGCGTCAAATCCCCTGTGATTATTGGGCGTTGTGTCACCCGGCTGAAGGATGACGCTGACAGGACGTGATCATTTTGGCTGACAGCGGTTGACTGGCGATGTGGCGCAAACTCCTGTTTCGATAACGGGGTTGGCGTGTTCTTGCCGGGCACGGCCAGGCCCCATGGTAAAGGTACGCATTCCCATGGAAATTCATATCCCGTCAGACTTGGGTCTGCCCGCCACGGCGGATGAACTCTACGATATTCCCGCGTTTGGCAATGTCAGTCTGCTGCACTTCACCGACTGCCATGCGCAGCTGTTGCCGCTTTATTATCGTGAACCGAGCATCAACCTGGGCATAGGCAAGGCCGAAGGCCGCGTTCCCCATTTGGTGGGGGAGGCGCTGCTGGAGAAATTCGGCTTCAGGCCGGGAACGCCGCAGGCCTATGCTTTTTCCCATCTCAATTTCTGCGACGCCGCCAGGACATATGGCCAGGTCGGCGGATTTGCGCATCTGGCCACCCTGGTCAAGCGATTGAAGGCCAGTCGCCCTCACGCCCTGCTGCTCGATGGCGGCGATAGCTGGCAGGGATCGGCTACTGCGCTGTGGACAGCGGGACAAGACATGGTGGACGCGTCGCTTGAGCTGGGGGTGGACATCATGACCGGGCATTGGGAATTCACCCATGGCGCCGAACGCGTGCGCCATGTGGTGGCACATGATTTCAAGGACAAGCTGGTGTTCATTGCCCAGAATATTGTTCAAGAAGACAGCACGGAATCCCCTTTTCAGCCCTATGTGATGCGCGAGCAAAATGGCATTCCGATCGCCATCATTGGCCAGGCCTTCCCTTACACGCCGATTGCCAATGGCGCGCAGTTTACGCCGGACTGGACGTTTGGCATCGACGAAGCACGCCTCCAGGCCCGGGTTGACGAAGTCCGCAAAAAAGGCGCGCAGGTGGTGGTATTGCTTTCGCACAATGGCATGGATATTGATCTGAAGCTGGCCTCGCGTGTGTGCGGAATCGACATGATCCTCGGCGGCCATACGCACGATGGGGTGCCGGTCCCGATCCCGGTGTCGAATCCGGGCGGGATAACGCTCGTCACCAACGCAGGTTCGCAGGGAAAGTTTCTCGCGACGATCGATTTTGACGTCAGGAATGGCCGGGTGGCAGGGTATCGCTATCATTTGCTGCCGGTTTTTTCCGCGCTCCTGCCTGCGGATCCCGCCATGCAGGCGACCATTGAGCGGGTGCGTTCGCCATTCGCGTCGCGCCTGCAGCAGCCCATTGCCGAAAACCAGGAACTGCTTTACCGCCGCGGCAATTTCAATGGATCGTGGGACCAGTTGATTGTCGATGCCTTGATGCAGGTGAAGGATGCGGAAATTGCGTTTTCCCCCGGCTTCCGGTGGGGAACCACCTTGTTGCCCGGACAGGCCATTACCCGGGAAAAGCTGATGGAGCAAACCGCGATTACTTACCCCGATACCTCGGTGGTCGAGATGACGGGCATTGAAATCCGGCAGCAACTGGAAAAGCTCAGCGACAAGCTGTTCAACCCCGACCCTTATCAGCATCAGGGGGGCGACATGGTGCGGACGGGCGGCCTGGTTTATACATGCGAACCGGGCGCCAGGCTTAACGGGCGCATCAGCGACATGACCCTCAACGGGCAGCCGATACAGCCCGGCAAAACCTACAAGGTCGCGCGATGGGGTGTGGGCAGCGCGCAGTCAGAAGGCGCGCCGATCTGGGACGTTGTCGAGCACTATCTGGGCAGCGGTGAGCAGCATGCCCGGCATCGGCCCAACGTGCCCCGCCTGATCGGGGTGGCATCCAATCCCGGGCTGGCCGCTGACCAGGCTGGGTAGGGCTGTTGCAGGCAGCGCCCCGCCGTGGCTTCATGCCAGGTCTTGCAGGGGATGCGGTTCGGCGATGACAGGCCCCTCGATGCAATCGACCCCCATCTCTGCCAGCTTGGCGCGCGTTGCCTGGTCTTCAACGTGGCTCGCCACGGTTTTTATTCCGAGGAAACTGCCCGTTTCAAGGATCGACCGTACCAGCGCTTCGTCTATCATGCTGCTCGCCACTTCACGCACCAGAGCCGGGTCGATTTTCAGATAATCGAGCTTCATGCTTTTGAGCCGGGTAAAGGAACTGGAGCCTGCGCCAAATTCACCCAGCATGAAGCGGCACCCATGGCGCTGGAGCTGACGCATGAACAGCTGGGTTTGGGCGTGACCGTCGATCGCATCGCTTTCCCTGATTTCAAAGATGAGCCTGTTACCCGGAATATCACCGCTTGCCAGTTCGCCGAGCAGGAATTTCAGGAATAGCGGATTGGTGACGGATTGCCCCGACAGGTTGATCGAGAAGCCCCCCAGTGCCGCCGTTTTGTCCGCATGGTCGCGCATCCATTGCAGGACATGCCGCACGACCCAGCGGTCGATTTCGGTGATGCGCTGCAAGCGCTCTGCGATGTCAGTGAGTTCACGCGCGGCCGGTTGTTCCTGGCCCGCGCTGGAATGGAGCAGGACTTCGTAATAAATGGGCGTGTGGGTGGCGTCGCCGCTGGCGACGATCGGCTGGCAGTCGAGGCTGAGTTGATTGTTAACAAGGATGGCGGTGAGTTGGTGGGCCCATTGGGCCAATGCCAGCACGCCGCTGTCGCCCGCTTCGCTGCTGTAAAGCATGACCCGGGTCTCGGATTCGCGCGCGCGCGTGCTTGCCGCATTGGCATTGTCATAATAGGTCTCGGGGCTGAGGCAGTCGCTTGCCCACATCAGTCCGATGGCCGCGCCGACGCGGTAATGTGTGCCGCCAATTTCCTGCGGTTGCCCGGTGATGAGATGGAGCAGGGTTTTGGCCTGCTGCGTCGCGGCATCGCCATCGGCGGCTTCAATCCAGAAAGTCAGCCCTGATTCGCCGGCGCGCGCAAGCAACGCATTGGGAGGGAGCCGCGTCGACAACTGTTGGGCGAGATCGCGCAGAATGAAGGTACGTCTGGCCGCCTCGGCGGCTTCCCCCGCGGCGTTGCAGATCTGGAGCTGGACCACCCCGAGGGCATAGCCGTTTTCGTCCGGGCGGCTCCGCAGCCAATTCCGGCGAATGGCGCGGAAGAAGGTCTTGCGGTTGGAGAGGCCGGTTTCAGCGTCATGCGACGACTGCCACGCCAGGTCGCGTTGCATTTTTTGTATCATCGCGCTGTAGGAGCGATCCATCAGCGGTAACTCCAGGTCCTCTGCCCATTCGGCATCCCCTGTTTCCAGAATTTTGAGGAAATCGGTTCGCTTGAGATCGAGTTTCTTGATGCCGCGATAGTTGGCGAACACATACACCGGCGGCTGGTCGCCTATCCAGATCAGATTGAGGGGCGCAGCGGTTGAAGTGAACTGCAACCAGTCGCCGACGCGCAAGCGTTCAACCAGGGTGTCCTGGGATTCGGTCAGGGATTCATTCGACGCATCGTTCAGCCGGCCGGCTACCGAAGTGTAACGATGCTGCGATGTGTTTTCGTCGAGCAGGGCGGTGGCGAGCTGATCGACTATGCGATCCTGGGCAAACTTGTCGGCGCATACCTGCGTCAGCGCTTCATCGATATGCTGCAGCAGGCGCTGGATTTCAGTCGCAGCAGGCAAGTCGACCCGATTCGGGTCAAGCCAGACACACAGCTGATTCAAGATGTTCCAGGCTGCCTTGGCTTCCGCGCTATCCACGCCATGCCGCATCTCGGCGATCAGCAGGACATTCCGCCATCCGCCATTCAGCAACTCGATCACGGCAGTGGGAACCTTTTTTTCATCCAGCCGCGCCAGCAGATCGCCCAGAATCCGTTGTTTGGCAACTTCAGCACGCTGACGGCCTTCGCACATTTCCTGCAGGCGAAAAACGCGTGCAGCTCGCTCGTTCAAAAGCGGTTTGACCACGCGTTCGAGTTGGGTGCGCGCTTCCTGGAATACGCCCGGATTCTTGTCCGCTTCAGCATTGATCCGGTCGGTCCAGCGATTCATCAGTCGGAGCAGGCGCGCATCGGTGACTTTGCCCTCGTCCCCGGCGGCCATGCTGATCCGGTCAAGCGTATTCAATACCTTATGGGCGGGATGGGCGGGGGAGGCCAGAAATTGCGGATCGTCCATCGCCAGTTTGATAAGGCTGGATTCCATTCGCTGGAAAAAGGGCCGCATACCTTCGCTGATCGATCGCTCGGCATGCATGGTGTCGAACAGGGCACCGAACATGTCTACCGAACGCTGCATGTCGGGGGTGGCGTTGGCCGGGAGGGCGCCCGCTGCCGCCAGGCGTTGCAATACCGGCGAGTGGGCTATGCCTGGCGAACCCATCATGGGCCGGGTAACCCCACCAGCGCGGCTTGCTGCAGGATTGTGTTGGCTGGCGGTCGGAGGCAGGGACATGCCTTCTGCAAGGGGGGCGATTTCGGATGGGTCAGCAGTCTGGGCCGGCGCATTACCGCGGAAAAAATCCATCAGCGAGCCTGTGAGCTGGCTCAGGGCGCCTCTGGAGGCGACCGGCCCGGCGGGACCCCGATTGGGGGTGGGGTTGACCTCAGCCGGGTTGGCGGGGACCCCGGGCCGCTCCGCAGGATCGCGGCGTTGTCGAGGGTTAGTCTTGACCGGCGCCACGGGCAGCAATGCCAGCAGCTCCGCGTACAGGAGTTCGAGTTGCTCGGACAGCACTTCGCGTAAGGTGGCGTAGGCCACCTGTCGTGCCCGGGACGATACGGGCACCGCATGAACCGCAGTGCGGTAGCTGTGGCCGATGATGGCGGGGCCAAACGGGTTGTTGCTGTGGCCGCAGGAAAATTCAAACAGCTGGCCAATGCGCGGCTCGATATCGAGCAGATGCTCCTGGAAGTGTTCTTCCAGCTTGTTGGCTTCGGATGAGGTGGCGAGCCAGTCCTCAAACCCTGCCTCATCGACCAGTTCGAGTTCGCCGTTGGCGGTGCCGCGCGTAGCCTGGGTTTGAAGCGGTCGCGCATGCCGCAGCGTGTCCAGTGTCTGGCAGATAAATGCGCTTTGCACGGCGGAGGCATGGGTTTGGAACTCGCGCATGGCGCTGAGCAGGCCGCTGTGTTCGGAGATGCTCGCCGCGCGGGCTGAGGCAGTGCTCAGTTTCTCGCCCAGTATGCGCATCATCTGTTCATGGACCTGAACCAGGGTTTCATTCAGCAGGGTGGTGCAGGCTTCACGTAATTGGAGATTGACGTGGGTTGACGGCAGGTTGAAGAATTTTTGGCGGTGTGCCGCCATCCGCAATTTTTGCAGTGAGCGCAGGGCCTCCGTGGGCTGGCGATCAAATGCAACGCCAACACCGGGCGCATTCATGCGCTTGATGCGTGCGGGAATCCGGAAAGTTTGCGCTGTACGGGCGGCGCCGGTGGTAAACACAACTTCAACCGCAGAGTCCGAGCGTTGGGAGAGCGTGGCTATCGCCGTTTCGGGGTTGATGAACTTCAGGAACAGGCCGCCCTGGCAAAAGTCGCGAATGTCACAGGCCACGTCCGGGTGACCGGGCTGCGTAATCATGGCAGCCTGCGACACCTCAAAGCGCATGTCACGTCGTAAATCCTGACCCGGATGGGGGCTGTCTGTGCCATTGGCCATGTTTTTTCCTTGTTTTGCGTGCTGTGATTGTAAGGATGAGTCCGCGACGACGATTACGGCGGGAATCCGCCCGATCTTGAATGCGATTGGCACAGCCAGGCGGGTTTGATAAACTGGTCGACATGAAACCTGCCGCCTGCTTCTTTTTTAGCTGCTTTTATCCCACGCCCACGGCGGTCGGGAGGCACTGAGACGGACAGCACAGCGCCTTGACCAAACCGCCAGCCTGCTGGCGGTTTTTTGTTTAGCCGCTACGGGTCCTGCATAAATATACGGAGCAGAAATGATCGCCACCCGAACCGACGACACCCGCATCGAACAAAGCGGCGAATTGCTTGCCCCCATGCAGATCATGCGTGAGTTGCGGGGCAATGAGGCCGTGCATGCCCATGTGGCCCACGTCCGGAGCGCCATTCACGACGTGCTGCGCGGTGCCGATGACCGCCTGTTCATTATCGTGGGTCCCTGCTCGATCCATGATCCCGAAGCGGCCCTGGATTACGCGCGAAAACTGAAACCGCTGGCCGACGAACTCGCGCATGACCTCATCATCGTCATGCGCGTGTATTTCGAAAAACCGCGTACCACCGTGGGCTGGAAAGGCCTGATTAACGACCCGCATCTGGACGAGAGCTTTGATATCAACGAAGGTCTGCGCCTGTCGCGCAAACTGTTGCTGGAGCTCAATGAAATGGGCTTGCCGTGTGCAACCGAATTCCTCGACCTGATTTCTCCGCAATACATTGCCGACCTTGTGAGCTGGGGCGCGATCGGCGCGCGCACCACCGAATCGCAATCGCATCGCCAGCTGGCTTCCGGCCTGTCATGCCCGGTGGGCTTCAAGAATGGCACAGACGGCAGCCTGCGTATCGCGGTCGATGCCATCAAGGCGGCCTCGGCGCGCCATCATTTCATCTCGATCACCAAGTCCGGCCACGTGGGCGTATTCAGCACATCGGGCAACGAAGATACGCACGTCATCCTGCGTGGCGGCAAGGCGCCCAACTACGATGAAAGCAGTATCCAGCAGGCCTGCGGCGAACTGGCCGCTGCGGGGCTGCGGCAGCAGTTGATGATCGATTTCTCGCATGCCAATTCGAGCAAGCAGTACCAGCGTCAGCTGGAAGTCGGTGCCGACGTCGCGAAACAGGTGGCAGGCGGGGATGCGCGGATTATTGGCGCCATGGTTGAAAGTCATTTGAATGCGGGGCGTCAGGATCTGGTCGAGGGTCAGCCGCTGGAATACGCCAAATCGATCACCGACGCCTGCATTGGCTGGGATGACACCGTTCCGTTGTTGCGCATGCTGGCCGATGCGGTAAAAAAACGTCGTCTTGTCGTCCCCGCGGATGAGGAATAAGCCGGCTTCCGGGTTAAAATACGCGTGGCGGGCCTCCCCGCATGGTGAAGTCGTGAATCGGGTCAGGTCCGGAAGGAAGCAGCCACAGCGATGGATGCCAGTGCCGGGGTTCTGGCTCGCCATTCCAGGCTGCTATCCGGCGGATACCGCGTTGTTCGCGCCTTACCCGCAGGGGGTAGGCCGTGGTTGTAGAGACGCTGAAGCGTCAATAATCACGCTCTGCCGTACTGGCGGTACTGTCTGCGACGCGACGCCTTGTCTCCGCCGGATAGCAGCCCGGAATGGTTCCCGCCTTTTTAAATACCCATGACTGATCTCTTCGGTGATTCCGCATCTCCCGCCCTTGCGCTGGCGCGCAAGTGGCGGCCGCGCGCGTTTGCCGATCTCAAGGGACAGGAACATGTGGTGCAGGCGCTCTCCAATGCGCTCACGCAGGGGCGGCTGCACCATGCCTATCTGCTTACCGGCACGCGCGGGGTGGGCAAGACCACGCTGGCGCGAATTCTGGCCAAGTGTCTGAACTGCGAAACCGGCGTCACCAACACCCCGTGCGGCGTGTGTTCGTCCTGCACCCAGATTGACGCCGGACGTTTTGTTGATCTGCTCGAACTGGATGCCGCATCGAATACCGGCGTCGACAATATGCGCGAGGTGCTCGACAACGCGCAGTACGCGCCTACGGTGGGCCGTTACAAGGTCTACATCATCGATGAAGTCCACATGCTGTCGAAGCCGGCGTTCAATTCCATGCTGAAAACGCTGGAAGAGCCGCCCGCGCATGTGAAGTTCATCCTTGCTACTACCGACCCGCAGAAAATCCCGGTGACGGTGCTCTCGCGCTGTCTGCAATTCAATCTGAAGCCGATGCCGCCGGCGCTGGTGGCGCAACATCTGGGCGATGTGCTGGAACAGGAGAACGTGGCCGCCGAACCGGCAGCACTGAACCTGCTCGCACGTGCCGCCGCCGGCAGCATGCGCGACGCGCTGTCGCTGACCGATCAGGCCATTGCCTATGGCAGCGGCAAGATCGAGGCGCAAGCGGTTGAGGTCATGCTCGGTACCGTGCGGCGCGATTACCTGTTCGACCTGCTGGATGCGCTGGCGGCGCAAAACGGCGATGCGTTGCTGGATCACGCGCGGCAACTGGCCGAGCGCGGCATTGCCTTCGATGCGGCATTGCAGGATCTCGGCAACCTGCTGACGCAACTCGCGCTGACGCTGCACGCACCGAACGCGGTGGAAACCACGGCGGATACCGAGCGGATGCAAGCCGCTGCGGCGCAGCTGGACGTTGAAACCGTACAGTTGTATTACCAGATTGCGTTGAATGGCCGTCGCGACCTGCCTTATGCGCCGGACGAGTTTTCCGGATTTTGCATGACCTTGCTGCGCATGCTGGCCTTTGCGCCGGGCGCGGCGCACGCAGACCGTCCCGTGCCGCTACGCGCGGCGCTTGCCACGCGTAGCGAGCCGGTACAGCGGCACGTTGCGCCGGCGGTGGCGCCTGCCGCACCCCAGGCATCGTCCGTCCCTGTCCCTGTCCCCGCCGCCGCGCCAGAGTCTGTTGCGCCTGCACTGGTTGCGCGCGAACCTGCGCCGCATGCGGCCTGGGACTGGCTCGCCGTCGTGGCTGAATTGCGTCTCGGCGGCATGGCCAAGATGCTGGCCGACCACTGCGAACTGGTGTCGCAGGCGGATGATGCGGTGACGCTGCGCGTGGGCGAGGCGCACAAGCATCTGCTCGACCGCACGTATCAGGACAAGCTGATTGCGGCGTTGCGCGACAAGTATGGCGCAACGCTCAATGTGGCCATCGAGGTCGGTGCGGCTGCCGAGCGGACGCCGCAGCAGGTGCGCGCGCGCATCAAGGACGCGCGTCAGGCCGAGGCCGTGGCCGCGATAGAATCCGATCCATTTGTGCGTGAGCTGGTCGATCAGTTTGGTGGCCAGGTTGACGCGACTTCCATACAGCCTTTAGGAGAATCACCATGATGAAGGGCGGCATCGGCAACATGATGAAGCAGGTTCAGCAAGTGCAGGAAAACATGGCCAAAATGCAGGCCACGCTGGCTGATATTGAAATTGAAGGGCAGAGCGGCGCCGGCATGGTCAAGGTGATCATGACCTGCAAATACGATGTGCGCCGCATTACCATTGATCCCAGCCTGGTGGGCGACGACAAGGAAATGCTGGAAGATCTGGTGGCCGCGGCGGTGAACGATGCGGTGCGCAAGGTCGAATCCACGGTGCAGGAAAAAATGGGCAGCGTGACCGCCGGCCTGCCGATTCCGCCGGGGATGAAGATGCCGTTTTAAGGCAGGAGGCTCGCGGTGCAACCTGACGCGCTGGAACATCTGATTGGCGCCCTGCGCGTGCTGCCGGGCGTGGGCCCGAAGTCGGCAGCGCGCATGGCCTATCATCTGCTGCAACGCGACCGTCGCGGCGCCGAGGCTTTGGCTGGCGCGCTCAGCCATGCGTTGACGCATCTGCATCACTGCCGCCTGTGCAACAACTTTTCCGAGGCGGAAGTGTGCGAGGTGTGCGTGAGTCCGCGGCGAGACAAGCGGCAGCTGGCGGTGGTCGAAATGCCGACCGACTTCAACATGATGGAAGCCACGCAGAGCTACAGCGGCCTTTATTTCGTGCTGATGGGGCGGCTGAGTCCGCTCGACGGCGTGGGCCCGCGCGAGATTCATCTCGACCGCCTGATCAACCGGGCGCTCGACGGCGTGGTCGAAGAAGTGCTGCTGGCAACCAACTTCACGCCAGAAGGCGAGGCCACGGCGCATACCATCGGCGAACTGCTGAAAGCGCGCGGCCTCAAGGTGAGCCGCCTGGCGCGCGGGGTGCCGGTGGGTGGCGAACTGGAGTATGTAGACAGCGGCACGCTGGCGCAGGCCGTGCGCGACCGGCGCAACGTTTGATGTCGCGCGACCGGCGATTGTATGAAACTGAGACGAATTCGGACGAACCCATGGAACTGACCGCACTGACCGCCCTTTCTCCGCTTGATGGCCGCTATGGCAACAAGACCGCCGTGCTGCGCGACTTCTTCAGCGAATACGCGCTGATCAAGTATCGCGTCATCGTTGAAATCGAATGGCTGAAGGCGCTGGCAAACGAAGCCGCCATCGCAGAAGTACCCGCATTTTCCGTCGCGGCCATCGCGCTGCTCGACGGCATTGCCAAGGATTTTTCAGTGGCCGACGCCGAGCGCGTCAAAACGATCGAGGCGACCACCAATCACGACGTGAAGGCGGTGGAATATTTCCTCAAGGAAAAAACCAGCGCCCATGCCGAAATTGCGGCGGTGTCCGAGTTCATCCACTTTGCCTGCACCTCGGAAGACATCAACAATCTGTCGCACGGCCTGATGCTGAAAGGCGCACGCGACGGCGTATTGCTGCCCACGCTGGAAAAACTGATCGAGCGCCTGACCGAACTCGCCCACACCCTGGCCGACCTGCCGATGCTGTCGCGCACGCACGGCCAGCCGGCCTCGCCGACGACGGTGGGCAAGGAGCTCGCCAACGTCGTCTATCGCTTGCGTCGCTGCTACATCGCCATCGGCGATATCGAGCTGATGGGCAAGATCAATGGCGCCGTCGGCAACTACAATGCGCATCTGTCGGCCTATCCCGAACTCGACTGGCAAACATTCGCACGCTCCTTCGTGATGGAACTGGGGCTGAGCTTCAATCCCTATACCATCCAGATCGAGCCGCACGATGCCATGGCCGAACTGTACGACGCCATCGCCCGCACCAACACCATCCTCATCGACCTTAACCGCGACATCTGGGGGTATATCTCGGTGGGATATTTCAAACAGAAAGTGAAGGCCGGCGAAGTGGGGTCTTCCACCATGCCGCACAAGGTCAACCCGATCGACTTCGAAAACAGCGAAGGCAACCTGGGCCTGGCCAACGCCATGCTGCGCCATCTGGCCGAGAAGTTGCCGGTCTCGCGCTGGCAGCGCGACCTCACCGATTCCACCGTGCTGCGCAACATGGGCGTCGGCTTCGGTTACAGCCTGCTGGCCTATGAATCCTGCCTGCGCGGGCTCTCCAAACTCGAAGCCAATCCGGCCGCGCTGGCGGCCGATCTCGACGGCAACTGGGAAGTGCTGGCCGAGCCGATCCAGACCGTGATGCGGCGTTACGGCGTGGCCAATCCCTACGAACAGCTGAAGGAACTGACGCGCGGCAAGGCCGGCATGACGCGTGAGTCGCTGCATGGATTTATCGAGGCGCTGGCGATTCCGGACGATGCGAAATCACGGTTGAAAGCCCTGACCCCCGCCACCTATACCGGTATCGCAGCCGATCTGGCAAGACAGATATAGTGCCCAAGGCCTATGGAGGACACATGACTGAGCATGACCTGGACGTCGGCCTCGCCGACTTTGAGCAGCAGGTGCTGGAAGAATCGAAACTGCGCCCGGTGGTGGTGGATTTCTGGGCACCCTGGTGCGGCCCCTGTAAAAGCCTGAAACCGATTCTGGAAAAGCTCGCAGCTGAATATGGCGGGCAATTCCGGCTGGCCAAGATCAACTCGGACGATAACCAGGCATTGGCGACACGGTATGGCGTACGCGGGATTCCCAGCGTCAAGGCCTTCGTGGATGGCGAACCCGTCGCCGAGTTTTCCGGCGCCTTGCCGGAAGCCGAAGTGCGCGCCTTCATCAATCGTTTGCTGCCCGGGCCTGCTGACGAAATGCGGGCGCAGGCGGCCCGGCTTCGTGAAGCAGGGGACATTTCCGCTGCCCTCCAACAACTGGCCGAAGCATCGAAACTCGATCCGGCGCATGTGGGGATCCGCCTCGATGCGACCGAAATCATGCTGGATCTGGGAGAAGGCGATGAAGCGCGCCGCTTGATCGGTAACCTTGCAGATGACGCTGACCCACGCGTAGCGCAGCTGCGGGCGCGTTTGCAATTCATGGGTGAACCGGGCGAGGACGAGGCCGCGCTGAACGCACGGCTGACTGCAAACGAGAACGATCTCGACGCGAGGCTAAAGCTTGCCAATCTGGCCATCGCAGCCGGACAGTACGAGGCGGGGATGGACCAGCTGCTGGAGATTATTCGTCGCGACCGCGGCTTTCAGGACGACATCGGCCGCAAGACGCTGCTGTCGGTGTTCGACCTGCTGGCCGGCAGCGAACTGGCGACGCTTTATCGGCGAAAACTGGCGAGCGCGCTGAACTGAGCCCGCAGCATGCGGGCACGCTGCTCAAACGCCCGTGTATATCGCCACCGCAGCGATTTCCGCGTCGCTCAAGCCAGCCTTGCCGGCGGCCGTGCCCCCCGGAATTTTTCCGTCGCGATAGTTGAGTAGCGTTCTCTGCGTGGCGGTCGGCGACAAGTGAGTGAGGGCGGGGTTCGTGCCCTTGCCCTCGCCCAGGGTGCCATGGCAGCTCGCGCATTTTGCCGTGTAAACGTCCAGCCCGTAAGGCTGATCTTCGGGTGCCAGTGCGGCGAGCGTATCCCACGGCCCGGTTTGTGCGGCATTGTCTTTGCCCGGGGAAGCGGCGTCACCGCAAGCGGCAACGAGGGTCAGGAGAAGCAGGCTCACGCCCAGGGGAATGGATTGCATGCGGTTTCCTCATGATCTCTGTACATGGCTACGCAACGTCCGGAGACGGACAACATTTGCGATGTTCCGATTTTGTCACACTAATCGCCTGCGGGGGGTCAATCAATGGCCTGATAACGCACTTCGATGATTTCGAGTTCGCGGCGTTCTTCCGGCGTTTGGACCTGGACTGTATCCCCTTCGCGCGCCTTCAGCAGGGCACGGGCCATGGGCGAAATCCAGGCGATGCGCCCTCGGCCGGCATCGGCTTCGTCGAGGCCGACAATGGCGTACGTGGATTCGGTGCCCGCCTTGTCCGCGACGGTCACAGTCGCTCCGAAGAAGACCTGATCCGTCTTTTCGCGCGTAGCCGGATCAACCACTTCAGCGTGCTCCAGTCGTTTGGAAAGAAAGCGGATGCGGCGATCCACTTCGCGCAGCCGCTTTTTACCGTAGATGTAATCGCCATTTTCCGATCGGTCGCCGTTGCTTGCGGCCCAGGAGATGGTCTCGACCAGGCGGGGTCGTTCGGTTTTCCACAATTGGTTGAACTCGGCCTCAAGCTGCGCGTAACCCGCAGGCGTCATGTAGTTTTTGGTTCCGGTGGGCAGGGTAGGGGCGACAATCACATCATCATCGTCATCCTCCGCGTCCGTTTCTTTAACAAAGGCTTTATTCATCGACCCAGAAAATAAGCAAGTAGCGAGAGCGCCAGCGACATTAAAATCACGCTGGTGAAAGGGAAGTAAAATAGCCCACGTTTATGTTTGACGCGCAGGTCGCCCGGCAGGCGACCCAGTCCCAGGCGGTTCAGCCAGGGGGTGAGCAGACCCAATATCAACAATGCCAGAACCAACGTCACCAGCCATTTCGTCATGAGGAGATTTTAGCCGATGGATGCAGTTCTGCCGTCGCAATTTGAACGGACCCGGATTTTGCTCGATGCCGATGAGCAATCGCGACTCGCCCGTGCCCACGTGCTGGTGGCCGGACTGGGCGGCGTCGGCTCATATTGTGCCGAGGCGCTGGCGCGCGCGGGGGTGGGGCGGCTGACGATTATTGATCACGACGTGATTTCTGCATCCAATATCAACCGTCAATTGCCTGCGCTGCTGTCCACCGTCGGGCAATCGAAGGCTGAGTTGATGGCCGCACGAATCCGCGATATTCATCCGGCGTGCGAGCTCACTGTAATCCGGGAGTTTCTGATTCCTGAGACTGTGGCGGATATGGTGCCGGGCGATGTGGATTTCGTCATCGATTGCATAGACTCGCTCAATTGCAAAGTTGCGCTGGTCGCCTCCAGCGTCGAACGGGGATTGCGTGTTGCATCGAGTATGGGGGCGGGCAACAAGCTTGATCCGGGGTGCATCAGGATTGCCGATATTTCGCGGACCAGCATGTGCCCGCTGGCTTCGGTGATGCGCAAGCGGCTTCGGAAGCGGGGCATTCCAAAAGGGGTTCTCACCGTGTTTTCCGATGAGCCCGGGCGGAGCCCCTTGCCGCCGCAACCCGTCGAAGGCCGCGGCCGCGACCGTGCCGTCAATGGCACCATCAGTTACATGCCGCCCCTTTTTGGCTTGATGCTGGCAGGGGCGGTCGTGCAGCGCCTGATCGTGGATTCCTGAAGCTCCGGTTGGCTGCAGCCTGCCGTCTGCCGCTTTCCTGCGGGGTGGTCGATGGTCAGGCCGGATGAATAAAGGTTACTGCGTGGTCGCATCCAGCGTTTTGCGCTGCGTTGCTGCCGTGTCCTTCATCTGCTGCTCCACCGCCCTTGCTTTTTCCATCGCCCGGACCTGCGTTTCAAAAGCCGGGTTGGGCCGGCCTTCGGTTTCGGGTTGCGGCGCCGGGGTCGGGTCGCAGGCTGTGAGCGCCAGCGCCAGCGGTATCAGAATCCATTTCATGGTGCATTCTCCAGCAAGCGTGTGGGCAGGCCGTCAATGCTGACCTGATTCTTCTCGCGCCAGTACGCCAGCAGGCCTGCCGGCCCTTTCTTTTCTGACCATCGCGCCAGCGTATCGCGCTCACCCTGGTAGGTATACCGCGGTACCGCGTAACCGCATGAGGTTTGCACGGATTCGATGTCGAGCACGATGAACTGGCGTTCGCCCGGCAAAGCAGAAAAATGGGGACGCAATGCTGCCCACGCTGCATCCTGCCGGCGAACACTATGACCCCGCCCGTACAGACGGAGGATCAGCGGGTGGGTATCGAAGCTGCACCACATCAGGGTCATGCGGCCATCATGCGCAAGGTGGGCGGCAGTTTCGTTGCCGCTGCCGGTGAGGTCGAGATAGGCAACCTGCTTGTCCGAAAGAACGCGCAGGCTATCCATGCCCTTGGGGGAAAGGTTGAGGCGGCTGCTTTCCGTTCCGGTGGCGGTGAAAAACAGTTTTTGCTCGGCAATGAAGTCGCGGTGGCTGGTTTCGAGGGTTGGATAGAAGCGCGCCATCAGTTGATGTGTTTTTTGAGGAATTCGGTAAGAATGCGCAGCCGCATGATGCCGTCATTCATTTGCAGCAGATTTTGCTTGATGCTCAGCGTGAGCGGCAGAACTTCCGATAAGCGATATCCCACCCACACGGCATTTTCCAGTTCATGCGGCGCGAGAAAATGGGCGTCGCCGTATTCGTGGATGATGTGGCGCAGGATTTCGACCGCGAGTTCAAGGCCGTCCGGCACCGGCACTGCGGGCTCGGCGCTGACATCTTCCACCTGTCCGATCAGCAGGCCATTGGGCTCGGTGTGCTGGTGCCGAATGATGAAACGGGTCTGCGCGACGGTTTCGATATGCAGGATGCCTGTCTGCGGCATGTCCCAGTCGGTAATGCGCACGCGGGTTCCCACGTCGTAGGGCACAGCGGTCGAGCCGGTTTCAGCGCCCTCGCGAATGGCGCAAATCCCGAACGGGGTCTCGTCGGCGATGGCCTGCTTGATCATGTCCAGATAGCGCTGTTCGAAAATGCGCAGCGGGAGTTGGCCGCCGGGAAACACCACTGTATTGAGCGGGAACAGCGGTAGCGTGGCATGTCCGGACAAGCCGGTCACAGGTCGTCTCCCCAACGCGACATCAGCGTGTGCTGGATGCCCAGCTGGTCGAGGATGCGTGCAACGACGAAATCGATGAGGTCTTCAACGTGTGTGGGCCGGTGATAAAAACCGGGATTGGCCGGAAGAATTACCACATTCATTCTAGACAGCATCAGCATGTTTTCCAGATGCAGCGTCGAAAACGGGGCCTCGCGCGGAACCAGGATCAATTTGCGTTGCTCTTTGAGCATTACATCGGCGGCGCGTTCGATCAGGTTGTCAGACAGGCCGTGGGCGATGCCGGCCACGGTCCCCATCGAGCAGGGACATACCACCATGGCATCAGCAGGGTTGGACCCCGAGGCGACGGGGGCATTCCAGTCTTCGCGACCGAACACGCGCAGTTGGCCTTCGCGCGCCTGAAGGCTTTGCACAAGTTGCTTTTCGAGATCGATCGGGCGGGCCGGCAGGGCCACGCCCAATTCCTGCTTGGCGACAATGTGCGCTGCCTGCGAAACCAGCAGATAGACGCGCAGGTCGGCAGCCAGCAGGCATTCCAGAAGACGCAGGCCATAAGCCATGCCGGATGCGCCGGACAGCGCGAGGGTAACGGTATTCAGGGAGGGAGGCATAGCCCGGATTGTCTCCCGGATGCCCTTAATAATCCACTGATCGCGATCATGTCTGCGCGAAATTTGTCGCTTACTTTTTTTGACGCGGCGCGGTGCCGGGCTCAGCTGCGGCGAGGAGACGCGCGACAATGACGCCATTGACTGCGCCAAAGATCAGCGCGGCCGCGGCAAAGACCGGCAGCAGTTTAACGACGGCTGCCGCTGGCAGCAGCCACGTCCCAGCCAGCGCGAGTTGGCCGCCGATGTGGCCAAATGCCGCCAGCACCGAGAGGCTGACCGGACCGAAGTAACGAGAGGGCAGATGCTGGGCCATTGCCAGCATGCCGAGACTGGCCATCGCGCCCGCAATCGACAGCCAGAAACTCGGCGCAAACAGGCTGCCGAGCAGCAGTCCGCCCGCAACAATCCGCAGCCCCGATACCCATGCCGCGGCACGCCAGCCGTATTGAAGCAGAACCAGCAGCACGACGATATTGGCCAGTCCGGGCTTGATGCCGGGCACCGGGCTGGGGAGCGCAGCCTCGGCCAGCGTGAGGCCGATCGCCAGCGCAGCCAGCCGCGCAATGCGCCGGTCATCGGCGGTGACGGCTAATTCAATAACCGAGCGTGTCATAGACAAACGTACGACCGCGAATTTCTACGCTGACCTGATTGGGAAGGCACAGGGCCGCCTCTCCGGCTTGCGTCAACCAGCCCTGTTTGACACAAAACTGACGCGGTGAAGGGTCGCGCGCGATGCGCGCGCGACCCGGACCGATTTCGATCCGGGTGGTGCCAAGCGGGCCGTCGATGGAAAAAAACTGGTTGTGGGTGAGCGGAACGGTCTCCACAATTTTCCCCGCAGCGCGGATGACTGCCGTGTCGCCGGTGTCGCCGCGCCAGGAAAAAATTGCAACTGCCACCACCAGGCTCAGGCCTGCGAGCACGATGCCGACATCTCCCGCGCGCAGCAGCATTACGCCAGCTCGCGATGTCGCACCAAAACCTGTTCGCGTTCACGGAAGGCCGTGGCGAGGGTTTCTGCAAAATACACGCTGCGGTGTTGGCCGCCTGTGCATCCGATGGCGACGGTCAGATAGGCGCGGTGATCGCGGATGAAACACGGCAGCCAGTTTTCGACAAAGCTGCGGATATCCGTCAGCAGTGCCATGGCATTGGGGCTGGCTTCAAGGTAGGCCTTGACCGGCTGGTCGCGCCCGGTGAGGGGGCGCAGTTCGGTGACGTAGTGGGGATTGGGCAGGCAACGCACATCAAAGACCAGATCGGCATCAAGCGGGATACCGTGTTTGAATCCAAAGGATTCGAACAACAGCGTAATACGTGACCGATCCTGCCCGATCAGATCCTTGATCCATAAGCGCAATGCCGAAGAAGACAAATCGCTGGTATCGATGCGATGCGCCAGCGGGGCAATCTCCTCGAGCATGCCGCGCTCCAGCTGGATAGCCTCCTGCAGGGAGACCGACTCGCTGGAGAGGGGATGACGGCGGCGCGTTTCGGAAAAACGCTTGACCAGGGTCAGGGTTTTCGCCTCCAGAAATATCACCCGCAGGTCGGCTCCCTGGCCGCGCAAGGCCTCGGCAATCGGCGGCAACTGGGTGAAGCTCGCCCCGCTGCGCGCATCGATGGCGATGGCAACGCGCGTGTGGCCCTGCTGTCGCAAGAAATCGACCAGCGGCCGCAGCATGGGCAGCGGCAAGTTGTCGACGCAGTAATAGCCAATATCTTCCAGCACCGCGATGGCGATACTTTTGCCAGAGCCTGACAATCCCGAGACAAGAATGATTTGCATGTTAATTATTCCTGTCGATGGCCGCTTGCTGGCGTTTGATGAATTGTTCTACCGGATTGATGCCGCGGCTCTTGAGAATGTGATTGCGCACCGCGACTTCGACCAGCACGGCCAGATTGCGTCCCGCCGCAACCGGAATGCGCACCTTGGGAATGTCCACGCCGAGGATGGTTTCGGTTGAAGCCACCATATCGAGCCGGTTGAGGCCGACTTCGCCGATTTCCTGTGCGTGCACAAGTTCGACAATGAGCTTGAGGTTTTTCTGCAGCTTGACGGCCGTTTCGCCGAACAGAAAGCGAATGTTGAGGATGCCTAGTCCGCGGACTTCCAGAAAGTCGCGAATCATCGGCGGACAGTTGCCCTCCAGCCTTTCGGGTGCGACATGTTTCAATTCGACCACATCATCCGCCACCAGCCGATGGCCGCGGGTGATGAGTTCCAGTGCCAACTCGCTTTTGCCCACGCCGGCGTCGCCTTTGATCAGCAGGCCGGTGCCCAGCACTTCGAGAAATACGCCATGTATCGAGGTGAGTTCGGCCAGGCGCTGCGTCAAATAATGGCCCAGGTGGGACATCAGGATCGGGCTGGCCAGGCTGGAAGCGAGCAGGGGCGTTTGCGTGCGTTCGGCGTTGTCGATCAACACAGACGGCACCACTTCGCCATTGGAAATCACGATGGCAGCCAGTTCGGTCGAGAACAGATGGGCAATGGCATGCTGTAACGCGGCCTCGCCGAGCTCGCGCAGATAATCCATTTCTGCGCACCCCAGCACCTGGACGCGATTGGGATGGACAAAATTCAGGTGACCGATGAGTGCCAGAGTGGGCTTTTGAATGGTCTCGGAAGACAGGGTGCGTTGGCCGCCGGTTTGACCCGCGATCCATTTGAGGTCGAGTTGCTCCGCCATGTCGTTAAACAGGGTCTCGACAGTAACGTGAGTCAGATCGTCCATGAGGGTCGCCGGAGGTTTGAATGCGTACGTTGCCCGCTAGGATACCGGGCTATGCGTGAATTGCGCAGCATTCTGTTTCGTGGGCTGGGCGCGGAGGGCGGCACCGTGTCCATTTCGACTGCGCCTGAAAATGGTGGCTGGGGGCGGCAAGCGGTCCCGGCCATCCGGTCAGGCCGCGCGGTTAATCCGGCCAGGCACCGAGCAGCGCAATCAAATCGGCGGCATTGGTCACGCCCATCATTTTTTCGCGCATGGCGTCATCCCCGAACAGCTGGGCCAGTTCCCCCAGAATCTGCAGATGACGCTCATTCGCGTCTTTGGGGACCAGCAGAACAAAGCAGATCGATACGGGCTGGTTGTCGGGTGCCTCGAATTCGAGCGGGGTTTTCAACCGGTAAAACGCGCCGCAGGCATCATTGAGGCCCTTGATGCGGCCATGGGGAATGGCAACGCCGCAACCCAGCGCCGTTGAGCCGAGACGCTCCCGCTCAAACAGGCTGGTGAAAATATCGGAAGATTTGAGTCCATAGGTTTGCGCAACCAGGGCGGCGGCATGCTCAAACAGTTTCTTTTTGCTGGTAAAGCTCATATCCAGCAAAGTGGTGTCGGGGGTGAGAAGGGGGGCGATTAGGTTCATGCTGGTTGTAAGACTGTGGAGGGAATCCAGCGGATAGGGATTATTCTGCCGGAGATCGGTGTGACCTCCGGCAACAAGGAGTCAGAAGGGAGGTTCAGCCTTCTGCGGCGTTTTCCACTGGCTGGTGCTTCAGTCCGCCGTCGCCCTGGTGGACATCCGATGTTTTTTCCTTGTGCTTGACGATCTGGCGGTCCAGCTTGTCGGCGAGCAGGTCAATCGCGGCATACATGTTGCCGTCTTCGCTGTGGGCGTGAAAATCATGGCCCTTGACATGCAGGGTTGCTTCCACTTTGTGCAACAGCTTTTCCACTTGCATGATGACCGTCACATTGATGACGTGATCGAAATGGCGTTTGACGCGGTCGAGTTTTTCGGAAACATAGTCGCGGATGGCTGGGGTCACTTCCAGGTGATGACCGGAAATCGTCAAATTCATAGGGCCTCCTAAGTCTGCTGAGAAGAACTGAAACTGGGCAGGATGCCATTTTCAGGAGCGATGATGAGCGCTCACTGTCATTGTGGGACGAAAGCGGGCGACATTCAAGCGTGGCAAACGATTTAGGAGCGGATTGGTCTGGGAGGTTTGGACCATCAGAGCGCACGCCGCATGTTTGCGGGCGGAATTTGCATCGATTCGCGGTATTTGGCCACGGTGCGGCGGGCCACGACGATACCCTGCTGACTCAAGACTTCGGCCAGCTGCCCGTCGGATAACGGCTTTTTGCCGCCTTCCGCGGCAATCAGCTGCTTGATGAGCGCGCGTATGGCGGTCGAAGAGCAGGCCCCGCCATTGTCGGTGGCCACATGGCTGCCGAAAAAATACTTGAGTTCGTACAAGCCGCGCGGCGTCATCATGAATTTTTGCGTGGTGACGCGCGAAATGGTTGATTCATGGAGTTCGACGGTATCGGCAATTTCGCGCAGCACCAGGGGTCGCATGGCGACCTCACCATGCTCGAAAAAATGCTTCTGGCGGTCGACGATGGCCTGCGAGACGCGCAGGATGGTGTCAAACCGCTGTTGCACATTCTTGATCAGCCAGCGCGCTTCCTGCAACTGGCTGGCGAGCTGGCCGCCGCCTGTTTCGCGGTGGCGCGAGAGAATGTCGGCATAGACCCGGTTGACCCGGAGCCGGGGCATCGCATCGGCGTTCAGGCTCGCGATCCACATGCCCTTGGCCTTGCGCACATGGACGTCAGGGATCACGTAATGGGTGTCATTGATACCGAACGCCGAACCGGGCCGGGGGTTGAGCGACAGGATCAATGCGCGCGCTGCGCGCAGTGCGGGGTCGTCGATACCGAGCATCTTTTTCAGCTTGCCCACATCACGCGCCGCCAGCAGGTCCAGATAATGCGTGGTCAGGCGCATGGCGGTTTCCCGCGCCGGGGTCCAGGGCGGCAACGCGCACAACTGCAGGGTCAGGCATTCGGCCAGATTGCGTGCGCCGACACCCGTGGGTTCCATGTTTTGTAGATGCTTGAGTGCCGTTTCCACTTCTTCCGGCTCAAGCTCCTCGAGTTCGAGCTGCAGGCTGGCGGTAATGTCCGCCAGCGGCTGGCTCAGAAAACCCGCCTCATCGAGGTCGTCAATGAGCGTGGCGACCAGGGTGCGATCCCGCACGGTCAGGGGGCTGACAATCAACTGGTTCAGCAGATGCTCGCGCAATGTCGAGCCGGCAATGGCGCCTTCTGCATAGTCTCCATCGTCATCGTCGCCGCCTGCCGACGGGCTGTAGTCGTTCCAGTCCGAATCATCCTGGGTGGTGATCGCGTCGGTTTCGTCGGCATCGCGGGGGGCGGCCTCGGTGCTCTGCGTTTCAGTTTCGGCCGTGTGGGTCGGTGCCTCCACGGACTCAGGGCCGGGTTCCTCTTCCTCCTCGCGTTCAAGCAGCGGGTTGTCCTGCAGCATCTGTTCCAGTTCCTGATTCAGTTCGAGCGTCGACAACTGCAGCAGCCGGATCGACTGCTGCAGTTGGGGCGTCAGGGTGAGGTGCTGGCCGAGCTTGAGTTGGAGGCTGTGTTTCATGTGTCTTGTCAACGGCAAAAACCGTGCCGGCTTGAGACAAGTGTAATGGATTGGCTTTTAGGCAAGATTACAGACGAAAGTTCTCGCCCAGGTACACTTTGCGTGCATTGTCGTCCTGGATGATGAGATCCGGCGTTCCCTCGACGAGCAGGCGGCCTTCGTTGATGATGTAGGCCCGGTCGCAGATGCCCAGCGTTTCGCGGACGTTGTGATCGGTAATCAGTACCCCAATGTCGCGTTCGATCAGAAAATGCACCAACTTCTGGATGTCGATCACTGCAATCGGGTCCACCCCCGCAAACGGCTCGTCGAGCAGGATGAAGCGGGGATTGATTGCAAGGGAACGGGCAATCTCCACCCGGCGACGCTCGCCGCCGGACAGGCTGACCGCTGCCGCGTCGCGCAGGTGCGCGATATGCAGGTCTTCGAGGAGGTTATTGAGGTGCTCATTGCATTCATCCTTGCTGTAGCGTCTAAGCTCCAGGATGGCGCGGATGTTTTCCTCAACGGTCATCTTGCGGAAAATGGAGGGCTCCTGGGGCAAGTACGACAACCCCAGGCGCGCACGTTGATGGATCGCCATGTGCGTCAGGTCATGCGTGTCCATATGCACGGTGCCGCCATCGGCTGCAACCAGGCCTACCACCATGTAGAAGCAGGTGGTCTTGCCTGCGCCATTGGGGCCCAGCAGTCCGATCACCTCGCCGCTATTGACCTCGAATGAAACATCATGCACGACCGTGCGTTTGCCATAGCTCTTGCGCAGGCGCTGGGCGGAAATCCGGCTCATGGTTTGGCCGCAGGCTGTACCGTGCCCGATTTGGGCCGGATCACGGCGCGAACCCGGCCGGCAGGTGTGGTGGCGCCAGCCTGGCCGACAACCTTGTAGAATTCGGTGTTGCTGTTATAGGAAATCTGCGCCCCCTGCAGTTCATCGCCGCCGCGTCGCAATTGCGCCTTGCCGATCAGTTCCAGCTGGCTATTGACGCTGTCGAATTCGATGCGGTCGGCCGCCCCGTCGATAAATTCGTCGCGACCATCGACCTTCTGGCGAAACGTGGCCTGGCGACCGATGGCGCTGACCTTGTCGAGCCCTTTCTCGTTCTGGGTCACCTGCACGCGATCGGCACGCAGCATCAACGTGCCCTGGCTCAAAATCACATTGCCCTGATAGACACTGATTTTTTTGATGTCGTCGAGGGTGACCGTATCGGCCTCAAGATTGACCGGCTTGTTGCGGTCGGCTTTTTCGGCGTAAGCCGGCAAGGCCAGTGCGACGGCACACACTCCGGTAAAAAACCCCAGTTTCGTTATTTTCATGATGCTAGCTTCTTCCGGAAATATAACGGGCTTGCACCCGTCCTGTCAGTTTGATCACGCGTTGGTTGGCGTTGTATTCCATGGCGCCCGCGCGTAATTTTAACGTGGCATCCTCAATGTCGACTGCCCCGGGCGAGCGCAGCAGGTTGCGTTCGGGGAAGACGATCAATCGCGCGGTGCGCAGCGTCATTGCGGATTGCCCCGCCTGGGCTGCACGCAGCACGTTCACATCGCCTCGCAAATCCACTTCATTGCCATCGGGCGAAACGGTAGCCGTCTGCGACTTGACACTGACGTCCCCGGCTGCCGCATCGAGCAGGACGATGTGCGGCGATTCCAGTTCAGTGCGTTTGCTGTCCGAGTAATGCTTGAGTTTGTTGGCCGACAGGCGGTATTGCGGGCGGCCTGTCGGATCGGTGCGCATGGCGTCGAAATTTTCCATGATGCCTTCCGGGTCCGCCTTGTCGACCTGCTTGGTGCCGTCGGTGACCTGCACTGCGCGTTCGATCCAGAAACTGAGCCCGGCCAGCGCCAGCAGAACCACCATCGGTAACCATAGTGAGCCGCGCGCGATCATGCGGTTCCCGGACTAGCGCGGTGCAGCAGGCAGCGGCAGGAATCCGTCATTTCAGGTAAGGGGCAAGCGCTGCATCCAGCTTGCCCTGCGCGCGCATCACAAACTCGCAGGCTTCGCGCACTGCGCCATGGCCAGCCTGCCGCGTGGTGACCATATGGCTGTGTGCCTTGACCAGTTCGGGGGCGGCCGGTACGGTAATCGCCAGTCCGGCACGCCGCATCACCGGCAAATCCACCACGTCATCCCCCATGTAGGCGGTATGGGTGCACTCCAGGTTGAGTTCGCGGCAGAGCGCCTCATAGACAGCCAGTTTGTCGTGCGCCCCCTGGTGGATGATTTCGATGCCCAGATTTCGCGCGCGATGTTCCACCACCCGGGAGCTGCGCCCGGTAATGATGGCAAGCTCCACGCCGCTGCCCTTGAGCATTTTAAGTCCGTGCCCGTCGAGCGAATTGAATCCCTTGTATTCCTGGCCGTCGTCGGCCAGGAATAGCGTCCCGTCCGTCATCACGCCATCGACGTCAAATGCGATCAGCTTGATGGCGCGTGCGCGGGCCGTGAGGGCGGCAGAAGTGACGCTCGACATCATTACACCACCCCCGCTTTCAGCAGGTCGTGCATATTGAGTGCGCCGACCAGCGAATGCGTATCGTCCACGACCAGCAGGCCATTGATTTTAAGTGTTTCCATTTTTTCCACTGCGGCCACGGCCAGTTCGTCGGCGTGGATGGTTTTGGGATTGCGGGTCATCAGGTCGATCACGCGGGCCTGCTGCAGGTCGAGCGCATGCTCCAGCGCACGCCGCAGATCGCCGTCGGTGAACACCCCCGCAACTTTGCCGTGGGCGTCGACCACGGCCGTCATGCCCAGGCCTTTCTCGGTCATCTCGAGCAGGGCCAGTTTGAGCGAAGCGGTATGGTCGATCTGCGGGAGCGCCTCGCCGGTATGCATGATATCGCGTACATGCACCAGCAAGCGGCGTCCGAGGCTGCCGCCGGGATGGGTGCGGGCAAAATCGTCGGCGGAAAAACCGCGCGCATCGAGCAGGGCCACGGCCAGCGCATCGCCCAGGGCCAGGGCGGCGGTCGTGCTGGCGGTGGGCGCCAGGTTGAGCGGACAGGCTTCCTTGTCGACCGCTGCATTGAGATGCACGTCGGCCTCGCGGGCCATGGTGGACCCCGGGTTGCCGGTCATCGCAATGAGCTTGGCGCCACGCCGCTTGATCAAGGGAATGATGCTGACAATTTCGTTGCTCTCGCCCGAATTCGACAGCGCCAGCACCACGTCATCGTGCGCGATCATGCCAAGGTCGCCATGGCTGGCTTCGCCCGGATGCATGAAAAAAGCGGGGGTGCCGGTCGAGGCCAGCGTCGCGGCAATCTTGCAGCCCACATGGCCGGACTTGCCCATGCCTGAAACCACCACCCGACCCTTGCACGCCAGGATGACATGAACGGCGTCGGCGAAGCCCAGGTCAAGCCGCGCCGACAGCGCGTGCAGGGCCTCTGCTTCGATATCGAGCACCTGGCGAGCCAGTTCGAGTAAATGTTGTGGGGAGACGGGTTGGGGGTGCATGGTCGGCAAGTATACTAAAGCCTGCCCATCCAACCACGATTTACCTGATGCACCTGCCCAATAGGACACCCCGATTACGAAAGGCTGCTGCCTGTGCCAGGCCGCATACCCTTTTAATTCGGGGCTTTCAACGGTTGCGAGCGAACGGTGCGCAGGGCGCGCCGGAATCGGCTGCTTTCAAAAGTGCGTATGCACAGCGGACTTGAACTGGTTCTGATCCTGCTCGCCGCTGCCGTGCTGGTGGCCGCTGCGGCGCGCGCGTTGCGATTGCCCACCATGCTCGGTTACCTGGTTACAGGAATTGCCATCGGGCCGTATGCGCTGGGCTGGATTCCCGATAGTGAAGAAGCGCGCTACCTGGCCGAGTTTGGCGTGGTGTTCCTGATGTTTTCGATTGGCCTTGAATTCAGCCTGCCGCGTTTGATGACCATGCGCATGACCGTGTTCGGTTTCGGCGGCGCGCAGGTGGTATTGACGATTGCGCTGACCACGCTCATGGCCTGGCTGTTTCATCTGCCCTTGCTGACCGCCATTGCGCTCGGCGGCATCATGTCGATGTCGTCAACGGCGATCGTGTCGAAAATGATGGCGGAAAGACTGGAAATCCAGACGCCGCACGGCCGGCAGATCTTCGGCGCATTGCTGTTTCAGGATCTGGCCGTGGTGCCGCTGCTGATCCTGATCCCGGCGTTCGCCAAGGAATCCGACGCGATGGCCGCCACGCTGGGGCTGGCCATGTTCAAGGCGGTGGTGGTGCTCGGTTTTTTGCTGTTCGTCGGACAGCGCATCATGCGCCCGTGGTTTCAGTGGGTGGCGGGCTACAAGTCGCCCGAACTCTTCACCCTCAATCTGCTGCTGTTTACGCTCGGGCTGGCCTTTCTGACCGAGAGCGCCGGACTGTCCCTGGCGCTGGGCGCCTTTCTGGCCGGCATGCTGGTGTCGGAAACCGAATACCGCTATCAGGTGGAAGACGATATCAAGCCTTTCCGCGATGTCTTGCTGGGCCTGTTTTTCGTCACCATCGGGATGCGGCTCGACCTGATGCAGGTGCTGCAGAACTGGGGCGACGTGTTGCTGCTGGTGGCGGCCATCGTGATCGGCAAGGCGATATTGGTGTCGGGTCTGTCGCTGGCGTTTGGCAGCAGCCGGCCCACAGCGGTTCGCACCGCGCTCGGCCTGGCGCAGGCCGGTGAGTTCGGTTTCGTGCTGCTGGCGCAGGCAGCCGACCTCACCCTGCTCGGCGCGACGATCACCCAGCCGGTGCTGGCCGCCATGGTGCTGTCGATGCTGATTGCGCCGCTGCTGATCACGCGCATGGATACGCTCACCGGACTGATCGCCGGCAGCGAGTGGGCCGGCCGCGCCAAGGAAGTGCACGACATTGCGGTCAAAACCTTTGGTCAGTCCAAACATGTGATCGTCTGCGGTTTCGGCCGCAGCGGACAAAATCTGGCGCGGTTGCTGGAAGCCGAAGATATCAGCCTGGTTGCGCTTGATGCCGATCCGGAACGGGTTCGCGCCGTGGCCGCCGCCGGGGTGAACGTGGTCTATGGCGACGCCAGCCGGCGCGAAGTGCTGATCGCCGCGGGCCTCAGCCGGGCGAAAGCCGTGGTGGTGACCTATTCCGACCTGCATTCGAGCATGGCGATCCTGCGCCACGTGCGCGAATTGCGGCCCGAATTGCCGGTGGTGGTCCGCACCATCGACGACACCCACATCGACGCACTGAAATCGGCGGGCGCCTCCGAAGTGGTATCGGAAGTGATGGAGGGGTCGCTGATGCTGGCATCGCATGCGCTGATGCTGCTGGGAGTGCCGCTGTCGCAGGTATTGAAACGCATCCGCGAAGTGCGCGAAACGCGCTACGCCATGATGCGGGGTTTTTTCCGCGGCGCAAGCGACGTCGCCGACGAGCTCGATCAGCAGTCGCAGCCGCGCCTGCACACGGTGCTGGTGCCCCCCGGGGCCGCCGCCGCAGGGCGCGCGCTCGAGGATCTGGCGCTGGATGATCTATTGGTGGAAGTCGTCGCGATCCGTCGCCAGGGCATCAAGGGTATCGACCCGCAACCCGAAACCGAGATTCACGTGGGGGATGTGCTGATGCTGCGCGGGGCCGCCGATGGGTTGGCGGCCGCGGAGTTCAGGGTGTTGCAGGGGTGAATCTGCAACTGATAAAAATCAAGGTGCCTTACAGACGACGTAAAAATTGGCCCCATCATCCACATAGTTGGCAGTAGGGACAGTTGTGTCTGCTGTGATCCCTGCGATGCCACGGACCGTGCCGCTTGTAGCGTCGCCATCGTCGAACTGAGTATCGATGGCCTGGGCAATTTTGGCGGGCAAGTTATTGGAACAAGTCACGATGCCTGGAATCCCAAACGCACCATTCTGAACGCCCGTCACACCTGATGCAGCATTGGGCGGCGTCTGATCGTCGGTAACAGCGCCACCCACTAGACCGGCTCTGCGCAGATGCAACCAGAACTGACGGGATTCATCGGTCGCGGTGGCTGAGTTGTAGGTGCCGGCAATGATGCCATCACCCAGCGTGCCGCCGCTCGGTGGAGTGATGGTCCAGCGCGCGGCTGCGCCAGCATCATCCCCTGGCAACGCCCGATACCGATCTTGGTAAAGATTGATTGCGGCGGTCATCGACTGAAAGTCGTTGGCGACATTGCGGATGCGACCTTGGGTGATAAGCTCTTGGCCTTTTAGAATACCGCCAAGCAGCAAGCCGATAATAACCAGCACAATGGCGATTTCGATCAGGGTGAAACCCGATTGACGCTTCGGGAAATTGGGACGCGGCATGCGGGGTTCTCCGTTATATGGGTGCCTGGCGGGTAAATTATGCAAAATACATACCAGCATGATGGTTTGATCAGGTTATTGATATAAAAGATAAAAACAGCAGTTTTCCTGCTCCGGAAGGTGGCGCGCTGTCGAAATATTGACGCCCATGCCAGAATTCCAGCAAAAAAACGGTGGGGAGAAAAGATACCAATGGACGCGGATTTTGTGAAGTGGCGGCGTGGGGCGGCATGGCGTTGCGGCGGTTTCTGTTTTGATCGCGGTGGGCGATGACGGCGTCTTCTGAGCGCGCCGTGCGCACGAGCTGGCTGACGTCGCTCGCGACCCGGTTTGCGCAGGTGTCGCCCGGCCGCTGGCTGGCCTTGATGTTGCTGGCGCTGCATGCGGCGGTGATGTTCGGTTCCGACGCGATCATGATGCGGGCATTCCTGCTGGCGCATTACGGGCTGTTCTTGCTATGGCAGCCGGTGGTGCGCAGCGAATCGCGCATCGAGCCGCGGCTGGCGATCCCGGTGTTTGCGATGGCGGCATTGCTGGTGCTGGTGGATAGCACCTGGGTGATGGCGTTGTGGCTGGCCATCCTCGCCGGCCTGATGGGTGCGGTGGGCACCTCGCAAAACGAGCAGGCTTCACGCTGGACGTATCTGCTGGCACTGGCGTATCTGCTCGCGCTGCTGCTGGCCTGGGTGCTGCCGCAAAGTCTGGGCGGCACTGCGCTGCCCGCAGAACTCATGTGGGTGGCGGCCTATGGGTTGCCGATCCTGCCGCTGGTGATCCTGTTTCTGCCTTCCGGCCGGCAGCGCGCGACGTCGTCGACGCTCGATTTCGTCTACGGCTTGATGCTGTCGTTGCTCATCATGGTGATGGCGCTGGGGGTTTTTGCGGTGGTGGCGGTGGCCAAGGTGAGTTATGCCTGGGCGCTGGTGCAAACCCTGCTGGGCATGGCTGCGCTGTTGCTGGCGTTGTCGTGGCTTTGGAATCCGCGCGCCGGATTTTCCGGGCTGGGGCAGGTGACTTCGCGTTACCTGTTGTCGGTGGGGCTGCCGTTTGAAGGCTGGGCGCAGCGACTGGCTACCCTGGCCGAGCGCGAGCGCGATCCCGAATCCTTTGTCCGCGAGGGCCTGGCAGATATCCAGGAATTGACCTGGATACGCGGCGGTCACTGGAAAGCCGCGCGCGGCGAAGGCGTATTTGGCGAACCGGCGGCGCATGGCGTGAGCCATACCTTTCATGGCCTCAGCCTGACCTGGCAATCGGTGCGCCCATTGACCCCCGCCCTGGTCATGCACGTTCGACTGCTGTCGCAGTTGCTGGGCTTTTTTTATGCGGCCAAGGTACGCGAGCAGACATTGCGCGAACAGGCCTACAGCCAGGCGATTCACGATACCGGCGCGCGGCTCACGCACGATGTGAAAAACATCCTGCAGTCGATGAAAACCCTGATCGCCGCCGCCGACATGTCAACGCCGGACGACGGCGAACGGCTGCAGGCGTTGATGAAGCGCCAGTTGCCGCAGCTGGCCGCGCGGCTGTCGCAAACCGTCGACAAACTCAAACAGCCGATGGAAATGGATGCGGCCTATGTACCCGCAAAAATCTGGTGGCAGGCCTTGCAGACGCGTTACGAACACGACGACGTGCAGTTTTTTGGCGATGCCGTGGACGACACGCCACTGCCGCAGGACCTGTTCGACAGCGTGGCCGACAACCTGCTGACCAATGCCTTGCGCAAGCGCCAGCATGAAGCGGCGGTGGCGGTCGAGGTGCGCCTGTCGCTGCAACCGCTGGTCGCGCTGACGGTAACCGATAGCGGCGCCCAGGCGCCCGAGCATGTGGCGCGCAACCTGTTCATGAGTCCGGTGGCATCGGACTCGGGGCTCGGGGTGGGGCTATATCAGGCGGCACGGCAGGCTGCGCGGTCGGGGTTCCGACTGGAGTTGCCCGACAATCAGGCAGGGCGGGTGATGTTCCGGTTGCAGGCTACGGGGGCGAGATAGTGGGTTAATTCTTTTCCGTGCAGCCAACGGCACCGCATACACGACTGATAATCAGTCCGTGAGGAATCCAAACCACGAGATCGTCGAATTCGCCATCGCTATGACTGGCGTCGGTTGCAGTGCGACTCACAAACGCAGTATCGCCATCTAGATTTTCCAATTCCCCGGCACCGCCTCCCAAGGGAGCGGGAGGAGTTGGACTCCCGGCAGCGAGGTTTATGTTACGCGCGCCTCTGCTGTTCGGCCCATAGGAAATCAGAACAATAGGAACATCGCTGGCCATATTGCCAGTAACACAGCCGCCCGAGCTTGTCTTGCAAATCTGGTTGTCTCCAGTGCTTGAATTAGAAAAACTCTCTCCATTTTTGCGCCCATACATGCTTACGGCTACTGAAGGTGGCCCAGCAAGAGTGGGGTTGTTGGTGAGGCGGTAATGCAAGCGATTTCCCCAAGCATCTTGACTGCCTGTTCCCAAGGTGGCCCAAGGGACATTGCCTTCATTTCCGCTACAAGAACCATCGGTATTTCTGTCTTCAAGGCCATTATTGATATCAGCCTCTAATCCATCATCATCGGCGTCGCCTGGCGGATCGCCACTGACGAGATCAGGGCACGGAAAATAAGTATGATTTTTGTCTGGCGTATCAAGACTGCTATCGTGGTCAACGAGTATCGATTTGCTTAATGCAAAACCAAAAATAGCTTCACGAACTTCTTCTAGCGTTTTTTTGGTTTCTGCAATCCGCCGCGCCTGAATCTGTGCCGACAACGGCACCGCCAGCCCCCCAATCAGAATGGTGATGATGACCAGCACGATGGCCATTTCGATCAGCGTGAAACCCCGCTGGCGTGTCATGGTGCGGCCTCCGGTGCGGCACCTCCGGCCGGGCCGGAGGGTTGCGGGCGCAGCAACTGGTAGGGTTCATAGATTTTGCCATTGGCCCGGACCTGACCGGGCTTCAGGCCGGGCACGCTGGACGCGCCCACTTCGGCTTTACCGTCAACCCAGCGGGTGGACTGGCCGTCTGAGCGGATGACAATGCCGTCGTAACGGAGCTGGGCAGGCGGGCGGTCAGCGCGGGGCTGGGGGGTCGCTGCCGCAGGAGTGGCCCGCTGGGTGATGTTGCGCACGCGGGCCTGTTCGAGCTGGGTACGCTGGGCCGGCGTGTAAAACAGCCGTCCCGGTTCGTCCGCTGCCGCGAAGCTGACCGGGGTTGCAAGCAGGGCCAGCGACACCAGTCCGCGCCGGAGGCCGCCGCCCAGCCGGCCGGCCGGTGCCCGAAGAAGCTGGGTTAACGCGCGGAAGGAAACCCTGCCGCGCGATGCCACTAGGTGCGATTTCAAGCGGCCTCTCCTGTTTTATCCACGATGGTAAACCATTGCAGTTCGCACTCGGCTTGCAGGCGTGGCTGGTTGAGGGCCTCGAAAGCGGCGCTGCCCCGCATGGCGAGGCTGCAGCTCCGCACCCGCATCACTCCGGGGGCGCGCTGTTCAAGTGCCGCCAGAAAGCGCGGAAGATCGGTTTCCAGCAGCACCGGAAAAGTCAGCGTCATGCTCGTCTGCGCGAGTGCGAGCCCTTGCGCGAGTGCGGGAGGCGAAGCGGTACGGGGCGTCAGCCGGTAGTCGAGGCCATAGAGGCCTGCGTCGCGGTTGGCTTTTTGCGCGGCCTCGATCCACGCCAGCCGATCTTCGGCACCGATAAAACCACGGGCAACGAGGGCGCGGTAGTCATTCAGGTGGGCCTCGATGAGCCGCTGCTGCTGACGGCTGTGGCTGAGTTGCTGGCGCGCCAGATTGAGGGTGCTGTTTTCCTGCTGCAACACCAGGGTGGCATCGCGCGCCTGCATCCAGCTCCATACCCCGCCGCTTGCAGCCAGCACGAGCGAGATGGCGAGCAGCAGGAGAGGCAGCCTGAGCGCGGCGAGTGGGGGACGCTTCATGGGCGGACCTCGCGGTAAGTGAGGCTGATGCCGAAGCGTACCAGGGGCGCGTCGGCCGTGGCGGGGTCGAAGGTTTTGCCTGCCAGGGTGCTGCTGGAATCGGCGTTGACCGGACTGTTGCGCAGGCGCACGCCGGAGATGCCTGGAACCGTTTGCAGTCGGTTCATGAAACGCTCGATGCGCTCCATGGCCGCGCGATAATTGCCGTCGAAGGTGCCCAGCGACGCGTCGATCCTGACCTCGACGCCGGTTTGGGCCACGAGCGGGTCGGCCTCCCATTCCACTTTGTCCAACGCAATGTCAGGCGCGCCGTCCATGGCCTGCGCAAGGGCAATCAGCAGCATCTGGGGATCGGTCTGGACGGTGAGCAGTTGGCGTGCCAGCAGCACGCTCTGTGCCAGTTGTTCGGGGGCGGCGGTCTGCACGGGAAACGCATCCACCAGCGCCTGATGCTGCTTACTGATGCGCTGATGTTGTTGCGCCAGCTGATCCGCCTGGTCTTTGAGATGCTGCGTTTCCAGCCAGTAGGCCCCCGTGATGGTCAATCCCAGCAAGGCCACGAAGCCGGCAGCCAGATGCAGGCCGCGTCGCCAGCGGAACTCAACATGGCGCTGCAGCAATTCGGGCGGGGCCAGATTCAGTTGCAGCGTTTCTCCTGCGATGGCGGCCAGCGGCGCAACCTCGGGTGTGGCGGCGAGAAAGGCTGCGGGGATGCGCAGGGCGCGGCCAAGGCCGGATAAATCAATGACCCGGGCCGTGAACGCCGGGTCGGCGTTGAGGGGCGCCTGCGCGCTATCCAGCTGGCCGCTCGGGTCCAGCAGCAATACGTGCAGGCGCGCTTCACGCGGCAGGATGCGCTGGCCGGTGAGATAGAGCTGGGTTTTTGCGATTTCATCGGCTGCATTGCCGGGCAGCTGGGTGGGTGTTTCGCCCCCGATCAGGCGGGAGAATCGCAGCCGGCCTTCATGATAATAAGAGAGGCGCAAACTGGTGTTCAGGCGGCAGGCCAGCAAGGTGTGCGGTTCCTGGATGCGCAGCTTGCCAAGGATGGCCTGGCACGCCTGCGCCAGCGTGGTAATGCCATAGAGCGGGACGCATTCACGATACAGCACGCTCAGCCAGGATTGCAGCCAGTCGGTATCGGTGAGCGCGGCCAGCAGGTAACGGTCATCGCGGCGTCCCGTCTTTTCACGGACTTGCAGCCACGCGCCGGTAAACCGCGCATTGCGAAACACCTGTTTGAGCTTGCGTGCCAGCAATTCGTCGCGGGCCCGCCCCTGCACATGCGGCAGGATTTCGCTGCGGTAATCCTCGTCCACCGTGTCGACGACCAGCAGCGCGGGCAGGTGCGCATGCGCGATCACCATCTTGCGAAATGCGGCCCGTCCGGACGTGCTGGCGGAATACTCCCCCAGCCAGTGCATCCGTCCCGGACGCCAGTCGAGGACGCCGATCTGGTGGGGGGAGGCCAGCATGATGAGGCGATGGTCGGTAATCACAATGGCAGGTTTCCGATCAGGTCGTAAATCGGCAACAGCACCGAAACCAGGATGCCGCCAAGCAAAATGCCGAGGACGGCCGTCAGCAGCGGTTCCAGCACCTTGAGCCCGTTTTCTATGGAATCGAGTACTTCGCGGTTATAGAAAAAAGTCACATTGTCCAACGCTTCATCGAGGGCGCCGGTGGTTTCGCCCACGCGCAGCATGCGGATCACCAGCGGCGGAAACATGGCCATCGACTGGAAGCTGTCCGACAGGCCGCGGCCATCGGCAATCTGCTGCGCGGCACGATGAATGCCGCCCGCGATCATCCGGTTGCCCGCAACCATTTCGCCAGCCCGCAATGCATCGAGCACCGTCACGCCGGAGCGATACATCATCGACAGGGTATTGGTAAAGCGCGACAGCACAATTTTCTGGAGGATGGGTCCAATGACAGGCAGCCGCAACTGGGCGCGATCCCACCAGTCACGTCCGCGTTCGCTTTTTTTCACCCACAGCGGCAATCCGACCCCGACGGTCACGGCCAGCAACAAGCCGATCAACCAGTAAGAGCGCACCGCGCTGGATATGGCCATGAGAATCAGCGTGGGCAAGGGCAGGGTCACCCCCATGGTTTCCACCAGCGTCAGTACCTGAGGCACCAGATAAATCAGCAAAAACAGAATGGCTGCACCGACCACAACCAGGACCAGCGCGGGATAGACCATCAGACGCCGGGCCTTGGCCGCCACTTCTTCCTGCCACTTCAGCGATTCGCCGAGACGGTCGAATACCGCATCGAGCAGACCGGTCTGCTCACCGGCTTTCACGCTGTGAACAAACACCGCGCCAAATACTGCCGGGTGCGCGGCCAGCGCCTGCGACAGCACCTTGCCACCTTCCAGGTCTTCCAGCAGCGCGGTCAGCACATCGCGAAAGCCGCGTTTTTCCATGGTGTCGCGCAAGTCGCGCAACCCGTCGAGCAGGGGAATCCCGGCGCGGGTGATGTAGCGCATGTGGATGCAGAAGGTCACCAGATCGCGCCGCGTCACCCGTTCGCGGCCTTGCGGCGCATATTGTCGCGACAGCTCGGACAGCGTGATGAGGTCGAGTCCCATGCGTTTCAGACGCAACTCGAGGTCGACGTCGTTGACGGCGGAGAGCGTGCCCTTGACCGAGCGGCCGGTTTGGTCGATGGCACGGTAGTCGAAGAAGGGCATAAACCGTTATTTCCCGTGGCGCTCGTGGGGGATAAAACCACTCACCACAGAGGCACAGAGGCACAGAGAAAGACGTAAAAAGGCTGACCGCAGGGGAATCATAAGCAGATTCTCCTGATGCCGTTTTTCAGCACGGGAACGTTGAAATTGAGCAGCAACCCCGTGTGCAGTTTGGCCAGTTTCAGATAGGTCAGCAATTGCGCTTCGTGCACGGGCAAAAGCCGTTCCACCGCTTTGAGTTCGAGTATCAGTTGGGCGTCCACCACGATGTCGATGCGATAGCCGCAGTCGAGCGGAATACCCTTATAAGTCACCGGCAATTCAAGCTGCCGCTGAAAGTGAATCTGTCGTTGGCCGAGTTCATGGCAAAGGCAGGTTTCATAAGCGGATTCAAGCAGCCCTGGTCCGAGCGCGCGATGCACTTCAATAGCCGCGCCGATGACCCTGTCGGTCAACGCATTTCTCTGTGTCTCTGTGCCTCTGTGGTTAATGGTTTCATGGTTCATGGTTTTACACCCGCCCCGTCAAATCCACCACCCGCGCCACTTCCGCGAGCGAGGTGATGCCATCCTTCACCCGCTGGATGCCGTCTTCCGCCAGGGGGTGGTAGCCATGCTCAAACGCCGCGCGGCGTATTTCGTGCAGCGGGGCGTGGTTGGCCACGAGTTCATCAAGCGTTGGGTCCATGCGCAGCAATTCGATCAGCGCCAGCCGGCCCCGGTAGCCTTTGTTGCTGCAGAGCGGACAGCCGACGGCGCGATAGATTTGCGGGGTGTCGGCCGGGTCGCCGCCGAGCAGGCCGACTTCGTGTTCGTCGGGCGTGTAGGCTTCCTTGCAATGCGGGCAGAGTTTGCGCACCAGCCGCTGGGCGACGACGCCAATGATGTTGCCGGACAGGATGCCGGGCTGGATGCCAATGTCCATCAGCCGCGGAAACACGCCGAGCGCGGAATTGGTGTGCAGGGTGGTGAACACCTGGTGTCCGGTCATGGCGGCGCGGAAGGCCATTTCGGCGGTGTCCTTGTCGCGGATTTCGCCGACCAGGATGATGTCGGGGTCCTGCCGCATGATCGAGCGGATGCCGTTGGCAAAATCGAGTTTGAGCGTTTCGTTGACCGAACTCTGGCGCATCAGCGTGACCGGGTATTCGACCGGGTCTTCCAGCGTCATGATGTTGACGGTTTCGTTGTTCAGATGCGAGAGCATCGAATACAGCGTGGTGGTTTTGCCGGAGCCGGTCGGCCCGGTGACCACCAGGATGCCTTCGGGCCGCGCCATCATCAGGTGCAGTTCGCGCAGTGCGCTGGTGGTGAATCCCATCTGCTCAAGCGGCATGATGGATTTCTCGCGATCGAGAATGCGCAGCACCAGGTTTTCGCCGTGGATGCCGGGTTGCGACGAGACCCGGAAATCGATCGGGCGGCCGTTCAGCGTCAACGACATGCGGCCATCCTGCGGCGCGCGCGTCTCGGCGATGTTCATTCCGGACAATACTTTCAGCCGCACCAGAATGCCCGGCCAGTAGGTTTTGTGCAGGCTGCGAATCTGCTCCAGCACGCCGTCGATGCGGTAGCGGATGCGCAGAAAAGCGTGCTCGGGCTCGAAGTGGATGTCGCTCGATTCGCGCTTCATCGCATCGGTGAGCAGGGCGCCGACCAGGCGCACTACGGGCTGGGTGTATTCCTCGGTGTCGGGATTGAGACTGGCGTAGTCGACTTCGCCGGTTTCGATTTCGCGCAGGATGCCGTCGAGCGAGAGGTCGAAGCCGTAAAACTTGTCGATACATTCGAGCAGCTGCGCTTCGGCTGCCAGCAAGGTGTCGATTTCGAGCTGACCGCCCAGCGCGGCTTTCAGCTGGTCGAGTGCGACCACATTGAACATGTCGGTGGTGGCCAGCGTCAGCACATTGCGCGCCGCATCGTGGGCAATCGGCAACAGGTGATGACGCCGCGCAAATTCCTCGGGCACCAGTTGCAGGGCTTCGGAGTCGGCTACTACCTGGGCGAGGTCGATTCCCTGGCTGCCGAGCGCATTGGCGAGCTGGTCGCGCAATACCGCCTCGGTCATGAAGCCCAGCGCGACCAGCTGGCGGCCGATGGGCAGGCCGGAGGTTTTTTGTTCCTTGAGTCCGATGCGCAGTTGATCGGTGGTGATTAGCCCCTGTGAAACCAGGGTTTCGCCCATGCGGAGTTTTTTACGACGCTCCATAAGCTGGGGTTACCGGACCGTTTTCAGTTGGCGCACGCGCGCTTCGGCCTGGCTGCGCTCAAAGCGGTGCACCCCGCCGGCTGCGAGGGCCTTTTCGTAATACACCAGCGCTGCGGGTGTTTGCCGGAGCTGGTCGAGGCTGACCGCCAGATTGAATGCATAGTCGGCATTGGCAGGTGCGCCGCGATAGGCTTCGAAATAGGCGGCCTGCGCATCGTTCCAGCGCTGCTGGTCGGCATAGAGGTTACCCAGGGTCTGGTATAGCTGCGGGCTTGGGTCGCGGTCGATCAGTGTTTTCAGGCGGCTTTCTGTTGCCTGACTGTCAATATTGCCGAGCAGGTCGAGCAGGCCGGCTTGGGCGGCCGCATTACGCGGGTCGTTATCCAGCACTTCGCGATAGAGACGCTGCGCCTCGGCTTCACGGTTCTGCACGCTGGCAATCGCGGCCAGCCCCAGCAGGGCATCCACACTGCGATTGCGCGCCGCAGCCTGGGTGTAGCGCTGTTGCGCCTCAACCAGCGCGCCGCGCTGATAGGCGGCATAGGCCTGGCTGAGCAAGCTGGATTGCGTGTCGGGCCGGAACTGCAGCGTCGCGGCTGGCGAAGGCGAGCTCATGCGGGGTCCGGCTTCGTTGCGATCCGCCGTGGCGGCTGCGGCACGGGGCGCAGCCGGCCGGACGGGGGATGCGGGCCTCACGGCGGCCGCACGTGCCTGCGCCGGGGTGTCCGGGATGGCACGCCGGGCCGGCGCAGGTGTATCGGCGGCGGATACCATGGGCGGCAGGATCGGCTCTGCCTGGGGGGGCATCGGGTCAAGAAGCGGCGGGGCTGCAACAAGCGGCGCCGCGGCTGGCACGACGTTTTCCGGAGGCGGCACGGTCGTGGCCGGCGGCTGTAGCGCAAAGTAAAGATAGATCCCGTAGCCGACGGCGATAATCGCGGCAAGCAGCGCCACCAGCGGTACCAGTGAGAGTTGCGGCCAGCGAAAAGGCGGCGCGGCGTCTGCAGAGTCGGGTGCCGGACCGCTGTTGCCAAACAGCAAAGCCGGCGGCTCCACCCATTCGGGTGCGGTGTCGTCGACGGCACCGGATAGCGGTTCCAGTTCGAGCCCGTCTTCGCGCCGGTCTTGTCCGGGCTGATTGCCGGCCCGCGCCTTATCCGCATGGGCAGCTTCAGCCTGCTTTAACGCTTTAAGCAGCAGGCTCAAGAGAGACTCCGGACGCCGGGTTTCATTCGGATGCCCGCCGCGCACTGGGCAGCAAGCGCTGGAACTGAGTGAGTTCCTCGCTTTCCAGCGTGGGGTTGGTCACCACAATGGGCCGCAGAAAAATCACCAGTTCGGTTTGACGGTTGACGCGCTCATGCTGGCCAAACAGGGCGCCGAGGCCCTGGGGACGTGACAGGCCCGGGATGCCGTCGCGTGCATCGTTGCGGTCGTCCTGGATCAAGCCGCCGAGGATCACGGTCTGGCCGCTGCGAATTTGCAGCAGCGATTCCATTTCGCGTACCTGGATGACAGGGATCTGGTTGGGGATGTTGACCGGAATGCTGGGATTGGGATCGCGCACGAAGCCGACATTGCGCGAAATCGTGGGCCGGACGGTCAGCGAGACCATGCCGTTTTCGTTGATTTGCGGCGTCATCGTCATCACGATGCCTACCGGCACGGTCTGCGGCGTGGTGGTGAACGTGGTCGTCGTGCCGACATTTGCCGTGGTGGTGGTGTCGGCCTTGACGTTGAAATACACCAGATTGTCGACCACCTTGAGCAGCGCGGTCTGGTTGTTCAGGGCCATGAGCTTGGGGCTCGACAGGACTTTGGTATTGCCGAACGACTCCAGCAGGTCGATGGCAGCCGCAAAACCGTTGCTGCCGCTGTTGGTGTAGGTGGCCTGAATAAAAGGCGTAAGCGTCTTGGCCAGGGCATTGGTGCCGCCGCCCAGGGTGTTGATGGCCCAGCCGGTGCTGCCTTGCAGGGCTTTCGACCAGTCGATGCCGGCGCGGTATTGGTCCTTGAGGCTGACCTCGACAATCGTGGCTTCGATGAGCACCTGGCGCTGCGCCGATTGCATCACCCGGTCGAGATAGCGTTGCACCAGTTCCTGCTGCTTGGCGGTACCCAATACCGAAATGGTGCCGGCTACCGGATTGGCCGCGACATCGTGCTTTCCGTCGCCTGCCGGCTGATTGGCAAACGCTGCGGTAAACAGGGTGGCGGCACCCGCGCCGGCCTTGCTGACGGCTTCGGCCTGTGTGACGCGTTCCGCCCGCGCCGCTTTTTCTGCATCCAGCCGGGCCGCGCGTTCTTCGTTGTTCTGGGTGACCGCACGGGTGCCTGCAAGCAGGGTGCGGATGTTATCGGCCAGCACGGTCCACAGATCATTATTGGACTGACTGGATACGGTCGTGGTGGAAGAATTCCCCCCCGCTGCAGGTGACGTCCCCCCCGCGGTTCCCACGACGCCGCCGGTGCTGGCGATTTGCGCCGCCACGCCGACACTGGAGGTGGCATTGCGCGAGACGTTGACATAATTGACCGGATAGGTTTTGACGTAAGGCGTATCCGGCATCACCGACACGGTCCGGCCATTCATTTCATAGCGCAGATCAGCCTGTCGTGCGATGCGTTCAAGTATGGCGGGCAGCGGTTCCTGAACGGCGTTGAGCGAGACGCGTCCGGTGATGCCGGGATGCAGGTCGATGTTGTACTGGGTGTCGCGCGCAATGGAAAACAACAGGTCTTTGACCGGCACGTCATTGACTACTACCGTGTAGGTGGGCACCGGCGGGCCGGGCTGGGGGCGTTCCAATGCGGGCGCGGCCCGTATCGGTGCCGGCGGGACCGGCATCGCGGTTTGCGCGGTTTGCGTGAGGTGTCCGGACGAAGTGTCGAACGTCTGCGGCGACACGCAGCCGCTCAACCCCCCCAGGCTGGCCAGCGCGGAGCCTGTCAGTAACGTGCGTTTCAACACAATATTCATCTTTATCCCGTGGGTAACACGACAGTACGCATTTTGCCGACCGTGCGCAAAAACGGCGGAGCGGCGGGCGATGCAGGCAGGGCATGCAGTGCCGCCCGTGCCGCCCCCCGGTCAGGATACTCGCCCGCCAGGATCATCCAGGCGGGCGAGCCCTGACTCAGGCCATACAGCACGCGCACGGGCTGCGGTGCGATACGTCGAAAACTCGACACTAATACGGCCGCCTGCGCCGCTTCTTTAGATGAAGCCACCTGAATCACGTAAATGCCGGGCGCGGCAGCGGCGAGCCAGCGCTCGGTTTGCAGGGCCAATGGGCCAAGGGTCACGATCGGCTCGGTGACGGCAGCCGCGGTCGTCACCGGCGCGCGGTCCGCATTCGCGACGGCGGGCGCGGCTGGCATCGGAGGTGCCGGTGCGGTTTGCACCAGCGCCTGCCAGGCGGTAAAACCCAGCAAACCGATGGCGGCAGCCAGCCCCGCGCTAAGCCACAGCCATCGAGGGTGGCGTGCCGTGCGCGGCGGGGGTATTTCGGCATCGCCTGCCGCGGCGTCCAGATGCGCCAGCGTGAGGCTGTGGGTCTGCCCGGCATAGGCGGCAAGCAGCGTCTTGTCGGCCAGCACATTGATGCGGCGCGAGAGCCCCCCGGAAAGCTGCGTCATCCGGGCGATCAAGGCCGGGGGAAACAAATCCGGGCCGCGATAGCCGGCCACAGCCAGCCTGGATCGAAGGTAATCCGCCACGTCGGCTTCTGCAAGGGGCAGCAGGTTCAGGCTCAGGGTGATACGGTCCTTGAGCTGGCGGATGCGCGGATCAGCCAGATGGACATCGAGTTCGGGCTGACCGAACAACAGGATCTGCAGGAGCTTGTCGGTGGCGGTTTCTAGATTGGTCAGCAGCCGCAGGAATTCCAGGTTGTCGAGCGCGATACCCTGGGCTTCTTCAACAAACACCACCACCCGCCGGCCCTGCTGATGGCGCGCCAGCAGGGCGCCATTGAGTTGAGCCAGTCGCGCCTGCCGGCTGGCTTCGGGCGCCTCGATTCCCAGATCGAGCAGGATCGCCGCCAGCATGTCGTCGGGCGCAAGGGTCGGGTTGCCGAGATACACGCTGTCGACGCTGGCGGGAAGATGGGCAACCAGCTTGCGGCACAGCATGGTTTTGCCGCTGCCGACTTCGCCCACCACCTTGATGATGCCTTCGCCCTGGTCGATGGCGTAAAGCAGCGCGGCAAGCATTTCCCCGCGCTGGCCGCCGGCATACCAGTATTCGGTATTCGGCGTGATCCGGAAGGGTGCTTCTTTTAAACCGAAATAGTCAAAATACACTGGGGCCTATTCTTCAGTGCCGTAGGTTTGCATCCGGCTATACAACGTGGTGCGATTGATGCCGAGCAATTTGGCGGCCTGCGACAGGTTGCCGTGCGTCATGTTGAGCGCAGCTTCGGCGTAGGCCTTTTCCCACTGACGCAACGTGACATCAAGGTTGAAATTGGCTGCGGTCTGCAACTGCTTGCGCGCCAGCTCGATCAGCGCTTTACCGTCGTTGGCCAGCGGGATTTCCTGCGGATATGCCTGATCGGTATCAAGTTCATCCTCCAGCTGCTGCGCATTGACCGCCAGGCCAGGGTACTTGGTGGTCAGGCGAATGGCGATGTTGCGCAATTCACGCACGTTGCCGGGGAAATGGTAGTCCTCCCATATCTGTTGCGCCCGCGTATCGAGAGAAAACGGCGAATGTTTGGCTTCCCGCGCGTAAAAATCGCGGAAATGATTGAGCAGGGTGAGTTTGTCCTGGCCCATTTCCCGCAGCGGCGGCACGGCAATGGAGAACACCGACAGCCGGTGATAAAGGTCGGCGCGAAAACGGCCGGCCTTGATTTCGGCGCGCAGATCGCGGTTGGTGGCCGTGACCACGCGGGCGTTGGAAAAGCGGGGCTGGGTCTCGCCTACGCGCTGGTACTCGCCATTCTCAAGCACGCGCAGCAATTTGGCCTGGAGTTCGAGCGGCAATTCCCCGATCTCGTCGAGGAACAGGGTGCCGTTCTCGGCTTCCTCAAAATAACCTGCGCGGGCGCTGGTCGCGCCGGTGAACGCGCCCTTGGCATAGCCGAACAGGGTGGGCTCCACCAGCGTGGGTGAAATCGCCGCGCAGTTCAGCGCGAGATAGGGCTTGGGCGCACGGGGAGACAACTGATGCAGGCTCGATGCCACCCGTTCCTTGCCGCTGCCCGACTCGCCTTCGATCAGGACAGGGAAAGGCGCGGCAGCATACTGCTTGATCTGCTCGCGCAATTTGTCCATGGCGGGGCTCGCGCCGACGATACCGGAATCTCTCGCGGGCGTGGGCGCCTTGTCGGCGCTGCGCTCCGCATCCTGCACCAGCAACGCATTGAATAGCAGGGATTTCAGGCGTTCGGGTTCGCACGGCTTGGCCACGAAATCGATGGCGCCCAACGCCCGCGCATGGCGCGCATTGGCTTCGTCGCTTTGTCCGGACAGCACGAGAATCTTGATGCTGGGCGAGATTCCGAGCAGGTCCGCGATCAGCGCAAAGCCCTCGTCGGGCTTGTGCGGCTGCGGCGGCAGGCCCAGGTCGACCAGCGCCAGTTGGGGCGGCTCGTCCAGTTGCATCAACAGACTCTTGACCTGGGCTCGTGACTCCGCGGCCGATATTTCAAAATCCTTGCTCAACACATAGGTGAGCGTGTCGGAAATCAGGGGGTCGTCATCGACGATCAGCAAACTAGGCTTGTTGGTTTGGACCACATGTCCTCCGGGGTCGAGTGATACCCCATCGGGGTATGAATGCCGAGATCGCCTGGCTGTTTTCATGGTTGCGCAGACGTGTCGGTTTTTCGGCGATTGTGCCAGAGACCCGACTAAAGTAAAACCGGGATGAGGGTCAGGATGTGCAGGGGAGAGAGAATGGCCTCTTTAACCGCTTACCGGTTCAGTGGCCACATGAATCCAGCCTTCACTGCGTTCAATCGGCTTGCACAGGGCAAGGAATGTAGTCTGGGCGGCACTGCGGAGCTCGAAAACTTTTGCAGGCAGATAATGCACGGGGTTGATAATGACGCTGCCGGCCGCATTGTCGCCCGCCAGAAGCAGGCCCGGATGGGGCAGATCCTCATCGCTATACGGGCCGCCGCTGATGGTGTAATCCGATCCCCCGGCATCGTACAGCAGGGCGAGGGCGGGCGATGTCGACACGATTTCGATGCCGACCGCACTGCTGTCATCGCCCTGGCGAGACAGACGTCGCACGATCCCGACCTGCCAGGTCCGGGATGTCTGGGACTTGATGCCGATCAGGGCGCCGACACGCAACCAGTCCTTGTCGCGTGACTCGACCACGGCCCCGTAGCCGCACTCGCTTTCATCGTGCATGACCCAGCTTTCGACGTCGGGCGAGCGGGGCGCCGGAATCTGCATCTGTGAAGCGCGATCCCGCGTTCTGTCTGTAATGAAGCCGTAGACCTGGACATCGTCGGCTTCCTTGTAGTTGAGCCCCATGCCGTAGGGCGATACGGTGGCGGGCGTGCTGGCCAGCTTGATCTGGTTGCCGATGGCATTGAGTCCGTGCACGACATCGACCAGGCGTTTAATCGATGCACGCGGCGCCCTCCGCTGCTCGCGTCCGCCCAGCGGTGCCCATTGACGCAACAGATGGTCTATCAATTCCAGGCTTTCGCCTATGCGAGGGCTGCCTGCCAGTGCGAGCTGGGCGGGAGGACGCCCTGCCTTGAGCCCGGATTGGACGGCTTGCAATTGGGCCAGCAGACTGGCGGTCGACCAGAACCGCATCGGCTTGTCGGCGTCGAGTTTGCGAATTCGACGCGGGCCATGGTCTGCCGAGAGGTCGACCACAAAGTTGTGAATATCGACGTTCGGTTGCGGGTCGAGCTTGAACTGGCTGTGCCAGGCGCAGAGCCAGCGATCAAGCATGTCAAGCTGTCTCGGATAGAGTGTTCCGGAATGGGCCAGGTTCAGCATCAGGATATGCAGGTAGGCGGTTTCGCAACTGTAGCCGGTTTCGTCGCTGTCATAGGCTTTCAGCGCGTGCTGATGGAAGCCGCTGGTTTCGGCAAGCAGATAAAAACCATGCAGCCGGAGCCAGACCTTTTCGCTCGCCGCCAGATAGCGGATCGCACGCCACTTCATCATCTGGCCAAAGGCCCGTATCGCGCGCAGCGTAATCAGCGGCAGGTGGGTGTCCTTGCCGGCATTCTGGATGAGGTGCTGTGCAAAGGCATGGTAGCCCCGCGCCACTTCCCAATGCAGACCATATATGGCGTGCCACAGCTGGCTTTCCATTGGCCGTGACATGCGCGGATTGCGCAGGTATTGGTGCGCCAGGGTATCCTGCAGATCATGGGATTTCTCGTCCAGCAACATGAGTATGGCCAGACGGTCCTTTGTGAAATCCGTTGAAGTCTCATTAAAGCGCTTGAGGATGGCGAAGATGGCTTGCTGCCATTTGAATGTGTCGCCACTGGGCAGGCTTTCCAGCCAACGCGTGGTCGCCCTGACATTGGCAAGCGGATCGTCGGACTGCTTGCCGCCGGGCAGCATGCGGGCAAGGCCTGATGCAAGTTTTTCAGCCAGTGAATTCATTGGTTACGATAGACACGTATTTCCATGCACACTTAACGGTTATTTGAGCAAAAACTGTACCCGGCACTCATCCCAGCCTGTTTTTTACCCAGGCGGACACTGACTCAAGTGCGGCCGGCAATTGTCCCGGCTCGCTGCCGCCCGCCATCGCCAGGTCCGGCTTGCCGCCGCCTTTACCGCCGACCTGGGTGGCGACAAAGTTGACCAGCTCGCCGGCCTTGATCTTGCCGGTGACGTCGGGGGTGACGGCGGCGATCAGGCTGACCTTGCCGTCGACCACCGTGCCGAGCACCAGCGCGCACGACTTCAGCTTGTCGCGCAGCTTGTCGGCGGTTTCGCGCAGGCCTTTGGCATCGATGCCATCGAGTTGCGCCGCCAGCACGCGGATGCCGCCGATGTCGATGGCTTGCTGGAGCAGCTCGTCGCCGGCGCTGGCTGCCAGTTTGGACTTGAGGCGCTCCAGCTCTTTTTCCAGGAAGCGTACGGTGTCGACCATCTGGGCGAGTTTGGCGCCGAGTTCTGCCGGCGGCGCTTTCAGCGTAGCGGCGGCCTGACGGATTTCCTGGTCGCGCGACTGGATGTAGCTCAGCACATTGTCCCCGGTGATCGCTTCCACCCGGCGGATGCCCGCGGCGACGCCCGACTCGCCCACGATCTTGAACAAGCCGATGTCGCCGGTCCGCGCCACGTGGGTGCCGCCGCACAATTCGCGCGAGTTGCCGATATCGAGCACGCGCACTTCGTCGCCGTATTTTTCACCGAACAGCATCATCGCACCGGTTTTCTGCGCGTCTTCAATGGCCATCACGCGGGCCTGGGTGGCGTGGTTGGCCAGAATTTCGGCGTTGACCCGTAGCTCCACTTCGCGAATTTGCGCATCGGTCATCGGGGTGGGTTGCACGAAGTCGAAACGGGTTTTTTCGCTGTCGACCAGCGAGCCTTTTTGCTGCACATGTTCGCCCAGCACATCGTGCAAGGCCTTGTGCATCAGGTGGGTCACCGAGTGATTGCGCATGGTGCGCGCGCGTGCCAGCTCATCGACCTTGGCCGAAACCGGTTCGCCGACCTTGAGCGTGCCGGTCTTGACCACGCCGTGGTGGCCGAACACCTGCGACTGGATTTTGAGCGTGTCTTCCACTGCGAACACGCCGCCTGCCGCCTGCATCACCCCGCAATCGCCCGCCTGGCCGCCGGACTCGGCGTAAAACGGCGTGTGGTCGAGCACCACCACGCCGAGCTCGCCTTCGTTCAATTGCTGGACTGCCGTGCCGTCCTTGTACAGCGCGAGGATGCTGCCGTCGTGCGCGAGCGTGTCGTAGCCATGGAAAGTCGTGGCTTCGCCCTTGTATTCCAGCCCGGCACCGAGCTTGAACTTGCCGGCGGCGCGCGCCTGCGTCTTTTGTCGCTGCATGGCGGTGTCGAAAGCCGCAGTGTCGACAGTCATGCCGGCTTCGCGGCAGATGTCGGCAGTGAGATCGAGCGGAAAGCCGTAGGTGTCGTGCAGCTTGAACGCCAGCTCGCCGTCGAACACGCCGCCGGCAGGCAGCGTTTTCAGCGTGGCTTCGAGGATGCCCATGCCGTGCTCGATGGTCTCGAAGAAGCGTTCTTCTTCCTGCCGCAGAATATCGCTGACCCGATTTTGGGCCTTGGCCAGTTCGGGGTAGGCCTCGCCCATCACCGCCACCAGGTCGGGCACGATGCGGTTGAAGAAGGCGGCGCGCGCACCCAGCTTGTAGCCGTGGCGAATGGCGCGGCGGATGATGCGGCGCAGCACGTAGCCGCGCCCCTCGTTGCCGGGGATGATGCCGTCGACGATCAGAAAGGAACAGGCGCGGATGTGGTCGGCGATGACCTTGAGCGAGTTGATGGATAAATCATGCGTCTGCGTTTCGCGCGCAGCCGCTTGAATCAAAGCCTGAAACAGGTCGATGTCGTAATTGGAATGCACATGCTGCATCACCGCCGAAATGCGCTCCAGCCCCATGCCGGTGTCCACCGATGGCTTGGGCAGCGGATGCATCGTGCCGGACGCATCGCGGTTGAACTGCATGAAGACGTTGTTCCAGATTTCGATGTAGCGGTCGCCGTCCTCGTCGGGCGAGCCGGGCGGGCCGCCGTAAATACCTTCGCCGTGGTCGTAGAAGATTTCGGTGCAGGGGCCGCAGGGTCCGGTGTCGCCCATCGCCCAGAAATTGTCCGAGGCGTAGCGCGCGCCCTTGTTGTCGCCGATGCGAACGATGCGATCTTTGGGCACGCCGATGTCGTTGTGCCAGATGTCGAACGCTTCGTCGTCCTCGGCATAGACCGTGACCCACAGCTTTTCGGCCGGCAATTTCAATTCCTGGGTGAGAAACTCCCACGCATACTTGATCGCATCCTGCTTGAAATAATCGCCGAAACTGAAGTTGCCCAGCATCTCGAAAAAGGTGTGGTGGCGCGCCGTGTAGCCGACGTTTTCCAGATCGTTGTGCTTGCCGCCGGCACGCACGCAGCGCTGCGACGACACCGCGCGGGTGTAGGGGCGCGTGTCCTGGCCGGTGAACACGTCCTTGAACTGCACCATGCCGGCGTTGGTGAACAGCAGGGTGGGATCGTTGCCCGGCACCAGCGGGCTGCTGGCGACGATGGTATGGCCCTTGGAGGCGAAGAAATCGAGAAAACTCTGGCGGATGGCGCTGCTTTTCATGGTGTGGGCGGGGTGGAATGCGTTAACGTCGAACAATAAGGCATTGTATCCGTTAAAGTTCCTGCCTTACAGGCGGAAAAGGCGCAGAAGATGAATGATGAGGATGTGATCGCAGCCACCCGCGAATGGCTGGAAAAGGCCGTGGTCGGGCTGAACCTGTGCCCGTTCGCCAAGGCGGTCTACGTCAAGAATCAGGTGCGCTTCGTGGTGAGTTCGGCTCCGCACCTGGACGGCCTGCTGGAAGACCTCGACCGCGAACTGGATTTTCTGGCCGCCGCCGACCCCGAGGAAATCGACACCACGCTGCTGATTCACCCCACGCTGCTGCCGGACTTCCTCGATTTCAACGATTTCCTGCAACTGGCCGAAGCCGCCGTGGAAGAACATGAGCTGGAAGGGGTGATCCAGATCGCCAGCTTCCATCCGCAGTTCCAGTTCGAGGGCACCGAGCCCGACGATATGGGCAACTTCACCAATCGCGCACCGTTTCCCACCCTGCATCTGTTGCGTGAGGCGAGCATCGAGCGCGCGGTTGCAGCCTTCCCGGAAGCGGAAACGATTTACGAACGCAATATCGAGACACTGAAAGCGCTGGGACATGCAGGGTGGCAGGCCTTGTGGCGCAAGCCGTGACGGAGCGTGAAGGCTCAACCTGATCGCTGCCAGACAGCACAGAATTCGGCTGAAGCTTGTAGGTCGGCAGCCAGCCAGCAAGAGCCAGTGGCTTAGTCGGAAAAACATGTTATTGGGCGGCTGGTGCAATCAGTAAGCTGCCATTCGCATGATCGGCGCGTATTTCTGTTGATCGGCCATAGCAGTTTAATGATGCCCGCTTTGATATAGTCTGCAATCGGCATAAAGCCGTTTTTAAGAGTCACCTTTCAGTTTGGGTAATGGCGGGATGCTCCGTTCTCACTCTGTCCCAATGAAAAGATCGACACACAAAAAAGGGCTTAGAGCTGGTGGCAAGCAATAACGGTAAAGACAAATCTCTCGAATCCTGGATCTGGGACGCCGCGTGTTCCATCCGTGGCGCCAAGGACGCGCCGAAATACAAGGACTACATCCTCCCCCTCATTTTCACCAAGCGCCTCTGCGACGTCTTCGACGACGAGCTGAACCGCATCGCCGCCGAGGTCGGCTCGCGCAAGAAGGCCTTCCAGCTCGCCAAGGCCGACCACAAGCTCGTCCGCTTTTACCTCCCCCTCGTGCCGGACGATCCCGAGCAGCCCGTCTGGTCCATCATCCGCAAGCTCTCCGACAAGATCGGCGAAGGCGTCACCACCCACATGCGGGCCATCGCCCGGGAAAATCCGCTCCTGCAGGGCATCATCGACCGCGTCGACTTCAACGCCACCACCCACGGCCAGCGCGACCTCGACGACGACCGCCTCTCCAACCTCATCGAGGCCGTCAGCACCAAACGCCTCGGACTCGACGACGTCGAGGCCGACATCATCGGCAAGAGCTACGAGTACCTCATCCGCAAGTTCGCCGAGGGCGGCGGCCAGAGCGCCGGCGAGTTCTACACCCCGCCCGAGGTCGGCACCATCATGTCCCGCGTCCTCCAGCCCGAGCCCGGCATGGAAATCTACGACCCCACCTGCGGCTCCGGCGGCCTGCTGGTGAAATGCGAGATCGCCATGGAGGAAAGCGCCCAAGGCAAGAAGCGAACCGTCGCCCCTCTGAAACTGTTCGGCCAGGAGTTCACCCCCGAGACCTGGGCCATGGCCAACATGAACATGATCATCCACGACATGGAAGGCCAGATCGAGATCGGCGACACCTTCAAGAACCCCAAATTCCGGAGCAAAGGCAAGCTCCGTACCTTCGACCGCGTCGTCGCCAATCCCATGTGGAACCAGGACTGGTTCACCGAGGCCGACTACGACAACGACGAACTCGACCGCTTCCCCGCCGGGGCCGGCTTCCCCGGCAAATCCTCCGCCGACTGGGGCTGGGTGCAGCACATGCACGCCAGCCTCAACGACAAAGGCCGCGCTGCCGTCGTCCTCGACACCGGCGCCGTCTCTCGCGGATCGGGCAATGCCGGCACCAACAAGGAAAAAACCGTCCGCCAGTGGTTCGTCGACCACGACCTCATCGAAAGCGTCCTCTACCTGCCCGAAAACCTGTTCTACAACACCACTGCGCCGGGCATCGTGCTGTTCCTGAACAAGGCCAAACCGAAGGCGCGCAAGGGCAAGGTCTTCCTCGTCAACGCCAGCCAGGTCTTCGCAAAGGGCGACCCCAAGAACTTCATCCCCGACGCAGGCATCCAGCGCCTCGCCGACACCCTCATCGGCTGGAAGGAAGAAGAAAAACTCAGCCGCATCGTCGACCACCAGGAGCTTGCGAAAAACGATTACAACATCTCCCCCAGCCGCTACATCCACACCTCGGATGCCGAAACCTACCGGCCCATCGCGGAGATCGTTGAGGAATTGGCCGTGATTGAATCCGAAGCCAGGGAGACCGACCGCGCGTTACAGAAAATCCTTAAGCAACTCGGGATATGAGCGATGATCGAACCTCCAAAGCCCCAACGGGGCGGCCATACGACAGCCCAGGGCAGCGCCCTGGGTTCCCGGGCCCCATGAATTCCGGAGCCCTGAAGGGGCGAAACAAAGGAGGCTGGGCATGAAAAAGAAGCCCGCCAAACAGGAGACTTCTATCACGCGGTCTTCTGCAGTCGAATACCTCACCTTTGTCGCCGCACAGGGTCAAGGTGGCGTCGAAGTCGTGTATGCGGACGAGGACATCTGGCTGACTCAAAAGATGATGGGCGTCCTCTACGACGTGAAGACCCACACCATCAACTACCACCTCAAAAAGATCTTCTCCGACAACGAACTGGCCGAGGATTCAGTTATTCGAAAATTTCGAATAACTGCCGCCGACGGCAAGAGCTACGACACCGGTCACTACAGTTTGTCCGCCACCATCGCCGTCGGCTACAAGGTCAACAACGCTGTGGATCAAAGATTTCAAAGGCAATAATCCGCGGTTCGTCGCCTACCTGCTCGAGACAATGCGGCTGAAACGATTCGACACGGGAGCGGCGAACCCAACATTGAACCGGAATATTGTCCACGGTGAGCAGATAGCGATCCCGCCAAAGGATCAGCAGGTGGAGATCGGTGAAGCACTGGAAGCAGTCGAATCGAAAATCTCCATCCACGAGAGTCGAAAACGCTCCTTCCAAGACCTCTTTCGCACCCTCCTTCACGAGCTGATGACCGCGAAAACCCGCGTTCACGAAATAGAAATTGGGAAGGATACTGTCGTATGAGTCTGACGCTGTCGCAGCTCTTTCCAGGAATTGAGACCGGATTAAACCGAATTGGATTCCTGTTTGGCGCTGGGACTTCAAAAGAAGCTGGCTACCCATTGATGGGCGACCTCACAAAGATAGTCGTCTCGAATCTTCGTCCGGCCCTAAAGACAACTCTCGATGAAATATTAGCTGCAAAGGCACTGACTTATGACGCCGCTGCAGGCACACCTAATATCGAGATTCTTTCCGATTTGGTAACCGAGTATTTCGTTACGACTCAGGATCCAAAATATGGAGCCCTCGAGTCTGATATCCGTCAACTCATCGTTGACGCGATCTTGTCGGTCACCGCTCCAGACCTGACCCACCACGTTCGCTTCCTCGAAGCGCTGAAGCGTAGGGCACATGGAACTTCTTCAACAGTCACGATCTTGACAACCAACTACGATGTTCTCTTCGAATTAGCAGCTGGAGAGGTTGGCGTCCGTGTTGAGACAGGATTTGATGGCCCACTAAGGCGGCAGTTCGACCCCACTGTCTTTGATCTGGCAAGGGGCACTGTCGATAAAACGCGCTTCACACACCGCAGCGAGCTCCATGTAAACATCATAAAACTGCACGGATCGGTTTCCTGGATGAAGCATGGTGGCCGTGTTTTTGAAAGCGGCCTAGACCTGCAAAGCGCCGCGCCAGAAAGAGCTCTTGTTTTGCCGCGCCGAAGAAAGGTCATGGACACTCTTTCAGAGCCATTCGATCAGCTTTTCACCCGAGCATCTCGAACACTCGGTTCGAATTGTCAGTTTGTCGTAGCGTGCGGATTCAGCTTTGGCGACAAGCACATCAACGATCAGCTGATTATCCCAAAACTTAGCGCTGGAAAAATTCGGTTGACTGCGTTGTGCGGTGAAGAGCCTGACTGCCTTGGGGAGTTGAAAAGATTTCCGCCATTTCACGCAGGATTCCCTACTAACTGTTTCATCGACCAAAAAGATACTGGAACAGGGACTGATCTTTGGAAATTCAGCGCCCTGGCACAATTGCTAGAGCCTTAAGGAGCAGACCAAAATGAATGATTACAAAATTGGCCGAGTCGTCGGAGTTTCCGGAGAGCGCATTTTCATTTCCCTGACGGACTACTCAGACGGGGGAGACACCGAGGAGGGTGTTCCGCCAACAATGATCGTAAATCTGCCGGGCGACTCCGGACCGATACCCTTGCTGATTGGTCAACCCGGCACTTTTGTTTCGGTTGGACTCCCCTCGGGCCGACTCCTCGCAATGATTACGACAATCGACATGAAGGAGGGCTCCCCACTCCAATCAGAGTTGAAAAGTGCTGAAGCCGAGGGTGAGGCGATAATCGAAGAGCACAAGAGGGTCGTTTCCGCTGTTCCGGTGGGTACCTTAGATGCGGGCGGCACCTTCGAACGGGGGACCGATGTTCTGCCGACAGTGAACTCCTCGGCATTCGCGGTTCCACCAGCGACTATCGACAGTATTTATCGTCAATACGCTGACGGAAACTTCTCTCTTGGCCATTTGTCTTTAATCCCAGACCAACGCGCCAACATTAACTTGGACGCCTTCCTCTCCCGACACGGCGCAATTCTCGGCCAGACAGGCGGCGGCAAATCCTGGACGGTGGCTTCCTTCCTCCAGAAGATCGCTGCATTTCCCCAATCGACAGTGGTGCTGTTCGACCTGCACGGGGAATACGCCTCCGCTTTCGGAGACGAGGCAGACGTGATCTCCGGAGCCGATATAGAGTTGCCCTATTGGCTGATGAACAGTGAGGAACTGCTCGGGTTAATGGTTGATCGTAGCGAGTCAGCAGCTCCCAATCAGATCGCAAAGTTCAAGGAGCTGCTTCAGGCGGCGAAGGACAGACATCCAGAAAATCAGACGCTCGGACTTGATCGCATCACGATCGACACGCCTGTTTATTTCGATTTTTCGGAAATCCTCAATGAGTTCCGAAGATTGGATACTCAAATGGTTGAAGGTCAGCGCGGCGAGCGCCAAGGGCCGCTGTTCGGACAGTTCACTCGTCTTTTGATGCGAGTCGGTTCGAGATTAAACGACCGGCGTTACGATCTTATTTTCCACCCTCAGACATATGCGACAAGCGCATCCATGGAAGATCTGTTTCGGCGACTTCTTGGGGCAACTGAGGCCGACAGAAAGAAGGTCGTCATCATTGATCTGAGTCCGGTCCCTTTTGATGTTCGAAATTCGGTGATTTCACTGATTCTCAGATGCCTCTTCGATTTTGCTTACTGGTATCGGAGAGTTAACGGAACTTCCTATCCGATTGCAGTCTTTGCCGATGAGGCGCACATTTACCTGAACGATAGCGATTCGGATTCCCGATCATCGAGAGAGTCAGCTGAGCGTATCGCGAAGGAAGGCCGTAAATATGGGATCAGCCTCACCGTCATTAGCCAAAGGCCGCGAGAGGTCTCAGCCACAATCCTTTCACAATGTAATTCGTTCTTGTGCCTTCGACTTTCGAATCCTGACGATCAGAGTTACGTGAGAAACCTATTGCCAGATTCGGTGCGAGGAATCACGAGCATGTTTTCCACCCTTAGAAGGGGAGAAGGAATCTTACTTGGCGACTCGGTGATGATGCCCACCCGGATACGAATCGATCCGCCGAACCCTACTCCGCAGAGCGAGGATACTTCTTTCTACGCTACGTGGAATGAAGAACCAGAGGAAGTCGACGTTGCTAGTGTCCTCGATGCATGGCGGCGGCAAGCAGTACCAGATGCATAGCGAGTAAGAAACAAATGCCTACACCCGGAGAACACAAAACCGTCCAAACCCGGATCCATGATCAATGAAGAATTACGAATGAGAAATCAGGAATGAAGGCAGAGAATCCTAATTCCTGATTCAACCCGCGCTACGCCGAAGCCGAGGGCGCGTTGCTCGGGCAGTTCCGCCATCTCCACACCGACATCTACGACAACCGGGGCGAGCGCATTAGATAAGAAGTATATATCGCAATATATTGCGACTAAGTGTGATTAATATCATTATATCGCCATTAATTGCGACTTGACAAAAGAACATTATCAAGATATATATCGCAATAACTGACGACATATGGCAATTAAACCGACATATTCGCAATATATTACGACTATGAGAATCACTGGCTTACTTACGGATGATGCCGTGCTGGCCGAATTGGGCGCACGGATTGCCGGTCGTCGGGTTGAATTGCAGTTGACCCAGGCGGTCGTGGCCGAACAGGCAGGTATCGCCAAGCGCACCCTCGAGCGCATGGAGGCAGGGCAAACCTCGCAGTTGGGCACTCTGGTTCGTGTGCTGCGGGTGCTGGACGCCGCATCGGGGCTGGATAGCCTGATTCCGGAGTCCGGGCCCAGACCGATGGATTTGTTGAAGCAAAAGGGCAAGGTCCGGCAACGGGCTTCGGGGCGCCGGGCTGAGAAAGAATCAGCCAAACCATGGCGCTGGGATGAGAAGCCATGAGCACGCTTGCCGAAGTCAGGCTGTGGGGCAAAACCATCGGCGCGGTCTCCCTGCAGGATGGGGAGGACGTCGCCAGCTTCGAATACGATGCGGTGTTTGCGCAAAGCGGCATTCAGGTTGCGCCGATCGTGATGCCGCTTTCCCGGCGCGTGTACCGCTTCCCCGAGCTTTCCCGCCCGACTTTTCACGGGCTGCCCGGTCTGCTGGCCGACTCGCTGCCCGACAGATTCGGCAACGCGCTGATTGATGCCTGGCTGGCAACGCAGGGGCGGCAAGCGGATTCCTTCAACGCTGTTGAGCGGCTTTGCTATACCGGTGAACGCGGCATGGGTGCGCTGGAATTTGCCCCCGTCACCGGCCCCAGGGCAAAGCAGACCACACACATTGAAGTCAGCCAGTTGGTTGAGCTTGCATCGGAGATATTGACCCACCGGAATAACCTGCAGGCGACATTTGCAGCTGAAGGCAGGGAAGATGCGCTGAGGGATATTCTGCGCGTGGGCACATCCGCCGGTGGCGCGAGGGCGAAGGCGGTCATCGCATGGAACCCGAAAACCAATGAAGTGCGGTCTGGCCAGGTCAAGGCCGGCAAGGGATTTGAATACTGGCTGCTGAAATTTGACGGCGTCAGCGGCAACAAGGATAAGGAACTGGAAGACCCGAAAGGCTACGGGGTGATCGAGTATGCGTATTACCTGATGGCGCTTGATTGTGGCATTGATATCAGTGAGTGCCGGCTGTTTAAAGAGAATGGCCGGTCGCATTTCATGACGCGCCGCTTTGATCGTATTGCTGCCGGTGAAAAACTTCACATGCAGTCACTCAGTGCCCTGGCGCACTACGATTTCAATATGGCAGGCGCTTATAGCTACGAGCAGGCCTTGCTGGCGATGCGGCAACTGCAGTTGCCCATGCAGGCTATCGAGCAACAGTTCCGGCGCATGGCGTTTAACATCGTGGCTCGCAATCAGGATGACCACGTGAAGAATATTGCCTTCCTGATGAATCAATCCGGTGAGTGGTCGCTATCGCCAGCCTTTGATATGACCTACAGCTTTAATCCTTCGGGTGCGTGGACGGCAAGTCATCAAATGACGATGAATGGAAAACGCGACAATTTCACGCTGGATGACTTCAATGCCTGCGCAAAGACTGCTTCGATGAAACGGGGGCGCGCCGCGAAAATCATTGCCGAGGTGCAGGCGACGGTATCGAAATGGAAGTCGTTTGCAGAAGAGGCAGGCGTGCCTGATGTCGTGCGCGAAAAAATTCAGCGCACGTTGCATGTGAAAATTAGCAATTAAGAATCTTGCGCGCCACTTAAAGTGGCGCAATAATTGTATTGCGCCATATAAATACCTTTTTGTGGCGCATTATTCCTATCGCGCCACAACGGGGAGATTATGCCTAAGCTAGTCCCACAAGCCGAACTCGATGCCGTTTTACAAGCGGTTGCCCGATTTCCAAAGGGGGCGGCTATCGAGGATATCGGCGGCGCGATCGAGCTTAAGTTGCCGCGCCGTACCTTGCAGCGCCGATTGGCGCTGCTGGTCGAACAGAAACGGCTGACCATCGAAGGTCGTGCTCGCGGTAGTCGCTATCGGTTGCCTGCCATCTCCGGCGAGGCGCACATCATCCTTCCCGCGATCACGCTGGAGGCGCGTGGCGAGGTCTACATCCCAACCTCCCCCGAGGGGGAGGCTATCAAGCAGGCCGTCCGCCAGCCGATCCAGAACCGCCGACCGGTCGGATACAACCGGGGGTTCCTCGATGCGTACCGGCCCAATGACAGCTTTTATCTGACGCCGGAAATCCGGCAGCAGCTTTGCGAACTGGGCCGCTCGCCGGACGGTCAGCGTCCGGCCGGGACTTATGCGCGGCAAGTTTACAGTCGTTTGCTGATCGATCTGTCCTGGAACTCCAGCCGTCTGGAGGGCAACACCTACTCGCTGCTCGAAACGGAACGCCTGCTGGAATTGGGCGAGGCCGCTGAGGGCAAGGATGCCCGTGAAGCGCAGATGATCCTGAACCACAAGGCGGCCATCGATCTCCTGGTCGAACAGGCCACCGAAGTCGGCTTTAACCGTTACACCATCCTCAATCTGCATGCCTTGCTGTCGGACAACCTGCTTGCCGATTCTCAGGCATGCGGACGCCTGCGCTCCATTCCGGTGGCCATCGCCGGGACGGTATTTCATCCGTTGGAAGTGCCGCAAATGATTGAGGAATGCTTTCAACGCGTCCTTGACACTGCCGCGGCGATTACCGATCCGTTCGAGCAGGCTTTCTTTGCCATGGTGCACCTGCCGTATTTACAACCGTTCGAGGATGTGAACAAACGCGTTTCTCGCCTCGCTGCGAATCTGCCGCTTATCCGCGAAAACCTGAGCCCATTGTCGTTCGTGGACGTGCCCGAGCGGGCCTATATCGACGGAACCCTCGGGGTTTACGAACTGAATCGCATCGAGTTGCTGCGCGACGTGTTTGTGTGGGCCTATGAGCGGTCGTGCGCGCGCTACGCGGCGGTGCGCCAGTCATTGGGGGAACCGGATCCCTTTCTTCTGCGCTATCGCGCGCTGGTGACCGATGCTGTCTCCAAGATCGTTGATAGGGGTATGGACAAGAAGCTTGCCACCGCTTTCATCAGGCGTCGCGCGTCCGAAAACGTACCGCAGGAGGATCAGGCGCGATTCATCGAGGTGGTGGAAACGGCAGCAATGAACCTTCACGAGGGGAACATTGCCCGCTACCGCTTGCGGCCGTCGCAATACCAGAAGTGGAAAGAAACGTGGCGTTGATTCGCATTTTTACTGGGAAAATAAATGTCTAAACCCGGCGAACACAAAACCGTTCAGGCGCGGATCCTCGAATACGCCGAGGCCATCGGCTGGACGCGTGTGTCCCGCGAGGAAGCCGAGCAGCGGCGCGGGTTTGATCCGGAAGCCCCGCCCCCCGACCGCGCCAAAAACCGCTCGCTCTTCTTCGACGACCGGCTCGATACCAAAGTGCGGGAATTCAACCCGCGTTACGCCGAAGCAGAGGGCGCCTTGCTCGGACAGTTCCGCCATCTCCACACCGACATCTACGGCAACCGGGAATTCGTCGAGCACCTGCGCAACCAGGGCAAGTTCTTCGATCACGAAGAGAAGCGCGAGCGCGACCTGATCCTGATCGATTACGACGACCCGACGCGCAACGTTTACGAAGTCACCGAGGAGTGGGCTTTCCACAACGGTCATTATGGAACACGGGAGGATGTGGTCTTTCTGATCAACGGTATCCCGGTGCTGGTGATCGAATGCAAGAACGCCAACAAGGACGAGGCGATTGCCCTGGGGGTGGACCAGATCCGCCGTTACCACCGCGAGACGCCCGAGCTGTTCGTGTCGCAACAGTTATTTACCGCCACCGACGCCATCGGCTTTTCCTACGGGGTGAGCTGGAACACGGTGCGGCGGAATATCTTCAACTGGAAGGATGAGGAAGTCGGCAAGCTGGAGGCCAAGGTGAAAAGCTTCTGCGCCATCCCGCAGGTACTCGCCTTCCTGAAGGACTACATCGTCTTTGCCGAGAAAGACGAGGAACTCAACAAATACATCCTGCGCCAGCACCAGACCGGCGCGGTGGAGGTAGCCGTCAGCCGCGCACTCGATCCCAAGCGCACGCGCGGCCTCGTCTGGCACACGCAGGGCAGCGGCAAGACCTTCACCATGATCAAGGCGGCGGAGCGGCTCTTCCTCGCGCGCGAGGCGGACAAGCCGACCGTGCTGCTGATGATCGACCGCAACGAGCTGGAAGACCAGATGCTGAAGAACCTCGCCGCGCTCGGCCTGGGCAATCTGGAGCATGCCAGCAGCATCGCCCGGCTCAACAAGCTGCTGCGCGACGACTACCGCGGCATCATCGTGACGATGATCCACAAGTTCCGCGATATGCCGGCGGACTTGAACAAGCGCTCGAACATCTACGTCCTGATCGACGAAGCCCACCGCACCACTGGCGGCGACCTCGGCAACTTCCTGATGGCCGGTCTACCGAATGCGACCTTCATCGGCTTCACCGGCACCCCGGTGGACAAAACAGTGTATGGCAAGGGCACCTTCAAGACCTTCGGCTGCGAGGACGACCAGGGCTACCTGCACAAGTATTCCATCGCGGACAGCATCGAGGATGGCACCACGCTGCCGCTCTACTACCAGCTCGCCCCGAATGAAATGCTGGTGCCGCACGAGACGCTGGACAAGGAGTTTCTCTCCCTCGCCGAAGCCGAGGGCGTGGCCGACATCGAGGAACTAAACAAGATCCTCGAACGGGCGGTGAACCTGAAGAACTTCCTCAAAGGAAAAGACCGGATTCAGGCAGTGGCGCAATTCGTCGCGGAGCATTACCGCGGGAATGTTGAGCCGCTCGGCTACAAGGCATTCCTTGTCGGTGTCGACCGCGAAGCCTGCGCGCATTACAAGCATGCGCTCGACAAGTTTCTGCCTCCCGAGTATTCAGAAGTTGTTTACACCGGCAGCAACAACGACTCCAAGCTGCTGAAGGAATTCCACCTCGACCCGAAGAAGGAGCGGCAGATCCGCAAGAGCTTCGGCAAGCTCGACCAGATGCCGAAAATTCTCATCGTCACCGAGAAACTGCTCACCGGCTTCGACGCGCCCGTACTCTACGCCATGTATCTCGACAAGCCGATGCGCGATCACACGCTGCTCCAGGCCATCGCCCGGGTGAACCGACCTTACGAGAACGAGGCGCAGGAGATGGTGAAGCCCCACGGCTTCGTTCTGGATTTCGTGGGCATCTTCGACAAGCTCGAGAAGGCACTCGCCTTCGACAGCGACGAGATCAACGCCATCGTCAAGGACCTGAAGCTGCTGAAGGTGCTGTTCAAGAACAAGATGGAGTCCAAGGCGCCGGAATATCTCGGTCTGATCGAGCGCAACTTCAACGACAAGGACGTCGACACCCTGATCGAGCACTTCCGCGACCCCGAGCGGCGGAAGGATCTCTTCAAGGAGTACAAGGAGATCGAGATGCTCTACGAGATTATCTCGCCCGATGCCTTCCTGCGTCCGTTCATTGGCGACTATGGAACGCTATCGGCGATCTACCAGATCGTCCGGAAGGCCTACACCAGGACCGTGATGGTCGACCGCGAGTTTCAGGCCAAGACCAACCATCTGGTACAGCAGCAGGTCGGCAGTTATGGCGTGGGCGGTCTGGGGGAGATTGTCGCGATCGATGGCAACACCATCGAGCTGATCAAAAACAAGAGCGGCGGGGATGGCACAAAAGTCATCAACCTGATCAAAAGCATTGAAAAACTGGCTGAGGAAAACAGCGATGACCCTTACCTCATCGCCATGGCGGAACGTGCGAGGGCGGTGCAGGAGAGTTTCGAGGAGCGCCAGACCAGCACTGCCGAGGCCCTGGCCGAATTGCTGCGTGAAGTGGAAGGCAATGAAACGCGGAAGAAGGAACAGGCCGAAAAGTCTTTCGATGGCCTGACCTATTTTGTCTACCGCAGCCTGCTGGACGCGAAGATTGAGAACGCCGAAGCTGTCAGCCGGAAGATTCGCCACGCCTTCACCGAGTTTCCGAACTGGAAATGCAGCGAAAACGCTCTACGTGAACTCCGCAAAAAAGTAACCTTCGCCATCTTTGCGGAAACTGACGACCTGGACCGGGTGACGGCGATGGTGGATGCGTTGTTTACGCTGCTGGAAAAGGCGGATCGGATTTAGCGCAATGAAGGCAATCGATCACAAAGGCCAGTTCAAACAGCGCGTCCGGCTATGGGCCGACAAGCTGGACGTAAAGATTGTCTGGTTGGGTGTGCGGCCGATGAGGAACAAATGGGCATCGTGTTCTACCGCAGGCCATTTGAATTTCAGCGACGAACTGCCTGCCCTGAAATCCGAGCTGTGGGACTACGTGATCGTCCACGAGCTGCTCCACTTCTCTGTTCCCAACCACGGAAAACTTTGGAAAAGTCTGATGCGCGCGCATCTGGGCGAATATGAAGCACATGAAGGCGAGTTAAAGCGGATCGCGGGCAACAAGGCGCCGCAGCGTACGCGCTGAGGCACGCAGCTGAACCTATCGTTGAATGACCACTTCGGAGCAAGCCTCAGGACGACTATGGGTACGAAGCGGAAATCGACTGGAAAATCCTGACCGTCTGCAAAGGCCGATGACCCGGCATCCGCCTCGAATTTTTAAACGGCGGCTCAACTCATGATAGCCGACTGTCATGACGTTGAAGGCTGGCGGCTCTTGTGGGTCGAACTGAGACCATCAAACCGCACCCATAGCCCTTTGCTGCCAGCCCAAATCCGAATTTCCACCCATTAGGCCTTAGCACCCATTGCCGCCGCCGGGTCGCCCCGTTAAGGTTGTAGTTCTTTCCACGGCTGGAATTCCCATGTCGAATCAATCCCGCATCCTTGAACTGCGCCAGGCGTTGTCGCGCGTCATTGTCGGCCAGGCCGGCCTGCTCGACCGGCTGGTGATCGGCCTGCTGGCTGATGGCCATGTGCTGGTGGAGGGGCTGCCGGGGCTGGCCAAGACGACGGCGGTGAAGACGCTGGCGGCGGCCATTCACGGCAGTTTTCGGCGCATTCAGTTCACGCCGGATCTGTTGCCGGGCGATCTGACCGGCACCGATGTGTATCACGAGGGCCAGTTCGAATTCATCGAGGGGCCGCTGTTTCACGAAATCATCCTCGCCGACGAAATCAACCGCGCGCCGGCCAAGGTGCAGGCGGCGCTGCTGGAAGCGATGCAGGAGCACCAGATTACGGTGGGCGGGGTGACGCGTCCGCTGCCGCCGCTGTTCATGGTGATGGCGACGCAGAATCCGCTGGAGCAGGCGGGCACCTATCCGCTGCCGGAAGCGCAGCTGGACCGCTTTTTGTTGCATGTGTCGCTGGATTACCCGAACCACGCGGAAGAGCTGGATATTTTGCGGCGCGATCGCGCGCAGCCGGCACTGGCCGGACGCATGCCGCTGCCGGCCGTGATCGATGCGGCGACGGTGCTGGCGGCGCGCGAGGAGGTGCGGCAGGTGCATGTGGCCGACGCGGTGGAGGCCTATATCGTGGCCTTGGTGCGCGCCACCCGCGCCCCCGGCGAATGGCGCGCCGACTGGGCGCAGGCGGTGGAGGTGGGCGCCAGCCCGCGCGCCTCGCTTGCGCTGTTGCACGCGTCATCCGCCGCGGCCTATCTGCGCGGACGCAATTTCGTGACGCCGGACGATGTGCGCGAACTCGCCGCCGATTGTCTGCGCCATCGCATCACCCTGAGTCTCGACGCGCGCCTGCAAAAACTCAGCCGCGATGCCTTTATCGCCGGATTGATCGAGGCGGTGCCGGCGCCGTGATGCTGGCGCGAATCAAACAGTGGGTACGTGCAGGCGCGCAGCCGGATACGCCCGATGGGTCGATCCACGCGCCGCTGATTTCAGCGACCGGGATTGCTGCGCTGGCGGCACAGGCCAGCCTGCTGGCGCGGTTGCCGGTGCGCGAGGTGCACGATCACCATGCCGGCGACTGGGCGTCGCGCTGGCTCGGGCGCGGGCTGGATTTCGAGGAGTCGCGCCTGTACAGCCCGGGCGACGATACCCGCGACATGGACTGGCGCACCACCGCGCGCACCGGCCGCCCGCATCTCAAAATCTACCGCGAAGAGCGCCAGCCTGCGGTGCATCTGGTGGTGGATCGCGGCGCAACGATGCGCTTCGGCACGCGCCGCCGGCTCAAGGTTACGCAGGCGGCGCGGGTGGCGGCGATCCTGACCTTTGCCGCCACCGGGCAAAACGGCGTGGTCGGCGCCACGCTGTGGGCGCGCGAGGACGACACGCTGCCGGCGCGCCATGGCCGGCTGGCGGCGCTTGCTTTGATCGAGCAGGCGGGGGCGCCGTGTCCGCCGCTTACCGACCCTGCGCCCACCGACGCGTTGCGCCAGACCGATCGCCTCGCCCTGCTGGAAGCAAGCCTGCCGCGCGGCGCACGGCTGGTGCTGATCGGCGATTTCGCCTGGCTCGATGCCGGGCACGAACCGGCGCTGGCGCGGCTGGCGGCGCGTTTCGATGTCTGGGCGATCCAGATCGTCGATGCCGCGGAACGCGCGATACCGGCGATGGGCCTGGTGCGTTTTCACGACATGGCCCACCACCAGAACGTGTGGCTGGATACCGCGCAGAGCAGCGTACGCGACGCCTGCCAGGCGGCGTTTGGCCGCCGGCTCGACGCGCAGGCGGCCAGCCTGGCGCGTGCCGGCATCCATCATCAACGTATCGCAAGCGAGGCCGACGATCTGGTCGCGCTGTTGGCGCATGGCTGATCCGCGCAGCGAACTGGCGGACATCATCGTGCCGCTCGCGCCGGCGATGGCGGCGCAACCGGGCGGAGTGGCGTTGTGGGTGTGGGCCGCTGGGTTGTTGGCTGTGGCCGGTGTGGCGCTGGTGATGTGGCAATGGCGTCGGCGTCGTTTTGTACGCGGCCTGCGGGCAATCGCTGCCGCGGTCGCCCGGCAGCAGGGCACGCCGGCTGAGCTTTCTCATCTGCTCGACACCTGGGCGCGAGCCCGGTTCAAATTGGCCCGGCTGGACGCGGCGCAGTGCCAGCAAGGCCTCGATGCGGACGTCTGGGCGGCTTGGGTGAATGCGCTCACGCAACTCCGGTTTGCGCCGGCCCCGCCCAGCGGCATGGCCGATCTGGCAGCCTTGTGCGCGACGGCGCGCAACTGGAAACGCGATGCTTGAACTGGCGCAACCCCTTTGGTTGATGTTGCTGCTGCCCGTGGCCGGCTGGGTCTGGCTGGCCTGGCGGCGTACGCAAGGCGAGGCGCCTGCCGTCATCCTCAATCACCCGGCCTTGCCCCTGGCCGAGGTGGGGCGATTGCACGCGCCCAGTCTGCGCTTGCCGGTCGTGCTGCGCGGGGTGGCGATGGCTTTGATCGTGCTGGCGCTGGCGCAGCCGCGCGAAATGGGCGACTGGATCACGCCGCCGCCGGAAGGGCGCGACATGGTGTTGCTGATCGATACCTCGCTCACCATGAGCATCCGCGACTTTAAGCAGGCCGGGCGCGAAGTCGAACGCATGAGCGTGCTGAAGGACACCTTGTCGCGCTTCATCGAGGGACGCACAGGCGACCGTTTCGGCGTCATCGTGTTCGGCAGCGAAGTGGCGACGCTGACGCCGCCGACGTTTGACCGCACGCACGCCCTCGCCCAGATTCAGCGTCTGCAGGTTGGCATGGCCGGGCCGGATACGGCGCTGGGCGATGCGCTGGGCATGGCGTTGAAGCAGGTGCAAACGCGCCGCCTGCGTCCGGCCATCATTCTGGTGAGCGATGGCGCGGATAACAATGCAGGCGCGCTCACGCCCGCCGAATCCCTCGCGGTGGCGCGCCAGGCCGGGGTGGCGATCCACACCCTGCAATTCGGCAGCGATCCGTTTGCTGCAGGCCGGGCCGCAAGCCTTGGATTTAAATCGGATGACCCCGAACCGCAACCGGATCTGGCCGACTTGTCGCGCCTGACTCATGGGCAGCATTTCGCCATCGGCAGTGCGGACGATGCCACGCGCGTGATCCGTGCCATCGACCAGCTCGAACCGACGCTCTCGAAGCCCGCGCAGCACCGTCAGGTGCGCGAGTGGTACTGGGTGTTGCTCGCGCTGGCCGCCGCCGCACTGGCCGGCGCGCGCGGGCTCAGCTTGAGGCACACGGCATGATTCTGGAAACGGCAATTCATTCACCACAGAGACACAGAGGCACAGAGGAAACAATGCGTCTGCGGGTTTTGCCCGCTCACCCAATGGGTCTGAGACTGCAATGTCTCAACGGCTTGTTTTTCCTCTGTGTTCTCTGTGTCTCTGTGGTTCAACTGCTTTTTTTAGAATGATGGATGCGCTGCTGAATCTGCATTGGCGCGAACCGCTGTGGCTGGGGCTGGCGGCGGTGCCGCTGGTGTTTGCCTGGTGGCGACGGCGGCGGCGCGCCCGTTTGTTGCGCTACGCCGACGCCGCGTTGCTGCCATGGGCGGCGAGCCTCCCCGGCGCGGGGCCATCGCCGAAGCTGCGCGGTTGGGCGCTGTTGTCAAATCTGCGCAGTTGGGCGCATGGCCTGGCCTGGCTGCTGCTCGCGCTGGCGGCGGCCGGCCCGCGCACGCCGCTGGAGTTGCGCGATGGTGAGGCCACGCCGCGTCATTTGTTGACCGTGATGGTCGCACTCGACGTGTCCGCTTCGATGCAGGCCACCGACATCGTTCCAAACCGGCTCACACGCGCGCGACTCGAACTGCTCGACTGGTTGCCGCGCCTGCAAGGCGAGCGCGTGGGGCTGATTGTCTATGCCGGTGAGGCCGGGCTGCTGTTGCCGCCGACCGACGATGCGGCACTCTTGCAACGCTCGATCGGACAAGCCGACCCGCGCCTGATCGAAGCGCAGGGCAGCAATCTGGCCGCCGCGCTCGATCTGGCGCGCGCGCAGTTGGAAGCTGCACCCGGCAAGGCCCGTGCGGTGCTGCTGGTGACCGATGCCGAATCCGGCAGCGCAGATGCGGCGGCAGAGCACGCGATACAGGCACTGCGCAAAGCTGGCTTGCCGTTGTTTGTTCTGGGGGTGGGCAGCGAAGCGGGTGCGCCGGTGCCGCTGCCGGAAGGCGGTTTCGCCGAGCAGGACGGCGTGCAGGTGCAAAGCCGTATGGTTGTTGCGCCATACCGTCAGTGGGCGCAAACATCGGGCGGGCGCTTTGCCGAAGTGAGCGACGGCGATGCGGATTGGACCGCGTTGCACGATCGGGGCATCGCGTCCCTGCCGGGCGACCCGCTTGCGGCGGGCGGGTCGGCTGCCTGGAACGAACGCTATGCCTGGTTTCTGGCACCTGCGCTGGCACTGTTCATGGCGGCTTCCTTGCCGCGCCGCGTGGTCGCCATCGTGGCGCTGGTAGGGTGGGTCGGCGCTCTGACGCCTTCGTCTGCATGGGCCAACGAGGCTGCTGCCTGGCAGGCGTGGCAACAAAAACAATACGGCAGCGCACAAACGCTTTACACGCAGGTTGGCGGTTACGCCGGCCAGATGGGCGCGGGCGCGTCGGCATGGCGACTGGCCGATTATGCCGTCGCAGCGCAACACTTTGGCGCGGCCTTGTTGCTGGCGGCCAATGATAGCCAGCGCGCCGACGCGCTTTATAACCTGGGCAATGCGCATTACGGTCGGGGGCAATATGCCATTGCGGTCGAGGCCTACGAAGCGGTGTTGCGGTTGCGCCCCAAGGATGCGAAAGCGCAAACCAATCTGGGGTGGGCCAAACAGCGTCTGCGCCGTCAGCCGGCCGAAACGCCGATGCAAAGCGATCTGCGCGGACGGCGGGGCATGCTGGCCGAAGGCCAGATTGCGCTGGATGGCGAACCGGGTTGGCACCGTGAAGACGCGCAGTCCGATCCGACAGGCGTGCAGCTTGACCGGCAAGCGCAAGCCGCAACGGGTGCGCGTGCGCCGACCGGCATGGGGGCCAGACAAACCGTCACGGTCAATTCGCGTCTGGCCATATCGGGCCTGAAAAAGCTGGACCGGCTGGAAGATCGCCCGGATGCCATGCTGAAAAACCTGCTGAAGCAGGATGCACATCATGACAACACGGAGCGGCCACCATGGTGAGAAAACTGTTGTCCATGGCGCTGCTGGCGAACGGTATGGCCCATGCCGCCTCGCTCACTGCCCAGCTGGACAAATCCGCCATCACGCTGGGCGAACCCGTGAGCCTGTCGATTCAGGCAAAGGGCCTGAGCCTGGACATGCTGAACATCACGCCGCTGACAGCCAGTTTCGACGTATCTTCACGCACCTTGAGTCGGGGGACGGACAGCGAAACGCTGGTGCTGACCCTGTACCCGCGCGCAACCGGCGCGCTCATGGTGCCGCCGCTTCAATTGCAAACCTTGCGTACCGCTGCGCAGGCCTTGAAGGTGGTCGACGGCAGTGACACCGTGCCGCGCGTGACGGCAATCTGGGTTATGGACCACGTGGCGCCGTGGGTGAATCAGCCGATCCGTCTGACGCTGGCCATTTGCGACGATGGCAGCCTGCAATGGCAGCGTCCCGGTTTGCCAATTTCCAGCGGGCGCCTGCTGCGTGTCTTGGGCGAAGAGGAGGGTGAAGGTAAACGTGGAGATGAACCCTGTACCCTGCACCAGTTTCACTGGTCACTTATCGCCACGCAAGGGGGAGCGGCGGTGCTGGAGGTGCCCATGCTGAACGCCACCCACTTCGGTCAGCCGCTGCGCTTTCCGGGTCCGTCGTTAAATTACCGGGCCCAGGCCCTGCCCCCATGGTTGCCCAAGCTCGCGCCGCCCGTGGCACCCAAGGTGTTGGCTGTGCCTTTGCCCACGCGCTGGCCGTTGAACCGCCCCCTTAACTGGCGCTTTCAGGTTACGGGGGGCTACAGCGTGGAAGGCCTGAGGTCGCTGCTCGAATTGCAACTCCGCGACACGCCGGACCTGGGTATCTATCCTTCGCTGATCGAGGCCGTCTCGCTGGACGATCCCGCTTCGCCGCTATCGCGCTATGACGTCACCTTGTTTTTTCAACCCCGCAAGCGTGGGGTATTGAGCCTGCCTGTTTTACGGTTGCCGTGGTACGACACCATACGCGGTCAATTGATGGGCACTGAGCTGAAGGCAAACACGCTGACCGTATTCAATCCGCGCTGGAAGTGGGCGGCATACCTTGTCGGCGGTGGGCTGGGCGCGCTCTTGCTAGGCATCCTGATCTGGAACATGCAGCAGGCGATTCGCTGGCGAATGGCACGCCGGCGCGGGTTGAGCCGTATCCGGCAGGCAGAGACGGTTGAAGCGCTGGCCCATGCGGTGAGACAGTTCTCATTATCGGGCCTGCCCGTTGCGCCCAGTCTGGGCGCGTGGAAACAGCGCCTGCAACAGGAAGGGATGAGGTGTCCTGTGGACGAGGCCGTTTCCCGGCTTGCGCAATGCCAGTTTGGGCAGCGGCGGGTTGAACTCAGCGAATTGAAGCAGGCCTTGTTGCAGGCCCTGGCGCGAACTCGTCCCAGGCGCAGGGCGGGCGATCAATCCGGGTGAGCGGGCAGAACGGCAGACGTAACAAGGGGGCTTGCGCCCCCTTGTTACGTTCTGTGGATTGCGGTAAAGCGATATTGCCTAGGATACGACGCCGTCGTAATCCGCGATTCCCGGATTGGATTTACCCACCCCCACGATCTTTGGCGTATTGAGCTTTAGACCCTTGATCACTTTTTTGTCGCGCAGGTAACTGGCGACGACGTCCCAAATGGGTTCGCCGGTTGCGCCTTCTGCCACCGGGGCCCAGCCTGCGACCTTGTAGATTTTTTTGGCGTCGACCGGTTTGCCTTTGATGGTCATGCTGCTGATTCGCTTGCCGATCTTCTGGTTGGGGGCAACGGTGTATTCGATGCCGCCCACGCGTACCATGTCGCCCCCCTGCTGGTAATACGGGTCGGTGTTGAACAGGTTGTCGCAGACGTCTTCCATGATGGTCTTGATGGTTTCGCCGGTCATGTTGGTCAGCGTGGTCTGCGGATAGGTGATCGCCGTCTGGTCCATCAGGCGCTCCATGGTGATGGGATCGCCCGGAAGCAGCGTGGTGCCCCAGCGGAAGCCGGGTGAGAACGCCGCATCGGCGCCCTTGACTTCCATCATCGCATCGACCAGCAGTTGATCCCAGGTGCCATTGAAGTTGCCGCGACGGTAAAGGAAATCGTCGGTGACCGCCAGCTTTTCGTTGAGCTTGGATTCGTAGGGCGCGCGAACTGCCTTGATGTACGCGTTCATTGCCGGGTCGGCAGGCAACAGATTGGAGAACACGGGCAACAAGCGGTACTTGAAGCTGGCGACACGGTTGCCCTTGACTTCGAAATCCATCACGCCGAGGAACTTGCCGTTCGAGCCGGCGTTGGTGACCAGCGTAATGCCTTTTGCATTTTTGACCTGCACCGGTTGCGGCACACCGTCATGGGTGTGTCCGCCAAAGATCGCATCAATGCCCGTTACCCGGGTGGCCATCTTGAGGTCCACATCCATTCCGTTGTGGGACAGCACGATCACGACCTTGGCGCCTTTGGCGCGCGCGTCGTTGACCCATTTCTGCATGCTGTCGTCACGGATGCCGAAACTCCAGTCGGGCACCATGTGGCGCGGGTTGGCGATGGGGGTATAGGGGAAGGCCTGGCCGATCACGGCAACCTTGATCCCGTTCATTTCCTTCATGGTGTAGGGCTTGAACACCTGATCCCCGAAGTCATTGGTGATGATGTTCTGCGCGACGAAATCGATATTGGCCTTTTTGAAATCCTTGTTGACGATTTCCACCACCCGGTCGGCACCGAAGGTCGATTCCCAGTGGGGGGTCATGACATCGACGCCCAGCTTGATGCAGGCATCCACCATATCCTGCGCATTGGTCCACAGGGAGGTAGCCGAGCCCTGCCAGGTATCGCCGCCGTCAAGCAGCAGGGCACCAGGGCGCTGTGCGCGCATTTTGTCGACCAGCGTTTTCAGGTGGGCAAAGCCGCCGACCTTGCCATAGACCTTGGCGGCTTCCGTAAAGTCGAGATAAGTAAATGCATGTGCTTCGGCGCTGCCCGGCTTGATGCCAAAGCGCTTGAGCAGATCCTGGCCCACGATATGAGGGGCTTTGCCCAGCGCCTGGCCTATGCCCAAATTGACATTCGGTTCGCGGAACCATACCGGCAGCAATTGGGCATGACAGTCGGTGAAATGCAGAAACGATACATTGCCGTGACGGGGCACATCGTAAAAGTTGGCGGGAGCGACTCCTGCCAGTGCGGACTTGCTGTCCAGGGCCATGCCGGACGCTGCAGCGACAGCCAGTAATTGCAAAAACTCACGGCGGTTCATGTGCATGTGTTTCTCCTCGAGATGCCAGTGTATGTATTGAAACGTGTAATGCTATTGTCGCCCGACCTGTAAAGTCGGTAAATAGTAGCTCCAGCCCATATTTACGTGGGCAAAATGCAATGTAATGAAAAAGCCCGGGGCAACCGGGCTTTTTCTTACAGCAGCTCGCAAATTTGCGTAATCGCTTATTTACGGAATACCGAAGCTTTCAAAGGCAACCCATTGGACATCGCGGAGTGGAAGTACTCCAGGTTATTCAGGGTTTCGCTGTCCGCCGGAGGCGAAACAGCACGCACTGATTTCAGACAACCCTGATAGCGCTTTTGCAGCGTCACCAGGTTGTCACCACCACGGAACACCGGCCAATGGACGGTATGACCGATGGCGGGCGAGATGAGCTCGGAACGCAGTCGATTACCACCGTTCTGGACGTGGCAGCTGGCACAGGCAAAGTTGAGTTGGCCCTTGCGGCTGTAGAAGGTTTTCTTGCCATCTTCATACGCAGCGGTGGCCTTGGGGCCTTCAACCTTGACGTTGGCCAGCATGCCATCGGACAGGGTGCGCATGTAAGCCATCAGCAGACCCATGGTCTTCGCGTCGTCGACCTTGTAGGCTTGTTCGCCGTTGGCGACCCGACAGTCGTTGATGACGTTGTCCAATGTCACGACCTTACCCTTGGCTTGGTCGAATTTGGGGTAGTGGCCCGCAATATTCTTGCCACCATTGGGCATGCATTGCGCATAGGTCTTGCCGCTTTTCAAGGGGGTTTCCCACATCTTGCGGCCTTTTTCAATCTCGGATTCATAAGGCGGGAATTCCATGATTGCGTCGTACTGGGCTTTGCTGTCATCGTCAAATGCCAGTGCGCCGTAAACGTAGTCTTCCAGTTTTACATTGGGGTATTTGGTAGTGTAGTACTTGATCAGTTCCTGCCTGTCAGACTCGGGTGATGCGTGTGCTGTGGCAGCACCGAATGCAATGCCCAAACCAGCCATGCCTGTCAGCAGTTTCGTAATGATTTTTTGTTTCATGCCGTCCTCCAGAAACCTGATGAATAAAGCGGGAACGGGGCCAGAAGCCCCGTTCTCTTAGTTCCCGTCTTAGCCGATTGTGGCTTCAGCGGTGTTCTTGTCGCCTTTGTTGTCTGTCCAGTTGACAACAATCTTGTCACCCGCTTTGGGACCTTTAACCTTGAAGCCCAGGTAGGGGTTCTTGGAGATGCCGCCGCTCAAGCTCCCATCCAGAACCTTGGTTCCGTTGACGCTTGCAGTCACATCGGTGATGTAATGCGCGGGGACCAGTTGTCCGGTTTTGGAGTCCTTGCGCAGACCGGTTTCCATGGTGTGGTTCATAAGCACTTTGACATCGGCAACATCGCCGGCCATCGTGGCACGGATACGCATCGGTTCAGCCATTTGGCTATCCTTTCCTAAAATTTAATCAATTCAAAATCGCTGTGCAAAGCCGTGGGCGAATTAGCCGCCGCAGCCGCCGATCGTAACCTTGACTTCCTTGGCGGAAGTGTAGGTTTTGCCACCGGCTGTGACAACGGCGCGAACCAGCGAGGTTTGACCCATTTTGATCCGGGTGGAGATGAAGCCCTGGGCGCCATTCGACAGGTCAAAGTCTGCAACCAGCGGGGTTGCATTCTTTTCGGCGACGATGGCGATCGAGGTCGTGCCAGCAATGCTGCTGGTCACTTCCACCGGCACCACGGCACCGTTTTCTGCGATGTCAGGCGCTTTAATGGTGATGTCCTTGGAGTCGGCAGCACCGGAGGCGCCCATGCCCTTCAGTGCGTCTCCAACATTTTTGGCTTCATAGGCGCTGCGCGGTGCGCCGGCCAGGGCCGAGGTGGGCTTCAACAGGCCAGCAGCTACAGCCACGGCCACGGTACCAGCGCCAGCAGCGCTTTTAAGTACATTTCTACGAAGTGCGTTCATGGGCATGTCTCCTTAGCTTGAACAATTACAACGGGGTTTACAGACTGTAAACAAAGTCTGTGATCTTATCGATTTCTTTATCCGACAACACGCCATGCTTGCCGAAGGGGATCATGGTGGAAGCCGGATTGGCAACGGTCGCATCCCAGATCTGGGCGCGTAACTTGGCCTTGTCCGGGTAGCGTGCGCTCATTGCGATCAGGGGTGGGCCATACGAGCCGGCGGACTCCGCATCGGGCTGGGTCGGCATGGCGTGACATGCCAGGCAGTTGCCTTTGGAGCGGTTAAACGCGAGATCCTTACCGGTGACTTCTTTTTTGGCACCTGCTTCCTGTGCCAGAACGCTTCCCGACAGCATGATGGCGCTGATCGCGCAGGCGGTTGCTACCGCTACCTGATGCAATTTTCGCATTGTCATCCTCCTATTATTTGACGTCGTGATGAAAGCATTCTCTGTTTGGCTTCCCTTCAGAAAATGCTATCCAGTGATGGATGAGGCGTAGCATAGTGGAATTAGTTTTTGTCACGCAAGGCCAAACGGGAGTTTTTAGGTCTAAGTAAACAGGGTAAATTGTTACCAGCCGCGCCCCATATGGGCTTAGGCTTGGGTAATTCACCTTTTCTTCTGCGCTTTCTCGATCTCTTGCCACTCGCGCCGGCGCGCTTCTGCCGCCGACATCTCGTGGAAGCTGCCGTCGCCCGCCTTGATTCCCAGCGTGATTTGCTCGATGGCCGCAACCAGATTGCCGGCCAATGCCGTTGCCTCGGCCTGCGCGCGATGGCTCAGCAAACGATGCCCCAGCTGGGCATGGGCCTGCGCTGCCAGGTGCCACAGGCGGCGGTCCAGCGGATAAAGTCGCTGTTGCTTGTCAATCTGTACCAAAGCATCCTGACTGCGCGGGGCCGCAAGCAGCGCACTGATATAGCCGTACTGCAAGGGCCGATAGCCGGGATAAATGCTGCTACCGCTTTGATAGCGCTGCAAGGCGAGCGTCTGATTGCCTGAAGCCAGGGCCGTGTAGGCAAACAACTGCTGGATCATGGGGCTGTTGCTGTTCTTGAGGGCAAGAAGTTTTTGTGCTTCAGCTTCGGCCTCCCTGTACTGCCGGGCGCGCAGCAGTGCTGTTACCAGACCGTAGCGCGCGGCGGCTTCAATGCTGTAGCGCTTTTCCTTCAACGTGGTGCGCTGGGCCATGACCGCATCGGCGGGGTTGTTTTCCTGGGCCCGCAAGCGCGCGCGCACCAGGTGAAAATCAAGGCTGTCCTGGACCTGTAGATAGGGCGCGGATTCGCCGCGGGATTCCATGTCGGCGATGCGTTCAGTCGTGAGCGGGTGGGTGCGCAGATAGGCCGGGGCGCTGTTGTCGTAAAAGCGGCTGGCCCGTTGCAAACGGCTAAAAAACCCGCTCATTCCGCGCGGATCGAAATGGGCGCGCGTGAGCATTTCATAGCCCAGCCGGTCTGCTTCGCGCTCGTAATCGCGACTGAAATTGAGTTGATTCTGGATGGAGTAAGCCTGGGTGGAGGCAATGGCCGCGCCCGCCAGATTGGGGTTGGACCGCGAGGCCAGCAGCGCCAGCGCCAGCGCCGCCATGGTGGGCCAATAGCTCTGGTTTTGCGACGCAATCATGCGCGCAATATGGTCCTGGGTGACGTGCGAGATTTCATGTGCAATCACGCTTGCCAACTCGGATTCGCTTTGTGCCGCCAGCAGAAGTCCGGTGTGAACCCCGATATTGCCGCCTGGCATGGCAAACGCATTGATACTGGGGTCGTTGACGACAAAGAAGGTGAATTCGCGCTGGTTGCGTGAGCTCACCGAAACCAGCTTGTAGCCGAGTTGATTCAGATAGGTCTCAATTTCGGGGTCGTTCAGATAGCGCGGGTCGGCGTAGACGTCGCGCATGATGGTGCGCCCCAGCGTCTGCTCCTCCTGATCGGAAAAATATTGACGCGATACTTCACCCAGATCGGGCAACTCGGCAGCCACAACGGGCTGAATGGCGAGAGACAACGCAAGCAATGTGCGTAACATCAGCAGGCAGGAAGAGGCGTGGACAGCGGCATTTCGATTACGATGGCACATTATCGACAAGGTTCCTGAAGATGAGCGAATTCACCCATTTTGACGAAAGTGGCCGCGCAGTCATGGTCGACGTGGCCGGCAAGGACGATACCCGGCGCGTTGCGGTGGCAAGCGGCCGAATCGTGATGTTACCCGATACGCTGCAACGCATTGTGGGCGGGCAGGCCGCCAAAGGCGATGTGCTGGGGATTGCGCGGATTGCGGCGATCCAGGCAACCAAGCGCGCTGCCGAACTGATCCCCTTGTGTCACCCGATCGCGCTGACCCGTGCCAGCGTCGCGTTCGAGCACGACACGGGCGCGTCGGCAATCACCTGCACGGTAACGGCCGAGACTGTGGGCAAGACCGGGGTCGAAATGGAGGCGTTGACCGGCGTCAGCGTCGCCCTGCTCACCATTTATGACATGTGCAAGGCGATCGACCGCGGCATGACGATGGGCGAGATCCGGTTACTGGAGAAGCAGGGCGGGCGCTCCGGGCATTGGCAGGCCGCCACTCATACCGGGGCCGCCTAGTCCAAGTGCACCTTGCGCGTTGACCGCGCTGCGGCAGACTATTGAGGTAGGAAATAACCGGGATCGTGTGTATGCGTGTTTTCAGGTTTTTGATATTGAGCGCGTGGGCGGCCGCATCCGGTGTGCATGCCGAGTTGCCCGACTATCAGGTTTTCCCGGCCAAGGGCACGCAGTTATTGCTCTGGGTGGCGTCCGAACGCGGGCGGGCCGAACCCGAAGTGCTGGCCGCGCGCAAGCTGGCCGACCTGGGCGTGGAAGTGTGGTCGCTCGATCCGCTGAGCGCCTATTTTTTGCCGCAGTTGTCGCGCAGCATGGATGCCATTCCGCCGCAGGAGATGGCGGAATGGCTGCGATCTGCATTAACAGGCGACCGGCGGGTGACGGTATATGCCGTTGCGCGGGCCGCCGTTCCGGTTTTGCGGGCGGCTGCGTTGCTCGACCCGGCCCAGCGCAAGCGGCTTGGCATGGTGTTGATGTATCCCAACCTGTATACGGTGGCGGAAGCGCTGGCAGCGCCTGACTATCTTGATCTCGGGACGCTGCACGGGTTGCGTGTGCGTGTACTGCAGCCGCGGCGCTCCGCAGCGACGCCCTGGTTGCCGGGCCTGGTGGGGCATTTGAAGGCGGCGGGCGCGAAGGTTGAGCCCGTGATTCTGGAAAACCTGCGCGAAGGGTATTGGATACGGGAAACGCCCACTGATTTTGAGGTGGGTGAAAGCCAGCGGATGGATGGGTTATTGTTGCGCGAATTAAAAGCATTGGAGCGAAAATGAAGCGATTGCTGGCAGGTCTGGCCTTGGGCCTGGGTTTAACGACGGGTGCGTACGCCGCCGGGTTTGAATCCCGTGCGGCCACGCCCGCGCCCGCATTGAAGGCGCGCGATATGAGCGGCGCGTCCAAAACCCTGGCGGACTACCGCGGCAAGGTGGTTGTGCTGAATTTCTGGGCGTCGTGGTGTCCGCCCTGTCTGCGTGAGATGCCGTCGATGGAGCGTCTGCGGGTGAAAATGAAGGGGCAGCCGCTTGAGATCGTGGCGCTGGCCAGTGCCGAAGGCCCGGATGATGTGAAGGCTTTTCTGTCGAAAATGCAACTGGGGTTTCCGATATTGCTCGATGCCGACGGCAGCAATACCCAACGCTGGAAAGTGTTTGCATTACCGACTTCTTTTTTACTGGATCGCCAGGGGCGGGTGCGCTATGTGCTGACCGGCCCCACCGAATGGGATGAAGGCGAAGCACTTAAAATCATCGAGGCGATGTTGGTAGAATCGTCTGGGGGCAAGAAATAACGCAGTTTGGGGATTTAACCCTTGAAAATGTAAGGGAATGTGCGTTACGCCCGCCCCGGGCTTTTCTGTGGTTTTGCTTGCCACGGCAGGCGCTTGAAGTGCAAAATAACGGTATATTCGAAACGTTTAATATATAGCATCCCCATGGTTATGCCGGCGCTGATAGTGCTGGCGCTGCTTCCTGTCGTCACCTAGTGTGTATATCCGGATAAGGAAAGCGCGGCGCATTTGATGCTGCCGTGTGGGGACCCATTTTGAGCCTAGAGACCGCATGAACGCCAAAATCAAACTCGAAAACCACGACGCACAGGAAATCAAGTACACCACCTGTTACATGTGCGCCTGCCGTTGCGGCATCAAGGTGACGCTGGAGGACAACAAGGTCCGCTTCATCCAGGGCAACCGCAACCACCCCACCAACCAGGGCGTGCTGTGCGCCAAGGGTTCGGCCGGCATCATGAAGCAGTATTCCACTGCCAAGCTGACCCAGCCGTTGATGCGCAAGCCGGGTACTGAGCGCGGCGAAGGCATTTACGAGCCGGTTTCCTGGGAGCAGGCACTCGACGTGCTGACCGATCGCCTGGAAGAAATCCGCGCGACCGACCCCTCGAAGTTGGCCTACTTCACTGGCCGCGATCAGATGCAGGCGCTGACCGGCCTGTGGGCGCAGCAGTTCGGCACCCCCAACTGGGCGGCGCACGGCGGTTTTTGTTCGGTCAACATGGCGGCGGCCGGCCTTTATTCCATCGGTTATTCGTTCTGGGAATTCGGCGCGCCCGATTGGGATTACGCCAAGTATTTCCTGATGTGGGGCGTGGCGGAAGACCATGCGTCCAACCCGATCAAGATCGGTCTGGAAAAACTCAAGCGTCAGGGCGGCAAGTTTGTCACCGTCAACCCGGTGCGCACCGGCTATTCGGCGATTGCCGACGAGTGGCTGCCGATCAAGCCGGGCATGGACGGCCTCCTGGCGATGTCGATGGTGCATGTGCTGCTGAAGCACGAAAAATTCGATTACGAGTTCCTGGTGCGTTACACCAATGCGTCCTGGCTGGTGGTGCAGACGCCGGGACAAAAAGGCGACGGCCTGTTCCTGCGCGATGAAAACGACCATCCGCTGATCTGGGATATCGAAAAAGAAGCCTTCAAGAATGGCATCGACGGCGACATCGCCCCCGCGCTGTTCGGCGAATTCGTGGCGCCCGATGGCCGTCGCGTCAAAACCGTGATGTCGATGATGGTCGAGCGCTATCTCGACGAGCGCTATGCGCCCGAAAACGTCGCGCTGGAGTGTGGCCTGCCGGCCGAAACCATCGAGCGCATCGCGCTGGAAATGGCGCACGTCGCGTTCAAGGAAACCATCGAGTTGCCGATCGAATGGACCGACGTGTGGGGTCGCAAGCACGACAAGGTGATCGGCCGTCCGGTGGCGATGTACGCGATGCGCGGCATCGCGGCGCACTCCAACGGCTTCCACTCCTGCCGCGCGATCCACATGATTCAGATGCTGCTGGGCGCGCTCGATTCGCCGGGCAACTTCCGCGCGCGCGCGCCGTATCCGAAGCCGATTCCGCCGCACCAGCTGCCGGAAAACAACATCGACATCATCAACGCGCCGAACACCCCGCTGTCGCGCCCGCCGCTCGGTTTTCCGACGCGTCCGGAAGACCTGGTTGTCGACGAGTTCGGCAACCCGTTGCGCATCGACAAGGCCTATTCGTGGGAAGTGCCGATTGCTTCGCACGGCATGATGCATATGGTGATCACCAATGCGGTCAACCACGATCCCTACGCGATCGACACGCTGATGCTGTTCATGGCCAACATGGCATGGAACTCCACCATGAACACGGCAAACGTGCAGGACATGCTGCGCGCCAAGGACCCCGACGAACCCGGCGAATACAAGATTCCGTTCCTGGTGGTGATCGATGCGTTCCATTCGGAGATGACCAACTTCGCTGACCTGATCCTGCCGGATACGACCTACCTTGAGCGCTACGACACGATTTCAATGCTGGACCGCCCGATTTCCGAACCGGATGCGGCCGCCGACGCCATCCGCCACCCACTGATCAAGATCGACCGCGACGTGCGACCGTGGCAGGAAGTGATGGTTGAACTGGCTTCGCGCCTGAAATTCCCCGCGTTCACCAAACCGGACGGCGAGCGCAAGTTCACGGGCTATACCGATTTCATCGTCAACTACGAGCGTTCGCCCGGCATCGGCTTCCTCGCCGGCTGGCGCGGCAAGGACGGCACCAAATCGCTGAAGGGTGAGCCGAACCCGAAGCAGTGGGAAAAGTACATCGAGAACCAGAGTTTCTTCACCCATCACTGGCCCGATAACCAGAAGTACATGCGTTTCGCCAATAAGGATTATCTGGACGTGGCGGCGGACGTGGGTTTCGTCGGCAAGGTCGAGCCCATCATCATGCAGTTCTACTCCGAGCCGCTGCAGAAGTTCCGCCTCGCCGGACAAGGGCTGTACGACGGCCCGCAGCCGAACAACCAGGTCGACCGCGAACGTCTGGTGAAATATTTCGACCCGCTGCCGATGTGGTACGAGCCGCTGGAACAGCAACGTGTTGACAATGACGAGTACCCCTTCTTCGCGCTGACCCAGCGCCCGATGTTCATGTACCACTCGTGGGATTCGCAGAACGTGTGGCTGCGGCAGATCATGGCGCAGAACTACCTCTATATGAATGCCCGCAAGGCAGTTGAAATGGGCATCAAGGACTTCGACTGGGTTTGGGTTGAGTCGCACAACGGCAAGATTCGCTGCCAGGTCAAGACCATGGAAGGCACGCAGGAGAACACCGTCTGGACCTGGAACGCCATCGGCAAGCAGAAGGGCGCGTGGGGGCTGAAGGAGAACGCTTCCGAAGCCACCAAGGGCTTTCTGCTGAACCACCTCATTTCGGAATTGCTGCCGGAAAAGGCCGGCGAGCGCCGCGTCACCAACTCCGATCCGGTGACCGGCCAGGCTGCGTGGTTCGACTTGAAGGTGAAGATTTCGAAGGCCGCGCCAGGCGAAACCGGTTCATGGCCCCAGTTCGACGCGCTGAAAAAACTGCCGGGCGACGACTATGAGCGTCCCGATGTGTTGCGCTACGACGTGCGCAGCCACGAAAAGAACTGAATCGCAGCGTCAAGCCGCACCTAAGATAATTAAGCGAGTAAAACTATGAGACTTGGATTGGTCATCGACCTGGATGTGTGTGTGGGCTGCCATGCCTGCGCTATCGCCTGCAAGGAATGGAATGCCTCCGGCACCATCGGCCCGCTGTCCGACTACGACCCCTACGGCGCGGAGCCGTCGGGCGTGTGGTTCAACCGGATTCGTCATTATGAAATGGACGAATATCCAAACAACAAGACCATCAACTTCCCCATGTCGTGCATGCACTGCGAGGACGCCGACTGCGTCACCGTATGCCCCACCGGCGCCTCATACAAGCGCCCCGAAGATGGCATCGTGCTGATCGACCAGGACAAGTGCATGGGCTGCAACTACTGCTCGTGGGCCTGTCCTTACGGCGCGCGCGAACTCGACCGCTCCAGCGGCACGATGAAGAAATGCACGCTGTGCGTCGATCGCATTTATGACCAGAACCTGCCGGTCGAAGAGCGCCAGCCGTCATGCGTGCTGACCTGTCCGGCGCATGCCCGGATGTTCGGCGACTTCGACGATCCCGATTCGGCAGTGTCACGCACCGTGCGCGAGCGCAGCGGATACGGCCTGATGCCCGAACTCAACTACAACCCGACCAACCAGTACTTGCCGCCGCGCAGCAAGCCGGTGATTCCGGTCGAGTCGAAACCCAAAGGCGGCTTGAAAGAAAGTATCAAGCAGTTTGCCAACAAGCTGGTCCGGCGCTAAGCGCGCGACCGATCATCTGCGCCAGGAGTATCCATGCATCCCGCTTTCTCAGTTATTTTCTTTACCGTCGCATCAGGGGCGGGCTTTGGCCTGTTCTCGCTGCTGTTTATCGCCGACGTGTTCAAGCTCGGCGGCGGCTTCACCGCGGAGCAACTGGTCATTGGCGGTGTCATCGCCCTGGCCCTGATCGTGTTCGGCCTGCTGTCATCCACGTTTCACCTTGCCAACCCTAAAAATGCCTGGCGCGCGTTCAGTCGCTTCCGTACTTCGTGGCTGTCGCGTGAAGGCGTGTTTGCGGTGGTGTTCATGCCGCTGGCATTGATTTATCTGGCCAGTATCTGGTTCGATGCGCCGGCATGGCTGCGGGATGGCAGCGGGTTTCTTGCCGCCATTCTGGCCTGGATTACTGTCTTTTCGACCGGGATGATTTACGCCTGCCTGAAAACCATCCGCCAGTGGAACTCCCCCCTGGTGCCTGCCAATTACCTGGCTTTAGGCTACGCGAGCGGCAGTCTGCTGCTGCTGCTGGGCGCCGTGGTGGCCGGACTTGACACGCTCCCCTATATCGCGATGTCGGCCCTGATTGTGTCCATTGCGGCGGTGCTGAAAGCCATCTATTACTTCTGGATTGCCAGTCCGGGGCTTTCACCCACGATCAACACGGCAACCGGGCTGACGCGCGCCAAGGTAAAACTGCTGGATACCGGCCATACGCATGGCACGTTCCTGACGCAGGAATTCGGTTTTCAGATTGCACGCCAGAAGGCGGGCCTGCTCAAGGTGATTGTTTTTGCCTTGGGGTTTGTGGTTCCTGGGCTGATGCTGGTATGGGTATTCGAGCAGCAAGGCGGGCAGTGGGCCGCGATTGTCGCTGTGGTCGCCGGTATGGCGGGGACTGCAATTGAGCGCTGGCTGTTTTTTGCAGAGGCGCGCCATGTGGTCAACCTCTATCACGGTGCCCAACGCTGCTGAGCGTTTGAGGCCGGCTTGGTTTATCGCGCTGTTTAACGTATATTAGAGAACTCTAATTTCTCCATTGCAGGAGTTGTCGTCTATGTTTGGATTATCAGGTTTCAAGGAAATCGAACCCGGGTACGTTGAGGAACTCGCCACCAAGGGTGCCCATCTTATCGATGTACGGACTGAAGCCGAGGTGGCGCAGGGCGTAATCGATGGGGCCATCCATATTCCGTTGCATTTGCTCCCGCTACGCACCGATGATATTCCGCTGGATACCCCGGTAGTGATCTATTGCCGCTCGGGCGCACGCTCTGCACAAGCCTGCGCCTTCATGGCCTCCAAGGGGTATACGAATATGCATAATCTGGCCGGCGGGATCATTGCGTGGGCGCGTTCCGGCAATACGCTTACCCAACCCGGCTGAAATTGGGCGCAAGCTCGCTACAAATACAGTACTTTCATTCTGTTACGGTGCAATTTCGGTTGCAATGCCTACGCTTTCGGTTTATGGTACCGCAGCTTTTTTAGTATATTAATGTAAGGAGAATAGTATGGAATTTGAAAAAGAACTTGATGCGCGCGGACTGAATTGCCCACTACCGATCTTGCGTGCAAAAAAAGCACTGGCTGAAGTCGGGAGCGGACAAGTATTGAAAATCCTGTCGACCGACCCGGGATCCGTCAAGGATTTTGCGGCTTTTGCCAAGCAGACAGGCAATGAATTGCTGTCTACAGCAGAGGCGGGCGGCGAGTTTACTTTTTTCATGAAGAAAAAGTAAATCGGCTCAGCAAAACCAGCGCCGTTCGTTCTTGGAACCTGAATGCCCAAGAACACACGGCGCTGTTTTTTTTAACTGAACAGGAGATAGCGCATGGATACCAAGAAAATGGCCATTATCGCCACCAAAGGCACACTGGACTGGGCTTATCCCCCGTTCATCCTGGCCTCCACGGCGGCAGCCCTGGGATATGAAACCCAGATTTTTTTCACTTTCTACGGCCTGCAACTGGTCCGCAAAGACCTGTCGGTCCTGAAGGTCAGCCCCTTGGGCAATCCCGGCATGCCAATGAAAATGCCGTTTGGCCCCAAGTGGTTCAAGAGTATCAACTGGAACATGCCGAATGCCATCCAGGCGGTGATCCCGGGTTACGAAAGTGTTGCCACTGCGCTGATGAAGCAGACCATTTCCAACAATGGTGTGGCTACCATCCCTGACTTGCGTGAGTTGTGCCAGGAAGCCGAAGTCAAGTTCATTGCCTGCCAGATGACGGTTGAACTGTTTGGCTTTGAGCACTCCGATTTCATCGATGGCCTGGAGTACGGCGGCGCTGCCACTTTCTTTGAATTTGCCGGCGAAACCGATATTTGCCTGTTCATTTAAACAACGCACTGACCGTCTTGAAAGGCCGCCTCGTACGGCCTTTTTTTATGGCCGTCGATTACAGGAGTGTGACATTCGTACCACAGTTGTGCGAGCGCACCCCCGCCTCGGACTATATCTTCTTGTTTAAGCGCAAGGCTAGGCGTAGCCTTCAGGCCAAGTCATATAATAAGGCTTATGAGTTGTATTTTTGCCCACTTGGAGGAGTTTTGATGAAATTCACACGTATATTCGTTTGCATGGCGCTGGCCGGCATGGCTGGAAGTGCCTATGCAACCAATGGTTATTTTTCACACGGTTATGGCATGAAAGCGAAGGGCATGGGCGGTGCAGCCACCGCCAGCGCTGACGACGCCTTTGGCGGCGCCAATAACCCGGCTTCAATGGCATTTGCAGGCAGCCGGCTGGATCTGGGCGCGGATTTGTTCAGCCCGCGACGCGAAGCCAGTCGTACCGGTCTGGGTACACTGGACGGAACGGTGGACAGTGACAGCAAATATTTCCTGATTCCCGAGTTTGGCTACAATCGCATGGTCAGCAATGATCTGGCACTGGGTATCACGGTTTACGGCAATGGCGGCATGAATACAGACTACGCTGGTAACCAGATCAACTGCGGCGCAGGCCCGGCCACGGCTAACCTGCTTTGTGGCTCGGGAAAGCTGGGCGTGGATTTGATGCAACTGATCGTTGCGCCTACTGCCGCATTCAAGATTGCGCCGAATCATTCGCTGGGTGTGTCGCCTTTGATTGGCTATCAGCGCTTCAAGGCAGAAGGCCTGCAGGCATTTGCCACCTCCACGGCCTCCTCTGACCCTGGCAACGTCACTAACCGCGGCTACGATGATGCCTTTGGTTATGGTGTACGGATTGGTTACATGGGAAAAATCACGCCCACGGTGACCATCGGCGCCGCCTATGCTTCGAAGATGAAATTCGACGAGTTCGGTAAATATGCCGGTCTGTTCGCCGAGCAGGGAAACTTTGACATCCCCGAAAACTACAACCTTGGCCTAGCCTGGCAGGCCACACCGCAGGTGAAGTTTGCGGTTGACTATCAGCGCATCAATTACAGCGGCGTGAATTCGATCAGCAATTCCAGCCAGGTTCAGGCACAGCTCGGCAGCGACAATGGCCCCGGTTTTGGTTGGTCGGATATTGACGTCTGGAAGCTGGGTGTGGAATATAAATACAGCCAGAAGATGACCTTTCGCGCCGGATATAACCATGGTGAAAATCCCATTGTCTCGAGTGACGTGACATTTAACATTCTGGCGCCGGGCGTGGTCAAGGATCACATGACGTTGGGCATGACGCATACCTTTGCATCGGGTAATGAGCTGACCATGACCTACATGCATGCTTTCAAGAACGATGTTTCGGGAACTTCGTTGTTTGGACCCGGGACCGAAAAAATCGAGATGTACCAGAACTCGCTGGGCGTCCAGTACAGCTGGAAAATGTAAATGTAACGAGCAATGGGCGGGATAAAGCCGGGGCCTTGGGCCCCGGCTTTTTTTATGGCCCTGTATTTGATTTATAGCCCCGGCTCGACGAATGCCATTGGAGCCGGCGCAGGGAGGCTCTGCGGCGTGCCATCTGGGCTGGCCGTTCCCGTCAGTCTAGCCGGGCATGTTGCGCGGCCAGTTTCTCCAGCATGGCGGCAAAATCGGTCAACCGGGCCCGTTCCTGCGCTACTACCGCGGCGGGGGCTTTGTCCACGAAGTTGGCATTGCCGAGCTTGCTGTGCAAAAAATCAAAGAAAAATCAAAGGGTCAGGCCTTGTCTTTTGCCAATCTGCCATTAGCATTCCTCGCTGCCACTTGGACCCCAAAGCAGAGGGCGGCCTGTGTAGCCCAACATCCCCCCGCATGACTACGCTACCGGCAAGCGCAGATCGCGGGCGGCACGTGGTTGAAACGGGGGACGCTGCTAACGATCAGTCCAGCCGCGCGTGCTGCGCTTCCAACTTCTGCAGCATGGCGGCAAAGTCGGCCAGTCGCGCCTGCTCCTGCTGCACCACGGCGGCGGGGGCGCGGTCGACGAAGCTGGCGTTGCCTAGTTTGCCTTGCGCTTTGGTCATCTCGCCTTTGATCCGGGCGATTTCCTTGGCCAGTCGGGCGCGTTCTTCGTCCTTGTTGATTTCCACCACCATCATCAGCCGCATGTCGCCGACCAGGGCGACCGGGGCGTCGGCGTCGGCAAGCGTGGTGACGGCGCTGACGTCGGAGAGCCTGCCGAGTGCGCTGATGTAGGGCGCCAGCGCGTTGATCACGGCGGCGTCGCCCTCGATCACCAGCGGCACGCGTAGGGCGGGTGACAGGCTCATTTCGCTGCGCAGGGTGCGGCAGGCGTTGACCAGTTCTTTCAGGGTCTGAATGCGCGCGACGCTGTCGGGGTGAAGCTGGCCTGCATCGGCCTGCGGGTAGGGCGCGAGCATGATGCTGTCGCCGCCATCGCCGGAGGGCGATGCCATAGAAGCAGCGCCGGCGAGCGGGGCGACCTTCTGCCACAGTTCTTCAGTGATGAAGGGGATGATGGGGTGGGCGAGGCGCAGGGTGGTTTCGAGCACGCTGGCGAGGGTGCGGCGGGTGGCGCGTTGCTGCTCGGGCGTACCGGTGTTGAGTTGCACCTTGGCGAGTTCCAGATACCAGTCGCAGTATTCGTCCCACACGAATTCGTAGACGGCGCGCGCGGCCTGGTCGAAACGGTAGGCCTTGAATGCCGCATGCACTTCTGCGGTGGCCTGTTGCAGGCGCGAAGCAATCCAGCGGTCGGCGTCGGAAAAGTCCATCGGCTGACTGGCGTCCTGGCCGCAGTCGTGGCCTTCCAGATTCATCAGCGCGAAGCGGGTGGCGTTCCACAGCTTGTTGCAGAAATTGCGGTAGCCTTCGGCGCGCTGCAGGTCGAACTTGATGTCGCGGCCGTGGGTGGCGAGGCTGGCGAAGGTGAAGCGCAGCGCATCGGTGCCGAACGCGGCGATGCCTTCCGGGAATTCGCGGCGGGTGCGTTTTTCGATGCCGGGCGCTTTGCGGGGGTCCATCAGGCCGGTGGTGCGCTTGGCGACCAGCGCGTCGACCGCGATGCCGTCGATGAGGTCGATCGGGTCGAGGACATTGCCCTTGGACTTGCTCATCTTCTGGCCTTCGGAGTCGCGCACCAGCCCGGTTACATAGACTTCATGGAACGGGATCTTGCCGGTGAGATGCTTGGACATCATCACCATGCGCGCGACCCAGAAGAAAATGATGTCGAAACCGGTGACCAGCACCGAGGTCGGCAGATAGCGCTCCAGCTCGGGCGTCTGCTCGGGCCAGCCGAGGGTGGAAAACGGCCACAGTGCGCTCGAAAACCAGGTGTCGAGCACATCTTCATCCTGCGTCAGTTCGCGTCCGCTGGCCTGTTTGCGGGCATCGGCTTCATCGTAGGCCACGTAGTAGTTGCCTTCGGCGTCGTACCAGGCGGGGATGCGGTGGCCCCACCACAGCTGGCGCGACAAACACCAGTCCTGGATGTTCTCCAGCCACTGGCGATAGGTGGTGGTCCAGTTTTCCGGCACGAACTTGAGCTCGCCGCTATCGACCGCCTCCAGGCCTTGCCTGGCCAGGCCTTCCATGCTCATGAACCACTGGTCGGTGAGCATCGGCTCGATCGCGGCGTGGGTGCGGTCGCCGCGCGGGATCATGAGCTTGTGCGGCTTGGCGGAGACGAGTTGGCCGCTTTCCTGCAAGGCGTCGAGCAGTTTCTGCCGTGCTTCGTAGCGATCCAGGCCCTGGTATTCGGTGGGGCAGAGGTCGTTCATTTTGGCGTCGAGCGTGAGCACGCTGATCGCTACCAGCTTGTGGCGCTGACCGACCTGCCAGTCGTTGAAATCGTGCGCCGGGGTGATCTTGACCACGCCAGTGCCGAATTCGCGGTCGACATAGTCGTCGGCGATGATCGGGATGCTGCGCTCGGCGATCGGCAGGCGTACGGTCTTGCCGACGAGATGGCGATAGCGCTCGTCTTCGGGATGAACGGCCAGCGCGGTGTCGCCGAGCAGGGTTTCGGGACGGGTGGTGGCGACGGTCAGCGAGCCGGAACCGTCTTCCAGCGGGTAGCTGATTTCCCAGATGAAGCCTTCTTCTTCGGTGCTGACGACTTCGAGGTCGGATACTGCTGTGCCGAGGACCGGGTCCCAGTTCACCAGGCGTTTGCCGCGGTAGATCAAGCCTTCGCGATACAGCCTGACGAAGACTTCGGTGACCGATTTAGACAGGCCATCGTCCATGGTGAAACGCTCGCGGCTCCAGTCGGGACTGGTACCGAGCCGACGCATTTGTTGCGTAATGCTAGACCCCGAATGTTCTTTCCAGTCCCAGACCTTTTCCAGAAATTTTTCGCGGCCAAGCGCGTGGCGCGAGACGCCTTGGGCTTCGAGCTGGCGCTCCACCACGATCTGGGTGGCGATGCCGGCATGGTCGGTGCCCGGCTGCCACAGGGTGTTGTCGCCCGTCATGCGGTGATAGCGGACCAGCGCGTCCATCAGGGTGTGCTGGAAGGCGTGGCCCATGTGCAGCGTGCCGGTGACGTTGGGCGGCGGCAGCATGATGCAGTAGGCGGGGGCTTCGGCGTTATTCCCGCAAGGGGACTCCGATCCACTACGGGCTGAAGCCCGTGTGGAGTCGTATGCCCCGGCTTTAAAGTAGCCGGCGCTTTCCCATTGGGCGTACCAGCGCTTTTCGATGTCAGCGGGTTCGAAGGATTTGGCGAGTTCCATGGCGAGCGGGCAAAGGCGGGATTATCCCAAAAAACCCTGGGACACGTCCCAAAAAAACCCCGATCAGGACCAGAAAAAGCCGGAAACAAGTTCGGTGCAGCGGCAGGCGGCTGCCTGTGCAGGGGGACCGCGGCGCTCAGGCCGCCGGGTCACGCGGGTGTTTGAGTTTTTCGGCAATCGCCTCGCGCACGATTTCGCGCACGTTGACATCCATCTGGCTGAGTAATGTGGCTACGGTCTGGTCGATGTTTTTGCGCAGTTCGGACGCGACCTGTTTTTCCATCGCTTCGGACAATCGGGGGGCCAGTTCGGTCATGAGCTGCTCGGCCAGCGTAGTGTCCATGACGGGCGCTGCCGTAACGTCGGTCTGCGGAGCGGATTCGCCAACCGGTGGGAGGGGCGCTGCGGGCGCAACCGGCGGGGGCGTGCCGCGTTCAATCACCTGCGTTAAAACCGGCAGCCAGGCATTGGGTGGTGCGGCTGGTCGGGCCGTCTGTGGCGGCTGCGATAACGCGGTCCCGGGCACCGATGGTACAGGCTGCACCCGGCTGTCACCGTCGCCGCGATGTTTTTTCAATAACGCATCCATTTTGCTCAGTATCGGCGCATCGCTCATTGAGGCCTCCTTATCCGGTGTGCTCACGCATATCGTGCGATTGCAACGCATAGCCGCGTGACTGGTAAAAGCGATAGCGCGCGCGACCCTGCTCACGACCCGCATCGGTCTGGTCGATAATTTCGACCACGCGTTCAAACCGGGCAAAAGCCGGGGGCTCCGTTGGGTGCAGATTGATCATGACGTCCGCTCTGGACAAGGCGTTGGGGTTTGCACCGATCAAAACCGGGGTCTCGCCCGCCAGCGGGTCGATGTCGCGGCAGTGCGGCACAAAACCCAGCGCCGGCGTGGTCCACAGCAGACGGTCTATGGTATCGGCGACGGCCGCATCCGGCGCGTAAATCATCACCTGTTTGCCCTGGCTGTGCGCCTTGCCGGCAACACGACGGGCAACGTCAAGCGGATTGTCGGCAAAAGTGTAGAAAATGATCTCGGTCATTGCATGTCTGCTTCAGTGGAAATCCTGTCCTCTGCGGGCTGTCGACAGCAGGGCTCGTGCAGCGTGCGAGGCCGGACGGGTACGGCGGCACACGCCCGCGTCGGCCTTCATCCGGTGTGGACTTCAAGCGTGGCATGCCTTCTACTGAGACAGGCTCCGGGCCGTTCGATTCAGCAGGAAGTGCACCAGTAGCGAAACCGGCCGGCCGGTCGACCCTTTGTCACGCCCGCCTTTCCACGCCGTGCCCGCAATGTCCAGATGGGCCCAGTGGTATTTTCTGGCAAAGCGCCACAGGAAACAGGCTGCAGTGATCGAACCACCCGGACGGCCGCCGATATTGGCCATGTCGGCCAGACTGCTTTTGAGCTGGTCCTGATAATCATCCCACAGCGGCATGCGCCATACGCGATCCCAGGCGTGATCTGCGGCATGCTCGATCTCGCGCGCCAGCGGGTCATGATTGCTGAAAAGCGCACTCGGGTGGGCGCCCAGGGCGATTACGCAGGCCCCCGTCAGGGTGGCCAGGTCAATCACCACGTCGGGGTCGAAATGCCCGGCGTAAGTCAGTGCGTCGCAGAGTATCAGCCGGCCTTCCGCATCCGTATTGAGAATCTCGATGGTTTTTCCGGACATCGAAGTGACAATGTCCCCCGGCTTGTTGGCCTTGGCATCGGGCATGTTTTCGCAGGCGGGGATGAGGCCAACCACATTGAGCGGCAACCCCAGTTCGCCGATGGCCTGGAATGTGCCAATGACCGCGCCGCCGCCGCTCATGTCGTAGTTCATTTCATCCATTTCGCCTGCCGGCTTGAGGGAGATGCCGCCGGCATCGAAGGTGACCGCCTTGCCCACAAGCACCACCGCCTTTTCGCCCTTGGCGCCGCCCTCGTGCTTGAGGACGATAAACCGGGGTGGCTTGTCGCTGCCTTTGCCGACCGAGAGGAAAGCGCCCATGCCGAGCTTTTCGCAAGCCGCATAGTCCAGTATTTCGCAGCCAAAGCCATGGGTTTTGGCCACGCTTTGCGCCTGGCTGGCCAGATAGTCGGGCGTGCAGACATTGGAGGGGGTATTGCCGAGCGTCTTGGCAAGATTGATGCCATGCGCAATGGCCAAGCCCCGTGTCAGGCCGACCTCGCCATATTTCAGTTCCCCGCGTCGCGAGACGGCAAAAATCACGCGCTTGAGCGGCCGACGTGCTTCGCTCGGCTTGCTTTTCATGTGATCGAAACGATACAGCGCATCATGTGCGGCGATCACAGCCTGCTCGATATTCCAGGTGACGTCGCGCTTTTTGACCGGGATTTCAGTCAGTGTGATGGCCGCTTCCATCGAACCGGTGTCGCGCAGGGTTTTGATTGCGCAGGCGATGGCGTCGCGATAGGCCTTTTCGTGGAAGTCGCGCTCCTTGCCCAATCCGATCAGCAGGATGCGATCCGCAAGTATATTGGGTACCTTGTGCAGCAGCAGGGTACTGCCTGCCTTGCCTTCCATATCCCCGCCACGCAGGATATCCGAAAGGTAGCCATCGCTGGCCCGGTCGATATCGGTTGCCGGGGCTGACAGCTTGCGGTTATCAAACACGCCCACCACCACACAGGCGGTACGCTGCTTTTCGGGCGCACCGCTTTTTATGCTAAATTCGAGATCGATTTCCTTGTTTTCCATGTCTGTGCTCAAAAAAATACGAATTGTCGTTCGAGTGATTATTGGCGCAGGCAAGCATACTTGTCAAAACGCCCGCCTTGGCGTGTACCCTTTCCCCCGGATAGTGCCATGCTTTATCGCCGTGCGTTAACCCGCGAGATGGGCCTGGCAACAGGCGCTGTGCTCACGGTGCTGATTGCGATTGCCTTGGTGATCCTGTTCATTCGATTGCTGGGTGATGTGGCGCGCGGCGAATTGGCCAATGAAGCGGTATTTGCTTTTCTCGGCTTCTCGTTGCTGTATTTCCTGCCGGTGTTGATGACCATCGCGCTATTTGCCGGGGTGTTGCTGCCTTTATCGCGAATGTGGCGCGACAGCGAGATGGTGATCTGGATAAATGCAGGCTTGTCGCTGACCCAGTGGGTGCGGCCCGTGCTGTCTTTCGCCGGGCCATTTTCGTTGGTGATTTTGCTGCTTTCGCTGGCACTCAATCCGTGGGCCCAAACAAAAAAAGCCGAATACCGGCAGGACTTGCGCAGCCGCAGCGAAAGTTCGCTGATTGCCCCCGGCCTGTTTGCGGAGTCCAGCGCGGGACAGCGCGTCTATTACGTGGAGTCGCTGAACCCGCTGACAGGTACCGTGCGCAATGTCTTCATGCAGTCGCGTATCGATGGCCAACTCGGCCTTGTGGCGGCGCGGGAAGGCAGCCATACGGAAATGCCTGATGGCTCGCGCTACCTGGTTTTCAAGAACGGACGACGCTATGAAGGCATCCCCGGTCAGCTCGATTACCGGGTGGTGCAATTTGAACGTTACTGGATGCGGCTGGATCCGGTCCCAACCACGGCGAGCGAAACAGGGGTGCGTCAGGCACAGGTTACCCAGCTGGTCCACGACAGCTCGCCGCAGGCGCGCGCCGAATTGCTGTGGCGGCTGGGCGTGCCGCTGAGCGCGCTGATCCTTGCTGTCATGGCGATTCCGCTGAGCTTCGTTAATACCCGCGCACGCCGCTCGTACGGACTGGTGTCCGCGCTGCTGCTGTATTTTATCTATAACAACCTGCTGTCGTTGACCCAGGCGTCTGTCGCACAGGGTCACCTGAATCCCTGGCTGGGCATGGCATCCTCACATGTGGTGATGCTGCTGGCGGTATTTGCCCTGTTTTACCTGCGTACGCGACTGCGCGCGCCCCGCTGGAGACGTGCATGAAATTGCTTGCACGCTATTTGTCCGCGCAGGTGCTGATCGCATCGGGATTCGTGCTGCTCGCCCTGTTGATGCTGTTTGCTTTTTTTGATGTGATCCAGGAACTGGGCAGTCTGGGACGTAACAATTATGGCCTGGGTCAGGCTGCGGTTGTGGTGCTGCTCAATATCCCCGGCCACCTCTATGAAATCCTGCCGGTGGCCGCCTTGATCGGTACGCTGTTTGCCGTGTCGCGTCTGGTGGGCAACTCGGAATACGCCGTCATGCGGGTGTCCGGATTGTCCAATTGGCGCATGGCCTGGTATTTCGGGGTGATCGGCGTATTGCTGTCGCTGCTGGTACTGGTGCTGGGCGAATATATTGCGCCCTGGTCAGAGCAGGCTGCGCAGCGTTACAAGTTGCTGGCCACGCGTGCCGTGGTGGCACAGCAATTTCGCTCCGGCTTGTGGGTCAAGGATGGCAGCACTTTTATCAATGTGCGCGAGGTCATGCCCGACAATACCCTGCGCGGTGTCGAGATTTACGGATTCGACACCGAGGGCCGTCTGGATTGGATCCGTGCAGCCGGCCAAGCCACATGGGGTGACAATCAATCATGGACACTGGGGCAGGTGCTGGAGACACGTTTTGATGAGGGCGGCATTCATGCCACACGAAAAGAAAGCCTGAACTGGCAATCGGTATTGACCCCGGACATTCTCAGCGTGCTCCTGGTAGCACCGGAAAAAATGTCTGCGCGCACACTGTGGCGTTATGTCGCGCATCTCAAGGAAAATGGCCAGAAGGCCACCCGCTATGAGCTGGCGTTGTGGTCGAAATTCATCAGCCCGTTTGTGATTCCGATCATGATGTTGATTGCGATGCCGTTTGCCATCCAGGGGCCCCGCGCAGCAGGGACCAGCAGCAAGATATTCATTGGCATCCTGGCCGGGCTGGGGTTTCATTTGCTGAGCCGTCTGTTCGGTCACCTGGGCCTGCTTAACGACTGGCCGGTGGTGCTGGTTTCGCTGTTGCCGCTGTTGATTTTTCTGGCCATCGCATTGCTGGGAATCCGGTGGCTGGATCGGCGCTAGATCCCCTGCCGCAGCGTCTGGCTGCGTGTCTGCAAATCTGCAATCCCGCTGACAAGGTGGCCTGTGTTCATGCCCTGCAAGCGGATTCGGCGGCAGGGCGGATTGAACTTGCCGAGGGCGTGCCCCGCATCCCCCTCCATCAGGCGGGCCAGCCCGATAAGCCCGTGTTGATTCCGCCGCAGCAGGTTCCCCGGCGCCGTGCCGACACCCAGACCGGACGCGCGGCACTGGTGCATGCGCTGGCCCATATCGAGTTCAATGCCATCAATCTTGCGCTCGATGCCGCGCATCGTTTTGCGGGCATGCCCGCCGCGTACTACACCGACTGGCTTTCGGTTGCGCACGAGGAAGCCCTGCACTTCGCATTGCTGAATGCGCATCTTGCAACTCTTGGTCATGGCTATGGCGATTTCCCCGCGCACAATGGGTTGTGGGATATGGCCCTTAAAACGGCGCACGATCCGCTGGTACGCATGGCCCTGGTGCCGCGGGTATTGGAGGCGCGCGGCCTCGATGCCACCCCCTTGATCATGAGCAAGTTGAGAGCCGCCAAGGACCTGCGCATGGTCGAGATCCTGACGCTTATCGAACGCGACGAAATTGGCCATGTCGCCATTGGCAATCATTGGTTCGGCTGGCTATGCCACGCGCGCGGCCTGGACCCGGAGCTGACATTCCGCCGGTTGCTGACGGAATACGATGCGCCGCCGTTACGACCGCCGTTCAATCTTGAAGCGCGTCGCGCAGCGGGGTTCAGTGAATCCGAACTGGCCTGGCTGGGCGGGCTTTAGTTTTTATAATCCGAGCGGCGTGGCCGTCACCCGGCTCTGGGAACGCTGCCACATGGCATCGAATTCCTGATTCAGCAGTGTGGCTGCAGGCACGTCGTCGAGGTGGAGTATTCCCCGCAGCACGACCTTGTCCGCCCGGACCAGAATGGCGTTCCGATCGGCCAGGATAAATGCCTTGTCAGGGCGCGCCAGTTCGGGATCAGCCTGGCGTATTTCAAGGACATGCCCAAAGTCGCGCACCAGTTGCATCAGGCGGGGATGGTCGCGTGCGACCTCGCCCGTTTCATCGAGCAGCAATTCAATCCTGCGCCCGCCGGCGGCCACGCACAGCGCACGCAAGCAGTTGTGGCGGGGAAGGTGGTCGATTTCAAACAGGCTCAGGTCGTGGTCGTAGAGGCGCATTTGACGCTGCGTGCGCTCAAGCAGGAAATCAAATGCAGTGCGAAATTCAGCGGGGGTTTCAAGGGGTTTCATGGGTATCGATCTCCAGCCAGCCCGATTGGTACCAATCATAGAAGCGTTTACGTGCGCTGGCACAAAACGGGGCATTGAGTCTGCGCTGATCGCCCAGATGCCGTAATTGCGCAATTTCGTCGGTTGCCGGCGAGAATGCTTCGCCATTGATGAAAAAGTGTTCGCCGCTAAACAGCAGCCGCGATTTGGGATTGAGCGCGACCCCATTTTTCCTCGCCTGCCGGTCGAAAGCGTCACGGCTGAGCGGTTTGTCGGGCGGATCAAAAAAGACGCTGGGTTTGGGTTCGGATAAATAGCGTCCCGCGAAGTCGGCTATGTCGTGCTTGGTCCATTTGATTCGGGCAATCATGGCTTCGATTTTTTTCAGCATAGCCGGCGTGATTTCGCCGGGATGGGCTTGCAGTCGCAAATCGGGATCCGCATACCGACCTTCAAGCGTCAGGGTGTCCTGCAGGTGCATGAGGAATCCGTGTGCCAGTTCTTCTGCTGCGGGCGCGCGAAAACCGATTGAATAGGTGGTGCAGGCGGCCTCGGCCACACCGAAATGGGCAACGTGGGGCGGTAGATAAAGCATGTCGCCCGGACCCAAAGTCCAGGCCTTTTCCGGCTTGAAATGGCGCAGGATTTTGATGGGCGCATCGTCAAGCAATGATAGATCGGTCTGGGTGCTGATTTGCCAGCGGCGATGCCCTTCCCCCTGCAGCAGAAACACATCGTAGGAGTCGAAGTGGGGCCCTACGCTGCCGCCGGGAACGGCATAGCTCACCATCAGGTCATCGAGGCGGGCGTGGGGGAGGAAATTGAATTGCGCCAGCAACGCATCCGCCTCGGGCAGGATATGATTAAGCGATTGCACCAAGAGCGTCCACCCGGTTTTTGGCAGGCGCTTGAAATCATTTTTTTTGAACGGGCCATCGTCGAGTTGCCAGTGGGTACCGTGACCCTGTATGAGGCGCGATTCGACATCCTCCCGGGCTGCCAGGCGCTGCATTTCACCGAGTGATAGAAGGCCGGTAAAATCAGGCACGGCGTTACGGACCAGCAAGGGCTGCTTGTGCCAGTAGTCGCGCAGGAAACGGGTGGGGCTCAAGCCGCCAAGCAAAGTTTTCAACATCAAATTATTATAACGATGCAGGCACGAATGGCCTGTTAAAATGCGGACCGAAATAAGCGCTGGAGTAATCAATGCTGAAGGCAGGCAAGCATGCGCCGGACTTTTCCAGTCCGGATGCGGACATGGAAATCATCGAGCTATCCCGGTTTCTCGGCAAGACACTGGTCCTGTTTTTCTATGTTCGCGATGATACGCCAGGCTGCACCACCGAGGCGATCGAATTTTCAGAACTGGAAAGCGAATTCGCCAAGCTGGGCGCCGAAGTGGTGGGAGTGTCTCGCGACGATTGCATCAAGCATAGTGAGTTTCGCGACAAGCATGGCCTCAGCGTGCGGCTCCTTGCCGACAAGGAGCAGACGATGTGCGCAGCTTATGGCGTATTGCAGGACAAGGAAGTCGATGGCGTGATGCGCAAAAGCATCATGCGTTCGACCTTTATCATCGACACGCAGGGCATCATTCGCCATGCGTTATATGGCGTTTCGAGCCGCGGACACGCGGAAGAAGTGCTTCAACTGGTTGCTTTAATGCATAAAGGAGATATCCATTGAATATCGAAAAAGATACCGTCGTCACCATCACCTATATCGTCAAGGACATGGAGGGAAAACTGCTGGAAGAGAATGAGGATCCGATCAGCTACCTGCATGGCGGCTATGACAATATCTTCCCGCTGGTGGAGCAGGCGCTGGAAGGCAAGGCCGTGGGCGAAAGCATCGACCTGAAATTGCAGCCGGCAGATGCGTTTGGCGAACTCGATGAAGATCTGGTTCGTCTTGAGCCCCGAGACGGGTTTCCCGCAGATCTTGAAGTGGGGATGCAGTTCGTCGGCTCGCCGGTTGACGGCAGCGAGGAAGTGCTTTATTCCGTGACCGATATTGCCGACGATAAAGTCGTCGTCGATGGCAACCACCCTTATGCTGGGCAGGCGGTGCATTTCAATTGCACGGTCGTCGATGTACGCGCGGCATCGCCCGAAGAGGTTTCCCATCGTCACGCCCATGGTGCGCACGGTCATGACCATCATTGATGCGGGCAGCCACCTGTCCCGGGCTGTTAAAATTCCAGGCTAACCCGTTTTCCATGGCTCACTGATGAAAACCACCTTCCTCGACTTCGAGCAGCCTATCGCCGAGCTTGAAGCCAAGATCGAAGAATTGCGCTTTGTGCAGGATGATTCCGCTCTGGATATTTCGGAGGAGATTCGGCGCCTGCAGAAAAAAAGCCAGACGCTCACCAAGGACATCTATGCCAAGCTGAATGCGTGGCAGGTGTCGCAGGTGGCGCGCCATCCGCAGCGGCCTTACACGCTCGATTATGTGCAGGGGCTGTTTACCGATTTTTCGGAATTGCGTGGCGATCGCGCCTACGCCGATGACGCCGCGATTGTCGGCGGCATGGCGCGCTTCAATGGCGAGCCGGTTATGGTGATCGGTCATCAAAAGGGCCGCGACACCAAGGAAAAAATCCATCGCAATTTCGGCATGCCGCGTCCCGAAGGCTATCGCAAGGCATTACGGTTGATGCGCCTGGCGGAAAAATTCAGGCTGCCGATTTTTACCTTCATTGATACGCCGGGGGCTTATCCGGGTATCGGTGCCGAAGAACGCGGTCAGTCTGAAGCGATTGCCCGCAATTTGTACGTGATGACTGAACTGCAGACGCCCGTGATCTGCACGATAGTGGGCGAGGGCGGCTCGGGCGGCGCACTGGCGATCGGTGTGGGCGACCGCACCCTGATCCTGCAGTACTCGACCTACTCGGTCATTTCGCCCGAAGGCTGCGCTTCCATTTTGTGGAAAAGTGCCGACAAGGCGTCGGTTGCGGCCGAAACGCTGGGCATTACCTCCGACCGGTTGAAAGCCAACGGACTGGTCGACCATATCGTCCATGAACCCCTCGGTGGCGCACAACGTGACTGGGATAGCACATTCCAGTCCATGCGGCGTGCATTGACCGACGCGCTTGCCGATGTGCGCAAACTCCCCTCTGATGCGCTATTGAACGCACGTTACCAGCGCTTGCGCGCCTATGGCCGCTTCAAGGAAACTCCTGCCAGGTAAATCTGTCGTTGCGGCGGCGGCCAGCCTTGCGCGCCATGTCCAGCCGCAAGCCCGCCTGGTGCTTGCCTTGTCGGGCGGGCTCGATTCGGTTGTCCTGCTGCACATTCTGCTGGAGCTGCGCGCGCGCCACCCGTTCGCCCTGCGGTCCGTTCACGTTCATCACGGCCTTTCTCCCCATGCCGACGATTGGGCTGATTTCTGCGCCCGACTCTGCGCCGCCCATGCGATCGATCTGTGCATCCATCGCGTCCAGCTTGCGTGCAATGAGCCTGCCGGTATCGAAGCCGCGGCGCGGCGTGAGCGCCGGCGAATTTTTGGCGGGCTGGATGCGGATTTCCTGCTCACTGCGCATCAACAGAACGATCAGGCCGAAACCCTGCTATTGCAGTTGCTGCGTGGGGCGGGGCCGAAAGGCCTGGCGTCGATGGCCGAGGTGCAAACCCATCCTGGCTGGCAGGCGCGGCAGCTGCGGCCGCTGCTGGGAGTGACACGGGAAAACCTGCTGGAGTATGCCCGGGCACACGGCCTGGCGTGGGTCGAGGACGAAAGCAATCGGGACCCCCGTTATCGGCGCAATGCCTTGCGCCATCAGGTGATGCCGCTGTTCGCCCGGCACTTCCCCGGCAGCAGCGCGTCGCTCGCGCGTGCGGCCGCCCTGCAGGCCGATACGGCCGGATTGCTGGATGACCTGGCGCGAATCGATGCGCAGCGTGCCATCGACGGGGATCGCCTCGATTGTGCAGTGCTGGCCGGACTGTCCGTTTCTCGCGCACGTAATCTGCTCCGTTATTTTATCGAGCAGCAGCAGCACCCGATGCCCAGCGCACGCCGGCTCGGCGAAGCGCTGCACCAGTTGCTCGATGCGCGGCCCGACGCACGCATCTGCATGCGCCTGGGTGAAGCCGAACTCCATCGCTATCGGGGCGGCGCCTATCTTGCACCGGCCGCACCGCCCTGGGCGGCGCCCATCCGCTGGCGGGGCGAAGCCTGCCTGCGGGTTCCCGCTGCCGGTGTGGCTCTGCGAATGGATTATGTCGAAGGAAAAGGCTTGCGGCGCGACAGGCTGGCCACAGGCAGGGTGATGCTCGGCGTGCGGCAGGGGGGCGAACGGCTGCGGCTTCATGTCGGCGGCCCCCGCCGCAGCCTGAAAAATCTGCTCCAGGAGCATGCGATCAAGCCTTGGCAACGCGATAGCCTGCCGTTGTTGTGGTGCGATGGCCAGCTTTTGTGGGCAGCCGGGATCGGATTCGACGTGGATGCGCTGACCGCGCCAGGCGAAGCGGGCGTGCTGCCGGGCATTGTGGGCCCTGTTGGCGCCTCGGTCGAAAATACCCCATGAGCAGGTTGGGCGTAGCGGGGCGGCAGGCCCGCGGATCCCCGTTGCTGCAGCCATCGGCCCGAGACCGGCAAAGCGCCAGGACACGCAAGCGCAGGCCCTGTACTGCGCTGGGGATGCAAGACACAACAGGGGGCGCCGTGTTATCCTACCGGGCTGATTTCCCTGATTTTTTATTCGTTTCGCTCATTTTTGTCTGGAGTATTCGCATGGCTGTTCAACGCACTTTTTCCATCATCAAACCCGACGCTGTCAAGAAAAACGTGGTCGGCAAGATTGTCAGCCGGTTTGAGGATAATGGGCTCAAGGTGGTGGCGTCCAGAATGAAGCACCTGTCGCGCCAGGAAGCCGAAGGCTTTTATGGTGTGCACCGGGATCGTCCTTTCTTCAAGGATCTGGTCGAGTTCATGATTTCGGGCCCGGTGGTGGTGCAGGTGCTGGAAGGCGAAGATGCGATTGCAAAAAACCGTGCCCTGATGGGTGCGACCGATCCGAAGAAAGCGGAGGCCGGTACGATCCGCGCCGATTTCGCCGAAAGCATAGATGCCAATGCGGTGCATGGCTCGGACGCGCCTGAAACCGCAGCGGTGGAAATTGCTTATTTCTTCCCGGCCAGTGAAGTTTACGCCGGGCGCTGATACGCATGCCGCAAAACCTGCTTGATCTTGATCTCGAACACCTGACCGCCTGGTTCGCTGAACTCGGCGAGAAGCCGTTTCGGGCGAAGCAGGTGTTTCACTGGATGCATCAGGCCGGGGTCGCGGATTTTGCAGCCATGACCGATATCGCCAAGAGCCTCCGCGAAAAACTGCAGCAGCGCGCGGTGATCGCGCCGTCGGCCGTCAATTTTGCGCATACCTCGACCGACGGCACGCGCAAATGGCTATTCGATGTCGGCCCGAGCAATGGAAGCGCGCTTGATGAAGCGTGGCGAAACGGTGTCGAAACGGTATTTATTCCCGAGGAAGACCGCGGCACGCTCTGCGTGTCATCCCAGGTGGGATGTGCGCTGGAATGCACGTTTTGCTCAACGGGCCGGCAGGGTTTCAATCGCAATCTGACCGCAGCGGAAATCATTGGCCAGTTGTGGGTGGCGCATCACGGCCTGCGCGGCGAAGTGAACCGCACCAGTGGCGAGCTGGCCGATCGGCCGGTCACCAATGTGGTGATGATGGGCATGGGCGAACCGCTGGCCAATTTCGAAAATGTGGCGACGGCACTGGGTATCATGCTCGATGACCATGCCTATGGGCTATCGCGGCGCCGCGTGACGGTATCGACTTCCGGTCTGGTACCGGCGATGGACCGACTGGCAGAACGCTGCCCGGTGGCGCTGGCGGTGAGCCTGCACGCGCCGACCGATGCCTTGCGCGACCAGATCGTGCCGATCAATAAAAAATATCCGCTGGCGCAACTGATGGCGGCGTGTCAGCGCTATCTGGTGCATGCCCCGCGCGATTTCATTACCTTTGAATATGTGATGCTGGCCGGGGTCAATGACCAGCCCGAACATGCGCGCCAACTCGTCGCGCTGACGCGTGATGTGCCCTGCAAATTCAATCTGATCCCGTTTAATCCTTTCCCGGATTCGGGCTACCTCAAGCCTCATGCCGAACCCATGCGCGCATTCCGCCAGATTCTTCAGGATGCGGGCTATGTAGTCACGACCCGCAAGACGCGTGGCGATGACATTGATGCTGCATGTGGGCAATTGGCGGGCAAAGTGGCAGACAAGAGCGGGCGTGTGATCAAAAGAATCCATAAGGAGGCGGCGTGAAAAAAGGGTTGGGTCCGGGTGTGGCCGCGCTGTTGTTGACGTTGGCGGGATGTGCGATAGAGCCTATGGGGGGCGGGACCGGCGTTGAGGCATCGCCGGTCGACACGGAAAATCGGCAACGGGCAGGCGCGTTTACCGATCTTGCGGGTGCCTATTTCAACCGGGCGCAATACAAGATCGCGCTTGACGAGCTGCGCAAGGCCATTACCGCAGACAACCGTTATGGGCCGGCCTACAATGTCTATGGCCTGATCTATATGGAACTGGCTGAAAACAATCTCGCGGAAGAGAATTTCCGTCGCGCGATCGAGCTGGATCGCAATGATTCGGAGTCGCGCAACAATTTTGGCTGGTTCCTCTGCACCCGCGGCCGTTATGACGAAGGCTTGGAGCAATTCCGCGCTGCGATCCGCAATCCGTTGTATTCGAGGCCGGAGCAGGCGATGGCCAATGCGGGTTTGTGCGCCGAGAAAAAAGGCGACGTTGCGCTGGCTGAAGCCAATCTGACCCGGTCGCTGAAATTACAGCCCGATAATGCCAACACCGTGCTGAAAATGGCGGGCCTGTATTTTCGTCAGGGACGGGTAGCCGAAGCGCAACGCCTGCTCAGCCGCCATGCCGAATTGGCGCCGCCGACGGCAGAAAGCCTGTGGCTGGGCGTCCGGCTGGAACGCAAGCTGGGTGATCGTGCGCAGGAAGCGGCCTATGGCCTGCAACTTCGCAAGCGATTTGCCGATTCCGATGAGGCCCGCCTGCTGCTTACAGGACAATACGAATGAGCGACGCACTGCAATTCGCGTCGGTGGGACAGGTTTTGCGCGATGCGCGTGAGACGCAGGGCATCACGCTCGACGATGTGGCATTGCGCCTGCGACTGATGCACCGGCAAATCGAGGCCATGGAAACGGACAATTTTGAAAGCCTTGGGCAGCCCGTATTTGCCCGGGGGTTCGTCCGCAACTATGCGCGCCTGTTGGGGCTTCAGCCCGATCCGCTGCTGGAGCAAATGGGCGGCGCACCCGCCGAGCCCGGCCCGGTCGCCCAAGCCGAAGCCCCGATGCCGCGGTCCTGGCTGACGTCGCCGTGGCTGATTTTGTTCATGCTGGGTATGCTGGCGGTAGTGGCCGTACCGGTATCGCTGTATTTGTGGCTGAACAGCGAGCCCGATGAAATGCAACACGCCGCTCAGGCAGTCGTGGCATCACCCCCAGCCGCTCCGCAAAGCGATACGCTTGATGCGCCCCTGCCTGCGGCGGTGTCAGCGGCCTCACCTGAGCCGGCAGCGGTGGTCATGCCCGATGCCGCTCTCTCTTCAGCCTCTGAGCCGGACATGGCCACGCCGACCCCGGACCCTGCCGAATCCGCGGCGCCCGCGTCCCCTGAAACCACGGGCGTGGTGCACCTGGAGTTTGGGGAAGAAACCTGGGTTGAAGTGAAAGATGCGACGGGACGTTTGCTGCACCGGCAGTTGAACGCTGCCGGCAGCAATGTGGATATCCACGGCCAGCCGCCGTTCGATATGGTGATTGGCAATGCCGGGCAGGCACGCATGACCTACAACGGCCGGCCCATCGATTTGAAGCCTTTTATTGCCGTGACGGTTGCCCGTTTCACTCTGGAAGAATGATGTCACAGATTGTTCGTCGTCCCACCCGCCAGGTACGGGTCGGTCAGGTGCGTGTCGGCGGCGACGCCCCCGTGGTGGTGCAGTCGATGACCAATACCGACACAGTTGATATCTCGGCCACGGTGCGCCAGGTGCAGGCGCTTGCCGAAGCTGGATCGGAAGTGGTCAGGCTCACCGTCAACACGCTCGAGGCCGCTGCTGCGGTGCCACGCATCCGTGAGCGCCTGGATGTGCTGGGCTGCCGCGTTCCGCTGGTTGGAGATTTCCATTTCAATGGCCACAAACTGCTGACGCAGGTGCCCGAATGCGCCCAGGCGCTGGCCAAGCTGCGCATCAATCCCGGCAATCTTGGACGCGGCAGCAAGCGCGACGAGCAGTTCGCCACCCTGATCAACGTTGCTTGCCGATACGATAACGCGGTGCGCATCGGGGTGAACTGGGGCAGCCTGGATCCGGCCTTGGCGGCACGCATGATGGATGAAAATGGCCGTCTGACCCGGCCTGACGATCCCGAGGTCGTGATGCGCCGTGCCATGGTGGCATCCGCGCTAGAATCCGCGCAGCAGGCCGAAGCGCTGGGGCTCAGCGGCAACAAGATCATCCTGTCGTGCAAGATGAGCCGGGTGCAGGATCTGATCGCGGTGTACCGCGATCTTTCCGCGCAATGCGATTATCCGCTGCATCTGGGACTGACCGAAGCCGGCATGGGCAGCAAAGGCATTGTTTCTTCCACCGCTGCGCTGGCTGTGTTGCTGCAACAAGGGATCGGCGACACGATCCGGATTTCGCTGACGCCAGAACCGGGCGGCGACCGTACCCAGGAAGTGCGCGTGGGGCAGGAAATCCTGCAGTCGCTCGGGTTGCGTGCCTTTACCCCGCAGGTGACCGCGTGCCCCGGTTGTGGCCGCACCACGTCAACGGTATTCCAGGAACTGGCACAAGACATCGAATCCTATCTGCGCCATCAGATGCCGCTCTGGCGCGACCAGTATGCCGGCGTCGAAGCCATGCAGGTGGCGGTGATGGGCTGCGTGGTCAACGGGCCCGGCGAATCCAGGCATGCCAATATCGGCATCTCGTTGCCCGGCACCGGTGAAGTGCCGGTTGCACCGGTGTATGTCGACGGCGAAAAAACCGTGACCCTTAAAGGCGACAGGATAGCCGTGGAATTCCAGGCTATTGTCGAGGATTATGTGCGCACCCATTACCGTGCTGCGTAATCGCAACTCTGTTGATTAATTTATGAGCAATCTGATTCAATCCGTGCGCGGCATGAACGACTGCCTGCCCGAGGTCACCGATACCTGGCAGGCGTTCGAGACCCTCATCCGCGACTGGCTGCAGCGTTATGGCTATCGCGAGATGCGCACGCCGATTCTCGAGCATACCGGCCTTTTCAAGCGCGCTATCGGCGAGGTAACCGATATTGTCGAAAAGGAAATGTATACCTTCGTGGATGAACTGAACGGCGAATCGATGACCCTGCGACCTGAAGGCACGGCGTCAGCGGTGCGCGCCGCCATTCAGCACAATCTGTTGTACGACGGCGGAAAACGGCTGTGGTACACCGGTCCGATGTTCCGTCATGAGCGCCCGCAAAAAGGTCGCTACCGCCAGTTTCATCAGGTCGGCGTCGAGGCGCTCGGGTATTCGGGACCGGATGTGGACGCCGAACTGATCGTGATGTGTGCCGATTTGTGGCGCAGGCTTGGCATCGCGCCGACGCTGCACCTCAACACCTTGGGCGATGTCGAGGCGCGGCAACGGCATCGTGCCAAGCTGATTGCGTACTTCGAGGCCAACCAGGCGGAACTCGACGCGGATTCGATACGACGGCTGCACAGCAATCCCTTGCGAATTCTCGACAGCAAAAACCCGGCCATGCAGGCGCTGAACGATGCCGCCCCCAAACTCATGGACGAACTGGATGAAGCCGCGCTGGCGCATTTCGATGAACTGCAGGCCTTGCTCCAGGCGAATGGGATTGCATACACGCTGAATCCGCGCCTGGTACGCGGACTCGACTATTACAATCGCACTGTATTTGAGTGGGTGACCGACCAGTTGGGCGCACAGGGCACGGTATGTGCAGGCGGGCGCTATGACGGGCTGGTCGAGCAGTTGGGTGGCAAGCCGGCCCCCGCTGCGGGTTTTGCGATGGGCATCGAACGCCTGTTGTCGCTGATGGAGGCCGGCAGCACGGTGCTTGCGTCGCGGGTGACAGATGCGTATATCGTTCATGCGGGCGAAGCGGCGCAAAGCCACGCATGGCAGGTGGCGAATGCGCTGCGTGGAGCAGGGCTTGCCGCCGTGCTGCATTGCGGGGGCGGAAGTTTCAAGTCGCAAATGAAAAAAGCCGACGCCAGCCGGGCGCGGTTCGCGGTAATCATCGGTGACGATGAAGCTGCCGCGCAGCAGGTGACGCTCAAGCCGCTGCGGCATCCAGGCGAGCAGATGCGCGCCGACGTGGCATCGGCAATCGAGTTTTTACAGAACGCAGCAAATTAAAGGGCATAACGCGATGGCAACCTACGATCTCGACGAGCAGGAACGGCTGGATGATTTGAAAGCCTGGTGGAAGCGCTGGGGCAGCCTGGTAATGATCAGCCTGGCTGTGGTGATTGCGGCGGCAGCCGGCTGGCGCTATTGGCAGAATCATACGGTGACGCAAACGCTGGAGGCCGCCACCGTTTATGAAAGACTGACCCAGTCGCTGGCGGCCAATGATGCCAAGAGCGCACGCGAAGCGGGATCGATGCTGATCGATCAGTACCAGGAAACAGCCTACGCGCCCCGCGCTGCCTTGCTGCTGGCCAAGCTCAATGCAGCCAGCAAGGACATGAAAAGCGCGCAAGCCCAACTGGAATGGGCGGCGGCGCATAGCAAAGAGCCTGCGATAAGGGATTTGGCGCATCTGCGCCTGGCCGGTGTGCAGCTCGATCTGAACCAGCATGAGGCGGCCCTGAAAACGCTGTCCAGCAAGCACAGCGATGCCTTTTCACCCCGCTTTGACGATCTCAAGGGCGATGTGCTGCTGGCACAGGGCAAGCAGACGGAAGCCCGCGCTGCATACCAGGCTGCGTACGGCAAGATGAAGGAAACCAATTCGTACCGCAGCATCGTCGAATTGAAACTGGATGCACTGGGAGGAGAAACCAAGTGAACATGCGTTTGATTGCTATCGGGCTTGCGCTGGGCTTATCCGGCTGCAGTGCCGTCGGTTCGATGACGAATACGGTGGGTGGCTGGTTTGGCGCAGGTCCCGCCAAAGCCAAACCTGCGGAGCTGGTTGATTTCAACCCGACGGCGGCGCTCACCGTAGCGTGGAAAGGTGAGACTGGCGACGCAGGCGGCTATCTGCTCCAGCCCCAGCTTGATGGCGAGGATGTGGTGGCGGCAGGTGGAACCCGGATCGTGCGCATCGCGGTGTCTACCGGCAAGCTTGTCTGGAATACCGACACCGGCCTGAAACTGTCAGCGGGCGCGGGCGCAGGCCAGGGCTTGGTGCTGGCGGGTGGCGGCAAGGGCGCGTTACTGGCGCTGGACCAGGCAACCGGCCAGATCCGCTGGAAAGTGGCGCTTACCAGCGAAGTCACGGGACAGTTGCTCATCGTGGATGGCATTGTTATCGCCCGCACCGGCGACGGCAATGTGCATGGCCTTTCGATGGTCGATGGCAGCCGTAAATGGCTCTATACGCGTAATCTGCCGGCGTTGAGTCTGCGGGGCTCCGGCGGCATGGTGGTGCGCGACAGCGTACTGTATGCCGGGTTTCCGGGCGGCAAGCTGATTGCACTGAACCCCGCCAACGGCGCGCAATTATGGGAAGCGACAGTAGCCGTGCCGCGCGGCGCGACTGAACTGGAGCGGGTTGCGGATGTGATGGGCAGCCCGGTTGTGGATGAAACCCAAGTGTGTGCGGTGTCTTACCAGGGGCGCGTCGCATGCTTCAACCGACGTAACGGTTCGTTGCTGTGGGCGCGCGATACTTCCAGCAATAGCGGGTTGGCGATGGATGAGCGCAACCTTTACGTCACCGACGACAAGGACGCGGTGACCGCCTACGATAAAACCAGCGGCCGCGCGGGTTGGCGGCAGGACAAGCTGGCGCGCCGCCAGGTGACGGCGCCGCTGACGCTTGGAGCCTGGGTGGTGGTGGCCGATGGTGAAGGCGTCGTGCATGTGCTGTCATCGAATGACGGCAGCTTTGTTGCACGTGCCAAGGTTGACAGCAGCGTGCGCACGTCGCCGGTCGATATCGGTCCGGGTTTTGCGGTGCAGACGGTCAAAGGCAGTGTTGTCGCATTTAAATTGAAATAAACATACCGCGCCGTCTTTGCCGGCGTGATGCAAGGATAAGCATGCTCCCCACCCTGGTACTTGTCGGACGCCCGAACGTCGGCAAGTCGACTTTATTCAATCGCCTGACCGGCACGCGCGACGCCCTGGTCCATGATATGCCGGGGATGACGCGCGACCGCCATTACGGCCGGGGCCGCCTGGGCGAAAAGCCCTATCTGGTGGTCGACACCGGCGGCCTTGAGCCCGTGGCCAAAGAAGGCATCATGGCCGAAATGGCACGGCAGACGCTGCAAGCCATCGATGAGGCCGACGCGGTTATTTTTCTGGTCGATGCCAGGGCCGGGCTCACGCCACAGGACCAGGTCATCGCCGACCGTCTGCGGCGCGCGTCGTGCCCGGTGTTTCTGGCGGTCAACAAGGCCGAGGGCATGAACCCGGCCGTGGTCACCGCCGAATTCCACGAATTGGCCCTGGGCGAACCGCTGGCGGTTTCGAGTGCGCACGGCGACGGCATCTCCGATCTGGTGGCCGAGGCGCTGGCGCCGTTTTCCCCGGAAGAAGACAAGACCGACGATTTCGGCATCCCCAAGATCGCCCTGGTGGGACGCCCCAACGTCGGCAAGTCGACGCTGGTCAACGCGCTGGTGGGCGAGGAACGTGTCATCGCGTTCGACCAGCCGGGCACCACGCGCGATTCGATTTATGTCGAATTCGAACGCGACAACAAGCCGTATGTCCTGATCGATACCGCCGGCGTGCGGCGTCGCGGCAAGGTGTTCGAAACCTTCGAGAAGTTCTCCGTCATCAAGACCCTGCAGGCGATCGAAGACGCCAACGTGGTGGTGCTGGTGCTCGACGCGCGCGAGAATATTTCCGAACAGGATGCGCACCTGGCAGGCTTCGTGCTCGAAACCGGACGCGCGCTGGTCGTTGCGGTCAATAAATGGGACGGCCTTTCGCCCGATCTGCGCGAGGATGTGAAACGCGATATCGGGCGCAAGCTGGCCTTTCTCGATTTTGCCCGCTTCAATTACATTTCGGCGCTGAAGAGCAAGGGATTGGAGAATCTGTTGAAAGACGTGGAGGCCGCGCACGCCGCTGCCTTCATCAAGATGACCACGCCCAAGCTCACGCGGGTGCTGGAAATGGCGGTTGAGCAGCATGCGCCGCCGAAGAGCGGGTTGTTCCGGCCCAAGCCGCGTTACGCGCACCAGGGCGGCAAGAACCCGCCGGTGATCGTGTTGCACGGCAATGCGCTGGAGGGCCTCAAAGACGACTACAAACGCTATCTGGAAAACAGTTTCCGCAAGGCGTTCAAGCTACAGGGCACGCCGCTGCGTATCCAGGTCAAGGAAGACAGCGGCAAGAATCCGTTTGAAGGCAAAAAACGTGGTCCGCTCAGCGAGAGCGAGGCGACGCGGATGCGACGTCAAAAGCGGGTGCGGCGCAAGGTCCACGGCGCAAGCTGAAGCGCCCGACCTCGTGGTCCGACGGCTCAGCCGGCACGGGCAGGCCGTGGTTGTAAGCGGCTAAAGCAGCAACAACCACGCTCCACCCGCAAGGGGCAGGCCGTGGTTGTAAGCGACTAAAGCAGCAACAACCACGCTCCACCCGCAAGGGGCAGGCCGTGGTTGTAAGCGGCTAAAGCAGCAACAACCACGCTCCACCCGCAAGGGGCAGGCCGTGGTTGTAAGCGACTAAAGCAGCAACAACCACGCTCACTCGAGCCAGCGGACGAGATAAAACAGTTTGAATCCTTCGGACGAGCGCGAAGGGCCGCTTGCAATGGCGGCGTGACGACTGTTGTCCGGATCGGCATGCGCCCGGGCCTCGGCTTCGCTGGCGTAGATTTCCACCACCCCTTCCGGGAAGCGCGTGCGTTTCCTGCCGGACGGCGAATAGATGACAACAGCCGAGGTGCCGACAACGGCTGACTCAAGGTCGGTAAAGAGGCTGGAAGCTTGCGGCATGTCGACTCAGCAGCGTGGTGTGAACTGCGAATGCATCAATGGGTTTTCTTGGGGATGCTGGTGATTTTGACCGCATGGGAATTGGGTGTTTCATCGGTGAAATGCGGGCGTTCTTCCAGGGTGCGTCCGGTCAGCTGGGCCAGTTCGGCTTCGCGGTTGGAGATCACCACCAGGCAATCCTTGATGCCTAGAACTGTGGCTTCCGAAAGCGGGCTGGGGTTGCCATCGCGTGGCGCGGTGTCACGTACGATCGAGGTCAGCGTCTTGCGCATCATGCGCATGACGCGCTGTTCGTCGTGTAAGGTTTTTTCGATATCCATGAGAGGGGGGCTCCGAAGCTGCGGCAAAGAAGGTGATTGTCGGCGTCGGGCGGCGCTTCGTCAACGCAAGCCCCTTGGCACGGCATGGATAAAATGCGCGACTGGGGGCATAAATATTATGAACCGCCAACACAGTCGGACTGCTTTAAGCTAGCTGCTAGAGGAGATGCCGAATGTCAGACCTGCCCCCCCCCGAGTCGAGTGAAATCCGCGAAATTCGCACCAATCCCATCGTGCCGACCGAGTCGGTATTGGTCGCGACGGCGCGCAGCATGCGCCCGAAAAAAGCCGAGGCGCTGGCGCCGCGCGATACCCGCAAGCATGTCGAAACCTGCCCATTCTGCCGGGGCAACGAGCACAAGACGCCGCCACTTATCATGGCGTGGCCGCCCGAAGGCGACTGGTCCATCCGCATGGTCGAGAATCTTTATCCGGTCCTGGGAGACGATCGCTCCAACGCCAATTTCACATTCGGCCTGCAGCAGACCATCGACGGCTATGGAAGGCACGAGGTCATCATTGATCATCACGAGCACGGCATTGCAATCCACGACATGACAGCGCAACATCTTGCCACCCTGTTTGACGTCTATCAGACACGCATGCGCCAGTTATTCGCATCGGACGATCGCCTGAAGTATGTGCTCGTGTTCAAGAATTTCGGTCCGGCTGCCGGCGCCTCGATCCCCCATACCCACAGTCAGGTCATCGCGATGCCGGTGGTCCCGGAAAACGTCGAGGCCGAGGTAAGGAATAGCGCCGAATACTTTGCCAAGCACCATCATTGTATTTTTTGCGCGCTGATCGACGAGGCACTCACGTTTGAGGCAACGATTTACGATCGTAATTCAGGTGCGGTCCGGCGTAAGATCAATGTCGGCCAATATGTGGTTGAACGCGGCGAAAAGTTCATTGCCATCAAGCCGTTTGCCAGTCGCTACGAATGGGAAGTGCATATCCTGCCGCTTGCCCATCAGGCCGACTTTGTCGACATGCAGGCGGACGACCGTGACGATCTGGCGCGCGTGATGCGCCGCACCATGGCGCGACTGGATGCCGTTATAGGCGGGGCCCAGTACAATTTCTTTTTGCATTCGGTGCCGCACGATGCCGGGCGTGAGGCGCATGCGCCGAGTTATCACTGGCATCTGGAAATCTGTCCGCGTACTTCAATTCCAACCGGGTTTGAATTGGGCTCGGGCCTGTTCGTCAATACGGTCAATCCCGAGCAGGCAGCCGAACGGTTGCGGGACGTGGAACTGGATGCGGCCTTCTAGGGGTGGCCAGCCCCCGTGCTTGGACTAGAATGCGGACTGGCTGCCACTTTGGCGCGCATATCAGGATCTGCGTTTGAATATTTTCTTCTCCGTTCTGCTCCTCCGCAGTCTGTCTGCCTTTCCCGCTTCCGGCCCCGGTCGTAGTGCGAAGCAGGCGTGCGTTGTCCCGGAAGCCTGCGGCCGATGCCCGGGCACCGGAGGGGAACCGGTTGTTTGACCGGCACGCAGGCGGCGAACGCGTCATTCTGGTGGCACTGGATTTCGGCAAGCCGGACTTTGCGGAAGGGGTGGCTGAACTGCGACTGCTGGCGAAAGGCGCAGGACTCGACATTCTCGACGAACTCCAGGGCAAGCGCAGCCGTCCCGATGCCGCGCTGTTTGTGGGGAGCGGCAAGGCGGATGAAATTGCGGCGCTGGTTCAGGCCACCGAGGCCGATGTCGTCATTTTCAATCATGAGCTATCGCCTGCGCAGGAGCGCAATCTGGAGCGCCGTCTGCACTGCCGGGTGATCGACCGTGTCAGCCTGATCCTGGATATTTTTGCCCGTCGTGCCCACAGCGCCGAGGGCAAGCTGCAGGTTGAACTGGCCCAGTTGCAGCATCTTTCGACGCGGCTGGTGCGCGGCTGGACGCACCTTGAGCGTCAGCGCGGGGGCGTGGGCATGCGCGGTCCGGGTGAGAAACAGCTGGAAACCGACCGCCGGTTGATTGGCATCCGGGTCAAGGCGCTGCGCGAGCGGCTCGCCAAACTGGGCAAGCAGCGCCGGACCCAGCGCCGCTCGCGCGGGCGCCAGAATGTGCTGTCCGTGGCGCTGGTCGGCTACACCAATGCCGGCAAGTCCACGCTTTTCAATGCGCTGACCCATTCCGGCGCCTACGCAGCCGACCAGTTGTTTGCCACCCTGGATACCACGACCCGAAAAATATACCTGCCCCAGGCGGGCGACGTGGTGCTGTCGGATACCGTCGGCTTTATTACCAACCTGCCCCATGCCCTGGTGGCGGCTTTTCGCGCCACACTGGAAGCCACGACTGAAGCGGATCTGCTGCTGCATGTGGTCGATTTGGCCAGCCCCGGGCGCGAGCGTCAGATCGAGGCGGTCGAACAGGTCGTGGCGGAGATCGGGGCTGAAGCGGTCCCGCAATTGCGTGTCTACAACAAGCTGGATTTGACCGGCGTGGCACCGGGAGTCGGGCGCGATGAATATGGTAGACTGCAGCGTGTGTATGTATCCGCCCAAACTGGCGCGGGGCTTGAACTTTTACGCGATGCACTGTCGGAAATCCTGGTCGCAAGTCGCGATCAAGGTGAAATCGGTGCGTCGGATGGATCCTCCTCCCAACCTCTATCTGCATGACTTAACCTATGGCCTGGAATGACCCGCAATGGGGCAATAAAGACAATCGCAAGAACAGCGGCCCGCCCGATCTGGACGAGATATGGAAACGCGCCAACGAGCGCCTCAATGGCCTGTTTGGCGGCAAAGGGGGCAACGGCGACGGGTCCCCGTCGCGTGGTCTTCCGGGCGGCGGCAATCTGGTGGGTTTGCTGATCGGCGCGCTGGTTCTGGTGTGGGTGGCAAGCGGCTTTTACATCGTCAACACGGGCGAACGCGGGGTCGTGCTGCGTTTCGGAAAATATGTCGAGACGACAGAGCCGGGACCCCGCTGGCATCTGCCGTGGCCCATTGAATCGCGCGAAGTGGTAAACGTCGATCAGGTGCGCACGGTGGAAATCGGTTACCGCACCAACGTCAAGAGCAAGGTGCTGCACGAATCGCTGATGCTGACCGATGACGAGAACATCATCGATCTCCAGTTCGCCGTGCAATACATCCTGAAAGACCCGGTCGAGTTTCTGTTTGTGAACCGTGTGCCCGAAGACACGGTGCTGCAGGTGGCCGAAACCGCCATGCGTGAAATTGTCGGCAAGAACAAGATGAACTTCGTGTTGTATGAAGGTCGTGCCGACATTGCCGCGCGCGCCAAGGTGCTGATGCAGCGGATTCTTGATCGTTACAACACGGGCATCAGCATCAGCCAGGTTACCCTGCAGAACATTCAGCCGCCCGAACAGGTGCAGGCCGCATTCGACGACGCAGTGAAGGCGGGCCAGGATCGCGAACGCCTCAAAAACGAAGCGGAAGCATACTTCAACGACATCGTGCCGCGCGCGCGGGGTGTGGCATCGCGCCTGCAGGCAGAAGCCGAAGGTTACAAGCTGTCGGTCATTGCCAACGCCGAGGGTGACGCAAGTCGTTTCTCCCAAATTTTGACTGAATACCAGAAGGCGCCTCAGGTGACGCGCCAGCGCCTTTATCTCGATACCATGCAGACCGTGATGAACAATACCAGCAAGATATTGGTGGACCAGAAAGGCGGCAACAGCCTGTTGTATCTCCCGCTCGACAAATTGCAGCAAATCGTGAACCAGCCCTACAGTGCTGCGCCCGATCCGTTGACGCAGCCGTCGTCGGCGGCACCGGGAACCGTGGATACGCGCTCCCGTGATGCCTTTCGCAACCGTGATCGGGAGGAGCGGCCATGAATAAAAGTTTCGGAACCGTTATTGTTCTTCTGCTGATTGCGCTGGTGATTCTCAGCGGCAGTATGTATACGGTGGATCAACGACAAAATGCGCTGGTCTTCCAGCTGGGTGAGGTGGTCGCAGTGAAGACCAAGCCGGGCCTGTATTTCAAATTGCCGATGGTGCAAAACGTGCGTTTCTTCGATACGCGGATTTTGACGCTGGATGCAGCAGACCCCGAGCGTTTCATCACCTCGGAAAAGAAAAACGTGCTGGTTGATTCCTTCATCAAGTGGCGCGTGATCGATGCGAAGCAGTACTACGTGTCGGTAGGGGGCGACGAGAGCCGCGCGCAGATCCGGCTGAATCAAACGGTCAATGACGGTCTTCGTGCCGAGTTCGGCAAGCGCACCATCAATGATGTCGTGTCCGGCCGCCGTGAGGAAATCATGAAAATCATCCGCGCCAAGGCCGACCAGGATGCGCGCAAGATTGGCGTCCAGGTGGTGGACGTCAGGATCAAACGTGTGGATCTGCCGGAAACCGTGTCAGAGAACGTCTATCGGCGGATGGAGGCCGAGCGTAAGCAGGTCGCCAACGAGTTGCGTTCGACCGGCGCCGCCGAAGCGGAAAAGATCAAGGCGGATGCAGACAAGCAAAAAGAAGTGATCGTCGCCGAAGCCTATCGTGATGCCCAGAGCGTCAAGGGTCTGGGCGATGCCAAGGCAGCCGCCGAATATGCGGCAGCGTATGGAAAAAATGCCGAGTTCTACGCCTTCTACCGCAGCATGCAGGCCTATCGCGAAAGCTTCAAGGACAAGAGCGACGTGATGGTGCTCGACCCCAGCGCTGACTTCTTCAAGTACATGAAGAATCCGCGTTCCGCCGGTGCCAAATGAACGGCTGCGTGCCGCAATGTGAATGCAGGTTAGCAGGTAAACGCTGACCCAGGCAGGCAGGGGATGTGTGCTGGTCCGCCCGAATACCGGGCGGCGTTTTTTTGTTGATATGCGAGCGAAATGTTGAATAGAAATGGCCGCCTGGTTACTTCCTGAAAATGTAGAAGATGTGCTCCCGCCCCATGCCTGGCGGATGGAAGACATGCGCCGTGCATTGCTCGACCTGTTCCGCGAGCGGGGATACCAGTTAGTGATCCCGCCATTGATGGAATACGTCGACTCCCTGCTGACGGGGGTGGGTGCCGATCTTGATCTCAAGACCTTCAAGCTGATCGATCAGATGTCGGGCCGGTTGATGGGGGTCAGAGCCGACATCACGCCGCAGGTTGCACGCATCGACGCACACCTGCTCGCAGCGAATGCCGTGAACCGGCTGTGTTATGCGGGGAGTGTGCTGCATACGCAGACCGATGGCTTCCACCGATCGCGCGAACCCATCCAGATCGGGGCGGAACTGTATGGCGATGCCGGCGCAGAGGCGGATCTCGAAATTCTGACCTTGATGCTGCAGGGGCTATCGGCGTGCGGCGTGAACACGCTGCAACTCGACATGGGTCACGTCGGGGTTTACCGGGCGCTGGCCGCTGAAGCCGGGTTGAGTGGGGAAGTCGAACACCAGCTGTTTGGCGCATTGCAGGCCAAGGACAGCAGCGCCGTGGCCGTATTGACTGCCGGCCTGTCGGCTGCCCTGCGCGAAGCCTTTGCCGCCCTGCCGTTATTGTATGGCGATCGCCGTGTGCTGGCAGAAGCGCGCGCCCGCCTGCCGCAATTGCCCGCGGTCCTGGCTGCGCTGGATACGCTCGATACGCTGGACCGCGGTCTGGGCAACATTGACGCCGCCTATGATCTGGCTGAATTGCGCGGCTATGGCTATCACAGTGGTGTCGTATTTGCCGCCTACACCGGGGGGCGCAGCCATGCCATCGCGCAGGGCGGGCGTTACGATGAAGTCGGACGGGTGTTTGGGCGGGCGCGGCCGGCCACCGGTTTCAGTCTGGATTTGCGGGAGCTGGCTCTGGTCAGTTCACAGTCACAATAAAGGGAGTGTGCACCATGGCAGCAAAGAACGTCGTCGTTATCGGCACCCAGTGGGGCGATGAAGGCAAGGGAAAAATCGTCGACTGGCTGACCGATCGCGCACAGGGCGTGGTGCGTTTCCAGGGCGGACACAATGCGGGCCACACCCTGGTGGTGGCAGGCAAGAAAACCGTGTTGCACCTGATCCCGTCCGGCATCCTGCGCGACAATGTGACCTGCTATATCGGCAATGGCGTGGTGCTGTCGCCCACCGCGCTGCTGGAAGAGATGGACATGTTGCTGGCCGCCGGGGTGGATGTATCGAGCCGCCTCAAGCTCAGCGAAGCCTGCCCGCTGATCATGCCGCACCATATCGCGCTCGATCAGGCGCGCGAAATCGCCAAGGGCGCGGGCAAGATCGGCACCACCGGCCGCGGCATCGGTCCCGCTTACGAAGACAAGGTGGCGCGCCGCGCGCTGCGCCTGCAGGACCTGTTTCACCGCGAGCGCTTTGCGGCCAAGCTGGGTGAGGTGCTCGATCACCACAACTTCATGCTGAAAAATTATTACAAGACCGACGTGGTGGACTTCAATCAGTCGCTTGACAGCATGATGGGCATGGCCGAACGGCTGAAGCCGATGGTGGCCGACGTGCCGCGCAGCCTGTATGAGGCCAACAAGGCCGGTGGCAACCTGCTGTTCGAAGGCGCGCAGGGCACCCTGCTCGATATCGATCACGGCACCTATCCGTTCGTGACCTCGAGCAACTGCACGGCGGGCGGCGCGGCGACTGGCGCCGGCGTCGGGCCGAACTCATTGCACTATGTGCTGGGTATCACCAAGGCCTATACCACGCGTGTCGGCTCAGGCCCGTTCCCAACCGAGCTATTCGACGATATCGGCCAGTATCTTGGCGAAAAAGGCCACGAATTCGGTGCCACCACCGGGCGCGCGCGTCGATGCGGCTGGTTCGACGCGGCCGCGCTCAAGCGCTCGATCCAGATCAACGGCGTGTCGGGCCTGTGCGTGACCAAGCTCGATGTGCTCGATGGCCTGGAAACCGTGCGCGTCTGCGTCGGTTATAAAATAGATGGGGAAGCGTGCGATATCCTGCCTGTCGGTGCAGAATCCATCGCGCAGGTCGAACCCATCTACGAAGACTTGCCGGGATGGACCGATACCACGGTCGGCGTGCAGGAATTTGACAAGCTGCCGCAGAAGGCGCAAACCTACCTGAAACGGATGGAAGCCTTATGCGAAGTACCGGTGGATGTCGTATCGACCGGACCGGATCGGGTGGAGACGATCGTCCGTCGTCACCCCTATGAGGTGTAATGCCTGAGATTGAAATGATAAAAGCAAAAAGCCGACACGAGGTCGGCTTTTTGCTTACAACTGGTGCCCAGAAGAGGACTCGAACCTCCACACCTTGCGGCACACGGACCTGAACCGTGCGCGTCTACCAATTCCGCCATCTGGGCAATAAGGCGCGCATTCTAGAGAGCAGAGATTAAATTGTCAATGAAGAAACCGCGCAGTCGCGCTAATACCCCAAAAATCCCGGCGATTCGTTTCGCCGATCCTTACTATGACCGTGAGGTTGAGCGCTATGATGCGCCGCTGCCGAGCCGGGAATATATTCTGCAACTGATCACCGAGGCGGGTTGCCCGGTGGATGCCGATGATTTCGCCGATCAGTTGCAGATCACCGAGGACGAATTCGAGCTGTTTCAGCGTCGTCTGGGCGCGATGCAGCGCGATGGGCAACTCATGCTCAATCGCAAACGTCAATTGTGTATTCCCGACAAGCTCGACCTGATTCAGGGTCGGGTGGAAGGCCATCCCGACGGCTTCGGTTTCGTGGCGCCCGATGAAGGCGGTGGCGACCTGTTCCTGTCGCCCAAGGAAATGCACCGGGTGCTGCATGGCGACCGTGTACTGGTGCGCGTGGCCGGGTTCGACAAGCGGGGCCGCCGCGAAGCCAAGATCGTCGAGGTGCTGGAACACGTTAACCAGTTCGTTGTCGGCCGCTACTACACAGAAGGCGGCGTCGGATTCTTGATTGCGGAGAACCGCCGCATCAACCAGGACATCCTGGTGCCGCCGGAAAACGCAGGCACCGCCCAGTCGGGCCAGGTCGTCACGGTGGAGATCGTCAGCCAGCCCGGCACGCACAACGAGGCAGTCGGGCGGGTGTCCGAGGTGCTGGGCAGTTATACCGGCCCCGGCATGGAAATCGAGATTGCGCTGCGCAAACACGATCTGCCGTACGTGTTCCCCCCCGAGGTCGAAAAACAGGCGGAGAAGCTGCCCAAGAAGGTGCAGAAGAAGGACCTGGCCGATCGCGAGGACATTCGCCACCTGCCGCTGGTGACCATCGACGGCGAAACCGCGCGCGACTTCGACGATGCGGTGTACTGCGAACCCCTGGGCCGCAGCGGTTTCCGGTTGATCGTGGCGATTGCCGATGTCAGCCATTATGTGAAACCCGGCGACGCACTCGACACCGAAGGCTACAACCGGGGCAACTCGGTGTACTTCCCGCGTCGCGTCATCCCGATGTTGCCCGAGGCCTTGTCCAACGGCCTGTGTTCGCTCAATCCCGAGGTGGACCGTCTGTCGATAGTATGCGACATGCGCATCACCGCCGCCGGCTCGATCAAGGAATACCGCTTCTACCCCGCGGTGATTTATTCGCATGCAAGGCTCACCTACAATCAGGTTTGGGACTGGCTCTCGGGCGAGGTCAAGCCGGACACGAAACAGGCCGCATTGATGCCGCACCTGCAGGCGCTGGACAAGCTGTTCCGCGTCCTGCTGAAGGCACGCGCGAAGCGCGGCGCGATCGATTTCGGCTCGACCGAAACGCAGATGCAGTTCGACGAGCAGGGCAAGATCAAGGCCATCGTGCCGGTGATCCGCAACGACGCCCACCGCATCATCGAAGAATGCATGTTGTCGGCCAACGTCTGCGCATCGGATTTTCTGCTGGAGAACAAACAGCCCGCGCTGTATCGCGTCCACGAAGGTCCCACGCCCGAAAAACTGGCCCTGCTGCGCGGATTCATGGCCGAATTCGGGCTCGATCTGGGCGGCGGCGACAAGCCGCATGCCAAGGATTTCGGCGCGCTGCTGGAGCAAATCAAGCCGCGCCCCGATGCCGGCCTGCTGCAAACCGTGATGCTGCGATCGCTCAAACAGGCGGTTTACACCCCGGATAACAAGGGTCACTTCGGTCTGGCGTACGAGGGCTACACCCACTTCACTTCGCCGATCCGGCGTTACCCCGATCTGCTGGTGCACCGCGGCATCAAGGCCGTGTTGAAGGGCGAGAAACTCTCCGCCGCGGGATTGCCGGAAGTCGGCGCGCATTGCTCGATGACCGAACGCCGCGCAGACGACGCCACCCGCGATGTCGACGCGTGGCTGAAAACCTATTTCATGCGGGACCATATCGGCAACGAATACAACGGCACTGTCAGCGCGGTGACCAGCTTCGGTATTTTTGTTGCGGTCGACGACATCTTCACCGAAGGCCTGGTGCACGTGTCCGAGCTGGGCCAGGATTATTTCCACTACGATCAGGGCAAGCACTGGATGCTCGGCGAGCGCACCGGCAAACGCTACCGTCTGGGCGACCGCGTGCGCATCAAGGTCATGCGTGCCGACATCGAAACCAGCAAGATTGATTTCAGCCTGGTCGAGCAGGACAGCTCGGCCGAGGACATGCAGCGCGCATTCGAGAAGAAGGCCCCCGAGCAAAAGTCGGACAAACCTAAAGCGCCGAAGGCCAAGTCCAGCAAGCCTCGGTCATCGAAACCCAAAACAGCGAAAGCCAAAACAGGTAGCAAGAAGCAATGAGCGAGAAGTCTGCCGATAAAAGCGGCGCAGAAAAACACGCCGCGGAGAAACACGGCGCTGAAAAATTGATCTACGGCTTTCATGCGGTCCTGGCGCGGCTGCGCCAGGACCCGTCCGGGGTGCTGGAAATCTATCTCGACCTCACCCGCCGCGACGCGCGCGCGCGCGATCTGGTCAAACAGGCCAAGGACAGCAAGGTCGGGCTCGCGCAGGTGGAAGCCGATCGCCTGAATCGCTTGGTCGGAAAGTCATCCAATCACCAGGGTGTCGTCGCCCGCGTCAAGCCGGTGGCGCTGACGCACTCGCTGGACGAAGTGCTGGAAAACATCAAAGGCCCGCCGCTGCTGCTCATCCTCGACGGCATCACCGATCCGCACAACCTCGGCGCCATCATGCGTTCGGCCGATGCATTCGGTGTGCACGCCGTGATCGCGCCGAAAGACAACGCCGTCGGCATCAACGCCACAGTGGAAAAAGTCGCTTCGGGCGGGGCCGAAACCGTGCCCTACATCATGGTCACCAATCTGTCGCGCACCATCGAAGAGCTCAAGGAACACAACATCTGGGTCATCGCCACAGACATGGACGGCGAGCTGCCCCTGTCCAAGATCGACCTCAAGACCGGCATCGCGTGGGTGCTGGGCGCCGAAGGCTCGGGCATCCGCCGCCTGGTCAAGCAAAACTGTGATCAGGTCGCGCGCATTCCGATTGGGGGCACCGTGGAAAGCCTCAACGTCTCGGTGTCGGCGGCGCTGTGTTTGTATGAGACGGCGCGCCAGCGGGGTGCGTGATTAATCTAGACATGGAAAACTGTGGGTTTTCCTTTTTCACCGATGGCTTCGTTAGTTTGCAGCGAGAACACATCTAATGGCCTACGTAGAACCGCTGTTTACAAAAGGCCAGATCAATAGAGCTGGCCAGATATTAGTAAATCCAGAGAACTATTCTCTAGAAGAGTGTTCTTGGGCAGACACAGTGCTAGCTAACTGGCGAGCGTGTCATGGCTATCCCATTAATACATTCCAAGCTCTTCTGCGGTTAAGGTTGAAGTCGATTGATAAGAATGCAATCGTGGCGCAAAGAATGAAGCGTGCGCCTTCAATTATTCTTAAACTACAGCGTTTTGAGGGGATGAATCTTGCACGAATGCAGGATATCGGTGGGCTTCGTGCGGTTGTAAGCTCAATTACACGAGTGCGAAAGCTTGAAACAGAGTATCGAAATAGCAATTTCAAGCATGTGCTTGTGTCTTCGAAGGACTACATCGCTGAGCCTAAACCAGACGGCTACCGTGGGATTCATTTGATTTACCGTTACTCCAACCAGAGAGCACCAGCCTACGATGGGCTCTCACTCGAACTTCAAGTTCGAACTCGTGTGCAGCATGCTTGGGCAACTGCTGTTGAAACGATGGGCACATTTCTTGGTCAAGCGCTCAAATCGGGCCAAGGAGAACAGGAATGGCGTATTTTCTTCGCCAAGGCAAGCGCAGCACTTGCAATCATTGAAAAGTCACCAGCCGTCCCAGGATTTGAAAACTGCTCAACGACCGAGGTCTACGAACAGGTTGCCGAAGCCGAGCGGCAGCTTCATGTATTGGATAAATTGAATGGTTTCGCTATTGCTGCTGACAAAATTACGACCGAACGCGGCCAAGGTGCATACCATCTTGTCGTGCTCGATTCGGAAAATAGAACAGTGTCGATACGCCCATATCCAATCGCCCGCCTTGAACAGGCCAATATCGATTACGCCGAAATTGAGAAACGAACAAAAGCAGGTGAGCCGATTGAAGCAGTCTTGGTTTCTGCGGGGCCGATCGATGCTTTGCGTAAGGCATACCCAAACTACTTTCTTGACACACAAGCTTTCGTTGCGCAAATAACGAAAGTCATTGCTGGTATCCAAGAAAATAGGGCAATTTGCGGTAGCGGCAATTAGGGTAAGACACGATAATCATGAGTGAACTCGATATCCGATGGCAACAACGTCTCGCCAATTACAGCAAGGCGCTGGAGCAACTTGGTAATGCGATTGCCACAAGCCAGCAACGCCCGCTCTCCGAGCTTGAGAAACAGGGGTTGATCCAGGCGTTTGAATTTACCCATGAACTGGCCTGGAATGTGATGAAGGATTACTTTGCCTGGCAAGGAAATCCCGGCATCACCGGTTCGCGCGATGCGGCGCGCGAGGCGTTTCAGAAAGGCCTGGTCGAGGACGGCGAGGGCTGGATGGAAATGATCAAAAGCCGCAATCAAACCTCGCACACCTATCAGCAGAAAGTCGCGGACGAAATCGCCGGGAAAATTATCGAACGCTATTTCCCGCTTTTTCAACGATTTTTGGCCACAATGAACATGTTCAATGTTTAGCCATGCCATGCAATACGGCCTGAAACCGGACACGATCGCCCGAATCAACGGCGTTCTGGCTGTCCATCCGGAAATCGAACAGGCTGTGCTCTATGGCTCGCGTGCCAAGGGAAATTATCGTACGGGTTCGGATATTGATTTGTGCTTGAAGGGGGATGCGCTCACGCTGACGCAGCTTCTTGAAATTGAGAATGAACTCGACGACCTGTTGCTGCCCTACAAGATCGACCTGTCCTTGCACCATGCGCTGGATAACCCTGAACTTATCGATCATATTCGTCGGGTCGGGGTGGTGTTTTACCCAATTGCGTAGCGCAATATTGGGCATCACTCAGGAAGTTGAACCGGCCCGTCTAATGGTTATCCATCCTGTGAGTCCGTAATGAATACCTCGATGCTTCTGTGGAGCCTGCTGTTCAGTTCGATCGGCCTCGGATTCTTCCTCTACGGCAAGAAGCAGAAGGCAGTCATTCCCCTGTTCAGCGGGCTGGGCCTGATGATCTATCCATATTTCGTTTCCAACACGCTTCTGCTTGTCGCAATTGGGGTTGCACTCATGGTGCTGCCTTACTTCGTCAGGGTTTAAGGTTGTATGGATACAGTAGCGGTTATCGACTTTGAAACAACCGGCCTGTCGCCCGCCATGGGAGACCGGGCGACCGAGGTGGCGGTGGTGATTGTGGATAACGGAATCATCGTTGATCGCTACCAAAGTCTGATGCATTCGGGCGCGTATATCCCCCCTTTTATCGAGAGCCTGACCGGAATATCCAACGCCATGCTCAGCAAGGCACCGCCGGCAGCGGAGGTGATGCATGCGCTGGCGGAGTTTGTCGGCGATGTTCCTTTGGTGGCGCACAACGCATCGTTTGACAGCAAGTTTCTCGATGCGGAGTGGTCGAGGATCAATCGGCGTCGGCAACAGGCATTTGCCTGTTCAATGCTGCTGGCCCGGCGTATCTATCCGTCCGCACTCGATCACAAGCTGGGAACGCTGGTCCGGCACCTGGGACTGCCTTCGGCGGCGCGCGCTCACCGCGCGCTGGCCGATGCGGAAATGACCGCTCATCTCTGGGTAAAAATGCTGTCGGACATCAGGCTGCAATATTGCCTGGGTACGGTTCCACACGAATTATTGTGCACGTTGCAGAAGACACCGAAAGCGCAGATCAAGAACTGCATCGATCAAGCCAAACATAGGCTTGGTTTTGATTAGTGAATCACTCCAGTTCCTGCAAGCGCAACAAGCGCGCAGCCTCTTCATCCCGCGCATCATCAATCTCACGCATCACCGCTTCCATATCCACCGGCGGCAATGTGCATTCGAACAAGCCAGTGAGTTCGACATCGGGGCGCAAATTGCCGTGCTCGTACAGCGCCCATATTTCCTGGGCATATTGCGTGGTCAACAGTGACGGGGCGTATTGGCTGAAGTAGGTTCTGAGGTTGTTGACGTCGCGCGTCAGCATGGCCTGGGCGTGGTTGTTGCCGGCGGCGTCGACGGCTTGTGGCAGGTCGATGATTACCGGGCCGTCTGCGTCGACGAGGATGTTGAACTCCGACAAATCACCATGGATGACGCCCGCACATAACATGCGGACCACTTCCTGCATCAAGGTGTGGTGATGGGCGAGGGCCTCGGCTTCGGTGAAAGCCACATCATTGAGGCGCGGCGCGGCGTTGCCTTCGGCATCGGCCACCAGTTCCATCAGCAACACGCCTTCGTGGAAGTTGTACGGCGTGGGTACGCGCACGCCAGCGTGGGCGAGCCGATACAGTGCATCGACTTCGGCGCTTTGCCAGGCGGCTTCCTGCATCTCGCGACCGTATTTGCTGCCCTTGGCCATGGCACGCGCCTGGCGGCTGTTTTTGGTTTTGCGATTTTCGGTGTAATCGACGGCCTGGCGAAAGCTGCGCTTGTTGGCTTCCTTGTAGACCTTGGCGCAGCGGATGTCGTCGCCGCAGCGGACGACAAAGACCATGGCTTCCTTGCCGCTCATGAGCTGGCGCACGACGCCGTCGATCAGGCCGTCTTCTAGCAGGGGTTCAAGTCGTTTGGGGATTTTCATCGGTTGGCGATCTAGCCGCGAACCTTGCGGTACGCTTCGAGCAGACGCTGGTGGATCGCGCTGCCTTCGAAATCGCTGCCCAGTTTGGTCAACCCGAAGAAGCGTTCGTCCTGGTTGAACAGGGCAAAGGCCTGTTCCAGCGTCTCGCGGCCATACATCAGCGCCAGCGCGGGCTCGAAGGGGCTGGGGTCGTCGAGCTGGACGAGGTCGGCGATGCAGCGGTAGACCTTTAACCGCGCTTCGCTGCGTTGGCCGTACTGGGCGATCCAGGTGCAGCCTTCGAGGATGGCGTCGTCGTCGCCGATGGCGAGCGCGAGCAGCAGCTTGATTTCGCCGACGCGGATGTCGGTCCAGGGTGAATCGGCATCGGGCGCGAGACCGATCAGCACGGTGACGAGGCGGTCGTCGGCCAGTTCGAGCTCGACCATCAAATCAAACAGGGCGGCGCATTCGTCCTCGGTGAGTTCGGGCAGGCGCGCCAGCGCCGGACGGATCAGGTTGCCAACGCTGTTGTTTTCGAATTCGAGTTCTTCCACCGGATAGATCTCGGAGACGCCCGGTACCAGGATGCGGCAGGCATAGACCCCAAGATGCTCGAAGTCGGCGATGTAGATTTCATGCCCGGCGCTGTGCAGGGCATCGACCGACCACGCGTAATCCTCTTCGGTGGTGGTGCCGAAATTCCAGTCGACGAAGTCGAAGTCGGGGGTGTCGCGCAGGAATTGCCAGCTGATGACGCCGCTGGAATCGACGAAGTGGATTTCCAGGTTTTGCGGGTCGGCGATTTCGGTGTCGTCGAAGCCGGGGGCGGGGAAGCCCGCCAGCGAATCGAGCGCACGGCCTTGCAGCAGTTCGGTCAGCGCGCGTTCCAGCGCCACCTCAAATCGCGGATGCGCGCCAAAGCTGGCGAAGCAGCCCTGGTCGTGGGGGTGGAGCAGGGTCACGTTCATCACCGGATACTGGCCGCCGAGCGAAGCGTCTTTCACCAGGATGCCGAAGCCGGCTTCGCGCAGGCCACGGATGCCGGCGGCGATGTGCGGGTAGCGGGCGATCACGTCTTCGGGCACGTCGGGCAGGCAGAGGCCTTCCTCGATGATGCGGAATTTGATGTGCCGCTCGAAGATTTCGGCCAGCGCCTGGGTGCGCGCTTCCTTCAGCGTGTTGCCGGCCGACATGCCGTTGCTGACGTAGAGGTTGCCGATGAGGTTGACCGGGAAATACGCCGTCACGCCGTCGCGCAGGCGCTGGTAGGGAATGGCGCAAATCCCGCGCGCGGCGTTGCCGGAGTTGAGGTCGATCAGCTGGTCGGCGCGCACGCTGCTGTCGGGGTTGTACAGCGCGTGCAATTCGGGCGTGAGCAGGTCGTCCGGCCAGTCTTCGCCCTCGGGCTTAATCCAGCGCTCATCCGGGTGGTGGACGTAGGCCCGGTTGGCGAGGGTTTCACCCAGGTAAAAGTGAGTCCAGAAATAGTTGGTCGACAGCCGTTCGAAATACTCGCCCAGCGCGCTCGCGCGTGCAGCCAGTTCCGTGGCGCCCTTGCCGTTGGTGAACAGCAGCGGACAATCGCGGTCGCGGATATGCACCGACCACACGCCTTCCACCGGGTTGAGCCAGGAGCGTTCTTCGATGTGGAAACCCAGGGCTTCGAGCTTGGATTGCAGGGTGGCGATCGACGCTTCGAGCGAGGCATCCTTGCCGGGAATGAAGTGTTCAGTGACGTGCATGGAATGGGCTGAGAATGGGCAACAAGCCAACAGGATAAACGATGCGTGAACCGGGGCGTAAAATGAATGTCATTGGTCTTGTTGCCCTTGCGGCGTTAAAACGTCTGATTTCCCATGTCGATTCGTATGCGCGTATTTCTGCTGTTGTGGGGCCTGATGGGCTCCGGAGGGGGCGTGGCTGCGACCCAGACCTTTGGCATGGGGGGTGGCCAGGCGGCCCTGGCTGCCCGTTCCCCGGCTGAATGGGTGCAGCAGGCGCAGATCCTGGAACGACGCGGCGACTGGGCGGGATTGCTGGCCTGGGGGCAAGACTGGGCCCGGGTCGACGCAAAGAATCCGCTGGCCTGGTTTGTGCAGGGCAGCGCGTTAAGCGAGATGGGCCGGCTTGCGGAGGCGATTGCAGCCTATCAGCAGAATGTGCGGATTGCGCCTGGGGACGTGTTCGCCCGCAACAACCTGGGCAATGCGCTGCGCGACAGCGGTCGGCCTCGCGAGGCCATGCGGGCGTACCGCGCGGCGGTCGAGATCAATCCCGACTACATTCCAGGCTGGCACAACCTGGGGCTGACGTTTTATCTGGCGCGCGGGCAGGCAGGCGTGGTGCAGGCGCTGCAAAAGCTGCAGGCCACCGACCCGGCGCTGGCCGATGCCTGGCGCCGACTGGCGATTGATTATTCGATCACGGGCGATGAGCGGGTGGCGCAGGAGGCGGTGCGGGTGCTGCGCGGCTTGAACGAGGCGCAACGCAGGCGCATGTTTGGCATTTTGTTCGCCGACAGCTGAGGCGTCAGCCTGCACTCTGCTCGAATTCGGCCACAATCTGTCGCAAGCGACTCGCTTCCTGTTCGGGCCGCATCAGTCCACGCCGCCCCCGGCAGTGCGTGAGCAAGTCGGCATGAAAACCGGGATCATCTTCGGCCATCATCAACAGCCGGGCCAGTTGCTGTTCGTCTCCGACCGGAAAATAGCCCGGGTAATTTTCACCCAGCATGCCGATGTTGCCCGGTATGTGCGATGCCAGCACCGGGACATCGGCCGCCAGCGCTTCGCAAATCACATTGGCGCCGCCTTCCATCACCGAGCTGACAACCAGCAGACGCGCACGTGACAGCCGCTTCAGCACGGTTTTGTGCGGCACATTGCCCGCCCAGGTCCAGCGGGGTAATTTGTTTTGCGCCATTTCCGCGGTCTCGGCCATTTCCTCATTCAGTGCGCTGCCCAGATGGGTGATCTGGATTGTCGAGTGAGCAGGCAGGTAGGCCGTCGCGAGTGCCGCCCGAAATGGGTCTTTTTCGGTACGCAAATGACCAATCGCCAGCACCTCAAAGGCGTGCGGCAGAGAGGGCAGGCGTGCAGCATCCGGCGCCGACTGGTAAACCACGCGGGTTCGGGCAACCAGATGGGCGGCCAGTTCATCCGGTCCGCGCGCCTGCAATACAATAATGCGGTGGGCCCATTCCAGCGCCTGCTGGGCGTCGCTGTCTTCGTGAATATCGCGATATAAATCGGTGCCGGTCAGGGTCAGCAGCAGCGGGCGGCTCGGATGTTTTTCGGCAAAGGCGCGAATCGCGGCATAGCTGCGTCGTGCATGCAGCACCAGCATCAGATCAGCGGGCCGACCATCCCATTCCACCTGCACCCGCACGGTGTGGCCGGCTTCGCGCAGAAAACGTGCCCAGCGGGCCGCGGTATGCCAATTGCCGTTGCGGTGTTCGCGTCCGTAGGGTGTGATGAGGGCGATGCGCATTTCCAGAGTGTAGCCTGACTGGGCGAATCGCGGATAATCGCCCCATGAGCGAAATATCCATTACCTCGCGTGACAACCCGCTTTTCAAGCGGCTGAAGAAGCTCGCCGAATCTGCACGCGCGCGGCGTGATGCGCAGATGGCCGTGCTCGATGGCGCGCATTTGCTGGCGGCCTATCTCGATGCGGGCGGCCAGCCGCGTACTTTGGTGCGGGCCGCCTCGTTTGGCGCAGCGCGACTTGAGCCATGGGCGATGCGCTGCCCCGCTGCAAAGACGATTACGCTGGCGGATGCCCTGTTTGATGAGCTCACACCGGTTTCGACGCCTACCGGCCTGCTGGTCGAGGCGGCCTGGCTCTCCCCGGTCTCACCCGCTGCCACACCCCTGGTTATCGTGCTGGAAGACATTCAGGACCCCGGGAATCTGGGCGCCATGTTGCGTACGGGTGCCGCGGCAGGTGCAACCCTGGCGGTATTGTCCCCGGGGTGTCACGATGCGTGGTCGCCCAAAGCCCTGCGCGGAGGTCAGGGCGCACAATTTGTGCTGCCCATGGAATGCGGCGTGGACGTGGCGGCGTGGTGCGCGCAGTTTGACGGCCAGCGACTCGCCCTCGCACTGGGTGAAGACGACAGTGTGTTCGCAAGGGCGTTGACCGGGCCGCTTGCCTTGATGGTGGGCAATGAAGGGGCCGGTCTGTCGAAGGGCGTCCGCGCTGCCGCCACAGCCAGGGTGCAGATTCCCATGCCGGGAAAAATGGAATCCCTGAATGCCTCGGCGGCATTGGCGATTGCGGTGTTTGAAGCCGTGCGGCAGCGTGGTGACTAAGGGGCGGCGCCAGCGTGCGGTCTTAAGCGGGCTGCTGGATGGCGCGTTCGCCCTCACCGCGGTCCAGCCGGGTTTTCAACGGCTTGGCCGGGGCACCCTCCATGATGGTGCGGTACGTGGCGCGATCTGTCGGCAGGGTTGGCAGACTCGGATTGCTTTCGGACACGCGCATTGCTTAGCCCGGTTGTCCCGCTATGGATCGGCAGATTCGTGAAAAACGGAGGCCGACAGGGGGAGCGGGCCGTCAGCGAGCCACGCTTGGTGGAGGGTCGCGTGAGTGGGATTGCATGCCTGCGTCCAATGCCGGCTTAGCAAGGTCGTGAGGTGTGCGGCAGGAACCGGTCGGCTGATCAGATAGCCTTGAATGAGGTTGCAGCCCAGGCTGCGCAAACATTCAAGTTGGGCCTGGGTTTCTACGCCCTCAACGACATTTTTGAGTTGCAGGTCGCGGCTCAAGGCAAGAATGGATTTCACGAGGGCGACATTGATCGGGTCAGTCCGGATGTCCTTGACGAAATAGCGATCGATTTTCAATACATCGATCGGAAAACGCTTCAGGTGCGCCAGTGAGGAATAGCCGGTACCGAAATCGTCGACAGAAACGGTAATCGCCAACGACTTCAATTCATGAACGCGCTTGACTGCCGCGTCCATGTTTTCCATGAAAATACCTTCAGTCAGTTCGTCTGGCGGCAGGCCGCTGCGAGCAGTTTGCATCCGACGCTGACGATTTGTCCGGACTCCTCCAGCATTTCGAGAAAAACAGCGGGACCGAGGAGGCCGCGGGTCGGGTGATTCCATCGGATCAGTGCTTCAATGGCATGGATGCGGCCCGTATCGAGACTGACCTGGGGCTGATAATGAAAGACAAATTCATTGCGTGCCAGGGCATAGTGGAGATCCGTCTCGAGTTGCAACCGCTCCTCGGCCATGGCATTTATCGCCAGATCGTAGAGCTGGAAGCGGTTTCGTCCGTTATGTTTGGCGTGATACATCGCCGTGTCGGCATTCCTTAAAAGATCGCCGGAGTTGCGGCCATCATTGGGGTATACGCTGACGCCGATGCTGCAGCTGCAGAACAGTTCGCAACCGGCAACCTGATAGGGCTCGGCGATGGCGGCCAGCATTTTTTCCACCACGTGCAGCACATGTTTGATTTCAACCACATCGCCGATCACGATGACTATCGGCACATCGGCCCGAAAAGTAGGGTGTGCATGATCAATCGTCGGCAGGGGTGCAGGCTTGACGAGCCCCAGCCTGATGGCCGGGCTTGCGGCAGTCCGCCGCTGGATGAGGCGGTCGCGCGGGCGAAGGCTTGTTACGGCTGGTTGCGCAGGCGTGCGGCAATTTCCTCGACTGACATGCGGGTGGTGTCGATGACAGTAAGACCATGAAAGCCGAATAGCCCTTCGGCAGCGGCCAGTTCGGCCCGGCATTGTTCCGGACTGGCATAGCGACTGTCCGGATAACGCGCCTGGCGAATGGCGGCAAGACGTTCAGCCGACAGGGTCAGGGCGCGCAGGCGAAGGAGGTGGGGCAGCAGGAGAGCCGGCAGCCGGGGCTGGGCCAGGTCTTCCGGGGTGAGCGGATAGTTGGCGACACGCAGGCCGTATTGCAGCGCAAGGTACAGGGCAGTAGGGGTTTTGCCGACACGGGATACCCCGATCAGAATCAGATCGGCCTGGTCGAGTCGTTGCGGCTGCAGGCCATCATCAAGCGCCAGGCTGAAATTCACAGCATCCATTCGTGTTTCGTAGTTGCCGGCCATACTGTGAGTCTGTCCCCAATGCGGGGTGGCCGCGTGGCCGATGGTGGACTCCACGGCCGGGACAATCAGTTCGAACAAGTCGAACAGGGCGGCGCCACTGTTGCGTAGCGTGGCGCGCAGGCCCGGGTCGGTCACTGACGTAAACACCAGGGCATCCGGAGTAGCAGCAATCCGCGCAGCGACCGCCTGGGCTTTAGCCGGGCTGTCGATAAAAGGCAGCACAATCAGGCTAAACTCGATAGCAGGAAATTGCGACAACACGCTCCTGGCCATCGCTTCGACGGTGACACCGGTATGGTCGGACAAGCAGTATGCAGTGCGATTTTTCATGGAGAGAAATGATGGCAGCCTTGACCGACTATATCGTTCCCCTGGATGCCCTGTCGATGGCGGACGTGCCGCGTGTCGGCGGCAAAAATGCCTCGCTGGGTGAAATGATCGGCAAGCTGTCAGGGGTCGGCGTCAAGGTGCCTGGCGGGTTCGCGACAACGGCCGACGCATTCTGGGCGTTTCTCGACGGCAATGACCTGCGGAGGCGAATTCATGCACGGCTGGCCGCGCTGGATATTAACGACGTGACCGCGCTGGCCCGCGCCGGTGCGGAAATCCGCGGCTGGATCGAAGCCGCAGCCTTGCCAGCCGATCTGGAAACGGAGCTGCGCGCGGCTTACCGCGCGCTGGGCGAGAACGTCTCGGTCGCGGTGCGCTCGTCGGCCACCGCGGAAGACCTGCCCGATGCTTCGTTTGCAGGACAGCAGGAGACCTATCTGCATGTGCAGGGCGAAACCGCGCTGCTGGCGTATGTACGCAAGGTCTACGCCTCGCTCTATAACGACCGGGCCATTGCCTACCGGGTGCACCAGGGTTTCGCTCATGCCGATGTGGCGCTGTCGGCCGGGGTGCAGCGTATGGTGCGTTCCGACATTGCCTGCTCCGGCGTGCTGTTCACGCTCGATACCGAATCCGGATTTCGCGATGTGGTGTTCATCACCGCGGCCTATGGCCTGGGCGAAACGGTGGTGCAGGGCGCGGTGAATCCGGACGAATTTTATGTGCACAAGCCGATGCTGGCCCAGGGATTTCCTGCGGTGGTGCGGCGCGAGCTGGGTGGCAAGGCCATCCGCATGGTGTGGCGCGAGGGCGCAACGGTGATCGAGGACACCCCGCCTGAATTGCAGCGCCAGTTTTCGCTGCGCGACGACGAGTTGCTGGAACTGGCGCGTCAGGCGGTCATGATCGAAGCCCACTACGGACGTCCAATGGATATCGAATGGGCGAAAGATGGGGAAACCGGCGACCTGTTCATCGTGCAGGCGCGCCCCGAAACCGTCAAGACGCGCGTCCAGGGCGCAGGCGAACGCTATGTGCTGGAAGCGCCTGGCGAGGTGCGCATCACCGGCCGCGCCATCGGCCAGAAAATCGGCACGGGTGCGGTGCGGCTGATCGCCAGTCCCGCAGAAATGAACCGGGTGCAAGCGGGCGACATTCTTGTGACCGACATGACCGACCCCGACTGGGAGCCGGTGATGAAACGCGCGGCCGCCATCGTCACCAATCGTGGCGGGCGTACCTGTCATGCGGCGATTGTCGCGCGCGAACTGGGTATACCTGCGGTAGTGGGTAGCGGAGACGCCACCCACGTGCTGAAGGACGGCGAAATCGTGACGGTTTCGTGCGCCGAGGGAGATACCGGCATGGTCTATGCGGGCAAGCTGAAGTTCACCGTGGAAGTGCTGGCCAGCGAATCGCTGCCGGAACCGCCGGTAAAGCTGATGATGAACGTCGGCAATCCGGAACGGGCATTCGAGTTCGCGCAGATCCCCAATCATGGCGTGGGGCTTGCGCGACTGGAATTCATCATTGCGCGCATGATCGGGGTGCACCCGCTGGCCTTGCTCGATTACGCCAGCCAGACGCCCGGGGTGCGCGCCGAAATCGAACGCCGCAGCGCCGGTTATGCCGACCCGGTCACATTTTACGTGGACAAACTGGCTGAAGGCATGGCCACGCTGGCGGCTGCATTCTGGCCGCAGCCCGTCATCGTGCGGCTGTCGGACTTCAAATCCAACGAGTACGCCAATCTGGTGGGTGGCGAGCGCTATGAGCCGAAGGAAGAAAACCCGATGCTCGGCCTGCGTGGCGCCGCGCGGTATATCTCGCCGCTGTTTGGTCCCGCGTTCGAACTGGAATGCCGGGCGCTGAAAAAAGTGCGCGAGACCCTGGGGTTCGGCAATGTCGAAGCGATGATTCCGTTTGTGCGCACCGTCGAGGAATGCGCAGCCGTAGTCAGCCTGCTGGCGGACTATGGTCTGAAGCGCGGCGACAGCGGGTTGCGGCTGATCATGATGTGCGAGATTCCGTCCAACGTGCTGCTGGCCGATGATTTTTTACCCTATGTGGACGGGTTTTCGATAGGCAGCAACGACCTGACCCAGCTGACCCTGGGCATCGATCGTGATTCGGGACTGGTGGCCGGCGGGTTTGACGAACGGAATCCGGCGGTGAAAAAATTGCTGGCCGAGGCAATTGCCGCATGCAGGCGGCAGAATAAATATGTGGGGATTTGCGGCCAGGGGCCGAGCGATCACCCCGATCTTGCCGACTGGCTGGTGGAACAGGGCATCGGTTCGATTTCGCTGAACCCCGATACGGTCGTGGCGACCTGGCAACGGCTGGCGCGCGTCTGATCGGGAAAAGCGGGCCTGCCGGTGGCGATTGAAACACCCGTGTCATTGAGACATCGATGGGGATAGAGTAAAATCCGCCATCACCCGCCCTCACTTATAAAATGACGAAGTATGTGTTTGTCACCGGTGGCGTGGTTTCTTCCCTCGGGAAAGGGATCGCTTCCGCTTCTCTCGCTGCGCTGCTTGAATCGCGCGGCATCCGTGTCACCCTGTTAAAGCTCGATCCGTATATCAACGTCGATCCCGGCACGATGAGTCCGTTCCAGCACGGCGAGGTGTTCGTCACCGACGATGGTGCTGAAACCGATCTTGACCTCGGCCATTACGAGCGTTTTTCCAGCGCGCGAATGAACCGGCGCAACAACTTCACCACCGGGCAGATCTACAAGTCGGTTATCGACAAGGAACGCCGCGGCGATTACCTTGGCGGCACGGTGCAGGTCATTCCGCACATCACCGACGAAATCAAGCGCTCGATACGTGCAGGCGCCGACGGCGCCGATGTGGCGCTGGTCGAGATCGGCGGTACCGTCGGCGACATCGAATCGCTGCCTTTTCTGGAGGCCATCCGCCAGATGGGCTTCGAGGACGGTCCTGAAAACACCTGTTTTATCCATTTGACGCTGTTGCCCTATATCGCAACCGCGGGCGAGCTGAAAACCAAGCCGACCCAGCACTCGGTCAAGGAATTGCGCGAAATCGGGATCCAGCCCGACATTCTGCTATGCCGCGCCGACCGTGAAATTCCACTGGACGAGCGGCGCAAGATCGCACTGTTCACCAATGTGCGGCCCGAAGCGGTGATCGAGATGCAGGACGCCACTTCAATCTACAAGATTCCCGCGATGCTGCATGAGCAGATGCTGGACGAAATCGTTTGCCACAAGCTGAAAATTCTGGCGCGCGCAGCCAATCTGACGGTTTGGAAAAATCTGGTGCATGCACTGGAAAATCCCAAACACGAAGTCAATATCGCCTTTGTCGGCAAGTATGTCGATCTCACCGAATCCTACAAATCGCTGACCGAAGCCATGATTCATGCCGGCATGCATACCGAGAGCCGCGTGAAGGTCAATTACATCGATTCCGAGCAGATTGAAAAATCCGGCGCGGAATGCCTGAAAAACATGGACGCGATACTGGTGCCCGGTGGCTTTGGCAAACGCGGGGTGGAAGGCAAGATCGCCGCGATCCGCTATGCACGGGAGAACAAGGTGCCGTATCTGGGTATCTGCCTAGGCATGCAGCTTGCCGTGGTCGAATACGCGCGCGATGTGGCCGGCATGGCGAATGCGCATTCGACGGAATTCGAGCCCGCAACCGCGCATCCGGTGATCGGCCTGATTACCGAGTGGCTGGATCGCGGCGGCCAGATAGAAAAACGCAGCCAGCTGTCGGACTTGGGCGGCACCATGCGCCTGGGTGGCCAGCCATGCGCACTCAGTGAGGGCACGCTGGCGCGCGCGACCTACGGTACGGCCAGCATTACCGAACGCCATCGCCATCGTTATGAAGTCAATAACACCCTGCTGGCTGAGCTTGAAGCGAAAGGCCTGGTCGTTGCAGGGCGCGCGCCGGGAACGGATCTTTGCGAAATGGTGGAGTTGCCGCAGGCGGTCCACCCCTGGTTTGTGGGTTGCCAGTTCCATCCTGAGTTCACCAGCAACCCACGCAATGGCCATCCGCTTTTCATCTCGTTCGTCAAGGCCGCGTTGGCACACCAACAGGAGCATGCATGAAACTCTGTCATTTTGAAGCGGGCCTCGATCACCCCCTGTTCCTGATTTCGGGACCCTGTGTGATCGAGTCGGAACAGCTGGCAATGGATACCGCCGGCCAGCTGAAAGAGCTGTGCGTGTCGCTGGCGATTCCGTTCATCTATAAATCCTCGTTCGACAAGGCTAACCGTTCGTCAACCCAGTCCTTCCGCGGGCTGGGAATTGAAGAAGGTCTGCGTATCCTGTCGGAGGTGAAAGCCAAAATCGGCGTGCCCATCCTGACCGACGTGCATGAAGATACGCCATTGAACGAGGTGGCCGCGGTGGTCGACGTGCTGCAGACCCCGGCTTTCCTGTGCCGCCAAACCAATTTCATCCAGAATGTTGCGCGTGCAGGGCGTCCGGTCAATATCAAGAAAGGCCAGTTCCTCGCGCCTTGGGATATGCAGAACGTGGTCGACAAGGCGCGCGAGGCCGGTAACGATCAGATCATGGTGTGCGAGCGGGGGGCCAGTTTCGGGTACAACACGCTGGTGTCCGATATGCGTGGCCTCGCCATCATGCGCGACACCGGTTGTCCGGTGGTGTTCGATGCCACCCACTCGGTGCAGCAACCGGGTGGGCGCGGCACCACCAGCGGCGGGCAGCGTGAATTCGTGCCGGTGCTGGCGCGTGCGGCGGTGGCCAGCGGGGTGGCGGGCGTGTTTGCCGAGACGCATCCGAACCCCGAGGTTGCGCTGTCCGATGGCCCCAATGCGTGGCCGCTCGGGATGATGAAGGAATTGCTGGAAACCTTGAAGGAAATCGACACGCTGGTGAAACAGCGCGGGTTCATCGAAAACAACCTTGTTAAAAACTGAGTGCCGCGATTACGGCATTCGAACTGATCAGGAAAGAATAAATTGAGCGCAATTATTGATGTCATCGCCCGGGAAATTCTGGACTCTCGCGGCAACCCCACTGTTGAAGCCGATGTGCTGCTGGAATCGGGCGTGCTGGGTCGCGCTGCGGTGCCGTCCGGCGCCTCTACCGGCAGCCGCGAGGCCATCGAGCTGCGCGATGGCGACAAGTCGCGTTATCTGGGCAAGGGCGTACTCAACGCCGTCGAGCACGTCAACACCGAAATCTGCGAAGCGATTATCGGCCTCGATGTCGAAGATCAGGCCTTCATCGACAAGACCATGATCGAACTCGACGGCACTGAAAACAAATCGCGCCTCGGCGCCAATGCCATGCTGGCGGTGTCGATGGCGTGCGCGCGCGCGGCTGCCGAACAGGCGGGCCTGCCGTTGTACCGCTATCTGGGCGGTGCTGCGCCGATGGCCTTGCCGGTGCCGATGATGAACATCATCAACGGCGGCGAGCACGCCAACAACAACATCGACATGCAGGAGTTCATGGTGATCCCGGTCGGTGCGCCGACTTTTCGTGAAGCGCTGCGCTACGGCGCAGAAGTGTTCCATGCGCTGAAAAAATTGCTCGACGACGCCGGTATGGCTACGACCGTCGGCGACGAAGGCGGTTTTGCGCCGAATCTGGAGTCACACGAAGCCGCACTGAAACTGATTGTGCAGGCGATTGAAGCTGCCGGCCTGCAGCCTGGCATCGACGTCGCGATTGGTTTGGACTGCGCGGCGTCCGAGTTCTACAAGGACGGCCGCTACAACCTCGATTCCGAAGGCCTGAAGCTGAGCTCGGCCGAGCTGACCGATTACTTGGCGGCCTGGTGCGACAAATACCCCATCATCAGCATCGAAGACGGCATGGCCGAAGGCGACTGGGACGGCTGGAAAATCCTGACTGACAAGCTCGGTAGCCGCGTGCAGCTGGTGGGCGACGACCTGTTTGTGACGAACTCGAAAATCCTCAAGGAAGGCATCGAGAAGGGTGTCGCCAATTCGATCCTGATCAAGGTCAACCAGATCGGCACCTTGTCGGAAACCTTCCAGGCCATCGAAATGGCCAAGCAGGCGGGTTACACCTCGGTGATTTCGCATCGTTCGGGCGAAACCGAGGACACCACGATCGCCGACTTGTCGGTGGCCACAAATTCCCGTCAGATCAAGACTGGCTCGCTGTCGCGTTCCGACCGCATGGCCAAGTACAACCAGCTGCTGCGCATTGAGGAAGAGCTGGGCGATACGGCGAGCTATCCAGGGCGCGATGCGTTCCGGCAGCGCGGCTGAGTTCAACGCGGGCGGGCTTTTCGCCCGTATTCGCGGCCGGGCACTGACCTGGACACTGGCCGCCGCCATCATATTGCTGCAATATCCATTGTGGTTGGGTGAGGGCGGCTGGTTGAAAGTACGCGAACGTGCGCTCAATATCGACACCCAGCAGTCGCTGAATCAGCAACTGCTGACCCGGAATGCCGGTTTGCTGGCCGAGGTTGGCGATCTCAAACAGGGCCGCGACGCCATAGAAGAGCGGGCGCGTAATGAGTTGGGCATGATCGCGCCGGACGAATGGTTCGTCCGAGTGGTGTCTACCCATGCTGTGCAGTCGGGAAAAAAGAATGAGTGATTTGCAGATATGGCTATTGATCATCGGTGCGGCCATTGTGGTGGCGGTGCTGCTATTTAACTGGGCCCAGGAACGTCGTTTCCGGAAGCAGGCCGATGCAGCCTTTCAAGCGCCCATGGGTGATGTGCTGATGCAGCCTGTGGAAGCGCCGCGCGGAACGCCCGCCCGGGTCGAGCCCGCCTTGCACGACCCCGTTTTTGAGACAAGTGAAGACCCGGCCGTGGCCGAAGCCGACGTTGACGTTCCGCATGTGCTGGTCAATGACGATGTCCTCCCGGAAAAGGGGATGGCAGACTCTGCCGCTCCCCCCCCGCCCCCTGTTCCCGCTGCACCCAGTGCATCCCCGCGTTCCGCCGGTCCAGCCAAAGCCGCACCCTATGACGCGTTGATTGAGTATCGCGTTCGAATTGGCAGCGAAGGGGTTCTCGCCAACGTCTTTGCCGATGCATTCAATCAGGTACGTATATTTGGCAAGCCGGTTCGCTGGTTCGGATTGCCTGCTGGGGGGACTGAGTGGGAGGACGTCCAGCCTTGGCGTGATGTTCATTACGAACACATCGTGGTGACCATGCAGCTGGCCGACCGGAATGGGGCGGTGCAGGAGGAACATCTGCTGGCATTGTGCGAATCGTTGCAGGCGCCTGTGCAGGCCCATGGCTTGCGTATTGCCTGCGATGATCCCATCGAGGCATTGGAACGCGCCCAGGCCGTAGACCGCTTCTGCGTCGATGTCGATGTCTTGATTGGGTTGAACGTGGTGGCGCGCGGCGAAGGCGCGGTAAACCTTTCCCGCATTGTGCGGGAGGCGGAAAGCAGTGGCATGGTGCTTGGAATCGACGGCGTGTTCCAATTGCTGGACAGTCGTGGCGAGCCGCTTTATGCGCTGTGCAACCACGATGCCGAGCCGTTCAGCGCCATGATAGTCGAGGGCCAGGCATCACAGGGAATCACCTTGCAGTTTGACGTGCCGCGTGTACCGGACGGACTCAAGGTATTTGATGGCATGGTTGCCTTCGGCCGCAAGCTGGCCAATGAAGTGGGCGGTATTCTGGTCGACGACAATCTGCGTCCGTTAACCGATGCCGGTATCGAGAAAATCCGCACCCAGCTCACGCAAATCTACGAACTCATGGAAACACGCGGCGTGCCTTCCGGCTCCCGGCGAGCATTGCGGCTGTTTTCCTGATGACGCTGCCGGACCGCCTGGCACGAGCCACGGCGTTGCGTCAGGAAATCGAGCGTCACAATCATGCCTATTATGTGCTTGACCAGCCCACGGTTCCCGATGCCGAATACGATCGCCTGTATCGTGAACTCCTGGCGCTTGAGACCGACTATCCCGAACTGCTCACGCCGGATTCGCCCACGCAGCGCGTAGGTGGCAAGCCGCTGGGCGCTTTTTCGCCGGTTCGCCATGCGGTGCCGATGCTGTCGATTCGGACCGAAACGGATACCGAGGCCAGCGGCGCGCGTGCATTCGATGCGCGGGTGCGGCGTGAACTTGGGCTCGATGCCAGCGACCCGCTGATCGAATACACGGCGGAACTGAAATTTGATGGTCTGGCCATCAATTTGCGATACGAGCGGGGGGTGCTGGTGCAGGCCGCCACGCGCGGCGACGGCGAAACCGGCGAAGACGTGACGCAGAATATCCGTACCGTGCATGCGATCCCGCTGCGGCTGAACCTTGAAGCGCCCCCCCCAGTGCTGGAAGTCCGGGGGGAGGTGTTCATGCGGCGCGATGATTTCGAGCGCTACAACGCCCGCCAGCGCGATGCAGGCAAGCCCACCCTGGTGAATCCACGCAATGGTGCCGCAGGCAGTATCCGGCAGTTGGATCCAGCCATCGCTGCCCAGCGTCCGCTTACCTTTTTCGCCTACGGCCTGGGCGAAGTTCAGGGCTGGTCGCAGCCCGAGTCACATCACGCCACCCTCGACAGTCTGGCCGCGATGGGCGTGCCCGTATGCAGCGAGCGCATTGCCGGATTGGGTGCGGAGGCCCTGGTCGCTTTTCATGACGATATCGCTGCGCGACGCGATCACCTGCCTTTTGACATCGATGGGGTGGTATACAAGGTCAATCGTTATGCTGTGCAGCGCGAGCTGGGATTTCTCACCCGCGAGCCCCGCTGGGCGGTTGCCCACAAATATCCTGCGCAGGAGCAGCTCACCACGGTGCTGGGTATTGATGTCCAGGTGGGTCGCACGGGTGCGCTGACACCGGTTGCGCGCTTGGCCCCCGTCTTTGTGGGGGGCGTGACGGTGACCAACGCGACGCTGCATAATCAGGATGAAATTGATCGCAAGGATGTGCGTGTCGGTGACACCGTCATTGTGCGGCGTGCGGGGGATGTCATTCCCGAGGTCGTATCGGTACTGATCGAGCGGCGACCTGATCCGGTGCCCCCGCGCTTCATGCTGCTGGCGACGTATCCGGTCTGCCCGGTATGCGGGTCGCACGTGGTACGGCTCGAGGGCGAAGCCGCCGCCCGTTGCACGGGTGGGTTGTACTGCCCTGCACAACGCCGACAGGCATTGCTTCACTTTGCCGGACGACGTGCAATGGATATCGAAGGGTTGGGTGACAAACTGGTTGAGCAACTGGTCGAGCGCGGTATCGTGCATACACCCGCAGAACTGTATGGCCTGGATCAGGCGACGCTGGCGGGGCTGGATCGGATGGCAGAAAAGTCGGCAGCCAATCTGGTTGCGGCAATCGAAGCAAGCAAAACCACCACCCTGGAGCGCTTCATTTTTTCCCTGGGTATTCGCAATGTCGGAGAAACCACAGCGAAAGACCTTGCCCGTTTTTTTGGTTCACTCGATGCGCTCACTGCAGCGACTGAACCCGAACTTCTGGCGGTACGGGATGTCGGTCCCATTGTTGCCCAGTCGATCGTCCAGTTTTTTGCCGAGCCGCATAATCTGGAGGTGGTCACTACGTTGCGAACGGCGGGGGTCCATTGGCCCGAGTCCACTGCGATGCAACAATCGGTGGGCGTTTTGAGCGGCAAGGTGTTCGTGTTGACCGGGATGCTGCCGACACTTTCGCGCGATGCGGCCAGGACGTTGATCGAGGCGGCGGGGGGAAAGGTGACCGGATCGGTATCCCGAAAAACCGATTATGTCGTCGCAGGCGAGGAAGCCGGAAGCAAACTGGAGAAAGCGCAGCAGCTCGGTGTGGCTGTTCTCGATGAGAGCGGATTGCGCGCCTTGCTGGCATGAATCAGCAATTCAAATAATCATTAATCAAGAAAAATGCGGAGTACACATTTTTTAGTTTCCGGATGAAGGAATTTCAGGGATTACCACTATGCAAACAGTTAAGAAGGCCGTATTTCCCGTCGCAGGCCTGGGCACCCGTTTTTTGCCGGCAACCAAGGCCAGCCCCAAGGAAATGCTGCCGATTGTCGATAAACCGCTGATTCAATATGCGGTGGAAGAAGCCATGGATGCCGGCATCACCGATATCATTTTTATCAGCAGCCGGACCAAGCGCACGGTAGAAGATCATTTCGACAAGGCCTACGAACTCGAAACCGAGCTGGAAGCGCGCGGCAAGAAACGCGTGCTCGAATTGGTGCAGTCGATAAGACCGGCTGGCGTCAACTTTATCTATATCCGGCAGGCTGAAGCCCTGGGCCTGGGTCATGCCGTCCTTTGCGCAAAGCCCGTGATCGGCGACGAGCCTTTCGCGGTGATTCTTGCGGACGACCTGATCGACGGCAAGCCGGCAGTAATGAAACAGATGGTCGATCAATACGATTTCTATCAGTGCTCGGTGCTGGGTGTCCAGCAGGTCGATCCCGCAGAAACCGCGTCCTATGGCATTGTCGATGCCACGCCGCTGGAAGCACGGGTATCGCGGGTCAATGCCATTGTGGAAAAGCCCAAGCCGGAAGATGCACCCTCAACGCTCGGGGTGGTGGGGCGCTATATTCTCACCCCCCGGATTTTCCACCATATCCAGCACCTGAAACCGGGTGCGGGTGGCGAACTGCAACTCACCGATGCCATTGCCGCCCTGCTGCTTGAGCAGCAGGTTCTGGCCTATGCTTTTGACGGGACGCGCTACGATTGCGGCAGCAAGCTCGGTTATCTCGAAGCGACGGTGGAATATGCCTTGAAGCATCCCGAAGTCCGGGAGGCGTTTGGCGAATATTTGAAAAATCGCGGCAAATGAGCGCAAGGGTGTGTCACAGTGCATGCAGCACCCCAGCCACAAGAGACGCGCCCGCGCGCGCTGATTCGCTCAACCATAACTGCAGTTTTTCTTCCGGCATCGGCCGGCCCATGAAAAAGCCTTGGGACTGGTCGCAACCCAGGCTGCCCAGGGTATCCCAGGTAGCCTGGTTTTCCACTCCCTCTGCCGTCACCTTGAGGCCGAGGTTGTGGGCGAGGTCAATGGTGGAGCGTACGATCACGGCGTCGTTCTCGTTATCTCCCATTTCCATCACAAAGGATTTGTCGATTTTCAGCTCGTCAACCGGCAGGCGCTTGAGGTAGGACAGCGAAGAATAGCCGGTACCGAAATCGTCGATCGCCAGCGTCACCCCCATACGGTCGAGTTTGGTGAGAATGATGAGTCCGTCGCTGGGATTGGCCATCACCGCACTTTCGGTGATTTCAAGCGTGAGATATTTCGGCTTGACGTTGCCCTCGACCAGCAGACGCGCCACTGTGGCGGGTAACTCCATGTCATGCAAATTGCGCGCGGAGAGGTTGACCGCCATATTCAACAGATAGCCTTGCTCGTAAAGCCTCCGCTGCTGGGCCAATGCCGTTCTCAGCACCCAATGGGTAAGCGGGCCAATGAGTCCGCCATCTTCCGCAAGCGGGATGAACGTGTCGGGCGCCAGGAATCCGCGCTGGGGATGATTCCAGCGTACCAGCGCCTCCAGGCCCACCACGCGCTGGCTGCGATGATCGATTTGGGGCTGGTAATGCAGGCAAAGCTGGTTTTCCTGGATGGCCGCGCGCAGTTCGCTTTTCAGGGAAAGATCGCCGCGGCCGATGCGTTCCTGGTCCGGCGAATAGAGGACATAGGCTTTGTCTGAGCGCTTGGCCACATACATGGCGATGTCGGCGCAACGCAGCAGACCGCTGGCATCTTCGCACTGGGCGGGAAAGAACGACAGCCCCAGGCTGGCGCCCAGGTCGATGCTCTGGTTTTTCCAGTGGAAGGGTTTGTCCAGCGCAGAAAGTAGTTTGTGCGCCATGAAAGGAGCGCCCCTTGGCTCGAGGTTATGGATTAAAACCACATATTCGTCTCCCCCCAGCCTTGCCACCGTGTCTTCGCTGCGCACGGTTTCCTTCAGCCTGCGCCCGACTTCCTTCAGCAATTCATCACCGACGTTATGGCCCAGGCTGTCGTTGACTTCCTTGAACCGGTCGAGATCCATCAGCACCACGCCAAACGAGCCGTAGTCGCGTTTCGACAATTCGATTTCCTGCTCGAGGCGGGTATGCAGCAATGAGCGGTTGGCCAGCCCGGTGAGGGGGTCATACATGGCCTGGTCGGCGAGCTGCCGGGCCTGGGTCGATATCCGCTTAACGACAAAGCCGGCAATACCAAGCCCGATGAGCAGCGCAAGCAGGCCGAGGCCTATCATCAGATTTCGTACTTCATCGTAAGAAATCTCGGCATTCCTGATGGCTCGCTGGGTCTGCTCGCGCTGTACTGCCAGCAACTCGCTGACCTGCAATGCGATGGCCCGCTGTCGAGGCATCGTTACGTTGCGGATACGGTCAAAAATGGCGTGCTGATCATGGGTGAGGGTGATCATTTCGACCACTGCCTGCACTTCAGGCTGCGCTTCCTGGGTCAAAAGACGTATGTTGTCGAGGATTTCACTTTCTTTGTCGCTCAGCGGCATGCGCTCGAGCTGGGTGCGGGCGTGGAGGTGGCGCGCGCCCTGGATGTTGAAGTGCTGAATCTCGTCGTCCTGTTCAAACGGGTCGGCAAGAGTGGGGAGCGCATGCATGGATAGCTCCCGTTCGCGCAGCGCGCTGTGCATTTCCGTCGCAAGCTCGATTTTTACATTGTTGCCTTGGGCGATATGTTTCAGACGCAGATTAGCCTCGGCGATATAGCGCAGGCCGATGCCACCGAGCGCAAGCATGAGAAGGAGAATAGCGGTAAAGCCAATCCCGATGCGGATGCCCATGCGCCGGTGCTGGATAGGGGGGCTCATGCTTTCGCTCGATTATTAGGATTTGTGTGGCGTTCGGGCATACGGTTGGTATCGGCAAGAAGAAGAGGGACTTTAATCGTCTTGCGGGTGGCTGCCTTCTTCAGGCCTGCCATGCAGCCAGACGGACGCCTCCAGTGCGGGCCCGGTGGCCATGCCTTGTCCGAGCAGAGCGGCCACTATGCCGGTCAGCCGGTCACCCGAACCGGCCTGCGCGAGCCAGGGGCCGCCGCTGGTGTTGATGGCATAGTGGCCATCGCGATGGCCAATGACAGTGCCGGCGCCTTTCAGCGCAATTTCCGCATGATATTTCTCGCTGAGCGCGTGCGCCGCCTCAATTCGGTTTGCCTGGACCTCCGCTGTGGTGACCCCGAGCAGGCGGGCGGCTTCGCCGGGATGCGGGGTGAGCACGGTAGGATGAAGACGCGCGCGGGTTTGTTGCGCCAGCGCCCGGTCGCCAGCGATGAGGTTCAAGGCATCGGCATCCAGCACCAGCGGTCGGGGTGCGGACAGCGCCGTCGCCAGCAATGCCTCAGCGCGCGCGTCTGCACCCAGCCCGGGTCCGATAGCCAGCACCTGCATATCCCGGGTTACCAGGGTTTCCGGGGGGGCGAACATCAACCGGGGTGCTGCGTAATCCACCACGATACGTTCATCCAGTGTTCCCAGGGTGACGCTGCCCGCGCCGTGCCTGAGCGCAGCGCGCCCGGCGATCAGGCAGGCGCCTGCCATGCCGTGCTGTCCCCCGATAATGCCGACATGACCAAACAGACCCTTGTGGCTGTTTTGCGCGCGTTTCGGAAGCCGGTGTCGCGCTGTTAATTGCGTCAGCGCCACACCCGATGGCATACGGGTACCCTGGGCCTGGATGCCAAGGGTCTCCAGGTGCACGTTGCCGGCATGGTCCAGCCCGTCGGCCGTGAAAAGGCCCGGCTTGAGGCCGAGGAATGTGAGCGTATGATCGGCCTGCAGTGCACATCCGTGTATCCGCCCGGTGTCGCTGCCAATGCCGCTGGGCATGTCGACAGCGAGGCGCGGGCAGTCGAACACATTGACTTGCCTGACCCAGCGTGCCGCGTACCCCGTCACCTCACGTTGCAAACCCACCCCAAATAACCCATCGATGACCAGGCTGAATGCATGGGGGTGGGGGATCTCGGTCATGACTGTGCCGCCCTGCGCGCGCCAGCCTGACCATGCGCGCGCAGCATCGGGAGAAAGGAGGCCGCAATCCGCCTGGCTGACGACCGCGATCCGGAATCCCTGTTCGCGTAGCACGCGCGCCGCGACCAGCGCATCGCCCCCGTTGTTGCCCGGACCGACGAGGATCAGGATGGGCGCACCGGATTCATTGAGCAGCAATCCTGCCAGCGCTGCCACGGCGATTCCGGCCGCTTCCATCAAATGGGGGGCATGAGAGGCTGAAGTTGCGCATTGCTCCAGGGCCCGGATATCGGCAGCCATGAACAGTGGCGGTGAGGCAAGGGTGTGTGGCGCAAGCAACATGGCAACGAGGCAGGATGGCGGATGCTGCCATCTTAGCCGGCGCAGATCGAAACGGGAGCATGGTTGATGCGGCCGGGCGGATACTAGTGGCTGAATAAGTCGGGGTCGGCGGCGCACCCTTTAAAGCTCGTCTTGCGACAACCGTTATAGAGATGTCCGGAAATCCGTTATTCCCCTGTCAGCTGGAGAGCACAATGCAACGACGCCAATTTTTGACCGGCCTGGCACTGGTTCCCGCCTTGCCCGTCCTCGCGTATGCCGACGATTCGGGCCTGAGTATTGGAATCTATCCGGGCACGGGGAAAGCCGATATTTTCATGGACGAATTCAGGGATGCGGCGATGCCGTTTGCACAGGCTCTGAGCGGGTCGCTGGACAGGAAACCGCGGCTCACATTGCTTCGCACGATCCAAACCGCGCTTCGTTCGCTGGACCGCGGGCGATTGGATATGTACTTCGTTCCCCCTTCGCTCGCGGTTTCCGTGCTCGATAAAGACTATTCCCCGGTGGCGCGGGTGAAAGATCAAGCCACCGGTGTGTTAATTCGCCGCAAAGGCGTTGAAGTCGTGGCGATAGCCCTGCCGGAAAAGGAATCGTGGCTCGACGTGATGGGCCGCTACACCATCAAGCGCAGTCTGGCCCATTCCCCCAAGCTTCTGAATTTCAAGACGCAGGACGATGTCACCATTGCCCTCGAACGCAATCATGCCCAGGCGGGCAGCCTGCGCAGCAAAGCGGCAGATGCCTTGTTGGCGAAAGGCGAGTTCGAAGTCTGGGTCCCCTTGCCGACCACGCCGGACTTCACGCTGATGGCCTCGAATCGACTCAGTGCAGCCAGGCAGAATGCATTGGGCGCCGCTGCAGTCGCGCTCAGCCAGGAGGCCATTCAGTCCCTGCAAAAGACCATCCACAGCAAGGTGACCGGCTTCGTGATCGATAAGAAAGCGGATTATAAAATCATCAAGACAGCCATTCTCGAAGCCGGATACTGACCTTGCGCTGACAGGGCGCAGGATGGGCGCTGGTTTGCAAGCAGGTGTGGCGGAGCTATAGTGTTAACAAGGGACAGTTTTGGAGAAGGGTATGAATACCGGCAATCGCAAACCTGCCGTCGCCGTCGGGGCGGCGGAGAAGAATGAAGGCGGACCAGTCCGTATGTCTTGCGACGTCTGTCTGGCCGAGATTCCGGCAGATGCCATCAATGCGACCGACACTCAGGATTACGTGCATCATTTTTGTGGGCTGGGGTGCTTCGAAGTGTGGAAAAAACAGGCCGGATCACCTGAAAACGACATCCCGCCGGAGTCCGCCAATCGGCTAAAATAGCGGCTTTGCCCGTTTGCAAAGCCGCACATGTCTTCCATCGTATCGCTTCCCGGCAGCGTCGCGCTGTCTGCTTTTCGCATTGATAAAATTCGTCAGGAAGCCGCACGGCGCGGCATTGCACTCGGCACGCTCGTAGCGCGTTACTGGCATTTTCTCGAGATCGATGGCGAACTGGATGCGGCGGCCATGCAGCAGCTGGCGCTTACCCTCGATTACGGCACCCCGGCCGACTGCCCTGTGGCCGAGGCGGTGCAGATCCTGGTTGTACCGCGTCCCGGCACCATTTCGCCGTGGTCGTCCAAGGCGACCGATATCCTCAAAAATAGCGGGTTGACGCCATTGCGTCGCATTGAGCGTGGCGTGGCATATCGGCTATGCGATCCTCAGGGGGAGGCGCTGACAACATCGGCGATGGCGGGTCTGCTGCCGCTGCTGCATGACCGGATGACCGAAGCGGTGCTACCGACCTTGGCGGATGCGCGGACGCTGTTCCAGCATGTGCCACCGCGGGAAGTCGCGGCGGTGGATGTGATGGCGGGTGGTCGCGTGGCGCTGGCGGCCGCAAACCGCGATCTGGGCCTGGCGCTGTCGGACGACGAGCTCGATTACCTGGTCGACAACTTCACCCGCATCGGGCGCAACCCCACCGATGTCGAGCTGATGATGTTCGCGCAGGCCAATTCCGAGCACTGCCGCCACAAGATTTTCAACGCCTCGTGGGTGATCGACGGGGCGGCACAATCCAAATCGCTGTTCGGCATGATTCGCGACACCCATGCCGCCCATCCCGAGGGCACGGTGGTGGCGTATTCGGATAACTCCTCGGTGATTGAAGGCGCGCAGATCGAGCGTTTCTATCCGCGGGGAGATGGCAGCTATGCGTACAGCAGCGAACTCACCCATGTGCTGATGAAAGTGGAAACGCACAACCACCCGACCGCGATTTCGCCGTTTCCCGGGGCGGCCACCGGCAGCGGCGGCGAAATACGCGACGAAGGTGCAACCGGAACCGGCTCCAAGCCCAAGGCCGGCCTCTGCGGCTTCTCGGTGTCCAACCTCAACATTCCCGGCTACCTTCAGCCGTGGGAAACCGATGCCTACGGCAAGCCCGGGCGCATCGTCACCCCGCTTGCGATCATGCTCGAAGGCCCGATCGGCGCGGCCGCGTTCAACAACGAATTCGGCCGCCCCAATCTGGCAGGCTATTTCCGCACCTTCGAGGAAACGGTGGCCGGACAGCGCCGCGGCTACCACAAGCCCATCATGCTGGCGGGTGGCGTCGGCAGCATTCGCGCCGACCATGTGGACAAGAAAATGCTGCCCACCGGCACCCTGCTGATTCAGCTGGGCGGTCCCGGCATGCTGATCGGCTTGGGCGGCGGCGCCGCCTCGTCGATGGACACCGGCGCCAACGCGGCGGATCTGGATTTCGATTCGGTGCAGCGCGGCAACCCCGAAATGGAGCGGCGCGCGCAGGAAGTCATCGACCGCTGCTGGCAGCTCGGCGACAAAAACCCGATCCTGTCGATCCACGACGTGGGCGCCGGCGGCCTGTCGAACGCGCTGCCCGAACTGGTGCATGGCGGCGGCCGCGGCGGCCGTTTCGAATTGCGCGCCGCGCCTTCGGAAGAATCCGGCATGTCGCCACGAGAAATCTGGTGCAACGAAGCGCAGGAGCGCTATGTGCTGGCGATTCCGCCGGACCGGCTTGACGAATTCCGTGCCATCTGCGAGCGCGAACGTTGCCCGTTCGCGGTGCTGGGTGAAGCCATCGAGGACAACCATCTGCTGGTGACCGACAGCCATTTCCAGAATGCGCCGGTGGACGTGAGTCTCGACGTGATTCTCGGCAAACCACCGAAAATGACGCGCGACGTGGTCCATCAGGCCGCCAGGCCTGTACCGCTGGTACTCGACGGCATCGACTTGCGTGACGCGGTCTATCGGGTGCTGGCAATGCCGGGGGTGGCGTCGAAGATGTTCCTGATTGCCATTGGCGACCGTACCGTGGGCGGCCTCACTGCGCGCGACCAGTGCGTAGGGCCGTGGCAGGTGCCTGTCGCCGACTGCGCGATCACGCTGGCGGGCTACCGGACCACGCAGGGCGAGGTGTTTTCCATTGGCGAGAAAGCGCCGCTGGCGCTGATCGACGCGCCCGCATCGGGACGCATGGCGATTGTCGAGGCGATCACCAACATGGCCGCTGCGCGCGTCGACGGCCTCACGCAGGTGAAACTGTCGGCCAACTGGATGGCGCCTGCGGGTCATCCCGGTGAGGATGCGGCGCTGTTCGATACCGTGGCGGCCGTTTCGAACTATTGCCAGGCACTGGGTGTTTCCATCCCGGTCGGCAAGGATTCGATGAGCATGAAAACCGTGTGGGATGCCGATGGCGAAAAGAAGGCGGTCACGTCGCCGATTTCGCTGGTGATCTCGGCCTTTGCCAATACGCCCGATGCCACGCAACACCTCACGCCGCAGCTGCGCACCGATGCCGGCGAGACGGACATCATTCTGATTGACCTGGGGCTCGGCAAGAACCGTCTCGGCGCTTCGAGTTTTGCGCAGGCTTATAAACAGGTGGGCGACCGCTGTCCGGATGCGCCGACCGCGGAAGCGCTCAACGCTTTCTTCGATACGGTGCAGACGCTGAACGCGGCCGGAAAACTGCTGGCCTACCATGACCGTTCCGACGGCGGCTTGTTTGCGGCTTTGTGCGAAATGGCGTTTGCCGGCCACTGCGGGCTGGACCTGGATGTGGACGAGTTATGTCTCGACCAGATTCGGCGCGAAGTCGAGGACGAAGGCCGGCCGGAGCCGGAAACGCTGGGCGAGGCGGGTTATAGCGCGCGCATGTTCAATGTCCTGTTCAACGAAGAAGCCGGCGCGGTGCTGCAGATCCGCCGTGCCGACGTGCAGGCGGTGATGCAGGCCTTTATCGATGCCAACCTGCGCGGCGAGTTCCACGTCATCGGCCAGGTCAACGCGCTCGACCGGATACGGGTCATGCGCAAGGACAAGCTGATTCTGGACGAGGCGCGCACCGACCTGCAGCGCAACTGGGTTCGCACCAGTTACGAAATGGCAAAGCTGCGCGACAACCCGGCCTGCGCCGAACTGGAGTTCGCAGCGCATGCCGATGCCGCTGATCCCGGCCTGCATTACGCCTTGAGTTTCGATGCGCAGGCCGACATCGCTGCGCCCTTCATCGCCAGCGGCAAGCGTCCGCGCGTTGCGGTGTTGCGCGAGCAGGGCGTCAACGGTCAGGTCGAAATGGCGGCAGCGTTCGATGCCGCCGGTTTTGCCGCAGTCGATGTCCACATGAGCGATATTCTTTCCGGCCGGGTCACCCTGGGCGACTTTACCGGACTGGCGGCATGCGGCGGCTTCAGCTATGGCGACGTGCTGGGCGCAGGCGGTGGCTGGGCCAGGTCGATTTTGTTCAATCCGCGTGCGCGCGACCAGTTTGCGGCTTTTTTCGATCGTGCCGACACCTTTGCGCTGGGCGTCTGCAACGGCTGCCAGATGATGAGCCAGCTGCACGACCTGATTCCAGGCGCTGAAGCCTGGCCGCGCTTCGAGCGCAACCTGTCGGAGCAGTTCGAGGCGCGCTTTGCACTGGTTGAAGTGCTGGCTTCGCCGTCGCTTTTCTTTGCCGACATGGCGGGCTCGGTGATGCCGATTGCGGTATCGCACGGCGAGGGTCGGGTTGCATTTCGTGACGCGGCGCACGCGGGGCAAGCGCTGTCTACCTTGCGCTATGTCGATCACCGTGGCGCGCCGACCGAAGCCTATCCGCTGAACCCGAATGGCTCAGCCGCCGGACTCACCGGATTTACCACCGCAGCGGGTCGCTTCAGCATCCTGATGCCGCATCCCGAACGGGTATTCCGCGCCGCGCAATTGTCATGGAAGCCGGAAGGCATGCTGGGCGCAAGCCCCTGGCTACGCATGTTCCGCAACGCGCGGCGCGCGGTTGGGTGATGCGCGCCGAGTATGAGAAAATAGTTGGCTTTGCCGCATTAAGCCACGCTGTCCACCTATGAATCCTCCCGATACGCTACTGACAGATGACCACCTGCGCGCGCAGGTTAAATTGCTCGGCACATTGCTTGGCCAGGTGTTGTTGCAGTTTGCCGGCGAAGACGTTTTCGAGGCGGTGGAAACGCTGCGTCGCGGCTTTGCCGAACTGCAGCAGCAGGAAGACCAGCAACGCCGCACCGAATTGATGGACATGATCGACGCCATGCCCGCCGCCAAGGTGGAATTGGTGGTGCGTGCCTTCTCCAGTTATTTCAAGCTGGTCAACGTGGCGGAAGAGAGTTTCGCGCATCGCAATCGCCGCCGCATGCTGTCGCACGGCATGACCTTGTGGGAAGGATCGTTCGATCGTACGCTGGCCGAACTCAAGGGCCAGGGCGTGACCCTGGAGACGATGCAGGAGATGGTCAATCGCCTGCATTATTCCCCCGTCTTTACGGCACATCCGACCGAAGCGCGTCGCCGGGCCGTGATGGAAGGGATGCGCCGGATTTTTCTGCTTTGCGACCAGTTATACAGTTCCAGCCTGGGCGTGAACGATCAGCGCGACCTGGAAACGCAACTGGCGGCCGAGATCCAGGTGATGTGGCGTACCGACGAGCTGCGTACGGCCAAGCTCGAAGTACGCGACGAGGTGCGCAATGGCCTGTATTACGTGCGCGAAAGTTTGTTCGATGCCGTGCCCAGCGCGTATTTGTATTTCGAGAAAGCGCTGCGCAAGCATTACGGCGTCAAAGCGGACGGTGCCGCACGCGTCGGCGTGCCGAGCTTTATCCGCTTTGGTTCGTGGATCGGCGGCGACCGCGACGGCAATCCGTTTGTGACGGCCGATGTGACCGAATGGACCGTGCACACGCAGATGCAGGCGGCGCTCGACGAGTACCGGACGCGCGTGCTCGACCTGAGGCAGACGCTCACTCACAGCAGTGGCTGGTGCACGCCTTCGACCCCTTTCGCGGTAAAGCTGGCGGAGTATGAAGCCGAGTTTGGCGAGCAGGTGTTTTGCGGCACGGCGGTGCAGATATACAGCCGCGAGCCTTATCGACGCATGGCTGCGATCATGCTGGCGCGGCTGGATGCCAACCTGTCCTATGTGCATCAGTGCCTGGCCGAGGTGCCGAGCTTTCCGCCGCATATGGCCTATGAAAACGCGGCCGAGTTTCTGAATGACCTGTATCTGGTGCGCGATTCGTTGATCAGCCATGGCGACCGCATTGTGGTCATGCAGGATCTGCATGCCCTGATCCGTCTGGTCGAAAGCTTCGGCTTTCATTTGCTGCAGCTGGATATCCGTCAGGAATCGACCGTGCATACGCGCACCGTTGCCGCTGTCCTCAAACAGGTGGACTCCGATTTCGATTATCTCGCTGCGGCCGAGTCCGAGCGCTTGCAACGGCTGGCTGCCTGGATCGGCCACATCGACCCGATTGCGGTAAACGATGTCGCGCTGGGCGAGTCCGAGCGCGAAACCTTTGCCGTGTTCCGGCGCATGGCCAAGCTGCAGGCTGAAGTGGGCGATGAGGTCTTCGGCACCTATGTCATCTCGATGACGAACAGCGCGTCGCATGTGATGGAGGTGCTGCTGCTGGCGCGATTGGTGGGCCTGTGCGGCCACAATGGCCGCGACTGGTTCTGTCGCATTCAGGTTGCACCGCTGTTCGAGACGGTGGAAGACCTGCAGCACAGCGAAGCCATTCTCGATCAACTGCTGTCGAACAAGGCCTATCGGGCACTGGTGACTGCCAATGGCAACCACCAGGAAGTCATGCTGGGCTATTCGGATTCGTGCAAGGACGGCGGCATCCTGGCGTCCAACTGGAATCTCTACCAGGCGCAGCTTTCCATTATTGCGCTGACCCAGCATCACGGCGTCGAGTGCCGGCTGTTCCATGGGCGCGGCGGCACGGTGGGACGCGGCGGCGGCCCCACGCACGATGCAATCCTGTCGCAACCGCCGGGTACGGTGAACGGCGAGATCAAGTTCACCGAGCAGGGCGAGATGCTGTATTACAAATACAGCAAACCCGAAACCGCCTCTTATGAAATCGGCATGGGCGTCACCGGCCTGCTCAAGGCCAGTGCGACGGCGCTGGCTTCCAGTGACGTGCGTTACCCGCAGGAATATCTCGACTGGATGCGCGACATTGCCGCAGCCGGCGAGACGGCTTATCGCGCCTTGATCGCGACGCCGGGATTTATTGATTATTTTTACGAAAGCACGCCGGTCACCGAAATCGGCCTGCTGAATATCGGGAGCCGGCCATCGCATCGAAAAAAAGCCGATCGCTCCCTGGCATCGATCCGTGCGATTCCCTGGGTATTTGGCTGGGCTCAATCCCGGCATACGTTGCCCGCCTGGTATGGCATCGGCAGCGCACTGAAAGATTTCATCGAAACGCAGCCGGACGGCCTGGCCCATCTGCAGGCGATGAGTCGGGATTGGCCCTTCTTCCGGGGCCTGCTCTCCAACGTGCAGATGACCTTGACCAAGGCCGATATGGAAATCTCCGAGGAATACGCCCGCTTGTGTGATCACCCCAATACCATGGGCGTGTATCGGGCGATCACCGATGAATATGCGCTCACCGTGGAAGGGGTAAAACAGGTTGCGCAGATCGGGGCCTTGCTGGAAGACAACCAGCCGCTGGCATTGTCGATTTCGCGTCGCCGACCCTATATCGACCCCATCAATCATATCCAGGTGCGATTGCTCAAACATTACCGCTCAGAAAGTGTATGGGAGGCCGACCAGGAATCCTGGCTGACCCCCTTGAAACGCTCGATCAATGCCATCGCTGCCGGGATGCGCAACACCGGCTAGCATGGGAACCACAAAGGCGCCCGTTACCTCCGCTTCCCTGCCTGCACGACGGGGGCTGATTTTTGCGATTGGCCTCAATGTCGTGCTGGTCGTGCTGCTAAGCGGCCTTGCGCTCTACGCGTTCATGCTCAACGTGGACATGGGCGACCTCAAGCGGCGCATGTCCATGGAAGTCGAAACCCGCCAGCAGACGGAACGTGTGCAGGTTGAACTCCGTAATCAGCTGACCGAGCGTCAGCGTGAAATTGCGCAGCTGAAATCCCAATTGGCCTACAAGGAAAGGGATTACCAGGTGGCAGTGGCAGCCAAGCCGGCCTTGCCTGTGGTGGTCAATTTCCGTTCGTCGATACTGGGCAAAGGCCTGGTTGCCGTGATAGAAAACGTCAGCAACCGTTACCTTGCCGTGGTGCTCAGTGTGCGTCATCCCAATACATCCCGGGTCCGGCGCTTCAAGGTCGACCTCGAGCCGCAATCGAAAACCGATTTCGGGCATCTGGAAGGCTGGGAGTTTGTGTCGGGCGACGACCTGTCCCTGATCAACAATGAATTCGGTGTGCTTACGCTTTCTGTGCCCTGAGCGGCAGCGCCGTTTTTTTCAGATTGAGTCCAAGCAGCGCCGGCATCAATAACAATTCAAACACTTGCCCGGCGAAAAGCCCGACGGCGCAGAGCATGCCGAAATGCGCGGTCGGACTGAAATCGGACAGGCTTAACAGACTGAATTGTGCGATCAGCACGATCGAGATTGCAATCACGGCGCGGCCTGAACTTTCCACGCTGCGGATAATGGCGAATACCGGACTGACGCCGCTTTTGATCCGGTGCAGGTAGCCATGGTAGAGGTGGATGGTGTCGTCCACCGTGATGCCGAGAATGACGCCCGCAATGAGCACGGTGGCCACGTCCAGCGAAATTCCGGTTGTCCCCATGACGACGAATATAAAAAACAGCGGGGCAAGGTTGGGGACGAGGCAGATCAAGGCCCCGCGGAATGAATGGAACAACAGGGCCATCAGTAGCAATATCTGCACAAACGCAGAGGAAAAGCTCTTCACCTGACCGTCGACAATCCGGTCTTCCTGATCGGCAAAGAGCTTGCCGTAGCCTGCGAGGTCGATCGAGATGCCGGGAATGGGGTGGGCAGCAATGTGCGCATTGATTTTATCGACGACCCGGCTGATCTCGTTGGCCCCGTGCACATTGAGGCTGAGCGTGAGGCGCCCGCGCTGGAATTCCCGATTGACGAGCTCATAGAGGTCGGTGCCGTCATAGATCAGCAGCAATTGCTGAACCAGCTTGCGGTTGGTGGGCAATGCATTGTCGCCCAGGTCTTTTGCGTTGAGCGCCCGATTCATTTCTTCGAGCACGTCAATCAGGGAAAAGCTGCGGTCCACTTCGGGTAGCGTGCCCACCCAGGTCTGCAGCGCCTTGATCCGGGCCAGCGTGGCGGGATCTTTAAGACTGTCGCGGCCGCCGCCGGTCAGGATGATTTCCAGACCGGTTACGCCGGAGAGGGTGCTTTCGACCCGGTCCGTACTTTTGCTGATGGTATGGTCCGGCGCAAAAAACTCGATCAGGTTGGATTCCACTTTCGTCTGCAGCACCAAGGGAATGCTGACAATAACCAGCGCGCCGGTGGTGATGAGGACTGCTTTGGCATTTCTTAAACTGAATACCGCAATGGCCGCCGCAATATGCCGTGCTTGGGCAAAGCCGGATCGCCGGCGCGGCCAGCGTGGCGTATCCCATTTCAATAAAATGGGCGGCACGAGAATGAATACCACCAGAAAAACCATGAGCGTACCAATCGCGCCCGCCAGGCCGAATGCCTGCACCGGCGGGATGTCCACCCACAACAGGCTGAGCAGGCCGGCACCGGTGGTCAGCACATTGAACAGGCCGGGTTTGTAGGTGTCGCGCAGCGCGCGCGCGATGCGCTTTTGGCGAGGCAGGAGGGCGATGCGGCCGCGCTGGATGGCTGCATACAGGTGCAGCAGGGTGGCGGTCGTGTAGGCTGCCATGAGGGTGGGGATCATGGCCGTTATCGGCGTATAAGGCTGGCCGGAAATCACCAGCCCCGCCACACTGGCCGACACCACGCTTCCCATGGCCAGCCCCCCCACGATGACCGGCCGGACACGGCCCACCACCCACCACATCAGCAGCAGCCCGATCACCACAGTGAGGGGGATGAAGATGGCACTATCGCGCCAGATCGAGCGCAGCTCTTCGACGGTCTGCGCAACCGATCCCGCCGTGGCGGTGTGGAATGAGCTGAGTTTTTCCTGGGCGATAGCGTTTTCCAGCGCAATCTGGATATCGCGGCGGGCCAGGCTCTCCTTGAGAATTTTGGGGCGCACCACGAGTGCGACCGCGCGGCCATCCTTTGAGACAAGCAGCCCCGGCGCAAACGTATCGCCGAGAACGCGTTTTTTCCACTCGGAGGGCGATCGCGCCGTGAGCTTGCGAGGGTCGATCAACCGGGAAACGGAGAAGCCGTCATCGCTCGACTCGATATGCTCGACAGTGGTGAGCGTCAGTACGCGGTCGACCGAGGGGTGCTGCGCCATGGTGTTGGCGACGTGGTCCAGCGCCTGTAGAAATGCAGGCTGGAACAGTGTGTCGCCTTCAAATAAGGCAATCAGCGCTTCATCGCCAGGAAATTCCTCGAACAGCGATTCACGGAGCTGGATGATGGGCGCATCGGCGGGGGAATAAATGTCGCCCGCATTGTTGAAGTGAATTTTTAGCAGGAACGGCGCAGAGGCGACCTGCAGGCCCAGCAGCAGGAACAACGCCAGCCAGGGCGGCAGCATGGGAATGCGGTCGCCGGTGAACCAGGATTTCAGCGTCTGCATGCGCTGTCCGGATCAGAATCGGGTGCGCAGGCCGAGGGTGATCAATGCGTGGTCTTGATGAAAGCCCCCCAGGGTACGTGCCTCTCCATCGAAATAATGAGCCGCCACATACAGTTCATGGGGTTCCCATCCGGTATAGCTGAGTTTGGGGCTCAGATAGATATCGCGCACATTGAAGCCGCTGGCAAAACGCATTGCCGCTTTCCAGCGGCCCTGGCTGAAGGTGGTCTCGATCTCGCCATTGGCGCCATAGTATTCCTTCAGTTCGAGTATGTTGCGGTCGGTTTGGAGGGCATGCGCGACCAGCTGGAGATTGACGCGCGTGTCCCTGCCACCCGGGAAAAACTCCACCGCGCCAATCCAGTCCAGCGATTGTGTGCTATCCATCACGGTATTGGCCAGGGTCACCGGTACATCGCTGGTGTAGCCCGCCTCCATGCGCCAGGTCAGGCCGCCCGTCACCAGTTCGATGTCGGCACCGGCAAACGTATTGAACGGGTGGACGGCGGTCAGAGTGGCGGTGGGCAGGTCGACCCGGTAATACGGCAGCGACTGACGGGTGCGGGCGAGTGTGACGCCAAAGTCGAAGGGATCGCCGGTTTTGGTCAATCGTATCGCGCCGCCACCGCTGCCATGCTCGTCTTCATCAATTCGCGCTTGACTCACCCACGGGGTCAGCGCAGGGTCAATGCCGATGATCTGACCGGTGGTGCGGTTGACCGGACTCCAGATGCTGGCCACATCCGGCAGTTGCGCCCCGCGGAATACCGGCAGCCATACCGCATCCAGCTTGTAGTTGCCGAACGACTGCTCCCAGCGGGCGGCCAGTTGTGCGCGGCGGCGGTCAGCCAGGTCATCGAGTGAAAATCGGGTGAGGTCGATCCGGCTGACGCGGTCGGCCAAAGGGATTTCATCGGCGCGCCCCCAGATGATGGTCTGCGCGCCCAGCGTCAGGCGGGTATTCTCGATGCGGTACCGCACATAGGTATCGCTGTAATCGGCCAGCAGTTCGCTGTGATCGGCCCGGCCCCCATCCTGAGCCATGCCATCGAGTCGCGCGCCAGCACGAAATTCCCAGTTCCGGCTGGGCTGCCACAGCACATAGGCGCTGGTGCGCAAGCTCGAATACATATCGGCTTCAACGGCATCGGGCAACGCGCCGGTTTCGAGCAGCAGGTCGTCGACGCCTGCCTTGAAGACAGGCTGAAATCCGCGTGCTGTTCTGCGGCTGCGCAGCGACGGGGGCGGGAGGTCGTCGGTTGTGCTGGTTTGCGGCGTGGCCGGGTCCGCCGCTATCGGCTTTGTGTGGCGGGGCGGAGGCAGGTCGTCTACCGCCAACGGGGACGGGTCGCGGGGCGGGGGTAAATCACTGGCGGCAAACGCGCTGCCAGAAGCCAGAAAAGGAAGGGCGACACACGATAGCGTCAATGTTAAAAACACGTTTTTCATGGGCGATACTCCGATTCGAGGCTTTCATCAGCCAGGGCTTGCGAGGTAAAGAGCTTGGCGGGAAGCTTCTGGTCGTACAGCGCGACATCGATGACCAGCCGCGTTTCGTGGCCACTGGCAAGATCGATCATGCGGCTATCGGTCAGGGTCCAGTAGCCCTGGTTGCGTTTTTTGCCGCGTAGCAGCCAGCGTTTGCTGGGCGTACGGTTATCCTGTTCGAAATAATCCACCCGCTGGACGATGTAGGTGGCGGGATCGATCCAGCTGATACGCTTTTTGTAGACCGACTCGCCGGAATCCACCGGAATGCTTTCCAGCACATCGCACAGGATGCCGTTCTCGGCTTGCTTGCCGAGAATGCGGTGGCGATCCTTGCTCGGCTTGCGCTCCTGCAGGTCCTCGAAATACAGGTCGGACCCGACGAACCGTCCGCCTTTACGGTCGCCGGAAATCCGGCGCACCCGGTCGAGGGCCGGCAGGTAAAGCCATTGATCGGTGCTGCCATCGGCCTGATCTATGCTGAGCAGGCCGGTACCGGCAATATCTTCCGGGTCGAGAAAACGGATCATATTGGCGGTCTCGCCCCCCGACTTGTCGAGCCGGTAAGAGACGATTTCCCGAATACGGGGTGCGCGGCCTTTTTCGGTGAGTACCATGCGGCCCAACGTCGTGAAATCGCGGCCATTGGGGCGATCGAACACTTTTTTGGCCAGGGTTGACGCGTCGTCAGCGAACGCGGGCGGCGGGGCAAGCAACAGCGCCAGCAACAACAGAAAAGCACAGTGTAGCCAGGAACGGGGGTGAGCCATGATGAAATCCAGACGCGTAGTGTAGAAATATCAACGGTAGTGAAGCGCCTAACTTTACCGCAAAACCAAGAAATCGCCCTCACATGGCATTCACCGCAGCCAACGCTGTCCCCGGCGCGCGGAGATGCTCAGCCCAGCCCCAGGTCTTCGGCCAAACCCGTATGGGTAATGGCGCCGGCGTGGATATGGAGCCCGGCTTTCAACTCGGCGACCGCCTCTGCAGCAGCCAGGCCTTGTGCAGCGAGCGCGTGTATATACGGAAGCGTTGCATGCGTCAGCGCATCGGTGGCGCTGCGTGCCACCGCACCGGGCATGTTGGTGACGCAATAATGGACGACGTCGTGGACGATGAAGAACGGATTGCTGTGGGTGGTCGGGCGTGAGGTTTCTGAAACGCCGCCCTGGTCGATGGCCACATCCACCAGTACCGCGCCCGGCTGCATCTGCGCCACCAAGGCACGGCTGATCAGGCGCGGTGCGTGGCGCCCCGGAATTTGTGCCGCCCCGATCACAATGTCAGCATGGGCGAGGCTGTCGGCGAGGCTGTCGGGCGACGAAAACCGGGTTTCCACGCGCGCGCCGAACTGGGTTTCCGCCTGACTGAGCTTGTCGGGCAGGCAGTCGATCAGGGTGACGCGGGCACCCAGTCCCACCGCCACCCGCGCTGCGCCCATGCCCACCACGCCCGCGCCAATGATCACCACATGCGCAGGCGGTACGCCCGGCAAGCCGGTAATCAGCTTGCCGTTGCCGCCGTAGGTCTTGTGCAGTCCCAGCGCGCCCATTTGCGGCGCCAGTCGCCCGGCAATGTCGGACATCGGCAACAGCAGGGGCAGTTCGCCACTGGGTTTGCGTACGGTTTCATAGGCGATCGCAGTTACCCCGGCTGCCATCAGTGCGCGCGCGAGTACCGGTGCTGCAGCCAGGTGCAGGTAGCAGAACAGCAATTGGCCGCTGTGCAGTGCGGGCACCTCTGAAAGTTGGGGTTCTTTCACCTTGACCACCAGATCGGCGGCGTAGGCTTCGGCCGCCGTATTGACGACGACGGCGCCCGCAGCGCGATACGCGGTATCGCCAAACCCGACCGCTGCCCCGGCCTGGGTTTCGATATGGACCGTATGGCCGGCCTGGACCAGATCGCGCGCGCCCTCGGGAGTGAGCGCCACACGGTATTCATGGTCCTTGATTTCCTTGGGGATGCCGATGTGCATAGGGGTACCAGTGTGGATGGATGGAATGGGGGCCTGCGCGTTCAGTCCAACTTACCGCATGACGGGGCCTGAAAAAAGCGCCGGATGCGGCGGTTTACAGGGGGGGCACGCATTCATGACCGGTCGGGTTTGTTATCGCATCGGGGCGGGTTCGCTACGTCTCTCGAAACGATAGTAAAGCGGGGGGATCGTGTCCAGCCTGACTTCGCGCGCACCCGGGGCAATGGGGATACGGCCCACAGTGCGGTAGGGTCCCATCATCGATGGCGCCGCTTGCAGATCATACAGCCCGGGGGACAGCAGACGTGCCGACAGGGTCACGCCACCGGCCCTGGCATCGACGGTTATGCCGGCAAAAGGGCGCGCCAACGGCTCGCCAATGAAGATGCCTTGCCCGGGCATCTGTACGCTTTTCCAATAAGCCTCGATCAGGGTTTCGCCTTGCAGGTAGTGCGCCATGACCACGCCGGGGACCGGAAATTTGGCGGGGAAATTGCACGGCTCGGTCACCGCCCCGTAACTGCCGGTGGCGCCCGCTTCAAGCCAGCGCAGGCTGCTCATTTGCGTGCCGCCGACAAGTACGCCGCCGGCGGACGTAAGATGGTCGGCTATGGCGCCGGGCAGAAAAGTGTTGCTGTCGAGGGACGGCACCTGGGGCAGGCCGGTGAAGTAAAACATCACGTCTTTTTTACGCGTCAGCGCATTGGCGTGAATGAGGTCGATAGGGAGCACCGCGCCCAGTTGCGCTTGTACCGCCGTATAGCCTGCTGCCCGCACGTTTCGCGCCTTGTCGTCCGTGCTGACAAGATAGGCGGTGCCCGCAGGGTTGCTGCCATCAGCGGCAATACCGCGGTCAATGAGTTTTTTGGCTTCGAGCACCGTGGTGGCCGCCAGGCTCATGGTGGGACGAAACTTCAAGGTCGTGTGCGGGTGCGTGACGCTGCTGTTGAAATAGGGGCTGGATTGCGTAGGTTGGCAACTGCTGGCGCAAAAGTCGGGACTGAATCCAAACGCAAAGGCCGCCGTGATTGACATGCAATCCACCCGGTAGGGCAGGGCCCAGGTAAGCGCATAGGCTTCCACGTCATCTGGCGTGGTGCGATCGACCCGGCGTTTCATGGCCATAAATTCTTCGCGAGAGAGTGTGCTGCGCCCGGGCTTGAAACGCACATGAATCAGGTTGGCGGGGGGGACGCCGCGTTTTTCCTGGTAGTACGTCGCGATGGCGACGCTGTCGGGATCGTCGTCGTTGACGATAATGCCCAGTTGTGAGGCGGTCAGGCCGGGCTGCGGAAAGTGCGTGATGACAGCCTGCCCGGGAAGCGCGGCGTGCGCTGATCCGAGCATCCACAGGGCGGCGATGAAGCCGCGCCCACGGCGCCCCTGCATCAGGCGAGACGCGCCACGCATTCGCGGACGAGCTGCGGGCCCCGGTATATCAGCCCGGAATAGAGCTGCACCAGCGAAGCGCCGGCCTGGATTTTTTCCTGGGCGTCGGTGGCCGAGAGGATGCCGCCGACGCCAATGATGGGCACCTCGTTTTTCAGGTGGCGGGCCAGTGTCGTCACCACGCGGGTGGATGCTTCGCGGACGGGCTTGCCCGACAGACCGCCGGTTTCCCCGGCATTGGGCAGGCTGGCGACCGCATCGCGCGCGACGGTGGTGTTGGTGGCGATGACGGCGTCTATGCGATGCATCATCAGCAGTGCGGCGATGGCGGCGATCTGCGCCTCATCGAGGTCGGGCGCGATTTTGAGCGCTATGGGGACGTAACGGCCGTGTTGTTGCGCGAGTTCGGACTGGCGCAGCTTGACTGCGGACAGCAGTGCGTCAAGGGCTTCGTCTTTCTGCAATTCGCGCAGGTTTTGCGTATTGGGCGAGGAAATATTCACCGTGACATAGCTGGCACGCGCATAGACTTTTTCCAGGCAGGTCAGGTAATCGTCCACCGCCTGTTCGTTCGGGGTGTCCTTGTTTTTGCCGATATTGATGCCGAGTATGCCCTTGTATCCGCTCATCTTGACATTGCGCACGAGATTATCGACGCCGCGGTTGTTGAAGCCCATGCGGTTGATGATGGCCTCGGCATTCGGCAGGCGAAACAGGCGCGGCTTCGGGTTGCCGGGCTGCGGCCGCGGGGTGACAGTGCCGATTTCCAGAAAGCCGAATCCCAGTTCGCCCAGCGCCTTGATGTGCGCGCCGTCCTTGTCGAGGCCGGCGGCGAGCCCCACCGCATTGGGAAAATCGATGTCCATCACACGCACAGGCCTGCCCGGCGCGCGCGGTAGCAATTTGAGCAGGCCGAGCGCATTGGCCGCGTCGAGACTGGACAAGGTCAGGCCATGGGCGTCCTCGGGATCGAGCGAGAACAGGGCGGAACGAATCAGCGGATAGAGCATGGTCAGGGCGTAGGTGGGGTGGGAATGGAATGGCGCGTGGCGGCTTCGATCGAGCCGGCAGCCGGATCGTCGAATACAGTCCGGTCGAGCGCGTTTTCGCTTTTGGCGACGATGCAACTCACCGCGCAGTCGCCGGTGACGTTGCAGACGGTGCGCAACATGTCGAGCAGACGATCGACGCCGATGATGAGCGCGATGCCCTCGACCGGCAGGCCGACCTGGCCCAGCACCATGGTCAGCGTCACCAGGCCGACCCCCGGAACCGCCGCGGTGCCGACCGAAGCGAGGGTGGCGGTCAACACCACCAGCAGGTAATCGGTCATCGACAGATCGATGCCGTAGACGTTGGCGATGAACACCGTCGCCACGCCCTGCATCATGGCGGTGCCGTCCATGTTGATGGTGGCGCCCAGCGGCACGCTGAACGAGGCGATGCTGTTCTTCACCCCCATCTTGTATTCCACCGTGTGCAGCGTCACCGGGATGGTAGCGCCGGAACTGGCGGTGGAAAACGCGAACGCCGCCGGGTCGCGCATTTTCTTCAGGAAAGTGAGCGGGTTGAGCGAGCCCAGCAGGCGCAACAGCAGCGGGTAGGTGCCGAACATCTGGATCATCAGCGCCGCGGTCAGCGTCAGGAAATAGGCCGCCAGCGGCAACAGCAGGTCGAGTCCCTGGGTGGCGAAGGTGCGGGTGATCAGCGCGAACACGCCATAGGGCGCCAGCCGCATGATCCATTCGACCATGTGCATGATCACCGCGTCGAGGTCGGTAAACAGGTTCAGCACATGCTTGCCGCGCGCCCCCGACATCGTCACGGCCATGCCGAACAGCAGCGCGAACACGATGATCTGCAGCATGTTGCCTTCGGCCATCGCCGCCACCGGGTTGGTGGGCACCATGTTGATCAGCACCTGGGTCAGCGGCGGCGCTTCGTTGCCGCTGAAGCTGGCGGTGGTTTGGCCGGCGTCGAAGCCCTGCCCGGGGCCGACCATGCCCGCCAGCGACAAGGCGATCGTCACCGCAATCGCGGTGGTGGCCAGGTACAATGCCAGCGCCTTGATGCCGATGCGGCCCAGCGCCTTCAGGTCGGACAGCGCCGTCACGCCCACTACCAGCGACACAAACACCAGCGGCACCACCATCATCTTCAGTGCGGCCACGAATACCGAGCCGGCCACCTCGAGCAAACCGTCGATCAGCAGCATCTGGACCCAGGGCGCGGTGCCGATCAGATTCACCATCACCCCCAGTACGATGCCCGAGAGCATCGCGATCACGATTTGGCGGGTCAGACGATGGGGTTCAGGCACAGCCATGGCGGCGGGGGATGGGAGTCAGCATGCCGTGAGTTTAACAGGAGGCCGGGATAAGGCTGACGCGAAGCGCGTGGCGATGTTATGCTGAACCAACGCGCGGTTAGCCGTGTCTGTCAGCTTCGCGCTATCTTCCTGTTTTTACTACATCGACCCTCTCATGATTACCCTGTCTTTCACGCAGCGACTTGCAATTATTTTCAGCCTGTTAGTGGCCCCTGCCGCCTGGGGTGCCGCCATTGTTCCGCCCCCGCCTGAGCTGAATGCGAAATCCTATGTGCTGATGGATGCGGTCAGCGGCACCGTGCTGGTCAACCATCAAGGCGATCTGCGCCTGCCGCCCGCCAGCCTGACCAAGCTGATGACCGCGTATATCGCGACGCTGGAAATCGAACGTGGCCGGCTCAAGGAAACCGACATGGTCACCATCAGCGAAAAAGCCTGGCGCATGGGCGGCTCGAAGATGTTTGTGAAGGTAGGCAACCAGGTTTCGGTAGACGATTTGTTTCACGGCATCATCATCCAGTCCGGCAACGACGCCAGCGTTGCGCTGGCCGAACACATTGCCGGCGATGAAGATGCGTTTGCGGCATTGATGAATGGCCAGGCCAAACGCCTCGGTATGACCAACAGCCAGTTCAGGAATGCCACCGGCTGGCCGGCGGAAGGCCACTACTCCACGGCACGCGATATGGCGACGCTGGCGCGTGCCATCATTTACGAAGATCCGGCGCATTATGCAATCTATGCGCAGAAGGAATTTTTGTGGAATGGCATCAAGCAGATCAATCGCAATATGCTGCTATGGCGCAATGACGGCGTTGACGGCCTGAAAACGGGCCACACCGAGGAGGCCGGCTACTGTCTGGTGGCTTCTGCCCAGCGTAGCGGGCAACGGCTGGTTGCGGCCGTGTTCGGCACTGAGAGCGAAGCTGCGCGCGCCACCGAAACTGCCAAGCTTCTGGGTTACGGCTTCCGTTTTTTTGAGAGCAAAACCTTTTTCAAGAAAGGCGTGGCCATCACCGATGCCCAAGTCTGGAAAGGGGCGGAACGCACGGTCAAGGCCGGGCTTGTGAGCGATCTGGCCTACAGCATGCCGCGGGGGGAAGCCGCAGCCCTTACCACCCACGTGGTAGTGAATCCCCGTCTCATTGCCCCGGTAAAGGCAGGCGATGTCGTTGGAAACATTCAACTTCGCCAAGGTGACAAGGTCATCAAGCAGGCGCAGATGGTGGCGCTGGAAAATATCGAAGCCGGTGGCTTCTTCCGCCGTACATGGGACGGCATCCGGTTATTTTTCAAGGGGCTGCTCGGCTGAAAGTCCGTAGCGAAGCGAAAACATTACAGGCCGCTACTGCGGCCTTTTTCACGTCGGGTCAAAGCTTACTTCTTCGAAGTCCGCCGCAGCCGGTTCAATAACCGCCGCGCCAACTCGCCGAACAGTTCGGTCTGGGTAGGGTGCGGAAAGATGGCCTTGGCGACCTGGGTCAGCGTCATCTCGCCCGCCACCATCATCACGCCGATACCGATCAGGGTGTCGGTGTGGTCGGCCAGATAATGCACGCCGATGATGCGGCCGCTGGCCTTGTCGGCGACCAGCTTGATCATGCCCTCGGTTTCGCCGGTGATCATGGCCTTGGCGTCGATGCTCATCGGCATCTTGGCTTCGACCGCGTCGATGCCTTTTGCTTTCGCCTGGGCGACGGATAGGCCGACGAAGCCGGCCTGCGGGCGCGAGAAGGTGACGCCGCAGTCGCGGTCCTGATCGTATTCGCTGGCATGGCCGAGCAGGTTGGAGGCGGCGACGCGGCCCTGGGTGGCGGCGGTGTGGGCGAGCATGTAGCCGCCGATGACGTCGCCGACCGCGTAGATGTGCGGCGCGCTGGTCTGGCAGCGGGCGTCGACCTTGATCGCGGCGCCGTCGAGTTCGACGCCGGCCTTGTCCAGGTTCAGCTTGCCGGTGTCGGGACGCTTGCCGGTGGCCATCAGCACGATGTCGCAGTCGAACGTGGATTCGACGCCGTCCTTGTTGGCGTAACGCAGCTTCATTGCGCCGGGTTTGCCGCTGGCTTCCTTGATGTCGGCGCCGGTGACGACGGTGATTTCCTTCTCCAGCGAGGCGATCAGAACCTTGCCGATTTCCTCTTCGATTTCGGCGAGGATGCGGTCGTGGCGTTCCAGCATCAGCACCTCGGTGCCGAAGTCGCGGAAGATCTGCGCCATCTCGACGCCGATGACGCCGCCGCCGACGATGCCGAGTTTCTTCGGCGGCTTGGCGAGGTTCCAGATGGTGTCGGAAGTGACCACGCCGCCGGTGGTCAGGTTTTCGCGCGCGCCGGGAATCGGCGGCACGAAGGCGGGGGCGCCGGTGGCGATGACCGCGGCGCCGAAGCTGACGGTGTAGGGCTCGCCTTCGACCGGGGTGATCTTCAGCGTGTGGGCGTCGACGAATTCGCCGTAGCCTTCGCGCACGTCGATCTTCATGCCGCGGTCGGCCTTGAGCGCCATCTCGCCGCGGCTCGACTGCACCCAGCGGCGATGCTTCTCGACCTGTTCCCAGTTCAATTTCGGGGTGTTGGTGCCGTCGACGCCCATCTCGGCGTCGTGCGCGCGGTTGCGGATGACGTCTGCCGCGGCGCGCCAGGCCTTGGACGGGATGCAGCCGCGCCACAGGCATTCGCCGCCGGGGAAGGGCTCGTTGTTGACCATCATGACCTTGACGCCATGATCGGCCAGATCGCGCGCACAGTCTTCACCGCCAGGACCGCCGCCGACGACAACCACGGGGAAGTCCCAATTACCCTCGGGAATGGGCGACACCGGTGCACTGGTGGCGGCAGGCGCGGCGACAGATTCAGCCGCAACGCCACGCGCACCCAGCCAGGCGTCGGGCGCTTCGATGGTCTGCTTCAGCGCGACCAGATACAGCGCCACATCAGCACCGTTCAGCACGCGGTGGTCGCCGGTGATGGTGAACGGCGTGCCCTGCGGGCCATTGGCCGCAATCGCCAGGATTGCCGAGATGCCGGGGGTGGGGATCGCGGTGAAGTGCGACACGCCCAGCATGCCCATGTTGGAAATGGTGAAGGTGGGATTGGAATATTCGGCCGGTGCCAGCTTGCGCACGCGGGCACGCTCGACGAGGCTGGTCCAGTCGCTTTGCAGTGCGTCCAGCGGGCGCTTTTCGATGCCATGCAGGATCGGCACCACCAGACCGCCGTCGTTCGACATCACCGCCACGCCGAAGTCGTGGTTGGCGCGTTCGACCAGCTTGTCGACCGGTTGGTAAGCCCAGTTCATGCGCGGGAATTTAGCCATCGCCACCGAACAGGCCTTGGCGATCGCCACGGTCACCGACACCTTCTTCGCCTTGGCCGCTGCGGTCAGCGCAGCGGTGTTGATGTTCACGGTGACGTTGAAGGTCGGCAGCGTGAGCGAGGCGGCCATTGCGTGGGAAACCGCTTTTTCCATCGAGGTCATCGCGCGGCCCTGGCCGGGGACGTCGACCTGCGGCAGCGAATGGGCGACGTCGGCCATGCTCGGGCGCGCGCGCGCCACGTCGGCGGCAACGATCACACCGGACGGGCCGGTGCCGGCCAGGCCGCTCAGGTTGACACCCAGCTGGGCCGCAACCTTGCGTGCATACGGACTGGCCTGGCGGCCCTGCGGGCGCGCCACCGGCGGGACATTGCCCGCGGCGGAAATCTGCGACGGTGCGGCTTTGGGCGTGGGGATGTGCGCAGGCCTGTCGGCTGCGTGCGGCGCCACCGGGTGCGTGTCTTTAACCTTGTGGTCGGCGCCGAGCGTGACGCCGGTATCGTTGACCCGGGATGCGTCGTTGACGATGAAGCCCATCGGGTGTCCTACTTCGACCACGCTGCCGACGTCGGCGATCGGGCCCGAAAGGAAACCTTCCTGGAAGATTTCAACGTCCATGATGGCCTTGTCGGTTTCCACCGTGGCGACGATGTCGCCGCGCTTGATGGTGTCGCCCGGCTGTTTTTCCCAGGTGACGACGACGCCTTCGGTCATGGTGTCCGACAGTTGCGGCATCACGATGGGGGTCCCGGCATGGTGTGGAATCATCTCGGTCTGTGCCTGCGCTTCCACGACCTCGCCCGCGGCAATCGCGACATCACCCGCTGTATCGGTGATATATCCCAGCGCACCGCCGACGGCAACAGTCGCACCGACATCGGCGAGCGGACCGGCCAGAAAACCGGCCTTGAATACTTCGACGTCCATAATGGCTTTGTCGGTCTCGACCGTGGCGACGATATCGCCGCGCTCGACTTTGTCGCCCGGCTGTTTTTCCCAGGTGACAAGTACGCCCTCGGTCATGGTGTCCGAGAGCTGCGGCATGGTGATGGCGTAATGATTTGACATGCGTGTGACCCGTGTGGCGTTGGCGGCAGAGACGAAGGGGTAAGCGCGGAATGCGCTTGCCCCTTATGCCTCAAGCCTTGCCAAAAAGTTTGAGAACGGCCTTGACCACGTCTTCATGGTCGGGAATCGCCGCTTTTTCCAGCGTATGGTTGTAGGGTTGCGGGACCAGGGCCGAGTGCACGCGCACCGGCGCGGCATCCAGTTCGAAGAAGCATTCTTCGTTGATGATGGCGATGACCTCGGAACCGACCCCGACGGGCGCTTCGTCTTCTTCGGCGATGATGGCGCGATGGGTTTTTGTGACCGATTGCTTGATCCCTGCACGATCAAGCGGCGACAGCGAATAGAGGTCGATCACTTCGGCCGAAATTCCGTACTGCTTGTCGAGAATTTCGGCAGCCTTGAGACACCAGTGCACCGAGATGTTGTAGCCGAACAGGGTGACGTCGGTGCCGGAGCGTGCGACTTCCGAACCTTCCAGCGGCATGAAGTATTCGGCGTCCGGCACGTCGCCTTTCATGTTGTACATGAGTTCGTGTTCGTTGATGAACACCGGGTCGTCGCAGCGGATCGCGGATTTCAGCAGGCCGTAAGCCTGCTTCGGGTTGGACGGCGTCACCACGCGCAGGCCGGCGATGCCCATGAAAACCTTTTCCATGCGCGCCGAGTGTTGTGCGCCGAGCTGGTGCGCCGCGCCGCCGGCGGAGCGGAACACGCACGGCGCGGTCAGCTGGCCGCCCGACATGTAGCGCACCTTGGCGGCCGAGTTGAACATCTGGTCCATTGCCAGCCAGGCAAAGTTCACCGACATGATTTCGATGATCGGCCGCACGCCGAGGAAGGACGCACCAATGCCGAGGCCGGTGAAACCGCCTTCGGAAATCGGCGTATCCATCACCCGCAACGGACCGTATTTTTCAAACAGGCCCTTGGTCGCCTTGTAGGTGCCGCCGGCCACGCCGATGTCTTCGCCCATGCAGATGACCAGCGGATCGCGGGCCATTTCTTCGTCGTGGGCGCGTTGAATCGCTTCCCAGTACATGATGTTTGCCATGCTGTGTTCCTTTTAATTCAGTGTCGCAGGTGCCAGCGCGATTACGCGGCGTTGCCTGTGAGCCAGGGCGACTGCGATTCGCGGTCGGCGAAAACATATTTTTCGAGGTCTTCCACCCGCGGTTCGGGCGACGCTTCGGCAAACTTGATGACTTCGTCTTCGATATAGACGTCGGTTTCCTTTTCCATCGCCTCGAACGCTTCCATGGTGAGGGCGCCGGCCGTGATCAGGCGATCGCGCAACATTAGGATCGGATCGCGCTGTTTCCAGACTTCTTCTTCATCGCGCGAGCGGTAACCGCGCGAATCCGACATGGAGTGTCCACGATAGCGGTAGGTCATCAATTCCAGGAAGAAGGGACCATTGCCTGCGCGCACATGATCCACTGCCTTGCGCGCGTGTTCGTAAACGATATCGATGTCCTGGCCATCGCATTCGTCGGCCGGAATGTTGTAGGCCGCGACACGTTTGTGCTGGTGGATGACGGCGGTGGAACGCTCGATCGAGGTGCCGATGCCGTATAGATTGTTTTCGCAGACGAACAGCACCGGCAATTTCCATAGTGCCGCCATGTTCAGGGTTTCGTGGAACACGCCCTGGTTGTTGGCGGCGTCGCCGAGAAAGCAGATGGCGATTTCGTCGCCGCCCTTGAGCTGGATCGCTTTGGCGATGCCGGCGGCGAGCGGAAACGGTCCGCCCACCAGCGCGTAGCCGCCCATGAAGCGCTTCTCGGTGTCGAAGATGTGCATCGAGCCGCCGCGCCCTTTTGAGGAGCCGGTTTCCTTGCCATACAGTTCGGCCATCACCGCCTTCGGGTCGGCGCCGCACTTGATCGCGTGGACGTGATCGCGATAGCCGGTAATTACGTAATCGTGACCGGGGCGCGCCGCTTCCATGACGCCATTGCAGCAGGCTTCCTGGCCGGGATAGAGGTGGAGGAAGCCGCCGATCTTGCGTTCGATGTAGGCCTGGTAGCAGCGCTCTTCAAAACGGCGATGCAACACCATTTCGCGCAGCACACGTTTCTTGTCTTCAATCTTCATTCGGTTACCCTTAGTGGATGGGCTCGGAAAAAGCGCCGGGAAAATTCAAACGCGTAATTATCCGGGAAAGCCCGCCAACCATCAAGAAAAACGCCACCCCGAAGGAATCCCCATGCTGCCTAAACTGTCTGAAAATAAACAGGAAATAACCGATAAACTGCTTGAACCGATGGGTTATGTCCTGATTTTGCTGCCCGCGGGCAAAACTTTGCCCGATATGCCGGCGGGCAATGAACTCAAGGTCGTGATGAAACGCCGCAATCTGAAAATGGACGCGCTGCTCAAATCTCCGGTCGTATTGCAACTGGCGGGCGGTACGCTGGCTGTGGTTGCCATGCTTGAAAATGATGCCAGTCCGTTTGCGCTTCATGAGCGCATTCGCAAGGGGCTGGCTCCGCTGATGGCGGAACATCCCAAGTCCCTTGTGCTGGCTCTGCTGGGCGATGCCGCGTTTAAAACGCGCGTGGCAGAAGCTGCCGTGTACGCGGCGCTCGTGAATGGCGTGCCGCTGCCCTCACGAAAATCCAAGCCGGAAGCGGCGCTCAAAGCCATCCAGCTGTCAGGCTACAAGTCTGCCGACGGCTTTGCGCGCGTCAAGGCGCTGGCTGAAGGCAACCTGTTGACCCGCAGCCTCACCGTGCAGGGGCCGGACGAACTGACCCCCGGCGTCTATCGCAAGCGCATCAAGGAACTGGGCAAACAGTACGGCTGGACCATTGAGGAATACAGTTTTGCCAAGCTGAAGAAAATGGGTGCCGGCGCATTCTGCGCGGTGGCACAGGGTTCGCCGGCGAAAGACGCCGCCATCGTACGCATCAGTTACAAGGGCAAAGTCACCAAGGCCAACGCGCAACCGGTTGCCTTCGTGGGCAAGGGCATCTGCTTCGATACCGGCGGCCACAACCTCAAGCCGGCCAAATACATGCAGGGCATGCATGAGGACATGAATGGGTCGGCAGTGGTGTTGGGTATCCTGGCAGCCGCTTCGCTGATGAAGCTGCCCGTTGCCCTGGAAGGCTGGGTCGCGCTCGCCGAGAACCACATCAGTCCTGAAGCCTATCGGCAGAACGAAGTAGTCAAGGCACTGAACGGAACGACCATCGAAGTCGTCCACACCGACGCCGAAGGCCGCATGGTCCTGGCCGACACGCTGACGCTGGCAGCCAGGGGCAAGCCGGCGCTCATTGCCGACTTCGCCACCCTCACCGGAACCATGCATTACGCACTCGGCAGCCGCATGTCGGGCGTGTTCGCCAGCTCCAGCGCGCTTGCGCACCAGGCTTCGCGGGCCGGTACCGCCAGTGGCGAACGCATCGTCGTCTTCCCTTATCCCGAGGACTATGACCACCACCTCGACTCGACCGTCGCCGATGTCAAGCAGTGCAGCATGGAAGGCGAGGCCGATCATATTCTGGCCACCCGCTTCCTGTCGCGCTTTGTCGGCGAAACGCCGTGGCTGCACATGGATTTGTCAGGCCATAGCTGTAAGGGTGGACTCGGTGCGGTGATGAGCGATGCCAACGGCTTTGGCGTGGCGTGGGGCATTGCGTTGCTGGAGGCGCGCAAGACCGCCTGACGCAACATCTTTTATCGGTCTGAACAAGGAAGGGGCCGCCGTGAGGCGCCTCTTTCTTGACCTGGAGTCAGGCAGGCTTCGTGGCTATCATGGTCATCTCGCCGAAGTGCCTCCCCATGACAACGCTCGCCAACGCTTCGACCCTCGATTTACTTTATGTTGACGACAGCCTGCTGGTGGTCGACAAACCCAGTGGCCTGCTCTCGGTGCCGGGACGCGGCGCCGACAAGCAGGATTGCCTGAGCGCTCGGGTACAGGCCCGTTATCCGGACGCCCTGATCGTGCACCGTCTGGACATGGCTACCTCCGGATTGATGGTGTTGGCGCGTGGGCCCACGGCGCAGCGCGCACTGAGCATGGCCTTCGCGGCACGCGAGGTGAGCAAGCGCTACCTCGCCGTGGTGGCCGGCCGTCTGGAGGCACCGCTGGAGGCGTGGGGCGTCATCGATCTGCCCATCATCGCCGACTGGCCGAACCGCCCCTTGCGGAGGGTCGATCATCGACAAGGCAAGCCGAGCATCACCCGCTGGCGCGTGCTGGGCTACGCTGAATCCGGCTCATGCACTCGCGTCGAACTCGAACCGGTCACCGGCCGCTCGCACCAGTTACGCCTGCATCTCCGCGAGTTGGGTCATCCGATTCTGGGCGACACGCTGTACGCGCCGGCGGACATTCAAATGAAGGCCGAACGCCTGTTGTTGCACGCCGGGTCGTTGCGCTTTGCGCATCCGGCGACGGGGGAGGCGCTTGCGTTTGCGTGTCCGGTGCCATTTTGAGGGCGCCCTGCGGAGGGCAAACCCCAATTCCGGGGGGTAGCAGCAGGATCTGAATTTTCGTCGTGTCCGGCCTCGGGTCCATGCCGATGCAAAAGGGCTGAGTCGGGCTGGCGCGAATGGGGATACACAGCCGCCGCGTTGTGTTTTATGCGCTGGTCTGCATCAGTTGATTGCGGCCGGCCGCTTTGGCCCGGTAAAGTGCTTCGTCGGCCTGCTGTATCAGGTTCTTCAGGGTTGCCCCCTGGGCCGGTACTTCCACTGCGACCCCTATGCACAGGGTTACAACGCCGCGTTCCGATTCATCGTGGGGGATTCCGGCTCCACGCACATGATCGAGGATAGTCTGGGCGACATGGCTGGCACCCTCAGCAGAGGTATTGCTTAGCATCGCGAGGAATTCTTCACCGCCATACCGGGCCACCACGTCCTCGGGACGGTTTACCGTTTTGGACAGCAACCCGGCGATCTGCTGCAGGCAGGTATCGCCGGCAAGGTGCCCGTAATGATCGTTGTAGGATTTGAAATGGTCGATATCGATCATCAGCAGCGCAACCGGCTCTGCGCGCCGGATTGCCTGGCGCCAAAGCCGAAGGGAAAACGCATCGAAATAATGGCGGTTGGGCAGTCCGGTCAGACTGTCGTGCGTCGAGAGGAATTCCAGTTCCGCATTGGCCCGGTTCAGCTTCCGGTTGGCTTCCTGCGTTTTGTCCTGCTGTAGCTGAAGGTCGGCCAGCGTTCCCTCCAACTGCGCCATCATGGCCTGTCGTTCGCTGATATCGTGGATGGCCCCGATGAATATCAGGCTTTCATCGGCCCCGGCTTCGGTAATGGTCACTTCGGCCGGGAAGATCGTGCCGTCGCGCCGCCTGCCTTCACCCGAGACTGTCCGCCGGAAAAGCTTTTTGGCCGGCTTGGCAAGATGCCGCGCCAGATACCCGTCATGGCCGATGTGATCCTCTCCCGCGATCAATACATTGACATTCTGGCCTGCCAGATCGGCTTCATCGTAGCCATACATTCGGCACAGTGAGGGCGTGACATTGAGAATTCGTCCCTTGGCATCGATGACCACCAGGCCATCACCCACCGTATTGAGAATCGTCGACAGAAAGCTTTCGCGCTCGGCCAGTTGTCTGAGCGCCCGGGTTCTGTCCGTCACGTCCAGCAGAGAGAGCAGCAGGCCGGTGATTTCGCCTTTGGCATCCCGCACGGGAAGCAGGTCGATGTCCCAGTAGCTGGTCTCCTGCGAGGGGCCGCCGGGATGCGTAAAAGTCCTGGCATCGGCCCGATAGGGCATGCCGGTTAGCAGAACCTCCCTGAATATCCGCTCGATGCCCGCATCGGGGTAGAACGCAAAATGATTCTTGCCGATAAATGCCTCGGCTGGCTGGTGACTGGCGGTAGCGTAAGCCTCATTCACGAACTGGAAGTGAAAATGGCGGTCGAGATAGGCCATCATGACATGGCTGTTATCGAGCATGCTGGAGAACAGGTCATTCATTTCCGCCAGCCGGTCGTTTTGCTGATCCAGGCTCGAGTTGGCCTGCTCCAGCTGTTGCGAAACCCGGGTCAACTCGCTGATGCTGGACAGACGGTCATAACTGGTGGCGAGCGCGTCATACAAGCCCCGCTGGAAGCCCGAAACGATGCGCGTGGTTAAAATCAGGTACAACAGCCCGGCCAGCCCGATCATCCAGCCGGCATGGGAGCCGGTCTGCAGCTGATACACGGTGAAAGGCGCGATCAGGGGCCAGGTGAAGGCCGCATGCGAGGGACTGTGGTGACCGAAGGCGCTCATGCTGCCGCCACTCAAGCCGAGCAGTACCATTGCCATGATCACCATGCTGGTAGGCTCGAGCCGGGTCGTGAACAACATGCCGGGCATCCCCCACAGCACGCCTGCCGCAAGCAGGCTCAGCACGAAGCGCCGCTCCCAGCGCTTGATGTCCTCGGCATAGATGTCGCTCTGCAGATAGTGCCGCACCAGCAACAGCCGGAGCAATGCGATGCCGGCCATCAAACCGACCCAGATCCAGAGCGCGATGGGCGAAACCCTGTCCGAAAACAGGGCTGCCATGATCGGGGTCAGCACGAGATAGCTGACCATGCTGATGCGGGATTGGCAAAAAATCAGATTGACGGCTTCGCCGCGGATTTTCTGTTCTTTTGCCACGCCCGGCTGGGTGCGGAATTTCAGTGTTTTTTCGTTTTTACAGCCCAGCCCTAACCAGTTCATGACATTTTGTAACCCATTGCTTTTCTTGAAATTTGACGCAAGTCGAATGGACGAATGCGTTGCCTTGAACAGAGATGGTAAACGGTAAGGGGTAAGACAGGCGAATCAGCGGGCCGGTCAGCGAATGCGGTCACTCCGGGCGCATGTCGTAACTTATTCGAAAACCTGACGATTGATTGACGCGCGTACCGCTGTCTTATGGACGTTTCAACTGTGCGGCGCGGGGTACGATCAGCCGCACATAGTCGAGCGCTTCATAGTTCTTTATTTGCGTGGGCCCAGCCGGCGCCACGTCGATGTAAGCAGGAAAATTCTCCGCACCCGCCCCACGCCAGCCCGCATAGGTTTCACACACATGCACAGGGATGCCCTCGCGACTGAGTGTTTCGGCGATGTGATGCACTGCCGGGTTGCCATCGCGCGCGCTCGTTTGCAACGCAAACATTTCCTGCCCGTGTGTGACCAGCGCCATCGGCAGGGCAGGAAAACGCGTCTTGAGTTTCTGCGAGGCCTGCCTGACCCACGGCAAAGCCAGCTCAAGTGCGCCCGGGTCGCGGTCGACGATTTCAAACACGACCCCGGGCGGTGCCGCAGGGCGTGCCAGCAGTTCGTCCAGCGTGACCGGCGCGGCGCGCACCGAGCCACACAGGGCAAGCAGGCCTATCCAGAAAGAAAGCGATCGACGGTGCATCAGGCGCATGCCGCTCATAACGTTCTCCTTCAATTAAGGTTTTCCAAGGGTTGCCTTGTCGCGCAGTTAATTCTTCTGCTAATTCTTCTTCGAAATCAAATGCAGAAACTCCTGGCGGGTGCGGTCGTTATCCCGGAATGCGCCCAGCATCATCGAGGTGATCGTCCAGGAATTCTGTTTTTGCACGCCGCGCATCATCATGCAGAAGTGCTGCGCTTCGATGACGACACCCACCCCGGCTGCTCCCGTAGCAGTCAGGATGGCATCGGCGATCTGGGTGGTAAGCTGTTCCTGGATCTGCAACCGGCGGGCGAACATGTCGGTGATGCGCGCGATTTTTGACAGGCCGATGACCTTGCCTTGCGGCAGGTAGGCTACATGGACCTTGCCCACGATAGGCAGCAGATGGTGTTCGCACATGGAATAGATCTCGATGTCCTTGACGATGACCATCTCGTTGTTGTCTGAATCGAAAACGGCGTCATTGAGAACTTCGTCGAGCGACTGGGTATACCCCTGCGTGAGGAACTTGAAGGCGGCGGCCGCACGGTCAGGGGTCTTGATCAGGCCGTTACGGGTAACGTCTTCGCCGGCACTTTGTATGAGCTGGGTGTAAAGCTGGGAGGTTTCCATGGGATGCCTAGGTTGATTGAACAAGTGTTTCGACTGTGTCAGAGCGCTTGCCCATCGTCAAGCGGACGAACAGCCAATCGCATGCGGGAAAGGGATCAGGGCGGGCAGACCTCAATCGAACAATAGCGCTGGCAGCCACAGGCTGATTTGCGGGATGTAGGTGATCATCATCAGAAACACCATCAGCACAGCGAGCCAGGGCAGGGCGGCGCGAGTGACCTGCATCAGGCTCATGCCGGTGATGCCGCTGGTGACAAACAGATTCAACCCCACCGGCGGCGTGATCATGCCGATTTCCATATTGACGACGATGATGATGCCAAGGTGTATCGGATCAATCCCGAGTTGGGTGGCAATGGGGAAAAAAATCGGCGCCAGGATCAGAATGATTCCGGTCGGCTCCATGAAATTGCCTGCCACCAGCAGAATGAGGTTGACCACGATCAGGAACATCCATGGCGCCATGCCGGCGGCAATGATGTGCTCGGCGATGGTTTGCGGAATGCGCTCGGTGGTCAGCACATGGGCAAACAGCAACGCATTGGCGACGATGAACATGAGCATGACCGTGGTTTTCCCCGATTCCATCAGCACCTCGGGCAACTGGCGCACGCCGATGTCGCGGTAGACAAATACTGCGACAAAGGTGGCATAGACTGCAGCCACCGCTGCCGCTTCGGTGGGGGTGAAAACGCCGCCATAGATGCCGCCCATGATGATGGCAAGCAGTGCCAGGCCCCATACCGAATCCTTGAAGGCGATCAGGAGTTCGCGCGTGCTGGCGCGTTCGCTGCGCGTCAGCGTCAGTGCCCCGGCCCGCCACCACACCGCGACGGCCAGCATGGTGGCCAGCAAAATGCCGGGGATGACCCCGGCCATGAACATGCGGCCGACGGATATTTCGGTGACGGAGGCATAGACCACCATCACGATGGAGGGGGGAATCAGGATGCCGAGGGTGCCGGCATTGCAGATCACGCCAGCCGCGAACGCCTTCGGATATCCGCTCCTGACCATGCCGGCGATGACGATGGAGCCGATGGCCACCACGGTGGCCGGGCTGGAACCCGATACGGCAGCAAACAGGGTGCACGCCATGACACTGGCAATAGCCAGCCCGCCGCGCAGATGGCCGACGGCAGCGACGGCGAAGCGGACCATGCGTTTGGCTACGCCACCGGTACTCATCATGGTGCCGGCCAGAATGAAAAACGGGATCGACAGCAGCGTGTAGTGTTCGCTGGTCTCGTACAGCTTGATCGACAGGCTTGCCAGCGAATCATTGGCAAAAAACAGAATGGTCAAAATGCTCGACAGGCCCAGCGAAATCGCGACGGGCATGCCCATGGCCATGAGCAGCAGAAGTGAAATAAACAGAAAGGCGGTGCTCATGACGCCGTCTCTTCGTTTTTGAGCTTGAGCGCATCATCCACTTCGTTGCCGAGATGGAGGCTGTCGGAGCGGCCGGTAATCAGCGCCCACAGTACCTGGGTGAAACGGAGCGCCAGCAGACCGTAGCCGAATACAAGGACCGATCGGGCCACCCAGATCGGGATGGCCAGGTCCTGCATCTCGACACCCACCAGCTTCATTTTGCTGACGTAAATCCACGAGCCATAAATCACCAGTCCGGCATACAGCAGACATAACAGCACAACCACGATCGAGGTTGCCCGCCGCGGCCCGACAGGCAGCCGCCTGATGAGCGCGTCCACGCCAATATGGGCGCCGATGCGAACGCCGTATGAAATGCCGATGAAGATCATCACCGAGAAAAAGACAGAAGTGAGCTGCAATGCCCAAGGAAAACCGGAGTTGAAGCCGTAGCGCATGACGACTTGCAGAAAGGTCAGTAATGTCATCAGCGCGAGCATGACAATGACGATCAGTTCTTCAATACGGTCAAGAATTTTCATGGGTATTTACCGGCGACTCCGGATCAGGAATACGAGGCCATGAAACCATGCGCGTCCGACGGGGCCGGCGCGGAATCCGGCCCCGGATATCAACGCTTGTTAGCCTTGAGGGCGGCCATGATGGCGTCCCTGCCGATTTCCGACTCGAATTTTTTCCACACGGGTCCCATGGCCTTGCGCCACTGGTTAAGCTCGGCTCGGGTCATGGGCAGGACTTCCGCCTTCTTGTCGTCAATGACCTTTTGGCGAAATACGGCGGCTTCGTCATAGGCAACCTTGTTGCCGAACTTGATCGATTCGACCATTGCCTCATTCAGCCCCTTTCGAATGGGGGCAGGCAGACCGTCCCACCAGCCGGTATTGGTAATGACCATATAGTCGAGCACGCCGTGGTCGGATTCCATGATGTACTTCTGGACTTCGTGGAATTTCTTGGTGTAGGTATTGGCCCACGGGTTTTCGGTGCCGTCGACCACCCCGGATTGCAGGGCCTGGTAAACCTCGGCAAAGGCCAGTTTTTGCGGATTGGCTCCAACCGCATTGAATTGCGCCTCAAGCACGTCCGAACTCTGGATGCGGAATTTGAGGCCTTTTGCATCGGCAGGCGTACGCAGCGGTTTGTTGGCGGACAACTGCTTCATGCCATTGTGCAGATAGCCAAACCCCTTGATGCCTTTCGCGGTCATCGAGTTCAGGAGTGCCTGCCCGTAGGGCCCGGCCTGAAAGCGGTCGACCGCCTGGATGTTGTCGAACAGGAAGGGCAGGTCAAAAATCTGCAGCTTCGGCGTGTATTTGCCGAACTTGGCCAGCGACGGCGCGATGATCTGCACGTCTCCCAGCAGCAGGGCTTCCATTTCCTTGCCATCGCCGAAGAGCTGGCTGTTCGGAAAAACCTGGACGACGACGACGCCGGGGAATTTCTTTTCCGCCAGTTCCTTGAATTTCAGCGCAGCCTGGCCTTTGGGGGTCTGGTCGGCAACAACGTGGGAGTATTTGATGACAATCGGATCTGCCGCGCTGGCAGTCTGGGCGATTACAAAGACGGCCGCGAGGGCCAGCAGACGCAATGACATGGTGCTCTCCTTGTTGGAATAGGATGCGATCGGACACCCATAGCGGGTGTTTATAGTTTAACGCTACTCTTGTGTTGCGTGTTTATCGCAAAGTGCCTGGCTGGGCATGCGGCCTGTAACTGCGTTCAGGCCGTAGGGGTATGCTAGCGGGCCGAAAGGTAGCGGGGGAAGGCATGTTTGTCGAGCAGGATTTCGATGAGGTTGATGCCGCCGGTCAGGTCAGCGTCCGAGAACAGGGCATCCAGTTCGGCTTCGTTTTCGATACGGTAATGAACGACTCCGAACGATTGCGCCAGCAGAGCGAAGTCGGGGTTCACAAAGTCACAGTCGATATAGCGTTCGCCGTAGAGCTGGAACTGATTCTTGCGGATGAGACTCAACGTACCGTTGTTGATCACCACCACATTGAGCGGGATGCCGTAGTTCACCGCTGTCATCATTTCCATGCAACACATCTGGAACCCGCCGTCGCCAAGGATGGCAAAGGTGGAGCTGTCCGGCGAAAAGCAGCGCGCGCCGATGGCGGCGGGCAGGGCATGACCCAGCGACGAGATACCGGAATTGGGGAAGTAGTGATTACGGTCGGAGACATCGAAATAGCTTTGTGCGAAGACGATGTTGTCGTCGAAAATCAGCGCGTTATGCGGAAAGCGTTGGGCGAGTTTGCCGAAGAAGAGCTGGATCAGGCGAAAGGGTGCTGTTTGCGCGGCATCGTCTTCAGTTGCGGGCAGTGTGGTGGCAGCGCGGTGACCATCAAGCCGGCCCAGATCCTTGGGCGGCATCCCATCGGCTTCCAACGCGGCGAATACGTCTTCCATCACCGTGCGGATATCGCCGCAAATTGCGACGTCGGGCTGGAATACGCGGCCGATTTGCGCGGAATTACGGTCGACCTGGGCGATTTTCTTGTTGGCCAGCAGTTTGGCATCCCACAAATAACTGGTGCGTTCGTTGAAGCCTGCGCCAAGGAAAACCAGCAGGTCGGCGTGGTCGACCAGATAACGATAGGCGTCGCCATTCGATGTGACGCCGAGGCAACCCAGCGACAGGGCGGTGCCCTCGGCTACCACGCCTTTGGCCTTGAGGCTGGTGGTGACCGGAATATTGAAGCGCTCGGAAAACGCGGCCACGAGGTCGCGCGCGCCAGCCTGAATGCAGCCGTGGCCGGCGATGATGACCGGATGCTGTGCAGTGCGTATCAGATCGCTGAGATCGGTAGTGGGGGTGGGGTGGGATAACGCTGTCTCGCTGGGAAAATGAATCTGTTCGAGCACGTTTTCATCGACCCATTCTTTCTGCACGTTGTACGGTATCGACAGCAGCACAGGCCCCGGCTCACGTCCCAGCAGAGCCTGCGTGGCCTGATTCAGCACCTGGCCCAGGTAATCAGTGCGTTCGATCAGCTTGCGATAGCGGGTCACGCTGGCGAACAGCGCACTCAGATCGATTGCGCCACCTTCCCCCGAGCTTTCCTGGAGGCCGCCCTTGCCGAAGATATAGGTGGAGGTTTCGCCGGTGAGCGCCAGCACCGGCAGCCGCTCGGCATAGGCGTTCGCGATGCCGGTCAGCAGATTGGTGGCACCGGGACCGGCCGTGGCGATGCAGGCCGATGGCCGATGGGCTATGCGGGCATAGCCGCCTGCCATGAAAGCCGCGCCCTGCTCATGTTTGACCAGGATACTTTTGATGCTGGAATCATGCAGACGGTCATAGATGGGCAGCACGTGCGCGCCTGGCATGCCAAAGATGTGATCGATCCCCAGGCGCTCCAGATACCTGACAATCAATGCGCTGACGGAAATATTCATGGGCGGTTTTTTATCGTGTTTACAGCGTTGCCTGGTTTCAATGCAGGATGAAGCACCAGCCGGACTTGCGGATTTGAGCACAAGACCCCGCGCGGAAAAACCGCGGCCGTTTTGCGGGATAAGGCGGGAAGGGCGACCCCAGCCCCGACCCTTCCCGCGACTCAGGCGTTGGCCAGGTGCTGCTCGATTTCCGTAAAGGTAAGGGCAACCTCGGTGGTTTGCACGGTGATCCCCAGCTGCTTGCCGAGCTGGGACAGCGACAACAGGCCACGCACCATTTTCTTGCCATTTGCGCTTTCGAACACCAGCGCATGCTGGCGACCGCGCGATCTCAGGGTCTCCAGCACGTGGCCCACGGTGGCGTGTGACAGATCGTCGTAATCAATGGCCTCCAGCAGGTCGACCGGCGTCATGATGTCGGTCACGCGGACTTCATTACGGTGGATACCCCGACTCTGCACCACCTGCATCGGCTTTTCGCCATGGATGTCAGTGCTGGTGACCAGCCCGGCGACCCGGTCTTCTCCATCCAGTACAAACAACAGGCGGACCTTGCGGCGGATCATGCGGGCTTCCGCCTGATCAAGCGTGTCGTCGGGGCTGGCAATGAAGGCGGTCATCCGGCGAAAGTCGGTCATCACATCAAGGGCCGGGTGTGTCAACTCCACGTGTTCGGGCAACTCGCACACCGGGCGCACCAGGCCTGCGGATGGGTCAAGGTGGCTGGTCGGCAACGGGGGATAGGTCATGGCATTTCTCCTTGCACGCGGTTGAGGATGACCTGACGCAGGCGTCAGGTCCGGAATAAGTTCTCTATCCTCATCCTCGTTTATCTTTCTGTCTATTCAAGAAAATTGTTTGCGCTATAAACAGGGTTGGGGGGAAGCGGGACCGTCAGCTCTCGCGTGTGCGTTCCGATGGCGAGGTCGGCTTGAACCGGCGCTCGAGATAGGCAAGTCCGGCCAGGACGAACCAGATCATGGCTACGCTGATCAGCGCTAGTCCCAGCAGGCCGAGGCCGACCGCCACGCCTACGGCTGCCGTCGCCCAGATTCCGGCGGCCGTGGTCAGCCCGTAGATCTCACGGTCTTCACCCATCTTGAGAATGGCGCCGGCGCCAATGAAGCCAATCCCCGTCGTGATGCCCTGAATAACCCGCGAGACGCCGTCGGACGACATCCCCGATTCGGTCGCGGCCATGACAAACAGCGCGCTTCCCATGGTGACCAGAATAGGGGTACGCAATCCCGCCGGCTTGCCGAGCTGTTCGCGCTGGAAGCCGACGATGGCGCCGAGCACCATCGCGATGACAAGGCGGATAAAAATCCGGGCAGCCTGTTCGCCATCGGGCAGACCCGCGCCAAGTTCCGGAAGAAGAAAGTCCATGATGGCTACCAGGCTGATGACAGGGCTATTGTGCCAATGCGCGCGCGTGGAAGTCCAGGTGCTCGCCGATGAAGCTGGCGATGAAGTGATAGCTGTGGTCGTAGCCGTCCTGCATCCTGAGCGTGAGCGGGATGCCGTGCGCGGCGCAGGCGGTTTGCAGGTTTTGCGGACATAGCTGCCCGGCCAGAAATTCGTCGGCGGTGCCGTGATCGATCAGCGCGGGCGGCAGCGGCGCCCCGGCGTTGACCAGGCAGGTGGCGTCCCAGGCTTCCCAGGTTTTTTGGTCTTCACCGAGATAGGCGCCGAAACAGCCCTGCCCCCACGGGCTGATGACCGGGTTGCAGATCGGCGCAAAGGCCGAGACCGAGGCGTACAGGCCGGGGTTTTTCAGCGCGCAGATCAGCGCGCCGTGGCCGCCCATCGAGTGGCCGCTGATGGCGCGCTTGCCGGGGATCACGGGGAAATTTTCCTCGATCAGCGCGGGCAGTTCGCGGGTGACGTAGTCGTACATCCGATAATGCGTGGCCCACGGCGCCTGGGTGGCGTTGACGTAAAAACCGGCACCCTGGCCGAGGTCGTAGCGCTCGGGAACATCGGGCACGGCGTCGCCGCGCGGGCTGGTGTCGGGCATGACGAGAATCAGGCCCAGCTCGGCCGCGTAGCGCTGCGCGCCGGCCTTGGTGCGCACGTTGTCGTCGGTGCAGGTGAGCCCCGACAGCCAGTACACCACCGGCAGTTTTTGCGTCGCGGCCTGCGGCGGCAGGTAGACCGAGAAGGTCATGCTGCAATGGCAGGTATCGGATTCGTGCTGCCAGCGTTCGAGCCAGCCGCCGAATTCCCTGATTCTTTCAACTTGTTTCATCGCCCACCTCAGAAAATGATGACCGAGCGGATGCTCTTGCCTTCGTGCATCAGGTCGAAAGCCTTGTTGATGTCTTCGAGCGGCATGGTGTGGGTGACGAGTTTATCCAGCTCGATCTTGCCGGCCATGTAGTTGTCGACGTAGCCCGGCAGTTGCGAGCGTCCCTTGACGCCGCCGAACGCCGTGCCTTTCCAGGTGCGCCCCACCACCAGGTTGAACGGGCGGGTGCAGATTTCCTGTCCGGAACCCGCAACGCCGATCACGGTGGAGACGCCCCAGCCCATGTGGGTGCATTCGAGCGCGTCGCGCATCACGTTGACGTTGCCGATGCATTCGAACGAATAATCGACGCCGCCTTTCGTCAGGTCGCGGATGTATTCCGAGACCGAGCCGTTGACCGCGCGCGGATTGATGAAGTCGGTCGCGCCGAGCGCCTTCGCCATGTCGAACTTGTCGGGGTTGAGGTCGATGGCAATGATGCGGCCGGCCTGGGCCATTACCGCACCCTGGATCACCGATAAGCCTATCCCGCCCAAACCGAACACGGCGACGGTCGATCCGGGTTCGACCCTGGCGGTGTTGAGCACGGCGCCAATTCCCGTTGTTACGCCGCAGCCGAGCAGGCAGACCTTGTCCAGCGGCGCGGCGGGGTTGATTTTGGCGAGCGCGATTTCCGGCACCACGGTGTATTCGGCAAAGGTCGAGCAACCCATGTAGTGGAAGATCGGCTTGCCGTTTTTCGAGAAGCGTCGCGACCCGTCGGGCATGGTGCCGGTCCACACGGTGGAAGCAATCGACTGGCACAGGTTGGTCTTGGGCGAGGCGCAGTATTCGCAGTGCCCGCACTCGGGAATGTAGAGCGGGATGACGTGGTCGCCGGGTTTGAGAGTTTTCACCCCCGGACCGCATTCCACCACGATACAGCCGCCTTCGTGGCCGAGGATGCAGGGGAAGGCGCCCTCCGGATCATCGCCCGACAGGGTGAAGGCGTCGGTATGGCAGACGCCGCTGGCGACGACCTGCAGCAGTACTTCGCCTTCGCGCGGACCTTCAACGTCGACTTCTTCGATCGACAACGGTTTTCTGGCTTCCCAGGCGACAGCGGCACGGGCTTTCATGATAAATGGACTCCTTGAGGGGGTTACACGATTCAGTCAGGCGCGATGTCCGAATGCGGCATGGACATCACGCGGAAAGGGGGCGGCTTAGGTTAACGGGTCTGCTGCAACAGTTTCTGGAAGGCGTCTTCAAACGACTTGACGCCCTGGTCCTGCAAGGTATTGCCGACGGTATCCATATCCACACCGCGGCGCGCCAATTCATCCAATTGCGCCTGCGCCTCGGCCACCCCTTCTTCCACCCGTGCTGCCGGTTTGCCGTGATCGCGCAGGGCGTCCAGCGTGTTGTCCGGCAGCGTGTTGATGGTTTCCTTGCCGATCAATGGCTCGACGTAAAGCAGGTCGGGATAATCAGGATTTTTGACACCGGTACTGGCCCACAACAGAAACTGGGGCGACGCACCGTGCTTTTCCAGTTCGGCAAACGCCTCGCCGTGAAACAAGGACTGATAGCGTTGATAGGCCAGTTTGGCCATTGCCACGGCAGCCTTGCCGCGTAACGAGAGTGCTTCCTGGGTGCCGATTTCTGTAAGCTGGCCATCGACCAGGGTGTCGACCCGCGACAGAAACAGGCTGGCGACAGCTTTGCTGCGGCGCACATCGGCACCGGCACTTACACGTACAGTCAGTGCGCGGATATAGGCGTTGAATATGGCCTCGGTTTGCGCGACGGAAAACAGCAATGTCACGTTGACGTTGATGCCCAGCGTGGTCAAGGCTTCAAACGCACCCACGCCCTCGGGGGTCCCCGGCACCTTGATCAGGACATTCTGCCGGTCGACTGCAGCCCACAGCCGCTTGGCTTCCTCCACGGTGCGCGGCGCATCGTAAGCCCAGCGCGGCGCGACTTCCAGGCTGACATAGCCATCGTTGCCGCCGGTGGCGTTAAACGTGGGCAGCAGCAGATCGCATGCCGCCTGGATATCAGGGATCACCAGCGCTTCGTAGCGGCGTTCGGCATCCGGTTCGTTGGCCTTGACCCGGGCCAGGTCGTCCGCATAGTAAGGGCTGTCGGCGAGCGCTTTCTGGAAGATCGAGGGATTCGAGGTCACACCCGATACGCCATCTTCGGCGATTAATTTGGCCAGTGTGCCATCCTGAATCAGGCTTCGCGAGAGGTTGTCCAGCCAAAGGCTTTGGCCGAGTTGGATAAGCTGTTGCGGGGTATTCATGGGCGGACCTTTTATGGGGATGGGTTCAAGTATGGGGATGGGTTCAAGCATAACTGTTCGGATAGAACACCTCTATCGCGGCAAGTTCACAACTTCTGGGCGGTCGGTGCCCAACCCCGCGTCTGTGCTAGACTTCGGCGCATTATTTAGGCTTCTCAGCCACACTCTTCCTGGGTTATTTCCATGTCTGGCAGCTCAATCGGCAAACTGTTCTGTGTCACCGTATTCGGCGAATCGCACGGGCCCGCCATCGGCTGCGTGGTCGACGGCTGCCCGCCCGGCATGGCATTAGCCGAGGCCGACATCCAGCATGACCTCGACCGCCGCAAGCCCGGCACCTCGCGCCACGTCACCCAGCGCCGCGAATCCGACACGGTTGAAATCCTGTCCGGCACCTATGAAGGCAAAACCACCGGTACGCCCATCGGATTGCTGATCCGCAACGAAGACCAGCGCAGCAAGGACTACGGCAACATCAGCGAGACCTTTCGTCCCGGCCACGCAGACTACACCTACACGCAAAAATTCGGTGCTCGCGATCCGCGCGGCGGCGGGCGTTCGTCGGCGCGGCTGACCGCCCCCCTCGTCGGTGCCGGCGCCATCGCCAAGAAATGGCTGAACGCGCATTACGGCATTGTGATTCGCGGCTACATGAGTGCGCTCGGCCCGATCGACATTCCTTTCGCGTCGTGGGACGAGATCAACAACAATGTTTTCTTCTCCCCCAGCGCTGCAATCGTGCCGAAGCTCGAAACCTACATGGACGAACTGCGGAAATCGGGGGACTCGGTCGGCGCGCGCGTCAGCGTGGTGGCGGAAAACGTGCCGCCCGGCTGGGGCGAACCGCTGTACGACAGGCTCGATGCCGATCTGGCGCATGCGCTGATGGGGCTGAACGCCGTCAAGGGCGTGGAAATCGGCGACGGCATGGCGGTTGCGCGGCAAAAAGGCACCGAGCACCGCGACGAAATCACCCCCGGGGGGTTCCTCAGCAATCATGCGGGGGGCGTGCTCGGCGGCATCTCGAGCGGCCAGGCCATCGTTGCGCATGTCGCGATCAAGCCCACCTCGTCCATCCGCCTGCCCGGCCGATCGATCGACCTGCACGGCCAGCCGATCGAAGTCGTCACCCACGGCCGCCACGACCCCTGCGTCGGCATCCGTGCCACGCCGATAGTCGAGGCGCTGACGGCCATCGTGCTGATGGATCATGCGCTGCGCTATCGCGCGCAGTGTGGAGACGTCGCGAGCGGCGTGCCGGTGGTGCCGGGCAAAGCAGGCTGACACCACCCGGTTTAATTTCGATTTACTTGCAGGCGAGGCGCAACATGATCACATGTCTGTTCAAGCGTTTGATGGCCATCGTCCTGCTGATGAGTTCTGCCTTGCCAGCATGGGCGGTAGACGCGCCTGCGCCGATGGCGATAGTCGACCGCCAGATCGCCGCCCACCCGCAATTGACTGGCGTCTATGTGCTGGATACCGGCGAGGAAGCGCTGCTGGCGCGCGCCTGGCTGGCCGATCATGCGCAGCGTTCGATCGAGGTGCAGTACTTCATCTGGAGCACCGACAACATCGGCATCCTGGCCACCGAGGCCTTGCTGCGCGCGGCGGATCGCGGGGTCAAGGTACGCGTCATCGTCGACGACCTGTTGATCGACGCGCCTGACAAATCGTTGCTGGCGCTCGACAAGCATCCCAACATCGACATCCGCATCTACAACCCCAGGCATCAGGTCGGCACGCCGTTCTACAAACGCGCGTTGAATGTGGTGACGGACTTTCGCGGGGTCAACCAGCGCATGCACGACAAGACCTTTGTCGTCGACGGCAAGGTGGCGATCACCGGCGGCCGCAACATGGCGGACGAATATTTCGACTACGACCAGGACTACAACTTTCGCGACCGCGACGCGCTGCTGCTGGGCGAGGCGGTCAAAACCATGCAGGCGAGTTTCGACGCCTTCTGGACCCACGCGCTCGCCGTGCCGGTGGCCACGCTCTACGACGGTTGGGGCCTGATGCAGAAGAACGTCAAGGTCGACGCGGCCGAAGTGCAGCAGGTGTACAGCCAGTTGCATGCGCATGCCCGCGCACCGGAAAATTTTTCGCCCGAGGTGCGTGCCGCCATCAATGCCACGCCAGCCGCCTTCGACCGGCTGGCGCGCGAAATCGTATGGGGCCGGGTCGATTTCATCCACGACACCCCGGGCAAGAATGGCAACCGCTGGCTGTTGGGCGGTGGGGGTCGGACCTCGGCTGCGCTGGCCCGGCTGGTGAGCGATGCGCGCGAGTCCATCGTGATCCAGTCGCCGTATCTGGTGATGTCGGGCAAGGCACTGGCATTGTTCAAGGAGGCCGTGGCACGCGGGGTCAAGGTGCGCATTATCACCAACTCGCTGGCTTCCACCGACAACATCCAGGCGTTTTCCGGCTACCGCAACCAGCGCAAAAAGCTGCTCAAAATGGGCCTGCAGATTCATGAATACAAACCCGACCCAGCCAACCGGCAGGCGCTGATGTCGCGTGTGAATCCGCCTGAAGTGCCGCCGCTGTTTGCATTGCATGCCAAGAGCATGGTGGTGGACGGCAAGGTCGCCTACATTGGCACCTTCAATTTCGACCCGCGTTCGGAAAACCTCAACACCGAAGCCGGCGCAGTCGTGCATCACCCCATTCTGGCAAAGCAGGTGCAAACCCTGATCGAAAACGACATGCGCCCGGAGAACAGCTGGAACGCAGCCGATGCCCCCGACCAGTATGTGGCGCTGACCCGGCGCGGTTATGTCCGGCTGTGGCAACTGCTGCCCCTTAAGCCCTTGCTGTAATACCCGCGCGTTGTTGTCATTGCGAGCCCTCTGAAGGGCGATAAACATCGCGAAGCAATCCGGTATGTTGGCGGAAGGAATACACTCTGGATCGCCACGGCGCTGCGAAGCTCGCGATGACGTGACACCCGTTTCTCGTTTTGCGGAGGAAATGCCCATGCGCCTGCCCATCAGCCTGAAAATATTCAGCATTACCACGGCGCTGCTCGCACTGATGGTCATCGTCACCTGGCTGTCGGTGCTCAACTTCCGCCAGCTCAACAGCCAGGTGCGGGCGCTGTCCGACTATTACCTGCCATTGCAGCAGCAAGTGGCCAGCGTGGAAATCCTGATTCGCCAGCAGATCGTGCACATGGAGCGGATGTTGGCTGGCATGGAGGTGGCGCGCCCCGATGCGGAGTTTCTTGCCCGCGAATCGAATGGCTTCGACATGCGCGGCGTCAATGCCGACCAGATCGTCGATTCCTCGCTGCGCATGCTGGGCGAGGCCGAAGCGGAAAAAGGCATCGAGCTCGATCGCATAACGCTTGCGGTATTGGGTAAGCAATTGCCTGCCATCCAGACCGCCCGCCAGCACTTTCACATGACTTTCCGTCTGTTCCAGATCGAGGCGCAGGAAGGCACGCCGCGCTCGGTAAATATCGTGCGCGACACTCTGTTGCGCGAAAAGGATACCGTCGATATCGAAATCGGCAAGACCATCGACCTGCTCAACAAGCTGACCCAGGACACCGCCACCCAGGCCAAGGCCGAGGAGGAACGCGCCACCACACTCAACTGGATCATCACCGCGATTGCCACGGTGCTCGGCTTGATTTTTGCAGCCTTCGTCACGCGCTCGCTGGTCCAGCCCGTCAAGCATTTGATGGGCGGAACCCGCGCGGTGGAGGCGGGTGATCTGGACGTGGAGATCAAGGTCAGTTCGCACGATGAGTTGGGCACGCTTGCGACCTCCTTCAATCACATGGTGCTGGGACTGCGCGAGAAGGAGCACATCAGGACGACATTCGGCCAATACGTCGACCCGCGCATCGTTCGCAGCCTGCTCGAAAACCGCATGCCGGCCGAAACCGGCGAACGGCAGGTGATGTCGGTGTTTTTTTCGGACCTTGAAGGTTTTACCCGGTTGTGCGAAGGCCTCACGCCGGACGCCGCCGTCCGTTTTCTCAACCGTTATTTCTCGCTGATGTCCGACGTGGTGCGCAGCCAGCAGGGCATCGTCGACAAATACATCGGCGATTCCGTCATGGCCTTCTGGGGGCCGCCCTTCACCGATCCCGCCGACCATGCGCGCTTGTGCTGCATCGCCGCGCTGGAGCAGATGGCGCGCATGGAAACCTTCCGCGCCGGCCTGCCCGAACTGTTCGGTGTCCGCCACGCCCTGCACGAAGTAAACGTGCGCATGGGCATCGCCAGCGGCGACGTCACGGTGGGCAGCATCGGCTCCGAAACCTCGCGCGGCTACACCGTCATCGGCGACACCGTGAACCTCGCGTCACGGCTGGAACAGGCCAACAAGTTCTACGGCACCCGCATCCTCGTCAGCGAGGCCACGCGCAACCTGGCAGGCGACACGCTGGCCTTCCGCGAAATCGACAGTCTGCGCGTCTCCGGCAGACTGGAACCAGAGCGCGTGTTCGAGTTGATGGATTATTCAGACACCCAGACCGAAGCGGCCCGGCATTTGGCGCAGTCTTATGAAACCGCGTTGGCCTGTTATCGCAAGCAGGAATGGGACGGCGCCGAGGCCGCGTTCCGTGCGTGTCTCGAAGTTGTCCCCGCAGATCGGCCCAGCCAGGTCATGCTGGATCGGATTACGGCGTTTAGAGAGACGCCGCCGGATGCCGAGTGGGATGGGGTTTGGGTGGCGGTGAGCAAGTGAGTGACTATGTTCTAGCTAAACGATCGGCGGAGGCGTCCAAATAGGCTGCCATTTCTTCTGGCGTGCGGAGTTGCTCGGCCACATCGTAGGGCCAAGCGCGATGGCCGCCCTGATGTCTTGCTGTTGCGTCGATTTGTCACCGCCTGCAAGCAGCACGCGAATCGTGCTGCTACTCAATAAACCCATCATCCCCATGACACGTACACCCCGGATGTGTACTCGGCTTGCTGTCGCAGCACACGATTTTGCCGGCGCGACAGCCGCAAATGCCTTTCTGGTCTTTGCAGCATTCGGTTGACGTCACCTGGGCGAGGTTCGCGCCTTTTGCCTGGGGCGGGCAGGCCGTCAGGGGCGAGGCGTTTTGTTGCGCCACGGCAGCGGGGCTGGCGGGCGCGGTGGTATCGGCTGCCGCGGGCAGCAGGAAGAGCGACTGGGCAAACGCCAGCAGGGCAAACAGGACAATCGGTAAACGGCTATTCATGGCGGGCTCCTTGGGGTAGTGCGGCTGGGTCCACTATATCTGATCGGGGGGGCAGTTGTTTGATGGGCGAGGGCGGGATGCGTTCCGTTGTTTACGTTTGTTTAAATCGCCACCCCGGCAGCAGCGCAGCGAAAACCAGGATCGCGGCCAGCAGGGTGAAGGCGCTGCCGTAGCCGGCCATGCCGATCATCCAGCCGGTGAGCACGGGGCCAATCGACTGGCCGACGTCCATCACCGTGCGCAGCCCACCCATCGAGGACCCATAGCGGCCATTCCGGGTGAGGTCGGCGACCAGCGCGGTGGTGGAGGAGGTGACCGTGGCAAAGCCGATATCGATCAGCAGGCCGGGGGCGTGAAGTCTGGATGCCGATCCAGCGGTAAATTGTAGGCATGGAGCCGCAAATAGCGCTACGCCACGGGATTTCTTATATCGGCATCCAGGGGGCGGTGTGGAATCCGGTGCGTGGACTATAGTGAAAACAGCCAACTGTTCGGAAGGAGTCTGTCATGAACGCTATGCATCGCATGGAACGTTTTCTCGATCAGCACATGATCCCGTTTGAAATCGTGGCGCATCCTCATACCCAGACCAGCGCGGCCACGGCGCGTGCGGCTGGAATCACCCCGGAACGGGTGGCCAAGGGCGTACTGCTCGACGGTGTGGGGTGCCAGATGGTGGCCATGATCCCCGCTGACCAGGAAATTCACCTGGGCAGGCTCGGACTGGATCATGACGTGGAATTCAGCCTGGCCGAAGAATCGAGTGTGAGTCGCCTGTTCAAGGAATGTGCACCGGGCGTGGTCCCGGGGCTTCCCAATGCCTGGGGCGTGGAAATGGTGTGGGACGATGCGCTGCTGGCCCAGCCCGATATATATCTCGAAGCGGGCGACCACGAGCGGTTGCTGCACATTGAAACCCGTTTTTTGAGCGAAGCTTTTGGCGACGCCCCGCACTGTCGCTTTAGCCAGCCCAGAGGGCATCACGGCTAGACCCGGTCCAGCACGGTTTGGGCGACGATGCTTTGCCACGCGTCGTCGCCTTCTTTGCGTGGGCGATTTGCATTAGGCTTGTGACTTGGGGATGGCAATCATCCCGAACGATACCCTGCCAGGCAGGTCACATACGCTGTGAATTCAAACCAAACCGAGCCCTCCGACAATCCGCACCGACCTCTTGGGCGGGGCATGGCATGGATTGCCAGCCTGCTGGTACTGGGCATGTTCTATTTTTATTTCGAGAACACCCTGCAGGCGCGCAACAATCCCAACCGCGAGATACAGATAGGTCCTGCCGGGGAACTGGTGCTGAAACGCGGGCGCGGCGGTCACTATATTTTCCCCGGAACCATCAACGGCCAGCCGGTTTCTTTTCTGCTCGATACCGGTGCGACACTGGTATCGGTCCCGGCGGGAATTGCGGAAGAACTGGGGTTGCGCGCGGGTGCCTACCAACAATCGGTCACGGCCAATGGCACGGTCGCCACGCGCGCCACCCGGATCGATGCGCTCGGCCTCGGACCGTTCACGCTGCGCGCTGTGCCAGCCAGCATCAATCCTGGCATGGGGGGCGATCAGATATTGCTGGGAATGAGTGTGCTGAAGCACCTGGAATTCACGCAGCGGGGCGATACCCTGATGCTGCGTGCATTGGGTGCGGATGGAAAAACGCTTTGACATCCGAATTTTCTGTGTTATCAATACGCCATCTGTTGGATTCAAGCTTTAAATTGCACTACCTCTGGTAAGCCTTTTTCCTTGAAATTCGATTGATAGAGCATGTCGCTCAATTTTTTAGATAGATAGGAAACAAGATGGAAACGGGTATTGTTAAGTGGTTTAACGACGCAAAAGGTTTTGGCTTTATTACTCCGGACAACGGCGGTGAAGATCTTTTTGCACATTTCTCCGCAATCAACTCCAGCGGCTTCAAGTCCCTGCAGGAAAACCAGAAAGTCAGCTTTGAAGTGACCACTGGCCCCAAGGGCAAGCAAGCTTCGAACATCCAGGTCGTGTCGTAAGTTTTACCGACTTGATGTGAAAAACCCCGGTTCGCCGGGGTTTTTTATTTTGTGTGTGTGGAGTTCACCATGGCGCTTAAAGCCACCATTTACAAGGCCGAATTACAGCTCGTCGACATGGACCGCAATTACTATGCTGACCATGCGCTTACGATTGCGCGCCACCCTTCCGAAACCGATGAGCGAATGATGGCGCGGGTGCTGGCTTATGCGATCAATGCCCAGGAAGGGATTGCCTTTACCAAGGGGCTGTTCGATGTGGATGAGCCCGAAGTGTGGGTCAAAAGCCTGACGGACGAGATCACGTTGTGGATTGATCTGGGCCAGCCTGATGAGGCGCGCATCCGTCGCGCCTGCAGCCGTGCCGAACGCGTGATCGTGCTGTGTTACACCAGCAGTTGCGAACTGTGGTGGAAAGCCATCGCCAGCAAGCTGACGCGTTTGACCAACTTGACGGTGTTGCAACTCCCCACCGACACCAGCCAGGCGCTGGCCGCCCTGGCCGAGCGCAGCATGCGCCTGCAATGCATGGTGCAGGACGGTGAAATCTGGATCAACAGCGACAAGGCGAGTGTGCCGGTCAAGCTGATCCCCCTTCAGCCGGCAGCCTGAGCCGTTCCGGCGCTTATTGCGGGTTGAGAAAGCGTGCTTCGAGTTCCTGCAGATTGAGTTCCTGCAAGATCTGCTGCAGCCGATCACGCGCATTCTTGCGGGGCGAGCCGGTCTGGGTGGCAATGATGAGCTCGTTCTTCATCGAGTGTTCCCAGCCCACCAGTTCGGTGACGGTGACCTGGTAGCCGTGCGATTCCAGTTGCAGGCAGCGCAGCACGTTGGTGAGCTGGCTGCCAAATTCGCGGGTGTGGATCGGGTGGCGCCAGATCTCGGACAATGGGGTTTTGCCGAAGGATTCGTTCTTGTGTTTTCTCAGCACGGCGGCCACCTCCGCCTGGCAGCACGGCACCAGCACAATGTGGCGAGCCTGTTTGGCGAGTGCGAACTGGATGGCATCGTCGGTTGCGGTATTGCAGGCGTGCAACGCGGTAACGATGTCGATGCGCGCGGGCAGGGTTTCGGCAGTGATCGATTCCGCCACCGTCTCGTTCAGAAACGACATGCGGTCAAAGCCCAGACGTGTCGCCAGCTCGCGCGACTTTTCCACCAGCTCGTCGCGGGTTTCGATGCCGTAGATATGGGCGCCGGGGCGGTCTTTCAGAAACAGGTCGTAGAGGATGAACCCCAGGTACGACTTGCCGGCGCCGTGGTCGGCAAGCAGAAGCGTGTCCTGGCGGCCCAGCACCTCGTCGAGCAGCGGCTTGATGAACTGGCACAGGTGGTAGACCTGCTTGAGCTTGCGGCGGCTGTCCTGGTTGAGCTTGCCGTCGCGCGTCAGGATATGCAGTTCCTTCAGCAGTTCGATCGACTGGCCGGGTCGCAATACATCGGCCAGCGGATCGACGTAGGCGGCCTTGGGTGCAGGCGTGGCGGAGGACGTGGGGCGTTTCATGGTCGGGAAATGTGCGGAGGGAAGCCCGAAGGGTATCAAAACCCACGGCAAGTCAGAGCCGCTTCGTATAATGTCGTCTTGCTGAAAGGGTTTTGCCGTGTCCGTCGTTAACATTTCCTGCTACAAATTTGTCACTCTGAATGAGCGCGAAGCGCTCAAGGCCGGCCTCACCGCGCGCTGCCTCGAACTCGGTCTCAAGGGCACGATCCTGCTCGCGCCGGAAGGCATCAACGTGTTCCTCGCTGGCTCGCGCGCGGCGATCGACGCCATCGTCGCCCACCTGCGGGCCGATCCGCGCTTCGCCGATCTCGCGCCCAAGGAAAGTCTGTCGGCCGATCCGCCGTTCAAACGGATGCGGGTGCGGCTGAAGAAGGAAATCATCACCATGAAGCATCCGCTGATCCGGCCGGAAGCAGGCCGCGCGCCGTCGGTGGCCGCCGCCACGCTGAAGCAGTGGCTGGATCGCGGCTGCGACAACGCAGGCCGCCCGGTGGTGATGCTCGATACGCGCAACGACTACGAAGTCGCCGCCGGCAGCTTCGACAATGCCGTCGATTACCCCATCGGCGTGTTCAGCGAATTCCCCCCGCTGATCGCCCAACACCGCGACGACTTCGCCGGCAAGACCGTGGTGTCGTTCTGCACCGGCGGCATCCGCTGCGAAAAGGCCGCCATCCACATGAAAGCCATCGGCATCGAACACGTCTACCAGCTCGAAGGCGGCATCCTCAAATATTTCGAGGAAGTCGGCGGCGCGCACTACCACGGCGACTGCTTCGTGTTCGACGAGCGCGAGGGCGTGAGCGCGGATCTGCAGCCGGCGACGGGGCGGGTGCATCGGTGAAGTCCTTCAGCGGCGCTGCAGGCGTGGCGTAATGACAATGTCAGTGCATTCTGCCAGGGTGACGAAAACCGCAGGAGCTTAAAGCCATGTCGACACCCAACGAAACACCCCGCAAGCGCGAGACATTGAACATACGCATCAAGCCCGAGGAACGGGGGCTGATCGACCGCGCGGCCCGAGCGCGGGGCAAGAACCGCACCGATTTCATTCTGGACGCCGCACGACTCGCGGCGGAAGAAGCGCTGCTCGACCAGGCGATCATCGCGGTGAGCCCGGAAATGTATGCTGAATTTATCGCCAGACTGGACATGCCTCCCCGTCCCAATAAGCGGCTGCGCAAGACCATGCAAACCCCGGCGCCCTGGGATGATGAATGACCCGTGCTTATCCGGTTGTCACCCACAGCCATGGCAGACTGTCGTTGCGAGCGAAGCGAAGCAATCCAGCGCTTTGATTTAGCGGGCCTTTCTGGATTGCCGCGTCGCTACGCTCCTCGCAACGACAGCTTATTCGTGGGCTGTGGGTGACAACCGGATAAGCACGGAATGACCCTTTCACCGCCTGAGCCGCTGGCCGGACATCACAGCATCGAGGCGTTTGCATCGGGTGTGGACAGCCTCGATAACTGGCTCAAGCATCGTGCGATGAAAAACCAGCTCACGGGCGCGTCGCGCACCTTTGTGGTCTGCGAAGGGGAACGTGTCGTGGCGTATTACGCCCTGGCTTCGAGCGCGATCGCACTTGATGACGCATCCGGCCGTTTCCGTCGCAACATGCCAAACCCTATTCTCGTCGTGGTGCTTGGCAGGCTGGCGGTAGACCGGGCATTACAGGGTAGGGGTTTGGCGCGGGCGCTGGTAAGAGATGCTGGCCACCGGGTCATTCAGGCCGCCGACACCATCGGCATCCGAGGGCTCATCGTTCAAGCCCTTTCGGACGAAGCCCGTGCGTTTTATGAGCGGGTTGGTTTCGACACGTCACCACTCGACCCGATGATGCTGATGGTGACGCTCGCTGATTTGAAGGCGAATGGGTGAAACCGGCCAGCAAGAGTCAGTAGCTTAGTCGGAAAAACATGTTATTGGGCGGCTGGTGCAATCAGTAAGCTGCCATTCGCATGATCGGCGCGTATTTCCGAGGATCGGCCAAAGCGGTCCGTTGCCCTGCACGGCAAACACGTCCGCTATAGGTTTCTGACCGGTCGATCGCGGATCAACGACCAAGTTCACAGGGCGGCGCGCTTTTGCGCCGCTCCTTGTGAAACGCCTTGTTAGGATGCTTTATGTAGGTATGCACGTGCGGCACAAATAACACCATCTTGGGCGGCTAGCAGAGCAGAGACATCGCGTTGACCAGAAGCTGCGGCCCGAACGGCAAATCCCAGCGAGCTTGTCGCATGGTTTAGCTGTGCATCTTCAGCAATATTAGGGTCCAAGATTAATTGGATGCGATGTATAAGAACAACGACGGCTGGGTAATCAAATTTGGCGTGTAGTTCAGGATCGGAGGCGGCTACAAGTTGCGGAACGGACTCCATAAGCCATTCTTTCTTCCGCGCAACGAGGCTCTGATGTGCCTCGCCTCTAATCTGTAGGGCCAATTTTCGAAATTCGGCATCCATTAGTGCTTTCGTATTGGCACGTTGGAACCAGCCGGTGAGCAGTCCTCCAAGAGCGACGCCAGTTAGAGCTATGAGTGCAGGTTGTAATGATTCTGGCATTTAAGTTTCCTAAGCATCCTAACGTTTGGGTTCATGCCGCGGCCCGTCAGGGCGGTCAGCGCCTGAATTTCGTGGGGAATAGGTACGCATGGGTTCATCAGGCTCTGGTAGCGGTCGATTATTCTGTCATTACTGACCAGGACAACGGCTATTTCTTGCGCAGGAAGGCCAGCCACTGCTTTTCCTTCTGACCATCATTGATGAATTCGTCGCTCAGTCCCATGGGTGCTCCTTCGGGAAACACGGTGCGCCTACGCTCGAAGGTGGCCGCGACCGCCTGCGTCAACAACGAGCCATCGAAGTCCGAGTGCTTCGCCAGTATCCAAAGGTCGAAGAAATCCTTCATCCGGCTGTTCAACATGCCAAGCGATGTCAGCGCCTCCAGTTTTTCCGCAACGACGGTGTATCGAGGATAGACCCGCAGCTGCGGTTCGGGCATATCGGGCAAAATGATCGGATAACGCACCTCCTCAGGGCCGGGCACCACGGCGTCGCCGAACCCGACATCAACCTGAATTGGGCAGCGGACACTATCCAGCAGACCCATCAGCGTGAGCCGAACGCCTGCGTAGTTGGCCTCCTTGCGAATCTCGGCACCCTTTACGGAATCGGGCTGGAACACGATGCCGTCCTCAACCTCAATGCGGCAGATGCTCCGGAAGACTTCCTCCAGATGAGGAATCTCGGCTGATCCGAAACCGAGGAAATCGGCGTCATGGGTCGGCCGATGCGGCACGTCGAACCACAGATCGAACAGCAGCGCTCCCTTGAGCAAGAACTGGTCGCGCTGCTCCGAAATGCTCAAACGGTAGAGCATCCGCTCCAGGGCATAGCGCGTCAGCAGCAGGTTGAAGTCCTGTTTTTCCACCCGCGCCTTGTTGAGCAGGCGGTCACGGATGGACGCACCAATGTTGCCGGGTTTGCCAACACGGGTCATGCGAGGCTTTCCAGATACGGGCGCATCACGTTGGCCACGCGGCAGACCTTGGCGTAGTGCCAGATGTCGTCACTCGTCATACGCTTCTCGTGCCAGGCCTCGCGCAGCGCCTCCAGGGCGACATCGAGGCCGATCTTGTTGCGGTATTTGAAACAGTCGGCCACGGTCTTGGCGACACCGGTGATGCGGACGGTCACGCCATCCACGACGTGTTCCTCGACGCCCTCGGTGAGTGCCGCGCCGGAGAAACGCACGATGCGCAGCGGCGGATAGTCGAGCTTCGGTCTGATGGCTTTGTTTTCTATGGCCAGCCACACCTCGAAAGGTGCTTGAGTCGTCAGGCCGTAAAAACGTAGGGCTGAAAGCAGGCAAACGACGCCATTGGGCACCCTGAGCGCCACTTCCGCCAGCGCCCCTTGGGCCGAGACTACTCGTCCGGGCAGCCCGTAAAGCCCCCGCCCGACACGCTCAAGCTGCCCGCGACGGACGGCACGTGTTAGTGACACACGGGAAATTCCAAGCGGTACCAGATCGCACGGGCGAATCAACCCCTGGGATCGCGCCAGATCAATCAGTCTCTCGGCAACGGCAAGCTCATTCATGTCGGACAGGGTGTTACATAACATCGGTAGTTGTCAATATCTGCCGACATATCGGAACGAATGATGTCGGGATTTGCCTCCATCAAAGCCCTATGAATGAATCGTGCTTATCCGGTTGTCACCCACAGCCCACGAATAAGCTGTCGTTGCGAGGAGCGTAGCGACGCGGCAATCCAGAAAGGCCCGCTGAATCAAAGCGCTGGATTGCTTCGCTTCGCTCGCAACGACAGTCTGCCATGGCTGTGGGTGACAACCGGATAAGCACGGAATGAATCTCCTATTACCTCACAGAGGAGTTCATCATGGATGCCATTTCCAATCCAAACCACAGTTACGTGCCTTGGAACAAAGGCAAGTTAACATTTTGGGGTCAAGTCTTGCCTTTTGCGACAAAAGGCAAGACTTGACCCTGTGTTTTTTCAAGGGGAGGGTTGGGGTGGGGATGGGTTTGAATGGTAGTGAACAAGCGCAAAGTACAACCCACCCCCATCCCGACCTTCCCCCTGAAGGGGAAGGCGTAAAACCCAGCTGCTTTCAGGCGGCTCACGGTTTTATCGGCCCCTTTGAGGGGCTCACCCGATAAGCCTCCGGCTTTGCCGGAGGACTCCGAAAGGTTTGACTTAATTTCATCCCAGCGCCCGAATCGACTGCATCGGCGGCACCCGCGTGATGTGGCGCGTGGTGAGCCAGCCGCTGGCGCCCACCAGCAGTGCGCCGGCAGCGGGCAGGGCGAGCCATAGCCACGGGTGCAGCCGCATCGGCAGTTCGAACAGCCGATCGGCGATCAGCGCCATCGCGATTTCGGCGCAGATGCTGGCGAGCAGGCCGGCCAGCACGCCGAGCGCGATGAACTCGCTCCACAGCCCCTTGGCCAGATAGGCGCGCTGCGCGCCCAGGGTGCGCAGCAGCACGGCTTCCTGCTGGCGCGCGTCGAGGCTGGCCAAAAGCGTGGCGACGACGACGGCCATGCCGGCGGCGAGCAGAAATCCCAGCAGCAACTGGATTGCGGCGACGATCTGCGCGAACACGGCTTCGATGTTGGCAATCAGTTTGTCGAGGGCAAGTATCGTGATGCCGGGGAAGGTCTTGACCAAGCCGGGCAGCACACCCGTCGCGTCCGGCGGCACGTAGACGCTGGCGATGGCGCTGGCGGGCAGGGCATCGAGCGGGCCGGGCGAAAAAATGACGAAGAAGTTGGGCTGCATCGATTCCCATTTCACGCTGCGGATGCTGGTGATGCGCGCGGTGACGATCTGGTCGCCGGATTCGAAACCGAGGGTATCGCCGAGGGCGAGGTTCAGCCGCTCGGCCATGCCGGATTCCACCGAAATTTCTGCGGAAGGGTCGCTGCGCAGCAGCGGGGTACCCGCCGGCGTGCCCTTTACGGGTGCTGCGGAAGAGTCGCTGCGCGCGCCGTGCCAGGTTCCGGACAGCAGCACATTGTTGGCGGGCAGCGTGGTGGTCCAGGTGAGGTTGAGCTCGCGCCGCAGGGTGTTGCTGTCGCGCGCTTCCTCAGGCAGGCTGTCGGCGATGGGTACGCCGTTCTTGCTCACCAGGCGACCGCGCACCATGGGATACACCTCGGAGGCTTCGAGGCGGTGCTGGGCCAGGTAGGCCGCCACCGCGTTCTGCTGGTGCGGCGCGATGTTCACCAGAAAATGGTTCGGTGCGTTTTCCGGCAGTTGCTGGCGCCAGCCGTCGATCAGGTCGCTGCGCACCAGCGCCAGCAGGGCGACAAGAAACAGCGCCAGGGTGAAGGCGCCGAGCTGCAGCGTGCTGTCGAAGCGATGGCGCAGCAATTGCGCGAGGCCGAAGCGCACCGGGCCATGGCTGATCTTCTGCACGCCGCGCCCGGCCACCAGCGCCAGCCGTGCCAGCAGGATCAACACGCCGATCAGCGTGGCGAGTGCGCCGACGAAGACGGCAACCAGCTTGGCGTCGCCCGCATACCAGCCGATCAGGATCAGCAGTGCCGATCCGCTGATGGATGCGCTGACCCACGCCGCGACAGGCAGCGGCGGCAGGTCGCGCCGCAGCACCCGCAGCGGCGGCACGCGGATCAGCCGCATCAGCGCGGGCAGGCTGGCGCCCGCCAGCGCCAGCAGGCCGCTGACGACGGCAACCCCGATGGGAGCGGCGCCCAGCGACGGCAAACGGGTGACGGCTTCCGGCAGGATCAGCCCGGCCAGCGCCTGCTGCGTCAGCGCGCCGACCGCCACGCCGGCGAGGCTGCCCAGCACGCCCAGCGTCAGCAGCTGCACGGCATACAGCGTGCGCAGCTGCGCCGTGGTGGCGCCCATGCAGCGCAGCAGCGCGGCCTGGTCGTAATGGCGCAGCGCATGCCGATGCGCGGCGATGGCGATGGCGGCCACCGACAGCAAGAGACTGATCAGCGCGGTGAGCTGAAGGTAGTGGTCGGCGTTGGCAAACGCGCCGCGCAGGGTTTCGACGCCGTCGCGCGAGCCGATCAGGCGCTGGGTGGTGTCGAGTTGCGGTTTGAGCGTGGTGCCGAACGCGGCGAGCGGTTCCGGCTCGCCCGCGAACTGATACAGATACGTGAGCCGGCTGCCGGGCTGCAGCACGCGGGTGGCCTCGACTTCGTCGGCACGCATGAAGACGCGCGGCGCGAAACCGAACACGCCGGCAAGCTGGCCGGGTTCCTCGACCACCACGCCGGCAATGCTTAGCGTGGCTTCGCCGATCTGCACGCTGTCGCCTACCGCGGCGTTCAGCAGCGTCAGCAGTTCCTGGTCGACATAGACCGCGCCGGGCGGCGGCAGCGCCGGGCGCGGGGTGCCGGCCTCGAACGGGCGGTCGGCGATGCGCACCTCGCCGCGCAGCGGATAGGCAGCGTCGATCGCGCGCAGCGTGCCCAGCTGGAAGGCATCGCCGCGGCTGACCATGCTGGCGAATTCGAGCGCGTTGCTGGTTTGCAGCGCATGGTCGGGCCAGGTGCCGATCGGGCGCGGACTGGTGACGAGCAGGTCGGCGCCGAGAAAGCTCGCGCCCTGTTCGCTCATCGCGCGCTTGATGCGGTCGCCGAGAAAGCCGGTGGTGGAGACGCTGCCGACGCCGATGACGAGCGCCAGCAGCAGCACGCGCCATTCGCCGCTGGTGCGTTCGCGCCGCAACAGCCACAGGCCGAGCCGCAGAAAGTTCATGCGACACGCCCTGCGACCAGGTGCAGCCGGCGCTGGCAGCGCGAGGCGAGCGCGTCGTCGTGGGTGACCAGGATCAGCGTGGTGCGGGCGGAGGCGTTGAGTTCGAACAGCAGATCGATGATGCGCGCGCCGGTGTCGGCATCGAGGTTGCCGGTGGGCTCGTCGGCAAAAACGATTTCCGGATCGGTGGCAAATGCGCGCGCGAGCGCAACGCGCTGTTGTTCGCCGCCGGACAGCTGGCGCGGCGTGTGGCCGGCGCGCGCGGCGAGGCCGACGCGGTCCAGCCAGTGCAGTGCGCGTTCGCGGGCATCCCCACGACCGGCGAGTTCCAGCGGCAGCAGGATGTTTTCCAGCGCAGTGAGCGCGGGCAACAGCTGGAACGACTGGAACACGAAGCCGACGCGGCCGGCGCGCAGCCGCGCGCGGGCGTCCTCGTCGAGCGTGTTGAGTGCTTCGCCCAGCAACACGATTTCCCCTGAACTGGGCTGGTCGAGCCCCGCCAGCAAACCGAGTAGCGTGGATTTGCCCGAACCTGATGCGCCCGTGATCGCAAGAATCTCGCCCGTTTTGACGTCGAGCTCGACATCGCTGAGGATGTCGAGGGTGCCGTCGGCGGTCGAGACGCGCTGTGACAGGGCGCGCGCGGCGACGACGCTTTGCGTTTGCCGAGCCTCGGTTTGGCTGGCGGGGAACTGCGCACGGGCGGGTGGCGTCATTGAAGTGGGTGCATATTGAGGTGAATGAATGAATTATCGCGCGTGGACGCTGTTACTGCTGCTGAGTTTGCCGGGTTGGGCCGCCGCCAGTCAATGCGCGTTGTTGATCGTCGGCGACAGTCTGAGTTCCGGCTACGGTCTGGCGAATGGCACAAGCTGGGTGGATCGACTCGACGCGCGCCTGAAGAAAAAGGCACCCGACTGGCGCGTAGTCAATGCCAGTGTGAGTGGCGACACCACGCAAAACGGCCTGCAACGCCTGAAGCCTGCGCTGAATCGGCAACAGCCGCAAGGCGTGTTGATCGAACTGGGCGGTAACGATGCCCTGCGTGGCACGCCGCCCAAGGTGATCCGACAGAACCTGATCACGATGATCCGCCAGGCCAAGGCAGCCGGCGCTTGGGTGGCCCTGCTGGACGCACCGGTGTTGCCCAATTACGGCAAGCCGTATGCCGACGCGGTGGCGAAGCTGTATGTGGATGTAGCGCGTGAGGAAAAAATCCTACGCGTGCCGTGTTTTGTCTGCGGCGTGGGCATTACGGCGGGGCTGATGCAGGCCGACGGCATTCACCCCAACGAAAAGGCGCAGGCCAAAATGCTTGATGCGGTGTGGCCCTATATTCAACCGAACCTGAAATGCCCAATCCAAAAGCCATGAGTCCGACGACGTGTCCGTGCGGGTCGGGTAGAGTGGTTGAGGCGTGCTGCGGGCGTTTTCATGCAGGTGAGCCCGCGCCGGATGCCGAAAGCCTGATGCGCTCGCGTTACAGTGCTTTCGTTCTGGGACTGGAGGATTATTTGCTGACGACCTGGCATCCCGATACCCGTCCTGCGGCACTGGAACTCGACGCCGAGCTTTCCCCGCAATGGCTGGGGCTGGCGATCCAGTCGCACACGCCGCTGGACGACCATCACGCCATGGTGGAATTCATCGCGCGCTACAAGCTCAATGGTCGCGCCTTCAAGCTGCATGAAACCAGCCGCTTCGAACGGGTGGGCGAGCGCTGGTTCTACGTCGACGGAGAGATGCTCGATTGAGCGGAAAAACCGAGCGTGCGGGGTAACCCCAATATCGTAATTTATCTGCGTGGTCATCGCTGCCACAAGAGATCGCTGACGTAGGTATTGAGATAGTCGTGGCGGTGCGTGGTCGGGGCGCGCAGCGCCTGTGCGAAAGTCATGCGTTTCGCCCTGGAGAGCGTTTTCCAGCAAACCATTGGCGTGGGCTTCGATCCGGTTGGTGATGTCAGGGTTTTGGGATATGCACGGTGCGGCTGATCATCAGCGATCCGGAAATTGCGAACATCAATACGAGCGGGTGGAATTGCCCGGGGCCGAGTTCAACCACCCCAAACCACAGGTCGGGACCGAGCGCACCCAAGCCGGCGGCGGTGGCGATGACGACGACGAGCGCAAGCGAACTGGGGATCGGTGTGCCCTCAAAATACTTGACCTTTTCTCCACCCAGCGCCAGCGCTTCAGCCGTGATGTTGTAGCGGGCAAGGCGGCTGACCCCGCAGACGACAAAGTAGATCAGAATCATTTGGTCCCACAGGCCATTCATGCCTGCGCCGTAGGCAATGGCGGCGGGTGCGACCCCAAACGAAATCACATCGGCCAGCGAGTCAAGCTCACGTCCGAGCATGGAGGCTTGCCGACGCCATCGCGCGACGCTGCCATCGAAAACGTCGAACACAAATGCCAGCAGAATCAATCCACACGCAATCCACAACTGCATGATTTCCTGGCTTTGCAGATAGCGCATGGCGGCAAATAGCGCGCCGACGCCACAGGCTGCATTGCCCAGGGTAAACCAGTCCGCAAGATGAAAATCGCGGATCATCGAGAGGTGTTTGTCGTGCCTGACCGGATCGTTTTTCATTTTCATAGGGAACTGGGTTAAATGATTTGAATTCGGGGTTGCGCGTACGTAAAGCCAGCCCGGGCTAGCCTAATTCCACCTCGACGAAATGCTCCTGGCGGTCGTCGACGAGGCGGATGATGGCTTGCGGTTTGCCGCTGGCGCCTGCGCCGCCCGTCGGGGTCCTGGTGCCGTCCACTGTGACCGTGATGCCATGGCCGGGATCTTCGCCGATCTGCTTGATGGCAATGTGGTAAACCGTCTCACGGTAGCGGTAGTGAATTTTATAGGCGCCCCAATGCGCCGGGATGCAGGGTGCAATGCGCAAACGGTCCACTTCCAGATTCAGGCCCAGCAGCGTTTCCACGGTGAGGCGATACATCCAGCCCGCAGCACCCGTATACCAGGTCCAGCCGCCGCGGCCGGTGTGGGGTGATGCCCCATATATATCTGCGCACATCACATAAGGCTCGACACGGTAAAGCGCGATTTCCTCGGGACGACTGCCGTGGTTGATCGGGTTGAGCATGGCAAAAAGCTCCCACGCGCGCTGCGTGTCCCCCATCATCGCAAATGCAGTCGTGGTCCAGATCGCCGCATGGGTATATTGCCCGCCGTTTTCACGTACCCCCGGAACGTAGCCCTTGATATAGCCCGGCTCGAGATCGGATTTGTCGAAAGGCGGATCGAGAAGCTGGATCAGCTGTGCGTCCCGACGCACCAGGTGCGTGTCGACCGCTTCCATTGCCTGGGCCGCACGCGCGGGATCGCCGCCGCCTGAAATGATTGCCCAGCTCTGGCTGATCGAGTCGATCCGGCACTCTTCGTTGTTGGCCGAACCCAGGGGCGTGCCATCATCGAAATAGGCGCGTCGATACCATTCGCCATCCCAGGCTTGCGCCTCGATATGCGTGAGTAATTGTGCCGCCTGCTCGGTACAGAGGGCGGCAAAGCTGGCGTCGTTGCGGCTTTGTGCCAGGCTGGCGAACTGCTGGAGGTTGTCGTAAAGAAACCAGGCGAGCCATACGCTCTCGCCCTTGCCGCCATCGCCAACCAGATTCATTCCGTCGTTCCAGTCGCCACTGCCCATCAGGGGTAACTGATGCGCGCCAAAACGAAGGCCGTGTTTGATCGCGCGTACGCAATGCTCATACAGGCTGGCCACTTCCGACGAACGTTGCGGATGATCGTAATAGGCTTCTTCGTCGGGACTGAGTTCGCGTCCTTCCAGAAATGGCACGCGTTCGTCGAGTAAAGCCGTATCGCCGGTCGCGCGCACATACCGGCAGGTCGCATACGGCAGCCACAGATAATCATCGGAGAAGTGCGTCCGCACGCCCTGTCCACCCGGTGGATGCCACCAGTGCTGCACATCGCCCTCCAGGAACTGATGTTCGGCACAGCGGATAATCTGTTCGCGGGCCAGCCAGGGCGTTGCATGGACCAGCGCCATCGTGTCCTGCAACTGGTCGCGGAAACCATAGGCACCGCCGGACTGATAGTAGCCGCTACGCCCCCAGAGTCGGCATGCGAGCGTCTGGTACAGCAGCCAGCCGTTGGCCATCACATCCAGCGCAGGATCGGGCGTCTCCACATGGACGGCTCCCAAGGTGTGATTCCAGTATTCCCATACCCCTTCCAGGGCCTGGCGTGCGCCCGCTACGCCGCCGAAGCGCTCGATGAAATACTGCGCTTCGTTGCTGTCGCGGGCGGCACCGAAGACAAAGACGACTTCGCGCTCCTGCCCGTCTTCCAGATCGATCTGGGTCTGGATCGCGGCGCACGGATCCAGCGCTGCCCCGGCCTTGCCCGACAGGCGTTTGCGGCGCATGGCCGCGGGGCTGGCCAGCGACCCATTGCGGCCAATGAATTCGGTACGGCTGCCGGTGACCGAACGCGCGCGCTCGCTCACCTGCGCAAAGATGACCCGATTGGCGCATTCGCGGCCATACGCATTGCGGGCAAACAGCGCACCGCTGTGCGGATCGATCTCGGTCACGATGTGCATCAGGTTGGCATGCCGCCATTCGCCGAGCACAAGCTCCCAATAGCCGGTCAGCGATAACTTGCGTTTGCGCCCCGAATGGTTGCGCAACTTGACCACCACAAACTTCACCGGCGCGTCCATGGCCACGTAGGTATGCAGTTCTGACACGATGCTCGACTGGTAGTGCTCGAACACGCTGTAGCCGAAGCCATGCCGGCAGACATAACCGGATTCGCCGCGGGCTGGCAGCGGCGTAGGCGACCAGAAGGCACCGGTTTCCTCGTCTCGAATATAGAGGGCTTCGCCGCTGCTGTCGCTTACCGGGTCATTGTGCCAGGGGGTGAGCCTGAACTCGTGCGCATTTTCCACCCACGTATACGCGCTGCCACTTTCGCTGACCACCGTGCCGATGTGGGGGCTGGCGATGACATTGGCCCAGGGTGCGGGGGTCGTTTGCCCGGGTTCCAGCGTGACGACGTATTCACGTCCATCGGGGGTAAAGCCCCCAAGACCATTACAGAAAATGCGGTCGCGCGCAGCGAGCGGATGAATCGGCTCGGGCGCGAGCGGCAGCTTCGGTTCCAGAAGATCGGATACGCGCTCTGCCGATATGCGACGCTCCCTGGGCTCAACCAGGGTTTCCGTCGTGTCACTGAACACAATGCGGGAAACAGTCTGCAGCAGTACCCGCTCATCTTCGGAAAGCTCTTCCGCCCGCCGCACGAAGACGCCGCCGGGTTTGTCCATGAAGTGCGCATCGGGCCCCGCGTTGATGAGCCCCATGATCTGGTCGTGCAGGTCTGCGCGGTAGCCTGAGAAATCCTCGTTCACGATCACCAGATCCGAAGCCAGGCCTTTCATCCGCCAATAAGCATGGGCTTGGAGCGCCTGCTTGACCACGTCGATGCGGTTGATGTCGGCGATGCGAAGCAGAACGATCGGCAGGTCGCCGGAAATGGCGAAGCGCCACAGGCCCGACTGCCCCAGCTGGTTACGGGCGATGATGCTCGGCACGGCGCGGCGCAGGGCATTGCCGTGGATGACGGAACTTGCCAGACGTCCGAAAAGCTGTGCATCGGCTTCGCTGGCGTTAATGTGACGCAATACTTCCTGGCTTTGGAACCAAGCCATTTCGAAGGCGCGCTCGACGAAGTGACGGTCGCAATATTTTTCCAGCAAGGCGAGGATTTCGTCGCGAGATTCGGCAACGCCCGAGATGATCTGTACCGTCGCTGTTTCGTCGGTTGACAGGGTCACTGTGCGGCGAATCGCCACAATGGGGTCGAGCACCGGGCCGGCCGTATTCGATAACCGCCGGGATTGCGTGGTGTTGTCTGCGCGCTCCAGGGCAATGGGATTAGCGGTGGTGCGGCCGCGACCGATGAAACTGGCGCGGTCCGTCTCGTAGGAAGGCGTGTCGGCGACGGCCCCGGGCGCCACCAGCAGATGAAACATCCAGGGCACATTTTCGCCCGGTGTGCGTGGCCGGCGCGTGCCGAGTATGGCGTGGCGATCCGCCAGGATTTCGGTTTGCACGAACAGATTGCTGAATGCGCGATGAGCAAGGTCAGCGTTCAAGGGCGCCAATACGATCTCCGCATAACTCGTCACCTCGATGTGACGCAGCCGGGATGAATGGTTGGTTAGGGTGACGCGCCGGATTTCGACGTTGTCTTCGGGCGAAACGGTGATTTCAGTGTGGGCTTCGATCGCATGATCGCGCCGCCGGTATTCGGCACGCGCCTGCACGAAGATCGCCTCATAGTGATCCGCCTGCTTGCGGGTAGGCTGGTACGCGGTCGACCAGTAGCGTCCGGAATCGCTGTCGCGCAGATAAATAAACGTGCCCCACCCATCGGATGTGACATCCTCGCGCCAGCGCGTGACAGCCATCCCCTCCCAGCAACTGTAGCCGCCGCCGGCATGGGTTGCCATCACATGGTAATTGCCGTTGGATAACAGATGGACTTCGGGCAGCAGGGTGTCCGGGTTGGAAAATACGCGCATGTTGGCGCCGGACTCCACCGCCGGCCTCGCGGCGGCACTCACTTCGGCGGCATGGGGATGCAGCGTGGCGCCCTTTTTGGGCACGCGTTCCTGCAGCAGCAGTTCCGTGGCCCGCGCGAGCGGATCGGACATGAAGCGGCGCTGCATGGGCTGGTCGAGCAACACATGGGCGAAGGACAGCATGCTCATGCCCTGATGGTGGGCCATGAACGACCGTACAACGGCATGCGGCTTGCCTCGCGGCACCCGTGACGGCGTGTAGTCGATGGCCTCGTAGAATCCATGGCTGCCGACAAACCCGCTGTCGGCAAGGGTTTGCAGGTTGCGGCAGGCCTCTCGCGGCATCACCATCAGCGCCAGGGCGCTGGCATAAGGCGCGATCACCAGATCGTCCCCCAGCCCGCGCTTGAATCCCAGGCCCGGCACGCCAAACGCGCGATACTGATAGACCTGCTGGATGTCGGTGGCGTTGTAGCAGGACTCGGAAATGCCCCACGGCACCGTGCGCTGGCGGCCATATTCAATCTGGCGGGAGACTGCGGCCTTGCAGGTTTGCTCCAGCAGCGTGTTTTCATAACTGGGCATGATCAACTGCGGCATGAGGTATTCGAACATCGAGCCGCTCCACGAAATCAGCGTGACTTCGCCGGCATGACTGGTCAGCAGACGGCCCAGGGAAAACCAGTGCTTCTGGGGAACCTGGCCCTGCGCAATGATCAGGAAACTGGCCAGTCGCGCTTCCGAAGCGAGCAGATCGTAGCAGGACGGATCGCGGCGGCGTTCACTGACGTCATAGCCGATGGTGAGGAGGCCGCACGCTGCATCGTAGAGGAAATCAAACTCCATCATCGCCATTTCCCGGCAGCGTTCGATCAGCTCGTCGATGAGGGCGAGCCGTTCGACCGCGTGCCGGTAGCGCGGCTCGACCGTTTCCGTTGCGGGATTGATTACGGTCTCGCGGGACAGTTCGGCCAGCGTCGGGATGGCGCTGGGCTCGGATTGAGGCGCCAGCAGCGCAAGTTCATCGCGCAGAGCGCGTGCCTGCTGGTCGAATGCCTGGGCCCAGTAATAGAGCTCGCCATCGATATCGTAATCGGCCGGCAGCCAGGCAACCAGCCCGCCAGCGGTGTGGTGAATATCGTCCAGCATGCGCCCGGCAGCCGCCAGTGTGCCAGGACTGTCGGCGAAGGCGTCGAGGATTCCCCGCAGCGTCTGAATTCGCTTGGACAGTTCGGGAGCCGGCGTGGTAGGTAACAGTTCGTCAAGCACCTGCAAGGTATCCTGCAGGCCACGGCAGGCATGGACGGGCAATACGGGCTGATGCCTGAGCTCAGCGAGGCCGGCCTGCAGGGTAAGCAGACTGCCTGCCAGATTGCCGCTGTCAACCGATGACACGTAGCGAGGATGAAGCGCTTCTAGGGTGCGGGTGTCGTACCAGTTATAGAAGTGGCCGCGGTAGCGTTCCAGCTTTTCCATCGTGGACAGCGTATTTTCGGTTCGTTGCAGCAGCGCGCCGGTTGTAAGGTAGCCGAAATCATGTGCAGCCAGGTCGGACAATAACGCCATGCCGATATTGGTGGGCGAGGTGCGCGACGCAATCGCGGGGGCCGGATATTCCTGAAAATTATCGGGGGGTAGCCAGTTTTCCTTTGCATTGACGAAATCGTCAAAGAAGCGCCAGGTACGTCGGGCCGAAGTCCGCAGGAAACGTTGCTGATCGCCGGTCAAGCCCGGGGTGGGTGCCTTGAGCGGCTGGCTGATCCACCAGCCGGCCAGCGGAGAGCCCAGCCAGAGCAGCAGGATGGGGACCCAGACAACCCACTCCGCCATACGGTTGTGCTCCAGCGGCCCAAACCCGGCCAGGATCAGACCGGTCAGAATGGCCACCGCCGGCGCAATCCACATGTGCCTGAAAAAATCGGCCGGCGTCCGGCTGGCATTGCGGGCGGCATAGGACGGCGTTTGCCACAGCATCAGCCCGCGTGGGGTGAACAGCATTTTCACGCCCGAACGCAGGATGGCATCCAGGCTGATCAGGCTGTCGTAGGGCAGGAAAACCAGCGCCATGAACGCATGCATCAGCGGCTGTATGGCAGATTTTCCGATCAGGACCAGATGCACCAGCGCATCGCGTTCTGGTGGCTTGCGCATGAGCGCGATCAGCGATCCCAGCAAGGTCGGCACTACCATGACACTGACGGCCAGCGCGACCCAGAACCAGGCCGGACCCTGACCGGAAATCCAGCCTCCTGCCAGCAGAATGAACAGCGCCGGCGCAACCAGGCTGCGCCGAAGGTTGTCGAATATCTTCCACATGGACAGCGCGCTGAGCGGGTTCGGCTGGCGGTGGGCCCGGGTGCGGTTTGCTTCGCCCCGGTTTCGGGTCGGACCCGGCACGCGCGGCAGCAGCCAGCCGGCGATTTGCCAGTCGCCGCGTATCCAGCGATGTCGCCGACTGGTTTCGCTGGTGTAACTGGCCGGATGCTCTTCGATGAAATCCACGTCAGTGACCAGTGCCGAGCGCGCATAGCCGCTTTCGAGCAGGTCGTGGCTGAGAATGAGGTTCTCCGGGAACCGTCCATCGACGGCTTGCCGAAATGCGTCCACGTCGTAGATGCCCTTGCCTACGAACGAGCCTTCACCAAACAGATCCTGATAGACATCCGATACTTCGCGGGTGTAAGGGTCGATACCTGACTCACCGGCGAACAGTTTCGTGAAACGCGACTGACTCGCGCTGGTCAGGCTGATCGACGCACGAGGCTGCAGGATTGCGTAGCCTTCGACGATGCGACCCTTGTCGGCATCGTAAATCGGGCGATTGAGCGGGTGTGCAAGGTTGCCGATCAGCGTGCGTGCGGCATCACGGGGGAGGTGGGTGTCGGTATCCAGGGTGATCACATACCGGATCGACCCGAGCAGGGCAGTATCGCCGACGATGTCTGAAAAGGCCGTTTGTGCTTCCCCGCGGAGCAGGGCATTGAACTCTTCGAGTTTGCCGCGCTTGCGCTCATAGCCCATCCATACCCGGTCGATCTCGTTCCATACCCGGGGCCGGTGAAACAGATAAAAGATGCTGGGACGGTCTTCGCGATAGGTGGCGTTGAGCGTGTCGATGGCTGACCGCGCGTAGGCGAGCAATGCTTCGTCTTCGGGCAGAACTTGCCTGGAGGCATCAGGAAAATCCGTCAGCAAGGCAAAAAACAGATTGGGATCGCGATTGCCGAGATAGCGTATTTCGAGCGCCTCGATCAGGTGATCCACATCGTGTCGGCGAGTGAGGAGGGTGGGGACCACGGCTATGGTGCGATGGGCTTCGGGAATGCCGGTGGAAAAATCCAGTCGTGGCAGGACGCGCGGGGGCAGCAGCGCCGTAATGAACAGATTCATAAGCGAAACGGCGAGCGCGGACGTGCCGAGGATGCCGGCAAAGGCAAATAGCCAGACCCGCCAGTCGTTCAGTCCGCTCCCCTCAAAAGGCGCAAGGACGATCCCAGTCGCCAGGATGGTGAGCAGAAAAATCGGCATGAGGTAAAAAGCCAGGCGGAAACGCCGGCCCGCTCGCCGAACGCGCAATCGCCACGGCAAACGGCAGTTGACTGCGCGCTCGAGAGTCGGGCGCCCTCTGTCGATCAGGTAATACCCGATATGTGCGGTACGGTCGCTGAGGCCGAGGCGCGTTGCCGCGGCCTGTGCCAGGGCAAGCGCTTCGCGCGCCACTGCCGCCTCGCTGTGAGCGCTGTCCCGTGCCACGTCTTCGATCACATGCCGATACCGGTCACGCGTGGCGAAATCCTGGGCGGCATGCATTCCGGCAGGGTCTTCGCGCAGGGTTTGTTCGACGACGCTGAGCGACTCAACGTAATTCCGCCAGTCCATCGAACCAATAAAACGCAGGCTGCCGATGCTGTTGGCGATGGAAATCTGGTTGGTTGCCGCAATGCGGCCGGCGACTTCGGACAGTTGCGTTGCGGTCACACCCTGGTCGAGCAGTTTTTGCTCAACCCAAGTCTGGACAAACCCCATCGCGGGACCCTGGGTCTGGAGCCGGGCGTAAAACTCTTCCACAAACGGCGCGGTCAGCGGCACATCGGCGCTGGCAAACTCGGCCAGCAACTGGATCAGCTGTTTCGGCTCTTTTTCGGCCGTGACGAGCATGCGGTCCGCCCAGGTAATGGCCGCATCGATATCCTCGCGGCGTCGGGCGATACGCAGGGCGACGCGACGCAGGTTTTCCAGCAGCGCCAGCTGCAGCATGATGGGGAAAGCCCACAACTCACCCAGCTTCAAGGGCTCGACGGTCTGGTAGGCAGCCACGAACTGCGTGGCGTTATCGTTGTCGACCCGGCCGTCGCGATGCGAAATCAGCTCCAGCGCCAGATCATAAATGCGCGGAAAGCCGGCGGAGGGTCCTTCCGCGAGCCGCGGCAACTGGCGGCTGTAGCCACGGGGCAAATGACGGCGGGCAAGATTGATCTGCTGCTCGACCAGGTAAAAATTATCGAGCAGCCAGGATTCGGCAGGGACAATTCGCTGTCCCGGTGTGGCGGCCGCGGTGACCACGTCATAGGCCGCCAGCAACACGCGCTCATTGTCGGCAAGCCGCGACAATAATTTGTCGGGTCCCGCGTCGGCATCCATTTTATGTTGCCCTGCCAACGTGACAGCATGGCGTTTCAGCTGATCGATGCTGAATAACTCCGAACGCAATAACTCCGTATCCTGATCGTTGCGCAGCACATTGCGTGCGCGCGCCGACAGTGCGAATTCTTTGATGGCTATGACACTCTCCTTGTGCAAATACGACGCCAGCAACGCAGAATTCAATCTCGCGCTGGCCTATGCCAGGTGTTGGGCGATCCGGGTTGGTACAGACGTTTCGAGCGGGGCGAGTCGCCTGTCGATAGCCGTCACTATTAATACGTTCTATTTTTAGCAGGAATTATGCTTCCAATGCAGCAGAAAGGGTTGGCTGCGGCGGAAACGGGATATACGCTGACACGCCGGTCCGTTGTTTGCTTACATGGCGGGCGGAATCTGCAGCATGCCATACCGAAGCCGATTGCTTCATTCGGGGACCGTTCGACTGTTCGAAGGAATGACAGTCCTGTCGAACGCCTTACACTTTTTTCTTTGCGCTTATTCCGGGGGGCCAGAGCGAGCAAGGAATGGCCATGGCGTATCAGGCGCAATTATTGCTTGTGGTTGGGACGTTTGCGCCAAAAGCGCCACTGGCGGGCGACTCACGCCCAGGCAGAGCGCCTGCGGCCGCCCCTCTTGTGATTGTGCAGGTTAACAAAAAGAAAGTGACATGACGAAGAACTTGAATGGCAGGCAGATTGAGCGCCGTCGCGCAGATACGATGATTGTGGTCGACAGGCGTAAGGGCAAGGCCGTTGTATATGGACAGATCATCCTGTTCTTTGGTTTGCTCGTTACGGGGCTGTGGCTCCAGTTCAGCTGATGGACGTTTTGCCGTGACACCAATCCGGATTGGCGGTCGCCGGATCCTTCTGCGTTATCGGAGCCGGCGGGTCCGGCCTTTTGGAGGGCATCAAGTAAGGGAGGCCGAAACGAAAAGCACCCAGGCCATACAGCGCCGGGTGCTTGAATAGGTGGGGTGGACGATGGGGCTCGAACCCACGACAACAGGAATCACAATCCTGGACTCTACCAACTGAGCTACGTCCACCATTGGTGTTGCCAGCGATGCTGACAACGAAAAACCTTGGCCTGCCCGACAGGAATCGAACCTGTAACCCCCAGCTTAGAAGGCTGGTGCTCTATCCGGTTGAGCTACGGGCAGAGATTCTATCTTCGGGCATCATATGGGGTGGTCGGGGTGAGGGGATTCGAACTCCTGACATCCTGCTCCCAAAGCAGGCGCGCTACCGGGCTGCGCTACACCCCGAAATCCTGTCTAATGCAAACCAGCCGCATTTCGGAGAAGCGAGACTATACATGGGCAAAGCGGGTGTGGTCAATTTTTGCTTGAGTAATAGGGGCAATTTCCGCGAAAATCAACCTTTTGCTTCAGGGCTGCCTTGATGAGCGCACGTATTCTCGACGGTAAGGCCATGGCCGACACCATCCTCGCGGTAATCCATGACAAGGTGGCGGAACGCGAGGTGCAAGGCAAGCGCCGGCCCGGACTGGCGGTGATCCTGGTAGGTAGCGATGCGGCTTCAGCCGTGTACGTCCGCAACAAGAAACGCGCCTGCGAGCGGGCTGCGGTTACCAGCGTGGCGCACGATCTGCCCAGCACCACCACCCAGGAACAGCTGTTGGCACTCATCGACACGCTTAACGCCGACGCGGCGATTGACGGCATTCTGGTTCAGTTGCCGCTGCCTGCGCATATCGATGCGGAAACGGTGATCGAGCGCATTCGGCCAGACAAGGATGTGGACGGCTTTCACCCTTACAACATCGGGCGGCTGGCAGTGAAAATGCCCACCCTGCGGCCTTCGACGCCGCGCGGCATCATGACCCTGCTGCGCGCAACCGGTCAGGAACTGCGTGGCATGAATGCAGTGATGGTGGGCGCCTCGAACATCGTGGGCCGCCCCATGAGCCTGGAATTGTTACTGGCGGGCTGCACCATCACTGTTTGCCACAGCGCTACCCGCGATCTGGAAAGCTTTGTTCGTTCCGCCGAAGTGTTGGTGGTGGGGGTGGGGCGGCCGCGCATGATCCCCGGCGACTGGATACGCGAAGGTGCTGTGGTCATCGATGTGGGCATCAACCGCCTGCCGGACGGCAAACTGGTGGGCGATGTCGATTTCGAGTCTGCCAGGGAGCGCGCGGCCTGGATCACGCCGGTGCCCGGCGGGGTGGGCCCCATGACGGTGGCAACGTTGCTGGAAAACACCCTTGAGGCAGCACTGATGCACAACCCTTAATCTGTTTTCGGGCCCTGTCAGGCCTGGTGCAAAGCCTTCAAATACGCCACATCCACCCATGGCTGATTGAATTCGGCACCCGCGATGCGCTGGGTCGGGGCGCCGGGGTCGCCCAGATCCGATACTATAAGCGAGGCACCCGTGAAATCGTGGTCCAGTGTGTAGTCATTGACCGTAACCAGCGTTTTCAGCCCCGCGCCCAGACTCGAGCGCAAGCCGTTTTCCGAATCTTCGAAGGCCAGGCATTCGGCAGGATTGAGGCCCATTTTTTCCAGTGCATGATGATAGATATCCGGTGCCGGTTTCTTTGAGGGCACGATATCGCCGGCGGCAATCACCTCAAACCAGTCCTGGGTACCCGAGCCAAGGCTGTGTTCCAGGAGTACTGTGACATTTTCCGGCGTGGTGGTGGTGGCAATCCCCAACCGCAGTCCCGCCGCCCGTGCCTCATTCAGCAACCGTTTGACGCCGGGTCGCATCGGGATGCTGCCGGTGGCGGCAAGCGCCGCATAGTGGCGGGTTTTGGCCTGGTGCAGGTCGGCCACCAGTTGGTCAAAATGCGCAGGTTTCTGATAGTCCGGCCGATAGTGTTCGATATAGTGCTTGATCCGTTCCTTGCCCCCCGTCACGGCCAGTAGCTTGCCGTAAAGGGCGGCATCCCAATGCCAGTCCAGACCGGCATCCTTGAAAGCCTGATTGAAGGCGGGGCGGTGTCCGTCGCGTTCGGTATCGGCAAGGGTGCCGTCGACGTCAAATAATAGGGCGTGTAGGGTCATATGGGTTGCAGCGGTTAAGCGATTCTGATATTAAGTCGGGTCGGGTTTTCCCCGGAATCCACTGAGAACTGATTTTCGAAGAGAATGAGATGGCTGAAACTTTGATGCGCTTCGAGCCGTACAAGGCTAAAAAAGGCGAAGAATACATGAATGCGAAACAGCTCGAGCATTTTCGCAAAATGCTCGAGGTCTGGAAAGCCGAACTGTCGCAGGATATCGACCTCACTTTGCATTCGATGCAGGATGAACAAACCGTATTTGCCGACCCCAATGATCGCGCTACCCAGGAGTCAGACATGGCGCTGGAACTGCGCAACCGCGATCGCGAGCGCAGGTTGATCAAGAAGATCGATGAAACCATCGCCAAGATCAAGGCGGGCGATTATGGCTATTGCGAATCGTGCGGCATTGAAATTGGCCTGGAGCGTTTGCAGGCCCGTCCCACTGCCTCGATGTGTATCGACTGCAAAACACTTGAGGAAATCCGCGAGCGCCAGGTCGCAAAGTAAAGAATGACTGCCAGGCTGTAAAGAATAGTGGCACGCCACAGATTGCCGGACAAGACAGCCTCAACCCGTGCCATCCCCCAACCGAACAGGGATCCCCCATGCCAGCCACCGATGAATTTGACCGCTACTATGATGGATTGCTTTATAGCGTCATGCGGTGGGACCAGTTGACAGCCTTCTGGGCCAAAATTGATGTTGAGGCGGGCTGGTATCTGTATGCAGTCGGGCAGCCGCTCCCCGGTGCGCCTTCCCCTGCGGCCAAAGTGCGGCAGTTTACGCATGAGCTGGATGCGCTGTTACGGCGGGATCACCACGAGGATTACTGCGCAATCGTGTATGCAGACGATCTGGAAGCGCCTCATTTCATCAAGATATACGACCCCAACCACCTCGGCAGTTCCTGTGGTTCCAGTGCAATGAAATCCTCGGTGCTCCCCGGCTGGCTGATGAGCCGCACGCCGCCCCGCGAGCTGGAAACACGCAGCGGGGTCACCGGCCAGCGCAAACGCTGGTGGCAGGCTTTTCTGGGTGCCTCAGCATAAAAAAACCGCGCCCGTAAGCGCGGTTTTAACGTTGCGGCTTGACCTAGCCGGCGTTATCGGGGGTTTCGCCGCTGTTATCGCTGACGACGTCGGCAGCGGCCGGGACGGGCTCTGCCAGCAGGGCTTTCATCGATAGACGCAGACGCCCTTTCTCGTCGGCTTCCAGAATCTTCACCTTCACGAGCTGACCTTCTTTCAGGTAGTCGCCGATGGTGTTGACGCGTTCGTGGGCGATCTGCGAGATGTGCAGCAGGCCGTCGCGACCGGGCAGCACATTGACGATTGCGCCGAAGTCCAGCAGCTTGATGACCGGGCCTTCGTACACCTTGCCGACTTCGACTTCGGCGGTGATTTCCTCGATGCGCTTCTTCGCCAGTTCGCCCGCTTCCATGCTGGTGCAGGCAATTTTCACGCTGCCGTCTTCCTGGATATCGATCTGGGTGCCGGTTTCCTCGGTCAGCGCGCGGATCACTGCGCCACCCTTGCCGATGACATCGCGAATTTTTTCCGGATTGATCTTCATCGCGATGATGCGCGGTGCATAAGCCGACATTTCATGGGTGGCAGAAACCGAACGCTTCATGATGTCGAGGATGTGCAGGCGGCCTTCCTTCGCCTGAACCAGGGCAGCCTGCATGATTTCCTGGGTGATGCCCTTGATCTTGATATCCATTTGCAGTGCGGTCACGCCTTTTTCGGTGCCTGCGACCTTGAAGTCCATGTCGCCGAGGTGATCTTCATCGCCGAGGATGTCGGTCAGCACCGCAAAGCGGTTGCCTTCCTTGATCAGGCCCATCGCGATACCGGCGACGTGCGCTTTCAGCGGCGCACCGGCGTCCATCAGCGACAGGCAGCCGCCACATACTGAAGCCATCGACGATGAGCCGTTGGATTCGGTGATCTCGGACACCACGCGCATGGTGTAGCCGAATTCTTCCTTGGATGGCAGCACCGCCATCAGTGCGCGCTTGGCGAGGCGGCCATGGCCGATTTCGCGGCGCTTGGGCATGCCGACCCGGCCGGTTTCGCCGGTGGCGAAGGGGGGCATGTTGTAGTGCAGCATGAAGCGGTCGTGATACGACCCTTCGAGCGCATCGATGGTTTGCTCGTCGCGGCCGGTGCCGAGCGTGGTGACCACCAGCGCCTGGGTTTCGCCGCGGGTGAACAGGGCGGAACCGTGAGTGCGCGGCAACACGCCGGTGCGGATGGTGATCGGACGCACGGTGCGGGTGTCGCGGCCATCGATACGCGGCTGGCCGGACAGGATGCGGTTACGCACGACACCGGCTTCGAGCCGATGAAAGGCATCCTTGACATGGTTGGCGGCGACCGTATCCATCTCCGCGGTGATCAGTTCGGCGTAAGCCTTGCTGCGCACGTCGTCGACGGCGGTCGTGCGCGCCTGTTTCTGCTTGATGTTGTAGGCCTGCTGCAGCCCTGCTTCTGCCAAACCTTTCAGGCGGTCAATCATCGCGGCGTCTTCTGCCTGCGGTGTCCAATCCCACACATCGGCCCCGGCTTCGTCTGTCAGCTCATTGATGGCATTGATCGCAGCCTGAAACTGCTGGTGACCAAACATCACTGCGCCCAGCATGATGTCTTCCGGCAATTCCATGGCTTCGGATTCAACCATCAGCACGGCGGTTTCGGTGCCGGCCACGACCAGGTCGAGCACGGAATCCTTGAGTTCGGAAAGGGTCGGGTTGAGCACGTATTCGCTGTTGATGAAACCCACGCGTGCAGCGCCCACGGGGCCGTCAAACGGCAGGCCGGACAATGACAGCGCAGCGGAGGCACCGATCAGCGCGGGAATGTCGGCGCTGACTTCGGGGTTGGACGAGATCACCGTGGCGATGATCTGGACCTCATTGAAGAAGCCTTCCGGGAACAGCGGACGAATCGGGCGATCGATCAGGCGGCACACCAGGATCTCGCCTTCGGACGGACGGCTTTCACGCTTGAGGAACCCCCCGGGGATGCGACCGGCTGCGTAGGTCTTTTCCTGGTAGTCGACCGTCAGCGGGAAGAAATCCTGGCCGGGCTTGACTTCGTTCTTGGCGACCACGGTGACCAGCACCACGGTGTCGTCCATGTTGACAATGACGGCGCCGGAAGCTTGGCGCGCGATTTCGCCGGTTTCCAGGGTGACCTGATGACGGCCGAAAGTGAAAGTTTTTTTGATAGCGCTCACACGGGTTCCTTTCAAAGCAAAAACGCCCCGCGAGTGCGGGGCGTGGAAATTCAGGGGGCAGTACGGTCCATCCACAGGGTTGATGCAGACCATACCGGCTCAGCCATCATAATGCAGCCGGCAAAGTGCTGGGTCATCACAATGGCCTGGACGTTTACTTACGCAGACCGAGGCGCTCGATCAGGGTCTTGTAATCTTCGAGGTGGGTGCGCTTCAGGTAATCCAGCAACTTGCGACGACGGCTCACCATGCGCAGCAGGCCGCGACGCGAGTGATGGTCTTTCATGTTGGTCTTGAAGTGGCCGGTCAGGTCGTTGATGCGGGCCGTCAGCAGGGCAACCTGCACTTCGGGGGAGCCGGTGTCGGCAGCAGCGCGTTGGTAATTCTGGACGATCTCAGCTTTTTGAGCGACGGTAACAGCCATGGTGTACTCCTTCTAAATCGCGTGGCCTGCGGCTGGGCGGGACACGTTCGGGGAAACCGCGTATTTTACGCGGAAACAAGGGGACGATTCAAGTGCGATGGGTGGCAATCAGGCGGTGGGGCACCAATAACCGGCCGTCCGCCTGCGCCAGGCCAAGAAAGCGGTTCGCGGTCGTATAGACGCGGAGCAGCCCGGACGTGGCGTCGGCAAGATCGACGCTGCGACCCTGACACAGGGCTGCGGCGTCGCGATCGTCGAGCTGCAGGGAGGGCAGATGCGCTACCAGATAATCTGCCGGGTGCAGCCAAGCCTGGCGTGCACTGACTGCGCATGCCTCCAGATCGGCGAGCGCATGGGCCTGTTCGAGATTGACCCCTCCCGCAGCGGTGCGCGTCAGCGCGACAAGGTGCGCGCCGCACCCCAGCGCCGTGCCGATGTCCTGTGCAAGGGTGCGGATATAAGTGCCGGCCGTGCATTGCACATCCAGCACCACGCGCGGCGGGGCGAATTCGATCAGTTCCAGTGAGCGGATCGTGACCTTGCGCGGGGGACGATCGATTTCGATGCCGGCGCGTGCATATTCGTAAAGCGGACGGCCCTGGTGCTTGAGTGCCGAATGCATGGGCGGGATTTGCTCAATCTCACCCATGAAGCGCGGCAGCGCGGACTGCAAATCGTCACGGCTGACATCGACTTTACTGGTGTCGAGCACCTCGCCTTCCGGGTCGCCGGTGGTGGTGGTGGTGCCGAGTTGCATGACCGCACGATAGTGCTTGTCGGCTTCGAGCAGATAGGCTGAAAATTTGGTGGCTTCGCCGAAACACAATGGCAACAAGCCGTCGGCGAAGGGGTCGAGGGTGCCGGTGTGCCCGGCTTTTTTGGCGTTGAGCAGCCACTTGGCTTTTTGCAATGCGGCGTTGGAGGTGATGCCGACCGGCTTGTTCAGAAGCAGTACGCCATCGATGGCTTGACGGGCGGGCTTCACTCGTCTTTCGGGTGTTTGGCGTCTTCGGCGAGGGCAGATTCGATCAGTTGAGTGAGCTGCATGCCGCGTTCGACCGAATGGTCGTAAGTGAAACTGAGTTTGGGCACCATGCGCAGCTGCATGCGGTGCGACAACTGCGTACGCAGAAAACCGCTGGCGCGCCGGAGTCCCTCCAGACAGGCGTCATGCTCGGCCTGGCCGCCGAGCGTGGTGAAGAAGACCTTGGCGAACTCCATGTCGCGGTTGACCTCCACTTCGGTGATGGTCAGCATGCCGACGCGCGGATCCTTCACTTCCTGCCGGATCAGCTCCGGCAGTTCGCGCTGGATCTGGTCGGCGACGCGACGCGCTCGCGGAAAATCCTTGGGCATTAAAGCGAACGCGCCACTTCGACGATCTCAAACACTTCCAGCTGGTCGCCTTCCTGGATATCGTTGTAGTTTTTCAGGCTCAGGCCGCACTCAAAGTTGGATTTGACTTCCTTGACATCATCCTTGAAGCGTTTCAGCGAATCGAGCTCGCCCTGATGAATGACGACATTGTTGCGGATCAGGCGTACGCCGGCGTGGCGTTTGACAACGCCGTCGAGCACGTAGCAGCCGGCAATGGTGCCGACTTTGGAAATCACGAATACCTGGCGGATTTCGACGGTGCCGATCACGGTTTCCCGCTTCTCGGGCGCCAGCATGCCGGACAGCGCAGCTTTCACTTCATCCACGGCTTCATAGATGATGTTGTAGTAGCGCAGGTCGACGCCATTGGCCTCGGCCAATTTGCGGGATGAGGCATCGGCACGCACATTGAATCCGATCAATACTGCCTTGGAAGCCAGCGCCAGATTGACGTCCGATTCAGTGATCGCCCCGACAGCACTGTGGATGATGTTGACCTTGACCTCGTCGGTGGACAGCTTGGCCAATGCATGCGCCAGACCTTCGTACGAACCCTGCATGTCGGCCTTGAGAATAATCGGCAAATGCTGCACTTCGCCCGCACCCATCTGGTCGAACATCGATTCCATTTTGGCGGCCTGTTTCTTGGCCAGCGCGACATCGCGGAACTTGCCCTGCCGGAACAGGGCGATTTCACGCGCCTTGCGCTCGTCCGGCAGCACCATCATGTCTTCGCCAGCACGCGGCACGTCGGACAGACCCTGGATTTCCACCGGAATGGAGGGGCCCGCCTCGAGCACCGTTTTGCCGGCCTCGTCGAGCATGGCGCGGACGCGGCCGAAGACCTGGCCGGCCAGCACCATGTCGCCACGGCGCAGCGTGCCGGATTGCACCAGCAGCGTGGTGACCGGACCCTTGCCCTTGTCGAGGCGGGCTTCAATCACGATGCCCTTGGCCGGACCTTCGAGCGGGGCCTGCAATTCCAGCACTTCGGCCTGCAACAGAATGGCATCCAGCAGGCCATCGATATTGGTATTGGCCTTGGCTGACACTTCGATGAACTGGGTGTCGCCGCCCCATTCTTCCGGGGTGACGCCCTGCGCCACCAGTTCCTGGCGGATGCGCTCAGGACTGGCGTCGGGCTTGTCGATCTTGTTCACGGCCACCACCAGCGGCACACCGGCCGCCTTGGCATGGTGAATCGCTTCAATGGTTTGCGGCATCACGCCGTCGTCGGCTGCGACGACCAGCACCACGATGTCGGTTGCCTTGGCGCCGCGTGCACGCATCGCGGTAAACGCTTCGTGGCCCGGGGTGTCGAGAAAGGTAATGACGCCTTTTTCGGTTTCGACGTGATACGCACCGATGTGTTGCGTGATGCCGCCCGCTTCGCCGCTGGCCACACGGGTACGGCGGATGGTGTCGAGCAGCGAGGTCTTGCCATGGTCGACGTGACCCATCACCGTGACCACCGGGGGGCGGGCACGCATGATCAGTTCGCCGGTATAGCCGGTATCGATGAGGAAGGCCTCCGGCGTGTCGAGCGCGGCCGGCTTGCCGATGTGGCCCATTTCCTCGACCAGAATGATCGCGGTTTCCTGATCCAGCACCTGGTTGATCGTCACCATGCTGCCGAGTTTCATCAGGGCCTTGATGACCTCGGCGGCCTTGACCGACATCTTGTGGGCCAGTTCGGAAACGGTAATGGTTTCAGGCACCAGTACTTCACGCACGACCGGCTCGGTCGGGGCGACAAAGGTCGTCTCCTCATTACTGCTGGAGCGGGACTTGCCTTTGCGGCCGCGCCAGCCGGTGTCGGGTGCAGCACCGCCACGGGTCTTGAGGCCGCCTTTGCGTTTCGCGGCATCGTCTTTCCAGCTGTCGGCTTTTTTGGCGGGTTTCTTGTCTTTTGTGCCTGCGGGCTTGTCGGGCTTGTGCAGTGTTTTTTCAGTGGGGGCAGCCGGTGCGGGGGGGGCGGCGGCTTTTTCGGCCTCCGCCAGCTTGGCGGCTTCGCGCGCGGCCTGCGCAGCTTCGGCTTGCTTGCGCAAGGTTTCACGTTGAGTACGATCCGCCGCCTGGCGATCCAGCAGCGCTTGATGGCGGCGTGCTTCGTCGGCGCGCGATTTGACTTCCGCTTCATCAAGAATCGACGCTTTCTTGATGCGTGTGGTTTTCTTGACGGGCGGCGCGGATTTCTCTGCGGGTTCAGCCACCTTTTCCGCGACGTCCACAGCCGCTGCGACCGGCACTTCCTCCGCTGCTTTTTCGATAACCGGTGCCGGCTCGGCCTGGACCGGCTCAGGCGGCGGTGCCTCCACCACTGCCGGCTCAACCGCGACCGGCTCAACCGGAGCCGGTTCGACGACAGGCGCCGGGCTGGCAGCTTCAACTTTAGCCTCAGGCATCGGCTCGGCAGGCATCGCAACCTGGGGTTCGGGCACCGCCTCTGCAGCGGGTTCTGCGACGGGAGCGGCATCCGCTGTCAGCGCAGTTGCATCGCGCTTGACATAGGTGCGCGATTTGCGCACCTCTACCTGAATGGTGCGCGACTTGCCGGTGCTGTCGGTCTTGCGGATTTCACCGGTTTGCTTGCGCGTGATCGTGATTTTGGTCTTGCCGGTCTCGCCGCCGCCACCATGCATCTTGCGCAGGTAATCCAGCAAGTGGGCTTTGTCGGCCTCGGTAACCGAGTCGACAATATCGTTTTTACTGACACCCGCCGCCTTCAGCTGTTCAAGCAAAAGTTCGGGCGGGAGTTTCAGCTCTTGAGCAAATTGTTCAACGTTCATGCAATCCTCTTGGCATTCTAGCCTTGGGCGAACCAGGGCGCGCGAGCGGCCATGATCAATTGTTTGGCGCGTTCGTCATCCATCGCGGCGATTTCAGTCAGTTCGTCAACAGCCAGTTCGGCCAGGTCTTCGGTAGTGTGAACACCCTTGCTGGCGAGCTGGCGAGCAGTTTCTGCGTCCATGCCATCGAGCGACAGCAGGTCGCCGGCGGAAGCTTCGACCTGCTCTTCGCCCACGATGGCTGCGGTAAGCAGAGCATTACGGGCACGGTTGCGCAACTCGTTGACCAGGTCTTCGTCGAACGCCTCGATCTCGAGCATTTCGTTCAACGGCACGTAGGCGACTTCTTCCAGCGTGGAGAAGCCTTCGTCGACCAGAATCTGGGCAACTTCTTCATCCACATCGAGTTTCTCGATGAACAGCGCAAGCGTCTGGCCACTTTCGGTCGACTGTTTCTCTTCTGCCGTCTCACGCGACATGATGTTGAGATCCCAGCCGGTCAACTCGGATGCCAGACGCACGTTCTGGCCGCCGCGGCCGATGGCCATCGCCAGTTGTTCCTCGTCCACCACCACGTCCATGCTGTGCTTGTCTTCATCAACCACAATGGAACTGACTTCGGCCGGTGCCAGCGCGTTGATCACATACTGAGCCGGATCGTCCGACCAATGGATGATGTCGACGCGTTCGCCGGCCATTTCGTTGGTGACCGAGGTCACGCGCGAACCGCGCAGACCGATGCAGGTACCGATGGGGTCGATGCGCGGGTCGTGGGAAACCACGGCAATCTTGGCGCGCAGGCCAGGGTCGCGGGCGGCCGCCTTGATCTCGAGCAGGCCTTCCTCGATTTCGGGCACTTCCAGTTCGAACAATTTCATGACGAATTCGGGCGCGGTGCGCGACAGCACGACTTGCGGACCGCGGGCGCCGCGGTCGATGCGCAGCAGGTAGGCCCTGACGCGGTCGCCGATACGCAGGTTTTCACGCGGGATCATCTGGTCGCGATGCAGGAAGCCCTCGACGCGCCCCGATTCGATGATGGCGTTGCCGCGGTCAATGCGTTTCACCACGCCGTTGACGAGATGCTCCTTGCGGGCCAGGAAATCGCTGATGATCTGCTCGCGTTCGGCGTCGCGGATTTTTTGCAGGATGACCTGCTTGGCAGCCTGGGCACCGATGCGACCGAATTCGATGTTTTCCAGCGGCTCCTCGATGTAGTCGCCGATTTCGATATCCGGGATCTTGTCTTGCGCGTCGATCAACAGGATCTGGTAACCCTCGGATTCCAGTTCGGCTTCGCTCACTACCTGCCAGCGGCGGAAAGATTCGTAATCACCGGTTTCGCGATCAATGGACACACGCACGTCGGCCTCTTCCTTGAAGCGTTTCTTGGTTGCGGAGGCGAGCGCCTGTTCCAGCGCTTCGAACACCACATCCTTGCCTACGTTTTTTTCGCGTGCCAGCGCATCGGCAAGCATCAACATTTCACGGCTCATAATCCCTCCAGCGCCCGCTTCAAACCGTCGGTTTCAAGCGGGCAACGTCCACATTTCTCAAGTCGACCGAAATTTCTTTTCCATCGACGATTAACTTCACTTCTTCGCCTTCCAGACCCAGCAGTTCCCCGGACAGACGTCGCCGGTTTTCCATTGGCACCCGCAGTTTCAGCGTGACCGGACTTCCCGCAAAGCGGACATAATCCTGCGGCTTGACCAGCGGCCGGTCGAGACCGGGCGAAGATACCTCCAGCCTGTCGTAGTCGATATTCTCAACCGTGAACAGGTGGGTCAGATGATTGCTCACCGTGACGCAGTCCTCAACACCGATGCCTTCCGGCTTGTCGATAAAGATCCGGATCAGCCCACGCCCCGCGCGCTCCAGCATCACCAACTCGTATCCGAGTCCGGCGAGCACAGGTTCCAGGCGGGCAGGCAGATCCATCATTGCTAATCCATCGAGGTGCCATGCCCGGCTTACGGCAGCCCGGCATGGCACAATAAAAAAATGGGCGAACCGCCCACAGTGTTAATAATTAAGCGCCGGAATTGTACCACTCGGGCTTGGGAACGGGAAGGTGGTGCCCGGAACCGGAATCGAACCGGTACGCCATCGCTGGCGAGGGATTTTAAGTCCCTTGTGTCTACCAATTTCACCATCCGGGCGTGCGCACAGTTAGGCCGGCGGTTTCATGAATGGATAACGTGCCTGCGCAGAACCTGGATCAGCTAAGCTTTGCGTTGCCGGAACCGGCGGCGGGCAGCGAGGGCCTTGCTGCCCGCACGCGCAAAACGCTCCAATCTCAAGGTGCCACGCATCGGTCACGTGCATTCACGACCCGTCCGGGCTGCCTGAATCTGGAGGCGCGAGGCGGAGTCGAACCGCCCTGGGAGGATTTGCAATCCTCTGCATAACCGATTTGCTATCGCGCCGTCGCGGTAAACCACGTAAAAACGAAAAAGGGGAAAACGTCCGGACTACGCCTTCTGTTTTCCCCGGAATGCTGGAGCGGGAAAGGAGGTTCGAACTCCCGACCTCAACCTTGGCAAGGTTGCGCTCTACCAGCTGAGCTATTCCCGCGTTGAAGGCTGCGCATTATGGGGATTCCGTTTTTTTCTGTCAACAATTTTCCTCAAGTTTTTTGGAGCGCACGTGCAGCCATGACAAGGTAATACGCCATCGATACCAGCGTCAGAAGCGCGGCAAACCAGATCAGCCATGTCCCGGCCTCTGCGATTTCCAGCCCCGCGACAGGAGTGAAGTAGAGCAACAGCACGATGGATACCATTTGCGCCGCAGTTTTGAGCTTGCCGACAAAGGACACCGCAACACTGGCCGATTTTCCCGCTTTGGCCATCCATTCACGGAGAGCGGAAATGGTGATTTCACGGCCGATAATGATAAGTCCGATCAAGGGCGCGACGCGATCCAGGTCTATCAGGATGATCAGCGCGGCCGCGACCATCAGTTTGTCGGCCACCGGATCAAGAAAGGCCCCGAATGCCGAGGTTTGGCCCAGTTTGCGTGCCAGCCAGCCGTCGAGCCAGTCGGTCAGTGCGGCCACCCCAAAAAAAGCAGCGGCCAGAAAATTGGCTTCGAACGGCGTGACCCAGCCCGTGGGCAGGTAAAACACCCCCGCCATCAAGGGGATGAAAAGGATGCGCAGCCAGGTGAGCAGGTTGGGGAGATTGAGGGGCATCAGTGGAGTGCGCGGTAAATGGTTTCCGCCAATTCTCGACTGATACCGTTGGCCGTGGCAAGCGCGTCGACCCCGGCGTCGCGTACGCCCTGCAGTCCGCCGAAGTGTTCGAGCAGTTGTTTGCGGCGTTTGGGGCCGATGCCCGGAATATTTTCGAGGGTGGACTGCATACGCGCTTTTCCGCGTTTTGCGCGATGACCGGTGATGGCGAAGCGGTGGGCTTCGTCGCGCACTTGCTGGATCAGATGAAAACCCAGGTGGTCTTTGGGCAGCTTGAGCTCGCGGCCATCTGCAAAGATCAGCGTCTCCAGTCCCGGTTTGCGTGCCTCGCCCTTGGCGACGCCGAGCAATAATACTTCGCTCAATCCGAGGCCGGTCATGGCATCGAGTGCCATCGAGATTTGTCCCTTGCCGCCGTCGATCAGCAGCAGATCGGGGAGTATGCCGTTTTCTTCCACGCTCCGATGGAAGCGCTTAATCAGGGCGGCGTGCATGGCGGCGTAGTCATCTCCGGGAGTGATGCCGCTGATGTTGTAACGTCGGTAGTCGGATTTTTTCAGGTCGTCGCCTTCGTAGACGACACAGGACGCGACCGTCGCCTCGCCCATGGTGTGCGAAATATCAAAGCATTCGATGCGATTGAGCCGGGGCAAGCCAAGCGTCTCGCGCAATGCGGCCAGCCGCTGCGACTGGTGGGCGCGGTCAGCGCTACGGCGTTCGGCTGACAGTCGCGCATTGGCTTGCGCCATGCGGATCCAGATTTTGCGTTCGCCGGTAACGCGATGCAGCAGACTGATTTTTTTATTGGCCAGTTCGCTCAACAGCGTCTCCAGTGCATCGGTCTCGATCGCTTCACTGATCAGGATGCGTGCGGGGATGGGATGATCGAGATAATGCTGTGCGATGAAGGCTTCCAGCGCTTCCGCCAGCGTTGCGCCTTCGCTGTGCTGTGGAAAGAAACTGCGGTCCCCAAGATGGCGTCCGCCGCGAATCATGGTCAGGTTGACGGCAATGGTCCCCGCCATCTCCGCGACGGCCACCACATCAGCGTCCGCCTCGCTGCCCGTGGTGTCGACGAATTGTTTCTCCCGCAGCGTTGCCAGCATGTGCAGGCGGTTGCGCAGCAGCGTGGCCGTTTCAAAGTCGAGCGTGGCGGCGGCCGCGTTCATTTGTTGCGTAAGGTGCGCGATCAGTTCGGTCGCCTCGCCCCGAAGCAGCAGGGCCGACTCACTGACATCGCGCGTATAGGCCTGCGGGGTAATGTGCTTGACGCAGGGTGCACTGCAGCGTTTGATCTGATGGAGAAGACACGGGCGTGACCGGTTGGCGAATACCGAGTCTTCGCAGGTGCGCAACATGAAAACCTTTTGCAGCAGCTGCATGCTTTCGCGTACGGCGTACGCATTGGGGTAGGGCCCGAACGCCTGATCCTGCTTTTTGGGCGTGCCGCGAAAATAGGCCAGTCGCGGGAACCGATGTCCCGTCAACAGCAGGTAGGGATAGGATTTGTCGTCACGGAAAAGAATGTTGAAACGGGGTTTCAGCCCCTTGATCAGATTGTTTTCCAGCAGCAGCGCTTCGGTTTCGGTGCGCGTCACGGTGGTGTCGATGTGGTCGACACTTTTCAGCATCAGCCGGATGCGCGGACTTTGGTCGTTTTTCTGGAAATAGCTGGCGACGCGTTTTTTCAGGTCTTTTGCCTTGCCGACATAGAGCACCGTGCCGCCCTCGTCGACCATGCGATAAACGCCGGGCAGGGTGGGCAGCGAGGCGAGGAAGGCCTTGTCGACGCTCACTATCAGTCTTCGTCGAGCAATTTGCCCGCGATTGCCCAGTTTGCTTCGGGCAGTTCTTCAAACGCGATATACGTATACGATGCCGGCTTGCCCGCGTGTCGTTCGAGCGTAGCGGTGACCTCTTCTGCAATTTTCTGTTTTTGTTTGCGGTCGAGGCTGCCGGCAATTTTGATGGTGACGACGGGCATGGTCAGGCCTCCTTTCGGATCAGTTCGAATACAGCCGCGAACATTTCAGGAGTAAGGCGGCGTGTCTGGGTATTGTAGCGGGAGCAGTGATAACTGCTGACCAGGCGCCGGCCGTCGGGCAGGCGATAGTCGCTGGCATGGGCAAACGGATAGGCTTTGGGTTTCAGATTCTGCGTGCGCAGCACGGCCTGATGCGCGATCTGGCCGAGTGCGAGAATACTGGACTGTGCCGGAAGCGCGGCAATCTCGGCGGCCAGGAAATGGTTGCACTCGCGAATTTCTCCCGGCTCGGGCTTGTTGGCCGGCGGCAGGCATTTCACGGCGTTGGTGATGCGGCAGCCCATCAGTTGCAAGCCATCATCGACCGCCACCGATTCCGGCGCACTGGCGTAGCCGAATTGATGCAGGGTTTGATAGAGCAGGATGCCGGCCGTGTCGCCGGTGAAGGGTCGACCGCTACGGTTGGCCCCGTGCATGCCGGGGGCCAGGCCGACGATCAGTAATTCCGGCTGAGGCTCGCCAAATGCGGGCACGGGCCGCGCATGATAGGTGGGATAACGCGCGTGCACCTCATCGAGAAAAGTGGCGAGACGGGGGCAGGCGCGGCAGTCGGGATCAAAGGTCATGGCGGGAGTGCGTGCGTTCATAGTTTGCCCTCGAGGCTCAGGAACAGGCTGCGCACACCCCGCAAGCGATCCTCCTCAAGGCTGACGGTGCTGCCGCCTGACTGATCAACCGTATCCGTACCCTGGACGGCGCGAGTGAGATTGTCGATTGTCAGGCGCAGGTTGAGCTTGCGATCGAGTTTCTTGATCGCATACAGGTCAAGCTGGTGGCGCGCGCGCTGGGTCTGCCGCGCGCTGTTGTTGACGTCGCGCGAAAAGTTCGAACTGAGACTGAGGTTGCCGCCCAGGGTGAGCTTCCACGGCGCGTGCTCATAATCGAAACCCAGGTTGCCGCTGTGACGCGGGCTTTCCTGACGCGACGACAGGGTGGCATCTTCCACATCAAGCCGGCTGGTCGAGGCGTTGCCGCGCAGGGTCAGCGCCGGCAGGCTGGCGAGCCGGGTTTTGAAGTCGGCAACGACGCTGGTTTCGTGTGCCCGGCCGACATTGGCCGGGCGTTCGACATACCGCCCGGATTCCAGATACACCTGACGTCGCACCCTGTTGTCGATCTGGCGCACAAACAGATTGAGGCCGCCACTACCGCGTTTTTGCGGCAGAAAATGCTCGACACCCAGTTGCAGCGTGGCGGTGCGTTCGGGTGCGAGCGCGGGATTGCCGCCGCGATCCGGGTTGGACAGGCTGTTAGTGCCGGTGGTGGTCACAACCACCGGCGACAGGTCGCGCACACCGGGCGGCTTGTCGGTGATGGCCATGCTGGAACGGATATTCCAGCTGGGGTTGACCTGCCACAGGTAATGCAGCGAAGGCAGCCAGGCGAGGTGATTGTTCTTGGCGGTGGTGTCGAGCGCATCGGTGACGGCGCTATGCGTGGCCTGCAGGCGCAATCCCGGGGTGAGCAGGTGGCGTTCAGACAGTTGCCATTCGTCCTGCGCCCACAGCGCGAACAGTTGCTCCTGTGACTCGGCGCTGGCCTGTGCCCCCAGCGCGGCGGGGCTGTCATTAACCGTTTGGCTTTTCCTGTCTTCGACGTCCTTGTGCCGTGCTTCCAGCCCAAACGTGGCCAGGTGCGTGGCGGCAAGCGGCAGACTGCGCTTGCCCGTCAGGCTCAGTTCCCTTCCGTCGCGGGTGTTGCGCGTGCGGGTGGTGTTGAGCGGGGCACCGGTTGCATCGAACGTGTCGAGCGTGATGTTCTTGCGCTCGTTTTCGCTTTGCAGCGTCAGCTTTGCACTGGTCTCGCCCGCACCGGGTTGGCGGCGCTTCCATTCAGCGGCAAGGCGGCCGTTGAGGCGTTGCGTTTGCTCCTGTTCGCGCTCGCTGCCCGTTGCGGTCAGGCCGGTGCCGTTGAGCGGGTCGGTGTAGGTCTGGCGCTGGGTGTGGGTGACGCGGTTGCGGTCGTTGAAGGTCAGGAACGGGCTGATCGTCAGACGCGTGCCGGCGCCCAGATCGCGGGTAAAACGCGGTGCCACATACAGTGAATTTTCGCGGCCAGACTCACTGTCGGATTCGATGTCCCAGTCATTGCGCACGCCGCTGGAAAAAGTTTGGGTCGAGGTGGTGCGTTCGCCGCTGAGCGGGCGGCTGGTGGCAAAGCCCATCCACAGCACGCCGGTTTCGCCTTCGCGCGCGCCGTATACGCCGCCGATGCGTGCGCCAAATGCGTCGTCGTTGTGGATGATGCCCAGACGGAAGGTGCCGGTTCTGGTTGGCGGCACCTCGCGCAGGATGAGATTGATGGTGCCGCCCGCGCCCGAAGGAAATTCGGCGGTGCTGTTCTTGATGATTTCGATGCGCTCGATCAGTTCGACCGGCAACTGCATCGCCATGCGGTTGCCGCCGGGCAGCGCTTCGCCGTCGACGACGATGCGCGGCTCCAGCCGGTCGACCCCCCTGCTGCGACCGCGCCGGCCTTCACTGTCGGCCGCCAGACTCACGCCGGGCAACTGGCGCAGGCGTTCACCGATGGTTGCGGCGTCGCGTTGTTCCAGCTCTTCGCGACTGACGATAATCTTGGCGCTGGAAGATTCCTTGCGCGCCTCCACGGCATCGTAGGTGGGGGCTGTGACCCGCACGGTCTCCAGCGTGGCGGGCGCGTCGGCGGTTGCCTGGGCAAGACCCTGTAGCGGAACATTCAGGCAGGCGAGGGCGAGCAGGCGCAATAGGCGGGATTTCATGGCGGATCAGCGGGTCCGGGATGCAGGTTATTGAGTGGCGGCGGGCGGTCGCGGGTCGGTGACGAACCCGATGCGGGTGAGCCCGACCCGGGCGGCGTCCGACATGATACGGACCACATGCTTGTAGGCCAGTTCGCCATCCGCACGGATATGGATTTCCGGCTGCGGCGTCTGTTGCGCAGCCGCGCCCATGCGGGCCTGCCAGGCAGAGGCCTCGACCGCTTCCGTATTCCAGAACACCGCGCCGTCGGCCTGAATCGACAGGTTGATCGTCGTGGGCTTGGGCGGGTTCGGGGTGCTCGACGCCTGCGGCAGTTCGACCTTGACCGCATGGGTCAAGAGCGGCGCGGTAATGATGAAAATCACCAGCAGCACCAGCATCACATCGATCAGCGGAATCATGTTGATTTCCGCCATGTCCTGCGAGCGTGTACCCGCGTTGAGTCCGCCGAATGCCATTACACGCTCCTCGCCGGCGGCACGGATTTCTTGCCTTGTTCCTGCCCGCGGATGCCGGTCGACATGAAGGCAAACAGATCGTGCGCGAAGCCGTCGAGCTCGTTCAGCACCAGCCGGTTCGATCGGTTGAAAAAGTTGTACGCCAGCACTGCCGGAATGGCCACCGCCAGCCCCAGCGCGGTCATGATCAGCGCTTCGCCCACCGGTCCCGCTACCTGATCGAGGCTGCCGGAGCCGCTCATGCCGATATTGACCAGCGCGTGGTAAATGCCCCAGACCGTGCCGAACAGGCCGATGAACGGTGCGCTCGATGCGATCGAGGCGAGCATGGTGTGGCCGTGTTCGAGGCGTGCGGTGTCCTGGTCGATGGCGCGACGCAGGGCGCGGGTGAGGAATTCCTCGGCCGAGCCCGATTCGATCAGACGCTGGCCGGTCTTGTTGCGGTATTGCTCGGCAGCATGGAGGCCGCGCTGGGTCAGGTGCGAAAACGGATCGTGCACGCCGGCACTCCGAATATGCTCGGCTACCGATTCCAGGCCCGGTGCGTTCCAGAATTTATCCAGAAAACGCTGGGCACTCTGGCGCATGCGGCGGTTGGCGATCGATTTGCTGGCGATCAGATACCAGGTAACGATAGACATGAGCAGCATGACGCCAAGCAGAAACAGCGCCAGTGCGTCCGCCTGAGCCAGAAAATGCGTAAAACCCAGTTGAACAGGCGCGGCGGGGGTATCCATGCTTAACTCCTTAAATTGAACTGTATCGGCACAATGATCCAGGCCGGAATCGGCTGGTCGCCCTGGCGGGCGGGAACAAAGCGCCATTGTCTGACCGTATCCATGGCGGCCTGATCGAGGCGAGGATAACCGCTGCCATGGAATATCTCGATCTGGCCGGGGCTGCCGGATATGTCCACATGCACCCGCAGCCGGACCTCGCCCTCTTCACCCATGCGCCGCGAGGCGCTGGGGTAGGGGGGCTTGGGATTGTCGAGGTAATCTGCATTGAAACGGGGTTGCGTAACGGGCAATGGCGCAGTGGGGGGCGCACGGGCAGGCTCGACAGGGGCAGGTGGCGGCCCGACGGCAGGGGCGGGCTGCGGTGCCGGTTGCAGGGCCGGTTGTGCCGGTTCGGCAGGTGCCGGTGCAGCGGGCAGCGGCTGGGGTGCCGGCTTGGCGGGTGCAACGGCAGGTTTCGGGGGGGCAGAGGGTCCATTCCGGATTGCCGGCGCCGCGGGTGGCGACAGCGCAGGCTGCACGGCCGGTGGGGGCAGGTCGCGCGGCGCTATTGCAGCCTCAGTTTCAATCAATTGAACATACAGCGGGGCGGGGGGTGTCGAGACGTTTGGCGAGGGTTTCTTCAGGGCCAGAAGGCCTGCCACAATACTGGCATGGATCAGTAATACGGTTGCCAGCACGCCCAGAGAAAGGCGAGGCGAGGCAATTCGCAGGGTGGGGGCAGGCGTGCGCATCAGCGACAGTCAGGATTCACGGCGTAAACCGTATTCTGGCACATTCCGTTGCTGCGGATGCACTATCCCAAGGGCTGTTGGATTGAGGCGGGGAGCGTCATCCAGCCATAAAAAAACGTCCCCGAACGGGGACGTTTGATTTGCAGCGTCGTCGCAGGCTTAGCCCTCGATGGGACCGGCCGCGGTTTGCATGTAATTCTGCTCGCCCATGCGTTTCAGCAGGTCAAGCTGGGTTTCCAGGTAATCGATATGTTCTTCGGTGTCGGACTGAATGCCGACCAGCATGTCGCGGGAGACATAATCCTTGACCGTCTCGCAGTGGGCAATCGCTTCCACATACAAATCGCGCCCCGTGTGCTCGAGCTTGAGGTCGCAGGCCAGGCATTCGCCGACGTTTTCGCCGATCAATAGCTTGCTCAGGTCCTGCAGGTTGGGCAGACCTTCGAGGAACAGAATCCGTTCGATGAGCTTGTCGGCGTGGTGCATTTCCTCAATGGATTCATCGTATTCATGCTTGCCGAGCGCGAGCAGGCCCCAGTTCTTGTACATGCGGGCATGCAGGAAATACTGGTTGATCGCGGTGAGCTCAACCGTGAGCGCCTTGTTCAGATACTGGATGACTTTTTTATCGCCTTTCATGGCTTGACTCCTGAATGTTTGGATAGACCCGCGGGAGGCCGCTGGCTGGGCGAAATGTTGGCTAATGGGCGAACGCGTTGTCCGTCATTCTATGAGAAAACCCGCGCAAAGCAAGCTTGGGCGCGGGTTGAGAGGGGAGGCGAGAATGAGAATGAAGCAGATTATCGACTGCTGACGATCAGGCTGCCGCCATCATGCCGAGGCAACGTGCGTCGCAGCGCGTTTCCTGCACGGCGTCGCGCAATACATCCTTCGCGCATTTCGCGCATTTCCCGCACTGGGTGGCGACACCGAGGTGCTCACGCAGCTCGCGCATCGAACTCACGCCTTCGGTGCGAACCAGCTGGCGAATATCAGTATCGGTCACGTTGTGGCAAAGGCAGACGTACATGATCAACCTCTCGGCAATAGCATGGATGTGCGTATCATGAAGCAAATGAGAATAATTGTCAATAACAATTGAGTAGCGTTTTCATATGCAATTCCGCGCCTTGCGGGCAGGGGAGCCGGACGCTGGCTTCCCTGCCCGCCATCCCGCATTCAGCGCTCAGAACTGATAGCCAACACCCAGATTGAAGCCGTTGAGGTTATTGCCATCGTCGTTATCCTGATGCTGGTAATCGGCCTTCAGCACCACATCGGGGTGGGGTTTGAAGCTCACCCCTGTTTCGATCTGCTTCTTTTCGCTGCCGATACTGTCCCCCGCCTGGTTGTCCCACAGGCTGTAGCGGGCAAACACCCCCCACTGCTCGGACAGCTTGTAGGAAGGTTCGATATACCAGCCATTCTGCTTGTCGGCGCCGATGGCGGCAGGGCCGCTGCCTTCGAGGTCCCAGTGCGCGTACAGGGCCTTGAGCGCAAACGGTCCTTTATTGTAGATGCCATGCAGCTCGTACAGGTTGGCGCTGCCTGCGGTCGCATCCGCGCCTTGCGTAATGTCGGTCTGATGCTGGATGGAACCGGCAATCTCGATACCGGGCAAGCCGGTCCATTTCAGTCGCGCCGTGGTGGCGAGATTGTCGGCTTTGGATTCGCTGGTCTTCTGGCGGCCGTTGCGCGGTTTGTAAGCGTTTCCGGCCGAGGTGGCGAGGCCTTCATGGAGGGCCAGGTCGTAACTGAAGCTGTCGCCCAGCTGGCCGGACAGCGCCGCGCCACCCGCCCACCAGGTCGCGGGGATGATGTCCTTCTCGACCGAATTACGCTCGACGCCATAGAACGTGGGCGGCTCGTGCGTCTCGTTCAGGATGCCGACCGGCAGCAGGAACAAGCCGGCCTTGCCGCGATGGTTGGGCGTGAAGTCGTATTCGACGTAGGCCTGTTCGAGTTCGACTTCGCCTTTCTTGTTATCGCCTACCAGTGCGTGCTCGATTTCCAGTTCGGAGAAGAAGCGGGTGCGCTCGTTGAAGGTGTGACCGAAAAACAGCACGAAGCGGTGGAAGTCAATCTCGTCCTTGTCTTTTGCGCCGCCTTCGCCTTCGAGGCTGTTGTAGTGCATTTCCCCGTAGCCGCCGATGCGGGTTTTTTCGGCCCACGATGCGCTTCCCGATGCGTCGCGATGCGTGGTTTTCTCAAACTGTTCGCCGGAGGCCTCGGTTTTCTGTTCGGTGGTCTTGAGCTGGCCCTTGAGCGCCTGGTTTTCTGCTTCCAGTGCGTTCATGCGGGTTTCCATGGCCTTGAGGCGTTCTTCTATGCTTATCTCCGCCCAGGCGGGCGCGTATAAAGTCGACAGGACAGCGGCCGCGAGCGTGGCGCGGAGTAATGGGTATTTCATGGTTGTTCCCCTGATGCAGTTAAATGATGCAGTTGAAAAAAGGGCTGGCTGGGCGAATGCCGTGGCTGGCAGTTAAAAATCAGGCGCTGCCGCCGTCGTGCTGCGCGCGCGCGGGCGCAGCACGACGGCGGCCCAGACGAATGTGCAGCAAACCGGCCAGCGGCAAGGCGAGGCCGGCAATCCAGTGGGTGAGCGGCAGCCAGGCTTCGTTGGATTCGGATAAAAAGTAGTACAAGGCATACCCGGTGAGCGCCAGCCACAGCAAGCCGATTTTCATGACCAGGCCCGAGCGACGGTTCTTGTTGAGTTGCCAGGCGCGACGGGCATGGATGGGCAACACCGAGCCGATGGCTACCAGCGCGGCAAATGCCATCAGGCCGTGCAGCCGCAGCCACCAGGACTCCAGCGGATGGGCCGTCTCCCCAAATTCGCCCGGCACGCGAAAAAAATAATGGAACAGCAGCCACAGCGCGCCCGAGCTCCACAGCGCAAAGACGATGCTGTAGAGCATGCGCTTATGGCGGGTTCCCATGCGGATGGGTAGGGGATGATGGCGCGTCATGGCGTCGGAACCTCTGGCAGGTCCATCGGGATTTCCCGCCAGTGGCCCGCTTCGGAGGCGCGCACCCGGTAGTTCGGGCTTGCCTCGGGCAGGGCATCGATGATGATGGCGTGGGCGCCGAAATGCGTCAGCACGGCGAGGGCCTGCTCGGGATGGGCAAACACGACCTTGGTGAGCGCATCGGCGAGCATGCAGCTGTCCGCCAGCACGCTCACGCTGCGCGATTCGGTGCATGGCTGGCCCGTGCGCGTATTGATCAGCGGCGATACCATGCGGCCGTTCACCTGGCGGCGAGTGTAATACGACGAGGAGGTGGCAACGGCCCCATTTTGCAGCTGGCACAAGGGCAATAATTGGGTCGGCGCATTCGGATGACGGACGTGGATGGTTTCCGGCATCTCGCCGAAGAGGCCTAAATCGCCGCCGGCATTGACGCGGCCGGACACGGCGCCGGCTTCGCGCAAGGCGCGGATGGCACAGTCGGTGGCATAGCCTTTGGCAATGCCCCCTAGATCGAGATGCAGCGCCTGGGTCAGCCGGACCTGGTGATGGGGCAACAGCTCGATATGCTGCCAATTGGCGCCGGCAGCCGGCTGCGGGAACCCGGTATGGCGGGGCAAATAGCCATGGTGCACCAGCGTCGGCACGATGCTGATATCAAACAGGCCCTGACTCACTGTGGCCAGCGCGCGGGCCATCTCGAGCACCTGCCAGGTATGGGGATGGACCGCCATCGTTCCGGCACCCATGCGATTGAGACGCGACACATCGGAGGCCGGGTCGTGGTAACTCATCAGTGCATGAATGGATGCCACTGCGTCGAACGCCTGATCGATTGCGCTTCCGATTGCATGTTGGGACGCGCCGCTGCCGCTGATTTCCACCAGCGTACCCAGCAGCGGCCGCGCGCGTTTTTGCGCATGGCCGTGCGACGCAGTAAGCAGGGCGGCGGCGTGACTCATTTCAAGGCGGTTTCGTGGAGCGCGAGGATGCGCCTCACGCCCTCGCTGATATGTTTGCTGGAGAGCGTGGCCCCGCTGATATTCTGGATATCGTTATCGAGCCGCAGCGGGGCGCCGTGTTGCTTGCCTTCAAACTGCGCACGCCAGTTGGCGTTTCGGACCTCACGGCCGTGGGTTTCGCGATAGTCGAGGATTTCGACGCCGCGTACCGTGCCGCTGAGGTCGAGCGCGACCGCGTAGGTGATGAACTCGTGCTTGCCGAACACCTCGTCCTGCACCACCCAGCCTGTGTGCTTGCCGCCTGCCATGACTTTCCATACCGGTTGCCGGGTGTAGCGCATGCGTACCCCGGCAGCTTTCTCCACAAATGCCTTCTGCTCGGGCGACAACGCCACCGGTGACAACGTGAAGGTGTCGGCATGCGGAAAAAACTGCTTCTGCGCCTGCTCGATGGTCATGTATTGCACGGCGTAGGCGGGCGCGGCAACCAGGGCGGCCAGCGCGGGGGCGATAAGCCAGACGGGCGGATGATTCATGGTCGATTCCTCAAAAGTTGTAGCCGAGCTTGAAGCGCAGCTCATGTTTGGTTTTTTCGATCAGGTGCAGGCTGTCGTCGGACTGGTTGATGTACTGTTCCTTGCCGCCCGCAATCTGCTCAAACCAGGTCAGCGTTGCCCACCATTGCTTGCTGCCATAGTGGATCGATGGGCCGGCAAATACGCTCCAGCGTTCCTGTCCGACTTCGGTTTCGAATTCAGTCTCGTACAGGGTTTCAAAGCCCACCGACCACTTGGGCGCAAAGCGGTAGGAGGCGCCGGCGCCGAGCTTGAATTCGATTTCCATTTCGGGTTCGATCGGCCATTCGAAGCTCGCCGACGGGTCGCCCGTCAGGGCCTGCATCGATGCATCGGCGCTGGCCTGGGTGGCCGCGCTGAGGGGCGCGCGCTTGGCGTACGTCGCTTCGATGCCGGTGTTGGCCATCAGCGTCAGCTGGTCGTCGAGCAGGAGTTTTTGCAGTTGCAGGCCGAATTCGGCCTTGGTGGTGTCCTTGTCCTGGCCCGAATGCGGATCGCGCCACAGTTGCACCAGCGCCAGCGTGCCCGACAGCCCGACGGGCTCTTTCGCGGCGCTGAGGAAGTTGTACTTGAGCTTGCCTTCGATGCCTGACGGCTTGAGACCGTAGCGGTTTGCCCCCGGCAGATAGCCGTCGATGACCAGCCCCTCGGTATCGATCGACTGGCCCTTGAGTTCAAGCGAGCCGGTGAGGCGATGCGTCAGGCCGTATTCGATTTCGGCGCTGACATCGTTGGCACGATAGCGGCCCTGATCCTTGTCCCAGCGATGGGTCAAAAACAGATAGCCTTCGGCCGCGCCCTTCGGCAGGGTCTCGGCGCCGGACACATAGCCCAGCAGATTCTCATCGGCGAGCGCAGGCAACGAGAAAAGTATTGTGGTGAGGGCGGCCATGTAGCGGTTGACGGTGACAGTCATGGTGTGTCCTTGCAGGTTGAAAGTGGGTCTCAATCAAGCTGGCTGGCGACATGCTGGCTGGCAGGGGGTGGGAGAACAATGCGCGCGACGTCGCGGCGCGCAGAGGGAATGCAGGTTTCATTGGCGAATGACCCAGACGTGGCGCGCGACGCTGTCTTCAAGCGCGAGTTCGACTTCGTCGATCATGACCAGGGTCATCGGCTGCTGCTGCAGGACGACGAGTGGACGGCCGGGGGCCAGACCATAGGCGATGATTTGTTCACGCTGGGTTGCATCGATCAGTTCGTCGAGCGCATCGACATGTGCGCGTGCGCCCGGCAGCAGAAAGGCGAGCGGCACGCGTGCGCTGTGGTCGCGCGTACTCATGCCCACACCGCCCGCAACAGATGGTTGAGCAGGCCGCCGATCAGGAACGCGAACGGGATGATGAACGCGATCATCGCGGCCGCAATCTTCCAGCCCTGCTCCTTGATGATCATCATTACGCTGGCGATGCAGGGCACGAACAGGGTGATCGTGACCATGCCCACCACGGCCTGGATGGCCGACAACTGATGGCTGAGCGCGAACAGTCCGGTGGCGCCGAAATCCCGCCGCAGAAAACCCATCACGAAGGCCGCGCTGGCTTCGGGCGGCAGCCCCAGCCAGCCCGATACCAGAGGTTCGCCAGCGCGAATGATCGCGGGCAGCGCGCCGAACTGGTTGAGCAGGAACATGATGAACGTGCCCAGCAAGAACAGCGGGATCACCTCGATCAGATACCACTTGATGCGGCCGACGGTCTTTTTGGCGACGTTGCCGAACAGCGGCAGCCGGATCGGCGGCATTTCGGTGACCAGCGGAATGCGCCGACCGGGGATCAGTTTGGCGGCGAGGAAGCCTGCCAGCATCAGCACGCCGACCATCGACACCACCCAGATCAGTGTGGCGGCGAACGAAATGCCACCGAGCAGGCCGAGCACGACACCGAGTTGGGCCGAGCACGGAATCGCCAGCGCCATCAGGAAGATGGTGATCAGACGCTCGCGCGGGCTGTGCAGGATGCGCGTGGTCAGCGTCGCCATGGTGACGCAGCCGAGCCCCAGCACCATCGGCAGCACGGCGCGGCCGTTCAGGCCGATCAGCTTGAACAGGCGGTTGGCGAGCACCGACAGGCGGGCGAAATACCCCGAATCCTCGAGCAGGCCGAAGATGATGAAAAAGGTGGTGACGATGGGCAGGATCAGCGCCAGCGCGTAGGTCATGCCCATGGTCCAGAGGCCGTATTCCCCTACCAGCATATCGGCCAGCCAGGGGATGCTGATGCGGCTTTGCACAAAGCTCGTGACGGCAGGGTTCAGGTACTCGCCGAAGAGTTGTTCTTCCATCAGGCCGACCAGGGTGCCGGCGCCAAATACACCGACAAATTCGTAGAGCGCGAACAGCACGCCCAGCAGAATCGGCCAGGCCCAGAAGCGGTGAATAATCAACTGGCCGATGCGGTGCGCCAGCAGCGGGCTGGCTCTGGCGCTGTGGACGGTAACGCGGGCGGTCAGGGTGCCGGCGGCTTCGCCGCGCTCATGCGCGAGCGCCGCCGGGGTGACCCCGCGGGCCTGTGCGGCGGCCCGTGCCGACACCATCTCCGCGCTCTGTTCAGCTGCGGTTTCCGTCAACCAGGCTTCGACCTCATGGTCATTGCCCAGATACAGAATGGCCAGGCCACGCGCATTGAGGCGCGGGTGGGGGGCATACCGGGCGATGCGATCGGCCAGATCGGTGATCGCGGCTTCCGTTTCCGTGTCGTAGTGCAACATGGCCTGCAGCGGGCGGGCCTCGGTCAGCGTGCGGGTAAGTTGGGCCACGCCTTCGCCGCCGGTTGCGACGGTGGGGACAACCGGAATGCCGAGCGCGTGCGACAGGGCCTCGGCATCGACCGTCACGCCGCGTGCACTGGCCTCGTCATGCATGTTGAGCGCCAGCACGGTGGGGACGCCCAGTTCGGCCAGCAGCGCGGTCAAGGTCAGCGTGCGGCGCAGGTTCTTGGCGTCGCCTACCTGGATGACCGTTCGCAGAGGCTCATGCAACAACGCGCGCATGGTGGCGCGCTCGTCGTCGCTGCGGGCCGGCAGCGTCAGCACGCCCGGCGTGTCGATCAGATCGACCGCCGCATCAAACCGCGCGCTGGCCCGCGCCACCTCGACCGTGGTGCCGGGGTAGTTGGATACGTTGACATAGGCGCCGGTCAGGCGATGAAACAGAACGGACTTGCCGACGTTGGGATTGCCGACGAGGGCGATGGCGGAGGCGGTCATGAGTTGGCGGCGGCTCGATGAATCAGTGGCAGGTCTGTCTGGGAACAGGTCGGATTACGCGAATAATTATGAAAATGATAATGATTACTAATAACATAGTCAAGGGCAAAGCGTCCCTCTCCCCATTGCGGGGCATTCGAGGCGGATTGCCTGCAGCCGGAAATGCTGCTGTATTTCAAAGCCACGTGTGGCTGATGAACCGGGCTGTCAGGCGCGTCACGGACCGCTTTTCGCCACTGTGAGAGATAAAGCTAACGGGTATGCAGATCGGTGATGAATCCCAGTTTCCCGAGGCCGGCTTGCGCAGCATCGGCCATGATCTGCGCGACCTTGCCGTAGGCAAGGTCGTTGTCGGCACGAATGTGGATTTCAGGTTGCGGCGTCTGCTGGGCGGCCATGGTCATGCGGACCCGCCACGCAGTCGCGTCGACCGGATCGGCATTCCAGTACACGGACCCGTCGGCCTTGATCGAGAGATTGACCGTCTTTGGCTGCACCGCGTTGGGCTGGCTCGAGGCTTGCGGCAGGTCGACCTTGACGGCATGCGTCATCAACGGGGCGGTGATGATGAATATGACCAGCAGTACCAGCATCACGTCGATGAGCGGGATCATGTTGATTTCCGCGTTGTCGCCGTGTTCCCCGTCAGCGGACAGTTCACCGAAAGCCATCATGCGCTCCCTGAGGCGGGTGCGGTGGAACCGCGTCTCGGACCCGCGTAGGCGCTGGCGTTATTGCGCACCCCGGTGGACATGAAGGCAAACAGGTCATGCGCAAAGCCGTCGACTTCGGCCAGCATGGTGCGCTTGGCGCGGTTGAAGAAGTTATAGGCGAGCACCGCCGGGATTGCTACCGCCAGGCCCAGCGCGGTCATGATCAACGCTTCGCCGACAGGGCCCGCGACCTGATCGAGACTGCCAGAGCCCGACATGCCGATGTTGACCAGTGCGTGGTAGATGCCCCACACCGTGCCGAACAGACCCACGAAGGGTGCTGCGGAGGCGGTCGAGGCCAGTATGGTGTGGCCGTATTCCAGCCGCGTGGTTCCCTGGACGATTGCGCGGCGCAGTGCGCGGGTGAGGAATTCATCTTCCGGACCCGTCTCGATCAGGCGTTGCCCGGTCCGGGTGCGGTACTGCTCGGCGGCCTTGAGACCGGTGCGCGCCAGGTGCGAGAACGGATCATTGACGCCATGGTTCTGAAGATAGTCACCTACCGAGACCAGGCTGTCCGCTTCCCAGAAGCGCGCGAGAAAAGCCCGCGCACGCTGCTTCATGCGCCAGTTGGCAATGCTCTTGCTGGCAATAAGGCTCCAGGTAGCGACCGACATTGCCAGCAGTACGACGAGCAGAAAGTGCGCAAGGCCGTCGGCCTGGGCGATAAAGTGGGCAAAGCCGAGCGGGGTTTGGTTTGCAATGGTTTCCATGATTTAACTCCTGAGGGTGAACTCGATCGGCACGATGACCCACGCGGCCACGGGCCTGCCGTGCTGGTGAGCAGGCTCGAATTTCCAGCGGGACTGCACGGTTTCCATGGCGGACCGGTCGAGCCGCGTGTAGCCGCTGCTTTTCGCCAGTTCCAGTCGCGCCACGCTACCGTCCGGGTTGACAAGAATGTTGAGCCGTACCGTGCCTTCCTCGCCGCGGCGTTTCGACAGCGCCGGATAGGGCGGTTTGGGGTTGCTCAGGTAGTCTGCCGGGCGCGGTGGCGTCGGCGTTGCGGGAAGCAGCGGGGCCGGGTTGGGCGCTTCCACTTTCGCTGTCGGCGTGGGCGGCGATACGTCGGGAATGAGCGCGGGTTCAGGCAGCGACTCGGCAGCGTCAATCGTGGGCTGCGGCAGGGGTAGCGGTACCGGTTTGGCAGGCAGTACGGGTGGCGACAGTTTGGCTGCCCGTTTGGGCTGTCGCGGTTGCGGTTGCGGTGGCGGCGGTCGGGGTTCCACTTGGGGTTGTGGGCGGGGCGCTTCGACGCGAGGCTCGATCAGACTCACCATCAGGGGGCGTGGCGGTGTGACCGGCTGAGACGTATCTGGCGTGAGCAACAACAAACCAACCAAGGCGGCATGGGCGAGCACCACACCGATGATCAAGGCAGGTGTAATACGCGCACCGGGGAATATCGACCCCGACGCCGGGCGCGGCGGTCCGACCCGGGGAGCGGATTTCAGGCCAGATGCGGCAGAAAGCGAAGCGGTCATTCCAGTCGTGTCCAATTTACCTATCAAACAGCGCTGGCTTGGGAGGCTTCGAGCGAGGGCGAAGTCCGTGGCTGGCAAGGGCGTCCCGTTCGGCCCTGCGGCGCGTGGAACTTTATTTAACACGAATAATAATGGTTATTATTCTCTTTTTCAATGAAATGAATGGAACTCAAGGTTTTCCTTTCCTCCGGCTGTTCCACATTGCCAGGCCGGTAATAAACAGGAGAAGCGGCGACAGCCCGACCGCACTCTGCAGCATGCGGGTGGGGGTGCCCGCTATGGCGCCGGTATGGATGGGATAAAGCAGGTTGGCAATGCGCGTGCCGAGCGGCGCGGTCAGCGCGTTTTCCACTTGCAGGACCCGGCCCGTGTACTGATCGAGATAGACGAAATTCCTTCCATTGGGGTGGGATTCCTGCGGCAGCTTCTTGCGTACCGTCACGGGTGCCTGCGGTGTTTGCGGAAGATTGATCCAGGTAGTCGGGGCCGGTAGCACGCGGTCGGCCTCACGCAACAGCGCGTCGATTGAATACAGCGGCGCCGCTGGGCCGGGCGAACTGGATAGCGGCGGGGCACTGCGGGGCAGGCTTGCGGTCAAGGTGTTGATCAGTCCGGTAACCGTTTTGTTGAACACCAGCGAAACGCCTGTGAGTGCCACGACCAGCAGCAGCAGCGCCATAACAACGCCCGATACGCGATGCAAATCAAACTTCAGGCGTTTCCAGGGGGCGGACCACCGGAGTGTGAATCCACGCGAAATTTTTCCGTTTCGCGGCCACCACAGCACGACCCCCGAGACGCACAGGCCGATCAGCAGCAAACCGCCGATCCCGAGCGCCGTTTCGCCAGCCTCGCCGCCCAAAAGCTCGGTGTGCAGTAGCCCTATCCATCCCATCGCGGAATCTTTCTGCCGGTGTGCCCCCAGGATCCTGCCGCTGTAGGGGTCGACGTAGACGAACAGGGCGTGTGCGGTGTTCATCTTGATCAGGTAGGTCTGCTGCGGCGTGCGCGGCAGGCGGATGGCAAAGGGGCGGTCATCGGGATACGCCCGCTGTACCGTCTGCAACACCTTGTCTACCGTGACATGTTTGCCCTGTGCCGTGGTGACGCGCATTTCCGGAGAGACAAGTGCCTCGATCTCGTCCCGAAATACCAGCACGCTGCCGCTCAGGCCACTCAGTACCAGCAGCAGCCCGATAACCAGCCCCGCATAGCGGTGCAGCGTGAATACGAAGCTGCGCGACATCATGATAGCGGGCGCGTGAAACTAAGCAGGTTGGCCTTGAGCGCTCGGAAGCTTACGCCCCTGTCATCGCCCAGCAAATAGGCCTGCGCTGCACGTTGCTTACAGACATTGACCTGGTCTGGGGCGCGCGGAATCGCGCAAAACGGAATAGTGTGATGTGCGCAGCGGGCAGCAATCGTGGCGAGCGCGTCCTGAACGATCGGGTGCTGCGCTTGCCCGGGCACGCCATAGGACTGCGACAGATCGATTGCGCCTTCGATCACCATGTCGATGCCTGCGACCGACAGGATGGCATCCAGATTGTCGACGCCTTCCTTGTCTTCAATCATGGCCACTACCATGATTTCGGCATTGGCTCGCGTGAAATAGGCCGGAAGCGCGATCGTGCCGAAGCCCGTAGTGCGCCCGCCGCTGATGCCGCGTTTCCCCAGCGGATGGTAACGACTCGCGGCAACGACCTGTGCGGCCTCTTCAGCATTGCGCAGGTGCGGCACCACGATGCCCTGCGCGCCGCAATCCAGCGCCCGTAAGATCGCCTCGGGCGCCGCGCCCGGCACCCGGACCAGCGGCGTAATTCCGGCGCACTCGGCGGCCCGCACCATGTTTTCGAGCGTCTCCGGATTGACGCAAACGTGTTCCATATCGAGGATGACGAAATCGTAGCCGGCATAACCGACCATTTCCACCATCAGGGGCAGCGGAATCGAATTGAGCAGGCCGAATACGGTCTTGCCTTCGGCCAGGGCGTGTTTGAGTTGGTTGGTCTGCAACATGCGAGGTCATTCCACGGGTAAGTACCATTGCGCGGGATGCGGATGGCGCAAGAAATCATGATGGGAAATATGCCAGGCATAGGCGCCGGCATAGGGAAATACCAGCACGTCGTTGCTGCGCACCGCGTCGACCGGGGCGTCGAACGCCAGCACATCTTTCGGCGTACACAGCTGACCCACAATGCTCACCGTGTCGTTAGACGCTTGCGGGCGCGGAAATCGGTATGGCCAGGTATCAATCGGCAGCACATGAAACGGATGACTGTGGCCTTGCGCGTAGGGGGTGCGAAAGTGATGCGAGCCACCCCGGCCGACGACGAATGTCTTGCCGTGGCTGCGCTTGATGTCGATGACCTGCATCGCGTAATAGCCGCAGGCTGCAGTGATATAGCGACCGAATTCGAAGCGCACGCCCACCCCCGGCAAACCGTGATCGCTCAATACGGATGTCAATCCGGTGCTGAACGCCGCCCAGTCGAATTGCCTGTCAGGACAGCGATAATTCACGCCGATGCCGCCGCCAGCGTTGATATGGTCGATTTCCAGGTCGAACTCGTCGCACCACTGTCGCACCTGGATGAGATAACTTGCCACGAGTTGCAGATGGGCCTGCGCATCGAGCTGATGCGACAGCAAGTGAAAATGGAATCCGCGCAAGCTGATTTCAGGATGCGCGCGCAGCCATGCCAGACATTCGCGCAATTGCGCGGCAGGAATGCCGAACGGCGTGGGTTTTCCGCCCATCATCAGACCGGTCTCGGCGAGATTGTCGACGCTCAGGTTGATGCGTAACAGCACCCGCGCCACCCGGTCGGTGCGGGCGGCAATTTCCGCCAGCCGCTGCAATTCGTTCAGGCTTTCGACATGCAGACACTCGACGTTCTGTTCGAGCGCTTGGCGGAGTTCATTGTCCAGCTTGCCTGGGCCGCTAAAAATTACCGGCACATCGGCGAAGTGCTCGCGCACCCATGCCAGCTCACCGCCCGAAGACACCTCGAAACCCTCGACGAGTGGGGCCAGCGTTTGCAAAATCGGCAGGTCGGAATTGGCTTTGATCGCGTAAAACAGCGCGCACCCCGGGGGTAAAGTGCTGACCAGATAGGCCGCATGCCGGCGTAACGCGGCCAGGTCGTAGACATACGCGCACAGCGGCTCGGCGGATTGGGCCTCCGCAGAGCGGAGGCGCTTGAAGACTTCGGCAAGTCTTAATTTCATGCCCGATTCTCCCCCAGCATCGCCAGCGGATTATTGACCGGCAAATATCCTGAGGCGCTATCTGGCCGTTTGAAGAAGCGATTGATCAGGTTGGCTTTACCGGGAAACGCTTCGCCGTTAAGCAAGGCATTAATGCAGCGTGCCGAAACGTCATCGCCGTAATGGCTCTGGTAGACATGAAGATGGTGGCGCACCACTGCCCACAGGCGATTTTGCAAGACCGGTTTACCCGCCCCGATCTGGCTGATCGCTTCGCAGAAGTTGTTGACAAACAGACAGTAGGCGATCCGTTTCCATCCCTGCACGTTGCTGTAGCAGAGCGCTTCGCGTGCACGTGCGCTGATCGCGCCCAGTTGGTTTTCGCCGAACCGTTCCTGTACCAGCTTGACGCCCTCGAAATCGCGCAGGAAGACCTGCTGCGGCCCGCCGTCACCCACGCCGATCACGACGTTCTGCAGATGCGGCTCGAAAATGACGCCATGCGCGAAGTAGCAGAACAGCACCGGATACATGAGCTCGGCGACGTATAGCGAAAACCACTGTTCGGCCGTTTCTTCGAGCGGTAATCCACGGGACTGGCCCATGGTCGCCAACAATTCGCGGATGCGCGCTTCGCCGTAGATGTGGTTGCCGAACAGGGCGCCGGCCAGGAGAGGCGTTACCCCAGGGAGCAGCTTGTCGGTGAAACCTTGCCGCAGAATCATGCCGAAGCCTTCGGTCACTTCTTTGTCCGCCTGCGTCTCACCCGTTTTCAGGTCCACCGAGATGAACCCCGGCTCCTCCATGACGCGCAGGCCCGGAAATGTCTGGTGGAGTTGCGGCATCAGGCTCCGCATGATTCGGGTTACCTGGAGCGCGCCCTCAAGTTCATAAATTGCGTTTTTACGGACGCAGTTGGTGATGCGGATGTTTAACGAACACTTGTAGAAATACGGATTTTGCGGATGAAACAGGGTGCGGATCGACGACGTCGGAAAATACGCATCGCCATGCTGCCCGAGGTCGTGGATGCGGCCGGTTCGAATCGCCATCGCAACATGGGAATGGCCTAGCAGGTGGCGTGCCTGCCACGGATGCGCTGGAATCAGGGCAAACGTCTCGTCTGCGGCAAGACCGGCGGGCGCCTGTTCCGCCACGATCCGGTCGCATGGCGCGTCGAGCACCGATTGCTGGAGCACGTATTCCCGGCGCACTGCGAAATAATGCAGCGGGAAGCGCGTCCCCATTTCCGGCGAATAGCGGCACATCTCATCGTAGGAAACGCCCCGACGACTTTTCGGGGCGGGATGAAACGGATGGCCGAAAACCAGTGACTGTTCGGATTCAATAAACGCCTGTAACGGCTCCCGTGAGAAACGCCCAGGGCGGGCTGTGCCCAGCACCGCAGAAGTGACCGCAACGCTGTCGTGGATCTGTTGCATCAACTCGTCGTTCGCAGGCAGTTCGTATTTTCCAGACAGCTCCCCCAGCAACAGACCCGCCAGCGTTTGCCAATCGAGCAAGGCCCAGGGTTTTCCCGTGGATTTGCCATAGAGCGGCGAGGAATGGCGGTAATTTCCGGTGACGGAGGCGCCGTCGACCACCGTCAGCAGACGTTCGCCCGTGAGCGGCAAGCGAATGTGCAGGATACGGCCGCCGCTGCGCTGCAAGGCCAGGTGTACGGAAGCCGGACTGTCACTGTGGCCGAATAAAGGCCCCACGCTTAACTGCCCCTCCGGGCCTGCCACCTCACGGCAGTAACAATTAAGCAGCGTTTCCATGGAACGCCGCCCCGCTTCCTGTTGGGCCAGGGTATCCGGGTGGCTGGCGACCGCCAGAGTGTGTGGATGCATGATCTCTCCTATGCCTCTATGCCTAACAATTACGTAGGCGTGAACGATGAAACACCAGCCTGGCCAGATAGCCGCTGGCGGCAAGCATCGTCAACGCGCCGATGAAAAAAGGTGCGCGTAAATCGAGTGCCTGTACGCCTATGCCTGCAATTAACCCGGCAAGAACAGCACCCCACTTGGTATTGCTTTCAAACCACCCGAAGGTCCGTCCGGCGTTGCCGCTGCTGACGATGCGCGCAATCAGCGCGTGCAGGCCGATGAAACCGAGGGTCATGCCGAATCCCATGACGGCACGCCAGACAGCAATATCCGGCAGCAACGGAAACAGCGCCTGTCCCAACAGCGCGGTGGCGAGCAACAGGTACGCCAGCAACAGCATGAACACCAGGTCGCGTTGTCCAAGATGGCGACTCAAGGGCACTGCGCACAACAAATAGACCAAATGCGGGAGCCCGAACAACAGGCCGGCAAGCGCGGGCGTGACCGAGCCGGGCCCTGCCTGAATGAAGGGAATGAAATAGGGAAAGGTGATCACGGTGGCGAATACGAACGCGAACTGCAACGCATGAACCTGCCTGGAGGTGGCTTGTATCGCTTCAGCCTTGCGTTGCTTTGATGCGGGGGTCACCGCTTGCACTTGGCAGGCAGGCAATCGTCCGATGAACAGCGCCGCGATAAGCGGTAACAGCGCCAGATAGCGGTATAACTCAAGCGGAGACTCCATCGTCATCAGCAGGCCTATCCCCGCCGGGGCGATCACCAGTGCCGCCCGTGCCGACCATTGCATCAGCGTCAAACCCTGGATAAGCGCCGGGCCGCTTACCACGGTTGCGAGATACGCGTTGGATGCGGCGAAGGTGCCGCCGAGCAGGCCCTGCAATGCCAAGGCAATCACAAACACCCCCGCATTGGGTGCAAATCCGGCGAGCAGAAAGCTGGCTGCCAATCCCAATTGAGCTCGCATCAACAGGGGCTTCTTGCCGTATTTATCCGCCATCCGGCCCCACCACGGACTGCTCATTGCGGTAAAAAACGTCGGCACGACATACAGCCACCCGGCCAGATAAACGGCTTCGCTGTGCAGCGACTTATCCAGTATCAATGCAAAAAACGGTGGCATGCCGAGGGCCGCGAAAGCCGCAATAAAGTGGCAAACCATGATGGTGGCGACAATGCGGCGCCGATGGGTGTTCATGGCGCCTTCAGAAAGTTGGGCGCGCTGCGGCCGTAGAACTTGTTGACGTCGGTCGCGCCCGTCTCGGATTTCTCGGCCAGGGTGGCAGCGATCAGCAAGTATTTAATATAGAGCCGATCCTCTTCGAGCAATAACCGGCGGGCCGGCGCAACGTCCTCTCCCTCCGCCGCCAATTCAGCCAGAATGGCTTCGATTCGTAGCCTGATGCGGGAATACAGGACAGTGGCAGCCACGCTGAGACGCGCCGCAAAATGTTCGACCAGTGCCGCGATATTGAGCTGCAAGGTAATCGTTGTGAACATTTGTGCCAGCGGCAAAGGGTCGTCGACGACAATGCGCCGGTCCTGCAGGTCGGCAACATGCGATGCCAGCGCCGGCCAGCGCTGGGTGAGATAGCCGAGGTGAATTCGAGCCGCGTCGTTATCTTTCAGCAACAGGCGCAGCCGGGGTGCACCCTGGCTCAATACGAGGATGGAATTCTGCTGGTTAGACTCAAGGGCAATTCCATAGCGCAGCCACAACAGCAAATGCAGGCGCAGCGTGAGATCAAGGTAATCGTTAAAAAATGCGTCGAGATCCCCATCGTAGTATTGCGCCGCAGCTTCTTGGGCAACCGTATTTCCAGACGGCGCGTGCGCCAACAGCGCCGCCACCGGAATCAGCGTGCTTTCGTGCAGCATATCGACCGGATAACGCCGCAGGATGTAGCCGAGAAACGCCCGGTTGTCGATGTGGGCCCCCCCGTCTTCGCGGGTCAGCAGCAGACGTCCGGCAATTGATGGTTCGTACGCGGCAATAGCGGCAAGCAGAGTCTGGATGCGATGGCCGTCGGGGATGGTGCTCGGCTTGATGGTGCGAATGTTTTTTGCGCCGAGAGTGCGGATTGTCAGCGGTAACTTCACATGCCATTCCGGTGTGTCGAGCAGCACGACGGTACGCACCGACAGCGTTGGCACCACTGTGAGACAAGCAAGCGGTGCACGAACCACGCCGTATAATCCGGCCTCGCCAAGAAACGCGTCGAGGTGGTGCGCCCATACGAAGGGATGGACCGGGACCAGGGCATGCGTGTCCGCCATCGCGGCAGGCAAACCGACGGCTTCGAAAGTGGGCCATGGCGGCGGCAGGGTTATTGCGTCGCCGGTGCCCGGATGGTAAAGCGCGCGCGGTACCGCCACCCAGCGCAACAGGAAAGGGCGTTGAAATTCCGGTCCGTAAGCGGCGAGCGCGTCGGCGTCGAAACCGAGCTTGGCGCGTGCGGTCGGATAAAACGGATGATCGAGAAATGCGCCGAGGCGGTCGTAATGCAGCAGGCGGGTGTGCCAGTTCGGCAACTGTACGCCAGTCGCTGTGCCATGTTGTGCACGAAACGCGTCGAACCAGCGGTCGCGTTCGGCTTCGCTTAGCCGGCGATGCCCGACGGCCACCCGGCATTCCCCGGCAAATGCGTCGAATGGCTCGGTTGCGTCCGGCGGGAGGCCGTGCACGAAACACGCAAGCAGTTCCTCCACCGCATCCAGTTCCTTGATTTTCCCGTTCTGCTGCCATAGCAGCGGCAATCCGGCGCCCCGCCAATCCTGCATGAATCGGCATGGAATCACGGGGATCCAGAGCGCGCCATCGCCGAAATGGCTCGCTCTGAGCCAGGTGTTGCCAGGCTTTGCATGATTTTTGAGTGCTGCCGGTAATGCGGTGTCCGCCAGCACTGTCGAACGGCTCACACACGCGCGCACGTCTTCACGCAGCAAGGCATCCACCACGCGATGGAAAATATATTTCGTATGCGCGAGGTCCGAGTCGGCGGGGGTGTGGGCAGCCAGCCCGATAGCAATTGCATTCATGCGCCCATTTCCCATGCCAGTCCGTTGCTGATGCGGCTCATCTCCATGGCCAGGCGTTGAGCATCCGGACCTGTACCGCGCAGGACGCCCACATAATCCTTGTTGGAATGTGGCAGGTTGACGGTGTCGCCGATCATGCGCAGTGGCTTATAGGTGATGTGGAGATCGTCCCCATGCTGCGCAAAGGCGGCCGGCGCCTGGGTCAGGCGGCCTGCGGAATGCGCGGTAAAGTAACGAATCAGCGCCGCGCCCGGTGCGATGTTCAGCTGCGGGAGCGGCTCGCCCGCATACAGGCGCAATACGATTTCGAATAAGGGAATACCGAGCGTGTCCTGCAGCAGGAATTCACGATAATCACCGATGCTGCGATAGTTGATTTCGATCAGTCGCGGACCGCGGTCGGTCATGACGAACTCCGTATGGCATGCGCCAAAGCCGATGCCAAAGCGGCGAATAATGTCGACCACCCGGCCCTCCTGTTCAGTCGTCAACCCCGTCCCCCAGCGTGCCTCCAGCTCGACAAAATGCGGCGGCGGCGACACTTTCACCTGGAAGCCCCCGAGCACGTAAAGCGTCTCCGCGTCGCCGAGGGTTTCCAGTGTGTAGAGCGGGCCTAGGATATATTCTTCGAGGAGCAGGGGTTGCCCCGGCTGTGTACTCCAGGCTGCGCCACATTGCGATTCGAGTTCGTCACGGTTGTAACTCAGACTGACCTGCTGGCTGGCGACACCTTCGCGCGGTTTGACGATACACGGAAACCGTACGCCATCCAGCACTCGCGCCAGCGTGGTCTTGTCGCAAACAACGGCATGCCACAATGCATCGAGGGCGCGTGCCTGCAAGTTGGCGCGCATTTCTGCCTTGTTTTTGGCGCGATACGCGACGTGCCAGTTTTTGCGCGGCAGGTTGAAATAGTCGGCGGCGATCGCGGTGCTGGTTTGGAGGTAGTCGCTGTTGGAAAAAATGGCAGCCGGTCTCTGTTCGCGGCGAGTAACGACGTCGATCACCGCCAGCGGATTAAATACGTCACACGCGACAATCTCGTGAGGATATGCTGCAAGCCCCGGCTGGCTGAAGCATTGCCGATGCGCCTCGGGGTGGTCGGTGATAAGGACGACGTGTAAACCCAGACGTTGTGCGGCGGGGATAAAGCCGGCATTCACCGCATCGGTGGGCACGTGCGCGAGCATCATGATCTCTCTCATGGCGGCCCCGTTTACAGGTCCATTTGCAGGGTCAGGAGGACAGCACGGCCGGGCGTGGGCATCCGGCCCTGGCTGAAGTCGACGCCACGGAAGTAGTAATCTTTGTCAAACAAATTGTTGACCGCCAGCCCCGCCTTCATCTTGGCGCTATTCCAGCGGAAGTCCCGGGTCACCTGCGCATTCCATACTGAATAGGACGGGATTTTTCCCACCGAACCGGAGGGATTTTCGGCAACCGTGTTGGCACCGTCGGAGAACGCCGCACTTTGGTATAGGCCATTCATATTCCAGTTCCAGGCGCCGGTACGATAGCGCGTCTGGAAACTGACCTGATGATGCGGCGCCAGGGGCAGGTCGTTGCCCTCGAACTGGCCTGAAAGCTGCTCGGTGTCTACATACGTATAGGCGGTCTTGAATTCCAGTCCGCGAATCTGCTGCGGTCGCCAGGCGAGTTCTGCCTCTATCCCCTGATGGCGTGCTTTACCAAGATTGCGATAGCCCGCTGTGGTGCTCACGAATTCAATCTTGTTGTCGAAGTCGAAGCGAAAGGCCGTAATCCCGGCGTCGATGCTGGGCGACGGACTCAGACGTACGCCTGCCTCGTAGTTTTGAGTATGTTCGGCGGCGAGATCTCCCCCATACGTGATTTGCGTGAACTGGACCGGACGCAGTGATTTATGGAAGCTGGCGAACAGGAACAGCGCGTCGTTCGCCTGATAGCCGATGTCCAGTCCGGGCAACCAATCCCGGGTCGGATTGTTTGTCTCGACGCCGGTAAGGTTGTTGCGGTAGGCAAGATCGACCTTCTCGTAGCGGATGCCGGGGGTAAGTTTTAGCGTGTCGCCGAGCAGGGAAAAGGTATCGCTGACGTAAGCGGCGACAGCATCGTTCTCGAAGCGCCAGTCGCGGGCAACGGTATAGGCGCCGGTCGCCAGGTTGCGTGCGTCGACGAGATAGTCGACTTCTTCACGCATATAGCGCGCACCGATAGCGATTTTTTGTTTGATGCCGCCGTCGATGTTGAAGGTAAATCGGGGCTCGCTGCCATAGACCCAAAAATTGCGCGGCGATGAGCGCTCCAGCGTCGATACGGTGTCGGCATTGGTGGCGTTGCCGAAGAAAAACTGGCGATTGCTGCGGTGGGCAAAATTGCTCCAGCTCAGCTCGGCACCGTTATCGAAAATCTGGTTATAGACGAGATGCCCCCGCAGGGTATCACCGTCGAAGCGGTCGAGAGGACGTGTGGACTGGCTGCGGTCCTGTTCATAGGATTGGGGCGTCAAGGCACCGGGCATTTCGTTCTCTGTTTTGTAATACTGCAAGCCGGCCTTGATATCGGCGTTGTCGGTGATAAACCAGTCCGCATCGAGCATCAGGTTGTTGACGGTCGTCGCCGAGTGGTCGCGTTCTGCATTGCCTTCGATGACATTGGCCTGCGCCTGCAGCCCGAGGCGGTCATTCACGAAACCGCCGGCACGCACGTAAGTGTCGCTCAGCACGCGGCCGTTGCCTGCAACCGACAGCGTTTCCTTCGCAGTGAAGGATGGCTTGGCCGGGATACGCTTGGTCACGAAATTGATCACGCCGCCGACGTTGTTGGGGCCATAGTGGACGGCGACCCCGCCGCGCGCAATATCGATGGCTTCGACGGCGTTGAGAGTCAATGGAAACAGCGACAAGCCGGTCTGACCGTAGGGCGCCAATGTAATCGGCATGCCGTCGACAAGCACCAGCACCTGCTCGCTGCGTAAGGGGCTCAGGCCGCGCACCCCGATATTCGGCAGGATGCCTGTGCCGCTTTCGTCCAGCACTTGCACGCCCGGCACTGTGCGTAGCGCATCTTCGAGGGTACGCGCACCCGATTCGGTCAACTCCTGCGCGGTGACGACGTTCCGGGCCCCGGGATGTTTCTTCGCCGTTTCGGGCGTTGGTGTACCCAGCCAGTCGGCGCTGACCGTCACGCCATCGAGGGTCTTGACCGGCGGTTCCGGTTCGGCGGGGACCGCCGTCTGGGCGGTTGCCTGTGATACGGAAAATACCAATGAAAGGGCACTGGCTAGCGTAGTGAGTTGAAATTGCATGGATGACATCTTTCAGAAGGGCTGTGGAAAATCAGTGCGAAACGGGCTCGGACGCTCAAGCGGCGAAGAAGGCGGCATTCATGCAGTGAATGCCGGCGTAACGCGGGCCAACGACTTGCGGGCAGGCCGCATGCGGGTTGACATTTCCCCGGGGCGTTCACCCTCCAGGTCATCGGCGAGGTTGAGGCAGGCTTCGCGCTCGGCGCATGTGAGTTCGATATGGTCGGCGGCCCGTTGGAGCAGCAGTCGGGCTGTGGCTTGGTTGCGTGCGCAAGGGTGGCGCAGCATCACCAGGGCGGCGACGAGGAGCGGGGCGGCGGGAGAGGTTCGCATGGTTTTTCCTTTCTCAGACGGAAGCAAAAAATTCGCGGGCGATAAGGCTGCCCCTTTCAGTGCAGGCCCACTGGATGCGAGGCGCAGCAGGACACGGTCCGCCACCTCAACATCAGACGTGGATAAGCTTGTGCCAGGGTCGGGTTGGCGATATGGGCTTCCACCCAGTTCAGATGCTGCTCGATCAGGCGCGCCAGCCGGTTGCATCGCGTGTGTTGATAGCGGTGCATCAGCCAATACGCAGCTGCGATGACGATGTCCTGGGTGTCGCGTGGGGGGGTGGGATGCATGCCAGTCTCCTTGGGGTGGGGGCTGGCTGGCGCGAAGGCGCGGGCGGGCGGATGAGGGGGGTTACTTGGTCAGAATCAGTTTGTCGTTTTTGGTGATGCGAAGGCGGTAGTGTTCGCCATTGTGGCTGATCAGGATTTCCTGGCTGTCCCCGAAAAGGCGGTCAGTCGGGATGATTCCAGGTGGGTCGCGGTGTTTTTCTGGTGCGGCGGCGTCGGTACTGCGAGGTGAGGTCAGCATGTCAGGGATCGCGGGTGGCGTGGATCGGGTCATTGCATCTTGGGCACATGAGTTGTTATGCGAATAATAACGATTCTCATTATTAAGTCAAGCGACCCGTGCACATTTTCCGAGAGCTTTCCTGATGGGTTAAAACGGACGCACGGGAGCGCCACGAAATAGGCGCTGCGTCCGTCTCCCGCTGCGTAGACGGCGCGGATTGATTCCGTCATCGCGAGGAACGACGCGGCGCGGCATCCCGATGGTATTGATTCGGCCCGATTCGGGATTGCTTCGCATTGCGCGCAATGACGGTTTTGAATTAATTCAGCGCCTGCCTGGCCAATCGGTTAGGGGGGATAGGTGCCGCGCACCAGAGGCTGCGCGACCAAGGCTTCGGGCTGCAAGGTCACGTGGTCGATGCCGTGCTGCGCGTGCATGGCTTCGCGTGCGGCGGCGAGGATTGCAGGCCAGTCGGAGAGATTGTGCATTTCCAGGTGGGCCGATAGCGCGACGGTGCCCGACGACAGTGTCCAGACATGCAGGTCATGCACCCGCAGCACGCCTTCCAGTTTGGCCAGGTCATTCCCCACCACTTCAAGTTGCACATGGCCTGGCACCCCTTCCATCAGGACGTGGACCACTTCGCGTAACAGTCGCAAGGCTGAAACCAGAATCAGCAGCGCAACCAGCAGCGACAACAGCGGATCGATCGGCGTCCAGCCCGTGGTCACGATCACGATACCTGAAGTAATGGCGGCAACCGATCCCAGCGCATCGCCCAGCACATGCAGCAGCGCCGCGCGACTATTGAGCGAATCCTCGCCGCGGGAAAGAATCCAGGCGACAAGCAGATTGATAGCGAGGCCGATGACGGCAACCCAGATCACCGTGCTGCCATCAATCGGCCGGGGCGCACCGAAACGGCCGATGGCTTCGTGCACGATGTAGCCGATCAAAACCAGCATCAGCAGACTGTTGAACAAGGCGGCCATGACTTCGGCGCGCACCAGGCCATAGGTATGACGGCTGCTGGGCGGGCGGCGCGCCAGCCAGACGGCGGCGGCGGCCAGCCCCAACGCCGAACTGTCGGTGAGCATGTGCGCGGCATCCGACATCAAGGCAAGCGAACCGGACCACCAGCCGGCGATGGCTTCGACCGCGGAGAACGACAGCGTCAGCAGCAACGCAACCAGCAGGGTGCGGCTGCCTGCCTCGCCACCACCATGATGGTGGCCGTGGCTGCCATGATCGTGTTTATGCGCGGCCACAGTAATCGGTCGGGTCAGGTTGCAGATTGAGGTCGGCGCTTTCCATGCCCAGGCCGGCGATATGGTGCAGCGCATTGACGTAGCGCGATGATTCGCGCAGTTCGGTCATGGACGGGGCATGGGACCGGCCGTGCATGCGCGCCAGCCGTGCGCGGGCCGGGGCCGGCCAGTCGACGTCAAGGCTGGCAAGGACCTGGTCGGCCAGGTCGGAACGGTTGCATATCAGCGCCATGTCGCATCCTGCGTTGAGCGCCGCGGTCACCCGTTCGACCATGCCCCCGGCCACCGATGCGGCATCCATGCACAGGTCATCGCTGAATATCGCGCCGTCAAACCCCAGCCGCTCGCGCAATATCTGTTTGAGCCACACGCTTGAGAAGGCAGCAGGCTGCGAATCCACCTTGGGATAGATGACCAGCGCCGGCATCATTGCCGTCAGCCCCGCTTCCGTCATCAGGCGAAAAGGCTCGAGGTCGGCCTCGGCGATTTCGTCCAGCGTACGTTCGTCCAGCGGCACGGCAACATGCGAATCGGCCACCACATAGCCATGCCCGGGGAAGTGTTTGCCGCAAGCGGCCATGCCGGCGTCCTTCATTCCCAGCATGACGGCTTGCCCCAGCTCGAATACCCCCTTGGGATCGGCATGAAACGCGCGGTCGCCGATGACCGACGATGCACCGTAGTCTAGATCGAGCACCGGACCGAAGCTGAAATCAACGCCGTGGGCGCGCAGTTCGCTGGCCAGCACAAACCCGGTTTCCCGCGCCAGTTCGCGGGCGCGTTGCGGCTGCGTATTCCAGATTTCGCCAAACGTGCGCATGGGCGGAATGCGTGTGAACCCTTCGCGAAACCGCTGCACCCGGCCGCCTTCGTAATCGACGGCGATCAGTAGCGGGGCAGGTTTGAGCGCATGGATTTCCGCGGTCAGCGCGGCCAGTTGGGTCGCGCTGCAAAAATTGCGGGTAAATAAAATCACGCCGCCCACCAGCGGATGGCTCAGGCGGGTGCGGTCTGCCGCCGTGAGTTCGGTTCCTGCCACATCGAGCATCAAGGGGCCCAGTGTCATGATTGTTCCTTATGTGGATATGTATGGATTATGAGGGTGGCGTCACGCGGGTTGAGCCGGTGGGTGGATACGGGTTTGTTCCAGCACGACAAATGCCATTACGAGATCGCCTTCGTCAGAAAGCGAAACGTGCTGCGCCGTGATGCCGCGTGCCGCAAGCCAGTCCGCGAGCGGGGGGGCACATTCAATCAGCGGCTTGCCCTGTGCGTCACGCAGCACGGCAATGTTACGCAACGATACCGGCGCGCGCAGGCCCGTGCCTGTTGCTTTGGCAAAGGCTTCCTTGGCGGCAAAACACTTGGCCAGGAAGCGCCCCGGATCGCGACTGGCAACGTATCCGGCATGCTCGGCAGGGGCCAGGATGCGGTCAGCGTAATGCTCCCCGAAACGGGACAGGCCGCTGCGTATGCGGGTGGCGTCCAGCAAATCGGTGCCAATGCCATGGATCATAAGGTCACCTTGACCGGCAACCCGGCGGCACGGATTGTCTCCGCAAAAGCATTCAGCCATTCGACGGGCAGCGGGGAAAGGCGGCTTGCCTGCGGCTGCATCGAAGGCCGTGCCAGGCCATAGAGCAAGACGCCCTGCAGCGGAATGCGTTGCTGCTGCATCCGGCGGACTGCGGCCAGATAGGCGGCTTGCTCCGTTTGCGGAGGGGGGGTGCCGTCTACGGCAAGCACGCAGGTTTGCAGCCAGGTCGGACACAGGCGGGCGACCGCGGCCAGCCGCGTGAGCTGCTTGTCGGGTGAAATCCGGGTCTGGTTGATTGCACGCATGCCGCTTGCCGTGGCGCTGTCGAATTTGAACCACACTTCGCCATTGAGTGCGGCCATTTTTGCAAGACCGTCCTGCACCCGCGGCCGGTCGGCCAGGCTGCCGTTGGTGATCAGCACCAGCTTGATCCTGCCGACCAGATCAAAATCAGCCATGACCCGGCCGATGACCTCGATCACCTGGGGAAACGCTTTGGCGCCGGTGGGCTCGCCATTGCCCGACAGGGCAATATCGTTGAGCCGCCGGGCTTCCTCGGGTACGCGCGTGCGCATGAAATCCCCATGGAGAATGTCAGTAAGCATCGCGCGCAGTTCGGCCTCGAGGAGTGCCAGGTCAATATCCGGCGCCGTGCCACGGACCAGGTCCGGCACCTGGCAATACACGCAGGCCCAGTTGCAGGCGTTATTGGGATTGAGGTTGACGCCTACCGACACGCCGCCTGCGCGACGCGAAACAACCGGATAGACATAGGTCATCCCGGCGGTGTCGCGATTATGATCTTGAGGAGTCAGGGGGGAGGTCAAGGCCATGGGAGGATTTTCGCATCAACTTGGCCGGCACGACAAAAAATGCCCAATGAATCCAGCCTGGGAACTGCGCCTGCAAAGATGAAACCCGGAAAATGGCGGAGGCGGTGAGATTCGAACTCACGGAGGACTCGCATCCTCGCCGGTTTTCAAGACCGGTGCCTTAAACCGCTCGGCCACACCTCCAAGGCGCGAATTGTAACGGGTTCAACGCCATTTGTGCGCACCCGGCTGCGGTGTGGGCGGGACGCCGGGCCATTGTCGCGCTTTTCATCAATAAGTGTCATATTTTCATGGGTATTTCGCCTGCCGCCGCCGATGGCGCAAAGCGGTCGCCCACAAACCCGAGCAAAACCAAGACGTTGAAAATCAAGGGCGGCATCAGGGCGTTGGCATAAATGCTGCTGATTACCTTTGTGTTACACACTACGCTAACGCCTCTTTATGGCCGAATTATTTGGAATGCTGAGTTCGATCACCCGTCGCAGAAAAGCGATCGGGGGCCCGCCGTTCGCATCCGTGAAAGCCACCGAGCGATGGCTGAAAACCCTGCCTTCGGACTCGGACTACGATGCGCATCATGCGCTGGTCGAAGGGCTGGAAACCTTTAACGCGGATAATGAAGAAGCCACCCTCGCCCGCATGCAATCCCTGCTGCGGATAGAAGCGGCGGGCGTGCCCCTGCAGTTGCGGATCATCGAGCAGTACGTGCGCAACCAGACGACATTCCGTCTGGCGCGGCAGGCCCTGTGGCGCGAGTCGTGGATATTCTGGTCGTTGCTGGCCGAGGCCTGGCTGTTGATGCTGAAACAGGCGTATCGCGGCAAGGCGAGCGCCGAACTCAAGCCTTTTGCCGCCGAAATGGCCGCCCGCGCGATTCGCTATGCGGGGCTGGTGATGCGCTGGGATTATCACCAGGCACGCAATCCGGCCGGTTCGGCCTGGCGGCGGGTGCACAAGATCTATCGACTCATCGAGCGCGATGGTTTCGCGATGCATGAAGTCCTCATCAACGGGCACGCGACGCATTGCGCGCGCGAATATTCACTTACCGTGCTGATGGGATTGGTGCATCCGCTGGGGTACCGCGCCCAGGAGATTGAGTCCATTGCGCAAATCCTTCAGGCTTATGATCCCTTGCCGCTGCCGGCAGAGGTTCCGGAGCGCGAAGTGCATACGCATAGGGTGGATCTGTCGCTCAGCGAAGGCGCCTGCGTCGTGGACAGCGAATGGGTGCAGGGCCGCCGCCTTCGCTATTTCGACCTGAGCGCATTGACCGATTATTTGAAGACTTTCGGTCAAGAGGCTGAAGAGGGCGCGCAGAATCTTCTGACCTGTCAGGTGGCAAGCCTGATCGAACGCGGCGGAATTCGCCGTAGCCGCCAGCGTACGCACCGTTTTGGGCGGGTATGGGTGGCGGCCGGCATCCACTCCATTCTGGCTACGCTGGCGGACCCCGATTCGGACAAGACCCGGCCGCTGCTGGAGCCCTGGATGCTGCGCGACGAAAGCACCGAAGGGATGGGCTTTGCGCTTTCCGACGGGGCGGGCATGCCGCACGGTCGGCTGGTGGCAGTGAGCTGGGATCCGGGCGAAAACGTCTGGCAGTTATTGGCGATCCGCTGGAACCGCCAGGAAGGCGGCCAGCATCTGGTCGGGACGCAACGCCTGTCACGTCATCCCAAGCGGGTGGAGGTGGCTTTTGAAGGCCCGGTACCCGCAGGGGCAACCGAAAAGACCTGGGCGGTGTTTTTGCCGATGACCCACACCGAGCAGGGTGTCAGCAACCTGCTGATTCCAGAGACGCATTATCGACTGGGTGCGCTGATGGGACTGCGGGATGAGGGAACGTTGTATCGACTGCGGCTGGGCGAGGTCCAGGAGTGCCATGAAGGCTGGCTGCGGGTGAGCCTGGAGGTGGTGGGCCGCGAGCAATTCGCAGAAGCCGCCTGAGGCGGGTGGGTTAGCGGGTGCGTATGTCGCCGAAATGAAAGTCGAACACGCCCCCGCGCCGGTCGCTGAAATACTGCTCGAGTGTTGAGCGGACCGTGCGAAAGGCCAGCTCGTCCCAGGGGATTTCGGATTCGGAAAACAGCCGGGTTTCAAGTGACTCGATTCCCGGCTGGAAGTCCAGGTCCAGCAACCGCGCACGAAACATCAAATAGACCTGATTGATATGGGGCAAGTTGTAGAGGGTATAAAGCGCGCCCATTTCAATGTGCGCGCCGGCTTCCTCCCAAGTCTCGCGCGCCGCCCCTTCGCGCGTGGTTTCGCCATTTTCCATGAAGCCGGCAGGCAGCGTCCACAGCCCGTACCGGGGTTCGATGGCGCGGCGGCACAGCAAGACCTTGTCCTCCCATTCCGGAATGCTGCCCACCACCATTTTCGGGTTTTGATAATGGATGATGCCGCAGCCGGGACAGACATGGCGTGGCAACTGGTCGCCTTCCGGCACGCGCAATACCACGCTGCCGCCACATTCACTGCAAAATTTCATGCTGCATCCAATCGGTTGACTTGAGGCAAGGTAGCAAAATCTCCCCACCTTGATCAAGGATGAAATTTGGACCCCGCTACGCGAGCGATTATCATTTGGACTCATTTATCGTTGTTTTGATTGTCCATGCGCCCCTCCCATATTGAAACCATTCTCGACCGCGAGTTCGAAAGTGCCGCCGATGGCCACCATACGCCCGTCATGCTGTGGGGGCCGCCGGGCGTGGGCAAGTCGCAGATCGTGGCCAAGATTGCCCGTCAGCACGCCGTGCCGCTGATCGATATCCGCCTGTCGCAGATGGAGCCGACGGATTTGCGCGGCATCCCGTTTCGAAACGGCCAGCTGGTCGAGTGGTCGATCCCGTCGGTGCTGCCGGATGCCGGGCGCCATGGCCCGGCAGGGATTTTGTTTCTCGATGAAATCACCTCCGCGCCCCCCACCGTCTCGGCCGCCGCCTATCAGCTGATTCTCGACCGTCGGCTGGGCGAATACCAGGTCCCCGAAGGCTGGGTGATTTTTGCAGCCGGCAACCGCCAGGGAGATCGCGGCGTGACATATGCCATGCCCGCGCCGCTGGCCAACCGGTTCACCCATTATGAAGTCGAGGTGAATCTCGATGACTGGATCGTCTGGGCGCACAGCGAGGACATCGATCCCCGGGTGATTGCCTTTCTGCGCTTTCGCCCCGACCTGCTGTTCAGTTTTGATCCCGCCCATACGCCGATCGCCTTTCCCAGCCCGCGTTCCTGGGAATATGCTCACCGCGCCCTGCAAAAATTCGACAAAACCGAATTGCTGGCCGATTCATTGATGGCATGCGTGGGCCAGTCCGCCGGGCTGGAATTGAAAACCTTCGTCGACAACATGACGCAGATGCCGGATCTCGATGCCATTATCAATGGCGAGGCTGCCGCGGTGCCCGAAGGCATCGACCTGCAATACGGCGTGGCTGCCGCCCTGGTTCGCAAAGCGTTGCAGGCCGCCGGTAGCGGCAAGGCGACGGCGGTGTATGGCAACATCCTCAAATATGCGCAGTGTTTTCAGCAGCGCGAAATGGGCGTGATGCTGGTCTCCGACCTGCATCGCGCAGTCGGGCGGCCGCTGTTTGCCGTGCCGGCATTTGCCGAATGGGCCAACAGCATCACCGACCTGGTTCTGTACGAGCATTGAAGCCATGGCCGACCAGCCTGACGCAAACCTGCAGCCGATCCTGACCAAGCTCGCCGCGGCACGCACCCGGCTCATCATGGAACGGCCGTTTCTGGGCTCGCTGGTGATGCATTTGCCGCTGAAAGTGGGCGGCGCGTGGTGCACCACCACGGGCACCGACGCAAAAGCCTTCTATTTCAATCCCGGATTTGTCGACAACCTCTCGCTGGCGCAGACGCAGTTCATTCTCGCGCACGAGGCGATGCACTGCGCGATGGGCCATCCCCAGCGCCGCAACCATCGGGTCAAGCGGCGCTGGGATGTCGCCTGCGACCACGCCGTCAACCTGATGCTGATCGAGGAAGGCCTCAAGCCGCCCTTGCACGGCATCCTCGCCGACCAGAATTTCATGACCATGTCGGCAGAGGAAATCTATCCGCTGATTCCCGAGGACACGCCGGAGGAATCCTTCGACCAGCACCTGTTCGACAGCGACAACGAGCAGGGCGGCAGCCCCGACGAGAACGAGCGGCAGGACGAGTCCGAGGGCAGCGAATCGGGCGGCCAGGGCAAGGAAGGCCAGAGCGAAGCTGAACAGCAGCAGGGCAGCGGCAGCCAGGCCTCGCAAAAACCCGGCGAGTTGTCGCAGTCGGAGCGCGAAGAACTGTCAGAGCAGTGGAAGAACCGTCTGGCTGCAGCCGCGCAGGCCGCGCGGGAGGCGGGCAAGCTGTCGCAGTCGATGATGCGCTGGGTTGATGGCCTGCTGGCGCCGAGCTTGCCGTGGCGTGCGTTGCTGGCGCGCTTTTTCGCCGTCAACCAGCGCGACGATTATTCGTGGCGCCGGCCGTCGCGGCGTGAAGGCGATGCCTTGCTGCCGCGGCTGTCGAGCGAAGGACTCGACGTCATCGCCGCAATCGACACCAGCGGCTCGATCAGCGATGACGAACTGCGGCAGTTCGTTACCGAACTCGACGCGCTAAAAGGCCAGGTGCGCGCCCGGGTCACGCTGCTGGCCAGCGATAACCATGTGGCTGCCAATGCACCCTGGGAATACGAGCCGTGGGACACCATGGAACTGCCTGCGGACATCGAAGGCGGCGGCGGCACCGATTTTCGACCGGTATTCGACTGGGTCGAAAATGAAAATCGCAGCCCCAACATGCTGGTGTATTTCACCGACGCGGCAGGCGAGTTTCCGCGTCTGCCGCCGAATTATCCGGTGATCTGGCTGGTCAAGGGCAAAGGCGTGGTGCCCTGGGGCGAACGGGTGCAACTCAATTGAGCCGGCCAGAGTCGCGGGCTGCGGGCGAGATCGAACCCAATCGGGTGCGCAGTTTCTTGTTCGAACAACTCGATATTCGCGGCGCCTGGGTGCAGCTGGGCCCGGCCTGGCGCGAGATGACGGCGGGCCGCGGCTATGCCGACCCGGTACAGGCGCTGCTCGGTCAGCTGGCGGCGGTGACCACGCTGATTTCGGCCAATCTGAAGCAGGCCGGGCGACTGACCTTTCAGCTTCGGGGCGAGGGTGCGGTTTCGTTGCTGCTGATGGACTGCGACGCGCAGTTGCAGCTGCGTGGCATGGCGCGTGCCGATGACAATCCGGTCGCGGGCACGCTGCCCGCTCTGCTCGGGGCAGGGTCGTTGACACTCACGCTCGATCAGGCCGGCATGCGTCAGCCCTACCAAAGCCATGTGCCGTTGCAGGGCGAATCGCTGGCCGACGCGTTTGAACATTACCTCGTGCAGTCCGAACAGGCGCCGACGCGGTTATGGCTGGCAGCCGACAACGAGACCGCAGCGGGATTGCTGCTGCAGGCCTTGCCGGGCGCGATGCTGCGCGACGCCGATGGCTGGAACCGGGTGCAGGTGCTGGCCGATACCGTGCGCGCCGAGGAATTGCTCGCGCTGGGCTCCATCAAGCTGATCGAGCGTCTGTTTTCGGAGGAGGATGTGCGGGTGTACGACCCCCGCCCGGTCCATTATCACTGCCCTTACGATCCCGAGAAAATTCATGCCATGCTGCGCAGTATCGGCCAGACCGAATGCGACGCCATTATCGCCGAGCAGGGTGAAATCCGGGTGCATGACGACATCTGCAACCATGAATATGTGCTGGATGCGGCTGCAGTGGCTGCACTTTTCACAACGGACTGAAAGGACGCATGATGAAAACAGCTTGGGTACTGGCCGGGGTATTGCTGCTGGCAGGCAATGCGTGGGCGGCGGATGGCCGCTACGAGGCACTCCCGCTGGCGGGCGCCGAGGGTGCCAAGGCCGGTTCGCGCGCCTTCATCCTGGATACGCAGGATGGCCATGTCTGGATATGGAGCGAAAACGAGCTCATGACCACAGCTGACGGCCAGCGTCGCTATGGGTCGGGCTTTATCTACCAGGGAAAATTGCGCCCCGGCAGCCGTCCCGGTGAAATGATCGAGCAGCAGGGCAGGTGAGTTAGCCGCCGCGTTTTCGAGTCCGGCAGTGCGAGCCGGGTCATCGGGGGGGAGCCAACGATTCAAGGCGGCGGCAGGAAATGCCGATAGGTGCTGATACCGGTCAAACAGACCGACCCGCCAGGCTTCCGATAAAACATGCAGACTGCCACCCCGCCATCGCCCTCATCACGCCCCGCCCCCCAAAAAATCCGGCTGGGTGATTTGCTTGTCGAGCAGAAAGTAATTTCCGGTGCGGAACTGGAAATCGCGCTGGCCACCCAGAAAAAAAAGCGGGCGCCGCCTCGGTCGGGCCATTGTGGAAAGCGGGATGGCCGGCGAGAACGACATCGCGCAGGCATTGGCGCGTCAACTGGCAATTCCGTTTGTCGATCTCCGTAAATTCAGCCCCGATGCCAGCCTGCTGCAGCAGCTGCCGGAAACCCAGGCGTGCCGCTTCCGCGCCATTCCGCTGGCGCGGCGGGATGGCGATATTTTTGTCGGCATGGCCGACCCGCCCGATTTGTCGGCTTATGACGAGATTTCCCGGCTTTTCCCGGATGGCATCCAGCTTGCCGTGGTGTCCGAAGGTGACCTGCTGGCCGCGATTGATCGGGTCTACCGCCGCACCGACGATATCTATGGCCTGACCGAAGAGCTTGCGCGCGACATGGGCGAAGCGGAGGCCAGCATCATTGGCCTCGAAGCGCTGAGCGAGGGACAGGCCGATGCGCCGGTGGTGCGCTTGCGTTGCTGAAAACGGGCTACGCCTATCAGCCGGATGGCGCAATGGCCATCGCAACGGGGCGGCTGCTTGCGGATCAGGGTCAGCGCGCTGAAGCGCTGGACTGGCTGCAACGCGGACAAGACAGTCTGCGGCCCTCTGATCTTGCATTGATGGGTGCGCTGCTGTCCAAGGCAGCGCGTTACGAGGAAGCCGTCAGCGCCTATCAACAGGCGCTGCGTGCCGAGCCCCATCAGGGGGGGTGGTTGCTTGGGCAAGGACTGGCGCTGGAATCCCTGGGTTTGCGGCAGGAGGCGCAGACTGCATTCCGTAACGCATTGGAGCGCGGCGCATTCAAACCCGAGGTGGTAAACGCGGCTGGCCCTTAGCGTGCTTGTTTGGATTACACTGAAAGTGTTGTTGGCGTACAACGCAACGCCTTCGCGATAGAAGAAATTCTTGGGATGGTGGTTTTCTTTTGCCGATTTGTTAAAATTCCGCGCGTCGGCTGGATGCAAGTCCCGGACCGATTTCTGGTGTGGGTTTTTAATATACGTAAGTAAAGGGAAATCAAATGAAATATTCCGTCCTCCTGGCTGCACTTCTGGCTGTTTCGATGACTGCTTGTAGCAAAAAAGAAGAAACCACGACTATTGTTCCGGCTGAAGCGCCTGCAATGGAAGCACCGGCTCCGATGGAAGCCGCTCCGATGGAACCGGCCCCCATGGAACCGGCTCCCATGGAAGCTCCCGCGACTGACGCACCTGTGACCCCTGCCCAGTAATTTCAGGCAGAGGAATGAAAACCGGCCTGCGGGCCGGTTTTTTTTATGTCCGCGCGGGATGCGCAACGCCGCATCGCAACTTCGGCCGCTTGAGCGGCGCAGACAAAAATGACAATGCCGGTAGAGGCGATGGGACTGTAATCGGGCCAGACTCCCCCGGTCGCGACAGGATCAGGCCGGAGCCCTGGAATGGGCAGAAACCCCCAGTCGCGATTCCGGGTGCTGGCGATAAAACTGCTGCAATTGCCGGTAAATCGCGGGGTATTCAGCCATAAGCAGATGGGGGGTCTCGAAGAACACTTCGCTCAGCACGGCGAAAAATTCGGCGGGATCAGTGGTGGCGTAGGGATCGATTTCCGTATCTTCGCCTGCATCGACACGCGCACTCAGATCGGCATAGGCCATGTTGAAGTCGGCCGCCCAGCCGGCTGCATCCATGCCCCGATGCAGCGGCGGAAAGCCATTGGCTGCGCCATTGAGCATGTCGAGCTTGTGGGCAAATTCATGCAGCACGACATTGACGCCATCGGCATAGCCGCTCTCGATTACGCTGGTCATCGATAAAACCAGGGGTCCGCCATGCCAGGATTCGCCGGCAAGGATGTCGCGTGAGCGGTGGACCACGCCGGCCTGGTCCACTTCTTCACGTTGTCGAAAAAACGCTTCGGGGTAGAGAATGATCTCGTTCCAGCCGCGATAGCTGTTTTCATCAAGGTTCAGTGTTAACAGGCAGGCCTGGAGGGCGATCATAAGCGGGATCGCCTCGTCGATCTCTGCACCGCCTGCCGCCGAAAAGGTCTTGTCCTGAAGGAACAGGCTGGCTGACTCGCGCAGACGCCCCCGTTCGCCCGGGTCCAGCCCATACAGGATCGGCAGCCGGTTCACCGCGGCATCGAAAGCCGCGGCCGGAATGAGGTGGCGCTTGAGCATGCGCGCGCGTCGCCAGCGGCCGAACCAGCCCATGCCTAATCGTCGCTGTCGAGCATGCGCGCGGGGGCCGTATCGGCGGGGTCGAGCTCGACCCGTTCGATCTGCTGGAAGCGGCGGTTGATCTTGTCGCTGGAGATACGCACTTCGCTTACATCCTTGTTGGCCTGTTCGATGTGAGTGGCGAGTTTTTTCATGCGTTCGTCGAAGCGGGCGAAATCCTTGGCCAGCTTGGCCAGTTCGTCCTTGATGACATGCGCCATGCGTCGCGTTTCCGAATCGCGGATTACCGCGCGTGCCGTGTTCAACACGGCCATCAGCGTGGTCGGCGAGGTCAGCCACACCCGTTTTTTCTGCGCATGCTCGACCAGGTCGGGGTGGTAGGCGTGAATCTCCGCAAACACGGCTTCGGCCGGCAGAAACATCACTGCGCCATCCGAGGTTTCGCCCGAGACGATGTATTTGGCGGCAATGTCGTCGACGTGCTTTTTGACATCGCTCTTGAATTGCCGCCGTGCCGCGTCGCGTTCGGCCTGCAGTAACTGGTCGTCGAACATGCGGCTGTAGTTTTCCAGCGGAAACTTGGAGTCGACGCATACCGCGCCGGTCGGCTCGGGCAGGATCAGCACGCAGTCGACGCGCGTGCCGCTTTTCAGCGTGTGCTGGAAAGCATAGGCGTCGGGCGGCAGGCTGTTCCTCACCAGCGCTTCCAGTTGGACTTCGCCGAAGGCGCCGCGCGAGCGCTTGTCGCCCAATATCTCCTGCAGCGAGACGACGTTGGTGGCCAGGCTCTCGATTTTTTTTTGCGCCTCGTCGATCACCGCCAGTCGCGTCATCACCGAAGTGAAGGTGTCGTTGGTTTTCTTGAAACCTTCGTCGAGCCGTTCGGCGACCTTGCCGGAGATTTCGTTGAGACGACCGTCAACCGTTTGCGAGAGCTGCTGCACGCGCTCGTTGAAATGTGTGGTCATGCCTTTGAGCGTGTCCTGCAACAGGCTTTGCTCGGCACGTCCCTGTTCGATCAGCTTTTCAAGCATCACGGTCTGGAACTGGCCGAATTGTCCCGTCACGGTTTCGCGTGTTTCCGCCAGCCGTTCGGTCTGCGCAACCTGAAGCGTCGATAACTGGGTTTGCATACGGTCGGATTGTTGCGACAGACCGGTGTGCAGGTCGGTCAGCACAGCGCGGTGGCGGGCTTCCATGTCCTGCGTCAATTGGGCGGGCAACCCGCTTTGTTCCCGCCGCAGCGCATGGATGCGCAACAGCAGCAAAACCGTTACAAGGACGAGGGCGGCAAGGCCGACGAGAAGACTGATTTCGACAGGACGCATGGGGCTGATTTTACCCGGGACGGACGTAAAAAACCCGGCGCGAAGCCGGGTTTCCATTGAATACCGCGCAGGAATGAGATTCAGGCAGCGGCGCGCGAGGCTTTCTTCCGCTCGTGCTCCTGCAGATGACGCTTGCGGATACGAATCGATTTGGGCGTGAGCTCCACCAGTTCGTCGTCGTCGATGAATTCCACTGCGGATTCCAGCGTCAGCTTGATCGGCGTGGTCAGGCGCACGGCCTCGTCGGTACCCGATGAACGCACGTTGGTGAGCTGCTTGCCCTTGATCGGGTTGACCACGAGGTCGTTGTCGCGGCTGTGGATGCCGATGATCATGCCTTCATACAGTTTGTCGCCAGGCGAAACGAACATGCGGCCGCGGTCTTCCAGCTTCCACAGCGCGTAGGCCACGGCTTCGCCGTTGTCCTGCGAAATCAGCACGCCGTTGTGGCGACCGGGCAGGTCGGCTTTCACCGGGCCGTAGTCGTCGAACACGTGGCTCATCAGGCCGGTGCCGCGCGTCATGGTCATGAAGTCGGACTGGAAGCCGATCAGGCCGCGCGCCGGAATGTGGTATTCGAGGCGGGTACGGCCCTGGCCGTCGGATTCCATGTTGGTGAGTTCGCCACGGCGGCGACCGATTTCTTCCATCACCGCGCCCTGGGTGTCGTCTTCCAGATCGATGGTGAGGTTTTCATACGGCTCGCATTTTTCGCCGTTGATTTCCTTGTAGACCACGCGCGGTTTGCCCACGGCCATCTCGAAGCCTTCGCGGCGCATGTTTTCCAGCAGGATGGTGAGGTGGAGTTCGCCGCGACCGGAGACGCGAAACACGTCGGCGTCGCCGGTTTCGTCGACGCGCAGGGCGACGTTGACCAGCAGTTCTTTCTTCAGGCGCTCGCGGATCTGGCGGCTGGTGACGAACTTGCCTTCGGTGCCGGCCAGGGGCGAGGCGTTGACCATGAAGTCCATGTTCAACGTGGGCTCGTCGACAGGCAGCACGGGCAGGCCCATCGGGTTTTCCTTGTCGCAAATGGTGACGCCGATGCCGATGTCGTCCAGACCCGAAATGATGATGATGTCGCCGGCTTCGGCTTCTTCCACGGGCACGCGGTCCAGGCCCCTGAAACCGAGCACCTGGTTGATGCGGCCGCTGGCGACCTGGTCTTCGTGGTTCATCACCACCACCGACATGCCAGGCTTGATGCGGCCGTTCAGCACGCGACCGACACCCATGCGACCGGTGTAGGTGGAGTAATCGAGCGCGGCGATTTGCAGTTGCAGCGGGGCGTCGGGCGAGCCGGGCGGGGTGGGGACGTGGGCGATCACGGTGTCGAACAGCGTGGTCATGTTGTCGGCCGAGCCGCCTTCCGAGGGCGCGTCTTTCAGATCAAGACAGGCCCAGCCATTGAGGCCCGACGCGTAGATGATGGGGAAGTCGAGCTGCTCGTCGGTGGCGTGGAGTTTGTCGAACAGGTCGAAGGTCTGATCGACGACCCAGTTCGGACGTGCGCCGGGGCGGTCGACCTTGTTGATCACAACGATCGGCTTCAAGCCCAGCGCCAGCGCTTTCTTGGTCACGAAGCGCGTCTGCGGCATCGGGCCTTCGACCGCGTCAACCAGCAGCACCACGCCATCGACCATGCCGAGTACGCGCTCGACTTCGCCGCCGAAGTCGGCGTGGCCCGGCGTGTCGACGATGTTGATGTGGTATTCGCCGTACGTGATGGCGGTGTTTTTCGCCAGAATGGTGATGCCGCGTTCTTTTTCCAGATCGTTGGAGTCCATGACCCGCTCGTCAACCGCCTGGTTGTCGCGGAAGGTGCCGGACTGCTTGAGAAGCTGGTCGACCAGCGTGGTTTTGCCATGGTCGACGTGCGCGATGATGGCGATATTGCGTAGCTTGCGGGACATGGTGAGGGAGCCGGATTGCGGGAAACCAAGCATTATATCATGGTTGTTTGACAGGACCGTTCAAGTCCGGTTGGGCCAGCGGATGCGCGGCCAGCCGGCCGTCGATGCGTGCGATGATTTTCTGGTAGCGGGGGCTGCCGACCGGCCCGAAGCGGCGTTCAAATTCGTCCTGGGGCATGAATTCCGGCAGATTCCGGAAATCCGGCAACAGATCGGCATCGCTGCGTGCGGCTGATAATTGTTGCTGAATGCGTACGGCGGCGGCGCCGGTTGCATGCTCGCCCAGCTTGACGCCTGCGCGGTTGGCGGCAAGGTCGGTAAAACTGAACCCCGAGCCTTTGTTGGCATCTTCCTCCTCCTTGATGAGGCCGATGGCCGTTGCCAACCGGCTGCTGCTGTTGACCGTGAGCGCAGCGGAAATCATGAAATGTTCGGCGAAATCACGCCGTCCATGCAACGAGAGCAGCACCCGGGGTGCCCGGCGAATGGATGTGCTGTCGCCTTCGAGCAAACGGGTCAGGCTGATGCCGGAAAGGTAGGCGGCGACGGCGGTGAGCGCGGCGCGGTTTTCTTCCGGCGCATGACTGCCCAGGGCATTGGCATGGGAAAACAGCGGTGCGATCACCCGCACCAGCGGCACCGTGATGCCTGCGGGATAACGTTTGACGATGGCATCAAGTTGCGCGGAATAGGCGAGCATGCGCATCTGGTCCTCGCGCGCGATCAGCAGTTCAGCGCTTTTGCGCTCGAGGCCGGTCAGCAGTGCGGGGTCCCAGCGGTAATCCAGCGTAGCCCGGTTTTCGGAAAAATTGACTTGCAGGAATGCATCTGCGAGTTCGGCATAAGTTTTATCCTGCCGCAGCCAGCGATGTGCGAGCCGGGCGGCCCAGTTGGCCACGATCCCCGGCAGGGGCAGGTTGCCCAGCCGCAGGCTGCGAATCAGGATGCCGCCCGGCACGTCCGCCACCTCGGCGGTGATATTGAGGTAACGACCAAAGGGGTTGGCTGGAACGGTTAGCGTGGCGCTGAGCGTTGCCAGATCCGGGGTGAGTTCGGCGGCAATACCGCTGACCCGGCGTAACTCGACCGCATAATTAAGCAGGCGGTTGAGTTCGGTTTCATCGAGCTGAATGCTGTAGACCACATCCGGCGTCTGATTGCGCGGGTCGTGCTTTTGAAACAATGACTTGACCCAGGCAAGCTCGGTACGGTGAAATGCAGCGGGCGGTTCGATTGCCGGCTTGTCGTCGAGCATCATCCAGGGCAATGCGATGAACCCGGCAAACACGGCAAATATCCCACTCCAGACAAATAATCGCTTCATGTTTTTATTGCTGCTGGTTACGCATAAAGTCCGCTGTTTTGAAAAATGCGGCAGTCAGTTCCTGTTGCATCGAGGCTTCCACACCCGCATCCTGCATTGCACGCACCATGCAGCCCATCCATTGATCGCGCTCGGATTCGCCGATGGTGAAGGGCAAGTGACGGCGCCGCAAAAACGGGTGCCCGAAACGGTCTGTGTATTCCGGGGGGCCGCCTGTCCAGCCGCTCAAAAACCATGACAGCTTGTTGCGCGATTCGGTGAGGTCATCCGGATGCAGCTTGCGGATGCCATAGTAGTCCGGATCCTCGTCCATCAGGTCATAAAAGCGGTCGACTATCCTGCGGATGGTTTCGCCGCCACCCAGGCGTTCGTAATGTGTTTGCATGGTTTTGGTTTGAATGACTCAGGCTGTTACGGGCTTGACGGTTGCCGCTGCCAGTTTGGCGCGTTCCCGCGCATCATCAATGGTAGCAGCGGTGGCAAGCGCCACCCCCATCCGGCGGCGAACAAAGGCCTCGGGTTTGCCGAACAGCCGGATGTCGACTCCGGAGATGCGTAATGCGTCGTCAATGCCTTCATAGGCGATACCGCTTGCGTCCATGCCGCCGTAGATGACGGCCGACGCGCCGGGTTCGCGTAGCGACACGTCGACCGGCAAGCCGAGAATCGCGCGTGCGTGCAATTCGAATTCGTTCTGCCGTTGCGTGACCATCGTCACCATGCCGGTGTCGTGCGGACGCGGGCTGACTTCGGAAAACCACACGGCGTCGTCCTTGACGAACAGTTCCACGCCGAACAGGCCGCGTCCGCCGAGGTTGCTGGTGACGGCGGCGGCAATCTCCTGGGCACGCACCAGCGCCGCGGCGGACATGGGTTGCGGCTGCCACGATTCGACGTAATCGCCTTTTACCTGCAGATGGCCGACAGGCGCGCAAAAATGCGTGTCCATCTGGCCTGATTGGCCGAGTGCGCGCACCGTCAGCAGCGTGATCTCGTAATCGAAGTCGATCATGCCCTCGACGATGACCCGGCCTTTGTCGACCCGGCCGCCGCTGGCGGCATATTCCCATGCAATACTCAGTTGGCTGGCGTCGTCCACGCGGGATTGTCCCTTGCCGGATGACGACATCACCGGTTTGACGATCACCGGATAACCGAGCTTTTCGGCGGCGGCGGTCATTTCATCGAGGCTGTCGGCAAATACATAGGGCGAGGTCGGCAGGCCCAGCGTTTCGGCGGCCAGGCGGCGGATGCCCTCGCGGTTCATGGTGAGGTGGGTGGCGCGTGCAGTGGGGATGACGGTGGCCAGTCCAGCGGCTTCGATTTCCTGCAGCGTTTCGGTGGCGATAGCCTCGATTTCCGGCACCACCCAATGCGGCTTTTCGGCTTCGATCAATGCCCGCAGCGCGCACCCGTCGCTCATGTCGATCACATGCGCGCGGTGCGCGACTTGATGCGCGGGTGCATTCGCATAGCGGTCTACGGCGATGACTTCGATCCCCAGGCGTTGCAGCGCAATGGCGACTTCCTTGCCGAGTTCGCCCGCACCCAGGAGCATGACGCGGACGGCTGAAGGCGAGAGCGGTGTACCGAGGCGCATGCCGATATTCCTGATCAAAAAACAAAATTCTAACGTGCTTCGGCGCTGTTTTCCGGACGGAAGGGTTTGTGGCAGCGGCGTGCGCCGCATCGGAAGGACGGATGCTCAGCGTTGAGGCAGGCCCTGCGCGGGGTGGCCCGGCATGCTTCGTCACGCAGGGTTGCGCGATGATTCAGGCCGCGGGGGGATTCAGTCGTGTCCAGTCGAAATGCGGGCCGGGGTCGGTTTTTCGGCCCGCCGCGATATCGCTGTGCCCCACCACCGCCCTGATCGGGTAAGCCTGTTTCAATTGTCGGACCAACGGTATCAGCGTCGCATATTGCTTATCGGTAAAAGGCACTGCATCGGTGCCTTCGAGTTCGATGCCGATGGAGAAGTCATTGCAGCGTTCGCAGCCTTGCCAGCTTGATATGCCGGCATGCCAGGCGCGCAGGCTGCACGGTACGAATTGAATCAGCGTGCCGTCGCGGCGGATAAAAAAATGCGCGGACACCTTGATGCCGCGCATGGCTTGGTAATACGGATGCGCATCCCAGTCGAGCCGGTTGGTGAAAAGGGCGATGACGGCATCACCATCGAATATCCCGGGCGGCAGCGAAATATTGTGGATGACAACAAGTTCGATGGCCTGCCCTAGCGGCCGCGCGTCGCAATTGGGCGAGGGCAGATGATATGCCGTGGCCAGCCAGCCGGCAGGATCCAACACGGGTAAGGCAGAGGGCGACATGACCGCAGCTTACTCGAGCCCGGCTACGTCTGGAAAGGGTCTGGCTGCGTCATCTCGTTACGGACGGCTTCTTGCAAGGTAGACTGCGGACTTTTCCCGACGCACAGGTGGGCCATGACTGGGCTTGAAGCGCAGCAATTACTACAACAGGCGGAGTGCATCGCGTCAGAGGAAACGGTGCAGGCCGTACTTGTGCGGTTGGCTGGTGAGATCGAGCAGACCCTCGGCGATACGTTTCCGCTGGTGTTGCCGGTGATGGGGGGGGCGGTGGTGTTTGCCGGCCAGTTATTGCCGAAATTGCGCTTTCCGCTGGAATTCGATTATTTGCATGTCACCCGTTATCGCGGCAATACCACCGGCGGCGAAATGGAATGGCGCGTGCTGCCGGGACAAAATGTGGTGGGCCGCAACGTGCTGGTACTGGATGACATTCTGGACGAAGGCGAAACCCTGGCCGCCATACGCGACAAGCTGCTGAGCATGGGCGCGGCGCGTGTCTGGTCGGCGGTGCTGACCGACAAGGATAATGGACTGGACAAGCCTGTTCGGGCTGATTTTGTGGGGCTGAGCGTGCCCAACCGTTATGTGTTCGGCTGCGGCATGGATGCATACGGCTTGTGGCGTAACCTGCCTGCTATTTACGCATTAAAGGATCAATAACATGCTTGGCATTATCGGCGGCACGGGACTCACCCAACTTGCCAATCTGGAAATCACCCATCGCAAGGTGGCGCGGACACCCTATGGAGAAGCATCCGGCGCCTTGACCTTCGGCCACATTTGCGACCAGGAGGTGATATTCCTGGCCCGTCACGGCTATGGCCACACCATTTCACCGCACGAGGTGAACTACCGCGCCAACCTGTGGGCGCTCAAGGATCATGGCGTGGATCGCGTGGTATCGGTGGCCACCGTGGGCGGCATTCACCCCGAGATGATCCCGGGCACGCTGGTGATACCGGACCAGATCATCGATTACACCCATGGCCGGGCATCGACCTATTTTGTGGAAACCGACAAGCAGGTGGTCCACATCGACTTCACTTTTCCCTACTGCGATGCGATGCGCGCAGCCCTGTTGCAGGCGGCCGCCAGCGCGGGCATCAGCCTGCGCGACGGCGGCGTGTATGGGGCGGTGCAGGGGCCACGCCTGGAAACGGCGGCGGAGATCAACCGGATGGAGCGCGACGGCGTCGATATGGTCGGCATGACGGGCATGCCCGAAGCCTATCTGGCACGGGAACTCGAGCTTTGTTATGCGACAGTAGGTGCCGTGATTAATTATGCTGCCGGCCGCGGCCTGTCGGCCAACGGAATCCAGATGGGGGAGATCCAGCCCCTGGTGGGTGAAGTCATGTCCCAGGTCCGGCATCTGCTCGAACAACTGGTCACCAACGATTCCGCCGGGCTGTGCACGTTTTAATCGCGCCATGAAGCTCAGTCGGATATTGCAGTCGCAGGGATTCGGCACCCGCAAATCCGCTGCGGCCCGCGTGCAGGCGGGCGAAATCGGCGTCAACGGACAGGTGTGTGACGATCCCGATGCCGAAATCGATACTGCAGCGCTGGTGCTATCGATTGACGGGGAAACCTGGGCCTATCGTGAAAAAGCCTATGTGCTGGTGCACAAGCCGGCTGGCTATGAATGCTCGCACCATCCCAGCCACCACAAAAGCGTGTTCTCGCTGTTGCCGCCGCCGCTCCTGCAGCGCGGCGTACAATGCGTGGGACGGCTTGATCAGGATACCACCGGCATGTTGCTGTTTTCGGACGATGGCCAGTTTATCCACCGCATGATCTCGCCCAAAAAAGGCGTGGCCAAGGTGTACCGCGCCCGGTGTGCGGACCCCGTCAGCGATACCATGCTGGAAGCGCTGCGTCAGGGGGTGTTGCTCAATGATGAAACGGCGCCGGTGGCCGCATTGGCCTGCGAGCCCATCGACGCGCACGCGCTGCGACTGTTTCTGGGCGAAGGCAAATACCATCAGGTGAAACGCATGATTGCAGCGACAGGCAACCGCGTCGTGAGCCTGCATCGCGAGGCGATAGGCGGCTACGCCTTGCCCGCGAGCCTGGCGCCGGGCGCATGGCGCTGGCTGGGTAACGACGAGGTGAAACAGATGGAACAACCATGGCGATCCGTGATGTCCTGAAGATGGGCGATCCCCGGTTGCTGGCGCCCGCGCGACCGGTCGAGGATTTTTCGGCGCCCGAACTGGCCCGCCTGATAGCCGACATGCATGACACCATGCGTGCGCTCAATGGCGCGGGACTGGCCGCGCCGCAAATCGGCGTCGGACTGCAGGTCGTGCTGTTTGAAGTCAAATCGGGCCCGGAATCCGCCCATCCCCGTTACCCCAATGCCGAGGCCGTGCCGCTTACGGTGCTGATCAATCCGGTATTGACGCCCTTGTCTGTTCAGATGGAGGACGGTTGGGAAGGCTGCCTGTCGATTCCCGGCATGCGCGGTCGGGTACCGCGCCATACCAGGCTGCGGTATCAGGGATGGGATGCGCAGGGACAGCCGGTCGATCGCAGCGTCCAGGGGTTTCACGCGCGCGTGGTGCAGCATGAAGTCGACCACCTGAATGGCATTCTTTATCCCATGCGGATTCGGGACCTGCGGGATTTCGGCTACAGCGACGTTCTGTTTCCCGGGCAGCGCCTGCAGGACGATTAATCCCCTGTATTTCAGGGGTTGGCGGCTTGCCTAAAGTTGTCTGCCGTCCTTGCCGCTAACTTGTTGCGTAGCTGTGGGCGAGGTGCCCCGGCACAGGCAGCAAGGATAACGATGAATCCAGAACAACAAATCCAGCAGGCCCAACGCCGTATTCGCCCTGCCCGCATAATGATCGACGAAGTGGCCAAGCTAACCGATATTGCCGCCCGGCTGATGGCCGTGCAGCGCGACTGGAGTGCGCCTGGGCGAGAAAGCCTGCTGACCGCGGCACTCGCCGACAGCCGCCTGATATGGCATGGTATTCAAACTGCCCTGGCCGACAGCGCACTTTCATTGCCGCTGGAAGTACAACAAAACCTTTTGATCCTGTCAGTGTATGCCGACAGTAAGATTTGTGCCTGCGAGGCAGCGCCTACTGCGGAGCGACTCGGCAGTCTCGTCGCATTGACCCGTACCCTGGCCGGCAGTCTCAGGGAATGGCAGGTGGCCGCATGAGTCCGCCCCCGGAACGCGCCGTGGTCCGGGCCGGTGCAAAGCCAGGTCTGAGCCTGGCCGATGGGGTAGGGGTCAGCACGCCGGCGCGGCCAGGCCGCGTGCGCAATCGCAATAAGGCCGAGGTGAAGGAAAAGAGCAAGCAACCGGCCGACGAATCGCGGAAGAAAACCCCGTCCACGCGCAAGGCCCCCGCCCGCGGACGTTACGTGGATGAATACGCCCGGTCCGCATGGTGATTCACTGCAGCGTGTCCCGCATTGCGCTTACCAGAGACTCAACCCCGGCCGGCGTGTTCAGCGCCTCCCCGAGTACCTGAAAGCTGTCCTCGGCGCGTTCTCCAAGGGTATCGATTTTGGCTGCATAAACGCTGACGTTATGCCGCATCAGGACCTTCGCCACTTCAAACAGCAGCCCGCCCCGATCTGCACAGGTGATCGATAGCCGATGGCCATGGCCGGGCGCATCGGCTTCCAGCCGGATGGTAGTGGGGTAAGGGTGATGGCGCTGGTGACGCGACAGACGCCCGCGCGGCGCGGGTTGCATGGGGCGCGCAGGATCGAGATCGCGGCTCAGTTCGTATTCCACAAAATTCAGAAAATCGCGGTAATGGATGCCGCGGGTGGCCAAATCCATCACCTGGAAGCTGTCGAGCGCATAGCCATGCCGGGTGGTGTGAATCTTGGCTTCAAGAATGGTGTACTGGATGCGGGCAAAAAAACCGCAGATACGCGCGAACAGGTCGGCTCGATTGGGCGTGTAGACCAGCACCTGGATGCCTTCGCCGGCGGGCGAGAGGCGTGCCCGGACGACGGCATCCGGGGTATCGGTCCGTTGCCACAGCATGCGTGCCTGCCAGGCAATATCGGCCGCCTCGAAACGGGCGAAATAACGGGCGTCGAGATGCTGCCACAAGCCATCCGCTGCACTGTTGGGCAAACCATACAGCGCAAGGTTGATCCGGGCCTCATGCTGCCGGGCGGAAAGATCGGGCACACCGCCCTCGCCACTTCCGAGCTGCGCGCGCGTAGCCTGGTACAGGTCTTCCAGCAGCTTGCCTTTCCAGGCATTCCAGACGTGCGGACTGGTGCCGCGGATATCGGCCACAGTCAGCAGGTATAAAGCAGCGAGGCGGCGCAGGGTGCCGATCTTGGTGGCAAATGCCGCGATGACGTCTGGGTCGCTGATATCCTCTTTTTGCGAGGTGCGCGACATGACCAGATGCATATTGACCAGCCAGGCCACAAGCTGACTGTCGGACTCGCCAAGTCCGTGCTGGGTGCAAAACCGCAGGGCGTCAGCGGTGCCCAGTTCCGAGTGATCGCCGCCGCGCCCCTTGGCGATATCGTGGAACAGCGCGGCCAGATAAAGCAGTTCGGGCTTGTCGAATGCAAGCATGAGCTCGCTGGCGAGCGGCAATTCGTGGGCATGGTCCGGCACGGTCAGACGCCTTACGTTGCGCAGCACGGTGAGAATGTGCTCGTCCACGGTGTAGACGTGGAACAGGTCGTGCTGCATCTGCCCCACGATGCGGCCAAACGCCGGGATATAGCATCCCAGCAGGCCGTACCGATGCATGGTTCGCAGGGCCCGGGTGACGCCCCGCGGCTGACTCAGCAGCGACATGAACAATGCACGGTGCGCGGGGTTGGCACGGAATGCCGCGTTGATATGAATGCGCCCGCGCCATAGGGCACGCAGCGTGGAGGGTTCGAATCCCGCCAGAGCGGGACGCTGGGCATAGAGTATGAAAATACGCAGCAGGGCATCCGGTTTCCGGGTAAACAGGTCGGGCGTACGCGCTTCGAGCAGGTTGGCGCGGACCTGAAAGTCCGCATCAATCGGCTTGGGAGGCGCGGCAACCGGAAACAGGCGCACGCGAAGCGACTGCAACAGAATGTCATTGGCGCGCTGAATCAGTTTGGCGGCACGGTAGTAACCCTGCATCAGATGCTCGCCCGCCCGTTTGTGGGCGGTGGCGGTGAGCCCGAGCTGCGCGGCCAGCTCGGTTTGATAATCGAAAGCGAGGCGGTCCTCGCGGCGCTTGGCCAGCAGATGCAGATGGATGCGCAGCCCGGAGAGAGACCGTTCGACGTGCGCAATGCGCCGCGCTTCCTGGCGGGTGAGCAGATTGGCTTTGGCCAGCCCGTTCCAGCCGCCGGGGATGCCGCAGGCCTGCGCCATCCAGTGTATGGTGTGCAGGTCGCGCAGCCCGCCCGGGCTGTCTTTGAGGTTGGGTTCGAGTTTATAGGCGCTGTCGTCGAAACGGGCATGGCGCGCCTGCTGTTCAGCCCATTTGCCATCAAAAAAATGCTGGGCGTTGAAGCGGGCATGAAAACGGTGTTTGAAGTCATCAAACAGGCGCGGGTCGCCCCACATGAAGCGCGCCTCCAGCTGATTGGTTTCCACGGTGATATCTGCGTCGGCCTCGGCAATGCAGGCCTCGATGGTTCGCACGCTATGTCCGATTTCCAGCCCCACATCCCAGCAGGCCTGGACCCAGCTTTCGACCGCCGCCTGTTGCGCGGGCGCCGGTTCATGGGGCAGAAGCAGCAACAGATCCACATCCGAGCCCGGGAACAGGGTGCCCCGCCCATAGCCACCGACCGCAGCCAGACAGAAATCCGCCGGCAGCCCGACGCCTTGGGTAAGCTCGGCGAGCACCCCGTCGACCAGGGCTGTGTGGCGGGTCAGGTAGGGTAAAACTTCGGGCTTGGCAAGATAAGCCGCGGCCAGGGCCGCCCGCCCCGATTTGAGCTGGTCGCGAAGATCGGCGAACAGGGTCTCGCTCACGCGGCCGACAGGATGCGGTCGGGAATGGCGGGCGTGCCCGCGGAAACCGTTAACACCTCATAGCCGTCGGCGGTGACCAGCACGGTGTGCTCCCATTGCGCCGACAGGCTGCGATCCTTGGTGGTTATGGTCCAGCCGTCCGGCATCTGGCGGATATCGCGGCGTCCGGCATTGATCATCGGTTCAATAGTGAAAATCATGCCGGCTTCGAGCGTGAGGCCGGTGCCGGCCTTGCCGTAATGCAATACCTGGGGGTCTTCGTGGAAGTTGAGTCCGATCCCGTGACCGCAAAATTCGCGCACCACGCTGTAGCCGCTGTTTTCGGCAAACTGCTGGATGGCATGGCCGACATCCCCGAGCCGTGCCCCCGGTTTGACGCGCGAAATGCCGATCCACATGGCTTCATAGGTGATCTGAATCAGACGCCGGGCCTGGACCGTCACCTCGCCTACCGCAAACATGCGGCTGGTGTCGCCATGCCAGCCATTTTTAATCACGGTGATGTCAAGATTCACGATATCGCCGTTTTTAAGCAGTTTGTCGCCCGGCACGCCATGGCATACCTGGTTGTTGACCGAAGTGCAGATCGATTTGGGGTAGGGGGCGTGCCCAGGGGGGGCGTAGTTAAGCGGCGCCGGAATCGTGCCCTGGATGTTGACCATGTAATCGTGGCATAACTTGTCGAGCTCGCCCGTGGTGACGCCGGGTTTGACGAAGGGGGTAATGTAGTCGAGCACTTCCGAGCCCAGCCGGCCGGCTTCGCGCATGCCCTCGATTTCCGCGCCGGTTTTGATGGTAACTGTCATGTCGCGTCGGGATAGCCAAATACGCATTCTATCGCGCCCGGGCCGAAGCAGAAAAACCATGATATCGACATGGAAACGGCGGCCCGGATGGTCAAGCCACCTCGCCTGGCGTAGAGGACAGGGGATAGGGGGCGCTATCCCCTGTCGGTGCTGGCTCCTTGAAAAGAAAGCCTTCTCGCATTAGAATCACTGGCTGTCCGGAATCGTTCGGATAAATACGCACACCTGTCATTAAAGGGTGGTTGCACGTTCAGGCAAGCAACGTGCGGCTGCTGACGGGTGGAGGCTCAACCCTTTAGGAGTTAATCATGTCTGTCACAATGCGCCAAATGCTGGAAGCCGGTGTTCACTTCGGTCACCAAACCCGTTTCTGGAACCCCAAGATGGCGCCGTTCATCTTCGGTCATCGCAGCAAGATTCATATCGTCAACCTGGAAAAATCGCTGCCGATGTTCCAGGAGGCGCAAAAATTCGTCCGTCAGCTTTCCTCCAACAAAGGCAGCGTGCTGTTCGTCGGCACCAAGCGCGCCGCCCGTGACATCGTGCGCGAAGAAGCGCAGCGCGCCGGCATGCCTTACGTCGACAACCGCTGGCTGGGCGGCATGCTGACCAACTTCAAGACGGTCAAGCAATCGATCAAGCGTCTGAACGACCTCGAAGCTTCGCTGGCCGAGCCGGGCCGGCTGTCGAAAAAAGAAACGCTGACCGTCCAGCGTGAAGTCGACAAGCTGGCCCGCAGCCTGGGCGGCATCCGCGAAATGGGCGGGCTGCCCGATGCGCTGTTCATTATCGATGTGGGCTACCAGAAAGGCGCTGTGGTCGAGGCCAAAAAACTGGGCATACCGGTGATTGGCGTGGTCGACACCAACAACAGCCCGGAAGGACTGGATTATGTGATTCCCGGCAACGACGACTCGGCACGTGCGATTCGTTTGTATGCACGCGGCATGGCCGATGCGGCACTCGAAGGCCGCGCCCAGGTGATCGGCGAAATCGTGGGTGGTGAAGAATTCATCGAGGTGGAAGAAGAAGAGGAAAGTGGCGTCGCCGCAGAATAATCCGGTGCCCACTGCAATATCGCCGGAATCCGTTTCGGCGTAACGATTTCGAGGAGGGGCATCAGCCCCTCTTTCCATATTGAAGCTGGTTGAAGCTGGCTGTTTTGACATTGAATTGAGGGAGTGCGAGATGGCAGAAATTACTGCGGGCATGGTCAAGGAACTGCGCGAAAAAACCGACGCGCCGATGATGGACTGTAAAAAAGCCCTGTCGGAAGCGGGCGGCGACATGCAGAAGGCGGAAGAAATCCTGCGCGTGCGCTTTGGCAATAAAGCCGCGAAAAGTGCGGGTCGGGTGGCTGCCGAAGGCGTGGTGGCAATCGCCATCAGCGCAGACGGTAAATCGGCTGCGATGGTTGAAGTCAATAGCGAAACCGATTTCGTGGCCAAGAACGACGATTTCCTGGCCCTCTCGAATGCCCTGGCTGAGATGGTGCTGACGCAGAACCCGGCCGACGTGGCAGCACTGTCCGCGCTGCCTTATAACGGCACCACGGTCGAGGCTTTCCGCACTGAGCTGGTGGGCAAGATTGGCGAAAACATGTCGGTGCGCCGGTTTGTGCGTCTCGACGGGCAGGGAAAATTTGCCAGCTACATCCACAGCGGCAAGATTGGCGTGCTGGTCGATGTGAGTGGTGACGAAGCCCTGGCGCGCGATATCGCCATGCATATTGCCGCATCCAAACCGAAATCGCTGGACGCTTCCGGCGTGTCGTCTGATCTGCTGGATACCGAACGTCGTGTCGCAATCGAGAAGGCCAAGGAGGCCGGCAAGCCCGAAGCCATGCTCGACAAGATCGCCGAAGGCACGGTGCAGAAATTCCTCAAGGAAGTCACGCTGTTATCGCAGCCTTTTGTCAAAGACGACAAGCAGTCGGTCGAGCAGGTGCTGAAATCGAAAAATTCCCAGTGCCACGGTTTTGAAATGTTTGTGGTGGGTGAGGGGATCGAGAAAAAAGTGACCGACTTCGCTGCGGAAGTGGCTGCGGCTGCCAAGGTTTAATCCGGCATGGTCCCTGTTCGACGCATATTGCTGAAGTTGTCCGGGGAAGCCCTGATGGGGCCGGAAGGCTTTGGCTATCATGGCGAAACCATGGCTGGCTTTGTCGCCCAGATCCGCGACGTGGCGGCGCTCGGGGTGCAGATCGGCATTGTAGTCGGCGGCGGCAATCTGTTTCGCGGCGCGACCGGCGCGCTGACCGGAATGAATCGCAGCAATGCCGATTCGATGGGCATGCTCGCCACGGTAATGAATGCGCTGGCATTGAAAGATGCCCTGCAGCATGCCGGAATCGATGCGCGGGTGCAGACCGCAGTGCATATCAGCCATGTGGGCGAAGCATTTGATCGTGATAGTGCGGTGCGGCATCTGGAGGCGGGCCGGGTGGTGATTTTTGGCGGCGGCACCGGCAATCCGTTTTTTACGACGGATACTGCGGCCGCATTGCGTGCGGCCGAGATTGACGCGGATTTATTGATCAAGGCGACCAAGGTTGACGGGGTATATTCCGCCGATCCCAACAAGGATGCGGGTGCGACACGCTACGAGGCGCTCGGGTTCGATGAGGCTATTTCCCGGAATCTTGGGGTGCTGGATACCGCCGCGTTTGCCTTGTGTCGTGAACAGAAACTGACCCTGGTCGTGTTCAATGTTTTCAAGACCGGCGCGTTGAAACGCGTGGTGATGGGCGAAAACGAGGGCACGCGTGTGTCCCTGAGTTGAGGAGCTGAAATGGCAGAAACCAGTATCACCGATATCAAACTGTCCGCCGAACAAAAAATGGGAAAATCGCTGGAGTCGCTGAAAGCCGATTTGGCTAAAGTGCGCACGGGACGCGCGCATACCGGCATTCTCGATCATGTCATGGTCGATTATTACGGCAGTCCAACCGCCATTCCGCAAGTGGCGAACGTGTCGCTGGTCGACAGCCGCACCATTGGTGTGCAGCCGTGGGAAAAGAGCATGGCTGCCAAGATCGAGAAAGCCATTCGCGATTCCGACCTGGGCCTGAATCCTTCCACCTATGGCGATATGATCCGGGTACCGACGCCTTCGCTGACCGAAGAGCGCCGCCGCGACCTGATCAAGGTGGTGCGCAATGAAGCCGAAGGTGCACGCGTGGCCATCCGCAATATCCGCCGCGATGCCAATGGCACGGTTAAGGAGATGGTCAAGGACAAGACCGCTACCGAGGATGAGGAGCGCCGCACCCAGGATGAGGTGCAAAAGCTCACCGACAGATTCATCGGCGAAATCGACAGGTTGCTGGCCGATAAAGAGAAAGACCTGCTCGCGGTCTGAGCATCTCTAGACGAGACTATTCGGCGTGTCTGTCCGCACGAAACAAACCCTTTCGGCAAGCACTGATGTACCACGTCATATTGCCGTCATCATGGATGGTAACGGCCGCTGGGCGAAACGACGGCTGTTGCCGCGCGTAGCGGGGCATCGCAAAGGCGTGGATGCATTGCGGGGGGTGATTCGCGGGTGTGCCGAGCGCGGTGTTTCCCATCTCACGGTATTTGCCTTCAGTTCGGAAAACTGGCGGCGCCCGCAAGAGGAGGTCACGCTGTTGATGGAACTGTTCATGCGTGCGCTGGAAAGCGAGGTCGCCCGATTGCACGAAAACGATATCCGCTTTCGCGTGATCGGCGACTTGTCGGGCTTTTCCGAACGTATCCAGTCCCTGATTCGCGACGCTGAAACGCTCACGCGTCATAACGGCCGCCTGACTTTTACCGTTGCCGCCAATTACGGGGGGCGCTGGGACATCGTGCAGGCCGTAAAGCGCCTGATGGCATCAGGCGTGGCCGCAGAAGCGGTCGATGAAGGCCTGTTGGCGCAGCAACTCAGTAGTGTCGATACGCCGGAGCCCGACCTTTTCATCCGCACCGGAGGCGAGCAGCGCATCAGCAATTTTCTGCTATGGCAGCTGGCCTACACCGAGCTGTATTTCACCGACGCCTTGTGGCCGGATTTTGACGCCCATGCACTCGATGCGGCCATCGCCTCCTATCGCACGCGTGAGCGCCGATTTGGCCGAACCAGCGATCAGGTTCGCGAAGCATTGTGACAATTTTCCCGGACCCACATCCATGACGCCGCTTTTCAGACGGGTTCTTACTGCCCTCATTTTGCTGGGTGGCTTCGTCGCGGCCGTGGTGTGGGCACCGGGGTGGCTGTGGGCCGCGTTGATGGCCGCGCTGGCGGGTCTGGCGGCTTACGAATGGGCACGGCTGAGTCATTTTCCGCCACTTACCGCCCGTATCTATGCGGCGCTGCTTGGGCTTGTGGCCTTGGGATTGCCCTATGCATTGGCAGAAAACTGGGCGTTGTTTCAGGCGGGACTTGTCATGCTGGCGATCGGGTTCTGGCTGCTGGTCGCCCCGCTCTGGCTCCTCGGAAAATGGCGCGCCCCCCAGGCAGGGATACGCGCCGCCGTGGGGGTCGTGCTGCTGCTGCCGACCTGGGCGGCCCTTCTTTATTTGCAGGCACGCGGTCCCACGGTATTGCTGGGGGTGATGGCGATCGTCTGGGTTGCCGATACCGCAGCCTATTTTGCCGGACGCCGTTTCGGGCGCCACAAGCTTGCCCCCATCATCAGCCCCGGAAAAACCTGGGAAGGGGTGGCTGGCGCGTGGCTCGCCGTTGCACTGTATGCCGGCGCGATAAGCCTGTGGGCGGAATTGCCTGGGTGGTCGCTGCTTCTGATGCTGTCCGGATTGCTTTATCTTTCGGTGCTGGGCGATTTGTTCGAGTCGTGGATCAAGCGTCTTTCCGGCATGAAAGACAGCGGAACGCTCCTGCCCGGCCATGGCGGCATCCTCGATCGTATCGACGCCCTGACTTCCACGTTGCCGGTTGCGATGGGCATGCTGCTATGGCTTGAGCGCGGCGTATGAACGCGGACGGGACGCCCCCCCGCGTGCTGACCGTACTGGGTGCGACCGGCACGATTGGCGTCAATACGCTGGACGTGGTTTCGCGCCACCCCGAACGGTTCGAGATTTTTGCCTTGACGGGCGCCACCCAGGTCGAGCGCATGCTGGCGCAGTGTCGCACGCACCGGCCCCGTATCGCAGTCATGAGCGAGCCCGTCGCCGCTGCAGCCTTGCGTGCGCGTATTATCGAGGAAAAGCTGCCGGTGACCGTACTCGAAGGCGCCGATGCCTTGACTGCGGTCGCCACAGACCCCGAGGTGGATACGGTGATGGCCGCCATTGTCGGTGCGGCGGGGCTGCCTGCCACCCTGGCAGCCGCACAGGCGGGCAAGCGGATTTTGCTTGCCAATAAAGAGACGCTGGTGGTGTCCGGCCAGTTGTTCATGGATGCGATTGCCGACAGCGGCGCCACCCTGTTGCCGATCGACTCCGAGCACAACGCGATTTTCCAGGCCTTGCCCCGCGATTTCAATGGCGATTTCCAGCAGGCGGGGGTGACGGCGTTGTGGCTGACGGCTTCCGGGGGACCATTCCGCACCCTGACGGCTGAAGCCATTGCAGCCGCCACCCCAGCACAGGCCGTGGCCCATCCCAATTGGGTCATGGGGAAAAAAATTTCGGTCGATTCGGCGAGCCTGATGAACAAGGGCCTCGAAGTGATCGAGGCACGCTGGCTGTTTAATGCACGTCCCGAGCAGATCAAAGTGGTGGTGCATCCGCAAAGCATCGTGCATTCGATGGTCGAATACGCTGACGGCTCGGTGATCGCCCAAATGGGGACGCCCGATATGCGGACGCCGATTGCCTATGCGCTGGGATTTCCCGAACGCATCGAGGCGGGTGTGTCGGCACTTGAATTGATGGGCCGGCAACTGACGTTCGAGGCACCCGATACCGTTCGCTTCCCCTGCCTGCAGCTCGCGTTTGACGCCCTGCGCACCGGTGGCAATGCGGCGGCGGTACTGAATGCCGCCAATGAAGTGGCGGTGGCACGTTTTCTTGATGGCGCGGTTTCATTCAACGCCATTGCTGCGAGCATAGCGCATACGCTCGATACGCTGGCCGATGGCGCGGCGCGCACATTGGAGGAACTGCTTGAGGCTGACCGGCAGGCGCGCGTGATCGCTGAGACTTATCTAGGACGCATCGACACATGAATGTTTTGCACACCATAGTATGGTTTCTGGTCGCGATTGGCATACTGGTCGTGTTCCACGAACTGGGCCACTATTTCGCTGCGCGCCTGGCCGGGGTCAAGGTATTGCGCTTTTCGGTCGGTTTCGGAAAACCGCTGATCAGCCGTCGCTTTGGGCGGGACCAGACGGAGTGGTCGTTGGCCGCCCTGCCTTTTGGCGGCTACGTCAAGATGCTGGATGAGCGCGAAGGTGATGTGTCCCCCGCCGAAGTGCATCGCAGTTTCAATCGCGCCACCGTGTGGCGTCGGATCGGCATTGTGGTGGCCGGCCCGCTGGCCAACTTCCTGCTCGCGATCGTGTTTTACTGGATTCTGTTCATGCAGGGGCTGCCTGCGCTCAAGCCCATGGTAGGGGAACCCCCTGCCGGAACTGCCGCCGCGAACGCGGGCCTGGTGGCGGGCGATGAAATCCGCCGCGTTAATGGCAAGGCCACCCTCTCGTTCCAGGATCTGCGCCTGAGTCTTCTGCGCGCGGGCGTGGCGGGTGAGCCCATGGTGCTGGAACTGGCCGATGGGCGTCGCGCCCGGCTGGATGCCGCGCCCATGCAAACCGAAAACCTGGAGCAGGATACGCTGCGCCCCCTGGGCATCGTGCGTTACGATCCGGAGATTGCGCCTGTCCTCGGCAAGCTCTTGCCCGATGGCGCCGCCGCCCGCACCGGGTTTCTGACAGGCGACCGCCTGGTTTCGGCGAATGGCCAGGGCATTGCAACCTGGCAGGGCTGGGTGCAGGTAGTACGCCAGCATCCGGCCAAGCCCCTGCAGATCGAATACGAGCGAAATGGACGCCTTGGGTCATTGACGTTGCTGCCTGACGCCGTAGACGAATCCGGCGAGCGGGTCGGCAAGATTGGCGCGGGTCCCCAGATTGACGAAGCGTTCCTTGCCACCTTGATGACCGAGGTACGCTATGGCCCTATCGAAGCGTTGGGGCAGGGCGCGATCAAAACCTGGGATATGAGCGTGTTCACCCTCGAAATGATGGGACGCATGGTGCTGGGGCAGGTGTCATGGAAAAACCTGTCGGGCCCGTTGACGATTGCCGATTATGCCGGGCAGAGTGCAACGCTGGGCTGGATCAGCTTTGTCAGCTTTCTGGCTTTGGTCAGCGTGAGTCTGGGGGTGCTGAATCTGTTGCCGGTTCCGCTACTGGATGGCGGGCACCTCATGTATTATGTGGCCGAAGTTTTCACAGGTCGGTCCGTGTCTGAGCGCACCATGGAAACAGGCAGCCGAATCGGTATGGCTTTGCTGCTGCTGCTGATGTCCTTTGCCCTCTTCAACGATTTGCAACGCCTGATAGGTGGATGAAAGAACCATGATTCTCAACCGTTTGACGCTTGCGTTAGCCACTGTTTTTATTACCCCGACGGCACTTGCCGAAGCGCCCTTCGTCGTCAAGGACATCCGCGTCGAAGGCATTCAGCGTACCGAGGCCGGCACGGTTTTCAGCTACCTGCCGGTAAAAGTCGGCGAGACGATGACCGATGAAAAAACCGCGGCGGCGATCAAGGCACTCTATGCCACCGGGTTTTTCAAGGATGTGCGCCTCGAAACCCGCGATGGGGTGGTGATCGTCACCGTTGAGGAACGCCCCTCCATCGCCAAAATCACGCTATCCGGGATCAAGGAGTTTTCCGAAGAAGACCTCAAGGCGGGCCTCAAGCAGACAGGGCTGGCAGAAGGTCGCGTGCTGGACCGGGCCCTGCTGGACAAGGCCGAACAGGAATTGCAACGCCAATATTTCAACCGCGGCAAGTATGCTGTCGAAATCAAGTCCACCCTGACCCCCCTCGAGCGCAACCGGGTTGCGGTGCAATTTGACGTGGTGGAGAACAGGAGCGCCAAAATCCAGCAAATCAATATCGTCGGAAACAAAGCCTTCAAAGAGAAGGAACTGCTGAAGCAGTTCACTTCGACCACGCCGGGATGGTGGACCTGGTACACCAAGAATGACCAGTATTCCAAGACCCGACTGAGCGGAGATATCGAAGCTCTGCGTTCCTATTACCTCAATCGCGGTTATCTTGAATTTGCGGTCGACTCGAACCAGGTCTCCATTTCTCCCGACAAGCAGGGTATCTACATCACCATCAACGTGACCGAAGGTCCGCAGTACAAGGTATCTGATGTCAAGCTGGCGGGGCAGATGCTGGTCCCGGAAGCTGAATTGAAAAAACTGGTCACTTTCAAGCCCGGCGAGGTGTTCGCGCGTGATCGGCTGACCGAGACCACGAAGAAAATCAGTGATCGCCTGGGCAATGACGGCTACGCCTTTGCCAATGTCAACGCGGTGCCTGAGCTGGACAGGGAAAAAGCAACGGTTGCGTTCACGCTGTTCATTGATCCGGGTCGCCGCGTCTATGTGAACCGCGTCAATGTGGCAGGCAATACCAAAACCCGCGACGAAGTGGTGCGCCGGGAAGTGCGGCAGATGGAGGGCGCGTATTACGATGCCGAGAAAATCAATCGTTCGCGTGAGCGCCTGAATCGCCTGGGCTACTTCAATGAAGTGAATATTGAAACGCCCAGCGTTTCGGGCACGACAGATCAGGTCGATGTGAATGTGAACGTGACCGAAAAACCCACGGGCAACATCATGCTGGGGGCCGGATTCTCGTCTTCCGAGGGCCTGGTTCTGTCGGGCTCGGTATCGCAGAATAATGTCTTTGGTACCGGCAATCGCGTATCGGCGCAAATCAATTCGGGCAGCGTCAACACGGTGTATGCCTTGTCGTTTACCAACCCCTACTACACGATTAACGGCGTCAGCCTGGGATACGACATCTACCGACGTGATGTCGACGCGACTTCGCTGGATAACGTGGGCGATTATAAAAGCTCGACCTACGGCGCCGGCGTACGTTTTGGCCTTCCGCTCAACGAGCGGGATTTCATGACCTTTGGTCTGACCTATGAGCAGACCTCCATCACCACGACACCGGAAAGCCCCATTCAGTATCAGAACTATGTCAACACCTTTGGCGAAGACAATGATACGTTGCGTCTCGATACCGCCTGGGCACGCGATACCCGCAACAGCTATCTGTTCCCGACCAAAGGATCCTTGCAGCGCATTGCCGCTGAAGTGGGCACTCCGGTGGGCAGCCTCCAGTATTACAAGCTGTCATACCAGAATCAGCAGTTCTTTCCCCTCAACAAGACGTTTACACTGATGCTGAATGGGGAAGTCGGGATAGGGGGCGGACTGTCCGGCAAGCCCTTGCCCTTCTTCAAGAACTTCTATGCCGGTGGCAACAGTTCGGTACGGGGCTTTAAAAATGGCACCCTCGGGCCGAAGGATATCAATGGCGACGCCCTTGGCGGCGATAAGCGCATTGTGGGCAATGCGGAACTCTTCTTCCCCGTGCCGGGACTGAAAGATGACCAATCGCTGCGCATGTCGGCGTTTGTCGACATGGGTGCTTCGTTTGGGCCCTACGACAATCAGGGGCAATACGAGAAATTTGCGGTTGGGGATTTGCGTTATTCCGCCGGCGTGGCCGTGTTGTGGGTTTCCCCGCTCGGTCCGCTCAAATTCAGCCTTGCCCAGCCGCTTGTCAGCAAGGATGGCGACAAGTCTGAAGTGTTCCAATTCACCTTGGGCAATGTGTTCTAAGGGTAAGTCGTTACTGGAGTGTTCGATGATGAAGTCCAAGCAGTTAGCCGTTTCCCTTTCCCTGGTCGTGGCATCCGCATTTTCAGCCGCACCCGCGCTGGCCGACAAGGTCGGGTTCGTTAATACCGAACGCCTGATTCGCGAGGCGCCCTTGTCGGTTGCGGCGCAAAAAAAGCTCGAGCGTGAATTTGCTTCGCGCGATCAGGAGTTGCAGAAGCTTGCCAAGCAGGCCCGCGACCTGCAGGCGCAGCTGGACAAGGATGGCGTGACCATGTCAGACAGCGAGCGCAAGACCAAGGAGCGCGATCTGGGAAATCTCAATCGCGATCTGCAGCGTCAGGGTCGCGAATTTCGTGAAGATCTGAATCTGCGCCGCAATGAAGAACTGGGTCAGATTCAAGACCGCGCGCGCAAGGCAATCCAGGAGATCGCCCGGGCCGAAAAATATGACCTGATCGTCGAGCAGGCTGTTTTTGTTGACCCCAAAAATGACATTACCGACCGGGTGATGAAGGCGCTCGGCGGAAAATAACAATAGAGCCGGCGAGGCGCAGCGAATAAATTCGCCCCATGGATGTAACACTTACCGAACTGGTTGCCCGTTTTGGCGGTGAGCTCATAGGCGATGGCGCGCGCAGGGTTCGTCAGGTTGCCCCACTGGACCGCGCGACTTCCGAAGAAATCAGTTTTGTTTCGCAAAGTAAATATCTGGCCCAGCTTGCTTCGACCCAGGCCGGCGCGGTTATCTTGCCGGTCGATGCGGGCGACGCGACAGATCTGCCGCGAATTCTGAGTCCTCATCCCTATCTGTATTTTGCGCGCGTGTCGGCGTTGCTTAACCCGCCATTGCGTCCAGAGCCTGGCATTCATCCTGCTGCCATCGTTGCGCCCGATGCCAACATTGGCGAGAGCGCCAGCATCGGCGCGGGCGCAGTGATCGGGGCGGGGGCGGTCATTGGCGAACGTACCGTCGTGGGCCCGCACTGCGTTGTGGGGGACCATGCGCGTATCGGCGCAGATTGTTTGCTGCATGCAAATGTGACGGTTTATTTCGCCTGTGAAGTCGGCGCACGCAGCATCCTGCATTCGGGTTGTGTGATTGGCTCGGATGGCTTTGGATTTGCGCCCAATGAAGGTGCCTGGGAAAAAATCCCGCAGATTGGCCGGGTGCTGATCGGAGAAAATGTGGAAATCGGCGCCTGCACCACAATAGATCGGGGTGCGCTCGAAGATACGGTGATCGGAACAGGGGTCAAGATCGATAATCTGGTCCAGGTCGCACATAATGTACATATCGGTGCCCACACGGCGATTGCCGCCTGCACCGGCATCGCGGGCAGCGCGCACATCGGCAGCCGTTGCCAGATTGGCGGGGCGGCGATGATATTCGGACATATTGAAATTGCCGATGGCACGCGGATATCGACCAATACGCTTATCACCAAATCCCTGACCCGGCCCGCAACCTACACCTCGGCGCTGCCTTTTGCGGAACATGGTGTATGGCAAAAAAATGCCGTGCACATGCGGAATCTCGACAAGTTGGTGAATCGCATCAAACAGCTTGAAAAACGACTCAACGAACTTGAAAGCAAATCATGATTATGGATATCGAGCAGGTCATGCAGTACCTGCCGCATCGCTACCCTTTCCTGCTGATAGACAAAGTGACCGAACTCGAACTCGGCAAATCCGTCACCGCACTTAAAAACGTGAGCATCAACGAACCCTTTTTCCCGGGCCATTTCCCCGGCGCCCCGGTGATGCCCGGCGTGTTGATTCTGGAAGCGATGGCGCAGGCCGCGGCAATTTTGTCATTCAAAACAAAGGGGTACGCACCAGAAGACATCGGCATCGTCTATTTTGCCGGCATTGATTCCGCGCGTTTCAAGAAACCGGTCAAGCCGGGCGACCAATTGATTCTCAAGGTGGATATCGTGCGGGAAATGCGCGGCATCTGGAAATACAAGGGGCGCGCCGAAGTTGATGGGGTGCTGGTTGCCGAGGCCGACCTGATGGCAACCCTGCGCGACAAACCCTGATATGCCGAAGATTCATTCCACCGCATTGGTTGATGCAGGCGCCGAACTTGCCGATGACGTCGAGATTGGTCCTTACAGCATCATCGGCGCAAATGTGAAAATCGGTGCGGGCACGACGGTGGGCGCGCATGCCGTGATTACGGGTCATACCACCCTGGGGGCGCACAATCAGGTTTTTCATTTTGTTTCGCTGGGTGAGGCGCCGCAGGACAAAAAATATGCGGGCGAGCCCACTCGCCTGGAAATCGGTGACCACAACGTCATCCGCGAGTTTTGCACATTCAATATCGGAACGGTCCAGGATAGGGGGGTCACCACCATTGGTTCGCACAACTGGATCATGGCCTATGTCCATGTCGCGCACGACTGCGTGGTGGGCAACCACGCCATTTTTGCCAACAATGCTTCGCTTGCGGGACACGCTGAAATCGGTGACTGGGTGATTCTCGGCGGTTTTACCGGCGTGCACCAGTTCTGCAAAATCGGGGCGCACGTGATGACGGGCATCTCCAGTGTCGTGTTCAAGGATATACCGCCTTTCGTTATGGCATCCGGCCAGCCTGCCGCACCCCATGGCCTGAACAATGAAGGGCTCAAGCGACGGGGGTTTTCTGTGGCATCGCTGGGCGCACTGAAGCGCGCCTACAAAATCCTCTACCGCGAAGGGAATACGCTCGCCGAAGCCCAGGAAAAACTTGCTGCCGACGCGGGAGCCCACGCCGAAATCCAGCAGCTGCTTGATTTTCTTGCGCGTTCAGAGCGCGGCATCATCAGGTGATTGATCTCGGCGTGGTTGCCGGCGAAACGTCGGGCGACCTTTTGGGTGCGCATTTCATCCAGGCGCTGAAGCTGCATCATCCGGATCTGCAAGCAGCCGGCATTGCCGGGCCCAGACTGATCGAGGCTGGCGTCGAGGCGATCTATTCCAGTGAAAGGCTGGCAGTCAACGGCTATGTCGAGGTGATCCGGCATTTGCCGGAATTGCTCTGGATCCGGTCGCGCATCGCCCGGCAATTCTTGCGCGAACGGCCTCGCGTCTTTGTGGGAATCGATGCACCGGATTTCAATTTCGCCCTGGAAACCCGACTCAAGCGCGCAGGTATCCCGACGGTGCATTTCATCAGCCCCTCGATCTGGGCATGGCGCCCGCAACGGATCGAGGGTATAAGGCAAGCCGTCTCGCACATGTTGGTGGTTTTTCCGTTCGAGGAACGCATTTATCGGGAGGCGGGTATTCCCGTGACCTACGTCGGCCATCCGCTGGCGGATGTGATTCCGCTGGAGCCTGATACAGCGGCGGCGCGCGCGGTCCTTGGTCTGACGAGTTCGCCTGTCATCGCCTTGCTGCCCGGCAGCCGCATGGGCGAGGTGGCACGTCATGCGCGGCTCATGCTTGACGCAGCCGCACTGATTGCACAGTCGCATCCAGATGCGCAGTTTGTGGTTCCCGCTGCCAGCGAAGCTGCTGCCCGCCTGATACGACAGCAAGCGGAACAGTTGGGCCTGCCACTGCATGTTCTTGCAGGCCAGTCGCACGTTGCGCTGGCTGCATGCGACGTGGCGTTGGTGGCCTCGGGCACAGCCACGCTGGAAACGGCATTATTCAAGAAACCCATGGTGATCACTTACCGCATGCCGGCACTCACCGCGCGCATGATGCTGAAACAGGCACTGCAGCCGTGGGTGGGGTTGCCGAATGTGCTCGCCCGCGATTTCGTGGTGCCGGAGCGATTGCAGGAAGCGGCCACCCCTATGGCCTTGGCCCATGATGCGATGGCCTGGCTCGACGATGCGCCGCGACGGCTGGAACTGCATGAGACATTTCGCACCATGCATCTGAGTTTGCGGCAGGGCGCCAGTGCACGCATTGCCGAGGCATTGCAACCGTACCTGTCATCATGACGGCGGGCGAACTTCATTGGGGCCCCCTGGGGTTATGCGGCGTCGATGAAGCCGGTCGCGGACCGCTGGCCGGGCCTGTGGTGGCCGCAGCCGTCATGCTCGATCCCGGCCAGCCGATCCAGGGCCTGCGCGATTCCAAAAAACTGTCCGCTGTCGCGCGCGAACGCTTGGCCGACCAGATCCGCCGATATGCAGCGGCATGGCATGTGGCCGAGGCCAGTGTGGCCGAGATCGATCAACTGAATATTCTGCACGCGACCATGCTGGCGATGCAGCGGGCGGTATCGGGACTCGGGCGGGCGCCGGACGATGTGTGGGTCGATGGCAATCGCTGTCCGCAATGGGCATGGCGATCGCAGGCTGTGGTCAAAGGCGATGACAAAATCGCATCGATAGCCGCTGCGTCCATCCTGGCCAAAACGGCGCGTGACCGCCTCATGTGCAAACTGCATGAAGAATATCCCGCCTATGGGTTTTCACGCCATATGGGTTATGGCACCGTTATTCATCTGGCGGCGTTGAAGGCGCATGGGGCCTGCCCCTGCCATCGCCGAAGCTTTGCACCGGTTAAACTTGTTCTTGATCAAGCCTCGTTATTCTGAAAGGAAGTCCCCATGAATCTGTCCCTGTTCCTGCATGTTTCAAGCGTTGTTGTCTGGGTGGGCGGCATGTTTTTTGCCTATATGGCGCTGCGTCCGGTAGCCGCCAGTGTGCTCGAGCCGCCGTTGCGCCTGGCACTGTGGTCGGGCGTGTTCGGTAAATTTTTCCCGTGGGTGTGGGCGTCGGTGGTGCTGATTCTGCTGAGTGGTTTGCATATGCTGGTAAAAATGGGTGGCGCATCCGCCCCGCACTATGCAACCACCATGATGGTGCTGGGCGTGGTGATGATGTTGATATTCGCGCATGTATTTTTCTCGCCTTACAAGAAACTCAAGCGTGCGGTTGGCGAGCAAAACTGGCAAGCCGGTGGCGCGGCGCTGGCGCAAATCCGCATGCTGATCGGGATTAACCTGGGGCTGGGGCTGCTCACGCTGGCGGTGGTGTTTGCGGGGCGCGGTCTGAGTTGAGTTTGCGCGCGATCAGGGCTCATCCTGCGCGGGCGCTTCAAACAGGCGCTGTGTGGTCTGCAGGATGGGCTGCGGCCGCATTTCGCATTGCAATTCGGCATGGAATACGCCGTTGCAATACAGATACACCGTGGGCAAGTGGAAAATTCCGAAATAGTGCGCCATTCCGGTAGCCTCACTGACATCGACTTCATGGAATGCATTGACCACATCCGGCAGCGCGCGTAATAACTGCTGTTTCCATGCACGACATGCGCCGCAGTGGGGCGCGCTGAATACCACCACTACACGTCCCCGGGTGGCGGCCAGATGCGCGTGGTAGTTGCCTTCGCACAGCGGCGAAAACCCGGCCGTTGCGGCCGCGGCCGGGCTGGTAGTATCGGTGCTTTCCTTGAGGCGTCCGCGCATGCTGTTTCTCGAACTGCTGGGTTATCTGCTTGTGATCCTGGTGGCGGCGGAAATCTTTGTCAATGCACTGGAGCACCTGGGCGAAAAACTTCATATCTCGGAAGGCGTGACCGGTTCGCTGTTTGCTGCAGTCGGCACTGCCATGCCTGAAACACTGGTGCCTTTACTGGCAATTTTTTCGGGCTCCGGCAACGCGACGACCAATCAGGAAATCGGCGTAGGCGCCATTCTTGGCGCACCGTTGATGCTATCGACCTTGTCGCTCTGCCTGATGAGCGTGGCCGTTCTCAAGCGTCGGGGCTGGCAGGGTCGCCTGAGCCCGGAGAAAACAGGGCTTAAGCGCGACCTCGATTTTTTCCTGATGGCGTTCCTGCTGGCTTTCGCCGCCATGTTCGTGCCTCATGGCGAAGGCTGGGTGCGTGGCGTCATCGCGTTCGTGATGGTGCTGATTTACTTCATCTATGTGATGATGACGCTGCGTGCATCAGCCCGGCTGGTGGAGGATGGGCATGTCACCGAGGCCGGTGCCCCCATGCTGCTGAGCCGGCTGGGGTTGCCTTGCACCCTGCTTTTCATCGGAGTCCAGCTTGCACTTGGCCTTGCGCTGCTGGTGGCAGGCGCCAAGGGTTTTATCCATGGCGTGGAGGCCGCCGCGCCTCTCATCGGCATCTCGGCGCTGTTGTTGTCCTTGATGATTATTCCGATTGCAACCGAATTGCCGGAAAAAGTGAATTCGATACTGTGGATACGCAAACGCAAGGACACGCTCGCGTTCGGTAATATTACCGGCGCCATGGTGTTCCAGGGCACCTTGTTGCCTGCCATTGGTATTTCGCTGACGCCATGGACCGCGCAAAAAGAGGTGTTGCTCGGCGTCGGCGTCACCCTCGTGGCTGCATTCTGGCTCCGCTGGGTTGCGATAAACCGCGGCATCCGGGTGTGGCATCTATTCGTGAATGGTGCGCTGTATATCAGTTATCTGGCGGCGGTATTGTTGTAAGGCGTGCGCATCCCGGGGCAGGGGGCCGGCCCGGCCTCAAGCTGGGCGGCGGCGGTAGCTCATGAAACCCACCAGACCCAGCCCGGCCAATAACATCGCCCAGGTGTCGGCCTCGGGCACGGGCGTCACTGCCCACCCGATATCATTCATGGCGGCAAAATCCAGATCGGTGAAATTTTTTCGTACACCGTCCGTGAGGGTGGGATCCATCGCGGTTTCCTGGGATGCGCCGTTGAAAATACTCAGTGTGCCGGCTGCCCAGTGCGCCCGGTCGGCATCCAGGGGAACCGTGCCGGCAGTGGCCCCGACGAAGCTGGACCCGACGACCAGGTTGGAAAAGGAATCGGAGGTTCCGAATCCAAGAATATGGCCCAGCTCATGCACGGCAACCGAGTAAAAATCGAATTGGCCCGAGGTCAATCCAGCTGTCGTGGTGCCGAAATGCCAATTGGTATTGCCGCTGTCAAAACTGATGGCGCCGCCCCATGGCGCGACATCAACGGCCTGGACTGTGGCTGTGTTCTGGGTGGGTCCCTGGCCGCGTTGGTCGGCGTTTTCGCAAAAACTGTCTATGCCCGAACAGCTGAAACCGCCCGGACCGCCCACGCCCAGGGTGTTGCTGCCAAGGTCGGCAGCGCCGACATAAACGCGTATGACATTGGCCCCGAAGCTTGCGTTATCCAGGGTGAGCGTGGTCGAAGGGCTGGATGGATTGAAGAAAATCGGGTTAAAGCTGTTGGCCCCGGACGATGTAATCGCCGTCAGGTTATCCGAGAAACGGGATTCCAAAATCGACGCCGCACTTTCCAGTACGCTCATGCGGTTGGCATTGTTGGTGAAAAAGCCGCTCGTGTCATAGCCGTAATCGAATTGAATATCGATATTGGCCAGCGCGGGCTGTGCGAAGGCCAACGACACCGTTAGAGCCAACCATGACTTGTTCATGCGCGTTTCCTTTAAAAAATATGGGGAGATGAATCAGCATAGGATATATTTTTAACGGCGTGATGTCATTGGGGATGCGCCGTCCGCGTGGCTAGGGCGTGTGCCCTGCCGTTGGCGGCATGTCTCTGAAGGGGCTGCCCAACTCATCGACATAATGCCCGATGGCGTCGGTTTCGCGTTCCAGAAAGCGATCGACCGCGACGCGAAATTCGGTGTTCTCCAGCCAATGCCACGAATGGGTGGCGGCGGGCACCAGGCCGCGCGCCAATTTGTGTTCGCCTTGGGCGCCGCCTTCAAACACCTGCAGACCATGCGCGATGGCGTACTCGATACCTTGCTGATAGCAGGTCTCGAAGTGAAGGCCGGGGACGTATTCCAATGTGCCCCAGTGCCGGCCATAAAGCCGCTGGCTGTCTTTCATGCAGAACGAGCAGGCAATAGGGATGCCGTTCCTGTCGGCCATGATGAGCACCAGGTTGTCCGGCATAGTGGTGCGCATATCGGCAAAAAAAGCGGGATTGAGATGCGGCTCACTCCGGTGCCGTGCATACGTGTCGGCATAACAGCGCAGGAAATGCGCCCAGTCGGCATCGGTGCTGTCGCGGCCTTCAACCCAGCGAAAAGTCACGCCTGCTGCCGCAAGTTTTTTTCTTTCCTGGCGAATTTTCTTGCGTTTGTCGTGCGTCATCGCGGCGAGGAACGCATCGAAACCGGCGTAGTTCGCGTTATGCCAGTGGAACTGAAATCCACTGCGATGCATGAGCGGTGCTTGCGATGCCGCATCGGCATCAGGCGCGGTGCCATCAGCGACCTGCGCAAGCGGCAGATTGAGCACGGCGTGGTCCGGCTCGGTGGGAAACAGAATGTGGAGCGAAGAAAATCCCAGATCGCGCGTGAGCCTGAGTGCCGACTGAACCAGGGTTGCGCGGTCAGCGTCGCGGGTCGCCAGCAGTCGCGGACCCGGCACCGGCGAGAAAGGGACGCAGCATACGAGTTTGGGGTAGTAGTCGAGCCCATGGCGACGGTAGGCATCGGCCCAGGCCCAGTCGAACACGAATTCGCCCCAGGAATGGTGCTTGACGTAGAGCGGCATCGCCGCCGCAAGACGACCATTCCGGAACAGGGCAAGATGGACCGGTTCCCAACCGATGTCGGGGCCGACACAACCCGTGGTTTCCAGCGCGTGCAGAAAAGCGTGGCGCAGGAAGGGCGAATCGCCTGCAAGCGTGTCCCATTCCGCCGGATTCAGTTCTGCGATGCGCGGGATCACGCGAATAACAGTATCTGCGGCTTCCGCATCCGCGGGCTTTGCTTCAAAATGCATGTTTTGGTGAACTTCCATTACCTTATGAACCTGCACGAGTATCAGGCCAAACACATATTGCGGTCAGGCAACATTACCACGCCACGCGGCCTGCCTGCGACGAGTGCCGATGCAGCCGTGGCCGCAGCTGGCGAACTGGGCGGCCAGGCCTGGGTGGTGAAGGCGCAGATTCATGCAGGCGGGCGAGGCAAGGCCGGTGGCGTTGAACTGGTAGACCGTATTGACGCGGTGCGCGAGGCGGCATCGCGGCTGCTGGGCACGTCGCTGGTGACCCATCAGAACGCGCCGGAAGGCCAGCCCGTCAACCGGGTCCTGGTTGAAGAAACCCTGCCGATTGCACGTGAATTGTATCTTTCGCTGCTGGTGGACCGCGAGTCGGGACGGGTTGCCATCGTCGCGTCTGCATCAGGCGGCGTGGATATAGAGGAAGTGGCCCAGCTCACACCGGAAAAAGTCCTGACTGAAATCTGCGATCCCTTGCGGGGCGTGCAGGACTTCCAGTGTCGTGCGCTGGCCTTTGCGCTTGAACTGGAAGGCGATGCCTTCAAGGCGTTTTGCCGGTTGGTGCCCGCCTTGTATCGGGTGTTTGTTGCACATGACCTCAGCCTGCTCGAAATCAATCCGCTGGTGGTGACGCGTGATAACAGGGTGTTGCCCCTCGATTGCAAAATGAGCGTCGACGACAATGCCCTGTATCGGCACACGCAACTCGCGGACCTGCGTGACGATACGCAAATCGATGCGAAGGAAGCCGCAGCGCATGCGGCGAATGTGAATTACGTCGCGCTCCACGGCAACATCGGCTGCATGGTCAATGGCGCTGGCCTGGCGATGGCGACCATGGATCTGATCCAGCTTGAAGGCGGCAGCCCGGCCAATTTTCTCGATGTGGGCGGCGGCGCGACGCCGGACACCGTCGCGCAGGGCTTCAAGATCATTCTTCTTGATCCCAATGTGCGTGCGGTGCTGATCAATATTTTTGGCGGTATTGTGCGCTGCGATGTCATCGCGGAAGGCATTATCCAGGCGGTGAAGGAGGTGGGCGTAAAAGTGCCGGTCATCGTGCGTCTGGAGGGCACGAATGCCGTTCAGGGGCGGGCGCTGCTGGCAGAATCCGGCCTGGCTATTCTTGCCGCCGAGAGCCTCACCCAGGCGGCCCGGTTTGCGGTGGAGAAAGCACAGTGAGTATTCTCGTCAATCAGCATACGCGCGTGATCTGCCAGGGCTTCACCGGCAAACAGGGTACCTTCCATTCCGAACAGGCGATTGCCTATGGCACGCGGATGGTCGGTGGCGTGACGCCGGGCAAGGGCGGGCAGACGCACCTTGGATTGCCGGTGTTCAATACCGTGCGCGACGCCGTACGCCACACTGGCGCGCAGGCAACAATGATTTATGTGCCGGCGGCCTTTGCGGCAGATTCCATTCTGGAAGCGGCGGACGCGGGTATTGAACTGATCGTCTGCATTACCGAAGGGATTCCGGTGCTGGATATGCTGAGCGTCAAGGCTGCGCTGGATGTGACTGCGGCGTTGCGTGCGAATGGCGTCAAACTGATTGGGCCCAACTGTCCCGGCATCATTACGTCGGGCGAATGCAAGATTGGCATCATGCCGGGGATGATTCATCAGAAAGGCCGGGTCGGCATTGTTTCCCGCTCGGGTACGCTCACCTACGAGGCGGTGCATCAAACGACGCGGCTGGGATTGGGGCAATCGACCTGTATCGGGATCGGCGGCGACCCGATCAAGGGAGTGGATTTCACTGATTGCCTGGAAATGTTCGAGGCCGATCCGCAAACCGAAGCCGTGATTCTGGTGGGCGAAATTGGCGGGCGGCGCGAGGAAGAGGCCGCCGAATACATTCGTGGCCACATGAAAAAACCGGTGGCGGCCTACATCGCCGGTCGCACTGCGCCCAAAGGCAAACGCATGGGCCATGCAGGGGCAATCATTGCGGGTTCCGCCGGAACCGCCGATGCAAAAATACGGGTACTGGAAGCCGCCGGTGTGGTGGTTGCGCGGAGCCCGGCAGATATGGGCGAAGCCGTGCAAGCCGCGCTGGCTTCGCGGTGAGCCTTGCCCGATGAAACTCGGTATTGCGCAACTTAATCTTGTCGTAGGAGATATCGCAGGCAATGCCGCCCGGCTGCTGGCCGCTGCGCGCGAAGCGGACAGTGCACAGGCCGAACTGCTGCTCACCCCGGAGATGTCGATTTGTGGCTATCCCGCCGAAGACCTGGTGCTGCGACATGATTTCACCCTCGCATGCGAGAAAGCGTTGCATCAGTTGGCCGTCGAGGCCCCGCCCGGCCTCGCCCTGATCGTGGGCTACCCTGAGCGCAGCGACGGGATGCTGTTCAACGCCGCGGCGCTGTTGCGCGGCGGACGCATCGAGGCGGTGTACCGAAAACATCACTTGCCCAACCATTCCGTATTCGATGAGCGCCGCGTGTTCGCCAGCGGCGATACGCCCTGCGTGTTTGCCTGTGGCGGGCTGAATTTCGGTCTGGTGATTTGCGGCGACATATGGGAACCGGGTCCGGCCGGGTGTGCCATGGATGCGGGTGCAGACTGGTTGCTGGTGCCCAATGCCTCGCCGTTTCATCTCAACAAGGAACAGGTACGGATCCAGATTGCGCGAGACCGGATCGACGAAGCCGGGCTGCCCCTGGTCTATGCAAATATGGTCGGAGGGCAGGATGAGCTGGTGTTTGATGGCGCATCGTTTGCCATGAACGCGCGGGGCGAAATCGTGGTGCAATGTCCGGCGTGGCGCGAGGGGCTGTTTTACCTGGAGCTTGAGGACGCGAGTTGCAGCGGTCCCGTCCACACCTTGCCATCTGAAGCGGCTTCGGCCTACGAGGCGCTGGTACTTGCCGTGCGGGATTACGTGGGCAAGAACGGGTTCAACGGCATCCATCTGGGTTTGTCGGGAGGGATTGATTCGGCACTGACGATGGCCATTGCAGCCGATGCGCTCGGTGCAGACGCGGTACATGCGGTGATGATGCCATCGGATTACACGGCTTCGATCAGTATCGACGATTCGCGCGACATGGTGGAGCGGCTTGGCGTGCGCTATTCCGAAATAGCCATCAAGCCCATATTCGATGCGTTCATGGCGCAATTGGGCGGCGAGTTTTCCGGCCGCGCGGCCGATACCACAGAAGAAAACCTGCAGGCCCGCACGCGCGGCACGCTGTTGATGGCGTTGTCGAACAAGCTGGGCTCGCTGGTGTTGACCACCGGCAACAAAAGCGAAATGGCCACCGGGTATGCCACCCTCTACGGCGACATGGCGGGCGGTTTCGCAGTCCTGAAGGATGTGCCCAAAACCCTGGTGTACCGATTGGCGAATTACCGTAACAGCCTGTCGCAGGTCATCCCGCAGCGCATCATCGACCGTCCTCCCTCGGCCGAGTTGCGGCCGGACCAGACCGACCAGGACAGTCTGCCGCCCTACGATACGCTGGATGCCATTCTGGCCGCGTATGTTGAGCGCGACCTGTCGCCGCAGGACATCATCGGCCTGGGCTACGATGCGGTTATCGTGCGCAAGGTGATTCGCATGGTGGACAGGGCTGAATACAAGCGCCGCCAGGCGCCGCCCGGGCCGCGTATCACGGCGCGCAATTTTGGCAAGGACCGCCGCTACCCGATTACCTCGAAGTACCGACCTGAAGGATATCTGCCATGAAGAAAATTGAAGCCATCATCAAGCCATTCAAGCTCGATGAAGTCCGCGAAGCCTTGTCCGAGATCGGGGTGACGGGCCTGACCGTCACTGAAGTCAAGGGCTTCGGCCGCCAGAAAGGCCACACCGAGCTATATCGTGGAGCCGAATACGTGGTGGATTTTCTGCCCAAGGTGAGACTGGAGGTGGTGGTGGCCGATAGCCTGCTGGATCGAGCCATGGAAGCCATCATCGTTGCGGCACGCACCGGAAAGATAGGCGACGGCAAGATTTTTGTCAGTGCGGTGGAGCAGGTGGTGCGGATACGCACCGGCGAATCGGGTGAAGCCGCGATCTGATTGCCGCACTTGGACGTGAGCCGCTTTAACGTCGGCGCGGTCAATCCAGGTCAGGCCCGCTGGCCGGACGTTACCAGAATTTATACCAGGGCTTGCCTTCCGTGCTGATGCCTTTGGCATATTTGCTGTTGGGGAAGTTGAGCTTCAAGACCCGCAGGGCATCGTCCCTGAGGTCAGGCAGTTTCAGGTTGTCATACGCCACCACCATGATCGCCAGTGCCTCTTCCAATGCGGGCGCTTCAGGATAGGTGTTGAGCACTTCCTTGGCGCGGTTGGCGGCGGCCACCCAGGCTTTGCGCTTGATGTAATACTTGGCAACGTGAACTTCGTTGCTGGCCAGCGCATTGACCAGATACTTCATGCGCGCGCTGGCATCTGCGGCATATTTGCCTTCGGGGAAACGGGTGACTACTTCCTTGAAGGCCAGAAAGGCTTCCCGTGCCGCGCGCGGATCCCGTTCGCTCAGATCCTGGTCGACAATCCGCCCGAGATATCCGAGATCGTCATTAAAATTGGCCAGACCCTTCAGATAGTAGGCGTAATCGACGTTAGGGTGATTGGGGTGCAATTTGATAAAGCGGTCGGCTGCGGCGATGGCGGAAATGGGCTCATTGTCCTTGTAATAGGCATAGGCCACTTCCAGCTGCGCCTGTTGCGCGTAACGGCCGAAGGGATAGCGGGATTCCAGGGTTTCGAATAATTTGACGGCGCGTTCGTAATTCGCGCTATCCAGATTATCCTTGGCCTCGGCGTAGAGCTTTTGCGCTGACCAGCCCGCGGTTTCATCCTTGACTTCGGGCAGCAGGCCGCAACCGCCGAGCGCAAGTGTGGTGGCCAGCAACAGACCGCTTAGCTGGCCTGACGCCCGATTGAATATTTTAGAAGTGGATAAACGTAGCGTGAACATGAAAAAAGATACCGAAGATTCGTCGCACGATTATAAGGGAAATCCATCAGCTGACATTCGCGAGCTGGTGATCCCCGATTCCGAAGGCGGACAACGCCTGGATCAGGCGTTGTCCCGCTTGTTGCCCGAGTTTTCGCGTAACCGGATACAGAACTGGATCCGGGCACGCAAAATCGCGGTTGACGAAGCGTTCCCGAGCACCAAGATGAAGTTGTGCGGGGGCGAGAATGTACGGGTGGAGATCGAGACCGACCCCAGTGCCACGCCCGATTCGCCAGAGGCCATCCCGCTCGAAGTGGTGCACGAGGATCCCATGCTGATGGTGATCAACAAGCCGGTTGGCCTGGTCGTGCATCCGGGCAGCGGGAACCGCCAGGGCACGCTGCTTAACGCCTTGCTGCACTGGGTGCCGCAGGTGGCCGAATTGCCGCGCGCCGGCATTGTGCACCGCCTCGACAAGGATACATCCGGTCTGCTTGTGGTCGCCAAAACGCTCAGATCCCACACCGATCTGGTGCGACAACTGCAGTCGCGTACCGTCAAGCGCGAATATCTTGCGCTGGTATACGGCGAGATGGACCGTTCGGGCACCGTCAACGCGCCGCTGGCGCGTGACCCGCATAATCGCGTCAAGCGCACCGTGCACACCATGGGAAAAGAAGCCATCACGCATTACGACGTGGTTGAGCGTTTTCCGGGTATCACGCTGGTGCGCTGCAAGCTGGAAACCGGCCGCACTCACCAGATCCGCGTGCATATGCAACATATCGGCCACCCTCTGGTCGGCGAAGACACCTATAACGCAAGTCGCCGCAGCCACCACAAGCTGCCGTTTCCGCGCCAGGCGCTGCATGCCGAACGCCTGGGCCTGATCCACCCGGTTACCCAGGAACTGGTGCAGTGGGAATGCCCGTTGCCCTCCGATTTTGCCGGCATTCTCGGTGCGTTGCGCGCAAACGCGCTTTGATCCGAGTGGCCTGATGCTGCAACCTGACTGGCCTGCACCGCCGGGCGTATTCAGCCGGATGACCACGCGCGAAGGTGGGATCAGTCGTCCGCCCTGGGCCAGTCTTAACCTCGGCGATCATGTCGGAGACGATCCGCGGCACGTGGCGGAAAATCGCGCGCGTCTGCGCCGACAGCTGCCTGCCGAGCCGTTCTGGCTTCAGCAGGTTCACAGCGCCAACGTGGTGGAGGCCGGTTCAGGGATGATTGAAGCGGATGCTGCCTTCAGCCGTCGCAGCGGGTGCGTTTGCAGCGTGCTGACTGCCGATTGCCTGCCGGTGCTGTTCTGCGATCGCGCAGGAAGCGTCGTGGCGGCGGCGCATGCCGGCTGGCGCGGGTTGGCCCGTGGCGTGCTCGAGGCCACCGTAACCGCGATGCAGGTGCCCCCCGCGGAGATCCTCGCCTGGATGGGGGCTGCAATCGGGCCGCAGGCATTTGAAGTGGGCGACGACGTGCGCCAAGCCTTTGTTTCGCGTCATGCCGAAGCAGCTATTGCCTTCCGGCCGGCCTCTGCAGCAGCGTCCGGAAAATGGCTGGCCGACATGTATCAACTGGCGCGCATTCGTTTGCAGCACGCCGGTGTCTCGTCCATTTACGGGGGCGGTCGCTGCACATTCAGCGAAGCCGATCATTTTTATTCCTATCGTCGTGACGGTGTCACCGGGCGGATGGCTTCATTGATCTGGCTGGACGCAGGCTGAGCGGCGCGTGTCCGCTGCGTATCGCGTCTGCAGTATTCATGTACGAACCTTCCGCCAGAATGACCGTCTGATCGGGGTATTGCGCTGACGGGGAGAACGTCGTGCGTCTGACACCGAGTTTGCCGGCCATTTTATGTCCTCACGGCATGTCGCAGCCACACCGTACGGGATTGGTGGTGGGCGCGATGCTCGTGATGTTGAGCGGCTGCAATGAAAGGGCGAGGTTGCCGGTCGCCGCCGGAACCGGGGCGCAACCGCAACTGCCTCCGCCCAAAACCACGCTCATCCCCACCGTCAATATTGCGCCGGCCCAGGGCTGGCCGTCCGCCATGTTTCCCCGGCCGGCGGCGGGTACCCGGGTGACGGCATTTGCGGGCGGTCTGGATCATCCGCGCTGGGTTACGGTATTGCCGAACGGCGACGTGCTGGTGGCCGAATCCAATGCGCCGCCCAAACCCAAGGATGGTCAGGGCCTCAAGGGCTGGATCATGAAATGGGTCATGAAGCGCGCCGGGGCCGGTGTACCCAGCGCGAACCGCATCACCTTGCTGCGCGATACCGACGACGATGGCGTGGCCGATGTGCGGTCTGTTTTTTTGCAAGGACTGAATTCGCCTTTTGGCATGGCGCTGGTGGGCGATGTGCTCTACGTGGCCAATACCGATGCGGTGATCGGGTTTCCCTACACCCCGGGCGCAACGCGCATCACGGCGCGCGGCACGAAGCTGATGGACCTGCCTGCAGGGCCGATCAATCATCACTGGACCAAGAACCTGATTGCCAGCCCCGATGGATCGCATCTTTACGTCACGGTCGGTTCCAACAGCAATGTTGCCGAGCGAGGCATGGCGGTAGAGACCGAACGTGCGGCCATTCTGGAAGTGGACCTGCGTAGCGGGGCGCATCGCGTGTTCGGCTCGGGTCTGCGCAATCCCAACGGGCTCGCCTGGGAACCCCAAACCGGGGCGCTGTGGACGGTAGTGAACGAACGGGATGAAATCGGCAGCGACCTGGTCCCCGACTATATGACCTCAGTGCAGGATGGCGGATTCTACGGCTGGCCCTACAGCTATTTCGGTCAGCATGTGGACAGTCGCGTCCAGCCGCAACGCCCGGAGATGGTCGCACGGGCGCGGGTGCCCGATTATGCCCTGGGTCCGCATACCGCATCGCTGGGGCTGGCCTGGTCGGGGGGCACGGCACTGCCTGCCCGTTTTGCCGAAGGCATGTTCATTGGCCAGCATGGATCGTGGAACCGGCGGCCGCACAGTGGGTATAAGGTGATCTTTGTCCCGTTTAACAATGGCAAGCCGTCGAACGACGCGCCGCTCGATGTGCTGACGGGATTTCTCAGCGACGAAGGTAAAGCCTATGGTCGACCGGTTGGCGTGGCGCTCGACCGGAAGGGTGCGCTGCTGGTGGCCGATGATGTGGGAAACATCATCTGGCGCGTCAGCGCCGCCACGCGCTGAGCGCAGCATCGTTCAAGGGGGTTTGCCGCGGGGGTCGTGCTTCAGCCCAGCCATTTGTGCAGAAACCGGGCGTGGCCCATCGCCGGATCGAGTTGATACGGGGTAAATTCCAGTCGCTGATAGAGCGCGCGCGCGGACGCGTTGCCTTCCAGCACCTCGAGCGTAAGCTTGCAGGCCCCGCGCTCGCGGGCGATCGCCTCGACTTCGGCGACCATCCAGCCGGCAATGCCACGACCGCGATGACTGGGCACGACGATCACGTCATGCAGGTTGACCAGGGGACGACACGCAAAAGTGGAAAAGCCTTCGATGGCGTTGATCAGGCCAACCGGTGTCGCGCCATCCCATGCCAGCACACTGAATACGTAAGGACGCGCCGCGAGCGCGCTGACCAGATTGTCGCGGGCGAAATCGCTCAGCGGCTGATTGCCGCCCGCCTCATCCCGCGCATAACGATCCATCAGTTCCACCACCGCGGCGGCGTGCCGGGGGTCGGGGTATTGGGCGCGTACGATCTCAATCATGGGTATCGAGGCGCATGGACAAATCCACTGCGCGAATATGCTTGGTCAGGGCACCGATGGAGATGCGGTCCACCCCGGTTTCTGCTATCGCACGCACCGTATCCAGCGTGATGTTGCCCGAGGCTTCCAGTTCGGCGCGGCGGGCGGTCACGGTCACCGCTTCGCGCATTTGATCGGGGCTGAAATTATCAAGCAGAATCAGTCTGGCGCCTGCGTCCAGAGCTTCGCGCAACTGCGACAGGGTCTCCACTTCGATCTGCACGCTGACCTTGTCATCCGCCAGCCGAAGGGCGGCGTCCAATACGGGGGCGATGCCGCCGGCCGCCGCAATATGGTTTTCCTTGATCAATATCCCGTCGTACAGTCCCGCCCGCTGATTGTGCCCACCGCCGATGCGGACGGCATATTTTTCTGCGACGCGCAGACCCGGCAACGTTTTTCGGGTGTCCATGATGACGGCATGCGTACCGGCAATGGCGTGGACATAAGGGCGGGTCGCGGTGGCAACCGCCGAAAGGGTCTGCAGAAAATTCAATGCCGGGCGCTCGGCGGTGAGCAGCGCGCGGGCATTGCCGGCTATTTCGACCAGCACGCTCCCCGCTGCAACGCTGTCCCCTTCGGCCACTCGCCAGTCGATGGCACAGGCCATGTCGAGCGCCCTGAAGCATGCATCGAACCACGGTCGACCGGCAATCACGGCGGGTTCGCGCGCGATCACTTGCGCGCGGGCAGTGTGGGTCGCGGGAATGAGCCGGGCGGTGAGGTCGCCGCTGCCCACATCCTCGTTTAATGCGTGTGCAACATCGGTCTCGATGGAAGCGGTGATCAATTCGGACATGGCGGTCAAATTTTCGTGTGACGGGTTGAAATCGGCTGGAGTGCCACGACTTGAATGGCAACGAATATACCTTATGCACGAGGCCCTCCATGCGATTTGAAAAGCTCACCACCCAGTTTCAGCAAGCATTTTCCGATGCGCAAAGCCTTGCCGTCGCGGGCGACAATGCCTATATCGAGCCGCCGCACTTGCTGTTGGCGCTACTCAACCAGGAGGGCGGCGGGGCCGCTTCGATTCTGTCGCGCGCGGGCGTCCAGGTGCCCGCGCTCAAGGCTTCGCTGCAGCAGGTATTGGATCGCCTGCCCAAGGTGGAAGGCCAGGGCGGCGAAGTCGCCATTTCACGCGACCTGAATAATCTGCTGAATCTTACCGACAAGGAGGCGATGAAGCGCAACGATGCCTTTATTGCTTCCGAACTGTTTCTGCTCGCGGCACTGGATGACAAGGGCGAGACCGGCCGCCAGCTCAAGCAGCATGGCGCCCAGAAAGCCGCTGTCGAGCAGGCTATCCAGTCGGTGCGCGGCGGGGAAAATGTGCAGTCGCAGGAAGCCGAGGGGCAGCGCGAGGCGCTCGCCAAATACACGCTGGATCTCACCGAACGCGCCCGTGAAGGTAAGCTTGATCCGGTGATCGGACGCGACGACGAAATCCGCCGCTCGATCCAGATCCTGCAGCGCCGCACCAAGAACAACCCGGTGCTGATCGGCGAGCCCGGTGTCGGCAAGACAGCTATCGTCGAGGGGCTGGCGCAACGCATCGTCAACGACGAAGTGCCGGAGACGCTCAAGGGCAAGAAGGTGCTGGTGCTCGATCTGGCCGCGCTGCTGGCCGGCGCCAAATATCGCGGCGAATTCGAGGAACGGCTGAAAGCGGTGCTGAAGGAGCTGGCGATGGATCCGGGCCGCTACATCCTGTTTCTGGACGAGCTGCACACCCTGGTCGGCGCCGGCAAGGCCGAAGGCGCGATGGACGCCGGCAACATGCTGAAACCGGCGCTGGCGCGCGGCGAACTGCACCTGATCGGCGCGACCACACTCGACGAATACCGCAAGTATGTCGAGAAGGACGCCGCGCTGGAGCGCCGCTTCCAGAAGGTGCTGGTCGACGAACCCAGCGTCGAATCGACTATCGCCATTCTGCGCGGCCTGCAGGAACGCTACGAGCTGCACCACGGCGTCGAGATTACCGATCCGGCGATCATTGCTGCCGCCGAATTGAGTCACCGCTACATCACCGACCGCTTCCTGCCCGACAAGGCGATCGACCTGATCGACGAGGCCGCGGCGCGGGTCAAGATGGAAATCGATTCCAAGCCCGAGGTGATGGACAAGCTTGACCGCCGCATGATCCAGCTGAAGATCGAGCGCGAGGCAGTCAAGCGCGAGAAGGACGAGGCATCCAAAAAGCGCCTGCAACTCATCGAAGACGAGTTGCTGACCTTGCAACGCCAATACAATGATCTGGAAGAAGTGTGGAAATCGGAAAAGGCGCATGTCCAGGGCAGCGCCCACATCAAGGAAGCCATCGACAAGCTGCGCGGGGAGATGGTCGACCTGCAGCGCCAGGGCAAGCTGGATAAAGTCGCCGAGATCCAATACGGCAAGCTGCCTGCCTTGGAGGCGCAGTTGAAACATGCCGAGTCGGCGGATACCCAGCCGGTGTTCAAACTCCTGCGCACCGAAGTCGGCGCCGAGGAAATTGCCGAAGTCGTGTCGCGTGCGACCGGCATTCCGGTCTCCAAGATGCTCCAGGGCGAGCGCGACAAGCTGCTGCACATGGAAGACAAACTGCATAGCCGCGTGGTGGGGCAGGACGAAGCCGTGCGTGTTGTCTCCGATGCCATCCGCCGTTCGCGTGCGGGCTTGTCGGACCCCGACCGGCCGCTCGGCTCGTTTCTGTTTCTCGGTCCCACCGGCGTCGGCAAGACCGAGCTGTGCAAGACGCTGGCCGAATACCTGTTCGATTCCGCCGATCACATGATCCGCATCGACATGAGCGAATTCATGGAGAAGCATTCGGTGGCACGGCTGATCGGCGCGCCGCCCGGCTACGTCGGCTATGAAGAAGGCGGTTATCTGACCGAGGCGGTGCGCCGCAAGCCCTACTCCGTCATCCTGATGGACGAGGTGGAGAAGGCACACCCGGACGTGTTCAACGTGCTGCTGCAGGTGCTGGATGACGGACGCCTGACCGATGGTCAGGGTCGCACCGTCGATTTTCGCAATACGGTGATCGTGATGACGTCCAATCTCGGCTCACAGATGATTCAGCAGATGGAGGGCGACGATTACCAGGTGGTGAAACTTGCGGTGCTGGCCGAGGTTAAGTCTTATTTTCGCCCCGAGTTCATCAATCGCATCGACGAAGTGGTCGTATTCCATGCGCTCGATGAGAAACACATTGCCAGCATTGCCCGCATCCAGTTGCAGGGGCTGGAAAAACGCCTCGCGCAAATGGAGATGAAACTGGAAATTTCGGACGCAGCCCTGGCCGAAATCGCCAAGGCCGGATTCGATCCGTTATACGGCGCGCGGCCGCTCAAGCGCGCGATCCAGAGCGAACTGGAGAATGCTTTGGCGCGGGAAATCCTGGGTGGGCAATTTGCTGCCAGGGACATCATCCGGATAGATGTCAAGGAGGGTGGCTTCAGCTTTGAGAAGGCCGTGCAATAACGTGCAATAAGTCGCGGGTTTCACGTGACCGGTCCGTTGGAGATGAACGGGGCCAAGGGGTGGCGTGCCCGGGTCAGGGCTTGGCGGCTTTCAATAACCGGGTGAATTCATCCGCCGGCACAGGGCGGCTGAACAGATAGCCCTGAAATGCGGTGGAGCCTTGTTGCACGAGAAATTCGCGTTGCGCATCGGTTTCCACGCCTTCGGCCACGACGTTGAGGTGCAGGCCGCGCGCCAGGCCGATGATCGCGGCGACGATTTCCATGTCGCTGCTGTCTGCGGGGATGTCGCGTACAAAACTCTGGTCGATCTTGAGTTCATCAATAGGGAAGCGTTTAAGGTAGGCCAGAGACGAATAGCCTGTCCCGAAATCGTCGATGGACAAGCGTAATCCCAGGTTCTTGAGGGTATGCAGCAAGGCCACCGTTTCTTCGCCGTGCCCCATGATCATGCTTTCGGTGAGTTCCAGCATCAGGTGGGCGGGGGGCAGTCGCGTTTCTTTCAGGATTGCGGCGACGCGCGAGGCGATATTGGCCTGCCGCATCTGGCGCGCGGAGAGATTGACCGAGATGGTCAGGGAGGGCAAGCCGTCATCGATCCAGGCCCGGCCCTGGATGCAGGCTTCGCGCAATACCCATTCGCCGAGCGGGACGATCAGTCCGGTTTCTTCTGCCAGCGGGATGAAGCGGGCGGGCGGGATCAAGCCCTGTTCCGGATCGTTCCAGCGCACCAGCGCCTCGCAGCCGGTCACCTTGCCGCTCAGCATATCCACCTGCGGCTGGTAATGCACCACAAATTCATTCTGGGCCAGCGCTCGGCGCAGACGTGCCTCCATACCCAGCCATTCGTCGACCGCCCGGGTCAGGCCGGGGGTGTAAAAACTGAACGTGTTGCGGCCGGCTTCCTTGGCCTGATAAACGGCGGCATCCGCGTGCTGAATGAGCTCAGTCGCTGTCGCCCCGTCCTCCGGGTATACGCTGATGCCGATACTGGCACCGACATACACCTCATGACCGCTCGGGAGGACAAAAGACTGTTCGAGCAGGCTCACGATGTCCATGGCGATGCCTGCCGCATCTTCCGGGCGGGCCAGATTCTCCATGATCAGCAGGAATTCATCGCCCCCCAGCCGGCCCAGGGAAGCATCGTCGCGCAGGCTTTCCTGGATGCGGAGCGTCAAGGCCGCCAGCAATTCGTCGCCAACCGGGTGGCCGAGACTATCGTTGATATTCTTGAACCGGTCCAGATCGATATAGAGCACCGCAACCTGCCGCTGGTTACGTTCAGCCACTTCGAGCGCGTGCTTGAGTTGCGATTGCAACAGCAGCCGGTTTGGCAGCCGGGTTAATGAATCGTAATGGGCCAGGTGCTCAAAACGGGCTTCCGAATCCTTGAGCTGGCTGATGTCGGTCATGATCCCCGCATAGCTGGCTGGCCGGCCCTCGCTGTCGTAGACGGTACTGATGGTCAGCAGTTGCGGAAACAGTTCGCCATTCTTGCGACGATTCCATATCTCGCCTTGCCAGTGTCCCGTTTCCAGAATGCTGTCCCACATCGCACGGTAAAACGCGTGATCCTCAAGGCCCGACTGGAGCAGACTCGGGTTGCGGCCCAGCACCTCTGCCTCGCTATATCCGGTAATGTTAGTGTAGGCGGCATTGACGCTGATGATGCTCGGCTGGAGGTCGGTGATGACGATGCCTTCCTGGGTGCTGCCGATAACAGCCGCAGCCTGGCGCAGGGTGCTGTCGGCGCGTCCCCGTTCCACTGCCAGACCAGCCAGGCGGGCAAATTCTCCGATCAGGTCCAGTTCTTCCTGGATGGGGGTTCGCGGTTGGGCGTAATAGATGCCGAATGTGCCCAGCACCTGGTCGGAATTGTCCTTGAAGGGAATTGACCAGCACGCGCGCAGGCCCGCGCGTTCGGCAACTTCGGCGTAAGACACCCAAAACGGATGGGTGCGGATATCGTCGACGATTACGGGTTCGCCGGTGAAGGCCGAGGTACCGCAGGAACCCCGTCCCATCCCGGGTTCCAGGTTATCCACAGCGGAATTGAAAAAGGCGGGCAGACTCGGGGCTGCACCCGTAAACAGCCGGCCGGTATGCGGGGCACTGAGCAGAATGGACACCGCCACGTCGGGATAGAGCGTTTCGAGCCGGTGGGCAATGTCCTTCAGGATCAACGGCAGAGGACGACTCCCTGCCAGCCCGTCCAGCACCGCGACACGGGTTTCACGCAACTGCTCGGCAAAACGGGAAGCGGTAAGGTCGTGCCAGGCGCCGACTATTTCGCCGGGTGTTCCGTCGTCGCCATGGACATAGCGGCGTTCATCGCGTATCCAGTGGAGCTTGCCATGGCCGTCATAAAACCGGTAATCGAGCATGACAGGGTGGGTGTCTGCCAGGCTGCGAATGCATGACAGGGCCGTGTCGCGATCATCCGGATGCAGCCGGCTGGCCCACCAGTCCGTCTGCAAAGCCTCGGTCTCCGTATAGCCGAACAAGCGCTGGATGTTGCTGCTGACCCAGATGGGGGCGGGCGTGCCATCCGGCAGCTGTCGAAGTGTAAAAAGCACCACGGGACTGGTCGCCAGAACATGTTCCAGGCGTTCGGTGGTGGCGCGCAACTGTATGCGCTCACGTGTCAATTCGGCCTGACGGCAGGCTTTTTCCAGCGTCGCAGGCAATTCGTGCAGGTAGCCTTCATGCTTGACGATGTAGTCATCGACCCCGAGATGGATCGCCTGGGCGGAGACGGCCTCGCTGCCCTGGCCGGTGACAATGACAACCGGGATATCCAGCCCGCGCCCCACTCGCATTTGACTGACGATGGCCAGAGCGTCAAGTCCCGGCAAGCGATAATCCAGCAATACGATATCAAAAGCCGCAGGAACCGTACTGGCGGTGGGCAACTGTTGCAAAACCGCTTCGGCATTGCCCACGATAGTCAATTGGATATGGGGCGCAAAGCGGGCCATATGGCGCTGCGTCAGGTCGATGTCGGCGGCATGGTGCTCGGCGTAGAGCACGCGCAGAACAGAGGTTCGCCCCGTTTTTGATTTGTGGAAGCGCTGGCAGGCATCCTGCAGTGCGCCGGGAAGACGTGCTAATGATTCTGGGCTCTTGGTCAGGTAATCATCGGCCCCGGCTTGCAGGCAAATCACCGCAGATTTCTGGTCGCCCGATCCGGTCAGCATGATGACAGCGAGGGGCAGCGACTGCTGCCGTATCCAGTTCAGCAGATCGAGTCCGGAACCGTCCGGCAAGCTGAGGTCGATCAGCGCCACGTCGAACCGGGCGGGTGAGAGCAGGCAGGCGCGCGCTTCGGCCAGGGTGGTTGTCAGTGTAAGGACGATATCCGGGGCCTGACGTGCCAGGTGACGGCGGGTCAGGTCAGTATCGACTGGGTTGTCTTCCACAAACAACACGCGCATACAGGGCCCTAATTGTGAGGGTGATTGGTGAGACACCAGTACAACTCGATTCGGGTGGCCACCTCCATCAGGCTGTCGAAACTGACCGGCTTGACGATATAGGAATTGGCATGGTGCTGATACGCCATTCGTACATCCCGCTCTTCGCTGGACGACGTCAGCATCACCACCGGGATATATTGGCTAATCGGATTCTCGCGTAAATGTCGCAGGACTTCCAGTCCATTCACGCGCGGCAGTTTCACGTCAAGGAGAATCACCAGCGGGAGAGGTTCGCCCGTGTCCCAGCGCGGAATCCAGTCCAGTGCCTCTTGACCATCGCGGGCCACGTGTACGGGGTTTGCCAGGTTGCGTCGCGCGAAGGCACGCAGGGTCAGGTCCAGATCGACGGGATTGTCTTCCACCAGCAGGATAGGGCGGAGCGGGACTGAAATCATCGCGGCAACTCAAGATAAAAGGTGGCGCCCTCGCCAGGGGTACTTTCGGCCCAGATGCGACCGCCCATCCGCTGCATGGCCTTGTAGGCGATAGCCAGGCCGACGCCTGTGCCGGGGTAATCTTCGGCCCGCTGCAGGCGCTGGAAAATCTCGAAGATACGATGGTGGAATTGCATATCGAAGCCGATTCCGTTGTCTTTGATAATCAGGGTAATCGATTTTTTCCCATTAATCCCGTTTATCGACAAAGTCGGCGTATCACTGTCGCGCGAGAATTTGAGCGCATTGTCGATCAGATTGCGCAGCACAATGGTGAGGCCTTCGGGATCGGCATGGGCACTCAGGTTCTGCAATGAGACCTCGATCTCCATGCCTTGCGTCTGGATGGCGGATGACAGCGTATCGAGCACACCGGCCACAAGACGCGATACGTCAACGGGCTGTCCTTGCAGATTGCGACGCTCCATTCTGGAATAGGCCAGCAGGTCTTCGATCAGCTGGTTCATTTGGGCAACCCCGTGCCGTACATTGTTCAACAACTGGCATCCCGCCGTGTCCAGGCGTTCCTGATAGTCCTCCAGCAGCAGTCGGCTATAGCCATCAATGCCGCGCAGCGGTGCCTTGAGATCATGAGAGACGGAATAGGTGAATGTCTCCAGTTCCTTGTTGGCGGTTGCGAGCTCGGCTGTTCGCTGCTGCACGCGCGTCTCCAGCTCGGTATTGAACTGGCGGATCTCGTCTTCCAGTTGCTTGCGCTCGGTCACGTCGCGGGACACCACCACCACCTTGTCGACCCGGCCCTTCTCGTCGCGAATCACGCCACCCTGCGATTCGATATGACGGACTGACCCATCGGCAAGGACGAAGCGATAATTGATGCGATGCCCGAGTCCGGTACGCACGGTTTCCCTGAAAGTTTCGCGCACCCTGTCCCGGTCATCCGGGTGGATCTCGGCAAAAGAGTCTGTGCCTTTCAGGGCATCGGGGTGGCCGAGCACGGCTTGGTAGGAGGGGCTGTTGTAGAGGCGTCGGCCTTCCAGGTCGAGTACCGCAACCATGTCGCCGATGTTCTCAGCAATCAGACGGAAGAAGGCTTCCTGTTCCTGCAGTGCGGCTTCGGCGTGTTTGCGTACCGTGATGTCATTGATGGCCGTGAAGATGGCAGGTTCGTGGTCGAATTCCACGATCGACGCCGAAACCAGTGCCCAGAAAGGGCGACCGTCCGCGGTCAGCATGCGGACTTCGAGGTCGTCGACCTTGCCCGTTTTTTGCAGGGGGTCCAGGAAACGCGCGCGTTGCGCCGCGTCTTCGTAAAATCGTTCCGCCGGCTGGCCGATGCCATGTTCGCGCGATATGCCGTACTGGATTTCCGCGCGGTGATTGCCGTACAGCAGGATGCCGTCGCGAACCCGGGTGAGGACGGCGGGGAAAGGCGCCAGTTCGAGCAGCAGCCGGGCGTGCGCCTCGCTGTCACGCAGGTTCTTCTCGATCAGCTTGCGCTCGGTAATGTCCGTAATGACTGCGACGCGGGCGGACCGGTTTTCATACTGGAGGTCGTGGGAACGGACCTCGACGGTAATGGGGCTGCCATCTTTTTTCAGGTGGTGCCATTCGCCAACAGAGGCAAATCCAGCCAGTTTCGCAGCCAGGTCGGTTATGGGCTGTTTTTCCTCATCGGGGTAAAGATCGGTGAGCCGCAAGGCCTGCGCCTCACCGAGGCTATAGCCATAGTGAAGCAGGAAGGCCTCATTGACGGCCAGCATGTGCAGGCTGCCTCGCTCGTAAACCAGCATGGGAACGGGATTCTGTTCGAACAGGTGGCGAAAGCGGGTCTCGCTTTCATGGAGGGCGGTTTCTGTGGCCTTGCGGGCGGTAATGTCCTCGACCACAGCGACAAAATAATCGGCTGTCGCATCCGGTTTCCACACCAGAGCCACGGTCAGATTGACCCAGACAAGGCTGCCGTCCTTTCGGCAGTAGCGTTTTATCAACGTATAGTGGCCGATCTCATGGGCCAGTATTTGGCGGATATGGTCCAGGTCCATGTCGAGATCATCCGGGTGGGTGATGTCATGGAACGTCAGGGTCAAGAGCTCGGGTTCCGCATAGCCGACAATTTCGCAGAGCTTCTGGTTGACGCGCAGCCAGCGTCCTTCGGGCGACAGCATGGCGATGCCGACTGCGGCCTGCTCGAAGGTGGCGATGAAGCGGGCTTCGCTCTCGTGCATTGCCTGTTCGGCGAGGATGTGCTCCGTGATGTCCTCTGTGAAGATGACAATGCCGCCCACGGCGCCTTCCGGTTCATGCCAGGGCCGGACTTCCCAGCGCAGCCATTGAAAGGTGCCATCCGGATGCATCACCCGTTCTTCCGGAGTTCGTGTCACTTCGCCGGACAGACCGCGGCGATGGATGGTCTTCCAGTGTTCCGGGGTTTCCGGAAAGACCTCATAGTGGGAACGGCCCAGGATGTCGCTGCGTTTCAGTCGAAACGCCGATAACCAGCGGGTGCTGACCGCGAGATAGCACATCTCGTGATCGAACATGGCGAGCGCGGCGGGCGCGTGCTCGATGAACAATCGCAGCAGGGCTTCGCGTTCCTGCAGGGCGGCTTCAGCGAGCTTGCGCCCGGTAATGTCGCGGCAAAGGCCGAACACACCGCGCACTTCACCATCGATTACGAGCGGTCCCTTGGTCGTTAAATAATGATGCGTGGTGGTGGCGGTGTCGACCGTCTCTTCGTACGTCCGGGTGACCCCCTCCTGCATGATGCGCAGGTCATCGGCACGGAAGCGCGTGGCGGATGCCGCAGGAAAAAGCGCGGAGTCGTCCGCACCCAGAATATGTGCTACCGGCAGCCCGACCAGCGCAGCGAGCGACTGATTGGCAACGAGATAATGTCCGTTGCTGTCCTTGACGAAAATGACATCGGTACTGCCCTCCACCAACGCATGGAGGATGGTATGGAGCCGCTTCAGTTCTTCTTCGTGTTTTTTCTGGTCGGTGACATCCTGCAACACGCCAAACACCGTGTGCGGCTTGCCTGCAGGATCATATTCGACCCGCACCTGCACCTTGACCATGCGAATTTCGCCGTTGGCCCGCACCAGTCGGCAATAGCGCTCGGGCAAGGTGTCGCCGGGCTGGCTGCGGGAGATGCGTTGCTGGTATGCGTCATACCAGGCACGCTCGTCGGGGTGAAGGTAAGCGATGAAGCCCGTATGGCTGAAGGATTGGCTCTGCGGTTCCAGGCCCAGAATGCGATAGATTTCGTCGGACAATTGCATCCCGCCGCCGGTCACCGTGAATTGCCAATTGCCGATATGGGCCATGGCCTCGGCAGCCTGGAGCCGATTCGCGCTGGCGACAAGTTCACACTGGCGCCGGGACAGCTCACGTTTAAGCTGGCGGTTCCACAGCATGCCAATGAAATACGCGGTCAGGCCGACGCCGATCAGGCCGAGCAGCCAGGGCAGCAATTGTGCAACAGGTGACGGGAGGGCGAGTGTCTGGATTTCTTGGACCGGCAGCGGAATCCATTTCTGGAACGCCGCATTGCTTTGTGCCGCAGGCATGGTGCGCAGCGCCTGGCTGAGGATGCGCGCCAACTGCGGCCAGTCCCGGTCGGCAATGATTTCGAAACGCACATTCAGCGCGGGTCCGAGGTAAGCCGGAAACGCATTGACCACCCCCTGCAATTTCCCCTGTTCATCAATAAAAGCGTAAGGGGGGTAGTTGGCATCGACGCCCAGGCGAATGACCGGATGCGCGGCCAGCCACGCACGGTCGGATGCGGACAGCGGCAAAGAAGGCGGGGCTGCCGGGTCGGCCCTGACCGGGCCGAGGTGAAAAAGCCCCGCCAGCATGCTGAGGGCAAGGATGATGCGCGCACTGCCGAAGAGGAAACGCCTGCCGGCTCGAAACAAATATTCCATGGGCAGGGTCGTGGCAGGGCGTGTCTCTTTGATGATTAAGTGTGTTGATGTCACGCTCAAGCCTTTTACTCCGGGTTCGCGCTTGCGACAACTGGCAGGGATGTTGCCCAATGCATTTTCTGGCATGTGGCGCTATCGGCCTCACACGCCTGCGAGCAGGCAGTGCCTGAATCCATCGGTCTGCGAGACCCAGGGGCGAGCCTTCTGCCGGCATGCCGCAGCGAGGAAAAAGCAGGTCGCGTACAGGCCGGCACGGGGTCGTCCGCGAGGGCGTGTCATCTGCGTAAAACGCAAACCGTGCGACTCAGCGCGCTCCAGGCAGTGCTTCAGTGCAATTTTTCAGTAGGTGGGGGCAGTTGGCCGGGGGCGTCAGGTCGATACGCCTCTATCCGAATTATCCCGCGGACTGTACAGACGCCGGAAACCATTGTGGCAACTGCGCGCTTGCGAGTATTTTAATGGATGCGCCTGACGACGGTTTGTCTTGTTATAAGGCCATTCAGGTATGCGGTGAGCCCGTTTGAAGACAGTATAGCCATTGGGTAAATACGGGCAAACCCCAATGGGTGTAACGATTTGTTGTATCGATTCAACGGCGTTAGCGGTATGCGGGGTGATGCTGGCCGAGCGGTCCGTGCAGACCTGGCCGCCACCCTCTGTTTTTCCCATTGTGCTATGTTTGCCGATCCCGGGTCAGCCCTTAAAATGGCCTGACTCCTACAGTTGCGATTTCCCTTGTCTCCACGGTCGACCCTGTTTCTATGGCTATCTGCGCTTTGCGCGACGCCGGCGCTCGCCTTGACCGTCGAGGTGACGGCGCCCGAAGAGATCCGGCAACTCCTCATTCAGCATCTTGAAACAGCGCGCGCAGCCCGCATGGACGAACGGATGGATGCGGAGGAGATGGCGCGCCTGCAGCGGCAGAGCGACGTAACGGCCCGCAACCTGCTGGCCACCGAAGGCTATTTTTCACCGCAGGTGGACAGCGCGGTGGAATGGGTGAATAACGACTGGCACATCGACTACCAGATTGTTCCCGGCGTACGCACCGAAGTGCGCAATGTGCGACTGGATTTCGCGGGTGCGTTGAGCGCAGATGACGACAAAACCCGATTGCGCGCGCGCATCCTGCGCAGCATACCGCTCAAACCGGGCATGCCTTTTCGCCAGGCGGACTGGGACCTCGCCAAGCTGGTGGTATTGCGCCCTTTGCTGGTGGATACCTACCCTACGGCTCGGATAGCCGACAGCGAAGCACGGATTGATCCCGCCATCCATGCGGCCGATTTGAGTCTGATGGTCGACAGCGGTCCGGCCTTCTACTACGGCGCGTCAAAGGTGCGTGGCACACGGCGGTATCCCGAGTCGACCGTTCGCAACCTCAGTCCGCTCCAACCGGGAAAGCCCTATCGGCAGCAGGATGTGCTGGACTATCAGGCCGCGCTGGAATCAAGTCCCTATTTTGCCCAGGCGACCGTCAGTATCGACCCCGATCCGGCCCAGGCTGCTGCCATGCCCATCGAGGTTGAAGTGGTCGAGCGCCCCGAAAAGCGCTTCAGCGTGGGCGCCGGCATCAGCACCGATACGGGTGCGAGGGTACAGGCATCGTGGTTACACCGGGATATTCTGGATCGCGGGATGCGGCTCAAGCTGGATGCGAGACTGGAAACCACGCGCCAGACGGCGGCGACGGAACTGGCGTGGCCGCGCAACACCGATGGCTATGAAAACAGCCTTGGACTTCAGTTCAAGCAGGAGGACATCGAAGGCCAGGAAACCCGCGCCACCCTGCTGGCCGCCAAGCGCAGCCGAACGCGCGGGAAGATCGAAACGACACTATCGCTGCAATTCCAGACAGAAGAACAGCGCATCACCACTACCCTCAGTGCGAGCAACCAGGCGTTGACCGCCAACTATGCCTGGACCCAGCGCAATGTCGTCGGCCGCGGATTTTATCCGCGAAGCGGCTATGTTCTCAGCCTGCAGGGCGGCGGCGCGGCAGAGGCCCTGCTGTCCGATACCACATTCATCCGCCTGTATGGCCGCCATACCCAGTATCTGCCCGTTGGCGATAAAGGCCGGCTGATCCTGCGCGGGGAGCTGGGCAGCGTGCTGGCCGATACCCGCGAAGGGATTCCAACCGATTTCCTGTTCCGTGCCGGCGGCGACAATTCGGTGCGAGGCTATGCCTACCAGAGCCTCGGTCCCACCTTCAATGGTGCCGTCACTTCGGTACGCCATCTTGCGACCGGCACCGTCGAATACAACCATTTCTTTGAGCGCAACTGGGGAATGGCGGTGTTCGTCGATGCGGGTAATACCGCCGATAGCCTGTCGAACTTGTCGCCCGTATTTGGCTATGGCGTCGGGGCGCGTTACAGCTCTCCGGTGGGGCCGATCAATCTTGACCTGGCCTATGGGGAAGCCACCGGCAAACTGCGGTTGCATTTCTCGCTCGGGGTGTCGTTTTGAAACGATTTGCCTGGGGAGCCGGCTTTGTGCTGGCCGGGGGGGGGCTGCTGATCGCCGCAGCGTTGTGGCTGACGACTACTGCGACAGGATTTCTCTGGCTGGCGAAACAGGCGACGCCGCTGACGTCCGGCCGGCTCGTGCTGGAAGGGGTGGAAGGCCATCTGGGCGCTTCCGTCAGGATACAAACCCTGACCTTCAAAACGGACACGCAACGCATCGTGCTGCATCAGGTCCGGCTGGATTGGCAGCCGCGCTCCCTCTGGCATCGCCTGGTTGAAATCGACCTCATTGCAGCCCGGCATATGCAAATCGAGCGCCTCAAACCGGATCCCGCGCCGCCTGTCTACCCGGCCACCTTGCGCTTGCCGCTGGATATCCGTGTGGCTGCATGGGATGTGGCCCAACTCGATGTGATCGACAGCGGGCAGACACTCAACTTCAACAACCTGCATGGAAAAATCGATGGCCGCGGCAGCCGTTTTGATCTGGTCGTGGCCGGTGGCACCCCTTGGGCTGCAATCAATGGACGCTTCGGGATTGCGAAGGATGCGCCATTCCAGGTGAAAGGTACGCTCAATGCCACCCGGGCCACCCCTGTGCCGGTACAGGCCCGGCTCGATCTGGGCGGCGAACTGGCCGCGATGGAGTTCAGGTTCGATGCGCTGGCCGAAGGCATGCGGGCGATGGCCACCGGCAAGCTCGCACCCTATGAGCCGGTTCGCCTGCCGCGTCTGCTGTTGTCAGGCCAGGGCATCGACCCAAGCCGGTTTGCCGAGGGTGCGCCGCAGGCGGACCTGGCTTTTTCCGGCGTGTTTGAAGGCCGGCAGGGAGAACGGCTATTGGGGACATTCAGCCTCGCCAATCGCCTGGCTGGTCGCCTCGACCAGGATCGCCTGCCGCTTGCCAGCCTGAGCGGTGCGGTCGTGGGCGACAGCGCCCGCGCCGATTTCAGCGCGCTGGAAATCGATCTGGGTGCCGCGGGACGATTTGCCGGTGATGGCCTGTGGCGCGAGGGACAGTTAACCGTCAATCTCGCCGGACCGCGGTTGAACCTGGCTGGAGTGCATCGCGATCTTCACCCGACCCGGCTTAAGACGGCACTCCGGTTGACGGGCAATGCCGGGCAACAGACCCTGACTGCCGATGTCGCCGAAAGCTGGGGACAGGGCAGTTTCACCCTGAGCCTGGCGGATGCCGTTTTGCGTTTGCAAAATGCGGCCTTCAGCGGGCAGGCCGGCAGGTTGGCCGCCAGCGGCAGTTTGAGGCTCGACGCCAGCCGCGCGTTTGCAGCCAGGTTCGATGCCGCGCAGATCAACCCGGCGCGTTTTGGCGCCTATCCGCGCGCAAAGCTCAACGCGCGCGGTGAGGTGAGCGGCAGCCTGCTGCCCGCGCTGAGCCTGCGGGCGCAGTTCGTTCTGCCGCCGGGCGAACTCGAAGGCCGGCCGGTGAAGGGCAAAGGGCAACTGCGTTACGCCAGCGGCCGCTTGTCCGGCACGGACATTGATCTTGACCTGGCGGGTAATCGGGCATTACTCAAAGGCGCCTTCGGCGGTGCGGGGGACAGACTGGTGTGGGACATCAATGCGCCGGCATTGGCGCGACTGAATCTGGGCTTGGCCGGCCGGCTGACAAGTAGCGGCATCGTGAGCGGTGAACTCAAACAGCCGCACATCGATGCCCGGGTGAATGCCCGCGGCTTGCGTCTGCCCGGTGATATTGCGGCCGATTCGCTTGACCTCAATCTCACCCTGCAAACGGCATTGACTGGCGTGTTCAACGGCCAGATGGAAGCCCGTGGCATCCAGGTTGCTGGCCAGCGCATCAACACCGCGCGCGCCGCTATTCAGGGTCGCCGCGATGCCCACACCTTGTCGCTCGATGCCCGCCTGGCGGATTGGCATGGCGTGGCCTCACTGACGGGCGGTCTGGATGGCAACGGCATCTGGCGCGGCACACTGAATCAGGCCGAGGTGGCGGGGCCGTGGCCGATGAAGTTGAGTGCGCCTGCCGGCTTGGTGCTGAGCCGTGACCAGCAGACAGTCAATGCGCTGGCATTCACCATTGCGGGCGGCACGGTCAGCGGCCTGCAGTTCAGTCGTCAGGGTACGCAGATGCGTACGCAGGGGGCGATGAACAATCTGCCACTTGCGCCTGTGCTGGGCCTGCTCGAGGCCAAGCTCCCCCTGACCACGGATCTGCGCATTAAAGGCGATTGGAATCTGCGCCTGGGCGACACCCTTGAAGGCCAGTTGAATGTGGCCCGCCAGAGCGGGGATGTGCGTCTGGTCGATCCGGCCGTGAATCTGGGGCTGACCACGCTCGATCTCGGGATACGAGCGGAGGCCAGTCGCGTCTTCGCGCGTCTCGACGTGGATACCCGTGAGGCGGGGAATTTGCGTGTGGAAGGCCGCGCAAAGCTTGAACGCGTGGGGGCGGCCTGGACGCTGCCACGCAGTGAACCGCTGGCGTGGACGGCGGCGCTCAACGTACCGGATCTGCGTCTGCTCAAGCCACTCATTCCCGTGGGTGTCCGGCTGGATGCGCGACTGGCTGCTCAACTCAAGGGCGGCGGCAGCCTGGCCGCGCCGCGCATCGACGGCCAGATCGATGCCAGCCGGATCCGCTTCACAATGCCGGAAGAAGGCGTCTCGATCACGGATGGCAGCCTGAAGCTGCGGATGGCCGATGATCGGGTGCGAGTGGAACGGGGGGAACTCAAAGGCTTGAACGGGCGCATCGTGGTGAGCGGCGAGGCACAGCTGAAAAACCCCCGTGCCGGGTTGACGCTACGCTTTGAAAAATTCACGGCAACCAGTCGCAGTGACCGTCTGGTCACGGTTTCCGGTACCACGCGACTGAAGCTGGACCCGAAGCGGCTGGAATTGGCAGGCGAGCTTACGGTGGATCGTGCCCGACTCGAAATGCCGGCGGCCAGCAAACCGGTCCTGTCGTCCGATGTGGTGGTGGTGGGCCGGCCGCCGAACGAAAAGTCGGCGAGTCCCCGCCTGCCCCTCGCACTCGATCTCACCCTGAAGCTGGGCGACGATTTTCTGTTTAAGGGCGCCGGGCTCGATGCCCGTCTCGGGGGACAGCTGCGCGTGTTCACGGTCAATCAGGTCATGCGCGGCGAAGGGGTGGTCAGGGTCGAGGAAGGGCGTTATGCCGCCTATGCGCAGACGCTCACGATCGAACGGGGTGTATTGCGCTTCATTGGTCCGATCGACAATCCCGGACTGGATGTGCTGGCCGTGCGCAAAACCGGCAGCGTCAAGGCCGGCGTGCAGGTCGGGGGCACGGTGCAGCGGCCGGTGGTCAAGCTGTATTCCGATCCCGCCATGCCCGATACGGAAAAGCTTGCCTGGCTGGTGCTGGGTCATGGGCTTGAAAATAGCGGCCAGCAGGAGTTCGTATTGATGCAGGTGGCCGCCGCTGCGCTATTGAGTCAGTCCGAGTCTGTCAATTTCCAGTCGAAGCTGGCGGACACGCTCGGGATAGACAGCTTCGATGTGCGCGCCGGCGAAGGCGAGAGTGTGGCCAGCGCCGTCGTCAGTGTGGGTAAACGGCTGTCGGCGCGCGCCACGCTGAGCTACGAGCAAAGCCTCGACGGACTGAGTCAGGTCGTCAAAGTCCTCTATCAACTGACGCCCAGTGTACGGTTGGAAGCGCAGGCGGGACAGCAAAGCAGTTTCGATGTGTTTTACACGCGCGAGCACGACTGAGCGGAGCGTCGCCCAATGGTAGAATTGAATCCATGTCCGCCGTATGCCACATCGCCATGAATTCCCCTGATCGATTGCCTGCACTGTCCCGGCACAGACGCTGATGCGTATTCTGCTCTCCAACGACGATGGCTATTTTGCCCCCGGGCTTGCCGCACTGGCGGACGCGTTGCGGCCCTTGGCCGATATTACGGTGGTGGCACCCGAGCGTGACCGCAGCGGCGCATCCAACTCGCTTACCCTCGATCGCCCCTTGATGCTGCGTCAGGCGCCCAGCAGTTTTTATTACGTCAACGGCACGCCGACCGATTGCGTGCACCTTGCCGTAACCGGCATGCTGGATCACCTGCCCGACATGGTGATTTCCGGCATCAATCACGGGGCCAACATGGGCGATGACACCATTTATTCCGGTACTGTTGCCGCGGCGACGGAAGGCTATTTGTTGGGAATCCCATCGGTTGCCGTCTCCCTCGCCGGCCACAACGGTACGCACTTCGACACGGCGGCGCGTGTCGTTGTCGAACTGGCCCGGCGTATCCAGGCGCAACCTCCCACCGAGCCCATGCTCCTCAATGTCAATGTTCCCGATTGCGCCTGGGATGAATTGCAGGGCCAGCGCGTGACGCGTCTGGGCAAGCGTCACAAAGCTGAATCGGTGGTGAAAACCACCAATCCGCGCGGCCAGGTCGTGTACTGGGTGGGTGCCGCCGGCTTGGCCCAGGATGCAGGCGAAGGCACTGACTTTCATGCCGTCGCCAACGGCCTGGTTTCGATTACCCCGCTGCAAATGGATCTGACCCTTTTCAGCCAGATGGACAGTGTGAACGCATGGCTGAAACCCTGAACCCCCGCGCCGGTATCGGCATGACCTCTGCACGCACGCGTGACCGCATGGTCGAGCGGTTGCGCGAACAGGGCATCAAGGATGCCATTGTGCTGGCTGCCATGGGCAGCGTGCCGCGTCATCTGTTTGTCGATCAGGCGCTCGAATCCCGTGCCTATGATGACACCGCGCTACCCATAGGCTATGGGCAGACGATTTCCAGTCCTTATATAGTGGCGCGCATGGCTGAACTGGCGCGTCACGGCGAGAACGGCCAGGGCCGCGAACTGGGTCGTGTGCTTGAAATCGGTTTGGGTTGCGGCTACCAGGCTGCAGTGCTCGGCAAACTCGCGCGCGAGGTGATTTCGATGGAGCGCATTGCGGCGCTGGTTGGAAAGACCCGCCCGCGTTTGCGCCAGTTGCGCATCAATAACGTCAAGCCCAAGCATGGCGATGGCATTGCGGGGGCCCGGGATTTCGCGCCGTTTGATGCCATTGTGATTGCTGCCGCGTTTGGTGAAGTGCCGCAGGCATTATTGTCGCAGCTGGCCGATGGCGGACGCCTGGTCATGCCATTGGGTCATGCCACGCAGACGCTCTGTGTGATCCAACGTCAGGGGGATGCGTTTACCGAGCAGTTGCTCGAAGGGGTGAAATTCGTTCCGCTCCTGCCGGGAGTGGCGTAGTGAATATCGCGACGGCAGCCCGGATGAAAAGTCTCGGCCTGAGTCTGCTGGTGCTGAGCCTGGTGGGGTGCGTAGGCTCCGGGCCTGCCCCCGTAAGTGATCGCGCCGGGGAGCGACGCGGTCCCGCCAAGGCAGAACCGACAGGCCCCGCCACCCCCGCGATCACTGCATCGACCAATGGCCTGCATACCGTGCAGCGCGGCGACACCTTGTATGCGATCGCGTTTGCCAATAATCTCGATTACCGCGAGGTCGCCAGCTGGAACCAGCTGGAATCGGCAGACCGCATCCTGGTGGGGCAGGTGTTGCGGCTGACGCCGCCGGAAAATGCATCGCTTGAGAAGAAGGGCGTTGAGATCAAGCCGCTCGACCGGATTGAGCAACCGAATGCGCGTCCATTGACGGAAACATCCGTTCCGCTGACGGAGACATCCGTGCTGCGCACGCCGCAGGCCATATTGTTGCCCTATAGCGAGGCCAATTGGGCGCAGGTATCGCGTGAGGCAGCGGCAGCCGTGGCTGTTGTCGCACCGCCGCAGGTCAAACCGGTTTTGCCGGCGGCAGCGCCGGCGCCGGTTATTTCGCCTAACGGTACCGTAGACAGCTGGTTGTGGCCGGCCGACGGCGTCCTCGCCGGACGCTTTGGCGAAAAAGGGGGCAAGGGGATTGATATTGTAGGGCCCAGGAATGCGCCGATAAAAGCGGTGGCGGCTGGAAAGGTGGTATACAGTGGCAGCGGTTTGCGGGGATACGGACAACTATTAATCGTCAAGCATTCGGGCGAGTTTCTTTCGGCCTATGCACATAATGAAACGATACTGGTTAAAGAGGGTGACACGGTGGCCGCCGGGCAGAAAATTGCCATGATGGGCGACAGTGGCGCCGAGCGAGTGATGCTGCATTTTGAGATACGTCGTTACGGAAAACCACTCGATCCCATGAACTATCTGCCGGAGCGCTCATGAGCCGCAAACCCAGTGATGAATCGGATGATTTAACGCCTGTCGAAACGGAGCTTGAAACTGAAACGGAGCCGCCGTCCGCCGCCGACCGCAGCGATGAACTCGCATCGGCCATTCTTCATGAGCCGCAGGTCGACGTAACCCAGCTGTACCTCAACGAAATCGGCAAGGCGCCGCTGTTGACGGCGGAGGAGGAAGTCGCGCTGGCACGCCGCAATGTCCAGGGCGATTTTGAAGCGCGCCAGACCATGATCGAGCGCAATCTGCGCCTCGTCGTTAACATCGCCAAGCATTACGCCAACCGGGGGCTGACCCTGCTCGATCTGGTGGAAGAGGGCAACCTCGGTCTCATCCATGCGCTGGAAAAATTCGATCCCGAGCGCGGTTTCCGTTTTTCCACCTATGCCACCTGGTGGATACGCCAGAATATCGAGCGCGCGATCATGAACCAGTCGCGCACGATCCGCTTGCCGGTCCATATCATCAAGGAACTCAACATCTATCTGCGCGCCAAGCGCCATCTCGAAACCCATGGTGTGACCGACGCCACTTCGGAGGATATCGCCGCGCTGACCGATCACCCGGTGGCCGATGTGCGCCGCATCATGCAGTTGAACGAGCGGGTTGCCTCGCTCGATGCGCCGCTGGACGTCGATCCCACGCTGTCGCTGGGCGAGGCCATTGCCGACGACAATGCTCATCTGCCGGACGACATGCTGCAACTCGAAGAAATCGAACACCATGTCCATGAATGGCTGACCCAGCTTAACGACAAGCAGCGCTGGGTGATCGAGCGCCGGTTCGGCCTGAACAACTGCGAATCCTGCACCCTGGAAGACCTGGCGCTGGAATTGCAGGTTACGCGGGAGCGGGTGCGGCAGATCCAGATGGAATCCCTGCGTGTGCTGCGCCAACTGCTGCGCCGGCGGGGCGTATCGAAAGACGAGCTGTTTTGACGGTTCAATCGATGCCGCGCGACACCGCAATCGACTGGTCCCGGATCGACACCGTCTTCCTCGACATGGACGGCACCTTGCTCGATCTGCATTTCGACAACCATTTCTGGCTCGAGCATATGCCGCGCCGCTATGCCGAACATCATGGCATTGCCCCGGATATTGCGCGCGCGCACCTCGCCGTCCATTACCAACGCCATGCCGGCACGCTTAACTGGTATTGCCTCGATTTCTGGAGCAGCGAACTCGCGCTGGATATCGTGCAACTGAAGGAAGAGGTGGTGCACCTTATCGCCGTGCGCCCGGACGTACCGGCGTTTCTGGAAGCCGTGCGTAGCTCGGGTCGCCGCGTGGTGATGGTTACCAATGCGCATCCCAAAAGCCTTGGCTTGAAAATACGCGAAACCAAAATCGATGCCTGGTTCGATGCACTGATTTCATCGCATCAGATTGGCATACCCAAGGAGCACCCGGATTTTTGGCAGGGTTTGCAGGGCATCGAGCCGTTTGACAGGCAGCGGACGCTGTTTGTGGATGACAGTTTGCCGGTATTGAAGAGTGCGCAGGCGTATGGAATCGAGCAGTTGCTGGCGGTGTGCAATCCGGATTCGAAGCAGCCGCATAAGGATTGCGGGGAGTTTGAGGCGATTACGAGTTTCGGGCAGGTGATGCCGGGGTGAGGGGGCGCTGTCATTGCGAGTGCAACGCAACGCACCTCGCAACGACGTGGTTTAAACCGCCTCCGGCTCAATCAATACCGCCGCCCCCACACTCCTGCCCTCGGCAATCAAAATGTTATAAGTCCGGCACAACGCCCCCACATCCATCACCTCCAGCCCAATCCGCGCCTCCACCAGCGCCCGCGTCAGCGAAGGGTGTGGAAACCGCAACCGATTGCCGGTGCCGAAAAGCAGGATATCCAGTTCCCGATGCGTAATCCATTCGAAGTGCTCGGCGGTGAGCGCCTCAAAACCCAGCCCAGCCCAAGGGGCGACTTCGATGCCCTGCGAGGACAGCAACAGGCTTGATTCATGGCGATGGCCGTTGATGAGGACGTGGTCGTTGCCGTAGCCGGTGAACAGCCGCTGGTTGGCGTCGGTGTTGAGATGCAGTTTCATGATCAAACCTTAGCAGATTCCGCCTGATTGGTGAGGAACGCGTCAGCAGGCCGTGGGGCTTCCTGCCGGCGCCCGGTTTCGTTTGCCCGTGCCTCCCGCCTCCGGTAAAATCATTCGTTTTCCAAGGCTTTGTTTTGCTTTGGTTTTGTGCAGGTTGACCAGGAAGAAAGCCGTGACGGCAGATAAAAATCCACGATTACGCACGATCAATAAATCGTCCAAGCTCGATAATGTTTGCTATGACATTCGCGGCCCGGTGATGGCGCGCGCCAAGAAGATGGAGGACGAAGGGCAGCGCATCATCAAGCTGAACATAGGCAATCCGGCGCCGTTTGGCTTCGATGCACCCGAAGAAATCGTGCAGGACGTGATCGTCAACCTCCCCACCGCTTCCGGTTACACGGATTCGAAAGGCCTGTTTTCGTCACGCAAGGCGATCATGCAGGAGACCCAGCGCAAGGGGATAGCCGGCGTGCGTATCGACGACATCATCATTGGCAACGGGGTATCCGAGTTGATCGTGATGGCGATGCAGGCGCTGCTCGACAGTGGCGACGAGGTGCTGGTGCCGGCACCCGATTACCCGTTATGGACGGCGGGGGTGAGTCTGGCGGGTGGCAAGCCATGCCATTATATTTGCGACGAGGGCGCCGGCTGGTTGCCCGACCTGGACGACCTCCGCGCCAAGATCACCACGCACACGCGCGCGATCGTCATCATCAACCCCAACAATCCGACCGGTGCGCTTTATCCGGATGACCTGCTGCTCGGAATTCTGGAAATCGCCCGCGAAAACCAGTTGATTGTGTATGCCGACGAAATCTACGACAAGGTGTTGTATGACGGCGCGACGCACACCTCCATTGCTGCGCTGGCCGATGACGTGCTGATTGTGACATTCAACGGCCTGTCGAAGAATTACCGCGCCTGTGGCTACCGTTCGGGATGGATGATCATCTCGGGTGACAAGCGGCACGCCACGGATTATCTGGAAGGTCTCAATATGCTGGCCTCGATGCGGCTGTGTTCGAATGTGCCCGGGCAATACGGGATACAGACGGCATTGGGCGGCTACCAAAGCATCACCGATCTGGTGGCACCCGGCGGTCGGCTCGCCCGCCAGCGCGACCTGGCCTATGACATGCTCACATCGATTCCAGGCATAAGCTGTGTGAAACCCAAGGCGGCGATGTATTTGTTCCCGCGGATGGACCCCAAGCTGTATCCCATTGATGACGACCAGGCCTTCATCCTCAAACTACTGGAGGAAGAACGGGTGCTTGTGGTGCAGGGAAGCGGCTTCAACTGGCCGCAACCCGACCACCTGCGGGTGGTCTTCCTGCCGCATGAAGAAGAGCTGTCCAAGGCGATCACACGCATGAGCCGGTTTTTTGACCGCCAGCGTGCCCGTCGCTGATTTTTTATTCAAATGAGATGATTAGATGAAACCCATCAATGTGGGCCTATTAGGCCTGGGAACGGTTGGCGGCGGCACCTTGACGGTGTTGCGCCGGAATGTAGAAGAAATCACCCGCCGCGCCGGCCGTGAAATCCGGGTGATCCGTGCTGCGGTGCGCAATCTTGACAAGGCCCGGGCGATGGCGGGGGATTTGCCGCTTTCGACCAACCCGTTCGACGTCGTGGACGACCCGGAAATCGATATCGTGGTCGAACTGATAGGCGGTCTCGAGCCGGCCCGCGAACTGGTCATGCAAGCGATTGCCAATGGCAAGCATGTGGTCACGGCCAACAAGCATCTGGTCGCCAAGCACGGCAACGAGATTTTTGCGGCGGCGCAGGCCAAGGGCGTGATGGTCGCATTCGAGGCGGCGGTGGCGGGCGGCATTCCCATCATCAAGGCGTTGCGAGAAGGTCTGACCGCCAATCGCATCGAATGGCTGGCCGGCATCATCAACGGCACCAGCAACTTCATTCTCAGCGAAATGCGCGACAAGGGCGCGGCCTTCGAGGATGTGCTGAAAGAGGCCCAAAACCTGGGTTATGCCGAAGCCGACCCGACCTTCGATATCGAAGGCATCGATGCCGCGCACAAGCTCACCATCCTGTCGGCGATTGCATTTGGCATCCCCATGCAGTTCGACCGCGCCTACACAGAAGGCATTTCAAAACTGACACGTGACGATGTCAAATATGCCGAGGAGCTGGGCTATCGGATCAAGCTGCTGGGCATTGCACGGCGCGCCGAAAATGGCATTGAGTTGCGTGTGCATCCCACCCTGATTCCCGAACGCCGGCTGATTGCCAACGTCGATGGCGCAATGAACGCGGTGCTGGTGAAGGGCGATGCGGTGGGTCCGACCTTGTATTACGGCGCCGGCGCGGGCGCCGAGCCGACGGCCTCGGCGGTGGTGGCCGACCTCGTCGATGTGACGCGCCTGCATACTGCCGATCCGCACCATCGCGTGCCGCATCTGGCGTTCCAGCCGGATCGGCTGGCGGATACGCCGATCCTGCCGATGGAAGAAGTACGCACCGCGTACTACCTGCGCCTCAGCGCATTCGATCGCCCCGGCGTGCTCGCCGACATCACCCGCATTCTCGCCAATGGCGGCATCTCGATTGACGCCATGGTGCAGAAAGAACCTGCCGAAGGCGAGCAGCAGGTCACCATCATTCTGCTGACCCACATTACCGTCGAAAAGCACATCAATGCCGCGATCACCCAGATCGAGGCACTCGACAGCATTGCGGGTCAGGTCATGCGCATTCGCCTCGAAGAACTGGCCGCGCGATAAGCAGCGAGATCACAACATGAACTACATCAGCACGCGCGGACGCGCCCCGCAACTCCGCTTCTCCGAAATCCTGCTCGGCGGCCTGGCCAGCGACGGCGGCCTGTATGTGCCCGAAACCTACCCCGGTTTCAGTGCTGACGAGCTCGGGGCGATGCGCGACATGAACTACCGCGAACTGGCGTTCGAGGTGCTGTCGCGGCTGATTGATGATATTCCGCATGATGACCTGCGTCTGCTGATCGACAAGACCTATACGGCAGAAACCTATGGCCATACTCATGCCGAAGAAAATGCCGAAGACATCACGCCGCTGAAAACACTCGAACCCGGCCTGCACATACTCGCGCTGTCGAACGGCCCAACCCTGGCCTTCAAGGACATGGCCATGCAGTTCCTCGGCAATGTATTCGAGTATGTGCTCGACAAGCGCCAAGGCGAATTGAATATTCTGGGCGCCACCTCTGGCGATACCGGCTCGGCCGCCGAATATGCGATGCGCGGCAAGCGCGGCATCAAGGTCTTCATGCTTTCGCCCGAGCACGGCATGACGCGCTTCCAGCAGGCGCAGATGTATGCGCTACAGGATGCCAACATCCACAATCTGGTTATTCGCGGCGTGTTCGATCAGTGCCAGGACATCGTCAAGGCGGTGTCGAACGATCTGGCGTTCAAGGCGGCCCACCGCATCGGGGCAGTCAACTCGATCAATTGGGCGCGTGTTGCCGCGCAAAGCGTGTACTACTTCAAGGCGTATTTTGCCGCCACGCATGACAACGACCAGAGCGTCTCGTTCTCGGTTCCCTCGGGCAACTTCGGCAATGTATGCGCCGGCCATATTGCCCGGCAGATGGGCTTGCCCATCAACAAGCTCATCGTCGCCACCAATGAAAACGACGTGCTCGACGAGTTTTTCAAAACCGGCGTCTACCGCCCGCGCCCAGAAACCCAGCACACTTCCAGTCCGTCGATGGACATTTCCAAGGCATCCAACTTCGAGCGTTTTGTCTTTGACCTGTCCGGACGCGACGCAGCCATGATTCGCGACCTGTGGAAGGCTGTCGAGTCCGGCGCCAGCTTTGACCTCAAGCAAGCCGGCCTGTTCGAACGCGTGGCCGCGCTGGGCGTGGTCTCGGGGTCGAGCAACCACGCCAATCGTATCGATACCATCCGCATGGCCTACGAGGTGTACGGCACGATGATCGATCCGCATACCGCAGACGGTCTCAAGGTGGGTCTCGAACATCGCGAACCCGGCGTGCCGCTGGTCTGCATGGAAACCGCACAACCCGCCAAATTCGATGATGCGATCCGCGAGGCGCTGGGCGTCGACCCGGTCCGTCCCGCCGATCTCGCAGGCCTGGAAACCCTGCCGCAAAGAAAGCAGGTCATGGACGCCGACGTGAAGGCCGTGATGCAATATATTGTCGAGCAGACACGCTGAACACAATGGGTCGGCAGCGATGCCCCTACATCCAGACACCTGCGCGCCCTTGAGTCTGAGCGAACGGCTAACCGCGGTGCAGGACTGCACGGTCTGCGCCCGACAGTTGCCGCATGCGCCCCGTCCGGTTTTTCGCATCTCGCCGACAGCGCGTATCCTGATCGTGGGCCAGGCGCCTGGACGGCGGGTACACGAGACCGGCATACCCTGGAACGATGCATCCGGCGACAGGTTGCGCGCATGGCTCGACCTATCGCGCGAACAGTTCTACGACATGGCTACCGTTGCCATCGTCCCCATGGGCCTGTGTTACCCCGGCACCGCAAAAGGCGGTGACCTGCCGCCCCGTCGCGAGTGCGCGCCTTTATGGCATCCCCTGCTGCATGAAGCCCTGAGGTCGATACGGCTCACCTTGCTGATCGGTGCCTATGCCCAAGCGTATTACCTGGGTAGACATCAAGGCCGAACCTTGACCGATAACGTGGCAGCCTGGCGCGATTGCGCCGCTGGATACTTTCCGTTGCCCCACCCGAGCCCGCGTAACGGCTTCTGGTTCAAACGCCATCCATGGTTCGAATCGACAGTGGTGCCTGCCGTGCGCAAACGGGTTGGTGCTGTGCTGACGACAGGCGATAATGGCGCTACATCTTCCTAGGAAACCCGGCCCTGATTTGTATGAAACTTGTTACCTCACTGACCAGTCCCTATGGCCGTAAAGCCCGCATCGTGCTGCTCGAAAAGCGCATCGCGTTTCAACTCCAGGTTGAGAATCCCTGGCTGCCAGAAACCGCCGTGCCCAGCTTCAACCCGCTCGGCAAAGTCCCGGTCCTGATTCTCGACGATGGCGTCAGCGTGTTCGATTCGCGTGTCATCGTCGAATACCTCGATCACATCAGCCCGGTCTCCCATCTGATACCGTCCGAGCCGAAAAGCCGGATGGTCGTTCGGGGTATCGAGGCACTGGCCGATGGCGTCACCGATGCGGCCGTGCTGCAGTTTCTGGAAAGAAAGCGCGTGCCAGAACAGCAAAATGGCGACTGGCTGGCACTTCAGGAAAAAACGCTGCATCGTGGACTGCAAGCCCTGTCCGAAGCGCTGGGTGAAAAGCCCTGGTATCTGGGCAACAGCATGACGCTGGCCGATATTGCCTGCGGCTGCATGCTGGGTTATCTGCAGTTGCGTTTCCCTGAGATCGAGTGGGGCACCGCGCACCCCAATCTGGCGAAACTTGCCGACAAGCTGATGACGCGCGCCTCGTTTCAGGAAACGGTACCCGTCGTCTGAACCGTCATTGCGAGACGAAGTCGAAGCAATCCAGAATATCATCGTTAACTACGGACTTCAGGATCGCCACGCCCTTGGGACTCGCGATGACGTTCGTGTATAGAGGAGGCGTAGCATGGACCATGCAGTAGCAACCCTTGCCGGCGGCTGTTTCTGGTGCATCGAATCGGTATTCAACCGCGTGCGCGGCGTCGAGTCCGCAGTGTCCGGATACATGGGCGGCCACACCCTCAACCCCACCTACAAAGACATCTGCAACGGCGACACCGGCCACGCCGAAGTGGTGCAGATCACCTTCGATGCGGCTGAAATTGCTTACCGCGAACTGCTGGAAATTTTCTTCACCCTGCACGATCCCACCCAGCTTAACCGCCAGGGCAACGACGTCGGCACGCAATATCGCTCAGCAATTTTCTGGCATACGCCGGAGCAAAAGGACGACGCGGAAGCAGCGATAGCCGCGCTGACTTCAGCCAATCAGTTCGACGCGCCCATCGTGACGGAAGTCACCGAGGCGGTGACGTTTTACCCTGCCGAGGATTATCACCAGGGCTATTTCGACCAGAACCCCAATCAGCCTTACTGCCAGTTCGTGGTGGCGCCGAAGGTGGCGAAGGCTGCGGGAAAGTTTGCCGACAGGCTTAAAGCCTGATCTGCCTATTGGCGAGCGGCAGGCTTGCTCGTACCAGTAGGCTGGTGAATTCAATGCTTGATAGGGCGCCTAATAAGGAGCAGAATAAAGCACCTTTTTGAATAAGGCAGGTGCCGCATGGAACAGGTTCTCGCCTCACGCTCGGTGAGCATCACCGAACTCAAACGCAGCCCCAGCGCCGTGCTCGAACAGGCGGGCTCCGAGCCTGTCGCGGTCCTCAACCATAACCGGCCGGCCGCCTATCTGCTTTCCCCTCGCGTGTACGAAGCCATGCTGGAGCGGCTCAACGCCGATCTGCGCGAGGCCATCCAGCAGGGGATCGAGAGCGGCGAAGCCCTGCCTGCCGAAGACGTATTCGCCGAACTGAGCGCACGCTATGCCGAGCCCGCCCGTCCTGCCGGCAAGACAGGTTCCAAGCGCCGCGCCTGATGGCGTCCGTCACCTTCTCGCCGAAAGCCCGGCAAGACCTCATCGATGTCGGTGATTACATTGCCCGGGACAGCAGGGCCAACGCCCGGCGCTTCGTTGCCAGATTGCAGGACCGATGCAGGAGGATAGGGGATGCGCCGCTCAGTTATCCCGGCCGCGAAGACTTGGCACCCGGCTTGCGGATGGCGCCGCTGGGTCGTTATGTGATCTTCTTTCGCGTCCTCGACGACACGGTTCGCATCGAGCGGGTATTGCATGGCGCCCGCAATCTTCCCGTGGTGCTTGCTCCGGACGGGTCATCGGACTGATCTGTGATCGGCGATCAGACGCAGGGACATTCGCTGGCGGCGTGAAAGCGTTCGCGTTTGCCGAAATTCATTCGAGCCTGGAACCTTTAATTTCTGTATCGGGGGTATACATCATGGAAAACAGGGAGGTAATCGTGCCTTACCAATTTCTGGTTCTGGATGAACAGATCAAGGAAAATAAATTGTGGTCTGTCTTTTTTTAATTCGTAAACTGGAGAATTTTGTGAAAAAAGCAGTAGATTCAAATGGGCACGAAATCGGGTTATTTGATGGCATTACGGTTAAAGATAATAGCGGAAAGGTAACATATTGGTTATCGGATGACGAAGTATTTGCGCCGACCAGCTATTCTGATAACGATTTACAATCGTTCAATAAAGGACAATTTACCTTTATTGGTAAATTTTCAGAAAATAAATGTTTGATTGATAACGAGGTAATTTTTAAAATCCTCGAGTGAGTTATATCGATATCAATCAAATTTTGTACAAATTTTAAGCAACAAGGAGGTCGCGTGATGCGGGATTGGTATAAAAACATGCCAAAAGGACAAAAGATATTTGTTTATATGGTGTCCACGGCATTAGTTATGGTTTATGGAATTGGTTTATTTCCTCTGGCCGTGCTTATATACCTGGAACTTGGGCAGAGAGGCAATAGCGAATAGCATTGAATCCGTCATGTATATTCCGTCAAGCGACGGCCATTTACGAAAACATTGCGAAAACATTGGGGTCAGGTCTTTCATAATCGCATGATATTGCAAGACCTGACCCCGATTCCACTTCCAGCTGATAGGGGCCCGATCGATCAGTACCATCTTAAACCTGGAACCTTGTATACCGCCGAGCCACAAGCTCTGTCCTGGGGGAAAAAAATGATACAGATTATTCTTTGGGGGCTAGCCTTGGCATTTGCAATCCCCACGTTCGGGCTGTCCCTGTTGGCTTGTTATTTGTTTTTCCAATGGGTGTACAAGCTGGCTGCCGCTCCCATAGTGGAGGCGATGCACAACAGCCTCATCGCTGGCGAGGTGGTTGAGTTAAAAGCAACCAATCCTGCGGTGATAAAAAAGGCCTTTAAGCTACTTAGAGTCGAGGACTTCGAGGTGGAATATTATCCATCTTTCAGTTTAAGGGCCTTCACTGGTATGGTGGACCATCCAAGGCATGCTAATCCGCTGTTGGTCCAGGTTCACCTAGTCACAGGCGAAAACAGAATGACCTTGCAGGCGACGGAGCCGCAGGCGAGCAGTGCAGTTGTTAAAATGACCGAAATGTTCGAGCGGATAACAAAAGAAGTTCAAGAAAAACGGGCAGATGAGAGCACCAAGCTGCACCCATAATTTTGTAATTTTGGCGAATTCAGACGCTGCCATCAAAAAGTCCGTTGTTGTCTCTGGCCGATGACCGGTCGGTCGTGGCCGACAGTCTCCGCTTGTTGTTAAACACAGCTGGAATTCTCAACGACCAGCCACACAATCTAGCCCAGTTTGAAATCGAGCCATCTAACCGCTTGAATCTAAGGGTTCAGAATAAAACGGGTTGCATCCCAAGCCTTTTAACACAAACACCTTACGCCGCAATCGCTATTTTTCAGCCTTCGCCCACGAATCCTTCAGCGTCACCGTGCGGTTGAATGCCGGTGCACCCGGTTTCGAATCGACGCGGTCGGCGACGAAGTAGCCGTGGCGCTCGAACTGGAAGCGGTCTTCCGGCGCGGCGTCCTTCAACGCGGGTTCGAGTTGTGCGCGAATGACGCGCACTGAATCAGGATTCAGGTCTTTCAGGAAATCACCGCTTTCACCGCCCGGCTGCGCGGTAGTGAACAGGCGGTCGTACAGGCGCACTTCGGCCTCGTAGGCATGTACCGCGCTCACCCAGTGGATGTTGCCTTTGACCTTGACGCTGTCTGAACCGGGCGTGCCGGATTTGGTGTCGGGCAGGTAGTCGCAGTGCACGGCGGTGATGGTGCCGTTTTCGTCCTTGTCGCAGCCGGTGCAGATGACGACATAGCCGTAGCGCAGACGCACGGAGTTGCCGGGGAAGAGACGGAAGTAGCCTTTGGGCGGGGTTTCTTCGAAGTCCTCGCGCTCGATCCACAGTTCTTTTGAGAGGGGCACTACGCGCTTGCCCAGGTCGGGCTGCTGCGGGTGGTTGGGGGCGAAGCAGTCTTCAGACTGGTCGGCCGGGTAGTTGTCGATGATGAGTTTGACCGGGTCCAATACGGCAATACGGCGCAGGGCGGTGTCGTTCAGCACGTCGCGCTGGCACGCCTCGAACACGCTGTAGTCGATCCAGCCGTCTGACTTGGAAACGCCGATCTGGTCGGTGAAGCGCTTAAGGCCTTCTGCGGTATAACCGCGCCGGCGTGCGCCGACCAGTGTCGGCAGGCGCGGATCGTCCCAGCCTGCCACGTGTTTTTCGTCGACGAGTTGAATCAGCTTGCGCTTCGACAGCACGACATAGGTGAGATTGAGCCGGGCGAATTCGATCTGCTGCGGCACGGGCCGGGTGAAAAATCCGCCGTCGGCGAGCTTGTTTTGCAACCAGTCGTAGAACGGACGCTGGTCTTCGAATTCCAGCGTGCAGATCGAGTGCGTGATGTGCTCGATTGCATCCTCGATCGGGTGGGCATAGGTGTACATCGGGTAGATGCACCATTTGTCGCCAGTGTTGTGGTGATGCGCGCGCTTGATGCGATAGATCGCCGGGTCGCGCAGGTTGATGTTGGGGGAAGCCATGTTGATTTTGGCGCGTAGCACATGCGCGCCGTCTGAAAACTCACCGGCGCGCATCGCGCGGAACATCGCCAGGTTTTCTTCCACGCTGCGGCTGCGGTGGGGGCTGTCCTTGCCTGGCTCGGTGAGCGTGCCGCGGTAGGTGCGCATTTCGTCGGCAGTCAGCGAATCGACGTAGGCGTGCCCAGCCTGGATCAGGTATTCGGCGCAGGCGTACATGGTGTCGAAATAATTCGATGCAAAATACAGGTGCTCACCCCAGTCGAAACCCAGCCATTTTACCGATTCGGTAATGGCGTCGACGTATTCCTGGCTTTCCTTTTCCGGGTTGGTGTCGTCGAAGCGCAGGTGGCACACGCCGCCGTAATCGCGCGCGAGACCAAAGTTCAGGAAGATCGACTTGGCGTGGCCCAGATGCAGATAGCCGTTGGGTTCGGGCGGAAAGCGCGTTTCGACGCGGCCGCCCCATTTGCCGGCGGCACTCTGCTCGTCGATGATGTTGCGGATGAAATTGGCAGCGGGGGCGGGGGCGGTGTCGTGCGACATGATGGGATGTGAAGCTGGAAAGCAGGAATTGTAGCGGGTTCAGGTAATGATGCCGCCGCCAAGACAGACATCGCCATCGTATAAGACGATCGACTGGCCGGGCGTGACCGCCCATTGCGGGCTGTCGAATGCGAGTTCCAGCGTGTCAGCGTCCAGGCGCGTGATGCGGCAGGGCGCGTCGGTCTGGCGGTAGCGGGTCTTGGCAGAGTACGTGCGGTCCGCAGCGGGGGCGACGCCGCTGATCCAGTTAAGCTGGCCGGCGGCCAGCGTCGAGCGTAGCAGCAGCGGGTGGCCGTGGCCCTGCACCACGATGAGCGTATTGCTTGCCATGTCCTTGGCCGCGACGAACCACGGTTCCGTGCTGCCGTCCTTTTGCCCGCCGATGCCCAGGCCTTGCCGCTGCCCCAGCGTGTAATACATCAGCCCCTGGTGCTGGCCGACGACGCGGCCGTCGGGTGTTTTCATTTCGCCGGGGTTGCGCGGCAGGTAGCGTTCGAGGAATTCGCGGAAGTTGCGCTCGCCGATGAAGCAGATGCCGGTGCTGTCTTTCTTGGCGGCGTTGGGCAGGCCGATCTTTTGCGCCAGCGCGCGCACCTCGGGTTTGGGCAGATGGGCGAGCGGAAACAGGGCCGGGCGGAGCTGCGCCTGGCTCAGGCGGTAGAGGAAATAGCTCTGGTCCTTGTTGGTGTCGAAAGCGCGCAGCAGCGTGGCACGGCCTGCGGCGTCCGTTCCCGTGCCGACGTAATGCCCGGTGGCGATGAATTCTGCGCCGCGTGCAATCGCATCGTCGAGAAAGGCCTTGAACTTGATTTCGGCGTTGCACAGCACGTCGGGGTTGGGGGTGCGTCCGGCCTGGTACTCGGCGAGGAAATAGCTGAACACGCGGTCCTTGTATTCGGCCGCAAAATTGACCGCTTCGATTTCGATGTCGAGCACATCGGCCACTGCGAGCACGTCGAGAAAATCCTGGCGCGCGGTGCACTGCTCGGTGTTGTCGTCGTCGTCCCAGTTTTTCATGAACACGCCGAGCACGTCGTAGCCCTGCTGCTTCAACAGATAGGCCGCAACCGCGGAATCGACGCCGCCCGACATCCCCACTACGACTTTAGTCATGTGCACTCCCCGTCATTGCGAGGAACGATGTGACGAAGCAATCCAGCAGCGAGCGATCGTAGACTGGATTGCTTCGGCTGCGCCTCGCAATGACAGTACATTGGGGAGGGGATGTGCTCATAGGTGGCTCACGAAATCGAGCGGAAAGCGCCGCCCGGCCAGATAGTCCAGCACGCAGCGCATCACCAGTTGGCTGCGGTGCGGAATGGCGCTGGCAGCGAGTTCATCCGGCGTCAGCCACACGGCGCGAACGATGCCGTCATCCAGCGCGCAGGCGTTGTCGAATCCTGTGGCCTGGCAGATGTAGGCGAAGCGCAGGTAGGTGATATCGCGTTTCGGGTAATAAGTGCTGTAGCAACCGAGCAGTGCGAGCGGTTCGACATGATGCGCGGTTTCTTCCAGCGTCTCGCGGCGTACGGCGTCCGCCAGGGTTTCGCCCGGCTCCCAATGACCCGCCGGCTGGTTGAGCCGCAGGCCTTCTGAAGTGTGTTCTTCCACCAGCAGGAACTTGCCGGCGCGTTCAACGATGGCAGCAACGACTACGTGCGGGGTCCAGGTGTCATCAGACATGCAGTTCTTTCCATTCTCCGGGCTGCAGGGTGTCGAGCGTCCATTCGCCGATGGCGGCGCGGATCAGGCGCAGGGTAGGGAAGCCGACTTTGGCGGTCATGCGTCGCACCTGGCGGTTTTTGCCTTCGTTGATAATGAGTTCGATCCAGTTAGTGGGGATGGCCTGCCGAAACCGGACCGGAGGATTGCGCGTCCACAGGTTCGCAGGCTCGGCCATGCAGCGAACCTGCGCCGGCTGGGTCACAAAATTGCCCAGGTCGACGCCGTGCCGCAACGGCTCCAGCGCAGCCTCGTCGGGTGCGCCCTCAACTTGGGCCCAGTAAGTTTTGGGCAGTTTATATTTGGGATCGGCGATCCGGCTCTGGAGCACGCCATCATCGGTTAAAATCAGCAGGCCTTCACTGTCCGCATCCAGACGCCCGGCCGCATATACGCCCGGTAGCGAAAGGTGATCCTGCAAACCCTGCCAGCGCCCTTCGGGGGTGAACTGGCTGAGTACGCCATAGGGTTTGTTGAAAAGAATCAGGCGCGACACGCTTCGGAGGGGGTAAATCCCCATTTTAACGTTTCGAGACATCATGACCACACATATCCAGATTCCCGCCGCAGGAAAAAAAATCACCGTCAACGCCGACAACACACTCAACGTGCCCGACATGCCGATCATTCCCTTCATCGAAGGCGATGGTACCGGCGTCGACATCACCCCGGCGATGCGTCGCGTGGTCGATGCCGCGGTGGCCAAGGCCTACGGTGGCAAGAAGCAGATCGCCTGGATGGAAGTGTTTGCCGGCGAAAAAGCCGTCAAGGTCTACGGCGCCGACCAGTGGCTGCCCGAGGAAACCGTGCAGGCGGTCAAGGACTATGTGATCTCGATCAAGGGCCCGCTGACCACGCCGACCTCGGGCGGGATGCGCTCGCTCAACGTGGCGCTGCGCCAGATGCTCGATCTGTATGTGTGCCTGCGCCCGGTGCGCTACTTCACCGGCGTGCCCAGCCCGGTCAAGGCGCCGGAAAAGGTCGATATGGTGATCTTCCGCGAGAATACCGAAGACATTTACGCCGGCGTGGAGTGGGAAGCCGGCTCGCCCGAAGTGAAAAAAGTCATCGAATTTTTGCAAAAGGAAATGGGCGTGACCAAGATCCGCTTCCCCGAGTCCTCGGCCATCGGCATCAAGCCGGTATCGACCGAAGGATCCGAGCGCCTGATCCGCCGTGCGATCCAGTACGCCATCGACAACAAGCGCCGCTCGGTGACCCTGGTGCACAAAGGCAACATCATGAAGTTCACTGAAGGCGGCTTCAAGAAGTGGGGCTACGAACTGGCTGCGCGCGAATTCGGCGCCAAGCTGATCGGCGAAGGCCCATGGATGGAATTGCCCAACGGTATCGTGATCAAGGATGTGATCGCCGATGCCTTCCTGCAGCAAATCCTGCTGCGTCCGGACGAGTACGATGTGATCGCCACGCTCAACCTCAACGGCGATTATGTGTCGGATGCGCTGGCGGCGGAAGTTGGCGGCATCGGCATTGCGCCGGGCGCCAACCTGTCGGATACCGTGGCGATGTTCGAAGCCACCCACGGCACCGCGCCAAAGTATGCGGGCAAGGATTACGTCAACCCGGGTTCGCTGATCCTGTCGGCCGAAATGATGCTGCGCCACCTGGGCTGGGTCGAAGCCGCCGACCTCATCCTCAGCAGCATGGAAAAAGCCATTGCTGCCAAGACGGTGACCTACGACTTTGCACGCTTGATGGAAGGCGCGACCGAGGTCAAGTGTTCGGCATTTGCCGAGGCGATGGTCGCGAAGCTGTAAGCCACTTCGTCACCGCACGTCGGCGCAGACAGGGTTTTGGCCCGGGCGGAGCATGGACGTGCCGGATTCACCGCCGTAAACGGGTCGGGCGCACTGCCGCTGATGGCAGGATTTGACATGCCAGGGTGGGAGACGGCGCGGGTGGAATGCATGCTCCGTCCTGGCAGACGCATCAGCCGTTCATTTTTTTCAGCATGTGATCGATGACCTGGCTGTGTTCATGCTGCGGACTGAACAGAACGACCTCCGCATCGCTGCCGACTTTCACGGTATGACCTGGCGGCCAGTAGAACAGGTCTCCTCCGTGGATGGTTTCATGGGTGGCATCCGCATAGGTGACGGTAATTTCGCCCTCCAGCAGATAACCCCAGTGGGGCGACTGACACAGGTCGCCCTCCAGTCCCTGCAGGAGTGGCGCGATATCGGTCCCGGCGCCCAGGGAAAAATACTCGCCACTGATCATGCCGAATTCGCTCGCGTCGCCGAACTGGGTCTTTTGCCGGGCCACGGCACCGGGAACATTGATTCTGACAGGGATGTCTTGCTTGGCGATGCGCATGATGGGTTCTCCTTGAGGTTGAGGCGCTTGAATCAAGCAGCCTGGCTTCAGTGTAGACAACCCTGGGCGTGGACCCGTAAAAAAAGACCCGCTCAAACGGGTCTTTTTACGGGTCCACGCATTCCGTCAGGCTTGCGGCTGGATGTTGGAAGCCTGCTTGCCCTTGGGACCCTGACTGACTTCGTACGCGACTTTCTGACCTTCTTTCAATGTCTTGAAACCCTCGCTCTGAATGGCGGAAAAATGGGCGAAAACATCCTCGCCGCCGTCATCCGGTGTAATGAAACCAAAACCCTTGGCGTCGCTGAACCACTTGACAGTACCTGTTGCCATTCACACTTCCTCCTCGGTGTACCAGTAAACATAACCGCGTGTATCAAATGACGAGAGCGGTAACGGGACGGCATGTTTCTGCCATCGGTCTGAATTCAAGCGGCTACCGGCCACGTGCCTGCGGTAATGCCAAGCCTGCATGGGTCTTGAAACCAAACTTTTTGCTTTTTACTCCCGCCCCGGCCTTTTTACAAGCATAAATCGATTAAAAACAAGGTGCTGGGCCAGGTCAGGGCTCGACTTGACGCACCCGCAAGCGGCGCGCCGGCCGCGGTGCCGTGTGAGGTGGGCGCCCCCGTCGCCGCGATCGCTTGACGATTGCGGTAGCATGCGGGCCATGCGTGCTACCCGTTGGGACATTTTCTGCAACGTCATCGACAATTACGGCGATATTGGCATTGCCTGGCGCCTGGCGCGCGGATTGGTCAGCGAGCATGGCCTGGCCGTGCGGCTGTGGGTTGATGATCTGCAGGCGTTCCAGCGTATCTGGCCGGCTGTGGCGGTCAATGCGGATGAGCAGGTTTGCGAAGGGGTGGAGGTCTGTGCATGGCGCATGCCATTTGCCGCCGTCGAACCGGGACAGGCGGTGATTGAGGCGTTCGGCTGTGCACTGCCCGATTCCTGGCTGGCCGCGATGAGCAAGCGTTCGCCGCCGCCGGTCTGGATCAATCTCGAATACCTGAGCGCGGAAGCCTGGGTCGCGGCCCATCACGGCTTGCCGTCGCCGCATCCGCGCTTGCCGCTGACCAAATATTTTTTCTTCCCGGGTTATACGCGGGATACCGGCGGCTTGCTGGTCGAGGCCGGGCTGGCAGATAAACGCACGGCGTTCCTCGAGACGGCGCTGCCTGCATTCTGGCGCCAGTTCGATCTGGACATGCCTGCGGCCGACGAATTGCGGGTGTCGCTGTTTGCCTATGAAAATGCCGCGCTGCCGGCCTTGCTTGACGCCTGGGCGGCGGATACCCGACCTGTCACCAGTCTGGTTCCCGAAGGCCGGGTGGTGCCTCAATTGGCAGCCTGGCTGGCGGTCCCTGGACTAACCGCGGGCGATGTGCACCGGCGCGGGGCCTTGCGGCTGCACATCGTGCCGTTCGCGGACCAGGATGCGTATGACCATTTGTTGTGGGCCTGCGATCTTAATTTCGTGCGCGGCGAAGACTCCTGTGTGCGGGCACAGTGGGCGGGGCATCCCCTGGTGTGGCAGGCTTATCCGCAGGATGAAAGCGCGCACTGGCAGAAACTCGACGCCTTGCTCGGACAGTATACGCAAGGCCTCGATCCTGCGGCCGCTGCGGCAATGGCGGCACTATGGCACCGCTGGAACGGCATGGGGGTGACAGATGACATGGCGGCCTGCTGGGCGAGATGGCGTACCTGTCAGGCCGCCATTGAACGCCATGCAGACGCGTGGCCCGGGCATCTTCGTCTGGCAGGGCGGCTCACCGACACGCTGGTGGAATTCGTCGAAAATAAGATAAAATAGCGAGCTTTCTCAACCTCTTAGCGCTCCCGCAGCAGGACACACCCATGAAAACCGCACAGGAACTCCGCGCCGGCAACGTCGTGATGATCGGCCAAGACCCAATGGTGGTAGTCAAAGCCGAATTTTCGAAATCCGGCCGCAACTCTTCCGTCGTCAAGATGAAGCTCAAGAACCTGCTTAACGGTTCAGGAACCGAAACGGTTTATCGCGCCGACGATAAATTCGACATGGTGTCGCTCGATCGCAAGGACTGTACCTATTCCTATTTCGCCGATCCGCTGTATGTGTTCATGGACACCGATTACAACCAATATGAAATCGAAGCCGACAACCTCGGCGACGCACTGAACTATCTGGACGATGGCATGCCGCTGGAAGTGGTGTTCTACGACGGCAAGGCCATCTCGGTCGAAATGCCGACCACCGTGGTCCGTGAAGTCGAATACACCGAGCCGGCCGTGCGCGGCGATACCTCGGGCAAGGTGATGAAGCCCGCGCGTATCAAGCCCACCGGCTATGAATTGCCCGTGGCAGCGTTTGTGGACATCGGCGACATGATCGAAATCGATACCCGGACCAACGAGTTCAAGCGCCGCGCCAACTGATGCCGGCCGGGTATTGAACCAGGCCAGCTTTGGATTCAACACCCCGCTAAGCGTGGCATGGCCTTCAAAACGCCGTCTTCCTCATGAAGGCGGCGTTTTTTCTTGCCGGCGAGGTGTGTCGGGATGGCACGCATTGCATGTGTCACCTTTATGCTTCCAGAGTGCCAAAACCGACAGTCTCGAACCGGCACGTCACCGACCCCATTGAAAATCTGCCCCTGCAAGGCAACGCCGGGTGCAGGGCGCGCGGGCGTCTTTACGCGACCAGCGGCGCTTCCCGGTCGGGTGGGAGGTCCTTCGAAACGTCGTCGTCTACGGTTCTGGCCTTGTCCGCCAGTGTGAAGTGCACGCGGCCATTGGCATAAATCCAGATCTCGTCGAGTTGCTCGACTTCAAAGGCGGCGATCTCTGGGGGCGTGGCCCCTGGCGGGGGGCTGACATTTTTCCAGTAACGCTTTTTCAAGGGGACGCCCAGCATTGCCTCGACCTGCGCCTTGGTCTTGTTGATGATGCTGCCCTGAATGCTCGTCAGCGTGTCAGACATTGCGTTCTCCTACAAAGGCTTCCAGATACCGGTTCCCTCTTTACGGGTCGGCGCGACGCTGCCGGAGATGGCCATGGCAGGGATCCGTTCTGTGTTTTGATCGATTTTGGCCGGCTTTAATTTTCGGTCAACTGCTGTCAGCGTTAAAATAGCGGTCTGCTTTTTTGTTGCCTGCCCATGACCGACCCGCAATTCATCCACCTTCGATTGCATACTGAATATTCTGTTGCCGATGGGCTGGTGCGGGTGGCGGAGGCGGTCCAGCGCGCACGCGACATTGCGATGCCGGCATTGGGAATTTCGGATCTGTCCAACACCTTTGGCTGGGTGAAGTTTTACCGTGCGGCGCGTGGGGCCGGCATCAAGCCTCTCTTCGGCTGCGATGTGTGGGTGAGCAATGCGGGAGACCGCAATCGGCCTTCGCGGCTGTTACTGCTGGTGCAGCACCGCGAAGGTTACCGCCGTTTGTGCGAACTGCTGACCCGGGCCTACCAGGAAAACCATTATCGCGGCCGCGCCGAGATCGATCCGCTCTGGCTGGAGGCGGGCACCGAGGGCTTGCTCGCGCTATCGGGGGGCGATGGCAGTAATGTGGCGCAGGCGATCCTCGACGGCAAGCATGATGTCGCCCGGGCGGCCGCAACAGCCTGGGCGGCCCTGTTTCCCGGCCGCTATTACCTCGAACTGCAACGTTTCGGTGTGCCGCATACCGAGCGGCTGATTGACGGCCTGCTCGATATTGGTGCGGCATTGAACCTGCCTTCGGTCGCCACCCATCCGATCCAGTTTGTTTCCGCGGATGACTTCAAGGCACACGAGGCGCGTGTCTGCATCGCAGAAGGCTTGATGCTGGGCGATCCGCGCCGTCCCAAGCCATTTACCGCCGAACAGTATTTCAAGACGCCGGACGAAATGGCGGCCTTGTTCGCCGATCTGCCCGAGGCGCTGGCCAACAGTGTGGAAATCGCCAAGCGCTGCAACCTGACGCTGGAACTCGGAAAAAGCAAGCTGCCTGATTTTCCGACGCCCGAAGGGATGAGCCTGGACGATTACATGCGGCAGCGATCCTTCGATGGCCTGCATGAACGCCTGGCCCACCTTTATCCCGACGCGGCTGTGCGTGCGGAAAAGTTGCCCGACTATACGGCGCGGCTCGAATTCGAACTGGAAACCATCATCCAGATGGGCTTCCCCGGCTATTTTCTGATCGTCTCGGATTTCATCAACTGGGCCAAAAACAACGATGTGCCCGTGGGGCCGGGGCGGGGCTCCGGAGCCGGCTCGCTGGTTGCCTACAGTCTGAGCATCACCGATCTCGATCCGCTGGCGTATGACCTGCTGTTCGAGCGTTTCCTCAATCCCGAACGGGTGTCGATGCCTGACTTCGATATCGATTTCTGCCAGGATGGCCGGGATCGCGTCATCCAGTACGTAAAGGACCGGTACGGCCATGCTGCGGTGTCGCAGATCGCCACTTTCGGCACCATGGCGGCCAAGGCCGTGCTCCGCGATGTCGGCCGCGTGCTCGATTTGCCTTATCTCTTCGTCGACAAATTCGTGAAGCTGGTGCCCAACGAACTGGGGATTTCGCTGGCCGAGGCGCGTGAGAAAGAACCGCAGATCGACGAGCGCGCGAGGAACGAGGAAGAGCTCGCCGAATTGTTGCCACTGGCCGAAAAGCTAGAAGGCATTACGCGCAACGTCGGCATGCACGCGGGCGGGGTATTGATTGCTCCCGGCAGGCTCACCGATTTTTGTCCGCTGTATCGGGCCGAAGGCTCGGAAGCGGCGGTGTCGCAATTCGACAAGGACGACGTCGAGGCGATCGGCCTGGTGAAATTCGACTTCCTGGGCCTGCGCACGCTGACCATTCTGGCGGAAGCCGTGCGCTTTGTGCGCCGCCACGAAGACCGTGCGGATTTCCGTCTGGAAGACCTGCCGCTCGACGACCGCGCGGTATACAAGCTGTTCGCCGACGGCAACACCACCGCCGTATTCCAGTCCGAATCGCGCTCGGCCAAGGACCTGGAAAAGAAGCTCCGTGGCGACTGCTTCGAGGACATCATCGCCTTGATGGCGCTGAACCGGCCGGGCCCGCTCGGCTCGGGCATGGTGGACGATTTCATCGCGCGCAAACAGGGCAGGCAGAAACCGGAGTATTTCCATCCCGATCTCGAGCCGGTGCTGAAGTCGACCTACGGCATCATCGTCTACCAGGAGCAGGTGATGCTGGTGGCGCAGATTCTGGCGGGCTACAGCCTCGGTGCCGCCGACATGCTGCGGCGCGCCATGGGCAAGAAAAAGCCAGAAGAGATGGCCAAGCAGCGCACCATTTTCCTTGAAGGCGCAGCCAAGCGTGGCGCCGACACCAAGGTTGCCGAGCGCCTGTTCGACCTGATGGAGAAGTTCGCCGAATACGGCTTCAACAAATCGCACTCGGCGGCCTACGCGTTGATTGCGTATCACACGGCCTGGCTCAAGGCCTATTACCCGGCCGAGTTCATGGCCGCAACCCTGTCGTCCGAAATGTCGGATACCGACAAGGTGCGCATCTTTTATGAAGATTGCCGCGCCAACGGACTGACCATGCTGCCCCCCGATATCAACCAATCGGGATATCGGTTCGAGCCTGTCAGCCCGACCGAAATCCGCTACGGTCTGGGCGCGATCAAAGGCAGTGGCGAGGCGGCAATAGGTGCAATCGTCGCAGAACGTGTAGCGAATGGGCCTTATGCAGGAATTTTCGATCTGGCGCGACGGGTGGACAAACGCTATCTCAACCGCCGCACCCTGGAGGCGTTGATCAAGGCAGGCGCTTTCGACCCGATCCATGCGCACCGTGCCAGCCTGATGGCATCGGTCAGTGCAGCACTCGAAACCGCAGATCGCGCGGCCCGCAGCGGAGGGCAGGTGGGCCTGTTCGGCGAAGCGCTGGAAGGGGGCGAAGACCTGGCCGACGTGCCGCATTGGCCGGAGCAGGAACAACTGCTGCAGGAAAAATCCGCGCTCGGTTATTTCTTCAGCGGCCACCCTTTTACTTCCTATCTGGCGGAGGTGTCCAGTTTTGCAAAACGGCAGCTGGACAGCCTGGAGCCCTCGCGCGACCTGGTGATGCTGGCGGGCATAGTGGTATCGCTGCGTACCCAGATGACGCGGCGCGGCAAAATGATGATCCTGCTGCTGGACGATGCGACGGCGCAGGTTGAGGTGGTGATTTTTAATGAATTATATGAACAGCAGCGCCACCTGTTAAAGGATGACACGCTGTTGGTCATCGAAGGCAAGGTCAACCGGGATGATTATTCCGGTGGACTGCGGGTTACGGCGGAACACATTTACGACCTGGCAGGTGCGCGCACCCGATTTGCCCAGGGACTGCGGCTGGCCTGCAACGGGCAATGCCATGGCCAACCCCATAGCGGGCGTAAACTGGCTGAATTGCTCGCGCCTTACAAGGCGCAGGAGGGCGGGTGTCCGGTATGGGTGGAATATCGCAGCGCCCAGGCGCAATGCCGGGTGCGGCTGGGTGAGGACTGGCGGGTTCGGCTCGATGACCGCTTGCTGGAATCACTGGGCGGCTGGCTGAAGCCGGGGGCGGTGAATGTGGTCTACTGAGTCACGAAAGACTTGACGGGGGGCTTGGCGAGGGGAAGAAAAAAAGTGTTGACATGAATAACATAATATTAGAAACTGCTTATAACGCTGGTGTTGCCGTAACGGCAAATCAGTGTTGTCTCCTCCAATCCTCCTCCTTTGGTGGATATTAGGCCCGACTCCTCTGGAGTTGGGCATTTTTTTGTCTGTCATTCCTGGCGCGCCTGTCCGCGCCGTATTTCCGCTAATCCGTCCGCTTTTCAAACTGGCTGAATCGCCTGTCCGACGGGTACGCTTCCATCAGCACGCGCTCGACGCGCGCCATGAGCGGACCGGTTTTTGCCCATTCAAGCAGGTGGTCGACCGCTCCGGCCGCACCTTGGATCACCGCCTCCACCGAGCCGTCCGCGCGATTGCTGACCCAGCCGGTGACCCCGTGGTTCTCAGCCTCGCGGCGCATGGATTCGCGAAACCATACGCCCTGCACCTGCCCCTGAATCTGCAGCCGCACGGTTTTCATCGATGGTTTATTTCACCTTCATGCCGGGCTCTGCACCGTGATCGGGCGACAGGATGAAGAGGCCCGGCTCACTACCCGAGGCAGCAAGCACCATGCCTTCGCTGATGCCGAACTTCATCTTGCGAGGCGCCAGATTGGCAACCACCACGGTCAATCGTCCCACCAGCGCCTCGGGCGCATAGGCCGACTTGATGCCGGCAAACACCTGACGCGACCCCAGATCGCCGAGGTCGAGCGTGAGGCGCAGCAGCTTGTCCGCACCTTCGATATGTTCGGCCTGGCTAATCCGCGCAATCCGCAGGTCTATCTTGCTGAAGTCGTCGATGCTGATGGTCTCGCCCACCGGATGCAAGACATTGGCCTGGGCCTCGGCATGACGCGCGGGTGCGGATGCAACTGCCCCTGCCGGTGCGAGGGTTTCCTTGTTGGCGTCTACCATGGCTTCGAGGGATTTGGGGTCGATACGGGTCATGAGGTGGGTGTACTCATTGATGCGGTGGTGGGTTAACAGGGTTTGTGCGTCGGTCCAGAGCAAGGGCTTGATGTCGAGAAACGCTTCGACCTGTTCAGCCAGCTTGGGCAGCACCGGCTTGAGGTACAAGCTTAGCAGCCGGAAGCAATTTAGCGACAGAGAGCAGACGGCGTGCAGTCGCTCCATCGCGTCGTCTTTTTTTGCCAGCTCCCAGGGCTTTTCGTCGGCCACATACTGATTCGCACGGTCTGCGAGTGCCATGATCTCGCGCAGCGCTTTTGCGAAATCACGCGTAGCGTAGTGCGCGGCGATCGTACTGGCGGCAGTCTGAAACGTATCGATCAGCTCGCTATGGGCAAGGCCGGGGGCCAGCATGCCGTCGAATTTTTTGTTGATGAACCCCGCAGTGCGGCTGGCGATATTGATGAACTTGCCGACCAGATCGGAGTTCACCCGCGCGACGAAGTCGTCGAGGTTGAGATCGATGTCTTCCATCGTGCCGTTGAGCTTGGCGGCGTAGTAATAACGCAGCCATTCGGGGTTAAGGCCTTGCGCCAGATAGCTTTCGGCGGTGATGAAGGTGCCGCGCGACTTCGACATTTTCTGCCCGTTCACCGTCAAAAAGCCGTGCGCGTAAACCGCGGTCGGCAGGCGGTGGCCGGAAAATTTGAGCATCGCCGGCCAGAACAGCGCGTGGAAATACAGGATGTCCTTGCCGATGAAGTGCACCAGTTCGGTTTTGGCGTCGGGCCCCCACCAGGCGTCGAAGTCGAGGCCTTGGTCTTTGGCATACCTGGCAAAGCTCGCCATGTAGCCCACCGGCGCGTCCAGCCACACGTAGAAATACTTGCCCGGCGCGCCGGGGATCTCGAAACCGAAGTAAGGCGAGTCGCGGCTGATGTCCCAGTTGTTCAGACCCGAAGCAAACCATTCCTGCATCTTGTTGGCGGCCTCATCCTGCAACGCGCCCGACTTGGTCCATTCGCGCAGGAAGGCCTCGCAGGCGCCGAGCTTGAAGAAGTAGTGCTCGGAATCCCTGTGCACCGGGGTCGCCCCCGACACCGCCGACACCGGGTTCTTCAGCTCGGTCGGGCTGTAGGTCGCGCCGCACACTTCGCAGTTGTCGCCGTACTGATCCAAAGCCCCGCACTTGGGGCATTCGCCCTTGATGAAACGATCCGGCAGGAACATGTTCTTGACCGGGTCGTACAGCTGCGCGATGGTCTTGACGTCGATCAGGCCGGCTTGCTGCAGACGCAGATAAATCGTTGAAGCCAGCTCGCGGTTTTCATCCGAATGCGTCGAGTAGTAATGATCGAAGCCGATGTTGAAGCCGGCAAAGTCGCGTGTGTGCTCGTCCCACACCCGGCCGATCAGCGTTTCCGGCGTGATGCCTTCCTTTTCCGCACGCAGCATGATCGCGGTGCCGTGGGTATCGTCGGCGCACATGTAGCGGCAGTCGTGCCCCTGCATTTTCTGGAAGCGTACCCAGATGTCGGTCTGGATGTATTCAACCAGATGGCCAAGGTGAATGCTGCCGTTGGCGTAGGGCAGGGCGGAGGTGACAAGAATTTGGCGGGACATGGAAACAGCGGGGAATACCCAATGGGCGCAGGAAGCCGCCATTTTACCCGCGAGGTATCAATACCGGCTAGAAACGCGAGCCAGGCTGCTCCAAAAACACAAGCTCGTCAGACGTGGAAGGCCGACCCAGTATCGCGTTGCGATGCGGAAAACGCCCGAAGCGCGCCACCACGTCTCGATGCTGCCGCGCATACTTCAGAAAGTCGTCGAATATTGCACGTTCTTCAATCGCGGCTTCGCGTGCCAGCTTTTCGTACAGCGCAACCGATAAGTCCTGCATTGCATTCGATTCGGCGTGTTCCAGCGGCAGATAGAGAAACACGCGTTCGATCGGTGTCAGATGCTGCTCATCGCCTGCCTTGATCGCAGCCTGACTCAAGGCCAGGGCCTGCGGGTCGGTGGCAAATGCCTGCGGCTGATCGCGATGGATGTGATGCGGAAACTGATCGAACACAATCAACAAAGCCAGCCGGCCGCGGGGCGTGTCGGCCCAGTGATCAAGTCGCCCAGTCGCAGCGGCTGGCAGCGTATCGGAAAACGGGTCGATCACTGCCTGATCGTGAACTGCCGACTTGCCGAACCACAGCTTGCGCTGCCGCCCGACGATTTGTGTGGTACTGCCGGCTGGACCAAACCAGAAGTCGAGGATGGATTCAGGTTGTGAAATCATGATTTACCCATAAACTCGATGTGTGCCGCTCGATGCGTGGGTCCTGATTTAACTAAATTGTATAGGATGGGTACGCCACATGGTATTTGACCTTGCAGTTTCCCCTACCTTATATTTATCTCACACTCAGCGACGCTAAATACCTTATGGCATCTCCTGCTGACGATACGGCACTCATCAAGCTGCTTGAAGCACTCCAGCTGATTATCACTGGGGACCAGCTGATAGCCTGGGCCAAGCAGGACCTGCAATCCATATTGCCCCATGGGGCGTTTATATGTGGCATGGGCCGCGTGCATTCAACGGGTGTTGCACCGGTCAAAGTGTTTGCATTCAATTTTCCGGTTGATTACCTGCGGGAGCTCAAGCAACCGGGTGGACTGATTTCTTCACCCGTCATCAGAAAATGGCTGACCAGCTGTGAAGCGCAGTTGCTGGATATTGAAGGGCAATCCACATCGAAGATGGACCCCGCCTGGCTGCTGTACTTCAAGGCAAGTGGTTTGCAAAATATAGCAGCACACGGCGCCTATGATTTATCGCGCCAGTACGCCTCCTATTTCAGCTTTCATCAAATTCCTCGCCCATTAGGTGAGAGGCATCGACGCTTGCTTAATATCCTGGTTCCGCACCTGCATGCTGCGCTGCTGCGCATCTTGCACAAGATCAGGGCCGATGCTCGCGCCATTCGAACCGACAAGACACTGACGGCACGTGAGCGCGAAGTATTGACCTGGGTGTGTGACGGCAAAACAAGTGCTGAAATCGCAGCGATATTAGGCATTGCGCGCAGCACAGTCAGAAACCAGATTCAAAGCACGCTCGTCAAATTGCGCGTCAACACGCGCTCACAGGCCGTGGCAAAGGCAATCAAGAAAGGGCTGGTGGTGAACCGCCAGCCCGACTCTCAATTCAGTGTTTTTTGACGAATGAGGCTGTCCTCCGGGGTGTAATTCCATTTAGCATTAGAAACGACCACAATTCCCTCCTCTTCAAGGGGAGGGGTAGGGTGGGGATGGGGGTAAAGACGTGTGGCAGCATACCGCCCCATCCCAGCTTCCCCTTGAAGGGGAAGGTGCAAAATGAATGGCGCCTCTATCGGGAAATGGAATAAATCGGGTCTATTCTTTCCACAGTTACACCGCATGGCATGCTGTCGGATAGCATCGGTTTTCTGCTAAAAACCCACTCTAGACCCTTCCGACTACAACTGTAGTCGTAGAGCAATTGCTCTATAGCTCTACCCAACCCAACCCAATATTCTCGCACCTCGGGATAACGCCTGGTTTCGATCAAGTTGTTGCCCCGCGGTTTTTGGCGCACTTAGCGTGCACTTTATCAGCGTCATTTATAGGGAGTTGGCATGAAATCCATGCGTCGTTCACAGCGCGGTCAGGGCATGACCGAATACATCATCATCGTCGCGATGATTGCCATCGCCGCGATTGCGGTTTACCAGTACTTTGGCCAGACCGTGCGTAACCAGACTGCGGCTATCGCACAGGAATTAGCCGGTGTTGATGGTACGACCGCGAAGAATAATGCTCAGACCGCTTCTGGTAAGGCTGAAACAGCGGGTGACACCAAAAATACCCTGGATGACTACGTCAACCAGAAGGGTAAGTAAGCAGCGTTGAATTGGGCCCCCTCGTATGAGGGGGCCTGACTGCATAAGCCTCCATGAATACAACAAGCAAAGCCATCCAGAACGGCCAGGCCCTTCCTTTGGGGTTGGTTTTGCTTGTCGCAGTTGCGGCGACCGTTTTCTTCATGTTTAACAGCGGACAACTGGTACAGGAAAAAATCCGCCTCACCAACACGGCCGATGCGGTGGCGTATAGCGCCGGGGTATACGAAGCTCGCGTGCTGAACTACGACGCTTATACCAACCGCGCCATGATCGCCAACGAAATCGCCATTGGCCAGGCAGTCGGGTTGGCTTCGTGGGCGAAGTACGCCGCCGTTTCCGCCGATAACATCGCGCCCTGGGCCTACTTGATCCCTTACGTGGGATCGCTTATCGCCGACGCCCTGGAGGAGTTTTCCGACTTGGTCGATGGCGAAGGCAGCTACTACCCAGGCTTGACCTTTTTCTTGGCGGCAGCCGTCACTTTGCACGACGGTGTGGTACAGGCACTGGCGCTCTCCCAGTACGCCGTACATGGCCCAGGCAACGCGATTGCGTTGGTCAATCGCAAGCTGGTGATGGACGAAGTGGCCAAAAAGAACGATCCAGATGTCAAGGTTGACCCGCTGCCGCTGGCCGACAATTTTATGGGGTTCACCCAGCGCTACGAGAGCAAGGAAGAGCGCAAACGCATGGGTCAACTGGTCAGTGACGACCGGGACGCTTTTTTGCAAAGCCGCAACTGGAATGCTGGTCTGGTCTTGTTATGCACAGGCGCGCAACTCAGAAAACGGGGCAGTACAGAACTGATCGATCTGACCGAGGGCTGGAAGTCGATGGACACCCTGTCAATCCACATATACCGCATTAGCCGTTTCAGGTGCAGACGTTCCGAAACACCAATCGGCTACGGTACTGCCTTTTCAGACGATGGCCTGGATGATTCGGATTACAGCTATGCGGGGTCGCGCAGCACCAATCCGAAAGCCAGTGACAAAGCGGAAGACAAGGTCGCCAAGTGGTTTGAGCCAGCCACTCTAGGCGGCGGCGCGATTCCGGCCTTTCACGATTTATCCGAAAGTACTCTGAAAAACATGCCGAAAGATCCGCGAGCCACCCTCACCATCCGCGTCACCAAGGATGCCGCCAAACAGCGCTACTCCGGCGGTGCCAGCATTGTCAAACCCGCTGGTCGACTGGATTTGTACGCGGGCAATCATGCCAAAGGTCAAAGCGCGGCCATCTCCAGCGTGGAAGTTTATTTTGAGCGTCCGGACGGTAACAATCCGCTGGCAGGCAAGGAAGAATACGGCAATCTTTTCAATCCTTACTGGCAAGTCCGGCTGGCGCCCGTGTCTGCGGCGACGCGCGCGCTGGCGCAGGGTTTGCAGGGGAGGTTCACGCCATGATGAAGAAACGCATGACACCCCGCCTTCGCGTTGCCCTGTCCATCCTGGCATTCGCATTTGCCGCCATGCCTGTCTGCGCCGCGCTACCGTCAGCATTCGAAGGTATTCATATTCGATACAAGGGCGTCTCGCCCTACTATGTCGACCAGGCGGCAGCGTCACAGAAAGCGTTGAAGGCGCAATGCGAACAACTGCAGAAGCTGTGCGCGATACCGCATGTCGCCGCCGACAAACCGGGCATGTGTGCCGCCGTCGCTGGCGGTTACAAATTCAAAGGTATTTTGGCCGATGTCGGGAAGTCTGAGACGGATAGATATTTTGCCACAGCCATGCAAATGAGCGCCCAGTACACAAAGACAAGCGTGCTGGTGACGAAATCCGTATGCGAACAAGAAGTGCTCGAGGAGGAAACAGTCAAAATCGAGCATCAGACCCGCATGGGCGTTACGCGCTTCACATTGACAAACCACCCCAAGAAAGGACGCTACTGGATACGCGAAGAACGGAAACAGCCGGATTCGGGGACGGCTGACTTGCTGCTGGACTCGATGGCGAAAGCTTTTCCCATAAAGGATACGTTCAAAGTATCCCCGGTACTGGGCGTCGACATACTGGGCGGCCACAGGTGCGAGATACGGGAAATTTCCGGCCCGTGGACGTGGACGCTATGCCGGAAACCCACGGACACTCCTTTTCCCGGAAGTGTGACGCTCGCCACAAAAGCTGTTACCGGAAAGACCGTCTTGTTTGAAAAGAGGGCGACCGAAGTCGCCATGAAAGTCGGGCTGTCAAGTAGTCTTTTCTTCCCTCCCGCAGGCGACAAAATTGAAATAGCCGGCGCGAAATCGACAGCCGGCCCGATGCAAAAATGGTGTGCCAAGCAGAAAGCAAAAAATGGCATCGACCCCTGCGAGGACGACCCCGGTGACGATGGCAAATAAGCTGCTTATTGCGCGTCAACGCGGCCAGTCCACTGTCGAGTTTGTGGCGCTTGGCTTTGTTCTGGTTCCCCTGCTGCTGATTGTGCCGCTGGTCGGTAAATACATGGATATCGCCCAAACCACGGCGGTGGCCAGCCGCTATGTGGCGTTCGAGGGCGCGGCGCGTCATTCATCCAGCGCGGACGGCTGGAAATCCGACGCCGAGCTAGCCCAGGAGGTGCGGCGGCGCTTCTTCAGCAATAGCGATGCGTCAATCAAGACAGGCGATACGGCAGGCGACTTCAAAACACATCGCAATACACTCTGGTTCGATCACCGGGGCACCCCCTTGTTGCCGGAGTTCGCCAAGAATGTCGGTGTCAGCACAACGAAGGAATCGCTCGCGCAGCCATTCGGCGCATTTTTCGCCAGTAACTTCGGCCTGTCCCAAGCCAATCTGTATACGGGGCGCGTCAACGTCAATATCGCAAATATTGCCGGACTCCAGCCGTTCGATACGATCAACTTGTCGGTCAGTCGGCACACCGTCCTGTTGGCTGATGCCTGGGCTGCAAGTGGTCCGTCATCCGTGCGTGGCAAGGTTCAGGATTCTGGCGCTGCGTTCCCTTATCAAGCGCTGAAAATCGCTGCATTGCCAGTCACGCCACTGATTCTTCTGTTTGAGAAGCTGCCTGGCGGCGCCCCGCCGCCTGACATCGGCAGAGTCAGTCCTGATCGGGTGCCTGCGGATCGCTTGGCGAAATGATGGGGCGCGCATTCAAAAACATGTTGATGTTGGGCAGCCTATGGTCTTTTCCAGCTTGGGCCGACTGGCCCGATGTCCCTTATCCATGGGACGCCAAGGTCGAGTCCATTGGCGAGCAGGTGCGCCTGAACGGTGTACCGATGCGCATGCGCCAGGTGATATTCAAGCAAAGCGTCCAGGAAACCGTACGTTTCTATCGCGAACGCCTGGGCCCGAAGCTGGCTAAAGACAAGTTGCCCGGTGGCGAACGCATCCTGGCTCAAGGCCGGGGCGACTATTTCATCACGCTGCGTATCCGGCCAACCTCCGGAAACACAAGCATGGCACTGGTTTCCGTGAGCGATATGCGTGCAGCCAGAGAGGCATCGGGTCGACCCCTGGGCTTCATCCTGCCGGCGGATTCGCGTGTGTTGTCCGATATGGAATCCACCGACGCGGGCAAGCAATCGCGTCATCTGGTATTTCAGAACCGCCTGGACATCGACACCAACCGGACTTCCCTTGCGCGCGAACTCCAGGCGCGCGGATTCCGCCCCGACGCGATTCCTTCACCCAAAAACCCGGACGCCGAAGTGCTGTATTTCCAGGGGGACAAGCGCGAGGCGCAGCTCACCCTGGTGCGCAGGGATGGTCTCACCCAGGCAGTCCTCACCACCATTCGCACCCCATGAGCACGTACACCCTGAAACCCCTCCAAAGCGGTCAGGCGATGACCGAATACCTCGTGGCCATGCTGGTCGTCATGATGATGGTCGGCGTCAGCTTCTCGGGTGAGGTGTCGGTTATCGACCTGTTTCTGAATGCGGTCAAAACCGCTTTTGACAATTTAAGCAGCTTTCTTTCCCTTCCTCTGTAGACCCTGAATCATGGCTTTCAAAATCAACAAAAACTGGATTGTCCTCGTCGCTGCCTTGAGTGTGGGTGGCTTGGCAGCCTGGGGCGCAAAGAACTACCTCGGCAGCCAGATGGCGGAAATCGAGGCACGCGACAAGAACAAGGCCATGGTTAGAGTGGTGGTGGCCAAGACCGATCTCGCCAAGGGCAGTGTGCTGCTTGCCGAGAACGTGGCGGTTCGTTCGATTCCCCAGGAATGGGCCCATTCGGGTGCCATTACGCCTGAGCAGTTTGGCCGTGCCGAAGGCTCGATACTTGCGTATGCCGCCAATGCGGGCGAGTCGATGATCTGGTCGCAACTGGAAGGACAACGCGTCCCCACCTTTTCCGCGCGGCTGACCCAGGGGCGTCGTGCCGTCACGGTCCCGGTGGATGAAATCAGTTCGTTGTCGGGCATGGTCGAGCCGGGCGATCTTATCGACATTGTCGTGTCGATCAAGAATGACAAGAAAAGCTTCACCTTCACGCTGTTGCAAAGCGTCACCGTATTGGCAACCGGTACCAAGGCCTCGCAGGAGGACAAAGATCCGGAAGGCCGCAGTCGAACCTTTAGCACCATCACCCTCGACACCAGCCCGGATGATGCCAAGCGGGTCATCGCGGCACGCGAAGTCGGGCGCGTCACAGCATTGCTGCGTGCGCCAAGCGACGGCAGTCATGTATCAAAAGAGCGCACCGATGCCTTGTCCTTGCTGGGTCTGGCAACCGGGTTGGCATCATCTGCCAGCACGGTTCCCGTGATTTATGGGGGCGGTCCGATCACCGATGGGCAAAGCATGAATGGCCGCGCGGGTGGAGAAGGAGCCGAGTTGGGCAGCGCCCGATAGTCATCACCCAATCAAGTAGCCACTCGGCTTTGCTACGGCCTGCCGGGATGCAGGCCGGCAGAAATGGCAAAGCCTGCAGACAACAAGAAAGTACAGGGAGTTAATAGTGAAACGTATGACCCATTCCTTCGCCCGGATGTTGGCGCTCCTCTCGGTGTGCCTGCCGGTTCAGTCCGCCGAAATGGCCGCCCCCGCTTCACCGTCGCCCGAGGCGCGTCAGGTTGCCGCCAATGAGCCAGCCTCCAGCGTCAAGTCGGCATTGTCTCGCGAGTCGATTACCCATGAATCGGCGACAGTCGCAGCGCCGGCCGGCAAGGCGGCGCCCGCGGCGCGCAAAGCGCGCATGATGAAAAAGCCGGCTGCTCCCATTCAATCCAAGGTGGGCTTCGCTGGCGAAATCGAAATGTTCAGTGGCGAGACGCGCGTTATTGCCGAACCCAATGCCGGCCGCCTGGCAGTCGGCAATGGCAAGGCGCTGTCGGCGGCTGTGATGGACGACAAGGAAATCCTGCTCATTGCCAATGAAGTGGGCGTTTCATCGCTCCATATCTGGACGCGCGACGGGCGCAATCGCCGTCTCAAGGTCACGATCATGCCGAGCGAAACAGATCGGGTGACGCGCGAAGTGGCCACCTTCCTGTCGACCATTCCCAACACCAGGGCATCTGTCGTCGGCGACAAGGTGATCGTGGAAGGCGACAATCTCTCTGACCGCGACCTGGGAAAAGTGGTCGAACTGGGCAAGCGTTACCCGCAGATCGTCAACTTCACCAACCCGATCGGCTGGGAAAAAATGATCGTGATGGACGTCAAAGTGGTCGAGTTTCCAACCACGGCATTGAAGGAAATCGGACTTAAATGGAACACCACCGGCGGAACCACGCTAGCCGGAATCTGGCTGCCGGTGCGTCGAGGCAATGGCGGTCCCTATGAAATAAAAATCCCGACGTCAGGCACTGAGCTGCCCATCGTCAGCCCGGGGGGCGGTGGCGCACCGTTGACCTCTTCGCTCAATATTCTGGGCGCACTCAACCTCGGTCTGAATGCTCAACTCAATTTGATGGAGCAAAACGGCACCGCAGCCATCCTCGCCCAGCCTACCTTGTCTGCCCGCAGTGGTACCAAGGCCACCTATCTGGCAGGCGGTGAATTTCCCTACAGCGTCAGCAACATTAACGGCACCACCATTATTTTCAAGCCCTATGGCATCCGGCTCGAAATCGAACCCCGAGTCGACCACAACGGTGTGATCCGGGCAAAAATCATGAGCGAGGTCAGCGACATTGATACTTCGATTCCCACAATCGGAGGCCCCGCGCTGCGGACTCGCAAAACCGAAACGGAATTCAATGTGATGGAGGGCGGCACCATCGTGCTGAGCGGTTTGCTCAAGCGGGATGTCAGCACCTCGGTCGACAAAGTGCCTTTCCTGGGCGACATCCCCGTGCTGGGTGCCTTGTTCCGCTCCAAGCGTTTCCAGAACAACGAAACCGAGCTTGTGGTGTTCGTTACCCCGGTTGCCGTGGATAAAAACTCCTTTGCCCTGGAAGACAGCATGGCCAAGGCAGTTGCCCGGCTTGCGGCGACGCCGCGAACCGGTAAACCGGATCTTGACAGTGTGCCGGGGCTGGGAAGGTCCACCCGGTCGGATGACATGAATAAACCCTCCCCCTGGATTGAAGAACCCTACTGATCGGCAGAACAAGCATGTTCCAAGTACACATCATCGACCCCGATAAAAAACAGCGCGCCGAGCTGATCGAGGACACGGCCGTGCTGGTTGGCAAGAGCCGGGAATGCCAGATTCGTTTGAGCGGGTGGCGGATAGGCCGCGAGCACGCACGCATCTTCCGCACCAAGAGCGGCCTCTTCATTCAGGACCTGGGTCAATTTTCCGGAACCTGGGTTAATGGCGTTCGCGTTGAACATCACGGCCCGATTGTTCATTCGGATGAGATCGTGCTGGGCAATCACACCATCAAGGTGGAAGACCGGCTAGCCGCGCTGGCCGTTGAGCCCGCACCTGAACAGTCGGAAGGGACGAAGCAGCCCGAAACGCGTCCCATCCCGGTGGCCAGTGCATCGTCGCCGGGTCACTTCTGGCGCAAGCGCGTGCATGAGCAACTGCTCGACGCGATTGACCTGCGTCGGCGCGATTTGATGCGCATGGAAGACAGCGAACTGCGCCGCGAAACCGAAGCGCTGATTCGCGAAATCATCGGTCGGGAAACCGCCTTGCCTGATGCAATCGATCGCGAGACCCTGATACGCGAAGTGCTCAACGAAGCAGTCGGACTGGGCCCGCTGGAAGAGTTGCTGGCCGACGACAGCATCACCGAGATCATGGTCAACCGCTTCGATGAAATTTATATTGAACGCGCTGGCCGGTTGGTGCGCCACCCCACGATTTTCACCAGCGACCGCGCCGTGCTCGGCGTGATCGAGCGCATCGTTGCCCCCATCGGGCGGCGCATCGATGAGTCTTCGCCCATGGTGGATGCGCGTTTGAAGGATGGTTCGCGCGTGAACGCCATCATTCCGCCGCTGGCGATCAAAGGCCCCACACTCACCATCCGGAAGTTTTCGCGGCGCGCACTCACTGCCGAAGACTTGGTCGGCTTTAATGCAGTCAGCCCCGACATGGCCGAGTTCATGCGCATGGCGGTGCTGCATCGCAAGAACATCATCATTTCTGGCGGCACCGGCTCGGGCAAGACCACGCTGCTCAACGTGTTGTCCAATTTCATACCGGATGGCGAACGCATCATCACCATCGAAGATGCCGCCGAACTGCGGCTGGCGCATTCCCATCTGATCAACCTCGAAGCGCGGCCGGCCAACGCCGAAGGGCGTGGCCAGATTGCCATTCGCGATCTGGTCAAAAACGCCTTGCGGATGCGTCCCGACCGCATTGTGGTCGGCGAATGTCGTGGCGGCGAAGCGCTCGACATGCTGCAGGCCATGAACACCGGCCACGAAGGTTCGCTCACCACGCTGCACGCCAACAGCCCACGCGACGGCCTGGCACGGCTGGAAACATTGGTGCTGATGGCGGGCATGGACTTGCCTCTGTCCGCGATTCGCGAGCAGGTGGTATCGGCGATCGACATCATCATCCAGCAGGCGCGTCTGGCCGATGGACGGCGCATCGTGACCGGCATCGTCGAAGTCACCGGCATCGAGTCCAACAAAATCCAGCTGCAGGAAATCTTCAAGTTCGAACAGCAGGGTCGGGATCCGGATGGCCGCATTCTGGGGCGCTTCAGCGGATGCAATGCGGTGCCGGTTTTTTATGAAGGGCTGCGTGAGGCCGGAATCCCGGTTGACCTCACCCTCTTTCATCGGCAGGAAGAAGCATGATCGTCATTGCTTTTAGCCTGGCCGTTGCCGCAGCGGTCGCGCTGCTGGTCTGGGCCATGTCCGACCTCGGCAGCCGCTGGCTTGCGGCCTACCGCACTCGCTTCACGCGCGACACGCATTTCAGCATGCGCGAGCTGTTTTTGTTTGCCGACCCGTCGCGGCTGTATGCGCTCAACCTTGGCTTCATGTTGCTGGCCGCCGTGGCAGCCTGGCTGCTGACGCACAGTCTGGCGGTCGCCGTGGTCGTGGCCGTGTTGCTGGCGCTGCTGCCGAGGCTGATATTCGGATGGCTGCGCAATCGTCGCGTCGAAAACATCGAACAACAACTCCCCGATGCCTTGCTGATGATTTCTGGTGCGGCTAAAGCCGGTTTGTCGCTCGCCTCTGCCGTGCGCCAGGTGAGTGCCGAACTGGCCCCGCCGCTGTCGCAGGAGTTCCAGCTCATGCAGCAAGAGCAACGCCTCGGTGTCAGCCTCAACGATTCCCTCGAAAACCTCAGCCATCGCGTACCTGTGCCATCGGTCAACCTCATGGTATCGGCCATGCGCATCGCTGCAGAAACCGGCGGCGGTCTCGCCGAAACACTGGAACGCACCGCCACCACCCTGCGCAGCCAGCACGCCATGGAGCTCAAGATTCGCGCGCTCACCGCGCAGGGCAAATTGCAGGCCTGGGTCGTGGGGCTGCTGCCGGTTTTTTTGTTATGGGTGCTGACCAAAATGGAACCCGAAGCCATGGCCCTGTTGTGGACGACACAAATAGGCTGGGGCGTGATCGTGGCCGTTTTGATCATGGAGTTTTTTGGCATCTGGATTATCCGGCGCATCGTGGTCATCGACGTATGAGGCAGCCGACATGAACCCGTCAGACCTGAATCCGCCGGATCTGAATCCTCAGTGGATCATCGCCGGCTTCGCGCTGGCAGCAGGCTTGTCGTTTGCGCTGATTGCCTGGGTGCTTACCCGACTGGCAGCAGACGTGCCCGAGCAGGACCGCGCCTGGCTCGATGCGCCGCCCTTTGGTTTCAGATTGATGTGGTGGCCCTTGCAATGGCTGGCCCATTACATCGATCCGTGGCTGACGGCTAAACACCAGACCGCCACGCTGACCAAGCTGCGCATCGCCGGACTCGACTTTGCACTGAGCCCGGCCCAGTTGCTCTCCGGTCGCCTGCTGTGGGGCTGCCTGTTCGGCCTGGTCGGCGTGTGGCTGGCCACCACGTTCAGCCTGCCCGCCAGCGGTCCTTTCTTCATGGCCTTTTTGCTCGGGTTTGCCTATCCCGCCATCTGGCTCAAAGACCGTATCGACGTCCGCCGCCGTCAGGCCCTGAAGTCGCTGCCCTTCATGCTCGACCTCATCACCCTGTGCGTGGAGTCTGGTCTTAACCTCGCCGGCGCCATTCAGCAAGCCGTCGACAAGGGACCGAGCGGTGCCTTGAAAGATGAATTTTCACGCCTGCTGCGCGACATTCGTGCCGGCAAGTCGCGATCCGATGCCCTGCGCGAACTGGCTACCCGCATGGACATGCCGGCCGTATCGAGTTTTGTGTCCACGCTCATTCAGGCCGAAGCCACCGGCATGAGCCTCGGCCCCATCCTGCGCGCCCAGGCTGATCAGCGTCGCATCGAGCGTTTTGCCCGCGCCGAAAAGCTCGCCATGGAAGCCCCGGTCAAAATGCTGTTCCCGCTGATCTTCTTCATCTTCCCGTGCGTATTCGCGATTCTCCTGTTCCCCATCGTCATGAAATTCATGGCGTCGGGATTCTAGCAACCCCCAGTCTTGATCAACCGAAATTGAATTCAATGAAACATCCTTCATGCAAGCCTTATTTTGCGGCGCTGTTGTTCGCACCCGCCGTCTCGATTGCACAACCCAGTGAAGTGAGCGAGCGGGAAATTGCCGTGCCGACCTGCACGCGCCCGGCCGCCAAGGTCATGTTCACCGAATTCAAATGCAAATCCGCGGATTGCTCCTCCGGCGCCGGTCAGCAGGATCCGCGGCGGTACCGCTGGTGGGATTACGCAGCGGGCAGCGGCGGCAATGTCCGGCAGCCAACCTATACCGGAGTCGGCACCGGCATGACCGACATGCTGGCCACTGCGCTGACCCAAACAGGCTGCTTCGATGTTCAGGAGCGCGCCGCACTCGAAGAATTGAACAGGGAACTGGCGCTGGTCGGCAAAAAGATCGAGGCCGAGGCAGCCGATTACATGGTGACGGGTTCCATCACCTCGCTCGGGTATGAGCAAAGTGCGACCGGACTCGGCGGCCTGGGCTTTCTCCCCGGTCCGCTTCGCTTGCTGGCGGGATCGGTCGACTTCAAGAAAAGCAAAGTGCACATGAACATGGATATCCGGGTGGTCGATGTCAATAAGGCCCGGATCGTCGCCTCCAAAACCTTCCAGGCCAACAACGAGAAATCCGGGTTTGGTGTCTCGGCGCTGGGCTGGGCCGGAGTTGGGCTGGGCGGCAGCCATGCCAGCATCAGTGGTTCCCCGCTTGAAGAAGTCGCTCGTGACCTGCTGGTACGTGCCACTTCGTTCCTCACCGAAACCATTGCCCAGAAAAACATTGTTAACCGGGTTGCGCTCCAGGCACAGGAGCCGAATGCAAAGAAACCCGATACCAATACGAGCGAATAAAGCCGATGGACGCGCAGGTGATCAACTTGCTGCAGCAGGACGACAGCATGTCGGCCAACGCGACGTGCCCGAACCTCCACACACGGCTTGCCATTCGTCTGGCCGACGGGTTCTTCAGCCGCCTGCGCGGTTTGCTGTTCACCCCTGCGCTGCAGCCGGGCGAGGGCCTGCTCATTCGTCCTTGCGCTGCGGTCCACACCGCCTTCATGACCTACCCGATAGACGTCGTGTTTCTCGACCGGGCAGGGCGCATCCGCAGAATCGTCCCCCGCCTTGCGCCCTGGCGCTCCGCCGCATCCGTCGGCGCCTATCAGACGCTGGAGCTTGCAGCAGGAGAGGCGGCACGGCTCGGATTCGCTGCCGGCCAATCGCTCGATCTGCGGATAGCGACCCGGGAAACACGCGCATGAAACGCTGCATCTTGCGCCAGTCCGGCGCCACCCTCGTTGAATTCGTCATCGTCACCCCCTTGCTGCTGTTCATGCTGCTGGGTGTCATTCAGTACGGCCTGCTCTACCACACCAAAAGCCAGCTCAACTACGCCACCTTTGAAGCCGCGCGCGCCGGCACCGTATCCAACGCCGACCCCGCAAAAATTCGCGCTGCCTTCGCCCGTGCCATGACCGGTTATTACGGCGGCGGCACCACCACCGCCCAGCTCGCCACGTCCTACGCCAAGGCCGCTGCCGACACCACCGCCGCCAACGTCCGCATCGAAACTCTCTCCCCGACGAAAGAGAGCTTCGACGACTACGCCAGCCCCGCGCTCGCCAAAAAGCTCAACACCAGCTCGCGCGTCATCCCCAACAGCAACCTTGCGTTCATCAAGTGCCCGATGGATGTGCCCGGCTGCAAAAGCGATCCCAAAACCAATGCCTCCGGCCAAACCCTGGCGGACGCCAACCTGCTCAATATCCGCATCACCTACGGCATTCCGGCAGCGAAGCAGATTCCGTGGGTGGGCCGGTTCATGACCTGGGCGCTCGGCGTACTGGATCCGGGCGACCCCAACAGCGCGTCCAAACCGGACGCTGATGCTTTCCGTGCTGGCCTCGTCAAGGCCGGACGCATCCCTGTGGTGACCCACATCGTCATGCGCATGCAAAGCCCCGCCATCGAGAACGCCAACGCCAGCAGCCCCGGCCCCGGCAACGGCGGCAAACCCGAAGACCCAGGGCCCGGCGATCCGGGGCCGGGACTGCCGCCGTGCCCGGCGACGGATCCGGCGTGTACGCCGAAGCCCAAGCCGGGCGATCTGGAGCCGATCTGCGATCCGGCGAGCGGCAACTGTCCGGACACGCCTGACTGCATAAACCTCACGCCCGTGCCATGAAAGACGCCATGCATCAATCGACCCCAATCCGCGTCATCAGCACGCTGCTCCTGGTCGTGGCGCTGGGTTTGGCTGCCGCTGTGGCCGCACTGCCCTTACCACAACCCAAGCCAGCGTGCGATCCGTCGAAAGCATCTTGCGTGGATGCGACGCCGACGAAACCGGAATGCCCCGGGACGTGTCTTGGAAGCCTGGAAATGAAAATGAAGTTTGTCAGGACGAACAAATGCACGCTTCGCATGAAAGATGCCTGTACCGAGAAATGGCGGGTGGACAAGGATTTTCTGGAGAAAAGCGAGGGCGCATTGAAAGTTAAGGGTTACGTTCCTGTTGACAATAACGGGAAGGTGGTCGCCTCCAGCGGCGTCACCATCAGCACCGGTGTCGATCTCGGTCAACAAAGCGCTGCGGGTACGAAAGCCGCGATCGATGCGTACATCAAGTACAAGGGCAATCCCGACAAGGTTGATGTGGCGGCATTGATGAAGAAACTTGATCCCTATTTCGGACTCCAAAAACAAAGCGCGGTGGATGCGTTGGCCAAGACCCCGCTTATCGTGACTGAAGCCGAGGCCAGACTGCTGGCGGATGCCTTTGGTTACGACACACAAATGAGAGCCGCCAAGCAATTCGATAAAAAGAACACACAGGACATGGTATTCAAGAAGCTGCCGACGGAGGCGCAGACGGTGATCGTCGACTTCGCTTATCAGTACGGCCTCAGCGATTCGAAGGATTCAATTCGGCAGACATTCTGGAAGTACGTATACGCCGGCGAGTGGAAAAAACTGGCAGACTGGCTGTTGAGCCTGCCCGATCAATACACGAGTCGCAGGTATCGCGAAGGCGATGCCATTCAGTTCGGTATCGAAAACGACTACCTGCCGGAATCCGGCAATCCCTGTCCGCCCGCGAGTCAGGGCGGGGGTAATCAAAGCAAACCATGAAAGGACGTTTCAAGATGATCCGGATTCGCCAGGCACTTTATGTCTTAGCTTTCGCCATGCTGTTCCAGGCGTGGGCGTTCGCAGCAGCACCATTGGAAAGTATGCCGCTTGCCGCTTCGGATAGAAAATCAATCGCCACGACTATCAAAGTGTTCGCAGGGAATACCAGCACGCTTTATTACTCATTCACGCACCCAAATATCAAAAAAAGGGCTCTGGTATCGGACCGCATTCTTGATGGATTTGGGTATGGGCCTTTACGTTTAACACTACCCAATGGCACAGCCATTTATTGGGGTTTCAGACATGGGGAAGCAACGACTCAATCCGTCGCCATCTTTGACGCACAGGGTCGTCCGCGCTTGCTCGCCGCAGTAGACAGCATTCCGTGGTGCGATGGCAGTGGCAGTCATTGCGATCCCTTCACCTCCGTCGAGGCATACCAGGCCGATGCACGTAGCACTTTTCTGCATCCGGGTATCGCCGTATTCGTGCGCGACAAGCGTGACCTCGAAACCTATCTGCCGTATTTGAAGCGCTGGCTGCATGCCCATATGCTTGGCTTTAACGTGGATTGCAAAAAGCCTCGCATGACAGAAGCCTGCAAGTTCGTAACGCAAACCGAGCTGATGCAGTTCATACCGATCCGAGCCTATCAGCTCCCTTCGATGCAACCCCTTGCGCTGCCGAAGGTGCCCGCCGCCAATGTTCCATTGCAAGCGTTTACTCAGTAACGGCGCCATGCGAAATAAACCCATTCTCCAAGCACCCCAAGTGCAAGGGGTGACGACGCTTCTTTCCACTACCCGCCGCCAGTTTTTCGCCACCGCCGCCCTGGCACTTTTGAGTCCGGCTCTGCGCGCCGAAATCCTCACCGGCCAAAGCGCCAAAATGCACGGCCAGCGCGACCGCGCCCTGTGGCTTGCCACGCAGCGGCTGAAAGGTGTGCGTCTGGCCAAGCCGGGCGATCAGATCCAGGCCGTCTTCTTCATCGACCTCAACTGCCCCGCCTGCGCCGAATTATGGAAATGGTTCGACACCCCCGAGCGGTGCCAGTGGGCGACGCTGTGGATACCCGTCGCCTACATGAACAAGACCAGCGTAGGGCGTGCGGCTGCGCTGCTGCGCGCCCCGGACCCCTACGCCGCGCTGGCGCAAAACTTCGGGCCGGGGTTCGATCAGCGCAGACGTATCGGCGCGCTTGTCGAAGCCGATGCACCAACCCTGGATGAGCGCTCGGCCATCCGCGCCAACACCCAGTTCTGGAACGACATCTTCCCCTCCACCCCGCTGATTCTGTATCGCAATGCCGACGGCACTTATTGGCAATTGCTGGGATTGTTTCCCGAACCGAAAATGAGCGGCTATTTCACCCAGCTTGCCCCTGCCCGTCTGAGCGTTTACACGAAGTAGCTTTCTCGCCAGCCAGGGCAACGCCTCCGAGACCAACCAGGGCGCCGGCAACCCCATCAACGTCATCACCGGCAACAAGTATCAGCGTGAAACCGACCTGCCTGCCTTGCCCGGTGTGCTGGGCCTCGAGATCGTCCGCCACTACAACAGCGTCCACGCCGACCCCCGTGCTGCCAACGGCATCCTCGGCCGCGGCTGGCGCCTCTCCTACGAAACCGATCTCTACGCCATCGGCAACACCCTGCAGATCATGCAGGCCGACGGCACCCGCATCATCTTCGTGCGCGATCCGAAGAACCCCAGCCAGTGTGCGACGAACAACCCCGCCCACGGCCGGCTGGCCATCCACAAGACCCCCCGCGGCGAGGGCTACACCTGGACTTGGACCAACGGCCGCACGCTCAGCTTCAACCACCAGGGCAGGCTCACGGAAATCCGCGCCCCCACCGGGGAGTTCGTCAGTCTCACCCGCGACACCGCTGGCGTGCTGGCCAAGGTCACCGACCCGCAAGGCAGAAGCCTCACCCTGGGCTACCCGCCGCGCAAGCACCCGGACCAGTTCAACGGCGTCGTCGCCATCGACAGCCCGGTGGGGCGCTTTGGCTACGCCTACGGCAGTGCTGTTCCAACCGGCTATGCCTACGGCAGCGCATCTCCCAAAGCCTACACCGGCAACTCCCGCGACCTCTTGGCCAACCTCGTAGCCGGCGCTCGACCGCGAGTACGTCTGGAACGCCCAAGGCCAACTCAGCGCCATCCGGCAGGAGAACCGCGAGCTTGCCCGCTACCGCTACAACCACCACGGCCTTCGCATCAGCAAACAGACGGAAACCGAATCCCCGCACACCCTGTACAACGAACAGCGCCAGCGCATCGCCGACCTCGACGCACAGGGCAAGATCACCCGCCAATACCTGTGGTTGGGCGACCACCTGATCGCCACGCTGGATGCCCGTCAGCCCAAAACCCTGCAAGCCTCGGCAGAAGGATTTCTTGCCGAACTGTCCCAAACCACACTCGCCCTGTGGGACAGTGCAACCGGCAACAGCGGCCGCCTCGCCTTCGTGCACGTCAATCACCTGGATGCGCCGATTGCGGCCACCAATCAGGCAGGGGAAATCCTCTGGCAGGCTGACTACGCACCGTATGGCAAGGTGATCAAAACCAGCGCATCGCAAGGCAACAAAACCGCGTACACCCTCGCGATGCGCCTGTCGGGCCAGTGGGAAGATACCGAGAGCGGCCTGTACTACAACGACTTCCGTTACTACGACCCGCATGCCGGCCGCTACCTCAGCCCCGACCCACTGGGAAGGCTGGCCGAGCGCCTGGGCAGCCCCAACGCGTATGCCTACGTCAACAACAACCCGCTGAGTTATATCGATCCGTGGGGGTTGATATTGTTTGCGTTTGACGGGACGGGGAATACCCCGGAGAGCAGAACGAATGTTTATTGGTTAAGCCAAGCCTACAACGACAACGATTTGACCATGGGGTCGGATGGTTCTTACATTGCGAACTCAAATGAACCCTTCTATATCGAAGGCCCGGGTACCAGCGGAATTCAATGGTTAGACGGCGCTATAGCCTATACGCTCAAGGGAAAAATAAATTCCCAACTCAAGAGCTTAGACGACTATGTCAAAGCCAAATGGGACAATGAAATCAATCTGCAGAAGAACACCTATAGCTTGGGCAATCCACTGATTATCACACTCGATATTGTGGGGTTTAGTCGCGGAGCGGCGGCTGCACGTGACTTCGCCAACCAGGTGATTGCGCGCAAAAACAGCAACTACTACAACAAGGAGCTTTTTGGTTTTGGGCAGAACGATTCGCACTATAACTGTGTGGCTATCAAGATCCGATTCATGGGCTTGTTTGACACCGTACTGAGCACGGCAGTGGGCGATTTCAACCTGGGTATTTCCAGTTCGCAAATCGAGTATGTGGCGCAGGCTGTAGCCGTGAATGAGCACCGGGCGCTATTTCCGCTGGTGTCGATTGAAGACAGTTATGGCGGCGCTGGCTTCACGCCTAACCGGGTGGAAAAAGGCTTCATTGGTGCCCATTCCGACATCGGTGGGGGATATGCTGGCGCGGGTGGCGATGGGGGCGATCTGTCTGACGTGGCTTTGAACTGGATGTACGCACAAGCGAAACTGGCAGGCGTGAACTTGATAGAGCTAAAACCTGATCAACTTAAAGTCACCAATCCCATCTTGCACGACGAAACGAATGTGTTGCCCTGGAACCTGCCTGGTTTTGGGGGCTGGAGCAGCGACCGCGATGTCAAGTTTCCAGATCAAATCCTCAAGGGAAAGGACGTACAGTTCGATGGCATGACCTACCAGCAAAGCCAGCAAAATGGCTACATCAACTATTACAACAATACCGCTGGCAACAAGGCTGGCACGGTCGATATAGACAAGTACAAAGCATGGTTGCAAAGCAACCTGAACCTGACCCTTCAGTAGGAGAAAAGATGCAACGGAGAATCATCATCATGATTGGATTGCTGCAATTTTTGAGCGGCTGCGCGGTGCAGGCCGGCGGGTTGTTCGGAAGCGGGGAGAACGCAAGTTATTCGGTCCGTAATAGTGCACCACGTGAAATGGAAGATGTTCAGGTTGTTGGTGCGGCCGGCATGCCCTATGCCGGGCAACTTCGCCAACCCGCAAACACTTGGAAGCCCTCTGCCGAGTATCCGAGGCAAATGCCCAACTTCGGCGGTAATCGACTCAATCCCCATAAAATCCCCGAAGAAGTTCTCATCACTTGGCGTGAGATACCCCCGTCTGGCGGCCAGCCCTATACCGGCGAACTCAAAGGCCCCTACCGGGTCAAGGTGCGCGAACGCATACCGGATGAGGTGTTAAAGCAAGCTCGGCGAGATGGTTTCTCTGTGAATCTGTCATTTTCTGCTGGAGAGCTGCCGATATTGTTCAATTGGAAATTGGTCGACTTCGTGAGCCTTAAACACGGCATCAAGAAGTGGTGCATCGGTGGAGACTCATTCCAGGATCCCAGCGAGAAGGCAATTAAGCCTAGCAACACTTACGCGGACCCCATCCCCGTCTGGCCACATTGCAAACTGCCGTAGCAGAGCAGCGTGGCTGGGCGCGTTAGACACTTGCCGCCTTAAGTTATTGGATGCCGAAGACTGGGTACTCGAAGAAGTGGCTGTGTTCGGGCACAAGCCGGGGACAGGTTTCCAAAAACCAAGTGCAGGTGTCATCCCCAGCCGTCGTTTTTTTACAAATTATGGTCAAGTTGCTATGAAACACACACCCCATCGGCGCGTCGTTCGCGTCGACAATTTCATCAAGAAATATGTCGTGTCCTTATGCTGTGGCGTTGTCGCTGCTACGCCCTTGGCCAGTTGGGCTTCTCCGCTTGATCTGCATGACATTGAACAGGCGTTACGTTGCAACGACGTCGCAAAATGGACCCAGGTCATGCGAGACCTGGGTCCGTGGGCTGATCAGGAAGTCATGGCCGGGCGGCTTGTTCGTGCCCCCCTGACACAGTTGCGTTTTAGTAATGAACCGATCCTGGACTACGTGTTTCCTGCCCCGATCAAGCTGTTGGGGCAAGAAACAGTGGGGTTTGTCAGCGCAATGGGCATGTTGCCGGGGGTGACCGTGTTCTTCAATGCCACAATCGCCGCATTGCGGCAGGCGTTCGAGCGGGATGGCTATGCCTTTCAATGCAAGACGATCAGCGAACTCAAGGGCGAGGCCTGCCAAGCCAGCCGACCCATCCCACAAGACATGGTAGATCCGGCCTGGGGCAACGTGGAATTACAATTCGTGCTCACAATCACCGGGGGAGAGACACTCCTCCCCCCCGGTGTGGCGATGGTTGCTTGCACCGTGCTGCCAGCAGAGGGCAATCCATTTCGATAGCAGCTAGCCGGCGGCGGCGTATTAATTGGCACTATGCGAACGCCAACACGTTGACAGCCAGGCTGCCTGCCACCTTGTTGAGACGGTCGTCGTTAGTCCAGAGCGCTGCGCAGCCATAATGCAAGGCTGTTGCAAGGTGCAAGGCATCCGGCGTTTTCAATCCATGCTGTGCCCGCAGTTCGGTGGCTTGGCTAAATACGGCGTCGGTGATGCTCAACGGTTGATTGAGCGAGAAAAAATCGTGGAAACGTTCGATCAACTCATGCGCTTCTGTCGCATGGGCAGAACCAGACATTCCATTTTCACTAGCGGGCTGTAGGCGATGCGCACCGTGCTGCCGCGCAACCTGGCTTCGATGCGAGCCGCGTGCTCGGGATGCTCTTCGACCAAGTAAATGGCGATACAGGCGTCGATATAGACATCCATCGGCGTCAGCCCCAAGCGTTACGCTCGTCCTCGATCTGCGCATCGATCGCCAGCGCGCCAAGTTGCGCACTGGCGGGGAGGCGGGTTCGCTCCAGAAAACTCAGTAGTTCGTCGGCACTGGTCTGGACTGGCGTGGCGTCGGATTGCAATGGAGATTCCAGCAGCGTCACGACGGCGCGGCAAGGGCGGTCGATTTGCAATACTTCCAGCAAACGAACGCTTCCTGACGGTTCGACGATAGCTTCAACGGTTTGCAGCATGAGTTTCTCCTCGCTTTGCGCGGTGCATTTCATTTTACCAAGGAGCGGTCACGGTTGCGCATCCAACTTCATCCCCGATGGCAAGCGCATCTTTCGCGGCCGTCAGGCTGCTTGCCGGCAGCCTGATCCCGGTGGACATCGTCACGGTAATAACAGGTTTCGCCCCGCGCCTCGTCTTCGGCTGGCTGCGCCGCCGCCGCATCGAGCGCATCGAACAACAGCTGCCCGACGCCCTGCTGATGATCGCCGGCGCCGCCAAGGCCGGCCTGTCGCTGGTGTCTGCCGTGCGCCAGGTCAGCGCCGAACTGGCGCCGCCGCTGGTGCAGGAATTCCGGCTCATGCAGCACGAACAGCGCCTCGGCGTCAGCCTCGACGATACGCTGGAGAACCTGACCCATCGCATCCCCGTGCAATCCGTCAGCCTGATGGTATCGGCCATGCGCATCGCCGCCGCCGTGCCCGAGCAGGATCGTGCCTGGTTCGACGCCCCGCCATGGGGTTACCGTTTGCTGTGGTGGCCGGTGCAATGGCTTGGCCTACCAACGCCGCGAACCCGGCGATGAAGTGATCATCGCCGTGCTGCAGGAACGGGCGGAGCGCTTTCCGGATCGGGGGTTCAGCAAGTACTACAAGCTTATCCGGCGGCGCGGACATGATTGGAACCACAAACGCGTGCACCGCGTGTACTGCGCGCTGGGGTTGAACCGACGCCGGCTGGGCAAGAAGCGTTTGCCACCACGCGACCCGGCCGCTGGCGGTGCCAAAAGAGGTCAACCGCAGCTGGTCGATGGACTTCATGAGCGATGCGTTGTGGTGCGGCCGGCGGTTTCCAACCGCGAAGTGCTGTCCATCGAGATCGATCTGAACCTGCCTGCGGCACGAGTGGTTCGGGTGCTGGAACGGATCGCTGCCTGGCGCGGCTATCCGGAGAAGATACGCATGGACAACGGCCCGGAGTTCATCGCTGGATCGCTGGCTGACTGGGCGCAGCAGCATGGTGTGGAACTGGAATTCATCGAGCCCGGCCGGCCGATGCAGAACGGCTTCATCGAGCGGCTGAATCGCAGCTACCGGGAGGCTGTGCTGGATATGTACGTGTTCAAGACACTGGATGAAGTCCGGGAGTGGACAGAGGCCTGGATAGCGGATTACAACGAAGTCTTACCGCACGACTCACTCGGCGATCTAATACCCGTCGAGTACCGCGTGCTTCACCACCCCGAACCTCTAGTAATGGGTGGCACTGATTTGGGGGTGTTTATAACCTGTTCCGGTCGCAGCTGGACAGCAAAGCCATCGACGACATCCGGCTGGCGCTCAACCAGAACCAGCCGTTGGGCAATTCACGTTTCTATGCCAGGATCGAAGCCACGACCGGGCAAAGGCGGGAAGCCAAGCCGCGTGGCAGGCCGCGTGTGCAGCGCGATGAATCCCCGGCGCACGACGCGGGGCAGGGGGAACTGGGGTTGTGAAGCCGAATATCAGAGATAATGTGGCCCCTTTTATTTTTTATTTCATTTGTAGATGGCCCAAGGGAGCGCGACTCGGGGGGCCGGCCGAGAGGGAGACAGCAGATAACGCATCCGGGAATTGCCTCAGTGCGGGGGCGGATCGCTCCGTTGCCAGGTTTTCAACAGCAAGATGATCGCCGCGGGTACATGCACCAGCCCGAACGCCGCCAAAAAAACGACCCCCTGCATCGCGGCGCTCGCATCCTCTCCGGTTTTGATCAACGCCGTCCAGCCGAACCCGAGCCCGACGAGCACAAGCACAGCGCGGGCGACCCAGGCCTGATTGCGGCTCGCGGCAAGAAGGCGCAGCCGGATCTGTGCGTATACGGCGGCGGTAAGGGTGATCGCCGCCATCAGCAGCAGGGCAGTCCATTGCATGTTCTGCTTCCTTTCAATACACCTTATCAATACAGGAAAAGTCGAGTCGTTGCCGCTCGGCTCAGCCCGCAACCAGAACGAGCGCTTGTCTCACGCCATGCACTTCGGACAAATCAGCACGGCGCTTTCCATTCGCGCAATTCCGTTTCGAGGATGGTCCGTCCGGCAGCGTGTGCCTGCTCGATGAGCGCATCAACATTGGTATCGTTGACCAACTCCCGTCCTGCCCCTTTTTCCAGCAAGCCAAAAATCCGCTCGATATCTTGCGGGTCGTCGTTGGGTGTTTGCGTGACGTCTTTCATGGGAGTCTCCTTAGGAATGTGAAATCAGTGCGTCCGGCCAGTGCGTCCGACGGATTTCCGCCGTACATCTCAGCCGTTGACCGGCACCCCTCCATTGGGGTGTAGCACCTGACCGCTCATATAGGAAGCGTCGCGGCTCGCAAGGAAGATGAAGCACGGCGCGACCTCGTCGGGCTGTCCGGCGCGCTGCATCGGTACGTTTTTTCCGAATTCGGCAACGTGATCCGCGTCGAATGTCGACGGTATCAAAGGCGTCCAGATCGGACCCGGCGCAACGGCATTGACGCGTATGCCGCGCTCACTCAGTTGCAGTGCCAGCGAGCGCGTGAATGCAACGATGGCGCCTTTGGTCGCCGAATAGTCGACCAGACGCTTGTGACCCTTGTAGGCCGTCACGGAAGCCGTGTTGATCACGCAGGCGCCGGCTTTCATATGGGGAAGCGCGTGCCGCACCAGATCGAACATGGCAAAGATATTGGTTCGGAAGGTGCGCTCCAGCTGTTCGCGACTGACGTCCTCGAAGCGCTTCTGAGGATGTTGTTCGGCCGCGTTGTTCACCAGAATGTCAATGCGACCGAACTCTCTAAGCGTTTCTTCGACGACGCGTCGGGTGAACGCCTCGTCGCCGACATCCCCCATGACGGCGTGGCATTTGACGCCTTCGGCGCGTACCTTTTCACAGGTGGTACTGGCGTCTTTGATTTCGTTCAGATACACAATGACTACGTCGGCGCCTTCCTTCGCGAATCCGATCGCGACCGCGCGACCGATGCCGCTGTCGCCACCGGTCACGATGGCAACCTGACCGGCGAGCTTTCCGCTACCGGTGTAATGCGCCATGTCGCTCGCGGGCGCTGGGCGCATCGCTTCCTCATGGCCCGGCTGTTGGTCTTGGTGCTGCGGAGGGATGGGTGGGCGGGATGTCTCCATGAAAACCTCCTTGTCCGAATGTGTCCATGTCTCGGCGATCTGCCAATTGAAGCCGGGAGCGAAATCTGCTGACGGGTATCGGATTCTGCGCTGGCGTCGCGGGTTTGAACGCGTGTTCCATGGCATGGGTGGCGGCCCACTCCTGCCAGACCGCAGGACCCGTGTTTCGGGCCGCAACCCCCGCCCGTGCGTGGCTGGTGAGGGGATTGTGAACGGGCGACCCAATCTGCGCTGTCGCGCGATACTGATCCGCGTGTAGGAGAACGCCGTAGCTCGTATTGGCGTCCGGACGATTCAGTCGCAGGCTGGCAGACCGTCATGACCACCTAACTGTCCGCTGACGAGGCCATTTCAAGGATTTCTGCCCGCGCGCGCCGCAACGATTCGGCCAGTCTCTCCCCGCCGAATTCATCGTTTCCTACATGCACGAACGACAGCTGAACACGGGGTCATCGAACACGGGGTCAGGTCTTGCCTTTTGCCTTCCTGTCTATGTTGAATCAGGTCCCGTCCCCTACTCATAGAATTCCCCGGTGTGCATACCCTGAGCGCGATAGCGCAGAAAGTGGAATTGTCGGTGTCGCGGGTGAGACGGCTCGTTGCGGCGAGCGAATAGGCTGGGGGCAAAAAGCAAGACCTGACCCCGTGTTTCGTGTTTTCTGTTGGTCGCCGCTCTGCTGTCATCTGGCGCCAGGCGAAACATCGCTGCAAGGACGGTGATCAGGATTTCATGAGACGTTGTGACAGCCACTGATCCAGGCTCAGCTTGCCCGGGCCGGAGAGCAGCAGTGGCACGAACATCACCAGATACATCAGCGGCAGCTTGTAGCCGTTCTCGCACACGTTGTCTGCGTGAGCTGTGTATGGAAGCGGACGTAAAAATGATCGCCTGCCAGATGACCGTCGAGTTGTTCGGCTTCGACCATTCCGACTTCATCAGAGACATTGAATATGGGGGCGCAGCGACCTTCTTCGAATTCGCAGGCGAAACAGATATCTGCCTGTTCATCTGAGTGATGCTTGCGAAGAGACTGGCGCCAGTTCAACGGCCTCCGTTTCATTCAGCGCATCAATGGGTTACGAGTTCAGATTATCGGCTCGATTGACACCGTCAGGACTCGCTGCCTGAATCGACAAATCCGTATATCCATTCAGGAAAGCGAGCCAGCTATGCGCATTGACCTGCATCAAAAGCCCCTCGACATTAGGCTCACTCGTTCCGCCGAAGCAGCACTCGCTGCACGAGCAGGAACGTTAATTGCCGAGATGGAACTGATTTTTGGCTGCTTGATCCGCAAGCGGATCATTTTTCGCGAGTTGGGAGCGATAGGTGAGGCTGACGCTATTCCTGCCAGTGCCCGGCTGGCTGTTCGTTTCGTGGCGTTAATGAGCCGCGCCGCTTGTACTCTGACGGATACCTGAACAACCCGTGTGTCGGGCAAAAAGGTCCGAAGGTAAAGCGGGCCCTTCCCAAGACGCTTTCACCCGATAGTTGCGCCCAGCTCCTCGATGGCAAGAAGGAGCAGGATATTGACTCGAATGTCTTGCTGGCACGTGACCACGCCATGTTCGAGCTGAGGCGTGCCGTCCCAGTCCTGGACAGTGAGCCCGGCTGAGATGGCATTGTTGATGCAGGTTAAAAGATATCGTCGGGTAAGTCGTTATGCGATCCGTCACAGAAGGGTTTGGTCTTGGTGTGCTTGCAGTTGCACAGCCATACCGTCGCCTTTTCTTCGATGACAAAGGATACGGGTTCCATGTCGGTGCCTTCGTGCGAGCCATCGCAGAAGGGCTGTGTCATCGAACGGCCGCACGAACACCACCAGTATTCACCGGGTTCGAGTTCGAGTTCGGCGGGGCTTTTGTCGTATACAACGGGTTCGGACATGCTGGACTCCTGCATTAAAACCGCCATTCTATCCGGATCGGGCCGACGCGGGGCGGGGGCCGATGCGGCGCACGGTCCAGGGTTGCAGCGCGGATCTGCCGGTCGGCACCGGCGAGACGGTTGCGGCGGCTCTACGCCTACAAACCGACATTCTGGATCGGGGGCTGGAGCCTTGTTTTACTGGGGCTGATGGATCGCCTGGTCGCCCTTCGTCGGCATGTTCTTCGCGCGCCTCTCGAGGGTAACTGCTGGGACAACGCCCCGACCGAGAGCTGGTTCAACAGCTTCAAGAATGAGCGGGTGCATGGCGTCGGATTTGCCACGCGCGAGGGCATGAAGGCGACGGCGTTCGAAGGCATCGAGGTGTTTTACAACCGGAAACGGCTGCACTCGACGCTGGGCTACAAGTCGCCGACGCAATTCATGCATGACTGGCTGACGGCTCAACCGATGGAAAAACAGGTAGCATGAAACCCGCCTGCTGGAAGACGAAAAACCGAGGGAAGGTCAGCTTTCCAGTTGCATAGTGCAAAACTTGGTGCATGGCGATCTGCACAAAAAAATCATGCAATGTGTTTTAAAAACAAATAGTTATGGTTTATTGAGGGGAGGCGAAAAAAATGCACCTCGTTGGGTGCGTTTTTTTATTAACCTATTGATCAGGTTAAACAAAACTTGGTCGGGGCGAGAGGATTCGAACCTCCGACTCCTGCGTCCCGAACGCAGTACTCTACCAGGCTGAGCTACGCCCCGAGGCAGATGGCGGGATCAGTGATGTGCTGACACGCTGTTTGAAGATACTAACGGGAAAAACCAGAACCAGGCCGGTTTCTACGCTTCCTTTTTCAATCGCTGTCAAAAACTACGGTCAACCGCGAAAGCCGCTAATTGTAGCAAAGCTAATTTGGAATTTGAATCCGGTAAGCAAGAAATAGCTGCAATTGCGGTTTGCGTCTCGCGTTGCGCAGCTTCACGGGTGTACTGCAAGGCGCGCGTATCCTTGATCGCAGCGAGTACGCTCTGGAATTCGGTCAGGCCGCCATGCTTGATGGCCTGACGAATGCTGGCGGCCTGTTCCTGGGTGCCGTGCCGCATGGCATGCAACAGCGGCAGCGTCGGTTTGCCCTCGGCGAGGTCGTCGCCAATATTTTTTCCGGTTTTGAGAAAGTCGCCGGAGTAGTCGAGCACATCGTCGACTAACTGGAAAGCGGTGCCCAGATGCATACCGTAGCGGGCCAGGGCATCTTTCTCTTCTGCTGTCCCCCCACCGATGACCGCGCCCAGTCTGCCCGCGGCTTCAAAGAGCTTGGCGGTCTTGTAGCGGATGACACGCAGGTAGTTTTCTTCGTCGATGTCGGGATCGTGGCAATTAAGCAGTTGCAGCACTTCGCCTTCGGCGATGGTGTTGGTCGCGTCGGACAGGATGCGCATGACTTCCATGTTGTCGACCGTCACCATCATCTGGAACGCGCGGGAGTAGAGAAAATCGCCGACCAGGACGCTGGCAGCGTTGCCGAACAGCGCATTGGCAGTTTCGCGGCCGCGCCGCAATTCGGATTCATCGACCACATCATCATGCAGCAGGGTGGCGGTGTGAATGAATTCGACCACGGCTGCAAGGTCGTGATGGGCCTGCCCCTGATAATCGAAACAGCGGGCCGAGAGCAGAACCAGGGCTGGGCGCAGGCGTTTGCCCCCACTATTGATGATGTATTCGGAGACTTGGCGAATCAGCACCACATCGGAATACAGGCTTTGGCGGATGACTTGATCGACGGCATGCATGTCGTCGGCCAGGAAGGATTGCAGGCTCTCCAGGGACACAATAGGGGGCTTGATGATTGGACAATGCCGCAATGTTAGCAGTCTGGCCGCAGTTTTAACGCTCGCTAAAGCTTTATCAGGGATGGGGGTGTCAAATAGTTTGACTCGATGCGTGTTCAAAGCTAAAATCTTGCGCTTTCCCGGGATCGAATCGGTCGGAGACCCCCATGTACGCAGTCATCAAAACCGGCGGCAAGCAATACCGCGTGAGCGCCGGCGATAAACTTAAAATTGAAAAGCTCGAAGCCGACATCGGCAGCGAGATCACCTTTGATCAGGTGTTGATGGTGGGCGATGGCGCCGACATCAAAATGGGTGCGCCCATGCTGCGTGGCGCCACGGTTACGGCCACTGTGCTGAACCAGGCACGCGGCGACAAGATCAAGATCTTTAAAATGCGCCGTCGCAAGCATTATCGCAAGAGCCAGGGTCATCGTCAGTACTTCACTGAAGTGCAAATCGGCGGCATCACGGCATAAGGAGCACATAAATGGCACACAAGAAAGCAGGCGGCAGTTCACGTAACGGCCGCGACTCGGAGTCGAAACGTCTGGGCGTCAAGTGTTACGGCGGCGAACTGGTTGTGGCTGGCAACATCATCGTGCGCCAGCGCGGCACCCAGTTCCACCCCGGCGACAACGTCGGCATCGGCAAGGACCACACGCTGTTTGCCAAGGCGAACGGCACGGTCAAGTTCGAAATCAAGGGCGCAGCCCGTCGCAGAATGGTTCGTATCGAGCCGGTTGCGGCTTGAACCATCTGAACTGAGCCGGGCTCGCCCCGCGAAGAAAGCCCTGTCCACTGGATGGGGCTTTTTTGTTTAGGAAAACTGAAAATGAAATTCATCGACGAAGCGAAAATTGAAGTGCTGGCCGGCAAGGGCGGCGACGGCAGTGCATCGTTTCGCCGTGAAAAATATATTCCCAAGGGCGGGCCGGACGGCGGCGACGGCGGACGCGGCGGCAGTGTGTTTGCGGTGGCCGATCGCAACATCAACACCCTGGTCGAATTTCGCTTCAAGCGGATTTTCAAGGCGGAAAAAGGCGAAAACGGCCGTGGGGCGCAATGCTACGGCAAGGGGGGAGAGGATCTCACCGTGCGGGTGCCGGTGGGAACGGTATTCACCGACATCAACAGCGGCGACGTGGTGGCCGATCTGGCCGTGGATGGGCAGACGGTTTGCCTGGCCAAGGGGGGCAAGGGCGGCCTCGGCAACCAGCATTTCAAATCCAGCACCAACCGCGCACCGCGTCAGCACACGCTCGGCGAGCCGGGCGAGGAATGGGAGCTGGCGCTGGAATTGAAGGTGCTGGCCGATGTGGGCCTGCTGGGCATGCCCAACGCGGGCAAGTCGACCTTCATCCGCGCGGTGTCTGCCGCCCGCCCGAAAGTGGCCGATTATCCGTTTACCACGCTGGCGCCCAACCTGGGGGTGGTGCGGGTGGATAGCGAACGCAGTTTTGTCATCGCCGATATTCCCGGACTGATCGAAGGCGCAGCCGAAGGCGCCGGGCTGGGCCACCAGTTCCTGCGCCATCTGCAACGGACGCGGGTGCTGCTGCATCTGGTCGATATTTCGCCGCGCTGGGAAGATGGCGATCCTGTCTACGAGGCGCGCGCCATCGTTGAAGAGCTGCGTAAGTACGACCAGGCGCTGTTCGACAAGACGCGCTGGCTGGTGCTGAACAAGATCGATATGGTGGACGAGGCTGAGCGCAAGGCGGTGGTCGATCAGTTTGTGAAAGACTATGACTGGAACGGGCCGGTGTTTGCGATTTCGGCACTGGATGGGACCGGGTGCAGCGCATTGACTTACGCGATCATGGATTATCTGGCCGCGCAGTCTGCGCGGCCCGTCGAGGATGAACCTGCGGCGGATTTGCCCGCTGCCGATCAGGCTTCCTGAGCCGGCGCGGGTGCCTCGTCGCCCACGCGTTTCCAGTCGTTTTCCTGCAGCGCAACCTGGTACTTGGCCCAGCGCGCGAATTCCACCGGGCTGCAATGGCCTTTCTTGCGACGGCAGGTGCCGGCAATCCCCTTGAAGTGGAAAACCGGTTCGTCGGTTTCGGCGTTTGCGCCGATTTCGGCCAGCTGGCGCACCCCCCAGGTGCGGCCATAGGCACCGTTGCTGTAGAAATACCCTACTTTTAATTCATCCAGGCTCATGTGGTAATTCTGCGGTAGATATCGGTGACTTTCACCGGCAATTGTCTCACGTCATCCAGAATGATGTAACGCGCCGCGCCGTACATGTGCGGGAGGTAGTCGCGGGCTTCGCGGTCGAGCGTGATGCAGAAGGGGTGGATGCCGGTGCGGCTGGCCTCCATCAGCGCCATACGCGTGTCTTCGACGCCATAGACGCCGCGATAGATATCGAAGTAATCGTCGGGCCGCCCGTCCGACAGGGTGACCAGCACGCGCGTCCTGGCTTCAACCTGATTCAGCAGCTTGGTCATGTGGCGCAGGGCAAAGCCCATGCGCGTGTACTCCTGCGGACGGATGCCCGAGATGCGGGCTTTCACCTCCTCGTCGTAACGCTCGTCGAAGGTCTTGATGCGAAACAGTTCGCAGCGCTTGCGCGTAATGCCCGAAAATCCATAGATCGCGTAGCGGTCGCCCAGCAATTCCAGCGCCTCGCATAAAAGAATCAGCGCCTCGCGCTCGGCCTCGTTGATCCAGCCTTTGGTCGAACCGCTCATGTCGACCAGAAAGGCCACCGCGATGTTGCGTTCGGCGCGGTGAGTGCGCATGAACAGCCGGTCGCTCATCTCGCTGCCGTCGCGGGCGTCGGCCAGCGCTTCGATCAAGGCATCGAGGTCGATTTCGTCGCCCTGGGTCTGCCTTTTTTCGAGGCGGTTATCATCGCGCAGCGCTTCGAATTTTTTGCGCAGATGCCTGACCAGCCCGGCATGCTTGCCGAGGGTGTCGCGATAAAAGTCGTCGTAGACCGGGGTGACGGGCTTTTCCCGCATCACACACCAGTTCTTGCGGTAGTACTGGCGGCCATGATCCCATTCCGGATACAACTCGGCGCCTTTCTCGTGGTAGGTGCCTTGCCATACGGCGTCGGCATCTTCCGGCTGGTCGAAGATCAGATTGGGGTCGTACTCCCCATCGCCGGCCGGCGTCAGGTATTCAGGCGGAATCTCGCCAAAATCCAGATAGACCGAGGTGAGGAGCTGTTTGACGTCGTTAGGGGGTGCGAGCGGGGCACCATCGAGTGTGATTTCGAAATCGAGTCGTCCATTTTCGTCGCGCGCCTCGGCTTGCAATTGGGGCGGCGCATCCGGTGTGGGTCGGGGCTTGGCCAGCTGGGCTTTGTGTTCGTCAAGCAATTCGGCCAACTTGACTCTGAGCCGCGCCTTTTCCTTATCCAGACGCGCGGCGCGGGCCGCTGCGATGGCGTCCGGACGCAGACAACCCTGGTCGCTCCAGACGGGACATTCGGCCACGGCGTAGGCTGCAGCAAGCAGGGCGAGGCTGTCCTCGGGTGTCGCATCCGGCGCGGCCAGCACGGATTCGAAGGCTTGCCAATTTAGGGGTAACGCCGCATCGAGATGACGACGCAAGCGTTGGAGTTCACGGTGCAAGCCGGGTAATTCGCGCGCGATGATGGCGGTGAGACGTAGCATCTCAAGGGCGTAAAGGCAGACGAGTGCGCGTTCGGGATCGTCGTAACGGGCGATGGCTTTGGTGTAATCAATGCGCAGCGTGCCGAAGCGCGTTTGCGCCCACAACAGCGCGACTGTGACCTTGGCGAGTTGAAAGTTGTCGTCCAGACGCGGGAGGGCGGCAATCAGCGGTGGCAGAACGATGCGTTCGCCGTCGGTCCACGCGGCGTCGCCTTCCTCAAGCGTCAAGCGGCGCCCCGAGAGGCCGCAGACGAAACTGCCGAGAACCGGCGCGATGTCGTTGAACAGCGCACCGGTGGCATCATGGGCGTGACGCTCGGGGTCGAAGTCGTCGACTGCCTCCATGGCGCGCAGTGCGGGCTGCAGACCGAGGCGGTCGAACAGGTCGCAGGTATGTACGGCCCAGGCCTCGAGCAGGCGCTGTTCCATGCGCGGCAACAAGACCGGCGCGCGACGCCCGAATTGCCAGGCCAGGGTGATGTGGGTCGAGGCGATGCGCCGAATCCAGCCCAGAATGAAATCCTGTTCGCTGCGCGGCAATTGTCCAAGCTCTGCAGCCAGTTCCTCGACTTTGTAGAAGGTGAACTCGGTATCGAGCCACTCATGCAGATGGGGTTCCATCTCGGCGGGGGTAAGGGGAGTCAGTGCCATCGAAATAGGATACCCGTTCTGTGCAATCTTGAGCGCAGGTGCCGCTACCTTGCTACCTCAGGTGGGCAACGCGCCATCGATGCGCGAACGAGGTATTGCCCGCCCCGAGAGGTTCCGAACCGCCCGTACGGGGGACGGCGGGAGTCACCCTCTCCACGACATGGTCGAAAATCGGTGCCCCCGCATGTTTGGTTTATACTTTTGCGGCACAAAAGCACTGGTACATTTGGCATTCGGTCCCTCTTGTCGTAGGAAGCTGTCTTGGGCGCTTGCGCCCGGGTAGAACAATATGTATCCCGATTTCTGATCCGATGGACGCGCTCGTCATTCTTCTTCCGGCTGTACCGATGTTTTCGGCGCTGGCGATCGCAGTGCTGTCTTTCCGCTCCAAGCGCCAGTTGGCCCGCTTCAGTGTCTTGCTGAGTGCGGCGACCTTCGCGCTTTCCGCCTTGCTGCTGGTCGGCTATCTCGGCACAGCCTCGCCGATATGGCTGACGACCGGCCTGGGCTGGGGCAGCCTCTACCTCGACCCGCTCAGCAGCATCATGTCGCTTCTGGTTGCCGGCATCAGTCTGGTCGTGCATGTCTACTCGGTTCGCTACATGGCCGAGGAGCCAGGTTATGCGCGCTTCTTTGCTTTGCTGGATATCATGACCGCAGCCATTCTGTTGATGGTTGCGGCCGGCGATTTCATTACCCTTCTGATCGCCTGGCATCTGATCGGCGTCCTGCTGTATTTTCTGCTCGCGCACAACACGCAGCGACCGGCCGCCCATCGCTACGCGTTCTGGACCTTTTTCACTTATCGGCTTGGCGACTTGCCACTCGTCCTGGCGGCCGTCCTGCTTTATCAGACCTACGACACCATCGCCTTGCCGGAATTGTTCGAGCGCATCGCCGCGACGCCCAATGCGCACGGCGTCCTCGGTTTCTCGCTGCTGGAGGTCGTGGCCTTTCTGATTGCGCTGGCCGCCTTTGCGCGTTCAGCCCAGTTTCCGTTTCACACCTGGCTGCCTTACACGATGGAAGGCCCGACCCCGGTTTCGGCCCTGATGCATGCCGGCATCGTCAATGCGGGCGGTTTCCTGCTAAACCGGTTTGCGCCCATATTTGCCGAAGCCGGCAGTGTGCTGCATCTTGTGTTTGCGGTGGGATTGGTTACCGCCGTACTCGGCTCGGTGCTGATGCTGACCCAGAACGACATCAAGAAATCGCTGGGCTACTCGACCATGGGCCAGATGGGATTCATGTTCGTCGAGTGCGGCGTGGGCGCTTTCTCGATGGGCATCTACCACCTGATTGCACACGGCTTGTTCAAGGGGACGATGTTCCTCGGTGCCGGCGGTGTCATCGGCGACGCGCGCAAACACGATGGCGTGCCGCATCAGGATGTCTATACGCTGGTTGTCGAACGCAAGCCCGTTGCGGCGCGTCTGCCATGGATGCTGGCGGCTGCGATCACGGTGGTCGTTCCCTTCCTGCTGCTGGGCCTGTCGCATTGGCTGGTGGAGGGGGATTTCGTCGGGCAGCAGGGGGCCATTGTGCTGCTGTTCTTTGGCTGGGTGACTGGGGCGCAGCTCTTGTTCGCGACCCACCGGCTGCGTGTCGAGAGCCCGTCCCGCCTGATGGTGCTCATCGTCCTGTCGCTCGCGATCGTGGTGGTCGGCTATACCCTGATCGAACATAACTTCGACCTGTTCCTGTATCCCGACCGTGAATTGAGCGAGCGCCTGTACGCGGCCGCGAGTATTCCGCTGGCGACGTTTGGCGGTCTGGTCACGCTGGTGACGATTGCCATTGTGGTCGGCTGGATCGCGGCCTACTACACGATGGCGAATCGCGATCCGCTTGACGGACGCGTCGGCAATCCGCGCATGGCGCTCTATTCATTGTTCTCGCGCGAGTTCTACGTGGCGGATGTTTACAGCCGGGTGTCCGAGTCGGTGCTTGCGCTGTCGAAACGCTTCAACATCTGGTCGAGATGGGTTTGACATGCTGCTGATGCTGACTGCCGGTCTTTTGCTGCCGCTTTTTCCGTTGAGTACGCCGTTTAATGCCTTGCTGGGCCGATTGAAACGTCCCGGTCTCCGTCTTGTTGTCGTGCTGCTTGCGCCGCAACTGGGTATCCTCGTGCTCAATTCGGCAGCCGGGCCGATTCCAGCGGGGTTTGCCATTTGGGCACTTGCGAGCGCAGCGTTCTACGCGGTACGGCTGTTGAGCGTACGCGATCTCGGAATGTGGGCGGGCTTTCTGGCGAGCTCGGCGCTGGCGCTGGTCTGGTGTTTTGCGGTCAATGGCATGATCCCGATCGAGTTGCATTGGGTTGCGTTCGGACTCAGCCTGCCGCCAGCGCTGCTGATGCTGCTGGCAGGTACGCTGGTCCGGCGTTTTGGCGCAGCGTATGCGGGACTGCAAGGTGGGCTGGCCCGTTGCCTGCCGCAATGGTCTCGCATGTTGATTCTGGTCGTGCTGGCGGCGATTGCCACACCCGTGTTTCCCGGGTTTTTCATCATGCTCGAACTGGTGTTCGAAATGGACTGGCCGATGGCAGTGGCCGTCCTGTTTGTTTGGCTGATCTGGAGTTGGGCGGGGACACGCGTGCTACAGGGTTTCGTGTTTGAGTCTTGTCGGCGCGTTGAGGTACGCGATTTGCGGCCGACTGCGGTAGCGGGCTATTCCACCGTGCTGGCCCTGTTTCTGATTGCGGGCCTGGGCGTGGCGGGAGGGGTGCTGTGAGTCTTGCGCTTGGACGGCGGCTCAAGGTCCGCACCCTGATTCACCTGGCCGGGGAGCCGATTCCCTATTTTTGGCCGATGCGGACCTTCATCCATCACAACCCCCTGTACGGTCTTGAGCACCTGCCGTTCGAGAAGGCGGTTGCCGAAGGCGAGCGCCTCTTCCACGCCCGGGGCTATCTGCCGCGCAGCCTGTACCAACGTTATTTGCAGAATGGCTGCGTCGACCGCACGGTGCTCGAGGCGCAAGTGACGCGTTTCCTTGAGTCCCAGCCCCTCGTGGCAGACCTTGACCGACATGCCTTGCTGATGGCGGTTCTGACTGAAGTGGCACATCCGCTGGGCGACGTGCCGGGCGTCGCCGATGCACGCGATATTCAGGCGGCGATGCGTGGCGAGCGGCTACCGGATCGCCCGATCGAGGCGACCGCGTTGGCGGCGCAACTGGCGTCTACGCTGCCTCCCGCTCGGCCGGCCCACGAAATCATGGATGCCTTGTACGGCACCAGCCTGGGCGCGACCATCGACGAGCTGGTGATCAAAAGCTGTCTCGATTTCTTCGACGAGGGCCAGTCCGCGTGGCAGCTCCCGGGGCGAGAGAAGGGCCTGTACGCCGCGTGGCGCGCGGTTGCGCGGCACAACCTCCGCTTGTCGATACGCGGGATCCACATCAAGCAGATTCTCGAACTCGACGACACGCCAGAGGGCATCATCAGTCACGTGATGGAAGCGCTGGGCGTGCCCGAGGACGACTGGATGGAGTACTTCACCAGCGAACTGACCCGCCTGCATGGCTGGGCCGGATTCATTCGCTGGCGCGTCAACACCAAGCACTACTACTGGAGTCAACGTTATCCGGCCGACCTGGTCGACTATCTGGCCATCCGCATGGTGCTGGGGCTGGCCCTGATTCGCGAACGTGCGCAGCAGCATCGGGCGCCGCTGGGCGCGGACGCGCTGGCGCATTATTTCGCGCAGAAACCCGGTGAGGCCTATCTGCGCCATGAGTTTCACGGCGGACAGGTATTGCCCGCGCTGGCACTTCGCGTGGAGGATGCGCTTGAAAGCGGGCGCGAAACCCGCATCGCGCGGCTGTTGCCGGAATATCTCGTCGCCAAGCGGGAATCCGAAGCGCGCGGTCGCGCCGCCGCACTGCGCCGCCTGGGGGGCGTCGCGGGCTGCAGCGACGCGCTGGCCCGTCTTTCGCCGGACGCGCTCGATCAGCTGCAAACACTGCTGGCGCGTTTCGAGCGTGCGGAAGGGCAGATGTGGCTGGTGGCCCAGGAGGCGTTGTACATGAATCGCCTGCTGACCCGACTTGACATGGCGCAGCCCCAACCCCAGGGGAAGCGGCCGTTTGCGCAGATTCTGTTCTGTATCGATGTCCGCTCGGAACGCATCCGCCGCCATCTGGAAAAAGTCGGGGATTACCAGACTTACGGTATTGCGGGATTTTTCGGTGTTCCCGTCAGCTTCGTCGGTCTCGACAAAGGCAGTGAAACGCACCTCGCGCCCGTCGTCGTCACGCCCAAGAACCTCGTTCTGGAATTGGCCATTGCACGCAATGCCGACGATGAGGCATTCGTTTCGGTGCTGGAGCAGGTGTTTCACGATCTCAAGGCATCGGTGCTCTCGCCCTTCATCACGGTGGAAGCGATCGGTCTGTTGTTCGGTTTCGACCTGTTCGGGAAAAGTCTGGCGCCTTTGGCCTACAACCGCTGGCGTCAGCGGCTCTACCCCGACAAACCCGACAGCCGGCTGTTGCTCGACAAGTTGACGCGGGAGCAGGCCGACTCGATCATTCGGTCGCTGCAGCGCAACATGATTGTCAAGGCCGTGGGCCGGGAACTGGATATCGGCCGCGAGGCGATCACGGACGAGATGGTGCGTGAACTGCGAGAAACCGCCCTCGGACACCAGCAACGCGCTGATTGCTTCGCGGCACATTTCAGTCTGGACGAGGCACGGGAAAGCGCGCTGATCGAACGGCTCCGCCGGGTGTATCGCATCGACAGCGGCTACACGCGGATGCAGCTCGAACAACTGGGACGAATCGGTTTCACGCTCGAGGAGCAGGTCAAGTTCGTCAGCACCGCGCTGCGTTCGATTGGCTTGACGGATCACTTCTCGAGATTTGTGGTGCTTGCCGGCCATGGCAGCACGTCTGAAAATAACCCTTACGAGTCCGCGCTCGACTGCGGTGCCTGTGGCGGCAACCACGGCATCGTCAGCGCGCGCGTGCTGGCACAGATGGCCAACAAGCACGCGATTCGACTGCGGCTGCGCGACAAGGACTTCGATATTCCCGATGACGCCTGGTTCGTGCCGGCGTTTCATAACACCACCACCGACGAGTTGCGGCTGCATGACCTCGATCTTCTGCCGCCCAGCCATCTGGTTTATGTCGAACGGCTGAGCAATGGCCTGACCGCGGCCTCAAAGTTATGTGCGGCCGAGCGTCTGCCCACGCTCGAGCCGGACGTCCACGGTAGCGAGCCGACCGGTGCCTACCGCGCGGTACGCCGCAACGCGATGGACTGGTCGCAGGTCCGGCCCGAGTGGGGGCTCTCGCGTAACGCGGCCTTTATCATTGGGCGGCGTCACGCAACCGAAGCGCTCGATCTCGAAGGGCGGGTCTTTCTGCATTCCTACGACTGGCAATGCGATCGCAAGGGCAGGTTGCTGGAAAACATCCTGACCGGGCCGCTGGTCGTAGGTCAGTGGATCAACATGGAGCATTACTTCTCAACGGTCGATAACGAACATTACGGCAGCGGCAGCAAGGTCTATCACAATGTGGCGGGGCGCTTTGGCGTGATGAGCGGCAATCTGTCGGACTTGCGCACGGGTTTACCCGCGCAGACGGTGCTCAAGGACGGCAAGCCCTACCATGAGCCGCTGCGACTGCTGACCGTGATCGAATCGCCGGTGGCGCATGCCATGCGTGCCATTGATGGCGTCGTCAAGGTACGCAACCTGGTTCACAATGGCTGGATACGCATGGTCATCGTCGATCCCGAAACCCACCTGTGTCATGCGTTCGAGAACGGTGCATGGCAGGTTCGGGATATTTCGCCTGCAGACGGTCGGGACGCGCCGACCCCAATCAAGGAACGCAACGCATGAACAACCTCAACCTCAGTCCGGTCAAGAAACTCGAAATCATCATCGAGGGGGCGCATCAGGAATTTGCCACCGATCTGCTCGATCGCGCCGGTGTCACCGGCTACACCATCGTCGGCAACCTCTCCGGCAAGGGCCGGCATGGTTTCCACGAGGGTCATCTGATGTTCAATGAGGATGCCGTGCTGATCATGATCATCGTGGCCGTTCCGCCTGAACTGGTCGAACCCATTCTCGAGGGTTTCGAGCCCTTCTTCAGCAAGCATACCGGGGTCGTGTTCATCTCAGACATCCAGGTCAGTCGCCTGGTCAAGTTCAAGCACTGAGCGTTTCGGGCATCAGAAGATCGATGCCGACAGTTCCGCGATGGCCTTGAGCATGTCAGCGTCATCGGTCACCGCCTGGGCAACAGCCGCTTTGCAGGCGGTGACCGGGCTTACGCCATCGGCGATCAGCTTGCCGGCATGCACCAGCAGGCGCGTGGAAGCGCCTTCCTCCAGGCCGCTGCCTTTGAGGTTGCGGGTCATCTGGGCAAAGCGGACCAGGTTACCGGCAATCGACTCGGAAACGCCGGATTCACTGGCGACGATGCGGCGTTCCAGCTCGGCTGACGGATAATCGAATTCCAATGCCACGAAGCGCTGCCGCGTCGATTGCTTTAAATCCTTGAGCACGCTTTGGTAGCCGGGATTGTAGGAAATGGCGAGACAGAACTCGGGCGTGGCTTCGACCGTTTGCCCCAGTTTTTCCATCGGCAGCGTGCGCCGGTCGTCCGCCAGTGGATGGATGACAACCATGGTGTCCTTGCGTGCCTCGACGATTTCATCGAGATAACAGATGCCGCCCGCGCGCACCGCGCGGGTGAGGGGGCCGTCGACCCATACCGTTTCACCGCCTTTTACCAGATAGCGCCCCACCAGATCCGACGCAGTAAGGTCATCGTGGCATGACACCGTAATCAGCGGACGTTTCAGCCGCCACGCCATATGCTCCATGAACCGTGTCTTGCCGCAGCCGGTGGGCCCTTTCAGCAAAACGGGAATTCGTTGCCGGTAGGCCGCTTCGAACAACTGGATTTCTTCACCGACCGGTTCGTAATAGGGCTCGTTTTCGATAAGGTGATGGGCTGGATCAAGCGTGCGTGCGTTCATATACAAAACGTCCAGGAAGGAGAGTTTAGAAACAGCCGGATTGCTGTTTTTTACGTTCGAGCTCGCGGACTTTCTCGTTCCATGCGTCCATCTGGGCCTGGGTATAGCCTTTGCGCCGGGCCTGATCCATTTTATCCAGCGTGAGGCTGATGTTGTCGGCCAATGTGTCGCATACTTTTTCGCGCGCCCGCTGGGCAGATATGCCTTTGGCGTTTTGCCTGGGAACCTGCTGGGTTTCAAGCCGCAGCGTCGCCGGGACCGGGCTGGGCGCGGGTGGGGCGGCTAGCGGGGCAGCCGCGTCGGGGAGCTGCATCAACGCCGGATGGCTGCGCGGTGGGTCTGGCACCGGGGCAGGATCGATTTCCAGTTTCTGGACCATGCGCGCATTCGTGCAGGGCGTGTTGGAGTAGGTGATTGCCCCCCCCGCATCCGTGCATTTGTTGAGTGTGGCCTGCGCCATTGCCATGGCCGGACACAGCGACATGAAGGTGAACAGGGCAAGCGCAGGGAGGTGCATGGGATCAGTGCTCGCTGGAGTATTTGTCGTCTTCAATCGCCATTTTTTTCTGGAACTCGGCTTCCTGAGTCTGCCCGGCCAGCGCGCGCTTGCGCTCAAGCCGCTTTTCATAGGCACCCGGGTGCTGCTCTATGAAATCTTCGCCGAAGAGCGTATGGCGGAGAAAGTTCAGGCCAAAATCGAGCAGGGCCTCATCGTCTGCAATCAGCAGCGCCATGACTTCAACCGGGATGTTGTAGGTTTCGTTGAAGCTCGGGCTCATGATGAATGCGCGAAATCGATCCATGTCGTAGCTCGCCATGAAAAACAGCTGATTGGATACGGGTGAGGGTTTGCCAATGGAGGGGCCGGCCGACTTGCGCTTAACAATCAGCTGACGCCAGGCGTGTGCCTTTTCGTCATACTCGATCACGCCTTGTTCGGCGCGGTATTGCTCAATGGTTTGGGTTTTCTCTTCCTGATGGCCGAGGCAGTGTTTTTCCTTGACCATGGCGTAAGCACTGCGGTCCACGTATTCGTCGGAGCGGCGCATGGTCAACAAGGCGACGGGGTAGTAGCGACAGGCAGTGGGTCGGTCTTCATAGACGCCACAGCCTTCCGGGGTCATGAACTGGCATGCCGTGCCATCGTCAACCGGCTTCAGTTTCACGCCGGGCATGCCATCCTTGTCCATCTCATAGGGGGTTGAATACTGTTTGAGGAATTCGCCAGACGGCATATCCAGCCGCTTTTTCAGACGCAGGATGTCATAGGGGGTCAGCGGGATATCGATGTTGCTGCAACACGCATTCCAGCATTTGACGTTGCGATGACAGCGGAACTGGAATGAGGTGTTGTCTCCCAGCATATTGGGTTTGACCGGGCTGCCCGCAAACGGGGAGTCGTTGATCATGTCTTTGAAGTCTTGTTCGTTCATCGCTTGCTACCTTTCGGGGCGAACCCCTCCATTCATTAACACACAGTCGAAAGCAGTGTTTCCGGTCCAGACCACTAGAGTACGCGCTTTCGACAGGATGCTAAACCTTGTTGGTCGTGCTGTTGATTATGCTGGAAAAAAGCCGGGCGCCCTGAGGCGCCCGGTAGTTCGGGGCGCCCTGGTTAACGTGGCGCGCCCGGCGTCCAGCAACTGACTAACGGATCAATGAGCAGCGGGCTTGAACAGCTTGGACTTGTCGACAATATCCACATGGGCACGCTTGAAGCAGTTCCACTGTTTGGATTCCTTGTCATAGACCGAGTTGACGAAGCAATGCCAGTTTTCTTCATCGACAAAGTTCTTGTCCATGCGGTAGTAAAAGCCGGGGTAACGGCTTTCCTGACGGAACTGGATGTGCTTCATGTGGGCTTCCGCCGTAAGGATACGGTGGTAGTTTTCCCAGGCGCGCAGCAGTTCGTGCAGGTCTTTTGCACGCATCTTCTCAGCGTCTTCTTTCAGCATGTTCAACTTCTCTTCAGCCACGCCCAGCATGTTGGCATTGGTGGTGTAGTAAGTCGCCACACCCGCAACATACTCGTCCATGATCTTCTGCAGACGGAACTGCAGCATCTTGGGCGTGATGTAGTTGGGGTTCACATCGATAGCCGTGGTGTAGTCCTTGTGCTCAAGGAAGGTACGCACCGGCTTGTAGATGTCTTCCACCAGCTGCTCGACGGAGGTGTCGAGTTCGGGCTTCATGTCCTTGTTGTCGATGCAGTACTTGACCATGGACTTGGCGCACATGCGGCCTTCGGCGTGCGAGCCGGAGGAGAACTTGTGGCCGGATGCGCCCACGCCGTCGCCGGCGGTGAACAGACCCTTGACCGTGGTCATCGAGCGGTAGCCCCAGCTCCAGCCCGAGGGCAGGTGAGCCGGAATCTTGTCCTTATCCGCATGATCTTCCGAGGTCGGCGCGCCCACATCGGTCGGACCCGACACCCAGATGCCGCAGCAACCGGAGTGTGAACCCAGCAGGTAGGGCTCGGTCGGCATCAGTTCGGAGTTTTTCTTCTCCGGCTCGATGTTTTCCCCGACCCAGATACCGCACTGGCCGACGCACATGTCGAGGAAGTCTTCCCAGGCTTCAGCTTCCAGGTGCTTCACTTCGCGCGGGGTCAGCGTTTCACGCAGTTTTGCCAAAGCGGTCACGGTGTCCATGTAAATGGGGCCGCGGCCTTCCTTCATTTCCTTCAGCATCAGGTGGTTACGCAGGCACGATGCGGGAACGGCAGCCTGCCCGTAGGGCGGGTAGTCGTTCAGCAGTTCCTTGTTCTTCACCATGTAGACTTCGCCGTAGGCGTTGACGGCCTGGGCCTTGAACAGCAGGAACCAGGCGCCGACCGGGCCGTAACCGTCCTTGAAGCGGGCGGGCACGAAGCGGTTTTCCATCATGGTCAGCTCGGCGCCAGCTTCGGCAGCCATTGCGTAGGTCGAACCTGCGTTCCACACCGGGTACCAGGCGCGGCCGGTACCTTCACCGACCGAACGCGGACGGAAGATGTTCACGCAGCCGCCAGCAGCCAGCAGAATCGCCTTGGCCTTGTACACCACGACTTTATGGTCGCGGGTCGAGAAGCCGACGGCACCAGCAATACGCTGGGGATCGTTCTTGTCGTTGACCAGCTTGACGATGAAGATGCGCTCTTCGATACGGTCCATGCCGAGTGCTTTTTTGGTGGCTTCAGCAACGATCCATTTGTAGGATTCGCCGTTGATCATGATCTGCCATTTGCCGGAACGTACGGGCTTGCCGCCGTCCTTCAGCGCGGGCAGGCCCTGGGCGCCGTCGTGGCGCTCGCCGTTTTCGTCGGTTTTCCAGATCGGCAGGCCCCATTCTTCGAACAGGTGCACCGAGTCATCCACGTTGCGGCCGAGGTCGTAGGCCAGGTCGTCGCGGGTGATACCCATCAGGTCGTTGGAGACCATGCGGGCGTAGTCGGCGGGATCCTGTTCGGAGCCGATATAGGTGTTGATTGCGGACAGGCCCTGGGCGACAGCGCCGGAACGGTCCATCGCGGCTTTATCCACCAGCTTGATTTTCAGATCGATGCCCATCTCTGCCTTGGCCGCATCGGCCCAGCGCATGACTTCGTAACCGGCGCCGCAGCATGCCATGCCACCGCCGATCAGGAGGATGTCTACTTCCTCCTGGATAACTTCGGGATTACCAAATTCTCCAGCCATTTCACACCTCTTTCAATTAATTCTGGATTACTTACGGATCAGTTCGGCAGGGTTGCCAGCGCGGTAACCACCCATCATGTCCCGGGTGAACGAACCCGTGGATTCGATTTCAGACATCTTGGGCATGGGCTTGCCGCCGTAGCAGTCAATGGAGCCTTCGGGCGTGGTGCGGATCGGGAACTTGAAACGCTTCAGCACGCCGTTGCGGAACTTGATCGTCCACATGATGGAGTCGGATCCGCGCAGCGGCTGCACCATGCCACCCAGCGGCACGACGTCAGCGTAGTGGCGGCATTCGATGGCCTGCTGCGGACAAATCTTGACGCAGGAATAGCATTCCCAGCACTGCTCGGGTTCCTGGTTGAATGCGCGCATGGCGTGGCCGGTTTCCGAACCGTCCTTGTCCAGCTTCATCAGATCGTGCGGGCAGATATACATGCAGGCGGTCTTGTCCTGACCTTTGCAGCCATCGCACTTGTCGGTACGAACGTAGGTTGGCATTCAAATCTCCTTCTTGGTTAGCTAACAATCCGCGACCGTCGCGGTCCGCTTAGAACTGAACCCGTCCTTGGCCGGGGCGTATCGCGAATCCGCTTCCGGTAGGCTCGTGTCCTAAAACTTGTGTGCCGATCGGCGGAACCGGCTTGCCGGTAGCCCACCCGTTCGGAAAAACTTATGCGGCCGAGTGGCCTTTCAACTCGACTTTGACGTTTTGCTCGGTTGATAGCCCGGCGTAGTATTTCTGCAGCACCTTGGCAACTTCAGGGCGGCTGAATTCGGCCGGCAGGTCCTGGCCTTCGGACAGCATCGAGCGAACCTTGGTGCCGGACAGCAGAATGCGGTCATCCTTGGTATGCGGGCAGGTGCGCTGTGAAGCCATGCCGCCGCATTTGTTGCACCAGAAGGTCCAGTCGATGTTCATGTTCACGGTTTCGAGCGAGCCCTTGGGGATCTCGTCGAAAATCTTCTGCGCATCGAAGGGGCCGTAATAGTCGCCCACGCCGGCGTGGTCGCGACCGACGATCAGGTGCGAGCAGCCGTAGTTCTGGCGGAACAGCGCGTGCAGCAGGGCTTCGCGCGGACCGGCATAACGCATGTCCAGCGGATAGCCGGCCTGGATCACGGTATTGGGCGCAAAGTAGTGTTCGACCAGGGTGCTGATGGCTTCGGAACGCACTTCTGCGGGAATGTCGCCCGGCTTCAGCGCGCCCAGCAGCGAGTGGATCAGCACGCCATCCATGGTTTCGATGGCGATCTTGGCCAGGTACTCATGCGAGCGGTGCATCGGGTTGCGCGTCTGGAAAGCCGCCACCTTGGACCAGCCTGCTTTCTCAAACGCGGCGCGGGTTTCGGCGGGGGTCATGAACTGGTCGCCGTATTCTTCCTTGAAGCCGCCGGTGGACAGCACCTTGACTGCGCCAGCCAGGTTGTACTTGCCTTGCGACATGACCATCTTGACGCCAGGGTGCTCGATGTCGGTGGTCTTGTAGACCTCCATGCATTCATGGCCCTTGTCGATGGCGTATTTTTCGGACACCTTCATGGTGCCCATGATTTCGCTCGTTTCGCCGTCGACCAGTGCGATTTCGTCGCCGGCCTTGATGCTTTCGTCATCGGTTGAGAGCGTGACCGGAATGGGCCAGAACAGGCCGTTGGCCATTTTGTAGCCGTCGCATACGCCCTGCCAGTCGGCATGGGTCATGAAGCCGTCAAGCGGGGTGAAGCCGCCAATGCCCATCATGATGAGGTCCCCGGTTTCACGTGATGACATGTTGACCTTGGGCAGCGAAGCTGCACGGGCTGTTTCCGCGGCAAGTGCGGCGCCTGTCAGTAGCAGGGGCTTGAGCTCACTGCCACCGTGTGGGCGTACCAGTTTGGACATGCTGTCTCCTCAGACTCTGTATGGGTATTAATGATTAGGAGAATAGCACCGGGCCTCGCCCCTGAATAATCCTTTATTTTTATTTGAGGATAAGCGGGGTTGATGTTGATGACGGCACAAAAAAGCCCGGAAACCGGGCTTTTTATAAAATCACAATCGCTTGAATGCGATTTTCAGGCGTCGAAAAAGGCGGGCATGTCGGTTTGTTCGGTTTTGATGACGTCCACCCAGGCCGGTTTCGTATCCCCGCCGGCGGCGGCCAGTTTTTTGGTTTCCTCGTAGAGCATTTTCCATCGGTTGTACAGACAGTCGCTGACTTTACGCATTCCCGAATCGAAATAGGAATTATGCAGATCGCCAATGGTGCGCGTAAAGGACTCCATCTGCTCCAGCAGGTTATGGGGATAACCGTGACGGCTGGTGTCAGCGTATTTGACCATTTCGCGCTTGACGGCCCGGACAAAGACTTTTTGACCTTCTGTGAGATCGGCTTCGGTGCGAGGCGCACCACCGAAATTCATGACTTCCTGAATAAACCCATTCAGACGTTCACCAAAATCGAAGTTGGCGTAATCGACAGTTTGCATAAATCCTCCATGGTTCGAATTGATGTCCCGGCACTGCTTGATGCGGACTATGACTCCAGTGCTTATCCTACGCCGCGCGATGCGGCTGTCCAACTTTCTCTTCGCGGCTGGCGAGAGTTTGATGGCTAAGTCCTTGAATCCAGCGGGAATAAATTTTGTCTGCCACGCGGTGTAGTTGGGTCGTGCGGTTGACCATGTCCGCCTGGATGGTTTCTGCCGATTGCACCCCGGGGCCTTGGCTGGCACGGATTTCGTCGATCCCGCTTTCGCACCAGCTCGTGATCAGTTCGGGTGTCATTTCGACATGGCACTGCATGCCGATATGCCGATCGTTGAGTACATAGGCCTGGTTGGCACACCAGGCACTTTCAAGAATGCGGATCGCGCCTGGCGGCACGCTGAAGGTTTCGCCATGCCAGTGGAATGCCGGCAGCGTCGACGAAGCCTCGCCCAACCAGGGATGGGCAGCGGCGCCATCCGTGATGCGTACATCGCCCCAGCCGATTTCCTTGATCAGGGCGGGTCCTACCGTGCCGCCCAGCGCCTTGGCCATGAGTTGGCCGCCCAGGCAATGGCCGATAACCGGCATGTCGGCAGCGACGGCGCGCTGAATCAGGCCCAGCACGGCCGGAATCCAGGGCAGCTCATCGTTCACGCTCATCGGACCCCCCATCAAGCAGACACCGGAAATGCCGTTAAGGTCTACGGGGACCGCATCTCCTTCGTCGATGCGAGCCAGTTGCCAGGGGATCGCATGGCGATCCAGGAAGGTGGAGAAGTACCCAGGCCCTTCAGTCGGGGAATGACGAATAATCAGAACAGGATCCACAATGCCTCTCACGCCGAATTCAATCACCCGCATCATACTCACCGGCGCGCTGGCGTACACCCCGGCATGGGCCACCAGCGTTTCGGTGGTGGGGTTGTTTAAAGACAAGGCGATTGTCACGATCGACGGCAGCAAACCGCGCACGCTCAGTGCCGGCCAGATGGTTCAGGGGGTGAAGCTGATTTCGGCCGACTCGGACAGCGCCCGCTTCGAAGTCGATGGCAAGCCCCGGTTGCTGGGCATGGGGCAATCGTTTGCCGGCGGTGCGTCAACCGGCGATCGGCAGCGCGTTTCGCTGACCGCCGATGCGCGCGGGCATTTTGCTGCCAATGGTTCACTCAATGGATACCCGATCAGCTTTCTGGTGGATACCGGCGCCACTTCCATTGCCATCAATGCCGTAGAGGCCCGACGGATGGGACTCGATTACAAGGCGGGCCAGGCGACTGCCGTCGGAACCGCGGGAGGGGTGGTCCCCGCTTGGCGCGTCAAATTCAATACAGTGAAAGTGGGCGGCATCACCCTGCATCAGATCGAGGGGATGGTGCTGGAAACCGGACTCAAGGAGTCACTGCTGGGGATGAGTTTCCTGAACCGGATGGAGATGCACCGGGACGGGCAGACGATGACGCTGACACAGCGGTATTGATTCATTTGCGCTTGAGGGCGGGCCGTTGTCGCGGGGAACGCCGTCGGCAACGGGCCGAGGACCGATAGCCCGGCGGCGTTCCCAACCATAACCACCAAGCCTCCACCCTTCGACGGGCTCACGATCAGGGCGCCCGTGCTGGCAGCGTTTACTGCCTCGACTTGTCGCGTTCAATCAAGGCATAGGCGCTGTGATTGTGGATCGACTCGAAGTTCTCGGCCTCCACCACATACGCATCGATCAGCGATTCGGCGTTCATCGCCGCGGCAACGTCGCGCACGATATCCTCGACGAATTTGGGGTTGTCGTAGGCGCGTTCGGTGACGAATTTTTCGTCCGGACGCTTCAGCAAACCAAACAGTTCACAGGAGGCCTGATCTTCGACCTTGCGAACCAGGTCTTCGATCCACAGAAAACCGTTGGTTTTGACAGTGACGGTGACGTGCGAACGCTGGTTGTGCGCGCCATATTCGGCGATTTTTTTCGAGCAGGGACACAGGCTGGTCACCGGCACCACCACTTTGGTGGTGTGGGTGAACCGGCCATTTTCAATGGCGCCAATAAACGTGACTTCGTAATCCAGCAGGCTTTGCACGCCGGAAATGGGTGCGGACTTGTTGATGAAGTAGGGGAAGGACATTTCGATGTAGCCGGATTCCGCTTCGAGGCGCTCGACCATCTGGCGCAGCATGCCTTCGAAGTTCTCGACCGAAATCTCGCGCTCGCGCGTGTTGAGAATCTCGATGAAACGCGACATGTGGGTGCCCTTGAAATTATGCGGCAGGTACACATACATGTTGAAGCTGGCGATCGTGTGCTGGACGCCGTCACTCTTGTCCGCCACCCGCACGGGATGGCGAATGCTCTTGATGCCGACCTTGTTGATGGCGATTTCCCGCGTATCGGCCGAGCTTTGGACGTCGGGCATGTCGACGGGGTCGCAAATCTGGTTCATGGCAAAGCTCCTGATGGGGGTGTGCAGTTTAGACCCAGTATAAACTGCAAGAATAGTTGAGTAAACTAGTCGGGTAATAAGTCTGTCCGCTGGCGGGTCGCGCGCTCGATGCCCACCGCGTCAAGTCCGCAGGCGGCAAGCATTTGCGTCGCATCGCCGTGCTCGATGAAGCTGTCGGGCAGCCCTAAATGAAGGACCGGCGTGGCCAGGCCGAGTGCGGCCAGGACTTCGGCCACGCCGGCGCCCGCGCCGCCGGCAATGGCATTGTCTTCCAGCGTCACCAGCAAACGATGGCTGTTCGCCAGTTCGCGTAGCAGATTCGTATCCAGAGGTTTCACGAAACGCATGTCGGCCACGCTCGCGTCGAGGGCTTCAGCCGCCGTCAATGCAGGCGCGACCAGGCTGCCAAAAGCGATGAAGGCAACTTCATGGCCGCGGCGGCGCAGTACGCCGGTGCCGATGTCGACCGGGTCCAGACCGGGCTGCATGATCGCCCCCATGCCGCTGCCACGCGGGTAGCGTACCGCTGAGGGGCCGTCGTGCAGATACGCCGTGGTGAGCAGGCGGCGGCATTCGTTTTCGTCCGAGGGCGCGGCAATCAGCATGTTGGGAATGCAGCGCAGGAAACTTAAATCGAAGCTGCCGGCATGCGTGGGGCCGTCCGCACCGACGAGACCGGCACGGTCGATGGCCAGCATGACCGGCAGTTTTTGCAGCGCGATATCGTGTATCAACTGATCGTAAGCGCGTTGCAGAAAGGTGGAATAAATCGCCACCACCGGTTTGATGCCTTCGCATGCCAGGCCCGCCGCAAAGGTCAGCGCATGTTGCTCCGCAATGCCCACGTCGAAATAGCGGGCGGGGAAGTCCTGCGAGAAACGCACCAGTCCCGAGCCTTCGCGCATCGCCGGCGTAATGCCAACCAGCCTGCTGTCGGCCGCCGCCATGTCGCACAGCCAATCGCCAAACACCTGGGTATAGGTGGGTTTGCCCCCGGTTTTTTCAGTGAGCCCGGCGGCCGGATCGAACCGCGAGACGCCGTGATACAGGCAGGGATTGCTTTCGGCCGGGGCGTACCCTTTGCCCTTGCGGGTGACGACATGCAAAAACTGCGGACCGTCGCGCTTTTTGAGATTGCGCAGCGTATCGAGCAGCACATCGATATCGTGGCCGTCGACCGGACCGATGTAGTTGAAGCCGAATTCCTCAAACAGCGTGCCGGGCGTCACCATGCCCTTCATGTGTTCCTCGGCGCGTTTGGCCAGTTCGCGGATGGGCGGCGCGACTGACAGGACCTTGTCGCCCGCGCGGCGCGCGGCCGCGTAAAAATGTCCCGACATGAGCCGTGCGAGATAATTGTTCAATGCCCCGACATTGGGCGAAATCGACATGTCATTGTCGTTGAGCACCACCAGCAAGGGCAGCTCGGTGTCTCCTGCGTTGTTCAGGGCTTCGAATGCCATGCCCGCCGTCATGGCGCCGTCGCCGATGACAGCCACGGCGCGCTGTTTGGAACCCAGTTGGTGAAATGCCTCGGCCATACCCAGCGCAGCAGAAATCGAGGTACTGGAGTGGCCGGTGCCAAAGGCATCGAACTCACTTTCGGCCCGGCGAGGGAAGCCGGCAATCCCCCCTGCCTGGCGCAGGCGTGCCATCGCTTCCCGGCGGCCGGTGAGAATTTTATGAACATAGGTCTGGTGGCCTACATCCCATACGATGCGGTCATTCGGGGTGTCGAACACATAATGCAGTGCGAGGGTCAGCTCAACCGTGCCGAGGTTGGATGCCAGATGACCGCCGGTCTGCGCAACCGAATCGACCAGAAATTCACGCAGTTCGGTTGCAAGCTGTGGCAGGTCGCCGGGTGCCATCGCACGCAGGTCATCGGGCGAATGAAGGGTGTCGAGCAGCGGGGTCGCCATTCAGAATGTGCGCTCGACGACAAAATCGGCCAGTTGACGCAGGCGTTCGGCGGCGGGCCCCAGATTGGCCAAGGCCTTGTGCGCATCCGCGCGCATTTCCTGCGCCAGTTCGCGCGCGCGCGCGACGCCGAGCAGACTGACATAGGTGGGCTTGTTGTCGGCGGCATCCTTGCCCGCTGTCTTGCCGAGCGTGGCGGTGGGCGCTTCAGCGTCGAGCACGTCGTCCACCACCTGAAAAGCGAGACCGATGCACTTGGCATAGTGATCGAGCGCCGCCGCGGTCGGCTCATCCACCGTGCCGCACTGGGCGCCCAGCAATACCGAGGCGCGAATCAGCGCGCCGGTTTTGTGAATGTGCATGAATTCGAGTTCGGTCAGGTCCAGCGGCTTGCCCACACTGGCCAGGTCGATCGCCTGACCGCCCGCCATGCCGCGCGAGCCGGCTGCCTGGGCGAGCAGCGCCACCATGTTCAACTGGGCTGTGGCATCGTTGGCCAACGGTTGCGCGGTGAGGATGCCGAACGCCAGGCTTTGCAGGGCATCCCCCACCAGCAGCGCGGTGGCTTCGTCGAACTCCACATGCACGGTGGGTTTGCCGCGTCGCAATGCATCGTTGTCCATGGCTGGCATGTCGTCATGCACCAGCGAGTAGGCATGAATCAGTTCGACCGCGGCGGCGGCATGCTGTACCCGCGCAGTGTCGGCACCAGACACTTCGCCGGCTGCAAATGCGAGCAGCGGCCGCACCCGCTTGCCGCCACCGAGCACGGCATAACGCATTGCTTCATGCAGGCGCTGCGGCATGATGCTGGCAAGTGGGAGCCACTCGGCGAGCACGCTTTCGGTGCGTGCCTGGCATGCCTGGGTCCAGGCTGAAAAGTCAGTCATCGATGTCTTCAGTATCCAGTGGCCGCCCCGTTTTGAAATCGACCAGGGCGCCGTCTTCAAGTATTTTCACCTGTTGCTCGGCTTCGCTCAGCTGCTGTCGGCAATAATGCAGTAATCCTGCACCGCGCTTGTATGCGGTGAGCGAGGCCTCGAGTGGCAGCTGGCCCGACTCCATTTCGCCGACAATGGCTTCCAGTTCCGCGAGGGCGGATTCATAGTCTTTGGGAGGGGGGGTGGCGCGGGATTTGGCCATGAACTCGAGCCTGGCAGGAACAAAGCGCATTACTTTAACAAATTCGGTGCGGAGGCGCGCGCCCGCCTGCCACGCATATCCATAATATTTATGCATGATGGCCCGCGCTCGGCGAATTCCGGGGTGGCATGATGGTGGGCTTGGGTGGGCCCATGCAATGCGCCGTCACCGGTGCCGGGCAGCTTGTCTTACCCATACACGACGACGTGCACGCTATGAGTTACTGTCTATGAAATCGAGCTGGATGCTGGTAGCAGCAGCCCTTTTTGCGCTGATGAGTGTGCAGGTGAAGCACCTCTCCGCTACATTCTCACCGGCCGAACTGGTCTTTTATCGGTCGGTATTCGGCTTGCTGGCGATCTGGAGCATGATTGCGATAACCCGTCGTCAGTGGCTGGCGCCGCTCGCCACCCGGCATCTGCGCGCGCATTTCTGGCGCGGTCTGGCGGGTTTTACGGCGCTGGTGCTTTTTTTCTACGCGATTGCGCGCCTGCCCCTGGCCACCGCCGTTACCCTGAACTACACTGCGCCGCTGTTTCTGGCCGCGTTCTCCGCCTGGTGGCTGCATGAGCGTCACGGGCGCGGGCTGGTGGGCGCCGTGCTATTGGGTTTTGTCGGCATTGTCCTGTTGCTGCGCCCGCAGGTGCAGGGACAGGCGTGGCTCCCGGCGCTGGCTGGCGTGAGTTCGGGCATGCTGGCGGCCGTGGCCTATGTTCATGTCAAGCAATTGGGCCAGCTGGGCGAGCCGGAGTGGCGCGTGGTGTTTTATTTCACACTGCTGGCGACGCTGGGAGGCGCAGCCTGGATGGGAGTCGCGGGCTTTCATCGGCCGCAGGCGGAAGACTGGCCATGGCTGATCGGGATCGGGGTCACCGCGACATTGGCGCAGCTCGCCCTGACCCGTGCGTATCATCGTGGCCGCACGCTGACCGTGGGCGCGCTGGCCTATAGCACGGTAGGGTTTTCGGCCATATACGGCGTAGTGCTGTTCGGCGAGCGGCTTCCGATTCAGGCGTGGCTTGGCATGGCTGTGGTGGCGCTGGCAGGCATCCTGGCTGTGCGTGCCGCTACGCCGCTGCGCCCTGATTCGCTATAGTGAGACTATTCGCCACAGGAGACTTTACATGATCAAGCTTGACGTCAATAACAACCAGATCGCCGTTTCGGTCATGGGGCAGTTCACGCTGGAGGATTATCGGGAATTTGAACAAGCGGTGTGTTACGGCATCCAGTTTCAGGGCACCGTCAATGCGCTGTTCGACCTGCGCGATATGTTGTCCTACAGCGTCGATGTGGCATGGGAGGAACTGAAGTTCTCACGTGAACACAAAAATGATTTCGGGCGGATCGCGATCCTGACCGGCGATCAGTGGATCGCCTGGAGCATGTGGATCAACCGCCTGTTCATGTCGGCCGATATCCGGCAATTTGAGGAACTCGATGCCGCGCAGGCATGGATTGCAGGCGACGAGCTGCCCGTAACAATGGGTTGACCGGCAAGCGCGCGGTATTGCCGGGTGCCGGTTGCGGCTCCCGGCAGACCGGGTAATCGTTACGGCGCAGCGCGGAAAACAGCCGGATTGACATAGTATGCCGCGTTTTCGTTTGCGCTGTCCCAGCCGGGGACACCCTGGATGGGCAACGGCCCAAGTTGCCGCGGCGACTCGATACGGGGCAGGGCAGCCACGGCCTGCATTTCCGCCGATCCCAGCGCAAGCGTGGGGGAAATCAGCGTCAGGCATTTCCCTGTCATTGCCGGATACGGCCGGCAGGCCTTTTCGAGCAGGGCGTGGCCCACCACCACAAAACGCATCGTGGCTTCAACCTGTTGCCGGTGGTCCCAGAACAAGGGCTTCCAGGCGCGATCGGTTAACAGTTGCGGCAATATCCGGTCCGGGCTGATGACCCATACGCCCGATTCATCGAGTACGGTCATGGCATCCCGACGGCGACCGCGGCGAGAATCGGGTTCAGTTGCGATGGCTTCGCCGTGTAGCCGGTTCAGGGCGGACTTGAAACGCGGAAAACGCAGCCAGACGAGTGCATTCAATGTGTCATGCCAGGTGTCGGAACGGGTGGGGACCTGGCCGGTGTCCAGAATGTGCGTTTCGTATTCGCGCGCCGACAAACGGCCGTCCGGCGCCACAAATCGCAGGGACAGTCCGCGGGACTGGCGCGCGTCGCAAGCCGTCGCCAGTGCATTGAGCCGGCTCAGCGAGGGGAGTGCGGAAGCCAGCGCCAGTTCGTGGATCAGATCCCGGTACGGCGAAAAAGCGGGGTGAGCAAAGTTCAATGCAGCGATTCTGACAGGGCGGGACGGTATTGTCGGGTCAACGGGTGGGCGTTGCCCAGCAAGTCGAACAGCGCCAGCAGGCTGATCCGCCCGATGTCGTGACGATAGGTGCGGTCGGTACGCGCGATAAGCAACAACGTTTCCATGGCCCCTGAATAATCATCCATTGCAAGCAAACGCGCTGCACGCTGGAACTGAACGGTGAGATCGTCAGGATGATGCGCGAGGCAAGTGTCGAGTTCGGCCAGAGGCGGGGCGGTGCGGGCGGCCTCCGCCAGGGTCAGGTGCGCATGCAGCTGCGCCAATGCGGGGTTCTTTCTGGCTTCCGGCGGCAATGCATCGAGCAGTTTAAGCGCCTGTTCTACCTCGCCTTCAGTCCACAGCAATTTGGCCAGGTCGCGCGGAATGGCCAGGTTTTCCGGCTCGGCCATCGCCGCGTTGGCAAGCAGCATGCGCGCTTGTTGAATGTTGCCTGCCTGCCAGGCTGCCACGCCGAGGGCGTGAGCACGGTTGGCATCCCCGGCGATAAAGCGGTCCAGCACCTCGCGGAAGCTGCTATCGGGCTCGGCACCGTGAATGGTATGGACGACGTCGCCGCGCCAGAAAAACTTCACGGTGGGCACGGAGTTCACGCTGAACCGTCGCGCCAGTGCGGGCAGCGCGTCGGCGTTGAGTATGACGAGCAGAAACTTGCCGCCATAATCGGCAGCCAGTTTGACCAGGCGCGGCATCAAGATGAAGCAGGGACCGGCTGCCGGGGTCCAGAAATGGACCAGTACCGGACCCCGGTGCGAATTCTCCAGCACCAGGCGATTGAAGTTCTCGGCATCGGCATCGAATACATGGGGGGAGAGCGTCATTTCAAGCGAAGTGTCCGTGTTGTGCAAAAGTATCCGTGGCGGCAACCAGTTCGCGGGCGATACCCGGCTCGAACGCGGAATGTCCGGCGTCCGCCACGATCACATAGCGGGCTTCGGGCCAGGCGCGTGCCAGCTCGTCGGCCGACACGATCGGACAGACCGCATCGTACCGCCCTTGAACGATGATGCCCGGAATGTGGCGGATGCGGTCGAGCCGATCGAGCAGACTGTTTTCGGGCAGAAAAATACGGTTTGTAAAATAATGCGCTTCGATCCGCGATAGCGAAAGCGCTGTTTTTTCACTGCCGAATGCGGCGACCAGGTCGGGATTGGGCAACAGGGTTGAGCAAGCGGCTTCGAAGGTCGACCAACGATATGCGGCGGGCTGATGCACAGCCGGGTCGGGGTCGACGAGGCGACGATGGTAGGCGGTAAGCAGGTCATGGCGCTCGTTTTCCGGAATGGGTTCGGCCAGTTGCCTTTGCGCCTCGGGGAAAAAGGCCCGGATGCCATCCAGAAACCAGTCGATTTCACTTTTCCGGCACAAAAAGATGCCCCGCAATACCAGTCCGCGACACTGTTCGGGATGGGATTCTGCATACGCAAGGGCCAGCGTGGAACCCCATGAACCGCCGAATACCAGCCAGCTTTCTATCCCCAGCGCCACTCTGAGCATTTCCATATCCGCGATCAGATGCGGTGTGGTGTTCTCCGTCAATTCGCCATGGGGGGTTGAGCGTCCGCTGCCGCGCTGATCGAACAGGATGATCCGGTAACGTGCGGGATCGAAAAACCGTCGTTGGCTGGGCGATGTGCCCGACCCGGGTCCCCCATGCACAAACAGCACCGGGATGCCCTCCGGATTACCCGAGGTCTCCCAGTAAATGCGGTGAATGCCCGATGTGTTCTGCATCCCCGTGGCATAGGGGGCAATCGGCGGGTAGAGCGATGCAGCGGGCACGGCCCCGGTTTGTCTGGGGGGGCAAGCATGGCCGCTCTCTTGCGGGGAGGGTGCGTGATTCGACATGAGCTGGCAGCGTGAAAGCAGAGTCTGGAATTGTAACGTTGCGCGTGCTGCGGACTGGCTTGCTGATGGTTTCCGGCGCGCAACCTGGGGATCGACAGCCGGTTACAGCCTACGTATCCTTTCAGTAGCCCCGTGCGCAATCCGGGGAGGGGGATGGAAAAACCCAAGAAGCGACCTGTTGTACTAACCATAATGATACGAGGAGTCATGGCATGAATGCTGTTGTCAAAGTAGCCCTGCTGGGTTTGGGGGAGGTTGGGGAGGTTTTTGCGGAGAATTTTCTGGAAAAAATTCAGGAAGAACATGTCAACGTTGAGATTGTTGCCGTCGCGCACCGGGATCTGGAATCTCCGGTCGCGCTGGGCTTTAGTCAGAGCAAGGTGCCGGTATTCAAGGATGCGCTTGAGGTCGTGTCCCTGGGCGCAAAAGTCGATATTATTTTTGATCTCACGGGCGATCCTGACTTGCGCAGGAAGCTGCGGCTCGCCTTCCAGGAATCCCATAACCAGCACACCGTGATTGCACCTGAAGTGGTAGCCCGGCTTTTGTGGAATTTTTTTGGTGAGGGCGAATTGCCCAGCAGTGGCGAGACGGGCTACTGAGGGCAGGAATCGAAATGGCATTGCCTGGCCGGGTCTGGCCGGACGGGTGCGGTTGCAATCGCGGGGCATTTCCCGCAGACGTTATTCTTTCAGGTAAATATGAAGCCACCATTCAAATCGGCCCATGCCGCACACGCCGACTGGACCCGGGCAGCCCAGGATTGCATGACTCAGCTGGGTGCCATTCCAGCTGCCGCCACGCTGGGGTTTCTCTATGTGGCGGATGCCTACATGGGCGAACTCGACGCCATCCTGGATTTTTTTAAAAGCGCGACCGGCGTGCCGCACTGGACAGGCAGTGTCGGGGTAGGAATTTGCGCAACCGCGGTGGAATTTCTGGAAGTACCTGCGATGGCGGTGATGCTGGGAGAGTTCGATTCTGCCGATTTCAGCATGCTGCCCGTGTTGCGCGCGCCACAGGATATCGATGCGCTGGCGTCGGACAATTACTTCGCCATCGTCCATGGCGACCCGTCCAATAATCGGATTCAGGAACTCATTGAGGGCCTGAGCGCAACACTATCCAGCGGCTTCGTTGTAGGCGGGCTGTCGAGTTCGCAGGGCGAGAATGCGCAGATTTGCGACGGGGTGGTGAGGGGCGGGTTGTCCGGTGTGTTGTTCAGCGACCAGGTATCCCTTGCAACGGGATTGACGCAGGGCGTTTCGCCGTTGGGACCGCGCCACCGGATCACCGCTGCCAACAAAAATATTATCGGTACGCTGGACCATCGCCCCGCACTGGATGTCATGAAAGAAGAAATCGGCGAAGTGCTGACGCGCGACCTGCGCCGCGCAGCCGGATATATTTTCGCAGGCCTGCCGGTGCAGGGTTCGGATACCGGGGATTATCTGGTGCGCAATATTATTGGCGTCGATCCGCAAAACAACCTGGTGGCGATCGGCGAATACGTTGAAGTGGGGGGCGAGTTGCTGTTCTGCCGTCGTGATCAGCAAACGGCGGAGGCGGACATGCAACGGATGCTGGCGGCAATCGGCGCACAACTGAACGCGCCGATCCGCGGCGGCGTGTATTATTCCTGTCTGGGACGTGGCCAGACGATGTTTGGTGCGCCCAACCGGGAATTGGAACTCATACGTGACACCCTGGGCGATTTTCCATTGGTGGGGTTTTTTGCCAATGGGGAAATATCGCATAATCGCCTGTATGGCTACACCGGGGTTTTGACCCTGTTTGCCTGAGTAACTTCAAGAATACGGAGACAAGCATGAGTCTGCATGCCATGAAAGAAGATGAAGCCCGCCTGCTACGCGAAGAGATCGAATTGCTCATGGGCGAGCGATGGCAGTTGTTGCAGGTGACGGGGGCGGCAGCCGTATTCGTCGCCAACCTTGACACCGATAGCTTGCCCGATGACCCCGATACCATTGATGCGGCGGAGATGCTGGCCGAACAACTCAATGGCCTCTCTGAAGAAACGCTCAAGGACGCGCTGGAATCGGTGCGCGCTGAAGTCGATCCGGCGGCGTAAACCCGGTTTATCCAGTGTTTTCCCCGGCACGGCTTTTCCCCGCTGAAATCAGGGCGGGGTTGCAGGTTGTCGTCCTGACTGCGCTGGCTTACGCCCTGATGGGCTGGGCCAGTCTCAAACTCTCAACCTATCTGACCGATGTGACAGCCATAGTCTGGCTGGCCTCGGGAATTGCTGCCATGGCGAGTTTGCGATTTGGCATCGCCGGCGTAGTGGGCGTTCTCGCCGGATCCTTTGCTGTGTATGCACTGCACCTGAGTGCCGAAAATGCTTTTCGGCTGGCGCTGGGCGCAGCCGCGGGCGCGGCAATCATGGGGTATTTGCCGCGCTATCTGCAGCCCTTCAGCACTTCCCTCGACTATGTCCCGAGCGTAGCCAAGTTTGCCCTGATCGCAGCGCCATTGGGGTGTGCGGTGAGCGCGCTGACGGGGGTGTTCAGTTTGCATTTGTTTGGCGACCTGCCTTCCAGCCTGGTGGTGGAAAGCCTGTGGATGTGGTGGCTGAGCAATGTGCTTGGGGTCTATCTGATTGCCCCGCTGCTGCTCACCGCGTCGCGCTGGGATTTGCTCCCCACCCATCAGGGTGCGCGGCTGGAAGGTCTGGTGCTGGTGCTCGCCATGTTGTTGCTGACGATGGCGATGCTGCGTTACCTGCAACCCTTGCGACCTTCTGAAATCGTGTTGTTTGTCCTGTTCCCCGGCGTGCTGTGGGCCGCATTGCGATTCTCCGTCACGGGAGCGAGCCTGGCAATCTTCCTGTCGGCGCTGATCGTGATGGGCGTGGCGGTGGTGACTTTCGGCGGACTGGCCGGAGTCATGACGTCCCAGGATGTATTTGGATTGCAGATCAGCATGGTGACGATGGCATTGGGCGGATTGTTTGTCTCTGCCGCACTGACAGAGCGGCGCTATTCTGAAATGCGGCTCGACATGCTTGCGAATCACGACCCGCTCACCGGGCTGCCCAATCGTTCTTATTTCCAGGATTTTCTGGGCCATGCGCTCGCCCGGGCGATGCGTGAAAAATCGCAGGTATCGCTGCTGTTCATTGACCTCGACCGTTTCAAACATATCAATGATTCGCAAGGTCATGAAGTGGGCGACCAGGTATTGCGTATTGTGGCCAACCGGCTGGATGAGCAGCTGCGTGCCGACGACTTTGTCGCTCGCCTGGGGGGCGACGAGTTCGCTGTCATCATGATCCATCCTCCTGCATCTCGGGCGGCAGCCCGGGTAGCCCGAAAACTGATCCGGGCGCTGGCCGAATCGTTCAAGATCAATCAACGGCGCTATGCCGTCGGTGCCAGTATCGGCATCAGTGTTTTTCCTGACGACGGGGTCGATGCCAACACCTTGTTGCGTCAGGCAGACCTCGCGATGTATCAGGCCAAGCAGCGCCACAGCGGTTTTGAATATTTCAGCGACGAACTGAACACCGTCGCCCAGCATCAGCTCACGCTGGAAACCGGCCTGCGTCGCGCGCTGGAACGCAATGAGCTGGCGTTGATGTACCAGCCCAAGGTTGATCTTGTCAGCGGCCGGGTGGTGGGCCTGGAAGCGTTACTGCGCTGGCTTCCCCGCTCGGGCGGCATTATCTGGCCGGGCCAGTTTATCCCGGTGGCGGAGGAAACCGGCTTGATCATGCCGCTCGGCCGGTGGGTGGTGCGCGCCGCATGCGAACAATGGATCGCCTGGCGCGACGCGGGGTTGAATCCTCCGCCGGTGGCCATCAATTTGTCGCCGCGGCAGTTTTCCGATGCCCATCTGATCGATGATATCGATGCCATTCTGCTGGACACTCGCATGGAGCCGGCCTATCTGCAGCTGGAAGTGACTGAAAGCTCGGCCATGGAAAATCCCGTTCGTACCTTCGGCATGCTCGATGCCTTGCGCCAACGTGGCCTGCATGTCTACATTGATGACTTTGGCACTGGGCACTCCAATCTGGCGCAGTTGAAACGGATGCCGATTGATGCCCTGAAAATCGACAAGAGTTTTGTCGACGATGTGCTGACCGACAATGATGACGCAGAAATCGCGAATGCCATTATTCGTCTCTCGCATGCGCTGAATCTGCGTGTGGTGGCGGAAGGGGTGGAAACCGCGGAGCAGGTGGCTTTTCTGAAAAATCTGGGCTGCGATGAAATTCAGGGATATGTCGTCAGCAAGCCCCTGGCGCCGGGTAATGTCAGCGCATTGTTCGCACGGAATTTTTCTTTTTAGGGCATCGATTGGAACAGGCCGGGCGGATCGTCCCGCCGCGGCCCGTTTTCCGACCTGTCCGCATTAGCTGAGCAGCTGCGTCAGCACAAACGGCAGAATGCCGCCCTTGTTGTAATACTCGACCTCGATGGGCGTATCGATGCGCAACTTGAGCGCCACACGCTCGGTGCTGCCGTCGGCGCGATGGATCACCAGCGTGACATCCTGCTGCGGAACAATGCCCGCTTCGGCGCCTTCCAGGTCGAAGGTTTCGCTGCCGTCGAGTTTCAGCGTGGCGGCATCAACGCCGTCCTTGAACTGGCAGGGCAGCACACCCATGCCGGCGAGGTTGGAGCGGTGAATGCGCTCGAAGCTCTTGGCGACGACGGCCTTCACCCCCAGCAGGGTGGTGCCCTTGGCGGCCCAGTCGCGGCTCGATCCGGTGCCGTATTCCTCGCCCGCAAAAATCATCAGCGGCATGCCTTCGACCTGATACTGCATGGCGGCGTCGTAGATCGGCTGCGCCTTGCCATCCTTGACCGTCACGCCGCCCTCGCTGCCGGGAACCATCAGATTCCGGATGCGCACGTTGGCGAAGGTGCCGCGCATCATCACTTCGTGGTTGCCGCGACGCGCGCCGTAGCTGTTGAAATCGGCCTGCTGCACTTTGTGCTTTGCCAGGTAGGCGCCCGCAGGTGAGCTGGGCTTGATGCCGCCTGCCGGGCTGATGTGATCGGTGGTGACCGAGTCGCCAAAAATCGCCAGGGCGCGGGCGCCCTTGAGGACCGGGTGGGTGGCAGTTTCGTCGATAAAAAACGGCGGTTCCTGGATATAGGTCGATGCGGTATCCCATTGATACACCGCACCGGCGGGTGAGGATACGCCGTCCCACAGCGGGTTGTTGGCGCCCACATCGGCATAGCTTTTGTAGACACCCTTGGCAGTGGAGTAATGCATCAACGCGGCAATTTCCTCGTTGCTCGGCCAGATGTCTTTCAAGTACACCGGGCCGTTTTTACCGGCGCCAATGGGGTCTTTTTCGATGTTGAAAGGCACGCGGCCGGCCAGTGCAAAGGCCACCACCAGCGGCGGCGACATCAGGAAGTTGGCCTTGACGTTCTGGTGCACGCGCGCCTCGAAGTTGCGGTTGCCGGAGAGCACCGAGCAGGCGACCAGATCGTTGTCGAGCACGGTTTTCTCAACGGCCTCCGGCAGCGGGCCGGAGTTGCCGATGCAGGTGGTGCAGCCGTAGCCGACCACGCCGAATCCGAGTTTTTCCAGGTAGGGCAGCAGTTCGGCGGCCTTCAGGTATTCGGTCACCGCGCGTGAACCCGGGCCCATGCTGGTCTTGACGTGGGCCGGGGTGTAGAGACCAAGCTCGACGGCCTTCTTTGCCAACAGGCCGGCGGCGATCATGACGCCGGGGTTGGAGGTGTTGGTGCACGAGGTGATGGCCGCGATCACCACGCTGCCATGGCGCAATTCGCCGCCGCCTTCGATGGAATAGGCGCGGCGCAGGTCTGCTTCGGTTTTGCCGTAGCCGCCAGTGTCTTTGGGCTGCTGCATCAGCATGTCGAAGGTCGATTCGACGGCGGACAGCGCAATGCGATCCTGCGGCCGCTTGGGACCGGCGATCGAGGGCTCGACGGTGGAGAGATCAAGCGCAAGCGTTTGCGAATAGTCGATATCGCCCGACTTGGGGATGCCAAACAGCTGCTGAGCCTGATAGTAGTCGCGGATCAGATCAACCTGCGCGTCCGAACGGCCGGTGGCGGCAAAATACTGGCAGGTGGCCTCGTCGACCGGGAAGAAGCCCATGGTGGCGCCATATTCGGGCGCCATGTTGGCGATCGTCGCGCGGTCGGTGACCGGCAGGGCGGCGGCCCCTTCGCCAAAAAATTCGACGAATTTGCCGACCACCTTGGCTCGGCGCAATATTTCGGTCACGGTCAGCACCACGTCGGTGGCGGTCACACCCGGCTTGACGCTGCCGGTGAGGTTGACGCCCACCACATCGGGCGTGAGGAAATAGACTGGCTGGCCAAGCATCGCCGCTTCGGCCTCGATGCCGCCCACGCCCCAGGCCACCACCCCCAGACCGTTGATCATGGTGGTGTGGCTGTCGGTGCCAACCAGCGTGTCGGGATAGGCGGTACCGTCTTTTTCCATCACGCCGCGCGCGAGGTATTCCATGTTGACCTGGTGCACGATGCCGACGCCGGGCGGCACCACCTTGAAGGTGTCGAACGCCTGCATGCCCCATTTCAGGAACTGGTAGCGTTCCTGGTTGCGCTCGAATTCGATCTTCATGTTGAGATCGAGTGCATCGGCGCTACCGTATTTGTCGACCTGAACGGAATGGTCAACCACCATGTCCACCGGCACCAGGGGCTCGATTTTTTTCGGGTCCTTGTCGGCGCGCGCGGCGGCCGATCGCATGGCGGCAAGGTCGGCCAGCAAGGGCACGCCGGTGAAATCCTGCAGCAGAACCCGCGCCACGGTAAAGGGAATCTCCTCGGTGCGTTCGCCATTAGGCTGCCAGTTCGCCAGTTGCTTGATGTGTTCGGGTGTGACTTTCACCCCGTCGCAATTGCGCAAGACCGACTCCAGCACGATGCGGATCGACACCGGCAAACGCGCGACCGATACGCCCAGTGCGGCTTCGAGTTTTTTCAGCGAGGCGAACTGAATGTCGCGCTTGCCGGTGGAAAAGGAGTCAAGGGTGTTGAAGGTGTCGGTCATGGTGTTTTGGCTAAAAATTAAATGGTTCGCAGACCTCATCTTACCGGAAGCGCGCCCGGCTTAAATGTGACCGAGTGGGTTAAGGAAACGCTGATTAATTCCGTCATTGCGAGGAGCGCAGCGACGCGGCAATCCAGAAGGCTTTGTTTTAGCAGACATTCTGGATTGCTTCGCTTCGCTCGCAATGACGAAATGTGAATAAATCAGTGCTTCCTTAAGTCTGTATTGGATGGCGTGCGCGTTAAAGCTCGATATCGAACAGGGCCAGCAGCTTGATCATGCCCAGATAGGCCAGCGCGGTGGCGGCGCTGGCAGTGAGCAGGCTGAACCAGAACCCCAGGCCGCTGCGCAGCAGCATTGGCAGCAACACAAACAGCAGCAAGGAAGGCAGCACCAGCCAGAAAATTCCGCTGGAGAGGGCGGCGATCCTGTGCGTGTCGCCGGTGTCGATATACAGCCAGATAAACGCCAGCAGCGAAGTGAGCGGCAGCGAAGCCAGCGCCGCCGCCCAGAACGTGCTGCGCTTGGCCACCTCGGCAATGGCGACGAGAATCAGCGCGGACAGGCCGATCTTGATTGCGTATTGCACCATGCAGGTATTCAGCTTTCGCGCCGCATTTGCGGGAAGAGGATCACGTCGCGGATGCTCGGCGAATCGGTCAGCAGCATCACCAGCCGGTCGATGCCGATGCCGCAGCCGCCGGTGGGCGGCAAGCCGTGCTCGAGTGCGCGGACGTAGTCGGCGTCGTAATGCATCGCTTCCTCGTCGCCGGCCTCCTTGTGCCGCACCTGTTCCATGAAGCGCTCGGCCTGGTCCTCGGCATCGTTCAACTCGGAGAAGCCATTCGCCATTTCACGGCCGGTGATGAACAGCTCGAAGCGTTCGGTGATCTCGGGCTGAGTGTCGGAGCGGCGGGCGAGGGGAGACACCTCGGCTGGATAGTCGATGATGAAAGTGGGTTGGATCAGCAGCGTTTCGGTGGTTTCCTCGAAGAAGGAGAGTTGCAGGCCGCCGAGACCGTCCTGCGGCTTGTACTTGGCCTTCATCGCGGTGAACTGCGCGATCAGCCAGTCGCGGTCGTTCAGCTGCGCCACGGTGTATTCAGGGTTGTATTTGCGGATGGCCTCGACGATGGTAAGGCGGTCGAACGGCTCGCCCAATTCGATAGCATGGCCCTGGTAGGTCACCGTGGTGGAGCCGGTGGCCGCAATGGCAGCGGCGCGGATCAGCGACTCGGTGAGGTCCATCAGGTAGCGGTATTCACGATAGGCCTCGTAGAACTCCATCATGGTGAACTCGGGGTTGTGCCGTGTCGACAGCCCTTCGTTGCGGAAATTGCGGTTGATCTCGAATACCTTCTCGAAGCCGCCCACCACCAGCCGCTTGAGGTACAGCTCGGGCGCGATGCGCAGGAACAGCCCCATGTCGAGCGCATTGTGGTGCGTGGCAAACGGCTTGGCTGCGGCGCCGCCAGGGATGGGATGCATCATCGGCGTTTCCACTTCCAGAAAATCGTGGTCGACCATGAAGCCGCGTATCGCCTGGATGATTTTCGAGCGGCGTTTGAAGGTTTCGCGCGCGCCGTCGTTGGTGATGAGGTCGAGATAACGCTGGCGGTATTTCTGTTCCTGATCGGCCAGACCGTGGAATTTTTCCGGCAGCGGCCGCAGCGCTTTCGACAGCAGGCGGATCGACTTGGCCTGGATCGTCAGCTCGCCCTTGTTGGTCTTGAACAGGATGCCGGTGACCCCAATGAAGTCGCCCAGGTCCCAGTGCTTGAACGCATCGTGCGTGTCGGTGCCGACATGGTCATTGGAGATATAAACCTGGATGCGACCGCTCATGTCCTGCAGCGTGGCGAAGCTGGCCTTGCCCATGACGCGTTTGAGCATCATGCGGCCGGCCAACTGCACCTCAACGGCCTCGGTCTCCAGCGCTTCCTTGGTTTTGTCGCCGTGGGCAGTCGCCAGTTTGTCGGCGTAGTCGCGGCGATCAAAATCGTTGGGGAAGGCGATGCCTTGTTGCCGAATGGCGGCAAGCTTGGCGCGACGCTCGGCGATGATCTGGTTTTCGTCGAGGGCGGGTGCGGAGGTTTCGTTGTTCATGGTCATGAAGTGGTGAGTGGATCAATCGCCGAAGTAAGCGACGGTAAGGCCTAAGGCTTCAGCGGCACGGCGCGTCGCATTGTCGGCTGTGGCCAGGGTGTCTGCTTCCAGAGTTTGTGCGGTTGCAAGATGCAGCGCATCGAGCGTGCGCAAGGGCAACTCAGGAAGTTGCCCCATCAGATGAAACGCCGCGACGAAATGAAGATCGCTCGCCGGGCAGACCGTGAGTAGTCCATCCTGAATGTCGGTGCTGATTTCACTGAGCGCTTCGTGCTCTTTGCTACTGTCAAAACAACCTTCGCGGCGTTTGCGTGAGAGCGCCGAACGCAGCTCAACCAGCGTGAGCCGGCTGATTTGTGCTGACTCGATATCGCGAAAATAGTCTTCGAAAGCGTCGCTATTACGCTCGGGTAGATAGCGTTTCAACAGCGCGCTGGTATCGAGATAGACGCGCATTAATCGCGGCTGTCGCGGTCTTCGCGGATCAGGATTTCACTTGGAATATCCTGATAGGGCATGGTTGCGCGAAATACAGCGAGCGAGCGAAATGCCTTCTTGCGTGCTTCAAGCGTCGGCGTCACCGGCAGTATCCGCGCCACGGGCTCGCCGCGGCAGACCACCAGCACCTCGTCGCTGTCGGCGAACATCTGGTCGGGGTGCGACAGGCCTTCGCGGGCTTCGCGGATGGTCAGGGTTTTCATTGGCAGCCTCCCGGCGGCAAAACGTGACACAATTATAGCTGATGTGACACGATGATTTTTCAGCCGAAAATCAGAATTTAACCCGCGCCGACAGCCGTTTTTTACCCATGTCTGACACCCCCTTAAGCCTGCTCAGCCGCGTGTTCGGCTACTCCGAATTCCGGGGTGACCAGGCGTCTATTGTCGATACGCTGATCGCGGGCGACGACGCGCTGGTGCTGATGCCCACCGGCGGCGGCAAGTCGCTGTGCTTCCAGATTCCCGCGCTCTTGCGCGAAGGCTGCGCGGTGGTGGTGTCGCCGCTGATCGCGCTGATGCAGGATCAGGTCGCGGCCCTGCGGGAGCTCGGCATCGCGGCGGCATTTCTCAACTCCAGCCTCGACGGCGCGGCGGCGATGCAGGTCGAGCGCGAATTTGCCACCGGGCAACTCAAGCTCCTGTACGTCGCTCCGGAACGCCTGCTCACGCCGCGTTTTCAGGGCCTGCTCGAACAGGCCCGCATCGCGCTGTTCGCCATCGACGAAGCGCACTGCGTGTCGCAATGGGGGCACGACTTCCGCCCGGAATACCTGGGCCTGTCGGCGCTGCACGAGCGCTTTCCCGAGGTGCCGCGCATTGCGCTTACCGCCACCGCCGACACCGCGACCCGCGCCGAAATCCTCACCCGGCTCGATTTGCACAGTGCGCGGGTGTTCGTCGCCAGCTTCGACCGTCCCAACATCCGCTATCACATCAGCGAAAAAACCGAGCCGCGCCGTCAGCTGCTCGATTTCCTGGCGGGCCACACAGGCGAGGCGGGGATTGTTTATTGCAGCACACGCAAAAAAGTCGAGGAAACCGCCGATGCGTTGAAGCAGGCCGGATTCACCGCGCTGGCCTACCACGGCGGCATGGACAACGACACCCGCCGTCGCCATCAGGAAAAATTCCTGCGCGAAGACGGCGTGGTCATGGTCGCCACGCTCGCATTCGGCATGGGCATCGACAAGCCCGACGTACGCTTCGTCGCCCACATGGATTTGCCGCGCTCGGTCGAAGGCTACTACCAGGAAACCGGCCGCGCCGGCCGCGACGGCGAGCCGGCCGAGGCGTGGATGGCGTGGGGTTTGCAGGATGTCGTCACCCAGCGCCGCTTCATCGACGAGGGCGAGGCCGAAGACGCCCACAAGCGCAGCGCCCACGGCAAACTCGATGCGCTGGTTGGTTTGTGCGAAGCCGCCAGCTGCCGTCGCGTTGCATTATTAAGCTACTTTGGCGAAGCCTCGAAAGCCTGCGGCAACTGCGATGTCTGCATCAACCCGCCCACGCTGTGGGACGGCACCGAGGCCGCGCAAAAACTGCTTTCAACGGTGTACCGCACCGGCCAGCGCTTTGGCGCCGGCCATGTGCTGGATGTGCTGCTTGGCAAGCAGACCGAGAAGGTCGAGAAATTCGGCCACGCCGCCTTGAGCGTATTCGGCATCGGCGCCAGTCAAACCGACAAGGTCTGGCGCGCAGTGTTGCGGCAACTGGTGGTGCGCGGCCTGATGGAAGTCGATCACACCGCCTACGGCGCGCTCAAACTCACCGCCGCCGCGCGCCCTGTACTCAAAGGCGAGGAAACCGTGATGCTGCGCGCTATCGAAGTCCGCACCAAGCAACGCAAATCACGCCTGGCTTCGAGTTCCGGCACCGGCTACCACGACGACGAGGATCCATTATTCATCGCCCTGCGTGCCTGGCGTCGCGAAACCGCCAACGAAAAAGGCATCCCCGCCTACGTCATCCTGCACGATGCGACGCTGCGCGAGATCGCCGCACGCCGTCCCGCCACGCTTGCCGAACTCGGAGAAATATCGGGGCTGGGGGCGAAGAAGCTGGAGGCGTACGGCGAGGCGGTGCTGGGGGTGGTGGCGAAGGGGTGAGGGCGCTGTCCCGCTCAGAAGACCCGGTCCGATCCCGTGCGGCCTGTTGCTTGACCTCCCTTGAGATTGTTGTCAAAAATGCCAACATAAAGACCGGACTGCTCAAGCAGCACCGTCAGCGCCTGCCCAGTGGCGGGCTGGTCGAGATGAAAATAGGGAAGCTGCATTGTCCGGTGCCGCCCTGCGACCATGCCTTCAAGTATCGTCTGGCCTATATCCTGGATGGCAGGCACCTCGTCGGATTCGACAATGAGCGTGGCAAGGGCGACCACAAGCATCTGGACGGAAAAGAGTCCGCCTATCGATTTGTTTCCATCGACCAGCTTCTCGAGGATTTCATGGCTGAAGTTGAAAGGAGCGTTGAATGAAAACCGCCGTCATCGAAATCAACCCCGACTGGAAGGCCGCGCTCAAAGCAGGCGCAAAAGGCATACGCCAGGCCGCCAAATCCGGGCGCGTCCAGCAGTTCACCTTCAGCTATGCCAGCCCCGAATTGCTGTTCTCGGAAATCAGCCCCAAGCGCTGGGGCGTACTGGAAGCCATGAGCGGCGCCGGCGAAATGAGTCTGCGTGAACTGGCCCGCAGGCTGGCGCGCGACGTCAAATCCGTGCACCGCGACGTGCATGCCCTGCTGGAAACCGGCCTGCTGGAAAAAACCGAGAGCGGAAAAATCGTGTGCCCGTTCGACAAGGTGCGGGTCGATTTCACGCTAGCGCAGGCGGCTTAGAAGTTATCCGCGGGCAGTGTGGTCTTTGACCCTATCCGACAACCAACTATGACTGACTGCACTTCAGCCTTCCTCGAATGCGCACTTAGCGACTCAAAGCCGACCGTCATCACTTGATTGCCTTACGGCTGCATTGGCTGCGTATCAACCCAACGCATTCGGCCTCGCCTCCTCCAACGAGAACGAAGCGACGCCGCAATTCATTCCCTAGCAAAAAAACCCGCAGCGCTCGTGTCGGAAAGCTTTACATCATCCGCATCAAACCTACTCACACTCACTCTGGGTTATTTAAATCGGCATCGAATCATCTGCTTGGCTGAGGGTGTGATGCGTCGGCCTGAATCCTGCTTGATCCGCACGGACAACCAAGCCGAAAGTAATTCCTTTTTTGCGGTCACGGTGAGCAACCGAGAGCCTAGATAGTGTCGTCACGAGACAGCCAACCAAAGGGCGAGGCAACGAATTTGTACGGCAGCGACAAAAGAGGATAGGTTTTTCGCGTAGCGGGTAGCGATTCCCCGCCACCGCTTGAGATGCAGGAAGGCGTTCTCGACCAGATGGCGTAGCTTGTAAAGCGCCTTGTCATACGTTCTGGGGTGCTTGCGATTCTTGCGCGGCGGGATCACCGCTTTTGCTCCTTGTGCTTCGGCTTTCGCTACGATCATGTCGCTGTCATAGCCTTTGTCGGCAAGCAGATGCGCCATCTTGAACCCGTCAATCAATTTGTCAGCTTCCGCGCAATCTGCTCGGGTACCTTCTGTAATAACTGTTCTGAGCGGCATACCATGCGCATCCACGGCCAGATGTACCTTGGTGTTGAGCCCCCTTTTGTACGGCTCATGCCCTGATTGCCTCCGCGCGCGCCAGCGGCATGGGGATGAACCTTGCAATGACTGGCGTCGATCATGAGCCATTCGTAATCGGGCTCGACAATGAGCTTTTCCAGTAGCGACTCCCAAATACCCTGGTCGCGCCAACGGCAAAAGCGTCGATGGGTGTTTTTCCACCCCCCATACGAGACCGGCAGGTCTCGCCACGGCGCGCCGGTGCGAAGAATCCAGAACACTGCGTTGATGAATTGGCGGTTGTTCTGCGCAACTCCGCCCCAAACACCGGCTCGCCCAGGTAAGTGCGGCTCGAGCAATTCCCAGTGCCTGTCTGAAATGTCGTGGCGATGGATGGTTTCTGGCATTCGATCATGAAATTTGTTACGGGAGCTCCATTTTGCCACATCTCGTGACGACAGTATCTAGTCAGCGCGACCGCCGGTTGTGTCACATCAGATTTTAACAAAATTGCATTGAAATAGCTGGACTAATCCGAGTGGCGGCGTTCTGGGAGGGAGCCGCGCGAGTCGATGCTCGGTTTCACGCTATTACAAGGGGAGAGAGCGGTGATTCAGTGTGACGAGAGTTGGCTGTCGGTGGCCGACGCGTTCCAAGCGGCAGCCTTGGGGGCCGGTAGCTGGCTTGACGCGTTATCCGGACTTGCTGCGGAGACCGGTTCTCGCGCAGGTGAATTGATCGGACTTGGCTCCGGACACACCGTGCCCTTTAACTGGGTTACCGATTTCGGACAGGATTGGGCAGAGGAGTTCGTCGCCATCGGCGGGGGTGACCCATCGGCCAATCCTTTTGTACGCGCGGGCGCCCAGGCCACGGCACTGAAGGTGCTGACGAGTGCCGATTTCGTTACGCGGGAAGAGCGACGGAGCAACTATTTTCTCGCCGATTTCGCCCGCCGCCACGATATGCCCCATATCTGTCTGACGCCGCTGATCAAGGAAAGCGGCATGCTGGTTGGGCTCGCAGTTCTTCGTTCCGCAAGCCAGGGCGAGATCAACGCCCGCCAACGGGAGGTATTCGCCTCGCTTGCTCCGCATATCCGGGCAGCAGTGAAAACCCAGATGGCCTTGGAGCATCAGGGCGCGCTGCTCGTGGCCGGAGCCATGGAGGCGCTATCCATGGCGGTTTTTGTCTGCAACTGCCAGGGAGCGGTGAAGGCCATGACACCGGCCGCCGAGGCGTTGGTGAGCAAGGGCGACGTCCTTCGTCTCAAGTTGGGCCGGTTACGCGCGGTTGGGCAAATCGAGACCGGCATGTTGTCGGAGGCGATCGACAAGGCCGCTGACGTGGTGACCCACCCCGGTGCGCCCCCGTGCAGCACGGTGTTAATGCGCGGCAATGTCGCCCAGCCCATCGTGCTGGATGTGGTCACATTGCCCAAGCGGGGATATGCCTTTGGCTTCGAGCCGCGCGTGCTCGTGGTGGTGCGCGGCGCGAGCACTGGCACCAACCGCACGCTATTGCTTCTGCAGTCGGTGTACCAGCTTACAGCCGCAGAGGCTGACGTCGCTTTGCGCCTGAGTACTGGCCAGAGCCCCGAAACCATCGCCGCAACTCGGGGAACGTCTCTCGGCACCGTTCGCGCGCAGATCCGGGTGCTCTATTCCAAGCTCGACGTGCATCGCCAGAGCGAACTGGTGGCGCGGATCAAGCATCTGCAATAGCGGACCCACTACGCCAGTTCACTCTCTGCTGCCAGCAAGGCAGCAGTGCCCGGATCCTTTCCGCTCGTTCTCGTTACCAATAAAACATAACGCATACCCAATTTTAGGGATGCGGCGACGGTCGGCTTTGCGCACACTGCAACCGTAGTGAGAAATAGCGCGCGGGGAAATGCGCATCGAATAACCAGAATTTTTTCATCAAGGGAGAGGTAAATGATTTTTAAAGTAAGAAAGACGATGTTGAACATCGCATTGGGTGTAGCGGCAAGTGTCAGCGTAACGGCGCATGCTGTTGCGGCTTTGCCCAAAATCACCCACACGGCCACAGTCAGCACCAAAGGGAGCAAAACATGAAACCGACACGCAAAATACGGAAATCCGCGCTGCACGCGGCTTTACTGGCAGCGGGAATGGCCTTGGCAGCACCGGCTCTAGCCGCACTGCCTACGATTACTGTCCAGGGCGTTTTGGGAAACGACCTTCTGCCGGGGACGGCCTCGCTGGTCTACGACGCGAGTAGCTGGCTCGGCAAGGCCTACAGCCTGCAACTGACCGTAGACGCGCAGGGGAAAGGTTCTCTTCTGGTTGACGACGGCATCCCCATCAACACCTGGGCGCCAACAAGCGTCGCCTACGTCTTTACGGTGGATGGCAGCGTGCTGTTCGCCGGCACCGATAGCCTGTATGGCGAATTGGAAACAATCAATAATTTTACGGTCCCGGCTGGGGTGGCCCTGCCGCCAAGCGTGATTGTCGGAAAGACGTACGACAACTACCTCGTATCGGGCGGCGGCATCGCGCTCGGCTGCGTGGACGGCACCTGCGACTCGGCTGCCGATACCTACGAGACGTTGACTCTCGGTTTCGACTACTTCTGGGACGTAGCCCAAGTCGATGGCATCTCAGACGACAGCCTGCCCAACCTGCTGGGAGGCGGACCCTTCTTCAACGGGGGGTTTGGCAACGTCTACATCGAATTCGGCCAGTGGACCGAGGTGACCGGTTATCTCGATGCCGCAACTCTGTACGGTAGCGTCGACGCCGCGGCGGTTATGGCGGTGCCGGAAGCGGACACTTGGGCTCTGCTGGCCGCAGGTCTTGGCCTGGTCGGGTGGCGAGTTCGCCGCCGCACCCCCAAACCGCTCACTGCATAGGGTCGGAACTCCGATTACTCACCCCGGGGAAATCTGAATGCCTCGCAAATTCACGGCCGCGCTACTGGCCTTGTTGGCTCGGCCGCGGTTTCGATCACTTCTCCTGACGTCGCCCAATCCCTGGCTATGCGGAACAAAAGCGCGCCAAGCCGCGCGCCGGCGTCCTGCGAGCCACAAACAACGTTGTCCAGCCCTCTTTGAAATGGAGTAACTTCGCATGCTTATGAACAAAAACCAGCTTCACGTGTTGATGCTTTCCGCCCTTGGCCTCACAAGCCCGGCACATGCCGCAATTTACGCGAACGACCAGACCGACCCCACTACGCCTTTTTCCGTGACACTCGACTCCGGTGCCTACTCTTGGGTGGGCCCGAATGGAAGCAGCACCGCCACGGATTATGGGATTCAGACGGGAGGAGGGTCGTACTGGGACGAGCTAACGGTCGAGACCGAACTGGTAGAGCCCCTCCCTGGCGTGCCTGGGAGCTACAGCGTCTTTACTCAGCGGCTGGAACATCCGTACACCTACACCAATCACCAACAGCAATTCACCGCACAATTTGACGCGTCGCACCTGGTATCTTCTGCGGTGCCCGCCACCTATGTGCTGACGGGGCAGGTCCAGAACCTGATCAGCGACCAATTGGTCAACGGCGGCATCGGCGGGGTCTCGGTGGACATGCGCATGCGGCCGCATTTCAGTGAGCCCTATTTGCCGGGAAGCGGCACGGCGACACTGGAGTTCCATTTTGGCTCGGCGCCGGAGGCCTGGAGCTACAACTACTCGCGTACCTTCGAGCTTAGCAGTGAGGTTATTCTCATGTCGGAGTTCGTGAAGAACGGCTTGGGCGGCTGGAACACTACCGACCTGTCCGGTACCTCGTATTTCGAGGCTGGATTCCGGCTTGACGGTATTGCAGGCACTACTGTCTATCTCGAGGATATCGGCTTCGGCTTGACCGGCTACCTCAACGAAGGGTCGACAACCTGGGGTGACCCAATCCCGCATCGCACGCTCATTGGCGAACCCCTTGTGCTGGCGGCACTGCCGGTGCCGGAGGCAAGCACCTACGGGATGATGCTGGCGGGCCTGGGTCTTGTGGGATATGCCGCGCGTCGCCGCCATCGCCGATTCACCGGCGGTCATTCCGGCCCGTCCAACGCCTAATGAGGGCGGCAGGCCTTCCTTTGGAGCAACGGCGCGATGGTCGACCTCAACAGCCTTATTGATACCCGCCTCCGGATGGACGCTGGGGAACGCAAGGGCCATCAACGATCTCAGCCAGGTCGTGGGCTACGGCTATATCAACGGAGCGCCCCACGCTTATCTGCTGACGCCAGTGCCCGAGACCGACAGCTATGCGTACATGGCAGTGGGCCTGGGCCTGGTGGGTTGGATGGCGCGGCGACGCAAGGCGGCTTGATCGCTCGTCCCGCGCACTACAATTTCTGCCGCCCCACTCACACGTGGAAGGTTTGATTCGCGATTGACCGATCAGAAACACATAGCGGACGCATTTGCTGTGCTGGGCAAAAGACGCTTCGGCCGAGGTGTGGTCATCGGTGACAGCGCTTCCGACCGGCCGTTCTGTGTCGATAGCGGCCCACAACAATTCAACCGGCAAGCGCTTTCTTTGGCCGAAAACCACTCACCCACATTACCTTGCACGGGGCAACGCGGTATCCCCTGCGATCAAGCCTTCAACGCATTTTCTACCACCTCCGCCACATCCTTCGCCAGTTCCTCGACCGCTGCGATGCGGTCCAGCGCGGCGCGTGCGTGCGCCTGTCGGCCGACGTCGAACTGCCGCCAGCGGTCGAAGCTGCGGGCGATACGCGAGGCTACCTGCGGGTTGATGGCCTGCAATTCGCTGATCACGTCAGCGGCCAGGGCGTAGCCGCTGCCGTTGGCGGCATGGAAATGGCGCGGGTTGGCGCCGCAGAAGCCGCGGATCAGGGCGTAGACGCGGTTGGGGTTTTTGAGGTCGAAGGCGGGGTGCTGCATCAGCGCGCGCACGTGGGCGGCGGTGCCGGGCAGGCGCGAGGTGGCCTGTACTGCAAACCACTTGTCGATGACCAAGGCTTCGGTTTGCCAGCGTGCGTAGAAATCGGCGAGCGCGGCTTCCCGCTCGGGCAGGTCGAGGTTGGCGAGCGTCGCCAGCGCGGCGATTTCGTCGGTCATGTTGCCACCGGGCGCCAATTGCGCGGTGAGGCGCGGCACGACCGAGGCTTTCAAATATGCGGCGTCGCTTTCGCCGAGATAACCCAGGCAGGTGTTGCGTAGCGCGCGCCGCCCGACTTGTGCACCGTCGGGGGCATAGGCTTCGTTTGGCGCGAGTGCTGCCCACACGGCTTCAAACTGGTCGCGCAGGCGGGCGGCGAGGTGGCGGCGCAGGTTTACACGCGCGGAGTGGATCGCTTCCGGGTCGATGGCCTCATTACGTGCGACGACCGCTTCGGCAAGCACGGCTTCGGCAGGCAGGTTCAGGGCTTCGGCGGCGAGTGCGGGGTCGCTGCTCAGGCCATCGTCGAGCACGCGCCCGCAGGCCGCGACAAAGGATTCCGGAATCCAGCCGGTGCCTGTGCCCCCCGCCGAAATGCCCGCAAGCAAGACTCGTGTCGCCAGACGCTGCCCGGCTTCCCAGCGGTTGAAGGCATCGGAATCGTGCGCCATCAGGTGCGCGAGTTCAGCGTCGGTTTGCTCGAACTCCAGTTGCACCGGGGCGGAGAAATCGCGCAGCAGCGAGGCAACGGGCACGGCGGGTATGTCTTCAAACACATAGGTTTGCGAGGCTTCGGTGAGCGACAGCACGCGCGTGGTGCCGGTCGCCTCGGTTTCACCGGTGAGTTTCAGGGCCGCATCGCTGCCATCCGGCAACACCAGCCCGAGCGCGACGGGAATATGCAGCGTGCCGTCGACGACCGCTTGCCCCGATTCGCCCAGACGCTTTTCATACGCGGTCGGCGCGAGGCTTTGCGTCAGGGTCAGGGTGTAGCGCCGGGTCGCTGCATCCCACGCGCCCTCGGCGTGCAGATGCGGGGTGCCGGCGCGCGCGTACCAGCGGCGAAACTGCGTGAGATCAACGCCCGACGCATCCTGCATCGCCGCGACGAAATCCTCGCAGGTCACGGCCTGGCCGTCGTGGCGTTCAAAGTACAGATCCATGCCGTGCCGGAAGCCGTCGCGCCCCAATAGGGTATGGATCATGCGAATGACTTCCGCGCCCTTGTTGTAGACCGTGGCGGTGTAGAAGTTGTTGATTTCGGCGTAGGAGGCCGGCCGGATCGGGTGCGCCATCGGCCCCGCGTCTTCGGGAAACTGGCTCACCCGCAGGGCGCGCACTTCCTGGATGCGGGTGACCGCGCGCGAATGCGTGTCGGCGCCGAATTCCTGGTCGCGGAACACGGTCAGGCCTTCTTTCAGCGACAACTGGAACCAGTCGCGGCAGGTCACGCGGTTGCCGGTCCAGTTGTGGAAATACTCGTGCGCCACCACGCGGTCGATGCCCTGGTAATCGCTATCGGTCGCCGTGTCCGGGCGCGCCAGCACGTATTTGGTGTTGAAGATGTTGAGGCCCTTGTTCTCCATCGCGCCCATGTTGAAGTCGCCGACGGCGACGATCATGTAGAGGTCGAGGTCGTATTCAAGCCCGAAGCGCTGTTCGTCCCAGCGCATGGCTTTCTTCAGCGCTGCCATCGCGTGGCCGCACTGGTCGAGCTTGCCCGGCTCCACATAAACCGCGAGCCGGACGCGGCGACCGGAAACCGTCACATATTCGTCTTCCAGCACGTCGAGCCTGGCCGCGACCAGCGCAAACAGGTAGGCGGGCTTGGCGTAGGGGTCTTCCCAACGCGCCCAGTGCCGCGCGGCGTCGTCCGTGCTGGTGCCTGACGCGATGGGATTGCCGTTCGACAGCAAGTGCGGAAAACGCGCGCGGTCGGCCTCGACCGTGCAGCTGAACTTCGCCATCACGTCCGGACGATCCGGGAAAAAGGTGATGCGGCGGAAGCCTTCCGCCTCGCACTGCGTGAAATAGCCATCGCGCGAGCGGTACAGGCCCGAGAGCTGGGTGTTCTGGTCGGGCGCGATGCGCACCACGGTTTCCAGCACGCAGATATCCGGCAGCGGCCCGGCAATCGTCAGCAGATCGTCGGCATAGGTGTATCGCGCCGCGTCGAGCGTGGCACCGTCGAGCGTGAGGCTGATCAGTTTCAGCGCCTCGCCATTCAGCATCATCGCGCCGGCTGCAACCGCCGGGTTGCGCGTGCAATTCAGGCGTGCGCGTACCTCGGTGTGGTCGTCACGAATCGCCACATGCAAATCGACCGACTCGATCCACCAGGCGGGCGGTGTGTAATCTTTCAGAAAAAGCGTGACGGGGGTTTCGGTGCGCATGGGATGACCTAAAGAGGGATGGGGTAGATAACAGTTAACCAGGGTCGCTAGAAGCAGGCTTGCTGCGGGTGATTGAGCGTGGCTTTTTTATCGCGCCATCGCCCGCATCGCCTGCGTGATCTGCACCGTTTTCACGCTCACGGTGGTCACGCGCATCAGCAGGTCGATGACCTTTTCCTTGTAGTCGGCAAAGCGATAGGTGTTGAATTGCTCGCGGATGGTGGGATCTTTGGGCTTCTTCTCTTTGTACTGGTCGAGCACCCAGTCGAGCGCGCTGCGGTTGCCGAGTTTGTAGAGCCAGGCGTCCGCCGGAATGCCGCGCAGCGTGGTTTCGGAATCGAGCGTGATGCTGCCCGATTCCGGGTCGGCGCGCAGCAGGACTTTGGGGGGCAGGCCGGCGGCGCGGGCCTTGTCGTCCGGCGTGTCGGTGCGCGTGAGCGCAAATGGTGCGACCTGCTCATAGCCGATGTGCAGCGCCATCAGTGCTTCGCCCCAAGTCGCCCACTGCCAGAAATCCGCATAGAACGGGATGCGCGGAAACTCGCGCTTGAGGTTCTGCGCGTACTTCTCGCGGTACAGCGGGTCGTGCAGCACGGCGTAGCAGTAGTGGAAGATCGCTTCTTTGGTGATGGTTTTTGCCCCCCCCTTTGAAAAAGGGGGGCTGGGGGGGATTTGGGTTTGAGGGGGATTTGCGACCGCTGGAATCCCCCCTGCCCCCCTTTTACAAAGGGGGGTGTAGTGCTGCCTGAATTGTTTGAGCGCCCAGTCGGTGATGTTGTCGTGGCGCGTCCCGTCGGGCGCGTAGCGAAACAAAGGCGCACATTGAGCGGGATCGAGGGAGAAGATTGCGTAGTTCGGCAGTCTGTCACTTGCAATCAAAGAGAAATCAAGTCGTTGACCTTCGACAAAAGCAATGTACGGGTTTGATTTGATTCCCACGGGGAACATTTGGGCGAGCTGGTAGCAGTCTTCATTCAGCTCCCATGCGAAATACGTATGCAGCGTTGTAAATGGTCGGTACAGCGAAGCACTAAGCCTGCTCTCATCAACCTTTAGCGCCTTTCCCGCGACCAACAAATTTTTTAGTTTGCGTGTCCATTTGATCTCATAGTTCACGAGATTTGCGACGTTGGCTTGATTGGCTTTGCCGGCGAGTCTGGACACTTCTTGATTGTAAAAGTCAACGAGATATCGTGTTCTCTCAACGACCGATTGATCGGAGAAACCACAAACCCATTCATCACGGTTTGTTTTTACTCCTTGCGAAAACAGCTTGAATATTGCCCGCTCCTTCGCCGCTGTCTTCGCTGCCTTGGTCTCCTTGTTCGCCAATGGCATCAGTGTGTCGAAGTCGTTGTTGGTCAGGTTGATCCAGTTGCCCGCCTTGTCGGGCTGCACTTCGTCGAAATCCAGATCACGCATCGCATGGTTGGCGAGAAAGGTCAGTTTTTCATCGGCAGTTTCCATCTCGGGGCGGCGCAGGTAGTACACGCGGGCGGGTGTCTTGTCCTTGGTTCCCTTCACGCGCTTGACCATGAAACTGATGGCCACGCCGGTCTGGATGCCGAACACGTTGTGCCTGGTGCCGGACAGCTTGGGGTTGGCTCGCACATCGCCGCCCAGGTCGACGACGTAGATGTCGGCGAATTCCTGCGCCACGGTCTTGCGGAAGCCGTCGAAGGTGCGGCTCTCGATGAAGCTGCGGTTGGTGACGAAGGCGAGCACGCCGTTTTCGTTGAGCCGGTCGCTGGCCCAGCGGAAGAAACGCGCGTACATGTCGTAGAGCTTGGTCTTTTGCGCGGTGCTGGCGGCGATGTAGGTGTGCTTGATGCGCTTGTCGATGTCGGGGTATTCGCGGTTCTTGTTGTTGTCGTTTTCGTTGGCCTGGTTGGCGTTGTACGGCGGGTTGCCAATGATCACGCTGATGCGCTTGCCGTTCTGGCGTTTGATGCGGGCGACGTTTTCCTCGCTGACGCTGCCGAATAAATCCGCATTCACGCCCTTGGCCGAGGTATGCAGCCCCACGTTGTCCAGCGTATCCACGAAGCACAGGCTGGGGAATTCCTCATAGCTGCCGGTGATGGCGGCGTAGGTGGATTCGATATTCAGGTTGGCGACGTAGTAGGGCAGGATGGCGACTTCGTTGGCATGCAGCTCAAACAGGTATTTGTGTCTGAGCTTGGCGGGCTGGCCGCGAAAGTGTTCCAGTAGTTCGCTGATAAAGGTGCCGGTTCCGGTGGCCGGGTCGAGGATGTCCACGTCCTTGTCAATCAGGTTTTTGCCAAAGTGCTTTTCGGTGAGCCAGTCGGCGCCGTCGATCATGAAGCGCACGATTTCATTCGGCGTGTAGACCACGCCGAGCCGGTCGGCAGCCTTGGCGTTGTAAACCTTGTAGAAGTTTTCGTAGATGACCTTGAGGAAGGTCTGCTTTTCGCTGTGGCTGGCGATTTGCGCGGCGGCGGCGCGGATGGCGGCGTAGTAGGTTTCCAGGCCTTTGAGGGTCTGCTTCTTGAGCGCGCCGGTGAAGAAGGCGCCTTCCAGCGCGTAGAGTTCGCGGGCGACGTTGTTGTGCTGGTGAAACTCGCTGTCGTCGAATACCTTGGCGAAAATTTCTTCGGTGAGGATGTGCTGGATCAGCATCTCGCGCACGTCGGCGTCGGTCAGCGCGGGATTGATGGCCTCCTGCGCGTGGGCGAGGAATTTGGTTTCGGCGGCGCGAAAGCTGGGGTTCTTTGTGTGCTCCAGCGCGATCATGTCGCGCAGAGCATCGAGCACCGCGGGCAGGTCGGTTTTGAACTGCGCTACGGCGGCGCGAAAGCCCGCGATCTCCGGCCGCTCGAAGCTGAAAAAGAGCTTGAGCAGTTTGGACAGCGCAGCGGTGTCGGCCATGTCGCAGCGCAGCACCTCCTGCCGGTTCTGCCACAGCACCGCCAGCGCATCGTCGCTGAAGATGATGTTGTCCTGCGGGTAGCCCTTTTTGAATTTCTTGCTGACCTCGGCATCGAGGTCGTCGTCGGCGTCCTTGGCTTCCCAATAGCCCAGCGGCATGCGCAATTCGTGCAGCAGCGCGCCGTCGACGGCGATGTTGGTTTTGGTCGCGGTCTTCAGCGGGTATTCGGCCAGAAACACCAGCCCGTGCTGTTTTCCCCAGGCTTTGAGCAAGTCCTTGAACGCCTCGCGCACGATGGTCTCGCGGCTGCTGCCGCTGATCTTCTTGATGAGATCGAGTTGCTTGAGGTAGTCGTTGATCAGGAGTTGGCTCATGCGTGTGTTCCCTGGGGTCTGGAAAGCCTACTCAGGCGGAAACCGTAGTCTGGAAAAACTGCGCCCGGCCTGGATCGCCAGCCGTTCGATCTCTGCCGCTGATGCCAGCCAGCCGTGCTGCTCCAGAAAAATCAGGTACGCCCGCGTGCTGATTTTGCGGCAGTTGTCCGGTACGAGAAAGCTGGCGCGGGCGTTTTGTGATCCTCGAACAGGAAGACGCCGGTTTTCTGCGGCTGATCAAGGGCAAAGTCGTTCATGGTTTCCTGGATTGCCAGTTCGCCAAGACTGGAAGTGCGCGCAGCGGCAGGGTTGGCCGCAAGTGTTTGCTGGTGATGCTGGAATGTGCGGGTGGTGCGTATCGACAGCTTGCTGGCGGCGGCCCACTGCGCAAGTTTTTCGCTGGTGGGCGTCTGGTTGCGCGTGAGTTCGTGCAGCACCATATCGACCAGCACAATCGGCCAGCCTGGCTTGAGCAGCAGGTCGAGCGCGTCGACATAGGCCAGCGTAATGAGCGGGCCGGCATCGGGCAGCAGTACAGCAGACGCGGACATCGCGTCTGCTTCAGCTTGCCAGTGAATTCAGTTGATCGACCATGCCGCGCGTGGTGGCGTCGGGCAGACGCGGCATCGGCAGGTGGGCTTGCGCCATCAGCAGGAACAGGTCTTCCTCGCTTTCGATCCCTAGCGCGCGCATGACTTCGTCGCCTGCGAGCCGCCCGAGCGAGAAATCGAGCAATACCCTGTAATTCTGATTGCCGCTCGCCTCGGCTGCTTCGAAGGTTTCGACCAGGTGACGTAGCTCGGCGTTGAATAACGCGTTGACCGAAGTGTCGGTCTTTGCGGCGATAACCTTGGCGCGCTTGAGCAGATCACGATCAACTGCGCCGGTGAAGTTAACAGTGGTCGCCATTTTTAACCCCTGGATTTAACACATAGTTAAGTGTAACACTGTGATGTGTGTCTTGCCTGGTGGTTTGGCTTGTGCGTTTGGGTGGGGGATTTGCTTGGCACGGGATAGGGCTACTGAACCCAGTTTTCAATTTTGAGTCCGGGGTAATCCCTGAAATCAGCTTCATTGTTGGTGACAAGAACCAAGCTGAGGCTTGCCGCGTGCGCCGCAATCAGCCGGTCGAGTGCGTCGCGGCGGCGGTCGCGGACGGCAGCGCGTTGTACACCGTAACGTTCAGCAGCCGCTTCGTCGAAGGGCAGGACCAGGATGTCGCGGGTCAGCAGGTGCAGGGCCCGTTCGTTTTGCGCGCGAGTGGGGCCGAGCCCTTCGAGTCCCACTCGCAACTCGGCGTAGGTGATGATCGACATGACCGCATCGCCATGGTTGAGTTGTAGCAGCCGCGCCAATACCTCGGGCGGGTGCGCCTTCATCAGGTAGACGCAGATGTTGGTGTCGAGCATATAGCGCATGGTGGCTACTTGCTGTCTTCCGGTTTGTAGTCGGGACTGTTCTGGTGAACCGGCAGGGCTTCGCCAAAGCCGCTCCAGTCACGTTCTTTCTGCTCGTGAAATTCGCGGCCTTCTGCCATGAAGTCGGGAGTGAACATTGCGAAGGCTTCGGCCAGCCCGGTCAGTTTGCGTTTGACGACCGGGCGCAGCACCAGTGTGTCGCCGACTTTTTCAATTTCGACGTCCTGGCTGGCCTCGACGATGGCCAACTCTTTAGGGATGCGGACGGCAAGCGAATTGCCGCTTTTGAAGACGCGTGTGAGCATGGTTGATCTCCTGTGTATATACAGGATATACACGTGCTTTTGCTTGTGCAAGCAGCGGTTGGAGGTCAGCTTGTTCGATCGCGCCAATAACCAGGTTGGCGATGGAGGTGCATGACTGCAATGATCAACAAACGGTCTGGTTCTGCAACATACAGGACGCCATAGGGAAAACGATGTACCAGTGTGCGCCGGATTTCACTGTCCATTTCCTGCCAGGCGAACGGGAAGGCGAGTGCGCGTTGAGCGGCGGCGTGGACTTGGGTCGCGAAATCCAGTCCAAGACCGGGTTCGCGTATTTCATACCATTCGATGGCTTCGTTGAGTTCCACCTCTGCGTCCGGGTGGAAGGCGTAATTCAGTAAGGTAAACCCCCGGCTATGCCGGGGGACTTGAAAAGTTTGACTTATGCGGTGGTTGCGAACCTGGCAATGGCTGCTGTAACTCCCTCCCTTTCAAGGGGAGGGTTGGGGTGGGGATGGGGTCGGTGAATGTTTCCCGCGTTTGCCCCCTCCCTTTCAAGGGGAGGGTTGGGGTGGGGATGGGTTTGAGTGGCAGGGAACAAGCGCAAAGTACACCCCACCCCCATCCCGACCTTCCCCCTGAAGGGGAAGGCGTAAAACTCAGCCGCCTTCAGGCGGCTCACGATTTTATCGGCCCCTTTGAGGGGCTCACCCAATAAGCCTCCGGCTTTGCCGGAGGTAATTTAATTCATTTGTTGTATTGCTGGCGGATGCGCTCGAATACGGCCTCGCCGGGGATAGCTGTCGCATGCCCTTGGCGCAACGCTGCAAGCCGGCGTTGCGCAACGTCCAGCCAGACGGCATCGATCGCGCTTTCGGGTGTGTTCAGGCTGCGCAAAAGTGTGTCCACCACGCGCGTCCGTTCTTCCACCGGAAGCGAAGTCACTTCGTCGATCAACTCACCTGTTTTCATCACCAACTCCTTGGTGTGTAACGAGCCAAAGTCTACGCTGCGCTGCGTGACATGGAAACTGCCGCTTACACGCCCTGTTTCAGGCTTGCTTCGATGAACAGATCGAGGTCACCATCGAGCACTTTCTGCGTGGCAGAGGTTTCGACGTTGGTGCGCAGGTCCTTGATGCGTGAGTTGTCCAGCACGTAGCTGCGGATCTGGTGGCCCCAGCCGACGTCGGCCTTGCCGGCTTCAAGCTTGTCCTGCTCGGCCTGGCGCTTGCGCAGTTCGGCTTCGTAGAGCTTGGATTTGAGCATCGACATCGCTTCGGCGCGGTTCTTGTGCTGCGAGCGGTCGTTCTGGCATTGCACCACGATGTTGGTGGGCAGGTGGGTGATGCGTACGGCGGAGTCGGTCTTGTTGATGTGCTGGCCGCCGGCGCCGGATGCGCGATAGGTGTCGACGCGCAGGTCGGCGGGGTTGATGTCCACCTCGATGGAATCGTCGACTTCGGGGTAGACGAACACGCTGGCGAAGCTGGTGTGGCGCCCGCCGGACGAGTCAAACGGCGACTTGCGCACCAGGCGGTGGACGCCGGTTTCGGTGCGCAGGGTGCCGTAGGCGTATTCGCCTTCGATCTTGATCGAGGCCGACTTGATGCCGGCGACGTCGCCGTCGGACTCTTCCAGCAGTTCGGCCTTGAAGCCCTTGCGCTCGGCGTATTTCAGGTATTGCCGCAGCAGCATCGAGGCCCAGTCGCAGGCTTCGGTGCCGCCGGCGCCGGCCTGGATGTCGATGAAGCAGTTGTTGGGATCGGCCGGATTGTTGAACATGCGGCGGAATTCCAGCGTGGATACATCTTTTTCAAGCACCGCGATGTCGGCTTGAACCGCTTCAAGCGTCTCATCGTCGTTCTCCTCGCGTGCCATTTCGAACAGCTCGGCCGCATCCTTCAGGCTCGATGCCACGCGGTCGAGCACCAGCACCACGTCTTCCAGCGATTTGCGTTCGCGGCCCAGTTCCTGGGCTTTTGCGGCGTCGTTCCAGAAGTCCGGCGACTCGGACAGGCGGACGACTTCTTCTAGACGATCCTGTTTGACAGGATAGTCAAAGCAACCCCCTGAGTTGGGTGGCACGCTCGCCGAGGCCGGCAAGTTGGGATTCGATCTGATTGAGGTGTTCGGCTTCCATGGTGTGTAATGCGTTCAGGCGGAAAACCGGGAATTATAGCCCAGGCGATCTTCAGACCGAGGCCAGCCGGCCCAGGCAAAGTGGCGCGATCGCGAATCGCAACAATGAAGTCAGGATGCCCCGAGCACCGCTTGCACTGCGGCGACCAGGTTGTCGGCCTGTGGCCGCTGCATAATGCGTGCGCTGGAGGGCGTTCAGCGCATCGGTGCCGGTCACGGCGATATCCACACAGTAGCCGGCACAGGTGAGCATCAGGGCCGGCAGGCGGGCGACATCAGGCTCATCCTCGATTTTCCCTGGTGGGTGATTTTCAACAGGGCCAGTTCCAGCGCCCGACTCGCGCGTCTATCCGCTGGATCGACGGGCGTCACGGGCTGGCTGAGGTTGCCCCGATGGGTTCGCGCTCCCCGTGTCAGGGCAGCATGTATTCGATATCCGAGGCGGCCGTGGGGTAGCAGAAAGTCGTATGCCGAATCGCATCGGCGGTGATGCCATTTCGCATGGCCAATGCAAACAGGTTGATGACTTCTGCGGCGTCGGGCCCGATCAGGTGGGCGCCGAGAATGCGACCGGTATTGTCTTCAACCAGCACTTTAAAGGCATAAGTGGATTCGTTGACGCGGCGGGCGGTATACCAGTCGGCTACGCTTTCGTGCTTGACCTGGAAAGCCAATCCCTGCTCGCGGGCTTCGCTTTCCAGCAATCCCACGCGCGCAAGCGGGGGAAGGGTAAAAACCGCACGCGGTATCGCGGTGTAATCAACCGGTGTGGAGGGTTTGCCGAGGAGGTGACTGACCACAGCCCGGGCTTCCAGTGCTGCAACGGGGGTGAGGGGGAGAGGGCCGCCCGCAGCATCGCCGGCCGCATAAATGGCGGGGTTGGTGATGCTGCGAAACGTGGAATCGAGGCTGAGTCGACCCTTGGCATGCGCAATGCCGGCTGCATCGAGATTGAGCGCTTCCAGCGCCGGCGCGCGGCCGCCGCTATGCACCGCCAGTCCGGCCTCGAAATGGGTTGGCCCGTCTGGTCCTTCGGTCTCGACTGTCACCCCCTCGCTGTGTTGCCGCACGGCCTTGACCGTATAACCGAGTCGGACGTCCACCCCCACCGCACGGGTGCGTTCAATCAACGCGCCCACCAGATCCGGATCGAAGCCCGGCAAGGGGTGATCGCTCCGATTGATGAGCGTGACGTGGACTCCGGCCCGCGCCGCAATATGGGCGAACTCGAAGCCGACAAATCCGCCGCCTACCAGCACCAGCCGTTGCGGCAGCTGCGTCAATGCAAGAAAGTCATCGCTGGTTGAAAGGTGCTCGAAGCCTTCGATCGGAAGCTGTACCGGTTCTGCGCCCGCTGCGATGACGATGTGTGGCGCGGTCAACGTACGGTCTTCAACCGTGACGCTGTTGCGTCCGCTGAACCGGGCCCGCCCGCGCACCGTTTCAATCCCTTGCCGGGCAAAGCCAGCTTCGCTGTGTTGGGGGACCGGGTCGGTAAACGCGCGCTTGAAGCGCTGCAACGCGGGCCACTGGATCTGCGCATCGCCTGTAATGACCGCTTTTTCGCCCATGCGTTGCGCGCCATCCATTACCTCGGCCGCGGCAACGAGTATTTTTTTCGGATCGCACCCGCGGAGTGCGCAAGTGCCCCCGAAAGGCTGATGATCGATGACGACAACCGACCATCCGGCTTCGCGGCATGCGGATGCCGTCACCGAGGCTGCCGTGCCGCTGCCAATTACAATCAGGTCGTGTGTGTTGTCTGTCACGGATATCTTTCCTGGAAGCGTGGCAAAGTGCGCCATTATGGAAGGGTAAATTAAACGCGGGTACGGATTTCCCGCGCCGGAAACTTTACCTTACCGGCAAGGGATGCTTTCCCCAACGGAAAATGGCCAACGGCTGAACGGCGTTGGCCATTTGAAATGGTGGAGGCGGCGGGAATCGAACCCGCGTCCGCAAGCCCTCTACAGGCAGTTCTACATACTTAGTTCGGTAATTTTGTGCTTTAACCTCGGTTACGCCCGCCGAACAGGCTGAACTTTGGCGAGTGGCCTTGATTTAATGTCTGCCCAAGCCACCCGGACAGCCACGATCATACTGAGATTACCCTACTGCCGGTTGCCCCCGTAAAGGGGACGCCGTGGGGTGTAAAGCGCTTGCGCACTAACAACCACGCAGCCCGGCCCAACCCGTATGCTGGCTGGTGTAGGGTCTAGCGCAATTAAGCGGCTAGAGCGTAAGTTTCGTCGTTTGCGTTTAAACGATTTTCAGTTGGATTTACGAGGTACTCTGACCCTCGGTATGCCCTACGCTGCTTCGCGACCCACGTCGAGACCAATGTCGCCCCCGTGTATTGCACATGCAAGTGTAACGTATAGAGGGCATGCCGCAAGGAAAGTTCGGGCAAGCGTAAGGTTTTTATCCGCGGTGAGGTATGGTGGCATCTGGAACGGCCTGAGATGCGGTCGTGGGCGTCTTGCTCGCCTTCAGGTACGGAGCGGTCAATTCAGCGCTATAAAGTAAGGGAATGGATGCATGGCGTGAACGTGACATGGATACGGGAACAGCAGAGTCCGCCCCGGTTCCGGGGTCTGCTTGTGCTGCTTGCCCTGACGTTTTTGACTGCCCCTGCGCAGGCGGCTCCTCCCGTGCGGATTGGCGTGCTCGCTTTCCTCGGTTCCGAGATCGCCTTTTCCCATTGGTCTCCCGCGGTAGCGCATCTGGAAGCGTCCTTTCCCGGACGGAATTTCGCCCTCGCTTATTACGATGCAGCCGGTTTGCGGCAGGCAGTGCAGCAACAGGCGGTGGATTTCGTCATCACCAATAGTGGCCAGTATGTGACATTGGAAGCGGAATTCGGCGTCAGCCGCATCGCCACGCTGGATTCGCCCCATGTGCCTTCTCCTTCGCAGGCGATCGGTTCGGCGGTGATTGCCCGCGCCGAGCGGCACGACCTGAATGTGCTGGCCGACCTCAAGGGCAAGCGGGTGGCTGCCGTGGGCGAGGATGCGTTTGGCGGGTTCCAGATGGCATGGCGCGAATTCCGGCGCCAGGGGGTCGAGCCGGATGATTTTTCCGGTCTCGATTTTTCCGGTTTTCCCATGCAGCGCATAGTAACGGCAGTGGCCCGCGGACAGATCGACGCCGGGATCGTGCGTGCCTGCGTGCTGGAGAATCTGGCGCGGGACGGCAGCATCCGGCTTGTCGACTTCAAGGTGCTTTCGCCGCGCCAGACCGACGGTTTTGCCTGCGGCCTGTCATCCGACCTCTACCCCGACTGGCCTATCGCCACACTGCGCAATACGGATATGCGACTGGCCAAAGCCGTGGCGACGGCGCTATTGACGATGCCGGTATCTGCACAAGGCTATGCCTGGACGGTGCCTTCGGATTACCGGACGGTTCATGAGCTGTTCCGGGAACTGCAAATTGGCCCTTATCGGTATTTGCGGGAATCGACCTTACAGGCGCAGGCGCGGCGTTACTGGCCTTTCCTGTTGATTTTTTTCGCCGCGCTTGTGGGCTGGATCATGCACACGGTCCGTACCGAGAAGCAGGTCTACGCTCGCACCGCCGCGTTGCGCAAGGCACTGGCCCAGCGGGATGCGGCCGAGGCGGGCATGCGCGCGCATCAGGAGCAGTTCGACCATCTCTCGCGGCTGTCGATTCTGGGAGAGTTGTCCGGAACCCTGGCGCATGAACTCAACCAGCCGCTGACCACGATCGGAAATTATGCCCAGAGTCTGGTGCGTCGACTCGACAGCGGTCGGTATACGCCCGCCATTCTGGCCGAGGCGAGCCAGGAAATCGCTATCCAGGCTGAACGTGCGGGCGATATCGTGCATCGCATCCGGACCTTCGCCCATAAGCGCGTCGCCGTGCAGGAGCAGCGCGCGCTGGACGGACTGGTGCGTGAAGCCGTTGCGTTATTCGGCGGCATGCTCTCGAGTGCGCCGCGCATCCACATCATTAACCGCCTGCCTGCGGGCACGCGGGTCGAGGCGGATACCCTGCAGGTGGAGCAGGTAATGCTCAACCTGTTGAAGAATGCGCTTGACGCCATGCAGGATTTGCCGCCCGAGGACCGCGCCATTGAGATTGTGTTGGAACGGGAAGGGCCGAGTTACCGGATTTCCATTCGTGATCATGGCGTGGGGATGGCGCCTGAGACCATGCAGCGCCTGTTCGAGCCTTTTTTTACCACCAAGCCCGATGGCATGGGGCTTGGCCTGTCAATCTGTACGACCATTATCGAGGCCCACGGTGGACGCCTATGGGCGGAAGCCAACGCCGACACGCCCGGTATGGTCTTTACTTTCACCTTGCCCGCAAATGACAGCCTCACTTGAACAAAACCTGATCCACGTGGTGGATGATGACGCGGCATTATGTCGCTCGCTGGTGTCCCTGCTTGACTCGGTGGGCTGGCGCGTCCAGACCCATGCCAGCGCCGAGGCATTTCTGGACGCCTATACCCCGGGCGAACCCGGGTGCCTGCTACTGGATATCCGGATGCCGGGCATGGGTGGGCTGGAGTTACAGCAGGTGCTGCGGGCGCGGGGCTGGGTTATTCCGATCATTTTCATCACCGGCCATGGCGATGTCTCGCTCGCGGTACAAGCCATGAAGCACGATGCCTGCGATTTTCTGGAAAAGCCGTTCAAGGATCAGGTGCTGCTCGATGCCGTGACTCAGGCGGTGCGCCGTAGCTGTCAGGAACTGGTGGTCGAGCGACGCCATGACCAGGCGCAGACGCTGCTGCAACGGCTGTCGCCGCGCGAGTGGGAGGTGGCGCGGCGCGTGGCCCGGGGCCTGCCGAACAAGCTGATCGCACGGGAACTCGACATTAGCGAAAAGACCGTGCATGTGCATCGCCAGCACGTGATGGAGAAAACGCATACCGGCTCTGCCGCCGAACTGTCGCGCCTGATGTTGCGCGCCGACCCGGCTGATCTGGACTGAGAGGACGGACTGATGTCGTTCTGTAACCGCGAAAGCTGGCGTGTTTCCGACTTGCCTTTAGCCCCAGCGCTGCATGACGAGCAGGCCAATCAGCAATGCGAGTCCGCCGAGTTCGAATACCAGCACCAGAAATACCACGCGCCTGCCAGTTGGATTAAGGCGCAGCCACAGTGTGTCGATGAGATAGCGTAGCGCCCGCCAATGCCAGCTGCGGCGGCTGGCGATTTCGAGGTAGTCGGCCGTACTTTTGAGCCAGAGCACCAGTTCGGTTTGCTGGCGAGGCTCCAGCGGAGCCTCGCCCAGCTCTTCGTAAACCAGCGCAGTCACCGCGCCGCCATCGCCCGCCAATGCCAGTTTGATGCGGCGGGCAGGGACGCCCTCAAGCTGGAGGGTGAAGCCGTTGCCTTCCTGCCATTCTTCCATCTTCCCCTGATATTCCGCCTTGACCTGACTGCGGTCGTAACAGACTTCAAGGTCGAATTCGGTGGCTTCGGCGACAGCACATCCGGCTATCAGCGTGCGGACTTCCCACTCAGGGTTGAGGCGGAACCAGGTGGCCGGGGTGCGGAAAAAATCCGTCACGGCGCGGCGGGGCAGGGCGAGCGGCATCGTGGTTTTGAAGGCCATCGCCTATTTCACCACCAGCAGCGAGCACGCGACGTGACGGAAAATGCGTGCGGGCAGATTGAAGGATTCAAAGCGCTGCCGCCAGCCTTCCAGATGCTTGGCCCCGAGGATGACCAGATCGTAACCGCAGGTCAAGACTTCGTCGGTGACCACCTGTTCCGGCGGACCGTAGCGTATCCGGGTCTGGATGGCGACACCTGCCGATGCCGCTTTGCCTGCAAACTGGGCCAGTCCGGCTACTCCCTCTGCTGCGAGTGCCTGATTCAGATGGGCACGGCAGGCGTCGCGGTTGACGGCATAGATTTCGTGGGTAAAGCGTTGCAGAAACGGATCCACCACATACAAAGCCACCAGTTCCGCGGACAGCGCTGCCGCCAGCGTGAGGGCGTAGTCCTCGGCGTGGGCGGTATGGGGTTCGCCATCGGTGAGGAGCAGCAGTTTTCCGAGCGGCATGGTCAGGCTTTCATCAAGGCTTGAATGGTGTACCGAAACAACCGGCGTCGATTAGCGGCGGGCGCAGGTTGTTTTGCACAGATCAATGGACCGAGAAAAACTCCGTCCCGATCGCTATCACCGCCACCGCCGCGAGTACTGCCTTGAGAGTGGCCGCAACAAAACCGATCATGAAGGCCGTTCCGCCGGCTTTTTTGAGATCGTCGAAAGCAATGTTGAGCCCCACGCCGGCAAATCCAACGGCAAAGAATATTTTCAACAATTCCTTGCCGAGAATATCGCGTTGATCCGGGGTGAATACCCCCAGCTCGTTCAGCGTCACCATGACGAAGAAACCAAGAATGAAGATCGGGAACTTGTCCTTGATCACCTGCCAGGGGTCGATTTTTTCGCTGGAACCGCCTGCGGCAGCAGCGGGCTTGACCACATAGAAATAAATCGCCCACAGCACAATCAGCGGAATGAAGCTTACCCGCACGATATTGATGATATTTGCGGTCAGCAGCGATTCATGTCCATACCACGATGCAGCCGCTACCAGTTGTGCCGTGTTCAGCACGGCCGTCCCTACCCAGGCGCCGAATACCGGCTGGCTCATGCCGAGGGCCTGGCCGATATAGGGGAAGGTGAACAGCCCCAGGGTGCCGAACAGCAAAATGGTGCCGATGGCGTAGAAGAAATCGCGCGGTTTGGCATTGACGACCGGTGCCACAGCAACGGCGGCGGATACGCCGCACACGCCCACGCCAGCCGACATCAGGCCGGACAACCCGTCGTCCACCTTGGCTTTGCGCGCCCACAATGAAATCAGCACGGCGGTGCCCAATACGAACACCAGCACCATGATGAGCCCGAATACGCCCACTTTGAGGACGTTGGACCACAGGTAGTAGGCGCCGAGTATCACGATGCCGGGCTTGATCAGGGGGCGCGCGGCAACCGTGCCGGCCCTGAGGATTTCTGGAAGACCGAGGGTGTTGCGGACCAGCATGCCCCCCAGCAGCAGCACCGCCACATAGGTGAGTTGCAGTTCGATCATGAGCTTGCCGAAGGCGAGCCGGCCTGGAATGGCCTGCTCCTCCACCAGTTGCGCATAATCAGCCGGCTGCAGGATATGCGGTTTTTTGGGCTTGTCCGGGGCCTTCAGTTGTTTTGCGTCGGCAGGCGAGGCCAGCGCTCGCTCGGCCTCGTGGGCATCCAATTGCGCGTTGTATGCTTCCCGCTTCTCGGCGTAACGCGCGTTTTTTTCCTGTTTGTATGCCTCGTACGGCAGCAAGGGCTTGCCCGATTTTTCGTCCTTTAGAATCGCCCCGGCCTCCTTGAAGCTGCCCGACCATTGGTGGATGCTGCTATCCCATTGCAGGGCCAGCCAGCCCAGGATGAAACACACGATCAACCCGGGCATCATCCTGGGCAGACCTTTCAAACTGTAATCGACGCCTATTCCCCCGCTCGCCATGTCAGGCCCTTCGCTATAGAGTGGATTCAGAAAAACAAGGATTTGAATGTGTCTTTGTCGATCACACCGGTCATGACCAGCACCACCGCGATGGCGGATAGAATCAGGACGAAGATGTCTTCCTTGCGTTCAGCGGAAAATGTTTGCTGTGCTTTGGCTGCATATTCTGAATTGTCGGACATGGCTGTTTCCTTCCCGGAAAACTATTTGATTACGCACACCGTACAGGGCGCCCATTCGACCACCCGGGCCGACACGCTGCCCAGAACCAGTCTTTTCACGCCATGTTTGCCGTGTGCGGCGATAACGATGGAATCCACTTCCTCCCGGGTGGCAAGGTCGACGATCATTTCCGCCGGCGACCCCTGTTCGATGCACCCCCGGGTTTTGAGGCCTTTCCCTTCCAGCCGCTTCATGGCACGGCTCAGGATGTCTTTCGCCGCTCGTCGGGTGATGGCTGCCACCGTGTCGCAATCGATCTCGACCAGCCCCTCCGGACAGAAGTCTTCAGCCACGTTGATCACCAGCAATTCTGCGCCTTGCGCGACGGCCAGTTCGGCCGCCTTGTCCAGGGCACGATCCGATTCGGGCGAACCATCTGTAGCAACCAGTATTTTCTTGCTCATACGTCCCTCCATGGTGCTGAAGCGAAAAATCCGACCTGGATTGAGGCAGGCTGTTTGCAACATCCCGATGGCCACACGTTGCGGTCATCCCGTGCTTCGAATTTGCAGGCGTTAATTAGGCGCCCCGGCCTTTAAAATCCTTTCTTGCCGCGATGCTTTTCAAAACCTTGCAGGGACATGAGCGCGTGGGTCAGCTCGACCTCAAGCCGGGCATATTCCGCTGCGGTGACGCGGTTTCTCGTGGCTTCCATGGCTTTTCGTCTTTCCTCTTCCAGCTTCCCTTCTTCAACATCCTTATCCCGGATGGCGAGATCGGAAAGAATGGTCACGCCGCCGGGTTGAACTTCAAGCATGCCCCCGGAGACATAGACGATGTTTTCTTGTGCCTGCTGCGGAATTTTCAGACGCACCACACCGGGCTTGAGGCGGGTAAGCAGGGGGGCGTGCCCGGGGTATATGCCGACTTCCCCCATTGCTGCCGGGGCGACGATGTATTCCACTTGTCCGGAAAAGATCGACGCCTCGATGCTCACCACATCCACATGCAGGGTCATTGCCATGTCAGCGGCTCCCGTGGGTGGCCCCGCCCCCTGTCAGGCATGGGCCACCGTGGCCGGCAGGCCGTTACGCACGGCAGTTCCCGACACCGCATCCACCCACACCGACTTGCCGTGGCGGGTGGGGTCGGTCAGCCCCAGGTCGTTGAGGTTGATCCCGGCGCGGATGGCCGGCACGTCGGGCTGGCGCGTCTTGCCGATGCGGTGGGCGCGGGCGCCCAGTTCCTTGTGGCCGAAGCCGTGTTCGACCGCCAGCACGCCGGGCATTACCCCGGCATGGACGATGACATGGCCGCGCGCGCTGCCGCCAGGGGTGCGGATCACGGCAGCGTCGCCGCTTTTCAGCCCGAATCGCGCCGCGTCCGTCGGGTGCATCAGCACCGGATTGTCCGGATGGATGCCGCGCAGCCGCGATGCCGCGATGGAGAAGGAGTTCTGCAGCGCCGACTTGAAGCTGACCAGTTGCAGCGGCCAATCGGCCTCTGGGTAATGCGTGCGCATCGGCGTGCCGTCGGCGAACAGCGGCTCGGTCCAGGTGGCGCAGCCGGTGAAGCGTTTGCCGGTGATGCTGTTCTTCGCCGCGCCCAGGTTCTCGTTGTAGAGTTGCAGGCCCTTGTCGTAGCGGTGGGTCATCCATTCCGGGTTGTCCTCGCTATAGGTCTCCCTGGCGGGCTGGTAGCGCCCGCCGCGGGCGAGGATGAAGGCCACCTTGCGTACTTCTTCCGGCTTGAGGGTGCGCTCCAGCAGCGGCCGCAGGCGTTCGACGCCGGACAGCAGGATGTCCTCGTCGCTGGCGTCCCCGACAGGTGCCTTGCCTTGCCAGGCGATGTTGGCGCCGCCGCGCAGATACCAGTCTTCCGGCCGCTCCAGCGGGTAGGTGTTGCCGTCCATGTCGGCGATCGCGTTGGGGCCGAAGCCGGGCAGCGCCATGGCCTTAGCCAGCGCGATGAAAAAAGTTTCCACGCCGATGGCCTGGCCATCCGGCAGTTTCTCCGCCTTGGGTTCCACCACCGGCCAGCGCGCAGTGCTGGTCTTGGTCGGCACCCCGTTCCAGGCCGCGGCCCAGCCCCAGCTTTCGTACAGCAGCGAATCGGGGACGATGTAATCGGCGAAGGCGCTGCTTTCGTTGATGAGCGGGTCGATGGCAACGATCAGCGGAATCTTTTTCGGGTCCGCCAGATCCTTTTCCACCTGCGCGCGCACGCCGGGGATGCCGTACACCGGGTTGGCGCTCCACAGGAACAGCGCCTTGAGGCCGTAGGGGTAGCCGTTGACGGCGCCGGTCAGCCATTCGGTGGCCAGTCCGGGTGCGTTCGGGAACCACGGCGCCTGGGCGGGATAGGCCTTGCCCGCCGCTTTTTTGGCGGCGAACTCGGTGGTTTTCTCATACGGCGCATTGCGTCCCAGCGGCAGCCCGGCGGGTTTCTTGACCATGCCGGGGAAGTTTTCCAGGTCGTAGCGGGGACCCGCGCCGGCATCCTTGAAGCCGCCGCCGTTCATCACCAGCCCGCCTTTCCAGTTCAGGTTGCCGATCAGCGCGTTGAGCGTCACCACGCCGTAGGCATTGTAGAAACCGTTGCCGGCCATCATGCCGCCATGGGTGATCGCCGCCGCGCGCTTGCCGTGGCTGGAAAACTCTTTCGCCAGCGCGGCAATGGTTGGTGCCGGGATGCCGCAGAGGGCGGCGTATTCAGCCAGCGGACGGGCGAACGCCTGATCGTGCAATAGCTGCAACGAGGATTTGACCTGGAGTGGCTGGCCGCCGACCTCGACCGTGCTGTCCACGAATAGCTGCGCCGGACCGGTGGCCGTGGTGTGAAACACAGGGCCTTCGGCCGCGCTCACAACGAAGGGATCGTTTTCCTTGTAGCGTTCCTCTTCGGACAATGCCAGCCCGAGGTCGGAGCCGCGCAGAAAACGGCCCTGGCGCGGATGGCCGGGTTCGACAATCACCAGATGGGTGGCGTTGCACCAGGACGGCTCACCGTCCGCTTTTGCCGTTTCGGGGTTGGGGTGGGAGAGGTATTTCGCGTCATAGCCGCCGTTCTCGAACAGCCAGCGCATCATGCCCATCACCAGTGCGCCGTCGGTGCCGGGCTTGATCGGAACCCAGTTGCCACGCTCGCCGACAGCCATGTTGCTGGCATTGGTGAGCACCGGGTCGACCACCACATAGTTCAGCTTGCCTTCGGTGCGTGCCTTGGCCAGCAGCGCCCCCTGGCGTTTGAACGGGTTGCCGGCCTGGGCGGGCGCGGTGCCGATGAACAGCGCGAATTCGGTGTTGGCGAAGTCCGGCTTGCCGTGCGGCATTTTTTTCATGTCGCCGAACAGGGCGCCGGAGCCGGAACGGTAGGCGCCGCCGCAGTAGGAACCGTGGCCGACGAAGTTCAGCGTGCCGTAGGCCTGCTGCATGAAGCGCTTGCCGAAGGCCAGACGGCCTTCGTTGCCGCTGGTGATGAGGGCCACCTGGTTGACCTTCGGCCCCAGTTCAGGACGTTGCGGGTCGATCGGGGTGGTCAGGTCGCGCAGCGCTTTCAGGCCCTCGACGTGGCCTTCGCCGAACAGGTCGCCGCCCTCGGTCAATTCGCGGATCAGCTGCCCGAACGGAATCGGTTCCCATTGCCCCGAGTTGCGGGGCCCTACCCGTTTCATCGGGCGCAATACCCGGAACGGCGAATCCATCTGTTCGAGTACCGCGTTGCCGCGGCCGCAGGCGGTGGAACGCCCGGCCAGGCCCTTGTCCTGAAAACCCGAGATGGCGACGAAGCTGTCGCGGATCGATGTTCCCATCGGCAGGTGGGGATCGGTGGACAGCGGGCTGTAGGGATTGCCGGTGACGCGCAGCACCTTGCCGCTGGCGCGGTCGATCCGCACCCGCACGCCGCACAGCGTGGTGCAACCGTAGCACATGGTGTAGCTCACCTGCTGCGCCGGGTTCAGCTTCAGCGCCCCGGTTGCCGGGTCGACGCTGAACTCGGGTTCGAGGGAGGCACCGTGGTATTGGCTTTTAGGCGGATTGCGATCGAGCAGCGGGCTGAACATGCGCTTGGCGGTGGCGCTGAAACCGGCGCCGAAAGCAACCAGGCCACCCACGGCGAGAATCTTGCGACGAGTATTCATGGTCATGACATTCTCCTTAGGCCTGGGCACGGCGCTGACCGGCCCAGGGCAGGACTGAGATAAGCAGGATCAGGACAGCGATCCACAGGCCGGCGGTGCCGACGATGCCGAGCATTCCTTCGTGACCGAGCGGGAGGTGGTACACGTAATAGCCGGCGCCCGTTTTGGGGATTTCCTGGCCGCCGATGAATACCGTCCAGCGCATCATCCAGGCGCTATGCAGGGCGAGCAGGCCCGCCGTCAGCCGCCACCCCGGATGCTGTGCGACAAGGCTGATCCAAAATGTGATCAGCGCGCTCCCGGCGGCCCACACTGCGGTGATTCGCCAGACGGTCGAGGGCGCCACTTGTGCCAGGGCGTCTGCATGGCCGGGCGAAAATCCGGACAGTCCCAGCAGCAGCCAGGCCGCGCCCACTGCCAGGACCAATACCTGGGTTGCCGCCAGCAGGCGTAGCAGCGGGATGTCCATCGCCGCCCGGCTGTCGCCAATGAAACGATCCAGCACCAGCACCAGACCAATGGCGCCCGCCACCGCAGTCAGAAAGAACTGCACCGGCAGAAATGGCGTATTCCAGAGCGGCCGGGCGCTGACCACCATCACTTCCATGCCGGTATAGAGGGCCACCAGCGCAGCGCCGATCAGGGTCAGTACGGCGGCCAGGCGGATCGCACCGAGGCTGTCGTGGCCGCCGTAGGCAAGGACCCGGTAGGCGGCTGCCCCGCGTCCGCCGGCATCGGCGAAGCGTTTCAGGTCCGGGCGCAGCACCAGCCAGGCGTAGAGCATCAGTCCGCCCAGGTACAGCGGAATGAAGAAGGCGCCCCAGGCCATCCACGAGCCGAAATTGGGATGCAGGTAGAAATTAAGGAAACGGCCGGGCTGATGCAGGTCGGCGAGCAGGGCCACGGGCGCGGTCAGGCCGCAGGTCAGCGCGCCCAGCAGCGCGAGGCGGCCGGTCCGCTCCCAGGCTGTCCGGCGCAGCACGAACCAGGGCAGGGTGAGTAGAAAGCTGCCCACGGACAGGCCGATCAGGAAAAAATATTGCACGGCCCAGGGCAGCCATGCCACTTCACGAGCCACGTTTACAACTTCAACAATGGATGGGTTCATATTAATCTCCGTGTTCAGTCGGCTGCCACAGGGCCGCCTGGCCCTCGACGCGCCCCTGGAAACGGGGATCGAGGCCGATGTAAAAAACGTTGGGGCGGGTGCCGGACTCGGGCTTGAGCACCTTGAGGGCATCCGCATTTTTGGCGGCATCCAGCCGGCGTCGCAGTTCGCCTTTGGGGTCGTTCAGATCACCGAACAGGCGCGCGCCGCCGACGCAGGTTTCGACGCAGGCGGGCAGCAGGCCCGCGTCGACCCGGTGGGCACAGAAAGTGCATTTGTCGGCTTTGCCCGTGTTGTGGTTGATGAAACGGGCGTCGTACGGGCAGGCCTGGACGCAATAGGCGCAGCCCACGCAGCGGTCGCCGTCCACCACCACAATGCCGTCCTCGCGCTTGAAGGTGGCGTTGACCGGACAGACCGGTATGCAGGGCGGATTGTCGCAATGGTTGCACAGCCGCGGCAGCACATAGGTACTGGCCGTAAGCTGGCCATCCACCTCCTGCTCAACGGCGTAGGTGGACACAATGGTGCGGAAGCTGTTTTCAGGCACCGCGTTTTCCATGATGCAGCTGACGGTGCAGGCCTGGCAGCCGATGCACTTGCGCACGTCCACCAGCATCGCCCAGTGGTGTTTTCCATCATCGGCGTGCGCGGTGTTCATGGGCAGTGCCACGCCGGCGGTGATCGCCGGCAATGCCCGCAAAAAGTCGCGGCGGGATTGGCAAAGTGTTTCGTCGGACATGGTCGGACTCCTTGTGGAGAATGCGCTACCAGATTAAGCGCGCAGTGACCATGTCGATAGTGGGTTGATCGTTTACCCGACTAGGTAATTATTCTTATCGGATATTTATGTATTATTTTAACTACTTGAAAAATAAAGTATTAATATAAACTTAAGTTAGCTATTTTTATTTATCCAAGGGTGGGGAAAGGGTCATGCGCGACCGCGACTGCAACCATGTAGCCAAATACACCCAATGCAGCAACCCAGGCACTGATGCGCATGCGCCGGGTTTTTTTCCGCCGGAGAGCAGGCGCTTTCCCATCGGCTTTAGCCGAGTGTGGGTCGGCGTTCCCCGCAAGGGGGTGTTGTAAAGAATCCTTCAGGGCGAAAGTGCCCAGCACGATGTAGAGAAGCAGCGCAAAGAATTTGGCGGTGAGCCAGTCTTGCGCGAACGGGTATTGCTGGATCACCATGGCAAGGCCGATGCCGCTGGCCAGCAGCAGGGTGTCATTGACGTGCGGGACGATGCGTACCCAGCGTGCATGAAGTTGGGGGGAACGCGTCATCATCCAGATGCCACGCAGCACGAATAGCGCCAGCGTGATGGCAAGCGTGGTGAGATGCAGTTGCTTGAGCAGGCTGTAGCTGGCCATGTTCAGGATGCCAGGTAGTCGAGCGTGTCGACAGGGTGGCGGATTTCCGCGTGCGCGCCCCAGCTGTGCGGCTGGTCGGCAGCATCGATATAGCCCCAGGCCGCGACCAGCGCGGGCATCCCGGCCGCATTGGCTGCCTGGATGTCGCGCTCGGCATCGCCCAGGTACAGGCACTGCGCGGGGGCCGCGCCGCACAGGGCGACAGCGGCAAGCATCGGCGCCGGATGCGGCTTGGGCTGCGCGCAGGTGTCGCCGGAGACGATGCAACTGGCACGCTCGGCGAGGTCGAGAATGGACATCAGCGGTTCGGTGAAGCGCGCCGGCTTGTTGGTGACCACGCCCCATTTCAGCTCGCGCGCTTCGAGTTCGGCCAGCAGGTCCAGCACCCCCGGGAAAGGGCGCGAATGGCGACAGATGTTGTCGGCATAGAGCTGCAGGAATTCTTCGCGCATGTGGGCGAAGTGCGGGTCGTCTGGGTGCAGGTCGAAGCCGACGCCGAGCAGGCCGCGCGCGCCGTGCGAAGCCTGCGGGCGGATGATGGCGTCGGCCAGCGGCGGCAGGCCGTGGCGCGCGCGTTGCAGGTTGAGTGCGTGGCCAAGGTCGGGCGCGGTGTCGACCAGGGTGCCGTCGAGGTCGAACAGGACGGCCCGGATATTCTCAAGCCTCACGTTGCGTCGCCATCAGGTAGTTGACACCGGTGTCCGCTTCCAGCTTGTAGACCCTGGTCAGCGGGTTATAGGTCATGCCGATCAGTTCCTGCGTCTCCAGCCCGGCTTCGCGCGCCATGCGGGCGAGCTCGGCCGGCTGGATGAATTTGGCGTAGTCGTGGGTGCCGCGCGGCAACAGCTTGAGGAGGTATTCGGCGCCGACGATGGCAAACAGGTAGCTCTTGGCGTTGCGGTTAAGCGTCGAGAAGAATACCCAGCCGCCGGGTTTGGCCAGGCGAGCGCAGGCGGCGACGACGGAAGCCGGATCGGGCACGTGTTCGAGCATTTCCATGCAGGTGACAACATCGAATTCGCCTGCGTGCTGTGCCGCATAGTCTTCAGCCGATATCAGGTGGTAATCCACGCTTTGGCCCGACTCGAACAAATGCAGCTTGGCGACCTTGAGCGCCTTGTCCGACAGGTCGATGCCGCTAACGCTGGCGCCGGCGCCAGCCATCGCTTCGGCCAGGATGCCGCCGCCGCAGCCGACGTCGAGCACCTTTTTGCCGGCAAGCGCGGCCTGTTTGTCAATCCACTTCAGCCGCAGCGGATTGATTTCGTGCAACGGTTTAAATTCGGAATTCGGGTCCCACCAGCGATGGGCGAGTTCGGAAAATTTGGCGATTTCGGCGGCGTCTACGTTGCTCATGACTGTTCCTGTCGGGTTAGTGCGGCGCGATGAGTTTGTTGCGCCAGTATGTGGCGCGGGCGGTCAGGTCGTCAGTATCCAGATCGACCAGGCGGCGGTCCTTCAGTTTCAGCTTGCCGTCGACCCAGACGTGGCTGACGTGCTCGCGCCCCGCCACATAAACCAGGTGCGAAACCGGGTCGAACAGCGGCTGGCTGGGCAGGGCGCGCAGATCGACGGCCACCAGGTCGGCCCGCTTGCCGGGGACGATGCTGCCGATCTGGCTGTCGAGGTTGAGCGCGCGGGCGGCGTCCAGCGTGGCGGCCTGGAGCGCGGCGGGGGCGGGGAGTACAGTCGCGTCACCACTGGTTCCCTTGGCCAGCAGGGCGGCCAGACGCATCTCGGCAAACAGGTCGAGGCGGTTGTTGCTGGCGGCGCTGTCGGTGCCGAGGCCGACATTGACACCGGCCTGAATGAGCTTGGCGATGGGCGCGATCCCGGAAGCCAGTTTCAGGTTGGAGCTCGGGCAATGCGCCACATGGCAGCCATGCATAGCCAGGAGATCGATTTCTGCGTCATTCAAATGCACCGCATGGACGCCGATGAAATTCGGCCCCAGCAAACCGAGTTGTGCCAGCCGTTCCAGCGGGCGCAGCCCGTATTGCCTCTGGCTGTCGTGGATTTCGTCTGTGGTTTCGTGGATATGCGTATGGATAGACAGCCCGAGTTGATCGGCCAGGGTATTGATATGGCTGAAGGTGGCGTCCGAAATGGTATAGGGCGCGTGCGGGGCGAAGGAAAAGCTCAGCAGCGGTTCGTCCTTGAGCGTGTCGCGGATGGCAAGGCCGCGGGCCAGGTAATCGTCGGCATCCGATGCATAGGCGCTGGGGAATTCCAGCACGATCATGCCCAGGGTGGCGCGCATGCCCGCTTGCAGGAAGGCTTCGCCCGCGGCCTGCGGATAGAAATACATGTCGTTGCAGGTGGTGATGCCGCCCGCCAGCATTTCGGCGGCGGCGAGCAGGGTGCCGTCGCGCACAAAGGCTTCGGACAGGTGTTGCTTTTCGGTTGGCCAGATGTGATCGTTGAGCCAGGGCATCAGCGGCCGGTCGTCGGCAAAGCCGCGCATCAGCGTCATTGCCGCGTGGCCGTGCAGGTTGATCAGGCCGGGAATCAGCGCCTGCCCGGGTAGATGCAGGGTCTGCGTGGCTTCGTACTGCGTCCGGGCCGCTTCGGCGGGGAGGACATTGAGTATCCGGCCCCCCTGAATAACCACAGCGTGGTCGGTCAATGCACCACTAGGGTACGCCGATCCACTACGGACAGAAGCCCGTGTGGCGTCGCAGGTACCCGGTGATTCGACGGGCACGATCCATTGCGGCAGGAGAATAAGGTCGGCAGGGGCTTTCATGGTGGCCTGCATTCTCACTGTTTGCGATTCAATTGGCAAAGGGAGGGGCCGTCTGGCAAAGGCGGACACGGCCGACGGCCATGCTAAAATCGCGGGCTTCGAAATCTGAATATATATAAAAACCGGTTATGGAACAGTTTGCCAAGGAAACCCTCCCGGTCAGTCTCGAGGAGGAGATGCGCCGGTCCTACCTCGATTACGCAATGAGCGTGATCGTGGGGCGTGCCCTGCCGGATGTGCGCGACGGCCTGAAGCCCGTGCATCGCCGGGTGCTGTTCGCGATGAAGGAGCTCGGCAACGACTATAACAAGGCCTACAAGAAGTCGGCCCGCGTGGTCGGCGACGTCATCGGTAAGTATCACCCGCACGGCGACACCGCGGTGTACGACACCATGGTGCGGATGGCGCAGGACTTCTCGCTGCGCTACCCGCTGATCGACGGCCAGGGCAACTTCGGCTCGGTCGACGGCGACAACGCGGCGGCGATGCGTTACACCGAAGTGCGCATGGCGAAGATCGCCCACGAGCTGCTGGCCGACCTCGACAAGGAAACCGTCGACTTCGGCCCCAACTACGACGGCTCCGAGCATGAGCCGCTGGTGCTGCCGGCCAAGATCCCCAATCTGCTGATCAACGGCTCGTCCGGCATCGCGGTGGGCATGGCGACCAACATTCCGCCGCACAATCTGACCGACATCTGCACCGCGCTGTTCGCGCTGCTGGACGACCCCGAAATCGACATGGAGTCGCTGATCGCGATCGTCAAGGCGCCGGACTTTCCGACCGCCGGCATCATTTATGGCCTGTCGGGCGTACGCGACGGCTACCGCACCGGCCGCGGCCGCGTGGTGATGCGCGCTACCTGCCATGTCGAGGACCTCGACAAGAGCGGCGGCAAGCAGGCCATCATCATCGACGAGCTGCCGTACCAGGTGAACAAGGCCAATTTATTGATAAAAATCGGCGAGCTGGTGCGCGAAAAGCAGATCGAAGGCATTGCCGACCTGCGCGACGAATCCGACAAGTCGGGCATGCGCGTCTACATTGAACTGAAGCGCGGCGAACACGCCGAAGTGATCCTCAACAATCTGTACAAGCAGACGCAGATGCAGGACACCTTCGGCATGAACATGGTGGCGCTGATCGACGGGCAACCCAGATTGCTGAACCTGCGGGAAATGCTCGACGCCTTCCTGCGCCATCGCCGCGAAGTTGTCACCCGCCGCACCGTATTCGACCTCAAGAAGGCGCGCGAACGCGGCCATATCCTCGAAGGCCTGGCGGTGGCGCTGGCCAACGTCGACGAGATCGTCGAGCTGATCAAGAGTTCGGAAACCCCGGTCATCGCCAAAACGCGCCTGCTGGAGCGTGCGTGGAAGTCGGCGATGGTCGAGGAAATGCTGGCGCGCATCGACCCCGAGTTTTCGCGGCCCATCGGTATCGGCGCGGAATACGGTCTGCAAAAGGATGGCTATCACCTGTCTGAAATCCAGGCGCAGCGCATTCTGGAAATGCAGCTGCAGCGCCTGACCAACCTGGAATCCGACAAGATCATCAGCGAGTACAAGGAGATCATGGACAAGATCGCCGACCTGCTCGATATCCTGGCCAATCCGGCGCGCATCACCCAGATCATCCGCGAAGAACTGACATTGATTCGCGATCAGTTCGGCGACGAACGCCGCTCGGTGATCGTCGAGAATGCGCAGGACATGTCGATGGAGGACCTGATCAAGCCCGAAGAAATGGTCGTTACGCTGTCGCACGGCGGCTACATGAAGTCGCAGCCGATGGACGACTACCGCGCGCAGAAGCGCGGCGGACGCGGCAAGCAGGCGGCGGGCACCAAGGATGAAGACTTCATCGAGAAAATGTTTGTCGCCAATACCCACGACTTCATCCTCTGCTTCTCCAACCGCGGCCGCATGTACTGGCTTAAGGTATACAACGTCCCTGCCGGCGGTCGCGCCGCGCGCGGCAAGCCGATCGTCAATTTGCTGCCGCTCGAAGACGGCGAGAAGATCAATGCGCTGCTGCCGGTCAAGACCTTTGACGACGAGCATTACGTCTTCATGGCGACATCGAATGGCATCGTCAAGAAAACGCCGCTGTCCGATTTCTCGCGTCCGCGCACGGCCGGCATTATCGCGGTCGGGCTCGATGAGGGTGATTTCCTGATCGGCGCGTCGATCACCGATGGCCGCCACGACGTGATGCTGTTTTCTGACGGCGGTAAGGCGGTGCGCTTCGACGAAAACGATGTGCGTCCGATGGGTCGTGCCGCGCGCGGCGTGATCGGCATGAAACTGGCCAAGGACAAGAAGCTGATTTCCCTGCTGGTGGCGGAAGACGAAAACGATTTCGTGTTGACCGCAACCGAAAACGGCTTTGGCAAGCGCACGCCGATTACCGAGTACACGCGGCACGCCCGCGCCACGCAAGGCATGATCGCGATTCAGACTAGCGAGCGCAATGGCCGCGTGGTCGCCGCCACGCTGGTGAAGCCGGACGACGAAATCATGCTCATCACCACCGGTGGCGTGCTGATCCGCACCCGCGTCAATGAAATCCGCGCGATGAGCCGTTCGACCCAGGGCGTCACGCTGATCAACCTGGACAAGGGCGAGAAATTGATCAGCCTCGAAAAAGTGGCTGAAGCCGACAACGAAGTGGAAGCAGAGGAGGAAGCATGACTATCTATAATTTCAGTGCCGGCCCGGCCGTGCTGCCTGAAGACGTATTGAAACAGGTGCAGACCGAGTTGGTCGACTGGCACGGCAGCGGCATGTCGGTGATGGAAATGAGCCACCGCGGCAAGGAGTTCATGGGCATTGCTGCCGAAGCCGAAGCCGATCTGCGCGCGTTGATGGGCATCCCGGAAAACTACAAGGTGCTGTTCCTGCAGGGCGGCGCCTCGAGCCAGTTCGCGATGGTGCCGATGAACCTGCTGCGCGGCAAAGCCGGCGCCGATTATCTGAACACCGGCGAGTGGTCGAAAAAAGCGATCAAGGAAGCCAAGCGCTACGGCACAGTGAATGTCGTGGCGAGCAGCGAAGACAAGAACTTCAGCTACGCACCGACACAGGATCAATGGAAGCTCGATCCCAACGCGGCCTATGTGCATTACACCCCCAACGAAACCATTGGCGGGGTGGAGATTTTCTGGACGCCGGACACCGGCAGCGTGCCGCTGGTGGTCGACATGTCGTCGACCATCCTGTCGCGTCCGATTGACGTGTCGAAGTTCGGCGTGATCTACGCCGGCGCACAAAAGAATATCGGCCCGGCGGGCCTCACCATCGTCATCGTGCGCGAGGACCTGATAGGTCAGACGGTTGCAGGTACACCGTCCATGTTCGACTACAAAATTCATGCCGACAACGACTCGATGTACAACACGCCGCCGACGTTCGGCATGTACACGGCCGGACTCGTGTTCAAGTGGCTGAAGGCGCGCGGCGGCCTCGCCGCGATGGAAAAAACCAACCGCGAAAAAGCCGGCCTGCTGTATGACGCGCTCGACGCGACCGATTTCTACAATTCGCCGGTGGCCCGCGATAACCGTTCGCTGATGAACGTGCCGTTTACGCTGAAGGATGCCGCGCTCGATGAAGCGTTCCTCAAGCTTGCGAAGGAGCGCAGCCTGCTGCAGCTGAAAGGCCACCGCTCGGTCGGCGGCATGCGGGCCTCGATCTATAACGCCATGCCGATCGAGGGCGTGCGCGCCCTGGTCGAGATGATGCATGAATTCGAGCAGACCCATGGCTGAGGCGCGCAAGGTACTCACGCTCAACGCCATTTCCGCCCGTGGACTGGCACGCTTGCCGCAGCAGTATGTGGTGGGTGGCGACGTCACCGATCCTGATGCGATTCTGGTGCGTTCGGCCAATATGCACGAGATGGAGATTCCGGCATCGGTCCGCGCGGTTGGTCGGGCCGGTGCCGGCACCAACAACATCCCGGTAAAGAAACTGTCCGATCGTGGCGTCCCGGTATTCAATGCACCGGGGGCCAATGCCAATGCGGTCAAGGAACTGGTGGTCGCCGGCATGCTGATGGGCGCACGCAATCTGGTACCTGCCCTCAAGTTTGTCGAGGGTCTGTCGGGCTCGGACGAAGCCATGCACAAGGCAACCGAAGCCGGCAAGAAGCAGTTTGCCGGTATGGAGTTGCCCGGACGGACGCTGGGTGTGGTCGGCCTCGGTTCGATTGGCTCCTATATTGCCGAAGCCGCAATCAGTCTCGGCATGAACGTCGTCGGCTTCGACCCCGCCATCACGGTGGATGCGGCATGGCGATTGCCCTCGCAGGTGAAGCGCGCCGAGAGCGTGGAGGATGTGCTGCGCCAGGCTGATTTTGTCACCCTGCATGTGCCATTGCTGGATTCCACGCGCAATCTTGTCAATACTCAGCGGATCGGGCTCATGCGACCGGGCGCGGTGTTGCTGAATTTTGCGCGCGAGGGCGTGGTCGATAATGCTGCGGTGATCGAAGCGCTCGACGCGAACAAGCTGAAAGCCTACATTTGCGACTTTCCCGCCAATGCGTTGATGGGCCACAGCAACGTGGTAGCGCTGCCGCATCTGGGTGCGAGCACCGGCGAAGCGGAAGAAAACTGCGCCGTCATGGTGGCGGAACAAGTCACGGATTATCTGCAAAACGGCAACGTCAAGAACGCGGTCAATTTCCCCAATGTCAGCATGCCGCGCGAATCCGAATTCCGTATCGGGATTGCGAATGCCAATGTGCCCAATATGGTGAGCCAGATTTCGTCCGTGCTCGCTGCCGGGGGGATCAATATTCACAATATGGTCAACAAATCCCGGGGCGATATGGCGTACACCCTGGTTGACGTCGACAGCGCCGTTAACGATTCGGTGGTGCAGCAGCTTTCGACCATTGGCGGCGTGCTCGCCGTGCGCTATCTACCTGCTGTCTGACCATGATGGACGAGGATCTGAAAGCGCTGCGCGCCCGCATCGACGGTATTGACGATGCCTTGTTGCAACTGATTTCGGAGCGTGCGGGTATTGCCCAGCAGGTGGGGCGAGCCAAGAATGGCGAGAAGATCTATCGTCCGGAGCGCGAGGCGCAGATAGTACGGCGGTTGCGTGAAAGCAATCCCGGCCCCTTGTCGGGTGAAGGGGTCGAACGTCTGATACGTGAAATCATCTCGGCCTGCCGTGCGCTGGAGCAAACCACGCGTATTGCCTATCTCGGGCCCGCCGGCACGTTCAGCCAGCTGGCTGTCCACAAGCACTTTGGACATGCAGCCGAAGCCGTGGCCGAAGCCGATATCGACGCGTGTTTTCATGCAGTGGAGACCGGGCGTGCCGATTTTGCCGTGGTGCCCGTGGAAAACACGACCGAAGGGTCGGTGGGACGCACGCTGGATCTGATTGTTTCGAGCCCTTTGAAGATCTGCAGCGAGGTGATGCTGCCGATACATCAGACGCTGATGCGCAAAACCGCGAGTCTGGATGGCATCACCCAGGTATACGGTCACGTTCAATCGCTCGCGCAATGCCAGCATTGGCTCAACCGCCATTTGCCTCACGCCGGACGCAGCAGCGTGGTTAGCAACAGTGAGGGCGCCCGGCGGGCAGCCGTCGAGCCGGATGCGGCCACGCTGGGTTGTGAGTCGGCGGCCGAATTGTATGGCCTGGTGGTGGTCGAAAAGCGCGTAGAAGACGAGATCAGCAATACCACGCGGTTCCTGGTGCTGGGGCCGGCCGATGCCCCCCCGTCGGGGCAGGATAAGACTTCATTGGTGATGGGGGCGCACAACCAGCCTGGCGCGGTGGTCCGGCTGTTGCAACCGTTTGCCGAGGCCGGCATTTCCATGAGCAAGCTCGAGTCGCGACCAGCACGTTCCAGCAATTGGGAATACCTGTTTTTTGTGGTCTGCAATGCGCATCGCCAGGATCCGAAAATGGTCGCCGCGCTGGCCGAGGTCGAAGCGCGCGCGGCTTTTCTTAAAGTACTCGGCTCCTATCCTGCTGCGTCGGCATGACGGGGTGCGACACGACTTGCTGCTTTGATCAGGTGCCGGCCCATGTGCGGGCGATTGCGCCATACCTGCCTGGCAAACCGATTTCCGAACTCGCGCGGGAATTGGGACTGGATGAACGCGATATCCTCAAGCTGGCATCGAACGAAAATCCGCTCGGCCCCAGCCCCCGCGCCCTGGCGGCGGCCCAGGCGGCCTTGTTCGATATGGCGCGCTACCCCGATGGTGCAGGCTTTACCCTGAAAGCCAGGCTGTCGGCGCGGCTGGGCGTGGCCCCAGGCCAGATCGTATTGGGCAACGGCTCGAACGATGTGCTGGATATGGCGGCGCGTGCCTTCCTCACCGCCGGCACGACATCGGTGTATGCGCAACATGCCTTTGCGGTGTATGCGATCGCCACACAAACTGCCGGTGCACGGGGCATTGCAGCGCCCGCGCGGGATTACGGCCACGATCTTTCCGCGATGCGGGCGTCAATCCGCGACGATACCCGCGTAGTGTGGATCGCCAATCCCAACAATCCAACGGGCACTTTCCTGCCGTGGCCCGAGATTGAGGCTTTTCTCCACAGCATCCCAGCGCAGGTGCTGGTGGTGCTCGACGAAGCCTACGGCGAATACCTGCCCCCGGCCGAGCGGTGCGATACCGCGGCCTGGCTCGCCCGCTTCCCCAATCTTCTGATCAGCCGCACCTTTTCCAAAGCCTACGGTCTGGCCGGATTGCGCGTCGGCTATGGGCTCGCCAGCCCGGGCGTAATTGATGTGCTGAATCGCGTACGTCAGCCCTTCAATGTCAATGCGCCTGCACTCGCGGCGGCCGAGGCCGCACTCGACGATAATGAGTTCCTCGAGAGAAGTTATGCCATGAATACGGCAGGCATGGCGCAATTGATGGCAGGGATGAGCGAGATGGGCGTGGAAACCGTTTCGTCGAAAGGCAATTTTTTGCTGGCCAATGTGGGGCAGGCCGCGCGAGTCAATACCGAACTGCTCAAGCGCGGCGTGATTGTGCGTCCGGTCGCCAATTATGGGCTCCCTGCGTTCCTGCGCATTTCGGTGGGCCTGGCGGGGCAGAATGCCCGTTTACTCGATGCGCTGAAAGCCTGCCTGTGATTATCGAAAAACTCGCCATCATCGGCACCGGCCTTATCGGCGGATCGTTCGCCCTCGCCTTGAAACAGGCCGGTGCCGTGGCCGAGGTGCTGGGCGTGGGCCGCGGCAGCGCAAAACTTACGCTCGCGCGTGAACTGGGGTTAATCGACCGCGCCGTGGATTGGTCCGAAGCCGGGCACGCCGACTGCATTCTGCTCGCGCTTCCGGTCGGCGAGACGGGCTCCGTGTTGAACCAGCTCGCGCCGCATCTCAAGCCGGGTGCCGTCGTCACCGATGCAGGCAGTACCAAGGCCAACGTGGTGGAAGCCGCGCGCTTGGCGCTGGGCCCGCGTTTTGGCGATTTCGTACCCGGCCACCCGATCGCGGGTTCAGAGCAAAGCGGGCCTGCGGCTGCCCGCGCCGATTTGTATCGGGGTAAAAAAGTGGTGTTGACGCCGGCCTTCGATACCCGGAGCGAGGCGCTGGACTTGGTGCGCACGCTTTGGGCAGCCGCGGGCGCGCAGACCGAAGTCCTGGATGCGGCATTGCATGACCGCATTTTTGCCGCTGTCAGCCATTTGCCGCATTTGGCGGCATTTGCGTTGGTGGATGAGCTGGCGCAGCGTGCCGATGGCGAACTCTTTTTTCGCTTTGCCGCCAGTGGCTTCCGGGATTTCACGCGAATCGCAGGCAGCAACCCGGAAATGTGGCGCGACATCGCCATTGCCAACCGTGAAGCATTGATCGCTGAAATCGATGCCTATATGAATGCCTTGCAATCGATGCGTCAAGCCGTAGCGGGAGAAGATACCGCGGCGTTGCTGGATATATTTTTGCGTGCCCGCAGCGCGCGCGAACACTGGATGAAAACACAGGACGTTTGATGGAATATCTTGATTTGCCTGCAAGCACAGCCGCCCGCGGCACCGTGCGCCTGCCCGGCTCCAAAAGCATCTCCAATCGGGTGCTGCTGCTGGCGGCCCTGGCGAAAGGCACCACAATCGTGCGCGCACTACTGGATTCGGATGACACACGCGTGATGCTGGATGCCCTGCGAACACTGGGCGTAGGCGTGGTGCGGGTCGGCGATTCCGACGATTACGAAATTACCGGCGTGAACGGCTCGTTTCCGGTCAAGCAGGCCGAACTGTTTCTCGGCAATGCCGGGACGGCGTTTCGTTCACTCACCGCCGCGTGCGCGCTCTCCGGCGGCGACTATGTGTTGACAGGCGTTGCGCGGATGCATGAGCGTCCGATTGGCGATCTGGTTGATGCCCTGCGCCTGCTGGGTGCGCGTATCGACTATCTCGGCGAGGCGGGATTCCCGCCGCTGCAGATTCACGCGGGGACGCTGACCGGCGATACCACCCAGGTGCGCGGTGACGTCTCGAGCCAGTTTCTGACCGGCCTGATGATGGCGCTGCCGTTGCGACAACGCAGTACAACCATAGAAGTCGTGGGGGAGCTGATTTCCCGGCCCTACATCCGGATTACGCTGGCGATGCTGCGTCGTTTTGGCGTCTATATCGCTCAGGATGGCTGGCAGCGTTTTGGCGTGCTGGCGGACGCCCGTTACACAAGCCCTGGCGAGATATGGGTCGAAGGCGATGCATCCTCGGCGTCGTATTTCCTGGCGGCAGGGGCCATCGGCGGCGGGAGTGTGCGGGTGGAAGGCGTCGGTCGCGACAGCGTGCAGGGCGACGTGCGCTTCGCCGACGCGCTCACGCTGATGGGCGCACGCATCGACATGGGTCCAAACTGGATCGAGGCGCGGGGCCCCGTCAAAGGCCGGCTGAAGGCGATCGACCTCGATTGCAACCATATCCCGGACGCCGCGATGACGTTGGCCGTGGCGGCCCTGTTCGCCGACGGCGTGACCACGCTGCGCAATATCGCCAGCTGGCGCGTCAAGGAGACCGACCGCATTGCGGCAATGGCGACCGAACTTCGCAAAGTGGGTGCGACGGTGGAGGAGGGCGCGGATTTCATTCGCATCACGCCGCCGGCAACGCTGATACCCAACGCCGTCATCGACACCTATGATGACCACAGGATGGCCATGTGCCTGTCCCTGGTCACTTTGGGCGATGTGCCGATACGCATCAATGATCCAGGCTGCGTGACAAAAACCTTCCCCGGCTATTTCAAGGTTTTTTCCGGAGTGACCCAATGAACGTGCCGGTAATCGCGATCGACGGCCCGTCGGCATCGGGAAAAGGGACCGTGGCGGAGCGGGTTGCGGCGATTCTGGGGTTCCATTTTCTCGACAGCGGCGCGCTGTACCGGCTGACCGCACTGTGGGCGATCAGGCAGGGCGTGGGGTTGGACGACGAAGCGCGCGTGGCCCGACTGGCGTCCGAATTGCCCGCGGCCTTTCATGACAGCGCAGTGTGGCTGGCAGGCGACGATGTGACCGAAGCGATCCGCGCTGAAACCGTGGGCGAGAGGGCGTCGAAAGTGGCGGCATTGCCGGCGGTGCGGACGGCATTGCTTGACCGTCAGCGCGCCTACCGGCAACTCCCGGGATTGGTGGCAGATGGCCGCGATATGGGTACGGTGGTGTTCGCCGACGCGGTTGCCAAGGTTTTTCTGACAGCCAGTGCCGAGGCCCGAGCCGAACGACGGTATAAGCAGTTGATCGGCAAGGGGAACTCTGCTAGCCTACCGGCCCTTGTTGCGGATATGCAGGCCCGCGATGCGCGCGATACCGCGCGCGCGGTGGCACCGCTGAAACCCGCAGCCGATGCGCTGCTGCTCGATACGACCCAAATGAGTATCGAGACCGCGGTGCAATCGGTGCTGGCGCATTATGCTTTACTGAAGTCTTGAGCTTTGCTAAAGGGTGTGCCGGGTCTTTTCGAAAGGCCGCAGCAACAAGTTTTCCCGTGTCAACCCGCGCCCTGCAGGCTGACGATGTGCAACTAACCCCGTCCTCATCGACGGACTGAAGGTTTTAAATGTCTACTGCAACCGCTACTTCTGCCCCTGAATCCATGGAAAGTTTTGCTGCGCTGTTTGAGGAATCCCTCGAACACCAGGAAATGCGTCAGGGTGAAGTCATCACCGCTGAAATCGTCGGCATTGACGGCAACTTTGTAACAGTGAATGCAGGCCTCAAATCCGAGAGCCTGATTCCGATTGAAGAATTCAAGAACGATCTGGGCGAAATCGAAGCCGCGATCGGTGATTTTGTGTCGGTCGCCATCGAGTCGATCGAAGACGGCTTCGGCGCCACCAAGCTGTCGCGCGAGCGTGCCAAGAAACTGGCCGCGTGGCTGGACCTGGAAGCGGCGATGAACGAAGGCCGCATCGTCACCGGCATGGTGCAGGGCAAGGTCAAGGGCGGTCTGACGGTGCTGGTGGGCGGCCTGCGCGCCTTCCTGCCGGGTTCGCTGGTCGACATGCGTCCGGTCAAGGACACCACGCCCTTCGAATACAAGGAAATGGAATTCAAGGTCATCAAGCTCGACCGCAAGCGCAACAACGTCGTGGTGTCGCGCCGTGCCGTGCTGGAAGAGACCATGGGTGCCGATCGCGAAGCGATGATGGAGAACCTGAAAGAAGGCTCCATCGTCAAGGGCGTGGTCAAGAACATCACCGACTATGGCGCGTTCGTGGACCTGGGCGGTATCGACGGCCTGCTGCACATCACCGACATGGCCTGGCGCCGCGTCAAGCACCCGTCCGAAGTGGTGCAGGTGGGTCAGGAACTCGAAGCCAAGATCCTGCGCTACGACACCGAGAAGAACCGCGTTTCGCTCGGCATCAAGCAGCTGGGCGACGATCCGTGGGTTGGCATTGCACGCCGCTACCCGCAGGGCACCCGCATGTTCGGCAAGGTCGCGAACCTGACCGACTACGGCGCATTTGTCGAAATCGAAGAGGGCATCGAAGGCCTGGTGCACGTCTCCGAAATGGACTGGACCAACAAGAACGTCAGCCCCTCCAAGATTGTTCAGCTGGGTGACGAAGTCGAAGTCATGGTTCTGGACATCGACGAAGACAAGCGCCGCATCTCGCTGGGCATGAAGCAGTGCAAGTCCAATCCGTGGGAAGATTTCTCGATGAACCACAAGAAGGGCGACAAGGTTGAAGGCGCGATCAAGTCGATCACCGACTTCGGCGTGTTCATCGGCCTGCCGGGCGGCATCGACGGTCTGGTCCACCTGTCCGACCTGTCGTGGAGCCTGCCGGGCGAAGAAGCCGTGCGCAATTTCCGCAAGGGTCAGGATGTGGAAGCGGTGGTCCTGGGCATCGACCTCGAGCGCGAGCGCATTTCGCTCGGCATCAAGCAGCTCGAAGGCGATCCGCTGACCAGCTATGCAACGGGCCACGAGAAGGGCAGCATCGTCAAGGGCACAATCAAGACCGTTGAAGCCAAGGGCGCCACCGTGCAACTCGACAGCGACATGGAAGGTTACCTGCGCGCATCCGAAGTCTCGCGCGACCGTGTCGAAGACATGCGCACTCACTACAAGGACGGCGACGAGATCGAAGCCATGATCATCAACGTTGACCGCAAGAACCGCGTCATCAACCTGTCGATCAAGGCCAAGGACATGACTGACCAGGATTCGGCAATGAAGAAACTCGCCGCCGATTCCGCCGCGGCAGCCAGCGGTTCGACCAACCTCGGTGCGTTGCTCAAGGCCAAACTCGACAACAAGAACGCCGAGTAATCATGACCAAGTCGGAGCTGATTGCCCAACTGGCGGGGCGACATTCGCAATTCTCCGTTGCGGATATCGAAATGGCAGTTAAAACGATACTCGATGCGCTGGCAAAGAATTTGTCGCGTGGCGAGCGTATCGAGATCCGCGGCTTTGGCAGCTTCAGCCTGAGCTACCGTCCCGCCCGCCTGGGGCGCAATCCCAAGTCGGGTGAGCGTGTTCAGGTGCCTGCCAAATATGTTCCGCACTTTAAAGCGGGCAAGGAATTGCGCGACCGGGTGGATTTTCCGCTCTGATTTGGAAGTGAAGAGGTAAAAACGGCGCACTGTGCGCCGTTTTCTTTTCTCGTCGCACTTTTTCAACCCGGCCTGCAAAGGTAGAATGGGCTTCCAACATACGCGAATAGTCATGAAAACGCTCACACGCTATCTGGGATTATTGTTCAAAGTGCTGGTATTTCTGCTGGTACTGGGTTTCGCCCTTAAAAACAGCCATGCCACCTTTTTTTATTCCTATCTGGACTATGTATGGCAGGCGCCGCTGATTGTGCTGCTGGGGTTGGCATTTGCGCTGGGCGCGTTGACCGCCGTGCTGGCGCTCACGCCGGCGCTGTTTCGCCTGCGCCGTGAAAATGCACGATATGCGGCCACCATCATGCCGGACACGATCACGCGAACCGATTTTACTGCGGTGCAATAAGGTCGGTGACCTGCGTTGACCCCTTATGATTTCCTGGACTCCCCTATGAATTCCGGCGGGTTCGCTTTCGACCCAATTTCCCCGCGCGCCGGCACGCCCGTGTGTGACGCGTCAGGCCCCCGACCGGACGCAGAGCGCGGCGGTTTTTAGATATATGGAATTCGAATTCTGGTGGTTGCTGGCTTTTCCGCTGTTTTTCGCATTGGGCTGGCTGGCTGCCCGGGTGGATATCCGCCAGGTTGTCACGGAATCCCGCGCGCTTCCGAATTCCTACTTCCGCGGGCTCAATTTTCTACTCAACGAGCAGCCGGACAAGGCGATTGAAGCCTTTCTCGAAGTGGTCAAGCTCGAGCCCGAGACCATTGACCTGCACTTTGCCCTGGGTGGCCTGTTTCGCCGCCGCGGAGAAATCGATCGCGCCATCCGCATGCACGAGCATTTGCTCGAGCGCGAGGGGCTGGCGGAAGACCAGCGGCTGCGAGCGATGAGCGAGCTGGGACAGGATTACCTGAAGGCCGGGCTGCTCGACCGGGCGGAAAACGTCTTTTCCAAGCTTCTCGATACGCCGCAACATGGCCAGGCGCGCACCTATCTGCTCGAAATCTACGTTCAGGAGAAAGACTGGCAGAAAGCCATCGATGCCGCACGCTTGCTGGAAAAAGATACCAGCAAGCCGCTCAATGCCGACATCGCCCATTTTTATTGCGAGCTGGCTTTGCTGGAAACTGCCCGCGGCAACCCCGATGCAGCGGTGTCGCACTTGCAGCAGGCGCTGTCGGCCAACCGCCAGTCGGTTCGCGCCACGCTGATGTCAGGAGATCTTGAGGCGGCCAGCGGGCAACACGAGGCGGCGATAGGCAACTGGCGTCTGGTTGAAACCCAGAGCGCGACCCACATGGCATTGGTGGTGGACCGGGTGCTCGGGAGCTACCGCCAGCTCGGGCGGCTGGGTGAAGGGGTGCGGTGGCTGCGGGCATTGTATGCGCGGCAGCCGTCGCATGATGTGTTTGGCGCCCTCTATCTGGCCGTGTCGGAAGCCGAAGGGGCGAAGGCGGCCCGTCAGCTTGCGAGGGAAGAACTGCGACGCAATCCCAGCCTGCGAACGCTGGATCGGCTGCTGGAAGCGGAACTCGTACACGCGGAACCGGATGCCCGCGAACTGCTGCAGATCGAAAAAAACCTGGTGGCTTCGCACAGTCAGCGCATGATGCGTTATCAGTGCGGCAGCTGCGGGTTCAAGGCCAAGCAGTTCTTCTGGCGCTGCCCGGCTTGCGGCCGGTGGGACAGTTTTGATCCCGAGCGCAGCGAAGCCGAAGGTTGAGCCATGATCCCATTCCTGAGGCAGCGCGCATGCTGAATTCAACGAAAATCATTGTCGCACTGGATTTTGCCGATGCGGCCTCGGCCCTGAGTCTGGTTGACCGACTTGACCCAAGCCTGTGTCGCCTCAAGGTTGGCAAAGAGTTGTTTACTGCGGCGGGGCCGGATGGGGTGCGTGCGCTGGTAGCGCGCGGCTTCGAGGTCTTTCTTGATCTGAAATTCCATGACATTCCCACTACGGTCGCTGCTGCATGCCGCGCTGCAGCAGCGCTGGGCGTGTGGATGCTCAACGTCCATGCATCCGGTGGACGGCGCATGATGACGGCCGCGCAGGAAGCGCTGGTTCATTTGCCGCAGCCCCCACTTTTGATCGCGGTGACGGTGCTGACCAGCATGAGTGCCGAGGACATGAATGAAGTCGGCGTCGCTGGTGCGCCTGCCGATCAGGTTGTGCGGCTGGCGCGGTTGGCCCGCCAGTGCAAATTCGACGGGGTGGTGTGTTCCGCGCAGGAAGCGGCCATGCTGCGGGCCGACCTGGGTGCGGATTTCCGGCTGGTCACGCCGGGCATCCGCCCTGCAGGCACAGCAGTTGGCGACCAGCGTCGCGTGATGACGCCGGTGGAAGCGCTGCATGCGGGTGCGAGCGACCTTGTGATCGGGCGTCCGGTCACGGCCTCTGTCGACCCGCTTGCCACGATCAAACAGATTCAGGAAGAAATTAAAAGCGATAGGAGAGCATTATGAAAATCACCGTAATCGGTACAGGCTACGTCGGGCTGGTAACAGGAACCTGTCTCGCCGAAGTGGGCAACGAGGTGTTATGCCTTGATGTGGATCCGAAAAAAATTGAAACCCTGCAGGCAGGCGGCATTCCCATCTACGAACCGGGACTGGAAGGGATGGTGAAGCGTAACGTCGAGGCCGGGCGTTTGTCCTTTACAACCGATATTGAGCAGTCTGTCGCATTTGGCCAGATTCAGTTCATTGCGGTCGGTACCCCGCCCGATGAAGACGGTTCGGCCGATCTGCAATATGTGGTCGCGGCGGCACGCAATATCGGGCGCCATATGCAGGATTACAAACTGGTCGTCGACAAATCCACCGTCCCGGTGGGCACGGCGGACAAAGTCAAGGCCGCGCTGCAGGAAGAACTCGCCAGGCGGGGTCTGGCGATTGAATTCAATGTTGCTTCCAACCCGGAATTTCTCAAGGAAGGGGCGGCCGTCGATGATTTCATGAAGCCTGACCGTATCGTGATCGGTACCGACAGCGAACAGGCCACCACGCTGCTGCGCCAGTTGTATGCGCCATTCCAGCGGAATCATGACCGCCTGACCGTGATGGACGTGCGCAGTGCGGAACTCACCAAATACGCGGCCAACGCCATGCTCGCCACCCGGATCTCCTTCATGAACGAACTCGCGGTGCTGGCTGAAAAGCTCGGCGCCGATATTGAGCAGGTGCGGCACGGCATCGGCTCCGATCCGCGCATTGGCTATCATTTCCTGTATGCGGGCTGCGGTTATGGCGGCTCGTGTTTCCCCAAGGACGTGCAGGCGCTGCGCCGGACGGGACAGGAAAACGGCATTCCGTTGCGCGTGCTCGACGCGGTGGAAGAAGCCAACGACGCGCAGAAGAAGATCCTGGTCGACAAGCTGACCGCAAAACTGGGAACCGACCTCAAGGGCAAGCGCTTCGCCATGTGGGGCCTGGCGTTCAAGCCCAACACCGACGACATGCGCGAAGCGCCCAGCCGCAGCATGCTGGAAGCGCTGTGGGCGATGGGCGCCAGCGTGTCGGCCTACGACCCGGCGGCGATGGAAGAAACCCGCCGCATCTACGGCGAGCGCGCTGACCTGCTGCTGGTCGACAGCCCGATGGATGCCTTGAAGGGCGCCGACGCGCTGTTAATCGTGACCGAATGGAAAGTCTTCCGCAGCCCCAATTTCGACACCATGAAGTCGCTCTTGAAGTCGCCGCTGGTGTTCGACGGCCGCAATCTCTACGAGCCGCAGGCGATGCGCGAGATGGACTTCGAGTATTTCCCGATCGGCCGTCCGTGACGCACGCCGTGCGGATGCCGGCCTGACGCTCATGTCCGGCCGGCAGGTCCGAATCCTCGTCATCAAGCACGGCGCGTTCGGCGATCTCGTGCAGGTCGACGGCATCCTGCGCGACATCCGTGCCTTTCATCCCGGCGCGGACATCACGCTGCTCACCGCGCCGGCCTTTCGCAAGCTGATGGGCCGCTGTCCGCATGTCGACCACGTGCTGACCGATGCCCGCAGTCCGCTGTGGAAGATCGGGGAATGGGTTCGGCTGGCGCGCGCGTTCAGGCGCGGGCGGTTCACCCGGATCTACGACCTGCAGAACTCGGATCGTACCGAGCTCTACCGCAAGCTGTTTTTCCGGCACGCCAGCTGGAATGGCCACCGGGTGAGCGAACGGAAAGTCGCGGCTTTGGAAGGCCTGGTCAGGCAACTGCAGCGCGACGGCATTCCGACCGAACACAGCCTTGCCCCGGACGTGTCCTGGATGGTGGACGATATGAGCGCCTTCATGCAGCGCGAGGGGGTGCGGATGCCCTATGTCGCGCTGATTCCCGGCTGCGCTGCGCGCCATCCCTACAAGCGATGGCCTTACTACGACCAGTTGGCCGGCGCCCTGCTCGAATGCGGCTACGACGTGGTGACGGCACCCGGCCCGGACGAGATCGAGCTGGCGAAATCCATCCCCGGCCACACCCTGCGGGGCCCCAACGGTTTTCTGGACTGGTTTGAACTGGCCGGGGTGCTCAAGGGCGCCAGCTTTATCGTCGGCAACGACACTGGCCCGAGCCACGTCGCGTCGTGCCTGCGCAAGCCGGGCCTGGCCCTGTTCGGCCCACACACCCCGGCGGCGCTCACCGGCATTGCACGAGGCGAGTTCCAGGCCATCGAGGTGCCCGATCTCGCCGGGCTGTCGGTCGATACAGTGCTGGACGCGGTGCTGGCGCGGCTGCCGCCGCTTCAGGAAAACTCGGTGTAGGACTTTTCCTCGACGATGTTCGAGCCGCACAGTTCGTTGATCGCCTTCTTGATCGCCGCGCGGCGGTCGTTCTGGATGTAGACCGAGCGCGCCAGCTCGATGAACTTCGGGCCGAAGTCGCGCGTCGCCTCGCAGGCGCGGATGTCGTCCTCGATCACCCACAGGGCCTGGTTCACCTGGGTCAATTCGTTCTCGAGGCGGGTGAGCTCGGCGGACGGCGCCAGGTTCTCCGCGCAGGCGCGGTTCAGGACGTCCAGTTCGTGCTTCACGTTGCGCAGTTTGGCGGGGTCGATCATCTGTCTGGCCTTGATCTTCAGGATCGTGATCTTGTCGATCAGTTCTCCCGCGCCAACCTCGATGAAAACCGATCCCTTTGATGTGCTTGCCATGATTGTTCCTGATCGAATGCCGGTGCAGCTGCGAGCTGCATCGTGTGCGTGCCTGTCTTCACGATCCGGCACGGCGCAGCCGCGACGGAATCCCTGCGGATTATAGGGCATGGTCTTCATCCTGCACCTTGCCCGCCCGCTATTCGTCGCGATTCCACGGGCAGTCGCACGCGCTCTGCATCGCGCATGTTCCTGATCCAGGCTAGATGCGGGAATCCGGCTGCCGGGGAAATCGAGCGCAACCGCTTGAACGCGATCCTGCATCTGGACTGAGCGCCCGCCCGAGAGGCAGGCCGACCATATTTGCCCCCGCCGCCGTGCCGTGTATGATGCGTCGTCCAGCCGCATGAAAGCAGGCGTCACGCGCTACACCGAACCGTTGCTGAAAGCATGAGTACCTACAAAACCATCGAAGATTGCGTCGGGAAGACTCCCTTGGTACGACTCAAGCGCATGCCCGGCGCGACGACGAACACCGTGCTGGTCAAGCTCGAAGGCAACAATCCAGCCGGCTCGGTGAAGGACCGCCCGGCGCTGGCCATGATCGAGCAGGCCGAGGCGCGCGGCGAGATCAAGCCGGGCGACACGCTGATCGAAGCGACCAGTGGCAACACCGGCATCGCGCTGGCGATGGCGGCGGCGATGCGCGGCTACAAGCTGATCCTCATCATGCCCGAGCACCTGTCGATCGAGCGGCGCCAGACCATGCGCGCTTTTGGCGCCGAGTTGCAGCTGGTCAGCAAGGCCTCCGGCATGGAAGGCGCGCGCGACCTGGCTGTCGAAATGGAGAAACAGGGCATCGGCAGGATCCTCGACCAGTTCGCCAATCCCGACAATCCCGAGGCGCACTACCGCAGCACCGGACCGGAAATCTGGCGCGACACCCACGGCAGGATTACCCACTTCGTTTCCAGCATGGGCACCACCGGCACCATCATGGGCTGCTCGCGCTATCTCAAGGAACAGAATCCGAATATCCAGATTATCGGCGTGCAGCCGACCGAGGGCGCGCAGATTCCCGGCATCCGCAAATGGCCGGAAGAATACGTGCCGAAAATATGCGAGCCGAAACGCGTCGACCGCATGCTCTACGTCAGCCAGGAAGACGCCGAGGAAACCACCCGGCGACTCGCTCGCGAAGAAGGCATCTTCGCCGGTATTTCGTCCGGCGGCGCGTTGTGGGCGGCGCTGCAGTTGTCGAATGAAGTCGAGAACGCGGTCATCGTTTCCATTGTTTGCGACCGCGGCGACCGCTATCTGTCGACCGGCGTGTTCCCGGCCTGAGCGCCAGTGGCCAAAACAAAAACGATCTACACCTGCACCGAGTGCGGCGGCCAATCGCCCAAGTGGCAGGGCCAGTGCCCGGCCTGCAACGCCTGGAACACGCTGGTCGAAACCATCGCCGAGTCGGCCAAGCCGCGTTTTGCCTCGCTGGCGGCGACCAGCACCGTGCAGATGCTGCACGAGGTGGAGGGCAGCGAAGAGTCGCGCATCGCCACCGACATCGGCGAGCTCGACCGCGTACTGGGCGGCGGCCTGGTGCCGGGCGGGGTGACGCTGATCGGCGGCGACCCCGGCATCGGCAAGTCGACGCTGCTGCTGCAGGCCATGGCCGGCCTGTCCGGGCGCATGAAGACGCTCTACGTCAGCGGCGAGGAATCGGCACGCCAGGTCGCGCTGCGCGCGCGGCGTCTAGCGCTGCCCGAGACCAACCTGCCGGTGCTGCCGGAAATCCGCCTCGAAGCGATCCTCGCGCAACTGACCGATCAGAAGCCCGAGGTCGCCGTGATCGACTCGATCCAGACCGTGTATTCCGAAGCGCTGACGTCCGCCCCCGGTTCGGTGGCGCAGGTGCGCGAATGCGCCGCGCAGCTGACACGTCACGCCAAGCAGACCGGCACCGCGATCATCCTGGTGGGCCATGTGACCAAGGAAGGTGCGATCGCCGGCCCGCGCGTGCTCGAACACATCGTCGACACCGTACTGTATTTCGAGGGCGATACCGGTTCGTCATTCAGGCTCGTCCGCGCGTTCAAGAACCGCTTCGGCGCGGTCAACGAAATCGGCGTGTTCGCGATGACCGAGAAGGGCCTCAAGGGCGTGTCCAATCCCTCGGCGATTTTTCTGTCGCGCCATGGCGAGCCGGTGCCCGGTTCGTGCGTACTGGTGACGCAGGAAGGCACGCGCCCGCTGCTGGTGGAAATCCAGGCGCTGGTCGACGCCAGCCATGCACCGAGCCCGCGCCGCCTGTCGGTCGGCCTGGAGCAGAACCGGCTCGCCATGCTGCTCGCTGTGCTGCACCGCCACGCCGGCATCGCCTGTTTCGATCAGGATGTGTTCGTCAATGCCGTGGGCGGGGTAAAAATCAGCGAGCCTGCCGCCGATCTCGCGGTGCTGGCGGCGATCGTGTCGTCGCTCAGAAGCCAGCCGCTGCCTGACAAGCTGGTGATGTTCGGCGAAGTCGGTCTGGCCGGCGAAATCCGCCCGGTGCAGCGCGGCCAGGAACGCCTCAAGGAAGCCGCCAAGCTCGGCTTTACCCAGGCCATCGTGCCCGCCGCCAACCAGCCCAAGCAGAAGATTGCGGGGATGAAGGTTCATGCCGTGCAGCGGCTGGATGAGGCGATCACCCTGTTCCGGGAGAGCTGATTCAGCGGATGATCAAGTCTTGCCAAGCGTTGCTGGTTTTTCATCGCAGCCCAGTTCCACGACACGCACGTCGATTTTAATCTTAGGGGCGCCGCGTTGTTCGAAAATCCAATTTTGGATTTGCGCTCTAGCGATTCTTTCAAAGCCATCACCACCACGCTGCGCGAATTTAAGTATTAATACCGTACCAGCCTGTCTGGCTTTCCCTGAGGGCTATGCGGTGGTTCGCTTCAGGTTTCGTTGAGGGTGGTTCGGCATTGCTTCGTGGTGTCTTTCTGAATGTTTAACCCATCACCTGCCCATGTTCCCGCGTGTCATGGAACGCGACCTTGGGCCAGCGTTCCTGCGCCAGCGTCAGGTTCACACGCGTATCCGCCAGATAGACCAGGTTGCCGTCGACGTCTTTCGCCAGTTTGAGCATATTGGCCTTGGTGAATTCGGCGAGGTGCTGCGCATCGGGGCAGGTGGCCCAGCGTGCGGTGTAGATACCCGCGTTTTCAAAGCTGGCGTCGACGCCATATTCGGTTTTCAGGCGGTGGGCGACGACCTCGAACTGCAGTTGACCGACCGCGCCGATCAACAGCGTGTTGTCGGCGAAGGGTTCGAACACCTGCACCGCGCCTTCCTCGCCCAGCTCCAGCAACCCCTTGTTGAGTTGCTTCGCGCGTAGCGGATCGCGCAATCGCGGGCGACTGAAGAGTTCCGGGGCGAAGTAGGGGATGCCTTTGTACTGCAGGGCTTCGCCTTCGGTGAGAGTGTCGCCGATATGCAGCTGGCCGTGATTGTGGATGCCGATGATGTCGCCGGCCACCGCGTCTTCCATGCGGGTGCGCTCGTTGGCCATGAAGACCACCGCATTGGCAATCTTCATGTCCTTGCCGGTGCGGCGGTGGCGCACTTTCATGTTGGGGGTGTAGCGGCCGGAGCAGACGCGGAAGAAAGCGATGCGGTCGCGGTGTTGTGGATCCATGTTGGCCTGGATCTTGAACACGAAGCCGGTGAACCTGGGTTCGGTGGGCCCGACCACGCGCTCGACGGCCTCGCGTGACTGCGGCGGCGGGGCCCAGTCGGCCAGCGCATGCAGCACTTCACGCACGCCGAAATTGTTGATGCCGGAGCCGAAAAACACCGGCGACTGCCTGCCTTGCAAAAAGGCCTCCAGCTCGAAGCTGTCGCCAGCGCCGCGCACCAGCTCGATTTCCGACAGCAGGGTGTCGGCTTCAAGCGGGAAGCGCTGTTTGAGGGCTTCGTCGGCCAGGCCTTGGAGGGACTCGAACTGCTGGTCGGCGTTTTCCTCGCCTGCCTTGAAACGCAGAATTTCGTTGTTGAGCAGGTGATACACTCCCTGAAACCGCTTGCCCATGCCGATGGGCCAGGTCACGGGCGCACACTGTATTTTAAGAATCGACTCGATTTCGTCGAGCAGTTCCAGCGGCTCGCGCACCTCGCGGTCCATCTTGTTGATGAACGTGATGATGGGCGTGTCGCGCAGCCGGCATACTTCCAGCAGCTTGATTGTCTGTTCTTCCACGCCTTTTGCCGCATCGACCACCATGATCGCGGCGTCGACCGCGGTCAGCACGCGGTAGGTGTCTTCCGAGAAATCCTTGTGCCCCGGGGTGTCGAGCAGGTTGAAAACGCAATCGCCATGACTGAACTGCATTACCGAACTGGCTACGGAAATGCCGCGTTCGCGCTCGACCTCCATCCAGTCCGAAGTGGCGTAGCGTCCGCTTTTGCGCGCCTTCACGGTACCGGCCATCTGAATCGCGCCGCCGAACAGCAGCAATTTTTCCGTGAGCGTGGTTTTACCCGCGTCGGGGTGCGAGATGATGGCAAAGGTACGGCGTTTCTTGACGTCGCGCACCAGGGCGGGAGCGCTGGATTGTGCGGATGTGGCGGTAATGGATTCCATCGGGGTGTGCAGCTGAAATGAAGCAGCCCGCAATTTTAAGCTATTTTCTATCGCTTACCGCACGGCAGGGAAAGGTTGGTCTGATTCGCCGGGCCCGTGTGGGTTCCGCTGGCCCCGGATTGAAGCGATGGGGCGATTCAGGGGCATCGCTATTAATCAGAAATCCCCGGAGAATGCGGAAAAAGAAGGGGCTAGCCTAAGCTAACCCCTTGAATTTTGGTGCGCCGGAAGAGATTCGAACTCCTGACCCCTTGGTTCGTAGCCAAGTACTCTATCCAGCTGAGCTACCGGCGCATTTTGAAGGTTGCGGATTATACGCAGTTTTGCGTAATAGCCCAAACTTCTTTGATGTTGGCGGAGACGGAGGGATTCGAACCCTCGATGCAGGTTTAAGCCCGCATGCTCCCTTAGCAGGGGAGTACCTTCAACCTCTCGGCCACGTCTCCGAACCGCCGCGAATTGTATCGGAATGCGCGACAGAAAGCCACCTCAGACTGGCGCCTTCTCCAGTTCAAATGCCTGATGCAGCGCACGCACGGCGAGTTCGAGGTATTTGTCCTCAACCACGACCGAGATTTTTATTTCCGAGGTGGAGATCATTTGCAGGTTGATATTTTCCTTGGACAACGTCTCGAACATCTTGCGCGCGATGCCGACATGCGAGCGCATGCCGACGCCGACGATCGACACCTTGGCGATCTTGTCGTCGCCGGTGACTTCGCTGGCACCGATGCTGGCCGCTTTCGCCTTGACAATATCGAGTGCGCGGGCGTAATCGTTGCGATGCACGGTGAAGGTGAAGTCGGTGGTTTTGGAATGACCGACGTTCTGCACGATCATGTCGACGTCGATATTGGCGTCGGCGACCGGCCCCAGGATTTGATAGGCAACGCCGGGTTGATCGGGCACGCCGACCACGGTGATCTTGGCTTCGTCGCGATTGAATGCAATGCCGGAGATGATGGCCTGTTCCATTTTGTCGTCTTCCTCGAATGTAATCAGCGTGCCGTCGCCTTCTTCCTGAAAGCTGGACAGCACCCGCAGTTTGACTTTGTATTTTCCGGCGAACTCGACCGAGCGCAGTTGCAGCACCTTGGAGCCGAGGCTGGCCATTTCGAGCATTTCCTCGAAAGTGATGGTTTTGAGCCGGCGCGCTTCGGGCACGATGCGCGGGTCGGTGGTGTAGACGCCGTCGACATCGGTGTAGATCTGGCACTCGTCGGCCTTGAGCGCGGCCGCCAGTGCCACGCCGGTGGTGTCAGAACCGCCGCGGCCCAGCGTGGTGATGTTGCCGTCCGCATCCACACCCTGAAAGCCGGCCACCACAATCACGTGACCGGAATCCAGGTCGCGGCGCATATTGGTTTCGTCGATGCTGAGGATACGCGCCTTGGTGTGGGCGTCATCGGTGAGGATGCGAACCTGCGCGCCGGTGTAGCTCTTGGCTTTCAGGCCCAGGTCTTTCAGCGCCATCGCCAGCAGGGCAATCGTGACCTGCTCGCCGGTGGAGACCAGCATGTCCAGTTCGCGTGGATCGGGCTGCGGCTGAATCTGCCTGGCCAGGCCGATCAGCCGGTTGGTCTCGCCCGACATGGCCGAGAGCACCACCACAACCTGGTGCCCAAGCATTTTGAATTTGGCGACGCGTTCCGCCACTGCGCGGATGCGTTCGACGTTGGCGACCGAGGTGCCGCCGTATTTTTGTACGATGAGTGCCATGATGGTTTGTATGAAGTTAAGCGCTGGATTTTAATGGATTACCGGGTAAAGAGCGCAATCGACTCGACGTGAGCCGTGTGCGGGAACATGTTGGCAACCCCCGCTGCCTCAAGCCGATAGCCCTTGGTGTTGCAAAGCTCGCCGGCGTCGCGCGCCAGGGTGGCAGCATCGCAGGAGACGTACACAATGCGATGCGGCGCACCGCTGTCCGGGAGGGATTTGACGAGTTCGGCGGCACCGCTGCGCGGCGGGTCGATCAGCAGTTTGTCGATGTGGCCGAGGGTGGCAAACTTCTCCGGCGTCATTTCAAACAGGTTGTCGACGACAAAATGCGCGTTGGGCAGCTTGTTGCGCAGCGCATTTTCACGCGCACGGGCAACCAGTTCCGCACTCCCCTCGATACCGATCACGTCGGCGCCGCTGGTGGCAATGGGCAGCGAAAAATTGCCCAGGCCGCAAAACAGATCGGCGATGCGTTCGCCGGCCTTCGGCTGCAGCAAGCGCATTGCGCGGCTCACCAGCGCACGGTTGATTGCGACGTTGACCTGGGTGAAATCGGTGGGCCGGAACGGCATGGTGAGGCCGAACTCGGGCAGGCTGTAGCTCAATTCGGGGGCGATATCGGGCCAGAAGGGCCGTACGGTATCGGGGCCTTTCGATTGCTCCCAGACCTGGATCCGGTGCTGTTCGGCGAAGCTGCGCACGATGGTCCTGTCGTCGTCAGACCAGGGCTCAAGCAGGCGGAACAGCAGCACGGTGATGTGTTCGCCCACCGCGACCTCGACCTGCGGGATGCGGGAGGCATTCGACAGGTGCACCATCATTTCGCGCAACGGCTGGATCAGCGCCGATACGTCGGGGGTGAGCACTTCACAGCTCGACATGTCGGTGATGAAGCTGGAACGCTTTTCCCGAAAGCCCACCAGCACGCCGCCTTTTTTGTCGACAAACCGCGCGGACATCCGTGCCCGGGTGCGATACGCCCAGCTGGGGCCGTGCAGGGGACGCATCACGACATCGGGCGTGACTTTGCCGATGCGGGCAAGATTTTCTTCCAGCACGCGCTGCTTGGCCGCGACCTGTGCGCTGGCTTCCAGATGCTGCATCGAGCAACCGCCGCAGCGGCCGAAGTATTGGCAGCGGGGCGTGGTGCGCTGTGCGCTGGATTTGAGGATGGAGACGGCGTGGGCCGAGTTGTATTTGGCGTGCTTGCGATAGACGGTGATTTCCGCCCGCTCGCCCGCCAGTGCGTCGTCCACGAAGGTGACCTTGCCGTCGATGCGTGCGATGCCGTGTCCCTCGTGGTCGAGGGACAGAATATCAACAATCTCGTTCATGCCCAGGCCGCCAGAAATTCCTGCCAGTGCGGCGCGTCGTGGTCCGTGACGGTGCTGCGTGCCAGCTCGATCTCGGCTGCGTAGGCGGATTCGTTTAGCGTGCCGCGCATTTTCTGGAAACGCAGATAGACCAGCCAGGTGTTCATCACATCGGTTTCGCAGTAATTGCGAATGCCCTCGATGTCACCATTTTGATAGGCCTCCAGCACTTTCGAGCCATCCATCCCCAGCTTGCCGGGAAAGCCGCACAGCTTGGCCATCTGGTCGAGCGGGGCATTGGCGCGCGCCTGGAACATTGCCAGCACGTCCATCAGATCCAGATGCCGGGTGTGATAGCGCGACAGGTAGTTATTCCATTTGAATTCGCGGTCGTCGTCGCCCCAGTCCCAGTAGCGTGCAGCCGCCACGCCGTGAATCAGGCTGCGGTAGTGCAGCACCGGCAGGTCGAATCCGCCGCCGTTCCAGGAAACCAGTTGCGGGGAATAGCGTTCGATGCCGTCGTAGAAACGCTGGATCAGCTCGGCTTCGCTGCTGTCGGGCTCGCCGAGCGACCAGACGCGAAGCTGGTCGCCGCCGTGCTGGTCTGAACTGCGCAACACGCAGGAAATGGCAACAATCCGATGCAAATGATGCGGCATGAAATCCGTGCCGTTTTTCTGGCGTCGATGGAGCTGGGCCATTTCGGCGAGTTCGGCCTGGGGCAGTGAGGTTGCGTCAATGTCATTGACGGCGGCAAACCCGGCCAGATCGGGAATGGTTTCGATGTCGAAAACCAGAGTAGGGAGCATGATGCAGGACGCAGCGCAGGGGAAACCGCCATTTTACGCTGGCAGGTGCGGTTTTCCCCAAGATCTGATCAGCGCTGGATTCAATGTAACGCGGCATCGAGCGCCGACGCGGAGATCAGGGCGTCCAGGTAGGCCACCGAAATCTGATGGAGGGGAAGGTTTAATTGCGCCGCATACGCTGCAAGAACATCGCCCTCGTTATTTTCGCAGGCATACACCAATTGCAGCATGGTGCCTTCTGCAGTGCGGTGTGCGCTCAGCGCGCGCGCTGTGGTGGCGGGCAATTGCAGTTTGCGAATCAAGATTTCCTCTGATACCGATAATGCATGCGTTGCGGTGGAGAGCAGACCGATTTCAAATGCCGTGGCGGCATTCTCCGCCGGTGATCCCAGCCGGGTGATTTTTCCCATGAAAAGGGCCCGGGTGAGGGCGGTGACGGCATAGTGGCGGGCGGCTTCTGTCGGCCGGGCACCCGTCAGCGCCAGCAATGCCGCCACGCGACTGGCGCGTTGCGGACCCAGCATCACCAGGGCGTGCATGGCCGAATCGGCGGGACGGCTCAATCCCCCCGCTTGCGAGTTGGCAATGGCCAGCAGCCGCGGGGTCATGTCGGGGTTGAGCCGAAAGAACTGGATGAGCGTGTCCGTGGATTGGCGCAGTGCAATGGCCAGCAGCTCAAGCTGGATGGCTTGTTCGTGCGTGTTGTCAGAGGAAGGCTGGGTTTCACCGGAGAAAAAACTGCTTTGGAACCAGGTTTGGCGGGGCCATCGCGCATGATTTTCTGCCCGCCTAACCCCTTCGACGATCAGCCGCGCCGCAACCTTGGGGGGGGTGTCGTCGACCTGGCAGGACAGGAATCGCCACGCCGAGGCGCTGTCCTGCATAATGCGGTTATCGGAGTGGTAGGTGGCGCAAAAGGTGAGTCCGGAATCCTGAAGAACCAGCGCACGCGCCAATTGTTGCTCATTTGTGATGTTCACCCACCAGAGTAATTGACTGTGGTTGAGTTGCTTGGGAATGTCGCTGAACAGCACCTCCTGGCTGATGCGCACCAGCAAGGGCAATTTGCCCGTCAGGCCGTCCTGGGTCAGGGAATACAGACCGGTCAGCAACATGTCCTCTTCCATTTGACGCAATTCCGGGGGGGCATCTTCCGCTGGCGTGCGGCCCCTCAGCACCAGCTGATGCGCAACCAGCGTGGAAGCGAAATCGAATAGCGGATCAAACGACAAAAAGCGCGCGCGCAGGACTTCTTCACGAATCGGGTCATTGTTGTCGATGCCCAGCATCTGGGTCACCACCACGGGCTGGTCGGTATCACCGGTATTGATGCCGCCGCCGGTTATGCGTGGAGGGCGGGTGTCGTCTGAAGTCATGGTATCAGGGCAAAAGCGGTACGTTCATTCTAGCGTCGTGAACCCTTGTTGGGACGCATCGGTCTTCATGAGAAGAATTTTAACGACTATACAGGATGGGAGAACAGGATGAGGAAGCCAAAATTACTGGACATGATGGTTGCGGGACTGATGCTGTCTGCCAACTCGGCCTGGGCAGGGCCCGCGAGCGAGGTGACCAGCACCGCTGCGGCTCGGCAGGGGGTGGCGGTGACCATTTATAATGATAACCTGGCTCTGGTTAAGGAGACACGCCGTGTTGAACTGGCGCAGGGCGCCAATCATCTGGCCTGGCGCGACGTGGCTGCCCGGATGCAGCCTGAGACCGCACAGCTGCGGAATATGTCTGTCTTGACGGGATTCACGCTGCTGGAACAGCGTTTTGATTTTGATTTGCTGACGCCACAGTCACTGCTCGATAAATATATCGGGCGTGAGGTCATTGTCATTCGTAGCCATCCCGTTACCGGCAGCGAAACACGTGAGACAGCGACTGTGCTTTCGACCCGGGATGGGGTGGTGCTCCAATTTGCCGATCGCATCGAAACCGGCGTGCCGGGCCGGCTTGCGTTTCCCGAGGTACCCGCGGACCTGCGCGACACCCCTACGCTGGTGGTTTCGCTGAGCAACCCGAAATCGGGTCCGCAAAACCTGGAATTGTCTTATCTGACCGGCGGCTTGTCCTGGCGTGCCGATTATGTGGCCGAACTGAATGCCGGGGATGACCAGCTTGACTTGAATGGATGGGTGACGCTGACCAAGCAGAGTGGCGCGGCCTATCCCGATGCCAAACTGCAGTTGGTGACGGGCGAGCTCAATCGGGTGCGTGACATGCAGGTGTCGCCACGCTCGTTGATGACGATGGCTGCGAAGGGGGCCGATGTCGCGGAAATGCGGCAGGAGTCCCTGCTCGACTATCACCTCTACACCATGCAGCACTCCACCACGCTGAAGGAAAACCAGACCAAACAGCTTGCCCTGATGTCGGCTATGCGAGTGCCGGCAAAGAAAACGTATCTGCTGGCAGGCGCGGATTACTACTATGGCGGCCAGCAGGGCGATCTGGGCCGGAAAGTAAAAATCGGTGTTTTCGTCGAATTCCGCAACCGGGGTGAAGGCCTTGGCATCCCTTTACCCAGGGGGGTCATCCGCCTCTATAAAAAGGACAGCGAGGGCAAGGCACAGTTTGTTGGCGAAGACCGGATTGAGCATACGCCGAAGCTCGAAACGGTACGGCTTAAACTGGGCGACGCTTTCGATCTGACCGCAGATAAAAAACAGACCGATTTCCAGCAGTTGGGGGGCGGAACCGGCTTGCGCGATTCGTTATTCGAATCGGCCTACGAGGTTGTGCTGAAAAATGCCAGGTCGCAACCGGTGACGGTGACGGTACGCGAGCCGGTGCCCGGAGAATGGACCATGGTGAGTGAATCGCATGCCCATAGTCGACCTGCAGCGGGGGCCGCCGAATGGCAGGTCAAGGTGCCGGCAGAAGGCAGCGCCGTCCTGGCTTATCGCGTGCGCGTCAGGTACTGAGCCCCCGCCGGCGGCGGATGTCGGTAATCAGGCCGAGCGTGGAGCCATCGTGCTCGCCTATCGCCCGCACAGAACTCAGCGCAGCGCGGATGGGCGGCGCCAACTGCTTGCCCAGCTCGACCCCCCACTGGTCGAAACTGTTGATTCGCCAGACCACGCCCTGCACAAACACCTTATGTTCATACAAGGCCAGCAACATGCCCAGCGTGTGCGGATCGAGCTTCTGGTAGAGCAGGGTATTGCTCGGACGGTTGCCCGGAAATACCTTGTGGGGCCCCAACGCACGCGCAGCCGTGCGGCTCAGGCCCTGCGCAATCAGTTCGGCTTCGACGACGGCGCGGGACTTTCCTTTTAACAGCGCCTCGGTTTGCGCCAGGCAATTGGCCAGCAGCCATTCGTGTTGATCAGCCAGCGGCGTGAGGTTGACGGCCGCCACCAGAAAATCGGTCGGAATCAACCGCGTGCCCTGGTGGATTAACTCGAAAAAGGCGTGCTGGCCGTTGGTGCCGGGCGCACCCCAGACAATCGGGCCCGTGTTGTAGTTGACCAGACGGTTTTCACGGCTGGCGATTTTGCCATTGGACTCCATATCCAGCTGCTGCAGAAAGGGGACCAGCAGCCTGAGTCGCTGGTCGTACGGAAAGATTCCGTAGGTATCTGTACCCCAGAAGTTGGCATACCAAATGCCCAGCATGCCGAGGATGACCGGCATGTTGGCTTCCAGCGGCGCCTCCTTGAAATGGATGTCCATCGCGTGCGCCCCCGCCAGCAAGGCCTGGAAATTTCCCCAGCCGATTTGCAATGCAATGGACAGACCAATCGCCGACCACAGGGAATAACGTCCCCCCACCCAGTCCCAGAAAATGAACATGTTTTCCGGATCGATGCCAAAGGCTTCAACGGCCTGGGCGTTGGTCGACAATGCGACGAAATGCCGTGATACTGCGGCCGGCGCACGCAGCGCGGCCAGCAGCCAGGCTTTGGCCGAATTCGCATTGGCCAGCGTCTCGAGGGTGGTAAACGTTTTGGACGCGACGATGAACAGCGTCGTTTCGGGATCGAGACTGGCCAGAGTCGTGGCCAGATGCGCTGGGTCGAGGTTGGAAACAAAGTGCACACGCACGTTTTCGACTGCATAGTGATCGAGTGCCGCACACACCATCGCCGGCCCCAGATCCGAGCCGCCGATCCCGATATTCACGACATGACGTATGGGTTTGCCGGTATGGCCGAGCCAGACGCCATTGTGAATGGATTCGACAAAGCGCTGCATGCGGGCAAGCACTGCCGCGACCTCCTGCTCGATATCGACGCCTTCCACTACCAGCGCCGGTCGTGTCGGTGCGCGTAAAGCGGTATGCAGGACCGCCCGTTGTTCGGTGAAATTGATGCGCTCGCCACTGAACATGGCATGACGCTGGGCTTCCAGTTCGGACTCCCGCGCCAGCTGCATTAAATCCGCCATCGTTTCTGCCATGACCCGATTTTTGGAATAGTCGAGCAGCAGGTTCCCGCACCGCAGCGAGAGGTGCTCAAATCGATGGGTGTCTTCACGGAATGCGGTGCGCATGTCAAATTTACGCATGGCCTTGAAGTGCTGTTCGAGTGTCTTCCAGGCAGGAAGCTCTTTAAGTGGCGTCATGATCAGGCAGTGTATGGATCCATTATCGAAGGTATCATAAGTGCGTTGTGGCAATGTTCACCAGCCTTGCCGCAACCTTTTCCTGATGAAAATGAATGGGACAGCATGGCGACCGCGACACATCACACCCTTGTATATATCACCTATTCGATTCTCGACGAGCGCGGCATGGTTGTCGAACAATACGATATTCCTGTGGGCTACGTGCAAGGCGCAAACAGCGGTATTTTGCCGGCGATTGAATCGGCCGTTGCGGGGCGCAAGGTGGGCGAGCGGATCGAAATCAAACTGGCGCCCGAAGAAGCCTACGGCGTGCGTGACGAAAGTCTGGTCTTCACCGACGAGATCGACAACGTGCCTCCCCAATTCAGGCATCTGGGCGCTGAAGTCATGTTCGAGCATGAATCGGGTGAAACCAAGGTTTTTTACGTTACGGCAATCGAGGACGGAAAGCTGACGCTGGATGGCAATCCCTCGCTGGCCGGCCAAAGCGTGACCTGCCTGGTGAACATCATGGACATGCGCGAGGCTACGCCAGAAGAAATCCGCAACGGCCGCCCGCTCGATGTGAAAACGGGCACCTTGCACTAGATGTATTCCGTTCACGCGTAAAAAAGCCGGGATGCCCCGGCTTTTTTTTGGGTTGTCTCTTCGCAATTATTTCGCGGGGCAAGCCTTGTCGCCCGGGATCTTGCCGGGCAAACGCAGGAAAGCCTCAAACGGCCCCATCACACTCATCGCTTCCATCTTGGGGCCGGTGAATTTCAGCCGGCCTAACATCATCGCCTTCATCGGGCCGTATTCGCCCGCACCCATCTGCTCCCAGCGTTCGGTCGTGGCATGCATCGTATAGTCGACGCCATGATCCATCCGGGTATTCTGTACGGCCCCGCCGTAGACGCACTGGGCCTTGCCATCCTTGGCCACGATCTTCATCTCGGTCTGGGTCGGCTCGCCGCAGTCGGTGCGATACAAATGGATAATCTTGTAGCCGCGTTCATTATCGTTCTTGATCCACTTGTCGGCCAGGCCGGTTGTCAGCGCGGGATCCTTATTCCAGGCATCGCATGCCTGCGCGGTCCATTCGGCTGACATCATGGCCGGTGCTGCATGCGCGGTGGTTGCCAGAAATGCCAGGGCGGCAACTGCGATTGATGTTTGTTTCATGGGTGCTTCCTCCTAATTTGAATAATTGGGTTACGCCGGTTTATTTACACATGGAAAAGTCGTCCGAAGCTCAAGGTGGTCATCGGTTTATGGCTTTTCAATGCGGTAAATCCTTTTCCTGTCCTCTCTCGCACACCTCGGCAAGCCAGTTTCACGGGGTGATCAGGGGAGGCGATTTTCAGGTTGGTAAGATTATACTATGCGTGAATGCGTTTGCTTATGGGGCATTTGCAAGACTTTTCTCAACCAGCTGGATACGTTGCACGAGGCGGGCCTGTTCAGCGGCATTGCCGATCGCTGCGGCCTGATTTTCCTGCAGCCTGAGGTAGGTCAGCAGAGGTTGGCGCCAACCGCGCGATGATGCTGTTTCGGTGGCGACGCTCAGCACGCGTGAATCGGATTCCTGGCGCATCACCAGCAAACTGGCCTCAAGCAGCCGAGCCAGCGGGTCGGCAACGCGCTCAAGCGTTTCAGGCCTTTTTGCGACCGGGGCACGAAGCAGTTCACGGTGCTGACTTGGCAGGCGGGCCACATCGACTGCATCCCAGTCGAGGGTGAGAAACTGGTAGTAGGCATGGTCAGCCGGGTCAGGCTCGATCCTGGCCAACTCCCGGTATTCGGTACAGCGGTCATCAATCAGCATGGCGCGCTGCGTCGCGCAACGCACCAGCCACAGGCGAGCGGTATCGACGACGCGGCCGGCGCCCCCGGTAGCGGTAATGGCCTGCTGGAAATAGCGTTCTGCCAGGGTGGTCTCACCCAACAGGGCATGCTTTTTATAACGCTCGACAAGATCGGCCGAATCGGTTTTCCAGTCGGGCGGGGGCGGACCGCCGCTCCCGCAAGCGGCTAGCAGCATCAGGCTGAAGAGAATGAATAAGGCCTTCATGGTAAGTTCACCTCCGGATCGCTCTTGAACGGCCATTTCTGGTTGACTTCATTGACCAGTGCATTGACTTTTCTTACGGTATCGTCGATTTCCGTGCGCAACGCAGCAATATTCTGTGTTCCGCCTTTGACATCGGCAGAAATCGCGACAACATTGCTCATCGCAGCGTCGGCTTTTTTCAGGCTCGACTGGGCATCAGCCAGCATCAATTGCACCTGGGCCAATGACGCGTGGGTCTGCGGGGCAATGCCGTCGGGTGCAAAAAGCCAGGCATCCGTTTTGGCCGCTATGCCATCCACCTTGAGTGCCACCGCGTCGAGCCTGGTAATGAGGGCGCGCATTTTGTCCAGCGAATCTGTAACGGCGCGGGCCTTTTCGGGGCTGCCGAGCACGCCTTCCAGGAGACCGTATTCTCCTGTCATGCGTCCGGTGAGGGCCTGCAGGTTCGCCAAAGTTCCATTTACCTCCCCATCCTTTCGGGTGAGGTGTTCGACGTTGTCGAGAATCGCCTTGACCCGTTCAACCAGCAGCGGTATTTCCCTGGTGACGTCGGATATGACCAGGAGCATGGTCGAGTTTTCCGGCAGGGCCGGTGCGCTCAGGTCGGGGGAGTCGACGCGGATCTTGGCGCCGCCCACGATGGGCTTGTCCAGCGTGAAGGTACTGTTTTCCTTTAACCACTTGGCATTGCGCGCGAGTAATTCGAGGCGAATGATGATGCCGCCGTTGTCGTTCAGCCCGAGCGTCGAAACCCGGCCGATTTCTATCCCAGAAAAGACCAGCGGCACGCCCGGCGCGACGCCGTCGGCACTCGACGCGGCAAGCTGCAGCCGGTAGGTGTCCTCGAAGAATCCGCGCGCATGCAACATGTAGGCGATGAACGCCGCACCGAGTAATAACGTGGCGACAGCAAACAAACCCACCTTGAACTGAATTGTTTTCATTGTGTGCGAAGCGCCTGGCTATACAGGACCTGGTTCCAGTTGAAATCGTAGATTTCCCAGGTGCCTGCCATGCGCGTTTGTTCGGCCAGCTGCTGGATGAAATCGGGATAAGCCACATCGTAAAGCATGGCGCCGGGACGGTCGATGATGAGCCGATCCCGCTTCAGGATGAGCGCGCGCGCCAACTGCGTCACAAACCGTTGTGCCGGCGTCATGTCGGCGTCGCGTAGCAGGGCAATGCCCGGATAGCCCAGGTGTTCGAGCATGTGCTGCGCCTGTTGCGTTGCCTCGGCGGCGCCATGGTGGCGCTGATACAGCGGGATCAGCGCGATATTGTCGATGGCAGACAAATTGGCCCGCAGCGGCAGATCGAGCGCAACGCGCGCAACCTCTTCGGGCAAGGCGGCTACGGCTGCCATCAGGGCGCTGCGACTGGCAAACGATGTCAGATGTATTTGAGCGCTAATGACACCACCTCGATCGCCACAATGGCAAAGAACACACGCATCATGCCGCGCAGCACGGAAACCGGCACCATGAAGAGTTTCTTGGGCGTTTCCAGTCCTGCCGTAACCGGGATCAGCGTGACGGCCAGTCCAAACAGGGCGCATTTGATGATGAGGCCAGCGAGAATTTTCAAGCTGAAAATTTTCGCAATGATTTGGGTAAATGCCGCAAATCCTGCCATGCTGAGGCCATAGATCGACAGATAGGACAGCAACAGCGCAAGCAGCCCGGCCAATCCCGCCAATGAGACCACCGATATCACGCCGCCGATCAGCCGTGGCAGAAATTCGAATTGCATGGGCGGAACCTTGCAATGCGCAAGCGCGTCCAATTCGTTGTTGACGCGCATCAGTGCGACTTCGGTATTGATGGCGCTGCCCGAGCGTAACGCAATAAAGAGTGCGGTCAGAAAGGGCAACAGCTCAAGCACCAACACGCGGATGGTCATCTCGCTGGCGAATGCCGTGAGGCCGAAATCCCGCGCCGTAGTCAAAATGATGGTGATGATGAGCCACGAAATGACCAGTGTGTAACCCAGGAAAACGGGCAGAATCTGTACTGCCGTGAAGTACACCTGTTTGATCACGACATCGAAGGTCGCCCGATTCCAGGTATTGCGGTCCATTAGTGATATCAGTGCCTGGACCAGAAAGGCGAAGATGTCGTAACCGACGACAAACCAGCCGGTGACCTTGGTTCCGAGCGACTCGATGGATGCAGCAAGAAAATTCATCGTGGCATATTACCGCCATAAAAGGACCTTGCGCCATTGTCAGGCAAGCCATACAGTCATGAAGTCGAATGGAGGAACAGATGATGAAAACATTCTTGATCCCGGCCAGTGCATTGCTGTTCTGCGTTTCAGCCGCAGCGGCCTGGGCATCGCCGGGTACGGTTTTGCGCAACGAGCGCCTTTACAGTCAGCCCAGTTCCCGCTCTGCGGTTGCAGCGACGATTCCCAAGGGCGCCAGCGTCGATATTCTCAGCAAGCAGGGTGGCTGGCTGCGCGTCAGCGCGGGCCGCACCACCGGCTGGATACGCTTGCTGTCGGTGCGCGCGGGGGCGGGCGGCGGAAGTGGATCGGGCGTCGGGGATGTGTTCGGCGCGGCTACGCGACGCTCCGATCCGAGCCGGGTTGTTGCAGTGGCAGGATTGCGCGGCCTCAACGATGAAGACCTGAAACTGGCAAAATTCAACCCCGACGAACTGGCGCGGCTGGATGCGTGGGAAGTGACAACGTCGCAAGCCCGCAGTTTTGCCAGGCAGGGAGGGCTGGTTGCCGCCAACGTGCCCGACTTGCCTGAACCGAGGCCGGCCCAGTCTCAATCCTCATCGTCGCCATGGGAGAGTAACTGATGAAAACCAAATTGATGGTAGTGGCGATTACGCTGACCGCTTTCAGCGGGATGGCGATGGGATTCGATTTTGGAAAACTGCTGGAAGAGCGGCTCAACCAGGAATTGAACAAGGATAAAAAAATCCAGCAGGCACCCGCCGGCGAGAGCACCGGAGCGCAAACGGCGGCGGCCGCGTCGCCGCCTCCCGGCAAGCAGAAGGTGGATGTCGGTCAACTCGGTTTTGCGCTGTTTGGCGATTATTCCCCCGAGGAAGAAAACCGTATCGGAAAACAGATTTCCGGCAATTTGCTCGGTGCCGTTCCGCTGGTCAAGGATGACGCATTGCAGCAGTACGTGAACCGGGTGGGCAATTGGGTTGCGCTGCAGGCGGGCCGCAAGGATACCACCTGGCATTTCGGCGTGCTGGATACGGAAGACATCAATGCCTTTGCCGCGCCCGGCGGCTATATCTTCGTGACCCGGGGGCTATACCGGATTTTGAATAACGAAGCCGAACTGGCCGGCGTGTTGGGGCATGAGATTGCGCACGTCACCCGAAAGCATCATCTCAAGGTACTCAAAAAATCCAGCCTGATTGGTGCTCTCGGCCAGGCAGCCAGCAACAAGGCACGGGGTAGCGATCAGGCGATACAAAACCTCATCGGAAACGGCGCCGAGATCATGGCGCGCGGGCTCGACAAGGAGGCCGAGTTCGAGGCCGACCGTGTGGGTATCGTGCTGGCCGCCCGGGCCGGATACGATCCGTGGGGGCTCCCCACGGTATTGCAGGACATGGCGGCGTTACCTGCCAAAGACAACCGCACCAGCCTGCTCTATAAAACCCATCCGCATCCGGCCGAGCGTCTGGCTGAACTGGGCGAAGCCGTGGATGGCCGCCTGGACACGGTAGAGGGTAAAGAGCTGGCCCAGCGCTTTTACAAACTCCGTTAATGCGCATTCCATCCAAACTGGCGCAGGCAGGTTTGTCTGCGTTGTTTGTGGCTTTGATTGCCGCCCATGTGGGAGGGCTGATCCATCTGGCCCCCCTGCAACGTGCGGAAGCCTGGCTCTATGACGTCTGGCTCCAGCGTGACGCGCCGGCAGGTCGGGATGAACGCATTGCCATTCTCGACATTGATGAAGCCAGTCTGAAAAGCGTGGGCCGTTGGCCCTGGAGCCGGGACACCATGACCGCTCTGGTCGACACCTTGTTCGATCGTTATTATGTGGGCGCCGTCGGTTTCGACGTGGTGTTTGCCGAACCGGATACCAGCTCGGGCCTGGATAGCCTGAAGGCACTGGCGAATGGCGAACTGTCAGCAAGCCGGGATTTTCAGAAAGCCCTGCAGCAACTGACGCCGCGTCTTGATTACGATGTCCGCTTTGCCCAGGCGCTGGTCGACCGGCCGGTTTCGCTGGGCTATTACTTCATACCCGACAGCTATGGCGACACCAAGACGGGCTGCCTGCCGTCGCCCGCCATGCCCTTGACCGTCTTCGCGCCGCTGCGTCCCGGCCAGCCGCCGGCCACCGGTTATGGTGCAAACCTGTGCCTTTTCCAGAGCATGGCACTCGGCAGCGGCTTCTTCAATATGCTGGCTGATGAAGACGGCACGGCGCGACAGATGAGCATGGTTGCGCCCTTCGACGACGGGTATTTTTTATCGTTATCCGCTTCCACGCTCCGGGTCGCGTTTGGCGGCGACCCGGTGGTGGCTGGAATCGAAAAAACCCGTTTCTTAGGCCGCAATTACACTGCGCCCTGGGTCGAGGTGGGCGGCATCCGGGTGCCCTTGAGCGCTGACGGCATAGTGCACGTGCCTTATCGTGCGGGCTCGCCATTCCCCTATATTTCGGCGGCGCAGGTGCTGGCGGGCAAGGTGCCGCTGGCGCAACTGGAAAACCGCATTGTATTGCTGGGATCGACTGCGCCGGGACTGGCCGATCTGCGTGTCACGCCGTTTTCCAACGCGTTTCCCGGCGTGGAAATCCATGCCCATTTGATCGCAGGCATGCTCGACGGCACCACGCGCAGCACGCCGCCGTGGGCTGACGATGCGCGGCTGGCCGCGGTTCTGGTGCTGGGGGTGTTGCTTACGCTGGTGTTGCTGCGTTTTGGCCTGATCGCCGGCGTGGCGGCCAGCCTGGGCATGCTCGTCTTGTTGGTGGGTGCCTATGCTGCAGCCTGGGGACGCTTCTGGGTTGTACCGATGGCCGCCCCCATGATCACCGTGCTGGGCCTGTATGCATTGAATACCGCGTATGGATTTTTTGCCACCACGCGCAACAAGCGGCAGATGACCAAGCTGTTTGGCCAATATGTACCGCCTGAACTCGCGGCCGAAATGAGTCACGACCCGGCGCACTACACCATGGAAGGCCAGTCGCGTGACATGACCGTGCTGTTCTCCGACATTCGGGGTTTTACCAACTTCTCGGAAAACCTGGCGCCGGCCGAACTGGCCGAGGTGCTCAATGCTTATTTGTCGACCATGACCCGCATCGTGCAGCACCAGCGCGGCACCATCGATAAATACATTGGCGACGCCATCATGGCATTCTGGAATGCGCCGCTGGATTTGAGCGATCATGCCAGCCGCGCGGTGCAGACTGCACTGGAAATGCAGGCGGCATTGCCCAGGTTGAATGAGGACTTCGCCGCGCGCGGCTGGCCCGATGTGCAGATCGGCGTAGGCGTCAACACCGGGCGCATGAGCGTCGGCAACATGGGCTCGGAGTTCCGCATGTCGTATACGGTGATGGGTGATGCTGTAAATCTGGGATCGCGGCTGGAGGGCATCACCAAGCAATACGGCGTGGGTATTCTGGTCACTCAGCCCACCGTCGAGGCAGACCCTGTACATGCTTTCATGAAAGTGGACGATGTGCGCGTCAAGGGCAAGGAAACCCCGGTTGCCATTTATGAACCGGTCGGGTCGAAAACGGATCTGGATGAGACGGTCCGCAGACATGCAGCCGACTTTGAAGCCGCGTTTGCGCATTATCAGGCTCAGGCGTGGGATGCCGCTGAATCCGCGTTGCGCGATCTCAATGCCCGCGCGCCGCGCAAGCTCTATGACATTTATCTCGAACGCATCGCGCATTTCCGCGAAGCCCCGCCAGACAAAAATTGGGACGGCGTGTTCGTCTACACCACCAAATGAAACTGACCGTCCTCGGCTGTAGCGGCGGCATCGGCAGCGGACGCCATACTACCTGCCTCAAGGTGGATGACGAGATCCTGATCGATGCCGGCACCGGCATCACCACCTTGAGTCTCGACGCGTTGCTGGCGATCGATCATGTATTCCTCACCCATGCCCATCTGGATCATACGCTGGGCCTGCCGCTGCTGCTCGATGCGGTGGGGGAATTGCGCACCACCCCGGTGATCGTGCATGCACTGCCCGAAGTGCTTAACGTCTTGTCCGACCATCTGTTCAACTGGCACTTGTGGCCGGACTTCAGGGCCATCCCCAGCCTCGACACGCCCTGGCTGAAATTTGAGCCGCTGCCGATGGGTGCACACGCCACCTTGGGCGGGCGCACCTTCACCTCCCTTCCCGTCGATCACGTCGTGCCGGCCTGTGCCATTCAACTCAGCGGCGCCGGCGGCAGCCTGGTGTTCAGTGGCGACACCACCACCAGCGACGCCTTCACCGCCGCGCTCAACGCCATCCCCGATTTGCGTCATCTCATCATCGAAACCTCGTTCGGCGATGCGCTCGCCGAAGTCGCCCGAGCCTCCAAACACCATTGGCCGGATTCGTTGGCGGCGACCCTGCGAAATTTGAACGGGAAGCCTGATATCTGGATCACGCATCTGAAGCCCGGCAACGAAGAAGCCATCATGAATGAGTTGCATAACGCGATTCCCGATCGAAAAGTCACCGCGCTGAGTCTAGGCCAGACCATTCATCTGCCTACCTGACCCTCGTCTATGATGCCTTGGCAGGGCGGCAACACCTACGGCGCGGTTCTGGATGCGAGTCCAAGCAGAGTCTTGTCGCCCCATGCGAGAGACAGAATACAGAGGTAAGTGATTATGGGTAGACGTTTAGCGCCCTGTATCTGCTGAGTATGTTTTCACTTGCGGGCGTGTTCATCATGACGGCCGCCTGGAGTAGCCAGCGATATGACCGGAGTTACCGGAGTTAATGGCACCCCACGCATTCAAACGGAATTCTGCCCCGTATCCACCGTAGCGGCTGGATCTGTCGGAAGCCGCTTACGCCGGTTTAGGAAAACACTGCTTATTCCCCCTCTCTGCTACAGGCATAGTGGTTGCATTCATAGGTGAAACGCGCCGATTCCGGCCGTGATCCATAGGCTGCAATACAGGACGATGTGATGAATCTCAAACATGCGATTTTCGGTGAAAAATCACTGACCAAGGTGGCGGCGGTGTTTGATAGCCGCAATGCCGCGCAAGATGCCGCCTTGCGCTTGAAACAGGTGGGGCTCAGTGAATCCCAGGTGAGCCTGGTCGGCCCCAATGATGTGGCGGGGCCTAGTGGGGCGCCTTTCTCGCGCAAGGTGGAGCCGGAATCGACGGGCATTTTGCTCACGCTGATTCGTGCCCATGTGTTCACCGGTACGTTGGGCGCGATTGCGGGGCTGTTGCTTTATGTGGTGCTGGTTGTCGCCGGCGTCGATGCCATTCTGAGTACGCCATGGATGAGCCTGTGGATCATGCTGACCTTCGGTACGGTTTTTGGCCTGCTTGCAGGCGGATTGCTGTCGCTGCGTCCGGATCACTACCGGGTGATTTCATCGGTGCGGCGGGCGATTGCACGCGGACGTTGGGCCGTCGTGGGCCATCCGGTGGGGCCGCGCCAGGTTGAAGTCGCACTGACCGAATTGCGCAATCGCAGCGATCACGTGGTCCGCAGTTTTTGATTTGGATCGGCGCACAATGACCCCGGAAGAAAAGGGCGTGAGCAACCCTGTCAAGCGCCTGTTGATGACGCTCACGCAGGGCGTGTATGTGGTGGGGGTGGCCGAGGCGGGGTTGCATAACGCATTTACTGCCTCGTCCGTGATGCAGATATCCATGCAGCCCCCCATGCTGGCGCTTGGCGTCAATCCCGACAATGCGTCTTATCCGATTTTGATGGCAGGGGGCGTGTTTGCCGTGACGGTGCTGCACAGCGAGCAACGCGCTGTGGCCGACTTCTTTGGCAACCACAGTGCGCGCGATCAGGACAAGCTGCGCGCCATACCCTGGCACGCGGTTGCCTCGGGCGCCCCGGTACTCGACGACGGCGTGTCTTACTTCGATTGTCGTGTCGTTTCTACGCATCCTGCGGGGGATCACCGGGTGGTGGTGGCAGAAATCACCGGTGGCGATTTTCTGCAGGCGCAGGTCCGCCCCCTGGGCTACAGCGAGCTGGGAGATATGGACGGGAGCGACGAGCTATTGCCCGACCAGCTGGGCTCCAGTCATTAATCTTTTCCCAGCCTGCTGTATTCCCTTGCTACTGTCCCCCCGCACCTGACCTGCCGCGGCATTTCTCGCAGGCAGACGATAAGGAGAAAAGTAACTGACCGATCAACATGAAAAAATCGACTGGGCCAGCACTTGGCCGGCGCTCGTGGAGCTGCGGCAGGATGCGGTGTTCAGAGCCCGGTTTGAATATGCTAACCAGCTGTTGCGCACCAGCCCGTTGGAACGCCCGGATGCGGCATTTTCCTATGTCGTGAGCCTGCTGCAGGCGCGCTATCCCGAGGTCTCCCGCAAAGAACTTGCAGGGGTGGTCGAAGCGGTATTCCGGGTACGAAAGATCCGGCCGGAATTGGCGGGCCCGGCTGCTGATGCCGCTGGGCTGCCTGGAGCCGTTCCCGATGAAACCTGAAACCCCCTATGCGATCCAGTCGTGTTTTACGACCGGTCAAGGCGCGTGTTACGACGCGCAGGGACACAGCATCCCCTGTTACCGGGCAAATGCAGGATGCAGCGATCCCGGGCTGGCGTCCCTTGGCCAAGCCCCCGGTTTGAGCCGGCCGGGGAAACCTTTATCGATCTGCTGACCGGCCTGGCCTGGTGGCACGATGCCAATCCGGCCGAATTCCCGCTCAGCTGGTCCGGGGCATTCGAATTTTTTATTGCACAGATGAATCAGACGGGATGGGGCGCCATCCGGTTCGCGGGCGTTCGGTGAAGCTGCCTGTCACTGGCCAGCACCGGTGTTACGCCACCGACGGCAAAGCCAGGGCCTGTGTGGGAACCGGCCAGGATGGCGACCCGATTGGGTGTTGCATGGCCGTCAACGCGTTTTGTGACGGTGGCAGAGGGTGTTTCGACCCACTGACGGGCCTGATCTGGTATCGGCCAGGTCGCCTGAAAAACCTGGAAAATGGAGTGAACTGGGAAGCCGCCCTGAACTGCCTCGCGGAATTGAATGCCACGCTGCCGCCCGATCAGGCCTGGCGCCTGCCCAATATCAATGAGCTGGAATCGCTGGTGGACAGTGACCGGGATCAACCGGCGCTTCCTGACGCGCATCCGTTTCTCCATCCAGGCGATGTCTATGGGTCATCCACCACCATGTCTGCGAGCTCGACTGGGCGGGGCACAAGCCCTTCGCCCGGTTTGCAGTGTGGTCGGTCCGAAGCGGGCGGAACGCAATGGCCGGGGTTCCACACACCTGAACACCTGCTTCCAGGCATTAAACTCAAACGTGCAAGATCAAACGCAGAAAAGGACCTGTCGATAGCATCCGGCATGCGGACGTGAAAAAGCCCGGCAGCGATTGCGCTGCCGGGCTTTGCGACACCGTCGTAGCTTAAGCTTAGTTGGTGGTGAGTTCGTTATTCACGCTCACGACGCCATCCACAGCCCGGGCGATGTCCGTGGCTTTCTCTTTGGCCGCATCGTTCTGGACCTTGCCGGTCAGCATTACGACGCCATGATTGGTTTCAACAGAAATCTCGTGGCCTTTGAGCAGATCATCAGCCAGATAGCGGGCTTTGACCGAGGTCGTGATCGCTGCATCATCGATGGCCTGGCCGGCCTGATCGGCCTTTTGCTCCAGCGTATCGCCCAGGTCACGCGACTCCTGCTTGGTCTCGGCGACAGCATTGTCGTATTTTTCTTCGGCCCTGTTTTCTTCGGCTTCCTTGGTCCGGTCGCAACCGGCGGCAAGCAGTCCAAGACTGGAAACAAGTGCAATTGTGATGATACCGGAAACATTTTTCATAAGAATTCTCCTTGAGAAGTGGAAGTTATGGCTGCAGTTAATAAAGGCAATGCTTTGCTTTTACGTGCGCACCAGGCAGTTAAAGTTGCCAAGGCCCGAGCGCCAGATAAAGGAACAGGACCCTCGAGGTCCATTTCACATCTGCAATTCGTGGGCAATCGAACTTGCCTTTATCAACCGGGAAGCGCAGTTTTTATATGCGGTACGGATGACGAAGCCCCCTGCAGTTCGGCTTGACTCCTGTGCCAACAATGGCGGCGTAGATGCAATTTAATGGTCAGACAGGTCGGCCGGTATAGGCTTTGTGCGCGATGCCTTGTAGGACAAACGGTAGTCGGTCCAGCTCGACAGGCGGCGCGAGCCAACAAGCGCTCTGTGGGTAGCGGGAGCGCGAAAAGGGATCGCGGCCAGCCGTAAAGAACCGGCGCCGATGCCCTTGGCAAGTGGGGAGGCGGGAAACGCTATAGCCGCCGTCCTACATGGGGGAGGGTTCACGTCCGATAGGTGTCATCCGGGGCGCTCCTTACCATGGCTGTCATGAACTGGATCAGGGCTTGCTGGTATGACATATGCATACTCGATAGGACCCTCAGCTCTGAAGCGCAACAAGCGATACACACACTCAAACTAGAAAGGAATTGCCATGAAAGCCAGCCATGCCATCGCAGCCGTCGTGCTTGCAGCATCTGTGGTTGTTACCGTCTCAGGTTGCGCCGTTGGGCGTAACCAGTCCACGGTGGGCCAGTCTGTCGACGACGCCGCTATCACCACCAAGGTGAAAGCACGTTTTGCCGAAAGCCCCGCCGTGGCCGCCACTTCCATCAAGGTGAAAACCCTGAACGGCGTGGTGCAGTTGTCGGGCTTTGCCAAGAACAACACCGAGAAATCTCAGGCAGGCGCAATCGCCTCCAAGGTTGAAGGTGTCAAGCGGGTAGAAAACGACATCATTGTCAGCCCCTGAATCGGGCGAATGCAGCATCATCTTTTGAAAATCGTTGAAGGAGAGTACTGATGAACTGGGATCGTATCGAAGGAAACTGGAAACAGGTCAAAGGCAAGATCAAGGAGCAATGGGGCAAGCTGAGCGATGACGAGATCGATGTCATCGCCGGTCGCCGCGACCAGCTTTCTGGCAAGGTTCAGGAACGCTATGGCCTGGCCAAGGATGAAGCTGACAAGCAGGTCGACGAGTGGCAGCATCGCGCCGACGACAGCTGGTTCAACAAGTAATCCGCTGAGCCCGGCTTCGCCCGGTGCATGAGTCTGAAAAGGGATGTCCGCCATTGGCGGGCGTCCCTTCTTATTTGCTGGTGGCCTTATTGGTTCCGGCTACCGGATGAAATCATCCCCGCCAGGCGCGCGGCTTGAATCACCGCGTTGCCCGGATCGGGTCAGGCGGCATGCCAGGCGGTTAAAAAGGGGCCTGGCCGTACAGGATGAAGATGCCAGACCAGAAGCGGGAATCGCATCAGTCTGGCATCAACACGGCCCGGCAAAGCCAAGTGGAACCCACCCTCATGGTGCTTATCCACGCGGTTTATTTCAGGGTGTTCGGTTGCCGGTTTGCTGCCGGGGTGGCGTTTCGCTATCCGTTTTCTGGTACAACGAAGCACGCGCATCTTTCGCCATGTCGGTGTAGCCAGCGCGGATGCGTTCGAGGTCTTCGGGTTCCAGTTCTTCCAGGTCCAGCAGCGAGTTGTGCGCATCCCCTGCCGCGCGAATCAGTTCGTCCAGCTTGATATGCATGGCTTCGGCATCGCGATTCTGTGTGTTCTGGATCAGGAAAACCATCAGGAAGGTAATGATGGTGGTACCCGTGTTGATGACGAGCTGCCAGGTGTCGTTGAAATCGAACAGAGGGCCGGTGATGCCCCAGACAACAACTATCGTCAGCGCCATCACGAAGGCCCAAGGCCCGCCGGTGACGCGTGCAGTAGCCTGGGCAAAGCGCGAGAAAAGGCTTTTGTTCTTTAAAGCGCTCATTCCGCACTCCAGAGTATGCGATGAGAATGGGATGCCGGGCGCCGCGGGAGAGCGGCGACCCGGTATTAATCTGGCGCGGACTTCCATGTTGCCCCAGGAAGTCCGCGCCAGAAAGATTTCAGCTCAGTGCCGGTGAGCGTGCAGGCGATTACTGGCGATATTTGAGCTTGGCTTCGCCAACACAGGCATCCTTGGCGTTGCCCGACAGTGCCTCACAGCGTTCCTTGGCAGCTTTGTATCCGGCTTCCATGCTTTCCTCCTGGGCTTCAGCATGGGCCTTGGTGCCTTTCATGTCGGCCTTGGCATGGGCCTTGATGCTTTTGTACTCAGCCTTTGCATCCTTCAGGCAGACATCCTTGGCGTTGCCGGTCATGGCCTTGCAGCGCGCCTTGGCTGCGTCGTAATTTGCTTCAGCCATATCCTTGTTCGCGTCATAGGTTGCGTCTGCGCGGTCTTCGATCACATTCTTGACGTCAGTTGCATGGGCCGTCATGGGGCCTGCAGCCAGCAAGGCCAGCGTCAGCAGCGATACGAGTTGGGTCTTTTTCATTTGGAACTCCTAAAAATTGATATGGCATTCGACCCCTTCCACCTCAAAAATTCAGCGGCGGTTTTTAGAGAAGCGGTCGTCTGTTTTTGCCGGCATGCTTGGTTCTTCCAGCTAGGGGATAATTTAAAATCCACGATCGACTGGCGTTATCAGCCGGAGACTACCGCTTTGTAGGACACACCTTATCCGCGCGTGGGGAGCGGCCGATTCTGCACAACTGCCGGCCTGTGACTGGATTTTCTGGCGTGAGACCCGCGGGGGAATACTAGAATCAGGATCCTGACTGCGGAATGCAAACCGATGGATGTAAAAAACAGATACCGTCGCTTCGTGCGCTATGCATGGGTGCCTTACCGCGCAGGGAAGAGCTGGGTGGCGCATCACCTCACGACGCATGCTGCGGCACTGGCTTACTACGCCGTATTTGCGCTTTCGCCGATTCTTGTGATCGCAGTCTCAATGTCTGCGCTGGTTTTTGGACAGGATGCGGTTGAAGGCCGCATCGTGGCCCAGATGGACAGTTTGCTGGGCCACGAAGGGGCGAGCCTGGTCCAGCGTCTGGTTAAGGCAAGCTATCTCTCGGGCCAGAGCGGTCTTGCGGCCTTGATCGGGATCGTCGGCATGCTGGTGGGCGCGACCGGCCTGTTTGCGGAAATGAGCGTGGCATTCGAACGGATATTCAACGCAAAACGTGAGTACAAGCATGTGCTGGCGGTATTGTTCATGGATCGCCTGCGCGGCCTGGCGATCATTATCGCGGTAGGGTTTCTGCTGATCGTGTCGCTGCTGGCGAGCGCGGCCATAGTCGCGCTGAGTGAATACCTTACCCGCGGATTCGGGGCCTGGCTTCCGGTGGCGACTGTATTCCAGACCCTGCTCTCGTTCGGTTTCATGACCGCCATGGTCGTGGTGTTGTATCGGCTGTTGATCCCGATTCGGCTATCCCGACGCATATTGTTGACCGGCGCGGCCGTCTCCGCCGTGTTGTTCGAGGTAGGCAAATGGGGCATCGGCTTTTATCTGGGGCGCGGCGCGGTGGCCAATACTTTCGGTGCGGCCGGGTCCCTGGCCGTGATCCTGGTATGGGTGTATTACGTTTCGCTGATCATGCTTTACGGCGCCGAAATTACCCGGCAACTTCACCGCCTGCGCAGGGTCGACCTGCGGGAGACACGTCGCCAAGCAAAGACTGCATGATTGAATCGGTCGCGTTTTCTGCGCGGATAGCCTGAACATTGGACGGCCTGGGATGGGACTCCCATCCGTGAACGGCATCACTCGGCACGCAAGGCATCCACCGGGTTGAGCCGTGCCGCGCGCATGGCGGGGACGACGCCGGCGGCCAGACCGATCAGCATCGATACGACCAGCGCGCCGAGGGCGTAATCCCACGGGGTATTGACCGGCAGGCCGCTTACGGTGATTTTCAGCAGCCAGGCAATGCCGGCGCCGGCCGCCAGGCCGCCGAGTCCGCCCAGGGTGGAGAGCACGGTCGACTCCATCAGAAACAACATGCGGATTTGCGCCCGCGTGGTGCCCAGCGCGGTGAGGAGACCAATCTCGGCGACGCGCTCGGCCACCGCGATGTGCATCAGCGTGACCATGCCGACCGCGCCCACCAACAGCGAGATTCCGCCGAGCGCGGCGACGGCGAAGGTCAGCACATCGAGCACGGTCCCCAGCGTGTCCAGCATCTGTTGTTGCGGGGTGAGGGTGAAGTCCTCGCGGCCGTGGCGTGCGATCAAGATGCGCTTGGCATCTTCGATCACCGCCGGCAACGGCGAGCCGGGGCGGTAGGCGATGTGGATTTCCATCACGCCTTCGCGGTTGAAGACTTCCAGTGCGCGCGTGGTGGGAATGTAGACGGTATCGTCGAGATCGAATCCCAGCACCTGGCCTTTGGATGCCATGACGCCGATCACACGAAATCGCGACGTGCCGACCTGCAAAGTGGCGCCGAGCGGGTTGGCGCTACCAAACAGTTCGGTGCGCACTTTTGCCCCCAGCACCGCGTAGGCGCGCGGGTTGCGCGGATCGTCCGCAGGCAGGAACTGGCCGATCGCGACCTGCATGTTGAAGGCACGGGAAAAATCCGGGCCTTCGCCGTATACCGTCACGCGCCGGCTGCGGCCGTGGGCGCGGACTTCCGCATTGCCCATGACGCCGGCATTGGTGTATTGCGCGTAGCGCGAGGTTTGCAGGGCCAGCGCATCGTCTACCGTCAGCAGCCGCGCGCTGCCGATGGAGCCGACCGAGGTACCGCGCGCGGTGGTTTTGCCCGGCGTGGCGGTGATGATGTTGGTGCCGAACTGGGTGAACTCGGACAGGACAAAACGGTGTATGCCGTCGCCGATGGAGGTGAGCAGAATCACCGCGGCGATACCCACCGCGACACCCAGGGCAGACAGGAAGGTGCGCAGCCGGTGTGCGGTCAGCGCGTGCAGGGCGAAGCGGAGGGTGTCGGCGAAGCTCATTTTCCGCTTAGCGCATTGACCGGATCGAGCCTTGCCGCGCGCGCGGCCGGCAGCAGGCTGGCGAGGATGCCGGTGATGAGTGCGGTGGCGACGCCAGCGACGCTGGCCCACACCGGTGGCCAGGCGGGGAGCTGCGGGTAGGCGAGACGAATCATCAATGCGCCGAACTGCCCCAGTGCGAAACCGATGGCGCCGCCGGCCAGCGATAGCCAAAGGGCTTCGGCGAAGAACAGGCGGCGGATATCGGCAGCGGGCGCACCGATGGCTTTCAGCAAGCCAATCTCGGACGTGCGCTGCGCCACCGCCACCAGCATCACGTTCATCACCAGAATCCCGGCCACCGCGAGGCTGATCGCGGCGATGCCCGCCACCCCGAGCGTCAGCGCACGCAGGATGCGGTCGAAGGTGGCGAGTACAGCGTCCTGGGTGATGACGGTGACATCGTCTTCACCGTCGTGACGCAGCTTGAGCGTATGTTGAATGGCGGACTTGGCCGGTTCGATCACGCTGCGGCTGCGCGCCTCGACCAGGATGCGAAACAGCGTCGAGGTATTGAACAGTTCCTGCGCGTATTCGACCGGGATGATGGCGAGTTCGTCGGTATTGAAACCCATGGCTTCACCTTGCTGCTCGATCACGCCCGACACCATGAAGCGGCTGTCTCCCAGCCGGATGCGCTGACCAATCACGTTTCCGTCGGGAAAGAATTCATGCGCCAATACACTTCCCAGCACGATCTGCGCGCTGCGCTCGGCGCCGTGCGCGAGAAAGCTGCCCTTCGATAATTTCATGTTGCGGATCGGCAGCAGTTCGGCCGTGCTGCCGAGCACGGTGACCTCGCGCAGCTTGCCGCCGGAGGTGAGTTCGGCCACGCCCACGTTGAGCGGAGCCAGACGCCGAACCTGCGGCAACTGGCCGACAATGCGGGCGTCTTCCAGCGTCAGGTCGCGCGGCGTCTGGCCGAGCGCTGCACTGACAAAGCCGCCCGAGGTTTCGGAGCGGCCCGGCAGAACAATAATCAGGTTGGTGCCGAGTGAGGAAAACTGCCCCACCACATAGTTGCGTGCGCCGTCCCCCAGCGCGGTGAGGACGACCACCGCCGCCACCCCCAGCGCCATCGCCAGCACGATGAGCAGCGAGCGGGTGCGGTAGCTCACCACGGTGGTGAAGGAGAGGGTCAGGGTGTCGCGCAGATTCATGTCAGGCCGTTATGCCTTGCCTTCATTGATCATTACAAGGTTTAAACCACCGGCGTTAGCTGCGAAAATTGGCCAAGATTATTGCTGTTGCGCAAGGACGGGTATGTACTACTCCCTCCCCTTCAAGGGGAGGGCTGGGGTGGGGATGGGTTGAATGGGTCGCTCTGCATCGTAACCCATCCCCCGCCCAACTTCCCCCTTGAAGGGGGAGGCGCAGTCAGTCAGCCGCTGCTTCCCATCCGGAGCGGCCATCTTCAACTGTCCGATTTTTTCGGACACTTCAAAATAGCCTTCGGCGGCGAGCTTTTTCTTCAGATCGTTCCAGTACTTGCGAGGCCGGTCGCCTCCAACCAGAACTTCGACCACGTCGATAATCGAAAACCACCACGCTTCCGCGTGCCAGGTTCGACGGATCGCTGTTTCCTGAAAGACGGCGATGTGGTTCGTCGGTTCAGAAGTTTGGGCTATCTTGCTCATGGTCTGTACTCCCTTGCTGAATTGCTTATTCTCGTCCTGGATGATGCGCACCATGTTCAGGGCTTGCTGCTGACTCGGGGGCCAATTCCCCCTCGGCGAAGACATTGCGGATGTGCTGGTCGATGTTCTGCTTGGTAGTCAGAAACAAGTAGGTCATCTGGTTCAGCCAGTCAGTTTTGCCTTCCATGTTGTTATGCTCCTCCGGCAATCGACGCACCGCATTGCGGACAAGCAAAAATCCCCTCGTCTGTTTCAGTGAAACGCAATCCCGAGTCCTGCGGGTTGGTGTGGCCTTCCAGATAGGTAACCAAACGGCCATCCGCCAGCACATCCTCCTGCAAGCCACACTCGGAGCACGCCAACAATTCGCGCTCATCAGCGAATAACCCAAGGGACTTGGCTTGCTGCTTCAGGTGATGAAGTTCGCCGCAGAGTTCAATGAGGTCGCCTTCATGCAAAGCGGATACTTGATCGATGGGAGAGTGGGCCACTTCAGCTCACCAATTCCTCAAGCGAGCTAACCACCTTGAAGCACACCTGTTCGAAGTTTTTGAAGTGCCGCTTGCCGCATTCGATCCGCAAGTCTTCGATGGGCCGCAACAGGTCAAGCCGCACATGGTCGCCGTTGCCGGTTTTCTTCGTTTCGGCCACGAAGTACAGCGTCTTGTCATTGCGGTAGGCCACCGCCCAATCAGGGTTGTATGGGCCGACTGGCGTTTCGATCTGGAACCAGCGCGGCAGCTTGATATAGAACAGCACGTCGTCGTTGTCCTCGCAGGCCTGGGCAAACAGGCGCTCCGGGCTGGAGTTCGAGTCGATGACGATGTGAGAGAACAGCGTCTTCTCCTGTTTCTCAACGGCCAGCACGTTGGGCGCGAACACGTCCATCAGGTCGTCGCTTTCGAAGCGCCGCATCTCGTAGAACGCATCGACCAGCTTCACGTACTTGACGCCGCTACCCTCCGAGCCGTCGCCGTACACCAGAAATTCGCGCTTCACGGCGTTTATCAGTTCCGCCGCGTGATCCACGAACGCCTGGGGGTTGTTTACCGCGTCACCCAGCCGCCCGGAATCGAGCAGGATGCGCGCCACGGTGGACTTCGCCAGCCCCGTCTTGCCCTGTACCTGGCCGACGAAATCCGGCATCACGTACCTGGCTTCCACGGTCTGCGTGCGAAAGCCCGTCTGCTTGCCCACCACGCCTGACGCGCCGATGGCAATGTCGGCGCGCGTCAGCGCCACCTTGGGCCGCTCGATGTGCGGCATCGTGCCCTTGATCCGGCTGGCGGCCTTGGCAATCAGGTCGCTCGTCTTGTACTCGACGCGGTAGCGCGTGCGCGCTCGAATATTTTCCCACAGCGGCAAGAAATGGTTGTCGGGGTGGTCGGCGTCGTAACCCTTCTTCAGCCGTATCGTCACTTTATCGCGTTCGTTCTGCACCATCTCACGCTTGAACTTCACCCCGGCCTCGGTCATCTCGGTCTGCAGCTGGTTGGCAAAGTCCTCGTAGCTTTCGTTCGCAATCACCGTCAGGCGGTTGATAGCGCGGTCGCGCACGCGGTCGCCGTCCTTGTTCACGCACAGGCGCAGGCCACGGCCAATCTCCTGCCGCTTCTTGATCTCTGAGCTGGATTCGGCCAGTGTGCAAATCTGGAATACGTTCGGGTTGTCCCAGCCTTCGCGTAGCGCGGAATGGCTGAAGATGAAAGCCAGCGGTTCGGCGAGGTCCAACAGCCGCTCCTTGTCGCGCATGATCAACTCGAAGGTACTGGCCTCGGCGTCGGCATTGGTCTTGCCGGTGACAGTTTCAAAGGGCGACACGGCCCGCTTGTCCTGCGAGAAGTAGCCGTTGTGAACCTTCGCAGCATCAAACGGCAACAGGCCGGCGAAGTCGGCCTTGGTGCGGTATTGTTCGTAGATTTCCTCGAACCACTCTCCAAACTTGCCTTTGCCAGCGCTGCCGTCCTCGCCATACACGCGGTAGTTCGCCACCCGGTCGATGAAGAACACCGACAGCACCTTGATGCCCAGCGGGTGCAACTTTTGCGCTTTCTCGAAGTGGCGCCGAATCGTGGCCTCGATCTGCAAGCGCAGGATCGCATCGGTCAGTGCGCCGTGCGGGCTGCCCACCCGCACCCGCACATCATTGGCAAAGGTCACGAAGCCTTCGCCCGCGTCGATCTCATTGACGATGAAGCCGCCCCGGTAAATCTCGCGTTGGTTCGACAGGGCATAGAGGTCATCGCCGTTCTTCACCGTCACGCTCTTCTTCGCCGGACCTTGCGCCTGATTCACCCAGATCGACAACTTGGCCGACACGCTGCGCTTGCCCGTCTTGAAGCCCTCCACCTCGACAAAGGCCTGGTTCGCGTCCGTAAGCGTAATCACCGAATCCACGCCGATCTGCTTCACCAGTCCCATCTCATAGGCCCGCACCGGGTCCAGCGAATAGATCAGGTTGTAGGCATTACGGTGCGTGGCCGAATAGCGCAGCGTGCACATCGGGGCCAACCGGGCGATGGCCTGTTTGCGGTTATCGGTTTCCAGATTCTGCGGCTCGTCCAGGATCACGACGGGGTGCGCCGCCTGGATGAACTCGATGGGCTTTATGCCCGTCTCGCGCACCTGGTTGATAACGTTGCCCTTGCTCCGTTTTCTCCCCTCGCCCTCTGCGGGAGAGGGGCCGGGGGAGAGGGGGCTTGAATCTTTCGCAAAGGCATCGATGTTGATCACCAGAATCTGGATCGCATCGGAGAGCGCGAAATTGCGTAGCTGATTCACCTTCGCCGAGTCGTACACCGTGAACTCGACATGCTCGTAGTCGTACAGCGTCTGGAAATGCTCCCTGGTGATTTGCAGGCTCTTGAGCACGCCCTCGCGGATGGCGATCGAAGGCACCACGATCACGAATTTCTTGAAGCCGTAGGTTTTGGAAAGCTCATGTACCGTGCGCAGATACACATAGGTCTTGCCGGTGCCGGTTTCCATTTCCACCGTGAAGTTGGGGAAGTTGCCGACTGCTGTGCCGTCGTCCAGCTTCATCTGCTCCAGCGCGGCCGATGGTTCAATACCGTGGTTCTTCTGCACCGCCTGGAGATTGGCCAGCCACTGTTCGTCGGTAATCACGCGCTGGTTCGCTACGCCGGTCTCGGAAAGCTTCAGGCTCGACAGCCCCTCATCGGCCATTGGCACGGCGTTCTGCGAGGCATCCGGCTGGCCCTCGAACAGCGCCACCACGGCGCGGATGGCTTCAAGCTGAAAGTCCTGGTTAGCGTCGAATTGCAGCTTCATATTTCACGCAACCGTTCCAGCAATTCGGGCAAAGCCGTTTGCACCGTGTCCCACACCATTTCGAGGTTGATGTCGAAATAACCATGAGCAATGCGGTTGCGCATCCCGCGCATACTGCGCCACGGCACTTCCGGGTGCTGGCTGGCGAACTCGGCGTATTGATCCATTATTTTGGTGGAGGCCTCGCCGATGACGATGAGGCTCAGAATGACGGCTTGCTGGGTGCGTTTGTCGGCAAGGAAATCTTCCTTGCTCAAACCCTCTACAAAGCTGCACGCATCGGTCGCCGCCTGCCGCATGTGATCGAGGTAGTCAGTCAGGCGGTTCTCGTTCATACCGGCTGCGCCTCCGCCAGCACCTGCTGGCGAAATTTCGGCGGTAGGTCGCCTGGTGTCAGCACATCGACCCGCACGCCCAACAGGTCTTCCAGTTCTGCTTGCAGGCCGCCAAGATCAAACAGCGTCGCACCGGGAAGCGCGTCTACCAACAGATCGAGATCGCTGCCCTCCTGGTCAATGCCGTGCAGAACCGAGCCAAAGACGCGCGGGTTTGCGGTGTGGAAACGGCTTACTGCTTCGCGCACGGCAGATCGCTTCAAGTCAAGCGCAATAGTGGGTTTCATGAGTTACCTCTCCTGTCATAAACAAGTGAACTTGATTTTTGCATCACGGCACTGCAAGTCGAGGTTTGACTTGAGCGGGTCTGAGTCATGGAACACGCCGTCGATGGCGATAATCTCACGCGGCTTCAGATCCACCAGAGGCTGGATCATGGCATCGGTGAAGGACTCCAGCACGAACAGCATCTTGCGCTGGTGGATGGCGAATATCTTGCCACCGGCCACATCCAGTGTTTCCACCGGCGTGGTCAGTTCCTGGCCGAACTTCAATAGCAGCTCGTAAAGCATGTGTTCTACTTCCGCGCCTTCCTTCTCGGCCTTGGCGAACATCTGGATCTGCTCGGCCAGTTGTTCGGGCGTGTCGATGCCGTCGCCGCGCCATTGCTTGAAGTTGGAGGGGGTGAGGAGGAAGGATTTGAAACCAGTGCCGACAGCAACAGGCGTCGCGAGATCGGTCGATGATGCCAGCCGGTGTACTACTCGGCGGATACGCTCACGGGCGATGTCGGCAATTGTCTTGTAACCCGATTTATCGGCTTCGCTTCCCGGAACGACGAGTTCTGGCAGTTGGACAAGGATCGAGCGCCTGACGATTCCATTGCGAGAGTTCAAACGGGCAATGGCTTCGTAACTTGATGCCGATCCAGCAAAAAAATCAACCATGATCTCGCCATCTCCCAAGACTTGATCCGCGAGTCGTGCGATGAGACCCGATGGTTTGGGAAATGAGAAAACTTCCGCCCCCAGTATTTCTCTTACTTCCTGCGTTCCATCGGCTGTATGAATGCCATCGATGATGGTCCTGAAGGAAATAAACTCGGACTGCATTTCACTGCGAAACTTTTTCTCGCGCGGACGTCCTTCGTCCTTCACTGGGAAAAGAATTCTTCCCTCAGCGACCATCTTGAGCATCTTTTCTTGCGAATATCTCCATCCTGTCATCGGGCTCGGAGAGAAAACACGTCCGGTTGTCGGCTCGACTAGATCGTAATGCAAGTTTGGCCTTTGATCCCGCGTCGCCAAACCTAGAATGCTTCGGCTCATCCACGGTCCACGCGGGTCACTGTCGGGATTGGTAAACTTCGTTTCATCGCGCTCAATGCCGCGCATGGAAAATTCGGTTGTCCGTCCGTAGGCCAAGATGTATTCATGATCCGTCGAGACGTTGGTTGTCGCACGGGCATCCGTAAACTGTCTTGCCTTCCAGACGAACTGAGCAACAAAGTTCTCTTCCCCGAACACCTCGTTCATCAGGCAGCGCAGGTTATGCACCTCGTTGTCGTCGCACGACACGAAGATCACCCCGTCTTCGCGCAACAGATTCCGCGCGATGTACAGACGCGGCAGCATCATCGACAGCCAGTTGCTGTGGTAGTGACCATTCTCCTTGTTGTTCTTGCGGAAGAAGCCCTCGCGCATCAGCGTGCCGTCGTCGGCCAGATCGTTGATGCGGCGCAGGTAGTCTTCCTTGCTTTCCTGGAAGCGGTCGGGGTAGATGAAACTGTCTGAGCCGGTGTTATAGGGCGGGTCGATGTAGATGAGCTTGACCTTGCCGAAGTAGGCTTTCTGCAAGACCTTCAGCACTTCCAGATTTTCGCCCTCGATGAAGACATGCTGCGCCTCGTCGAAGTTAACCGATAAATCGCGCTGCGGTCGCAACGTGGCGGTGGACGGCGTTTGCAACACCTTATAGGCGTTGGCCTTGCCCGCCCAGGTGAGCGCGTAACGCTCGCCGCCTTCGATGAGGGCATCGCCGCCCAGCGCGCGCTTGAGGGCGGCCACGTCGAGTTGCCCCTCGGAAAACGCTTCGGGTATCAGCGCGGCCAGTTGCGCGCGGCGGTCGGCGGCGGGGTCGGGTGAATGGGCGATATCGCTGGGGTTGTTGTTCGGGTCGGTCATGTTTGGTCCTGGTTCTTTTCGGGAATGCGTTCGCTAGCCAGTGGGCTCAATAGCCTGGCGAAACCTCTGCCAGCGGCGCATAGGCAAACGCCTGTAGCGCAGCTTGTACCAATTGGCGGCGTTCGGTGTTGTTTTCAATGAGCATGGCGATCGCTTATCAGCGCTGTTTCAACCAGGCGGTCGGGGTTACGCTGGTCACTGTCTCTTTCGTGCGCGCCAGCATTTCGCGGTCCAGCGTGACCAGCGTCAGCGTGCGCTGCGCCGCCAAAGCCACATAAACCGCATCGGCACCGCGCAAGCGCTGCTGTGCCGATGCGGTCGCGGCTGCTGTCGCGAGATCGTCGGTTAAAGGCACGAATTGGATCCAGGCTTGGGTATGCAGAAAAACCGCGATCTTTTCAGCCAGTTCGGAGTCGTCGGTCTGGCGGGCGATGGCGCCGGCCACTTCGGATAGCGCCAGCAGCGGGGTGGTGACCGTGATGCCTTCTTCAACCAGGCGACGCAGCAAAACAGCCGCGTCACGGTGGTGCGCATCACGGGCAAGGAAGGCGGCTACCCACACCGAGGCATCAATCACCATCAGCCGCGTCTCTGTTCGCGCACGGCATCCGTTGCGCTCAATCCGGTTTTCCATTCTTTGCCGACTTGGGCGGCGAGGGCTTCCAGTTCCTGGCTAAAGGCATCCGCCGCCTTTTTCCGCGCGTTGGCCGTAGGCGCGGGTGGCGCGCCAATTTCCCGTGTCAGGAGTTGGGTAATGAGGTCCTTCATGCTTTGCCCGCGCAGGGCGGCTACCGCCTTGGCCTTGCGAAATAGGTCGTCTGGCATCTCGATCGTGGTCTTCATGGCGATCTCCGGAAATATGGGAACCCATAAAGCTTAGCGCTGGGCGGATGCTGGATCAATTGTTTTTCGTAACTAATAGTCGATTCCACCTTGCCGGGGCTGTTCGGTGCTCACCCTTGTTCGTCGCCGACGATCTCGCCATCGCGTATGGAAATATGGCGATGCGCGCGCGCACCCAGTTCGCGGTCATGGGTGACGACGATCAGCGTGGTGCCTGCATGGTGGAGGGCTTCGAGCAAGGCCACGACTTCGGCACCGGTACGGTGGTCGAGGTTGCCGGTGGGCTCGTCTGCCAGTAGCGCAGTGGGCTTGAGGATGGTGGCGCGTGCGATGGCCACACGCTGGCGCTGGCCGCCGGAAAGCTCGGCGGGGCGGTGGTGGGCACGGTCGCGAAGTTCAAACGCGTCTAGCGTGGCTTCAACACGTGTTTTGCGATCAGCCGGTGCGACGCCTTCCAGAATCAGCGGCAGTTCAATGTTCTCGGCGGCAGTCAGGCGCGGAATCAGATGAAACGACTGAAACACGAAGCCGATTTTTTCGCGTCGCACGCGCGCCTGCTCGGTTTCGGAAAGATCGGTGACATTAGTACCGTCCAGTTCGTAGCGGCCGCTGTCAGGGCGGTCAAGCAATCCCACAACATTCAGCAGGGTGGATTTTCCGGAACCGGACGGCCCCATGATCGAAACGTACTCGCCCGACTGGATTTCAAGGTCGATGCCATTGAGCGCGCGCACTTCCTGGTCGCCCATGTGGAACACGCGGGTGATTGCAGTGAGGCGGATCATTTCGCGGCTTTGGGCGTGACCTTGACGCCCGCTTTCACGCTCTCCTGGTCAAAGGACAGCAACACCCGGTCACCGGCTTTCAGTCCGCTCGTCACTTCGGTGAATACCCAGTTGGCGAGACCGGTTTTCAGGCTGCGCGATTCGAGCGTGTCGTCGGCACCCAGTACCAGTACGGTGCCGTCCTGTTGGATGGCCTGGGTGGGTACGCGCAATACATTGTCACGGCGCTCGATGATGGCTTCGATGTCGGCGCTGTAGCCCACCAACAAAACCTGTTTGGGCGGCGTGTCGAAATCGGCTTCGACATCGACCGTGCGTGCCTGCTTTTCGACTTCGGTTACGTAGGGGGCGATGCGTCGGATCGTGCCGCTGAAGGTCTGGCCGGAGAGGGCGTCGAGCGTGATGCGTGCAGGCTGGCCCGGTTTGACTTTTGGCGCATCGACCTCGTCCATCGGCGCGCTTACATAGAGGCAGCTATCGTCGATCAGATCGACTGCTGGCGGGGTGGGGATGCCGGGCGGCGAGGGCGTGGTGTATTCGCCGATTTCGCCGGTGACGCGCGCCACGATGCCGGCAAACGGGGCGGTGAGCGTGGTGCGCTCCAGCCCGGCCGCGGTCACGCGTATCTGCGCTTGTGCGCGTTTGACGTCGGCGGCGACGGCATCGCAATTGGCTTGTCGTGCGCTGGCCTGGGCACGCGCATCCTCGCCGCTTTGCGGACTGACAAAACCTTTGTCGACGAGCTGCTGGGTGCGATTGGCATCGCGCTTTGCATTGTCGGCCAGGATGCAGGCTTCGCGGCGGCGCTGCTCGCTGGTGGTCAACTGGCGGGTGGCCAGCTCGCGCTGCGCAGCGAGGTCGCGGTTCCACAGTTCCAGCAGCGGCTGGCTCGCCTTGACGCGGTCGCCTTCCTTCACCCATAGCTTCACGATTTGCCCGCCTGCCGCGGGCGCCAGCTTGGCGCGGCGGCAGGCCTTGATGGTGCCGGCGCGGGTGTTGACCACAGTGGATTCCACCGTGCCGCGCGCAATGGTTGCCAGTTCGACTTCAGGCGGCTTGGGCCGGGTAAAGTGCCAGCCCGCATAGGCGAGCGCAGTGGCGATCAAGACGGTGAGAACAAGACGAAGCCAGGTTTTGGTTTTGGGCATAATCGGAATGAAGCAGCATTGAACCGGCCCAATGTAACATTGGGCCATGCTGAAAACCATTGTTCCCGCCGTGCTCGAATTCAAGGACGGGGTGCCGTATTCCCCGCGCTACGGCGACATCTATCATTCCGCCGATGGCGGCGCGGGGCAGGCGTATCACGTATTCCTGGAGGGGTGCGGCCTGCCGGCGGCGTGGGCGCATCGCCCGGGCTTCGTTATCCTCGAAACCGGCTTTGGCACCGGGCTGAACTTTCTGACAGCCTGGGCCGCGTGGCGGGCAGACCCGGCACGCCCCGCATGGCTGCATTTCCTGTCGGTCGAAAAACAGCCATTCCAGCTTGACGATCTGGCGCGGCTGCATGCGCAGTGGCCGGCGTTTGCCGACTGCTCGCGCGAACTGCTGGCGAACTGGCCGATGCTGACGCCGGGTTTTCACCGTATCGCGCTCGACGGCGGGCGGGTGCAACTCACCTTGATGCTGGGCGACGCGCTCGATTGCCTTCCGCAGCTGCAGGCTGCGGTGGATGCGTTCTATCTGGACGGCTTTGCGCCCGATCGCAATCCGGACATGTGGTCGCCCCGGCTATTCAAGGTGCTGGCAAAACTGGCCAAGCCCGCGGCCGCAGCGGCGACGTATACCGTGGCGGCCGCGGTGCGGGCGGGGCTGACCCAGGCGGGGTTTGCCTGTGAAAAGCGTGCGGGGTATGGGCGCAAGCGCGATTGCCTGCAGGCGCGATTCGTCGGCTATTCGAGATGGACTGCACCTGGGGTGCCGCAACAGGTTGCGGTCATTGGCGCCGGCGTGGCGGGCGCAGCGATGGCGAACGCGCTGGCACAGCGCGGGGTCGGGGTCACGGTGCTGGAACGCGCCCCGAACCCTGCCGCCGGTGCATCGGGCAATCCGCTGGCGGTGTATCGCCCGATGCTGTCGCGTGATGACAACCATCCGACGCGCCTGACGCGTGCGGCATTTCTGCATAACCTGCGCATGTGGCGGGGCTTGGGCGACCGGGTGGAATGGTCAGGCTGCGGGGTGCTTCATTTGCCCAAGGACGATGCTGTTGCCGCCAAGCTGCGCCAAGCGCTCGCCAATACCTCGCCCCCCGCCGGCTATGCCCACTGGGTGGAACCGGCCGAAGCCCGTGCGCTGGCGAACTGGGCGATCACCGGCCCCGGAATTTTTTTTCCGGCGGCCGGTTGGGTGGTGCCGGAGACGCTGTGCCGCGCCTGGCTCGATCATCGTGCGATTCAGCTGCGGACGGGCTGTGCAGTGGCGCGGTTGCAAGCAGTTTCATCCCGATGGCAGCTATTTGATGACACAGACACGGTGATGGCTGAGGTGGATGCGGTGGTGGTGGCGAATGCATGCGATGTGTCGAGCCTGGTTCCTGCCCCGGCATGGCCGGTCCACGCCGAGCGGGGGCAGATTACCCCGTTGCCGCCGGGCAGCTTGCCGGAAATCCGGCGTGTCATCGCTCGGGAAGGATATGTGGCACCTGGCACAGGACAGCCATGGGTCGGTGCAACCTATGAACACGATGATGATGACATCACCCCGCGCCGGGGCAGCGATCTTGTCAACCTGGCCAGGCTGGACGCCATCTTGCCTGGCGCAGGCGGGCGTTTTAAGGGGGAGGGTGCGCGCGGACGCGCTTCTCTGCGCGCCCTGCTGCCCGACCGGCTGCCCCTGCTGGGTGCCGTTGGCGGCCAGCAGGGGCTGTATGTGGCGGCGGGCTACGCATCGCGCGGCGTGGTGTGGGCGGGGTTGTTCGGCGAGGCACTGGCCGATCAGATGACCGGGCAGCCCTTGCCGCTCGAAATGGAGTTGATGCGAATTATTGCGCCGGGTCGTTATACCCGCGGTTGACCGAAATGCTAGGCGGCGGCCAGCGGTTTGCCTTTGTTTGACGTCACCGAACAGCCGGCCTGATCGTACATGCCACCCTGGCTTTTCGCCGCCTGAACCAGCACATTCAGCGCCTGGCGGGTGGCGTTGAGGCGCAATTCGACCAACACCCCGATGCGCTGATTCATGGCCTGGGCCCGCTGCTCCATGCGTTGCAGGCCTTCCCACAAGGCATGGCATTCCGGCTTGGCTTGTTGCGCGAGCCAGGCGGCCATCCCGTTCTGGTCCGGACTGAAGCCTGCCGCCTGCAAGGCAGCATGACGTGCCCGTGCCAGGCTGCTCAGCGTCTGCAACTGCGCCATCTTGACGGCATTCATTTTAGGCAGGCGGTCGGCTTCGCCCTCGACTAATGCGTGTTCTTCCTGTTGCAGCGCATCAAGCAGGGTCTGCCACGCGCTGCTTTCCTCCGTCAGCCGGGTCGCCAGGGCCCCGCTCTCAAGCAAAGCCTCATTTGGCAACATTGAGCATTTCCTTCACCGAATCGAGCAGACGGTCGCTGATATTCTCGGTGTTGATGCTGTATTGACCCGAGACTATGGCCTGCTTGATGCTGTCTACACGAGCCTGGTCGACGACGGGAATGGCCGCAAGCTGGGTTTCCAGCGCTTTCAGCTGCGCTGCGCGCGGACTGAGCGTGACCTCGGTTTGATCCGTTTTTATCCCCGGTTTTGCCTGCGTTGGGGCAGGCCGATTATCCATTGCGGGGGATACCGCAACCGGTTTGGATCCGGGATCTATTTTCATGGCTGCTTCCTGTATCTTTCTGGTTGCGTACGCGGGCGTATTTTCAACTTACACGAGTTAACGTCCGTTTTCAGCAAAACTTAAGCCTTGCAGCCCATTTTTTTTGCGTCTTTACATATTGCGTATTGCTACTTTTGTAGCATGAACGTCTCGTATTCCAGGTTTTCGAGCTTGCGGTCCAGCAGGCGAAGTCCGGTAATGACCGCGATCAGCAGCGAGAGGGCGAAGCCATAGCCGTAAAAAGCCGCTCCAAGGCTGATGCTCAACAAGGTGAAAACCAGGTTGCCCGCGACAAACAGTGCCGACAGCAATATCAGGATACGGCGCTGATCGAGATAAAAAAACACGTTCAGAATCCCCAGCAGCACCACCTGGAGCGAGGCCGACACGACATCGACATACAATAAGGACAGATAAAGGCTGGAGATGTTCAGCAGATCAAGCAGCGCGGGGCCCGCGACAAACACGATCAGCACGGTAATCGACTGGATCTTGATGATTTCCAGAATGCCTTGCCTGGCGGAGTACACCATTTCGTTGCGCAGGTTTTCTATATGCTGCAGCGTGCCGCCCTGGCGCACGGCATCGAAAAATTTTTCGTAGTATTCGACGAAATCGGTTTCCAGCCTCACCAGAAAAACGGCCATGCCGGGGATGATGGCCAGATAGGCCAGAAAAATCGGCAAGTCGTAGATGACCGACGCCCGCAAGGGGCCAATGATGGCCTGGCTGGTATCGGGATGAAACCAGAAAACAAATTTGTCTATCCAGATGCCTAGATTGTAGAGCACCCCCACCAGCAGCAGGCTGTAGAACATGCGGCCCCTGAGCAGAAAATCGAATTCAACGTAACGGGTAGAGGGATGGTGCTTGATCGACAGCATCAGCATACCGGTCAGCAGTACGACATGGCCTGCAAAAAAACAGCCCAGTAATCCTTCCAGCCCGTAATTTCGCAGCCAGACCGACCCGATGACGGTTATGCCATAGCCTAAGGCAAACAAGCCCAGAATCGACTTGTAAGCCTTGATGCTGGAAAGGAAGAGGGTAGTGATCCAGATGTTGCACAGGGCAACGAAGCTGCCGAGCATCAGCGCGCGGTAGAGCAGGCTTTGCGCGGGGAACAGCCACAGCAGGCTGAAAATCGCCAGTGTGCCGGATACCACCGTGGTGATGAATATTGCGCCCGAGAGGTTGGGCAAAATGCGGCTGTCGTCCTTTTCAAACAGGCGGTCGGCGGTGTAGCGCGTAAACCCCAATTGCAGCACGCCTGTCAGAATAAGGCTTGTGGCGATGAGATAGGTGACCGACACCTGGAACTGGGTAATCTGGTCCGCGGGGGAGACGGAGCCGAAGGCGAGCAGACCGATAAACAGGACGCCCAGTATCGACAGCACCCACGGGCCGGAGCTGATCAGGCCGGCGTAGGAATAGGCCTGGAACAGGGCGAAATAGCTATTTCGCTTGAGGATTTTTCTGAGTTCGAAACCAATGCCGGCCATGGTCAGGGTGCGTCGTGGGGGAAAGGGCAGTGTGCCGCGGCATGCGCCACGCCGGCCACCTGGACGGGCGACTTGGGTATGAGGTCGCGATACAGGGTGCGATAGGCATCGAACATCTGGCTGTCACGGTAATACCTTCTGACGCGCTGTTTGCCGGCCTGGCTGGCTGCGCGCCACAGTGATTCATCACCCAGCAGATCGAGCATTGCCCGGCCAAGGGCTTCCGGGTCGGCGATGCGCACGACTGTGCCGGCGTGTCCCAGGGCCTGGTCCTCCGGGTTTCCCCCTTCGATAAGCTCGCGACAGGCGCCAACATCGGTTGCGATGGCGGGTACGCCTGCCGCCATGGACTCCAGAAGCACCAGGGGCAAGCCCTCGCTAATCGATGAAAGTACCGTCACGCCGACTTGCGGCAGCAAGTCATCCATGATCTGCAAACCCAGAAAATGCACGCAATCGGACAGGCCCAGGCTGACGGTCAGGGCCTGGCATTCCTGCAGGTACTCCACATCTTCCTCGTAGGGACCGGCAATCCAGGCCTGGGCTTGAGGCAGTGTGTTGACCACGATCCGCATGGCGCGGATGTAGGTTTTGATGTCCTTGATCGGGACCACACGGCCAAACAGGCAGACCACCTGGGGCACCGTATCGGGGCGGGCAGTCGCGGCGGCTGCAAAGCGGTCATAGTCGATTCCATTGGGAATGACGTGTGTCCGCGCATGCGCCGCGCCGTCCTCGATTTGCCGGTCGCGGTTCGCTTCAAAAAGTGCCACTGTCTGATCGGCGGTTTCGTAGCACATTCGCCCCAGGGAGCTGAAGAAACGAATCCACAGATCACGGAAGTAACTGATTTGGGTCGGGTCTTTTTGAAACACATTGCGGTTGTCCGCCAGCCAGTCGCTTTGCAATAAATCGATCTTGCGTTCCTTGGTGTAAATACCGTGCTCGCTTAACAGCAAGGGGCGGTGAGTTTGCTGTTTGAGCAGGGTGCCAAGAAAGCCCGCATAGCCCGTGGAAACGGTGTGGATGAGCGAAACCGGGATCATGTTCTCGGCAATACGCTGTAATTGCCATATCGGGCGATGCATCGCGCGCACCGCCCAGAAGTAATCGACGAAAGACGGGTCGGTGCAGTGCGCGCGGTATTGCGCCGTAATGAACTCCCAAGCGCCCTTGCTGTGCAGGAACTGATCTTCATCGATTCCGTTTTCGCCGAGCAGGTCCGCCAGCCCGGCTGCAAGGGGTATCGACGTGTTTTTCTCAGCCAAGCGCATCGTTTCATGAAAACGCACCACCCGTGCCAGCGCCTGGGCATCGCCCGCCTGCACCGCCGGGGCAGGTGTGCCGCCGGGTTCGTGCAGATAATGGGTTTCAATATGCACGATATTTTCCGGGAGCGGGTAGCGCGGTTCGCTGTAATCTTCCCGCCGGCTGCCGAGAAACACGCAGGCAAAAGTGAACTCGGGAAATCCCCGAACCAACTGGTAAACCCAGCTGGACACGCCGCCGGAAACATAGGGATACGTGCCTTCCAGTAATAACGCAATATCGGCACGCGCGGCGCGCGGAAGCGGACTCATGGGCGGACCCCCATTTTCCAGAACGCGAGCAGCGGCGCGGTCGAAAACGTGGTCTGCTGGGTACCGAATGTCTGGATCAGTGTACGCACCGTGTTGTAGTCGCGGCGCAGAAATGCTAATTCTGCGAGGTAGGTCAGGACTTGCACCGGCGGGACTGCCCGTTCCAGTGCCTGATCAAAAGCCCGGGTGGCGTGCTCCGTATCCTGTCGCGCCAGTGCGATGCGTCCTATGAGCACCCACAGTCCCCCATCGGCAGGCCGCAACTGGACCGCCTCCTGGGAATGCCGCCAGGCTGTCTGCAGCGAGAAACTGCGCAGCTCGCCGACCGCATAGCCTTGATAGGCCAGTTCCCAGTAATGCGAGGCAAGCAGCTTGTAAATCTCGCCGCGTTCCTCGGCGGAAGGGTTTCCTGAAAGCCGTTCCAGTTCATGCTGGACCTGCTGGTTAAGTACTTTCTCGCCCTTGTCCAGCATGCCGTAGGCGGCCATGCGCAGGTCGTCGCTCGGATCGCTTAGGACTTCCCGCAAGAGCTGCGTGGACAGATTGCCGGGCATGGTCTGCACGGTGAGCAAGGCCTTTAAACGCACATCCTTCGGCAACGTCGTATTGATCAGGCGGGAACGGATGCTCCCGGCCCCATACCCTAAAGCCAGTTTCCCGGGGCCGGCGGTGAATACCGGCATGCGAACGGACGAATAGGGTTTTTCGCGGTAACGGCGATTCTGCACGCGCGCGTTGATGGCCAGCAGAATAAGCGCCAGCCCCCCCAGAAAAGGGATGAAGAATGCCAGTGTCAGATGATAAAAAAAGGTGCGCCGAGGCGATGAACGGTAGGCCGGCGGCATGAATAACGTGGATACCAGACTGGTCGCCACGCTGAACACGCTGTGGACGAGCAGAAACATGGCCAGCTCGAGGTTAGGTGGCATTGCCGATACTCCGCTTCAATTGGTCGAGGACGTTTTCGGCAGCGAGCGGGATGCTCTTGATATGGATGTCCAGGCCGAGGCGGTCGAGGCCATATTCGGCTTCAAGCCAGACATCTACCCGTGCGAGATAGCCCTTGATCCCTTCGTCTGTGGTGAGGGGGAACAGGGCAATGAGCAAGGTCTGCGGGCTGTCGCGCAACCAGTAGAAATCGAGTTCGCGCTTGCTTTGGGCCAGACGGTGGCGGACTTCCAGGCCTTGATCATTTCCCGGAAACGTAAGCACGCAGAGGTAGCTCACCACGCCGGAAGCCTGCTGGATTTTTGTCAGGCGGCCCAGGTGCTGGGCGAAATCCAGGGGACAATCCGGGAAAACCGCAAGCAGGGATCGGGTCTGCTGGGAAGCAAAGGTGTCTGCGTAATAGCTGATGAGCGCCGTGAGTGTCTGCAGGGTATCCTGGTGAAATGCAAAAAACGGCATGTGTTCGACTGTTAGCAGGCCGACGAGCACCTCATCGCGATAAATAGGCGCAACAATCAGGTAATCGCTTGTTGATTCACCTTCGATCCATGCCTGGTTGACGTGGGAAAGCGCGCATTGTGTCAGCGCATAGGTGACCAGGGGATCCTGTAGGGACAGGGCTGCAGGCTCGCCGGTGACGGCGGCAGCTTGCGCAATCAGGTGACCATTCTTGGCCGGGTACAGGGCGGCGACGGTGAGCTGACAATGGGTGGCAAGCAGCGCAATAAAGGTGTCGGCTTCAGGCAGGCCCTGGGATGCATCGGCCTGCTTGAGTAAATCGCGCAATTCCATGAGGGAGCCGCGCAGCGTATGGGGGCGAGAAATCAGGTTCTGTTCGAGGCGATCATGCGAGAGCTTGAGCAGATAGTGATGGCGGGTGAGTTCTTCGAGCCGTTCGTCCAGGTACTGGTTTAACTCAGTCTGCCGGCGCTGGCGGTTACGCCACAAGCCACTGTATTCGCCGCAGATCATGGTGAGTATCAGGGCGCCGAGCGGGGTTCCCAGGGCGGTTCGTTCTGGCAGTGCTCCGCCATGAATGGCGAACAGCCCACCCAGTAACAGGATGGTTGCGGACAACAGGCCCGTCAGCATGCCATAGCGCAGGGCCACCAGCACCGGCGCAAACCAGGCCCACGGAAAGCCGCCGCGCAGGGCAAGCGGGTCGGCCGGGTGCACCCAATAGGCAATGCCGAGGGCCAGCGTGCTGAGAAGCACAACCTCGGTGGTTTGCCAGAGGGAAAGCTCAGGCCGCCAGTCTAGCCATTGTTTGCCCATGCGTGTTTACAGCCCCGTCTTTCCAAGCAATTCGCGGGTCAGCTTGTGCGCCACTGCTGCCAGGGCCTCGCGGCTCCAGCCTGTTTTTGCGCCGCCCGCGCTATAGATGACCGTGTCGTCTTGCACGTTAATGATTTGCAGGGTGATGCCCACGGCGGGTTCGCCATCCACCCCCGTTTTGTAGCGCCACTCATTGACGGAACCGGTGACGGCATAACGTATGCCCTGATCCCTGGCCCATGCGAGGGCGTGGGCTTGGACCTGGGTCTCGCGGGGGTCGAGCAGCAAGTCGCTGCCGACAGTCACCGGATAGCGCTTCAGCTTGGCCACCCCTGCGGCGCGGAGCTGGCTTTCCAGTATGTTTTCCAGCCGCAGGCCCGCCTGGGGCGTATCGGAATGGTTGACGATCGGCAACAGGGCCCATCCAGCCTGTCGATCCAGGGTGACGCGCGGGCTGTGCTCAATCGTGGAGCAGGCGGTAGCGAGCAGTAAGAGCGGCCAAATGAGCCATTTCGCGGCATGGGTGAGCGTGTTCCGTTTCATGGTGTTCCTTTTCAGAAAAGATAGCGGTATTCCAGATCGAACAGACTGGCGTCGGCATTTCCGTCGAAGCTGTTGCTGCCCTTGCGATAACGGCCGCGCAACCGGTCTTCGCCAGTGGGGCTGACCACAAAACCGAATTCGAGGCCATAACCCCAGCCCGCCTGCGCGTGATGCAATGCCTCGAAGCTGGCATAGGGGCGGAAGGCACTGCTGTAACTGTCGCGAATGCTTTCCCCCAGGCCCAGGCCCAGACCGAATTGGCTGAAGCTGTCGGGCAGTGCCGTGGCACCGCTGGGCAGCAATTGCTGGATTGTGCTCTGGGTGCTGCCTCCATTGAAATGGTAGAGCCCTCCCAGCAGCTTTACGGAGAGATCGGGATAGTCGATGCGCAGCCGATGACCTAATTGAAAAGTCAGCCCGCTTCCCTTGCCCAGCTCGACGCGGTCCTGGCCAAAAAAGCGGTTGGCGGAAAATTCGGCAAGCAGGTATTCGCGCCGGCTGATCAGCCAGTTGAGATCCAGTTTGAGTGTGTCCTTCATGCCGCCTGCCCGCAGAGCGGCATTTTCATCCGCATTCACCTGGTAGCCCAGACTGCCGGCCAGGCGCAGGCGCCGATCGAGTTTGAGCTGATGGCCGACCTCAATACCCACGATGGACGCCATCGCATTGCGTCCCGACACCTGTATGCGGGTTTCGCCGAGGGTGTTTTTCAGCCGCGCCGACAGCGTGAGGCGCCGGTCCTGAGCGGGAAGTCCGGTCAGCTGCGCGGTATCCAGACTGGCCAGCTGGTCATCCGACAAGTCCAGACCCATCTTCAGCTTCGGCGTTACACTCCATTGGCCGTCAACCTGCCAGCCCTGAATGCGCAACGCGCCTGTTTCTTCATGCCGGTAGCGGAGGGCGCCTCGATTCTGGATTTGCCATAGGCTCTCTGTTCTCTGCAGATGCAATACCTCGTTGCCGGGGTCCGCGTCGAGTCCGGCTGTGGCAATACGCCGTGCCGCAGCAGGGTATTCAAGTGCCAGCGCCGCTTCAGCGCGCGTGGCAGGATCGTATCTCTGTCCCTCCCCGGCAACGATTTTTTCCAGGGTGGCACGATCATTATCGTGGAGGGCGAGTGCCGCTTCGACCCAGCCGGGCGCCTGCAGCTGTTTACCGTATTGCTGTAACAGCCAGAGACGGGTAGACGGATATTGCTCCTGCGACAGGTACCATGCCGTTGCCAATTCCCGGGCTTCGGCCGAGAGCGGCGGGGCCGCCTGATCCTGTCGTAACCATTCGCGAAACCATTGCATGCCCGGGTCGCCGGGCGCGAAGCGCAGCGCCAGTTGTGCCATGGCCTGTTGCTGCTCCGGGCTTTGCGCCGACAGCGGAGCCTTGCGCAAGTTAAGCCACGCATTGCGGCGCACGCGCCAGGCCATATCGGGGTGGCCTGTTTCCTCGAGTATCTGCGCATACCCGACCTGCCAGAGGTAGTCGCCCTCTCGCTCCGCGGCCAGTTTGGCGTAATAGGGCAGGGCCTGCCTGGAAAGTGACAATAATGAATACCCTGCGCCCATGGGTGACCACAGGACAGGTTCTGCCAGGGCGGCCGGGTGGTGCCTGGCCAATTCCCGGGTCAGCAACGGAATATCGCGTGCCTCGACCAGCAACCAGAGCAATTGGGCCTTCACCCTGCTGTCTGCGGGAGATAATTGCACGGCGCGCTGCATGTCCTCGATGGCTGCCGCCAACTCGTTATTGCGGCGGCGCACGTCTGCCCGTTGCTGTAAAAAAGCAGTCTGCTTTTCCAGTGTTTCCAGTTCAACCGCGGACAGGTCGGACAGCAGGCTGCGCGCCGCAGCAATGTTGTTGTCCTGAAGATGAAGCGACAAGGCTGTCAGCAGAAAACGGGAGGCACCGGAGCGTGCCCACTGTTGTGCCGCCAGGCGCCCGGCTGCGCCGGGATTCCCGTCATGCAGCAGCATGATCAGGCGTTCGGTTTCATGTTCTTTCAGCTTGCCGCGGGCATGGAGCTGTTGATAAATCTGCTTTGCCGCTTGCGTGTCCTGGTTGCGCCAGGCGATTTCAGCTACCAGCGCCTGGTATTCCGGGTTTTGTGCACCGGGCTTGTTCCGATGCAGGTACAACACCTGATAGGCCGGTTCCATCTCGCCCTGCACCATCAACAATGCCGCAAGCTGACGCGCAGCGTCCGCATCAAGGCCATCGGTTTGCTGCAAACGGCGCAACGTGGCGATGGCCTGGGGCGCGAGACCCATGCGTTCTTCCAGCCAGGCCTTTTTCTCCAGCAGAATGCGGCGTGGTTTCTCACGATAGACCTGGTCGAGAAACGCCACTCCTTTGCCGGGCTCGCCCATACCCTCGAAAGCCTGAATCAGGCGTTGCAGGCGGGAATCATCGAGGCGCCCGGCGTGGTGCTCCCGCATCAGCGCAAGCGCTACGGTTTCTTCATCAAACAGCCCGGGCGCCAATCGCAGGACCGCTTGCCAGGCGGCCTCACTGTCGGTTCGCAGCGCCACGATGCGCCATTGCTCCAGCGAAACCGAAGGTTTGCCGCTCCATTCCGCGACCTGGGCAAAGCGTTGGCGCCACGCCATATCGTCCGGCGCCTGTTTCACCGCAGCCGCCGCCAGGCTGTAGGCATCGACCAGATTACGATTGGCGAGAAAAATGTCATAACCCAGGCGATAGATCTGGTCGTCGAACGGCAGCATGGGCTGCTGGTTGACGCTGTGAAAAAACGCGGGCATGCCCAAATTGTTTCCAGGCAGACGTTGCCAGCACGCCGACGGGGAAGTGGATGCGGTTTTCAGGCAGTCGGGCACCTGTCTCGAAAGGGGGGGCGACTCGCGCCTGATCACCGGAGCGGATTTTGCGCCGCTGCCCTGGACGGGCTGGAAGTCGTGTGGGGTAGGTTGGGCATGTATCCAGGGGGTATGCCCGGCGAATCGCAACAGCCTCTTGGCATAAGTTTCCGCCCGATCGATCCGGTTGGCCGCACGCGCAACTTCGATCATGAAAAACAGGATATCGGGGTCATCCAGCAGGGGCGGAGCGAAGCGCTCTGCTGATTCGAGAGCCTCGCGTGACAGATCGCCCGCTTGCAGCGCGCGCACCCCGGCCAGGAAATAGGTTTTCTGCATCGCCGGATCCCGCGTGCGATGCTGAGCCTCAAAGTGAAGGGTGGCGGCTTCACGGTAGCGCCCGAGAGATAAGGCGGCCTGGGCGCCTTTGTTCAGCCAGGGCGATGCGATTTGCGGAGACGGCATATGCGCCAGCGCGAGATACTGCGCCAGGGCAAGCTCGGCCGCACCGTAAGCCACGGCCTTTTGTGCCAGCTGCTGGCGTTGACGAGCGTCGAGATCGAGTTTTCCCATCGCAGCCAGTGCCTGATGCAGTGCGGGCAAATAGCGGAGGCGCTGGGCCGGCGGCCGGGAAAAAACCTGCTGTTCGTGCAGGCTGATCAGGGCTTGCGCTATTTCGATCCGGAGTGCGGGTGTGGTGGCGCGTTGGCTTAGCGCATGAAGCAGTCTATGGGCTTCGTCATAACGGCGGGCCTGGGTATGAATATGGGCTTTTTTTATCTGGAGCGGGAGGTTGTCGGGTTCCGCCTTGATCAGATTATCCAGGTAGGCACGGCTCAGGGGATCCTGCGACGGTCTCTGTGTGACTTCCTCCACCAACTGGTTACGCGGATAAAGCCATGTCATCACGCCAATAATCAGCAGGGTGAACGCGATGATGCGCGGCCAGCTCAGGAGCCGGAATCGCTCCTTGGCGCAGGGAGGCGCAGCGTAGGCATTGTTCCGTGCGGTTTTATTCAGCACAGGCTATCTCCAGCCTGGCTTCAGGGCCGGGGTAGGTCAGTGCGATCAAACCGTTGGCCTGTCGGGAGCCGGCAGCCGGTTTGCCATTGAACATGAATCTGCAACCCGCGGCGTTGCCGAATTCGAGCGCCAGCGGCTGATGTGCTTTCAGCATCCAGCCTGAGTGGGTAGCCGTGATGCGCGCGTTGGCACGGATGAGCCAGGGCTTGTTCGCTGGCTTTGCACCCAATGCGAGGTAACTGCTCGGCGCGCCGGAAAGATGGATGTAACGTACTTCGCCTTCGTCTCGCCAACCGAGTATGCCTGTGCTGCGGGAAAGATCGGGGAAGCCCATGGTGGCGGGAATACGCAGCGTGCGCACCTGCGCGCCGCCCTCGATCTGCCAGCCTTCGCCCGCGCGCGCGATGACCATGTCATTGAAGTCAAGCACTTTGCGGATGTAGTCGGAACCGTATATCGGTAAAACCGGTTGGCTCAGCGCCCAGCCGTACACTTTCTTCAAGGCCTTGAGCGAGGCGGACTTGCTGGCGGAGTAGGTGTGGTAGTAAATGTTGATGGGTTTGAGGCGGAGCGGCTTGTCCGTCATCTCGAAGGTTTCGATGACCCGCTCATAACCGTAATACGGGCCTGTCCACAGATTGGTATATACATTTTCGTTCTGGTTGGGTGCGTAGACCTGAAAATGCGCACCCTTGCGAATACCCAAGGGCGCAACCGCTGTGAGCGACGGGTTCGTGCGGCTGATGGTGGTTTCGCCTCCGTTCATGTTCAGCACGCCCGCCTTGTAGGTTCGTGCAAGCGTATCGGCTCCGGGATTGCAGTCGCCGGTCCACAAAAAAACCTTGCATTCCTTGCCGCGCGGCAGCAGGCTTTTCACATAAGCAATCGAGCCGTCGATTTCGCGTGCTGCATCATGGCTGTAGCCGGGAATCCCCAGGTTGTAGACGCGTGTCTCATCCTCAGCCGGGCTGTGCATGAATTTTTGCCAAGTGAAGGGGTGGGAATAGGAATGGCTTGCGGCCTCAACGTGGGGCAATGCCAAAATGCGGCGGGCAATGGGCTCGAGCTGGGAGGACAACTGGGGATAAAGGCCGGTACGCGCTGTTTCACCCTCGATCACCGAAAACGTGGTGGGAAGGGCATAGGGCTTCAGTATTTCCCGATACAGCACCTCTGCTGCCCACGGTGAGCCGGGGAATTCGGCCTTGCTGGCAAAGCCGTCTCCGTCAACGTGCGTGATGAGCAGGCGGCGCCCGTTTTCGGTGGTGACATCGGGTACCGGCATATCGGCCAATCTCAAGGCCTGCTTGAAAAATATGAGCGGGTTGATCACCCAGCGCGCCTGTGCGGAATCAGGAAGCTCTTCCACGGTGAAGGGGGCGAGAGCATACCCTCCCCAGGGCGTAATTGCGACGGCATCCTGTGTGTTGATGCCGTCGCTCGTCTGGAGCCATACCGCTGAACCGGGGCCGGTGACAAGGGGATAAAATTCGTCCGCGTTGGGCAGGGGCCGGGTTTCAAAAGCCGCCTCAGGCTTGCCTTTCACGAGGCTGATCTTGCCCGCAGCCTTGTTGTTTGGCTGAAACTTCAGCCCAAGCTGGGTTTCGGCCTTGCCTTCGAGGTCAATGCCAAAATGATTGAGCAGGACAACGGGGACGTTCTCCTCCACCTGTTTCAGCAGCCATTGCCGCAGGGCCGGGCCCTTGCCGACTTCGGATGACCGGAACCAGGCAACCACCCCAGCATAGCGCCCTGAGAGCGATTGATCCGGCAAGCCCTCGTGCACGCTGTGATATTCGGGAACATAGCCCAGATAGTTAAGCGGCATCGCGGCAAACCGGTGCAGTTCGCTGTTTTTTTCTCCATTCTTCTGCGCGTCATAGTCGTGCAGGAACAGAATCTTTCTTGGCATGGGATCGACCGCGCCGGTGCCCATGGTTTGGAGCAGCCCATCGCTCACCCACGGAATGAATCCGAGCGCGCTGATTTGTGCTGCCAGTTGCCTGGCCGCCTCCCGTTCTCCCGGTGGACTGTAGTCAATCACGATAACCGGCAATCGATATTCGTCACGTACCTTGACGAGCTGTTGCGTCAGCCAGGTGCGATCGGCTTCGGAGACCGCCCTGTAACGCTGGGAGGCATTGTCCCAGGACTGGAACAGGGATTCGGCGGCCACCGCATAAACCGATCCCCTTATCCGGGGCAGAATTTCAAACCCTCGATTGAGAATCAGCCGGGCGTGGGGGTAACGCTGCTTGAGAAGCCGGATCGCCGCGATCATGCCTTCTTCTTGTTGTTTTCGGGTTTCAGCCGTGGTGGCGATCAGTTGATAGGAATCCAGCGTGTCGAGAAAAAAATTGCGAAACCCTTGTTGCCATAAGGGTCCAATGATTTCTTCCACAAAAAACGCCGGCCAGCCCGCTGCGGCCTGGTCAATCACCCGGCTTTTCCATACCGTGTTATCGCCTCGCAGCCATGTGCCGGGAAGCTTTTGGAAGTAGGGCCGATCCGCCGTCACTTCGCCCACGCCGACATACGCAAACAGTTTGCTCTGGTGGCGGTGCAGGGTTTCCGCGTCCTGGATTTGCTTGGGCTCGACCACCCAGGTGTCGAAACTCAGAAGCGCTTGCGGAAAACTCGTCGGACCGTAATAGAACGCAGGGCGCAACGCATGTGCTGTGCTGATGCCCATAAGGGCGCCCGCACACAAGGCGCCCAGCAGCCACAGGCGTCGCCCGTACGCGATTATCGGAAAGAGGGGAGGGCTCGGAATCATGTTGTTATGCGGTGTTTCTTGTTACATGCGGGTTACTCAAGCAAAACACATACGAGCAGGAAGGGTAAACCAAGACGCGCCGCTGCTTGTAACACAATGGTTAAACGATAGCGGCCGAGAAGGGATGCAGGCTGGCAGCAGTTAAAGAAGCGTCCCGCCTTGGTCCGGACACAAGCCAAGGGATCCGGATTGCCGGCGTTGAAAATGAGGGGGCGCAGCAGATCCAGCATGCGGACACTGCCGCTCATGCCGCATTTGTTCAGAATGCCACGAGGACTTGCTGGCCATCGTGCGCGATGCCGCTGATGACCTGGCCCGACCGGGTTTTGACGCGCACCCGGTCGCCTCGGCTGGCATTGGCCAACGCCTGACCTTCGCTCTGGACGGAAAAGCCCGGCCCGTTCATCACGACGCGCGTGGTTTGACCCTGCTGCACAACGAGCGGCGGACGCAGCAGTGCGATACGCAGCGGGGCGCCTGCTGCAAGGCCTGAGACGGTGCGGTAACCGATCATGTCCTCCATGTTGGTGATGACATCAACGGGCAGGCTGCCCAGGTCGCCCTCACGCAATGCAAAATCAGCAGCGCTGATGACATGCTGGGCAGGCAAGGGGCGAAGCGTGACCGCATAGGTTCCGATTACGCGCACCTGGGCGGATAAATATACTGTCCATGCGGTTGGCGCCAGGCAACGCACACCGACCGATATTTTGCCAATGCGGCGGCCACCGACCGGCTGGAATGCGTCCAGCGCTGCACAGGCGGGCAGGTCAACCCGGGGGCGGGCCACCGCCACCGATACTTTACCCGGCTGGCCTCCCGTCTGCGTTTTCAGGAACTGTTGAGCATGGGCCTGGAGGGCTGCCGGGTCTTGGGTAGGTGCCGCCTGAACGGCGCCCGACAGGCCCAGCAGCAGGCTCAGCCCCATTGCAAAGCCGTATTTTCCTGCATGTGTCCATCCCGCACTCATCCCGTACTCCTTGAAGTCATCTCTCGCAGTGCCCCATTCTAGGAAGCGCAGGTCAAATCAATACAGCGAAATGAACGGCCTTTTTGCCGCTTATCGGGCGATTGAATGGACACCTGCCTGTCTAGGATGCAGTCATCGCAAAAAGGCTTTGCAGCGCAGGCGGCAAAGTAAAAGGAGACGACGATGTTGAACCGGCTCGATGACATGCTGAATTTTCACACGCAGGCATTGCGCGTGCGCGACCAGCGCCAACAGGTATTGGCATCCAATATCGCCAATGCCGACACGCCGAATTACAAGGCGCGCGATGTGGATTTTAACATCGCGCTCCAGGGTGCCCTCAAGGGCGCCGCTGCCGCAGGCGGCGTGACCGTGGCCACGACAGCGCCGGGTCATATGAAAGGGAACCCTGGCCTTGCGGCCGATGCCGCCCTGCTTTACCGCACGCCGGCGCAAGGCAGCGTCGATGGCAATACCGTGGATATGGATGCCGAGCGCGCCGCCTTTGCCGACAACGCGGTCCATTATGAATTCAACCTGACCCGACTGAGCTCGCAGATCAAGAGCATGTTGTCGGTGATCCAGGGTTAAAGGGGGAGCGCATGTCTTTATTCAATATTTTCAACGTCGCCGGATCGGCCATGAATGCCCAGTCGCAACGGCTCAATACAGTGGCCAGCAATCTGGCCAACGCCGACAGCGCAACCAGTGCCAACGGCGAACCGTACCGGGCCAGGCAGGTGGTGTTTTCGGCCACACCGATGGGTGCAGACGGTGCGACCGGTGTGCGCGTTTCTGCTGTGGTCGACGATCAGTCGCCGATGAAAATGGCGTACGACCCGAAGAATCCGCTGGCCGATGACAAGGGCTACGTGACTATGCCCAACGTCAATGTGGTCGAGGAAATGGTCAACATGATTTCCGCTTCGCGTTCCTATCAGTCCAATGCGGAAATGATGAACACCACCAAAACCCTGCTGCTCAAGACCCTCAACCTGGGCCAGTGAGCCGTGCGAACGATGATTAAGGATAGGCCATGACAACCGTGCAAGACACAAGCAATGTGAGCACCCTGTTCGGGGCAGGCGCCTCAAGTGCCGCCAAGGGCGGCGCCAACGAAACGCAGGATCGTTTCCTGAGCTTGCTGGTGGCGCAGATGAAAAACCAGGATCCGCTGAATCCGCTGGATAACGCACAGGTGACCAGCCAGCTGGCGCAGCTGTCCACCGTCCAGGGAATAGAGAACATGAACAAGAGCCTGGAGACGTTGGCAGCGAGCATGGGTGTCAATCAGATGGCACAGGCCGCCAACCTGATCGGTCGCGCTGTGCTGGTGCCGGGCGATGCGCTCAGCCCGGCTGAGTTGCAGGATGTGATCGGATTTGAGTTGTCGCGTCCGGCCGACAATGTCAGCGTCAGCATCAATGATGTCGCGGGCAATCTGGTGCGCAAACTGAATCTGGGTCCGAAGGAGGCGGGTGTGAATGTCATGGTGTGGGATGGGCTCACCGACAAGGGGGCGACAGCGCCCGCCGGGGAATATCGCTTCACGGTTGATGCGGTCCAGAGCGGGCAGGCTGTCAGTCACACCGCATTGAACCTGGGTCTGGTGAACAGTGTTTCGCAAAATAGCCAGGGCGTTCAACTCAACCTGGCCGGGAGTACCAACGTAGGGTATGCCGAAATCCGCCAAATTTTCTAGGTCAAACCGGTGCTTCCGCAAGCACGTCGTCAGCAATCAACGCAAGGAGTAGAACATGAGTTTTCAGCAAGGTTTGAGCGGCCTGAACGCCGCAGCCAAAAATCTGGACGCCATTGGCAATAACGTTGCCAATGCCAACACGGTAGGTTTCAAGCAGTCGCAGGCCCGGTTTGCAGATGTATATGCCAATTCCCTCAATGGCGGCGGCGGTTCGCAAGTGGGTATTGGCGTCAAGGTGGCGCAGATCGCCCAGCAGTTTACCCAGGGCAATATCACGGCCACCAACAATGCGCTCGACATCGCCATCAATGGCGGCGGTTTTTTCCGTATGGATACCAACGGCGAAGCCACTTACCAGCGCAACGGGCAGTTCCAGCTCGACCGCCAGGGTTTTATCGTGAATCCAACCGGCGCCAAGCTGACCGGCTACCCGGCCAATTCCAATGGCGTCCTGCTGACCGGTGCAACCGTGCCCTTAAGCATCAGTACGGCGGACCTGGTGCCGCAGATCACCACCAAAGTGAATGCCGTGCTCAATCTGGATTCCCGCGGCGCAGTACCGACGGTCACTCCATTCAGCATGAATGATCCGCTCTCGTTCAATAACTCCACGGCCGTCTCCGTGTATGACAGCCTGGGTAACTCGCACACCCTGCAGACGTTTTACGTCAAGACGGCGGCCAACAGCTGGGATGTTCATGCCTCGCTGGATGGCGGCGCCTCATTCCCTGCAGGCAGCTTTACCTTTGATTCCGCCGGCGCGTTGACTTCGGGTTCGCCGATGACGATTGCACCGCAACCGCTGACGACGGGCGCGAGCCCGCTGGGACTGTCGATCGATTACACCGGCACCAGCCAGTTCGGCTCCGCTTTCAGCGTCAACACCCTGAATCAGGACGGCTACACCTCGGGTCGCCTGGGCGGTTTCAATATTGGCGCGGACGGCATCATCCTGGGTCGGTACACCAATGGCCAGTCTGCCGTACTGGGGCAGGTGGCACTCGCCAATTTTTCCAACCCCAACGGTCTGCAGCAGCTGGGCAATAACCAGTGGGCCGAGACATCCACCTCGGGCACGCCACTGGTGGGGGTTCCGAGTTCGGGCAGTCTGGGCGTGCTGCAGGCATCGGCGGTGGAAGATTCCAACGTCGACCTGACCGCCGAACTGGTCAACATGATTACCGCACAACGGGTGTATCAGGCCAATGCGCAGACCATCAAGGCGCAGGACGCCGTGCTGCAGACGCTGGTCAACCTGCGTTAAGCACCTGACTGATTGATCAAGGAGGCAGCATGGATCGAATGATCTACACCGCCATGACCGGCGCGAAGCACATTCTGGAACAGCAGGCGACCAGTTCGCACAACCTGGCGAACGCCACCACCACGGGGTTTCGCGCGCAGGTTGATCAGTTCCGTGCCGTGCCGATACAGGGCGCTGCCCTGGCTACCCGTGCTTTTGTGGTGGACTCCACCACAGGCAGCGATTTTCGTTCAGGCGCGATCCAGCATACGGGACGCGAGCTCGATGTGGCGGTGCAGGGAGAAGGCTGGCTGGCGGTACAGGCCGCAGACGGCACTGAGGCCTACACCCGTGCCGGCAGCCTGCAGGTCAATGAAAACGGCATTCTGCAGACCCCTGCCGGGCTCAATATGCTGGGCGATGGCGGGCCGCTGTCGATTCCGCCGGGCCGCAACGTCGCCGTGGCCAAGGACGGCACGATTTCGCTGGTGCCCGACGGATCGGCCGCCACGGGCCTGACCTCGATAGGCCGGCTGAAGTTGGTGAACCCGCCGGTTGACGCGCTGACGCGAGGCGATGACGGGTTGTTCCGCATGAAAAGCGGCGGCGCGGCCGCAGCCGATCCCAATGTTGCCGTCATGGGTGGATCGCTGGAAGCCAGCAACGTCAATGTGGTGGATGAAATGGTCAACATGATTTCGCTGGCACGCCAGTTCGAAATGCAGATGAAATTGCTGCAAAACGCCGAAAGCAACGACGGCAAGGCAGCGCAGCTGCTGAGCATGACTTGATTTTTCCTCCGCCCGTCGGGCGGGAGAAATGAACCTATTTAAGACAAAGGAGCCGTCATGATTCGCTCACTATGGATTGCAAAAACCGGTCTGGATGCGCAGCAAACGCAGATGGACGTGATTTCCAACAACCTCGCCAACGTCAGCACCAGCGGCTTCAAGCGCGCGCGGGCGGTGTTCGAGGATCTGCTGTATCAGACCATCCGCCAGCCGGGCGCGCAGTCGTCCGAACAGACGCAGCTGCCGTCCGGCCTGCAGATCGGTACCGGCGTCAAGCCGGTCGCCACCGAGCGTATTTTCACGCAGGGCAACCTGCAGCAGACCGGTAACTCCAAGGATGTGGCGATTCAGGGCAACGGTTTTTTTCAGGTATTGATGCCGGATGGCACCACCGCCTACAGTCGCGACGGCTCGTTCCAGTCCGATGCCAATGGCCAGATGGTGACCGCAAGCGGGTATGCGGTGCAGCCCGCCATCACCATTCCGGCCGACACCCAAAGCCTGACCATCGCGCGCGACGGCACGGTGTCGGTGACGCAGCCGGGCTCGGCCGCGCCGACGACCATCGGCCAGCTGCAACTGGCCATGTTCATCAACCCGGCCGGCTTGCAAAGCCTGGGCGAGAACCTGTATGCCGAGACGGCCGCGTCGGGCACCCCGAGCTCCAATGCGCCGGGCAGCAATGGCGCCGGCCTGCTCAACCAGGGTTACGTCGAAACCTCGAACGTCAACGTGGTGGAAGAACTGGTCAACATGATCCAGACCCAGCGCGCCTACGAAATCAACAGCAAGGCGATTCAGACGTCCGACCAGATGTTGCAGCGCCTGACGCAATTGTGAATCTGGCTATGCGCACGCTGCTTAAAAACGGGTTGATGAGCCTGCTGCTGGGCATGTCCGGCTGTGGCGTCACCCCCTCCACCATCGTGGACCGGCCGACAACGGCCCGCCCGGAAGCCCCGCCTGTCCAGGTTGCGAGCAATGGCACGATCTACCAGGCCGCATTGTATCGCCCGCTGTTCGAAGATCGCCGGGCGCGCCACGTGGGTGACATATTGACCATCGTCATCAACGAAAAAACCCAGGCAGGCAAGCAGGCATCGTCGAATGCATCCAAGGACAACGCGGTCGATGCCTCGATCAGCGGGGTTGCGGGATTGCCGCTCAAGGCCTTGCAAGGCCTTGGGGTCACTGCCGACGCCTCAAGCAAGTATGCCGACAAGTCGGCAATCAACGCCAGCAACAATTTCATCGGCAATGTGAGCGTGACCGTGATCGAGGTGTTGCCCAACGGCAACCTGATCGTCGCCGGCGAAAAACAGATCGCACTCGACAAGGGCACCGAATATATCCGTCTCTCCGGGGTGGTTCAGCCCGACACGATCCAGGCGGGCAATACCGTGTCGTCCGCCAAAGTGGCGGATGCACGCCTGGAGTATCGCACCAGCGCCAAATTTGATACCGCCGAGGTGATGGGTTGGCTGGGACGTTTTTTCCTGAGTTTCATTCCTTTATAAAGGCGGGTCACCTGTATGCGCATTCCCTCCCTGTGGCTTCTGGCTGTGCTGACGATAAGCGGCATGGCACATGCCGAACGCATCAAGGACATCGCCGCGATTCAGGGCGTGCGCGCCAACCAGTTGGTCGGCTATGGCCTGGCGGTGGGGCTTGACGGCACCGGCGACCAGACCACGCAAACGCCTTTCACCACCCAGAGCATCGCCGCCATGCTGGCGCAGATGGGCGTGAACCTGCCGCCGGGCGTCAACATGCAACTGAAGAACGTGGCTGCGGTCATGGTGACGGCCGATCTGCCCGCTTTTTCCCAGGCCGGGCAGAATATCGACATCACGGTGTCGTCGATCGGCAACGCCAAGAGCCTGCGCGGTGGCACGCTGGTGATGACGCCCTTGAAAGGTGCGGACGGTCAGATCTACGCGATGGCGCAGGGCAGTCTGGTGGTGGGGGGAGCCGGCGCCTCGGCCAACGGCAGCCAGGTGCAGATCAATCATTTGAGCGTGGGCCGGATTCCGGCGGGCGCCACGGTCGAGCGCAGTGTCAATACGGCGCTGGGGGAATCGGGCAGCATCAATCTGGAACTGCGTCAAAACGACTTCACCACGGCCAGTCGCGTGGTCGAGGCGGTAAATACGCGCTTTGGCAAGGACACGGCGCGGGCGCTCAACGGCCGGGTGATTCAGGTAAATACTCCGGTAGGCGGAAGCGACCGGGTGGCCTTCCTGGGTGCCATCGAAAGTCTGGATGTCAGCCCGGCGCAAGCCATGGCCAAGGTCATCATCAACGCACGCACCGGCTCGGTAGTGATGAACCGGGCGGTGATGCTCGACCACAGTGCGGTGTCGCACGGCAATTTGTCGGTGGTGATCAGTTCGGAACCCGTGATCAGCCAGCCCGCGCCTTTTTCAAAAGGGCAGACCGTGGTCGCCGCGCAGTCGCAAATCGAAATCCGCCAGCAGCCGGGCGAAGTCATGCTGCTTAAAAACAGCGCGTCCCTGGCGGATGTGGTGAAGGCCTTGAATTCCATTGGCGCCACCCCGCAGGACTTGCTGGCAATTCTTCAGGCCCTGAAAGCCTCCGGTGCGCTGCGTGCCGAACTGGAGGTGATTTAAATGAGCATGGGCGGCTCCGACCTGACTTCGAAGTTTGCGCTCGACGTTCAGGGGGTCAATCAGCTCAGGCTCGACGCCAGACAGGCTTCGCCCGATGCGCTGAAGCAGGCGGCCCAGCAGTTCGAGGCGGTGTTCATGAACATGCTGATGAAAAGCATGCGCGATGCGACGCCGCAGGACGGCATGTTCGACAGCGAACAGACCCGCATGTATACCTCGATGCTCGACCAGCAACTGACGCAGCGCATGGCCAGTCGCGGGATCGGCCTGGCCGAGGTGATGGTCAGGCAGCTGTCGGGCGCGATGTCGATGCCGCCGGCGGGCGAAGGGGGCATGCCGGGCGCAGGCTTCGTTGTGCCGGAAGTTTCCGCAGCGAACCGGCCGCTGCCCCCCCCGCAGGGCGAGGCGATCCCCGCTACGCCTGGCGTGATGATGCCGCCAGCTGCGCCGGCAACCCCTCTTCGTTCCAGCGAGGCACCGCCTCATGTGGATGCGTTTGTGCAACGCATGTTGCCGCATGCCCAGGAGGCCAGCGCCAGCACCGGTATTCCACCACAGTTCATGATGGGTCAGGCTGCGCTGGAAAGCGGCTGGGGCAAGTCGGAAATCCGGAGCGCCGATGGTCAGAACAGCCATAACCTCTTTGGCATCAAGGCGGGAAGCGGCTGGCGCGGGCGAACGGTCGATATTGTCACTACCGAATATGTCAACGGCAAGCCACAGAAGCAGGTCGACACCTTCCGCGCTTATGACTCCTATGCGGATTCATTCCGCGATTACGCCACTCTGCTGCGTGGCAATCCGCGTTACCAGAATGTGCTGGCGCAAGGACAGGACGCAGCCGGATTTGCCCAGGGACTCCAACAGGCGGGCTACGCCACCGACCCCAATTACGCCCGCAAACTGGCGAGCGTAATCAAATTGGTAGAGCGTGCCTGATTTATCGCTAAAGAATATGCCGCTATAACCGATTCAGTGGCATAAGCCCCGTTGATTTACTCATTTCCTTATTTATCCGTGCATAGCTAGATGGCATACAACATTCTCGGTATCGGTCAAAGCGCGCTCACCGCTGCACAGGTAGGCCTCAATACAGCCGGCCATAACATCGCCAATGCGGCGACGCCGGGGTATACCCGCCAGGTCGTGGTACAGGGTGCCGCGATGGCACAGGACTTTGGGTTTGGCTTCCTGGGCCAGGGTACCGAGATATCCACGGTCAAGCGCATCTATAACGAATACCTGAGCACGCAGGTGCGTTCCGCACAAACCACCCAGAGTAGCGCCGACAGCTATTACAGCCAGATCCGGCAGATTGACAATATGCTGGCCGATCCGGCGACGGGGCTGTCGCCGAGCCTGCAAAATTTCTTTAATGGCATACAGAGCCTGGCCTCGAATCCCGCGTCGATTCCGACACGCCAGGCGGCACTTTCTTCTGCCGAATCCATGGTCGCGCGTTTCCAGAGCCTGGCGGTCAGGCTGGATGAAATGGCCGATGGCGTGAATAGTCAGATCGTGTCTAGTGTTGCCGATATCAACAGTTACGCAAAACAGATTGCGCAATTGAACGATGCCATCGGCCGCGCCCAGCGCGCCACCGGCCAGCCGCCCAATGATTTGCTGGATCAGCGCGATCAGCTGGTGATGGAGTTGAGCAAGGAAATCAAGGCGACAGTGGTCAAGCAGGACAACGGCGATTACAACGTGTTCATTGGCAATGGCCAGCCGCTGGTCGTGGGCGTAGCCACCTACGGCCTGACCACGGCCGCTTCGCCCACCAACCCTGAAAAAATTGAAGTGGCCTATCAGGCTGCCAATGGCAGCACGGTGGTGGTTGGCGAGGCCGGACTCTCCGGCGGAAAACTGGGCGGGCTACTTGATTTTCGCAGCAAGACGCTGGAGCCGACGCAGAATGCATTAGGCCGTCTGGCCATCGGGCTGGCGCAAACTTTTAATGCGCAGCACCAGCTCGGATTTGATCTGGGTGGGGTTGCCGGCGGCGATTTCTTTACGGTTGCTGCCCCGCTCGTCGGCCCCGGTGGCGCCAATACGGGTTCCGCTACGATCAGCGCCAGCATTAGCGATGTCAACGCGTTAACAACCAGCAATTACCAGGTGAGTTATGACGGCACCAGTTACACGGTAATCCGTCTGTCGGACAAGACCTCCGCAACGTATGCGGCGCTTCCCCAGACCGTCGACGGTATCGATATCAATCTGGCATCTGGCACCGCATTGGCTGGGGACGTTTTCTTGATTCGTCCCACGGCCAGGGGCGCATCCGGGCTCGGCGTGGCGATCACCGATCCCGCTGATATTGCCGCCGCCGCCCAAACCGGGGCGGTGGGGGATAACCGGAATGCGCTGGCATTGGGCGCGTTGCAAACCACCAAAACCCTGGGCAACGGGACAGCTACCTATCAGGGGGCTTTTTCGCAGCTGGTCAGCCAGGTCGGCAACAAGACCCGTGAACTCGAACTCACCAGCAAGGCGGCAGGCAATCTCCTGGCGGAATTGAAAAATACCATGGAGGCGGACTCGGGCGTCAACCTGGACGAAGAGGCCACCAATCTTCTGCGCTATCAACAGGCCTACCAGGCGGCTGCGAAGTCCATGCAGATCGCAGGCGAGCTGTTCGATACGCTGCTCTCCATCGGTCGATAAGGGGTCACTCTCATGCGTATCAGTACCCAAATGCTGTTTGAGTCCGGGGCCAGCCGGCTCAGCGACCTGCAGTCCAGCCTGGTCAAGACGCAGCAGCAAATTTCTACCGGGCGCCGCATGCTCAGTCCTTCGGACGATCCTGTTGGCGCAGCACGCGCGCTCGACGTCAGCCAGTCGCAGTCGATCAACGCCCAATACGCCACGAACCGGCAACTGGCTACCAATGCGATCACCGGGGTGGAAAATGCCTTGTCGGGTGTGACCGCACTGCTGCAAGACGTGCAAACCGCGATTATTTCGGCCGGAAACGGCATCTTCAACGACAGCCAGCGCGGCTATCTGGCAACCGAGCTAGATGCCCGTCTCGAGGCGCTGCTGGGATTAGCCAATACCCGCGATCCGATGGGCAATTATCAGTTTTCAGGCTACCAGACGGACACGCCGGCCTTTGTCCGGACGGCTACAGGTGCGACTTATCAGGGTGACCTGGGCCAGCAGGCCATACAGGTCGAAAGCACCCGTCAGATGGCCGTCGGCAATCCGGGGCAAACCGTATTCCAGGGCGGGACGCCCGGAGGCGCAGCCGATACGTTTAAAACCCTGACTGACCTTATCAATCTGCTGAAGACGCCGGTCGTGACGGCTGCGGACCAGAGCAATCTGACGGCAGGCCTGGCCACTGGAAAAGCCAATATCGATCTTTCCCTTGACAATGTGCTGACCATCCGGGCATCGGCAGGCAGCCGTCTGCAGGAGCTCGATGCCTTAAATAGCGGGGGCGAAGACCGGAGCCTGCAATACAGCCAGATTCTTTCTGAATTACAGGACCTGGATTACACCGAGGCGTTAACCCGGCTTTCCCAGCAGCAGTTCACGCTTGAGGCGGCCCAACGCTCCTTCGTGACCATATCCAAACTGTCGCTGTTCAGTTTCCTGTAAGCAAGCCATGGTGACCAATGCGATAACCCCGAATGAGCAGGTGAACAAGCAGGTCATGCATTTGTTGTCGGGTGTATCCACGCATAGCGATCAGCATCTGGCCGAAGTGGAACGCGATCTGGTGCAAATGGACGTCTTGCTGAGTGAAGCCATCAAGAAACTCGGCCAGAGCTTTATGGCAATTCATCATGCAGTCGGCAAGCAACAGCAAGCGCTCGACAGCATGCTGTCAGAACACCTGTCTCCCCCCGATTATGCCGCGCGGCTGGAAACAATCCAGGGCGAAATCAATGACCACGTTGGGGCGGCAGTAACCGGCTTGCAGTTTCAGGATATGACCAGCCAGCTGATTGGTCGAATGGTACATCACCTGACGAGTCTGCGAGGCGTGTTTGGCGAACTTGACTCGAATGAGCCGATATTGCCCGAGAGCAGCAATGAGGATTTATTGGAAAAGCTCAATCACATCAGTGATCGGGTCGGTGTGCGTTGTTCCCAACAGACGCAAAAGCTGCGTAGCAGTGTGAGTCAGCACCATATGGAAAGCGGCGATATCGAGCTGTTTTAAGCAGCCCAGCCAGATATCAGAACACGAATTGATCTAGGAACGGACAAGGCAGAAAAATGATGGCAAAAAAAATTCTCACTGTGGATGACTCCGGCTCGTTGCGGCAAATGCTGTCCTTTAGCCTGAGGGATGCGGGCTATGACGTGATCGAAGCGATTGACGGACTGGACGGGCTGGATAAAGCCAAGCAGCAGTCTGTTGACCTTGTGCTGACCGATCAGAACATGCCGGGCATGGATGGCTTGAGTTTAATTAAAGCACTCCGCGCTATGAAGAATTACCAGAATGTGCCGATTCTCATGCTAACGACGGAATCTGGCGACGATATCAAGGCCATGGGCAAAGCGGCAGGTGCGACCGGATGGATGGTCAAGCCCTTCGACCCCAAGCGTCTGACCGAAGTGGTCGGAAAACTGATCGGCTGAAACGGCAATTAATTGTGCAGTGTGCGTAGCCCTGCAATGTGTAAATAACGGAGTCCAAAATGACGATTGATATGAGCCAGTTTTACCAGGTTTTTTTCGACGAGGCAGATGAACTGCTCGCCGAAATGGAGAAGCTATTGCTGGCTCTTGATGTGGCGAATCCGGACAGTGAAGATCTCAATGCGATCTTCCGTGCAGCACACTCGATCAAGGGCGGTGCGGCGACCTTCGGATTTACCGACATCACCGACGTCACCCACATGCTGGAATCGCTGCTCGACAGAATCCGTAAAGGTGAAATGGCGCTGACGCCCGAGCATGTGGATGCTTTTCTGGTTTCCAAAGATGTGCTGACCATGCAGATGGATGGCCATCATCATGGCTCCAGCGTTGATGCCGCTGGGGTGGACAGTGTTTGCCAGAAACTGAAAGCCTTGTCGCTGGGCATCGTGAACGAGGCGGTGCCGGCTCCGGTTGCTGTCGCTGCAGCCGAGCCTGTCAAACACGCCGCGCAACCCATTGCGGATGAAAACGGCAATTTCAGTTTTCGCATCGAGTTGCCCGAAGTGCCCCAAAAGGATGTCGACGCGCTGGCAGAAGAATTGGGCCTGCTGGGCGCAATTCAGCAGGAAGTGCTGGCGGACAAGCGCGTGGTGTTTAACCTGACAACCAGCGAAGGCGAAGACAATATCGTTGCGATTTGCTCGTTTGTTCTCGATCCGGATGATCTCAAAATCACCCATGGCGGTTCACTGCAGGGCAACATGGCGCCGGAAAGCGAAGACCAATACGAAATTTTCCAGCCTGCGCAGGCAGCTGTGGAAGCCGCCCCGGTGGCTGCAGAACAGATGGGCGCGCTGTCCCCGTCGGGCGAGAGCAAAAATCAGGGGCGTCGCGCCACCGACAAGGAAGGCGGCGGACAGGAGTCCTCGTCGATTCGTGTGGGAGTGGAAAAAGTCGACCAGCTGATCAATCTGGTGGGCGAACTGGTGATCACCCAGGCCATGATCGAACAACGTATCGCCGCACTCGACCCCATGCATCATGAGCGTCTGCTTAACAGCGCCAGCCAGTTGTCGCGCAATACCCGCGACTTGCAGGAAGCGGTGATGTCGATACGCATGATGCCGATGGATTATGTGTTCTCGCGATTTCCGCGCATGGTCCGGGATCTGGCTGGCAAGCTGGGCAAGAAGGTGGAATTCATTACGCGCGGTGCCGCTACCGAACTCGACAAGGGCCTGATCGAGCGGATTGTCGATCCGCTGACGCATCTGGTCCGCAATAGTGTCGATCACGGGGTCGAAATGCCGGAAAAACGGCGTGTCGCCGGCAAAAACGAAACCGGGAGGCTGACACTTTCTGCCGCGCATCAAGGCGGCAATATCGTGATCGAGGTAACCGATGATGGAGGCGGCCTGAGCCGCGACCGAATTCTGGCCAAGGCGAGACAGCAGGGCATTCCGGTGTCGGACACCATGCCTGACGGCGAAGTATGGCAACTCATCTTTGCCCCGGGTTTCTCGACTGCAGAAGTGGTGACGGATGTTTCTGGCCGCGGCGTCGGCATGGATGTAGTCAAGCGCAATATTGCAGCGATGGGCGGCACAGTCGAAATCCGTTCGGTCACCGGGACCGGGACCACCATCGCGATTTCACTGCCGCTGACACTGGCGATCCTGGATGGCATGTCGGTCAAGGTGGGCGAAGAGGTTTACATCCTGCCGTTGGGCTACGTCATCGAGTCGTTGCAGCCCGCTGCTGTCGACGTCAAGGAAATCGCAGGCCAGGGCAAAGTAGTCAAGGTGCGGGAAGAGTACCTGCCCCTGATCCCGCTCTATCAGATCTTTGCCATTGAACCGCGCTATAGCGATCCTGCGCAGGGCATTCTTGTGATCCTTGAATCCGAAGGCAAGAAAGCGGCCTTGCTGGTCGACAACCTGGTAGGGCAACAGCAGGTCGTCGTGAAAAATCTTGAGTCGAATTTCCGCAAGGTTGCGGGTATCTCCGGCGCGACCATACTCGGCGATGGCGGCGTCTCCCTGATACTCGATGTGTCTGCCCTGCTGCGCTCCAGCAGCCAGCTCCACTCCGACCCCATTTTTTCCTGAGCCCACCCTGCCTTTAAGGTACTAGAGGATAACAGCCATGTCTTACACCACACAGAATCAAACCAACATGGAAACGGCCGGAGAGGGTGCGGGAAGCGAGTTCCTGGCTTTTACCCTGGGCCACGAAGAATACGGCATCGATATTCTCAAGGTCCAGGAAATCCGCGGTTACGAGCACGTGACCCGGATCGCCAATGCCCCGGCTTTCATCAAGGGCGTTGTCAATCTGCGCGGCACCATCATTCCGGTCGTCGATATGCGCATCAAATTCAATCTGGGGGCAGCCACCTACGATCAGTTTACTGTCGTCATCATTCTGAACATCGCTGGGCGTGTGGTGGGCATGGTGGTGGATAGCGTCTCCGATGTCATGACCCTCCAGCCAGAGCAGATCAAGCCCGCACCGGAAATCGGCACGGCATTCGATTCAGACTATCTGATTGGTCTGGGCACGCTCGGTGAACGCATGTTGATTCTGGCCGACATCGGGAAGCTCATGTCCAGCGAAGAAATGGAATTGTTCGAAAAGATTGCCGCATAAGTCAATAGCTTGTGCATGGGTTTGAAGGGATGGTTTGAGAGCCTGTTTCATGTGCTGTGAATAGCAAGGAGTTGGGCAATGTTTAAGAATTTGAGCATCAAATCGCGGCTGATCATGGTGATAGGCGTCATGTCCGCCCTGCTGGTGACGGTGGGTACGATCGGGCTGACCAGTCTGGGCGCCACCAACAACGCGTTCAAAGATGTGTATGACAATAACGTGATTGTGCTGGGCACGCTGGAGCGCGTTTCCGCCCTGATCAACAAAAATCAGATCATCATTGCCGAATCCGCGGCGGGACAGATGACGGCCTTTCCCGAGGATGTGGCCGAGGTCGACAAACGCATGGTGGAAGTGAAAGCCATCATTACCGAAATCGACACACTCTGGAAATCCTACCTGGCCACCAACCTGTCAGCCGAAGAACAGAAGCTGGCCGAAGAGTTCGATGTCAATCGCAGAAAATATGGCCGTGATGGACTATTGCCGGCCATTGCGGCCATGACGGCCCATGATTTTCAGCAGGCGGGGGAAATTCTGCAGGGCGCAATGCGCACCACCTATCCTCCGGTACGAAATACCGCTGAAGCGATCATCGCGCTTCAGCTGAAAATCGCCCAGGAAAAATTTGCAGCGGCGCAATCCCGTTTTGCGGTGGTAAAGGTCATTTCCATTACCGTAATTCTGCTCGGTGTGCTGCTGGGCGGCGTGATCGGTTTCCTGACCATTCGTGCCATCACGCGCCCGTTGAATGATGCTGTGCGAATTGCTGAAAGCGTCGCTGCCGGTGACCTGACTCAAGTGATCGAGGTCCGGTCAAATGACGAGACGGGCAAGCTCATGCAGGCTATGAAAGCAATGAATACCAGCCTGGTGGACATTGTGGGGCAGGTGCGCACGGGTACCGAGACCATCGCCGTCGCTTCGCGTGAGATTGCCTCGGGCAACGCCGACCTCTCGAACCGCACCGAATCGCAGGCGTCGAGCCTTGAAGAAACCGCCAGTTCGATGGAAGAGCTGACCAGCACCGTCAAGCAGAACGCCGAGAACGCCAAACAGGCCAATCAGCTGGTGGTCTCCACCGCCGATGTTGCGGTCAAGGGCGGTCAGGTTGTGGGTCAGGTCGTCGACACCATGGCCTCGATCAAGGAAAGCTCGAGGAAGATTGCCGACATCATCGGCGTCATCGACGGCATTGCCTTCCAGACCAACATTCTTGCGCTGAACGCGGCGGTGGAAGCCGCCCGTGCCGGCGAACAGGGCCGCGGCTTTGCCGTCGTCGCTTCCGAAGTTCGCAACCTGGCGCAGCGCAGTGCGGGTGCGGCCAAGGAGATCAAGGGCCTGATCGAGGACTCGGTCGGCAAAGTCGACAACGGCGGCAAGCTGGTTGACGAAGCCGGCAAGACCATGGAAGAGATCGTCAGCTCGGTCAAGCGTGTCACCGACATCATGAGCGAGATTGCAGCAGCGAGCATGGAGCAGAGCTCGGGTATCGAGCAGGTCAACCAGGCGGTCGGGCAGATGGACGAAATGACGCAGCAGAACGCGGCTTTGGTTGAAGAGGCAGCGGCGGCTGCGGAGAGCCTGCAGGATCAGGCCGGTCAGCTGGCGCAGGCAGTGAGCGTGTTCAAGCTGGACGGCGCGGTCTACGCGCCGCGTGCCGAACGGGAAGAGCCTGTGCTCACCCGCAAGGTGACGGCACTACCCAAACCCAAAGCCAAATCAGCTCCGGCCCCCACGGCTGCACGTCCGAAGAAGGTGGCGGTTGCGAATGGCAGCAACGAAGACTGGGAAGAGTTCTGATCGCTGCGGGGCCGATTTGACCGTGAGCATGGATCGGCTCAGGCCTGCATGATCGGGATGGAACGCTGAGCCATGCCGCTTTGCGAAAAAGGGAGGGTGCGGAGGGGGAGTTTTTTTAACGTGCTGAATGTTTCCGTGTCGTGTCCCTTGGACGGAATCAAAATCAAAACCCGGCACCCCTCCAGTCTCTACAAAAATATTGGCGATCGCGTGGCGCAGAGGGAATGCGGCGCGAGGCGGTTTATCCATTTTTTTATTTGCCTTATAAATCAGTATATTAATATATTGAAAATTTATTTTATTAATGTTTGCTAAATGTTTGGACGTTAAGCTTCGGTAGCCATCTCGCCAAGCGAGGGATTGAAGCGGCTGGCCGAAGGGCCCCGGTAAAATGGCGATTTTGACAGTCGATAGGCTGTACTGCGCGGCATTAACTTTATTCAAAAGGAATGGAATATGAAATTTAAAAAAGCACAGTTAGCTGTAGTGGTGAGTATGACGCTGGCCTCTTTTTCGCTCGCGCACGCAGGTACCGGAAGTGGGGAGGTGACTTTCATTCACATGGGCGACTTGCATGGCCATCTGATTCCCCATCCCAATGTTCGCAGCGATGGCAAAGGACAAAACGAGGGCGGCGTGGCGCGCATCTACTCGCTGATTGAGGATATTCGTCGGGCCAACCCCCGGAAAACCATGCTGGTGAATACAGGCGACACGCTCCATGGCGGTGCTGAAGCCCTGTTCACTCAGGGCGGTGCAATGATCAAGGTTCTGAACCTGTTCGGTATCGATGCCTACGCACCCGGAAACTGGGATTTTGTATACGGCGCGGATAAATTCGTCGAATACTTCGTCAACAAACCCACCAAGGCCAACTGGAATCCTGTTATTTCCAACCTTTACTATGACAACTATCCCGGCGCGGAAACCAAAAGTGGACAGCACGTTGTAGCGCCTTACACGATCAAGACCATTAACGGCTTGCGCATCGGGATTTTGGGGTTTACCTCTGACCGGGGGCCGCAAGCGGGTGATCCGAACATCACTAAAGGATTGAAGTTTACCGATGGCACGGCTGAGTATGCGAAATACGTCAATGTGCTGCGGGATGAGGAAAACGTGGATTTGGTCGTGGTGATATCCGAGCTTGGATTGCATAGCAATCTGACCCTGGCTGACCGGATTCCGGGTGTGGATATCATCCTTTCATCCGACAAGCATGAAATCACCATTGAACCCATCGTCTCCAGGAACGGCACCCTCTTGGTCGAGCAGGGGATGGATGGTCAGGCGATTGGTGAATTAAAGGTGAAGGTAAAGAAGGGTGAGATCGTCGACAAGAAATATGTTTCTCACCGCATTACAGACAGCATCAAGGCCAACCCGGCCATTGCCGCTGCCGTGAAGTCCGTTCGCCGGTCCTATGTCGCGGGGCCGCAATTTCAGGCAGGAAAAGTCAGGAACCCCTTCAATGGTTCGTTTTTGCGCTATCCGATCGATACCATCATAGGCCAGACCGAGTTACCGTTATACCGCAGCAACTTTAGCGGCGAGGCGATGCCTGCCGTGATCGAGGGCAGTTCCCACGATTTCCTGGCCGATGCTTTCCGGGCCATGACGGGGGCCCAGTTAGGCGCCCTCACGGGGTTCCGCTATGGCACAACGGTAGGCGTCGGACCGATCAAGCTGGAAGATATCTACCATTACCTGCCGATCGGACCGCAGATCGCCAAAGGCCAGTTGACCGGCGCGCAGATCAAAAAGAATCTGGAAGGCAAAGCGCAGGGTGAGCAGGGACGCGAGGGGGAATGGGTCAATGGCTGGACGGCGGGGTATAGCGGGTTGACCGCAGACTTCGATCCGCTGGCGCCCGCAGGAAATCGCTTCAGCAATATTGTGGTTAACGGGAAGCCTCTGGATTCTGCCGCCCGCTATACCGTCGCCGGTTTCTATTACGATCAGGTGCCCACTTTGATCAATCGTATCCCGGCCCAGGATATCACCGTGCTCAAGGACAAGGATGGCAGCGTTCTTGACGGCACGGATGTGGTGAAAAGCTACGTGGAATCCTTGCCGGACCGGACTGTCACCGCCGACAATTTGCGCCTGAACCGTATCCGTCTCATCAATCCGTTGCCAGCAGAAGAACATGGCATACGTGAAATGCAACCACTCGGATCCAAAGCGAAATAAAAATATTATTGTTGTTTAAAGGCGCCTGTCAGGCGCCTTTTCACTTCATCCTTTTTTGAGGAAGCAGGATGAAGGCAGGAACGGGGGCGCACGGAGTGTTGAACAGGACCGTGCGCGCCGTCGGCCAATGCCCCAAATCCGTCTGCGGATGATGGAAGTTCTGGAATCCACCCGTAATACCGCCACCGAAAGTACTGAGTTTCACTAAAGTATCAGGCTGTTCAGTCGATACCCATATTAATTGTCGTGATTTAAGGTGGCTGCTGTATTCGTGTGCGGCATTTTATTTAGTTACGGCGGTACTTCTTGAGCGTCAGAAAACTTTTCCTCACACTTGTCCCTTTATTCGGAGCTACATTTAAAAATGAAAATCATGGATCTTAAGATAGGCTTGAGACTCGGCCTGGGTTTTTCAAGTGTATTGTTTTTGCTTATTATTTTGGCAGCGATCGGAATCTGGCGCTTGCAAACTGTCGGTACATTGACCGAGTCGCTTGTGAAGGATGGCATGTATAAGTCGCGCATCATTAATGAGTGGGAAAGCATCATCAATGCCAATGCGGTAAGAGCCCTGGCCGCTGCAAAATCCGATAATCCGGAACACGAAAAATTCTTTGTGGATTCGAGTACCGCTGCCAGTAAACGCGGCGTTGCGTTGCAGGATCAACTGGTATCGCTACTTTCGGATCCGGAACCCAAGGCGCTTTTTGCGGACATCAAAGAAAAGCGGACCGCTTACATCGGGGCACGCGACACTGCGCTCAAGGAAAAGGCAGCGGGGAATCTTGAAAGTGCAAATAAATTTGTGGATGAGGGCATGAAGCCGCGGCTAGATGCCTATCTAAGCAGTCTCCAGGCCCTTTCCGTCTATCAGAACAAGGTGATTGACGCCACTGCCCTCAATGTCCAGCAGCATTATGAGAGTGGCCGCACCCTGTTGATCACGTTGAGTCTGGTGGCGCTTGTGATGGGAATTGGGTTCGCATTCTGGATTACGCGCTCGATTACGCGGCCTATGAACCAGGCTGTAAAAATTGCGCAGACCGTTGCCGCGGGCGATCTGACCAGCCGCATTGAGGTGCAAAGCAAGGATGAAACGGGGCAGTTGCTACAAGCCCTGAAGGATATGAATGATAGCCTGGTGAAGGTGGTCAGTCAGGTGCGCACCGGCACCGACAGCGTCGCCACCGCCTCGAACCAGATTGCTGCCGGCAACCTCGACCTGTCGAGCCGCACCGAACAGCAGGCGGCCAGCCTGGAAGAAACCGCCAGTTCGATGGAAGAGCTGACCAGCACCGTCAAGCAGAACGCCGAGAACGCCAAACAGGCCAATCAGCTGGTGGTCTCCACCGCCGATGTTGCGGTCAAGGGCGGCCAGGTCGTGGGGCAAGTGATCGACACCATGGCCTCGATCAAGGAAAGCTCGAGGAAGATTGCCGACATCATCGGCGTCATCGACGGCATCGCCTTCCAGACCAACATTCTGTCCTTGAACGCCGCGGTGGAAGCGGCACGCGCCGGCGAGCAGGGCCGTGGCTTCGCCGTCGTCGCCTCCGAAGTTCGCAACCTGGCGCAGCGCAGTGCGAGTGCCGCCAAGGAGATCAAACTGCTGATCGAGGACTCGGTCGGCAAGGTCGACGCCGGCGGCAAGCTGGTCGACGAAGCCGGCAGGACCATGGACGAGGTCGTCAGCTCGGTCAAACGCGTCACCGACATCATGAGCGAGATTGCAGCAGCGAGCATGGAGCAGAGCACCGGCATCGAGCAGGTCAACCAGGCGGTCGGGCAGATGGACGAAGTGACGCAGCAGAACGCGGCGCTGGTGGAAGAAGCAGCGGCGGCTGCGGAGAGCCTGCAGGACCAGGCAGCCAAGCTGGCGCAGGCAGTGAGCGTGTTCAAGCTGGAGGGTGCGGTCTACGCGCCGCGTGCCGAACGGGCGGAGCCTGTGCTCAGCCACAGGGTGGCGGCGCTACCGAGGCCGAAAGCCAAACCGGCGCCCAGCACCTTGACTGCACGTCCGAAGAAGGTGGCGGCTGCAAACGGCGCGAATGATGAATGGGAAGAGTTCTGAAACAGGGCTAAAAACCGGCCGGGCGTCCGCAGGCGCACGGCCATCATCGTATCTTGCGTGTACTACTGTTTTCCTCGCCCCATCGCGGGGGAGCAGCAGGGGTTTGCCGTCTCTGATTTCGGTCACCCCACCCATTCGGGGTGGACTGTGGAATGATTCATTCAAACGGAAATTAACGAGAATTAAAGGTTGACATTACATGCGCTCCAATTTCCCTGTCAGCAACGTGGAATACACGCTGACTGAAGGCACATCGCTGGTCTCGAGGACCGACCTCAAAGGCCGTATCGTTTACGCCAACGCGGCTTTTGTGGAGGTCAGCGGCTACGCCGAGGCGGAATTGATCGGCCAGCCGCACAATCTCTTGCGTCATCCCGATATGCCCTCAGAGGCCTTTGCGGATATGTGGTCAACGCTCGGCGAGGGCCTTCCGTGGACCGGTATTGTCAAGAACCGGCGAAAAAACGGGGACCATTACTGGGTCAATGCGAACGTGACGCCGGTCCGCCGGAACGGCGCGACAGTCGGTTATATGTCAGTCCGCACCCAACCTTCGCGGGAGCAGGTTGAAGCCGCTGCCACGGTCTATCAGCTTTTCAAGGAGGGCCGGGCCGGGGATCGGGTCATTCGCCATGGCGTGGCCACCCATTGCAACCTGTTCAGGAAACTGGTTTCGGTCCGAAGCATTCCGGTCACCCTGCGTATTCTGCTCACCACCGGCCTGGGTGCGGTGCTGATGCTCGGGCTTGGCGCTTATGGCTGGTGGGAAACCCGTGCCCTGCTGCAGGCTTCGGGTAGCCATAGCTGGCTACCCGCGTTGATTGCCCTGGCGGGCAGCGGCGGTGCGATCCTGTTGGTCCTGTTCGGCTATTTTATTTCCCGGACCATTTTGAAACCGCTCGACAAGGCGCTCGAAGTTGCACACGCCATCGCGGGCGGGGATTTGTCGCTTCGATTTGAAATGGCGGCCTGGGACGAGACAGGCCATTTGATGCGCGCGTTGAATCAGATGAATGCCAATATGGTGGCGGTGGTGTCCGATATTGGTTCCAACGTGGAAAGCATCGGCGCGTCGGCGGGAGAAATTGCCGAAGGCAATGCCAATTTGTCAGCGCGTACCGAATCGCAGGCATCCAGTCTGGAAGAGACCGCCAGTTCAATGGAAGAGCTGACCAGCACCGTCAAGCAGAACGCCGAGCACGCGCGCCATGCCAACCAGCTGGTGGTTTCCACTGCCGATATCGCGGCCAATGGCGGCAAGGTTGTGGGCAAAGTGGTCGCCACCATGGCGTCAATCAAGGAAAGCTCCCGCAAGATCGGCGACATCATTGGCGTCATCGACAGCATTGCCTTCCAGACCAACATTCTTGCGCTGAACGCTGCAGTCGAAGCCGCGCGCGCCGGCGAGCAGGGCCGCGGTTTTGCCGTGGTTGCCGCTGAAGTGCGCAATCTCGCGCAGCGTAGTGCGGGCGCGGCGAAAGAAATCAAGTTACTCATTGAAGACTCGGTCAGCAAGGTCGACAGTGGCGGCAAACTGGTCGATGACGCGGGCGAGGCCATGGACGATATTGTGACCTCGGTGCAATTGGTGACCGAAATCATGAGCGGTATTGCCGAGGCGAGCCAGGAACAAAGCGCGGGCATCGAGCAGGTCAACCAGGCGGTGACCGAGATGGATGACATGACACAACAAAATGCGGCGCTGGTAGAGCAGGCGGCGGCGGCCGCCGAGAGCCTGCGCGATCAGGCCAACAAGCTTTCCCAGGCGGTAAGCGTGTTCAATCTGGAGAAGGCGTCAGCTGTCTCGCGGCCCGGGCTTCGGAGGCAGCACGAGAAAGTCATCGCGTTGTCAGCCGCGGCGACATTTAAGGGGAAATCCGGACAAGGGTTACGCCCCGCCCCGCGTCCTGTGAAACGCGCGGCCGCGGGTGGGAAAGACGCGGGGCGGGAAACGTTCTGATCCTTCGCTCGTTACGACAGGTTCATACAGGCACGCGAGACGCCCGCGCTGAATAAGTGAAGTTATCCGCCTCCAGGGCACCGGGGCACGAGAACACCTCCGGACTGTACGGCGTGTCTGCGCCATTGCGGCAGTCACGGCCGCGCGCCCGAAAGAGGAGAGCGGCGGCTGTTGAAGCCCGCTGTCATCGGGCTGAAAAGGCTATTGAAACGGGGCAGTCCTGGTAGTCGGATTCAACAGGTTTAGCGAATTCTTGATCCGTCATTCATTCAGATTATGAGTCGGATGCCGATATCACCTAGAACAGACTCTGCTCCAGGAAGGAAATCCCATGCGCTCCAATTTACCCGTCACCAATCTCGAATATGTCATGAAAGACACGGAAACCATCGTGTCGAAGACGGACATGCATGGCAACATCACCTATATCAATCAGGATTTTATCGATATCAGCGGCTTTAGCGAGGCTGAACTGATCGGTGCGCCGCAGAATATCGTGCGGCACCCGGACATGCCCACCGAGGCCTTTGCCGATTTCTGGCATACCCTCAAAGCAGGCAAGGCGTGGACCGGCATTGTCAAGAACCGTTGCAAGAATGGTGACCATTACTGGGTAGTGGCCAATGCCGCGCCCATTATTGAAAACGGAAAAGCCATAGGCTATGCCTCGATCCGGGTTAAGCCCACGCGTGAGCAGGTTCAGACAGCAGACAAAGCCTATCGCGCACTCAAGGCAGGCGACCACTCAATCGACATTCGCGAGGGCCGTGCTGTCTCGCGTGCTTCATCGCGTTTTAGCCTGTTCACGGGGGTGTCGATTAAAACCCTGCTGATGATGGCGGCCGGTTCCATGGTCGTCATGTTTGTCGGGATGGGGTTGTTGGCCTGGTTTGCCCAAACTGCGGACAACGCCTTTTATATCCATTGGCTCATCGGCATATCGACCTTGGGCGTTCCGGTGGCAGCGCTATTCGGGATATTGTCGTATCGGAGTGTGGTTTTACCGCTGCAACGTGCGCGTAGGGAAATCGATCGCATGAGCTCGGGCGATCTGACCGGCAATATTGAGGCGAACGGTGTCGCGGAATTATCCCGGATGATGCAGTCGCTACGCGTGCTGCAGATCAATACCAAATTGCTTATCGGGCAAATCAAGGAAGTCACCGGCCGGGTGACCACGGGTGCCGGCGAGATCGCATCGGGCAATGCCGACCTGTCGGGACGCACCGAATCCCAGGCCTCCAGTCTGGAGGAAACAGCGAGTTCAATGGAAGAGCTCACCGGCACCGTCAAGCAGAATGCCGAGAACTCACGTCACGCCAGCCAGCTGGTGACATCGACGACCGAGATTGCGCTGACTGGCGGCGAGCTGGTGGGCAAGGTGATCACCACCATGGGTTCGATCAAGGACAGCTCCAGGAAAATTGCGGACATCATTGGCGTGATTGACGGGATCGCGTTCCAGACCAACATTCTCGCGTTGAATGCGGCCGTTGAAGCGGCACGCGCTGGCGAACAGGGCCGCGGGTTCGCTGTGGTGGCCGCAGAAGTGCGTAATCTGGCGCAGCGTAGTGCAGGCGCCGCCAAGGAAATCAAAACCCTGATCGGTGATTCGGTGGACAAGGTCGAGACAGGCAGAAAACTGGTGGATGAAGCAGGCGAGGCCATGGACGATATTGTCACTTCGGTGCAACTGGTCGCGGATATTATTAGCGGGACCGCCGCCGCGAGCATGGAGCAGAGTTCCGGCATCGATCAGGTCAATCAGGCCATCGGCCATATGGATGAACTTACCCAGCAGAATGCGGCGCTGGTGGAAGAGGCTGCGGCCGCATCGGAAAGTTTGCAGGAGCAGGCCTTCAAGTTGTCTCAGCTGGTGAACAGCTTTGAGCTGGTCAAGGGTGGGCGGCAATCAACCGCTTCGGCCCAGCACACGGCGTCCACGCCGCGCCCGTCACCCGCCAAACCGTCGAAGCCGCCCTTGGCCTGGGCGGCGGCCTGAATGTCCCTGCCCCAAAGATTAGTGGAGATCCAGTGAATTTTTGCGTACGAAGACCGATATAGAATGGCGGCGACCCAGCCAGCCTGCGACAGATTTGATTCCGTCGCGCCATGAAAGGCTGACTGGCGTCCCTACGCGTGTCACTTTACAAGTGTTGATAAATTACAGTCGTAACCTATGAAACCAGCACTGAAGACACAAGCCGATGGCGCCAAGATTTTCGAGTTCACTGCACGCGATTTTTCCCGCGTACGCGCCCTGATTTACAAACAGGCGGGGATTTCGTTGAGCGAGGCCAAGCAGGAGATGGTTTACAGCCGGCTGGCCCGTCGCCTGCGCGCAAAAGGCATGACCTCGTTCGAAGCCTATCTCGATGGCCTCGAACGCGGCTCCGACAAGGGAGAATGGGAGGCTTTCACCAATGCCTTGACCACCAACCTCACTTCGTTTTTTCGTGAAGAACACCATTTCCCCGTTCTTGCGGAATATGTAAAAAAATTGAAAGCACCGGTGTCGATCTGGTGTTCAGCCAGTTCGACCGGCGAGGAACCCTATTCTATTGCAATGACGGTATGCGAGGCGTTGGGGACGCTCACGCCTGCGGTCAGCATTATCGCGACCGACATTGATACCAACGTACTGGATACGGCGGCGAATGGGGTGTATCCGCTTGAACGAATCGATAAAATGAGCCGAGAGCGGGTCAAGCGTTTTATGCTCCGGGGCAAGGGAGATCGCGCCGGCCTGGTGCGAGTGCGGCCCGAGTTGCGGCAACTGGTCACGTTCAAACCGCTAAACCTGCTCGCACCAAGCTGGCCGCTGAATGGACCGTTCGATGTGATTTTCTGTCGTAATGTAATGATCTATTTTGACAAGCCCACCCAAAGCAAGATTCTTGCGCGCTTTGTGCCATTGATGAAATCCGAAGGCCTGTTGTTTGCCGGGCATTCCGAAAATTTCATGTACGCCTCCGATGATCTCAAGCTCCGCGGAAAAACCGTGTATGAGCTGAGTCCGCGTCATGGCGGCGCAAAGGCAGATACGTGAATTCAGCGCTTGAAGAGCAACTCGCGACCAACCTGTATTACGACCGGTCATTTGACTGCGAGGCTGCTAAAGTTCTCCCAGGCGAGTATTACTACACGCACAAGCCGATGCTGATCGTCACCGTGCTGGGTTCCTGCGTGGCGGCATGTATACGGGATCGCGTCTCAGGAATAGGTGGCATGAACCATTTCATGCTGCCCGATGGCGGCAGCGATGCCAACAGTCCGACTTCGGCGTCGATGCGTTATGGTGCCTATGCCATGGAAGTCCTCATCAACCAGCTTCTCAAATCGGGTGCCCGACGTGAAAATCTGGAGGCCAAGGTGTTTGGCGGCGGTAATGTACTGCGCGGTTTTACCGCGATCAATGTGGGGGAGCGCAATGCCCAGTTCGTGCGCGAATTTCTTCGCGCAGAGAAAATTCGCACTGTGGCAGAAGATCTCAATGATATCCATCCGCGCAAGGTGTATTTCTTTCCTTCCAATGGAAAAGTTCTGGTCAAGAAACTCAAACAATTGAATAACTACACTTTGGTCAAGCGTGAGCAGGCTTACGCGAGTCGGCTTAAAACCGATGATGTGGGTGGCGAAATCGATTTGTTCTGATCGCAGTTAGGGCGATGCCCGGAAAGTTGGCTTCATGAAAATCAAGGTGTTAATCGTAGATGACTCGGCGCTAATTCGCGGCGTGATGAAAGAGATCATCAATAGTCAGCTTGACATGGAAGTGGTGGGGGTGGCGCCCGATCCTATCGTTGCGCGCGAACTTATCAAGCAGACCAATCCGGACGTTCTCACGCTCGACGTGGAAATGCCAAAAATGGACGGGCTGGAGTTTCTCGAGAAACTGATGCGGCTGCGTCCGATGCCGGTGGTCATGGTGTCGTCGCTGACCGAGCGCGGCTCCGAAATCACGATGCGTGCCCTGGAACTCGGCGCAGTGGATTTTGTGACCAAGCCCAAAATGTCGATTCAGAGCGGCATGCTGGAATATACGGACCTGATTGCGGAAAAAATCCGCATTGCCGCGCGTGCCAAGCTGCGCCCCCGCAATCTGGATGCGGCCGGCCAGAAACACGCTGCGGGCGCACCGTTAGCCGCTATCCGCAATCCGTTTACCAGTAGCGAGAAACTGATCATCATCGGTGCGTCGACGGGCGGCACCGAGGCGATCAAGGATTTTTTGATCCAGCTTCCCCCAGACTGCCCCGGCATTCTGATGACCCAGCATATGCCTGAAGGTTTCACCCGTTCGTTTGCCAACCGGCTCGACAAGCTATGCAAGATTGCGGTCAAGGAAGCGGAAGGCGGCGAGCGCATCCTGCCAGGCCATGCTTATCTTGCGCCAGGACATTCCCATCTATCGCTCGTGCGCAGCGGTGCCAACTACATGACCCGGCTTGATCAGGGGCCACCGGTCAATCGCCATCGTCCCTCGGTCGATGTGCTGTTTAATTCGGCGGCGGCGAATGCCGGCCGAAATGCGGTAGGCGTCATCCTGACCGGGATGGGTCGTGACGGGGCTGTGGGAATGCTGGAAATGAAAAAAGCCGGTGCCTATAACCTGGCACAGGATGAGGCCTCTTGCGTGGTGTTTGGCATGCCAAAGGAAGCCATTGCGATCGGTGCCACGCACGAAGTTGCGCCCTTGCTTGAGTTGCCCAGACGGGTACTGGAATATTTTGCATCCCAGGGCAACCGCGCAATGCGGGTCTGAGTTGGCGCGAATTATTATTCAAAATGCTTCCTGCTTAAGTTTGACGCGATTTTGCCGATTCTACCGTTACAAACAAACCGTATTACTTGGAGTGATGTATGGCCGATCCGAACACAAAATTTCTGGTTGTTGACGACTTTTCCACGATGCGCCGCATCGTGCGTAATTTGCTCAAGGAACTGGGTTATTCAAACGTCGAAGAAGCAGAAGATGGAGCGGAGGGTTTGGCAAAACTGAAAGCCGGAAATTTCGACTTTGTCGTATCTGACTGGAATATGCCGAATATGGACGGCCTGGATATGCTGAAAAATATTCGGGCGGATGCTGCGCTGTCCAAACTTCCGGTGCTGATGGTGACGGCTGAAGCCAAAAAAGAAAACATCATTGCTGCGGCCCAGGCGGGTGCGAACGGCTATGTGGTCAAACCTTTTACTGCCGCGACACTGGACGAAAAACTTTCCAAGATATTTGAGAAATTAGAGAAAGCAGGGGCCTGAAATGGGCCCGCAACTCGCAGATACTGAGGTGGATCTGCCCGTGGCCGTCATCCCCGGTGACGCACCCGTCGAGCATGATGAAATGCTGGCGCGTGTAGGCCGCATCACGCGCACCCTGCACGACAGCCTGCGTGAACTGGGGTTCGACAAGGTGCTTGAACGCGTATCCATGGATATACCTGACGTCAAGGATCGCCTGAATTATGTGGCGAGAATGACCGAGCAGGCAGCGCAACGGGTATTGAATGCAACCGATGCGGCGATTCCCTTGCAGGAACGCATCGATGCCGGTGCCGAGGAAGTGCTGGCCGGCTGGGAAACGATATTGAAGGCTCCGTTTTCCGAGTCGAATTACCGCGACATGGCTACGCTGACCATGCAATGCCTGGCTGATATGCGCAACGATACCAGCGCAACCAAGCAGCAATTGCTGGATATCATGATGGCCCAGGATTTCCAGGACCTGACCGGACAGGTTGTTCGCAAGGTGACGGATCTGGCCCATGTGCTTGAAAAGCAACTTGTCGGGCTGTTGATTGATTTCGCGCCTTCCGAGGTGCGCAAGGAATCTTCCAGCGGTTTGCTCAATGGACCGCAGATCAATCCTGAGAATAAAAATGATGTGGTGGCCGACCAGGGGCAAGTGGATGACTTGCTGGACAGCCTGGGTTTCTGATTCGTCAGCCAGCTTGCCATCGGATTGAGAACGGGCCTGCTTGATAAGCAGGCCCGTCTTGTTTGGGCCTGCTGCTTGATGTTGTATGGGATGCCCATGGGCGAGTAACAGGCCCTGATACCTAGATGACGCCAGGACGGAATGCCTGAATCACCGTAATGGCGGTTTTAAGGCCATTGTGAATCATGAGTTCGAATTGCGGGGCAAAGTAGGGGAGCATGACATTCAGAACGATCAATCCCACGCCCAATGTAATGGGGAAGCCAATCGCAAAAATATTGAGTTGCGGCGCCGAGCGGGTCAGGATTCCGAGCGCCAGGTTGGTCATGAGCAGGATGGCAATAATAGGTAACGCCAGTTGCAGGCCGAGAGAAAATACGGTTGAGCCAAAAGCCGCAACCATGAAGAAGCCCCCCGCTGCAAGTGGTTGGCTGCTGACAGGAAGCGTCTGGAAGCTTTCGATCAGCACGCCGATCAGCAATAGATGTGCATTGATCGCAAGGAATATCAATGCGGCCAGCATATTGAAGAAACGCGCCAGCACCAGGGTCTGGCCGGCGCTTTGCGGATCGAAAAAGGAGGCAAACCCCAAGCCCATTTGCAGGCCGATGATTTCGCCCGCAGCTTCGACTGCAGCAAAGACGACCCGCATGATGAAGCCGATCGCCACACCGATGAGCAGTTGATGGATCAGGATGAGCAGGCCTTGCCATGAGCCCAGACCGACTTCGGGCATGGGTGCCAGCGTGGGCGAAATGATGAGAGTGATGAAAATGCCGAGGCCGATCTTGACCCGCGCGGGAACCGAGCGATGTCCGAAGATGGGCGCTGTCATGATGACACCGAGAATGCGGGTGAGTGGCCAGATGAAGCTGATCAGCCAGGCATTGAGCTGGGCATCGGTAAGGCTGATCATGGCGTATCGAGCGGGCTGATTCGCGTCAGCCGATGATGCCGGGCAGGCCCGTCAGAACCCGCCGCATGTAGTCGGTTATTACCGTCAACATCCACGGTCCGGCCAGGGCAAAGGTGGCAAGCACCGCAAGGACCTTGGGGATAAACGAAAGGCTGGGGTCGTTAATCTGGGTGGCGGCCTGAAATACACTGACCATCAGGCCGATGACCAGGGTGACAAGCAGCACCGGCGATGCCACCAGAACAGTGATTTCCAGCGCGGTGCGGCCGATGGTCATTACGCTTTCTGGAGTCATGACGATTTTCTCGGGGCAATTAGTAAAAGCTTTGTGCCAGCGAACCGAGCAGCAGGTTCCAGCCATCCACCAGCACGAACAGGATGATCTTGAATGGCAGGGACACAATGGCCGGCGACACCATCATCATGCCCATGGCCATCAGGATGCTGGCGACGACCATGTCGATAATGAGAAACGGGATGAATACGGCAAAGCCGATCTGGAAAGCCGTTTTCAGTTCGCTTGTGATGTAGGCGGGGATCAGCACGCGCATGGGCACGTCGGCAGCCGTGTTGAGCGGTGCCGACCCCGACATTTTTACAAACAGCGCGAGATCGGATTCCCGGGTCTGCTTGAGCATGAATGCGCGCAGGGGAACTGCGCCTTTCTCGAGCGCTTCCTGCATCTGGATACGGTTTTCCGACAACGGCTGGTAAGCTTCGACATAGATCTTGTCGAATGTGGGGCCCATCACAAAAAAGGTCAGGAACAGCGCCAGGCCGATCAATACCTGGTTGGGTGGCGACGACTGGGTGCCCAAAGCGGAACGCAGTAGCGACAACACAATAATAATGCGGGTAAAGCTGGTCATCATCAGCATTGCTGCCGGCAAAAACGACAGCGAAGTGAGAAGCAGCAAGGTTTGCAGACTCAGCGTGTAGGTCTGGCCGCCGCCGGCCGCCGGCGTGCTGGTGAATGCGGGCAGTCCCGCACTCTGGGCCAGGGCCAGGGATGGCAGCATTACGACCAGGGCGAGAAATGCCGTTTTGAGCAGGCGATGGAACCGGTTATTTGCCACGACGTTTCTCAATCAGTTGCTGCAATCTTGTCCCGAAACTGCCGGTAAGCAGGGGCGTTCCAGGCAACGGCGCATCGCCTTTGGGCAGCGTCATCAAGGCGTTGACACTGCCGGGGGCAACACCGACCACGATCCAGGATTCGCCCACTTCCACAATCACCACCCGCTCGCGTGTGCCGACGGAAGCGCTGCTGACGACGCGCAGCAGGCCGGATGCGCCGGCCTGCGTGACACCCAGACGCTTGGCCAGCCATGCTGCCCCGGCGATCAGCAGCAAGACCGCAACCAGGCCGATGAACACCTGAAACAGGCTGCCTGCCGCAGAAACGACGGGTGCGGCCTCAGGCGTATCCGCCGCACGAGCCAGTCCGGACAGCCCCAGGCCTGCCCACGCAAGAAGGGCGAAACGTTTCATTTGTTAAGCTTCTTGATGCGTTCTGCGGGGGTGATGATGTCGGTCAGGCGCACGCCAAACTTGTCGTTCACCACGACCACCTCGCCCTGGGCAATCAGACAGCCGTTAACCAGCACATCCATGGGTTCGCCCGCCATTCCGTCCAGCTCCACCACCGAGCCCTGCGCCAGTTGGAGCAGGTTCTTGATCGCGATCTTGGTCCTCCCCAATTCAACGGTCAGCAATACCGGAATATCCAGAATGAAATCGATGTCGGCTGCCATGCCGCTATTGTTCGAAGTGCCAGACAATTCCTGGAAAATCTCCGGCGCAGGCTTGGCTGACGCAGCCGGCTCCGATTGTTCGGCCATTGCGGCTGCCCAATCGTCTTCTTCTATGGTTTGGGTCACATCTTCAGACATGTTGTTCTCCTGTTTGCTGCTCGTTCGAGTGGGTCGACAGCAGTTTCTCGACACGCAGGGTATATTGGCCGTTGAATTTTCCGTAGGCGCATTCCATTACCGGAATGCCGTCCACTTTGGCTTCCACGGTTTTAGGGATATCCAGTGGGATGACATCGCCCACTTTCATATTGACAATATCCCTGAGGCTGACGGGTGCGGTACCCAGATCGGCGACCAGCTCCACTTCGGCCAGCTGGATCTGCTGGCGCATCAGGCGAATCCAGCGCTTGTCGACTTCCAGGTTTTCGGCTTGAAGGCTGCTGGTCAGCAGATCCTTGATCGGCTCGATCATCGAATAGGGCATGCAGAAATGAATTTCGCCGCTGACCTGGCCGAGCTCGATAATGAAAGTGATGGACACCACCACTTCGTTCGGGGTGGCGATGTTGGCGAACTGGGTGTTCATTTCGGAACGGATGTATTCGAACTCGATGGGGTAAATCGGCTCCCATGATTTTGCGTAGGCTTCGAACACAATATCCAGCACGCGCACAATGATGCGTTGCTCGGTTTGGGTGAAATCCCGGCCTTCGACCCGTGTATGAAAACGTCCATCGCCCCCGAAGAGGTTGTCGACGATGAGGAAAACCAGATCGGGATTGAATACCATCAATGCCGTGCCGCGCAACGGCTTGAAGTGCACCAGGTTCAAATTGGTCGGAACGACGAGATTACGGATGAATTCGCTGTATTTCGTAACCCTGACCGGACCGACGGAAATTTCCACACTGCGGCGCAAAAAGTTGTAAAGACCGATTCGCAGTTGTCGTGCAAACCGTTCATTAATTATTTCGAGCGTGGGCATTCTGCCCCGCACGATGCGCTCCTGCGTAGCCAGGTTATAGGACCGCGCAGCCGTCGGATCTCCCACTTCGACCGGAGCGTCGTCAGCCTCGCCTGTCACGCCTTTCAGCAGCGCGTCGACTTCATCCTGTGAGAGAAAATTGTCGGCCATGCGGGTTTACTGAATCACAAAGCTTGTGAACAGTACATCTTCGACTTGCTGTGGCTTGCCCTTGGCATAGAAAGGCTGGGTCACCTGGGCCTTGATTTCAGTGGCCAGATTTTTCTTGTCTTCGGTGGTTGCCAGCGCCTCGGCATTTTTGCTTGACAGCAATGCCAGCAGGCGGCTGCGGACACGCGGCATATGCAACTTGATGGCGTCGGCCTGGGCCGCATCGGAGACTTGCAGGGTGATATCCGTCTGCAAATAATGTTCACCGCCGTCAAGATTGACGGTAAACGTCTCTAGCGGCATGTAGACCGGGGGTTTGGAGGGGGGGGCATCGGCAGTTTCGCCGCCAGCGCCGCCTTTCATCATGAACCAGGCGCCCGCGCCACCACCGGCAAGCAAAACCACAAGGCCTAAAACAATGAAGAGCTTTTTCTTCGATTTTTTCGGGGGGGATTCGTCAGCAGTTTTTTCAGGCGTAGCCATTGATACGTTTCCTGTAAAGAGGCAGTGGGGTTCAGATGACTGCCATTATTGAAAGAAAGCTGCGGGTCCGATGCCGGGAAAAGAGGCCAAAAACGGACGTAATTCCTTCAATGCCACCACGGGGCCGCATCAGGCAAACGTATCGACCAGCCCGCGTCCGGATTGCGGCAGGGAGCCATGCAGGGCCTGCAGACTGACAGGCGCGTGTTCATCGCCGCCGGAAAATGACGGCAGGTGCGGCTGGGAACGCGAGTCGGCGGGCTGATGCTGCGGCGTATCGGCGCTGACCGTTGCCTGGCCCAATTGAATGCCTGCTTCGCTCATCATTTCCCTGAGGCGCGGAAAAGCGGCTTCCAGCGCCTGCCGAACCTCGGGTTGGGCCGAGAAAAAGCTGGCCGTGGCTTGCTCGTTTGAAATGTTCAAGACGATCTGCAAGGGCCCCAGATTCGGGGGGTTGAGGGTGAGCGAGGCGGTTTGCTGCGAACCTGCTGCCATCCATACGACCTTTTCCCCCAGTGCCTGGCCCCAGGCGGCGGTACCGACTGAGGGCGCAAGCCGGCTGGCTGCTGCCCCGCTGGTGGGAGTGGGGGCTTCCATCGCTGCGTGTGGCGTCGCCCGCAGCGTTGTGTTGGAGAGGAGATCGGTCAGTGACTCCCCGGTTCTGGTCGAATCGGATTGACGTGCCGCTGCGAGTTGCCCGATAAATGCAGACTCGCCTTTTGCAGATAGCGCAGGATCGGACTTTTGCGAGCCCGCTGGGGCATTGCCGGGTTGAGCGGCATGAAGCGCCTTGGATAGCTGGCCTTTTGAAAGCCCGCGCCCGGCTTGTCTGCCTTCCGGTTGGCCGGTGAGGCTGGCAGAGCTTGGATCTGCAAGCGTCAATGCCGAGCCGGATACCTGGCCTGCGGCGAGGCCGGGTGTCAGGAAGGCCTCGGCCGAAATCGGCGCGGTTTCAGTCCGCAACAGGTCGAAAGCCGCTGCAATCTTGACAGACTCGGCTTTGACGGCGGGCATCGCAGTGGCGAGATCGGCCTCGTCGGTTTCCAGTGTCGCATCCTTGGCGGTATCTGTTTTTTTGTCCGGGGAAGGCGCGTCGGCGCGCCGGCCCTGCGCAATTTCACTGGACAATACCTGGCTGAACGGCGCGTCCGACTCGGCTTCTCTGGATTTTCCTGCTTTCGATTGCGTTGCCGAAGCCGGATTGAGGTTCGCGGGGGATGTATTCATGGATTCCACCTGGTTCAGGAAGGGGTCGGTTTATGCAAGGTGCCGCGGGCGGCGTATTCGTCGTTCTGTTTCTGGTCGCGCCATAGTTCGCGGCGAGCGGTGTGCTTGTCGGCGCGTGCCACCAACGTGACAAACGACATCTTTTTCTGTTCGCAGGCCCGCCAGGCGGCCTTGGCCTGCAGGGTGCGGTTACCGGCATCGCTGACAACTTTTTGCTGGCCGGCGATGGCATGGTCAAGCTTTTGCATGAACACCTGAAAATTATTGAGATGCGTGGTGCTGATGCCATTGGCCAGATTCGACTGGCAGCGCATCGCGTAGTCATCGCGGTACTGCAGCAGCAACTGCAGCTTTTGCTCGGCTTCTTCATTGCTGCGCAAGGCCGCGGCGAGCTGCTTTGCCGCTTCGTCGGCTGCCTTGTTCGCCAGTTCGATCAGGGTATGCAGTGCGGAAGGGGTAGCCATTCAGTTATTTGGCCGTGTTATCAGAGTGAGTGGAACAGGGAGGCGAGCTCGTCCAGGCTTTCCTGGGTACCCGAGCGTTCCTGCATGCCCTGTTGCAGGAAGGCGTCGATGCCTTCCTGCAATTTGATGGCCTCATCCAGCAGCGGATCTGAACCTGCCGCGTAGGCGCCCACATTGATCAGATCGCGGCTCCGTTCATAGCGGGAATAGAGTTTCTTGAGCCGACGAGCGAGCTGCTGCTGTTCCGGCGTGGTGATGCTGTGCATCGCCCGACTGATGGACTGCTCGATGTTGATCGCGGGATAGTGGCCGCTTTCGGCCAGCGCGCGATCGAGCACGATGTGACCATCGAGGATGGCGCGCGCAGCGTCGGCAATCGGATCCTGCTGGTCGTCACCTTCGGTGAGCACGGTGTAGAAGGCGGTGATGGAACCGCCGCCCGGTTTGCCATTGCCGGCGCGTTCCACCAGCGCCGGCAGCTTGGCGAATACCGAGGGCGGATAGCCTTTGGTGGCGGGCGGCTCGCCAATCGCCAAGGCAATTTCGCGCTGTGCCATGGCATAGCGGGTCAGCGAGTCCATGATCAGCAACACATGCTTGCCCTGGTCGCGAAAGTGCTCGGCGATGGCGGAAGCATAGGCTGCGCCCTGCAATCGAACCAGCGGCGGGGTGTCGGCCGGGGCGGCCACGACGACCGCGCGCGCCAGGCCTTCATCCCCCAGAATCTGTTCAATGAATTCCTTGACCTCGCGGCCGCGTTCGCCGATCAGACCGACCACAATCACATCGGCCGTGGTGTAACGGGCCATCATCCCCAGCAGCACGCTTTTGCCTACGCCGGAACCGGCGAACAGGCCCATGCGCTGACCGCGGCCCACCGTCAGCATGCTGTTGATGGCCCGTACGCCCACGTCCAGAATGTCGGTGATCGGTGCGCGCGCCAGCGGGTTGGCCGCGCGCGTGCTGAGCGGTGCGGTGGCCGTGGATTCAACCGGTCCGAGGCTGTCAAGCGGCCTGCCGCTGCTGTCGAGGACGCGCCCCAGCAGGCCATCGCCTACGGGCAGATGGCGCGTGCGGTCGCTGGGACGGCGGCGGGGATGGCCGACCTGGCCCAGGCCGGGCAAAGTCGGGATGATTTCAACCGGAAATACGCGCGCACCCGGCACAATCCCCTCGACTTCGCTTTGCGGCATGAGGAACAGGCGGTCGCCGGAAAACCCCACCACTTCCGCTTCCAGCTGCGACCCGTTGGGAAGCGGAACGGTACAGGCGCTGCCTACTGCAAGTTTCAAACCGACCGCTTCCATGACCAGGCCGGCCACCCGCGTAATCCGGCCCGAAACCAGCATCGGTTCTGCGATGGCAAGCAATTCGCTGCAGTCCTGCAGATAGGCTTTCCAGCGCAGGCTATGGGGCTGGGCTGAGGTCATGGGGCCAGCCAGCTGGTGTTTTTTCCCAGCGCGGCAGTGAGACGCTGCCAGCGCGTGGGCAGGGAGGCATCGATTTGATTGCTGGCAGTTTCCACGCGACAGCTTCCGGCCTCAAGATGGGGGTCTTCGCTAAGCTGCCAGCCGGTTTTGGTGAGTTCGTCGCCAATATGCTGCCGGACGAGGACGGCGTCGTTCGGGTTCAGATAGAGGAGGGCGGGCTGTTGCAGAACCGGCAGATAGCGGACGGCTTCCCGGACAATGGGGATGACCAGTTCCGGATTGACTGCCAGTGCGGTTTTCAGCAAAGCGCGAGCGAGGTCTATCGACAGATCAAGGACTTGATGCGAGATGGTTTCGTCAGCCTTGCTGATTTCTTCAGCGAAGGTGTCAGCCAGGCCGCGCAGCCGATCGGTTTCCATAGCGGCCATTTCACGGCCTTCAGCCAGTCCTTTTTCCAATCCTTCCGCATGGCCGGCGTCGTAGCCTTCCTTGCGGGCTTGCTCTTCAATTGCGGCAATGGCTTCGATAGTGGGCAGGCTGATTCCTGCACTGTCCGCATTCGTGACAGATTGGGCGCCGACATCGAAACTGGTCATTTCCCAGGGCTGGCAACGGCGCTGGTCGTCCTTGAGAATGACACAACTAGACATACGCTTCTTCCCCTTTGGCGCCCAGGGAAATCTGCCCTTCATCGGCCAGTCGGCGGATGATGTTCAGGATTTCGCGCTGTTGCGCTTCAACTTCCGACAGTTTCACCGGGCCCTTGGATTCCAGATCCTCACGCATCATTTCAGCGGCGCGTTGCGACATGTTCTTGAAGATCTTTTCGCGCATGTCTTCAGAGGCGCCCTTGAGCGCCGTGATCAGCGAATCGGATTGCACTTCGCGCAGCAACAGCTGTATGCCGCGGTCTTCGATATCCATGATGTTTTCAAATACGAACATCTGATCCATGATTTTCTGGGCCATGTCGGGATCATAGCCTTTGAAATGCTCCATCGCCGACGATTCGTTTTCACCGCTCATGAAATTCAGGATGTCGGCCGCAGCACGGATACCCCCCATGGGCTGTTTTTTCATTACATCGCCGCCTGACAGCAGTTTGGTGAGTACGTCGTTGAGTTCGCGCAGTGCGGTCGGTTGTACACCGCTGAGCGTGGCTATGCGCAGCAGGACATCGTTACGCAGACGCTCGGTGAAGCCACCCAGCACTTCACAGGCCTGGTCGCGTTCCAGATGGACCAGGATGGTGGCAATGGTCTGGGGATGTTCGTTGTGGATCAGATCCGCAACGGATTCGGAATCCATCCATTTCAGGCTTTCGATGCCGCTGGCGTCGCCGCCACCGCCCAGAATCCGGTTCAGCAAGGAAGAGGCCTTGTCATCGCCCAGCGCCTTGGTCAGCACGGAGCGGATATACCCATCCGAATCCAGGCCCAGTGAGGAATTCAGATCCGCAACGGTGTTGAAGTCATGCAGCACATGCTCCACTTCTTCCTGGGGAATGGATTTCATGGCGGTCATGGCTTCGCCCAGTTTCTGGACTTCACGGGGGCCAAGAAACTTCATGACTTCGGAAGCGCCTTCCTCACCCAGTGCCAGCATGAGGATTGCACCCTTGGTGATGCCGCTGGGTTCACTCATTGCTGCTCACCCAGGTTTTCACGATGTTGGCGACGACCCGTGGGTCTTCGCTGGCCAGTTTCTGCGCGCGCAACAGATTGTCCTGGTATCCGCGCTGCCCGGGGGGGAGCGCGATCATCGGACCATCTGCAGCGAACTGCGGGTCGATTTCACTGGGGGCGGGCAGGGCGGGTGTTTCTGCGATTTTTTTCATCAGCGGCTTGAGCATCTTGAGGTACAGGATGAGCAGGGCCAGCGCCATGAGCAGATACTTCCCGATGGTCATGGCGAGCTGGATATTGCCCGGCTGCTTCCATAGCGGCAACTCCGGGATCACCTCACGCTCAGGGGTGGCGAAAGGCGTATTGACGACTTTGACCGTATCACCGCGCACCTCGTTGAATCCCATGGCTTCCTTGACCAGATTTGTGATCTGGGTGAGTTCGGCTTCGGTCAGCGGCTTCATCGAGATCTTGCCGGCTTTGTCCGTGGTCTTTTTGTAATTGACGACCACAGCCACGGAGAGGCGCTTCAAGCCGCCGCTACTTTGCTGGACGTATTGAATGGTCTTGTCGACTTCGTAGTTGACCGTGGCATCCTTGCGTGTGTTGGTGCTTGCAGTGTCGCCAGCCGCCGCCGGGGTGCCTTGGGCCGGCGCGACGATCGGGGCGGTGGCCGGCGCAGGCGGCTGGTTGGAGAGGGCGCCGGGTACGCCGCCTGCACCGGCGGCGCCATTCAACGATTCGCTGGTCTGCTGGCTGCGTATGGCCATCGCGTCAGGCGTTTGATTGGGCTTGTAGGATTCCACCGCCTGTTCGCTACGCGAAAAATCGACATCGGCCGTGGCTTCTGCCTGTACATTGCGGGGACCGACCATCGGCGTGATGATGGATTCGATCCGCCTGACGACGTTCTGCTGAAGATCCTGAACGTATTTGATCTGGCTGGGATCCATGCCGTTCAGGCTGGCCGCCTTGCCGGTTTCTGAAAGCAGATTGCCATTCTGGTCGACAATGGTGACGTTCTTGGGCGGCAGGTCGGGCACGCTGCTGGCGACCAGATGCACAATGGCGCTCACCTGCTGGGTGTCCAGAATGCGGCCGGGGTGCAGGTTGAGCAGCACCGAGGCAGTCGGGGATCGTTGTTCGGACACGAAGATCGAATCCTTGGGCATGGCCAGATGGACCCGTGCCGCCTGCACCGATGATACGGATTCGATCGAGCGGGCGAGTTCGCCTTCCATCGCACGCTGGAAATTGACCCGCTCGATGAACTGTGAAGCCCCCAGTTTCTGGTTTTCCATCAGCTCAAAACCCACATTGCCGCCCTTGGGCAGCCCCTGCGAGGCGAGTTTAAGCCGCGCATCGTGAACCCGGTCGGCGGGTACCAGCACAGCGCCGCCGCCTTCCGCATATTTGTAGGGGACGTTCATTTTTTCGAGTTCGGCGACGATGGCGCCGCCGTCGCGATCGCTGAAATTCGAGAACAGCACCCGGTAATCGGGTTGCTGTCCCCACATCCAGACCCCGGCCATGACGGCAACGACCGCGGCCACCCCGAGCATCAGCATGATTTTTCGCCCGCCCGCCATCTGGGTAAAGCCCATGAGGTTGGCGGGAACGACCATTTCACCTGCGCCTGCCATAGTTATGCCCCCGTCGCCTGGGCGTCAGGGATCGCCTTATTGTTGCTTTGTGTCGTATTCATGTCCTGTTTCCCCATGAGAATTTCGCCATTGATCGAATTATCGGTGTTGCGGCGGATTTCAATCGGCGGAATAGCCGGCCGTTTTCACCGCTTATTACACTTATGGCTTGCGGGGGAGCTTGATAAGGTGATCACGTGAAAAACCGCCCGGCCAGGGCGGCCGGATGACTCAAGGAGATCTCGATGAGCGTAGGCATGATCGACACCAGCAGGATAGAAGCGATGGTGGCCCAGTTAAAGACAGCCGCTGCGCGCGCCAACCCTGCCGTTGAAAATCCGCTGCAGGCCAGGCAGGCTACCGGGGCGGTTGATTTTCAGTCAGCCCTTAAGTCATCGATCGACCAGGTCAACGCGATGCAGCTCCAGTCGCAACAACTCGCGCAGCGGTTTGAAATGGGCGATACCACAGTGAGTCTCTCGGATGCGATGATTGCCCTGCAGAAATCCGGGATTGCGCTTCAGCAGACCGTGCAGGTGCGTAACAAACTGGTGTCGGCTTATCAGGAAATCATGAACATGGGGGTGTGAGTCCCCCTTGCTGTATGCAACCCGCCTTGCGGCGGTTGCATGGGCTCAATGAATACTGGGTTGAACTTCGAGCGCCTGGCGCAGCGCGGCTGCCAGATCTTCCGCCACAAACTTGGCCACATAGGCATCTGCCCCCACTTTTTTCACATGGGCTTCATTGGCCGTGCCGGTCAGCGAAGAGTGAATGACGACGGGCAGATGGGCGAACCGGGGATCCTGCTTGATATTGCGGGTCAGGGTGAAACCGTCCATCTCGGGCATTTCGAGGTCGGTCAGTACCAGGGCGATCTTGTCGCTCACGGTCTTGCCATTGGCTTCGGCCTTGTCGGAGATGGCCTGCAATTGGTCCCAGGCTTCTTTGCCTGTTTTGCACATGATATAGGGCAGGCCCATGGCGGTGAGGCCGTCTTCGATCATGGTGCGCGCGACGAGCGAATCGTCGGCTGCCAGGATAACAGTGCCGGGCTTGATTGCGACCTGCGGTCCAATGCGCTCGGGATCGATGTGGATGTCGGTCGAGGGCATGACCTGGCGCAGGATGGTTTCCACATCGAGCACCTGCGCCAGGCGGTCGCTATTGTCGCCATCCAGCCGGGCGAGGCTGGTGACCATGCCGCCAGCGGCATTGCTCTCGGCCGACAGAACCTGACCCCAGTCGAGGCGAACAATATCCTCGACCGACTCAACCGCAAAGGCTTGGGTGCTACGGGCATACTCGGTAATCAGCAGAATATTCAAGCCGGTGGCGGGCGTGCATCCGGCCACCGCGGGCATATTAATGACCGGCAGGATCTGGCCGCGAAGATCGACAACCCCCATCATATGAGGGGGCGATCCCGCGACTGCGGTGATGACCGGCATCGGAATGATCTCCCTTACCTTGAATACATTGATCCCGAACAGTTCACTGCGGCCTAGCTGGGGGTCATTTCCCAGGCGAAACAGCAGCAACTCCAGTTTGTTGGAGCTGGTCAGATTGGTTCTTTCGTCTATTTCCTGCTGGATCGTTTGCATGGTGAGTGTCTCCGGTGTCTTTAAGTAAGGGGGTGCGCGCGTGTCTTACAGGCTGTCTCGCCGTGCACGTTCGATGTTCATGACAAACCGCTGCAAAGTAGCCGCCATGTCGTTCGGTAAATCAATAAACTTGCAGCCGAGCCGGGTCTGAAAAACCCCGTTGCGCAGGCGGATCTGCGCCGAATTGCGCACTTCCAGCGACGTCACGATGACATCGGTGTCGGGCAGAAGCAGACGGCAGCTCGGTAACACTCTTCCCGGCTCCGTATCGAGTCGCCCAGCGGATTCCGCAATGGCAACGCCACCGCATCCGATATCGACGATATGCGCGGTGATTGACCCGGCCTCGCCGTCAGCCGTTGCCGGCACGATGCACTTGACCGGGTTTGCAATAGGCAGGGGCACCCTGAAATGCTCGCGACGTTGCAGCCGCACCAGCGAGGCAGGAATCGGAATCCGCAGTGCCGGCATTTTTTCGTATTCGCACAGGCTCACGGGCCCGGTAGCAAAGGTAATCGATACGCCATCGAGCTGGGCTACGAACTCCGTGCCTTTGCCAGACATGAGATCCTGATTAAGGGCGTCTCCGTGGGCACTGTCGAGGATCAAGGTATTGCTTGCCTTGTTCACGGCAATGATCGAGGTCACCACAATTTGCCGGCTGCCGCGAATATCGAGATTGACCAGTAAATTCCGTTTCTGGATCGCACGCAGCAGAAACAGGATCTCGGTGCTCGAATTGACGGCAAAACGCGCCATCATGTTGTCGCGATCCAGATGATCAGTGTTGGCGTGCAAGGAGGACGTCGGCATTATTCAAACACTTCTATTCGGGATGGCCGCTTGGTTGGCTTCTTCCAGGTGATAAAGCCAGGCCAGCAGCTCAGCCACAGCAATGTAGAGCTGCGGGGGTATGCGGCTGTCCAGGTCGATCTGCATCAGCAGCGCAAGCAGTTCGCGTGACTCATGCACGTAGACGCCTGATGCTTTTGCTTTCTCGATAATAGTATCGGCCGTAATGCCGCGTCCTTTAGCGACTATCCGGGGTGCGGCATCGCCTCCGCGATACGCAATGGCCGCCGCAGCACGCTGTTTGTCAGGGACCGGCATCGTGTTCCACCTTGAGACTTTGTAGCAAACACCCGGCCGCAGCGAGTTGCCCGGCAAGTTGTTGCTGGTTCTGCAGCAGCAGGGGGGCCGTATCGGCTTGTTCCGGAACCAGCCGGATGCTGAACGTCTGTTGCGCATCCAGCTTGATATGGACGTTCAGCGTGCCGAGTAGAGGCAATGTCAGCTTGAGGCTGGATTCCCAGCCTTGCTTGCCTTCATGGGCAAGCAGGGTGTGCGCGTTGTCCTGTTGCGGATCGATGCGCTGCCTGAGTTGCCATTCCAGGGCGTGTCCCGGCCAGAGTTCGCCGCGCCAGGCCAGTTGAGGGGATTCCAGCACCTGCAATTGCTGCGTCAACAGCGTATGAATGGGATTGCCCGGCTTGGGGTCGACGCCCGCTTTCGCATCGAGCAATGGAAGTGCCGTCAGTGCGCGTGCCGTTTCCGCTGGCTGGCGATTTTGTGGTTCCTGCATCAGGCCGTCCAGCGTGTCGTGACCTGCAACCCAGCTCGCCAGATGCGATTCGTAAAACAGGCCGCTGCGAACCAGTGTGGTGCGCAGTGCAAGCGCCAGTTCGGCGGGGACGTGGGTCGCCTGGCTGAGCAAGGGGCCGGGGGGACTGAGGGTGGGCTGGGCGCGTTCCGGAACACGTTGCATGATGTCGCTCAACAGGCGTGCCGTTTTGCTTAACTGCGGGCCATCCTGGGCTGCGGTTTCTGGCGTTTCCAGCATAAAAACCGGTTGCGGCATGTGGCCTGCGAAACGCAGTTTCAGGGTGTCGCCGGCTACTACCGTATCAGGCAGACGCATGGCCACATTTTTCCCGCCGATTTCAACCAGTGAAACCCCATTGGTGAGGCTTTTGACCAGCCCTGTCAGGGTCTGGCCGATTTTCAGGTGCTCGAAAGCCGCACGCGGCGCGGCCTGGTCGCGTTCAGTACTGTCCAGAACGGGTTGGACAGCCAGAATTTTAGACAGGGCCTGATTGGGAAACATGGCGGGCATGCTTTTTACGCCAGCTGTTCTCCGTAGGCCTGAACGCTGCGCTGGCCGGCGCGCGACATATGCAGCCGCGTTTGCAGTTCATGCAGGCGCGGCTCAGAGAGGGCGCGAATTCTGGCGTCGTTCTGCAGTATGGTGCGAATGATCGCAATCTTGGTGCGTTGCTCGTTTTCATTCAACGGCGTCGGCACCGCCCGCATCAGGCTGCCGACATGACTCTGGCAGCGCTGTTCCAGCGTGGCCAGGTGGTCCCATTCGCCCTCTTGCGCGGCGGTGAGCATGGAGCCGGTCAGCTCGGAGAGCGATTCGTAGGTGGTAAGCATTTCGTTGTTGGTCATGGCGGTCTCCGGCTCAGGCTGCAATAGGGCGGTGTGTGGACTGGGTGGCGGGGTAGTCTGCGGCGCCGATCTGCTGCCAGGCGCTATGCAGTTCGCGCAACAACCCCAACACTTCTTCAAGCGGTGCCGTCTGGTTTTTGATGTGGGCGAGCATCAGGCGCTTGTTCATGTAGTCGTACAAACCCTCAAGATGCTGCGCGATATCGCCGCCTTGTTGGGGGTCGAGCGCCTCCAGCAGACCATCCTGAATGATGCTGCTGGCTTTGGAGATGGCAGCAGATTTTTTGCTGATATTACCTTCGTTCATGTGCTTGATGGCCATCCGCACGGCGAGTTCGGCGCCTTCGTACAGCATCACAATCAGCTGGTGTGGGCTGGCTGCGATGACGCCTGTTTCCAGACCGACATTGGTATAAGCACTGGCGGGGCCACGTGAATTCGGATACATTTTTTTCCTTATCGGTTGCTCTGGAGGCTAGGCAGACTGGCCAGCTGCTGGGTCAGAAAAGAACTGGTTCTGTTCATATTGCTAAGCATGGAATCCAACGCGGTAAACTGGGCACGATAGCGTTTCTCCATACTGGTTAGACGGCGAATAAATGCATCGCGCTGATCGCCGAGGTTCTCGATGGAACGATTGATCCCTTCGGTTCGGCTGGAGATGGGGCCGGTACTCGACAACTGGGTTTCCGCCATCTTGGACAGTTGCTGGGCATAACCTCTGGAGAAATTGACCGTACCGCGCGCACCTACTACGCCGCCGGTGATTTGCAGTTTTAACCCCGCCGAACTATCGCCGGCCGCAGCAGTCAGATATTGCCCAGAACCCGTGGCTTTCACGCCGTTGATACTGCCGGCAACTTCCAGCCCGTCCGTGCCGGTTTTCACTTCGATTCCCGTTTTTGTCAAGGTATCGGTGTCTGTGGACGTCACCTCGGCCTTGGATGCCGCGCCGTAGCGGTTGGAGATGAAGACGAACTTCTTGTTGGCGGCGTCATAGTCGACCTTGACCGTCACGCCAGCGTTTCGGAGGGCGCTGTCGCCGTTGATCTGGGTCTGAAGTTCTTTGGCGAGATCCGCCACCTTGTAAGTTCCCAGGGTAAGGTTAAGCGTGGCGGACTGCACCCCGTCGATTTTCAGGGCAAGGTTGTCGCTGGCGGCATCGATGACGATGTCTGTGCCGGCGATGGCCGCTCCCGTGTACTTGGCTTGGCTCGCCAGTTGGGTGATATCGACCGCGTACTTGCCCGGCTCGGTGTCGGCGGTCGCAGCGTTATATGTGATGGCGCTATCGGATGGCCTGCCGACCACCGCAAACACATCGGCAATGTCATTGTAGTTGGTGTCGATGGCCTTTTGCAGCTTGGCCGAATCAACAGCAATAGAGCCGTCTTTTTGAAATGCAATTCCGATATCGCTCAGCGAGGCGAATTGCCCGCCCACGGCGGTCACCGACGAATTGAGCACGCTCCTGAGCTGAGTAGCTATCGTTCGGGCGGACGCATCGCCTTGTAAAGGGCCACCCTTCCTGGTTTTCGGATCGTACGCTGTCAGGCTTTGGAGCGTTTTGACGGCACCGTTGTAAGCCTTGACGAAAGCATCCGCGGAATTCTTGACTACACCTGAATCACGTTCCACCGCCAGCTTGGTCGCGGCGCCGATTTTAACCAGATTGAGCGTCACCCCCTCGATGGCGTCCTTGATGGTGTTGCTTGCCTTGGTTAAGGTCACGCCATCGACCACCACCTTAGCATCCGCCGCCGCCGTGCCTTCGCTCAGGTTCTTGCCCGAGCCGGCCGCGGCAGTCGGGTCATAGGCCAATTGCGACAGCCCCGCGTCGTCGGTGTTGTTGCCGTCGTCGTCCTTGACCAGAATTCTGAGGGTATTCGCAGTGCCGGTATCGCTGGAGGTCACTACGAGTTTGTTAGCGGTGCCGTCGTTGATGATAGAGGCCGTCACCCCGGCATTCGCTGCATTGATGGCGTCGCGTATCCCCGCCAGCGACTGGTTGCTGCTGTCGATGGCAATGGAGCGCGCCGGCTTGTCCGCATTCAGGCTAAAGGTGTTGGCACCGGAATCGTAAGTGCCGAACTGAATCTGGAGCGTACCCGTGCCCACAGTGTCCGTGGTGTTGGTAAAGCCTTTTGAAGCCAGCTTTTGGCTTGCGGCGAGTTGCTTGACTTCAACGCTGTAACTGCCCAAGGCCGCAGATTTTTCTGCGGTTGCGTTAAATAGCGTGGTATCCGCCGAGGTGGCATTGACCTTTTGGAACTTGGCGCTATCGTTCAGGCTCCGTGCCGCGCTCTGGAAGGAAGCCAAGGCTCCCTTCAGGTTTCCATAGGCGGAGAGTTTTATCTGATAGGTTGCCTCTTTCCTGTTCAGCGCAGCCAGCGGCTGGCTTTCGGCCGACATTAATTGGCTGACAATACTGTTGACGTCGAGACCTGATCCGATACCGGGCGATGAAAGCATGTTGGGCTCCTTAGGCTTCGCGATTGATCAGCAGACCTTGCATGCGGTCTATAGATCGTGAAATCGCCAGCATTTCCTCGCTTGGAAACTGGCGTAGTATTTCCTCTGTTTCAATATCGACCATCTTGACGACGGTGTGTCCCGTGTCCTGGTCGAGCGTGAACTGGATGTTGGTTGAGAGCGTTTGCACATAGGCATTGGCCGATTGCACAGCGGCAGCGACTGCTTCTTGGGTAACGGGTTGGGCGGGTGGGAACACAGGGTTATCCTGTGCTGCGCGTTGCGCCTGCGTAACCGATGCTTGTGCCGGCGTGGATGCGAGTACGGGAGCTTGCCTCGTCGCGGCAAGGTCAACTGAATCGACTTTTCCAATAGACATGTTCTTCTCCTGAATATGAGCGGCGAAGGCGGAATAAGGTCAAACCTTGTTCCGCCGTTTCGCCCAGGCACCGGGTTTAAATTAAACCCAAGCAAGCCTGTTTGTTTCTTAACGCAACAGCGAGAGCACGTTGTTCGGCAGCGAGTTGGCCTGCGCCAGCATCGCGGTACCGGCTTGTTGCAGGATCTGGCCCCGGGTCAGCATCGCGGTCTCGGCTGCGAAATCCGCATCCTTGATCCGGCTGCGCGCACCGCTCAGGTTCTCCGAAGTGGTTTGCAGGTTCGATATGGTCGAGTCAAAGCGGCTTTGCACCGCACCCAGCTTGGCGCGGTTCGAGTTGACCGAGGTCAGCGCAGCGTCCGCGGCAAGAATGGCCGCATTGGCGCCAGCTACGGACGAGATATCCACATTGGCAATGGACTTCGTGGTGTCCGGGCTCAGCAGAGTCGTGTCGTAGCCCAGGTTCTGCGAAGCTGCGGCGCTGTTGAAGGTGATGTTGCTGGAGGACTGCAGGGTCACCTGGCCGCGGTAGATCTCTTCGGACACGGCAGAAGAGGCGCCGTCAGCGACTTCATCATAGGTACTGAACACGGATTTGACATTGGTCAATGCCGTTCCGGCTGAGTCAGCCAAGGTAAAGGATTCTTTAACCTTCACATCCCTGCCGTCCTCACCCCGAAGCTGTAAAGCGCCGGTGCTGGTCTTGGAGGCGGTTACGCCGGTTGTATCCTTGAAGGCATTGATCGAGGTGACCAGGCTGTCGATGGACGTATCGCCGACCGATGCGACGTCGATTACAGCTGAGCCGTTGATCTCGAGCTTGTATGCCACGGTGTCGGTATCGCCCGCGGTGATGTCGATACCGTCGTTGGTGCCGGCCGTCGAACCCGCCACTGCCGTGAAGGACTGGGTATTGTCGGCAAGTGCGGTCACCCCGGAGATGTTGCTGGCATTCACTGCCGCTGCTTTGGCGTAGGCGCTTTCCGCTGTCTGCCCGGGTTTGGTGGTTGAGAACTGGGCCGAGTTCTTTACCTCAACGCCGTTGATGGAGAGCTCGCCCACGGTAATGGCCGTGTTGTCCACACCCGTGAAACTTGTCCTGGTCAGGGCGTCCGTGGCGTTGGTCAAGGTCTGGGTGGGGGTGACGGTGACGCTGCGGATGCCTGCCGTATTCACGACGGAACCCAGTTGGGTGGCGCGTGCGCCGTCCACAGTAATGCCGATGGTCTGGTTTGCGTTGGCGCCAACCTGGAATTGCTGGGCGGTGAAGCTGCCGTCAAGTAGCTTGGTGCCGTTGAATTCAGTGGTGGTAGCAATGCGGTCCAATTCGGAAGTCAGTTGCGATACCTCCGCCTGTAGGGCGGCGCGGTCCGAAGAGGAGTTCGTCGCGTTAGCGGACTGAACTGCGAGTTCGCGGACACGCTGCAGGATGTTGCCGGCTTCGCCTAGCGCGCCTTCAGCGGTTTGCGACAGGGAAATACCGTCGTTGGCGTTTCGAGTCGCCTGGTTGAGACCGCGAATCTGGGAAGTCATACGTTCTGAAATCGCCAGGCCTGCAGCGTCGTCTTTCGCGCTGTTGATGCGAAGACCTGAAGACAGGCGCTGAATCGAAGTGTTGAGCGAGGACTGCGAAGCGTTCAAGTTGCGCTGGGCGTTGAGCGACGCAATGTTGGTATTGATTACTGCTGGCATAATATTCTCCTTAAAGGGTCGATTGTTCCGGCCATGTGCCGTCAACTTTGGTTTGCCCGCTGGGCTTCATGTACCGCCGTTGTGTGAGGAATCGTCGGGTGTTGGAGAAAGTTAAGGCTGCACGAGAAAAAACTTTGCAATATTCATGTTTTTTGTGCCGGCGGCGCGCTGGCAGCCAGGCAAACTCTGTTCTTGCCTGTTTGTTTGGCCTCATACATGGCCCGGTCGGCACGCCCAATGACGGCCTCCTGCGACTCTTCATGGGCGCGTTCTGCTATGCCGGCGCTAAAGGTGATCAATACTTTCTCGTTGTTATTGAGAAAGTATTTTTTGGTGAGATTGCGCTGCAGGCGGGTAATGATGGTCGTCGCAGCATCAAGCGATGTATTCGGCAGCAGGATCAGAAACTCTTCGCCCCCGAGGCGGGCGATCTGATCGATCAACCGTAGTTCCTCCTTGGCGACCTTGACCAGATGGATCAGCGCGTCGTCGCCTGACTGGTGGCCACGCAGGTCGTTCAATGCCTTGAAGTTATCGATGTCGAACACAGCGATGCAGAGCGGGGCATTGTATCGGTCGGCGCGCGAAGCTTCGCGCGCAAACTCATCATCCAGTCCCCGCCGATTGAGGCTGTGGGTCAACGGGTCTTCGCGAATCAGCGTGCTCATTTCGGCAAGCTGCGTTTCCAGCTGCCGGATGCGGCTTTCAGCGTGTTGGGCGGCGTCGCGCTCATGGATCAGCTGATCATGGGCGCGACGGTTATCCGCCTGCGCTGCACGCGTTTCATCCAGCAGCGAGTCCAGGATGAGGTTCAATTCCAGCACATCCTCGGTATTGCTGATGCGCTCGACGTGCGATGCGATTTTCCCCTGGTATTCGTCGTTGGCGGCAACCACATCGCTCATGCGACTGACGAAGGTGGTCATGGTGGCCTTGAGCGTGACCGTGGCCTCGCGCAAGCCATGCTTTACCATGCTTTGCTTGTAAATGACTTCTTTCAGACGCTGCTCGGCTTCCTGCAATGACTGGATTTTAAGCGGGCCGGCGATGACATCCTGCACCATGTTGAGCTGGCCGCGCAGCCAGCTGTCATCGTCCAGCAATTCGCCAATGTTCTCCACCAGCAACAGCAGAATACGCTTGAGCGTTTGCTGGTAATCCTGGGTGTCGGCAACCTGCATTTCGATGCTGACCCACAGCGACTTCAGATCGGAAGCGGCCTTGCGCAGACTGGATGCGTTTGCCGCCTCGCGTACGACAAGTGCCAGTTGCTGCGCTTTCTCTGCCAGATTCGGGTTGTGTGACAATTGCGAGACAACGCCGAATTCGAGCGTTTTGGAGAGCAGGTCGCGCAACAGAGTCACGTCTTCCGATTGCGGCCGGTTGTTAGTGCTTTCCTGTTGCTTGAGTTGTCGGGTGATCTGCCCCAGCTGTTTGCGGCATTTTACCCAGTCACTTTTTTGAATAGCCTGGTCAAGTGGCTCAATTGCGTCACCCAGCTCGGGCAGATGCAGGTTGAGATCCATCACCAGGCCCGCCAGCGCGGTGGCGGCGGTTGCGGCATTCGGATTGGAGGGCGGCGTGGGTGCCCCCACAATTTCATCAAACAGCGTCTGATAGTTGTCCGGAGTCGGAGCAATACGGCGCATGGCCAACCGGCGCAACGTCTCGCGCGCCACCTCGGTCGGATTGTCCACATTGATGTTGCCGCTTGGCTCAGCCACTTTTTACCCCAGCCCGGATCGGACTTTTACGATGCTTTGCATGGTAGGGGGGGAGGGCGCGGGGTAAAGGGCGGATTAGGGCAGAAAACCCCCCCTACTTCTGCGCTGAACAGGGGCCTGGAAGAGAAGCGCGGGCGGTGTCACTCCAGCCGCAGGTTTCCCCCCGGCTGTAACCTTCCACGCCCAGCGGGGGCGATCATGGAAGGCCGCGCCAATGATCGATACAATGGCCGTTGAATGTCCTCCCTCCCTCTTCCTCGCACCTGCCATGACAGTTAAAAAAATCGCGCGTAATGATCCGTGCCCGTGCGGGAGCGGAAAAAAATACAAGCAGTGTTGTTTGCAAACGCAAGCAGGGCGCCCGGCTGGGCAGCAGACCGAGGCCATGGCGATCTCGAATGCCTTGCAGACGGCAAACAGCCACCTCGAGGCGGGGCGACTGCTGGAAGCCGATCCGATCTGCAAGCAGGTGTTGCAAACCGCGCCCAATCACCCGGATGCGCTGTCTCTGCTCGGGATGATTACCTATCAAATAGGCATGCATGATGTGGCGGCTGTTTTTTTTCGGCAATGTGATCGAGATTGCACCTGACTTTGCAGATGCCCACAATAACCTCGGGGTCGTGCTCATGGCACAGGGTAAGTTGGCGGATGCGGCGGCCAGTTACCAGAAAGCGCTTTCCCTGCAGCCCACACATTCCAGTGCCCATTACAATCTGGGGAATGCATACAAGGATCAAGGCAGGTTGAAGCAGGCCGTTTCCAGCTACCAGAAAGCCGCTCAACTTACGCCAAACCATGCCCAGTTGCATAACAACCTCGGCGACGCACTTAGACGCTAGGCATGCTGAACGAGGCCATTGCCAGTCATAGGCCCGGAATGCCTACTGAATAGGGGATAGTCCAATCATAGGCCCGGAATGCCTCTGAACACGGGCAGTCCAACATATATTTGTTTTGGATCTGTGCTCATCGCCAACCTTGAGGGTTCAATCGTTCGCTACGGGAGAATCGGCGCCTTTAAATGGCGTGGATGCCTGTTCGTGGTCGCCTTGGTTTCAGAAACGGCTCCGAGGCCGAATTCTGAAGACGCGGCGATCCGGAAGAAGCGCCGTCAGTCGATGATAAAGGGTTCTTGGACACGATCCGGCCGCGAGCCTAGTCAAGCAACCCGTGCTTCATCGCGTAATGCGTCAGTTCCGCATTGTTTTTAAGCTGCATTTTTTGCAGCAGCCGGGCACGGTACATGCTGATGGTCTTGACCGACAGGGTGAGTTTTTCCGCGATGGCGGAAACCGGCAATCCGGAAGCAATCATGCACAGGGTCTGGTATTCCCGGTTGGAGAGAATTTCATGAGGCAAACCGGTGTGTTCGCCGCTGACTTCACGGGCGAGCTCCTGTGCGACTTCTGCGCTGATGTATTTTTTCCCTGAGGCAACCAGGCGGATCGCGTCGACCAGCTGATCGGGTGCACTCTGTTTATTGAGATAGCCCGCTGCCCCCGACTTGAGCGCGCGCACTGCATATTGGGTCTCCCGGTGCATGGACAGCATCAGCACCCGGATTCCCGGATGCTCTTTCCTGAGCAGTTCCAGGGTTTCCAGTCCACTGCGGTCGGGCATGGATATATCCATCAACACCATATCCCAGGGTTCCTTGCGCGCCATCTGCATGGCGCGGTTGGAGCAGTCGGCTTCGCCGCCGACGACGATGTCGCTGACTTCAGCCAGAATTTGCTTGAGTCCTTCGCGAACTATGGCATGGTCGTCGACGATCAGGATGCGATACGGTTTAGCAGAAGCCACAGTGTGATTGAAGGTCAGTGAGAATAAAGTGCGACTATTTTGAAGCCGCCGCCGCAACGGCAGCCAGCGGAACATGCAGATTCAATTCTGTTCCCCCGGCCGGGGCGGGGTGAATGTCCAGTCTTCCGCCGAGGGCCGTGGCGCGTTCGGCCATGCCAAGCATACCAAAGCCATGGCCGGTTTTTTTCTTGTTTGCGGGCTGGAAGCCGTGGCCGTTATCCTGGATGCGTACCTGAAGCGCGTTCGGGGTTAATTTCAGGTGAACGCTAACGCGGGTTGCATGTGCGTGCTTGGCCACATTGGTTAACGCTTCCTGCACAATGCGAAATACCGCGATGCCCGCATCGGGGGAAAGCGGAATCGGGATGTCAGGCGCAACGAAATCATGACTGATATCGGTGTTCTGGGTCAGGCGCTGGAGTTGCCAGTCGATGGCCGAAACAATGCCGAGTTCCAGCATGGCGGGACGGAGATCGGATGCAATGCGATGGGCGGCTTCGATGGTTTGATCTACCACGTTATCCAGATACGCCGTACGTTGAATCAGCACCACCTCGTCTGCGGGCAGCCGCTGCCTCAGCCATGACAGGCCGATCTTGATGGCGGCAAGATTCCCGCCCAGATCGTCATGCACCTCACGGGCGAGATGCAGGCGCTCGCGTTCCTTGATGGTGTCAACGTGCGCAGCCAATGCGCTCAGCTGCAATCTGGAGCGCCGGATTTCCTCTTCCGCCAGTTTGCTGTGGGTGACGTTGAGCATGATGCCATCCCATGTTTGTCCATCCGGTGTCGCCCGCTGGGTGACACGGATATCGACCCATTTGACATCCTTCCAGGCCGCCATCCAGATACGGCCTTCCCAGTTGAAACTCAGGTGCACGCCATCGGCAGCTTCAAGTTGTGCCAGATAGCCGGGCTTGTCCTCTTTGAGAATCAGCTTGAAAAAACGCTCCGGATGGGCGCGCAACGCAGACGCCTTGATGCCGAGCAGCTGGGCGGATTGCTCGCTGACATAACGCAATGACGTCGTGCCATCGTGGTCGCGCAGCATCTGGTATGCCATGCCGGGGATATTGGCCACGATCGCGCGGAGGTCCGATTCGGTATGCCCCAAGGCCTGGCGCGAGGTCTCACGCTGACTGACATCGTTGGCGATGTAAATGAATACCGGTCTGCCCTGATCCACCGAGCCAAATAGGCGTGCCTCCACCGGATAACGGGTGCCGTCGCGCCGGCAACACTGTGCCTTGAGCGGGGTGCGCCGGCTTTTGCCGTTTTTCAACAGGGCGAGCAGGGTATTGAGCGGCCGCCCGTCTTCCGGCGCGAGACATGCCTGCGGCGTCATTTTTTTCAGGGTCGGGAGCGAATACTGCAGATTGCGCAGGGCGGCAGAGTTGGCCTGGAGGATTTGCAGGGTTTCTGCATCAAAAACCAGGACTTCCGCGGTCGATGTCTGCAGCACTGTTTTTAATAACGTGTCCTTGTCGGCGTCCTTGAACGTAACCATGCCCTCCCTTTGCCTGTCGGTGTTGACTTGAGGCTTCTTGCCCGCGCCATTATGGCAATTTTTCCGCGTCCCGGGCGTTTTGCTGCCGGGACGCATGCGCCCCGCGAGTCCGATCCAGCACTTGAAATCTGGCGTATTCCCCCGCAAATACCCTACTTGATTCAAAGGAAAGTCCATGCCGATCATCCGACCCGCTGCGGTGGCGGGGCTGTTCTATCCAGATGACCCGGAAGTCCTCCGGGAAACGCTCGTCAGCCTGCTGGGCCACCCCGGGCCGACCGCCCCGTCGCGCGCGCCCAAGGCGCTGATCGTGCCGCATGCCGGCTATGTCTACTCCGGTGCCGTTGCGGCCGCTGCCTACGCGCGATTGGACGGGATGCGCGGCCGCAGCCGGCGGGTGGTGTTGCTCGGCCCGACGCATCGCGTCGCAGTACGCGGGCTGGCGTTGCCCGAGGCGGCGCGTTTTGCCACGCCGCTCGGCGAGGTGCAACTGGATCGCGAAGCCATGCATAGCCTGGCCGACCTGCCGCAGGTGGGCCGTAGCGCGGCTGCGCACCAGATGGAACATTCGCTCGAAGTGCAACTGCCTTTCCTGCAGCACCTGCTGGGCGATTTCCTGTTGCTGCCGCTGGCGGTAGGCGATGCCACTGCTGCCGAAGTGGCCGAGGTGCTGGAAAAAGTATGGGGCGGCGACGAGACGCTGATCGTGATCAGTTCCGACCTGTCGCATTTTTTGCCCGATGCGCTCGCCCGCAAGGTGGACGGCGCCACCGTGGACGCCATCCTCGCGCTGAATCCGCACCTCAGTCACGAGCAGGCCTGTGGCGCCACGCCGGTCAACGGCTTGCTGCTGGCCGCGCGCAGGCATGGATTGCAACCGACGCTGCTGGATGTGCGCAATTCCAGTCAAACCGCAGGCGATCCTGAACGGGTGGTGGGCTACGCGGCTTTTGCATTTCAGCGCAAGGCCGGGCCCGAGCAGCCGGATGCGGACAAAGGCCACACCTTGCTCAAGCTGGCGCGCGCCGAAATTGCCTCGAAACTGGGCCAGGCAGTGGCATCCCCGGTCGAGGCCGGCTGGCTGGCCGAGCCGGGGGCGAGTTTCGTCACCCTGACCCGGCAGGGCGAGCTTCGCGGCTGTATCGGCACGCTGGAGGCGCATCGGCCGCTGGAGCGGGATGTGCGGGAAAATGCGGTGGCGGCAGCCTTCCACGATCCCCGTTTCGTGCCACTGACGCGCGCGGAGTTTGAGGAAACACGGGTCGAGGTGTCGCTGCTTTCGCCGAGTGAGCCGCTGCGTGTGGCGAACGAGGCGGAAGCCGTGATGCGGCTGCGGCCCGGCATCGATGGCGTGGTGTTCGAGTATGGCCCCCATCGCAGCACCTTCCTGCCGCAGGTGTGGACGCAGCTGCCCGACCCCGCCGAATTCCTGGCCCACCTCAAGCGCAAGGCCGGGCTGGCCGCGGATTTCTGGGCGGATCAGGTGCGCCTGTCGCGCTACACTGTCAGCAAGTGGGAGGAGGGGGCATGAGCATTCCCGAATCGCATTACCCTGCGCGCTGGTGGCATGCGTTGCCCGACGGCCGCATCCAGTGCGACCTGTGCCCGCGCGATTGCAAATTGCACGAGGGCCAGCGCGGCCTGTGCTTCGTGCGCAAGATGGAGGGCGGGCAGATGGTGCTGACCACCTATGGCCGTTCATCCGGATTCTGCATCGATCCGATCGAAAAAAAACCGCTCAACCATTTTTACCCCGGCTCATCGGTGTTTTCCTTCGGCACCGCCGGCTGCAATCTCGCCTGCAAGTTCTGCCAGAACTGGGACATTTCCAAATCGCGTGAGACGGATACCTTGATGGACCAGGCCTCGCCAGACGAAATCGCCGCTGCCGCCGAACAGCGCGGCTGCAAGAGCGTGGCCTTTACCTACAACGACCCGGTGATCTTCGCCGAATACGCGATGGACGTGGCCGACGCCTGCCATGCGCGCGGGATCAAGACCGTAGCGGTTACCGCCGGCTATATTCACGAAGTGCCGCGCAGTGAGTTCTACGCCAGGATGGATGCGGCGAACATCGACCTCAAAGGCTTTACCGATGCGTTTTACGTCAAACTGACCGGCAGCCATCTGCAACCCGTGCTCGACACGCTGATCTATCTGAAGCGTGAAACCGACGTCTGGTTCGAGATCACCACGCTGCTGATACCCGACCACAACGATGCCGACGCCGAAATCGAGGCGATGAGTCAGTGGATCCTGCACGAACTCGGACCCGATGTGCCGCTGCATTTTTCCGCCTTCCATCCCGACTGGAAAATGATGGACGTGCCGCCCACCCCGCCGGCGACGCTGACCCGCGCGCGCGACATCGCGCTCAAGGCCGGCCTGCATTACGTCTACACCGGCAATGTGGACGACACCACAGGCGGCACCACCGCCTGCCCGAATTGCCATGAGCCGTTGATCGTGCGCGACTGGTATCGCATCGACCGATACAGCTTGACCCCGGATGGCCATTGCCCGCATTGCGGCACCGCCATCGCCGGCAAGTTCGGCGCATTCAATCCCCCCTTCGGCAACCGCCGCATCCCGATTGCCCTGCATCCTGAATGACATCTTCCCGGTCATGATTGGACAAATAAGCTTGCGCCCACACATCCAGTAGGCGTTGTCCGTCGGAACAGGTAATGGGAGTACCTTATATTTCTATTTCAGAACTAAAGCGGAAAATCCAAATGGACACGATCCAGTCAATGACACATGCAATGCACACCTGTGCAATGTGCGGGGGGAAATTTCCCGGCTTGGGCATAGAAATCCAAGGCAAGCTCTACTGTTGCGATAGATGTGCGGATTTCGGCGAGCACAAAACGCACATGATTGCGGCGATGGCACCCAAGGTAGCCGTGTTGTTAGGGCTCGGTGCCTGTGTGGGATATATCGTGGGGCGTCGGGTCAGCCGGTGGTAGGCTCACTCCCCGCCGTGTGTCATGAGGCTTCGACGTTTTGGCCCGATTGCATCGTTGGCCGTGTTTGGCGTTCGGGACGATGTGCAGTACAGGGCCGAAAACTTTGAAACTCTGAACTGCGCTCACTGTAGGTATCGACTTGTTTCCGGAATAGCCCCGCTGAATAACGGGCTCGCCTCACTGGGGCTCTTGCGAACCGGCCCTCTGGCTTGAACTCGGCCCGGGGCAGTCCAGAGGTCAAGCCGCGCTATGGCGCACCGTGCGCATCCTGTCCAGCTTCTCGACTACAGCCTGGTAGAGATCCTGGTCGGCATCGGTGTTGCGGTCCGGGTGGTTGGCGCTACGGATTCTTTTCAGCGCAGCCATATCGTCGGGCAAGTCGTGCACCCTGGTCACCCGGTCGCCATTTTTGACCATCTCGCGCTGAAGCTCGGCCTCTGCGCCTTCGCGTGTGTCGTGCAGTCGCCTGCTGCCAAGACGCCACCCATCCTGGGTCTTGCGCGGGGATTGATTGCTCTCGCCATCGAACCATATCCATTTGCCGGTTTCAGGGTTCAATTCAAACCGGACGGTGGTGATGCCATAGGTGTAAACAGGCGGTTTGAGATCCTTGGCGAACATCTTGAACGTGCCGACCGTACTCACGGCAGCAAGGTAATACGCGCCCGCTGCGTGAGGGCAGAACGCGCTGCTGGGCGTGGGCTCTGGCTTGCTGTCGTGAGGTGACGCATCCCCTTCGGCTTTTTGGCTGGCGAGCCATGCTGCCCGGCGTTGTGCATTGGTCATGGTGGTGCTCCTTAGATTTTGGTTGAAACCTTCTGGCATCACCCCTCGTTGAAGGGATCACCCGCTAGGCCCCCGGCCTGTCCAATCCTATGGTGCAGTGCGGCAGGCGCCGACGTTGGATAGCAAAAAAGCCACCCCGAAGGATGGCCTAAGTGCTTGCTTTGTCTGGCTCCCCGACCTGGGCTCGAACCAGGGACCTGCGGATTAACAGCAGATTCAACCGCCTTTAAGGGCGCGGGTTTCAGGCCGATAGCCAAATAAAATCAACGACTTGATGTTACCTGTTCATCCCGTATTTTACCGCACTTTCCCACTTTTACTGCAGCAAATTTGCAGCAAGGCAAGTTTAAACTGCCAGTAGCTATACGAAGCCCTATCAACAAGTAAGGAGCTTCAGTGAACGCGCTGTTGACCCCGGCAGAACTTGCCAAATATCTCGGTCTGGCCACTCAGACTATCTACAACCGACACCATACCGGTGCCTCTCTGCCGCCCTGTGTTCGGCTGGGCAGGCTTATCAGATTCCCGGTCTCCGGCGTCGAGGCATGGGTATCACAGCAAGCTGAGAAAACCTTGGCTCAGCATGCGCCTCAGATTGAGCGCCGCCTAGGGCGTCCCACAAAGGCCGAGCAGATTGCCCGTCGTCGGGGAGGTGCAGCATGAACTTGCGCGAACAGGCGAATCGCCTTCGCCAGCTTCCCCTTACGGACGTGGCCAGTCACCTTGGTGGCAAGCAGCATCCGCAGGGCCGGCAACGATGGGATTTTCAGAACTGTGCGGTTTGGGTAGGCAAGGGCGAGGCCAGCCATCGGTTCTATGACCATCGCACCAGCCACGGCGGTGGCGGTGCGATTGACCTCACCATGTACGTACTGGGCTGCAGATTCAAAGAAGCAGTAGACAGGCTGAGTGGGCTCTCCTCTGGCCGGACGGCATCGGCCGTTAGGCTCTCTGCTCAGACCATGACGGATGCACAGGCGCCGGCGTTTTTCTCGCCTCCGAAGACCAGTCCACAGCACCAGGGCATCGTGTTCGATTTCTTGGCCACGGCGAGGGGGTTGCCTGCTCACGTCATCGAACCGTTCATGGCGGCAGGTGACATTTACGCGGATAGCCGTCGCAATGCCGTTTTCGTATGTCGTGCACCCGATGGACAGGTCACGGGTGCAGAGCTCCGGGCACCGGAAAAACTCCGTACAAGGGGATGGCCGCTGGAAGCCGACGTGGCGTGGGTTTCTTCACCGTCCCGCATTCGACCCCCACTGAGCTTGTCGTCGTCGAGTCCGCCTTGGATGCGCTTGCTACCAGGCCTGTTCCCGGCGTCGGCCGCCACCATCATCTCGACTGCTGGCGTCCTGGCGACATGCCCTGCAATGGTGGGGCTCGCAGCGAAGCTCGGAGTGTCCGATATCGTCGTCGGATATGACAACGATGGCGCCGGCGACAGAGCCTCGGAGGAGCTGATGGCTTCCCTCAAGGGGGAAGACCTTACGATTCGCAGGCGTGCTCCTTGGCTCAAGGACTGGAACGACGCCCTGCTAGAGGTAGGAAAGGCGGCTTCGCATGCAGGGACGTTGGCAGATGGCGATTGCCAACGCAGCCTGTTTGCGGGGGTGCTCTGATGATGCCGCTTATCCAGTTAGACAGCGTCTCCGACCCCATTGCCGCTGCGGGCCAGGGAGTTGGGTGTTCAACTCGTTGTCTGGGATGTCCTGGCGCGCAGGCACAGCTCAGACGAAAACGACAACCCTGCCATGCGTTCGGTGATGCATGCGGTTCGGCTGGCCTCGGCCGACCGTGCACATGTCGTTGTTCACCACTCACGCAAACCCGCGAGCGGACAAGAAAACGTTAACTTCGGCGCGGCCGGTATGCGTGGCTGGTCCCAGCCGACCAGCTGGGACAGTTCGTCATTCGACTCAGGCAGTTGGGATAGCGCCATCGGCAGCAGCTGGGATGACTAACGCTACCGATTTACCTGCCCCGCACGTTGCGCTACTATATGACCAACATAATGACTAATCGGAGAGGGCGTATGAGCACCGTTACGCTGGCAGAAGCCAAGACACATCTCAGCCATCTTCTTGACCAGGTCGAAGCTGGCGAGGAAGTGGTCATCACTCGTCGTGGCCTGCCGATTGCGCGCATCACGCCGGTCGAGAAGCCCAAGCACGCCGTCAAATCCCTCGCCGAGTTTCGCAGTCGCATGCCCCGCTGGCGCAAATCCAGCGCTGAGTTGCTGCGTGAGATGCGCGACGAAGGGATTTGATGCTGTACTTCGACACCAGCTTTTTGGCCCCGCTCATCCTCGAAGAAGCCACCAGCGCCAAAATCGAGGCCTTTTTCGCCAAGCTCCCGGTGGGCGAGCTGTACGTTAGCCACTGGACCCGCGTCGAGTTCGCCAGCCTAATCGCGCGCGAAGTCAGGATGGGTGGTTTCGCGGAGTCTGACGCGCTACTGGCCATCGCTCAGTTCGACGAACTGGTGACTGACTCATTCCAAATCGTGGCGCCCGGTGTCGCGGACTACGAACTCGCCAAGGAGTACATCCAGCACTTCGCCACCAAGCTGCGGGCCGGCGATGCGCTGCACCTGGCTATCGCCCATAACAACGGCGCAAAGACCCTCTACACCCTGGACGAGGGGCTCTTGCATGCGGCCAAACTGATGAAGGTCCACGCCAGCCGAGGCATCAAAACCTAGCCCCAATCGACCGCCGTGAACCGACAACATAAAAATACTCCGGCCTCGGAGGGTGGCCACGACAACATGGCGAGATTCGGTTTCCGTATGGGCCGCAGCGGCGCCCATGCCAGCCGGACCATGATGTTGGAAGAGCTCCAGACCCTACTGGGCGCCCTGCCTGCAAACGCCACCAGGGCAGACTATGTCGACGGCGTCGTCGATGCCAACCTCCTTGGCAAGGGCACCGCCAAGGCTAGAGAGCTGACGGCCAAGCACCTTGTAGCGTTTTATGGCCTCGACGAGAAACTCTGTCTGTTCAGAGTCTTCCACCACCTTTGGCAGCAAGATGCGCCGGCACGGCCTATGCTGGCCCTTACCTTAGCGCTAGCCCGCGACCCGCTGCTGCGCCTGAGCCGTCCGCTCATGCTCTCCAAACGCCCCGGCGAGCCATTGGACCGCAGGGAGGTGGAGGATGTCCTCGACCAAGCCGAACCTGGGCGATTCAGCGCGGCATCCCTGAAATCCTTTGCTCAAAACATCAACGGCAGCTGGACTCAGGCCGGCTTTCTCCATGGTCGGGCGCGCAAGGTAGCGCTCCAACGCAGCGCCCAGAGTTGTTCGCTCAGCTTCTGCATGGGGGATGAACACACCACGAACCATTTCTGATTCGATGACAGCAGCCCAAGCCTCTGCTTCTCTCTTCGACTCGAATGTCTTGGTTTGGGTTGGATGGCCTTTACGGCGGATGATTGCTTGGAATTGATACGAACCACGGTTGATAATTGTTGCCACAATTTTCTCCTGTAAAAACAGGTATAGGCACCGGCGTTTCAACCCTCGCAGCAGACTGCAGCAAAAATGCAGCAAAAACCTCTGCTACAAAGCACAACGGCCTACGTGTTAAAACGTAGGCCGTCGATTTATTTGGCTCCCCGACCTGGGCTCGAACCAGGGACCTGCGGATTAACAGTCCGTCGCTCTACCAACTGAGCTATCGGGGAATAGGAGAGCGCGCATTCTAGAGTCGGCGCGCGTTTCGGTCAAGTCTTAGCCATCATTTTCTACCGCCAAATCGGGAACGTGGCTGAACGCGATGCGCATGGGGGCAGACCCCAACCCGCTGTGGGCGCCCCCAAAATACAGGGTGTTGGGGCCGTAACGCTGGTTGATCTGGTCGAGCACGGCGTTGAGGCTTTCATGCTGGTTCTCCGGGTCAAACAGATCGCGGGTGACGTGATCCTGGTCGATGAGGCTGGACAGGGTAATCCCTATTTTGAGCAGCTGACCGGGGTCGGGGGGGCGGCGTTGCCACAGTTCGGCCAGGATCGGGTTGAAGGCGAGGGTGTTGGCATGGGGCGAAAAGCGGGCCTGATCGGTCCAGCGCACGGTCTTGCGGCCCCGCGGCTGGATATAGCTCAGGTGCAGCCCAAGTCCGCCCGCGCAATACCCGTAGCGACGCATCCGCATGGCGGCCTTGTGCAACAGGCGATACAGCACCGCAAGGGCGCTGTCCGGGTCGCGCAATTCGGGGGCGAGCACATGCGAATGGCCGACGCTGGATCGCTGCGTGGGTGCGGCGGCCACCATTTCGCCGCGCAGCCTGGCGTAAAAGCGCTCGCCTTCGATACCGCTCCAGGCCTGGCGCAGCGTCTCTTTGCTGGCGGCGCAGAGTTGCTCGACGGTATGGATGCCCAGCTGGTTGAGCCGGGGTTCCATGGCTCGGCCAATGCCGGTAAGCGCCGTGAGCCGCAGGCCGTAGAGACAGTGCGGCAATTGATTTTGGCGAATGACCGTGAGCCCGTGGGGTTTTTGCATGTTCGACGCGGTTTTGGCGAGAAAGCGGTTGGGCGCAATGCCCACCGAACTGTGCAGCACTTCGCCAACCTGGTCGTAGATGGCTTGCTTGATCTGTTGCCCCAGTGCTACCGCGTTGGTTTCGTTGCGGTCCCGTCCCGTCAGGTCGCAGGTCATTTCGTCGATCGACAGCACCGCGCTGACCGGGGTGCAGGATTCCACGGCAGCGATGATGCGGTGATGCAGCTCCACATACGTGGCCGGCCGCGCCTGCACGAATACGATGTCCTTGCACAGTTTTCTGGCTTGCCATACGGGGGTGCCGGTCTTGATGCCAAAACGCTTGGCGTCGATGCTGGCAGCGATACAGCAGGTCGTGTCGGCCATCACCGGCAAGACGCCGACGGGCTTGCCGCGCAGCTCAGGCCGTAACTGCTGTTCGGCCGAAGCGAAATAGGAATTGAGATCGACGTAAAGTGAATTCAATGACATGGTGACGGCTCCCTGTGCCTGTTCAGATCGCATCCCGGGCAAGCGGTTCAGGGCGACCCCAGGTTCATCCGCTCCAGCCGCTTGCAGAGCGTGTCGATAATGCGGCGCGAAAGCGGGGCCGAGTGGCGCATGAGCTCTTCCATGAGTTGCGGCGGCATGGCCAGTACGGTGATTTCCGTATCGGCCACCACGGAGGCGGTGCGCTTTTCATTCAACAGATAGGCCATCTCGCCGAACAGCTGGCCCTCGTTGAGCTCTCCCAGATGCCGGCGGCCCGTTTCCGTGTTCTTGTAGACGCGTGCGTGTCCGGCATAGAGAAAATAGGCGATCCGTGAGTCATCGCCTTCTTCGATCAGCGTATGGCCCGACGGGTGAATTTCCCCGTATTTTTCCAGCAGACGGTGGTTACTGGAAAACACATAGGCTTCGAGTTGGGTGGCGCCTTCGCCGCTGCCGCCGAGAAAGAGTTTTTCCAGCGCGGCGATATCGACCTTGCCATAGGCGTACAGGGCCTGGGCCCAGATATATAACAGCCAGAAAGCAAAATAGGCGCCGATCAGGACAAAGACCACCCCGCCCAGAGCCCCGTACAGGCTCAGGTAATTTTCCACCTTGAAAAATGCGCCAAATACGGTGAGCAGCAGCGCGAGACTGATGACCGCGCCGAAAGAAAAGGCGGCGGCGTTGCGTGCCGGGGGATGCGTACGCGGCAGCCGCCAGTAGGCGGCAAACAGCAGGGCCCAGACCATGGCAAAACCAAACCCGGTGTTGAGCAGTTGCAGTGCCTGTGCGTTGCCAGCGCCGATGAAATCGTTCTGTCCCAGGAAGTTGAGGGTGACCTGCGTCAATGCCGCCAGGCCCATGAGCAGAAACAGCACCGGCAGAATAATCAGCGGCAATACCCACGACACCACCAGATTGCGCTTGGTCTGATCGGGAAAAATGATGCGGAAGGCACCCTGTACCGCGTTGACCAGCCCGCGCGACGACAGCACCAGCGTGACCAGGCCGACTCCGCCGGCCGCCAGCTGGGCCTGGCGGGGGATAAATCCCAGCGTGGTCAGGCTCTCGAGTTGCATCTGGTTATAGAGCGCTGCCATCAGAATGGTGGCGGGCACGGAGTTCTCGGCAATATGGCCCAGCAGCTGCAAGGCATAGCTCAATAGCAGCAACAGCGGGGTGGCGGACAGCAAGAAATAAAATGCCGTGGCCGCGGCATGGTTCTTCAGGCCATTCTGGCCGAATAGCCGCAAGGTGGTGTAGATCAGCTGGATCAGCCAGCTGAGGGTGCCACGCGCGGGGGGCAGGGCGGCGAATGTGGGGAGCATGCGCTAGCCTACCTGCGCCGGGCTTGGGATACTAGGCCAGCGCAGCGGCAATGCGCTTCAGCGCTTTTTCCAGGTTGGCCTGCGAAGTGGCAAACGACAGCCGGATATAGCCTTCGGCGCCGAACGCTGAACCAGGTACGACGGCGACATCGGCACTCTCCAGCAGGTATTCGCAAAACGCGATGTCGGTGGCTTCTTCGATGATGTCGCGCGCCAGCAGGTTCAGGATCGCGGGCCGCACGTTGGGAAACGCATAGAAGGCGCCGCCGCTGTCCACGCAGGTAAAGCCGGGGATGGCGTTGAGTGCATCCACCACATAGCGGTGACGCGACTTGAAGGCATCGAGCATCGGAATGATGCAGGTCTGATCGCCATTGAGCGCAGCTTCTGCGGCCACCTGCGAGATCGAGGTGGGATTGGAAGTGGACTGCGACTGCACATTGGTCATTGCGCGCAGGATGGCTTCGGGCCCCGCAGCGTAGCCAATGCGCCAGCCGGTCATCGAATAGGCCTTCGACACGCCATTCAGCACCAGCGTGCGGTCATACAAATCCGGGCACACATTGAGAATATTGACGAAGGGCACGTCATCGAGCCGGATGTGCTCATACATGTCATCAGTCGCAATCAACACCTGCGGGTGCTTGCGCAGTACCGCGCCCAGCGCTGCCAGCTCGTCGGTGGTATAAACCGCCCCGGTGGGGTTGGAGGGGCTGTTGATGACGCACAGCCTGGTTTTTGGGGTGATGGCGGCTTCCAGTTGGGCGGGTGTGATCTTGAAGCCCTGCTCGATCCCGGCTTCGACGATCACCGGCTTGCCGTCGGCGAGGATCACGATATCCGGGTACGACACCCAGTAAGGCGCGGGGATGATGACTTCGTCGCCGGCGTTGATGACAGCTTGCACCAGGTTGAAAAAGCTCTGTTTGCCACCACATGAGACAAGAATCTGTTTCGGCGTGTAATCCAGACCGTTGTCGCGCTTGAGCTTGGCGATGATCGCCGCCTTGAGGCTCGGGGTGCCATCCACCGCGGTGTATTTGGTAAACCCGGCGTCGATTGCCGCGATGGCCGCGTCCTTGATGTGCTGCGGCGTATCAAAATCGGGCTCGCCGGCGCCAAGGCCGATGATGTCACGACCGGCTGCCTTGAGCGTGGCGGCACGGGCGGTGACGGCCAGTGTGGGAGAGGGCTTGATGGCCTGTACGCGACGAGAGAGTTCCACAGTGTTTCCTTACATACACCCCGGTATAGGGGGTGCTACTATCAACAAGTTTTTGGCCGCGCGATTTTACCTGTGTTCCTGACCTTCCCCAATAGCCCGTATCGATTGTTTCAGCCATTCCAGCCGGCAGGCGACCAGCCGGCCGCGATTGCGCAGCTGATCGAGGGCATCCAAGACGGCCTGGCCTATCAGACCCTGCTCGGGGTAACCGGCTCCGGCAAGACCTACACCATGGCCAACGTCATTGCGCAACTGGGCCGCCCGGCGCTGGTGATGGCACCCAACAAGACGCTGGCCGCGCAGCTGTATTCGGAGATGCGTGAGTTTTTTCCGGAGAATGCGGTCGAATATTTCGTGTCCTACTACGATTATTATCAGCCCGAAGCCTACGTGCCGGCGCGCGATCTGTTTATCGAGAAAGACTCCAGCATCAACGAGCATATCGAACAGATGCGCCTCAGTGCGACCAAGTCGCTGCTGGAGCGGCGCGACACGATCATTGTTTGCACTGTGTCGGCGATCTACGGCATTGGCGATCCCTCCGATTACCATAGCATGATCCTGCTGCTGCGCGAGAACGAGAAAATCAGTCAGCGCGAGGTCATCGCACGACTGACGCAGATGCAGTACGACCGCAACGATATCGAGTTCAAGCGTGGTGTGTTTCGGGTGCGGGGCGATGTCATCGATATCTTCCCGGCGGAGCATGCGGAAACCGCGATCCGGATTGAACTGTTCGACGATATGCTGGAAAGCCTGCATCTGTTCGACCCGCTGACCGGCCAGATTCTGTCCAAGGTGTCACGCTTCACCGTATTTCCGTCGAGCCATTACGTCACGCCGCGCGCGACCACGCTGCGTGCCATCGAGGCGATCAAGATCGAGCTGCGGGATCGGCTCGAGTGGTACCACGCCAACGGCAAGCTGGTGGAAGCGCAACGACTCGAGCAGCGCACGCGCTTTGATCTGGAAATGATGGTGGAGCTGGGATTCTGCAAGGGCATCGAGAATTACTCACGGCATTTATCGGGCCGTCCGAGCGGCGCGCCGCCACCGACCCTGATTGATTACCTGGCAAAAGATGCCTTGATGTTCATCGATGAGTCCCATGTCACTGTGACGCAGGTCGGCGGCATGTACAAGGGCGACCGGTCGCGCAAGGAGAATCTGGTCGATTACGGGTTTCGTTTGCCTTCGGCGCTCGACAATCGCCCGCTCAAGTTCGAGGAGTTCGAAGGTCTGATGCCGCAGACGGTATTTGTTTCTGCGACACCTGCCAAATATGAGGCCGAGCATGCCGGCCAGGTGGTCGAACAGCTGGTGCGTCCGACGGGACTGGTCGATCCGGTCGTGGAAATCCGGCCTGTGGCAACCCAGGTCGACGACCTGATGAGCGAAGCGAGAAAGCGCATTGCGGTAGGCGAGCGCGTGCTGGTCACCACCCTGACCAAGCGGATGTCGGAAGACCTGACCGATTACCTGGCCGAACATGGCATCAAGGTGCGCTACCTGCATTCCGATATCGATACCGTTGAGCGCGTCGAAATCATCCGGGATTTGCGGCTCGGCGAATTCGACGTGCTGGTTGGCATCAACCTGTTGCGCGAAGGACTGGATATTCCGGAAGTGTCGCTGGTAACAATTCTTGATGCCGACAAGGAAGGCTTTCTGCGTTCCGAGCGCGCGCTGATTCAGACCATAGGCCGCGCGGCGCGGCATTTGAACGGCACCGCCATCCTGTATGCCGACAAGATCACCCCTTCTATGCAGCGAGCGATGGAAGAAACCCAGCGTCGCCGCGTAAAGCAGACGGCTTTTAACCTTGAGCACGGCATTACGCCCCGCGGGGTGAAAAAACGCATCAAGGACATTATCGACGGTGTGTACGATGCAGATGCCAGCCGCCAGGAGCTCAAAGCGGCGCAGATTGTGGCCGAATACAAGCTATTGGATGAAAAAGCCTTGACCAGAAAAGTCAAAAGTCTGGAGAAGGCCATGCTGGATGCAGCAAAAAATCTGGAATTCGAAAAAGCCGCAGAACTTCGCGATCAGCTGAGACAACTCAAGCACGTATTATTTGGTGTGGAAGAACACGACTAGGGTTTTACCTGCTTCGTTCCGCTGATACGCATCGGTCTCTCAGCCAGGAACGGGAACATCAGACCGCTCGCTTCCCGCCTCGCCATTCATTAGCGCCAGTTCCAGCTTTTTCGTCAACGCTACCTGCTCGATGACGAGCTCGTAATACTGGGCGTGGCTGGCGTCGCGGAACACCTCGGCGACGGCGCGGAAATCGGTCAGCGCCCGGCGCGCGATTTCAGCATCGCCGACCAGTTCCGCCAGGGCTTTTCGCGCTGCGCACAGGTTGGCCAGAGTCATCGCCCAGGTCATCGGCGTACGTTCACGCGTCCACTCGTCAAGCGCATTTTCATAAGCATGGACCGCCGCCTCAAGCGGCTGCGCATCGTGCTGGCGCTCGCCCAGCTTGTGCAATGCGGCGCCGAGATTGTTCTGGGTCATCGCCCATGCCTGCGGGACAATTGAGCGGGTTCTTTCCGCCAGTGCACTTCTGAAAGCAGCAATGGCCTGCTCCAGCGTCCGGGGCCCATTGCGGTGTTCGCCGAGCAGGCGCAGTGCCGTACCGAGATTGTCCATGGTGGCCGCCCATTCCAGCGGCATGCGCGCGCGGGTCCAGACCTCAAGCACATTCTTGTAGGCTTCGGCGGCTTGTTTCAACAGCGTCCTGTCCTGGCTGCGCTGCCCCAGCGCCCGCAGTGCGGCGCCGAGATTGCTCTGGGTCACGGCCCAGTCGTGCGGCGCTCGATCCCGGCTGCGTTCTTCGAGTGCCCATTGAAACGCGTTGACCGACTCTCCCAGCATGTCCGTATCGGCGCGACGGTGGGCCAGGATGCCAAGCGTCACACCCAGACTGTTCTGCGAGGCGGCCCAGTCCAGTGCTGACCGTTCGCGGCTGCGTACGGTCAGTGCGCTTTTAAACGCCATGATCGACTTTTCCAGCATCAAGGTGCCACGCTGGCGCTGGCCGAGCGCGCCCAGTGCGTTGCCCAGGTGGTGCTGCGTCGTCGCCCAGTCGTCAGGCCGCTTTGCGCGGGGCGCCAACGTAAGAACCTCGGTTTCGTAGAGGCCGATGGACGTTTCCAGCGCCGCGTCGTCCATGCATTCACGGCCCATGTCTTCAAGTGCCATTGCCTGTTGGAGTCGATATCGCCATTGCAAGGGCTCGATAAGTCCCGGTGTGGTCGAGGCTGCTGCGTACAGGCTGCCTGCACGTCGATAATCCAGCTGCACCGCCGCGATTTGCGCCTGCGCCGCACGAATCGCGGCGACGCGTTCAGCGGGGCTGTCGACCTTGAGACTCACATGGTAGGCCTGCTCGAATATTGCGTAGGCATCGGCAAGGGAAAACGTGTCACCCGTGTGCAAACAGCTGAAAGCCTGCACCAGCATGCGGGTGAGTTCAGGATGTCGAGCAGCCGACCCGGAAACCTCCGTCTCGCTTGCACGCAGCGCTTCCAATCGTAGCCAGACTTGTTTCAGTAGCCCCGAAACCTGCTGTGGGGAAATCTGCATGGCATGAATCGGATCGAGCAGGCGCTCGAGGTCGGATGTCTGCGCCGACAGGTTCAGACAGGCGGCTTGCAGCGCGGCAGCGTAGACGGGATTCGGCTCCGGCATGGCTTCCGACATGCCGTCAACCGTGTCGTGACTTGTGCTGAGCATGACGTTGACGGTGTGTGGTCCGGGTCAGTCGACGATGTGATAGACAGGCGCTTTCTGCATTTCGTATTCGCCCGACTCGGGGTCGCGCCGCGACAAGGTCAACACATGCCAGTTCTCGTCATCGAGCTTCAGATGATCGCCGCGATAGTAATAACCGGGCCAGCGCGTTTCCTTGCGGAACAGGGTGTGTTGCGTCACGCATTCCGACGCGATCACGCGGTGCTTGAGCTCCCAGGCACGTTGTAGCTGGTGCAGGTCCTCGGCGCCGCTATGCTCGAGGTCTTCCTGCAGAATTTTCAGTTTCTCCAGCCCGTATTTCAACAGGGGCTCGTTGGTCATGTAGTTGACACCGATGCCACCGACATATTCGTCCATGATTTTTTCCAGCCGCTGCAAGCCGTGGAGCGGCAGGATGTAATGCGGTGAAACCGTCCCCCCGACGATTTCGTTGCGATACACCTGGTAGGTCTCCAGGGGTTTGTAAATGACCTTGCGCAGGTCTTCGATCTGCTTGTCGGAGACATTGAGCTTGTCCTTGGCGTGATCCTGAACATATTTGACCGCGGCTTTGGCCGCGAGGCGGCCTTCGGTGAACGAGCCCGATGAAAACGCGTGTGCCGTGCCACCGAGCGCGTCGCCGGCGCCGAACAAACCTTCGACGGTCATCATGCGGTTGTAGCCCCAGTAGTATTCGCTAGGGGACAGATCCTCAGGCCCGCTCGCCCAGGCGCCTGAGCAGGTCGCGTGTGAACCCATGACGTACGGTTCCGACGTCGTCAGCTCGGGGTTGACGTACTTCGGATCGATGTCCTGTGAGGCCCAGACCACGGCCTGACTGATCGTCATGCCGAGAAAGTTCTCCCAGCCGACGGTTTCCTTGTGCGGATCCTGGAACGCTTCTTTGGTGACCATGTGGATAGGACCGCGGCCGGCCGCGACTTCCTGCAGGAAAGCGTGGTTGCGCAGACAGGTCGGCGTGGGATGGTGGTCGATGTAGTCGCCCACCATCGCTTTGGTGTGCTCGTACCATTTCGATTCGTATTCATCGCCGTAGGCGTTCTGGGTATAGGTCTTCAGATGCAGGAAGTAGGCGCCGACCGGACCGTAGCCGTCCTTGAACCGGGCGAGCACGATGCGGTTTTCCATCTGCGTCATCTTCGCGCCCATCATGATCGGCAACGCATACGCCGACGCGCTGCTCCAGGGGGCATACCAGGTCCGTCCCATGCCTTCGCCGACCGAGCGCGGCTTGAATATGTGCGAGGCGCCGCCGGCGCCGACGATCACCGCCTTGGCCCGATACACATGCAGGGCGCCGGTGCGGACGTTGAAGCCGATTGCACCGCCAATCCGGTTGGGATGATTTTCGTCCTTCAGCAGATGCGTCACCATGATGCGGTTATCGATCTTGTCCGCGGATTTGCGCGCGGCGTCGGCGACGATCGGCTTGTAGCTTTCGCCGTGGATCATGATCTGCCATTTGCCTTCGCGCTGATAACGGTTGGTCTGCGGGTCGCGCATGATCGGCAGGCCCCATTCCTCGAACTTATGTACAGCAGAATCTACATGACGCGCCATGTCGTACGCGAGATCTTCGCGCACCATACCCATCAGGTCGTTGCGCGCATACCGCACATGGTCTTCGGGCTGATTTTCGCCCCATTGCATGCCCATGTAGCAGTTGATCGCGTACAGGCCCTGCGCGACGGCGCCGCTGCGATCGATATTGGCCTTCTCCGCGATGACGATTTTCATCTCGCGTCCCCAGTAGCGCGCCTCGTAGGCCGCACCGCATCCGCCCATGCCGCCGCCGACCACCAGGATGTCGCACTCTTCGTATACGGTCTTGTAGGCCATCAGTAATAGACTCCCTGTTTGAACTTGTCTTTGGCCATCACTGGCAGCCCCGTGTTGACGTTGAGCGCGTCGGGTTCGTGGCACAGTAACTGGGAGTTCATGGCCTGCTCGTCCGGAACCGGAAGGTCGGCAAGTCTTGGGGTGGCCGACCCCCACGGCTTGGTCGTGATCGGCGAGACGAAATTCTTTTCGCGGCCGTCACGAAACTTGATGCGCCAGGAAATCGTGCCTTTTTCTTCTTCGCGCTTGACACGGACGCTATGCCCCAGCGGCGCAAAGTCGGCGTAACCGCGGCAGTCGATGGCATCCTGCGGACACGCCTTGACGCACGAGTAGCATTCCCAGCACATGTTGGGTTCGATATTGATCGCGCGTCGGTAGGTGGGGTCAATGTGCATGATGTCGGACGGACAAATGTCCACACAATGTCCGCACCCGTCACAACGCGTCATGTACACAAAGGTTGGCATGGTTTATTTCTCCTGGTTCAGAGCCTGCAATCGGTAAGGTGCGTAGTCGGACAAATCGGCTGTCGAATTGGGTGGGCTAATAGTGTCGTGGCAGCTCGCGACTGATTCCCAGCCCGAACTGCTTGGGCGCGTCTGCCGGCGGCGGCAGGTTGTCGCGCGACCCTTCGGCCTCGGACACGCGTCGCTGGAACGCGGCGGCGGGCTTGAAAAACATGTGGGCGAATTTCGACCAGAGCACGCTGCCGAACAGGACTGTGCTGGCGACAATGAACAACACGAAGAACAGCGTTGCGGCCGCGCCGCTGCCCGACCATTGCAGGAATGACCAGATCAGCGCGAAGGTGGTTGTCGCCAGCAACGAGAGGATGAACAGATCGGCGCGTACCAGCCGGTACCAGGGATAACCCTCCGCGGCCACATCGACGCGGATAAAAAACCAGAACCAGTAACCGCCGACGCAGACCATCAGTGCACCCAGGTGCCACAGCAAGGGCCAATAAGCGGGTGCGAGCGTGTCCGGGGTTGGGTAGATGAATACCAGGATTGCGGTAGCGACCAGGAAGAGGATAAAACCGTACATCGTTAGCAAATGGGCAATGCGTCGCCGCGGATTGCAGAACTCGCCCGAAGCCAGGACATCCACGACCGCTGTTTGCACCGCGATCGAGATCTTTTCACCGCCGCCGACCTGCCGCTTGGCATTCGCCTTCGAGGTCTTGCCGGCCTCGAAAAAATAGCGGGCGCTATTCTTGTGCAGCACATCCAATAGCGTGCCCCCGATAACCAGAATGCCCATGGCAACGAGGTATGCCTGCATGGCGATGACGGGCATGAAAGCAGAAAGTTCTGCTACGGGGTTGTGAGTGATCATGAAATCGGCCTCCTCCAGCTACGTAAAAAAGGCAAAACACTTGATTTTTCGATGGTGTTCGCGCTTAGGAACTCTCTTGATATAGAACATACACAGCATTTATTTAAGAATAAATTTAAGGCGCTACCAGCCTGTTCCTGCTATCGCCTCGTGATAGCCACGTCTTCAATATTTATTATGCCTATGAACCATTTTCAGGCGAGGTGGCGTGGGCGCCCCTCCCCCTTCAAGGGGGAGGTTGGGAGGGGGATGGGGTACATGAGAAAGCAACGTTATCGGCATTCCGACCCCATCCCCACCCCAACCCTCCCCTTGAAGGGGAGGGAGTTTTGCAGCAACTGAAAATGGTTCATAGGCATAATATTTATTTGAAATTGTCCTGAATGCGAGGAAACATCAGCGCGGGCAGGGTTGATAGCGCCTCCGTGGCAGGGGTTGACGTAAGATGTGAATTGCGGGGACGGAAACACGTCCCCGTTGCCTGTAAATATTTGATTACATTTGGTGCAAGATACCTATTTTGGCCGGCTTGCAACCTGAACAACAGATTCAACTAATTGATATTAATGCAAAAAATACGAGTTCTTTTTGTCTGCATGGGCAATATCTGCCGCTCACCGATGGCGGAGGGCATCTTTCGCCGGGCGGTTCGCGAGGCCGGACTGGAACAGCGGATCACCGCCGATTCTGCGGGTACGCATGCCTATCATGTGGGGGATACGCCGGACCCGCGTGCCCAGCAGGCAGCACGCCAACGGGGGGCGGATATCAGCCGCCTGCGGGGGCGCAAGGTGGCGGACGCGGATTTTGAGGACTTCGATTACATACTGGTAATGGACGGCGATAATTACAGCAAGCTGATCCAGCGCGCGCCCGCACCGCATCACAGCAAGATCCGGCGCCTGCTATCGTTCAGTCGCAAGTATCCCAACCTCGACGTGGTCGATCCCTATTACGGGGGGCCGCAAGGCTTCGAAGAAAATCTCGACATGATCGAGGATGCAGTACAAGGACTGCTCCTCGAGATTACGGCGGGCGATAGGCAAAACCGGGCGCATTCTGGCGGTTAACCTGGAATTGAGTCCGCAGCAAAGACAAGGACCGCGATCAGCGGCCCTTGTCTTTGGCGAACCTGGCTTTACTTTGCCTGGGTTTCCACCTGCACCAGCGGCTCCTGCGGTGTGCTTTCGGCCGGCCGCGCACGCCGGCGCGTGGGGTGGGGCGCAACGGTCTCTGCAGGTTCGGCCGCACTGGAAACTGCAGCCGTGGTCTCGACCTGCATCAGGCTGACCGCTTCAGCTTCGGGTTTGCTGGCAGGACGGCGACGGCGACGTGAACGTGCCGGTTCGCTGTTCCCCGTCCCTGGCGAAGGCATCTCCCGGGTTTCCACTTGCTGCAGCGCGCTCCTGCCGGATGACGCGGCAGCTGTAGCCGTTTCCGGAGGCGCTGCCGTCTCCAATTCCAGGTTTTGCTGCGCCGGTGCGTGAAGCACAGGCGGAGCCTGGGTGGCGCCGGCAATTTCGATTATCGCGCCGAAAGTTGTGGCTGTCCCCATGCTGGACGCGGACTCAAGTGCTGCATTCTGCGTGCCGTCGCTTGACCCATCGGGGGTTTCCAGCCGGGCTTCGCGCGGGCGGCGATTGCCGCGACCACGACGACTGCGACCTTCGCGTTTTTCTTCGCTGCCTGCCTCGCGGGGTGGCTCAACCAACCCTGCTGCTTGCGGGGCAGTCTCGGGTTCGGTGCGGGGCGGCTTGGGCTGCCGCGGTTGCCGGGCCGGCTTGGGCGCCTCGGTCTGGGCCGGATCGGCACGGGTTGCCTTCTGGCGCGGTTCGGCCTGACGCGCGTCCTGCGGACGGGCTTCGCCATTCCGGGCTTCGCCGTTACGGCCTTCGCCGTTACGGCCTTCGCCCCGACCGCGCCGCTGAGCGGGCTTACGGTCGCGGCGGGGCTCGCCTGGACGGTCACGGCGCGTGGTCCCTGGCACCGGTGTGCTGGCCGTGGTGATTTCCGTGGCCGGCGTGTCCTCCACCCGGTTCTTGAACCAGCCGAAAATACGCTCGAACAGACCCGACTGGGCTTGAGGCGCTTCCGTCGCCAGCGCACGTGCCGGAACGGGCTGGGGCGGGGCAATGGATTTGACTGCCGCTTCCTGGCGAACCGGAATGGCCGCCTGAGCCTCCTCATAGCTGGACTTGGCTTCTGGCAGCGCCATCATCTTGTAGCTCGGCTCGGCCGCGTCGCGCAGATTGAGTTCGTCGTGACGCAGGCGGGTAATGGTGTAATGCGGCGTTTCCATGTGAATGTTGGGGATCAACACCACATTGACCTTGAGGCGCGTTTCCATCGTATGGATATCGACGCGCTTTTCATTGAGCAGGAAGGTGGCGACATCGACCGGCAGTTGCACATGCACCGCGCCGGTGTTTTCCTTCATTGCTTCTTCGCCCAGGATGCGCAGGATGTGCAGCGCCGACGACTCGCTGCCGCGAATGTGGCCGGTGCCGTGGCAACGCGGGCAGGGCGTGTAGCTGGTTTCGCCGAGCGAGGGCTGCAGGCGCTGACGCGACAGCTCGAGCAGGCCGAAACGCGAAATCTTGCCGGTCTGCACGCGGGCGCGGTCGTGATGCAGCGCATCGCGCAGGCGGTTTTCGACTTCGCGCTGGTTCTTGGGGTTTTCCATGTCGATGTAATCGATCACGATCAAGCCGCCCAAATCCCGCAGGCGCATCTGCCGGGCAATTTCGTCGGAAGCCTCGAGGTTGGTGTTGTAGGCGGTCTGCTCGACGTCGCTGCCCTTGGTGGCGCGCGCCGAGTTGACGTCCACCGACACCAGCGCTTCGGTGTGGTCGATCACGATCGCGCCGCCGGAAGGCAGGTTGACCTGGCGGGAATAGGCCGACTCGATCTGGTGTTCGATCTGAAAGCGCGAGAACAGCGGTACATCATCGCGATACAGCTTGACCTTGCTGACATTGTCCGGCATCACGTGCGCCATGAACTGCTGCGCCTGCTCGTAAATGTCGTCAGTGTCGATCAGGATTTCACCGATATCCGCCGAGAAGTAATCGCGGATGGCACGGATCACCAGGCTGCCTTCCTGGTAGATCAGAAATGCGCCGGTTTGGGTGGTGGAGGCGCCATCAATGGCTTTCCACAGGCTCAGCAGGTAGTTCAAATCCCACTGGAATTCCTCGGCGGTGCGGCCGATGCCGGCGGTGCGGGCGATCAGGCTCATGCCTTCGGGGATATCGAGCTGCGCCAGGGTGTCGCGCAATTCGTTACGGTCTTCGCCTTCGATGCGGCGCGAGACGCCGCCACCGCGCGGATTGGTTGGCATCAGCACGACATAGCGGCCAGCCAGCGAAATATAGGTTGTGAGGGCCGCACCTTTGTTGCCGCGTTCGTCCTTCTCAACCTGGACCAACAGTTCCTGGCCTTCCTTGAGGTTTTCGGGGACCTTGCCGCCGTTAGGCAGGCAGGCGCGGGCGATTTCCTTGAACGGCAGAAACCCGTGGCGCTCGCAGCCATAATCGACAAAGGCGGCTTCAAGACTGGGCTCGACACGGGTGACGACACCCTTGTAGACATTACCCTTGCGTTGTTCCTTGCTGGCGGACTCGATGTCAAGGTCGACCAGCTTCTGGCCATCGACGATGGCAACCCGGAGTTCTTCCGCCTGGGTTGCGTTGAAAAGCATGCGCTTCATGTTTACTCCCGCGCGCGTGCATACGGGACAGGCCAAACCGCTGCTTTATTTAATGCAAGCAGCTCATGCGATCACGGATTGTGGTGGGTGAAATGGCATGGATTAAAGTGTCCTGTTCCTGGAGAGTTTCACCGGCTGGGCCGGGCGGTCTTTCCGATTCCCGCTGGATGGAATCCGAGCGTGAATGCTGATTTCGTATGCTTGTGGTCGCGTCATTGATAACATCGCTGCTTTACCGACTGGCGCGGGGCGGGTGGTTTCGACTGCCGACATGATGCGACAGGAGTCCAGACGGGCCGGGCTGGCGGTAGCCGGTGAGCGTTGTAACCGGCTTGGTGTTCACATTGGTCAGGCAAAACTCAGCCTGAACCGAAGATAGTGTATATGAAAAAGAATGACTTAGAGAAAGATTCCGTGCGCCGAATAAAGATTGACGACAGCGCGGATAGCCAGCGCCTCGACAACTTCCTGATGGCCCGGCTCAAAGGCGTGCCGAAAAGCCGTATTTACAAGCTGGTTCGCGGTGGCGAGGTACGAATCAACGGTGGCCGCGTCGAGGTCAGCTATCGGTTGAAACTGGGCGACGAGGTGCGGATTCCGCCCGTGCGCGTGGCTGCACCCGTTATCACACCCGCCACGCACCTGCCGCGGGGGGGGATCCGGTTGGTGCCCGATATTCTTTATCGCGACGATGCCCTGATCGTCCTTAACAAGCCCTCGGGCATGGCGGTGCATGGCGGTAGCGGTATTTCGCGCGGCGTGATCGAGCAGATGCGGCTGGAACTGCCGGAATGCCGCTACATTGAGCTGGTGCACCGGCTCGACCGCGAAACCTCGGGCGTGCTGATGATTGCACTCAAGCGCCGCGCGCTGGTCGGCTTGCATGAAGCCATGCGCGCCGGCAGGATCGAGAAGCGCTATCTGACGCTGGTGGCCGGGCGCTGGCCCAATCCCACCCAGCATGTGAAGCTGCCGCTGCACAAGCGGGTCGACGCCAACGGCGAAAAGCGCGTGACGGTGCGCGACGACGGCCAGGCCGCGCATACCATTTTCCGTCGCCTGCAAAGCTTCGCTGATTTTACCCTGCTGGAAGCGGAACTGAAAACCGGCCGCACCCATCAGATTCGCGTGCATGCTTCCCAGCTTGGCTTTCCGATTGCAGGTGACGATAAATATGGCGACTTCGAACGCAACAGGCAGTGGGCTAAACAGGGCCTGAAACGCATGTTTCTGCATGCCGCCCAGCTGGTGTTCGATCATCCGGTTTCCGGGGAGAAAATGCGAATCGAAGCGCCATTGCCCACCGAACTTGCCACTTTTCTGGACAGACTGACGACCCATGCCCAAGCAATATGAACTCCTGATTTTCGACTGGGACGGCACCCTGATGGACTCCGCCGGCGTGATCGTCGACTCGATCCAGCACGCCTGTGAAGACATTGGCCTGATCGCACCCAGTGATCGCGCCGCTCGCCAGATTATCGGTCTGGGGCTGACGCAAGCCCTGCAGACCCTGTTGCCGGATTTGCCAGCCGACCAGTATCCGCGTCTGGTCGCGCGTTATCGCCATCATTATCTGGGTCGCGACGCGCATATTCCGCTGTTTGAAGGCGTGACCACCGGGATCGAGCAACTGCATGGCGCGGGATTTCAGCTGGCCGTCGCCACGGGCAAGAGCCAGCTGGGGCTTGGTCGCGCGCTTGAGGCCAGCGGGCTGGGTGCATGGTTCGCGGGCACACGCTGCGCCGACCAGACGCATTCCAAGCCGCATCCGGCGATGGTGCTCGAACTGATCGACGAACTCGATGCCGATCCCGCCCGCACACTGGTGATCGGCGATACCAGCCATGACCTGCTGATGGCATCGAATGCCGGAGTCACCAGCCTGGGCGTGAGCTACGGTGCGCACGAACCGGAAGACCTGTATCCGCATGCGCCGCTGGCGCTGCTGAATAGTTTTTTAGAGGTGCATGCATGGCTAAACACGAACGCCTGATCTGCGCCGCGAGCGACCTTAGCGATCGGGGCCGTGGCGTGCGCTTTGAATTTACCCGTTTCGGTCAGCCACAGCCGGCTTTTGTGGTGCACTTTGAAGGCCAGCCGCGCGCCTTTCTCAATCAGTGTGGCCATGTCCCGGTGGAACTCGACTGGCAGGAAGGGGAGTTCTTCGATGACTCGCGGCTATACTTGATCTGCTCCACCCACGGTGCGCTGTATCACCCCGCCAGCGGGCACTGTGTCGGAGGGCGCTGCGCCGGGCGCGGCCTGATTCCCATCCCGGTCATCGAACGCGATGGCCAACTTTTTGCAATGGAAGAACAATGAACGAACCCGTCAGACCCACTCAGGAACACTGGGAACGCAGCGTACTGGAAAAAATCGCGCTGTCGGCCATACAGGAACAACGTCGCAGCCGCCGCTGGAGTATTTTGTTCAAATCGCTCGGCTTTCTGTACATCTTTGTTGTCCTGTTTATGGTGGCGGGCTGGTTCGGGTCGGACGGAGTTTCCACCAAGGCACATACTGCGCTGGTCGACCTGCAGGGCGTCATTTCCGCCGATGGGGCCAGTGCAGATACCGTTATCAGCAGTCTGCAGAATGCGTTTGAAGACAAAAAAACCAAGGGCGTGATTCTGCGCATCAACAGCCCGGGCGGCAGCCCCGTGCAAGCGGGCCAGATCTACGACGAGATCAAACGCCTGCGTGCGTTATACCCGGCCATCCCGCTCTATGCCGTGGTTGACGATATATGCGCCTCGGGCGGGTATTACGTCGCCGCCGGGGCCGACCGGATTTATGTCGACAAGGCCAGCCTCGTCGGTTCCATCGGGGTGTTGATGGATGGGTTCGGTTTTACACAAACCATGGAGAAACTGGGCGTGGAACGCCGGCTGTTGACGGCAGGCGAAAACAAGGGCTTTCTCGATCCCTTCTCGCCGGTTGACCCCACGCAGCAAGTGTTTGCCAAGCAAATGCTCGAAGAAATTCATGGTCAGTTTATCAATGTAGTACGCGAAGGACGCGGCAAGCGCCTCAAGGAAACGCCGGACATGTTCAGCGGCCTGGTATGGAGCGGTGAGAGGAGCATCCAGCTCGGCCTCACCGATGCCCTGGGCAGCGTCGATACGGTTGCCCGGGATGTGATCCAGGCCAAGGATATTGTCGATTTCACTCAGCGTGAAGGCCTGGCCGAGCGTCTCGTAGGCAAACTGGGCGTCACGCTGGGGCAGGCGTGGGCGCCGTTTGAAAAATCAGGCATGGTCTTGCGTTGAGTGACTATCAACCCGTCTCGTGCGCTGATCACGGGCGTCTCGAATGGGCTGCACTCAAGCGGCAATGGCTGGAGATCGAGGTGACGGATGGCGACCGGCGGGGCCGTCAGCGGCTGTTGCCGGTGGATGTCTATACACGCGCGGGGGCGGAATGGCTGGTGGCGGAAACCGGATCCGGCGAGCGGGTAACGCTGCGGCTCGATTACCTTAAACTGGGTGATACCTGAATGCCCCAGGGCCGCAGGCGGGACAGAAAAAACGGAATAAATAAACGAACGCAACGGATTGGCCGAGGCCATGCCGTTGCGTTCGTCCCTGATCATCAGGCACACGGCCCCTAACTGTCGGGCTGGATAGGCCGTGCTGTGACGTGTTACCTCAGGGGATCGTGATTAACGCGGCGGCATCGTCTCGGGCGGCATCGAAGGCATCGATGCGCCACCGGCCTCGCCGGCGTTCGACTTGATAAGTTCGGCTTTATCCAGCTGGCCGTCACCATTGGCATCCCGTGCGGCGAAGGTTTTCTCGGTGCCGCCCTTCGCCATGAACTCTTCCTTGCTGACCATCCCATCGCTGTTCTTGTCATAGGCGCTCAATCCCGACGTCGTCGATTCTGCCACGGCGGCATGGGAAAACGCAAAGGCACTGGCCGCCCCCGCCAGCGTGAGCTTCAACAAGTTGGACTGTGAAAACTGAGTATTCATGATCTATCTCCTAAATGGCATTTGAATGAACCCGTTGAATGCAGTCAATGCATCCTGTCTGGTTACTAAGCGACGTTCGTGCCAGATAATTATTATTCAGTAAAATCATATGGTTAATATATTTCACGGCTGTATCGCGGGGGCTGGTGCCGGGGATCACGGTATTTTTGTCGCCAGCGAGAGACATCAACATGGGTATTTTTCAAGTAGTTGTTTTTATTTTGTTTTTTTGTCTAGTTTCGGTGACAACCCCTCGCTCGGTGGTGCGCATTCGACGTGATCAAACCGCGCTTCGCTTCTGGATACCGTGTCGCACCCCCGTATAATCCGGCATGACCGATCAGCCCATCCCCACGCCCGTCCCTCAGTCCGCCGACGCCCAGCCCGTCGGCACAGGCTTCGATCAACTGCCCCTGGCGCCTGCCATGCTGGCCAATTTGCGGCAACTGGGCTACCTGAACATGACGCCGATCCAGACGGCCAGTCTGCCGATTGCGCTGGCGGGCCATGATCTGATCGCACAGGCCAAGACCGGCAGTGGCAAGACGGCGGCGTTTGGCCTCGCGCTGCTGACCAATCTGAATGCACGATTTTTTGGGGTGCAGGCACTGGTGATGTGCCCGACGCGCGAACTGGCCGATCAGGTGGCGCAGGAACTGCGTCGGCTGGCGCGCAGCGTGGACAACATCAAGATTCTGACGCTGGTCGGTGGCTCGACAATGCGTCCGCAAATGGCGAGTCTGGAGCATGGCGCCCACATCGTCGTCGGCACGCCGGGCCGCATCATGGATCACCTGCAACGCGGCAGCCTGAATCTGGATGGCTTGAATACGCTGGTGCTCGACGAGGCCGACCGCATGCTGGACATGGGCTTCTACGACGATATCGCCTTCATCGCCCGGGCGTGCCCGACCCAGCGGCAGACGCTGCTGTTTTCCGCCACCTATCCCGTGGGGATCGGGGAACTGAGCCGGCGTTTCATGCGGCAGCCGCGGGAAGTCAAGCTGCTGGAGCGCCACGAGAACGACAAGATTCGCCAGCGTTTCTATGAAGTGAGCAAGGAGGACCGTTTACAGGCCGTGGCGCTGCTGCTCAAGCATTACCGCCCGGTGAGTACGCTGGCTTTTTGCAACACCCGCCAGCAATGCCGCGATTTGCTGGAAGTATTGCGTGAGCAGGGCTTCCACGCGCTGGCCCTGCACGGCGAACTGGAGCAACGCGAACGCGACCAGGTGCTGGTGCAGTTCGCCAACCGCAGCTGTTCGGTGCTGGTGGCGACCGATGTGGCCGCGCGCGGTCTGGACATCGCCCAGCTCGAAGCCGTCATCAACGTCGATGTCACGCCTGACCCCGAGGTGTATATCCATCGCATCGGCCGCACCGGGCGGGCCGATCAGGACGGCTGGGCGCTGAGCCTGGCCAGCAGCAATCAGATGCGGCGCGTGGCCAATATCGTTCAGGAACTGGGCGCAGAGGTGGCGTGGCATCCAGTCAGCGAGTTGCAAGCGGCCAGCGATGAACCGTTGGTGCCGCCGATGGCAACCTTGCAGATTCTCGGCGGCCGCAAAGAAAAAATTCGTCCCGGCGATGTGCTGGGTGCGCTCACCAGCGGGGCCGGGTTTACCGCTTCGCAGATCGGCAAAATTACCGTGACCGATATGTCGACTTATGTGGCGGTGGAGCAGGGGATTGCCCGGGAGGCGCAGCGCCGACTGGCTGCAGGCAAGCTGAAAGGGAAAGCCATCAAGGTGCGGATCATGGATGTCACGGGAGATGCGCCGCCGCGTGAAAGGCCGCCCGCGGGGAACCGGCGCAGCCACTGACGTCGTTCCTCGTGCTGTAAATTAAATTCCGATCCCGAATACCACCAGCCTGTCCTTGACCGCTTCGGTCTGGCCGCGCCAGTTTTTTGCGGTGCGAGTCTGGATCAGCTGCCCGGGCAGACTGAGATCGGCGCCGACGCTGATGAAGGTGTCGGGCGAAAGCGTGGTGACCAATGCGTCCATCAGCGCCACGCTGCGGTAGGGCGTTTCGATGAATAACTGGGTGGCCTTGTCGCGGCGCGCGGTGATTTCGAGCGCGCGAATTTTCTGGCTGCGTTCGGGTTCCTTGGCGGGCAGATAACCGTGGAAGGCGAAGCGTTGGCCGCCCAGGCCAGAAGCCATCAGCGCCAGCAAAATCGACGACGGGCCGATCAGCGGGACGACTGCAATGCCTTCGCGATGCGCGGCCATGACCAGCGCAGCGCCAGGGTCGGCCACCGCAGGGCAGCCGGCTTCGGACAGCAGACCGACATCCTGCCCGGCCTTGAGCGGCGTCAGAAGCGGCGGGATGGCGGCAACAGGCGTGTGTTCGTTGAGTTCTTCGATCTGCAGCGCCTGGATGGGCTGCGGATGGTCCATTGCCTTGAGGTGCGCGCGCGCGGTTTTGGCACGCTCGACAACAAAATATTCGAGCCGGCGCGCAACTGCGAGCGTGTCAGGCGGCAGGCAGGTATCCGGGCTGACCGGCCCGAGCGGAACCGGAATCAGGTAAAGCGTGCCGCTGGCCATCAGGATGCCGGTGGCGTCGTCAGGACGTCCACGCCCTCATTCAGCAGCATTTCGGTCAGTGCCATCAGCGGCAGGCCGATCAGCGCGGTGGGATCGGGGCTGTCCATGCGCGTCATCAACGCAATGCCGAGCGCTTCGCTTTTGGCCGAGCCGGCGCAGTCGTAGGGCTGCTCTTTGTTGAGATAAGCGGTGATCTGCGCGTCGGTGAGCGGGCGGAGGTGCACCACAGTCGGCACGTCGCGGGTTTGGACAGTGCCGGTTTTGCTGTTAAACAGCGTGAGCGCCGTGTGGAACACCATGGCGCGGCCCTGCATTTTTTTCAGCTGGGCGAAGGCGTTGTCGAAGTTGCCGGGTTTGCCGAGTTGTTCGCTGTCGAGCATCAACACCTGATCGGAGCCGATGATGAGCGCGTCGGGATAGCTTGCTGCAGCCGCTTGTGCCTTCAATATTGACAGGCGCAGCACAGTGGCTGAGGGGGGTTCTTCAGCCAATGGGGTTTCGTCGATGTCGGGCGAGTGCACCTCGAACGGCAGGCCCAGGCGCGTCAGCAACGCGCGCCGGTAGCGCGAGGTGGAGGCAAGGACCAGGGTCATTCGGGCTGAATCTCGACCAGCGCCATGTCGGGCGTCACCGCGTCGCCTTTCTTGGCGGAGATGCTGATGACGATGCCGGCGATGGGCGCCTGGACTTCGTTTTCCATTTTCATCGCTTCGATCACCAGCACGCCGTCGCCGGCCTTGACCGTCTGACCGATGCTCACCAGCACGTCGACGACGGTGCCGGGCATGGCGGCGGTGACGTGGCCGGGGTGGCTCGGACGCGGCTTCTGACCGGGTGCAGCGGCTGCGGCAGCGGTTTTCCGCGGGCCGCTGTCGCCGCCCGTGACCAGGGCGACTTCGTTCAGTGCCTCGACCAGGACTTCTTCCGAGACGCCATCGATCGACACAAAGTAGGGACGGCGTGCGGCGTCGGCATGGCCGCTGCCGGACAGCTTGATATGGTAGGTCTCGCCATGCAGCGTGATCTTGAATTCGTCGGCGGCATAGCGTGGCGCATTGGCTTGTTCAGCGCTGCCCGGCGGCAGGAGTTGTTCGGGCTTGAGACTGCCCGCCGCACGTTCCTGCAGCCAGGTCTTGCCGATCTCGGGGAACATGGCGTAGGTCAGCACGTCTTCATCCGACTTGGCCAGGCTTTCGATTTCGCCGCGCAGCTTGTCGAGCTCGTCGGCCAGCAAGTCAGCCGGGCGGCAGGTGGTGACTTCGAGATCGCCAATGGCCAGCTTGCGCACTTCTTCGTTGACATGCCCCGGCGCCTTCCCGTAGCGGCCCTGCAGGTAAAGCTTCACTTCGTTGGTGACCGACTTGTAGCGGGCGCCGGTCAGCACATTCAGCGCCGCCTGGGTGCCGACGATTTGCGAAGTGGGGGTGACCAGCGGCGGGAAACCGAGGTCCTCGCGCACGCGCGGAATTTCCTCGAGCACGGCGTCCATCCTGTCGATCGCGCCTTGTTCCTTGAGCTGATTGGCAAGGTTGGAAATCATCCCGCCCGGCACCTGGTTGATGAGTACGCGGGTATCGGTGCCGGTAAAGGCCGATTCGAACTGCCAGTATTTCTTGCGAACTTCCTTGAAGTAGGCCGAGACTTCTTCGATCAGCGGCAGCGACAAGCCGGTATCGTATTCGGAGCCGGCCAACGCGGCGACCATGCTCTGCGTGGTGGGATGACTCGCTCCTTCGGCAAACGACCCGACGCAGGCGTCGATGATGGAGGCGCCGGCTTCCACGGCCTTCAGGTGCGTCATGTGCGCGAGGCCGGAGGTGGCATGGCTGTGGGTGTGGATCGGCAGGTGGATAGCTTCGCGTATCGCGGTGACCAGTTCAAACGCAGCATAGGGCGTGAGCAGGCCGGCCATGTCCTTGATGGCGATGGTGTCGCAGCCCATCTCGGCCAGACCTTTGGCGAGTTCGACGAAGTAGGGAATGTCGTGCACCGGGCTGGTGGTGAAGCTGACCGTGCCTTCGGCATGCTTGCCGGCGGCTTTCACCGCTTCGACCGACACGCGCAGGTTACGCAGGTCGTTCATGGCGTCGAAGATGCGGAATACGTCGACGCCATTGTCGGCCGATTTCTGCACGAAGGCGCGCACCACGTCGTCGGAATAGTTGCGGTAGCCGAGCAGATTCTGCCCGCGCAGCAGCATCTGGATCGGCGTGTTAGGCAGCGCTTTCCTCAGCTTGCGCAGGCGTTCCCACGGGTCTTCGCGCAGAAAACGCACGCAGGCGTCGAAGGTGGCGCCGCCCCAGGCTTCCAGCGACCAGAAGCCGATCTGGTCGAGCGTGCTGCAGATCGGCAGCATGTCGGCGGTTTGCATGCGGGTGGCGACGAGCGACTGGTGCCCATCGCGCAAAACGAGTTCGGTAACGTGTACTTTGGCCATAGGATTAGAGTCCTTGATGAGCAGCGATGGCGGCGGCGATGGCGGCGGCGATCACTTCCGGGGGTTTCTTTTCAGTGTACTGGGTGAGTTCCGGGTGTTCGTCAACAAAACTGGTGTTGAAACGGCCGCTGCGGAACTCGGGATTCTTGAGGATTTCCTGATAGTAGGGGATCGTCGTCTTGACGCCATACACCAGCATGTCGGACAGTGCGCGGCTGCCGCGCGCGATGGTTGCTTCCCAGTTCAGGTTCCATACCGTGAGCTTGGCGCACATCGAGTCGAAGTAGGGCGGAATGACGTAGTCCGTGTAAATCGCTGCATCCACACGCACCCCGGGACCGCCCGGCGAGTAATAACGGGTGATGCGGCCGAGGCTGGGCAGGAATTCGTTTTTCGGGTCTTCGGCGTTGATGCGGAACTCGATGGCAAAGCCGCGGTGCTTGATCTCTTCCTGCTTGTATTGCAGCGGCAGGCCGGAGGCGATGCGAATCTGTTCCTGCACGATGTCGACGCCGGTGATGGCCTCGGTGACGGGATGCTCGACCTGCAGGCGGGTGTTCATTTCCATGAAATAGAACTGGTTGTCCTGGTCAAGCAGAAACTCGACGGTACCGGCATTCACGTAGCCCACCGATTTGGCGGCGCGCACTGCCAGCTTGCCGATATATTGCCGCTGGGCCTCGGTCAATTGCGGACTCGGTGCGATCTCGATGAGTTTCTGGTTGCGCCGCTGGATTGAACAGTCGCGTTCGAACAGGTGAATCACGTTGCCCTGGGTGTCGCCCAGGATCTGCACTTCGATGTGCTTGGGGTGGACCACGCATTTTTCGACGAAGACCTCGGGCTTGCCGAAGGCCTTGCTGGCTTCCGATACCACGCGGTCGTAGTTTTTCAGCAGGTCTTCCTCGCTGTCGCAACGGCGGATGCCGCGCCCACCGCCGCCGTTGGTGGCCTTGAGCATCACCGGATAGCCGATCTTGTGGGCCAGCGTGCGTGCCTCTTCGACGTTTTCCAGGTTGTGGTCCGATCCCGGGACCACCGGAATGCCGGCGGCAATCATGGCATTGCGCGCCTGGATCTTGTCGCCCATGCGGCGAATGACCTCGGGCGCCGGTCCGATGAAACGGATGCCGCGACGCGCGCAAATCGTTGCCAGATCAGGATTTTCGGAAAGAAAACCGTAGCCTGGATGCAATGCGTCACAGCCCGACGCCGCTGCGAGATTGACCAGCGTGTGCGCATTCAGATAGCCGAGAATCGGGTCTTTTCCAATGTGATACGCCTCATCGGCCTTCTTGACGTGGAGCGCGTGGCGGTCGGCGTCGGTATAGATGGCGACCGACTTGATCCCAAGTTCGGCGCAGGCGCGCACGATGCGGACGGCAATCTCGCCCCGGTTGGCGACCAGTATTTTCTTAAGCATGGGCTCGCCTGTAATTGGGTGGACGGGTGATTCTTTGACAAAAACAACGCGAAATCATATCATTTCGGGCTAATGTTTAATCGGGTGCGTCATGTTGAGCCTGTGCATGTTGCCCCAATATGCTGTTGATCGGATGCGTCATGCCTCAATCCGCCATGTTGCAACCCGTTGAAGTCGATCCACGACGGTTTTGCAAGGATGCGCAGTCGTGGGAAGTTCAGTCTGACGTTTCCGCGTTTCCGCGTCTTGCACTGGAATTTACGCAAGGCGCGCTGTTCTGTCGAGTCGTTGGGCGGGCGGATCAGTTGGGTAGCCTGTCCTTGCGACTGACGGTGCATGGCGAAGTGGAGCTGACATGCCAGCGCTGTCTGGGCCGCATGCAGCATACGGTTGAGATTGACCGCATGGTGTATCTGGCGCGTACCGAGATTGAGATGGAGCGGCTGGAAGCGCTTCCCGATAGTGATGCGATTCTGGTTGGCGAGACCCTGGGTCTGGTCGAACTGGTTGAAGATGAAGTGTTGCTGGGCCTGCCACTGGCGCCCATGCATGCAAAAGGCCAATGCCCCGCCAGCGGGGCGCAATGAGTTTATTTTAGGAGTTATGAAATGGCAGTCCAGCAGAACAAAAAATCCCCGTCCAAGCGTGGCATGCACCGGGCACATGATTTTCTGACAGCCCCTGCGCTGGCAGTGGAACCGACCACAGGTGAAGCGCATCTGCGTCACCATATCAGCCCCAACGGCTTTTATCGTGGCCGCAAAGTCGTCAAGGCCAAAGGCGAATAATTTCTTGCGCGCCAAGTGATAGTGAGTACAGCTTGGCGCATTTGATCCGGCCACCCCTTCCGGCTGTATGAGATATATCACCGTCGCAATTGATGTCATGGGGGGCGATCACGGCCCTCATGTCACCGTACCCGCGGCGATTCGCTGTCTTGCCCACTATCCCGACCTGAATGTGATTCTGGTCGGGCCGCAGGACATCATTGCCGCCGAGCTCAAAGCGCGTCGTGCCCAGCCCGGGCCCCGCCTCATCGTGCGTCACGCCAGTCAGGTGGTGGCGATGGATGAGGCGCCTGCGCTGGCCCTGCGTGGCAAAAAAGACTCCTCCATGCGCGTGTCGATCGACCTCGTCAAATCAGGCGAGGCCGACGCCTGCGTGTCTGCCGGTAATACCGGTGCCTTGATGGCGACCGCGCGCTTCGTCCTGAAGACTCTGCCCGGCATCGATCGCCCGGCGATTGCGGCCGTGATGCCGACGATCAAGGGCCATGCCCTGGTGCTGGATATGGGCGCCAATGTCGACTGTACGGCCGAGCATCTGCTTCAGTTCGGCATCATGGGCGCGATGCTGGTGGCGGCCGTGGATCACAAACCCAACCCCAGTGTGGGCTTGCTGAACATCGGCGAGGAAGATATCAAGGGCAACGACATGGTCAAGCACGCAGCCGAATTGTTACGCGCGAGTCATCTTAATTTCTACGGCAACGTCGAAGGCAACGATATTTTCAAGGGCACCACCGACGTGGTGGTGTGCGATGGGTTTGTCGGAAACGTGACCCTCAAGGCATCTGAAGGCCTGGCCAAGATGTTTGCCACCACCCTGCGTGCCGAATTCAAACGCAACTGGTTGACGCGGATTGCCGGGCTGGTGGCCTTGCCGGTGCTGAATGCGTTCAAGCGCCGCCTCGATCCCCGCCGTTACAACGGCGCCACGCTGCTTGGCCTCAAGGGCGTGGTGGTGAAAAGCCATGGCTCGGCCGACCGCTTCGCGTTTGAGCACGCCATCGAAACCGCCAGCGACGAAGTTCGCAACAATGTGCTGAAACGCATTACCGACCAGATCCAACTCCAGCAACGGGTAGCCGCTTGACCTATTCCCGCATTCTCGGCACGGGCAGCTATTTGCCTGCGCGCATTCTCACCAATACCGACCTCGAAAAACTGGTCGATACCAACGATCAATGGATTGTTGACCGCACCGGTATCCGCGAACGGCATATTGCCGCCGAAGACGAGCTGACCAGCGATCTGGCGGCACATGCCGCGCGTGCTGCGCTTGAGGTGGCGGGTCTGGTGGCGGACGATATCGACTTGTTGCTGATTGCAACCACCACCCCCGACCTGGTGTTTCCCAGCACGGCCTGCATCGTGCAGTCCAAGCTGGGCATGACCAACGGCAAGCCGGCGTTCGACCTGCAGGCCGTGTGCAGCGGTTTTGTGTATGCCCTGTCGGTGGCGGACCAGTTCATCAAGACCGGTGCTGCCCGGCATGTGCTGGTGATCGGCGCAGAAACGCTGTCGCGCATCACCGACTACACTGACCGCGGCAACTGCATTCTGTGGGGCGACGGCGCAGGCGCGGTGGTGCTCGGTGCATCGAGCGAGCCGGGCATCATCGCCACGCACATTCATGCCGATGGCCGCCACAAGGACTTGCTGCGCACCACGTCCGGTGCATCGTCGGGCCTGAAAGAACCGCCGTTGATGCGGATGGAAGGCAATGCCGTGTTCAAGATGGCGGTCAACACGCTGGATCGCATCGTCGACGAAACGCTGGAAGCCAACGGCTTGCGGAAGTCCGATATCGACTGGCTGGTGCCGCATCAGGCCAATATCCGCATCATTTCCGCTACCGCCAGGAAGCTCGGCATGAGCATGGATCAGGTCGTGACTACCGTGGCGGATCACGGCAACACCTCGGCGGCATCGGTGCCGCTGGCGTTTGACGTGGCGGTGCGCGATGGTCGTATCCAGCGTGGTCAGACCGTGCTGATGGAAGCCTTTGGCGGCGGCTTCACCTGGGGCTCCGCGCTCATCAAATATTAAATGCCTAATTGGCATAACCCAAGGCATAAAAGGATTACGTAGTGGCCCTCGACAATCAAACTCTGGCATTTGTATTTCCCGGTCAAGGCTCGCAATCCGTCGGCATGATGCAGGGCTGGGGCGAGCGCGCCGAAGTGCGCTTCACTTTTTCAGAAGCCTCCGATGCGCTGGGCCAGGATCTCTGGGCGGTGGTGACCGATGGCCCGGTTGATCTGCTGAATCAGACCATCAACACCCAACCGGCGATGCTGGCAGCCGATGTGGCCGCCTGGCGGGTGTGGCGTGCCGTTGGCGGGGTTCAACCCGCGTTGCTGGCGGGTCACAGCCTGGGCGAATATGCGGCGCTGGTGGCTGCGGGTGCGCTGGGTTTTACTGATGCCATTAAACTGGTGCGTTTTCGCGCAGAAGTCATGCAGGCCGCCGTGCCCGAAGGTGTGGGCGCGATGGCCGCGATTCTGGGACTGGAAGACGATGCGGTTCGGGGCGTCTGTACGGACGCCGCCGCCGGCGAAGTGGTTGAGGCGGTCAATTTCAACTCCCCCGGCCAGGTGGTGATTGCGGGCAACAAGGCTGCCGTCGAGCGCGCCATGGCGCTGGCAAAGGAGCGGGGCGCCAAGCGCGCGTTGCCGTTGCCGGTCAGTGTGCCGTCGCATTCCTCGCTGATGTTGCCCGCAGCCGAAAAAATGCTCGCGCATCTGCACACCATCACGATCAAGGTACCTTCGATTCCGGTGCTGCACAACACGGATGTGCTGAGCCATGCCGAACCCGGCGCGATCCGTGTGGCGCTGGCCAGGCAACTGCATACCCCGGTGCGCTGGGTTGAAACGGTGCAGGCGCTAAAGGCCGCAGGGATGGGATGCGTGATCGAATGCGGCCCCGGCAAGGTGCTGGCCGGCCTGGGCAAACGCATCGACGACAGCCTGCCGACGCGCGTGCTGGTCGACGAAGCCAGCCTGCAAGCTGCACTCAATCAATAAGGAGACATGATGCTGCAAGGACAGATTGCCCTCGTTACGGGCGCCAGCCGAGGAATTGGCCAGGCCATCGCGCTTGAGCTGGGGCGTTCGGGCGCCACGGTGATCGGCACCGCCACCAGCGACAAGGGCGCCGAGGCCATCGGCGATTATCTCGCAGCCGCCAACATCAAGGGCGGCGGCATGAATCTCAATGTCACCAGCGCGGCTGAAGTCGAAGCGGTCATCACCACCATCAATGCGTTGCATGGCGACATCGGCATCCTGGTCAACAACGCCGGCATCACCCGCGACAACCTGCTGATGCGGATGAAAGACGCGGAGTGGGACGACATCATGGCGACCAACCTGACATCCGTGTTTCGCCTGTCGCGCGCGGTACTGCGCGCGATGATGAAGACGCGTAGCGGGCGCATCATTTCCATCGCATCGGTGGTGGGTTCGATGGGCAACGCCGGACAGACCAATTACAGTGCGGCCAAGGCCGGCATCATGGGCTTTACCAAATCGCTGGCACGCGAAGTGGGCAGCCGCAATATCACCGTCAACTGCGTGGCGCCCGGTTTTATCGACACCGACATGACCCGCGCCCTGCCCGAAGCGCAGCGGCAGGCCTTGTTGGAACATATCCCGCTGGGACGCCTGGGGTCGGTCGAAGATATTGCGCAGGCTGTTGCATTTCTGGCGTCGCCAGCAGCGGGCTATATTTCCGGCACCACCTTGCATGTCAATGGTGGAATGTACATGGCGTAATCGGGGCGGAAAGTTTGGTAAAATCGTCCGGCTTCAATTTTCATGGCTTCAATTCTATTGGGGCCTTATTTCAAGAGAGGATCAGTAATGGATAACGTACAGCGTGTAATTAAAGTCGTCGCCGAACAATTGGGCGTCAACGAGGCGGACATCAAGAACGAGTCTTCCTTTGTAGGCGACCTGGGCGCCGACTCGCTCGACACGGTTGAGTTGGTGATGGCGCTGGAAGAAGAGTTCGGCTGCGAAATCCCTGACGAAGACGCAGAAAAAATCACCACCGTCCAGCAGGCGATTGACTACGTCAATAGCCACTCGAGCTGATCGTTAACAGAGTAAAGGACTGACTTTTGTCCATACGTCGCGTTGTCGTCACCGGCCTGGGCATTATTTCCCCGGTCGGCAATACCATCCCCGAAGCCTGGGGTAATTTGGTGGCGGGCCGGTCCGGCATTGCCCGGATCACCCGTTTTGATCCATCGCCCTTTGCCGCCCAGATTGCGGGCGAGGTGAAGGATTTTGACGTGGAGCAATACCTCAACCCCAAAGAAGCCCGGCGCATGGATATCTTTATCCAGTACGGCATGGCAGCGGGTGTTCAGGCGGTCCGCGATTCCGGGATCGAAGTGACCGACGCCAACGCCCACCGGATTGGGGTCAATATCGGTTCCGGAATCGGCGGTCTGCCGCTGATCGAGGATACCCACACGCTATTGATGGAGTCCGGCCCAAGGAAGATTTCTCCCTTCTTTATTCCGGGTTCCATTATCAACATGATTTCAGGCAATCTTTCCATACTCTATGGAATCAAGGGGCCTAACCTTGCAGTGGTCACGGCATGCACCACCGGTCTTCATGCCATTGGATTGTCCGCACGGATGATCCAGCATGGCGACGCTGATGTCATGATCGCAGGCGGTGCGGAATGTGCCATCTCGCCGCTGGGCTTGGGGGGGTTTGCGGCAGCGCGGGCGCTTTCTACCCGCAATGACGATCCGGCAACCGCCAGTCGGCCGTGGGACAAGGACCGGGATGGCTTCGTGCTGGGCGAGGGCGGCGGCGTACTGGTGCTGGAAGAATACGAGCATGCCATGGCGCGGGGCGCCAGGATATATGCCGAGGTGGCAGGGTTTGGCATGAGCGGTGACGCTTATCATATGACGGCCCCGAGTACCGACGGGCCGATGCGCTCAATGCAGAATGCCTTGCGCGACGCGAGGCTCAACGCCGACGAGGTGCAGTACATCAATGCTCACGGTACCTCAACGCCGCTGGGCGATAAAAACGAAACCGAAGCGATCAAGCTCGCGCTCGGCGATGCGGCCTACAAGACCGTGATCAACTCGACCAAATCGATGACGGGGCATTTGCTGGGTGGAGCGGGTGGGGTGGAATCCGTCTTCACAGTGCTGGCCATCCATCATCAAGTCTCGCCGCCCACCACCAATATTTTCTCGCAAGATCCGGAGTGCGATCTTGATTATTGCGCCAACACCGCACGCGATATGAAGATTGACGCCACACTCAAAAACAATTTCGGATTTGGCGGCACCAACGGTTCGCTTGTTTTCAAACGCGTTTGACCTGCCCGTCCGATTGTGTGACTGCGCCGGAAATCAGGGAGTGGGGGGTACCATCTCAGCAACCGCGGCCTGATCTGGTCGCCCTGCAAGCCGCGCAACCCGCGCGTTATCCGGGGTTGATTCAAAGTAGCGGCGACACCGGCTGGGATGTGCTGTTTGCCTTTCCGCAGGAAACAATGCGGGTATCGCGGGCCGATGGCCAGAATGGGTTGCAGTGTCACCCTGCGATGCGACGTAACCCCTATCAATCGAGCGGGGCTGCCCATGGCTTGCCTTTCAGCGGGGGGTGGCTTTGTGTTTTCTCCTATGAATTGGGCGGACTCTTCGAACCCAGCGTGGGAATGGTGGACGATCCGGATTTCCCCCTGGCCTGGCTGGCCCGTATCCCGGCTGCGATTCTCATCAACCGCGTCAGCGGGCGCTGTGTATTGATGGCGGAGTCGGGTCACCACGCCTTGCTTGAGCTGATGGCGCAGGATCTTCAGCAGCCTCTGCAAGCCCTGCCGGCATTGGCTTCGCCGGTGGCCCTGTTAGAAGATGACCCTGCCGCATTTTTGGCTGGCGTGGCGCGCATTCAGGAATACATTCGCGCGGGGGATGTGTTTCAGGTGAATTTGTCGCGCGGCTGGCAAGCGTCGTTTGAGGAACCGGTTTCTGCCGCAGCCTTGTTTACGCGGCTGATGGATAAAAATCCGGCACCCTTTTCGGCGCTGGTGCATATGGATGACTGGGCGATTGTCAGTTCCTCGCCTGAACGGCTGGTGCATCTGGATCGGAATGGGCTGCTGGTTACACGCCCGATTGCCGGGACGCATCCACGAAGCGACGACGCGGCAGAAGACGCGGCCCAGCGGGCCCGCTTGCTGGCGCATCCCAAAGAGCAGGCCGAACACGTCATGCTGGTGGACCTGGAGCGCAATGATTTGGGACGGGTCTGCGATCCCGGTACGGTGAGCGTGCCGGCCTTGATGGAAATTGCCAGTTATCGCCATGTTCACCATATTGAATCCACGGTATGCGGTCAGCTGCGCCGCGACATGTGCGTATTCGATGCCCTGCGGGCAGTATTCCCCGGCGGCACGATCACCGGTTGCCCCAAGGTGCGGACGATGCAGATTATCCGCGAGCTGGAGCAGACGCCACGTCGCAGCTACACTGGCAGCGTGGGCTATATCAACTGCGATGGCAGTTTTGATTTGAATATCCTGATCCGCAGCTTCCTGCTGCAGGATCGCACATTGCGCTTCCGTGCTGGTGCCGGCATCGTCGCCGACTCCGTCGCGCAGCGCGAACTTGCAGAAACCCGTGCCAAGGCACAGGGCTTGCTGCGCGCGCTGGATTTCGCATGATTCTGGTCGATGGCGAGCCGCTCGAGACCCTGCGCGCGCAGGATCGCGGCCTTGCCTATGGCGATGGCGTATTTCGTACGCTGTGCGTACGCGCCGGCCAACGCTTGTGGTGGCCCGATCAGTATGCGAAGTTGGCCGCAGATTGTGCGGCACTCGCGCTCGATTGCCCCGACATGGATCTATTAAGCGGCGAAATTGACCGGGTTGCAGAAGCCGCTGATGGCGTCGTCAAGATTATGCTGACGCGCGGTACGGGTGCGCGCGGTTATGCGTATCCCGCTGGCTTGAAGGGCACGCGGATTGTCCTGTCAGCGCCGCTTCCCGGTTATGCGCAAGCGGGGGCGCCGATCGATATCACCGCTCGCTGGTGCACCCTTCGCTTGGCGCGACAACCTCGGCTCGGCGGAATCAAGCATTTGAATCGGCTGGAGAATGTACTGGCACGAGCCGAATGGGAGGATCCCGCTATTTTCGAGGGCATTCTGTGTGACGACAGCGACGCGGTGATTGGTGGTGTGATGAGCAATCTGTTTTGGGCCAGGGGAGACGATCTTTACACCCCCGCGCTACAGGACAGCGGCGTAGCGGGCGTCGCACGGGCCCGACTGCTACGGGCCATGAAACGGCGTGGTATTCGCGTCCATGTCGGGCGCTGGCTGCCAGGCGCTATACTCGCAGCCGATGAAGTGATGATCTGCAACTCCGTGATGGGCGTACGCCGGGTCTCAAGGCTCGATGACGTGACCTGGCCGCCTGCAGGCTGGACAACAACCTTGAATGATGCCCTGTATGAAAATCTTGATTAAGCGTCTGATCCAGCTGGTTCTTCTGTTCTCTCTGCTGGGCGTTGGCGGGATGGCATGGTATGGCAATCAGTCCCTGGAGTTTGCGCCGCTGCCTAAAACGGTCAATGTCCCCCCCGGCACGCATTTGCGCAGCCTGAGCGCAATGCTGGAGCGCGAGGGTGTGATCGGTAACGCGCAGGTGTTCTGGTTGCTGGGACGCACCCTGGGTAGGGGAAGCACGCTGAAAGCGGGCGTCTATGTGCTGGACAAACCGCTGACGCCGCTGGAGCTGCTTGGCAAGATCGAGCGTGGCGAAATTTACCAGGCGACGGTGCGTTTCATCGAGGGATGGAATTGGCAGGACGTTCGGGCAGCGCTGGGCGGCCAGCCGTTGCTGATTAACGAAAGTGCCGGGATGAGCAATGCCGACCTTTTACGTGCCATTGGGGCCGAAGAGACGCATCCAGAAGGCCTGCTTTTTCCGGACACCTATTTCTACGCGCCGCATACCTCCGATATCAGCGTGTTGCGTCGCGCCTATCAACGTCAGCACCAGAAACTGATGGCCGCCTGGTATAAGCGCGCGCTCGGACTCCCCTACAGCCGTCCCTATGAAGCGCTTATCATGGCGTCAATTGTGGAAAAAGAAACCGGCGCGGCATTTGAGCGGCCGCAGATTGCGGGGGTTTTCCTCAACCGGCTCAAGCTGGGGATGCGCCTGCAGACCGACCCGACCGTTATCTATGGCCTGGGAAAAGGCTTCGACGGCAACCTCCGCAAAGTCGACCTGCTAACCGATACGCCCTATAACACCTACACGCGCACCGGCCTGCCGCCGACGCCGATAGCCATGCCGAGCGAAGCTGCGATCCAGGCCGCGCTTAATCCGGCCAAGACCGATGCACTGTACTTCGTTTCACGCGGCGACGGGACCCACGTGTTTTCGAGTAATCTCGACGCCCATAACAAGGCGGTGAACCGCTATCAACGATGACGCGGTCCGGTAAATTCATCACCCTCGACGGCGTCGATGGCGCGGGGAAAAGCACGCACCTCGAATTCGTGGCTGACTGGCTGCGCAGACAGGGCAGGGAAGTCGTCGTCACGCGCGAGCCCGGGGGGACGCCGCTCGGAGAAGCCTTGCGCGAGCTGCTGCTGCATCGCAACATGGCTGCCGATACCGAATTGTTGCTGATGTTTGCCGCGCGGCAGCAACATCTGGCAGGCTTGATCTGGCCGGCGCTTGAACGCGGCGCCTGGGTGGTATCCGATCGCTTTACTGATGCCAGTTACGCCTATCAGTGCGGCGGCCGGGGTATTGCTGTCGAACGTGTTGCAGCACTTGAAGCCTGGGTTCAGCAGGGCTTTCAGCCCGATCTGACGCTGCTGTTCGACGTGCCTCCCGAGGTGGCGGAAGCGCGCCGCTCGGCCGCACGCGAGGCAGATCGCTTCGAGCGCGAGGCCCGCAGCTTTTTCAATCGGGTCCGGGCCGCTTACCTCGAACGTGCCGGGGCCGATCCGATGCGTGTCCGCATACTGGATGCGCGTCAAGGCATCGATGCGCTGCAAAACGAAATCATTCAGTTATTGCTGGGCGTGCAATGAGTGCGCCTCATCCCTGGCTCCAAACCCAGTGGCAGCGCCTGCTCGCAACCCGATCCCGGCCCGCGCAGGCACTCTTGATCGCAGGGCCGCGCGGCGTGGGCAAGAGCGCATTGGCGCAAGCATGGGCCCATGCACTGCTTTGCGAAACACCCCAGCCCAATGGCGCGGCCTGCGGCAGGTGTCCGGCCTGCCACTGGCTGGAAACCGGCGCCCATCCCGATTTCCGGCTACTCGGGTTGCAGGAGAAAACCAGCAAGGAGGGCGAGACCCGCCTGGCAGCTGCCATCGAAGTGGACCAGGCCCGCGATATCGTGAATTTTGTTCAGCTCTCCACTTATCGTGCCGGGTTTCGCGTGGTGCTGGTCAACCCGGCCAACAGCCTTAATCTGGCGGCCGCCAACGCATTGTTAAAGGTACTCGAGGAACCGCCGTTAAATACGGTGTTCGTACTGGTATCCGATCAGGCGCGGCAGTTGTTGCCGACGATACGTAGCCGTTGCATGAGGCTGGATATTGGGTTGCCTGCGGCGGAACAGGCGCTGCAATGGCTGGACCGGCAGCAGATACTCGATGCCCCGACATTGCTCGCCCTGGCCGGCGGGGCGCCGCTGGACGCCGTGATGTGGCACGAAGGGACTGACCTCGACGTGCGCCGTAGCATACTGGATGGCCTGGCGCGTCCCGATCAGCTGGATCCCGTTACGCTGGCTGAACGCTGGAAAACCGTCAAGCCGCAGACCTGGTACACGGTAGCGTACAAGTGGCTGGGCGATTTGCTGGCGGTCAGGTTGCAAAGCCGCGTGCAGTTCAATCGCGATTTTGACGAGAGCCTCACCCGGCTCGGCGCGCAGGTCAATCTGCCGAAACTGCTGGCGCTGGGACAGGTCCATGTTGCATCAGGCCGCACCTTGCTGCATCCCCTGAATCGGAGCCTGCAGCAGGAAGCCTGGCTGATTCAATATCGGCACCTTTTTGATTGATGAGAGTGAACCATGAGCGCAACACCCCACGATACCATCGGCCAAGTCAGACCCGGCGTACTCTCCTTGTCGATCAAGGAGAAATCCGCCCTCTTTGCGGCCTATATGCCTTTCATCAAAGGCGGGGGGTTGTTCATTCCTACCAACAAAAGCTACAAAATGGGCGAAGAAGTCTTCATGTTGCTGACTTTGATGGAAGACTCCTCCAAGCTGCCCGTCTCGGGTAAAGTCGTGTGGGTTACGCCTGTTGGCGCCCATGGGGGCCGCACGCAAGGGGTGGGCGTGCAGTTTGCGTTCAATGAAAGCGGCAAGGCTGCGCAAAATAAGATTGAAGGATTGCTCGGTGGTTCGCTAAAATCAGTACGTCCGACCCACACCATGTAACACGGTGCACAGGTTCTCCAGATAGCACTGCGCGATTGCGCGCTGGTACCGTATGTATATCGATTCCCACTGTCATATCAATTTTCCTGATTTCGCCGACAAGCTGCCCGAGGTGTTCGCGCTCATGGAGAATAATCAGGTCAGTCATGCCCTTTGCATCAGCGTGGAACTGGAAAAATTTCCCGAAGTGCTGGCGTTGGCCGAGGCCTACCCAAACGTGTATGCATCGGTTGGGGTTCATCCCGACCACGAGGACTGTACCGAACCCACCGTGAATGAACTGGTGGCGCTGGCCGACCACCCCAGCGTGGTGGCCATTGGCGAAACCGGCCTCGATTATTTTCGGCTGACCGGCGATCTGGAGTGGCAGCGCGAACGGTTCCGCACCCACATCCGTGCAGCACGCGCCACGCACAAGCCGCTTGTGATTCACACCCGGTCAGCCGCAGAGGACACCTTGCGCATCATGCGCGAGGAAAAGGCAGGCGAAGCGGGCGGGGTCATGCACTGTTTTACCGAGAGCCTGGCGGTAGCCGACGCGGCGATTGCGCAAGGTTTTTATATTTCATTCTCTGGCATTGTCACCTTCAAGAATGCCACCGCACTGCGCGAGGTGGCGGCAGCCATTCCGCTCGAACGGATGCTGATCGAAACCGACTCCCCTTATCTGGCGCCGGTTCCTTATCGCGGCAAGACGAACCAGCCTGGCTTTGTGAAACATGTGGCAGAAGAGATTGCGCGGATCCGAGGCATGACGGTGGAGGCTGTAGGCGAGGCAACCACGCAGAACTTTTTTCGCTTGTTCCCGACAACAGCGCAACCTGCCTGATCAGTCCTTACACACTTTCCGCACCGTGGCCTGCCCGAACTGGATGTGGGCGCAGGCGAACGAATAATCACCACATCATTCGGATCATTGGCCATATTCATCACGAATGACCGCTCAATCTTGAGTTCGCCCGCCGGAAGCCGCTTCAGATACGCTAGCGAGGAATAGCCGGTGCCATAGTCATCAACCGATATTGCTGAACGGCATCAGGGAGACTGGCGAAGGCCTCCGGACGATGGAGGAAAAAGCCCTGACCGTAATCCGATCGCCGCCTGATTTCAGGCGAGAGTCCCACTAAAATTCGCTCAGGTGAATGAGAGAATAATAGATGAGTTCAGCCAACAATAATTATTAACTTTAATGCAGTATACAAGCGCGGCCGTGTGCAGTCCGGCTGCAACCTGGTGCGGCACATCCGCCGGCTATCGGCCCGAGCCGTGGGTCACGGCGTAGCGGGAGTGTACTGCGTCCTGCTTATTGACTGAAGAACGACTTGACCTTATCCATGAACGACTGGGCACGGGGGTTATTGTTGCGCCCAGAACTCAAGGTATCAAACTCGCGCAACAGTTCGCGTTGGCGTTCGGAAAGGTTGACCGGGGTTTCTATCTGCATGTGACACAGCAGGTCGCCGGGCGCAGGGCTGCGTACACCCTTGATGCCCTTGCCGCGCAAACGGAATACCTTTCCGGACTGGGTTTCCGCTGGAATCTTGATCTTGGCATGACCATCGAGGGTGGGGATTTCGAGATCCCCCCCCAGTGCTGCGGTAGCAAAACTGATGGGCATTTCACAATGCAGGTCATCGCCATCGCGCTTGAAAACCGGATGATCCTTAAGATGAATCACGACAAAGAGATCGCCGGGCGGACCCCCATTGACGCCGGCTTCGCCTTCGCCCCCCAGCCGGATGCGATCGCCGCTGTCGACCCCGGCGGGAATCTTGACCGAGAGCGTTTTGTGTTTTTTGACACGGCCTTCACCTTGGCAGGCGGTGCAAGGGTCGGCAACCCTTTTCCCGGTGCCGTTACAGTGGGGACAGGTTTGCTGAACCGAGAAAAAGCCTTGCTGGATGCGAACCTGTCCATGGCCCCCGCAGGTGGTGCACGTGATCGGTTGCGTGCCCGGCTTGGCCCCGCTACCGTGGCAGATGGCGCATTCCTCCAGCGAGGGAATACGGATTTTGGTTTCGGTGCCCCGCGCAGCTTCTTCCAGTCCGACTTCAAGGTTGTAGCGTAAATCGGCGCCGCGATACACCCGGTCACGGCGATTGCCGCCGCCACCGCCAAAAATATCGCCGAAAATATCCGAGAATGCATCGGAAAATCCGCTGCCGTTCCCACCCCCCATGCCGGCCTGCTGATCAATGCCGGCATGGCCGAATTGATCATAGGTTGCGCGCTTGTCCGAATCCGACAGCACCTCGTAGGCCTGCTTGGCTTCCTTGAATTTCTCCTCCGAATCCTTGTCGGGATTGCGGTCAGGGTGGTGCTTCATGGCCAGCTTGCGGTAGGCTTTTTTAAGGTCTTCGTCCGAGGCGTTTTTGGCGACGCCGAGGACTTCGTAATAGTCGCGTTTGCTCATATCAAGGATGGAAATTCACGGTTCGGGATTCAGATTTCTAGGATGTGCGGACGCAGTGGGATCCAACGGGAAAAGGGAAAGGCGCGCATCGCGCGACTTTCCCCCGGCCCACCGGAAACCCGGTTTTCGTACGCGATTATTTGTCCTTCACCTCTTCAAACTCGGCATCGACCACGTTGTCGTCGGCTTCACCCGTGCTCCCGCCGCCGGCGTCCGCCGGTTGCGCCTTGGCCTGTTCGGCCTGTTGCATCTGCTCGGCAATCTTGTGGCTGGCAGTCGCAAGCGCGTTGGTCTTAGCCTCGATCGTGTCCTTGTCGCCCTCACGCACGGCATCTTCGGCTTCCTTCAATGCGGTCTCGATCGCCGCCTTTTCATCGGCACTCACCTTGTCGCCATGCTCGGCGAGGGTTTTCTTGACCGAGTGAATCATGCCGTCAGCCGCGTTTCGCGCCGTCGCCAATTCAACCGCCTTGTGATCTTCGGCCGCATTGGCTTCTGCATCCTTGACCATGCGCTGGATTTCGTCCTCGGACAGACCGGAACTGGCCTGGATGCGGATGGTGTTTTCCTTGCCGGTGGCCTTGTCTTTGGCCGATACGTGCAGAATGCCGTTGGCATCGATGTCGAAAGTGACCTCGATCTGCGGCATGCCGCGCGGTGCGGGCGGAATGTCCGACAGATTGAACTGACCGAGACTCTTGTTGCCCGATGCGATTTCGCGCTCGCCCTGCAGCACGTGCACCGTCACCGCGTTCTGGTTGTCGTCGGCGGTCGAGAACACCTGCGAGGCCTTGGTCGGAATCGTGGTATTTTTCGGGATCAGCTTGGTCATCACGCCGCCCAGGGTTTCGATGCCCAGACTCAATGGCGTCACGTCCAGGAGCAGAACGTCCTTGACTTCGCCCTGCAGCACGCCGCCCTGGATCGCAGCCCCTACGGCCACGGCCTCGTCCGGATTGACATCACGGCGCGGATCCTTGCCGAAGAAATCCTTCACCGCGTCCATCACCTTGGGCATGCGGGTCTGGCCGCCGACGAGGATAACGTCTTCGATCTGCGAAGTGGACAGGCCGGCATCCTTCAGCGCCATTTTGCACGGATCGATGGTGCGCGTGATCAGGTCTTCGACCAGGCTCTCGAACTTGGCGCGGGTCACCTTCACCGCCAGGTGCTTGGGGCCGGAGGCATCCGCCGTGATATAGGGCAGATTGACTTCGGTCTGCTGCGCCGACGACAGCTCGATCTTGGCCTTTTCTGCGGCTTCCTTCAGGCGCTGCAATGCGAGCACGTCTTTCTTGAGGTCGACGCCCTGGTCCTTCTTGAATTCCTCGGCGATGTAGTCGATCAGGCGCTGGTCGAAGTCTTCGCCGCCGAGGAAGGTGTCGCCATTGGTCGACAGCACTTCGAACTGATGCTCACCGTCCATCTCGGTAATCTCGATAATGGAAATGTCGAAGGTGCCACCGCCGAGGTCATAGACCGCAACCTTGCGGTCGCCTTCCTTCTTGTCCATGCCAAACGCCAGGGCGGCAGCCGTGGGCTCGTTGATGATGCGTTTGACTTCGAGGCCGGCAATGCGGCCGGCGTCCTTGGTCGCCTGGCGCTGGCTGTCGTTGAAATAGGCAGGCACCGTGATGACGGCTTCGGTAACTTCTTCGCCAAGGTAGTCCTCAGCGGTTTTTTTCATCTTGCGCAAGGTTTCGGCGGATACCTGCTGCGCGGCCATCTTCTTGTCGCGAACTTCCACCCAGGCATCGCCATTGTCAGCTTTGACGATTTTATAGGGCATCAGGCCGATGTCTTTTTGCACTTCCTTCTCTTCGAAGCGGCGACCGATCAGACGCTTGACTGCGAACAGCGTGTTCTTGGGGTTGGTGACAGCCTGGCGTTTGGCGGGGGCGCCGACCAGAATCTCGCCATCTTCGGCATACGCAACCACCGACGGGGTCGTACGCGCGCCTTCGGCGTTTTCAATTACCTTCGGCTTGCCGTTTTCCATTACTGCTACGCAGGAGTTGGTGGTTCCCAGATCAATGCCAATAATGCGTCCCATGGTGCTTTCCTTCTAAATAATGTTGAACTGATACGAATGTGGGGGAGATGACCGCCATTTCAAGACTCGGTGCAATAAAGCCGGTCCGGGGGCAGTCTCAATCCTTGCCTTTTGCTACCATGACCAGCGCTGGCCGCAAGGTGCGCTCATGCAGGCGGTAGCCTTTTTGCAGCACGGTCACTACAGTGTTGGCAGGCTGGTCGGATTCGATCATCTGGATGGCCTGATGCTGATGCGGGTCGAATTTCTCCCCCATCGGATGAATGTCGTGCAGATGGAACCGGTCGAATACGGCAACTAGCTGCTTCAGGGTCAGCTCAACGCCGTCCTTGAGGTTTTCGACGCTGGGGGTCTCGACTGAAAGCGCGGCTTCCAGGCTGTCTTTTACCGCCAGCAGTTCGCTCGCGAAACTTTCCACGCCGAACTTGCGTGCACGGTCCACTTCTTCCGCCGCACGGCGACGCATTGTGTCGGTTTCCGCTTTGGCTCTGAGCCAGGCGTCATGATGCTCTTCCGCTTTGAGTTCGGCTGCGCGAAGCATTTCCTCGAGGCTGGGCAGGGTTTCCGCGGCGTCTTCCGGGGCCGTATCCGGGGTGCTGTTGTCGGTTTGCATGGGCTCTCCAAAAAATGTGCCTAGTAACTTGGGATAGGGATCCTGCTTTTCAAGGGTCCGACGTTAAAAATCCGGGCGAACTCCCCGTAAGCCGTCTGGCGGACCGGAATAAACCCCCGGCCCGTCGCGTCTGACCTGAAGCGGGAGGCGTCTCGCCATGTCAGGCCCTGCGCGTACTGGACCAGAAACAGGCGGCCGCCTTGGCCGCGCTCAGGGAATACAGCCGGCTGATTGCCGCCGAGCCGCATTTCGCCGTGCTGTATACGCTTCGTGGCGAGGCGTATTACGCGCTTAACGATTTGCCGAAGGCCGTCAACGGCTATACAAGCGCAATCAAACTCGACGATTCCAGGACAAGGCCTATTTCGGCCGGGGTATGGCACTCGGCCGAATGGGGCGGGTGGATGAAGCCATTGCGGATCTGAGCGTCTTCATCCTGCGTCATCCAACGGCAGCACGCTCATGCTGAAGGCGATGATTTTGCAGGCGTTGGGAGAAACCGATCTTGCTGGTGAAATCGAAGCGCGTGCGGAATTCCTGCCGGAGGCAAACTGGACCGGGCGCAGCGAGGTGGATACGCCATCACCCACATCAACTGGGAGGATATAAGCCGCGAGGTCACGGCCACAGCCGAGTACAAGGCCTGTTTCGACACCATGAACCCGGACTGGAAGCCTTATCTCACCCCGCAATGAGTAAGGTGTCAGCGGCAGCGCGCGCTTTTCGGCCATGCAAATCTTCAGCGGATGTGTCTGCAGCGCCGCTGATTTGCCATCCCCCCCATGCTCGATTAGAATGCGCGGCTGCCCGGAGAGGTGGATGAGCGGTTTAAGTCGCACGCCTGGAAAGCGTGTTTAGGATAATATCCTAACGCGGGTTCGAATCCCGCCCTCTCCGCCATTATGCAAAAAACCCCGTAAATTTCAATGATTTACGGGGTTTTTATTTTGCAGGGCCGCTTGCTTGAGAGTGACTGCGAGAAAGCTGAAAACAGGACTATATCAAGTTGAAGTGTGCCCGAATTGTGCCGGAGTTGTCCTGTTGTTGTCCTCACTTGATGTGACGGATTTGTGCGGAAAATTTGTGCTTGTGATCGCTTGACAGGCGCTGGCGACAGCAGACATAGTCGAGCCATGCTTAGCTACGACATAGATAATCTGGCGCTAGATTTTGTTGGCGATTCCGGACTCAAAAAAGTCCGGAGAGTCTGGGCGTGCAACGTTGTCAGCTTGACGCTTTGTGCTTATTTTTTTGGCGCGATTGCTTTTGCAGGGGCGGCAGGGATGCTGGTCGGGTTTGCCCTCATATGGATGGCGAGACGCGCCGCCAAGAAAATTTGTGCATCATCCCATGCATTCAATTGGCTGCTCCGACAGAGGTGGGCAGAAGGGCGGTCGTTGGCGCAGGCTGCTGTCAACATGTTCCGCCTGCTCGGTCAGAAGTCAAACCGCTATACCGCTCACTCTCTTGGCATTGCTTACGGCAAACTGGGGATTCCTCAGGCCACTCTGGCCAACAAGCTCTTCCGCCCCAATAGGTTTAGCCGCGCGTGACGCGGCTTAGGGCGTAGCAGCCCACCCTTTGTCGCATCCACTGGCGCGCGCAAACAATCCAGTATTTTCATAGCATGGGCTGCGTCCTCAATGGAGGCACGCAGATGCTCTCACTCTTGCTCGACATCGATGATGTCGCAAAATTAATCAAGCTTAGCCCGGCAACCATCGAAAACTGGGCCTATGGCCGCAAACCTGCACCAGCAGGATTCCCCGCTCATATCAAAGTTGGGCGGTTGCTCCGTTATCGCCGCGCAGACATCGAGGCTTGGATTGGCGGACTGGGTGTACCAGGTCATCCTGCCCCAAGCGGGGCAGTGGCCCCCTTGTTACGAGCCAAGCCAAAACGGCTCCGTGGCCGTCCTCGCAAGATGGAGGCTGCGCTATGAGCGACGAGCTGGTCCGGATAGGGGAGGTTCATTATTCCAGGCCGATGGCTCGGGCATTGTTACGCGATGTCAGGTTAAGCTTCGGCGCGCGTGGACTCTTTGCCTTTTTGTGGGATTTGCCGAAAGGCTGGAAGCCGAATCTGGCCCATCTGGTCACGATGAACCCAAAAGGGCGAGAAGCTGTTCTCTCCTTGATACGGGAGCTGGAACGCGTCGGTGCAATGCGTATGGAGTCGATCAAGACGCACGATGGTACTTTCGCCGGGCGTCGATGGGTTCTTTACACGCCAGAGCAGTGGGCTAACGAAGCACCCCTGAAAAGCCAGCAGTCGAACGTGGAAACCGAAGATCGGGTTTCCCGTAGTTCGGGTTTTCCGAACCTCGGATTGGCAGCAGGTAAGGTTCAGCAAGCTCAAGGTACTGCTACGCAAGATTCTGCAAAAGAAGCAGCAAGCAGCCTGCGGCAGGCTGGAGATTCTGCTGCGCCGGGCGGATCGTCTCAAAAGCGGAGAAGACGCCGATCTACAGGGATTGTTACCTGGACAGCTGACGATGAAGCCGAAGCGCAACGCATCGAGCTTGCGTATTCGTCCGAACTGGTTGCGGCAGGAATAAAGTCAGCCAAAAAGGACGGTCGGCAGCCCTTGCCTGGCATCGTTGAGGAGGCCATCGAGCGATTGATAGATGCGAAGGCTGGATCGGGCCGTCAAACCGAGCTACGCGCACGAATCATTCAGGATATGCAGGATCGGATCGAAGCCAGTGCCGATATTGTGGCGAATGGTGAGAAGCTGCTTTCCAGCGTGCGTTCGGGAGGACGTGCGCATGCTGATACCCATGAGTGAAACCCCAAGACGCAGGGGCTCAGGCCAGATCCCCGCAGACCATGCTGCCGCATGGTCCGTTATTTTGAAAAGCATAAGGAACATGACTTTGTGGCGCGATACTCACTTATCGCGCCACACGATGGCGCGTATTTTGACTAATCGTGCCAATAGAGCTATTCTTTTGGCGCGAATTGACCCAATACGCGCTAAAAAGGGTGACGCATGCCAAAAAAACTCCCAGAGAATTTGACCGCGAGGATAGAAGCCGAGATTGCCCGGCATCCGAATGGAATCGGCATCGATGGCCTGCATGCCACCCTGACCGATATCGTCAGCCGCCGCACTCTGCAACGCCGCGTGGGTGAGCTGGCTGATCAAAAAAGGATCGCCCCGACAGGCAAGGGGCGCGGCTTGCGCTATCGCCAGTCCAGAATCATCGAAGCCAATATCACCGAGCAAGTTCACGCGACGGATGCGGTCGGCGCCGAGGTTTACATTCCGATCTCCTCCGAAGGCGAGGAGATCAAAGCCTACGTTCGCCAACCGCGCCAACAACGCAAACCGGTCAGTTACAAGAACGAATTTCTTGAGCAATACCACACCAATCAAACGACCTATCTGCCTGAGTCGTTACGCGCCCAACTGCACAGTCTGGGCCGCTCGCCTGCCGAGCAAACGCCCGCAGGCACTTTTGCGCGCGATATTCTGAACCGCCTGATCATTGATCTCTCGTGGGCATCATCCAAGCTGGAAGGCAACACTTATAGTCGTCTCGACACCGAGCGGCTGATCGAATTCGGCCAGGCTGCCGAAGGCAAGGATGCGCTGGAAACCCAGATGATCCTCAACCACAAGTCAGCCATCGAATATCTGGTGCGTGACACCGAGCACGCAGGCGTCAATCCTGAAACCATCATCGCATTGCACGCCTTTCTATCCGATGGCCTGATGCCCGATCCGCTCACGTGTGGCCGCATTCGCAACCGCCCAGTGGAAATAGGCGGCAGCGTCTATCTGCCGATTGCCATGCCGCAACGCCTGGGGGAGCTATTTGGCATTGTGATGAGCATGGCTGCGGAAATCCGGGATCCTTTCGAGCAGTCTTTCTTCCTGATGGTGCATTTGCCTTACCTGCAACCCTTTGAGGACGTGAACAAGCGCGTCTCACGTCTGGCCGCCAACATCCCGCTAATCCAGCACAATCTGTGTCCGCTATCCTTCGTTGACGTACCACAGCAAGCCTATGTGGACGGCATGATCGGCGTTTATGAATTGAACCGCATTGAATTGCTGCGGGATATTTACGTCTGGGCCTACGAACGCTCCTGCCAGCAATACGTTGCCGTGCAGCAGCAACTCGTTCCGCCGGACACCTTTCGCCTGCGCTACCGCAATGAACTGGCCGAGACTGTGCGCGCCATCGTTCGCGATGGACAGCCCGCCGTCGAAACAGCGATTCTCGCCATCATGCCCACGACGGTGGCGCAGGAGGATCAGCCGCGCTTTGTCGCACTGGCACTGGAGGAATTCAAAACCCTGCATGCCGGCAATGCCATCCGCTTTGGCTTGCGCCCACTGGAATTTGCCGCTTGGCAGGAGATGTGTGCCGAACGTGGCTGAGAAAATCTGAACCTGGGCTGGCGCATGGTGAAATTCGGTGAGGTGGTGTGGCTATTGAACGCGCCGTGCCGATCCACTCGCCGATGGAGTCGCCAAGTTTAACATTTTGAGCCTGCGGCTTTATTCCTCATTCCCCTCCAGCGGCTGGGCACATTCCGCGCCCTCGTGTTTGTGATTGTTGAGCTGACGACTCACCTGCCTGCCTGCCTGCCAATTGCAATCGCAAAACGGCCGAGTCATTGGTTGAACAATTCTGCGTGAGTGCCTGTCCGCACAAAGTTGATGGTATTTCCCTCAAGCTGGTAGATCAGCAGGAAATCGCCGCCGATATGGCATTCCCGGTGATCGATCCACTCGCCTTTGAGTGGGTGATCGAGCCATTCGGCGCCAAGAGGCGCATCGCTGGCAATCAGCAACATCATGGCCTCCTTGAGTCGATGCATGTCGTAGCGCCCCGAGCGAGAAAGGCGCTCCCAGTCTTTAAGGAAAGACTTGGTGTAATCCGATGCGCGCGGCAGCGAGGCACGCTTACTTGCGGCTGTTCTTTTCGAGGTCATCGAACAGCGCGTCAGCGGTGGCAAAGCGGGCGCGGCGAGTTGCCATCATGGCGCGAGACTCTTCCATGGCCACCAGCGTCTCTGCGTTCGGCACCTTGAGTTCGAGCGGGAATGTCTGATCGACGACCACGCGGCGTAAAAAAAGGCGGACGGCATCGGATACCGACATGCCCATCGCAGCAAGTGCTTCAGTTGCTTGTGCCTTTGTTTCATCGTCCACCCGGACGTGAAGCATCGAAGTGTGTGCAGACATGTTTAGACCCTCCTATGAGTTCGCTTATTGTGTATCTCATTTGAGATACAGTCAATGCCTACCAGGCTCGGATATCGTTCATCAAGAAGGTCCTATGAATGAATCTCCTGTCACATCATGAATCTGCGATCAGAAACTGAGTACTTCAGTGGTTGGATCGCGCAGAACCTTACCCAAGTTTTGCCGCAAGCCGTTCGGCCTGAAAGTGTGTGTAGCGTTTAAGCATTTGCAGGGTTTTGTGACCGCTGACCGCAGCCAGTTCAAGCACCGAGAAGTCCCCACGTTCCGCAAGGCGGGAGATGGCTTCGTGGCGCAAGTCGTGCCACGTGTAGTTTTCCAATTCAGCGCGTATGCAGGCCGCATCGAAGGCGTGGTGTAAGGTCATCCGTTCAACCGGGAGGACAACCCCGGAGATTTGGCGGGGCAGGCTATTCAGCGTATCGATTGCGCGGCTCGAAAGCGGAGCGGCGCGAACTTCGCCATTCTTGGTTTGCAGCAGCATTGCTATACGTCGGCTGAAATCGATGTTTTCCCAGCGCAAGGCGAGCAGTTCACCTTGCCGCATTGCCGTCTCGACGGCCAGCGTCAGGGCAGGGTAGAGCAGCCGGTTTCGGCTGCGCTGACATTGCAATGTGAGTTTGTCCCATTCTTCTGGCGTGAGGCGGCGGTCACGAGGTTTCGATTCGCTGGGCTTCCTGATCCGGGCAATCGGATTGCCTCGCGGAAGCAGGATTCCACACTCGGTTTCGGCAAACCCCAGCACCTTGGAGAGCAGATACAACTCTTTGCGGACTGTGCTTTCACCTACGCCTTTGCGGTTGCTGGAAGGGGGGGGTCAGCCGTTCGTCTCGAAAGCGAGCAACGAGTTTCTGATCGATAGCGGCGAGAGAATAAGGCCCTAAATTTTCTCTCAGGCGCGCGCATTGGAATCGCCAGGCTTCTTTGCTATCCTCCCGCAGGCGGTAATGGGCAGGCGCAAATTCTTTGATGAAACGATCGATTATTTCGGAAAATGTTGTCCGCTCGGCTTCGCTGGAAGACTGAAATACACCTTTATCCATCAGTGCTTCGACCTGGCGCGCCCATTCGCGCGCATCGGACTTCGTGGCAAAGGTTCTGGATTCCTGGGGGTGCCCTCGTCTTCTTACGATTGCTTGCCAGTAACCACTTTCGCGTAGTCGGAGTGTTGCCATGATTTCGTTCCAAGTGTGCCCGAATTGTGCCCGAAAACCAATTCAGATAGTGTTAATTAGCTTGAATGTGGCGTCAACATTGGGGTAAGATGCTCATAAATAAATCGCCTGGAAAGCGTGTTTAGGATAATATCCTAACGCGGGTTCGAATCCCGCCCTCTCCGCCATATATACTTAATAAAAACAATAACTTAGCAGTTTAAGGGAATCATCAGACTGCGTGGGACTGGCTATGGTTTGCCAGCATTCCCATGCTTGCTGGGTTCCTCCCGCCTACACGGCCTAGCACTCACTCCGCATCTTTTGCCGTGTCCGCTGTTTCTCCCGGGTCGCGTCGACCGCTTGCTTGTCGTGTTCGCGCCGTCTCCGCGCGGCTGGCGCGTACGGCAGGGTGATTTTCCTAGACCGGGGGGAGGGCATACGCGGTCCGGGAAATAAACTAGAATGTCGCCGTCCTGCGGACGGTCTCAGCGGAGATAACCCGCCGCGCCGACATTGCGCAGCACCCATTGATTCTCATATTGCCATGCCAAAATATGCCTACCACGGCAGGCTGTCCGTGGTTGTACCCATCAAGAACGAACAAGACAATATCGAACCCTTGGTACGCGAAATTGTCAGCGCATTGACGGATAAGGCTACATTCGAAATCATTTATGTCGACGACGGCAGTACCGATGCCTCGCAGGCTCGACTGCAAGCCCTGAAGGCCGAATTCCCGATGCTGCGCGTCATCCGCCACCGCGCATCGTGCGGCCAGAGCCGGGCGATAACGACCGGGGTCAGTGCCGCCCGTTATGAATGGATCGCCACACTGGATGGCGACGGGCAGAATGATCCCGCCGATATTCCTGCGCTCCTGACCAAACTCGGTGAGCCCGCCCAGCCAGAGAATCTGGAACTGCTTGCCGGATGGCGTGCCAGGCGCATCGACACCTTTCTGCGCCGCCTGTCGTCGAAAGTCGCCAATGGGGTGCGATCTCGCCTGTTGAAAGACAACACGCCCGATACCGGCTGCGGATTGAAGCTGTTTGCACGCGATACTTTTCTGCAGTTGCCTAATTTCGATCATGTCCACCGTTTTCTGCCCGCATTGGTGATGCGCAATGGCGGCGCCGTGGTGTCGGTACCGGTCCATCATCGCGCGCGCGAACGCGGCACTTCCAAATACGGAATCCACAATCGGCTCTGGGTAGGCATTGTGGATTTGTTCGGCGTGGCCTGGTTGCAGCGACGGGTGCGGCTGCCGGTGATTGAGCCGGATTCTGATCTGTAGATGAAGGCACGCGTCCTGTTCAACGGCCTGGCGCTGATTCTGAGTCTGGCGCTGCTGGGGTATCTGTTCAAATCCAGCGATCTGGGGGGCAGTCTCAACGAAGCGTGGATCGACGCCCGGGTGCGGGGTCATGGCCTCAATGGCGCATTGCTTTTTTTATTGATGGGGGGAATTTTCACTGCGATCGGCTTGCCGCGCCAGGTCATCGCTTTTCTGGGCGGCTACGCCTTCAACATCGGGCTGGGTACGCTGCTGGGCGCGCTGGCGGCATTATTAGGTTGCATGTTGAGCTTTGGTTATGCCCGCCTGTTTGGGCAAGGGGTGCTAAGAAATAAACTGGGCGCCCGGGCCGGCCGCTTTGATCATTTCATTCATGCGCATCCTTTTACCATGACTGTGCTCATACGGTTGCTGCCTGTGGGCAGCAACCTGCTGACCAATCTGGCGGCGGGTATTTCCAGCATCCGCCCCGCCCCTTTTTTCGCCGGCAGCTTTTTGGGCTATGTGCCCCAAACCCTGATTTTTGTGCTGGTGGGAAGCGGCGCGCATCTTGCGCCAGTGCTGAAACTTACGCTGGCGATAGGGCTGTTCCTGGTTTCCATGGCGATAGGCATGTATTTGTACCGCTGCCATCGTGGGGAAGGGTTGCTGGACGAGACCCGTGAATAGGTGAAGCCGGGTTCGAGCCGGACTAGTGCGCGGGTACAGGCGGAGCTGCCGGGACGGATTCAATGTTCTGCCAGCGCGGCAGCAGATAAAACCGCATCGTAATGCCGGTGATGGCCGCGCCCAATGCCAGGCCGGCCAGGACGTCCGACGTGTAATGGTCGCCGGCCGCGACGCGTGAAAAAGCCATGAGCAGGGTCGCGCCCAGTGCGAAGAATGCTACCGCGCGCGAGCGTACAAGCAGCAAAACAAAGCATGCGCCTACCGCCGCATTGACCGCGTGACTGGAGGGAAAGGAGTGCAACGCATGCGCAAAACTGGGGGCGGGACAAAAACTGTCACCGGCAGAAAGCAGCGAGGGGCGCGGCCGTCCACAGCCAAATTTGATGAGATCCACCAGCAGGATCGTTCCTGCCACCTGCGCATAGATATAGCCAAGGCCAATCATCCTGAATAATGCGTGTTTTTTGCGAATGCCGTAGGCAAGCAATACGATAAAAAATGCATAAAAAATGAACGAACCCCAGTCGGAGTAGAAGGAGAAGGCGGGGCGGAGTATTCCGAAAATGCGGCTGGCGTCGAAATACTGAAACAGTGCGAAGTCGATACGCAGCAGGTTTGCCATCAGGGCACCGAGCCACAGCAAGATCGAGGCGCCAATGATCAGCAGCATTCTGCTTGCGGCTTCAACGGAGGTGAGGAATGGCATGGGTATCTGGGCGGAGGACAGCGCACACGGCCTCCCGGAGCAAACGGTTGGCCAATTTATCATGCTTTGGGACCAGACTTCTTGCTTCGCCTTCGGCCGGCTGCAGCAAATTGCAGCCGGCCTGCGCGAGGCTGCACGATTCGTGTTAATTTTGCCCGGTTTCGTGATTCCTTTTAGGCTGCCCCTATACCGGTGAGCGGGATGCGCCGTCGGCGATGGGGCAGGGTAGCCGCAAATTCTCCGGGCGTGTGTGATGACTTATCGAACGTTGAGCGTAACTGGGCGCGCTGCGCTTTTTCTGGCGCTGGTTTTACTGGCATTCCTGACTTTTGTCGGCTTGTCGACCCGCCCGCTGACGCCGGTTGATGAAACCCGCTATGTCAGCGCGGCCTGGGAAATGTGGCTGCGCGGCGATTTTCTGGTGCCATTCAAAAACGGCGAGCCCTACAGCCATAAGCCGCCCTTTATGTTCTGGATGTTTCAGGCCGGCTGGGCCTTGTTCGGCGTCAACGATGGGTGGCCGCGTCTGGTGCAGCCTTTGTTCTCAGCAGCGGGGCTGCTGCTGACGTACCGTCTCGCCCGCCGGCTGTGGCCTCAGTACCCGCTGCTGGGCGGGGAAGCGGTGCTGATTCTGTCGAGTGCCCTGCTGTGGATCGTGTTTTCCAGCCTGGTCATGTTTGATGTGATTCTGGCTTTCTGGGTGCTGGTGGGGATGCTCGGGATTGTGGGTGCGGCCGACGGCCAGCGACGGGGTTTTGCAATGCTTGGCATCGCCATCGGTTTTGGCGTGCTGACCAAGGGTCCCGTTATCCTGCTGAACCTGCTGCCGATTACGGTGCTGGCCTTCTGGTGGCAGTCGGGGCTGGAATGGAAACGCTGGATAGGCGGCGTACTGCTTGCAATCGGGCTCGGCACTGCGATTGCCCTGGCGTGGGCGATTCCGGCAGGCATCTCAGGAGGCGAAGCCTACCGCAATGCGATTTTCTGGGGGCAGACTGCAGACCGCATGGTGGATTCATTTGCGCACCGCCGGCCGTTCTGGTGGTACCTGCCTTTGCTGCCGGTGGTGCTGTTCCCGTGGTTTGTCTGGCCCGGGTTCTGGAAGGCCCTGGCACATCACCGGCGAACCGGTCTGGATCGGGGGACCCGCTTTTGCATTGCCTGGATGCTGCCGGTCTTTATCGCATTTTCTTTCATCAGTGGCAAGCAACCCCATTATCTGGTGCCGATGTTCCCCGCGTTTGCCTTGTTGGCCGCCCGGGTGCTGGCGGATCGGCCTGTAACCGGGGTCGGTGTGCCAGCCCTGGTTGCCGCAGTGCTGGGCGCGGCTCTGATTGCAGCTGGGAGTGGACACATTGCCGCGATCCGGGATCAGGTTGTCGAACTGCCGCCGCTCTGGCCGGGCATGCTGCTCATGCTGGTGGCGCTGGGCGTGTGGATTGCAGGTCGCACCGGCATGCAGCCCGTTTTGTTGCTTGCGCTACTGGGCGGGGCAACGCTGACTTTGGTGCAGCTGGCTGCCTCGCGGTCAATTGACCCTTTATACAACATCAAGCCCATGGCACTCGCCATCAAACAGGTTCAGTCGCAAGGCCACCGGGTGGCGAATGCTGCCATTTATCATGCGCAGTATCAGTTTCTGGGTCGCCTCGAAGCGCCCCTGATCGAATTGCACGGCGCCGAATTAAGGGCTTGGCTTACGCGCCATCCGGACGACTATGTGGTGGTCTATCCAAGAGACACGCAAACCCTGCCTGTCATCAACGCACGATACAAACAGGCCTACCGGGGCGGTGCCGCGTTGTTGGTGGACGCACAAACGGCGGCCCGGCTGCTGGGCGGTGCCGCGGAGATTCAATGAATCGTGGGCAATAAATAGCGCGCGTTCAAGCTTCAGCTTCGCGTTGCGGCAATACGACTTCGCGCGAAGGCGATATGGTTGAAATGGCATGCTTGAAAATCATCTGGGCAGCCTGGTCCTGGCCCTTCAGCAGCACGACAAATTGATCGAAGGATTCGATCCGCCCCATCAGCTTGATGCCGTTGACAAGGAAAACGGACACCGGAATGCGGTCTTTACGCAGGGTGTTAAGGAAAACGTCTTGCAGGTGGTTATATTCTTTGCCGGCCATGTTTGGCTCCCTGTCAAATGAAAGCGGGGCGGCGCCCCGAATGGTTTATTTTTAGCGGATTACTCGATTTTTGCACTGGCCCGCACCGCGGTGATGGCGTCACGCACCCGTAACTGCTGGGTTTGCTTGATGATTTCGTCGCGTACGGCTTCCAGCGGCGGAATCGTCGGCTTGCGGGTATCCTCGAGCTTGATGATGTGATAGCCGAACTGCGTCTTCACCGGTTTTTGGGTTGTTTCGCCTTTTTTCAGGCCGGCCAGCGCATCGGAAAATTCTTTTACGAAAGCGCGGCGATCTGACCAGTCCAGCGCCCCGCCATTTTTTGCAGAACCCGGATCCAGGGAATGCTTTTTGGCGAGGTCCTCAAACTTGGCTTTTTTGCCGAGCTCGGCGATCAATTTTTTGGCTTCGGCTTCGGTTTTCACCAGAATGTGGCGCGCCCGGTACTCCGGCTCGACGGCTTCGGCCTTTGCCTTGTCGTAGGCGGCCTGGATTTCGGCGTCGGTCACCGGGTGTGCTTTGACGTAGTCTTCCAGATAGGCCTTGGCCAGCTGATCCTTGCGACGGATATCGAGCGCAGCAGCCAGGCGCGTCTCTTTGTCGAGCCCTTTGTCCAGCGCCGCGCGGGAGAGGAGTTCCAGATTGATCAGAGACTCGCGCACGCGCGCATCAAGCTCCGGCGAATCCGGTTGGTTCTGGGCCATTTCGCGCTTGACCAGATCGCCATATACAGCAGGAATTTCCTTGCCATTGACCACGGCGAGTGGTTGGGTTGCCTCGGCAGCGGCCGGGGCGGGCGTTTGTGCCTGCGTCAACGGGGATAATGCCAACAGGATCAGGGTGGGGAGAAGTGCAACGCGCATGCGGATTTCCTTTCAGAGTTCTTCTGGAGATAAAGCGGTGATCGATAACGCGTGAATTTCGCGTTGCATCAGCTCGCCCATGGCTTCGTAAACGAGCCGGTGACGGGCGAGGGTGGTGAGGGTGCTGAATCGGGGCGAAACGAGGGTAAGCCGAAAATGGCCGCCGCCTGAAGCTGCGCCCGCATGGCCCTTGTGCTGCGCGCTTTCGTCTTCCAGCGTGAGCGATTCGGGTTCCAGGACATTGAGGCGTTCGCGAATGAGATCGGCGGTGTTCATGCAGGCAGGACTTTCTTGAAAGGTTTGACGCTGACGTTGGCATACACGCCCGCTGCAATATACGGGTCCGCATCCGCCCATGCCTGCGCGGCAGCAAGGGTATCGAACTCGGCGACGATCAGGCTGCCGGAAAAGCCGGCCTCGCCTGGATCGCTGCTGTCGATCGCCGGGAAAGGGCCGGCGAGCAATAACTGACCCGCCTGCTGCAAAGCCTGCAGGCGATCAAGATGCGCAGGGCGGACGGAGGCCCGCTTGCCGAGGCTTTCAGGAACATCCTGTCCGACGATGGCGTAAAACATTATTGCTTTTCTTCCTTGTCCATGTATTTGGTAAGCATCATGCTCTGACCGATCACGAATACCAGCATCAGCCCCAAACTCCCAAAAAGCTTGAAATTAACCCACGTGTCTGTCGAGAAGTTGAAGGCAACAATCAGATTTACAACCCCCATGACCGCAAAAAAACCGCCCCAACTCGCGTTCAGTCGACTCCACGCCGGGTCGGGAAGTTCCATCTGGGCCTGCATCAGGTTTTTGATCACATTCCGGCCGAATGCAGCTGCGCCAAAAATAATGGCAGCGAATATCCAGTACAGCACGGTCGGCTTCCACTTGATGAAGCTCTCATCATGCAGCCACAGGGTGGCGCCGCCGAAGAGGACGATGATGCCCAGGCTGACCCACATCATGGTTTCGACCTTGTGGCCGCGCAGCTTGACCCAGAGGATCTGAACAATACTGGCCACAATGGCCACCAGCGTGGCCAAGTAAATGCCCGGTTTTTCGCCCGCGCCAACCGGCTGCGGCAGACCGAGGCTGGCCATGAAAGCGCGCGTGGCTTCCGCGTTGGAGTCGCCCAGCTTGTATGCGATGAAAAATATGATGATGGGAAAGAGGTCAAACAGCAGTTTTTTCATTATGTTCGTCCTGCGCGGCCAAGGGTAATTCGGGTAATCGCTTATTTTGCTATGATTCCCCCTCCTGACCAAGCGCTTTTGGCCTTGGTTCCCTGATCCTGATCATCGATGCTTAATATCGATCTGCATTGCCATTCCAGTATTTCTGACGGGGTCCTGTCGCCGACCGAGGTGGTTGCGCGTGCAGCCGCCAACGGCGTGCACGTGCTCGCGTTGACCGACCATGACGATGTGTCCGGACTGGCGGAGGCGCGGGCGGCGGCAGAGGCGAGGGAGGTGGTGCTGATTCCGGGGGTGGAGGTGTCAGTGAGTTGGGGTGGACAGACGGTCCATATCGTGGGGCTCCGTATTGACCCGTCCCATCCTGAGCTGGCTGCAGGCCTGCGATCGATCCGTCATGGTCGTATCGATCGCGCCCGATGCATGGCCGCCGACCTTGCGAAGCACGGCATTGCGGGGGCCTATGAAGGTGCAGACGGCTATGCCGCCAACAAGCAGATGGTGGGGCGGGCCCATTTTGCACGCTGGCTGGTAGCGCAAGGCCATGCACCCGATATGCGCACCGCGTTCAAGCGTTTTCTCACGCGCGGCCATCCCGGCTATGTTGAGCATCAATGGACGTCGCTGGAAAACGCGGTGGGATGGATTCGCGCCAGTGGCGGCATGGCGGTGATTGCGCATCCCGGACGCTATGATTTCAAGGCCCATCAGCTGCATGTCTTGCTGGATACGTTCCGGGCGCTGGGGGGCGAGGGGATTGAAGTCATCACCGGCAGTCACCATCCTTCCGAATACGGAAAATTTGCCGACCTCGCGCGCGCATTCAGCCTCAAAGCCTCCCGCGGCGCCGACTTTCATGCGCCTGACGAAGGCAGGGATATCGGCCGGCTGCCGCCTTTGCCCCATTATTGCCAGCCAGTCTGGCAAAATTGGCCTGAACTCCCTTCCTGCGATTCGCTCGCCCTTATTTGAGAACGTATGGCGCAATTTTTTAATATCCACACTGCCAACCCGCAGCTTCGGCTGATTCAGCAGGCCGTTGATATTCTCAAGCACGGCGGCGTGATCGTGTATCCCACGGATTCGTGTTATGCACTCGGCTGCCAGGTCGGCAACAAGGAGGCGGCAGTACGGTTGCTGTCGGTGCGCGGACTCGACAGCGCGCATGATCTGACGCTGATCTGCCACGATCTGTCTGAACTCGGGCGGTATGCGCAGGTGGACAACGATCAGTTTCGCCTGCTGAAAGCGCATACGCCGGGGCCTTATACCTTCATTCTGCGCGGCACGCGCGAAGTGCCGAAACGCCTGCTCCACAAAAAGCATGACACCATTGGCCTGCGCGTGCCTGCGCATCCCATCGTGCAGGCACTGCTTGAAGAACTGGGCGAGCCTATTCTGTCGTCAACATTACTGCTTGAGGGGGAAGACGTGCCACTGACCGAGCCGTGGGAAATACGCGAGCGCCTGGAGCATCAGGTCGATCTGGTAATCGATGGGGGGGCATGCGGCCTGACGCCCAGCACCGTGGTTGATCTCACGAGCGATATACCAGTCGTATTGCGCTATGGCAAAGGCGACGTATCGGATTTCGAAGCCTGACGATCATGGAACTCAGCCTGATCCAGAAAATTGCCGTGTTCGCCTTGCCGGTGATATTTGCAATTACCTTGCATGAAGCCGCGCACGGTTATGTAGCGCGTTATTTTGGCGATATGACGGCGGCGGCGGCGGGGCGCATCACCCTGAACCCGCTCAAGCATATTGATCCGATCGGCACTATCGTGGTGCCGCTGGTTATCCTGGTTACTGCCAAGCTGTTTGGCGCGGGTGCCATCCTGTTCGGCTGGGCCAAGCCGGTGCCGGTCAACTTCGCCCAGTTGCGACGGCCCAAACAGGACATGTTGTGGGTTGCTGCCGCCGGGCCGGGAATCAATTTCATCATGGCCGTGTTTTGGGCGCTGATGATCCAGCTTAGTCATGCGCTGGGCAGTGGATTTGCTTCTGCGCCCCTGATGCTGATGGGGGCGGCGGGGGTATTCATCAATGTCATCCTGATGGCGCTCAATCTGATTCCGCTGCCGCCGCTTGACGGCGGCCGGATCGCTGTGATCCTGTTGCCGGTTAAACAGGCAATCCAGTTTTCCAGGCTTGAACCCTATGGCTTGTTCATTTTGCTCGGGCTACTGTTCACCGGTATCCTCGGCACGATCCTGTGGCCGCTCATCAGCGTGTTTATCGCCCTTGTTGCGCTGGTAACAGGCTTGGATTCCCGGCAACTGGGGGGTCTGATCCAACTGGTGCTGTCCTGATCCCTTACTTAATTCCTCACGCCCAAAAACTATTTCATGTATTCCGATCGCGTACTCTCCGGCATGCGCCCCACCGGGCGCCTCCACTTAGGCCACTACCATGGCGTGCTCAAAAACTGGCTGCGTCTGCAAAATGAATACCAGTGCCTGTTCTTTGTGGCCGACTGGCATGCGCTGACCACCCACTACGATACGCCGGCCGTGATCGAGGAGAACGTGCGCGACATGGTGATCGACTGGCTTGCTGCCGGCGTTGACCCGGCGCAGGCGACGCTGTTCGTGCAATCGCGTGTGATCGAGCATGCCGAACTGCATCTGCTGCTGTCGATGATGACCCCGCTCGGCTGGCTGGAACGCGTGCCCACCTACAAGGACCAGCAGGAAAGGCTCAGCGAGAAAGACCTCTCGACCTACGGCTTTCTCGGCTATCCGCTGCTGCAATCCGCCGACATCCTGATCTACCGCGCCAACCTGGTGCCGGTGGGCGAGGACCAGGTGCCGCACATCGAGTTCACCCGTGAAATCTGCCGTCGCTTCAATCACTTGTATGGCCGTGAGCCGGGATTCGAGGACAAGGCGCGGGCCGCCGTCAAAAAGCTCGGCTCCAAAAAAGCCCGGCTGTATGAGGAGTGCCGCACCGCCTACCAGGAAAAAGGCGACGACGAGGCGCTCGAGTCCGCCAAGGCCTTGCTGAACGACGCGCAAAACCTGTCGGTCAACGATCAGGAACGCCTGTATGGCTATCTCGAAGGCTCCGGCAAGATGATTCTTGCCGAGCCCGACGCCTTGTTGACCGTGGCGTCGAAGATGCCCGGACTGGACGGGCAGAAAATGTCCAAGTCCTACAACAACACCATTGCCCTGCGCGAAGACCCGGAAATCGTCAGCAAGAAAATCCGCACCATGCCCACCGACCCCGCCCGCGTGCGCCGCACCGATCCCGGCAACCCGGCCAATTGCCCGGTATGGCAGTTTCACCGGGTGTATTCGGACGACAGCACCCGCCAGTGGGTTACCGCAGGCTGTACCAGCGCCGGCATCGGCTGCCTCGAATGCAAGCAGCCGGTGATCGACGGTGTGCTTGCCGAACTCGCCCCGATCCGCGAACGCGCGCAGTATTACGAAGAGAATCCGGATCAGGTCCGCAATATTCTTGCCGACGGCAATGAAAAGGCGCAGGAACTGGCACACGACACCATGCGCGATGTGCGCGAGGCGATGGGGCTGACGTTCGGCTGAAGTGGCTTGGCTCCAGTGTTTGGTTAGAGCGCGGGGACCGCAGGCGGCGGCTGAGGTGACACATCATCTCGGCACGCTTGAGCGTGACCCACTGGAAGACGGGAACAGCTTTTTTCCCCAAGATGAACGGGCGCGCGGGGTCAGAAAGATGATTGCCCATTCCGGGTTTGCGCTGTCTTCCGCTGCAGCAATCAGCGCTCCCCTCTGAAATTCCATGGCGGTACGGGATTCGTGTCGCGCCACAAACCCTGTCTTCGCAGCTTCGCCAGCAATTCTGCGCTGCCATACGCCGACTGCGCTTCGACTGACTGCTGGTGGGCGTCGCCCAGAAACCACCAGGCCATGCCATCCTTGATCTGCTCGATGCCGATATCCAGCGTGTTTACCGTCAGCTTGCAGATATAGAGCCCGCTCCGATCGAGACGGGGGCAATCGGCGACGGCGGTCTGGTTTAGCGCCAGTCTGCTGAGGTTGGTTCTCGCCTGGTCGCCCCATGCCTGATAACGTTCAGGGGCATCGATCGCGGCGATTCTGACTTTATGGTGCTGGCGTCCAACGAGGAGGGTCAGGGTGTCGCCGTCGGCAACCTCGACGACGCGTCCTGTGAAGGTGTCGCCGCTGGCCGCTGGGATCATCAGCATGAACGCCAGGGCAACCCAGGCGGGGCGCCGGATTGCGTTGCAATGCCTTGTTCCGGCATGGGGCTTGGCGGTATTTACCATTTCACCACATGGACATTGTTCAAGGTGCGACCCAGAAACCGCTCGCCAATGGTCTGGAAGCGCAACGGCACGTCGGTGACATGAAAATCGTAACGCGGTCGGGCGGGCCCGGGATTGGCCATGTTTTTTTCGGCCAGCAGGTGGGCGACCTGCTCGGCCATGGCCTCGGCGGAATCAACAAGATTGATCTGTTCGCCAACCACCTGACGCAGCAGCGGTTTCAACAGGGGATAGTGGGTGCAGCCGAGCACCAGGGTGTCGATGTGCTCGGCCAGCAGCGGTTTCAGATAGTCCTGCACTGCCAGCCGGGTGACTTCATGATCAAGCCAGCCTTCTTCCACCAAGGGCACCAGCAAGGCGCATGCCTGCGAATGGATGCGCGAATCGGGCGCATACTCGTGGATGGCACGCGCGTAGGCGTTGCTGTTGATGGTGGTGGGGGTGCCGATGACGCCAATTTTCTTGCCGCCGCGCGCCGACACGGCCCCCGCATCGATCACGTCCAGCACCGGCACCGCCGACAAATCCTTGACCACCTGTGAGGCAACGGCGGCCATGGTGTTGCAGGCGATGACCAGCAGCTTGACGTCTTTTTCCAGCAGGAATTGCGCAATCTGGGTGGTGAAGTGCGTGATGGTGTCGACTGATTTCACCCCATAGGGCACGCGCGCGGTGTCGCCGAAGTAAACGATGTTTTCGTAGGGCAGACGTTCCATCAGCGCGCGCACCACGGTCAGTCCGCCAATGCCGGAATCGAATACGCCAATGGGAGAGTGTGCATTCGTGGACATGGGTGGCAAGATGCGGGGATGAAAAGACGCCTATTTTACCCGCAGGGTGGGGTCGCGCCGAATTCTTCGACGGGGTATGCCGCATGAGCGGTTGCGGCTGCAATTCGGTGTGCAACATGCCTCTGCCCGACCCGGGCTACCGGCGCGCGTTGTGGATTGCCCTGGTGCTTAACGCGCTGATGTTCGGCGTCGAACTGGCAGCCAGCTTCGCGGCGCAGTCGGTGTCGCTGCTGGCCGACGCGGTCGATTTTCTGGGCGACGCCGCCAACTACGGCGTCGCCTTGTTCGTGCTCGGGCTGGCGCCGGTGTGGCGCTCGCGCACCGCATTGTGGAAAGGCTGGCTGATGGTGGGCTACGGCGTGTTCGTGCTCGGCAAGTCGGCCTGGCAATGGTCGGCCGGCGTGGTGCCGGAGCCGCTCATCATGGGCTGGGCGAGTCTGCTGGCGCTGGCGGTGAATGTGGGGGTGGCGGCGTTGCTGTATGCCCATCGGCAGGGCGACGCGCAGGCGCGCTCGGTGTGGCTGTGCTCGCGCAACGATGCGCTGGGCAATCTGGCGGTGATGGGGGCGGCGGCCGGGGTGTGGGCCACTGCGCACGGCTGGTCGGACATCTCGGTGGCGCTGGTGTTGGCGGGGCTGGCGTTAAGTTCGGGCCGCTCGGTGATACGTCATGCGCGGCAGGAGGTGCGCGCGGCTTAACTTGCGTGCTGGCGCGACAGTGCCCATGCGACGTGCTCGCGAACGATCTCGGACGGATGATTCAGCTGCGCGCCGAGTGCGGTTTGAATCTTTGCCGAGGACGGCGCATTGCCCAGCGCCACGGCGATATTGCGCAGCCAGCGCTCATGCCCGATGCGGCGGATCGGTGAACCGGCCAGCCGTTCGTTGAAGTCAATCTCGTTCCAGGCGAATAATTCCACCAGCTGCGCGCTGTCGAGTCCATTGCGCACTTCAAAATCCGGCAGCGTCGCCGTCTGCGCGAATCGGTTCCATGGGCACGCCAGCTGGCAGTCGTCGCAGCCGTAGATGCGGTTGCCGAGCAGCGGCCGCAACTCCAGCGGGATGCTGCCCTTGAGTTCGATGGTGAGGTAGGAGATGCAGCGGCGGGCGTCGAGCGAATAGGGTGCGAGGATGGCCTGCGTGGGACAGATATCGATGCAGGCCTGGCAGGTCCCGCAATGATTGGCTTCGGGCGTGTCCACCGGCAGCGGCAAGTTGGTATAGATTTCGCCGAGAAAAAACCACGAGCCGTGTTGGCGGTTCAGCAACAGCGTATGTTTGCCGCGCCAGCCGAGGCCGGATTTGGTGGCGAGCGCCACTTCCAGCACCGGGGCGCTGTCGGTGAAGACGCGGAAACGGTGTTCGCCCGCTTCCTGTCCGATGCGCTCCGCCAGGGATTGCAGGCGGTTGCGCAATACCTTGTGATAGTCGCGGCCCAGGGCGTAGCGCGAAATATAGGCCGCTTCTGCATCATCGAGGACCGTATGCGGATCGGCCGATGCAGACGGAAAATAATCGAGCCGCGCACTGATGATGCGGACGGTTCCGGCGATCAATTCGGCCGGACGGCTGCGCTTGGTGCCGTGCGCCGCCATATAATCCATCTCACCATGAAATCCTTGATCCAGCCACGCCTGCAATTCGGCTTCTGCCGCGCTCAGGTCGCCGTCGGCAATGCCTACGGCGGCGAAGCCGAGTTCGCGTCCCCATTGCTTGATTTGTGCGGCCAGCCGCGTTAAGTCCCGATCATGCATAAAGCCGATGATACCGTGCGTTGCACCCGCCATCTGGCCGACGAGGCCGCGACGCTGGCGTTTGGGGCGCAACTGGCGCGGGAACTGATTCCCGGGCTGACGTTCTACCTCGAGGGCGACCTCGGCGCGGGTAAAACGACATTGGTCCGCGGGCTGCTTCGGGCACTGGGTTACGTTGGCCGGGTGAAAAGCCCGACCTATACTTTGGTCGAACCTTATAGCCTGCCTGGATTTGAGTTGTATCACTTTGACCTGTATCGTATGCATGACCCGCGCGAATGGCTGGATGCAGGATTCCGCGATATGAGCGACGGCAAGGCGGTGAGCCTGATCGAATGGCCGGAAAAAGCGGCCGGCTGGTTGCCCCCGCCCGATGTGGCGGTTCACCTGCGGATTGAAGATGACAGCCGCGATATCGTATGCGAATCAAAAAGCCCGCGCGGCGCCCATTATTTGGAGACAACTTGCATCCCCTGCTAAAAACGCTCCTGCTGTGTTGTGTGATGATTCCGGGCGTTGCCCAGGCATTGCAATTGACAGCCACGCGGCTCTGGCCGTCGCCCGATTACACACGAATCACGTTGGAAGCCCCCCAGGCCGTCGTTTACAAGCAGTTCACCCTGTCGAATCCCAACCGCCTGGTCATCGACCTTGAGGGGGTGGAAACGAGTGAGGTCCTCGATGCGCTGGCAAGCCAGCTGACGCCCGATGATCCTTTTATCAGCGCGATTCGCGTCGGCGTGAATCGACCCGGGACGATGCGGCTGGTGCTGGACCTCAAGACGGTGATCAAGCCCTCTCTGTTCCAGTTGCCGCCGTTGGAGCAGTACGGCCATCGTTTGGTGGTCGACCTGTACCCGGCACAGCCCACGCTCATTAGCGCGCCCGCCACAGTGACAGTGGAACCGCCCCCCCCCGCCAGGCTCGGTGGCGTACCTTTTGCACGCCTGATCACAGTGGCCATCGATGCGGGTCATGGCGGGGAAGATCCGGGCGCAGTGGGTGCCAGTGGTTCGCATGAAAAAAACATCACGCTGGCGCTGGCCAAGAAGCTCAAGCAAAAAATCGATGCACAGGAAAATATGCGTGCAGTCCTTACCCGGGATGGCGATTATTTTGTGCCCCTGACGCAGCGGGTGATCAAGGCCCGCGCGATGAAGGCCGATTTGTTCCTGTCGATACACGCCGATGCGTTTATCAAGCCCCATGCGCGCGGATCATCGGTGTTTGCCCTGTCGGAGAACGGCGCCACTTCCGTCGCCGCGCGCTGGCTGGCCAAGAAGGAAAACGATGCGGATCTGATCGGGGGCGCCAATATCGATGTCAAGGATCCGTTTCTCAAACGCACCTTGATCGACCTGTCGCAGACCGCCACCATCAACGACAGCCTGAAACTGGGTCATGCTGTGCTGAAAGAAATAGGCGGCGTCAACACGCTGCATAAAAACCAGGTCGAACAGGCGGGTTTTGCCGTATTGAAAGCGCCGGACATTCCCTCGATCCTGATCGAGACTGCATTTATTTCCAATCCGGAAGAAGAGCGGCGCCTGAATGACGCCGATTATCAGGACAAGTTTGCCAACGCCATCCTGAATGGCGTCAAGGCCTACTTCAGCAAGCATCCGCTGACCGCACCGGCTCGGCTGACGCGCTATCCATGAGCATGCACCTGATGGGGGCACCGGCGCCGGGCTTTGACCGGCCGCTGGAGGTGCTCGAAGCCTGTCATGGCAGGATTGCACGTCAGTGCGATACCCTGGAGAAGTTGCTCGTCCATCTGCCCCTGCATGGCGCCGATCTGCAGGCCCAGCAGGCGGCGCGTGCAGTTATGGCGTATTTTGATACCGCAGCAGTGCATCATCACGAGGACGAAGAGCGCAATCTCTTTCCGTTGCTTGAACTGGCTGGCGCTGCCGGCGCGTGCGAGTTGGCTGAAACGCTGACCCTGGAACACGATGAGCTGGCGTTGTTATGGCGGCAATTGCGGCAAGGCTTGCTGCACATTGAATCGGCTGCGATTTCCACACTGGATGCGCGGTTGACGCGTCGATTTGTCGAGCGCAATCGGCGCCATCTCGAATTTGAAAACACCCATATCCTGCCATTGGCGCGACGCGTCCTCGGGCCCGCCGAAATCGAGCGACTGGGCCGAGCCATGGCCGATCGGCGCAGCGTACCGTTTGCCGCCTAGTCGTGGCGATTCGTGTTTTACCGGATATCCTGATTTCACAAATCGCCGCAGGCGAGGTGGTTGAACGTCCGGCCGCGGCATTGAAGGAAATGATAGAGAACAGCCTGGATGCAGGCTCGACCGATATTCAGATTGAACTGGAGCAGGGCGGCATCAAGCGCATCCGGGTGAGCGACAACGGCGGCGGCATCCCGCGCGACGAGTTGAGCTTGGCCTTGACCCGGCACGCCACCAGCAAGATCGGCAGCCTGGCCGATCTGGAGCAAGTGGCAAGTCTGGGTTTTCGCGGCGAGGCGCTGGCGTCGATTGCCGCCATCGCACGGGTTCAGCTCATCAGCCGCAGTGCAGAGGCCGAACACGCCTGGGGGATGCTGGTGGAAGGCGGGCGGCTGGAAGCGCCTGCGCCGGCCGCGCGTGCCTGCGGTACCACGATCGATATCCAGGACCTGTTTTTCAACACCCCCGCGCGCCGCAAATTCCTCAAGACCGAAGGCACCGAATACGCGCATTGCGCCGAAACCGTGCGTCGGCTGGCGCTGGCGAACCCGGGCACGGCCTTTACGTTGATGCATAACACCCGGGTTCAGTTGCGCTACAACGCGGATTCGGGTCCAACCCGGGTGCGGCAGGTGATGGGCGAGGCCTTTGAACGCAATACGATTGCGGTCGATGCCGCCGCGGGCATGCTCAGGGTGTCTGGTTGGGTGATTCGCCCCAGCGCAGCCACCCGCAGTCGCGACAGCCAGCACGTTTTCGTCAATGGCCGTTATGTGCGCGACAAACTGATCGTGCACGCCTTGAAGGAAGCTTACCGCGACGTGCTCCATCATCAGTTGAATCCTGCATATTGCCTGTTTATCAATCTGCCGCCGGAGGGGGTGGATGTAAACGTGCATCCGGCAAAAACCGAAATTCGGTTTCGCGACAGCCGAGGCATACACCAGTTTCTGTTTCACGCGGTCGAACGCCTGCTGTCAGCGCCGGTGCAGACCGGCGCGACGGCTACGCCGCCGGGCGGAGGAGCCGAGGCTGTGCGTTTCCAGGCGGCGGGTGCGGCGCGCCAGGGGGTCATGCCGTTGCAGGTCAATGAGGCCATGGCCTACTACGCGCCGCTGGCGCAGGAAGGGGCCCTTCATCAGCCAAATTTGCTGGCTGATGAAGGGCCTGACCATGACACCCCCCCGCTGGGCTATGCGGTGGCCCAGTTGCATGGCGTCTATGTGCTGGCGCAAAACACGCAGGGACTGGTGCTGGTCGATATGCATGCCGCCCATGAGCGCGTCGTCTATGAGAAGCTGAAAACGGCGCTCGACGCGCGTGCGGTACCTGCCCAAAGCTTGCTGATCCCGGTGGCGCTCACGGTGGACCCCCGTGATCTGGCCGAAATTGCACCACACCTTGCCGAACTGGAAGCCATCGGGTTTGCCTTGTCCGTGACCTCGCCGACCTCGGTCGCAGTGAGATCCGTGCCCTGGTTGCTGAAAAATGCCGATCCGGTGGAACTGACGCGTGCCGTCTTGCACGAAGTGGCGGAGTATGGGGTCGCGCGTCTGCTGGCCGAGCGACGCAATGCGTTACTGGCCACCCTGGCGTGTCATGGCGCGGTCAGGGCCAACCGGCATCTGACGCTTCCGGAAATGAATGGCCTGTTGCGGGAGATGGAAGCGACGGAGCGGGCGGGTCAATGCAATCATGGCCGTCCGACCTGGTTCCAGGTCAGCCTGAAGGAACTCGACGCGATGTTTATGCGCGGCCAATGATGTCAGGGGTCCCGGCCCTTGATTTTGCGTTGCACCGTTTTATATATAAGCTTGAGTCCGTTAAATTGGATCAAGTGAGATCATCATGGACGACCGTACTGAACGCAAAAGCATTCCGATCCAGGCCGCCAACGAGGCCAGCAATTGTTCAAGTGCCGAACCCTATGCGCTGATGGTGCTGGGCGACTCGATGATGCCGGAGTTCGAACAAGGCGAAATCATCGTCATCGAGCCCTCCGGGCTGGTTAAAAATGGCTCTTACGTGGTGGCATTCGTCAATGAGGAATACATTTTTCGCCAACTGGTCGAGCATGCGGACGGCTGGATGTTAAAACCGCTTAATCCCTTGTACGAAAATATTCCGGTGGCCGATATCGATGTGGCCAAAGGCGTGGTCATCATGAAAAAACGCCCGGGCAAGCGCAGCGAACAGAAAAGCTACCTCTGACCGGATCGCTGGCCGCCGTGGCCGCGCATTGAAAACAAACCATGTAATTGCTTTAAAGGATGCGTCGGCGTTTTTGCGCGCAAGCGTTTGTTGACCTAAAAGTTGACTAATTTACTCAGGTATATACACTACAGATATGTTATGTACAGATATGTACAGATATGTAGATACGTGTTCAATTCTTTCCAACAGGAGGATAGACCATGAGTGGACTGATAGCAAACTTCCCCACTGACGGCATTGTGACTGTCAACCGCGTGATTTTGAAGCCGGAGTACACGGTCGATGACTTGCAGGAACGGGTGGCATTTTTATGTGAAAACGTCAAAACCTATCACTCCGATACGGGCTTTGTAGGGGGTTTTGTCGCCTTGAACTCGGGCGCGGTATCCAACGAAGGGTCGACCATCGGACAAGCGGTCGACAGCGAAATGAAAGGCAAGGAAGCATTGATCGTGACATTCTGGACCACCTTTGAAAATCACGAGAATTCGCACCGTTCGGACACGTTCCAGCCTTTATTCCAGAAGGTGCTGGACCTGTGCGAAAACGGCAACGAAGAAATCGCCTATGAAATGCTGTGGTCCGGCAAGGCGTATGGCCCAGATGAGATCGCTGCCGCGCGCAAGGCTAAAGAACAATACGCCACCAGCTGATTCGGTGGCATGCATAAAAAACGGCGGGAATCCCCGCCGTTTTTTATGCAGCTTTTTATGCAGCCTCGGGTGCGGAAGCGCGTGGGCTGCAATTGTAATATCAGTTTTTTTCCATTGCGCGGTCATAGCGCCCGTCCCGGGCCAGGCCATTGAGATGGCAGCGGGTGAGGAGTGCGTTCGGCGAAACCGCCTCAAGCGCCTGTGCCGTCACGACTTCGCACCGCTCAATCCCGTGGCTGCCGTCCATCAGTAACGCGCCAGGGTGTGGGCATTGCCGCGGATGCCGAAGGCGGATGGAAGATCGCGTGTTTCGATATCGATCACCGCGCGCCATTTGGCAAACTGCGCCCCCAACTGCTGATATTCGACCAGCCGGTCGCGCACACCGTCGAGCCCTTCGGTCACCCTGTCGCCGGGGCACAGCGCCAGCGCCTTGGCCCCTGGTCGACCTTGATGCGGGGAATGATTCCCCGGCCGGCCAGCAGCGTGGGAAACGGGATGCCGTCACGGGTGCCTTGACGCAGGGTTCCGTCAAACAGAACAACGCCGCCCACATAACGCTTGATCCCGTCTGCGGTGAACAGAATCTCACGCTAGCGGTGGCGGTTTTCTTCAGTGGATTCGACCTTGATGGGCTCAAATCGCTTTTTGAGCGTGGGGTTGCTTTCATCTGCCGCCAGGATGCCTTTTTGTCTGCCGACGATGGCCTCGGCCACGGTTTTGCGTATTTCCATGTTCATGCTTGAGTCCTCAGGGACATAACGTGAAAATGGGCACTCCCAAGCGCGCCTCGGCTCATCCACTTCTCACTGTAGACCCTGAGACCGTTGCAATCAGCAAGCTAAGGGATAATTCCGGACCATGTCGACACCCATTGATCCCCCCGCCCTGTTCCTGATGGGCCCAACCGCTTCGGGTAAAACTGCGCTTGCGGTCAGCCTGTTCGAGCGCTTTCCGCTTGAAATCATCAGCGTCGATTCGGCGCTGGTGTATCGCGGCATGAACATCGGTACTGCCAAGCCCGATGCCGACACGCTGGCCCGTGCGCCGCATCATCTGCTCGATATTCGCGATCCGCCCGAAGCCTATTCGGCGGCGGCGTTTTGCGACGATGCGCGGCGCTTGATGGCCGATATCGCCGCGCGCGGCAAGGTCCCGTTGCTGGTTGGCGGCACCATGCTGTATTTCCGCGCATTATTGCAGGGCCTGGACGATTTGCCGCGGGCCGACCCGGCGCTGCGAAAAGCGCTGGAAAGCGAGGCGGCAGGCCGTGGCTGGCCTGCACTGCACGCCGAACTGGCGCGGGTCGACCCGGCGGCGGCAGAACGCCTGTCGCCCAACGATTCCCAGCGGATAGGCCGTGCATTGGAGATTTTCCGGCTCAGTGGCAAGCCCATGACCGCGCTGCTCGACAAGGCGCAAACCGCGCTGCCGTATCGGGTGCTGCAACTCGCCTTGATTCCGTCCGAGCGTGCTGTGCTGCACCAGCGCATTGCGGCACGCTTCGATTCCATGCTTGCCGAAGGGCTGCTCGATGAAGTGGAAACCCTGCGCAAGACCTATGCGCTCAACGCCGACCTGCCTGCCATGCGCGCGGTGGGCTATCGCCAGGCGTGGGCCTATCTCGAGGGTGCAATTGATCGGGCAGGGTTGCGTGAGCAGGGTTTGGCCGCCACGCGTCAGCTTGCCAAACGCCAGTTGACCTGGTTGCGCTCATGGCCCGGTGCGGTGGTGCTGGATGCGTTGGCGGACGACCTGGAGGCGCAAGCCGGCGATCAGGTTGCGCGTCACCTGGAATCAATCCGGTGATTTCATCTCGTCTTGCCCCGTGCCGGCCGACTCGACCCTGGCATGGGCCTGGCCGCGGTGGAGGCGGATGGCAATCGCATCGCCGGCCTTGAGCAGGGCCGCATCCTGCACCACCCCGCCGTTTTCCCGTTGAACGATGCTGTAGCCGCGCGCCAGCACGCCCTCCGGGCTGAGGTGGGCGAGACTGCTGGCGAAGCGCGCCAGATTGAGCTGGCGCTGCAACAGGCCGCTTTGGACAGCCCGCTGGGCGCGGGCGGCGAGCGCGTCCAGTCCTTGCTGCTCGCGTCGCACGACATGGAGCGGTGTCACCAGCCGTTGGCTGAGTTGTGCGAGTCCCAATTGTTCGCGTGTCAGGCGGGCGCGGGTGGCGTTGTGCAGGCGCTGGGCGCATTGGCCCAGCTCCAGCTGCTGGCGGCGCAGCTGTTCGGCGGGATGCACCAGCCGTCGTGAGAGGTAATCCAGCCGCTGCGTCTCGCTGTGCTGTTTGCGCATGAAATGGTGGCGAAGCTGGCGGGCCTGCTGCGCCAGCTGTAGTAGCAGTTCCTGGCGCACCGGGCTGGCGAGTTCGGCCGCCGCCGTAGGGGTGGGCGCGCGCAGATCGGCAGCAAAGTCGGCCAGGGTAAAGTCGGTTTCATGGCCGACGCCGCTGACCACCGGCATCGGGCTGGCGGCAATCGCGCGCGCCACGGTTTCGTCATTGAACGCCCACAAATCTTCCAGTGAACCGCCGCCACGGCACACCAGCAGGATGTCGCATTCGGCACGCTCGCCGGCAGCGCGGATGGCCGCGGCAATCAGCGTACCGGCGCCGGCGCCCTGCACCGGGGTCGGATAGAGAATTACCGGCAAGCCCGGCATGCGCCGCGACAAGGCGGTCAGCACGTCGTGCAAGGCGGCCGCCTGCGGCGACGTGACAATGCCGATGCGGCGTGGAAAGGGGGGCAAGGTGCGTTTGGTGAGCGGATCAAACAGACCTTCGGCTTCGAGCCTGGCCTTCAGCTTGAGAAAGGCTTCGTACAGGCGCCCTGCACCGGCGCGACGAATCGACTCGGCCCCCAGCTGGAACTCGCCGCGCGCTTCATACAGCGAGGGCAGGGCCCGGATTTCAACGTGGTCGCCATTGGCAGGCGTAAAATCGGAAAACTGGTTGCGGCCCCGGAACATCACGCAGCGCACCTGCGCAGCGGCATCCTTCAGTGAAAAATACCAATGGCCCGAGGCGGCGCGGGTGAAATTGGAGACTTCGCCTTCCACCCACAAAAGCGGTAAATTCGATTCCAGCGCGCGCCGCGCCATGCGGTTGAGTTCGCTGACCGTGAGCACGGGCAGGCCGGAAGCGGGGCTGGGGTCAAAATCAATCAGATCCATGGCGCATAGGATAACGGGTAGGGCTGGCATGGTTCATGCACAGCCAGGCTATATTTTTTTAAAAAATATTCAAATCGCTATTGACGTTGATGATGGTTTGATAACACATTGATAACAAAGAAAAAATCGATTTGGTTATTTTTTGTGCCAAATCATTTTTTCCTTTGTGGACGGGTGCTTAGCTGATACGCCAGAGGGTTTCACACAGACTTATCCACATCAATTGTGGAGAACTTCACGCAACTGACATACGACTATACCTGCGGCGACGTAATTGGTGCTTGCCCAAACCGGCTAGTGGGCGCTACATTGCGTTTGTTGTTTATTCCATGGAGTTGTATCCAGTGCTTGCCATTATTGAGGCGGCCGGTTGGCCGATCTGGCCATTGATTCTGGCGTCCGTTGTCGCCGTGGCCATCATTATTGAACGTGCTTACAGTCTGCGGACGCAGGAAGTGGCGCCGAACAGTTTGCTGTTGGAAACGATCAAGACCTACCAGGAATGCGGCGTGACACCTGAGCTGATTACGCATCTGGCCGACGGCTCGCCGTTGGGCCGAATTTTTGCGATTGCGCTTAAAAATGCCCATAGTTCGCGCGAGATCATGAAGGAGTCCATTGAGGAATCCGGGCGTGCGGTCACGCATGAACTGGACCGCTTCCTGACCTCGCTCGGCACCATCGCCAGCATGGCCCCGCTGCTGGGCTTGTTTGGCACGGTCATCGGCATGATCGAAATCTTCGGTGCGCAGACGGCAATCGGTACCAACCCGGGCCAGCTCGCCCACGGCATTTCAATCGCGCTGTACAACACTGCCTTTGGACTGATCGTGGCGATTCCGGCGATGATTTTCTATCGCTATTTCCGCGGCAAGGTGGAGTCGCTGGTGGTGGATATGGAGCAGCAGGCCATCAAACTGGTGGAAATTGTCCACGGCGACAGGAAGTGAGAGCCTGGGCCAGCCAGCGTCATGGTTAAGCCAGGCTGGCGTGTGCTGCAGGCCGCGCATTTTGAAACGACCCACTTCGCTCTCCGCTTTCGGCCTGTATGCCGCAGGCAACCGGGGCGGGGCATGATTCCTACTGTAAATAGGCTTTAATTCCATGAATTTTCGTCGCGGCCGCCGTGAAGATTACCCGGAGATCAACCTGATTCCGTTTATCGACATCCTGCTTGTCATCGTGATTTTTCTCGCCGTGACCACCACTTACGCGCGTTTTGCCGAGCTCAAGATCAATCTGCCCACAAGCAGTGCCGAGCAGACGCCCAACCCGTCCCGACAAATTGAGGTGGCGGTAGCCGAAAGCGGACGCTACCAGATCGATAATTCGGCTATTGGCGAGGCGACGGTGGCGCAGATTGCCGCTGCATTGAAGCAGGCGGCGGGCGACCAACAGGAGCCGGTGGTGGTGATCAATGCCGATGCCCGCGCCGCGCATCAATCCGTGGTGAATGTGATGGAAGCGGCACGCCAGGCAGGCTTAAGCCGTATTACCTTCGCCACCCAGACCGCGCCCTGAAGGCATACCGTGGTTTCCTTTCAGCATGGCTGGGCACGCATCGGGGTGCGCGCGGTGCTGCTTTCCCCTCTGGCCCTGTTGTTTCTCGCCGTCTCGACGCTGCGCCGCCAGGCCTACCGCCGCGGCTGGCTCAAGGCTGTTGCCGTTGGGGTGCCGGTGATCATCGTCGGCAACATTACTGCGGGCGGCAGCGGCAAGACGCCGCTGGTCATCTGGCTGGTCAACTGGCTGCGTGGGCAGGGCTATCGGCCGGGCGTTGTCAGCCGGGGCTATGGCGGGTCGGCCAACGGATGTGTCGAGGTGCGACCCGACAGCCTGGCCACAGAAGTGGGCGATGAACCCCTGCTTATCCGCACCCAGACCGGCGTGCCGGTGTGGGTGGGGCGGGACCGGGTGGCGGCGGCGCGCAACCTGCTTGCGCGGCATGAGGTGGACATCCTCGTTGCCGACGATGGCTTGCAGCACTATCGACTGCACCGCGATATCGAACTGGCCGTGATCGATGCGGCGACCGGACTGGGTAACGGCTGGCCCTTGCCAGCCGGCCCGTTGCGCGAGCCATGGAGTCGATTGCGTAGTGTGGATGCGGTGATTGAGGTGGTGCGCGGCCCGGTCCGGCGTCGCGCCGATTATCCGGTCACCACATGGCGGGCCGACTACACTGCCGGGCAAGCCTACCGTTTGCGTGCACCGATGCAGAAAGTGGCGCTGCGCGATCTGCCGCCCTGTCAATGGCTCGCCGTCTCCGGAATCGGTCGCCCCCAGGGGTTTTTCGACATGCTTGAGACGCAGGGCCTCCATTTCAAACCGAGCGCCTTTCCCGATCATCATGCATTCACGGCAGCAGATATCCCCTTGGGCAGCCCGGTGCTGATGACGGAAAAAGACGCGGTAAAATGCCAAGGTTTCGCCGGAACAGACTGGTGGGCTGTTGAGCTCAACGTCACCCCGGAAACCGGATTCAGCGCTTGGCTGGGTGCACGCCTCAAATAACGAGAACCTCCGGGCATGCACCGAGGAAGGGGGAGTGGGAATGCAGAGTTCTGAATGGGGCGATCGTCGTCAACCCAACCGCTGGATCGCAGAAACCGATGCGAGGGGCTTCTGGGTGCCTGACCGTGCCGAGATCGTTACCCAGTTTTTTACCCGCTATCTCTTTTTTTCGCTCGCAGTCATCTATTTTTCGACACTGAAAACCGTCTCGCCGGCGATGTTCAGTATCGAGCAGCTGCTGGTTGCGCTCGGAATCTATTTTGTCCTCAATACCTGGTTTTTTCGCCAAGCGCTGCAAGGCGTTTCTCTGCTGAAAATCCGCAGCGCCATGGTGGCCGATCTGATTATCGTGACCCTCTGCGTGATCCATGATCCCAATCCTATCCCTTCATCTGCGCTGGCATTTCTGATGGTGCTGCTGGGAAACGGCATGCGGTACGGTATGCGCCTGTTTACCGAGGTGCTGGGCGGGGCCTTTCTTGCCATGGCTGTTGCCTTCGCACTGCGCTATCGACTCGGCGGATTTGATGTCAGTGCAGGGGATGTTTTTTTTGGTGTGTTCTGGGTCACCCTGGCGTTGTATGCTTACATCCTGATGGGGCGCATAGAAGGACAGCGCCGCCAGTTGGATTACCGCAGCCGATTTGACATGCTGACGGGGCTGCTGAATCGGCATGGGCTGCTCGCGGCGGCGGACAATGTGTTCGACAAGGCCGATGCCGCGACACCGGCAACCGTGCTGTTTGCCGACCTCAATCAATTCAAGGCGATAAACGATCGCTTTGGCCACGGCGTGGGCGACCGTGTGCTGGCTGATTTTGCGCAGATATTCAGTGAGTCTGCCGAAATGGGAATCTGCGGTCGCTGGGGCGGGGACGAATTTGTCGCACTCCTGCCGCAACGCGATGAGGCAGCCATCCGCTTGATTTATAACCGGATCAAAGCCCGCAGCGACGCCTGGAGCAGCAGCAATGGCATCCCGATGGCCGTGAGTCTGGGCGTGAGCCGTGCACCGCAGGATGGCCATGATTTGTTGACCCTGCTGCTGGTTGCCGATATTCATCTTTACCAAAGCAAGTCGCAACAGCCGTATACGGCCGATGCGGCTGTGCATCCTACAGGACACGCTTAAATGAACCCGAAATTACTTGAAATCCTTGTGTGCCCGGTCTGCAAAGGTCCGCTGGAGTGGAAGAAATCAGCACAGGAGCTGACGTGCCGGGCGTGCCGGATCGCCTACCCTATCCGCGACGACATTCCGGTCATGCTGCCCGAAGAGGCGCGTGCGCTGTCGCCTGACGAAATTCACGGTCCTCAATGACGGTACGTTTTCGCGTCGTCATTCCCGCGCGTTACGCTTCCAGCCGCCTGCCGGGCAAGCCGCTGGTGGATATCGGCGGGCGCCCGATGGTGTTGCGGGTGCTGGAGCGCGCGTTGCAGGCGGGAGCCGAGTCGGTCGTGGTCGCCACCGACGACGCGCGGGTGCGGCAGGCGGTCGAGGCCGCAGGCTACCAGGCCTTGATGACTTCGGCCGACCATCAGTCGGGGACCGAGCGTCTGGTCGAAGTCGCCGAAACCCTGGGCTGGCCGGACGACACGCTGGTGGTCAACGTGCAGGGCGACGAGCCGCTGATCGAACCGGAACTGATCCGCGAGGCTGCGCGTCAGTTGGTGCTGCATGACGATGCCGTGATGGCGACCCTGGCGCATCCGATTCATGATCATGCCGATTTCATCAACCCCAATGTTGTCAAAGTGGTGGCTGACGAAGCCGGTTATGCGGTGTACTTCAGCCGCGCGCCGATTCCCTGGCCGCGCGACGCGTTCGCGGCGCATGCAGACATGCCTCAGGAGCTTGGCGCCTTGCGTCATATTGGCTTATATGCGTATCGGGCAGGTTTTTTACGGGCGTATGCGGGGCTTGCGCCGTCGCCGCTGGAACGCCACGAAATGCTCGAGCAATTGCGGGTGATATGGCACGGACACCGCATCAGCCTTGGGATTACGCCCACCGCACCGGCGCCCGGGGTAGATACGCCGGAAGATCTGGAACGGGTGCGCCAGTTGTTTTCCGCGGACTGATTTGAGTGGGTTGAATCGCCGAATAAAAAATTTTAAGTGTTGCTTCGGACAAGCATCGCTTAGTCTATTCAGGTTTTTAGAATCCAAATATCGAGGGAGATGATCATGCGTTTGATTCTGTTGGGCGGCCCCGGCGCGGGCAAGGGCACACAAGCCAATTACATCAAGGAAAAATATGGCATTCCGCAGATTTCCACCGGTGACATGCTGCGGGCGCAAATCAAGGCGGGGTCCGAGCTCGGCATGAAGGCCAAGGCGATCATGGATGCAGGCGGCCTGGTGTCGGACGACATCATCATCGGCATGGTGAAAGCACGCCTGACCGAGGCCGACTGCAAGAACGGCTATCTGTTCGACGGTTTTCCCCGCACCATTCCGCAGGCCGAGGCGATGAAAGCCGCCGGGGTGCCGATCGACTATGTGGTCGAGATCGATGTCGCCGACGAAGAAATCGTCAAGCGCATGTCGGGTCGTCGTGTTCACCTGGCCTCCGGTCGCACCTATCACGTCGTGTTCAATCCGCCCAGAGTGGACGGCAAGGACGACATCACCGGCGAAGACCTGATCCAGCGCGACGACGATGCAGAAGACACGGTCAAGAAGCGCCTCGATGTCTACCATGCGCAGACCGAGCCACTGGTGAAGTACTACGGCGACTGGGCGACACGCGGCGAAACCGGTGCACCGAAGTACGTGAAAGTGGCAGGCGTGGGCAAGGTCGAAGGCATCCGCGATTCGATTTTTGCTGCACTGGATTGAAGCGGCCGGCCTGACCGATGCCACAACCGATTTCCCCGATGACCGATACCGAGCGCTGGATCGTCCAGCAGGCGGTGAATGAACGTTACAAGCGGGAAGTCGTGGTGCAGGATGTCGAAACCGAGATCCGCCTGTATATCGATGATCGCGAACTCACGCTGTGCCCAGGCTTGTACTGGAGCGAGCACGGCTGTCATTTCGTGTTGTCGAAAACGGGGGATTCGCGTTATCGCAGCATGTTCTTCTATCGCATCCGTGATCGCTTTTCGACCGGGCGCGAAGAGTATGACGACATCGGCGACTGTGTGACCACCCTGCTGAAAATGCAGGCCGACGAAGAGGCCAAGCGATTGGCCGAAACAGACCCATCCGGCACCAGTTAATTAAACAGGCCAGCCCCGTTTTGAATCCGGCGCTGGCTTTTTGCCCAGTGGTTTTAGTAAGTAAACGGCCCTACAGTGGCCCATCAAGAAAATCGAGGAGACAACAGCATGGCAACCCAATCTGCGGCCAGGAAACCAGCCAAACCTGCGGCCAAGAAACCGGCCGCAAAAAAAATGAATGCCTTTTACGCCCAGTCCGGTGGCGTGACTGCGGTCATCAACGCATCCGCTTGCGGCGTGATTGAAACCGCACGCAAGAACAAGGACAAGATCGGCAAGGTTTACGCCGGCCGCAACGGCATCATCGGCGCCCTGACCGAAGACCTGATCGACACCACCAAGGAGTCCGCAACGGCCATTGCCGCGCTGCGCTCCACGCCGTCGGGCGCCTTCGGTTCCTGCCGCTTCAAGCTGAAATCACTGGAAGCCAACAAGCGCGAATACGCACGCCTGATCGAAGTGTTCAAGGCGCATAACATCGGCTATTTCTTCTACAACGGCGGCGGCGATTCGGCCGACACCTGCTTCAAGATCAGCCAGTTGTCCGAGTCGATGGGTTACCCGATCCAGGCCATCCACGTGCCGAAGACGGTCGACAACGACCTGCCGATTACCGACTGCTGCCCTGGCTTCGGCTCGGTCGCCAAGTACATCGCGGTGTCGACGCTGGAAGCCAGCTTCGACGTGCGCTCGATGGCCAAGACCTCGACCAAGGTGTTCGTGCTCGAAGTGATGGGCCGTCACGCCGGCTGGATCGCCGCTGCCGGCGGACTGGTGGAAGACCACGGTATTCCGGTTGTCATCCTGTTTCCGGAAATCGAATTCGACCAGAAGAAATTCCTCGCCCGCGTCGACAAGCTGGTGAAGGAACACGGCTACTGCACGGTGGTGGTGTCCGAAGGCTGCCATTACCCCGACGGCACCTTCCTCGCCGAGCAGGGCACCCGCGACGCCTTTGGCCATGCCCAGCTGGGCGGAGCCGCACCGGTGGTCGCCAACATGATCAAGGACGCGCACGGCCACAAGTTCCACTGGGCCGTGGCCGATTACCTGCAACGTGCTGCGCGTCACGTCGCCTCGAAAACCGACGTCAAGCAGGCGTATGAACTGGGCCAGAAAGCCGTCGAGCTGGCACTCAAGGGCCACAATTCGGTGATGCCGACCGTCGATCGTCTGTCCGATGTCCCGTACAAGTACAAAATCGGCATGGCGCCGCTGTCCAGGGTTGCCAACGTCGAGAAATTCATGCCGCGCGATTTCATCACCAAGGATGGCTTTGGCATCACCGCCAAGTGCAAGCGTTACCTGACCCCGTTGATCCAGGGTGAGGACTATCCGAAATACGGCAAGGATGGCCTGCCGGTGTATGTCACGTTGAAGAACATTGCGGTGGCGAAGAAACTGCCGACGTTCAAGGTTTAAGCAAATCAGGGGATTGAAGCTCAGGGAGATACCTAGAAGATGACACTCGACCGCGCACGGCAATTGCTCAAGGTACAGGCTGACTTTGGTGGATTTTACAACGGCAATTCAGCCAAGCTGATTTTGTCCGAAGTTCAGCGTGAGCATGGGCAGGAGGCGGTCGATCAACTCATCCAAGAGGTCAGGCTGGACGAGATTTTCGGGTTTGAGCCCGGCACACGCTTCGAAGGCGGGTTGGCTATGGGCAAGTAATGGGATCGGCAGCTGAGGCTGCCGTTTTTTTTGGCATGTTTGGGAGGTGACGCAATGAATGATGGTCTGATTTTTGCCCTCGTTGCGGCAGTGCTTGCACTGCTCTACGGGATTGTGTCGATTAAATGGATACTGGGGTTGCCTACGGGCAATGATCGCATGCGTGAAATCGCAGCCGCGGTGCAGGAGGGGGCTTCTGCCTACCTGAACCGCCAATACACGACCATCGGCGTTGTCGGTGCCATTCTGCTGATTGCCATTTTTCTGGCGCTGGGTTGGCAAACTGCAGTAGGTTTTGCGCTCGGCGCAGTGCTATCGGGGCTCACCGGCTATATCGGCATGAATGTGTCGGTTCGCGCCAATGTGCGCACCGCCGAAGCCGCAAAAAACGGTCTTAATGCGGCACTCAACGTGGCGTTCAAGGGTGGGGCGATCACCGGCATGCTGGTCGTTGGCCTGGGCTTGCTTGGGGTCGCCGGCTATTACGCCTTTCTTACCCTGGCGATGGGCGAGGCGACTTCGGATGCCACCCACGCACTGGTCGGACTCGCCTTTGGCGGCTCGTTGATCTCGATCTTCGCGCGCCTGGGGGGCGGCATCTTTACCAAGGGCGCGGATGTGGGCGCCGACCTGGTGGGCAAGGTCGAGGCCGGTATTCCCGAGGATGACCCGCGCAACCCGGCGGTGATTGCCGACAACGTCGGCGACAACGTGGGTGACTGCGCCGGCATGGCAGCCGATCTGTTCGAAACCTATGCGGTCACCATCATTGCCACCATGCTGTTGGGCGGTCTCATGATTACCGGCTCGCCCGAGGCCGTGATATACCCGTTGGTACTTGGCGGATTTTCCATACTCGCATCCATTGCCGGCACTTTTTTTGTCACCGCGCGTGAAGGCGGCAAGATCATGAACGCGCTGTATCGCGGATTAATCGTATCCGGCGTGCTGGCCGCAATAGCCTTTTATCCCATCACCACCATGATGCTCGGCGAAGGCGTGATGATCGATGGTGTGCTGGTGTCGTCGCTGAACCTGTACTTTGCTGCATTGATCGGGCTGGGGCTGACCGCCGCCATGGTGTGGATCACCGAGTACTACACCGCAACCGAATTCAGCCCGGTGCGTCATATTGCCGAGGCCTCCACCACCGGCCACGGCACCAACGTGATCGCCGGCCTGGGCGTATCGATGAAATCCACCGCTGCGCCGGTACTGGCGGTGTGCCTGTCGATCTGGGGCGCATACGAACTGGGCGGCCTGTACGGCATTGCCATTGCTGCCACTTCGATGCTGTCGATGGCCGGCATCATCGTCGCGCTCGATGCCTATGGCCCGATCACCGACAACGCCGGCGGCATTGCCGAAATGGCTGGTCTTCCCGACAGCATCCGCAACATCACCGATCCGCTCGACGCCGTGGGCAATACCACCAAGGCCGTCACCAAGGGCTATGCCATCGGCTCGGCGGGCCTTGCCGCGCTGGTGCTGTTTGCCGACTATACCCATGCGCTGAATGCCAATGCCCTGGCGCTCGATCCCGCTGCGGTCGCCATGACCTTCGATCTGTCAAACCACATGGTCATCATCGGTTTGTTTATCGGGGGCATGGTGCCGTACCTGTTTGCTGCGATGGGTATGGAAGCCGTCGGTCGCGCGGCGGGTTCGGTGGTGGTCGAAGTGCGCCGCCAGTTCAAGGAAATCCCGGGCATCATGGCCGGCACCGCCAAACCGCAATATGGGACCTGTGTCGACATGCTGACCAAGGCGGCGATCAGGGAAATGGTGGTGCCCTCCTTGTTGCCGGTCGCCGTTCCGGTGATTGTGGGACTCACCCTCGGGGCCCAGGCACTGGGCGGTGTATTGCTCGGCACCATCGTGACCGGCATTTTTGTAGCCATCTCCATGACCACGGGCGGCGGCGCCTGGGACAACGCCAAGAAATACATCGAGGAGGGCAATTTTGGAGGCAAAGGTTCCGAGGCGCATAAAGCGGCCGTGACCGGCGATACGGTGGGTGATCCTTACAAGGATACGGCGGGTCCCGCGGTCAATCCGCTGATCAAGATCATCAACATCGTGGCACTGCTGATTGTTCCGCTCATCAGTTAAATCGTGATTGCGCCTTGCGGTCGAAAGGGCCAAACTGACCCGGGGGGGTCGCTGCCAGGCAGCGAACCCCCCGGGATAATGTTGCTGCATGCTGTCGACAAGGAGACCTGACATGACCAAAAACATGGGGGGAGTGGATCGTATTATTCGTGCGCTGGTTGGCGCGGCCCTGATTTATTATGCGTTGTCGAATTTGCCTGGTGCCGAAAACCTGATGGTGCCTGCAGGTGTGGTGGGCTTTATCCTGATGCTCACCGCGGTCTTGGGGTGGTGTCCTGCCTATTTGCCGTTCGGGATCAGCACCCGCAAGGCGCCGTGAGCTGAGGTCATGCCGTTACGCATGACCTGCGCCCATCGGGCGCTTTTTTTATGCCAAACGGATTAATCGTAGCCGAAGGTCCTGACTATGCAATATCGATCATGAGCCAGCCTGACCTTAATGCGACCTCCGACTACTCTGTTGGACGCATGAACGCTATAGTCTGGGACGCTATCTGTCGGGTCGGGGGAACCCTGCCGCGTTTTGTGCGCCTGACAGACAGAGCTTATTTTTTGGAGAAACACCTTTGAAACACTTTATTGCGGCTTGTGCACTTGCGTTACCGATGCTGGCCCAGGCCGGTGGCGTGGATCGGCTCAAGGCATTCATTGCCGAAGCCAAAACAGCTGAAGCCGATTTTACCCAAACCGTGGTCGATAAATCGGGTCGGGTTTCGCAGCAGGCCAGTGGCAGAATGGCGTTTTCCCGACCCGGGAAATTTCGCTGGGATTATGCCAAGCCCTATGAGCAGGTGATCGTGGGCGATGGGGCCAGGCTGTGGCTGTACGACACGGATCTGGATCAGGTTACGGTCAAGCCGCTCGGGGAGGTGATCGCCGGGACCCCGGCGGCGCTGCTCGCGGGAGACACCGCAATCGGAAAATATTTCAACCTCAAGGATGCGGGTGAAAACGGGGGGCTGGAATGGCTGGAAGCCACGCCAAAAAACCGAGATACCACGTTCGAGCGCATCCGCATGGGCTTCAAGGGTGATGATCTGGCGCAGATGGAACTCTTCGATTTCTTCGGCCAGCGCACCACGCTCAAGCTGTCGCGGTTTGTGCGCAATCCGTCCATTCCCGCCTCGCGTTTCAAGTTCACGCCGCCCAAAGGCGCCGACATCATTGGTGACTGATGACCTGTTTCAGACCGCGCCCGATCCGCGCGCTGCAGGTCAAAAGCGCGATGCCGGGGCGCCGCTTGCCGAGCGCCTGCGCCCTCACACGCTGGCCGACGTTGTCGGCCAGACGCATTTATTGGGGCCGGGCAAGCCGCTCAAGCTCGCCTTCGATTCGGGCAAGCTGCACTCAATGATCCTGTGGGGGCCGCCCGGCGTCGGCAAGACCACGCTGGCGCGGCTCACCGCCGAGGCCTTCGGCGCCGACTTCATCGCCATTTCCGCCGTGCTCTCGGGGGTGAAAGATATCCGTGAAGCGGTCGAGCGCGCGCGCATGAACCAGTCAATGGGTCGCACCACCATCCTCTTCGTCGACGAAGTGCATCGCTTCAACAAGTCGCAGCAGGATGCGTTTTTGCCGCACGTCGAATCCGGGCTGTTCACCTTCATCGGCGCCACCACCGAAAATCCCTCGTTCGAAGTCGTCGGTGCGCTGCTGTCGCGCGCCCAGGTCTATGTGCTGAAATCGCTGACGCCCGACGAACTGGGCCAACTGCTGCAGCGTGCGCTGCAGGAACTGCCGCAGTTGAAGCTGATGGAAGGCGTCGGCCCCATGCTGGCCGCTTACGCCGACGGCGACGCGCGCAAACTGCTCAATCTGCTGGAACAACTCGACACCGCCGCTCGCACGGCGCAGGTTGAAGTCATCGACACCGGCTTTGTCGAAAATGCGCTAGCGCAATCGATGCGTCGCTTCGACAAGGGCGGCGAAGCCTTCTACGACCAGATATCCGCATTGCACAAAAGCGTGCGCGGCTCCGCGCCCGACGCCGCGCTGTACTGGCTGGTGCGGATGCTCGACGGCGGTGCCGATCCGCGCTATCTCGGCCGCCGCCTCATCCGCATGGCGAGCGAAGACATTGGCCTGGCCGACCCGCGCGCACTCGGCATCACACTGGATGCGGTCTCAACCTACGAGCGTCTGGGCAGCCCCGAAGGCGAACTGGCGCTGGCCGAAGCCTGTCTGTATCTGGCGTGCGCGCCCAAGAGCAACGCCGCCTATGTGGCCTACAACGCCGCACGCGCGTTCGTCCAGGCCAATCCCTCCAACGACGTGCCGATTCACCTGCGCAACGCCCCCACCAGGCTGATGAAGGAACTCGGCTACGGCCGCGCCTACCGCTACGCCCATGACGAACCCGAAGCCTACGCCGCCGGCGAGCGTTACTTCCCCGACGACATCCAGCAACAGCACTTTTACCAGCCGACCCTGCGCGGGCTCGAAGCCAGGATCGCCGAGAAGCTGGCGCACCTGTGCAAGCTGGACGAGGGGGCAGGGGAGAGTTAAGCGCTGTCAGGCTGGTGCAACAGGGTTTCACAACAAACCAGCAAGACCGACCGCCTGACCCTCCGGCCCTCGGTCCGAATTGCCCATCAATTCGTCGGCATCGTTCACTGTCTGTGCCAGCGCCTCCTGATAGGCAACGCTGCTGTCACGCGGCTTGTTTAGCACGACTTCAGCGCGTGTTTTCAGACGTGAGAGCGGTTTGCGCAAATCATGCGCAACATTGTCTGAAACTTCGCGCATGCCCGTGACGGCATGCTCGATGCGTTCCAGCATGGCGCTGTCGCCGGAGACTTGCTTGATAAACCTCTTGACGCCGGGGGTTTGGCCTTGAACCGTTATACGGCATCGGCAGCACTGCTCATCTTCATTGCTGCCAGCTTGTGGTTGTTTCCGCAGAAAGCAGCAATAAAAGCCCCTTAACTCCCGCTATTACCCTGAAACATGCCGCCACGCCTGCGATAGGCGCGGGCAGGTGTTTACACTCAGGCCCTGAATGGACAAAAATCCATTGCATCGTAAGGAAGCCCGCCCATTGCAGACCAAGCAGTTGGGCGCTTCGCTATTTTGCGTCCTACTTCCAACAGGAGACCCATCAATGATCAAGCCCATTCTGTTCGCCGTCGCATTGGTTTTGAGCGCCCCCGCCTTTGCCACATCCAACGCGCCCTGGGGCAGCGCCCCGGTCCTGGATACGCAATATTCCAAGCAAAAAGTGGTATACGACACCGCCGTGACCAGCGTCGCCGCGCTGACCAGCGTGCTTGATCGCGCCAGTTACCTGAGCGCACTCAACGGGGCCGACCCGTTCGATAACAAGATTGTGATTGTGTTGCACGGCGATGAAATCAATTATTTCGCGATCAAGAATTTCGCAAAACACAAGGCCCTGATGGAGCGCGCCCAAAGCCTGACCGTAGGCGGCATCATCGAATTCAAGATGTGCAAGATCGCTGCCGAAGGCCATGGCTACAAGCCCGAAGACATTCATGGTTTCGTAAGCATGGTGCCGATGGGTGATGCTGAAATCGTGCGCCTGCAGCATGAAGGCTATAGCTACATGCGCTGATACCTCCGGGGTTGACGATGCGCTGCGGGAAGACGGGTGGCCGGCCTGGCATTGGGGCTGGGCGGCGGCGGGTGGATGGCTCGCTTCAACCCCTTGCCCCCGGTATTGCCAACAGTCCATAAATGGACTATGTTTGAGGTGTCAGTACAAAATGACACTGCCATGGAGGCCAGATGCCCAACCCCGCCCAAGCCATCAAGACCCAAAACACCCCCAGTAGCCGCGACCTGTCGGTTGCCGGTCTGCGCGCGTTCTTCAACATCGCGCGCGACTGGGGGCTCAACACCGACGAGCAGATGGTGCTGCTGGGCGGGCCGGGCCGTTCCACCTTCTTCAAGTGGAAATCCGCACCCACCACCGCCGATCTCAAGCGCGACACCCTTGAGCGTTTGTCTTACCTGCTGGGCATCTACAAGGCGCTGCAGATTCTGTTGCCGGCCAGCACAGCGGCCGATGCCTGGGTGAAAAAGCCCAACACCGCGCCGCTGTTCGGCGGCAAAAGCGCACTCGACCGCATGCTCGGCGGCAACGTCGCCGACCTCCTGGCCGTGCGCCAGTATCTGGATGCCCGACGGGGCGGTTGGGCCTAGGCAATGGCAATTGCCGTTCGTCCTGGGTCTGACGCAGGACGCGTTTAAAGATGACCTATCCCGTCACGCGTCTGAAGTGGAACCCGGCCTGGCGGGTCATCCCCAGCCGCTTTCCCTCGGTGGGCCTGTTCGAGCGCGTCGCCAGCCCCGAAGACTTCGACGCCCTCTATGCGCTGGAAGCCATGACCAACGACCGCATCCGCGACGAAGTCGGCGAGATCAGCCTGGTCCCCGCCGACGAGCGGCTGTTTGGCCCCGGCAGCACCTGCATCATGGCCGCCTTCACCCATCTCAACCCGCAGGGCAGCCGCTTCAGCGACGGCAGCTACGGCGTGTTTTATTGCGCCCGCAAGCAGGACACCGCCATCGCCGAAACCCAATACCACGCCGCGCTGTTCATGGCTGCGACCGCCGAGCCGCCGATGCGCCTGCAAATGCGCCTATATACCGTCGCCGCCAGCGGCAAGGTCATCGACCTGCGCCAAGCCAGCCAAGCCGAACCGCGCATCGTCGACCCCAACGATTACGCCTATGCCCATGGCATCGGTCGCACCCTCAGAGCAGAAGGCGTGCACGGCATCCTGTATCCATCGGTGCGCCACCCCGGCGGCGAATGCCTGGCCGCCTTGCGCACCGCGCTATTGAAAAACTGCGCTCACGCCGCCCACCTGGAATACAACTGGAACGGGCAGGGCATCGATGCGGTGTTTGAGGTTAATCAGGTGGTGTGAGGGCAGGGATATGTCGAAGAAACGCGTTTTAATCGACCTGACCCGAAAATGTGTCGATTGCATCGACACATATAAAACACGCAGCCTGTGCGAAGATTCGGCAGATAGAAAACCAAGGAGGCATTTTGGCACCACAGCCGGAACAGCAAGCGAGCCGGAACAGCAAGCGAGGTGGAATATCGATGTGCTGTTAAAGGCGGCAGGCTGGCACGTTTGCGATGCTGCTGCGGCCAACATCCACGCCGCGCGTGGTGTCGCCATCCGTGAATTCCCGCTTAAATCTGGCCAATACTTCTTTTCTGGCGATCTGCTTTATGTGGATAGTCTCAAGTCGCTGGATAGATTCCCGCATCAACTCCAAACATCATGAAAAACGCTGAATCCATCAAGCAACAGGGCGACGTTATCTGGAACATCGCCAATCTCATACGCGGCCCGTAACTGCCAGTGGTTACGAGGCAACGCAGGGGTTTGTGGTCAAGACTGGTTCGCAGGCCGTGGGTGAGTCGGTGCTGTCCATGCAGCAGCATGTGCGCGGTAGTTTGATTTGCGTGAAGAGTTGATTGGCAGCGGTGTACTTGAACGCGAAGGCGATCATTACCGCTTTGCACAGGACTATGTGTTTAGTTCACCCTCCACAGCTGCGGCAGTCGTACTGGGGCGAAGCGCGAATGGACCGATCGAATGGAAGGATGCCTGCGGCCGGACGCTGAAGGAATTGCAGGGGCTGGAAGCCGGTGCGTAAGTTCTGCATGCGATTACAGCTCGGTGTAGTTCTGACCGATATGAGGCGTGAACTGGCAGCAGCCATAAATATGATGTGTAAAAAAATCAGGAATCCATCCGACTATGCTTTTGAAATCAGCAGACAAAAAAGACGACCAGATAATTGAGCTTGAACGGCTGGTGTCCCTTGCCCATTCAGATAAAAAAACAAAGTTAGAACAGGAGTTGCGGAACATCCGTGCGGGGCTGAAAGGCGAACAGGAGGCTGCTTACCTCATCGACTTTGGGCTCAAGGATTCACGAAACACATTGGTTCTTCACGATTTGCGCTTTGAGATCGATGGGCGGGTTGCGCAAATTGACCATCTGCTTTTACACCGATCTCTCACGGTCTTCGTATTGGAGACTAAGAGTTTTCATGCTGGGCTCAAGATCACCGAAGATGGCGAGTTCCTGCGCTGGAACGGCTTCAAGAAAACCTACGAAGGCATGGCTTCGCCGGTAGCCCAAAACGATCGGCATATTGCTGTTCTGAAAGATGTGTTTGAACTGGTTGATATGCCAACCCGCATTGGGTTACGACTGGGGCCCACATTCGAGTCCTACATTCTGGTGTCACCCAATGCCAGGATCGATCGCCCCAAAAATTACGATACAAGCCGTGTACTGAAGGCGGATATGCTTATGGATGCACTTGATAAACGCTTCGAACAAGAGGGCGTATTCGAAAGACTGGCCAGTACAGCCAAGTTGGTTTCGTTTGAAACACTTAAAAACATTGGTCGGCAGTTGATTCAACGGCACCAGCCAACGATTTTTAATTACGCTGCCAGGTTTGGTTTGGCCGAGGCGCAGAGTCCTGCTCAGGCTGTTGAGGAGCCCGCTCCTGCCCCTTATGTTGCTGTTGCAGAGCAGGCAGTCGCTGAGCTGATAGAGACGGATAACCGTGTGAAATGCCGAGGCTGCGAAAGTGAAAATTTGTCTGTTCAGTACGGTAAGTACGGTTACTACTTCAAGTGTGCTGACTGCGATGGTAATACACCGATCAAAATCAGTTGCGGCAATGAAGGCCACAAGGAGCGGATTCGAAAGGATGGACCCAGGTTCTTCCGTGAATGCGAACAATGCAAAACGAGCAGTCTCTATTTTGTGAACCCGGCCTGATTAGTAGATCGATAGGTTCAGCTTCGTGTTGTTTCTGCCCCTCCCTTCTGAAAAACCGGGGCCAGAATGTTGTTTCCGCTCATATCCAGTTAAAGAGACCAGCATGCCTGAAACACTTTTTCCAGCACCGAAGGCCGGTTGCTGGGTGTCAGCCTGGCGCTCACCGGCCTGATGCTGCTGGCGTTTGGGATCGGGTGGCATCTGTTTCCTGACAGCGTGCTCACCTACGCGGCCATGACCGGGCTGAATCTGATTATCGGCCGGCTGCCCGGATGTCTTTCGGCTATGCGAGTGGGTTGGATCATGCCCAGGTGATTCCGCTCAATATTCTGGTTGAAACCATCCAGGTGTTGGTGGTGTACCCGCTGTTCGCGCTGAGCTGGCGGCAGCTGATCAAGCTGAGCACTTTGCAGCCTTTCGTCACCCGCATGCATCGCGCGGCCGAGTGCCGGGGCGGCGCGGTGCGCAGGTTCAGCATCGTCGGCCGGTTTGTTTTCTTGTTTGTTCCGTTCTGGATGGCCGGCCCGGTGGTGGGGCGATCATTGGTTTTTGATCGGCTTGCGCGCCTGGGTAAACGTCGTTGTCGTGCTGATATCGACCTATCTCGCCATTGGCGTGTGGGGCTTGCTGCTGAACGAGCTCAACGCTTGGGCGGCAACCGTCAACCGCTTTGCACCCTATGCGTTGTTCCTTGCGATTGTGCTCATTGCTGTTGCGATTCATTTGCTGAGCCGGCGGCGTGAGCGGCATGCTTAACGTGAACTTGACTGAATATGTGCGATTCCATTCTTTCGGTAATTGTTCATAATTACCGAAAGAATGACAAATTTCGATCCGGCGATGTGAGGCAAGAACTTGATGGAGCAGCCGGTGATGAACTGGCTGGAAGCATGATGAATTTCGAATCGATCCCTTTGAATGACGAAGAACTCGATTGGCTTGATCAATTCCTGCTCGATCGTATCGATGACGCCGCCGAGATGGATGGCAAGGACGAGGGTGTATTGGATGTCTCGGAGTTGGATGGTTTGATGACCGCGCTGGTCAGCGGTCCGGTGGTGGTCCCGCCCTCGCGCTGGTTGCCTGTGGTGTGGCGCGATTTCGAGCCCGAGTGGAAAACCCCCAAAGAATTTGAAGATGTATTTGCGTTGCTGATTCGGCATATGAACGGTATCGCGGCCGCGTTGATGAGGCAGCCGGAAGATTTCCTGCCGCTGTTTCTGGAGCGCGTTGTGGAAGGCAAGACTTACACCATTGTCGATGACTGGTGCGAGGGCTATGTACAAGGGGCGAACTTGACGGCAGACCTGTGGGGGGCAGGGGGCCGGGAGATGGAGATTATGATCATGCCCATGCGTGCGTTTACGAGCGAGACGGACTGGCGGGCACATGAATTGTCTTCGGATGTCGAAATTGAAAATCTCCAAAACGCCATTGCACGCAATGTGCGCGAGATCCATGCCTACTGGCTGGCGCGCCGCGAAGCGTATGCGCCTTCTTCCACAACGGTTCGCCGTGCCGCGCCCAGTATCGGACGCAACGACCCGTGCCCCTGCGGAAGTGGCAAGAAATTCAAGAAATGCTGCCTGCACTGATGCTGGCAACGTGGTCAGTCGGCCACACAGAATGGTCAGCCGTTAACGGCATTCGATCAGTACGCCACCGGCAGGACACACGCCTTGTCTGACCGCTACGCCCGTATCTTCCTGCTGAGCCATATGCGGGCCTTGTCCAGCCTGGCCGGGCATATTCTCGGCTCGCATCCGCAAATCAATGGCTACTACGAGATGCATCTCAGCTATGAAGATGCATCGGCGCTGGACCAACAGCTGGATGTGTACCGGGCAAGCGATGCGCTCAAGCCAAACAGCCGCTATCTGTTCGACAAGCTGTTGCACAACGACTATGTATTGCAGCCCGAGCGGCTGGGGTTGGCCGAACCCAAAATCTTGATTGCGCTGGCGGAGCCGGAACACACGATCAAAAGCATCGTGCATCTGTTTCGTCAGAAGCCGGCCCCGGACCTGTATGCCTCGCCGGTTGAAGCGGCCCACTACTACATCGCGCGGGTGCAGGCGCTGGCCGACTTCAGCCAGGCTGCCGCGCAGCGCTATTTCTATTTTGATGCGGCGCTGTGGCAACGCGCGCCGGCGCAGCTGTTGTCTCGGCTCACGAAGTGGCTCGATCTGGATTCACCCTTAAGCGAGCGCTATGAGGTGTTCAGCCAAACGGGAAAGGCACGCAGGGGCGATAGCTCAGAGCGCGTTCGGAGCGGAAGCATCGCAAAAACACGGACCGATTACTCGCATGTCGTGATTCCGGAGGCGGTGTTGCGGGCGGCGCGGGAAGCGTATCTTGATTGCCGCGCGCGTTTGATTGCGGGTGCGGCGGATTCGATGACGCTTCAGAGGGGGCCTGGCAGCTGATGGCGCAGACGAATAGCCTGCGCAGCTACACGTTTGCCGACTCGATCCGGTTACGACCGTTCTGTTTGGCCTGATACAACAATTTGTCGACCGCCTCGATCAGGTAGCTGGGCGCAACCTTGGGCGACGGCTTGATTGTCGCTACGCCCATGCTCACGGTGATGTATTTGTCCGTCTGTGAGACCGCATGCGGGATGCGCAGCTTTTCGATCAGGCGATGGCAACGCCCGGCGACCTGCAACGCGGATTTTTCATCCGTTTCCGGTAGCACCAGCATAAATTCCTCGCCGCCAAAACGTGCCACGATGTCGCGCGGGCGGGTGGCCGCCAGTGCAAGCGTATGGGCGATGGCCTTCAAGGTTTCGTCGCCCTGGGCGTGGCCGTAGTGGTCGTTGTATTGCTTGAAAAAATCCACATCGATCATGATCAGAGACAAAGACTGCCCATTCCGACTCGCGCTCGTCCATTCGAGATCCAGGGCTACATCGAATTTGCGACGGTTGGCGATGCCGGTCAGGCTGTCCATGAACGACAGCGCTTCCAGTTCCTTTTGCAGGGCGATGAGTTTTTCTTCGGCCCGCTTGCGTTCGCTGATATCGAACATGAAGCCGATCAGCGAATCCACTTCGCCTTGTTCGTTGCGCACCACGTGCACCACGTCGCGAATCCAGACATAGCCATTGTCTCGGGTCAGCGCGCGGTAATCGGCTTCGTGGTCCACGCCGGCCTTCGACTGAGCTACGCAGAAATTCACCACGGTCTCCCGGTCGTCCGGATGCATGCGCGTTGCCCAGTCTTCTGCCGTGAGCCAGCTGTCCTGGCTCCATCCCAGCAAGGACTCGATCTGCGGGCCAATGTAGGCAAATTTCATCGTGGCCCAGTCGATTTTCCAGGGGATGGCCTTGGTTGACTCCAGCAGAGTTCGGTATACGGCATTGTCACTGTCGAGGGCTTCTTTTTCTTCAGACATCTGGTGTGGCAAACCGATTAAATGAATGTTTTAACGAAGACTGGCGCTTCAAAATATCCTTTTGTCATTATGGTCGTCTCTTGAATGGACTATGAGCGTTCTGAAGGCGGTCTCGGTGCATCGTAGCATAGGGGGGCGTGAGTGATCTCGCGTAGCCGACCTCGTGCTTATTGAGCCGCTGAGCGTCTCTGGCAGCGAACGTCTGGGTGGTGCATGACCGCGGCGAAAAAGAGTCGAGTAGCGGCGGCGCGCTTAGAACAGGCTGTCCCAAGCATCCCGCTCGGCGCGGTAGTTTATCAAGGCCTCGATGATCTGCTGCTTGCGCGCGGCGCGATGCTCTGTGGATTGTATTTGGCGCCATGCCAGCGCGTGCTCGCCAAAGTTGCGGTCGATGTTATCGATAAAGGCGCGCACCTGCCGCAGGGCATTGGCCAGTGCCGGAGTGTTCTGCCACCAATGGCCTGTGCTGAATACCAGTTCGTTCAGTTGCCGTTTTTTTTCAACAATCGCGACGTGCTTTTGCTGGTACAACGCCAGCAGTTCGGTTTCCTTCTGATTGATTACGGCCTCGACCACATCGCGGGCAAAAGGCTGGTTCACATCTGCCTGTTTCACCACTTCTTCCGTTGTAAACAGCATCAGGTCGCCAAAGAACTGGCGCTCGAATTCATTGGATAAATCGATGCTGGCCTGGCCCACGCCGGCCTGGCCAACCTCCACGCCGGGGCGAAAGTCGTCGGCGAGACCCACCTCGGTGGTGCGGCGGTGCAGGTTGGGCATGTTGAACGAGGCAAAACGCGCGCCGATTTCGGCGGCAATCAGCCGCCCGGCGGTGGGGCCGGACATGCGCAGCCGCAGATGGCCAAAGGGGATGATGGTTTTGAGCCCCGCATGGTTGACGATGAAGTTGCCGGGATAAATCGTGCGCGCGGGGCTGCGCTGGGCAAAGCCGCTGCCGTAATCAAACCAGGTCTTGCGCGTGAGGTGTTCGCCAAAGAAGAAGGCGTTGAGCCGCTGCGCGAAATCCGTGAGGCAGGCGCCGTGGTCGTGCGCGCCTTGCAGGCGGCAGGGGTAGTCAAAGGTGGCCGGCTGGTTGTCAAAACCAAAGAGCCTGGCCATGTCGTGATAGGCGGCGTCGCCCGGCTTGGGGTGCGGCACGCCATGGAACTGGCAGGCCTGGCCGCTGCCCAGCGTGGCCAGGCGGCTAAAGAAGGCGCTCACGTCGTCCAGAAAATTGGCAGCCATCACCGCCGGCGAGACGGGCGGGTCGCCGACCATCTTGCCGGTCAGCATCTGGGTATCGGTGGTGCGGAAGATTTTGTCGATGGCGTGGAAGTAGTTCAGCGCCACCACCGCCTCTTCGCCGGCCTCGGTGTGTCGGTTCACGCACAGCGACTGGTCGCTGTCGATCAGGAAATACAGCGTGTTGTCCGGGTCTTCGGTCAGCTGCAAACACTTGAGGTAACTGAGGTTGCGGTTGGCGGCCTGGCCTTTGAGATGGAAGCGGTCCCTGGGCTGGGTGGTGAGCAGATTGCCGAGTTGCGCGCGCTGTTGCGGGGGGAGGGCGTGCAGCAGTTCATATTGTTCGGCCAGCCCGAAGTGGATGACCTGAAGGCCTTTTTGCCGGTATTCCGCCACCAGGTCTTGGTGTCGATGGATGTTGGCTTCGTCGCGGCTGTCTTCGGCGACAATGATCTTGATCTTCTCCCACACGCCGGACGCATGGCCGCCGTAGTCGAACTGCATGCACACCTGGTAGATGCTTTCGAGGCAGGCCCGCAGGTGGGGCGGGCGATCCGCCACCGGGATGCTCAGGATGAAAGTGTGGCGCATGTCGGCCGCTTGATTGCTTAGGTCACGTTGCCGGATCAGGGATTCCTGTTCGCGAAACAGGGCCTGGTAGGTGGCCAGCAGCGGATGAAACGTCATCTCGCCAGACCACAGGGCCTGTTCCAGCAAGGGGTAGCACGCTTCGTAGAGGTCGATGAGCGCGTCGGGCATGCCTGCTTCAGTCGACGGGGCAAGGGTTTGCAACTGCGCGCTCAGGTCGGCCAGGCCGGGAATGACGGATTGATAGTGCCCGATGCAATCCTGCAGGCAGGCAGGGTGTGGGTAATCCAGCGCGTTGCAGCGGGGGGGGTTGGCCGGCAGATTCATCGGTGCGGCGGCTGTGCAAGCCATGTTGTAGCCTGGAAGAGGCCTAATAATACCTGCGCAAGCCACAAATCAGGATGGTGGCGGGCTGACGGGCGACCGTATCCCGTTACCAGCCCGGGCTAGGCGGCTCGGAGCCGCACCCGTTTCTCAAGCGTGAGTACCTCTCCTGCTGCATCCATCACCGCATAGAGCCGGGGTTGCGGGCGGCCGGCCCAGGATGGCGCGGGGAGGTCGCTGTCCAGGTATACGATCTGTGCGCCGTCAACCTGTTTTTCGACCTGACCGTGGGTGATCAGTTCGTTCAAGGCGTCGATGGAAATCCCGCGCTGTTTCATGTGGCTGAAGGCGAGGGCGCTGATTTTTCCGAGTTTCATCATGGGTTGCTCCGGTGTGCCTGCGTGCGGCCCCCTATGCAGGAGTCGCCATTGGCGCTTTTCGAATGGGGTCGCTATACTGTACAAATATACAGTATCTTTACTGTATGTGCATACAGTATTCGGAGGCCGCCCCATGCAAGCGCTGACACGTCGCCAGGAAGAAATCCTGAACCTGATCAAGGAGTGGATCGAAACCACTGGCAGCCCGCCGACGCGCGTGGAGATCTCGCAACACTTCGGCTTTAGTTCGCCCAACGCGGCCGAGCAGCATCTCAAGGTGCTGGCGAAAAAAGGCGTGCTGGACCTGGTGCCGGGGGTGTCGCGCGGTATTCAGCTCAAGGGCGGCGGCGGGCTGCCAGTGGTGGGCCGGGTGGCGGCGGGCAGCCCGATTCTCGCGCAGGAGCATATCGAGCGGCACGTGCAAATTGATGCCGCGCTGTTTTCACCGCGTGCGGATTATTTCCTCAAGGTGCAGGGCATGAGCATGAAGGATGCCGGCATTCTGGACGGCGACCTGCTCGCGGTGCATCGCAGCAGCGAGGCCCGGGCCGGGCAGGTGGTGGTGGCACGTATCGGCGACGAAGTGACGGTCAAGCGCTTTGCCCGCCAGGGGCACAGGGTGCAGTTGTTGCCGGAAAACCCCGACTTCGCGCCAATCGAAGTCGATCTCTCGCGCCAGGAACTGGCCATCGAAGGGATCGCCGTGGGCGTGATCCGCAGCGGCGACACGTTATAAGCTTCAAGCCTGGCGACGGGGACGCGATGAATCCATCCGACCTCACTTCATAAAACCGGGTTGCTGCCGATTCAACGTGTGCAGTCGTTTTGGCTGCGGTTTGGCGAGGGGCGAAATTGAACCGATTTGTCGAGAAGCTGGCAGAACACGCCGGCCGGCTGGCCTTTTGGCGCAAGCCGGAAGTCGCGAGCCCGGAAGCACCTGCGGTCTCGGTGCCGTTTGCCATTGCATCCACGGACGCGCCTTCCGATTCCGAAATGGCAGGCGCCCTGCAATCCCGCGACGCGGAGTCTGACGGGCCAGGGGATGAACGTCTTGCGACAGCGGACGCCGCGACGACGCGCACACCCTCATTGCTGGCACGGTTCTCTACCCTTTTTCAGAGGCAGTCCCGATCTGCACAGGCGGCGTCCAGCGCGGAGATCGACCCCTCCGCGCCTGCAGCAGACTTCAATCAGGCTGAAGCATTCACCGCATCCATCAACGCCGTAGCGGAGGGAGCAGACCCGGCAGGCATCCGCCGTGGCATCCGCGCTTTCTTGTCCCGGAAATGGGTGTGGATCCCCGGTGCCAGCCTGGCCCTGCTTGCCCTCATTGGCACAATGACCTTCATGCTGGTGCAGTCGGCACAGCAGAACAGGCAACTTCAGGCCACGCTGACCTCGACCCAAAAAGAACTCAAGCAAACCACCCTCAGGCATCAGGCTCAGCCCACCCCCCGCCCGCTGCAGGTCGCAGCGCTGGAACCCCCGCCTGCCCCTGCAAACGACACGATCAACCGGAAGGCTCGCAGCGCTTCCTCCGCCTCGTCCTTCGCCGAGGAGGATTGCGTGGTGTCCGACAAAACCAGCGTCATCAAAAACCTGAGGCGCTGTATCGAGAGTTTTAACCACGCGATGGCGCAGTAACGCGCTTCCGCGCAGGATTGCCCGTTCTTTATCCGACCTCCCTCCCGTGCGTGGATGCACCCTTGGTAACGTACCGCGGCCCTTCCGGGGCTTTGGGGCACCGTCCTACCGGACTCTCTCCGCTTTTCTGTCGGCCCAGCGCGGCGTAAACGGACTTCAGTCACGCAACGCCTTCCTATACTGGGGTTTTCAACGCCGATGAGGTTTGAACCCATGATGAATACACGAAAACTGTTGTTGCCTCTTTTACTGGGCGCGGCCCTGGCCAGCGGCTGTTCTGAAATGCCGACCAAGGACACCACCAAATATGGTGACGCGTCGGGGACCACGGCGACCCAGGCGCATCGCAGCGGAACCATTACCGCGATTGAAGATGTCCAGGCGGATGCGAATTACAAGCTGGGCGTTGGAACGGCTGTCGGTGCGGTGGCCGGTGGCATCCTGGGTTCGGCGGTGGGCGACAGCAAGGCCGCCACTGCAGTGGGCGCCGTACTGGGCGGACTGGCGGGGACCTATGGTGAAACCAAGGTTCGGGACAAGACCGTGCAACGTGTGACGGTGAAGATGAGCACGGGTGGTCAGCTGACGATCCTGCAGCCGGTCGATACACGGCTGCACAACGGGATGGCTGTCCATGTTGAAGGCAGCGGCGAGAATGCGCGTGTCGTTCCTTGATTGGTCGAACTTGGATTAATCGGGCCTGAACCCCCGCAACGGGGTCATCTTGGGCTTGGGAAAAAGCGGGCAGCGCGGATTTATTCTGCGCTGCCCGCTTTTTTAACCGGCGGTACAACCCGCACGGGAGGCCCCTGCAAGGCGGGCCTGGATGGGCTTTAGTCGTCGCACCCGGGTGTCTGCTGTATCGTTCGGATGAATTTTGGATGAAATGGGTGGCGCTAATCCGCCTCCCGGGCAATCACTCCAGATATTTATCTCGCATCGCAGGCAGCGCGAGGTTGTGACTGGAATCCATACTGCATCCAGCGAATACGGGCTCCCGGGCGATGTGACGATAGCCTTTCAGAGATTCTCGACGGGTCGTTGACGCTGTTTTTGCTTAAGCCCTACTTGTGGCGGGCTTGAAAAATCCCCACTTCACATCAAAATAAGGCCTGTAAACGGGGCTTATTCGAGCTATGGCAACCAAGAGAGAAAGCAGTACCCTACTGGAACCGACAGCGGCCAAAGTGAAGCCGCCGCCTTTATATAAGGTAATGCTGCTGAACGATGACTACACCCCGATGGAATTCGTGGTGCTGGTTCTGAAGAAGTTTTTTGGCATTGACCAAGAACGTGCGACACAAATCATGCTCAAAGTGCATACTGAAGGTGTGGGTGTCTGTGGAGTCTATCCCCGGGATATTGCGCACACCAAGGTTGATCAAGTTGTGGATTTCGCAAGGCAGCATCAGCATCCGCTGCAATGCACGATGGAGGAAAGTTAGATGATTGCCCAGGAACTCGAAGTCACACTGCACATGGCATTCATGGACGCGCGGCAGAAGCGCCACGAATTTATTTCGGTGGAGCACTTGCTGCTGGCAATGCTGGATAATCCATCGGCAATGGAAGTGCTGCGCGCGTGTGGCGCCAGCATCGACGCCATGCGCGAGCAGCTGGTCAAATTTATCGAAGAACACACGCCCAAGGTTGAAGGCGAGACCGGGGGCGAAGTGGATACCCAGCCCACACTGGGCTTTCAACGGGTGATTCAGCGCGCCATTCTGCATGTCCAGTCATCGGGCAAGAAAGAAGTCACCGGGGCCAATGTGCTGGTTGCCGTTTTCGGCGAAAAGGACTCGCACGCGGTGTATTTTCTGGGCCAGCAGGGCGTCACCCGACTGGATATCGTCAATTTCATTTCCCACGGGATTACCAAGACGCCGCAAAGCGAACCGGTGCGGTCAGAAGAAACCACCGAAGCCAATGTGGAATCGCCCTCGGCTTCGCCGCTCGACAGCTTTGCACAGAATCTGAATGCGCTGGCGCTTGCCGGAAAAATCGACCCTCTGATTGGACGTGACCAGGAACTGGTGCGCGTGATTCAGACCCTGTGCCGTCGCCGCAAAAACAATCCGCTGCTGGTGGGTGAGGCCGGCGTTGGCAAAACCGCGATTGCGGAAGGGCTGGCACGCCGCATCATTGAAGGCAGCGTGCCCGAAATTCTGGCTGAAAGCATCGTTTATTCACTCGATATGGGCGCCTTGCTGGCGGGCACCAAATACCGGGGCGACTTCGAGCAGCGGTTGAAAGGCGTGCTCAAACAGCTGGCTGATAACGCCAAGGCGATCCTGTTCATCGACGAAATTCATACCCTGATTGGCGCAGGCGCGGCCTCGGGCGGTACGCTCGACGCCTCCAATCTGCTTAAACCTGCGTTGTCATCCGGCCAGTTGCGGTGTATTGGCGCCACCACTTACACTGAATATCGCGGTATTTTCGAGAAAGATCATGCCTTGTCACGGCGGTTTCAAAAAGTCGATGTGCCTGAGCCTTCGATCAGCGAAACCGTGGAAATCCTGCGCGGCCTGAAAACCCGTTTCGAGGACCACCATGGCGTCAAATACACGGCTGCGGCGCTGACCACAGCTGCCCAGTTGTCGGCACGTTATATCAACGATCGTCACCTGCCCGACAAGGCGATCGATGTGATCGACGAGGCGGGGGCGGCCCAGCGGATTTTGCCAAAATCCAAACAGAAACGGACGATTACCCCGCGCGAAATTGAGGAAATCATCGCCAAGATTGCGCGTATTCCGCCGCGTACCGTTTCATCCGACGACAAAAGCGCGCTCGCGAATCTGGATCGCGACCTCAAAGCCGTGGTGTTCGGTCAGGATGTGGCTATTGAGGCGTTGTCCACGGCGATCAAAATGTCGCGCAGTGGCCTTGGCAATCCGAACAAACCGATTGGCAATTTCCTGTTTTCGGGTCCTACGGGTGTCGGCAAAACCGAGGTCGCGCGTCAGCTGGCCTATGTGCTGGGGGTGGAGCTGATCCGCTTCGATATGTCGGAGTATATGGAGCGCCATGCCGTGTCGCGGCTGATTGGCGCGCCACCGGGTTATGTGGGATTCGACCAGGGCGGGCTGTTAACAGAGGCCGTTACAAAGAATCCCTATGCCGTTGTTTTGCTTGACGAAGTCGAGAAAGCACATCCGGATATATTCAATGTGTTGCTGCAGGTGATGGATCATGGGACCCTGACCGATACCAACGGTCGCAAGGCTGATTTCCGTAATGTGGTGCTGGTCATGACAACCAATGCCGGCGCGGAAATGCTGAATAAATCCAGCATCGGCTTTTCCAATTCCCGCGAACACGGTGATGAGATGGGCGAAATCAAACGCATGTTCACCCCGGAATTCCGTAACCGGCTGGATGCCATCATCCCCTTTGCCTCCCTGACCGAGCCGGTGATTCTGCAGGTTGTGGATAAATTTCTCATGCAGCTCGAAGAACAGCTGCATGAGAAGAAGGTGGAAGCGGTCTTTACCGATGCGCTCAAGGCGCACCTGGCGAAGCATGGGTTTGACCCCCTCATGGGCGCTCGCCCGATGGCGCGTCTGATTCAGGACACCATCCGCAAGGCCCTGGCAGACGAACTGCTGTTCGGCAAACTGGCCCGTGGTGGGCGGGTGACGATTGATCTCGATGCCGACAACAAGGTGTTGCTGGAATTCGCTGAGGCCGTTCCCGCATAAATCGCTGTAAAGATTTATCTTTCCTTAACCGTTAGCTTTGTTAACGGCAGGTGCACTGAGCTGCTCCACGGTTTTTTGTGATCCGCGCGGGTGCGGGGGTTTTATCGAAAACATCGGGATGTGCATGTGCGATCGATTGAATCGGTTAAAGGAAGGAATGGCGATGAAATCCTGTTTCGCAGCATATGCGACTGCTACTGCACTGATTGTCCTGCTGCCTGTTTTTTCACATGCAGCGGATGGGGCGTCTTCAACAGGCGAGGTTGACCTGACGACAGCAAGTGAGCGTATCCGTCAAACCGGTGCGCAGCTTCAGGCCGACATCAAAAAAGCGCGCGAACGACTTGAGGCGCAGGAAGCCCGCGAAGCTGCGGAGCGCAAGCGCGAAGCGGAGCGGGAACACCAGCAGGCGCTCAAGGAGGAAAAACAGCGCCGTGCCCAGGAAGCCGCCCAGGCGCGGGCGCGACAGGAAGAACAGGCCAAGGCCGAGCAAGCCGAGCGAATCCGGCGCCAACAGGCCGAGAAGGCTGAACATGAAAGGCAGTTGGTCGCCGAAAGGGCGGAGCAGGAAAAGCAGCGCATCCTCAGCAAGGAAGAAGCAGCGGCCAAGAGAATGGAAGCCAAGGCGCGGGCCATGGAGGCGCTGAAAAAGGCGCGCACGCCTTCCAACATAAAATCCTTTGTTGAGTAATACGGCGTATTCAATGGGCTGGCGGCCACGCTGAGTTTCGCTGTACCCGAACCCAAGCAAAAAGCCTGCGGCGTCCCCGCAGGCTTTTTGCTTGGGTTCGGGTCATGGACGGGCGAGGTGTGAGGCAATAAAAAGCGGCGCCAGAGGCGCCGCAAAAACCCGATGTGGCAGGAAGAGACGCCAGGGGGTCACCCCCTTACCGGGTAGGACTACAAGGGAAATCTACTTACGTCCGGCTAACCCAATTAAGCGGGCTGCGCGCTTGGCCAGCCCATTCCTCTGCAAGTATTACGTGTTACTACGGCGCGGGGAGGATTTTCTTTAGGCTGCCGGGGGTGGATGGGATGGATGCGCGCACCTGCGATCCGATGTCATCAAATTGTGGCATTGTGTTTTTTTTGCAGCACCCCGTTCATCGGGGAAACGTGTATGGTTTGGACTGGGAATTAAAAACTGCTGTCACGACGTCACCCCCTTTTTTAAATACATTCGACATGACCTCACTTTATCCTGTGATTCTTTCCGGCGGCTCGGGCACGCGATTGTGGCCATTGTCCCGCGCGGCTTTGCCCAAGCAATTGCTTCCGCTTACCAGCGACCACAGCCTGTTGCAGGATACGGTGCGCCGCCTGGCTGACAGGCCGGGCATCGCCAACCCCCTCATGGTGTGCAACGTCGAACACCGGTTCATGATTGCCGAGCAAATGCGCCAGATCGGCGCAAGGCCGCGTGCCATTGTGCTGGAACCGGTGGGGCGCAATACCGCGCCAGCGATAGCCGTGGCGGCGCTGATGCTGTCGCGCGACGATCCTGACGCCCTGATGCTGGTGTTGCCGGCCGATCATTTAATCGGCGATATTGACGCTTTCCATGCGGCCATCCAGACGGCAGCGGAAGCGGCCCGTAACGGCCATCTCACCACTTTTGGGATTGTGGCCGACTCCCCGGAGACGGGATATGGCTACATCCGCAAAGGGGTGCCGCTGGCCGATACGGCCGGCGCACATCAGGTGGCCGCATTCGTTGAAAAGCCCGATGCGGCCACTGCGCAGCAGTATGTGGATTGCGGCGAATATCTATGGAACAGTGGCATGTTCCTGTTCCGCGCGGTCGATTTTCTAAACGAGCTGCAGACATTGCGCCCCGAGATTCTTGAGGCCAGCCGGGCAGCGCTTGACGCCGCGACGCTGGACCTGGATTTTGTACGTCTGGATCCCGCCGCATTCGAGGCCTGTCCGTCGGAATCGGTGGATTATGCCGTGATGGAGCACACCCAATGTGCAGCCGTGGTGCCTGCCGACATGGCATGGAATGATATTGGCGCCTGGTCAGCGCTGTGGGATGTGGCGGAGAAAGACGGGCAGGGCAACGCCAGCCGCGGCGATGTCATGCTGGAAAATTCAAGCAATAACTTTGTCCGCGCGGAAACCCGCATGGTGGCACTGCTGGGCGTATCGGGCCTGGTGGTGGTTGAAACGGCGGACGTGGTGCTGGTCGCGCAAAAAGATCAGGTGCAGGAGGTCAAAAAGCTGGTCGACCGCCTGAAAGCAGAGAAACGTTGTGAACATCTGGTTCACAAGCAGGTATACCGGCCCTGGGGCTGGTATGAAGGCATCGACGAAGGCGAGCGCTTCCAGGTCAAGCGCATCATGGTCAAACCGGGGGAAAAGCTGAGTCTGCAAATGCATCATCACCGTGCCGAGCACTGGGTGGTGGTATCGGGTACAGCCAGCGTCACCTGCGGCGATCAGGTCACCTTGCTGAGCGAGAACCAGTCCACCTATATTCCGCTGGGAACCTCGCACCGCCTGGAGAACCCGGGGAAGGTCGATTTGCATATCATCGAAGTGCAATCCGGCATTTATCTGGGCGAAGACGACATCGTTCGCTTTGAGGATATCTATCAGCGCAACTGAAGCGGGGCGGGCTCACCCCGAGGCGACAGGTGCAATGGCGGTTGCGATTCCACGGCCGTCCCAGTCCCAAGCGTTTGATCCCTATTGGATATTTTGTTCCCGCGGCGGTTTTTTTGCCCTGCGCGGAAGGCTGGATCGATTTTTCCGTGTAAGACAAACACCTACATTGGGCTTCATGTATATCCGTCCCGGAATACAGCCATAGTCCACATTAACTTTCCCCTGTTCCGTCCGAAAACGAATTCACCACGCAGAATTAAGTGTGCGATGGAAAAAAAATTCAATAAGGAAGGCGAGAAAATGAAATTGGACGAAATGCTCGATGAAATGCGTGATGTCAATCTCAACTACCTGTTGCTGGCCCAGAACATGATTCGACATGACAAGGCGACCGCGGTTTTTCGCCTCGGCATCAGCCAGGATGTGGCCGGATTGATCGAGGCACTCACGCCTGCGCAGATTCTCAAGCTCGCGGCGTCCGGCATGATGGTGTCGCGTTTCCGTTTCGATGATGGCGCCGTGCTGAATATGCTGACCAGCTACACCAAAGATCGCGCCATTGCACAATCGCATGCCGTCATCCTGATGGCAGGCCAGGCGGCAGAAGCATTTGCCTGATTGCGTAACCCGCCTACGGGCTGGCGCGACATAATAAACAGGGGGGAGGCTTCAATGAGCAAGAAAAGTTTACTGAACGAAATGCGTGACACCCAGTTGGCGATCGAACTGATCGAACTCGGCGCCCGCCCTCAGGTGCTGGAATCCGAAACCACGTTGTCGCGCGAACGTCTGCTCAAGCTGTACAAGGAAGTCAAAGGTGTTTCCCCCCCTAAAGGCATGTTGCCATTCTCGACAGACTGGTTTTTGACCTGGCTGCCAAATGTTCATTCTTCCCTGTTTATCAATATTCGCCGTTACATCACGAAGAACAGCGACTGCACCGGCATCGAAGCGGTACTTAAAAGCTACCGGTTATATCAGGAATTTCTGCATACCAATCAGGTGGATGAAGTGTTGAGCTTCACTCGCGCCTGGACCCTGAATCGTTTCTTTGAAAACCGCATGCTCGAAACAACGGTGTGCACCGGATGCGGCGGCCATTTTGTGGTACACCCCGATGATCTGCATAGCCAATATGTGTGCGGCTTGTGCAACATGCCTGCCCGTGCGGGAAAAACACGCAAGGCCAAAGCTGCGGAAGTGGCGCGGCGCCACACGGCGGAAGCCGCAGGCATTTCCGAGATTGAACCCGCACTGACCGCTGCCGCCTGAGCCGTTTCAGCAGGAGACGGAGGATGACCAGACTGCCTGTCAGCCTGCAATCGCTCATTATTCAGTGTGTTGCACTGCTGCTCACAGGGGGATTGGCTTATCTGCGTCCGCTTGTGTTCGCGTTCGAGCCTGCCGGGTGGCAGCTCGCGCTCGCACAAGGCGGGATCGCTGCCCTCCTGAGCTATCGAATCCGTCAGCCAGTCTGGTGGCAGCTCCTGCACTTCGGTTTCTTCCCCGGTATTCTGCTCGCGCAACAGGTCGATATTGCAGCCTGGATTTATCTGCTCGCATTTATAAGCCTGGTGTCGGTGTACTGGAGCACGTTTCGCACCCGGGTTCCCCTGTATCTGTCCGACCATAAGGCATGGCAGGCTATCGTGCCGCTGATGCCGTCGCTGCAAACATTCCGTTTCATTGACCTGGGAAGCGGTCTGGGCGATGTACCGTTTTTTCTGGAGTCGCGGTTTCCGCGCGCCCATTTTTTCGGCACTGAGATCGCCCCTGCGCCCTGGCTTGTCAGTCGCGTGCGCGCCTGGTTCAAGCGAAGCCGGGTGCGTTTCATGCGGCGCGATTATGCTGCGCTTGATCTTGCTGGATTCGATGTGGTGTTCGCCTTTCTATCGCCTGCCGCCATGCCGGCGTTATGGCAACAGGCCCAGGCACAGATGCAGACCGGGAGCTTGTTCATCAGCCTGTCATTCTGCGTGCTCGGCCGCAACCCGGATCAGAAGATTGAACTGGCCCAGGGCGCGCGCCATACCTTGTATGTTTGGAAAATGTGAGATGACCCGCTGGCTTTTTTCTTTGACCTTGCCATCAAGTTTTATGCTCCCGGGTCGAATCCTATCCCTGAGAGCCTGTGCATCGATTGGCAGAAGGACAGGGCAGGCAGCGTGAATATGAGCTCGCCGTATCAACCCCGGAATGGAATAAGGAACAGACGGCCGTGCTAGTCATCGTTGGATATATTATTGTCATATTGAGTGTCTTCGGCGGCTTCGCACTCGCTGGCGGGCATCTGGCAGCATTGTTTCAGCCGCTGGAACTGCTGATGATCGGCGGCGGCGCTGGCGGGGCATTCCTGGTTGGCAATAACGGAAAATCGGTCAAAGCCACCTTGAAGGCGCTGCCCAGCGTGCTCAAAGGGTCCAAGTACACCCGTGCGCTGTATATGGACATGATGTCACTGCTGTATGAACTGCTGACCAAAATCCGCAAGGAAGGTCTTATGTCGGTGGAATCCGATGTCGATGCGCCTGAAAGCAGCCCGCTGTTTTCAAAATATCCCTCGATCATGGCCGATCACCATATCATTGAATTTCTCACGGATTATCTGCGCTTGATGGTCAGTGGGAGCATGAACGCGTTCGAAATCGAAAACCTGATGGACAATGAAATCGAAACCCACCATCACGAAGGCGAAGTGCCCGTTCATGTGGTTGCCAAGCTTGGCGATGGCTTGCCCGCCTTCGGCATTGTGGCGGCCGTGATGGGCGTCGTGCATACGATGGAATCGGTGCACCTGCCGCCTGCGGAACTGGGCATCCTGATTGCCCATGCCCTGGTCGGCACCTTTCTGGGTATTTTGCTTGCCTACGGGTTTGTGGGTCCGCTATCGAGCCTGCTCGAACAGAAACTGCACGAATCATCCAAGATGTTTCAGTGCGTCAAGGTCACACTGCTGGCCAGTATCAATGGCTATGCGCCTGCGATTGCTGTCGAATTCGGGCGCAAGGTGCTGTTCTCTACCGAGCGTCCCACTTTCAGCGAACTGGAAGAACACGTCAAGGGCGCAAAATCCCGTTGATTATGGTTGATCTGATCTGAGTTCCCTCATGAGCGAGCAAAAAGCGCCCATTATCGTCAAACGCATCAAGAAGGTGGCAGGCGGCCATCATGGCGGCGCGTGGAAAATCGCTTATGCAGACTTCGTGACGGCGATGATGGCCTTCTTTCTGCTGATGTGGCTGCTGGGCTCAACGGCCAAGGGCGATCTGGCCGGTATTGCCGAGTATTTCAAGACACCGCTCAAGGTTGCAATGCAAGGCGGTTCCGGCAGCGGCGACAGCTCAAGTGTGCTCAAAGGCGGCGGGACGGATCTGGCGCGCAAAACGGGTCAGGTGAAAAATGGCGAAACCATCCCTGAAAAAAAATCCATCAACCTCGAGGCGGCCAAGGCCGAACTCGAACGGCGGGAGACGGCGCAACTCAAGCAGCTGAAAGGCCGACTGGAGGAAGCGATCTCCGCCAACCCCACGCTCAAGCAATTCAAGCGCCAGTTGCTCATCGACATTACCAGCGAAGGCCTGCGCATCCAGATCGTGGATGAGCAGAACCGGCCCATGTTCAATCTGGCGAGTGCGGAGCTGCAGCCCTATACCCGGGTGATTCTGCGCGAGATCGGTCATGTGCTGAATGGCGTGCAAAACCGTATCAGCCTGTCGGGCCACACGGATGCAACTTCGTATGCCAATGGTGACCGCGGCTACAGCAATTGGGAATTGTCGACCGACCGTGCCAATGCCTCGCGGCGTGCGCTGGTGGCCGGCGGCATGGATGACGCCAAAATGCTGCGCGTGGTCGGGCTGGCATCGTCGGTGCCGTTCCATGATGCGGCGCCCAATAATCCTGTCAACCGCCGGATCAGCATCATCGTTATGAACAAGCGGACCGAAGAAGCCATCACCAAGGAAGCGAGCGGTGAGGTGAGGGGTGGAACCGCCGGGCCGGATGCCGGAATCAAGACGCCGCCTTCGGCTGTGCAGTAATCCAACTGCGGGCCTGCTGCCCCATCAAATTTCGAGTCTGCAATTCAAACCGGGGCCAGTTCAGGTTGTCCGAGCAGGGGGGTTCTGTTGCATTCCTGCTGCGCTGCAGCTGAATCCTGAACGCGGGTTGCGCTGACTGGCGCAAAATAGCGGCCTAAACCCACCCTTATTCCCCTGATCGCCGGTGGCGGGCATAGCCAATAATTCAACCTGTAAAAGCCCCTCGAGCGGGGGGTGTCCACAAACAGGTGAGTCCCCGTATGGCTGAAGAAACCGGTCAGGAAAAGACAGAAGCCCCATCGCCACAACGATTGGAAAAGGCGCGCGAAGACGGCCAGGTGCTGCAATCGCGCGAACTGGGCACGTTTGTCGTCCTGCTGGTTGGCGGGGCGGGGTTGTGGATGATGGCCAGCGGCCTGGGCCAGACCCTGCAACACATTGTGCGTGATGGCTTGCAGTTCAGCCCGGGTACGGCACGCGATAGTGCGCATGTGATGGCGCAGTTGTCGACCCAGTTTTTTGATGCCGCGCTGGCCTTGACCCCGTTTCTGGGACTGATGGTGATAGCTACCCTGGCTTCGCCATTAATGCTGCGCGGCTGGATGTTCAGCACCAAGGCACTGATGCCCAAATTCAGCCGGATGAATCCGCTGTCGGGCATCAAGCGTATTTTTTCAAGCCAGGGATTGATCGAACTGATCAAAGCCCTGGGCAAAGTCGGTTTGCTGGGTGGCGTGGCGGCCTGGCTGATCTGGTCCAATCTCGAAGGCGTATTCTCGCTCAGCCTGGAGTCGACGCCAGCGGCCATTCAGCATATGGGTGACCTGATAGGCAAAGTGTTCCTGATTATTTCGGCCACGATGGTATTCATCGTGGCCATCGATCTGCCCTACCAGATCTGGAGCCATTATCACAAACTGAAAATGACCAAAGAGGAGTTGCGCCAGGAAGCCAAGGAATCGGAAGGCGACCCGCATCTCAAGGCCCGCATCCGCGCGCAGCAACGGGAAGTGTCGCGCCGCCGCATGATGTCCGAGATACCCACTGCCGATGTGGTGGTGACCAATCCGACCCACTACGCGGTGGCATTGAAATACAGCGAAGGCAAGATGCGCGCGCCTCGCGTGGTGGCCAAGGGTGCCGATGCCGTCGCCGCCCGCATTCGTGAAATGGCGGCGGAACACCACGTCCCGCTGCTGGAAGCGCCGCCTTTGGCACGCGCGCTGTTCCGCCACACCGAACTCGGCGATGAGATCCCCGCGACGCTGTATGCGGCCGTGGCTGAAGTGCTGGCCTATGTATTCCAGTTGCGGCATTTCAGGCAGGTGGGCGGCGCGTATCCGGACGCGCCCACCACCTTGCCGGTTCCGCCTGAGCTTGATCCGCAGCAGGTCGGCGCATGAACGGTACGCTACGTCTCTCCAGTCTGTTCAATGCGACCAATGCACGTGCGCTGGCAGCACCGGTTTTCATCATTCTCATCCTGGCAATGCTGGTGTTGCCGCTGCCGCCGTTTGCGCTGGACATGCTGTTCACCTTCAATATCGCGCTGTCCATCATGGTGTTGCTGGTGGGCTTGTCCACCAAGAAGGCGCTTGATTTCGCCGCTTTCCCCACGGTGCTGCTGCTCTCCACGCTGCTGCGTCTGTCGCTCAACGTTGCCTCGACGCGGGTGGTATTGCTGGAAGGACATACCGGCGCCGATGCGGCCGGCAAGGTGATCGAGGCTTTCGGTCATTTCCTGGTGGGCGGCAACTACACGGTAGGCATAATCGTGTTTGTCATTCTGGTGGTGATCAATTTCATCGTGATCACCAAGGGAGCGGGACGTATTGCCGAGGTCAGTGCGCGCTTCACGCTGGATGCGATGCCAGGCAAGCAGATGGCCATCGATGCCGACCTCAACGCAGGCTTGATCGACGAAAACGAGGCCCGTCGCCGTCGTGCGGAAATTTCCCAGGAAGCCGACTTCTACGGCTCAATGGACGGCGCCTCGAAATTTGTGCGCGGCGATGCCATTGCGGGCATCCTGATTCTGCTGATCAATATCGTCGGGGGTCTGCTGGTGGGCGTGATGCAGCATGACCTCTCGCTGGCCGACGCTGCGCACAATTACACCCTGCTGGCGATCGGCGACGGCCTGGTTGCACAGATTCCGGCGCTGGTGATCTCGATCGCCGCCGGCATCATCGTCAGCCGCGTCAGTACCGATGAAGATATTGCCGGGCAAATGCTGTCCAATATCTTCAACAAGACGCATGCGCTGTACATTACGGCGGCGATTATCGGCATGATGGGCCTGATCCCGGGCATGCCGAATTTTGCGTTTTTGCTGCTGGCCGGCGGTATGGCGTGGCTGGCTTATCGCAATGGAAAAAAGCAGGCGGAGGTTCCTGAAGAAGCGGAAGCTGCACCGGTTGCTGCAGTCGAGTCGCAGGAAGCCAGCTGGGAAGATGTTGCGCCGATCGACACGCTGGGGCTTGAGGTGGGATATCGTCTTATCCCCCTGGTCGACAATGCAGCCGATGGCGAATTGATACGTCGCATCAAGGGCATTCGCAAGAAATTCGCCCGGGAAATCGGCTTTCTGCCGCCGGCAGTTCATATTCGCGACAATCTCGAAATCAATCCGAACAGCTACCGGATCACCCTTAAAGGCGTGGAAATCGGCAGCGGCGAGGTGCGTACCGGCCTGTTCCTCGCCATTGATCCCGGCAACATCACCGGCACGCTGCCCGGGACTATTACGACCGATCCCGCTTTCGGCCTGCCCGCCGTGTGGGTCGATTCAGGCCAGCGAGAGCAGGCCCAGGCTCTGGGGTATACCGTGGTTGATCCCGGTACGGTGGTCGCGACGCACTTGAATCATCTGGTGACCCAGCACGCCGCCGAACTGCTGGGGCGGCAGGAAGTGCAGGCCCTGCTCGACCACCTGGGAAAAAGTGCGCCCAAGCTGGTGGAGGAGCTGGTGCCTAAAATGCTGACGCTTTCCGCAGTGCAGAAAGTATTGCAGACATTGCTGGTCGAGGGCGTGGCGATTCGTGACATGCGCAGCATTATTGACACCCTGCTGGAGCACGGCGCGCACGTCCAGGACCCGAACGAACTCACTGCGCTGGTCAGAGTGGCGCTGGGCCGCTCCATAGTCCAGCAGATTTACGGTTCGGTGAACGAGCTGCCGGTAATCGCGCTGGACCAGACCCTGGAACGTTTGCTCATGCAAACCTTGCAGGCAGGCCATGACGCAGCGGGCATGGAACCGGGATTGGCCGACACGCTACTGGAACGGACCCAGAGCACGACACAGCGGCAGGAAGCGCTAGGTCACCCCCCGGTGTTGCTGACGCCGGCGGTGTTGCGCCCCTTGCTTGCACGTTTTCTGCGGCGTGCCGTACCGCAACTCAAAGTGCTTTCGCACGCTGAAGTCCCCGAAGGCAAACTCATCAAAGTCACTTCCCTGGTAGGAGGAGCAGCATGAACGTCAAACGTATCGTCGCCAAAACATCCCGTGAAGCCATGCGCCAGTTGCGCGATGCGCTCGGTCCCGACGCGGTCATCCTGTCCAATCGCGCGGTCGAGGGCGGCGTGGAGGTGCTGGCCATGCCGGCTGAAGATATCGCCGCATTTGCACCGCCGATCGCTGAAGCACCGGCCCCGCGCACCCCTCCTAGAGCGCTGGCGCCGCAAACCGCGCGTCATCCCGAGCCGGAAATGGGAATGGAAACGGCGCCGGCAGTTTCGTTCAAGCGCCGACTGGTCGAACGGGTGGCGATGCCGAGCGATGACAGCAACCAGCTCGCGCAGAGTGTAATCAGCGAAATCAAATCCATGCATCAGCGTCTGGAAAGCCAGTTGGCGGATATGGCATGGCGGGATTTGCCCGGACGCGATCCTTCCGGCGCTGCCATGATGCGCGACATGTTGTCAGCAGGGTTTAGCGCCACCCTGGCCAGAGAAATGCTGGAAAACCTGCCGAAAGGCGATGCAGAGCATGCGCAGGCCTGGATGCGCAACACCTTGATGAGTCGTCTGCAAGTGATGCAGAACGAAACCAGCATGCTTGACGCCGGCGGCGTGTTCGCACTGATGGGGCCGACAGGCGCTGGAAAAACGACCACCACAGCCAAGCTGGCTGCACGGTTTGTGGTGCGCCACGGAGCAGAGAAACTTGCCCTGCTGACGACCGACAGCTACCGGATTGGCGGGCATGAACAACTGCGCATTTACGGCAAGATTCTCGGGGTAACGGTCCACGCGGTACGCGATGCCGCCGACCTGAAACTGGCGTTGTCCGAATTGCGCAACAAGCATACGGTGCTGATCGATACGGTCGGCATGAGCCAGCGCGACCAGGCGGTATCCGAACAGGTTGAAATGCTGTGTCAGGCCAGCAAGAAAATCAAGCGACTGTTGCTGCTCAATGCCACCAGCCATGGTGAAACATTGAACGAGGTGGTGGGGGCCTATCAGAAACGCGGGCTGGATGGCTGCATTCTGACCAAAGTGGACGAGGCTGCGAGTTTGGGCCCGGCCCTGGACTGTGCCATCCGTCATGAATTGAAAGTGCATTATCTGGCTACCGGGCAGCGCGTTCCGGAGGATCTGCATCTGGCCAATCGCCAATACCTCATCCACCGGGCGTTCAAGGCCCGTTCATCGACTTCGCCCTGGCAGCTCGATGACAGCGAACTCGCATTCGCGCTGGGCAGCAATCCCTCAACTTATCGTGAAAGCGCGGTGTCCTTTGGCTAACTTTATGGGCGATCAGGCCGCCGGACTGCGCCGGTTGCTGGGACAGACCGGGTTTCAGGTCATTACCGTGATGTCGGGCCAGCAGGGCGCGGGAAAAACCGCGGCGACGACGAATCTGGCCGTGGCGCTGGCGCGTTCCGGGCGTGATGTTCTCATCATCGACCAGGATCAGCAGGGGCGGGGCGCCGCCGCCGCCTTGGGGCTGACGCCACGTTACGATGTCGCGGACGTGATTGAGGGACGCTGTACGCTCGACGCATTGATTCTTAATGGCCCGGACAATGTCCAGGTGCTGCCGATAGGTGGTGGTTTCAACCGGCTGGGACGGTTGTCCGGGCGCGACCAGGAATGGCTGGCGCAAAGCTTCGAGCGGCTGCAATGCGGCGTCGATGTGGTGCTGGTGGATATGGAAGAGGCCACCGACCCGGATGCATTGCCGCTCGGCCTGGCCGCTTCCGAGATCATGATTGTGCTGCCGCCGGGCAATACCTCGATTACGCAAAGCTATACGCTGGTCAAGCGTCTGGCACAAAACTTTGGCAAGCGCCAGTTCCGTCTGCTGCTCAATCGCATGGCATCACCAGAGCAGGCGCAGGCCGTTGCACAGAATTTTGCACAGACTGCCGAGCGCTATCTGGGGGTGTCGGTTGACTACCTTGGCTATATTCCACTGGACGAGCGCCTGACCCGGGCGGGTTATTTGCGAACGTCGGTGGTGGATGCATTTCCTGTCGCTGTGTCCACTTCGCAATTTCGCAAGCTGGCTGAAGGCTTGCTGCGCTGGCCGCAGCCGCCCAGCCTGGGCAATGTAGGCGGGTTCATGCAGCGCGTGATCCAGGGCGCCCGCCTGGTGGATGCGTGCCGAAGGGGATAACACATGTACACCGCAACCGGCAAAAGCGAAAAAAACGACTTGCTGACCTTGTATATGCCGATGGTCAAGCGCCTGGCGCATCACATGATGGGGCGCCTGCCGCCCAGCGTCGAAGAGGATGACATTGTCCAGGCGGGCATGATGGGGCTGCTTGATGCAATCAGCCGCTATGACGAAGCGCAAAGCGCACAATTCGAAGCCTATGCCATCCAGCGCATCCGCGGTTCGATGATCGACGAACTCAGGCAGGCCGACTGGCTGCCGCGCAGTGCCCGGCAAGCGATGCGGAAAATCGAAAAAGCCATCGGCACATTGCAGCATCAGTTGGGGCGGCAGCCGAGCGAAGGCGAAATTGCAGCCGCCATGAAACTGCCGCTGGATGAATACCAGTCGCTGCTGGGCGATGCCCGCGGGCACCAGTTGCTGTACTTCGAGGATTTCGGCGACACCGAAGAGAACGATTCCTTTCTCGACAAGCAGTCAGCCGATGAAGCCGGCATGCCTTTGCCGCAACTGCTCGATTCGAACCTGCGCGCCTGCATCATCGCGGGGATTGAAAACCTGCCGGAACGTGAGCAATTGCTGATGTCGCTGTATTACGAGCAGGAACTCAATCTGCGTGAAATCAGCGAAATCTTCGGCGTCAGCGAATCCCGTATTTGCCAGCTTCACGGCCAGGCCATTGCGCGTTTGCGTACCAAGCTGAAGGAGGATGCATGGATCGTGGCAGCCTGATTGGACTCGGGCTGGCGGCCGCCGCCATTTTTGGCGGGCAGGCCATGGAGGGCGGGCATATCAGTCTGTTTCTGCAGCCCACGGCATTTGTGATTGTGGTGGTCGGCACGCTGGCGGCAGTATTGCTGCATTATCCCTTGCCCGTTTTCATGCGGGGGATACGCATGGCAAAATGGGCTTTCCGTCCACCCGAATCCGAGGCGGAGGCGCTGATCCGGCGCATTGTCCAGTGGTCGCATACGGCGCGTCAGGAGAGTGTGCTGGCGCTGGAAAAGTATGTCTTCATGACCCGCGACCCTTATCAGAAAACCGGGCTGCAGCTATTGATCGACGGCGCGAATGCGGAGACCTTGCGCGATACCCTCGATGTGCAAATCATTGGCTTCGAGACGGCGGAGCGTCAGGCTGCACGGGTGTGGGAGTCGGCAGGCGGCTACGCGCCCACACTGGGCATTCTGGGGGCGGTGATCGGGCTGATTCACGTCATGGAAAACCTGTCTGACCCAAGCAAGCTCGGCGCCGGGATTGCGGTTGCCTTTGTCGCCACCATCTATGGTGTCGGCCTGGCCAATCTGGTATTCCTGCCGCTCGCCAACAAAATCAAATTCACCATTGCCCGCCGTGTCACCGAGCGGGAAATTCTGTGCGACGGCCTGATGGCTATTGCGCAAGGCGACAACCCGCGCGTTATTGAAGCCCGTCTAAAAGGCTATCTGTGAAATGCGCAGGCGTCGGCGCATTGTCATTGAGCATGAAAATCACGATCGCTGGCTGATTTCGTTCGCCGATTTCATCACCTTGCTGTTTGCTTTTTTTGTGGTGATGTATGCGATTTCGGCGGTCAACGAAAGCAAATACCGGGTCCTGGCAAACTCGCTGGGTGACGCGTTCGGCAATTCCGTGTCGCGCGACGCGCCTGTGCCTGACCTTCCTGCCGTGACTTTGCCGGCTGAAGTCAAACAGCGCAGCCTGAAGCAGCAGCAAGCGATTGAAGAGCAGGCGCATATGACCGAAGTCGCGCGCAATCTGCTCGATGCAATGGCGCCCCTGGTAAAAGAAGGGAAAGTGCGGGTGACGCAGAGCCGCCGGGGCGTTAGCATTGAAATCAATGCGAATGTGCTGTTTGCCGCGGGTCAGGCTGAACTGGAGCCGCAATCCCTGGCTGTATTGCGCGCGGTGGCGAAACATCTGCGCGATGAGCCGTTCAATCTGGAAATTACCGGCCACACCGATGATGTGCCTATCAGCAACTCCGTCTTTGCCTCCAATTGGGAATTATCGGCGGTGCGCGCCACCAGCGTGGTGCGTTTGCTGGCTGAAAACGGCATCGCCCCGGTCCGCTTGTTCGCCATCGGCCGCGAGGCCAGTCAGCCGATTGCTTCGAACGCCAACGAGGACGGACGTGCACGCAATCGCCGCGTCGAATTGATGATTTTGTCGGGGTTGCCGGATACGATCAAGGAGATTCCTGTGCGGCCAGATTCAAGCCGCCCTTGAAAACGGCCAGATAGGCCCGATACTTCAACATCCCGCTGAACGGATAGAGAAGATCAGATCATGCCTAATGACCCCGCGCTGGAAGGCGAATTGCTGTCAGACGAACGCCAGTTGCCCGCAGCCCCGGTATTCCCGGACGAGTTGTACCTGCTGCCGCTAACCGAAAAACCTTTTTTCCCCGCGCAAACCCTGCCGTTGCTGATGAATGAATCGCCGTGGCTGTCGACGGTCGAAGCCATCGGCGAAACGGCGCATCACATGGTGGGCCTGGTGGTGGTCAAGCCGGATAACACCGATGAGGTCAAACGGCCGGATTTTCATGGCATTGGCACCGTTGTTCGTATCCATCACCCGGTGCGAACTGACGGTAAAATGCAATTCATTGCTGAAGGCAGGCGGCGTTTCCGCATTGTCGAATGGCTATCCGAGACCGCGCCTTATCGGGTCCGGGTGGAATACCCCAATGAAATCGGCAAGCCGGACTCTGAGGAAATTCGTGCGTATTCCATTGCGATAATCAATACGATCAAGGACTTGCTGCCGCTTAATCCTTTGTATTCTGAAGAGCTTAAGTTCTTTCTCAACCGGTTTGGTCCCAATGAACCGTCGCAACTAACCGATTTTGCCGCCAGCCTCACCACGGCGTCCAAGCAGGCCTTGCAGGATGTGCTGGAAGCGTTTGGGCTGAAAAAGCGGATGGAAAAGGTGCTGGTGCTGCTGAAAAAGGAATTGGACGTCGCACGCCTGCAATCCGATATCCGCGAAAAGGTCGATGAAAAAATGAGTGCGCAGCAGCGCGAATTTTTTCTTCGCCAACAGCTCAAGGCCATCCAGAAAGAACTCGGTCTCGCCAAAGATGATAAAACGGCTGAACTCGATACCTTCAATGAGCGAATTGCCAAGCTGACGTTGACCGAACCGGCAAAAAAGCGCATTGAAGAAGAGATGCACAAGCTCTCATTGCTCGAGACAGGGTCACCGGAATACGCAGTTACACGGAATTATCTCGACTGGCTGACCATGCTGCCGTGGGGGGTCCACACCCAGGACAAGATCGACCTCGAGCACGCCCGACGGATTCTTGACCGCGATCACGATGGCCTGAACGACGTCAAGGACCGCATTATTGAATTTCTGGCGGTGGGCGCAATGCGTGGCGAAATGGCGGGCTCGATCCTGCTGCTGATCGGGCCGCCCGGCGTAGGTAAAACCTCGATCGGAAAGTCGATCGCCGAAGCCCTGGGACGCAAGTTCTACCGTTTTTCGGTCGGTGGCATGCGCGACGAAGCCGAAATCAAGGGCCATCGCCGTACTTATATTGGCGCCATGCCGGGCAAATTCGTGCAGGCCCTGAAAGAAGTCGGCTCATCCAATCCGATCATCATGCTCGATGAAATCGACAAGATAGGCGGCAATTACCATGGCGATCCGGCATCCGCGTTGCTTGAAGTGCTGGATCCCGAACAGAACGCGGACTTCCTGGACAACTATCTCGATGTGCGTTTTGATCTGTCGAAGGCGCTGTTCATCTGTACTGCCAACGATTTTTCGATTCCCTCGGCACTGCTTGACCGCATGGAAGTCATCCGCCTGTCGGGCTATATCACCGAAGAAAAAGTGGCGATTGCCAAGCATCATCTGTGGCCGCGCGTGCTTGCCCGCGCCGGATTGAAAAACGCCCAGCTTAAAATCACCGATGGCGCATTGCGGCATGTGATCGAAGGCTATGCGCGCGAGGCCGGGGTGCGCAACCTGGAAAAACAGCTGGGCCGGGTTGCCCGAAAAGCGGTCGTCAAAGTATTGGGGGGCGCAGCCACGCCGATCAAGGTCGGGATCAAGGAGGTCGAAGCCTATCTCGACAAGCCGGTGTTCGTGCGCGAGAAGGCCATGAGCGGAGTGGGTGTTGTCACGGGCCTGGCCTGGACTTCAATGGGCGGCGCAACGCTGCCGGTCGAGGCATCGCGTATCCATACGCTCAACCGCGGTTTCAAGCTCACCGGAAAACTGGGCGAGGTGATGCGGGAGTCGGCTGAAATCGCATACAGCTATGTGGCCTCGCATCTCATTACCTACGATGCGGAAAGCACCTTCTTCGACACCAGCTTTGTCCATCTCCATGTCCCCGAAGGCGCCACCCCCAAGGACGGTCCGAGTGCGGGCGTCACCATGGCGACCGCGCTGCTTTCTCTGGCCAAGAACGTCAAAATCAAGCGTCCCCTCGCCATGACCGGCGAGCTGACGTTGACCGGGCAGGTATTGCCGGTGGGGGGCATCCGGGAAAAAGTCATTGCGGCGCGTCGGATCGGCATACCCGAACTCATCCTGCCTGATGCCAACCGGCGCGATTACGAGAAGCTGCCAGACCACATTCGGGAGGGGTTGAACGTGCATTTCGCCAAGCGCTACCAGGATGTGGCCCGCATAGTTTTCGGATCTGAGGCAGGTGTCTGACCTGCGACGCTGTGCCGGCTTTGGTTCCGGTGGGGACTCAATGAATAGACACACGTCCGACTTTTGCGCGACGGGCAGAAAGGACGCCGCGCTGACCCAGTCTGCGATTTCGGGTATGAAGCTGTCCGGTGCATAGCCGAACAACGCCACGGTCATTTGACAGGCGACCAGTTTGACCTCGGCCTCGATGCACAGCGAGCGCAGTTCTTCTATGGTTGAGATGCCATTGTTTTTGAAAGTCTGGTGCATGAGCCCCGTCGCCGCTTTCTCAAATCCCGGCACCCCCGCGGCCACCAGATTCGGAATTTTCCAGTTGATATCCTTGAGCCATTGCGGACCGAAGGGCATTTTCATGGGCATGCCGGGATTGCCCGGGGGACTGATTTCGAGGGCCAGATTTTTTTTCAGCAGTTCCAGCCGTAAAAGGTGAAGAATATCGAACATCCCAACCCGGCGCCGAGGCGGTGGATGCCAGAATGAAAGGCGGGTAAGCCCAGTCCAGCGTGCCCTGGGTGGCGATAATCGCAAGCGAGGCGACATGGGCTGCTTCACACTCGGCCATTTTCGTCTCGAAGCGCTCGTCAAACCATCGAGTCCTCATCACCAGCCAGACCGGCCGGTCAACCTCATCGCTAAAAAAATGCGAGGAGGCGGGGCTTCAGGCATTCCCCAGTTCGATGCGCAGGCTTTTGATGGCCGGGCCCAAACGGTAAAGCAATTCGGGATCATTTTGGGCCTTGGCCAGCAGAATCACGCCCTCAAGGTACGCCAGCATGGCTTCAGCGGTTAAGGCAATATTGAGCGGGGCGATCGCACCGGCATCAACGGCTTGTTGCAAGGTGTCCATGAAACGGGTTTTGGCGCGGGTAAAGATGGCAAGCAACTTTGCGCGCAGGATGTCGTCCTGCGTGCTGACTTCCAGTGTGAGATTGCCGAAGATGCATCCCAGCATGCGGCCGTGGACCTGTTTGATCGATTTCTGCCAGAAGTAGGCTGCATCAATCAGATAGTCGATGCGTTCCATCGGCGGCAGGGCTGGATCAAATGCCTCGGCCATGAAACCATTCGCCCATTCATCCGCAAATTCATCAATCACCGCCGCCACCAGATCGCGTTTGGAGGGAAAGAAATGATAGAAGCTGCCTTTCTGTATTCCCGCCCCTTCGCAAATTTCCTGGATGCCGACGCTGGCATAACTGCGCGAATGGAAACGCGGCTTGGCCGCGGCGAGAATTCGGGATCGGGTGTCCAGGGCAATGTTCATGTTTTCCATGTTGGTTGACCGACCGGTTAAATACAAGCAAGGAGGCATCAGGGTAGTCCGGCGATGCAAGTCCGGATGAAGAGAATCCATCTGGTCGGGTAAAATAAGGCCATGAATGCCGTTGCCCGATTCGAGCCGTCTTTTCCGATTATGCCCGCGGCACCCGTGATCAAGGTGCGCGGGGAATTGCTCACCGAACTGCCGCAGGATCTCTATATTCCGCCGGACGCACTCGAAGTGTTTCTCGAGGCATTTGAAGGTCCGCTGGATCTGTTGCTCTATCTGATCCGCCGCCAGAATCTTGACGTGCTGGATATCCCGATGGCGGCACTGACCAAACAGTACATGGCCTATGTCGAGGCAGCACGCGCCACGCGGCTGGAACTTGCAGCGGAGTATCTGCTGATGGCGGCGATGCTGATCGACATCAAGTCGCGCATGCTGCTGCCGCGGCCGCAGCAGCGTGAAGAAGCCAATGAAGGCGATGACCCGCGCGCCGAACTGGTACGTCGCCTGCTGGAATACGAGCAGATGAAGCGCGCTGGCCAACAGCTCAATGCCATTCCGCAGGCGGGGCGCGATTTCGACACGGTCAGCGTTTTCTTGCCCGCGGCGGCCAAGCGCCTGCCGAGCTTGCATCCTGAAGAACTCGCCGCTGCCTGGCTCGCGATCCTCTCGCGTGCAAAAAACCGCACCCACCATCGTATCGGCCGACAAGAGTTATCGATCCGCGAACACATGAGTCGGATTCTGAAGCGATTGATGCCCGGTGAGTTCATGGAATTCAAGGCGTTATTCCCTGAATCTTCGACGGTACATGAGCTTGTGGTTACCTTCCTGGCGGTGCTGGAACTGACCAAGGAAACCCTGCTCAATGTGACGCAGGCCGAACCGTTTGCCCCCATTTACGTAAAGCTCCATGAATTTACAACCGAGTGACAATCCGGACGATCTGGGCATTGTGCTGGAGGCCGCTTTGCTGGCGGCCATCGAGCCACTCTCGCTGGCCGATCTCAAACGCATGTTTGTGCAGGACCCAATGGATCAGGGCCTGTCCAGCGAGGTCTTGCGCCGCGCGCTGGATGCATTGAGCGCCCAGTGGCATGGCCGTGGCGTGGAACTGGTACAGGTGGCGGATGGCTGGCGTTTCCAGACCCGCGCTGAAATGCAGCCCTGGCTGACGCGCCTGAAGAATGAAAAGCCGCCGCGTTATTCGCGGGCGGTGATTGAAACCCTGGCCATTATTTCCTATCGTCAACCCGTGACGCGAGGTGATATTGAGGATATCCGGGGCGTATCGGTCAATCCCAATATCATTAAAACCCTCGAGGAGCGCGGCTGGATCGAAGCCATCGGTCATCGGGACGTCCCTGGTCGCCCCGCGCTGTTCGGCACCACTCCGCATTTCCTCAACGATTTGGGTCTGCGCATGCTGGCTGAATTACCGTCGCTGGAAGAACTCGGGCAACTTGTCACGCCGGAAGAAACGGCATTAATTCCGGAATTGCGGGACAATGCGGATTCCCTGCCGTTTGGCGCAGTCATCGAAGTTGCCGGCGTTACCTCTGCACCCGACCCGGTTGATGCTGCCCCTATCCCCACCGAGATTCATTGACTATGTCCCGCCCCTCATCCCCCATTCGCCGTTCGCCCACTGCCCCCATGGGTCGCGCGGCGAGCCGCCTGCAGCAGGCGACCGCCCCCGAAGCCGCCAGCGAACGTTTGCAGAAGGCGCTGGCTTCTGCGGGTGTCGGCTCGCGTCGTGAAATGGAAGAGTGGATTGCACAAGGACGGATTCAGGTCAATGGCGAGACAGCAACGATAGGCAGCAAGGTCGGCCCGCGCGATGTGGTCAAGGTCAGTGGCCGGCGGGTCTATCTTCGCTTTGATGAAAAGCGCACGCGAATCCTGATCTATCACAAGTCGGAAGGTGAAATCGTCACCCGGGATGACCCCAAAGGCCGCCCGACAGTTTTTGAAGCCTTGCCCAAACTGCGGGGAGCCAAATGGATCGCCATTGGCCGGCTGGATTTCAATACCGATGGCCTGATGGTGTTCACCACATCGGGTGAGCTTGCGAACAATCTGATGCACCCGCGCTTTGAAGTCGAGCGCGAATATGCGGTGCGCGTGCTGGGCGAATTGTCGGAAGAGATGATTGCACAACTGCTTGCCGGGGTGGAACTCGACGATGGCCCGGCCCAACTGCAAAGCTGTTTTGCGGCGGGCGGGGAGGGGGTCAACCACTGGTATCGCGTCATCATCAAGGAAGGCCGTAAACGGGAAGTGCGTCGCTTGTTCGAGCATTTCAACCTGACGGTGTCGCGCCTGACCCGTATTCGTTTCGGCCCGATTGCCTTGCCGCCGCAATTGCGCCGGGGGCAGAAAATGGAACTCGACGATGACCTGGTGGCACGCGTGCTGGCATGGGCAGAGATGGCGCCGAGTCCACGGCGACAAACCCGCGGGGTACCGAACAAACATACGCGCAAGCCGCGCATGCGTTAAAAACGGGCTGGCCCCGCTTTCGCGCGCGGGACAAGACCGGCCTGGTCTACGGCGGGATCGCTCCCGCTGCCGGGTTTATTTCTCAGTGAGTTTTTTGATCACGCCGGCGGCCCACTCGCGGCCCCCGAGTCCGAACGCCAATGCCAAGGCGAGCCCAACCGCGCCGAAACCGATCTGGAAGGCCGCAGTCAATAATGTGGTGCCGATTGCCAACTGCTCCAGTGCCACAAACACCACAAAGATGATCACCGCATATTCAGCCAGCGTGCTGATGGTGAGTGCGCCCTGGACGCCAATGTTGTTGAGGTAGGCAAACACCATGCGATTGATGAAGCGCGCCACAAGCACGCCAAATACCAACACCAGGATGGCAACGATGATATTGGGAATGTAGAGCACGACCTTGTTGAAGAGATCCGCCACCATGTGCAGGCCCAGGCTGTTGGCAACCGTGACGATCACAATGAAGATAATGACCCAATAGGCGAGCTTGGCAAGAATCCGCGATAGCGAGACGTCCAGATGGCCCTGGCGAAGAAAGGCCTCGATGCCGGTTTTTTCGGCGAGCGTGTCGAAATGCAGTAAATCCAGAAGTTTCATGACGCCGGTGCGGATCAGGTTGGCGAAAAGCCAGCCGATGAACAGCAGCAACATTGCGGCAAGCAACTGGGGTACAAAACCCGCGAGTTGCGTCCAGAACGAAGTCAGGGAAGCGACGAACACATCCAGTTGTTGTTGCATGGTTGATTCCTGTGGAAGTTGAGCTCGAGACGACCGGTATTAATTAATGGCCGCATGCCGTCTATTATAAGCACATCATTTTTCAGTGTGAGCCTGAGCCATGCCTGAAGCGTTGAAACTCGCTGTTTTCGGTGCGCAGGCGCACGACCGGCTGTATCTGTGGCCCCCGCTCGAGGCTGCCTGGAATACGGTCTATACGTTATCGACCTCGATGCCGCCGGCCGGCTGGGCCTATGCGTGACACATATCCCTTCGTACAGTCCGGAGGCAGTTGCCGAACATGCAGCGGCGCTGCTGTTGGCGGTTGCACGCCATCTGCCGCAGGCGATCGATCAAGTGCAGCACAATAACACTTCAAGCTGGATGGGTTGCTGGGTTTCAGCCTGCATGGCAAGACGGTAGCAGGGAGCATTGGACTGGGGCGTATCGGCCAGGAATTCGCTCGCATCATGCGGCGCTTTGGCTGCTGGGTGATCGCCTATTTCCGCAGCAGGGTTGCCATGCCTGAGGTGGAAGGGGTGCCGCTCGACGCGTTATGGCGGCAAGCCCGCCTGATCTCGCCCAGACAGAACTGGCGAAGAAGGCAACAATGCCCTACCCGGAGAAGCTATATTCACTATGCGCAGGTTGCCACAATCGGTCGCCGTTTATACTTATTTCACCCTGTCGAAGATTTGCGCGCTACATTCAGCGAGGAATATGCATGGGGATCCTTTTTCCCAGGATAAAAATGTGACTTACCGTATCTTTTTGCTGTCATGGTTGTTTTGGCTGGTGTCGCTACCTTTGGCTCAGGCCGGGCAGGATTCCATTTCCGTCCGGGTCGGCGTGTTCGACAATCCCCCGATTGTGTCGGCCCCGCCCGACGGATCGCCCGAGGGCCTCGCCATCGATATGCTCGCCTGGGTGGCAGAGCGCGAGAACTGGAGGGTCACCTATGTCGCCGACTCCTTTGATAATCTGATCAAACGTCTGGAAAACCGCGACCTCGATTTGCTGGTTGGCATTGCCTACAACGAGGAAAGGGCGAAACTTTTCCAGTTCAGCCAGCAAAGCCTGATCGGTAACTGGGGCATGGTCTATCGCCATGCACAGGCGCATATCGAATCACTGCCTGAACTCAAGGGCAAACGGGTCGCGTTGATGCGCGGCAGCATCCACAGCCAGGCGCTGATTGATCTGTCGGTAAAATTCGACGCCAGTTTCACCCCCGTCTACGTCAATAGCTATGCGGAGGTGTTAGACGCGATTGTCGATGGGCGTGCCGATGCGGGCGCGGTCAACCGGGTATTTGCCGCACTGCATGCGCAAAAATCGGGCCTGGCCGTTACCGGGATTGTCTTTAATCCCATCTTCGTCCATTACGCTGCGCCCGGGCAAGCCAGTCCGGACCTGATGAATGCACTCGACCGGCATCTGGCCACACTCAAGTCGGATACGGATTCTGCTTACTATGCTTCATTGCGCCGATGGCTTGAAGCGGCACCGATCAGCCGGATTCCGGGCTGGCTGCCGTGGGTTGCAGGAGCGGCGGGCGGCTTGCTTGTATTGGTGATCTCGATTGCAGGACTGCTTCGCTACCAGGTCAAGCGACAGACAAGGGAGCTGCAACGACGCGCGGATTTATTGCAGGACGAGGTTGAACATCGCGAGCAGGCGCAAGCGCATCTGAACCAGCTCGCCTACTATGACGGGTTGACGCGCCTGCCCAACCGGGAGGGATTCCGCTCTAGACTGGACCAGACAATGGCCCGCATGAAAAATGGGGACGGGCGCCTGGCTTTGCTGTTTATCGACATCGATAGGCTGAAAAATATCAATGACGGACTCGGGCACGGGGCAGGCGATCTATTGTTGCAGCAGATCGCCATCCGTTTGCAATCGGTGTTGCGTTCCCATGATCATCTGAGCCGCTTCGGCGGCGATGAATTCGTGGTCATCGTGTCGGGTATCAGCGAGTCGTCCGACGCCGAACTGGTCGCAACCCGCCTGCTGTCAAGCCTGAGCGAACCCGTCACGCTGGGCGCGACCCAGATTTACAGCAGCGCGAGCATAGGCATCGCGCTGTATCCTGACGATGCGACGTCGGCGGAAACCCTGCTCAAGCATGCTGATACCGCCATGTATCAGGCAAAAGCGCAGGGAGGAAACCGTTACCTGTTCTATCACATCCGGCAGACGGCGAGCGTGGTGGAACGGCTGACCCTCGATACCCGACTGCGTCAGGCGTTCGAACGCAACGAATTGATCCTGCACTATCAGCCGGTGGTGGAGATGGCAAACCAGCGTATCGTGGGGGTCGAAGCCCTGATTCGCTGGAACGATCCTGAACGTGGCCTGGTTATGCCGGGTGCGTTTATCGCCATAGCCGAAGAAACGGGCCTGATTGTGCCGATCGGCGAATGGGTGCTTGAAGCCGGGTGCATCCAGTTGCGGGAGTGGCAGTTGCAAGGCAAGGCAGATCAGCTGACGCTGGCGGTCAACGTATCGACCCGGCAGTTTGAAGGAAATCGCCTGATAAAGTCAGTAGAACAGGCACTCTCACGCAGCGGCCTCGCTGCGGAATATCTAGAACTGGAGATTACGGAGAACGTGATGCTGATCATGAGTGACGAAGTCCGCGGCTGCCTCGATAGCTTGCGCGGGATGGGAGTCAGGCTGTCGCTGGATGACTTTGGCACCGGTTATTCAAGCCTGAGCTATCTGAAGGAACTGCCGTTCCACATGCTCAAGATCGATCAATCGTTTGTCAGCAAGCTTCCCGGGGAGACGGGGGATACCCAGATCGTCACCACGATTCTTGCGCTGGCCAGGGGGCTGGGGTTGAAAGTCGTTGCCGAGGGCATTGAAACCCCGGCGCAATACGATTTTCTACGGGACCACGGTTGCGAATATGGTCAGGGGTATTTGATGAGTCGCCCGCAGTCTGCGGACCGATTGCTGGATCTGCTGAGTCAGCAATTGCTGGCAGGAGGCAAGAGAGAAAATGCGGCCGCTTTTAATTAGGCAAGGTGCGCCGCGAGATCTTCAGCGCGCAGCATGAATACAAACTGATCGCCACTTTCTGTTTCCAGCCAGGTGAAGGGCAGGTTTGGGTAGGCGGCTTCGAGGACCTCGCGGTTGTGACCAATCTCCACCACCAGCAGGCCGCCAGGGTTGAGATGGGATAGGGCGTGTGCCAGAATCTGGCGGGTGGCGTCCAGCCCGTCCTTGCCTGACCCCAGTGCCAGTTTTGGCTCTGCCAGATATTCCTGGGGGAGTTCGGCGACAGACTCGGCGTTCACGTAAGGCGGGTTGCTGATGATGACGTCATAACGACGGCCCGCGAGCGCGGTAAACAAATCGGATTCGATACTTTCAATCCTGTCTTGCAAGCGATAATCTGCAATGTTGCGCGCAGCCACATCGAGCGCGTCCCGGGACAGGTCTGCGGCATCGATTCTGGCCTGCGGAAACGCCAGCGCGGCGAGGATGGCGAGACAGCCTGATCCCGTGCAGAGATCAAGCGCATACCTGATCTCATCGGGGTTTTCTGTCCACGGCGCCAGTTGCTCGCGCAGCAGTTCGGCAATAAAGGAGCGCGGCACGATCACGCGCTCGTCAACATAGAATCGGTGCGCGCCCAGCCAGGCTTCCTTGGTGAGATAAGCCGCCGGCAGCCGTTCATTCACCCGGCGTTCGATGATGGCCTGCACTTCCTCCGATTCGCCATGGGTCAGGCTGGCATCAAGGAAGGGATCGAGCCGATCCAGCGGCAGGTGAAGCGTATGAAGAATCAGGTAGGCCGCTTCATCGAACGCATTGTCCGAACCATGTCCGAAAGAAAGTTGAGCTTCATTGAAGCGCGACACCGCAAAGCGCAGCCAGTCGCGTACGGTGATGAGAGATTCGGTATCGTCGAAATGATGCATTGCGGTGTCGTCTTGTCTTGTTAATGAGCCAGCAGTTTTTCCAGGGCCTTCTGGTAAATCAATGCCAGGGGTTCGATGTTTTCCACGGCAACGTGTTCATTCAACTTGTGAATGCTCATGTTGAGCGGGCCGAACTCGACGACCTCACGGCTGATTTCGGCGAGAAAGCGGCCATCCGAGGTGCCGCCCGTCGTCGATAGTTCGGGGGTGAGGCCGGTGACTTCGTGGATGGCTTCGCTGAGCCGCTCGCACAGCGGGCCGCGTGCAGTGAGAAAAGGCTTGCCGGATAAATTCCAGTCGATTTCAAAGTCGAGGCCATGGCTTTCCAGAATTTCATGCACGGCATCCATTAGACCTTCGGCTGTGCTTGCCGTAGAGAAACGGAAGTTGAAGTGGATTTCAACCGTGCCTGGAATGACATTGGTGGCACCCGTTCCCGAATGAATATTGGATATCTGCCAGGTGGTGGGGGGGAAGTAGCTGTTACCTTCGTCCCACATGGTATCGGCAAGTTCAGCGATCGCCGGCGCTGCCAGGTGGATTGGGTTCTTGGCGAGATGCGGGTAAGCAATATGGCCCTGCACGCCCTTGATGCGCAAGACACCCGAGAGCGAACCGCGACGCCCATTTTTTATGGTGTCACCAAACTCCGCAGCGCTGGTAGGCTCGCCGACAATGCAGTAGTCGAGTGTCTGGCCGCGGGCTTTCAGTGTTTCGACAACGCGCACCGTTCCATCGGTGGCCGGGCCTTCTTCGTCCGATGTAATCAGGAAAGCGATCGAGCCGGAATGTCCCGGAAAATCGCTGACAAAACGCTCGGTGGCGATAACGAATGCGGCATCCGAGGTTTTCATGTCGGCTGCCCCGCGCGCGTAAAGTTTTCCATCGCGGATGGTAGGCTCGAATGGGTCGGAAAGCCATTGATCCCGGGGCCCTGTCGGCACCACGTCGGTATGTCCGGCAAAACATACCACGGGGGCTTCTGTTCCTCTGCGCGCCCAGATGTTATCGACGCCGTTGTGGCAGATGCGTTCGACGTGGAAGCCGATTTTTTCCAGGCGGCGGGCGATGAGGTCATTGCAACCCGCATCGTCCGGGGTCAAGGAAGGCCGCTTGAGCAGTTCTATCGCCAGTGCGAGGGTTGCGCCGGCCCCGGCAGGATTGGCAAGACTTGGGTCCTTGGACTTTTCATTGGCCATGCAGATCATGCTCCCAATAAGGCTTGGTACTGGTCTTCGGAAAAACCGATGTGATAGGTGCCGTCCAGTTCCAGCACAGGGCGCTTGATAATGCTCGGCTGGGCTTGCATTAACGCGATGGCGCTGGCGGCGTCGGTTACCGCGCACTTTTCTGCGTCGGGCAGTTTGCGCCAGGTGGTGCCTCGCGTATTCACCAGGGGTTCCCAGCCGGTCTGGGCAACAACCCGGCCAAGCCACGCCGCATCGACACCCTGTTTCTTGAAGTCGTGGAAGGCGGCGTCCAGGGTATGCCGCGCCAGCCAGGCGCGCGCTTGCTTTACTGTACTGCAATTGGGAATCCCAAAGAGGGCTAAATGCGTGTAGGGTTTCATACGAATCAGGCGTTGCGCGCCGGAACCGGCATGCATCAACGTAAAATCTGGAAATACAAACCGTAATTCTACCCGACCTGATGCCCCACGCTGATCATCCTCATTCTCCGCCCCCTCCGCTCGGTGAGCCCAGCTTGCGCTCGATCGGCAGTCTGTTCCCTTATTTATGGGAATTCCGCGGTCGGGTGCTGGTAGCAATGGCGCTGTTGATCGGCGCCAAGTTGGCCTCGGTATCGGTGCCGCTTGTGCTCAAGGAGATGATCGATGCGCTCAATGCACCGAAGGCAGAACTGGTGCTGCCCCTGGCATTCATTTTGGGTTATGGCCTGCTACGCTTTGCGAGTACGACCTTTTCCGATCTGCGCGACGTCATCTTCGCCAAAGTGACGCAGCGCGCCATGCGCCGCATCAGCATGGCGGTCTTCAACCATTTGCATGCGCTGTCCCTGCGTTTTCACCTTGAGCGACAGACCGGCGGGATCACCCGGGATATCGAGCGCGGCTCCAAAGCCGTATCGAGCCTGGTCGGCTATCTGCTGTTCCGCATTACGCCGACCGTGCTGGAGATCGTAATGGTGGCGGGCATTCTTTTTGTCAAGCTGGACTGGGTTTTCGGTGTCATTACGCTGATAACGCTGGCGGCCTATCTCGGCTTCACTATCACGATTACCGAATGGCGGACACAGTTCGTACGACGCGCCAATACCCTGGATTCTGAAGCCTATGGCCGCGCCATCGACAGCCTGCTGAATTACGAGACGGTCAAGTATTTCGGCAATGAAAAATTTGAAGCCGATCGCTACGACAAAAGGCTCATCGAATGGGAAAACATGTCGCTGAAATCGCAGCGTTCGCTCGGACTGCTGAATGCAGCCCAGGCCGGTGTGATCGCCATCGGCGTGACGCTGATGGTCCTGCGCGCAGCCGATGGCGTGGTCAAGGGGACGCTGACGCTGGGGGATCTGGTGATGGTCAATGCTTTTTTGCTGCAGATGTTTCAGCCCTTGAGCTTTCTGGGGGTGATGTATCGCCAGATCAAGGAATCGATCACCGATGTCGAGCGCATGTTCGCCTTGCTCAGGCGGCCGCGCGAGATTGAGAATGCGCCCGATGCGCGCGAGCTCGACGTGGTGGCGGGCACCGTGAAATTCGAACAGGTGAGCTTCGCCTACAATGCCGACCGACCGATTCTGCATGACGTCAGCTTTACGATACCGGCCGGCAATACAGTCGCTGCAGTGGGAGCCAGCGGTGCAGGCAAGTCGACGCTGGCGCGGCTTTTGTTTCGCTTTTATGATGTGGGCGAAGGCGGCATCAGCATTGATGGCCAGGATATTCGCCAGGTCACGCAGGACAGCCTGCGCGCCGCGATTGGGGTGGTCCCGCAGGACACCGTGTTATTCAATGACAGCATCTATTACAACATCGCCTACGGTCGGCCCGAGGCCAGCCGCGATGAAGTCATTGAAGCGGCGCGCGCGGCGCATATTCTGCATTTCATCGAAACTTTGCCGCAAGGCTGGGAGACGGTGGTGGGCGAGCGCGGGCTGAAGCTCTCCGGTGGCGAAAAGCAGCGGGTGGCGATTGCGCGCACCCTGCTTAAAAATCCGGCGATACTGATTCTCGACGAAGCGACGTCGGCGCTTGACACCAAAACCGAACGGGCCATCCAGGGCGAACTGCTGGAAATTGCGCGCAGCCGTACCAGCCTCATCATTGCGCATCGCCTGTCTACCATCGTCGAAGCCGACGAGATTCTGGTAATGGAAAGCGGGCGCATTGTCGAACGGGGGCGGCATCCTGAACTTTTGGCAAAAACTGGCGTTTATGCGCATATGTGGGCTTTGCAGCAACAATCCGAGAACGGCTCGGGCCAATGAGAGCCTTGCTGCGCCCCGGGGTGGCTCGTCGCGAAGTTTGGGCCTGGGCCATGTACGATTTCGCCAACTCGGGATATACGACGGTGGTCATCACGGCCGTATTCAGTGCCTATTTCGTGTCTGTGGTAGCCGGAAACGCAACCTGGGCCACCCTGGCCTGGACCCTTGCCCTGTCGGTTTCCTATGCGCTGGTCATGTTCACCGCGCCGCTGATGGGTGCGTATGCAGATGCCCATGCCAGCAAGAAGAAACTGTTATGGATGACCACGCTGGGCTGCGTGGGCTCAACCGCATTGTTGTACTTTGCGGCACCGGGCGCGCTGGTGCTTGCGGTTGTCGCACTGGTGTGCTCCAACTATTTTTTTGGCGCCGGGGAAAATCTGATTGCGGCATTCCTGCCTGAACTGGCAGAACCCCGCGCGCTGGGCCGGGTGTCGGGCTGGGGCTGGGCGCTGGGCTATGTGGGCGGCCTGGTGTCGCTCGGCGCAAGTCTGGCCTACATCAATTGGGCCCAGGGCGCAGGGCTGGGCGCCACGATTTTCGTGCCGATGAGCATGCTCCTCACGGCCGCGATTTTTGCGCTGGCGAGCCTGCCCACGCTCACGATGCTGCGCGAACGCGCCCAACCGCAGCCTCAACGTACCGTGCGCAGCGCCTGGGGGCAGGTTCGGCACACGCTGGGTCATTTGCGTCTGCTGCCTGATCTGAGGCAGTTCATGCTCTGTACCGTGTTCTATCAGGCGGGCATCCAGGCGGTGATCACGCTGGCCGCCATCTACGCCACCCAGACTTTTCATTTCACGACGCAACAAACGATTTTGCTCATCCTGGTGGTCAACATTACGGCGGCGATCGGCGCCTTCCTGTTCGGCCACGTACAGGATCGCATCGGCCATGTGCAGGCCATTGCGCTGACGCTCGTGGGCTGGATCATGATGGTGTTGCTGGCCTGGGCTGCACCGGATGAACGCATGTTCTGGATAGCGGCCAACCTCGCGGGGTTTTGCATGGGCGCATCCCAGTCGGCGGGGCGTGCCATGGTCGGGTTACTGGCACCCCCCGCCCAGCAAGGCGAGTTTTTTGGATTGTGGGGGCTGGCGGTGAAACTCGCATCCATTGTCGGTCCGCTTACCTATGGTGTGGTCAGCTGGATAACCCAGGGTAATCATCGGCAAGCCTTGCTGATTACCGGCGGCTATTTTGTTGCAGGCCTGTGGGCATTGCGCAGCGTGCGGGCGACGCGCGGGCATCGCGCGGCCCGGCGGTTTGTGCGGGCAGCGTCATGACCGCATTTACCCTGCGCGAAACGGCATGGTCGCATGATGCGGCAGGGCTGAGTGCGGTCAGGCGCGCCGTCTTTATAGAGGAACAGGGCGTGCCCGAAGCCCTGGAGTGGGATGAACACGATGCCAGCGCGCTGCATGCGCTGGTTTTGACGATCGAGGGCATGCCCATTGGCTGCGCCCGCTTGTTGCCTGACGGCCAGATCGGGCGCATGGCCGTATTGCCGGCGTGGCGGGGGCACGGCATAGGCCAGGCATTGCTGGACGCGATGCAGGATGCGGCGCGCCGCCGCGGGGTGCGCCTGCTTAAACTGAGTGCCCAAATGCATGCGGTGCCCTTTTATGCTGCGGCCGGATTTGTGGCTGAAGGCGCAGCGTACGAAGAGGCGGGAGTTCTGCATCGGGCCATGCATAAAAGCCTCAGTTAAACGGAACCGGATCGCAGCCCCGGGGGTCTCTGGTTATTGGTTTTCAAGAATTAACTGATAAAGTCCGTCCGAAACGCGGGCACGCATCCTCATCGGTTCGACGTCGACCATGGGACGCCAACACGAGCGAAACAAAATTACACCGGCTGTCACCCAGCCGTGGCAAGGAATAACAGGACTATGGCAAAACTCAAGGCAGGCATTGTGGGCGCAGGGATGGCCGGCGCCAGCTGCGCAGGACATCTCGTTGCGGCAGGCTGGGACGTGGAAGTCTTCGACAAGGCACGCGGTGCGGGCGGACGGTTGTCGACCCATCGTTTCGACCAGGGCTGGGCCTCACTTGGCGCCCCTTTTATTTCGGCGCAACGTGACCCGTTTCGCAGCCAGCTGCGGCAATGGGCGCGTCAAGACTGGCTGGAACCCGTGCGGGGCGATCTTCTGCAGGGGCGTGCCACCGTGTCGTGGGCGCAGGCCCAATTGCAAAATCATTACCGGCCCACCATTGAGCCTTCCCAACTGGTTCGTTACGCGCTGGGCGGAGCACGCCTGCACCTCAACAGCCCGGTTTCCGCTTTGGCACCGCACAGTATCATTCTGGGGGATGGCAGGGTGCGCGACGATTACGACTGCGTGATCTGCAGCGTGCCTACGCCGCAGGCGCTGCCCTTGCTTGAGGCACTGCCTTTGCTGCGTGAAAGTCTGGGCGAGGCGCGCTATCTGCCGGTCTGGTCCTTCTTGATGCGTTGGGAAGGCGGGCCCGCGGCCAATGTCATCAAATTTGACGATCATTTGCTGAAGCTTGCCGTACGACAGACTTCGGGGGGACATGGCTTATGGGCGGTGCATAGCAGCCATGCGTTTGCCGAGACCTATCTCGATGCCTCGGTCGAGGAGGCCAGCACCCGGGGCGCGTCTGCATTGATGGGCCTGCTGGGTCTGCCCCGGCCGGTCGAGGTCGAAGCGTCCCATCTGTGGCGTCATGCGCGCCCGGAAACCACGGCAGGGGGATTCTGGCTCAGTGACCGGGAAAGCCGGGTCGCCCTGATAGGGGATGGAATAGCCGGCGAAGGTGCTGAGCGGGCGTGGGAAAGCGGCCTGCGTCTTGCGCAGGCCCTGATCCAGGCGAAGGCCGAGCTGGTCTGAGATCTTGCAGCATGAGACCGTACCGCCTCTGCTGGTCCGCAGCATCCAGAAAGCCACACTGCGCGCATGCGCAAAACAGGTTAATCTGCATGCTGGATCGCACAATGTGCCGATTGACACTAAAATGACATCTACTCAGCCAACAATAACGCATTGGGGTGACTCCCTCAGACCTGCGTTACCTACCTGACCATGCTTTATATCGATTTATTCAAATCCCTTGAACGTGCCCGCTGGAACATGGAAACCGATATTCCATGGGATAGCTTCGATCCCGAGCAACTCTCGGACGAGCAGGCGCTGACCATCAAGATGAACGCCATCACCGAGTGGGCGGCATTACCCGCGACCGAAATGTTCCTGCGCGATTTCGTGCATGACAGTGATTTTTCCGCATTCATGTCGATCTGGTTTTACGAGGAGCAAAAGCATTCGCTGGTGTTGATGGAATACTTGCGGCGCTTCAAACCGGCGTTCATGCCCACCGAAGAAGAGTTGCATGCCATTCGCTTCCCCTTCGATCCGGCCCCGCCCATGGAAACGCTGATGCTGCATTTCTGCGGCGAAGTGCGGCTCACCCAGTGGTACAAGTGCGCCTCGGACTGGCACACCGAGCCGGTGATCAAAAAGATTTACGAGACGATTTCAAGAGATGAAGGCCGTCATGGTGGCGCCTATCTGCAATACATGAAACGCGCACTGAAGGAGGGGGGGAGCGGCGTGGCTGCCGCCTTCGCCAAGATCGGTTTTTTGATGGCATCGAGCAAACGCTCGGACAAGGCGCTGCACCCGACCAACCTTCACGTCAATGAAGCCTTGTTTCCCCAAGATACCATTCAGTCCAGACTGCCTAATCCCGAATGGCTGGAGCACTGGCTCGATGAGCAGATACGCTTCGACGAAACATGGGAAAACAAGGTGGTGGGCGGCATTTTGCGCAATCTTTCCAATCTGCTGGGCCAATCATTCGAAAACGTGCGCGACCTCAATCGCTATCGCAAACAGGCGCTGGCTACGGCCTGAGCGCATGATGAATGCGGATCGACAAGCCAGCCGTTGCGCTGGCTTTTTTTTTGCATGCTGGCGGAAGCTGCCCTGGACAAGTGCCTGTCACGGTGTGACAGCAAGGTCCGATCGTGAAATTGCAATAATATAGCGGCAAGCCAGATACTGTACGCAGGCGAATTCCGGAAAAATAAAAACCGTTAATAGGGGCTCCGTTTCGCATATGGCCCAGGGGAGACGCAGCCGTAATGACAATTCCATCGACGCCGGAGAAAGGGCCGCAGGCCATAACGGACACGCAATCGACGCCCAGGCCATCCATGCTGCAACGATACGCTTCCTGCCTCGACAACAAGGCGGTGGCCTGGGCTGTTCTCGGCCTGACGATCCTGCTCACGCTGTGGTTGTGGCGCTATTCCGAAAGCGAACTTTCCCATCGCCAGCATGAGCGTTTTCTGCTGGCAGTGAAAAATCACCAGAGCAGGCTGATCGGCCGAATGCAGGATTACGAGCAGGTGCTCCGGGCAGGCGTGGCACTTTTTGCAGCGAAAGGCATGCCGAGCCGCGAGGAATGGCGCATCTATGTCGAAGCCCTGCAACTCGATAGCACGCTGCCAGGAATTCTGGGTACGGGTTTCGCACTGATGGTACCGAGGTCGGATAAAGCAGCCCATGAGCAATCTGTGCGTGCAGAAGGCTATCCCGCTTACCGTATTCATCCGGCTGACAATCGCGAGATGCTCAGCAGCATCGTGTACCTCGAGCCTTTCAAGGGACGGAATTTACGCGCATTCGGTTTCGATATGTACTCGGATCCGGTGCGGCGAGCTGCCATGGCGCGCGCGCGCGATACCGGCCGGCCGGCCATTTCAGGCAAGGTCAGGCTGGTGCAGGAGACGAATGCCGAGGTGCAGCCCGGTTTCTTGATGTATCTGCCGGTCTATCGTGAGGACTTGCCCCACCACTCGGTGGCGACGCGACGCCGGGCATTGGTGGGATTTGTGTATAGCCCGTTTCGGGCTTTCGATTTGCTGGAGAATGTCTTTCATGACGTTGACCAGGAGCTCGAGGTCCAACTGTTTGACCGGCGGCCAGTGCCGGAAAACCTGTTCTTTTCCACGCCCGGCGCGGTACGCACAGCACAGCACAGCATCGAGCGGGAATTTGAAGTAGGTGGGCAAGTCTGGGTCGCGCGTTTCTGGAGCAGCCGCAATCTCGAGGCAAGCCTGGCGAGCAGTCAATCGACCCTTATTCTGTTCGGCGGTCTGGCGCTCGATCTGTTGCTGTTTTCCGTGCTTTATCTCAATGCGAAATTTCGACGCAAGATGCGCAATGCCGCTGCCAAACTCCAACTCAGCCTCGATAGTTTCACGACGCTGATGGAAAATATTCCAGGGGCGGTGTTTCGTTCCGAGATCGGTACGTCGTTACGCATGGTGCAATTGAGCCAGGGCGTGCAAACATTGACGGCGGTGCCGCCCGAACGCTTTCTGACCGGTGAGCTTGCCTATCGGGAGCTGATCCACCCTGATGACAAATGCAATGTGAGCGAGGCGATTGCGGAAGCGATAGCCACGCAAAGTGCGTATGCGATTGAATACCGTATCCGGGCGATGGATGGCTTCACCCGCTGGGTCGGGGAGCGGGGCCGCGCCACCGCCGGAACGGGGATCCAGGGAGGATGGCTGGATGGCGTCATTCTCGATATCACAGAGCGCAAAGCCGCCGAAATCATGATTCGGGATTTGGCGTTTAACGATACATTGACGGGGTTGCCCAACCGGCGGCTGCTTCTCGACCGTCTTGATCACCAGCTTCTTTCCAGCACACGGACAGGTCAATATGGCGCCCTGATGTTCATTGATCTCGACGATTTCAAGGCCATTAACGATACGCTGGGTCATCAGGCCGGCGATCAGGTGCTGATCGAGGTGTCAAGCCGGCTGCTGGCAAGTGTCCGGGAAAGCGATACGGTGGCCCGCCTGAGTGGTGATGAATTCGTCGTCGTTCTGGATAATCTCGGAAAAACGGCAGAGGCAGCCATAGCCGAAGCCACGGCTATGGGAAGCAAGATTCGGGACCGGCTTTCGCAGCCTTACACGCTGGGAACAGCGCCGGGTCACACCACGCCCAGCATCGGCATCACGGTTTTTTGCGGCGCTGGAGCCAGCGCCCACCAGTTGCTCCGTCGCGCAGACCAGGCCATGTACAAAGCCAAATCGGCGGGGCGCAACCAGTTGCAATTTTACGAGGGAGATGCCGGCCCGGAGAAGGCATAGCATGCCGCGCTGGACTTTTACGGCGCGCGCCCACGCCTGATTTCAATGACCGTGCCTTCGCGGCGTGGATCGGCCGCCCCGTAATGTGCGCCCGTTGCCAGATCGATCGCTACCGCCTGGACCGAGCCGATCGTTTTGTCACAGCCATTCGTCCTGCTTTCTCCCAGGCCGGAATGTCCCAGGCTCCTCAACGTATCCTGGGTCGCGACCCGGAAACGCGGCTGCATGAACTCTCTGCCGCCTTCGCAGTCAATCCGGCCCGCAGCTTCGGTCACTGACACGCGTGGTGCATTGATGGCCTGCTGCAAGCGCATGCCGTGGTCGATGACATTCAGCGTGACGTTCAGTACCGAGTTGATGATGGTCGACCCGCCCGGCGAGCCGAAGGCCATCACCGTGCCGTCTTTGAATACGAGCGTAGGCGCCATGCTGGAACGCGGCCGCTTGTAGGGCGCGACATCGTTGGCGCCAGGGTTGCCGGCTGCCGCATTGGCAGTGGGTGAAAAATTGAAATCGGTCAACTCGTTGTTGAGGAGAAATCCGTAGCCGGGAACCGTGATGCCCGAGCCCCAGGTAAATTCGATCGTGCTGGTGTAACTGACGATATTGCCCCAGCGGTCGACGATGGAAAAATGGGTGGTGTGTGGACTCTCCGGCACGGCACCCGCCGGGCTCGGGTGCACGGTCTGCATGGCATCCCACGGCCGGGGGTTGCCTGCCAGCGCCGTATCCATGCGGCTGTCCGGCTGGATCAGCGCTGAACGCGACGCCAGATAGTCCGGATGCAACAGCCCCGTACGCGGCACGAGGGCCGCGTCGTCATCTCCTATCCAGAGCGCACGATCGGCAAACCCCAGCCGCATGGCCTCGATCATGAGGTGCACGGTTTTCGGGCTGCCAAAACCATATCCCTGGCTGGCGTCGCCCATGGGAAAACGCTCCAGCAGTTTCAGTATCTGAAAGGCGGTGAGTCCGCCGGACGAGGGCGGCGGCATGCCCGCCAGCGTCCAGCCGCGATAGTGGTCGATCAAGGGCCGGCGAATCGCAACCCGGTAATGGGCGAGATCAGACAGCGTCATGCGGCCTCTGCCTGCCGGGCCCAGCGCATTCCGGCTGCGTTGCTGGGCTTTCACGATGGCGTGCGCCATCGGGCCGCGATAAAACGCCTTCGGGCCTTTGGCCGCCAGCAATTTCAGGGTTTTTGCCAGATCCGGTTGCACCAGCCAGTCTCCCTCTTTGAGCGGCACGCCATCCGGCCGAAAAATGGCGGCGGTTTCCGGCTGCAACTGCGTGCGTCCGTCGTCCTGGGCGATATCTTCCGCCAGGAAGCGATTGACGCGGAATCCGTGTTCGGCCAGCGCGATGGCAGGCGCCAGTGTGCGGGCGAGTGTCATGGTGCCCCAGCGTTTGAGTGCGGTATCGACGCCGCGCAAGGTTCCCGGCACGCCTACCGCCACGCCGCTGGTCGAGGCCTCGGAAAATGGCATCGGCGAACCGTCCGGCGCAAACATGTCGGGGCTGGCGGCAGCCGGGGCGCGTTCACGCGAATCCACAATCACGGTTTCCCTGGTCCGGGCCAGGTGAATCATCATGAAGCCGCCGCCGCCGATGCCGGAAGATTGCGGCTCGACGACATTGAGTGCGAACTGCACGGCGGCGGCGGCGTCAATGGCGTTGCCGCCTTGCGCCAGTATGCGGGCGCCGGCAGCGGCCGCGGCAGGGTGAGAGACGGCCACCACCCCGCTGGGGGGGGCCGCCAGCGCCGGAAAGGATAAAAGACTGAGGATGAGCCAGCGCATGCAGTGCGAACGAGTGGGCATGGGTTCTATCAGAAGCGGATGAGATGCAAGCCTGCACCTGTTACCCCGCACGCGTCAATGCGCGTGCGGGGTCACTCAACCGGGTTTGCCGTCGATGCGTGGCCGCAGCAGTATCGGCATGTAGATGAGGACAAACAGTCCAAAGGCCGCGATCCAAAGGAGCCCGGCCAGCACCATCGCCTGGAAATGCACCTCAGGAAAAAACAGCGGCACGCCGACGCGAATCAGGGCCGCGAGATTCATCGCTACAAAGGACACGGTCATCAGCGGCGCGGATTCCAGCATGCGCCCGGTATGACCCAAGGCCACGCGCGCCATCATGCCTAATGTCAGCACGCCGATGCCACCCACGGTAAAAGCATGCAGCGCACTGCCTGCCGCGGATTCGATGCCGCCGGCAGCAACGGCAAGCAGCGCAAAGCCGATCACCAGCCAGGCATAGCCCATATGCAGTATCCACAGCAGCGGCACGGACCAGATTCGGCGCGTATGCCAGCCAGCCAGCCGGATGCCATGCACCGTGGCAGCGCTCCCCGCAAGCAACAGGGTGACCAGCGAAGCAGGCGCAATCAATGCGGCCAGCAGCGCGCCGAACGTGACGATCTGGACCAGCCGCTCGATGGGCTTCCAGCGCCGCGCGCGGCTGCGCAGCTTGTTGTCGGTGAAGCTGGGAATCACCCGTCCGCCCATGATCACGATGAGGGTTACGATCACATACGCCGCCAGATGCAGGCCAAGGCTGGCTGTTGTGGCCATGGCGAGGGCTTCGGCATGCACCAGCCCATTGGCTGCAGTGAGCGCCAGCAGCAAGAGGGGGAAAGGCGCATGAGCCCATTGCCTGGCTTGCAGGATCGGCCATGCCAAGGCCAGCGCCAGAACCGGCAGGAACGAGAGATCGATGAGTGCAACCCAGCCCGCCGGCAGGCCAGGAATCAGAAAGCCCAGTCGACCGCTCAACCACAGCAGAAACAGGGCGGCGAGCGGCGGCCCGGATGGCGTGCGGATACCGGTCCAGTTCTGCGCCGCAGTGAGCAAAAATCCGGCAATCACGGCGACCGCAAAACCAAACAGCATTTCGTGGCCGTGCCAGACAAAAGGTGACAGGGCGGATATAGGCAGGCTGCCGCGCAATACCGCCAGCCACAATGCAATCATCAGGACCGCATACAGCCCTGCGGCCAGAAAGAAGGGCCGAAAACCCAGTGCAAAGGGCGCCCAGCCTGAGCTTGACGGGTGCGCGCGGGGGTTTTCGTTGGGCAGCAATGCCATGGAAGCTCCATTTAAAAGTTGACGGTCAGCCTGTACTCCAGGCGCGCGGCCGGCGCATGCCGGCGATCTTGCAGGCCTGTTTCACGTAGCCATAGGGGAACAGTTCAAACAGTTTTCGGTGCGCATCCTTGCCCATGCGCACGGCCAGATGCTTGATCACGAAGCGGGCATCGGCCGCGATCTGGTTTTCTTCGTAGAATTCGCGCATAAAACGAATGGCATCCCAATGATCGTGATTGAGCTGGATATTTTCTTCCAGGGCCAGCATTTCAGCCACTGTTTCGTTCCAGTCTCCGGGGTCAACCAGATAACCTTCTGTGTCGCGCGCTGGCATATCGGTACTCATGGGTGGGGCTCCTGTGAATAGATTCAAAATGATTTCAGCAGCGGCAGCTTGAATCAGGTGCCGCCGCCGTGAAACTCGACCCCTGGCTGGCGTTCCGGCAGCGCCTCGACCAGCAGAATGCGCCGTGACTGCGCCAATGACTCGACGCCCGTTTCGTCCAGATACGACCGGGCATCGGCCACGGCGGCGGCCAGCAGTTCGGCTGCCAGCGCATCAGGTTCACGGCCTACCGAATGGGCCAACGCGCGCAGTTCGAAGTCGGGATCCTTGGGGAGATGAATTTCCAGCGATCTGCCGCTGCCCGGTGATGCTGCTGTGGCACTTGCCGGCTCTCCCAGCCGGCCCATCACGCTGGCAATCCGGGATGCAGCCGAGGGTCCATGTTCTTTGCGGGCGAGCCGGATTTTGTTGACGAAATACTTTTCGAAATCGACCTTGGCCTGGTGGACCCAGCGCCCCTGTCGCATCCAGTTGATATCGCGCAGCGGAATCTGCGGTTCCGACAGATAGGCCGCGCCGGTGTGTCCCATATCGTTGAGCCACTTGGCGTGCTGAGGCACATAGCTCAGCAGAGGCGCGTCGCCAAGCTGGGCCAGAATGTTTTGTACCGCGGTTTCGCTGGCTTGGGTGATCGAGTACACCGAGTCGGGCGGCCCCATGGGCACGGGTGTTTGCTTCATCGGCGGTTGCGCGACGCAGGCACCGATGGCAAACACATTGGGGTAATCGGGGTTGCGAAGGTATTCGTCCACCACCACCAGACCGCGCTCGTCGACCAGGCCGGTGGCAGAACGAACGCCCGGCACACCGCCAAAAGCAGGCCAATACACCGAATAGGCGTAGGGCAGGGTATGGCGCTGTTTTTCATTGCCGGCAGCATCGAGTTCCACCACCTGGATGGTGTCAGCATCGACACGCACGGTGCGTGCGTTGCAGATCACACTGATTTTGGTGTCGACCAGCGCGGCGGTCACTGCACCGCGGCTGGAATTTTCGCTGCCGAGTCCGAGATGGCCGGACCAGGGCTCGGGTGTGACCAGGGTGATGGATACCCGATCCCGAATGTTGCGACGCTTGAGGTCCGCATCGACCAGGAACGCGTATTCATAGAGGGGGCCAAGCACGCTTGATCCGGGTGCAGCACCGATCACGACGGGCCCGGGATGACGAACAAACTCGCGATAGGCGGCGAGGGCGCGTTCAGCCTGATCGATATGGATGACCGAGAAGGTGTGCTCGGCCAGGCCGGGCACGTTGTCTGTCATGCCGGTTGCGCCAGTGGCAATCAGCAGGTAGTCGTAGAACAGCGCGTCGCCGTTCTCCAGATCGATCTGGATGACATCGGGCTGGATGCGTTTGACGCCGCTGTGAATGAAGTGGATGCCGCGCGATTCGAGATAGGGGCCGATCGGGAAAGCGATATCGGATCGTTCGCGCCAGCCCATTGCGATCCATGGATTCGAGGGCACGAAGTGGAAATAGGGGGTGTCGGACACCACTGTTACTTCGTCATGCGGTCCCAGTTTGGCTTTCATGGCGTAGGCCGCGGTCACGCCTGCGATGCCGGCCCCGAGGATGACAATATGCGTCATTTCAGTCTCCTTTAATCAGTTTGCACCCTGAAGGGTATACAAGTCAGTTGCGCGGGCGCACCAACTGCCAGGCCCGAACCATGTAAGTCGTCGCGGCAAAGCCGCTCCACACATGCACCAGGCGGGTGAACGGAAAAACGAAGAAAATCGTCATTCCAAGAACCAGGTGCAGCTTGAAGATCCAGCCTGCGCCGTCCAGCAGTTCAACTGCGCCGCCGCGGAAGGTGACGATGCGCTGACCCCATTCGGCGAGCCGGACCATCATGCTGCCATCCAGGTGCTGGGCCGACAGCGGAATGGTTGCCAGGCCGAGCAGCAACTGCAGCCACAGCAGCACCAGAATGAAGTGATCGCTGAACTTCGAAGTGGCGCGAATGCGCGGCTCGGTGAGGCGTCGATGCAGCAGCAGCGAGATGCCGACGAAGGCCAGGACGCCCGCAGTGCCGCCCGAGACCATGGCAAGAATCTGCTTGGCACCGGCCCCAATGAAGGGCTCGTAGATGAAGTGCGGTGTCAGCATGCCGAAGAAATGGCCGAAGAACAGGAACAGCACCCCGATGTGGAACAGATTGCTGCCCAGCCGCAGCTGGCCGCGTCTGAGCATTTGCGACGAGTCGCTCTTCCAGGTGTACTGCTCGCGGTCGAAGCGGATCAGGCTTCCGAGAAAAAAAACCGCCAGCGCGATATAGGGATAGATCCCGAACAGGAAATATTGCGAGTAAGACATTTTCAGACCCTCCTCAATTCAATACACAGAGTTCAATGTGTGGCGGCGGATGGCTGCAGGCGTGAAACCGGCATCTGTACCACCTGCGGGCCCGGCTTCAGCAAGGGTTCAATCCCGTCCATCGTCGGGCCGAACATTTCCATGGCTTCGTCCATGTCGTGAACCGGCGGTTCGGCCAGTTCCTGGGCCTCAACCGGCGACAGCGCCTCCAGCACCTGGAAGGCAGTGGCATACGGGCTGCCGTTGGCATCGAGCTTGCGGCCGATAGTGGCGATCACATGCACCGCATCGCCCAGCAGTTCCAGCGCTTCGCCGGTCGGCAGCAACGACAGGAACTCGAGGAATAGCGGCACGTAATCCGGCAGTTCTGTCGAGCTGGCATCGAAGTTGTACTTCCAGTATTCCTGCAGCAGATCGATCATGGCCGAGCCACGGTCGCGCGATTCGCCGTGAATATGCTCGAACAGATGCAGCGAGTGCGAGGGGTTGCGATCGAAGGTGGCGACGTAACTTTCCTGCAAGGTAATCAATTTCGTCTCACGCAACTGCGTAAACAGCGGCGCCATTCTGACGCCCGCCTGGCCGTTGAAATCCGCCTCTTCAACCAGCGCCGCCTCCAGTTCAGGCAAGGCCGCCAGCCAATCGGATTCGGGGTAGCACAGCAACAGGGATAATGCTTTAAAGGTTTTCATCGTGATGGCTCCTTAACCGGTTTTCTTTTTGGCGTGCAGTTGCGACAAATCGACAGGAACGGAATTTTTCCGGTTACCAAACAGCGTGGCCTTGGAGGTGCCGTCCGAGCAGCCGTTGCCGAAGGTGAAGCCGCAGCTCGACTTTTCCTCGAAGGTGTTGAGGGCTTCTTCGCGGTGCGTCGTGGGAATCACGAAGCGGTCCTCGTAGTTGGCGATCGCGAGATAGCGGTACATCTCGTCGGCCTGCGCGGAAGTCAGTCCCACCTGGTCGAGCGCGGCGGTGTTGGGGATGCCTTCCACCGACTTGCCCCGCATGTAGGCACGCATCGCCAGCAGGCGGTCGAGCGCGGTGACGATCGGTTTCTCCTTGCCGCCGGTGAGCAGGTTGGCGAGGTAGGTGATCGGGATGCGCAGCGATTTCGTATCGGGGATGATGCCGTTCATGCCCATCTGGCCGGATTCTGCGGCCGACTGGATGGGGGACAGCGGCGGCACGTACCACACCATCGGCAGGGTGCGGTATTCCGGGTGCAGTGGGAAGGCGATCTTCCAGTCGATCGCCATCTTGTAGACCGGCGACGCCACCGCGGCGTCGAGCCAGGCTTCCGGGATGCCTTCGGCGCGCGCGGCGGCGATGACTTCGGGATCGTTCGGATCAAGGAAAATCTTCAGCTGCGCTTCGTAGAGTTCCTTCTCGTCGGTCACGCTGGCTGCTTCCTCGATGCGGTCGGCGTCATACAGGATCACGCCGAGGTAGCGGATGCGGCCGACGCAGGATTCCGAGCACACGGTCGGCTGACCGGCCTCGATGCGCGGGTAGCAGAAGATGCACTTCTCGGCCTTGCCCGACTTCCAGTTGAAGTAGATCTTCTTGTAGGGGCAGCCGGAGATGCACATGCGCCAGCCGCGGCACTTGTCCTGATCCACCAGCACGATGCCGTCTTCCTCGCGCTTGTAGATCGAACCGGAGGGACAGGAGGCGACGCAGGTCGGGTTGAGGCAGTGCTCGCACAGCCTGGGCAAATACATCAGGAAGGTGTTCTCGAAGGTCGAGTGCATTTCCTTCTGCACGTTGTCGAAATTCTTGTCGCGACCGCGCGAGGAAAACTCGCCGCCGAGGTCGTCTTCCCAGTTGGGGCCCCAGTTGATCTTGTCCATCTTCTCGCCGGTGATGGCGGATATCGGGCGCGCGGTCGGCGGCGTCTCGGACAGCGGCGCCTTCTGCAGGTGCTGGTAGTCGAAGGTGAAGGGCTCGTAGTAGTCGTCGATCTCGGGCAGGTTGGGATTGCTGAAGATGTTGGCGAGAATTTTCAGTTTGCTGCCCTGGCGCGGCACCAGCTTGCCGTCGCCCTTGAGCTTCCAGCCGCCGTTCCAGATGTCCTGGTTTTCCCATTGTTTGGGATAGCCGATGCCGGGCTTCGATTCGACGTTGTTGAACCACGCATATTCCATACCTTCACGCGAGGTCCACACGTTCTTGCACGTGATCGAGCAGGTATGACAGCCGATGCACTTGTCGAGGTTCAGCACCATCGCAATTTGAGCACGCACTTTCATGTTTAACTCCTTGCCTGACAGAGGCCCATGCCTCTGTTCGTTATAAAAAATCCCGCACCGGAGAGAGGTGGTACGGGGAGGGCGACGGGAGACGCCAGCCCTCAAAAGGGGGTTTTCAGCGCTCGACCAGCGGACCTTCCATCCAGTCGACTTTCTTCATCTTGCGCACGATCACGTACTCGTCGCGGTTGGAACCCACCGTGCCGTAGTAATTGAAGCCGTACGAAAGCTGCGCGTAGCCACCAATCATGTGCGTGGGTTTGGTGATGGTGCGTGTCACCGAGTTGTGGATGCCGCCGCGGAAGCCGCTCACCTCCGCGCCCGGCACGTTGATGATTTTTTCCTGCGCGTGATACATCAGGCACATGCCGCGCGGCACCCGCTGACTGACCACGACGCGCGCCGTCAGCGTGCCGTTGACGTTGAACACCTCGACCCAGTCGTTATCGACCAGCCCGGCTTCCTTCGCTTCCGGCTCCGACACCCAGACGTGGGGGCCACCGCGCGACAGCGTCAGCATGCGCAGGTTGTCGGTGTAGGTGCTGTGGATGCCCCACTTCTGGTGCGGGGTGATCCAGTTCAGCACCAGTTCGGTGTTGCCGTTCGGCTTTTTGCCCAGCATCGGTTCGATCGTCTTGGTGTCGACCGGCGGCTTGTAGACGCACAGGCCTTCGCCGAAGTCCAGCATCCACTGGTGATCCTGGTAGAACTGCTGGCGGCCGGTGAGGGTGCGCCATGGAATCAGCTCGTGGACGTTGGTGTAGCCGGCGTTGTACGACACGTGCTCGGATTCCAGACCCGACCAGGTCGGCGAGGAGATGATCTTCCTCGGCTGTGCCACCACATCGCGAAAGCGGATCTTGTCGTCCTCGCGCGGGATGGCCAGGTGCGTGTGGTCACGCCCGGTGATTTTCGACAAGGCAGACCAGGCCTTCACGGCTACCTGGCCGTTGGTTTCCGGTGCCAGCATGAGGATGGTTTCGCAGGCGTCGATGGCCGTCTCGATTTTCGGCAGACCCTGGCTGATTCCAGCCTCGGTAACGGTGTAGTTCAGTTCACCCAGCTGCTTGACTTCATCTTCGGTGTTCCAGCTGATGCCTTTGCCACCGTTGCCGATTTTGCTCAACAGGGGCCCCAGAGAAGTGAATTTCTTGTAAGTGTCGCCGTAGTCGCGCGTCACCACCGTCATGGCTGGCATGGTCTTGCCCGGAATGGGATCGACCTCGCCTTTTTTCCAGTCGCGCACGGCCATGCTCTGACCCAGCTCGGACGGCGTGTCGTGCATCAGCGGCGTCAACACCAGGTCTTTCTGGACACCGAGATGCGTCGCGGCGATTTCAGAGAACTTCTTCGCGATGGACTTGTAGATGTTCCAGTCCGACTTCGACTCCCACAGCGGCTGCACCGCTTCGCTCAAGGGGTGGATGAAGGGGTGCATGTCCGAGGTATTGAGGTCGTCCTTCTCGTACCAGGTGCACGACGGCAGCACGATGTCGGAATACAGACAGGTTGTCGACATGCGGAAATCCAGCGTCACCAGCAGGTCGAGCTTGCCCTCGGCACCCTTGTCATGCCATACGACTTCCTTCGGCTTGGCTTCGCCGAGCTCGCCCAGGTCAGGCCCCAGCACCGCGTTCTGGGTGCCGAGGAAGTACTTGAGGAAATACTCGTGACCCTTGCCCGATGAACCCAGCAGGTTGGAGCGCCAGACGAACAGGTTGCGCGGGAAGTTCTTCGGGTTGTCCGGGTCTTCACAGGCAAACTTGATCGCGCCGCTCTTGATCTGCTCGACGGCATATTTGACCGGATCGATACCGGCGGCATCTGCGGCTTTAGTGATTTCCAGCGGATTCATGTCGAGTTGCGGGGCGGATGGCAACCAGCCCATGCGCTCGGCGCGCACGTTGAAGTCGATCAGGCGGTAGTCACCCAAATCCTTGCTTGCCGTGGGGGAGAGGATTTCCGACGCCGCCAGCTTCTCGTGACGCCACTGGCTGGTGTGGGCGTAGAAGAAGGACGTGCCATTCATCTGGCGCGACGGACGGTGCCAATCGAGGCCGAATGCCAGCGGTGCCCAGCCGGTCTGCGGCCGCAGTTTCTCCTGGCCGACGTAGTGCGCCCAGCCGCCGCCCGACTGACCGATACAGCCGCACATCATCAGCATGTTGATGATGCCGCGGTAGATCATGTCGTTGTGGTACCAGTGGTTCAAGGCCGCGCCGAGGATGACCATGGACTTGCCGTGGGTCTGGTCGGCGTTGTCGGCGAACTCGCGCGCCACCGTGATGATGTCGGCACGCGGTACGCCGCAATGCTTCTCGGCCCAGGCCGGGGTGTAGGGCACGTCGTCGTCATAGCTGGTGGGAATGTTCGGTCCACCCAGACCACGGTCGACACCGTAGTTGGCCAGCGTCAGGTCGTAGACGGTGGCGACGCGAACATCCTTGCCATCCACGCTGATCACCTTCACTGGCAGATTGCGTGCCAGCAGATCGTTATGGTCGCCGCCGAAGTAGGGCATCGACACTTCGACCACTTCATCGTGGCTGCCCAACAAGGTCAATTGCGGATTCACTTCCTTGTTCGAATAGCCATCGCGCATTTCCAGATTCCACGCGCCGGACTGGCCCCAGCGGAACCCGATGGAACCGTTGGGCGCCACCAGGTAGCCGGTGTTTTCGTCGTACAGCACTGTTTTCCACTCTGGATTGTTGTCCTGGCCCATGTTGCCGATCAGGTCGGAAGCGCGCAGGTAGCGGTCAGCGATCAGGGTGCCTTCATGCTCCTTGAGCATCACCAGCATCGGCATGTCGTTGTACTGACGGCAGTACTTGTCGAAATACTCGCTGCGATTCTTGACGTGGAATTCGCTCAGGATGACGTGACCCATCGCCAGCGCCAGCGCGGCATCGGTGCCCTGCTTGGGGGCCAGCCAGATGTCGCCGAACTTGACCATCTCGCCGAAGTCGGAGGACACCGCCACGGTCTTGGTGCCCTTGTAGCGGACTTCGGTGTAGAAGTGGGCGTCCGGGGTGCGGGTCTGCGGCACGTTGGAGCCCCACACCATCAGGTAGGTCGAGTTGTACCAGTCGGCCGATTCCGGCACGTCGGTCTGCTCACCCCACACTTGCGGGCTGGAGGGAGGCAGGTCGCAGTACCAGTCATAGAAGGACAAGGGCGTCCCGCCGATCAGCGATATATAACGCGATCCTGCCGCGTAGCTGACCATCGACATGGCGGGAATCGGCGAAAAGGCGGCCACGCGGTCGGGGCCGAATTCCTTGATGGTGAAGACATTGGAAGCGGCGATCATTTCCGTCACTTCGTCCCACTTGGCGCGCACGAATCCGCCCTGTCCGCGCACCGACTTGTAGCGCTTGGCTTTTTCCGGATCCTGACTGACCGATTTCCAGGCCGCGACCGGGTCCATCGTCTTGCGCGCTTCGCGCCACATTTCCATCAAGCGGCCACGGATCAGCGGGTATTTCACGCGCTGCGCCGAATACACATACCAGGAGTAGCTGGCGCCGCGCGGGCAGCCGCGCGGCTCATGGTTGGGCAGGTCGGCGCGGGTGCGCGGGTAGTCGGTCTGCTGGATTTCCCAGGTGATCAAACCGTTCTTGACGAAGATTTTCCAGCTGCACGAACCCGTACAGTTCACGCCGTGGGTGGAGCGGACGATCTTGTCGTGCTGCCAGCGGCTGCGGTAGGCATTCTCCCAGCTGCGATCTTCGTTGCTGACCACACCGTGGCCGTCCGAAAATTCGGAGACGGTCTTCTTGAAAAACGTCAATCGATCGAGGAAGTGGCTCATGTCATGTAGCTCCTATTCAAGTTCGTTTTGTCCACGAAGAACACGAAGGAAAAAACAGGAAAGTCGTGTACTTCGTGGAGGAAAAGCATTCATGGGTTCTTGATGTATGCGTTCTTTCGCAGGTAGAACCACCAGTTCAGCACCAGACACACGGCGTAGAAGATGGCGAATCCGTACATGGCGTTTTGCGGGGTGCCGGCCTTGATCTGCTCGCCGATCACCACCGGGGCAATGAAAGAGCCATAGGCCGCGACCGCCGAGGTCCAGCCCAGCACCGGTCCGGCTTGCACGCGGTCGAACACTACGCCGACGGTGCGGAAGGTGGAGCCGTTGCCAACGCCGGTGGCTGCGAACAGGATGACGAAGGTGACGATGAACTGGGTGAAATACACTTCGGGTGTGGCCGACTGATAGGCCTGCATCATTATCCAGCCGGCGTAGACGGATGCGACGACCATGATCGCCGAGATGACCTGGGTAACAATGGAACCGCCCAGCTTGTCGGACATCCAGCCGCCCACCGGACGGATCAGCGCGCCGATGAACGGCCCGATCCAGGCATATTGCAGGGCGGACGGCGCATTGGGGTTTTTGACGTGGTTCATCAGCCCGGTTGCCGGGTCAAGCAGATGCTGGTCGCCGAAGATGACGGTGATCGACAGCGGCAATGCCATCGAGAAGCCGATGAAGGAGCCGAAGGTCACCAGGTACAGCGCGGTCATCGACCACGTGTGCTTGTTTTTGAAGATCTCGAACTGCTTGGCAATGTTTCCCTTCATCTCGCCGAAGGCGGCTAGCTTCATCACCATCAGGGTCGTGATCATGATGAGCGGCAGCGCCACCCACATGTTGAGCAGGCCAAGACCGGTGGGTGCGGGCAGATAGAGGTAAAGGCCGAGCGCGGCGGTGAGGAAGGCCAGGCCGTATAGCCACAGCACCTTGGCGAAGGCTGCCAGCGTAGAGCCGATGTTGGGCGTAACGGTCAGCAGGTTGTTCATGCCGAAAAAGCCGAGGAAGGCCAGCGGCACCAGCAGTAGCAGCCAGACGAAGCCTGCGTTCTGGATGAAGGTCGGGGTGCCGGCGAGAATCTTGCCGAAAATCCAGCCGCTGTCATTCACCAGTTCCATCGCACCGCCTGCCAGCGTGCCGAAGATGCCTGCGGTCATCACCAGCGGAATCAGTATCTGCATGGTGGTGACGCCGAAGTTGCCCAACCCGGCATTGAGGCCAAGGGCAGTACCCTGCAGACGCTTGGGAAAGAAGGTGCTGATGTTGGACATCGAGCAGGCGAAGTTGCCGCCGCCGATCCCGGACAACAGCGCCAGCAACTGGAACATCCACAGCGGCGTGGTCTTGTCCTGCAGAGCGAAGCCGGTGCCGATGGCAGGAATCATCAGCAATGCCGTGGTCAGGAAGACGGTGTTGCGGCCCCCCGCCAGACGAATGAAGAAGGAGGAGGGGATGCGCAGTGTGGCGCCGGCCAGGCCAGAAATCGCCGTCAGCGTGAACAGCTCATCCTTGCTGAAGGGAAAGCCGAGATTCAGCATCTGCACGCTGATTATTCCCCACATCAACCAGATGGCAAAGCCGCCGAGCAGGCTGGGAATCGAAATCCATAGATTGCGGTAGGCGATTTTCTTGCCGGTTGATTCCCAGAAGCGGGCGTCTTCCGGGTTCCAGTGCTTGATATTGGTGGGCATAAGTCGCTCCTGGGTTGGAAATTTTTGAATTATTCTGAGGTACCGGCCACGGCCGGGCTGATCATCGTGACCTTGCGCACTTCAGTCAGGTACATCCAGATCAGCGACACACAGATCACGCCGTACATCAGCATGAAAATGCCGCTATTGATGCCGGTGAGATCGACAATGATTCCGAACAGGATTGGCAGAAAGAAGCCGCCGAGACCGCCCATCAGTCCGACGATGCCGGAGATGACGCCGATGTTGTCGGGATATTCGTCGGAGATGTACTTGAAGACCGAGGCCTTGCCGAAAGCCCAGGCGATCCCCAGGACGAACAACAGTACGGTGAACATCCATACATTGAGTCCAATGTGCAACGACATCGGGCCTTTGGTGGTCTGGACGACCATTTCGGTTTGCGGATAGGACAGCAGAAACAGGCAGACCCAGGACACCCACATCACCCACCAGGTCAGCTTGTGCGCGCCGAACTTGTCGGACAGCCAGCCGCCAGCGGCGCGAACCAGGCCGGACGGCAGGACAAAAATGGCAGCCATCAGCGCGGCCGTCTGCATGGTGAAGCCGTATTCGGTGAGGTAGTATTTGGTCATCCACAGGCTCAGCGCGACGTAACCGCCGAACACAATGGAGTAGTACTGGCACAGCTTCCATACATTGGGGTCTTTCAGCGCGGCAAGCTGCTGCCTGATGGAGATGGTTGCCGACACATGGTGAGTGGGGTCGGTGTAGGTGAAGGTCCAGAACAGAATAGCCATCGCCAGCATGGCGATGGCATAAACCTGCGGCACGGCCTGCCAGCCATAGGCCACCACCAGCGCGGGCGCGACAAATTTCGTGAGGGCGGCCCCCGCGTTACCAGCACCGAAAATTCCCATGGCAAAACCCTGGCGCTTCTTGGGAAACCAGCGTGCGACGTAGGCGATGCCGATCGAAAAGGATGCGCCTGCCATCCCCACGAAGAGGCCCAAAACCAGAAAGTGCCAGTATTCTGTGGCCAGGCTGATAAGCCAGATCGGGACGACGGTGCTGAGCATCAGCACAAAAAACACGATGCGGCCGCCCACCTTGTCGGTCAGCATGCCCAAGGGCAAACGGAGCAGCGACCCGGTCAGAATGGGCGTGGCAGCAAGCAGGCCGAACTCGGTTTCATTAAGGCCGAGATTGGCCTTGATCGGGATTCCGATAATGGAAAACATCACCCACACGGCAAAACATACCGTGAAGGCGATTGTGCTAAGGGAAAGCACTGAAACCTGTTTTTGCGTTTGCGTGGCCATATCGCGTCTCCATGACTACATATGGATTTGTTTATCCTGATAACGATTTGAAGTGTAGGCTTGTGCCGAAATAAAAAAAGGGGCCTGAAGCGGCTCGCCAGGAGACGGGCTACCTCTAAATGGGTAGAGGTGGCAGTATGGTAACTTCATGTATTCATTGAAATGTGATGGAATCCGGGCCAGTCCGGATAAGTCTGAGCGACTATTGTGGGTAACTCTTAAACTTCAAACACGGAACATTCGGGAGTTGTCGGTCGTGTTATATTTTGATTCATGGCGATGTGGCTGCTCTGGCTGTCCAGGGCAGCCGCCGACACGCCACGCCATGTCGACAATTCGTCGCATGGGCCACTGAATCCGGGATCGCAAACCGACCCCATAACAGGAGTTGTTCATGAAGATGACATCACGCGTTCTGGCCGTTTCGCTTGTGGCTTTGTTGAGCGCTTGCGGTAAACAGGAGAGCGCTGCACCGGAAGCCTCTGTACCGCCAGTATCCGAAGCGGCCGTTCCCCCTGCCGCAGTGCCGTCGGCTCAATTGGCCACGGCCGATCCTGCGCACGGCAAGAGCGTGTTCAACAAGAGCTGCGCGCTATGCCACGCAATCGGAGCCGCCGGCGCGCCCAAGCCGGGCGATCAAGCCGACTGGGCACCGCGCATCGCACAGGGCGTGGACGTGCTCTACACGCATGCGATAGACGGGTTCACCGGAGCAAAAGGTGTGATGCCCGCGCGCGGCGGTGCTTCCGCGCTGAGCGACGACGATGTCAAGGCAGCCGTCGACTACATGGTGGCGCAATCGCAATCCTGACCCGATAGACGCTGTGCCGTAGGTGAATGGTTAAACGGAGGAGATGCAAATCTTCTCCGTTTGTCTGTGCGTGTCCGGCAGCCGGGCCCACCCGCACCAGGGTGATGCCGCCGGCCCCGGTCCATTGCCCGTTCACACGCGCATCAGGCGAGGTGGCTGGCTCCGAGCATCGGATCGTCGATCAAGGCACGGATCAGCCTTTGCAGGTTGTCGGTCGGCGACGCGTCGAGGCGTGTGATCGGGTCGGCAACGATCCGCCCGCCCGCTTCGTGCAAGTGGTTGGGAAAAGTCGCCAGCTCGCGGTGCAGGGGGGCGGTGTCGATGCCGGACTCGACGTCGCCATAAGCCCAGCGCAGCGAATAGGTATCGGCGGCGGCATAACGCACCACCAGCCGCACACCGTTTTTCAGGTGAACGATCATGGCATCCTGCATTTGTTCGATCGGCGAATCGAGCGCGTCGCCAAAATCGGTATCGATCGTCGACCCCAGTTCAAGGTGCAGGCTCATTTTTGTTGGGCCTCTTTCAAGCGCGTGCCGATTACGGTGCGAACCATTTCGCGGGTATCGGCAAGAATCCGGGCCGCCAGATAGTGCTCGTAGGCGGGATGCTCGGCCACCGTGCCGTCGTGGATTCTGAGCAGCAGCGTCGCCACATCCTCTACATCATAGCGCTTGAGAACGGCATGCTGGTTCTCGCGCAGTTCATAGGCCAATTTCGACAACGAATCGATTTCGGACGCGTCGTCGGGTTCCAGATTCTCAAAAAAGCTCGCCATGATGGTTACATGCTCTTGTCGTGAAGGGCGCCGCCGTCCAGCACCACCAGGTCGGGCGTGATGTCGGCGAAGCGATGGATCTTTCCGCCCTGCTCGGCGGCAAACCGGGTCGCATCCTTTTCCAGCGCGAAGCTGGCGATCGTCGGCCCCATCGAGCCGTGCCGCTTGCTGCCGTAAACGTAATAGGCTTGCTTCGCATCGATCCAGTGATTGCGCGGCTGGTCCCAGTCGGCACGGCCCATATCCTGCACGAAGACACCGCGTACGGCCCTGACCTGCTCGGGATTGAGAAACATGTGGAACATTTCAACGGTGTCGCAGAAAAATTCCGGCTCGGCCTGCCCGGCATAGTGAATCTGCGCCTTCGGACCGGGGTAATCGGCGAGCAGCATGCCATCGAGGCTGCAGGACGTGCCTGGGCCGATCGCCAGCGGAGCGACCGCGACCTCGGTTGCGGACGGGCCGCAACCCGCGAGGGCGGTTGCGGCCAGGGCGACCAGGACAAGCGTGGGGCGTACACACTTCATTTGCGGAATCTCCAGGTTGCAATGCCCAGGGGGGCGGCTATCCAGGCGAGCATCACCAGACCCAGCAGCCAGGGATTGGCCAGCGCAGGCGGGAAAACCGTCGTCAGTCCGTACAGGCTGCGGACGTCGTCCAGGGTAAAGATATTCAGGATGCGAAACACGTCGGCCGGATTCGCCAGCAGCAGATAGGGCAGGATCTCGCCGCCCCACTGGCCGCCGGTGACGACGAGTGCACCCAGCAGCAGCAGGTCGAACACCAGCACAAAGAAAAACCACATGGCGATCGCAAGCCCGGATGCGCGGGTGCGGTCGGTGGCAAATACCGACAGCATCACCGCCAGGCTCAGAAAAGCGCAGCCGAGCAGCACCGAACTGAGCATGAAGCCGGCGTAATGGATCAGCGCGTTGAGATCGAGTTGCGGAGACAGTGCAATCGCTGCGAGGCCAAAGCCGGTCACGGTGGAGAAAGCCAGCGCCGCGGCCAGGCCAAAATATTTCCCCAGCAGCAGTTCCAGCCGGGTGATCGGCATCGACAGCAGCAGGTCGAGCGAACCCCGTTCGCGTTCGCCTACGATGGCGTCAAAGCCCAGAATCAACGCAATCAGCGGGATCAGGTAAATGACGAGGCTGACCAGGCTGGCAATGGTCACGTCGATGGCATGAAAGCCGACGCTGCCCTGTTGGGCCGCACCGAAATAGGCGATGACCAGCGCAAAGGCGCTGAATACCAGGGCCACGGCCAGCACCCAGCGATTGCGGATGCGGTCCCGGAATTCCTTGCTGGCGATGATGGCGATTTGAGCGATTTCCATGCGCGTTCTCTAATCCGAAAAGCCGAAGAACACGTCTTCGAGCGAGGGTTCGCGCACGCTCACATCGCGCACGCGTCCATTCAGCGTGGCCAGCGCTTCGATCACCGCCATTTTGATTTCGCGACGGCACTGCACGGTCACATGATCGTCGTGCGCATCGATTGCGCCGACCGGAAGGTGGCCAAGTGCGGCGCGCACCGCCTCGAAGTCCTCGCGCGCGACGTGCACCGTGAACCACAGCGGCAAGTCCATCTGTTCGCGCAAGGCCTGTACCGTTCCCGTGGCCTGTATCTTGCCGGCCGTCATGATGGCCAGACGATCCACCCGTTCCTGTATCTCGGCGAGGATGTGGGAGGTGATGACCATTGTCACGCCTTCGCTGCGCAGCTGACGGAGGACCGCATAAAAGCTGCGGATCGCCTCCGGGTCGAGGCCGGAAGTCGGTTCGTCGAGAAACAGAATGCGCGGCTTGCCGAGCAGCGCCTGGGCAAAACCGAGCCGTTGGCGCATGCCCTTGGAGTATTCGCGCACCCGCCGCTTCGCCGACGGCGCCAGGCCGACGCGTTCTAGCGCCGGGCCGCATTCTGCGGGCGACACACCCTTCAGGCGCGCGAAGAAATGCAGCGTCTCCAGGCCGGTCAGGTTGTCGTAGAGCACGACGTTTTCCGGCAGGTAGCCAATCGCGCGCCGCACAGCGCGAAAATTGCCGCCGCCCACCCGCGCGCCGTCGATCCGGATTTCGCCTGCAGTCGCGGGAATCAGGCCGAGCATCATCTTGAACAACGTGCTTTTGCCGGCCCCGTTGTGGCCGATGAGGCCGAACAGTTCACCGGCGCGGATGTCGAGGTCGACCCCGTCGACCGCATGGATCGGGCCGTAGTGCTTGCGCACGCCGCGCGCGACGATCACCGCCGTGCCCGTGTCCATCTCAGTTTGCATTGGGGAAATATCGGCCACGCCATTGGCTCCAGTCAGGTTGGTGCGGCTGCATCCGGGGTTCGGCATCGACGATGCTCGGCGCACGCAGCAGCGGGAATTGCTGGCTCACCAGTCGCAGCGTCTGCACCGCCGGGCTGGCGAGCAGCAGCTTCATCATCGGGTGCTGCCAGGAAAGCCGGTCGACCAGGTCGTTGGCCTCGTACCGCACATCGCCGATGCCGTCGCCGTTGCGATCCCAGCCCACATAATTGCTCCAGTAGTTTCCTCCATTTTCACCCCAGATCACATCGCGGCTGGCCACATATTTGATCTGGGTGCGGTTTGTAATGAAGTCATTGCCTGTAACCTGATTGCGGTACGAACCTGCGGCCAGGTGCACGCCTATGGTGTTATCCACCACCCGGTTGTTGCGCAGGATGTTGTACTCGGCGTCGTAGATGAAAAAGCCGCGTTCATTGCCGGCGACAATATTGCCCTCGATGACCGAATCCTGGATGGTGCGCAGCATGATGCCATGATCCGAATTGCCCCATGCGCGATTATTCCGGACGACCTGGTTGCGGGTCATCATCAGGGCGAGGCCGCCGCGGTTATGGTATGAATCGTTGCCTTCCCACACGTTGTTGTGGGAGTTCATGTAGTGGGTGCCGTAGCGGGCATGGTGGATGCGATTATTGCGAAACACCGCGTGGTGCGATACATCCACGTAGATGCCGTCGCGCACGAAGCTGATGTTGTTGCCGACGATCTGCGCGCCTTCGGTGTTGTAAAGCTGGATGCCGTTGCCGCGGCGGGGAGACCGGTAATCGCGCTTGCCGGTGATGACATTGTTGCGGATCTCGATCTGCTTGACCGTCTCGATATAGATGCCGAACAGGTTATAGGTCAGATCGCAGTTGCGCACCACGGCGCGATGCGCGCCCGGCCGGATGTAGATGCCGGCATTCTGGTCGAGCAGGCTATCGCCCGAGTCGCGCACGATCAGCCCTTCAATCACCACATCCTCGGCGGTGATCCGGATGGTGTCGCCTGCGAGGCCGCCGCTTATCGTCGGGCGATTGATACCGACCAGCGTCAGCGGCTTGTCGATCAGCAAGCGCTCCTTGTAGGTGCCCCGTTCCACCCGCACCACGTCGCCGGGCTGAGCTTGCGCGATGGCGGCAGCGATGGACTGACCCGCCTTCACCGTCAGCTCGCCGGCCCAACCACTCCCGGCTGCCAGCAGGCAGGGCAGGGCGACAAGAAAAGATCGCCATATCCTTAATACAGCCATTGCAGCGAAGGCAGGTCTTGCAAAAAGTCCAGCACCCCCGTCCCTTTCATGATCATGAATAAAACAACGGCGATCAGCAGATTCTTGAACGCAACATAAGAAGCCATGTCAGCCCACGATGCCGGGACCCGATTGCGGCCCCACCATGGGCCATCCTTGACGTAGGGTTTGCAGCGCATGCGCACCACCAGTTCGTACACGCTCCAGGCCAGCCACCAGCCCAGCACGATGCCGGGGCCGATACTGCCCGCCGCGCCGAGCACCCAGACCCAGGTCACCAGCACCATCAAGGCAAGGCTGCTCGCCTGCAACAGGCGCGGTTGCTCCAACGCCTTGCGGCTCCAGGGGAACAGGTGATCGAAGAACTCCTGCCCGATGAAGGCGGGCAGGCTTGGACGAGCCGTGGTGGCAGGCGCGACGGCGGCCGGCATGATGGGGATGAAATAGCCATCCGAGCCGATCGCGGTCAGCGGCTCGCCGGCCCTGGTGCGGCGCTTGCGTTCCTGCGCCAGCGGCGGACAGGCGTGGTCGTCGTAATACAGCACCTGGCAGTCCAGACACAACAGGCATTCGCGCTGATCGATGCGGCCGGTTTCGTCGATGGCCTGCGAGCCGCAGCCAACGGCACACGCGGCGCAGGGGCCGCATTCCTTTTTGCGCTTAAGTGCCCACCAGCGGAAAGTGGAAGGGACTGCCAGGGCCGCGCCGAGCGGGCACAGATATTTGCAGAACGGGCGCTCGAAAAAAGCCGAGGCGACCAGCAAGACGGTCCAGAAAGTCACGAAAGGCCAGGAGCGGTTCCACACGCCGACCAGGAAAGTGGTTTTGAATGGCTCGATTTCGGCGAGCTTTTCAGCCAACCCGATGGAATAGAACGACACCGCGAGCAAAATCGTGAAGATGCCATACTTGATCCACTTCAGGCGATCATGCCAATTTTGCGGCAACAGATGGCGCTGATAACGCTTGAGACCCAGTTTTCCGGCCACCTTGTAGACTATCTCCGAGAGCGAGCCGTAGGGGCACATCCAGCCGCAAAACATGCCGCGCCCCCAGAAAAATACGCTGACGACAATGAATATCCAGAACAGGAACACGAACGGATCGGTCAGGAATAATTCCCAGCGCCACTCGAACAGAATCGCGTGGAACCAGGTCAGCACCTGGGTGATGGACGGCACGGCCAGCAGATAAAACCCGACGAAGCCGATCGACGTGGTCCACAGCAGGTATTTTGGAATATCCTTCCAGCGCGGGTCTTTCATCGTCGAGCGCCGGACCAGCTTGTCGCGCAATGCATACACCGTTCCCGCTGCGGTGAGCCAGAGCAGAAACAGCACAACCTCGACCTTGCGCGCTTTCCATACCGTCACCCAGGTCGCTTCCGGCTCGATGATTTCCGGTCGACCGCCCTCAAGATAGCGGCCGGGCAACCAGTATTCGCGGTCGAAGTTGACAAAGGTGCGGGCACCCGTCTGCCGGTCCATCTTGTTGGCCAGAAATACCAGGCTCCAGGGATAGGCACCGCTGAATGTCGGCGAGCGGATGATGAAGATGGCCGACTCGTGGTAGGACGGGGCACCGGCTGCCTTGATCCCATACAGGTTGAGATAATCCAGATCGCGGAAGGTGGAGGTGTCCATGTCCTGCGCCACCTGCACCCGGTCATAAATCCCCCCGCGCACAAAACCCGATCCCTTGAACGATTCCACCCCGCTGGCGATGAGAAAGATCGCATGTTCATCGGGCTTGAGCCGGGACATCAGGCTTTGGTAGACGGCATCGCCGAGCACGTTGCGTCCCACCGCCGGGGCATTGAGATAACCAAAATGAATGTCGATGTAGGGCTGATCCGAGCGTGGCATGCCAACTTCCACGGTATTGACCTTGAGCCGCTGGACGCTGCCATTCTTGACCAGCGCATCCCAGTCCAGTTTGCCCTCCATTGGCTTGAACTTTGCCGCTGGGCGAACGGTGGGTTCGATGATGCCCACCTGCCGTGCAATCGCCAGACCGCTGCGCAGGATGACCTGATTTGCCGCAATCACCGTCACCGTGGCCCCGGTGATGGCATCCAGGCCGATCACGCCTTGCCCTGGCCGGCCTGTACCCACTTCGATTTTGGCGCCGACGAACTTGCCGAGATATTGATTGACGAACCGGGTGAGTTCCAGTTCGGGTATCCCCAACAACAGGATCGGCTCCGAATGTTTGAGCACCCGCACGCCGGTAATCCTGCCTTGGGTGTCCATGCCGATCAGGGTCACCACCGGTTTGCCCGAGTAGGCGGGAATGTCCACGATGTCGGTGGACAGGAATACGTAACCGATCAGCTTGCGTGGGTTTTCCTTGCCTTGGCTGTCATTTTCGTTCTGGTAGGCCTCGACATAAGCAGGCTTGCCCATGCGGTGGGAGAAACTATCGGCGCCCGGCAATACGTCCCCGCATGGGACATAGGCGCAAAGATCCGGATCGGTGGACAGTTGCGCCGGCAAGGGCGCCTCATAAGCGCCGCTCGATGCGGCAGCGACAGGCGACCCGCTGGCGCAGACAAGCAGCAGCGTCGTCAGGAACCGGACGAAGAGGGCGGAAACAGATTCCATCAAAATCCCGCAAGGTGCCAAATGGCATCGAAGAAATCCACGATCAAGCGCAGTCATTGTGCGGACACCCGCGACAGCATGGCCGTACCCGCGTGGCAGACCCGTCGCCCCTCCCGATGGGGAGAGCGGCGAGGGCCAGGCTCACGCCTCGACGATCATCCTGCTGCGCATTTCAAGGTGCAGCGCATGGCAGAAGTGGGTGCAGTAACACCAGTAGACCCCAGGCTTGTCGGCAATGAACGTGACCGACTGGGTCTGCTGCGGATTGACGATGAAGTTGATGTCGTACTTCGGTATGGCGAAGCCGTGCGTCAAATCCTCCACCTTGTCCAGATTGGTCAGGATCAGGGTTACCTCATCGCCCTTCTTGACCTTGAACTCCCGCAGGCTGAAGGCGGGGGCCTGGCTGGTGAGCTTGACGGTCACCTTCTTGCCAGTGCGGAAAACCCCTGACTCGGCGGGATCTTTGACTGCCAGCGGAAACTCATCCAGGGTGTAGATCTGGCGCGTCTTGACGATGTCGCGACGGACGACGATCGAGTCGTGCGGCTCGGAAAGCACCGAGTGGTCGTGCACCAATTTCATTTTGTCGCCGCTGATATCGATCAGCTGTGCTGTCTCGCAGTGGAGCGGGCCTACAGGGAGGAAACGATCCTTGGAAAACTTGTTGTCCGAAACGAAGAAGCGGCCGTCCGATTCCTTCGTTTCGCCCATTGAGGTGAAACCATGACCCGGCTGGTAATGCACGTCGATGCGGTCCAGTACCACCTTGGCATTCTTGTCGCCCTTGAACGCCTTGATCGCCGCTTCCACGTTCCATTTCACGATCTGGCTGTCGAGAAACAGCGTGGTATAGGCATTGCCCTTGTTGTCGAAACCGGTGTGCAGCGGCCCGAGGCCAATCTCGGGTTCGGCGACCACTGCGTCGCGGGCGGTGGACAGTTCGCCGTCGAACCATTTCAGTACGAGGGCATGTTCGATCACCGACGCCGTCGGCGACAGCTTGCCGGCGCAGGCGTAATATTTACCATCCGGGGTAATGTTTACCCCGTGCGGGTTTTTCGGGATCGGCACATAACAGGTCAATGCGGTTTTCGGGTCCTGATTGGCGGCTCTGGTGCCGTCCACCACCGGAACCTTGGAACCACCGATGGTGCTTACCTTGCCGGCCTTCACTGCCGCTTCGATGCGGGCCACATTAAAGAACAGGCAGCCATCCATCTCTTTTGCCATCATGTCTTCGTAATGGACACCCATCTCGACATTATACTGGTTGGTTGCCGCCAGCTTGCCGTCATAAGACGTCGCCACCAGGTCGCAGTTGCCGTCGATCAACACCTGCCAGCGCACCTCCATTGAGTTGGAGTCGACACAGCTGAACAGCGATTTGTACTTGCTGCCGTCTTCCATCTCGCGCCCTTCATTGGGCAGCGGAATCGAAAACTCGGAACCACAAAACACCCGGGTGGTGTGATTGATGCTGGCATCAACCGGATCGCGCTTGTCGGGGAAGGTGCCGTGAAAGCCCTGGATATTGGGCAATTCGATGATCTTGTCGCACTCCATGGTGTCCATGCGGACGCGCGCCAGCCGACTATGGATCTTGTCGTTCACGAATATGTACTTGCCGTCGTAGGTGCCGTCGGTGTAGGTCTGGTGGACGTGGTGCGTATCGCCGGTGGTGTATTTCGGCGTGCCATTGGGCTTGGTGCCGAGGATGGCCTTGGATTCGTTGGTGATGCCCCAGCCTACCAGGCAGTCCATGTTGAAGACCGGGATGCTTTTCAGCTGGCGACCGGAAGGCAGGCCGTAGATGCGCACGTCGCCCGAATGGCCGCCGCTGCAAAACGAGTAATATTCATCGAGCTGGCCGGGCTTGACTTCGTACTTGCCGTGGTCGGCCGCGCCAGTAGCGGACCCCGGCGTGGCCGATGTGGGAACCGATTCCTTGTTGCAACCCGCCAGCCCGACCGACAAGCCAACGCCGGTAAGCCCCACCAGTGCGGTGGTGTTCAGAAATTGTCTGCGCCCGAGATCCAGTGGCGTTTCGGGATTTTTGCTGTTGTCCTGTGCCATGATGAAGTAACTCCATTTTTATTGAACATTGCTGCCGGTTTCCGCATGGGGCTAGCCCGGAAACAAAACTGGCGGGCGCCACGAACTCAACATGCCGTGACAAATTGCAGCATTTAAAATATAGCAAATTAGACGTAAAAAAGGAAAAGAAGATGCGAGATTCTGAATTATTTGCAAGGCGAAATGTCCCATTGCGGGCGGGTGTATACCCCGCAATGGGTAGAGTGGGTAGATCCCATCCTGTTGTAAATCATGAATTTCCTTGAAAATCGGGGTGCCAAATACCCGCTGCCGGGGCATTGGAGGTATTCTTTCCCACAGCATGCACAGACACGTATATGAACGCTAACCGCGGATTTTTACAGGACTCGCTCCTGCTTAAACTGGGGGGGATGCTGGCGCTGATCGCTTGTTTCTCCATCCTCGGCATGGCCAGCTCCGGCATCATTGCCGAGTCGGTTCAGGGCAGCGGCGAAGCGATCAACGTGGCCGGCAGCCTGCGCATGCAGACCTACAAGATGACCAGTTTTGCGCTGTCGCAACGATTGCTGCAAGAGCCCCATGCCACCGCAGCGCTGCACAAGGCTGTCGATTCCTTCGAGGCCACGCTTGAGGATGTCCGTATCACCTCGGTCACGTCAAAACAGCCGGGAACGACGCTGGCAGCGCGCTATGACACTGTGCAGCGGAGCTGGCAGCGGATCAAGCCACGCTTGCTGGCCGGAGCGGACAGTGCCTTGTTGCTGGAGGAGGTTTCGCAGTTCGTTGGCGAAATCAATAATCTGGTCAAGCAGATCGAGCAGGACACCGAAGCAAAAATCCGGGTGCTGCGCGCGGTTCTGGGCGCGGCTCTGCTGATGACGCTGATCGTGGGGGTATTGACGCTGATACTCGCACGCAACGACCTGATCCTGCCTTTGCGCAATCTGTTGTCGTTTGCCGCGAACGTTGGGCGAGGCAATCTGGCGGCGCGCACCGAGCACACCGGGGGCGACGAGCTGGGCCGTCTCGGCAAGGCCTTCAACCATATGGCGGAAGACCTCGCCAGGTCGTATCAGAATCTGGAAGCCAGGGTGGTGGAAAAAACTGCGGAACTCACCATCGCCAACCGCTCGCTGGAGCTGCTTTATCATTCCATTGCCCGTCTCTATAACGGTCCGGTGGCGCACGACACGTATGCCATCCTGCTTAAGGACCTGGAAAACGTGCTGGGTGTCGGGCACGGCCTGGCGTGCATGGTGGAAACCGGCGAGACGAAGGCCCGGGTGATTGCCAGCACGCTGCGTCTGGAGAACGGCGATGCGGATATGTGCGGCCTGATGAGCTGCGCCGAGTGTCTGGCGCATACCTCGCTGGGCACGCATCCTCTCCAGGATGGGCGCCGCATTCTCTCGCTTCCGCTCAAGGACACCGAGCACCATTACGGCGTGCTGCAACTGGAGATGCCGCCCGGCAAGGAACTGGCACAATGGCAATCACAGTTGCTGGACGCGCTGTCCCGCCATATCGGCATCGCCATCGGCACCGCCCGGCGCACCGAACAGAGTCGCCGCTTGTCGTTGCTGGAAGAACGCGCCGCGCTGGCGCGCGATCTGCACGACTCGCTGGCCCAGTCGCTCACCTATATGAAAATCCAGGTCAGCCGCCTCAAGCCGCTGATCGACAACCCGCAGCGTAGCGACGAAGCCAGGGTGGTGCTGGAGGAACTACACGAAGGTCTCAATAGCGCCTATCGCCAGCTACGGGAGCTACTGACCACGTTTCGGCTGCGCATCGAGGGCGAAGGCCTGGCGAGCGCCTTGCAAGCCACCGTGACGGAATTCGCCAACCGCGGCGACATTTCCATAACGCTGGACGTTCATCTGGGGGGCTGCAAGCTTAGCCCAAACGAAGAAGTTCATGCCCTGCAAATCATGCGCGAGGCATTGTCCAATGTACTCAATCATGCGCAGGCACACCATGCTCACGTCAGCGTGAATTGCGACAGCGGAGGGCAGGTGTCAGCCATCGTCACCGACGACGGTATCGGCATTCATGAGGCTGCCGGCGCGCACCATTACGGCATGGCCATCATGGAAGAGCGCGCGAACAACCTGGGTGGCCGGCTGACGGTTGAAGATGTGCCTGACGTAGGCACCCGCGTGACACTGAATTTCACACCGGGTACCCGGCGCGAGGCTGCCATTCCGATCCATTCGCTTCATGTGGACAAAAACCTATGACCTCATCAGATCCCCAAACCCTCCTTATCGTCGACGACCACCCCCTGTTTCGCAAGGGGGTGATCCAGCTGATCCAGGCCGAACCTGCATTCCGGTTCGTGGGCGAAGCCGCCAGCGGAAAAGAGGGCATCCAGTTGGCGCATCGCCTGCATCCGGACATGATTCTGCTGGATCTGAACATGAAGGACATGAACGGGATTGACGTACTCAAGGAAATCAAGGACGCCGAACTCGACGCACGCGTCATCATGCTGACCGTATCGGATCAGGCGGAAGACCTGATGGCTGCGCTTCAGGCCGGCGCCGATGGCTATCTGCTGAAGGACATGGAGCCGGAAGACCTGATGCAGCAACTGGGCGAGGCCGCACGCGGCAAGATCACCATCAGCGAAAGCCTCACGCAATTGCTGGTCACTTCGCTTCGCGAGAAGAACCGTCCGACGAGTCTCACCGAGGCCGGACTCACAGAACAGGAAAACCGCATCCTCGCGCGCCTGGTGGAGGGCAAGAGCAACAAGCTGATTGCCCGGGATATGGGGATTGCGGAAGGGACCGTGAAAGTACACGTCAAGCATGTGCTGAGGAAACTCAACCTGCGCTCACGCGTGGAAGCGGCAGTGTGGGCAGACCGTTGCTGGCGCCAAAGCGCCCCGTGATAATAAAGGGGGTTCCGCCCGGGCACCGGCTTGCCCGGCCAAGCATCGCCCGGCTTACGCAGCGCATACATGTTTCTTTACGTGCGCATATTCCCCCCGGTTGCATCCAGATCATGCTGCAATATTCAATATTGAAAAAAGAAACGGGCAGGGCGATTGGGTAAATCTTTAGCCACTTGCGGCGTTTGCAACAATCCGGAAAGAACCGGCTGCCCCGAAGCAGCAAGGAACCTGGAAAAGTGTCTTTGTTTGTAATGCAAGTCTCCATTTTTTTTTGGCGAATAATCGGGTAATCTCTAAAAGCACCTGTGAAAATCCACAAGGTAGGGGACGGATAGCGACAAAAAAAGAAACCCCATCCGGACGGGTGGGTATTGAGGAAAGGAGCGGCATGGCACCCGCGCCCAAGGGAGGCGGCTGGCGGTTTTGGCATGAGAAATCGGTATTGGACTCCCTCGTTCGGCCTGAGCGGACAGGCGCATTGCCGACTGACATCAGTCGCACCCAGCCTGGGGAGCAGCTTGAGCAGGACCCGGCGGTGCCATCAGGAGACGCCTCCTTTTGGGCGGGACTCACCGAGGCGGTCAGCGATGCCATCATCTGCACCGATGAAAACCTGTGCATTGTCCAGTTCAATCCGGCAGCCGAGCGCATGTTTGGCCTGCCGGATTCCCGGATACGGGGACAGTCCATCGCAAGCCTGTTTCCGGAAAACGTCAGACCGCGCTATCTGGCACAGCTGCGTCGTTTTTTCCGGAGCGCAATGCCTCGTCTGCATCTGGCTGGATCTGACCGTATCCAGGGTCGCCGCGCGAATGATGAGACGTTTGTCGTAGAGGTCACCCTTTTCCAGGCCACGGCAGCGGGGCAGCGGCTGATCGCCGCCATCGTACGCGAGAGCGGCAGCCGTTTACACCCACTGCAGGCCCTGGCCGATAACCCGGCACGCTCGACCGTGTTTGCCACCCTCGCTGTAGAGGGCATCGTCATCAGCGAACAGGGTCGCATTATTGATTGCAACGAACAGTTCGCGCAGATGACCGGTTTCACGGCTGAGGAGCTGGCAGGCCAGCCTTATCAAGATCTGGTGGTGCAGGAAGACCGCGACCGCGTTGGTGAAAACATCCGGCATGGCCGCGAAGGCACGACTGAATATGCCTTGCTACGCAAGAACGGCGTATGCGTCATGGTCGAGGCTCATGACAGGGAGGTTCCTGTGGCGTCGCCGGACAGCCGGCGTTATACCGCGCTCTGCGACATCAGTCACCGCAAACGAACCGAATATGCGTTGCGGGAACGTGCCGAGCGTTACGAGTTGGCGCTTGCCGGTGCGCAGCGTGCCGTCTGGGAGTGGAATGTGATTGACCGACGCGTCCGCTGTTCTGCGCAGTGGAAGGCGCTGCGGGGTTGGGCCGATCACGAGATCGGGGAAGGCGAGGCGGAGTGGGGGATCGGGATTCATCCGGAGGATCGGGTTCGCGTGGGCACCGCGTTACAGGCACATCTCGCAGGAAAGACATCCGTTTATGCCGCGGAATACCGCATCCAGTGTCGTGATGGCGCATACAAATGGGTGTCCGATCGGGGGGCGGTGCAGCGTGATAGCGACGGGCGGGTCATGCGCATGGCAGGTTCAGTCAGCGATGTCACCGGGCGCAAACAGATCGACGCAGCGTTGCGCGCCAGCCAGGCCGACCTGAATCGAGCACAATCGGTTGGCCAGATCGGAAGCTGGCGATGGGATGCCAGCCTGGATCTAGTGCATTTTTCCGCCGAGAATTACCGCATCTTCGGCATGGCAGAGGGCACGCCACTGACCTGGGACATTTTTCTTGCGTGTGTGCACCCCGAAGACCGGCCGGCTGTCGCGCAGATGTGGACAGAGGCAAGCGCGGTAAAACCTTATGAAATTGAACATCGACTGATTGTGGATGAGACGGTGAAGTGGGTGCGCGAGCGGGCTGAACTGGAAGTCGATGCCCAGGGCAAGATCCTTGGCGGATTCGGCACCACCCAGGATGTGACCGCGCTCAAGCAGGCCGAGCAGGCATGGGCGGACGCCGACCAGCGCAAGGATGAGTTTCTTGCGATGCTTTCGCATGAGCTGCGCAACCCCCTGGCGCCTATTCTCAATGCCGCCCATGTACTCGGCCGATTGCAGATGGAGGAGCCCCGGATAAGATGGGCGCAGGAGGTGATCGAGCGTCAGGTGAAGCACCTGACGCGGCTGGTGGATGACCTGCTCGATGTCACGCGTATCGTGCGCGGCAAGATCGCACTTGAAATAGAGCCGATCGAACTGGCCGACTGGGTGGCACAGTCGGTGGGGATGGCCCGCCCATTGATCGATGCCAGAGGCCATCAGCTTGAGGTTCGGTTGCCCGCACAGCCGGCTCATCTGGTCGGCGACAGCGTGCGGCTTGCCCAGGTTCTGCTCAATCTGCTGGACAATGCAGCCAAATTTACGCCCAACGGCGGCATGATACGCATCGACTGCGATGTGGCAGGCAGTGATATCAAGATCACGGTCAGTGACAATGGCATTGGCATTCCGGCTGCGTCACTGCCGCATATTTTTGACTTGTTTCATCAGGAAAAAGACGCGCAGGATCGCAGCCAGGGTGGATTGGGAATAGGCTTGACGCTGGTGAAGCAGCTTATTGAAAAACACAATGGACAATTGCAGGCATACAGCGGCGGCGTGGGGCAGGGCGCTGCATTCAGCGTTACCTTGCCCCGCTCGGACAACTGAGGCCCGCTGCCCGTGCATGCACCGGAATCCGCCATGACGAGCCCGACATCCAGGCGTTCGTCGTGAAATTTCCTCGTCTGTGGTTCACGCAAGCCCACACCCTGCATCGGGTGGTCCAGATTGATGCGCGTCGAATTTTCTGGCACACCCTGCTGCTCGGCCTCCTGTTCTCCGTGTTGCTCGCGATCCCCTTTGTCATTTATCAGCAGGCCGAATCCGCTAACCGGCTGGCCCAGTTGCAGATCGATCAGGAACGCGCCATCAAGCTGGCAAGGAACGCGATTCATCAGGAAATGGATGCGGTCCTCTCCGATCTTCATTATCTGTCCAGTCAGAATGAACTCAAGGATTACCTGGCCAATCCCAGCCCAGGCAATCGGCTTGAACTGGCTCGGGGGTATAGGGCGATGGCACGTCAGACATCCCTTTATGACCAGATTCGTTATATCGGTTTAGACGGCATGGAGGCGGTGCGTGTCAATTTCAATCAGCGGCGCCCGGAAATCGTCCCCGATGCCCTGCTGCAAGACAAACGCGATCGCTATTACTTTCAGGAAATGCTGTGGCTGTCACCTGGGCAAATTTATGTTTCCCCTCTTGATCCGAATGTCGAACACGACAACGTGATCGATATCCATAATCCTGTCATGCGCTTCGGCACGCCGGTGGCAGACAGTCAGGGCTTGATTCGCGGCATGGTGGTGCTCAATTACATGGGGCAGCATTTACGGAACAAGCTTGCAGAATACAAGGGGCAAGAGAGCAGTATCTGGCTGCTTGATTCAACGGGCAACTGGCTGTTCGGACCCGCGATGGAGGATGAGCGGGACGCCCAGTTTCCAGGACGCGCACTGCAACGGCACGACAGGCTTTCGCCGCGGCTGTGGCAGCAGATGGAAACGAAGCGGTCAGGGGTCCATCAATCGGAAGCCGCCTGGATTCGTTATGAGCGGATTAATCCGCTGATGGGTACGGGCATTCCTGATTGGACAAACATTGTCAGGCCGACGCCTGCTCAAGACCCCACCTGGGTGATCGCTGTGGCACTTTCACGTGCCTCCATGCAGGCGGCAGGCAGTGCGTTGCGGAAAAAACTGGCGATGGTCTACGCTGTACTTGCCGGGTTCGCTTTTCTGGCAGCCGGCATCATTGCCTTTGTTGTTCACCGCAATGGCGCGCTGACGCGCGTCATGGAACAAGTAGTCGATCATCTGCCGGTGATGATCGCCTATGTGGACGCCGAACAGCGATACCGTTTCAACAACATGGCCTATCACCGTGTTTTTGGATTGAGCCCCAAGGCGATGTACGGCAAAACGCTGCGTGCCGTAATGGGAGAGGCGACTTATCTGAGGTTTCTGCCCTACGTCCAGCAAACGCTGGCTGGCAATGTGGTGAGTTTCGAAACGCAGTTGACGTACCAGGGAACAGAAGTGCTCGACATGGCCGTCACCTATTTGCCGGATTTCTCTCGGCAGCGGACGGTGCGCGGATTTTATGCCATGGTCAATGACATCACCCTGCTCAAGGGCTCCGAGCGTCGCGAACGACAGCGTATTCTGGAGATGGCCCAGATTTCCCGCATGACGAGCATGCAGGAAATGGCGGCCGAGATTGCGCATGAAATCAACCAGCCGCTGGCGGCCATGGCGATGTATAGCGAGGCCGGTCAACGTATTCTCGAACATGAAACCCGATACGTCCAGGTCAGGACCTGGCTTAAAGCCATCAATACCCAGGCCAAACGCGCCAGTGACGTTGTGCGGCGGGTGCGACGTTTCGTACAAAAAGACGATTCGAATTTCGCATCGGTGGACCTGAACCAGGCTATTCGAGACGCGGCATTGCTGCTTGAGCATGAGGCGCAATCGCAGGGCCTTGCCATCACCCTGGATCTGGCACCCGACCTGCCCGCCGTGCATGGGGGACAGGTATTGCTGGAACAGGTGATATTCAACCTGGGACGCCGCGCCCTGCTCGCCCTCGCGAAACAGGCGGGGACACGTCATCTTTCCCTTACAACCCGTTTCGACAGGGCGTGGGTTCATGTCGAGGTGCGCGATACCGGGCTTGACCTTGATCCGGCGCTGGGCGACCAGATTTTTGATTCTTTTTTGACCAGCATGGAACAGAGCAAAAATATGGGTTTGATCCTCAGCCGTACCATTATTGAAGCCCACGCCGGTACGCTGCGTTACGTCCCCAATCCAGGGGGAGGAACCGTATTCATGTTCAGTCTGGCGCGGGAGGACGGTCAATGATCCCCCAGGCATCCACGGTGTATGTCGTTGACGACGATAATGCGGTACGCGAAGCGCTGCAAGCCTTGCTCAGTTCCGTGGGGCTGGAATGCCAATGCTTCGCTTCGGCAGAAGCCTTTCTGGCGGTGGCGGATCCCACCCTGCGGGGCTGTCTTTTGCTGGACGTCAGGATGCCGGGCATGAGTGGCCTCGAACTTCAGCGCAAGCTGCAGCATGGCAAGACAACCTTGCAGATTTTAATCATTACCGGCCATGGTGACGTGACCATGGCAGTGCGTGCGCTCAAAGCCGGTGCATCCGATTTTATCGAGAAGCCTTTTAACGAGCAGGAATTGCTTGACCGCATTCAAGGCTGCCTGCAGGATGACATCGAGCGCTGGCATACACGGCAATCACTGGAACAGGCAAGGGCGCGCTTTCTTGTCCTTACACCCCGCGAGAATGCGGTAATGGAATTGATTGCGGCGGGCCACCACACCAAGAAAATAGCGGGATTGCTGGGTATCCAGGACCGCACTGTCGATGTTCATCGTTTCAACATCATGCATAAGCTTGGGGTCAGGACGCTGGCAGAATTACTCCGTCTGTGGTCGCTTTCCCGTCAAGCTCCATCCGATTGACCGCCTGTCCCTTCCTGCTTCGACGGCCGGCCTGAATATTCCTTTAGGCCGGCAAATGACTTGGGTATTTGTCTCTGCTTGGCATTCCACTACCCTGAACAGGGTGAACTGCCCAGCAGCGCCTTCAGCCTGCCGTGCTGGAATCAGGTGTGGAGGCGCATTGCACAGAGGCAAGTGGCGAAGCCAGGATGGAGCAAACAGATGCAGCATTTTCCAGCGCGATCAACCCAGACAGGAAACGTCCCTGCCGCCGTGGCCGGGCTGGCCGTTGTGAATATCTGGTATGGCGGTCAAAGCATCGGGCTTTATCATGTCAAGCACATCGACACGCGCGCCCTGGTGCTCAACCCCGGCAGCATTTCTTTTGCGGCCGGGACGCAGCTTGAAGTTGTGGATTTCCAGTATTTGATTCCCGATACCGTTACGCGTCGTCTCTACGCAACCGTCCGCGAATCAGGGTGCAGCGGCATACAACTTGTCTGGTAGGCGGGTACCAAAAGCGCACGCACTCATGTCGAGCCAATCGCGGGAGAAAGGGATGAACATGAATGGAGAGCACGCCGAGGAAGCAAGACTGATTGCCGGGCTCGATACCACCCGCGCTGATGGCCTTCACGAAGCGGAAAGGAACCCCGGAATTCTCGACTATCGTATCCCACTCAGGACAGACATCAGAAAGCGATTCTGGCTGTCCGTAACCCTGACCCCCCTTATCCTGGCGGTTTCTCCGGGACTGTGGGGCATGTTCGGTATTGCTGGGCCGGTCACTTTCCCCGGCGATCATTACCTGCTGTTCGTGCTTTCCAGCGTGGTGTTCTTTTATGGAGGCTGGCTGTTTCTTGCCGAATTGATACGGGAGCTGAAAAAGGGCAAGCCAGGCATTGCCAGCCTGGTTGCGCTGGCCCTCAGTGCGTTGTATGTCTATTCCAGCGCGGTTAATTTTGGCATGCCGGGGATGGAGTTTTACTGGGAACTGGCCATTCTTGTCGATATCATGCTGTTTGGTCAGCTTCTGGGCGTGGAATAGCAGCAGAACTGCACGACGCCCGAACAGGGACCGGGTGGACATGGGAGTCGGCAGCTTGCCCATAAAATCCTCTCCCAGTTTGATGTCCCGATCATCATCGACGGCCGTGAAGTCTTCAGCGGTGCCAGCATAGGAATTGCCTTTTACCCAACTGACACGAGCGATGCGGATGAACTGCTTAAATTCGCGGATTCCGCCATGTATCACGCCAAGGAACTGGGGCGCAACAATTACCAGTTCTATTCCCATGAAATGACAGCCAGCGCCTATGAGCGGCTGCAAATGGAAACCCGTTTGCGACGTGCCATCGAGCAGAAGGAATTCCTGTTGCATTATCAGCCGTTGGTGGATGCCCGCACGAATCTGCCAACCGGCATGGAGGCCCTGATACGCTGGCGGGCACCTGACGGCGAGCTGATTTCTCCGGCCGAGTTTATTCCGCTGGCCGAAGACACCGGCTTGATCGTGCCGATCGGCAAATGGGTACTGGAAACGGCGTGCAGGCAATTAAAGCAATGGCACGATGCGGGTCACGATTATCTGACCATGCCGGTCAATGTCGCCTCCCGCCAGTTCCGCGACCCGACATTTATCGATACGGTGCAAAATGCAATTGCATCGGCTGGCATTGCACCCGGGTTGCTTGAGCTCGAAATCACGGAAAGCATCCTGCTTGAACACAGCGACGACACGCAGCGCACACTCAATGACCTGAAAAAGCTGGGCGTTACTCTGGCTATCGATGATTTCGGGACGGGATATTCCTCGCTGAGTTACCTCAAACGTTTTCCCATTGACAGGGTCAAGATCGACCAGTCTTTCATTCGCGATCTGGCTTCGGATGCGGACGGCCTCGCCATCGTCAGGGCCATTATTGCGCTTGCACGGGCGATGCATCTTTCGGTGATTGCTGAAGGCGTGGAAACCGAGATGCAACTCGCGCTGCTGCAAGGGGAGGACTGCCACGACTGCCAGGGATTTTTCTTTGCGCAGCCCATGGATGCAACCAGTATCAGCGGGAATTTCCTGTCTGGCGTGTCTGTTGCAGGCGGGCGCGCTACGCTCGCGAAATAACCGGGGTCAGCACACGCAAGGATATCAGGCGAACCCGGAGTGGCCGATGCGGCCGCGTAATCCCGGCGTCACCGCAACCTGTGAGCGGCGGCGATCAGCCCCGTCATTTGGCTTTCGTTTTCTTTCTTATTTCTTCCATTTTTTCCCGCCATTCATTGAGCTCTTCATCTTCGATCTCAAGCTGAATTGCCACGACCTGTAATTCGCTGAGCGTTTGGTCTTCCAGCCGACGCATCAGCTTCGTGCGCATCCTTGCCAGCAAACGCTCGGTTTCTTCCTGGGTAAGTAATTTGGCTTTATCGAGATACGCATCGGAAGGCAGCTTTCTCATCTCAATTGCTCCGCTCGTTATATGGAAACAGGATAAGGCGTTTGTGTGAACGCATTGTTACAAACCTACCCTGACAACACCCTGTGAACTCTATGCGACTCGCCCCGTGCGCTGTGGATACCAAGCCCCGTGGAGCTGGCGCACGCCAGGCGTTCATTACCATTTTTTGCCATGCCTCTGACCGGCATTGCCGCCAGGGCAAGAGGATTCACGATACGCGATTTAAGAGGCGGCATGAGCCAATAGGCTCATTTCTTTGCGTACTGTAACGCGAATCCCTGAAACATTCTCCCCGTAAGATTTTCGACAGTCGACGGGGTATTCGGACAAGCGATTCGAAATTCGCCATCGACAATGAGAAGTTCAAAATAAAGCAACAAAACAAGCTGTGCGCGTGAAAAGCAGTGGACATCCCTAGGGTGGAGATGTCCGGACAAGCCCTCTCCCAAGGGCTTGTCATATCCTGTATGCGTTGGAATTTCAACGATATCTCATGCGCACGCCAAGACGGTGCTGCGCTGCATTTCCTATTGCATAAACCGTTTTGTCGTGTGTATGGGGCTGTTTCTCCGTCTGGAGCCAGCAGGGTCTACCCCGGCAAGATGAATGACAAGCTGTAACTACAAGCAGCGGACGGACGGTTGAGCGGACGCAAGATCCGGCTATGCCGTAACCCGGCCCGACTGAAAATAAGGTAACAAGCAGTGCGCGTGAATAGCAGCAAGGCGTTTTTTAGCGCCGGGATGGAGGCATCGCCGCTCCATCCATTTCTGTTTCGCCGGGAAAATGAGCGGCGATATCTCATGCGCACGCCTCAGGGCGCTGCGTTTTTTTTTTGCAGATTCTGGCGGCGTGCATTGAGTGTGCGGGTAGGGGCCCTGCGGCGTTAGACCGCGCTATCGGCAGGCGCGATAGCGGGCGCGTAGCATGGTTCTGATTAATTATCGGGGGTTCATTCCCCCTTTGTCCACTCTTAAAATCAGGAGCAATCCATGAAAACGAAGCGCGTGAAAACACTAGCCACAGGCATTTTTCTGCTGTGCCAGACACTGTCGGGAGCCGCTGTTGCAGCTTCCGTCACCTTGACGGGGAATACCGTTGATTTCACATTTGACGAAGCCATGCTGGGGCTGTTCGGACAGGCAAGTCTTGCCGGTGACAGTCTCTATTTCACACCGGACAATTTTAAAGCCCAGTCGCTTAATGGGGGCGGCTATGCATTGACCCCCGCCACCATGAATATCAGGGTCTCGGCCCATTCGGGCTGGGCCTTTAATGACGTTTCGCTGCTCGAGAAAGGCGATTATCTATTGCTCGGTTCAGGTAGCGAAGCCGCAGTTACAGGGCAAATGCGGGTTTTCGATACGGCCCGGCCCCTGACCGACCTGACTGCAGGCATTGTCACGGGCGCGCCACTCGATCAGATGGGCATGACGACGCATAACTGGACGAGCCAGACTGCCATTGATCTGTCTTCATGGGGTAGTGCGCAATCGATCAACGTGACCGTTGAAAATTTATTACTGGCCTCCACACAGTCCCCCTATTCGGTGGCTTTTGTGGAAAAGAAATTCGCTGCCCTGACCCCCGGGCTGCGTGCAGTGACGCCTGTTCCTGAGGCGGAAACCTATGCCATGATGCTGGCCGGTTTGGGGTTGGTGGGTCTGATGGTCAGGCGTCGGCGTACTACGCTCAGTTAAATAATTCCATCACCTGAAAAAGCAATAATGGCGCGTTGACGTTTTTGACTTCGGGTTACGAAACATTCCCCCTGGAATGGGGCAAACCTGAGGCGCATTTTTACGCATGCGTTCACGCGCATCCCTTGGCCCGCCCTATGGCGGGTCTTTTTTGCCAGGGCGGTCGGGTGGCAGTGCGGAATGGATCACGCGGCCTCTACCGAAGCAAGCCCGGAGCGAAAGCCCGCAGGTGCAGGGACGTGCGAGTCAGGGGGAATATTGCCGTCGCCGGAACGGTGCGGCCATCTTCGGAGGGAAGGAAATCGAGCGAATCGGCATGCCGCTCAGCGCCTGCATTGTGATTCCGCAGGCGGAATCAGGACGCAGCCGAGGTAGCCAATGTAATGGCACTGCCTGTGATCAGGCTTGCGCAGTCAACAGGAGTAATTGATGTCATCCTCTCCCGCATCTTCGCCGTGCAATACGGCGTTGATGGCACTGTCGTGCGGGTGGGCGCAGATGACTTCTGCCAGCCACGGATAACAGCCTGCGTAATCGCATTGCTCGGCATATTCATCCAGATCATCGAGTGCAGCGGCGCCAAGTTCATTCAGAGCTTCTGCCGCCAGTTGGTCAGCCTGCGTTTCCAATGTGCCGTTGTCTGTATTCATGATTGCCCCTGTTTTATTCAGAGTGAATATCTTGCCTTGCCAAGATGAGGGTTGCATGACAACGGATATCTTTTGCCTGATCCGAATGGCCTTGCCCGGATAAGGTGATACCGAAAAGTCATGTAGGCCGAACGTGCCATTCAAGAAAGGTTGAAAACAGCATGCATTGCAACATCCCTCCGGCAAAGTCACCTTCACTGAAAAGCCACACCCGTCGCAAGACGGGGTCGGAAAAACTTGGGTCTGTGCGGCTTTGGGAGAAGCGCAGCATGCACAGACAGCCGGTTGCCAGTGCCACGCGTTATAGGTCTTTGCCTGGAATTTTATTTTGAGGAGCTTCCATGTCCCTACTTCGTACACGAGTTTTGCTCGGCCTGCTCATGGCCGGGTCCATGGGTTCTGCTGCTGCCGCGGGACCGGGTTATCTTGGCAATCTGAGTGGACAGTCGGTGTCCATCGGCAATTCGTTTGCTGCATTGTCCAGCATCAATGACATCTATACCTTCGATATCCTGCCTGTTTCTTCGGTGGCGGGAACCGCGGTCACCATCAACCTGGATGTACCGTTATTTGAGGGTGAGGAATTTTCAATTTCCAATTTCGGGGTGGAATTTCGCGACAGTGCCAACCTTCTGATCGCATCCGATTTCCAGGATTCGCCGACGGATTATACCGTGGCAATTTCGGCTGATCTGGCCGCCGCTACAGGTTACAGATTTGTGGTGCTGGGAAACGTAACGGGTTCGATGGGGGGTAGCTATGGCGGAGCGCTGGCCGCCGCGCCCATTCCGGAGCCCCGTGACTGGATGTTGATGCTTTCCGGTCTCGGTCTGGTGGGTTTGATGGTCGGGCGCCACAAGCGTCGCACGTATTGACAGTGGTAGAGCCGAATGGCTCATGCCGCATCGGTTGACCGGACCTGTCCTGTCATGCAGGTCCGATAAACTGTGGAATGTGTTCTCCGGTACAGGTGGGTTTCTCACCTGAATCTTTGCGAGCCTTCGGGCTCGCTTTTTTTTACCGTGGCTTTTTACTCAGTTGGATCGGATCGGATTGGATCGCGTTGCCGTAGGCGGATGCGCGCCGCACGGGGTCTGGGAAACGTGCAGGGGCTCCGCCCGGCACTGGCCTGCGTCAGGCGCAGTCCTGCAGAAGTGGGATTTGCTCGCTGACCAGGGAACCGCTGAAGGGGATTCGGCGCTGGTCGATAAACAGACTGCTGCCGTCTATGCGTTTGGCCATGTGCTTGGCTTCGGTCGCAGCGCGGGCGACTTCCTGGTATTCGTGGAAATGCGTCGGGTCGACCAGGACGGCGCCAATGGAAAGTGACACCAGAGGATGGAAGTCCATTGTGCCGCGCCGGTTTTCGCTGTGATAGCCGTCCGCGTTGACATGTTCCGGGTTGAAAAGAGCCAGGCATTCGCGATCGAAGCGTGCCAGGATGCCGTGGCAGCGAATTTCCCAATCCAGGCTTTGGAACAGCACCACGAAGTCGTCGCCGCCGATGTGTCCCACAAAATCGAGCTCGCCAATGCAGCTTTCCCGCAGGATGCGGGCCAAAAGCTGAATCATGTCATCACCCTGCCGAAATCCGTAGACGTCGTTATAGGGTTTGAATTGGTCGAGATCGAAATAGGCTGTCACAAAAGTCTGCTCGTTGATCAGCAGGCGCTCGAGGTGCTCCTGGATCGGCACATTTCCGGGCAGGCCGCTCAGCGGATTGGCATAACGGGCAGCGACGATCTGCATGTCGGTGATCTCGCGCATCAGATCAAAGCCCGACCCGACGCCCAGATACCGTCCATCGGAGGTGATGACGAACCCCTGGGTAAAGGCTGCCTTGCCTTTTCTTACCACCTGTTCCGAAAGTTCGGTCATGGCTGTGGTTTTGTCGACGATCAGCGGGTTGGCATCCATGAAGTCGGAACACGGTTTTTTGCCATGGAGTTCACGTCCATAGAGGCTGATAAAGTGATCGAGCAGGGCAGAGCGGTGAATCATGCCCACAGGAATTCCGTTATCCACAACCGGCACGGCATGCAGGTCAGGATGCTGCATCATCAATTTAAGCACCTCTTCGCTGGCAGTCGATGGCGAGACGGCGGGTGCCGACATGACCAGCCTGCGCGCAGAAAACAGGCTGTTGCGTTTCGCTAGCGTGGGAAAGACGCTGACCCGGCCTGATTTCAGACATGCCCGCACCTCGCTTGAGAGCAGACGGATCGGCACTGGGGAGGGGCGTCCGATCAAGTAGCCTTGCGCAAACCGGACCCCGAGATCCTTCAGTGCCGCGAGCTCGGCAGAGGTTTCCACGCCTTCGGCTATGACACAGGAATGGGCGCCTTCAGCCAGCGATTTGATCGACCTGACAAACTGGATTTTGTGGGGGTCCTGGTGAATCCCGGCGATGAAATGCTTGTCGATTTTTACAAAGTCCGGTTTCAGTTCGGACCACAAGCGCAGGCTCGAAAACCCTTCGCCCAGATCGTCAATGGCAACCTCGATTCCGGCCGCGCGCAATTGCATTACGGCTTGCCGCAGCTCGCCATAGTCGAGGGCCGTGGCATTTTCAGTGATTTCAATCACCAGCTGATGGCTGGTCATGCCGGCATCGGCCAATGCCGCCTGTAATGCAGCAGGTGCAAAGGCGGGATCAAGCACCGTGGTGGGCGACAGGTTGATAAACAACTGCCCCGAGAGTTTCAGCCGTGCGAATGTCTTGAATGCCACTCGCGTACAGAGCCAATCCAGTTCGGTGAGTAACCCGAATTGTGCGGCTGTGCGAAACAGCGCCTGCGGGGTATGCAGGCTGCTGTTCGAGGGGCCGCGCGACAGGGCTTCATAGCCTGCGATCCGGTCGTCCTTCAGATCAAGCACCGGCTGCAGCAAAGTGATCAGCCGGGTGTTGTCCAGGATGTCTTCCAGATGCAAACGCAATGCTTGAGGGCTCATGTCGATAATTTTTTTTGTAGGGCGGGGAGTTGACTATAAAGGCAAACCGTTACGGCGATATGAAAGCGGGCTGATACTGTTGGACTGCCAATGCCAGGTCCGGGCAACCGGCAGGCGCAAGGTCACATGCTTGTCATTGCGCATGCTTATGATTGCTTTCCACAAGGGAAGCCCATGCATAACGAGAACGAACTGACCGGTGAAGAGTGCGGCCACCTGGCGCGCATCCTGCTCGCCTCACGCCGGGTCACGCTACGCCATCATTTCTTCAGCTGGATACATGGCCCGGTGCAATCGCTGATCCCGCACGAAATCCTGTTGTGCGGTCTGGCCGATGAGCAGGGCTATCTGCTGCATGAGCGCTTCACCGCGTGCCGCTATTTCAAGGATGCGCATTTTCATCGGGTCACCCACCCGGGTGACGGCCTGATCACCCAGTTGTCGCAGGAATGGAAGCCCTTCGGCGCGCCGCGACTGATCGCGGCACACCATGATGATGGCGGTGGCTGGCATGCCCGCCTGACCGATCTGGAACTCAAAAATGTGGCCTTCCATGGCATGAGCTGGGTCAATGGCCAGATCAAGGGCTACGCCAGTTTTTCACGGGTACGGATACCGTTCGACGGCCGGCTTGAACTTTACATGGATATTCTGCTGCCGCATCTGCTGGCAACGCTGGGCCGCGTGCTCGCCAATGAGGCGCGTACACGACCCGACAGCAAGCGTTCCGCAGGACTCATTACCGCCCGCGAAGTCGAAGTGCTGACCTGGGTGCGCGACGGCAAGACCAATGACGAAATCGCCGCCATCCTCGGTTTGTCCATGCTCACCGTCAAAAACCACCTGCGCCACGCAATGAAAAAACTGGTTGTCCGCACCCGTGGACAGGCCGTGGCCAAGAGCATCGCCCTTGGCCTGTTGCGCGCGCAGGGCACACGGATCAAAAGCGACCTCTGAACGTGAGTCGATGTCATCCCGCCCCGGGATGAGCCGTCCGGCTCAATTTTTCATTTCCGTTTTCATCATCGTGTGTCATGCACGCGCCCTAAAGTTCCCCTGTCCGTGCAAATCGCGGGCTTCATTTCCGGTTGGCTTGCCGTTCACCGGCATGCCTGCCCCATGGGGGGCGGAAAGCGTCATCACTTTCTGGGTCTTTTTTAAAGAGGAGCACTACATGAACTTCAAACTCAATGCACTGATCGCCGCCGCGCTGCTGGCCTCCGGCTCCGCGCACGCCATCACGGCGACCGACGACATGACCGGCGGCAACGCCTACCTGCTGCTGACCGTGCTCGACGTCGATTACAACAGTGGCGTCGGCCGTTCCTACACCCGCTCGCTCGAAGTCGCGATGAACGACTTCGGCACGCAGAACCGTTCCACCGGCGGTTTCACCACCAACGTCGACAGTCTCGGCAACCAGACCTGGACCACCAGCACGCTGTGGAGCCAGTTCACCGCCGGCATGAGCGCGGCGGCGATCGCCGGCCTGCAGTGGGACGTGACCGCATTGGACCAGGTTGGTACGAGCGCTGCCGACCAGAAGCGCATTCTCACCACCTCGACCACCGATCTGTTGGACCTGCAGTCCGCACCCAATGTCCAGGTTAGCAACGCCGAAGTCAACAATGCCACACTCAACCAGGATGTCTACTGGGACGCCGTCATTGCCACGATGGGCTCAGGCACCGAAATCATCGTCACTGACCCGGATTCCAACGCGTTCGCCATTGGCTTTGGCAAGCATGCCTCGAATTTGGGTGGCCAGATTCAAGACTTCAACACCATGGGCCAGGTCGGCGACAGCATGGGCTTTTACTACCTGACCCGCAGCAGCAGCACCAACACCGCCGAAGCGCTGGCCGTGGCCTACGGCAACGCCAACGGCGCGTCCACCTTCACGCTGGGCCTGGACGGCGAGCTGGTCTTCGCCAATGCCGCGCCGGTGCCCGAGGCCTCGACCTACGGCATGATGCTGGCCGGCCTCGGTCTGGTCGGCTTCATGGCGCGCCGCCGCATCAACGGCCGCGCCTGATCTGGGGCCGGGATCGCGTCCCGCAGGGGGCGCTTTCCCCGGCCTTGAATCGGGGCAGTCCTCCGGTCTTGCCGGAGGACGCCCGAGCGAATTTTCCGGCGGGAAAGTATTCCAGCCCGCCCGACCTGCTGAAACCTATCGAAAGGATTGAACATGAAACTGCATCAGATCGCCGTCGCTGTCGCCGTCATGGCCGCCGGCTCAGCTTCCGCCGCCACCGTCACCTTTACTCTGTCGGGCGCCACGGCATTAAACAAATCGTTCGAAAAAACCGCGTTGGACATGTGTAACACTGCGCAGCCTTCGGCCACTTACAGCACCAGCGGCGGCGCAAAACCGGCCGTTCGCTACCAGTGTATCGCCAAGACCGGCCTGAATATCGCTGGCGTGAATGCCGGCGACACCTTGGTCATCAACAAGGAACAGGGCGGTTCCAGCCAGGGCGTGAAGCCGGTCAACAACAGCACCGCCGTCACGGTCGCCACCACCGCCGGCTGCACCGCGTCCACGACCGACCCGGTGGTCACCAACCGCACCCACCACACGGGCTGCGGTTTCACCACGGCCATCCCCACCGCCGGCCTGTCCGACGTCGAGCCCAAGCTCGTGGCGTCGTCCGCGGCCGACTACGCCAACCTGAACAACGCCGGTGTGGTTGCCCAGGTGTTCGGCATGGCCGTGTCGGATAACGTCTACCGCCAGTTGCAGCAGCAGCAGGGCCTGAGCGACGTCAACGCCACCACCTTCGACCCCGCCAACGCGCCCAGCCTGCCCGCCTCCTTCGTGCGCGGCGCCTTCTCCGGCAATGCCAACGACTGGACCGCGGTTCACCCCGATCTCGTCGCCGACATCGACCGCAGCGGCGAAAACCACCCCAACCAGCCGAGCTGGGACGACGCCGGCGCCAACAGCACCGCGGTCAAGATCTGCCGCCGCGCCCCCGGTTCCGGCACGCTGGCCACCTTCGAAGCGACGGTGATGGCGAACCCCTGCGGCACCAGCAACACCTACGGTGGCGCCACCAGCTTGTCCAATTACTTGGGTGACGATACTACCGCCAACGACGGCAACGCCGCCTTCCTGGGCGAAACCGATGTCTACACCGTGGTGCAGCACGGCCAGCAGGAAGGCGTCGATTCCTGTCTGACCCAGGCCTACTACCAGGGCGAGATGGCGATCGCCATCATGGGCACCGAGCGCCAGAGCGGCGACACCGGTTCCAAGACCGCCGGTTCCGACGACAACGACGGCCTGCAGGACAAGTGGCATTACGTGAAGATCGGCCAGGTGTACCCGAGCGTGGAAAACTTCGTGAAGGGCGACTACGACTTCTACTGGGCCGAGGCGAGCTTCAACCGCCGCAAGACCGGTTACAGCAACACCGAAACCGCACTGATGAACTACTTCAGCAACAAGATGGGCGACCCCGCAGCGATCGTCAGCATTCCGCTGCCCGGTCTGGCTGCACTGACCTCGAACGGCTACGCCTTCGACTACGGCGTGAGCCCGGTGTCGCGCGCCGCGCGCAGCGGCAACTCCTGCCAGATGGGCATTCAGACGTTCTAAATCAACGGGTTTGACTCCGCGCCGGGGCAAGTCGCCCGGCGCCCATTCCCACCCCCCGCGCAAGCGGGGGGCTTTTCGTTTTATGCAGGGCGATTTTTTGCCGCCAGGGAAACGCTGATCCAGGGCTTCAGCGTTTCCCTGGCGGTGAATGTGTACGGGATTGTTTTTGGATCTTTCACCATTATCTGTTGGCCGCATGGATGCCGTAGGTCGGGAATACCTTCCCGACGCAACGGGCGGGGGTGTGCGGGGGTGTCGGGAAAGTGTTCCCGACCTACGGATAGCGCGTGATTCCAGGGCGTTTGCCAAGGAACAACACATAACGGTGAAAGAGCCTTGTTTTTGGATGGTCAGGGTATTCATGAATTATTTGTATCGTTGGGGGGGGTGCCTGTTATTGGGCGTGTGGGGCGCCGTGCCCCTGGGCATGGCAGCCGACGCGGAGCAGACGCGCGCCGCGCAGCCCGACGCAGTGGCCGGGCCCGCTGCGGCCGGCGCCGGGGAAGCCATGTTCGACGTGTTCGAATACCGGGTGGAAGGCGCGACGCTGCTGCCGGTGGTGGTGGTCGAGCAGGCGGTGTATCCGCATCTGGGCGAGCAGAAAACGCTGGCCGACGTGGAACAGGCGCGCGAGGCGCTGGAGAAGGCCTACCATGGCGCGGGCTATCTCACCGTGCTGGTGAGCATTCCGCAGCAGAAAGTAGGCGGCGGGGTGGTCAGGCTCGCGGTGACCGAGGCGCCGGTGAACCGGCTGCGCGTGGTCGAGTCGCGTTATTTCAGTCTCGGCGAGATCAAGGCCGCGGCGCCCGAGCTGGCCGAGGGCAAAGTGCCGAATTTTCCGCAGATGCAGAAGGAACTGGCGGCACTGAACCGCAGCGCCGACCGCAAGATTACGCCGGTGTTGCGCCCGGGAAAAACACCGGGCACGGTGGAAATCGATCTGAAGGTCAAGGACCGCTTGCCGCTGCACGGCAACGTCGAACTCAACGACCGCTACAGTCAGGACACCACGCGGACCCGTCTGACCGCCAGCCTGCGCTGGGACAACCTGTGGCAGAAGCAGCATGGCCTTGGGATCACGCTGCAGACCGCGCCCGAGAACCCCGACGAGAGCCGGGTGTTCTCGGCCAGCTACACCTGGCCGCTGGCCTCCGGCAATTACCTGGCTTTTTACGGCGTGAAGTCGGATTCCGATGTGGCGGCGGTGGGCACGCTCAACGTGGTGGGCAACGGCAGCATCGTCGGCGCGCGCTACATCGTGCCGCTGCGCGGCCGCGGCGAGGGTTTCTTCCACACCGCCACGCTCGGCGTCGACTACAAGGACTTCGACCAGTCGGTGAATCTGATCGACAGCGGCGGCTTCAACACCCCGATCACCTATCTGCCGTTCACCCTGGGCTGGGACGGCACCTGGCTGGCGCAGCGCGAGTCGGGGCGCAGCCGCAGCACCCGGGCCGGCGTGGCGTTCAATTTCCATCTGCGCGGGCTGGTGGCGGACGAACAGGAATTTGCCGACAAGCGCTTCAAGGGGCGGGCGAATTACAGCTACCTGCGCGGCACGTTTTCGCACGAGGAAACCTGGCCGTCGGGCTGGGGCATGCAGGCGCGCGGCGGCTGGCAGCTCGCCGCGCAGCCGCTCATTTCCAACGAGCAGTACGCCATCGGCGGCGTCGACACCGTGCGCGGCTATCTCGAATCCGCCGCGCTCGGCGAGAACGGCATTTCGCTGAGCCTGGAAGCGCGCACGCCGAACCAGGGCAAAAAGATCGCCGATGCGCTCGACGAGCTGCACCTGCTGGCCTTCGTCGACGGCGGGACGGTCTCGGTGCTCGAACCGATCACCGCCGACCAGCGCTTCACCCTCGCCGGCGCCGGGCTGGGGCTCCGCCTCAAGGGCTGGGGCGGCGTGTCGGCCGGCCTGGACTGGGCAGTGGCGCTGAAGGATCTGGGCAAAACCGAACGTGGCGACAGCCGCGTGCATTTCAGATTGGGTTATGAGTGGTGAGATGCGGGGCGGAAGGGTGGGCTGCCGTGCCGGGCTGTGTCGGCAAGGTGTTGCCGACCTACGGAATGTTGCCGTAGGGCGGCAACACTTTGCCGCCGCAAACCATCGCCAGCTGCCGTAGGGCGGTAACACCTTGCCGCCGCAACCGCCGCCAGCAACGCTCAACCGAGCGCCATCCCCGCAATGCCGGCAGGTTCGCTGGCGCCCCAGCCGTCCGGATAGGCGCCGCGTTCCAGCCAGGTATGAAAGGACGAATGGCGCCAGTCGCCCGGACGCGCGCAGTGCCCGTGTTTGACGGGGTTGTAATGGATGTAGTCGAGGTGGCGATGCAAATCGTCGTCGTCGCGGATGAGGTGGTCGTAGAAGCGACCCTGCCAGAACGGGCCGATGTCGCCGCCGGCCTTAAGCGCCCAGGTGAGGTCGCGCTTGAAGGCCGCGACCACCGAGGAGAAATCGGTGTCGGCAGGCTCGAACAGCCAATGCAGGTGATCGGGCGGGACAACGTGGGCGTGGTGGCGGAACGGGTGTTTTGCGTGCGCGCGGTGCATCGATGCGGAAATCTGCGCGGCGTGATCGACCAGCCAGGGTTGCCGCCGGTGCGCGACCAGGGTGACGAATACCGGCCCAGGCCGGTAGTGGCGGCGATAGTTGGGCATGCGGGCCAGCGTAGCACAGCGCCCCCGTGGGGTGAAATGCGACGCAGAAGTGGCGTAGGGCGGGAACACTTTCCCGCCGGAAGTGGCGTTAGCGCCGGGCGATGTCGGCAAGGTGTTGCCGACCTACGGGCGAAGTGGTTGGCGTAGGGCAGCAAAATATGTCCCGCAGGGACAGTATCCAGCCGGACTTTGCCGCCGCAAACCGTAAGTTGCCGTAGGGCGGCAACACCTTGCCGCCGCAAACCGTGAGGCAAGCCGTCGGCGTGTGGGAAATGGCGGGCCGCCGTGCCGGGCTACGAATGCTGAATGAGCCGTTCGGCTCATGACGGATGACACAGGCACGACGTAGCCGACGGTTAAGGTAGACACTCAGGACGCATGCTGGGCACGGGCATGCCGGCGCACACAAGGAACCCCCATGAATCGCAATCGTTACCGGCTGGTGTTCAACCCCACTTCAGGCATGATGGTGCCGGTGGCGGAAACCGCGCGCCGCGCCGGTAAATCCGGCCGGGGCAAGGCGGCGAGCGGGCCGGCGCTGGCGCTGGCGGGGGTGCTGCTGACGGGACCGGCGTGGGCGGAACAGCCGGTGGCGAGCGCCAATTTTGCGGCGCCCGGCACCACGGCCGCTTATCAGGCGAGCGGCGCGCAGGCCTATGTCAATCAGGTCGGCAACAAGGCCATCCTCAACTGGCAGCGCTTCAACGTCAGCGCCGGCCACGACGTGCAGTTCCGCCAGGTCGACAATCTCGCCACGCAGAACCTGGTGCAGGGCGCGAATTTCACCTCGCTCAACCGCATCCACGACCGCAATCCCAGCGTGATTGCGGGCAGCATTTCGCAGGCCGCCGGGCAGAAGGCCAACGTCATCCTGGTCAACAGCAACGGCATCGCCTTCATGGGCGGGTCGCAGGTGAACCTGAACAGCTTCACCGCCAGCACGCTCAACATGAAGGACGATTTTCTCGATAATTTTCTGCCCGGCACCGACGCGGCGCAATTCGAGAACGCGCTCGATGGCAGCGCGGCGCGCGGCTTCATCAAGGTGTTCGAAGGTGCGAAGATCACGGCGGGCAGCCAGGGGCGGGTGATGCTGATTGCGCCCACGGTGGTCAATAAGGGCACGGTGACCGCACCCGACGGCCAGGTGATCGCGGCGGCGGGCGCCAGGGTGTATCTGCGTTCGGCGGGAACAGAAGACACGAATGTACGGGGTCTGCTGGTCGAGGTGGACAGTCCGGCGGGTCTGGCCGATTTCAATACCCCCAATCCCGATGTGAAGGACGGCGAACTCGACGGGCAGACGGTGAGCCTTGCCAACGCGGCGGAAGACAAGCTCGGCCACGTCACCAACCTGGGCGAACTGACCACGCCCCGCGGCAACGTCACCATGGTGGGCTACGCGGTGAATCAACAGGGGATCGCGCGTGCGACGACCTCGGTGGTGTCGAACGGTTCGGTGTATCTGCTGGCGAAGGACACGAAGGCAACGTCGGTCATTACCATTCCGGGTTCGTTGACGGATATCAGTTCGGCGCGTGCCGGCCGGGTGCTGCTGGGCGAAAACAGCCTGACTGAAATCCTGCCGGATGTAGCGGACAGCACAGGCGGGCTGGACGGCACGACCGGCACGGGTCTGGCGAAGGCATCGCAAGTCAAGGTGCTTGGCCAGGATGTCCGTATGGCGGGGGGTGCGGTAATCCATGCGCCTTCGGCGGCGGTCGAAATCAGGGCAGTCGACAACCCCAGCAATCCTCAGGTTTTGCGCAACGCGGGCCATGATGAGTCCGATACGGCACGCATTCATGTTGCCAGTGGCGCGCGCATCGACGTGGCCGGCCTGGAGAACATTCAGGTATCCGCTGCGCGCAACAGCGTCGAAGTGGAATTGCGCGGCGACGAACTGAAAGATTCGCCGGTCAACCAGCAGGGGCCGCTGCGCGGCGAAAAGGTCTATGCGGACATCAACCGCGCCCTGACCCACGCCAACGCGGGGAAATCCACCCTCATCGCCAAGGACAGCCTGGAGAGCTATCAGGCCAAGCTGGAGCGCACGGTGGCCGAACGCTCCACCGCGGGCGGTCACGTCAATATTCTTTCGGAAGGCGAAACGATCCTCGAAAGCGGCGCGGTATTCGATCTTTCCGGCGGCAGCGTGAACTACACCGCTGCCAATATGAAAACCACGCTGCTGACCACCGACGGCAAACTGGTCGACCTTGCCGACGCCGGCGCCGAGACGCGCTACGACGGCATCGCCACGCGTTATGTGATCGATTACGGGCGCTGGAACCGCAAGGAAGTGATCGACCTGGGGCAGAGTTTCCGCTACGACCCCGGTTACGTCGAAGGCAAGGATGCCGGCTCGCTGGACGTGGTCGGCATGAAAGCGGTGGTGATGCAGGCCGATGTGCGGGGCCGCACCACCACCGGCGAGCTGCAGCGCGAGGCGGGCACCGCGCCCGCCGGCGCGCGCCTGACCATTGGCCGACTCACGGAGGATGCCAATGGGCGCCGCGACTACAAGCTGAACCAGCGCCTGGAAATAGCCGGCGACGGCAGCGGGCTGCCAGCTGATTTCAGGTTTGGCGACGAATTGACGCAGGACCTGAAAGACACGCTGGTACTGAATCCCGCCTTGATGGGCAAGGACAGGGTGGCGCAGCTGGAAGTTTTCAGCAACCAGGCGGCCGAGGTGCGCGACGCCTTGCGCGCGCCGACCGCCGGCAGCGTGGCGATCACCGCCGAGGGCGTTGCCGTCAAGGCCGATATTCAAGCCGCGTCGGGCAATATTTCGCTTGAGGCGAGCCAGAATTTCAACGGCACGCCGCCGTCGCTGGACGTGACGGTTGCCGACGGCGTGACCTTGTCCGCGCGCGGCGGCTGGGCGAACGATCTGCCGGGCGCCGCGGGAAAATCGGCGGACGCGGCAAAAGTCGATGGCGGCTCGATCGCGCTGACGGCGGTTGGCGGCGATGTGGTACTGGGCGAAAACACCCTGGTCGACGTGAGCGGCGGCGCGCGCGTCAAGCCCGACGGCAAGCTCAAGAACGGCAACGGCGGCAACGTGACGCTGGAATCGGGCGGAGCCTTGAAACTGGGCGGCGAAGTCCGTGGCTACGCACTTGGCAAAGGCGGGACCTATACGCTTAAAGCCCGGAAAATCCAGATCGGCGGGGCGCCTGTTGCCGATGCGCTGAATCTCGACGCGGCATTTTTCGAGCGCGGCGGCTTTGCCGATTTCAAACTGACCGGAAACGATGGCGTGGATATCGCGGACGGCACGGTGGTGCGCCCGACGGTGATCAACCGCGAATTGCTCGCTGCTTACGCGCTGCAACCGACCGGCAGCGATATCGCGGCATTCTCGCGTCTGGTGAAACAGGATGACCTCGTGCGGCAGGCGGCGGATGTGAGCTTTGCTACCACCGGGATCGGGACCAAAGTCCGCCTGGGCGAGAACGCCAAAATTCTGGCGGACGACCAGGCGAAAATCAGCTTCAACGCCACCAAGCGGGTTGAACTGCTGGGCGAAGTGCAGGCGGCGGGCGGCAGCATTTCGGCAATCGTGAGCCGCGGCGCGAGCGAGCCGTTCGATGCTTCCACCGCGGTGTGGCTGGGGTCAGAAAGTGTGCTGGATGTGTCTGGCGCGGCGCGTACTTATACGGATAGTCGTGGCTTGACCCAGGGCAATGTGCTGGCGGGTGGCAGTGTGACGCTAGGCGGTCTTGTGAAATCTGACGGTGCGGTGGTGGGCGGCCAGACCTATGTCGTGACCGAGGCGGGGTCGCGCATTAAGGTATCGGGTGCTGCGCCTGTGCGGCTGGATGTGCCCAATGAGACTGGCAGTCTGGGACGCTCGGTAGGCAGTGACGCGGGCTCGGTGACAATCCGCACTGTGGAGGGCGCGCTGCTCGACGGCACGATCGAAGCGCATGCGGGCAGCGCTGCGAACCGTGGCGGGATCTTCTCGCTTACCATGCCGACTATTGATCCAGTCGCGCGCTCGACTGCTGGCGCACCTGCCAACGAGCGTGTGTTGAACCTGGCGTCAACGCTTGCGCCCCAGGTCGCGGGACTGGCGCCGGGCGATGCGATACCGCTGGCGCTCAACGGCAATACCCGCGTAAGCACGCAAGCCATCGAGGCCGCCGGGTTCGATCGGCTCGCCTTTACCAGCGAGACCGGCATGATCCGGCTGGAAGACGGTCTCGATCTCGGCGCGGGCCGCGCCATGCCGCTGCGGGAACTGAGCCTCAACGCGCCGCGCATCGAAACGGCGGGCGGCGATGCCGCACTGACCGCCGATGCGGTTCGCCTGGGCAACTACGGCGAATTCACGAACACGGCGCCTGCGGCCCCGACAGCGAGCGGCACGCTCACGGTTGAGGCGCGCCAGATCGAGCTGGCGGGCAAGCTCGTACTCGAAGGCATGGAAAATGCGACGTTGAAGGGCGAAGAGGCAATCCATCTGGTTGGCGGTTTTCCGGAATCCCGTGCAGACGGCCAGCGCAAGATCGACATTCGCCCTGTCGGGGAACTCAAGACCGGCGCGAATCTGGCGTTCCATGGCGCGGTGGTGGCGCCCGCCAGCTACGTGCAATACAGCATACTCGCGCCGGGCAAAACCGTGCGCTTTGCGCAAGGCGATGCCGCGCCGCGCCAGCCCTGGTCGGCGTTCGGCAGCCTGACGGTCGAGGCGAAGGATATCGTCCAGGGCGGCAGCATCCGGGCGCCGCTCGGAAAAATAAAGCTGCATGCCACCGACACGCTGACATTCGAAAACGGCAGCCTGACCTCGGCTGCCGCCGACGCAAACAGCCTGCTTCCGTTCGGGAAACTGCTCAACGGCCGTACCTGGACCTTCGATCTGAACGCGGACGAAACGGACAGCCTGGAATTCACCGATATTCCCGAGCAGAAATCCATCGTCGCCGAGGCGGCGAAAGTGAATATGCAGCCGGGCGCGCGCATCGACCTCGACGGCGGCGGCGATGCGCAGGCTTACGAATTCAGCGTCGGCCCCGGCGGCTCGCGCGACATCCTGGCCGACAGGAACACCTATGCCATTCTGCCCGGTTTCAAGGGCGGCTTCGCGCCGGGCGATGCGCAGGAGAAGTTCGACCGCGCAAGCGGCGAGGCGGTCTATCTCTCCGGAGTGCCGGGGCTGGCGGATGGCGTTTACACGCTGCTGCCCGCGCATTACGCCCTGCTGCCGGGCGCTTACGCCGTCAAGCTCGACACGGGCATTGCGGACGTACTGCCGGGGCAGGCCTACAGCCGCCAGGACGGCGTGCGCATCGCCGCGGGCTACGTGACCGACACCCGCGCCGGTGCGCCGAGGGACGCGAACTGGCAGGGCGTGCAGGTACTGACGCACGATCAGGTGCGGGCGCGTTCGGAATTCACCCTGACCCGCGCTTCTGAATTTTTTGCGGACAGCCGCATTCGCCCGCAGGATGCGGGCCTGCTGTCGGTAAACACGAGCGGCAGCGGCGCGGATGCGCTCAAGCTCGATGCGATTTACGATTTCGCCGCGGGAGAAGGCGGGCGCGGCGCGCAGGTGGACATCAGCGCGCTGAAACTCGCAGTCACGAGCGGCAGCCCTGCGGGGCTCGATCCCGACGCGGTGGTGCTCGACGTCGGCATCCTCAATTCCCTGGGCGCGGACAGCCTCTTCATCGGCGGCACGCGGGCCGCAAGCGGCGACACCACCACCCTGACGGTAGGCGCGACGACGGTGACGCTCGCCAACGACGCGGAACATGCGCTGAGGGCCGGCGAAGTCATGCTGGCGGCAACCGATACGCTCGCGCTCGAATCGGGCAGCGCCGTCGACGCGCAGGGCGCGCCCGGCGACGCGGGTGCTTACGAAACGAGCGGCAATGGGGCTTTCGTGCGCGCCGCGTCCACGTCGGCCAGCTTCGCGCGCACGGACAGCCCGGACCGCAGCCAGGGCACGCTGACCGGTGCAGCCGACAGCACGGTGATTGCCGCCGATTCGATCACGCTCGACGCGACCAGGGAAAATGCGTTCAAGGGCGCGACCCGGTTCGAAAAGGAACAGACCGGCACGGCACAGCGGGCGGCGGTTCCAGGCACGCTCGCCGTCGGCGCCACGCGCATCAACTTCGGCGCGGCACCGGCGGGCGCCGAAGGCATCACCTATAGCCAGGCCGAACTGGACGCCTTCGCCAGCCTCAAGGGGTTGGCGCTCACCAGTTACAGCAGTTTCGATCTTTATGGCGGCGTCAAGGTTGGCGGCCTGAGCGGTAACAAGCCCACCCTGCAAAACCTCACCCTGCAAGGCGCGGGGCTGGCGGGCATCGACAATGCGGGCAAAACCGCAGAACTCAATGCGCAGAACCTTACCCTCGCCAACCCCGCCGCCTCGACGTTCGCGGCAGGCGGAACCCTGGGCAGCGGCACCCTCGCCGTCACCGCCGACACGCTTGTTTTGGGCGAGGGCGGCAAGGCGGTCGAGGGCTTCGGTGCGGTAAACATCACCGCCAATGAACTGGTGGGGTCGGGCACCGGCACGCTCGACACGACCGCGCCGGTGACGCTGAACGTCGCGCGCATCCGCGGCGAACGGGGCGCCGATCAGGCATTCAACTCGACCGGCGCGATGGCCGTGGCGCAGCATCAGGCGGACCGCGCACTCGCCCCGGTCGCCGCGCTGGGCGCGAAGTGGGCCTTGCAGGGCACGTCAGTCGATTTCGACAGCCACGCCGAACTGCCCTCGGGTTCGTTCAAACTCACGGCCACCACGGGCGATGTCACGCTCGGCGCCAACGCGCGCGTCGACGTCGCCGGCCGCGAGGTGCAGTTCTTCGACGTGAAAAAGCCGAGCTGGGGCGGTACGGCGGAATTCGTCAGCGCACAGGGCAACGTCGAATTCAAACCCAAGTCGGTTGATCAGGACGGCAACATCTCGCCTGGCGCGCGCGTCGATGTGTCGGCCGCGGCGGGCGGCGACGCGGGCACGTTGATCATACGTGCGGCCAATGGCACGTTTACCCTGGCCGACGGCAGCGTGAGCGGCGCATCGCCTGTGGATGCGGAGGGCCAGCGCGGCGACGGCGCGCGCGTGGCCATCGACACCGGCACGCTCGCCAGCTTCTCCACCCTGAATTCCGCGCTCAACAGCGGCGGCTTCGACGGCGAACGCGACCTGCGCGTGCGGACTGGAAACGTGACCATCGAATCCGGCGACACGGTCAGGGCGCTCAACATCAGGGTCGCCGCCGATAACGGCCAGCTCGATGTGGCGGGCGCGCTCGACGCCTCGGGCGAGGACGCCGGCCGCATTGAGCTATTTGCGAAAAACGACGTGAATGTGCTGGCGGGCGCCGAGCTGCTGGCCCATTCCACCGGCGCGGGCGAGGACGGCGGCGACATCGAAATTGGCAGCGCCAAAGGCACGCTCAACTTTGCTTCCCACACGATGAACGTGCAGGGGGGCAGCGGTGGAGCAGGCGGCACGGTGCTTTTGCGTGCGTTGCGCACCGGCCCGGTTGACGCGGAAACCGACGTAGCGGTAAAAGCATTCGACAGCGCGGGGACGGAAATAACAACGAATGCGCTCGGCAGCGTGGGGATTAACGGTACGCAGACCGGCGCGCGGTCCATCTCGGTCGAAGCGGTCAAGGTCTACCAGGACATCACCACGCTGACCGCGACCGACAACGGCCCGGGCAATCTCGGTCTGGACAAAGTCACTGAAGACAACGCCAAATTTGCGGGAAATGTTCTGTCAAACCCAGGCGCGAACTACGTGGCAATCAAAACCCGTCTCGGCGAAACCGACGATCCCGCGCTGCATATTCTATCCGGCGTCGAAGTCCGCTCGACCGGCGATCTCACGCTGGCGCAGGACTGGAACCTGAAGGATAGCCGCGCGGGCGGCGAGGCGGGTGTGCTGACGCTGCGCGCGGCAGGCAATCTCAATATCGATGGCAATTTGTCGGACGGCTTCGGTCAGGTGACACCGATGAAGAGCGGCTCCAATCCGGCCGATCTGCTGGCCGGCGATTCGTGGAGCTATCGTCTGGTGGCGGGCGCCGATGCAGGCGCGGGCGATCCCGATGCGGGCGCGGCCAATCCGCTGGCGGTGAAACCGGCCGCAGGCAGCGTGAGTCTTGCGGCGAATAAACTGATCCGCACCGGAACCGGCGATATTCGCGTGGCGTCAGGCGGCGATGTCGCATTGGGCAATGATAAGTCGGTTATTTATACCGCCGGGCGGCGCGCCGATGCGCTCGAGGGGTTCACCGAACCGAAATGGTCGAATGCAGCGCTCATACCGAATTTCGCCCAGTTCAGCCAAGGTGGAGGAGACATTTCCATTGTGGCGCAGGGCAATATCGCTGGCGTGCCGTCGGCGCAATTGATCAACAACTGGCTATTCCGCCAGGGCAGACTCGATACCGCCGGAACGGCCTACGTCGCACAGCCAGCCTTGTGGGTGCGTTTCGACCAGTTCCGCCAAGGCGTGGGTGCGCTGGGCGGCGGGGATGTGACCATCAAGGCGGGCGGCAATGTCGAGAATCTGTCGGCCCACACGCCGACGCAGGCGCGCATGGCATCCACCACAGCCGATGCCGGCGCCCTGGTTCAAACCGGCGGTGGCACGGTGCGGGTGGAAACGGGTGGCGATGTATTGGGGGGGCATTATTTCGCCGATCGTGGCGACGTGGTATTGAAGGCGGGTGGCAAGGTGGATAGCGGCGGCCAGATGAACGGCAACGGCCAGTTTATATATACCGTCCTGGCTCTCGGTGATGGCGCGGCGCGCGTGAGCGCGCAGGGTGACGCGAATATCAACGCCGTATTCAATCCGACTTTATTCAACCAGTCGAGATCGACTGGCAGTTCGACTGCCAAGTCTGTGTTTAACGTGACCAACAATTCGGGCCGAGATAGCGCGTTCTCAACTTACACGGACGCCAGCGCTGCCAGCCTGCAAAGCCTGGGGGGAACTGTATGGCTGCATGGCGTTGATTCGCTAAGCATCGATCCATCTCTTTTCGTGAAACCCCTCAACGACAATCAATCGCCCGCGATTTATGGTCTGGACATTCTTCCGCCTACCCTTTCGATGGTGGCCTTCCAGAGCGACGCGACGATTTCCGAGCCCGGCTCGTCCGGCAAGCGGGTGATGATTTCTGCGCCGCACTCGACACTTGAGGTGTTGGCGCGCGGCACGGCAGCGTTAAATCAGACCCTGGTGATGAGCGATCGTGCTCCGACGACTTTTCCGAACGTGGTTTTCCCGGCGAACCCGCAAGCGAGCACGAACCCAATAACGGGTTGGGGTGAAAAAGAGAACAATCCTCTTTTCCATGCGCCCGAACCGGTTCATGCAATTGACCTGACGCCCGTGCGCATTTATGCAGTGGAGGGAGATGTCGTCGGCAGGTCGGCTGCCTCGGGGAATGAAATGCGTTTGGATATTCCCAAGGCTTTTGTTATTCAGGCAGGCCGCGACGTGAAGAACGTCAGTATCGAAGCGCAGCACGTCAACGCGAACAATGCCGAAAGCCGTGTTCAGGCAGGACGCGATATTACGTTTGCTACGGGTATTCAACGCACCGAAGCAGATCACATCCATGTCGGCGGCCCCGGCTCGCTGGATGTGATCGCCGGGCGCGATATCGACCTTGGCACGTCCGGCGGCATCGTCAGCCGCGGCAACAGCGTTAATCCCGCATTGCCTGACCAGGGCGCCGACATCCGTATGGCGGCCGGGGTGGGGGCGGACGGCGTGGATTACAGCGGCGCTGTCGCGCGCCTGCTTGCCGCGCTGGAAGCAGGCGCCTCTGACGACAATGCGTTGTGGCAGGCTCGCTGGCTTGTCGGCGACGATAGCCTGACAGCCGGCAACGCGGTCGAAGCAGTTAAACAGGTTGCCGCACTGGACGTGAAGACGCAGCGTGATCGTGTGCGCGATATGCTCTACACGGCGCAGCGCACAACAGGGCGTGACTCGCTGGATGCGGGCAGCCAGTACGCCGCCGATTATGCGCGCGGCTATGCCGCGATCGAACTGGTGTTCCCTGGCATTAGCGATAAAAATCCGGATGGCAGCTTTGCAAACTACCAGGGCGGCATCAACCTGTTTGCCAGCCGTGTCAAGACCGAGAGCGGCGGCAATATCGAGTGGCTCGTACCGGGCGGCGACATGGTCGTGGGCCTGGCGAACACGCCGAAGGCCCTGGTCGATACCGGCAGCAATGTGCTGGGTATCGTTGCCGCAGGCGAAGGCGATATCAAGGGGTTCTCGCGCGGCGACGTGCTGGTCAATCAATCGCGGATTCTGACCGTGGGCGGCGGCGACGTGCTGCTGTGGTCGAGCGAGGGCGACATCGACGCGGGCAAGGGCAAGAAAACCGCGGTCGCGGTGCCGCCGCCGCTGATCCTGGTCGACAGCAAGGGCAATGTTACCCAGGTGCTGCAAGGCGCGGCGACCGGCGGCGGCATCGGCGCCCTGACCCCGGCGGGCGGTATGGCCGGCGACGTCGACCTCATCGCCCCCAAGGGCGCGGTCAACGCCGGCGATGCCGGCATCCGCGCCGGCAACCTCAACATCGCCGCGCAGGTGGTGCTGGGGGCGGACAATATTACCGTGTCCGGCAGCTCGACCGGCACGCCGGTGGCCGACACCAGCGCGGTATCGGCAGCCTCCAGCGGCGCCAGCAACGCGGGCGGCGACGTGTCGTCGACCACGGCCGCGCTGTCGCAGAATCTGGCCGATGCCGCGCGCGCGGCGGAGGAGCTGAAGCAGGCGTTCAAGCCGACCTTCATTTCGGCCGAGGTGATCGGGCACGGGGAGTGATGCTGCGCACGGACGTAGCGTGGGTGTCGGCAAGGTGTTGCCGACCTACGGCTACGGCAGGCGTAGGGCGGGAAGACTTTCCCGCCGCAACGGGCGGTGGCGCGCGTGGATGTCGGCAAGGTGTTGCCGACCTACGGCTACGGCAGGCGTAGGGCGGGAACACTTTCCCGCCGGAGCGGCCGTTCGGCTCATTTTTTGCGTTTTCCAGGTGAGGCCGGGTGTCATGTTCTTTCTCCAAAATCATGGCTGAGCCGTGTGAACGCCGCGCATTTTCTGTTACGACTGGAGAAATACATGAAGTATCTGGCCCGCCCCCTCGCTGTAGGTGTGTTGTTATCACTTTCCATGCACGCACAGGCCGTCTGTGTGGATAGCCGCCCCAGCGTGTTTATGGGCGAGGTGGATTCCACCGTACCCAATCAGGAGATCGGCGGCGTCTGCATTAACGATCTCATTATCGATGCAGACGCGGAGGGCGCCAACTGGGGCAGTCACGGGGCGTTTGTCAGTGCCGTTTCGGGAATGACGCGGGATTGGGCGAAAGCCGAATCGATCAGTGGCAAGGCGCGGAAGCGGATGATGCGCGCCGCGGCGCGTTCCGATGTGGGCAAGACGCTGCTGGTCAAGATTGCCGCCATCAATGATTTCCACGGCCAGTTGTTCAGCCCCGGGAATGTTGCCGGCAAGCCGGTCGGCGGGATCGATACGCTGGCGGCTTACGTGAAAGCCATCCGCGCCAAATCGCCCAACAGCGTGGCGGTGTCGGCCGGCGACCTGATCGGTGCGACGCCGCTGGTCTCGGCCCTGTTCCACGACGAGCCGACGATCGAAGGCATGAACATCCTGGGCCTCGATTTCAATGCCGTGGGCAACCACGAATTCGACGAGGGGCGCGACGAGCTGCTGCGCATGCAGAACGGCGGCTGCCACCCCACCGACCCCAACTCGTGCCAGGGCGATGCCGTGGGCACGCCTTTCCCGTTCGAGGGCGCCCGGTTCAAGTTCCTGGCGGCCAACGTCGCCGAAAAAGCCGACGGCAAGACCCTGTTCCCGGCGTATGCGATCAAAAACTTCCAGGGCAACAAGGTGGCTTTCATCGGCATGACGCTGGAGGCCACGCCCAGCATCGTCACGCCCAGCGGCATTTCCACGCTGGACTTCCACGACGAGGCCGACACGGTCAACGCGCTGATCCCCGAGCTTAAAGCGCAGGGCGTGGAAAGCGTCGTGGTGCTGGTGCATGAAGGCGGTCGGGATACCACCAGTACGGTCATCAATGATTGCAGCAACGTTTCGGGCGCGATTCTCGATGTCGTCCGGCGACTCGATGATGCGGTGGATCTGGTTGTCAGCGGCCATACGCATCAGGCCTATCAGTGCAGCCTGCCCAACCGTGAAGGCCGGAATATCCCGGTGACCAGCACCAACGGTCAGGGGCGGACCGTGACCGAAATCGATCTTGTCATTGATACGGCATCGCGCGACGTCGCCCGTATTGCGGTTGACACCCTGCTGGTGGATCGCAGCAATGCCGACATCGCTCCTGTGGCGGCATTGACTGCGCTGGCAGACAACTATAATGCGCTGGCCGCGCCCCTCGCCAACACACCCATTGGCGGTATCACGGCCGCCATTACCCGCAGTAACAATGCTGCTGGCGAATCCGCGTTGGGCGACGTGATTGCTGATGCGCAACTGGAAGCGACCGCAGCCCCCGGGCTCGGCGGCGCAGTGATTGCCCTCATGAACCCGGGCGGCATCCGTGCCGATTTCACTTACCCGAGCAGTGCCGCATTGGAAGGCGACGGAGTGGTGACCTATGGTGAAGCATTCACTGTGCAGCCATTCGGCAATTCTCTGGTAACCAAAACCTTCACCGGGCAGCAGATCTATGACCTGCTGGAGCAGCAGTGGGGTGCAGATCAGGCGTACGCGCGCATTCTGCAAGTGTCGGAGGGCTTCAGCTACCAGCATACATTCGACACCACGCCTGCAAGCTTTGCCGCACAGAAAGGCGGTAGCCATGTTTGCGACGGCAGCGTCAAGCTCCATGGCGTGGCCATCGACAAGCTTGCCAGCTATCGCGTGACGATGAACTCGTTTCTGGCTTCTGGCGGCGATAATTTCACCGTGTTCAGCCAGGGCAATGCGCAACTGGGGGGCGCACTCGACCTCGACGCGATGCAGCAGTATTTTGCTACGCATGATCCGGTAGCACCCGGCAGGCAGGATCGCCTTGTCAGGCTGGCCACCTGTCCTGCGCCCTGAAACGTGGGGAGGCTGGGCGGGTTCGCCGCCCCATGCCATTTTCCCTGCATTCCGGCTCAACCTTGAACAGGGTAGGGTGTGGCAACTCACTGCCCTCCAGTAGCCAGCCGGCATGGGTGTCATCACCAAAAATGACGGCGGCGTGATTGGGGCGGGAGGCACACCAGCGGCATAGGGGCGCAGTGGGAGTGTCCTTGATTCTTCGCATTAGCGAGCCTTCGGGCTCGCTTTTTTTATTCTTCCGGCCGCACGATGCAAAAATCCCGGACGCTCGCCCATGACCATCGTGTGGCAATCCGCCGCAGACGCTGGCGCGGGTGATGGCCCATTCGGACCATGTTTCGTTCCCTGCCGTGTCATCACTCGTTGGGATAATCCGCCACTTGGTTAAAACCGGTTGAAGCCCCCATGCGTGTACCTGCTTATACGATTGCACTGCTGCTGTCTCTGTTTTCTGCTGCCAGCCATGCGTGGTGGAACGACGATTGGAACGCGCGCAAGAAAATCACGCTGACCAATCCGGCGGGAGCAGTGGTCGATGCGCCGGTGCTGATCCGGCTGCATACCGGCAATTTTGATTTTCTGTCAGCAAACGAAAACGGCAGCGACCTGCGGGTAGTGGCTGGCGACGATACCACCGAGCTCAAATTCCATATCGAAAAATGGGATGGCATCAATCAGCTGGCGCTGGTGTGGGTGAAGTTTCCCTCGCTGGCCTCCCGCACCGAAGCCTGGCTGTATTTTGGAAATTTGACAGCCTCGCCGGTAGCGGATTCCACGACTACCTATGATGCCGCCAGCGCGGTGTATCACTTTGCCGAGGCGGATGGCAATCCGGCGGACAGCGGGCCAAACGGGCTCAATGCAACGGCATTCAGTGGTGAGCGCGTGGCGGCTTCGTTCGCTAACGGCGGTGCGAAATTCAACGGGTCGCAAAGCCTGACGCTGCCTGCGATCAATGCGGCGGGCGGACTGAGCGTGGCGATGTGGGTCAAGCCTGCTTCGGCCGACGGCGCGCTGGTCCAGGGGGACGGGCTGAACGCCGCACTGGCGGGCGGCGAGCTGAACGTGCAGGCGGGCACGGCCAATGTCACCGCGTCGGCGCCGCTGACGGCGGGCAAATGGCACCATCTGGCGATCACCGTGGACGGCACGCTGAAGGTCTATATCGACGGCAAGCTGGCAGGCGAAGCACCGGGCGCGGCGGTGCCTGCCGGGGCGCTGAGCGTGGGCGCGGGCTACAGCGGCGAGCTGGATGAACTGCAATTGAGCGGTACAGTGCGTGACGCAGCCTGGATCGCAGTGCAGGCCGCGCAAGGTCCGACCGGCGCGCTGGTGGCGCTGGGTGCGGATGAACTCGCCGAAGGCGGCGATGAAGGCGGTATTTGGGGCACCTTGTTTGGCGCGCTGACCGTGGATGGCTGGGTCGCAATCGGCATCCTGGCGGTAATGCTGGTGATCGCGCTGTGGATCATGGTCGTCAAGGCCATTTATGTGAATCGTGTGGATCACGCCAATCGCCAGTTCATGCACAGATTCCGCGAGCTGACGACGGACCTTGGCGCGATCGACAAGGCCCAGGGGATGGCGGCTGCCTTCATGCATTCCTCGCTCTACCGGCTCTACCACGTTGCCACGGTCGAGTTGTCGCATCGCTTCAAGGACACCGATGCCGCGCATCTGGCAGATAAAAACCTGTCACCGCAGTCGCTCGATGCGATCCGCGCCAGTCTGGACACCGGGCTGGTGAGGGAAAGCACGCGCATGAACAGACTCATGGTGCTGCTCACCATCGCCATTTCCGGCGGCCCCTTTATCGGGCTTTTGGGCACGGTGATGGGGGTGATGATCACCTTCGCCGTGATTGCCGCCACCGGCGATGTCAATGTGGCGGCGATTGCGCCCGGTATCGCGGCGGCGCTGATGGCGACCGCGGCGGGTATGGCCGTGGCGATTCCCGCCCTGTTTGGCTACAACTATCTGAATTCCCGCATCAAGGGCATCACCTCGGATATGCGCGTGTTCAACGACGAACTGATCACCAAGCTGGCTGAAAACTACAGCCGCTGAGTTGACCACGGACCCGCCAATAACACCGGAGAACACCATGCAGATTCAGGATGACAATGAGCCTTATGACCAGATCAATGTGGTGCCGATGCTTGATCTGGCCTATGTGCTGCTGGTGATTTTCATCATCATGACCACCGCATCGGTACAAGGAATCAAAGTCAACCTGCCGAAGGCAAGCGATACGCCCAGCCTCGCCAAGCCGCAAACCAAGGCGATCACCATCACCGACGGCGGGCAGATTTTTCTCGATACCTATCCGGTGAGTCTGGACGAATTGCGTACCCAGCTGGGCGCACTTAAAGCCGCCAATCCCGAGCTGCCCGTAGTAGTGAAGGGCGATACGGTTGTGGAGTATGGCCGCGTGATGGAGGTTCTCGAATTATTGGGCCAGCTCGACATCACCCAGCTCGGCCTTGTCACCCAGAAGCTGGTGAAGTAAGTGATAGATGATGGCAGCAAACCGGCATGGGTGCGCTGGGGTGCTGTTGCAGTGGGCGTGCTCGCGGCGGTTTTGCTTGCGTTGTGGCTGAAAGCATGGCTGATGACCGACAAGCCCTCGAAACCGATGAAGCTGCAGCAGATCACCCTGGTGCGCCCACCGCCGCCACCCCCGCCGCCGCCAAAGCCGCCGGAAGAGAAGCCGCCCGAGCCGGAAGTGAAGGAAGAAGTGAAGCTCGACGAGCCGCAGCCGACACCCGAGCCCGAGCAGGCCGATGCCCCGCCACCCGGTCCGGACCTGGGCATCGATGCCGAAGGCAGCGGCAGTGGCGACGGTTTCGGCTTGGTCGGTAAAAAAGGCGGTTCCGACCTGATCGGCGGCGGGCCGAAAGGCAACCCCTGGGGCTGGTACGACGCGCTCCTGAACGAAGCGGTGAATTCGGCGTTCCAGAGCGCGCTGGCGCGCGAAAAGGCGCTCAAGAACAAGAACTACAAGGTGATCGTGAAAGTGTGGATCGACAGTACCGGCAATGTGACGCGCGCAGCATTGGTAGACAGCACGGGCGATGCCCGCGCCGACGAAGTGTTGAAAGAAGCGCTGCGCGACATGCGGGCCCTGCGCGACAGCCCGCCGGCGGACATGCCGCAGCCGGTGAAGATACGGGTGACGTCGCGCGCCTGAGCGCTGCGGCGCGCGATTCAGTAGGGCGGGAACATATGTCCCGCAGGGACGGTATCCAGCCGGACATTCCCGCCGCAACGAGCGGTGGCGCGCGTGGATGTCGGCAAGGTGTTGCCGACCTACGGCTCTGAAAAAGCACGCTGTAGGGCGGGAACACTTTCCCGCCGCAACGGACGGTGGTGTGCATGGGTGTCGGCAAGGTGTTGCCGACCTACGGCTCTGAAAAGCACGCTGTAGGGCGGGAACACTTTCCCGCCGTATACGCTAACCACCACAGGAAACAAGATACAAGGGCGGGAACCCTTTCCCGCCGCAACGTGCAGACAGATTGAGACGAGCGATATGAAAAGACAACTGAAACCTCTGGTGCTGGCGTTAACGCTGGCGTGCGCAGGCAACGCGCTGGCGGACGACGCGGGCGCGCGCATCGAGGAATTGCACGAAACCACGCTTAACCTGATTCAGTTGCTGGTCGATCAGGGCGTGCTCACCCAGGAAGCAGCCGACGCCATGCTGAGCAAGGCGCGGGCACAGGCAGCCGAGAAAACCGCGCAGGCCCAGGCCACCGAAACGGAAGCCGGCAAGGGCGTGGTGCGCGTGACCTACGTGCCGGAGACCGTCAAGCGCGAAATCCGCGAGCAGGTGCGGCAGGAGGTGGTGGCACAGGCCAAGCTGGAACGCTGGGGCGACGTCAACGCGGTGCCGGAATGGCTCGACCGCCTGAAGTGGGAGGGCGACATCCGGCTGCGCTATCAGGGGGATATGTTTGCCGACAGCAATGCGCCGGAAGCGTTTTTTCAGGCCATCGGCCAGAACATCGGCAACACCCTGGAAGACCGCCACCGCGAGCGGGTCCGGCTGCGCCTGGGCCTGAACGCCAACGTCACCGGCGGTGTCGACGCCGGCATCCGCATCACCACCGGCAACACCTCCGACCCGGTGTCGACCAACCAGACGCTCGGCAACACCGGCAACAAATACAGCCTGGTGCTCGACCGCGCCTTCCTCAAGCTGCGGCCGGTCGACGACCTGACGCTGTGGGGCGGCCGCATGCCCAATCCCTTCTTCTCGACCGACCTGGTGTGGGACGACGACGTCAATTTCGAGGGCGCGGCGGTGAGCTACGCGCCGGGCGCGCAGGAGCCGCAGCGCGTGTTCAAGCCCTTCGTCACCGCGGGGGCCTTTCCCCTGCAGGAGGTCGAGGAGAAGACCGGCGTCGCGGCCCGGGACAAATGGCTGTTCGCCGCCCAGGCCGGGCTGGAATGGGTGCCGTCGACGCGCGCCCGCTTCAAGCTTGGCGCGGGGTATTACCAGTACCGCAACGTGGCGGGCGTGCAGAATCCCACGCCCACCACGACCGGGTTGTACGACCTCACCGCGCCGCAGTTCCGCCAGAAGGGCAATTCCCTATTCCCGGTCGACAGCGATGCCAACAACAATGGCATACAGGACGATCCGGTCTACGGCCTGGCGCCCGACTACCGCATCGCCAACCTGACGCTGGTCGCCGATTTCGCCCAGTTTTTCCCGATCCACGTCATCGGCAGCTTCGACTGGGCGCGCAACGTCGGCTTCGACCAGGGCGAGATTCTTGCGCGCACCGGCCAGAACATCAAGCCGGAGACCGATGGCTACCAGGTCAAGCTCACCGTCGGCCATCCGAAGTTCACCTATCTCGAAAATCATGAGTGGCAGGCCTTCGTCGGCTACCGCTATCTCGAACGTGACGCGGTGCTCGACGCCTTCACCGATTCGGACTTCCACCTCGGCGGCACCAACGCCAAGGGCTTCATGATCGGCGGCTCCTACGCGCTCTACAAGAACACCTGGCTGTCGGCGCGCTGGATGTCGTCCGACGAGATCAGCGGCCTGCCGCTTTCCATCGACGTGTTCCAGCTCGATCTCAATGCCAAGTTCTAAATTTCTGTTGCTCGCTCTGCTGCTGGCGCCGGCGGTCTGCGCCGGCCAGCCCTTGCAGGACAGCGAGCTGGACTGGCTGGTGCAGGAGTCCGACGCGCGCCCGCCGCGCGAAGCGCGGCTGCGGCCGCCGCCCGAGCGCTTCGCGGCGATTGCCGCCGACGGCAATTTCGTGCTGCCGAAGGAGCAGGCGGGCGACGAGGCGAAGCTGATGGCGGCGGCGCGGCGCGGCGACATTGAGGCGGTGCGCGCGCTGCTCAAGGCCGGCGCGAATCCGAACATGGGCGATTACTGGCGCGACGCGCCGCTGCTGGAAGCGGTGCGCCAGGACAATCTCGAGCTCGCGCAGATGCTGCTCGATGCAGGGGCCACGCCCAACATCAAGGGACGTGGCTATACCCCGTTGGGCCTGGCTGCCAAAAATGGCAACGCGCGTCTGGTTGAGATGCTGCTGCAGGCCGGGGCCGACCCAAATCGCAAGAGCGACGATGGTGATACCCCGCTGCATAGTGCAGCATTGATGGGCCACCCCCAAATCATCCATGTGCTGGCCCGCGCCCGTCCGGATATGAAATTGTTCAATACCGAAGGGTTGCCGCCGTTGGCAGTGGCAGCAGCCAATGGCCAATATGCTGCTGCGCAAGCCCTGATCGATATAGGCGCGCCAGTCGACTGGCGCGATAAAAAACGCCATCCGCCCCTGTGGTGGGCATTTTCGGTGGGGGATCTCGATATGGCCCGGCTACTGGTCAAGCTGGGGGCGGAACCGGGACATTTGCCTGTGGGAGCCTTGTAATGAAGAAACTTGTCTTGATCCTTATTCTTGCCGGATGGGTTGCTGCGCCGGCATGGGCCGCCGGCGAAAGCCGTGAACGGCAGATGTTGCGCCGCCTGCAACAGCAAATGCAGCAAATCAACCAGGCCCTGACGCAAGCCGAACAGGAAAAAGCCACGGCGCTTGCCGATAAAGAACAGGCGGAGCGCGAACTGGAAAACGTTCGTTCCGACACCGTCTCGGCTCGACGGCAACTCACTGGCGAGCGCACGGCGCGCAGCAGAATGGAACAGGATATGTTGGCGCTAAAGACGGAAAAAAAAGGGCTGGAGACGCGTGTGGCCGATCTTGAAAAGCAGGTGGCGGATAGTGCGATACAGCAACGCGCTCATGTTCAGACGATCACCCAGGCTGAAGCGCAAGCCAGGCAGGTGGCCTCCACGCTGGGGCGCACGGAGGAAACCCTGAACACCTGCCAAAAACATAACAGTGAGCTTTATGCGATAGGCCGCGAGCTTATGGTGAAATACCGTGAAAAATCCTGTCGGGACGCATTGTTAGAGGCTGAGCCCTTCACCGGCCTTAAAAAGGTCGAGGTTGAGAATTTGCTTGAAATCTGGCGGGATCGTCTCGACCGCGAGAAATTGAGCGCCATGCCGTGAGCTGGATGCAGATTGTGGTTGGCTTGGTGTGCACGCCTGAATAGGGCAAAGATCAAGGCACGAGATCGCCCAGCGTGTTCAAACGGCGCCGCAGCGACGCGATCTCATCAAGCAAGGTCAGCGCGAGCGCAGCACCAGCCAGATCCACTTCGAGGTCCCGCTGCAGGCGCAGGGCAACGCGAGCACGATGCAGATTGACGCCATCGAAAGACCATTGCGCCGGTTCGCGTCCCTTGGGTTCAAGTACCCCGATCTCCACCAGTTCACTAATCTGTTGCTCCTGGGCTGCGCACGCGTGGCAAAGATCGAGCAAAGTCAGCTGGGTTAATTCCTCCAGTATGCAAATATCGAATTGCGGCGCTTTGTTTCCTTCTGTACTCATGCGATTCATACCCCCATTCCGGCACGCGGATTGAAACTCATTTCTTGCTCCATTTTCCGGTAGAGGGCCTTGGCTTGCTCGGTATTGGCGGGGGGAATCGCGATATTCAATATCACGTAGCCATCACCTGGCGGATTGCCTGGCAGACCACGCGCCTTCAGCCGCATTTTGCGTCCGGATGAGGAACCCTCAGGCACTTTTATCTCCACCGTTCCGCCCAGCGTTGGAACCTTGACCGTTGCCCCCAGCGCAGCTTCCCAAGGCGTTATCGGCAAGTCGAGATAGACGTCGCGACCCTCTACACGATAGTAGGGATGGGGTTGAATCTCAACCTCCAAATAAAGATCGCCGGCACTTGCGCCCGCGCTGGGCCCGCCCTGGCCACTGAGCCGGATATGCTGACCTTCACGGATGCCCTTGGGAATGCTGACATTGAGTACCCGATCGACAGTCGAAACATGCCCTCCTGCATCGAGTGTCGGCACGCTCAATGTGATGGCACGGGTGGTGCCGGCATAGGCATCTTCCAGGCTGATGCTGACCTTGGCGTGATGGTCTTCGCCTTTGCCCTGGGGTGGGGGACGACGCGCGCGCCCCTGGCGGAAATGCTGTCCAAACAGCGACGAAAAAAAATCGCTGTAGTCGGTGGCGTCTCCCGCGGAACCGTCTCCACGAAACCCAAAACCTGTCCCCCAGTCGGGTGGCGGCCGAAACTCCTGCCCGCCTTTATAGGATGCGCCGAGCTGATCATACGAGGCGCGTTTTCCCACATCCTTGAGCACTTCGTAGGCCTCGCCCAACTCTTTAAATCGGGCTTCGGCATCCTTCTCCTTGCTCACATCGGGATGATACTGACGCGCGAGCTTGCGATAGGCGCGCTTGATCTCGTCTTGCGTCACATCCCGCTCGACTCCGAGTATCTTGTAGTAGTCCTTGAACTCCATCTGGCTGTATCCCTTTTATTTAAAAACGTGAGCTGCTTTTGCCCGGGGTTAGTGGGACCCCGCCAGGTAAACGTCCCTCCCGTGTCACGCCTGTATCAACATTCCATGTTATCAATCGGTTAAACGTTAGCACGTACACATTACGCACGATTTGGCGGAGAGGTTGCCATACAAATGTATCCCGAAAAACAAGTCCTTACCTGAGATTGATGCCAGTTATTTCTAATTCAAGGGGGGTTACCGAATTGGCCATAGCGAAGGAGTTTTTCTTCACGGCTGCGCGCCACGATATGAGCCGATCAGCCCATATCTAACTGCGAGGGCTTTCATGTTTTTGCCAAGCATGACGCGTACGCTTCACTCCAGTCTTTTGTATTTGTAGTAGCAGTGCACTTGAACAATCCGAGTACAACCTAATCTGCGGGGTCCTTAAAACATGAAACTCAAATTGAAACCCATCGTTGCTGTCACTGCCATGGCACTTTGCGTACACGGCGTGGCAGCGAACGCCGAGTCCGAAACCGGGGCGAGCGATGTTGAGAATGCGGCTACATGGTACAAGGCCGGCCAGACCGCGCTACGTGAAGCCAAGCGTCTGCACCCCAACCTTCGCAAAGCCAAGAATGTGATTCTGTTCGTCGGCGACGGCATGGGCATTTCCACCGTCACCGCTTCGCGTATTCTGGAAGGGCAGAAGGCGGGACGTGATGGTGAAAAAAACGCGTTGGCCTTCGAAAAGTTGCCTTATCTCGCACTCTCCAAAACATATTCCGCCAACCAGCAGACGCCAGATTCCGCGCCTACCATGACCGCGATGGTTACCGGCGTGAAAACCAGCGACGGCGTATTGGGCGTGGACCAGGAAGTGGCTCGACAGGAAGCAGACAGCGCTGTTATCCAGGCACATAAACTCACCACCATCCTCGAATTGGCAAAAGCCCGGGGCATGGCAACAGGCGTGGTGACCACCGCGCGTGTCACGCACGCAACCCCGGCCGCCACCTATGCCCATACTGCAGAGCGGGATTGGGAAGCAGACAGCAATATTCCCGCCGGCGCGACGGTGAAGGACATTGCTGCTCAGGCCATCGACAATTTTGCCCCGGACCAGGGGATGGATGTGCTGATGGGTGGCGGGCGGTCGTATTTCATGCCGAACACGATGACCGATCCCGAATACACGACCGTCAAGGGACGGCGTAAGGACGGTCGCGACCTGACCCGGGAATGGCAAACCAAGTTTGGCGGGCAATACGTCTGGAATAAGTCGCAGTTTGACGCGATTGATCCTACCCGCACCAAAAGCTTGCTGGCCTTGTTCGAGCCGTCACATGTTCAGTATGAAGCCGACCGCGAAACCATGGATGGCGCCGGCGAGCCTTCAATTGCCGAAATGACCGACAAGGCGATTGATATCCTGAGCAAAAACAAGGAAGGCTTTTTTCTGATGGTGGAAGGCGGGCGGATTGATCATGGCCACCATGCCGGTAATGCCTACCGGGCATTGACCGACACAATTGCCTTGTCCGACGCAGTCAGGAAAGCGCTGGAAAAAACCGATCCTAAAGACACGCTTGTCGTTGTGACCGCGGACCATAGCCACGTCTTCACCATCGCGGGCTACCCCAAGCGCGGTAACCCTATATTGGGCAAAGTCGTCGCTCCGGGAAAAACATCGCCGGCACTGGCTAAAGATGGCTTGCCTTACACCACGCTGTCGTATGCAAATGGCCGCGGTTACCATGTATTGCCGGTGGGCGGCGACACAGCTTATGGCGAGCCGATCCAAACCGGTCGCGTCGCAGACATGTCATCGGTGGATACTACCGACCAGGGTTTTCATCAGGAAGCGCTGGTCCCGCTGTCCTCCGAAACGCACGCGGGTGAAGACGTAGCCATTTTCGCAGGCGGACCCAAAGCCCATTTGTTTCATGGGGTTCAGGAACAGAACTATGTTTTCCACGTGATGAAGGATGCACTGGGACTTTAAGCTTCCGGTCCTTGATTGGGTTGTTGGAGAGGCCGAAGGACCTCTCCATTTTTTTCTATAGGGAAATCCTGAGATGAACAATCGTTCCAAATTGCTTTTCCGATTGGCAGGTGGCTGGGGCTTGTTGACGCTATCGCTGACCGCTGCTGCGGCAGCGCAAATTTCGGATATCGCAGCCCACTATGTGACGACGACCTGCGAAATTCCGTGTGCCGACCCAAAACAAAGCAGCTGGTATTTCTGGCGCGGTGAAAACCGGGTCGAAATTCGCGACGCAAACCACGACGTGGGAGAAATTTGGCGGCGCGATAACAAAGGCAGGCTCAGCTTTGTCTATATCGAGCCGGCCCACAAGCGAGGCATCGCATATAACGCGGCTGACCTCCAACTGATTCACAACACGCGTCCATGGGATCGTCTGATTAGCATCGTTTCGGCGGAAGAACTGAAGCAGTTGACGCTTGCTGGCGAAACACCGGGCCTAAATCATCAGCCCGCGCAAATCTACAAGGGAAAAATCGACAATCGGACGGTTGAGGTGCTCTGGATGCCCGCGCTGCAGCTGGCCACCCGGATCACCAGCATCTATCCGGACCGTAAAGTGATAACCGAGCTGAAATCACTTTTGAATGCAGAGGATAATATCGTCGCCACTTCGGAAGATCAGTTGGCCAGCTACGCGCTGGTTGACTTTTCGGATCTGGGTGACATGGAGACCAACGAGTCCATGGCGTGGCTGAAGCAGGCGACTGCGGCGCCAGGTCATGAGACGCATACCCATTGAGTGATAATCGCGCCGTACTGACGGATCTCGTTTCCCAATAATTAAAGGGATCCGGTCGGAATCTGTTGGCGAATTACGAATTACCGTATCAGACGAAGCGTATGCGAGATCTGATCTTGCTAAGCACTCCAACTAACTATTTAACATAATATACATTATGTGCATATTAACGGGTCTTGATAAAGCCCCTAAGGGGCGTTCGCATTGCTCAAGTAGACTCGTCTGGCCACATCCCTGACCCTACTAGGCCATCATCAGACACAAATTATTTCGTCTTGTCAACATTCACGCCTGATCCTCTCAAAAATATTTTTTGTAAAACTGCCACTGAACCCGTGTGGACACCGCAAAAACAAGCGCTAACGGTGCGATGACCCAGAATGGGCTCATTGCAACCGGCAGGCAGAGATATAGCGTGACCCCGGACGCGAAGAACATCAACTTCGCGAGTCGCCCAATTTTGTGAAGATCCGCCGATTCGCGTCCTGCGCACGCGCGGCGGATATAACGCTCGGTCAGGCCGTCTAAGCCAGCCAAGATATACAACAGGAAAAACAAAGGGGTCGCAGCGAGTACGAAGCCAATCCTGATCCCGTAGACCTGAATCACGTTCATTGCCAGGTAGATTTCCCGGGCATTGCGCGCAACGAACTGGCTGAGGTACATCCGGTCAACCTCGTTGACCTGAAACCCAGAGAAATAGGCATAGGTGGCTTCATGGAGTGATGTCGCCTTGAAAAAAAGCCAGTAAGTCCACTGCTGGGTCAGCTCGGTCAGCGTGGAAAGGCCGGCGGCGTGGCTTCCAGGTCTTACAAGCTCTTTGACGCGTGCGGTTTCCGACTGGAACAAAACGTCGGCAGCTTGCACAGGATCCAGCCATTGATATTTGGCAAACAGGAAAGACGCGGTGAGGGCGATCAGCCCAAGCATGACATATAGCAAGAGCGTCCCAAAAAGCCATTTCAATGGCCACAGAAAGGCGACTGCCACATTGCTGTCATAGAGACCGGAATTCCTAGAAGCCACTGCCCTTCCCTTCAACGACCAGATTTTCCGTCTCGGTGCCGTGCGTGTCGTATTTCTGACGCATGCTCGCGGCAATGTCTTCCAACGATGCAGGAATGGGGTGCGCTTCGTCGGGGTCGAACAGAGGGAGTCTGATTTTGTAGAGCTGGCCGCCTTCGATAAGCGCAAAAGCCTGCCCCTTGGGCAACTGCACCAGATCAGCAGGCGACAACATGGGAGCTTCCTGGGTGCTGATCCGGTCTTCGTTCCGAGTGGTGAAAGACAATACCTCACGATCATCTGAACTGTCCGTGGCAGCACTGGCCTGAATCGATGTGACCAACTGCACATCCGGGAGCTGGTCGGTGAGAATTTCGGCGGTTTCCTTGTTCTTGACCCGTAGCATGATCAGGGTATTGAGGTTGCCGCCAATCTGTGAGGCCTTCGCCTTGTTGCCAATGCGGGCTTCCACGTCGGCCCAGGTCTGGGTATAGACCGCTACTTGGAATCCCGCACCACCGGCCTTGTTGAGAAGCGGGATGAATTCGTCGCCGATCAACTCGTTGAACTCGTCCGCATGGATGGACAGTTTGCGCTTGGGAATGGCCGTGGACAGCCCATAGCCCTGCTCGAACTTGTAGGTCTGGCCAGCGATCGAGGTCAGGTCGGCGAACATGGCGTTGCCCACTGCGCCAGCCACTTCGTAATCAGAGAGCGAATCGAGCCCGACATAGACCACCGCGCCGCGTTCGATGACACTCATCCAGTCGAAGATCGGCCTTGGATCAGTCGGGTCGTCGTACTGCGGAGACAGTATCTGCGCGGTTTTTCCGGTGGTGAGCTTTTCCAGCAAGGGATAGAGACTGGACACCAGTTTCTCGAAATAGCTGCGGTCGTTCGACAGGATGGATGCCAGGCCGTCCGCGATCGGGTCATGCAAATTATTCTCGCGGACGAACAGCAGGATTTTCATGGCATCCATCGTCCGCCCCGATTTCATTGCCTGCTGAATCTGGGTTTTATCCATCTCGATAGCATTAACCGCCTCATTCCAGCCGGGCTGTTCCTGGTCAAGCCAGAAGCGCAAATATTCCAGCGCCAAGGCGTCGATATTGACCGCATCCTCGTAAATCATGCGGTAATCCGGGCGGTAGCCGAGGGTGGTGCGCGCACGCGCGATCACGTTCACGAAGCGCCATACAAATTCCTTGAACGCGGCAGACTGCCCTTCGCCCGGGAGCTGGCCAGCGATACGGGTGCTGACCTCAGTGGTTCGGGCAAAATTACCGATTGGGTTGTAACGTGCGGACTGGTCGGGGTAGCCCAAGTGAAACATGAAGAACTCGCGCCCTGCCATGGCCGCTTCGATGTAGCAGCGGGTCATCAGACCGGCATCGCCTTTGGGATCGAATACGATCACTACGTCGCCTCGCCGAATGTCCTGTGTGATGAGCACCTCGGCGAGGCGTGATTTGCCAACCCGTGTGGTGCCCAGCACGACCATGTGTCCGGGCCGCTCAACCAGATCCATGCTGATTTCCGTTTCGTCCGGCTCCAGTCCGTGAATGATCGGATCGCCGCCGACAGGCGGCAATGGCGTAACCGGATTCCACCAGACTTCCTTCCTGGTCTGCCGCGCCAGCCAGCCTGATGCGCCGCCGCGCCCTTCGTGGCGGAATTCGAAGCGACGCGCCCAGGTATAAAGGCCGGATTGGGTGATGTAACGACGGTTCTTGGGATCGCGCGCCAGTGCCAGGCGCTGGGTATGGCGCTGATCCCACTTGAACCCAAGACCGAGGAATAGTCGGCTTTTTGAGACGGGAATTTCGCTAGTATGAATGACGTACTTTGGCAGCCGGGTAAGGTTGCGCTGAAATCTGGATACCCGAATACCCTGTCTCAGTCGCACGCCGGCATGCAGGACCATGCCGGCAGCGGCTGTCACGATCAGCTCCTTTGGCAGAAAAAACCACTCATGAGCACTCATCAGGAGAATGGCACCGGATAACGAAGCAAAGGCCGGCACGTATTCGACCGCGGGCCTGAATAGATTTTCGATGGGATAGCTCATGTCAGACGTGTTCGATGGGTTTGTCGAACCTGACAATGCAGGGATTATTCGGCGGAAGTGGATTCACGAATCGCACAGGATCCAGTATGACCACGCCAGAGATCAGTTTCTTGCCCTCGCCATCGGCGCCGATCACCATGTAACGCTGGATGTTGCTCTTCTTCTCTCCGGTAACCAGATTCCAGCCAGCATTGGTAACCT